>Ga0208011_1000002_pt1 | contig 800009 bp, 701 predicted proteins | sample 7_EtaG_FD_184080 | JGI IMG/M metagenome (GOLD analysis project Ga0208011, IMG submission 184080) | Marine viral communities from the Subarctic Pacific Ocean - 7_ETSP_OMZ_AT15161 metaG (SPAdes) (version 2) | ecosystem: Environmental > Aquatic > Marine > Oceanic | place: Pacific Ocean...
GCGCGATCGGGAACAAGCCCCCGATTACGCTGATGAATCACCTCGGCGAAACCAGCCCGCTAAGGTGAGGAAGCGCCAAAAACTCCAGCCCCGAATAAGGGCAATTTTGGGAGCGGTTCAGAAAGGGTCAGACTCTCGAAATAAACGCGGGACGCTTGGGGCTCAGGTCAGTTTTTTCGGATACCGCGCAGGGGTGCAAACAGCAGAAGGCGATGAACCAGCGACCCTCTCGATTATTGAGGCCAGAAGATTTCTGCTGTTCTTCTAGCCTCCTCGCATGCATGCGTCATGTTTCGTCGGTACTTGCTACCATGATTTCGAAATTGTGACTCCGTACAATGCCGGTTCAGTCAGAAACACATTGCTATAAAGTCCAGGGCTGTCGTCCTGCAAATAGGCTCCCGTTATCACCTCTTCGTCAAACAGGTTTTTGGCAAAAGCTGTGATTTGGAAGCCGGTGTCATTATTCGCCAAGACAAGAGAAAGATTGACATTTTCCCAGCTGGAAATCTCGTCGCGCGGAACATTCCAGATACGAGCAAAGCTCTCCGTCTGATAGTAATAATCACCGCGGATTGTCAGATCCCAGCTACTATTACCAAGAGATGGAAAAGTATACTCCGCTGCCAAGTTTAGCGTAGTATCCGGAGCACCCGGCAGATTGTTGTCGCTGAGGTTTTTGTTGACGCCGTCGAATGGCGTCAATGCGCCGATTGTGCGGAGTGATCCGTCCCCATCGACATAGGACACATTTCCCAGCCCAAAAGTCGCCTCCTGACCTGCAAAACTGCCAAGACACAGCCCAGCGGTAGAGCCCGCGCCAAGTTGCCCGGCCTCGATTGCGCCTAAAATCGTTGCATACCCTTCTGCGGAAACAGCGCAGTTCGAATAGCTTGCCGCGTTCTTCAGAACCACGAAATCGGAGTTACCGGCCGTGCGATCAAGGACGTCAATCGCAAAAACATCAACCAGCTTAGATTCGAGCAAACCGATATTTGCAGACAGCAGCCAGTTACTTCCGGGCGCCCAAAGATATTCAATCTCCAGGCCGTACACCTCAGCATCGACATTGAAATTCACCGATGAGCGGTTGATCACCTGAGTGATCTGATAATCCGTATAGTCATAATAGAAGCCTGCGAGATTAAGTTGCTGTGTGCCTCCTGCGAACCGATTCTTGGTTCCCATTTCGTATGCATTGATGAACTCTGGTTCAAAAGTTGATGGGAATGCGTTGGCATTTTCCGAAGGCTGCGGTGGGTTTATACCACCTCCCTTGTAACCGCGGGAGTAAAAGCCATACAGAAGCGTATCATCTGTGAACGACAAATCCGGTGTCCAATCAAATCCGGCGCGCCCTGTAACCTCTTCAAATTCAACCTCGAAAATTCCGTCGACATTTCCGTCCAGGTTCGTCTCTGTCGCCGGATCCGGAACCGGAGCTAATGGATCCGCGCGGACGACATCAGGCGTGAAGAGATAGGTCGGAATATTCTTTTGCGACTTTTCATCCTTCGTGTAGCGCAATCCGAGCGTGAAGGTCAGTTCATCATTTATATCATAATATGCTTCCCCGAAGAGCGCTGTCGACTGCAACTCATAAGGGGAAACTGTCCGGAAGTAATTTCGTCCCAAGCCGTTGAGTGAATTGCCGATATTTGAGTCGCCATCCACATTGGACTCATCAAGGCTTGCAGGGAATGGAACTCCCGGAATCACTGGTGGTCCACCAGCTGCAAGTGATGCGTTGTGTAATTGCAGCAGACCGGTAAGGGCATTGCTTATGAAGTAGTATCCATCGATTACATCGTCATTGCCCGCCTCATAGTCCATATAGATGGCGCCGAGATTGAAATTCAGCGGGCCACTAAAATCCGACTGTAGACGCAGTTCTTGTGTAAATGCCTCTGTTGTCTCACCGGATGGATCCGCCACCGTATAAAAGTTCGAAGGGCCGATCTGCGGGTCATTGACGACGCCGCCGGGGAAAACTGAATTATAGAGATCGACTTGCGGATTTATCCCTGGAGGAATTGCTGACAAGTCATTGAAGGTGATTGTGGGCTCGACTTTGGAGACATCCTCAAGAGAGAATACAGATGTTTCATTGAAACTCGACAATGAAGTCAATTTCAGGACTTCGTTAATGTCCCATGACAAACTAAGTGTCCACAGATCCTGTTCGGCTTGGTAAAATGGGTCAAATCCTGCCGCAATAGTTCGCAAATCCTGAATGGCTGGTGCCGTGAATGCATCTCCACTTAGCAGTCCAACCTGAACAGCTAGTCCACCCGCCAGCGTCGCGACCGAATTCACCGTATCGTGCGACTCGTCAAGAGGCGCACTTAGGCAGCCCTGAGACGTGAAAATCTGATCTTCGAAGGCGATGGGAATTCCCGCAAAGCTAGTATCTAGAGGGTCTTTCCGGCAAAGCTGCTTGCCCGAGCGAAGACGCGTATCGTCTTCTTCGAAATGTTCATATAATAGCCACCCACTAAATGAGTCGGTCGGCTCAAATCCAAGAGTGGCGCGGACTGACCACAAGTCCCGGTCGTCAATATCGTTGCCGGTGACTATATTATCAACGTACCCGTCGCGTTGCGTGAGAGATCCGGCAACTCGAAGGGCAACCCGTTCTCCTACGGGCAAATTGACCATGCCGTTAGCTTTTACTGAATTATAGTTCCCGTAAGTTAGCGCGGCGTCTGCCTGGAATTCTTCGAAAACCGGCTTGGCGGTGATCAGGTTGAACACTCCCCCATTAGCGTTTCGGCCATAGAGTGTTCCTTGTGGTCCACGGAGGATCTCGACCCTTTCAGTGTCAAAGAATTCCGATTCGAAAAGTCTGTTCGATTGAAGGGGGACGTCGTTCTGATGTATGCCCACCCCGGCATCGCCGGATGTTGCTACCACATCCACTCCTATGCCTCTGATTTTGAGGTTGAAGCCGGTAAATTGTCCTTTTGTGAACGACAGGTTCGGCACGGCTTTTGTGAGATCTGGACCACCAGTTAACTGGAGTCTATCAATTGCCTCTTCATCAAAAGCAGAAACAGCTATTGGTACGTTCTGAAGCGACTCTGAAGTTTTCTGAGTTGTGACAACAACTGTCCGCAGTTTTCTCACATCACCTTCTTCTTGAGCTTCGGCTGCGAACAAGACGCTCGAAACCGATACTGTTGTGTATAGAAATGCTGTCTTGGCCAATCTCGTGAAAATCATAATTTCCTCCCATTATGGTATCCGTCTATTGCGGATTTGCGCATCATTGTACGAAGTCATACCATATGCAAGCAGATGGGATGCCGGGGCATTTTATTTTTTCAGGGGGGGGCGAAGCTCAGTTCGCTAACATACAGTATGGACATGCCCGTAAATTTTGAGTAATGGAGTTTGCAACAGTTGGCAGTCCGAGTGCCCGCTGCTTTTCTGAGTGGTGGAATGTCAAAATTGTCGTTCCGACGAAGTGAGAAAGGTATCGCATCGTCAGGAAGACGTCCTCCCAACATTCCGTAGCTCTGGGAAACTTGCTGGCTAGATTAATCTAGCCAGCACTTTTTCTTGCTCTGAACATAACGGTTGAATATCGAGCTGCACAAAGCCAGACTGAACTTTTGACACCATGGCAAGGTTTGGTTGGAATGGCCCAAAAGAATAATCAAAGATTCGCTGACAGTGATTTCTTGAACGATGAGCGAATTGAACTGGCTTTTCTGATAGGCCGTGTCACGCGCGAGCTTCGGCGTCGATTCGATGTGGATATGGCTGCATTGGAACTGACGCGGGCACAATGGAGGGCGATGCTGTATGTTTTTCGGCTTTCTAACCCCACGCAAACTGAATTAGCCGAGATAATGGAGCTGGGGCGAGCTTCAGTCGGGGCTCTGATAGACCAATTAGAGCGGAGTGGATATGTATCCCGGGTCGCGGACAGTCAGGATCGTCGTGTGTGGAGAGTCGTGCCTTCCAGATTGGCACTCTCCCGGCGGTCTAAAATTGACCGGGCTGGAAGGCGCGTGGCCGCTGAGTTATTTGCGGAGTTCGAAGAGAAAGATCTTAGAAACCTCCGTCGATGTCTTGAAAAGCTAATCCCTAAGAATCCAGCCGAAAATTAAGCTGCGTGATTTCAGTAACTTGTGATTCTGACGCGCTTGGGTCTGGTGGTCCGGCCTTGGCGTTAAAATCCAGTGGCGATTTTGACCTTGCCACCATGGCATAGGCTGGCGTTACGGGCAAACTCGTCGGGAGATTGCCCATTGTGAGCCATGTGAAGCCGGCTCTCATTGGAGTCGCGCCTCCACGCCTCGATCAGCCGCCTTGCCTCGGCCAAGGAGGCGAACCAGTTGATGTTGAGGCACTCGTCCCGGAGCGATCCATTGAAGGACTCGACCTGAGCCCCAAGCGTCCCTCATTCATTTCGAGAGTCTAGCCCTTTCTGAACCGCTCCCAAAATTGCCCTCATTCGGGGCTGGAGTATTTGGCGCTTCCTTACCTCTACGGGCTGGCTCTAACGAGGCGATCCATCAGTGCTGGTTCAGGCATTTTGCCCTGAGCCGGCCATTGAATGACTCGATGAAAAGTCATTGTCTGTCGTAAGCGCCACACTGCTCCCCTCGTGCGGCGCATGAGGTGAATGTGGCAAGAGTCCGCCGATCGTTAGAGTCGGACGGTCCAATTGGGAGCAGACGGCAAAATGGACGTCCTGAGGCGCCCCCAATGGGTTCCGAGATTATTGGGAGAGTCCGTTGGTTGAATAGCTCAAAGCGTGTTGGTTGGCGAGCGCGCCGAGCCCGGAGCCATCCCAAAGCTCAGGCGCTCGGCGCGCGCCTGTCGGCGTGAGGCCGCGGGTGCAGCAGGTCATCTAGCCCGAGCGCGCGTTGTGCCCGTGCGGCTGCGGCGAGATGGCCAGGATTGGCCAGGACGTCAGCGAACGGCTGACGCGCCTGGAATGACCGCAAGGACCGTGGAAGCTCGTCCAATGCTGGGTCCATCTGCGCCGAAGGTTCGTGAAGCTGGCGCGCAACACCAAGTCCCCGATCGCCGAGGCCGCCGTGCGCCAGTTCACTAAGCTATACGCCATTGAGGCGACGGTGCGAGGAATGACGCCACAAACTCGGATCGCCGCGCGACAACGGCACTCCTCCCCGATCATAGCCGCCTTGAAGCCCTGGTTTGAAAAGCAATTGTCAAGGGTCTCCTCCGGCTCTAAGCTGGCCGAAGACATTCTCTAAGGTCTTGCCCATTGGGAAGGGCTCACCCGCTTCCTGGCGATGGCCGGCTCGAGTTCGATACCAACCCGGTCGAAAACGCCATCCGGCCGATATGCCTAATCAGAAAAAATGCCCTGTTTTCTGGACACGAGATCGCGGCCGAAAACTGAGCGCTGCTCTCATCCGTCGTGGCCACCTGCAAGCTCAACGACGTTAATCCCATTGCCTACCGCGCAGATACCTTCGACGCCATCATCAACGGCCATCCGCAGAGCCAGATCGAGGAACTCATGCCCTGACGATTCCGGAAAATGTCATGCCTAAATCCGTAGGCGATCGGCGAGGCGCTTACTGTCTGTCGGTTTTCCGGGCCGTGAGGCGTCCAGCGTCACATTGTTTGGATGTGCCTATAGGTCGAAGTTCACGGGAGATGAACTCAGAGCCTTGGTCGACCCGGATCGTCTTCGGATAGTCAATCTTGCCGCACACAAGGTCGAGTTCATCTGACTTTAATCCGGTCTTTACAACGAACACCCACGCGGATTCTTTCGGAACTGTCGTCCAAAAATCGATGCCAGCTTTCCAGGCAACCTCAAACTGCTCCGGCCCGAGCGAGGAGTACGCAAGCACGTCCCGCTTTCTTGACTAAAAACCGATCGGCGCACCAGCACTTTTCATCGTCGAGACGCTTTTGGCGCCGAGAGGTGACCAGACGTCGGGTGTCACCTTTCCCCTGCAATACACCTTTTTAAGTCCTCAAAGCTTGTGGCCAGCCTCGATTCCATTGGGCACCCCCGTCAAGCGTCCTGCATCAGGTCAATTCATCAGTAATGGTGATACGCGATGAAGCCGCAGCCGGCCAGTAGAAGTTCTTTCCATTTCCAAATGAAGTGCCTCGCCCCTTGTTCCCGGCTAACGCCGGGTGACTTGGACGACACCTGCCGGACCTTGAAACCGTCCTTCCGAAGAATTTTTCCCGCCTCTGCGCGGCTCCTCCTGGATCATGTGTGGACACCCTGCGACCTCCGTATCAAATGGCTTCCATTCCAGCCAACAACCGAAAATGTTAATGTCATCATAGTGCTATCGCGTAGCAATAGTGCCCACCTTCATCCCGCACGGCCCGCCAGCCAGACCTTCAAACAGAGAAAAGTACCGTCACTTCCGCCGAAAGCCCCACACACCGCGGGCTTTGGCGCCAGGGCTGATCTCAGGCTCCGGGTCCGGAGCGAGTGCCACCCTCTCTTACGATCCGCTGGGGCGGCTGCAAAAGACGGTGATCCACGACACGGAGACGAACTTCCTGTATGATGGGGACGCACTGATCGCGGCATATGACATCACCGGCACACTGCTGCGGCGCTATGTGCATGGGTCGCGGGTGGACAGCCCTCTGATCTGGTATGACGGGAGCGCAGCAGATGATGCGCCTTTCGTTACGGGAGAAGGGCATGCGGAAAGTGGTATGGGTATCGATCCCGGTGCAGGTTTATTTTTTCATAGGATAAAACACGAGAGGTAGCGAGAGTGGATCATCTGAGTGGCGAAACCAGTTACACTCCTGGATTTCCCGGTATCTCGGACATGAAGCAGGACAACCGTTCTAAGTATGAGATCGAGTAAATGAAGTGGTACTTGGATACTTTTGGGAAAATTGGGCCTCCATTCGCATTGGTGGGCGTTGTTTTTTTGTCGACATTTTTTAGTTGGGAGCCGTTAAACGTTCTGCGACCATTTGCGCTTCCAAGCGCATTTCTGGTTTTTCTCTTTTACATCGTGTGGTGCGTGATGCGACCCAAGTAGCAAACTTGCGGGCATTGTCAGTGTAACTGGCATTGTCAACAGAATCGAGTTTGAGATGGTGCCCCCTTGAGCGTAGGCTCCAGAAATGAGCCAGAGCCTATTCCGCGATTTCAAAACGTCGCCATAGATCATCTAAATCGCGGTGATGATATATGTCCGCTTCCCGCTGTCGCTTCGAAATGTCGAGGACCTACTCCATGAACGCGGGATCGACATCGGCCACGAAACGGTCCGTCACTGGGTCGATCGGTTCTGTACCTACTTCGCTCACAGGATAATGGGATTGCCACGACATGAGCTTTGAACGACAGATTATCATCGTAGGGCACATTGCATTCTGGTGTATCTATGTATTTTCCTTAGTGTTTTTTGTTTTGCCAACTTGGGAATGGACTAGCGAGAGTTTTAAATCACACGGTCAGGAGATTTCGACCGCAAGTTTGGCTTCTCTATTAACTCCTCTATGGATGTTGATCGTCTTCGGTTGGTGCACGTTGTGCCAAGTATCAAGGCGACCGATTTCTATTCGATCAGTTTGGGCTGCCGCGGTGGCCATCGGAGCGAGCGGATTGGCAGCTGCTATCTATCTTTCAATACATCAGACGGCATTTGCCATGATTCCTGTGTTGGTTTGCTCATTGGTAGCGATAACTGTCGGCTATTGGAAGCACAGGTATTCTCAGGCTAACCGGGCTTGAGGCAGTGTTGTCAGCGAAAACGATCTTGAGGTGACCGATCCTAGTGATTAGCCTTCTAATCTGGCCAAGAACCCGTTCCTCTACTTCAAAACCTCTCCTGAGATCATTCAACTCGGCGTACTGATGTATGTTCGCTTCCCGCTCTCGCTTCGGATTGCCGAAGACCTTCTCCAAGAGCGCGGCATCAACATCTGCCACGAAAGTGTGAGGCTCTGGGTGGATCGGCTCGGGGCACCATCTCAATAGCTGGGCCAAAAATTCTCACCTGCCGTTCTTGAGGCGAGAGCGGGCGATGTCTCGCTTCCGGCGCATGCGAAGTCTTCAGAAGTTCGTTTCAATTCACTCCTCAGTGTACAATCACTTCAATCATCAAAAGAATATCGAGAGCAGGGCCAGGTTCAAATCGCTACGTGACGTCGCTCTTTTCGAATGGCGCGAGCTGATCGTTGCCTGAGACCTGTTGGTCCGCGAATAAAGGAGACTGGTTCGAGCTAGTCTGACAGCACCCTTTAACAACTGTTGAATACGGAGTGGTCATTTCAACGGCTGCGCTTTCACAGATCTAAACTACGCGCTGATAACTGTAGATTCCACTACAGGTGTCAGACATGCAAGACTATGGACCACCAGCTGCCCCACGACGTGCACGCACGTTTGTGATTGCCGCGTTGTTTTTCGGCTTCGCGGGGCTGGTGAATCTGTTCTCCCCATTGGATCTGGTGTTCAACGGAATATCCAACGGGCTCAGGTCTCCGGCGGTCGACGACCGGTTTGTCATCCTCGAAGTGAATGATGGATTCGAACACGTCGCGGCAGGCGATACCTGGTCGGATATGTTCACTAGCGAGCTTGTGTCATTTCTGAATACGCTCGATGTGGAGTCGGCAGTTATTGTCGAGCCCGTTTTCACGTCGACATCTCAATTTCCATTGCTGACAAGGGCGCTGGAACAGCCCACGAATACCGTGTCGGTGTCCGCCGCTCCAAATCTCAAACTGGAGTCTCCATCAGAGGGATTACGAGACCACCTGACGTCCTCAAACTATTTCAAACGATACTGGGGCGGCGTCGAATTTGGGTCTTTTGGTGCCGAGTACGCCGATGTTTTCCTGCCGTCTCCGGAGAGTAAGCTCTCTGACAAAACCGACAATATCGGCCCTTCATTCGAAATTGACTATGCTTTTGACGTTGAGGCGTTTCAGCGGCTTGATTTGAGCACTGTGCTGGCACCAGATTTCGACGCGGCGCTTGTCCGCGGGAAACGGCTTGTCGTGGCGCAAGCCAGTCAAGGCGACAACCATCCCTATTTGATGCCCTCGCAGGGAAACGGCTCGCTGGCAGAAGTCATCCTGATGGCGGCGATGACTCTGGGCGAAGAACGTCCCCTTAACGCTGGATTTCTTCCTGCCTGGCTGTTTTCTGTAGGCGCAGTGGGCTTGATGCTCAGTCGACGTTTTGGCTCCATGGCGCTGCGTTGGGCACCAGTCGCGCTGGCATGCATGATTGTGTTCCCCATTGTCATGGACATGTTTTCCATTCGCACGAGTAGCGGCCATGCGATCGGAATGATTTCGTTCGGGACATTGATCGCGTGGATGCGTTTGAAAAAGCGGGAAACTGCGAACAAGGCGTTCACGCACAATCTTTCCCATCTTCCCAGTGCGCAATGCTTGAGCGCTCATGTCGGCCAAGACCAGCGTGTCATGGTGGCAGCTGTGGTGACAAACTATGCGGCTATTTCGACTGGCCTCACTCCCGAACAAGAAGGGATCACCGCGAATACGATAGCGAATGCTTTACCGAGTTCTGGAGCCGTATATCAAGGCGACCTCGGTCAATTCTACTGGCTGCAAACCGATTTTGACGAAGCAGCAATGGAAGACCTGTTCGAAGCCACGGCGAACCAACTCAACAAGGGGGTCATTGTTGGCGAGAGAACTCTGATAGTTCAGGTTGCCTTTGGTGTTGAACGCATCGCCTCTGCCTCTTTGGCGTCGCGGCTGAAAACGGCGGAATCCGCTGCCCAGGCTGCCGCGCGACAGAGAAAAACGTACAAGCTGCATGATCAGGATGCCCAAGACGCGCTGCTGTGGCAGAGCCGGGTCCTTTTTGAAATGGATGAGGCGCTTCGTAACCGCGAGATCTATATAGCGCTTCAACCCCAGTTGAATATCCGTTCCGGAAGGATTTCAAGCGCCGAGGTATTGGTACGCTGGACACACCCGGAAATGGGCGTCATCTCGCCGGCCGAATTCGTCCAGATGGCTGAACGGGGAAAGCGCATCGACCAACTTACACAATATGTCATTCAGTCATCATTTCAGTTTCTGCGAGACGCTCAAAAAATTGATCCCGGATTCAACATCGCAGTGAATATCTCGCCCAGCCTGATCGGTAGCGCGGAATTTGAGTTCATGCTGCACGCTGCCTTACGTGTGTATGGGGTCAAGGCTAGCAGCATCATGCTTGAGATCACTGAAAACGAGCAGTTACTGAACAATTCCGGAGCCCAGGATGCTATGGGGCGGCTCAGGGACGCCGGTTTTGGGATATCCATTGATGATTACGGAGCTGGCCTGTCCACGCTGACCTATCTGTTGAAGGTGCCCGCCAACGAGGTCAAACTTGATCGAACGCTTATTAGCACGCTTCGGTACAATGAGCGTAGCCAGCTCTTGATCCAGTCTACCATCAGCGTGGCCCAATCACTGGGAATGCATGTTGTGGCCGAGGGTGTGGAAGACCCGGATACGTTGGCAATTCTTCGCACATTGGAATGCAATCTGGCGCAAGGATACTTTATCGGACAGCCCGTCGGTGCGGAAGAAATCCTGTCTATTCTAGAAAGCTCAAGTAGTGTGCAAGCTGTAGCGCAAGCTTAACATTTCCATAAAATTACTTTGAAATTTGCAAAATTCAGTTAACCTTTGACGTCTGGGGCAGATGGACTGCTCCTTAACATGTCAAAGGTTACATCATGCAGAAGCAAACAAAACCAACACAGCGCGACATCTGGGACTGGATTTTCGGAAAGCGCCCATAGGGGTAGAAGTGCTTTTAAGATAAGCACTTACCAGCGCAGCTGGTGCAAACATCGCCACCAAACGGCAGCCCTGTGTAAGGTCAGTCGTTCGGTGGTTTTTTTATGTTCGGACTCTGCGCGAGCGTCATGGCAAATAACCACCAGCGAGTGGATGAGAGATTCGATGCTGGAAACCATGGTTCGACAGCTGGGCAAGCAAATGGTCGAACATTCGAAGGAGCCTTCAGCGCTAATCGAGGCAGGCGCTGACTTGCCTGAGCATACGTGACGAATACTGCCCGGTATTCGGAGCTAACGAAGATGTGAGGACTTTGGCGCCCGAATGTAACTGGATACTAAGGTCAGTTAGGGTACATGAGCGCTATGAGATACGTCTCCTGCCACGCGTCCATAGGTGCCACTGCCATAATGCTGGCGGGGTGTGTCAGTGCGCCCGCTGGTCCGACAATGCCGGATGTGCCGGTTCAAGGAACATATCTGTCAGAAGCTGCTGATTTGAGCCTTGAGTTGGCGTGGTGGAAACAGTTTGGAGATCCGGTTCTCGATAGCCTCATCGCCCAGTCGCTATCCGCAAACAAGTCTCTCGACCAAGCCGCTGCAAATGTAAGAGTTGCTGAAGCGATTGCATCTGGAGCTCGGCTTGATCGCAGCTACTCCGCTTCTACGTCATTTGATGGAGATGTTGGGCGGTCCGCTCAGCCAGGCCAAGACGTGAGGGCCTCGATTCAAGGGGCGCTTGGAGCGAGTTGGGAGTACGATGCATTCGGTCGCATTGAAGCCCAAATCGCCGCCGCAGAATTTGATGTCGAAGCGGCTCGGCAGGCTCGCCGAGATGTTGCGGTGATCGTCGCCAGTGAGACGGCTCTGAATTATGTGCAATTGCGCGGTGCGCAAAGACGACTTGCGGTTGCGCGCAAGAATGCCGACACCCAGTCTGAAGGATTGGACCTGTTACAGACACTTTTAGACAATGGCCGGGCAACCCGACTGGATATGGAGCGAGCAGAGGCTCAGTATCGTACGACGCTCGCGTCGCTTCCTCGCTACGAGGCGGCCATAGAATCAGCCAAGAGCGCGCTCGCCGCGTTGACTGGACAGCCGGCAAATTCTCGATCGAGTCTGGTGATGGAATTGGTGACCAGCGCGGATGATATTCCAGAGCACCGCGGCGCGATCATGGCAGGGTCGGTTGAAGATCTGGTCCGCCGACGTCCGGATATTCGCAGCGCAGAAGTGGTGATCGCGCGCCAACTGGCATTGGGCGACGCTGCACGTGCGGACTTGTTTCCGACGATAACCGTCAATGCGAACGTTCTGGCTTTGTTTGATGATGCCAATGATATCGGCGATATGACGAGCTTCGGATTTGGCGTTGGCCCTTCGATAAGTTGGGCGTGGCCTGATCTCAGGCGGGTGCGGGCAAACATAGATGCGACCGACGCACGAACAGACGCGGCGATTGCGCAATATGAACAGACCGTATTGAATGCTTTGAGCGAAGTCGAATCCGCTCTCTCGGAATACACGAATGAGTTGAAGCGCCGCGACGATCTAAAGAGAGCGGCGGCATCAGCGCAGCGGGCGATAGAACTTGCGCGTCTACGGTTCGAAGAAGGTCTCGACGATTATCTGGATGTGCTGGAAGCGCAGCGAACATTGTTGACGGCGGAAGATCAGTTGGCTGAAAGCCGACTTCAGTCATCTAGCCGGGCGATTGCCGCGTATCGAGCATTGGGAGGTATAGAAATGCCGAATCAATATGGGACAGAACCCGCAATCGCGTTGGAATAGATATGTTTACCAGAAACCTGCTTTTCATTTTAGCTGCCGTGTTTGTATCGTCGCTATCAGCTCAGGCGCAGCGGGGTGGTCCCGCGAGTGTTTTCGTTGAGCCGGTACAGGAACGCAGTTTTGCGATGAGGATTGAGGCGTTGGGCACGCTAGAACCCAACGAGCAAGTCGATCTGACCCTGAATGCGGCTGACCGAGTGCGGGCGATTTATTTTGACGATGGTGATCGCGTGAAGCAGGGCAAGACCTTGCTCTCGCTTGCGCAGCGCGAACAGGCAGCACTTGTAGAAGCTGCTGAAGCAACGCTCGATGAAGCGCGGCGCCAGCAGGAACGGCTCGCGCGCCTGGCAGATCAGCAGGCTGTATCCCAGTCAGAACTCGATCAGGCAAATCGTAATCTTGATAGCGCTGCGGCACAGTTGCGTGCGGTGCAATCTCGCCAACAGGATCGCGTTCTCGTTGCTCCATTTGATGGCGTGCTAGGCTTCCGGATGGTCAGTGTTGGATCATATGTTCAGCCAGGGGATATCGTTGCGCGGCTGATAGATGACAGCGAAATGAATCTGGACTTTTCCGTGCCGTCGACATTCTTGAGAACCTTGGCCAAAGGTACGGAAATTGAAGCAAGAACAGCGGATCTTCCCGGGGAAACTTTCAATGGAGTGATTGCGTCAATTGACAACGCAATTGATCCTGTGACGCGTTCCGTTCGTGTGCGTGCCACTTTGCCCAACCCGGAGCGTCTGCTGATCTCTGGCATGTTTGTGCAGGTAACCTTGGTGGCGGATCCACGACAAGCTCTGGCTGTACCTGAAGAAGCAATACAGCCGGTAGGGCCGCGCACATTTGTATTCGTCGTTGAAAACGAAGGTGGACAACTCATCGCGCGGCGTAAGGAAGTCGAACTCGGGCTACGCCAGGCGGGGTATGTGGAAGTGATGTCAGGTCTAACGGCTGGCGAAGACGTGATTACCGAAGGTATCATCCGTGTTCGCGAGGGTGCCGCCGTGGAAATTCAGGACCAGTCAATGCTCCTTCCCAAGGCCATCAGCGGCAAGAATCGTAGCGGGGGTGCAGCCGGGTCTCCTGCTTCTACAGGTCGCTGACGATGTTGCTGTCGGATACCTCGATCAAGCGGCCCGTATTCGCGTCGGTGCTTGCGCTTATACTCGTGATTTTTGGCATGGTAGCGTTTGATCGGTTGCCCCTGAGAGAATACCCTGACATCGATGCGCCAATCGTCTCCATCGATACGAACTATCCAGGGGCGTCTGCCAGTGTTGTAGAAACACGGATCACCCAAATTATCGAAGATCGCATCGCTGGTGTTGAGGGCATTCGCTACATCGATTCCAATTCGAGCGATGGCCGCTCGCGTATAAGCGTGGAGTTTGGCATAGACCAGGACATTGATGTGGCCGCGAACGATATCCGCGACCGGATTTCTGGTGTGCTGGACAATCTTCCTGAGGATACCGACCCGCCAGAGGTCGAAAAAGCCGACTCCAATGATGATGTCATTATCTGGCTGAACCTTGCCAGCGAGGCAATGACCACGCCGGAATTGTCAGATTATGCTCAGCGCTATCTTGTCGACCGGTTCTCCGCCCTGGATGGGGTGGCACGCGTACGAGTTGGTGGCTCCAGAGACTATGCCCTTCGCGTCTGGATAGATCGTAGAGCCTTGGCGGCACGCAATCTGACCGTGGCCGAGATTGAGCAAGCATTGCGCAGTGAGAATATCGAAGCACCAGCCGGCAGTCTGGAATCGGAAAAGCGAACTTTCACGGTCCGAATTGATCGCACTTTCAAGACGCCGGAAGAGTTCTCCGCGCTCGTGATCGCCGAAGGCGAGGACGGATATCTGGTGCGACTGGGAGACGTGGCGCGGGTTGAGCGTGGGACGGTCGAGGACCGCAACATGTTCAGAGGCAACGGCGTTCCGATGGTGGGGCTGGGCATCATCAAGCAGTCGACTGCGAATACAGTCGAGGTTGCGGCTGGAGCGCGGGAACTTGCTGACCGACTGAACGAGACGCTTCCAGAAGGCATGGTGATCGCGCGTAGTTTCGACAGTTCAGTCTTCATCGACGCCTCGATTCGAGAAGTTTACACCACGCTTGCCATCGCAGTGGCGCTGGTGACACTGGTGATATTCATGTTTCTCGGCAGCGTCCGGGCAACCATTATCCCGGCAATCACTGTTCCGGTCTCGATCATCGCCACTTTCATTGTGCTCTACGCACTGGGCCTGTCAGTCAACCTGCTGACACTGCTGGCGCTTGTTCTTGCAATCGGACTGGTCGTGGATGACGCCATTGTTGTGTTGGAGAACATCGTTCGCCGCATGGAAGAAGAAGGTGAGACGCCGCTGGTTGCCGCGTTCCGCGGTACCCGGCAGGTTGGTTTTGCGGTGGTGGCCACGACGCTTGTCCTGATCGCGGTCTTCGTGCCGATCACCTTTATGCAGGGTGATGTTGGGCGACTATTCACCGAGTTCGCCCTGACGATGGCTGCGGCCGTCGCATTCTCCAGCATTCTGGCCCTGACACTAGCGCCCATGCTGGCCTCAAAACTCCTGAAACGTGAAAAGAGTGCGGGATGGCTTGCGGTTATCCCGAACGCGATAGACGGCGCATACGGCCGCCTTCGAACAGGATATGGCTGGGTATTGGACCGACTGATCATGAGGCCGATAGCAGTTGGTGTCGTTCTGGTCGGCTTGTTTGCGGGCGCATACAGCCTGTCGCAAACGATTGAGCAGGAATATGTTCCCGTTGAAGATCGCGGGGCATTTTTCGTCAGTATACGGGGTCCTGAAGGCGCGTCCTTTGAGTATATGGAACGCTATATGGACGAAATTGAACGGCGATTGATCCCTTATGCAGAGAGCGGCGAGGTGAGTCGCCTGTTGCTGCGGGCGCCCGGATTTGGCAGTTCGTCATTCAATCAGGGTTTTGTGGTTGTGGTGTTGGATGACTGGTCCAGGCGGCGTCCGGCGGACGAAATCATAGCGGAAGTGAACGGCAAGTTATCCAACCTGCCGGGCATTAGAGCTTTCGCAATCATGCGGCAGGGACTTGGTGGTGGCACTGGCAAGCCTGTCCAATTCGTGTTGGGTGGACCATCCTACGAAGTGCTGACGGAGTGGCGAGACTTGTTGGTCACCGCGTTAGAAGATGACAATCCAGGACTGGTCGATATTGACTGGGATTACAAGGAAACCCAACCGCAATACAGGGTTCAGGTCGACTATGATCGCGCGGCTGATCTTGGTGTGACGGTGACCGATATTGGCGTCACGCTTCAAACCATGCTGGGCTCGCGACGCGTTACGACCTATATCGATGATGGCGAAGAATATGATGTCATCCTGGAAGGCCTGAGGGCTGAGCAAAATACGCCCAACGATGTTCAGAATATCTATGTGCGATCCACACGGTCAGGTGAATTGATCCCCCTCTCCAATCTGGTCACAATTCGTCCGATTGCGGATAGCCCGACTTTGAACCGGTATAATCGCGTGCGCGCAATCACGATCGAAGCGGGGTTGGCGGAGGGTGCGTCGCTGGGCACTGTGCTCGACGCCATGCAGGCCAAGGCTCGTGAAGTGTTGCCGCAAGAGGCCACATTGGACTTCAAAGGGCAGTCGCTCGACTTCAAGACGTCTGGCCAGTCCCTCATATTCGTATTCATCACGGGTCTGGTGATCGTATTCCTTGTGCTTGCAGCGCAATTTGAGAGCTACCGCCACCCGGTCATCATCATGCTGTGCGTGCCTGCGACATTGGCTGGAGGGATGCTTGGTATCTGGCTGACCGGAAATTCGCTGAACATCTACACGCAGATTGGCTTGATTATGTTGATTGGCCTTGCAGCGAAGAACGGCATTTTGATCGTGGAGTTCGCGAACCAGTTGCGCGACGAAGGCCGCCCCTTTTACGAGGCCATCAAGGAAGCGTCGCTCGCTCGCTTCAGGCCAATCGTGATGACGAGTTTGACCACAGCTGCCGGTGCTCTCCCACTTATCCTGTCCAGCGGTGCAGGCGCCGAAACCCGATCGGCGATTGGTATCCTGATCCTGTTTGGAGTGATCGCCGCTGCGCTGGTGACCGTGTTGTTCGTGCCGACAGCCTATGCTCTGATCGCTCGAGGGTCCGGGTCTCCAGGCGATGTTGCGCGCAAGTTGGAGTCGGAGAGCCAGGGGGCGGACAAGGCCGTCATTCCAGCAGAATAGCTTTTGCTCGTTGTTACTCTGAGTTCAAGCGTAATAGCCAGTGCTCGCTTTTCTTGCGTGTCTGCTGCAACAATCCGTGCGGCGGTAATCAAGACTTGTGAGGCGCAAGAATGCTCCCTTGAATGCTCAGCTAGTGACAATTCGAAAGCAGATCATGAACAGTTGGGCCGGCCTTGAGTGAAACATTCGACAATCTTCCGCCCGTAAACTACGTGGTCAGCGAAGAAGAGTGCGCCGCACTATCCGCAGCTATTGATATCGAAGAGCTAACCCAGACCGCACTTGCCCTTGGGAACATTGATAGCCCATCCATGAGCGAGGCATCAGCTGCAGAGTTTGTGTTTGATTGGTTGCAAACAGAAGGTTTTGCACCGCGAAAAGTTGGCGCAACGCCTGAACGGCCGAATGTTATCGCGACTTATGGCGGCAAGGGTGACGGAAAGAGCCTCCTCTACACAGCCCACCTTGATACTGAAAGTCCGACCTGGAATGCGGATCTGGACGCCCACAAGTTCCGTCCTGAAACGCTGGCGAACCCGGAATGGAACCAGTGCTGGCTGCAGGATGGGGCATTCCACGGCTACCCAATCTCGAATGATCGCGGGCCGATGGTGTGCTTCCTTATGGCCGCAAAGGCGCTGAAATCCTGCGGTATTGATCTGTCGGGACGGCTGTACCTTACCGCATCTCCCGGCGAGATCGGTCCTGAGCCGATCGAGGAGGCTCGCGGCGTACAGTATATGGGCAAGGAAATCGGCACGCACTACGCGTTCTATCATGGCGGTGTGTCACCCGATTATGCGATCGCGGCCGAGGGGTGTGACTTCGGGTTGACGTGGGTTGCATGCGGTTATGCCGTATTCCGCATCCAGCTATTTGGCGAAGGCGTGTTCACACCACTTCTCGAAAGCCCAGAAAAGGCCGCTGATCACCCCAACCCGATCTATCGTCTCGGTGATACCATCCAGTCGATTTTGGACTGGGGGCGCACTTATGAGCAGGAGAACATCTACACGTCGTCTGGCGGTGTGGCCAAACCCAAGACGCAAATCTCATCTGTCCGTGGTGGCGTTCCATATGCGTTCGGGGCCGGAACGGAAATTTGCTCACTCTATCTTGAAGTCGGTTTGCCGCCGCATGTAGAAATCGGGCAGGTCCATAGAAGCCTTGAGAGTCATTTGAGACGCCAAGGCATAGGTGAGTTCGGCCTGGAGCCAGTCGTGGTCCGGCACGGATTTGCTGCCGATGAAGAACGCGTGTCCCCGCTCGTTTCGGCTGTTGATGCTGCGACCCGGCATACACTGGGCGAGCCTCTGAAGCTCGCGCATCCTGTTTATTCGAGCATGTGGCGCGACCACAACGTCTTCAACATGAACCGCATTCCCGCCGTCACAACCGGCTTTCCACGCTGGCGTCCGACGCCAGAAGACATGGTCAAAAGCACTTTGATCTATGCGCTGACCGCGCTGTCGATTTGTCGGCGTGCGCCCACATCCGAAAATAAAAAGCCGCTGAGCGGTTCCGATGTCTATGGCGACAACCCATTTTCGTCCGCTGGAGTATCCTGACCCATGAATGCAAGAATTCCTTTCAAGGCAGGCAGCCAATTGCTGGCAATGAGTTCGCTTGAGCTTTTGCTGGCCGCGGCGACATATTCTTCACTCGGCGTGGTCCTCCCATTTATGGTGATGGATCTGGAATGGAGCTGGGCGCAGGCTGGGTTTGGATTTACGGTGCTCGGTGCAGTTACCGGCGTCGCGTCATCTGTGCCGCCATTTCTCATCCGCCGGGTCGGGGTGCGGAACACAATCCTGATTGGTGGTGTTCTGGCCTGCATCGGTTTGTACCTTCTGCATGGAGTGGAGAGCCTGCCTCAGTACTATATTGCGGCAGCAATCTGCGGTTTGGCCTACCCCATGATGGCGTCCATCCCGACAACCTTCCTTGTGAGCCGACTGTTCCAGCGGCAATCGACCGCGCTCGGCGTGGCGGCGACGATCAGCGGAATAGGGACGGTGGTCGGGCCATTGATGGTACTTGGCGTATTGGCTCTTGAAGGTCAGACGTGGCGGAATTATTGGGAATATCAGGCAATCGCACTACTGGCTGCGGCTGTTTTGTGCGCGATCATCGTTGGTTTGGAGCGCAGATTCACTCGGCCCGCACGTGAGGAACTCGTCGCAGCAGAGGCTGAAGCGGCGGCACCGACCGTCATGCCTGACCAAGTCGAACTGCCTCCGACACGGAGCAGTCGCCATATTTACCGGACGACTGTGGACTGGACGACTAAAGCTGCGATGCGGACGACGCAGTTCAAGATTCTTGCCGCCGCATATTGCCTGAACATGATGTGCCTGGTGACGGTAACCAGCCTCTCGGTGGGCCATTTGGTTGAGCGCGGTGTTTCCGAGACGGTTGCCGGAGGCATGTTGAGCATCGAGGCGTTGATCGCGGTTTTGATCCGGGCATTTTCCGGTGTTCTGGGGGATATCTTCGATCCCAAGCATCTTGTGAGCTTTGCGTTATTTGCGACGATGATTGGTTGCGCTGTGCTCGCACTCACAACAGATCATGTCATGCTGCTGTTCTACGCGGTGGGAACAGGTATTGGTTTTGGCACGACGCAACTCGCATGCACGGTGCTGCTGCTCAACTACTTTGGTCGCAAGTACAATCTTGAACTGTTCTCCGCCATGTGTGTCACCGGCGCGATCTCGGCGCTCGGACCTCTGATCGGTGGCGTAATCCGCGACATTTCGGGAAGCTTCTCCCTCATCTTCATATTGCTGTCAGTTCTGTCAGCCGGCGTCTTCATGGTCGTGCTTTTCATGAAGCCGCCTTATCTTGAGGATCTGTCCTCTACTGAAGGCGACCCAGTTGGCGACGCTGACATCAAGTACGGGCAGATGGCTGAGTAATCTCAATAAGCTGACCAGCTTCGATCAAGCCTCGATTTCAATTTCCTCCGATGGAGTCTGCCATGCCGTCAGATCGCGTACCCAATTTGGCCAGTCAAAAGTCAGCTTCGCCGGAAACAACCTGGACTAAGTGGCTGAGGCCAGATCCGTACGCACTTGTGCTGCTGTCCGTGGTAGTTACGGCGAGCGTTTTGCCATGTCGTGGAGATGCAGCGGTCGGCTTCGAGTGGTTGACCAAAGTAGCCATATTCCTGTTGTTCTTCATGCACGGTGCAAAGCTGTCTCGCGCAGCCATCTTCGGGGGTATTGGTGCCTGGAGACTCCACACGCTCGTTCTGATGAGCACCTTTCTTCTGTTTCCGGCGCTCGGTCTGCTAGTGAGCACACTGCCTAATTCTCTGGTGAGCCCTACAGTCAAGATGGGTTTCCTGTTCCTCACCATATTGCCCTCCACGGTCCAGTCCTCGATCGCATTCACCTCCATGGCCAGAGGAAATGTAGCAGCAGCAGTTTGCACGGCATCACTGTCGAACATGCTTGGCGTGTTCATCACGCCGCTTCTGGCGGGCCTCCTGATGCGGTCTGAGCTTCAGTCGGGTGGGGGAGATCTGTTGGGGGTGATGCAGTCCATCATATTGACCCTGCTGGCCCCCTTCCTTGTCGGCCATCTCAGCAGGCCCCTCATCGGCGCATGGATTGACCGGAACAAGGGCGTTCTTTCAAAGCTCGATCGTGGCGCGATCCTGCTCGTTGTCTACACTGCATTCAGCGCGGCCGTCGTAGATGGAATTTGGTTGCGCGTATCGGGATTTGATATTGTTACGATCCTCTTCCTGAGCGCACTGGTGCTCTCAGTGGTATTGTTCCTCACGCGCAAGGCGGCGCAAGTGGCCAGGCTGAACAAGTCGGACGAGATCACCTTGGTCATGTGCGGATCGAAGAAGAGTCTCGCAAGCGGTGTACCGATGGCTGCGGCATTGTTTGCCCCAGCCCAAGTTGGCGTCATCATACTGCCCTTGATGATATTCCATCAGATGCAGTTGATCGTATGCGCCATGATCGCGCGGAGCTATGGCGAGCGGACTGAAATACCCGAAGAGACAGAGGTGCTCGGCGAGGCGAGCGCCTAGCCGAACTGAAAAGCCGATACGGTCGAGTTCATGACATTGTCTGAAAAGACTTTCCGGCCTGTCTCGTCATGGCCCGCACCAGCTGCGACCATGAGTGGAAGCAAGTGCTCTTCCCGAGGATGCGAGTTCCGGCCCTGAGGTGCGTCCAGCCATCGGCTGAGCTTGACCCAGCGGTCTTCAAGATCACCTGTTTCGAGTACATCTGTCAGCCATGCGTCGAATTCAGCAGACGGTGCGGTGGCCATGGGTGTCCGGAAGGCGCGCATATTATGATAGCTCATGCCGCTGCCGATGATGAGGACGCCTTCTTCTCTCAATTGGCTGATTGCCTTGCCGACCTTCAGATGTTTTTCCGGAGAGAGGTCGCGGGTGAGTGACAGGGTCAATATCGGAATGTCGGCATCAGGGAATGCAACCAATAGCGGCACGAACACGCCATGATCATAGCCCCGGGAACTTTTCAAGGGCGCATCAAGGCCTTGCTCCACCATCAATTCCTGAACGCGATTTGCGAGATCCGGTGCGCCCGGAGCAGGATAGTTGAGCTCATAAGTGTGAGCCGGAAACCCGGAATAGTCGTAAATCATGTCTGGCGAGGCGGCCGTGGAGACGGTGAACTCCTGTTCCTCCCAATGGGCTGATACAACCAAAAGGGCTTTTGGTTTCTCGGGCAGGCTGGATGGTATGCTTTTCAGCCATTCGGCTGTCTTGTCCCACGTATCGACCGGACCGCCCATCAGCGTCCAGTCCATGAAAAAGCATGGGCCACCTCCATGTGGAATGAACAGGGTGGGCATTTTCGTGGAGGAAGCAGTCATTTTCTATTCCCGATGCTGATCGATACATGGTGTCTTTAGTGCATGTGGCTGCCGGGTGTCTTGCTTTCTCGCGTCCGCAAACTTGTCCGCGCCGGGGCCGATTATGTGTGAACCCGAAACCAGTGCCGCAACTAGTTGGGCGCATATGAACAAGACCAAATAGCGGGCTTGAACTCTGATCCAACCGGTAGGCGATTTGGTTCAAGGAGTAAGTTATGGCGTTGGTGGAAGAGACACGAACAAGCAAGATCAAGGTTCAGCCGGAAAATCTGCACCATTTGAAAGCGACACCGGAAACCGTGCACTGGGGATACTTCCACCCCAACATCAAGCCAGCGCTCCGCGTTAAAAGTGGCGATCTCATTCAGGCTGAAGCGATCACGCACCATGCCGGGGATGCTCCGGAACTGATGATGGATGAAACTGTCAAGGCAATCTGGGAGGGTGTTCAACCCGAAGATCGTGCGCCGGGTGTCCATATCATGACCGGTCCGATCTATGTAGAAGGTGCCGAACCAGGTGACATGCTGGAAGTGCGCTACTTCCGTATGGTTCCCCGCTGCAATTACGGATCCAACCTCGCTGCGAACTGGGGCCACCTCTATCAGGAGTTCGATGAGAAGGAGCGCGTGACAATCTATGAGCTTGATCCGAATGCGAACACGGCTCACGCGCTCTATGCCTATGATTTCGAAGGAAAATATCTGATCCCCGGGACCATTACGCATTGTCCTGAGTGTGACCGCGAACCTGCTTTGGTTGGCGTCCGCGTGCCGGCAAGGCCGCATTTGGGAACTGCGGGAGTCGCGCCCGCCATTGACGAGCGTGTCAGCACAATTCCACCGGGCCTGCATGGGGGAAACATCGACAACTGGCGCATCGGAGCCGGCGCCACGATGTATTATCCTGTGCAGGTGAAGGGCGGGCTGTTTTCGATCGGTGACCCCCATGTCAGCCAGGGCGATGGTGAGATCAGCGGCACGGCAATTGAAGCCTCCCTCGACGTGCTGTTCCAGATCGTACTCCGAAAGGACTTCAAGTTTCCTTCGCCGCTTCTTGAAACCCCGGATCACTGGATTGTCCATGGGTTTGACGAAGACCTGAACCAGGCAATGAAGAATGCCTCATTGGACATGCTTCATCTGCTCACTGAGCATCAGGAGCTTAGTCGAAATGATGCCTATTCTCTGATGAGTGTCGCGACCGATTTTGGGGTCACCCAAGTCGTGGACGGCACGCAAGGAATTCACGTCAAGATTGACCGTGGCATCTTCCCTGAAAAAGGTGTTGTCAAAGATATCGACTAGATTGGACGTCATTGATTTATGACGATTTTATCCAGTTGAACGCAGTATTCAGGCGAGGCTTGATCAGGACTGCTCGACTTTTAGGCAGTCGCAGTCGTCAACCGGATCGGCATGGGCGGGATGCGTTGACCGACGGTACGGCAAACTGAGGATCAAAGATGTTGATGGCTGGGTGCCATAATCCGATCGGAGCCAATCTGTGCAGTTTACAACCAACGCATATCCAAAAGAGCAGAGAAAGGATGCCTGGCACTTCGCGCTACAGCGATTTTCGATGGAGTTGCTTGCGCATGAGGGTGAGCTCTACGGTGAACTGGTAAGCTTTCGTAGTGCCCAGGATTTTACATTTGTCAGGATCACCTCCACCCAGCACCGGATAAGGCTCGATCTATCGCAAGGCCCATCCCAGTTCTGGCTCATAATGCTGCTGGAGGGCGATCTCGTCGCCAAGACTGACACCACAACGATTGAAGTCTCCGAGGGCGATGTTGTGTATGGGGTCGGTGATTTGGACGTGTCGCTCGATTTCAAGCGTGACAACCGGTTTTTGATGGTACAGATCCCGGTCTCTCATCCGGCGCTGAGGATAAGGTCCAAGCCTCAAGCAGATATTTCGAATTTGGTATCCGAAGCTGGAGTTGGCCGCATGCTGTCAGGCCTGTTGCGCTCTGTTGCGGATACGATCACGGATGTTGATGACGACCAGATGCGTCCGACTGAGGTTGCGCTGCCAGAGTTCATTTCTACGGCCTTGATGAGCGAGGCCTCGACCAAGGAACTTGGCGGGGCTGCTGGTGTTCGGGCAGCTTTGCTGGAGCGTATATTCCAAACCATCGAGATGAGATTGAGCGATCCTGAGTTGAACCTTCATCAGATTGCCAAAGAGCACAATATCTCCCCACGTTATCTACAAAAGCTGTTTGAATCCGTTGGAGACAGTTTCGGGCATTTCGTAAAATTGCGGCGATTGGAGAGATGCCGACTCGACCTCAGAAGCCCTTTGCACGCGCAGAGATCGATTTCAGATATCCTGTTCCAATGGGGCTTCAATGACAGTGCCTCATTCAGTCGGGCATTCCGCGAACAGTACGGTATGAGTCCGCGGGAGTATCGCCGGATGCCGCCGGGCGACGAATCAGAATCCGAAGTGCTGCAGCGCGGGCGGCCCCCTACGGCGAAGGATCAGGTGATTGAGCCCGAAGAGCCGGAACAAACAGATGACTTTCGCGATGCCGATGATGCTGGTGAGATAGGGACTGTTGCGCCTGTGCCCGTAAAGCGCGGCGCGCGACACCATTATCTGCCCGTTACACCGGATACGATCCATTGGGGCCATTTCAGCAGCTCGCTCAAGCCGGTCCTCACGGTGGAATCCGGTGACTATGTGACGGTCGAGACACTCACGCATCACGCCAATGATGATCATGATCGCATGGTGAAGGGTGATCAGGCGGTTGAGGACATCTATCGCTGGACTGCGGAGGGCAAAACCGTCAATCGTCGGGGCGCTGGCGCACTCGACTCCTCTTCGTCGACAGGCCGCGGTGCTGGTGAGGGGTTTGGCGTCCATATCTGTACCGGTCCAATCGAGATTGCCGGCGCAGAACCCAACGACATTGTTGAAATCCGTATCCTGGAGCTGAAGCCGAGAACGAGTGCCAATCCGAAATATTCCGGGCAGTCTTTCGGGAGCAACGCGGCGGCGTATTGGGGATTTCAGTACAATGACCTGCTGACCGAGCCAAAACAGCGAGAAGTGATCACAATTTATGAAGTCGAAAGTGAGATGGGCCGTTCGTGCGCTCGCGCGGTCTATAATTATCGCTGGACCCCTCAGACTGATCCCTTCGGGGTAGTGCACGAATTGTATGACTACCCAGGCCTGCCGGTGGACACCAGCACGATCGAAAAGAACTATGATGTATTACGGAACATCGAAATACCGGTACGTCCTCATTTCGGGGTAATCGGTTTGGCACCGCCGCAGACGAAGCTCGTGGATTCGATCCCGCCAGGAAATTTTGGCGGAAATCTCGACAATTGGCGAATTGCTCCGGGATCCAGCCTGTTCCTGCCCGTTGGTGTGCCTGGTGCGCTTCTTTCGCTTGGCGACCCGCATGCATCGCAAGGTGACTCAGAACTTTGCGGTACGGCAATTGAGTGTTCGATGACTGCCTTGATACAGCCGATCCTGCATCGCGCGAGCGAGAAGATGGGGCATATCCGCGATCTTGATTATCCATTGTTGGAAACTTCCGAGGCATGGGTGATCTTCGGGTTCAGCCATCCGAATTATCTGAAGGAACTCGGTTCTTCGGCGCAGAGCGATATCTATAAAAAGTCCTCGATCGACCTCGCGATGAGGGACGCCTTCCGCAAGGCACGGCGGTTTCTGATGACGGCTCGCGACCTCGACGAGGACGAAGCGATCTCGCTGCTCTCTGTTGGTGTCGATTTCGGTATCACACAAGTCGTCAACGGAAACTGGGGCGTTCACGCGATCATCCGGAAAGAGTTGTTCACTGCGTGATTTGAGCGCGATGTTCTCCCGATGTTTCCCTTAAAAAGGCTGCCGGGAAACATGTTGTGCGCGCAGAGACAAGAATGTGCACGCTGTGAATGACAGATTGAGGCTGACAGAAGCGGGAAGGACCGGACAATGCCGATCACCATCACCGAGCAATTCATCCAGTCCCTGGCGACATCCAAACAGGACGTGCTGGAAGCCGAAACATTGCCACCTGAATGCTACACCGACGCCAATTTCTACGAATTCGAGAAGGAGGCGCTCTTCACTCACGATTGGCTGTGTGTTGGTCGGGAAGAGTGGGTTTCGGAGCCCGGTGACTATTTCACGACTTCGACCGTGAATGAGCCGATCGTTGTTGCGCGGAATCGCAAGGGTGAGTTGAAGGCCATGTCATCGGTATGCCAGCACCGCGCCATGCTCGTGGCCGAGGGGAGCGGGAATGCGCGCGGGTTCGTGTGTCCTTATCACCATTGGAGCTATTCGCTTGACGGTGACCTTGTGGGCGCCCCTGCAATGAACAAGACGTGCGAGTTTGATCGCAAGGCGAATGGGCTCCCGAACTTCAAAGTTGAGGTCTGGGAAGGTTTCATCTTTATCAATTTTGATCAGGATGCAGCGCCGTTGGCCCCTCGATTGGTCCACGTGCAGGAGGCAATCAAGGGATATGACCTTGCCAGTGCTGAAGGTCCGCGCCCGGATCCGGCACCACGCCTGATGTGGAATTGGAAAGTCATGTTCGAGAATAACAATGACGGTTACCACGCCAGCCGGTTGCATCATGGACCCCTGCATGACTTTGTACCTTCCGAGCGTGCAAGCTTTCCGGACGCACCGGAGGGAGCGGCAGGTTATCTGAGGTTCAATGGTACGCTCCATCCGGATGCGAGCTTCAATCCGACTCAGAAGGCTGTGCTGCCCGTATTCCCTGGCCTCTCTGACGAGGCGCGCCAGCGGATGACGTTTGCGAACATCCCACCGAGCCTGTCGCTCGTGATGACAAGCGACATGGTGATCTATCTGATCATTCGTCCTGACAGCCCGGAAACGCATTACATGGACACGGGCGTGCTTGTTGCGCCTGGGGCCATGGAAGACGAAGCCTATGAGCACAAGATGGAGATGATCATGAATTCGACATCCCATATTATTGCTCAGGATTGGCATGTTGACGAAATGGTCCAGCTCGGACTGCGGTCGCGCTTTGCCAAACGGGGGCGCTATTCCTGGCAGGAAGGAGCGCAAGCGCAATTCAATGAATGGCTCGTTGACCGGTATGTTTCGGAATGGAACCGCCGCGCTGAGCCGACGGATGATGCCAGCATTGCGGCAGAGTAGAGTAGGCCGATCACGTGAGGCCGCCCGAGCATCCAACCACCTGGAGATTCAATACGCGGTCGGTTCCGCCAGCTGACAGAAATTCAGCTTGGGCGAATGCAATGCGTAGATTGCGGTTGCCATTTGTGTCTGATCCCGCTGGCCAGCCCGTTGACGGACAGATGATTATTCAGACCTCCACCATGGGTCTGCAGTTCGCCTGGATTGAGTCTGGTCGTCAGGTGATTGATGGTCGGGAACTTGAGCAGGGCGAGGGCCTCTGGCTGCTCGTCCTTTTGAAGGGGGATGCAAGGTTCAGCGCAGACAAGTTCTCGGTGAATGTTGACAACAAGATGATCGTCTTTGGCGCGACACGTCATGATTCCCGCCTGGAAGTGAGTGAAAACAACGCGATACTATTCGTCCGAATTCCCGCCGTGGCGCTGGGCGGACGATTGATTGCACCGACCCATTATCAAGCTGGCACGCTCGACGGCAACTCCGGAGTTGGACGTATGCTGATCAGCATACTTCACATACTGGCCGATGAGATTGGAGATATCTCCACGCAAGATCTTCGACCGGTCGAGCTTTCCCTGATCGAGATGTTGTCCAGCAAACTACTCGGTGTTGCCGGAAAACGTTCGTTGGGTGGTGCGGAAGGTGCACGCGCTGCCCATTTGCACAGAATCCAACAGACGTTGGAAACGTTAATATGGGACCCCGATCTGACAATCGCAAAGGCGGCAGACGAAGTCGGCGTTTCACCACGGTATCTGCAGCGTCTGTTTGCCGCTGATAATCGGAGCTTTAGCGGCTACCTCAAGAAGAGGCGACTGGAGCGCTGTCATGCCGACCTGATCAGCCCGCTGCATGCGCAGGAATCCATTTCGGAAGTTGCATACCGCTGGGGGTTCAGCAGTTCGGCACATTTCAGCCGGAGCTTCCGCGACCATTTCGGGCTGTCGCCACGAGAACATCGCCGTTCCGGTCTGGCGAACCAGATCGAGGATGAAATGAAGGTCAACAAATTGTGGGGGCAGTATCAAGAGCTGTCGAAAGACCGCCTTTAAGTTTGGCTTCAGCAGATGGCGTCCCGAAAGGGCGCGTGAAAGTAAGTATAGGGATTATATATGACTTATCCGAACACTCTGATTTTCGTCGACCTCATGTCTGACGATCCGGTCAAGGCCGGAAAATTCTATGCAGCTGTCATGGGCTGGGAAGACGATGTTCGAATGGATGGCCAGTTCTGCCGCATGGTGCCAGGCGGGAACTTCAAAAACCCCGACGGATCTGACAGCGAGATCGGGAACCTGCATATCGGAATTGGGGATGTCGCAAACTTGCGCCCGAATCCTGACCCCGCTGGCGTGGATCCGCGCACCTTGTCTCCGTTTGCGAGGTCATCCCGCCTGTGGGTGTTAGTGAGCGAAGACGACTCCGTCGACAGGATCATGACCGCCGCAGTTGAGCATGGAGCGGAAGTTCTGTGGCGGAACCATTACTGGAAAGAGTTTAATGGTTTCAATGACGCATTCCGTGATCCTTGGGGGAACGAAATCATCCTGTGGAGGAAAGGTGGCGTCGATCCCGTTATTCCGGAAGGCTATACGAGCGAGTGACCGAAGTGATGGGAGCGGATGTGGCCGGGAAACCGGAAAGTGCTGGCCGGGCAGGTGTGGTTGTAGCTGCAACTGTCGGCAACATTGTCAGCACCACTCCCGCCATCAGTGCCGTCTTCAGCCTGTTCCTGATCCCTATTTCAACAGAATTCGGATGGCCACGGGCAGTGGTGTCGGGCGTGCTGCTTCTAACTGCGGTGATGTCCGCTATTATCTACCCCTTGGCTGGTCGGCTGTCGGATCGTTGGGGATCTCGCCGAGTTATTCTTGTTGGAAACGCGCTTTTCGCTCCGGCGATTGCGGGTTTGGCTCTGGCCGATGGTTCAGTGGTCCAGTTCTACTTGTTGTTCGCCATCGTAGGAGCGGCTGGAGCAATCCCATCCACACCAGCCTATTCCAAAGTCATATCCGAATGGTTCGATGAGAAGCGGGGGCTGATGCTCGGCGTAGCCGCGGGATTCGGCAACGGCATCGGATCAACTTTCATGCCCATTGCGGCTGGTCTGATGCTGGTCCAGTTCGGGTGGCGCGGCGCATACATTGGCATCGGTTTGATCGTATTCTGCCTGGGCTTTCCAACGCTTCTCGCCTTGCTGAGGGATGCGCCTGGGAGGGTCGAGGAAATCAAGCTCCGCGAGCGACAGCTTGATGTGCCGGACATCCCTGCGGCTCCTCTGCCCGGCGTCAATCTCGCAGAGGCAACTTCAACTCGGACATTCTGGATTTTGATGGCGGCAGTCGCGCTCGGAGCGGGCTGTATGACTGCCATCTTCACCCATGTGGTTCCGATGCTCATGGATCGAGGTATCGTTATCCAGCAGGCCACACTTGCAATCAGCATCTTCGCGCTGGTCACAGCGGGATGGCAGGTGGTGACGGGATATTTGCTCGATAAATTTTACACGCCGATTGTCGCGGTACCCATGTTCGCGGCTGCGATATTGGGTCTATTATGCTTTCAGTATAGCCAGTCCATGGTTGTGATGTATTTCGGCGCGGCCTTGATGGGAGTTGGGCTTGGCGCAGAGTTCGGATGTCTGTCCTATTTTGTGTCTCGATACTTTGGTCTCAAAGCCTTCGGTATGATCATCGGCGTGTACTACTCCGTGGTCATTATATTTCAGGGTGGCGCACCAGTCCTTATGGATGTGGGATTCGACGTGACGGGCAGTTACGAGGCGTCGGTGTGGGTGCTGTCTGTTCTGTTGGCCATCGGGGCCGCGCTTATCCTTTTACTGCCTGCGTTTGAGATACAGCGACCCTCCGCATCACTGGAGGCATCTGCGTCATGAGCAAACTCGACATTCTTGGAAGCGTGAATTTGGACATAGTTTTGCGATTGCATGACCTTCCGCGACCAGGTGAAACTGTGCACGCGACACAATCTGAGCGGTATCTTGGCGGCAAGGGCGCCAACCAAGCGGTGAGCGCCGCCCGAACGGGCGCCGATTTGAGGTTTCGCGCCTGTGTGGGCGACGACGAGGAGGGCAATTGGCTTACTGCGCAATTAGCTGCACACGCGGTGACGCCAGCAGACATAGAAGTAATTGCCGGTGAAGCGAGTGGACGCGCCTATGTATGCGTTGATCAGGCTGGCGAAAATCTCATCATCGTACATGCTGGCGCAAATGATCGTTTAAGCCTAACGACTGAACCAGTTGAGCCAAGCCGAGTTGCGCTTGCCCAACTGGAAACGCCTATCGCTTCGACCGTAGACTTTTTCCGGACACACCGGGACCGGGGAACAATTACAGTACTAAACGCCGCTCCAGCCGTGGCTGAAGCCCGGGATTCCCTTTTCGCGCTAACAGACATCCTTATCCTGAATGAATCCGAGTTGGCCTTCTACGCCGGAAGAGAGGTCCTGCCAGAAGATGTCGAGGATATTACAATGCTTGCGAGAGAGCTTATTGCTCACGAAAACCAGGTCATTGTTCTCACCTGTGGTGCTGCCGGTGCTTTGGCTATCACCAAAGATCGGCTCGACTTCACACCGGCTCGCCTCACGAAGGTTCGCGACACAACGGGGTCGGGCGATTGCTTTTGTGGCGCGCTCTGTGCGCGATTGGCAACGGGGGTTGAACTTGACCAAGCGATTTACTTCGCCTCGGTTGCAGCGTCCTTGTCTGTGGAAAAGAACGGCGCAGCTGCATCAATGCCAAGTCTGGAAGACGTTGAGCTTGCGATTTTTGAAATGACCGCAGCGGAGGTATCAGGATGAAAACTTGGCTAATAACAGGCGTGGGAAAAGGTTTGGGAAAAGACCTGGCTGAAACGGTCCTGCAACGCGGAGATCGGGTTGTCGGCACAGTGCGGTCCGAACGCGATGCGCAAATCTTCGCGGAGACTGATCCGCAACTTGCCGTGCCGATTTTTCTGGACGTCACACATTTTGACGACATCCGTGAAACGATCAACGAGGTCGAGAAGCGTTTTGGCCAAATCGACGTGCTCGTGAACAATGCGGGCTATGGGCTCACCGGTGCGATCGAGGAGACGCCGCTGGACAAGATCAAGGCCTTGTTCGAGGTCAACGTGCTCGGCGCGGTTGCCATGATTCAGGCGGTGCTGCCGGGCATGCGCCAACATCGAAGCGGCCATATAATTAACATCACGTCGGTGAGTGGTCTGGCACCCTGGGCGGGAACTGGAATATATGGAGCCAGCAAATATGCGATGGAGTGTATTGGGCAGACACTCGCTGATGAGGTCCAGCCCCTGGGTATCCATGTGACCAATGTGGCGCCGGGTGGCATGCGCACCGATTTTTCAGGTGGATCGCTGGATTCGGCCCCGCCGAGTATATCGGACTATGATGGCACGGCGCATTTGGCTCATGAAGTTCTGACGGAAGGCAAAGGAAAGGAACCGAGTTCCCCCACGAAGATTGCGCACGCGATATGCGAGATGACAGAAATGGATGTTCCACCCACGCTGCTCGTCTTGGGGAGTGATGCCTATAAGTACGCTATAGGTCACTTGGCGAATTTGAGTGACGGCATCGAAGCGTTCAAAAATGTCAGCTTGGCCGTCTCTGCAGACGGCATGTGAGAATTCCGATGCCTTCACTACTGTCGGAAAGAATTTGTGTGACACCGGGCAAGACCGCTTCACTCTTTCATTCTAGCATCTCCAGGATGCAAAACCCCGTAAACCGAGTTTGGAGATCATCATGAGCACGATGGAAACATGTGAGCCTGTCACCAGCGCCGCTGCGTGGAGGGGGGACCAGATCAAGGCGGGCGAAGATTGGATCTACCATTTGTCTCCGGTTCAGATCGCAGAGCTTGAGGATCTGGGTGCAAAGTTCGTCGAAGACGACCCAGACTTGCGGTTCGTTCAAGCCTCCGAATATCCGCTGAAAGCATGTGCCGACGCGATCGCGGAATGGGGAAGTGATGTAGATACAGGTCGCGGGTTTGTGCTCGTTCGTGGATTGAGAACACATCTCTACTCGGACGCACTTTCATCTGCGATCTATTACATTCTCGGCCTGCATATGGGTGATCCGATCCGACAGAACGAGATGGGCGACCTGCTGGATCACATTTATGCAACCTCCGACAAGACGATGGATGACCCAACCGCGCTGTCGTCCAAGGTTCGTGACAAGCTGGTCTTCCACTCCGACAGCTCGGATGTCGTGGCCCTGATGTGCTTGAGGCCTGCAAAAGCCGGGGGGGCATCCTGCCTCGTTTCGGGCGCCGAAATTTATAATGAGATCTTGCGACGCCGGCCAGACCTGGCGCCGCTTCTGCTTGAGCCTTTCCACTGGGACTGGCGCCGGCAAGACCACAATGCGCCAGCGAACACTTATACCTCGCCGATCATCAGCATCGAAGAAGGCGTGTTCAGCATGTATGCGGGCTCGTTGTACATTCTGACGGCTCAGGATTATCCCGGCGTCCCGCAGTTGAGCGACGCGCAGAAAGAGGTGCTGGAGCTGTTTGACGAGATCACATATGAACCTGGCATGGCCATCGAGATGGATTTCCGCCCCGGTGATATTCAGTGGCTCTCCAACTATGGCGCTTTGCATTCTCGAACCGAATTTTTCGATTTCCCGGAACCACAACGCAAGCGTCACCTTTTGCGGCTCTGGCTGAGCCGGGATGCAGGACGACCTGTCGTCGAAGGATTTGGAAAGAATGGAGTTGTCCAGGTTCGCGAAAAGCCGCGCGAGGGTGCAGACGATGACAATGCGGGGAAATTCAAGATTGCGGACGCCGCTGTTCCACGAATGATATCCTGAGGTATCCGAGCAATCGGAACGCCGCGCGTAGCCGTTAAAAACAGAGGATGACCTGAATGCCGCAACTACGCATCGTCAAAAGATCCGGAGAAGAAGCAATCATCGACGCAACCGCTGGACATAGTGTGATGGAAGCCATCACCAATTCGGGCGTAGAGGACATTGCTGCGATTTGCGGAGGAGCATGCGCGTGCGCGACCTGTCACGTGTATGTGGCGGAAGAATATGGCGAGCTTGCCGGTGCCGCTTCGGAATCCGAGCGAGAATTGCTGGACTTTTCAGATAATGCACGCCCGCAATCGCGGCTATCTTGCCAGATCATCATCACCGAGGCCTTGGCAGGTTTGCGAGTGGAAGTGGCGCCGGAAGAAGATTGAGCAAATGCGCTCTGAAGCGAGCCGATCAATAGTTGAGGCGCGAATAGTCAAGAATGCTGGGTAAATGTCGGGTGATATTCCAGTCAGGAAATGAGGGAAGTGAAGCATGTCTCAGCAACTGGTGCCAACAAAATTCGATCTGCCGTCCGACGTTGGAGGCAAGGATCTTGGCATCTTTATGCCAATTGCGAATGGCGGATGGATTTTGTCGAAGAACAAGCCAGAGCTTGATGGGTCGTATGCCTACAATCGCCAGGTGGCGGTTCTTGCAGAGAAGCATGGATATGATTTCATAATGTCTATGGCAAAGTATCGCGGCTATGGTGGTGAAACCGAGCACTGGAATTCAACGCTTGATGCGACCGTGACAATGGCTGCACTCGCGGAGGTGACTGAGCGGGTAAAGGTCTGGACGACGGTTCATACCATTCTTCAGAATCCGGGCACCGTGGCCAAGATGATTGCAACGTTGGACCAGGTCACCAAAGGCCGAGCCGGCCTGAATGTTGTGACCGGTGCCTACAAGGGCGAGTTCTCGCAAATGGGTATGTGGCCGGAAGGTGTCGATCACGACGCCCGGTACGATCTCGCCAAGGAATGGATTCAGGCGATCAAGGCCCTTTGGACCCAGCCATCGGTGACGATGCAGGGGGATTATTTTCAATTGGAGGACTGTGTGTCCAACCCCAAACCATCGACCAAGCCTTTCTTGGTTTGTGCCGGTTCGTCGGAAGTGGGCATGCGCTTCAGCGCCAATGAAATGGACGCCATTTTTCTCTCCGGCGATGTACCTGAAAAGCTGGCGCAGTCGAGTAACAAGGTAAAGGGCATAGCGGCTGATATGGGGCGTTACATCCGCACATATGCCATGCAGACTATCGTGCTGGGCGAGACCGACGCGGAAGCCGAGGCGACCGCCCTGCATTACCGGGAAGGCTTGGATGAAGAAGCCTTACGCGGAATGATGCGTGCTTACGGCTTTCTCGACGCAGAGATTGGCGAGGAGAATGCTTTCGTGAAAAAGGCACGCTCATCCTTTATGGCACCTCATGTGGCTGGCTCACCAGACACTGTTATCCAGAAAATCGGTGAGTTGCTGGAAGTTTCGGGAATTGATGGGCTCATGCTGATCTTCCCGGACTATATTTCTGCCATGCCTCTGTTTGCTGAACACGTTATGCCGAAATTGCGGGCGAAGTTTCCTGCGCTTGCCGGGGCCGCGTAGATGACGTCGTCGCTTTCTGTTGATGCGCTTCCGCATGTCGATCCAACCCTCTTGAAGGGGATCATTGTGCCAGCGCGAACAGCTCTTTTGCTGATTGATGTGCAGGTTGACTTCGTATCGCCGGATGGCGTGATCGGAATGGCGGGCGTTGATATGTCCGGTATCAACTCTGCCATCGACAAGATGGAAACATTGCGTGCTGTAGCCAAGGTGCAAGGAGCAGCTGTAGCTTTCGTCCGAGTGGTTACGCGGGAGGAAACAGATTCCACCGCCCTCAAGAATCTATATGCCCGGCGCGGACGTCCTGGCCAGCATGCAATCTGCCGTGCAGACGAGCCAGGTTCCGACTATTATCGACTGTTCCCGGAGGACGGAGACATCGAGATTGAGAAAGTCTTGTTTGATGGCTTCCATGGAACGGATCTGGAGGAGCAATTGCGCGCACGTGAAATCGACACAGTATTGGTCGCGGGCGTGACGACTGATTGCTGCGTAGACCAGACCGCGCGATCGGCGTTCCATCGAAATTTCAACGTGATAGTGGTGTCTGATGCATGCGCGGCTTATGAAGATGCGCTGCACGCCGGGGGGTTGTTGGCGCTCGAAAAGAACTGCGCTTTGCTGGCAGATACTAAGTCGGTTCTTTCTGCTTGGAGCGGTATTTCGGACGAGGCCTGACAAAGCAGCTGCTGAGACAACTTTGCATTCTGCTCGAAGATTAAAAAATCAGTTCGCATGCCGTCAATAATGCGCCGCCAACATGTGCGATTGTATGGTCGTGGTGGACGTCCGGCATCAGGCCGTATCTGATCGACGTCTCGCACCTTTTTGAAGGGAAGCGGGCATGTATCGAAAATGGATAATCTTTGCGGTTGTCGTTGCCGGCTTTTTTGTCTTGAATGCGAGTACATTTGCTTCTCTTGGGGTCGTTTTGTTCGTCATGGCGGATGACCTCGGTTGGTCTTACACGTCCGCTGGTTTGAGTTTCACGATTCTGGGGTTGGCCGTGGGATTGACCAGCTTCCTGCCAGCCATCCTGTTGCAGCGGATCGGCGCGCGCCTGACTTTCTGTTTCGGGTTTTTCTGCGTCGCCTTGGGTTTTGGGCTGGCCAGCGCCAGCCAGGGGCTTGGCATGTTCTTCGCGGCAATGTGCCTTGCGGGTGCCGGATTCTCTCTGGCCGGGAACGTCACGGCCGTCTGGCTGATCGGTGAATGGTTTCCGGAGCATACTGGCCGCATGATTGGTCTCTATCTCATGCTCGGAGGAATTGGAGACATTATGGGTCCCAGCCTCAGCCACTACATGATGGAATGGACAAATTGGCGTTTCAATTGGATGCTGCTGGCTGTCATCTGCGGCGTTCTCATCCTTGTTGGTGGAGCATTCATCACAGAGCGCCGAGACGTATCCGGAGGCGAGGCGAGGACTGACAACTCGCGCGGGCCCGACGATGCAAAGGAAGTCGACGGGGCTATTCCATCCTGGAGAGTGGCTATCGGACGGCCTCTGTTTCTGATCATAGCGGCCGCCATCACGTTCAATCTCGCCTGCGTTACGACGGTGCATTCCATTGCTGTGAGCCACTTGAAGCTTCTTGGCCTGTCTCCAGCTGTCGGGGCCTTGGGGCTCAGCTTCATGGCGTTCGTATCGCTCGCGTTCAAAGGACTGGCAGGTCCGCTCTGTGAGCGGTTCTCGTCCCGCCACATGTTGGCATTGAGTATGGCGCTGCAGGCTGTCGGGGTCGTCATGTTTGCTGTCGCGACCAACCCGGCCCTTGTTCTGGTGTCATCACTAATGTTTGGCGCTGGCTGGGGTATCACTGTTGTCGCAACCATGGTTCTGCTTGTGGACTGCTTTGGGCGGGTAATTGGTGCACAATTGCTAGGCGCGGCTCACCAGATTTCGTCTATTGCTGCCTTTGGCCCGTTGGCAGCTGGAATGGCAGCTGACAAAATCGGCTCGTTCGCGCCCGTCTTCTTTGCGTTCGCGGTGGCCCTTGGTGTGCTGGCTTTGATTATGCAGGTTCTTCGCGACCCTGGAATGTTGAAGCCTTCTCAGGCGTTCACTCGACCGGTTTAGAATGCGGCAAGAATAACCAGTGTTCGATCATTTTGCACGGCCTGTCCAGCGAGGTGGTGGGCTGTGTTTGTGGGTGTGGAGAATAGGTGTTAAGTGCCAATTTTAAAGAGTTTTCAATTATTTTGGCGCTGGAAATCAAGTCAGACCCAAAACCCGGACATAGCGTAGGGTATCGCAAATTCTGTGATTTCTGCAGCTTGAGGGATAATGTCATGGGTCGGAACAAAAAAATCATTTTGAAGTATAGCGTCGCATGTGCGGCAATGAGTTTGGCCCTTATTCAGGGTGGAGGCGCGTTTGCGGACGATGCTGCTGGTGATGACGATTCGGTTCGCAATATGAACCAAATTACCGTTTACGGAGAAAAGCGCGAAACTACTCTCCAGGATGCGCCAATCGCATTGAGCGCGATCACGAGTGATATTCTTGACCAGGCTGGCATTACGGACCCCAGCCAATTGAATGGCTATGTGCCTGGCTTGATGATCACCAAGAGTGGTGGGTCCGAGCGCATCGTGACAATCCGGGGAGTGGGTCAGCAGACGCCAGAAAACTTTGCAACTATTCCGGGCGTCTCCTTTCACGTAGATGGTGCGTTCCTGCCGAATTCAATCGCGTTGAATATGGGCTTTTTCGACGTTGACCGCATTGAGGTTCTGAGAGGTCCGCAAGGCACTGTGTTCGGGCAAAGCTCAACGGGCGGATCAATCAACATTATCACCAAGCAGCCAACCCTTGATGAGTACAAGGGCACCTTCAAGGCAACGCTCGGCGACTACAATTACGTTCAAGGGTTTGCGTCTTACAACGTCCCCATAGGTGAAACGGCAGCTATTCGTGGCTCCATTCAGCAAACGTCCCATGATGGCTATGCGACTGCCACCAGTGTAGATGGCGGATATGAGCTCGATGATGCCGACAATGAGCACTATCGCATCGCGGGGCTTTGGGAGCCGACAGACAAGCTGTCCACGACGCTTTCCTATACGCTCTACAATGACAAGCATAACGGTGGTGCCTTGAAGAATCTCGAGGATCCAAACCCCGACATTCGAGAGCTAACACAGGACTTCCCCGCCAAGTTCAAACTGCGTTCAGAGTTGGCGACGTTGAACGTTGCTTATGAACTGCCGTTCGCGACACTCAAGTCGGTGACAAGCTATCAAGATCTGACGCACGACCAGTCATTCGATGCTGATCGGTTGGATATTGCGACATATGGTGGATATGACCATGTTGCGACTTGGGCGACAGATGCCGAGACCTTCATGGAAGAGTTGACGATCAGCTCACTGCCGGAGGCCCCAATTGACTGGATCGCGGGTGTTTTTTACTCCAACACAGATTCCGCTCAATACGTGGTCGAGTATCGTGAGTTGGGGGTCACCTCCATTCCGCCTCTACCTGTACTTCCGAAGGATACGCCTCAATCGGCAATCCCGGGTAATCTGGCTTATGAAAACATCTCCTCGGTGAACCGGGAATCCATCGCCCCATTCTTTCAGGCGACGGTGCCAATCATGACAAATCTGAACGCCACCATCGGCGCTCGCTACAATGATGATAAATATGAGGGCGAAGGCGCTTCCTATTACTCAACTCCCACTCAGAGCTCTTTCGATACCCAGACTTGGACTGGGAAAGTCGGGCTGGACTATGATCTTTCCGAAGACTCCATGCTGTATGCGAGCTGGTCGCGAGGGTACAAACCGGGCGGCCTGAACGGCGGCTCTTCTGGTGCATTGACCGTGTCCACGACCTATGATGAGGAAGTCGTCGAGGCGATTGAGTTCGGTTCGAAGAATACTTTCCTGGATGGGCGCGCGACACTGAACGCTTCCATCTTCTTCAACCAGTATGAAAACATGCAGTTCATTGAAGAGGATCCGATCCCTTATTCGGGTGGCATCGGGAATATTCCTGAAGCGGAGACTTATGGTCTGGAACTCGAAGGTAGCTATCTGGCATTTGATGACCAGCTGATGCTTGGCGGTAATATGGCTTTGCTGGACGGCGAAGTTACAGCGGACTACGAAGCGTTGGATCGTCGTTTGGCCGATATCGCTGCTGCGTCGGCCGAGGCGACCGGTACGATTTATCCTTGGACCTTCGATTGGTTCCTGGCGCGCCAATCCGCTGCGGTGCAAGTCAATGGCAACACGCCACCAAATCTGGCTGACTTGACGTATAATCTGTATGCCGCTTGGTTCCAGCCGATTGGCGATCATGGAGAGCTCACGTCTCGGATCGAGAATGTGTATGTGGGTGAATACGAAGCTCGTATCTTTAATACGGACGGAGCCGATGATGTATCTTCCTACAGCCTCTGGAATGCCTATTTCCAATACAAGCCGAATGAGGGTCCGTGGTACGTTTCTGCTTCTGTGACAAACATCGCGGATGAAGAAGGGGTGTCTGGCCGGTTTGTGGATCCATACTCCAGCGGAACGGTTAGTAATGAGTATGTGCCACCGCGCCAGCTGCTCGTTACGTTTGGCTTCGAATTCTGATCCAGACACTGTGCTAATCGAAACGAAAGGTAACTGACGTGTCAGACTTTGACGGTGACAAGGACTATAGTAGTTTTACGGCCAAACGGGTGACACCCTATCTTGGCGCAGACCTTGAGGGCATAGACCTGACGAAGCCCTTGTCACCGATTCAGGCTGATGAACTACGCGATGCGCTGGCCCGGTTTCAGGTGATATTTTTCCGGGACCAGCCCATCAGCCATGATGCCCATAAGGATCTGGGGCGGCTGTTTGGACCGTTGGCTATCCATTCGGCCGTTGCAGGGATTGACGGGCACCCGGAGATCGTCGCCATTCATGCGGATGCGGATTCCAAATATGTTGCCGGCGAAGGGTGGCATTCTGACCTGAGCGCTGATGAGGCGCCGCCTCTGGGAAGCATTCTCTACTTGCATACGATCCCGGAAACGGGCGGAGACACAATGTTCTCCAGCATGTACAAGGCCTATGATGCGCTGTCTGATCGGATGAAGGCTTATCTCGATGGGCTTGAAGCGGTACATGATGCCAATCCGGTTTATCATGCTCTGTTCAAGGACTATGATAAGAGGTACCCGGTTGCGACGCATCCGGTTATCCGCACCCACCCTGTCACCGGAAAGAAGTGTATTTTCGTCAATTCGTCTTACACGACCCGGATTGAGGGAATTCCTTCAGAGGAAAGTGACGCGCTTCTCAAGTTTCTGTTTGACCATGTCAAGAACCCGAACTTTCAGGTTCGGTTTCAGTGGCAACCACACTCGATCGCTTTCTGGGACAATCGTGCCGTTCAGCATCTGGCGGTGTGGGACTATTTTCCAGAGGTTCGGTCCGGCTACAGGGTGACAATAGCCGGCGACAAGCCATTCAGCGGCGCACTTCAAAGTCAAAAACTGGAGACAGTTGCTTCAACTGTTTGACCTCTGACTCATCGCGGTAGTGCGAATGAGATTTGAAGACCGGTCAAAACCACCGTGAAACTGCTCAATGCGACTCAGTCCACACCATGCAGCCCAGACCCAGCAGGGGCCAACAGGTTCCTATGCTGGGTCTGTCTGATGTGGATTGACGTGAGCGAGTCGCACCAACTACGCGCCGACCACTGCTGGAAGAGCCTTGCAGAACCGCTCTACATCTTCGATCTTTCCCATCGAAACTCGCGTCCATTCATTATAGTCCATGTATTGTCCGCGAACGGATATGAGCTTTGCCGCCATGGCCTTCTGAACATCATTCGCTTCTTTACCAGACTTGAAGTAAACGAAATTGGTCTGGGACGGTAGCCGCTCAAGACCGAGCGTGTCGACTGTCATGTTCACCATCTCACGAGCTTCAACAATTTTCTGTTTGGAATAGGCTATGAACGCCTCATCCTGGTAGGCACCTATAGCGGCAGCATAAGAAGTGCAGGGAGACCATGACATGACGACACCTCTGATTTTTTCCGCCGTTTCAACGGATGAAATTGAATATCCCATGCGCAATCCAGCCATGCCAAAAATCTTCGAGAAGGTGCGTGTCACAATGACATCGTGGCCTTCATCGATCAGCCCGATACAGGTATTGCCTTCAGGATCATCGGCGAGCTCCATATAGGCTTCATCGACCAGAACGGTGGTTTTTGCAGCCATGCGCTTCACGGCCGATTTCAGCGTTGCCGCGTCTGATACCATGCCCGTAGGATTGTTTGGATTACACAGCTGTACGATGCCTGTGTCTGATGTCACTTTTGTCTCGATCGCCGCGAGGTCTACGCTCATATCAGCTGCAAGTGGTACCCGATCGATACTGCCAACGCCCTGGTTGACTGCATACAGAGCGGTCGTGTCCCAGAAAAGGCGGGGGGCGACAATTGGGCCCGTCTTACCGTAGATCATCGCGATAGCGCTGAGCACCTCGCCCGACCCGGTTGTCAGAACGACTTGTTCAGGCGCAACACCATGCTTGTCCGCGATGAGCTGTGCAAGCATCTGAATGGCCTCAGGTGATGTGTAGTACGCGCCCTTGTTGGCAGCGTACTCTACCATTTTCAATGCAGCTTTGGAGGGTCCGTATGGATTCTCGTTGCGGGAGAGCAGGGCCACGCCTTCCTTAGGCCCCAGCAGATATGGATCCGGCGTTGCAGTTACGGGAAAGGCGCCTTGTGTTTCGGCTGCTGTGGTTGCGCAACCGGCAAGGCTCGCCGTGGCGAGGCCACCCGCCATCAAGAACCGTCTTGATACGTCAAATGCCATTTTCATTTCCTTCCTGATTCATTTTTTACTCAACGCGTTTGATCCTTTGTCACCCGAAATCAGGTGAACGAATTCCATAGAACGATCGCGGAGGTTGCGACCAAGTATACTCCGAACACCCGCTTCAAGGCAGGCCCGTTCAGTGCGTGGGCAGCCCGCGCACCTAGCGGCGCGGTAATGAACGACATTGCCGTGATGGCAACGACAGCGAGAACGTTCACATATCCAAAAGACCCAATGGGCAGCTGGCTGGCGCCCAACCCCAGAAGCGCAAATCCGATTGCGCCGGGCACTGCGATGATTACGCCAAACCCGGAGGCTGTCCCAACAGCCTGGTGTATGGGGCGGCCACACATGGTCATGGTAAGGATGGCAATCGTTCCGCCACCTATGCCCAACAGAGCCGAAAATCCCCCGAGAAAGGAAGCAAGACCGGCCAGAGCGACCCCTTTGGGCATTTCGTTAGACAGTTTTACATCTTTCAGAACGGGCATGATGAAGTGCAAGCCCATCAGGAAAACACCAATCGAGAAAACCCACTTCAGGGATCTGCCATCCATGAACTGGGCCAGTATGATGCCCCCTACGACGCCCACGAGTAGCCAGGGCGCCCAGTCCCTTATTATCTGAAGGTCGACGGCACCCCGTTTGTTGTGGGCGTGAACGGATCGGGATGAGGTTACGATGATGGTTGCCAGAGAAGTGCCAATGGCCACATGTGTCAGCACTTCACCATCTACGCCGAAAAAACTGAATACCAGAAGCAAAGCAGGTACCACGACGAATCCGCCGCCAATCCCAAACAATCCTGCGACAAAGCCGGCGATCAAGCCAGCGACCATCAAAACGCTGATTAGCTGTGTCAATTGCATTGGATCGTATTCAAGTCCCAGCATTAAAGGTCCAATTCTGAAAAGAATGAGTTCTGATGAAGAAGAAGGTGTGGGGGGCGTCCGGGAACGCCCCCCAATTCCAAATCAACTTGCACGGTGGCTCGGTTGGTGAACATCAGAACGTCGCTGATGCCTTGACGTAGTAGTAGCCGCCTTGCCAGTCGACGACGGAGTCAGATCGATAGATCCGTCCACAGCAGGTTTCGCCAATCGCCGCATCGCCCGCATCTGGATAGTTGTCGAATGCGTTTCTGACACCAGCGGAGAGGGTGAGAGCATCGTCGATTTCATAGGATGCTTCGAAATCAAACAGGATTTCTCCGTCCCATTCCTGGATATCGGCGAGGGTGGATGAGGCCGCATTTTCATATCCACCATAATAGTTGGCGCGACCAAGGAGGCTGATCGGACCAGCCTGATGGAGTACGGTGAACACGCCCCGCCAGTTGGGTGTGCCATTCAGGAAGTCGAATTGGCTTTCGTCATTGAAGAGTGCGTCCACATCGCTGTCGAATTCAGTCTTGTTATAGTTGACCGATCCAGTGAAGCTTGTGTTTTGGCCATTCGCCCATGGCATGGTGTATGTTGCCACGATGTCGACGCCAGATGTGGTCGTGTCGAAAGCATTGGTGAAATAGAACACACCGCCAATCGACTCAGCTCCGGTGACACCGGCAGCGACGAGCGCGAGATAGTTGTCATACGCTGTCCCTGAAGCCGGATCGCTTGAAACGTCCTGAGTGGAGATTGCATTGACTCGATCCGCCAGATCGATCTGGTAGAAGTCGACTGTCAAACTCATGTTCTCGAAGTTCGAGGTCATGCCGAGTGTGTAGTTTGTGGATGTCTCAGGTTCGAGAGGTGTCGCTCCCAGTGCCTGCGCCACTGGTCCACTGGCCGGGAAGAGACCAGTCGCTACCGGGAAGCCATTTGGCAGTCGGGTAGAGACGTTTGTGGTACCCTGCTGTCCCGGCGTCGGCGCGCGGAAACCGGTGCCGATCGAACTGCGAAGCGCCAGAATATCATTGATCTCGTAACGACCGGCAATTTTCCAGACGGTTTCAGCATCAAAGTCTGAGTAGCTTTCGTAACGCAGAGCGCCTTGCAAGAAGAGTTTCTCGGTGACATCCGCACTCAGATCCGCATAGATCGAATGGGAGTCCCGCGTATAGTCTTCTGAAAAGGCCGGTGAATAGCCAGGAAAGCCATTCGATCCTACACCGACGACCTGGTAGACTGGGTCATCCGGATCAGAGCAGTCGAGCGTGGAGCCTGCGGCCATGACCGCCACACCGGCCGCAGTCGGAGCCATGGAATCGCAGAAGCCAAACGGGTCTGCGCCAGCAAACGGACCATCTTCATAAGACGCCTTGTCACCCTCGACCAGTTCATAGGACTCGTCCAGATAACTAAGGCCCATTGCGAACAGGAGCGGGCTCGCAAGCCCGACTTCGAATTCCTTCGAGAAGTCAGCCTGAATTTGTGCCTCTTCGTTGATCAGGTCTCCAGGACGGAACACGGTTGGCGTGTCGGGGCCCATGGACGGGTTGATCGTATTTGCCAGCGTATACTCGATTTCGTTATGTCCGTAACGCGCGCTCAGATCGTAGTCGAACCCTGCAAAGAGGCCTCGCAAGCCACCCACAAATGAATAGTCGGTGACATCACCGAAGAAGCGCGGGGTGAAACCACCCGGGAAAATCTCCAGCGGCGAATAAATCGATCCATCTTCGAGTCGCAAGTCTTCAATCGTGCCGTTGCCGGGATAGCGATAGAAGAAGCTGCCATCGGATTTACTGCTGGAATAGTTGCCGAAGGAGTAAAGTTCGGCATTGTCGTTGATCGTGTACGCGGAGTTGTAGAATAGGCGAAAGGCTTCGCTGGTGGGCTGGCCCCAGGGTTGAACGACGCCGAAGTCACCCAGCGATGCAGACGGGACACCTTCGATGAACTCGGGCGTCAGGCTGGCTGCGTAACCAGCTGTGGGGTCGAAGTCCGGATTGCTCGGGTCGAGACAGAACCAGGACTCACAATATTGTTCGCTTCGACTGGTCGCGTCCGCCTTGCTGACTTCGCCGGAAACGCTCAGGAAGCCCTTTCCGCCCAGATCGAAGCCGTAATTGCCCGATACCGTGTATTGGAAGCCGTCACCTTCATAATACTGGCCGATGTCGACGCTGACCGAACCGCCTTCAGAATTATCCTTGAGCAGGAAGTTAATGACGCCAGCAATAGCATCCGACCCGTATTGCGCCGCGGCACCATCCCGGAGGACTTCGATGCTTTTGAGGGCAGAAGCCGGAATGGTGGCCACGTCCGGGCCTTGAGTTCCGGATCCGCCAATTGTCACGAGTGCGGCGCGGTGGCGCCGTTTCGAGTTTACCAGTACAAGCGTCTTGTCGGTCGGCAGGCCTCGCATCTCAGCAGGGCGAACAAATGAGCTACCATCAGAAATTGGCTGGCGAGAAAGAGAATAGGATGGAATGAGTGTTTTCAGAACATCATTCGTGTCCGTGAATGGAACCGCATTGAGTTCATCTTCACCAAGAACATCAATTGGAACTGGCGAATCTTGGATGGAGCGAGGTTTCCCGCGAGACCCCGTTACCGTGACCGCTTCCTGAACCGAGACGTCATCTGTCTCTCCCTCTTGGGCTTGCGCGGCTGTGATCATGGAAAGACTGACTGTGGCGAAGGCACACGACAGTAGTTGTGTTCGTAGTTTGGATGCTCTCATAGTGTATTGACCCCTCTATTCGCCGCACGACGAATACAATTTGACCGCCTAAGGACGGACTGGAAATCGAATGCCAGGGCACAGCAAAGGCACTGGTGATCGAGTCGGTTTCGAGAGGCCCGCCTTTGGGCCAGGACAGCTATCTGCTGCAGAAGACACCCCCTTGTGCCTTCAGAACTGAAGCCCGTCTTTGGGCTTGGAAAAATCTTTTCAGGTCAAAAAAAAGCTGGGTAGCGGAACGTATTCTGTGATGATGAATGAATACAATTTGCCAGATTTTCACGCACCCTCGCTCAGCTTAGGTGAAACTTCGAGCAGTGAGGTCGGTTCAAGCCAGCCAGGCTGACATCGTCACATCAAGGCAACAAGTCCGATAGTGAGATCACAGCATCGCAGACGCTCTTCAGAGATTTGCCTTGGCGCATGGCCGTGGATCGGAGTGACTGATAGGCTTCCTGCTCGCTCATGCCGCGAGTTTGCATCAGAAGGCCTTTTGCGCGTTCCACAGTCTTTCGCGCAGCGAGGTTGTCTTTGGATTTCTGCAATTCACCCTGTAGCGTCGACACGAGTTTGTGGCGTTCCACGGCGATTGTGATCAAGGGACCTATTCGCGAAGCATTAAGTCCATCTACCACGAACGACGTCACCCCACCCCGAATGGCCTGCGGTGCAAGGTTTTCTTCGTCACGCTTCACGAACCAGAGGATAGGAAGCTGAGTTGATGCAGCCAGGCGCTCGCTGATCGATATCTGCTCGGTGTCTGCTGACTCTGACGAAAGAATTAGCAGGTCGGCTCTGATTCCTTCAAGCTCGGTGGCTATGCTTACGAAAGAGAATTCATCAAGCAATCTTATCGTGAAGCTTTCTGGTAAACCCTCCAGTATATTTGCGACGTCGTCCTGTGCGTTGGCGACAACAAGCACAGACAGTGCTGATAAATCGGCTCGGTCCGGCATGTTCAATACAGTCTCCCTCCTAATCTCACATGATAGAAAGGGACTGTTTTTCCAAATCTCTTAGTTTGAATAGCAATCAAAGCTGCATTTTCCGCGCCTTTGAGCAAGAAAAGGACAAGTCTGCCTGTTGTTTGATGTCCTCAGGAAGTCGTTTTGATACAGTGTATCTAAGAAGCATGACCGCACAGGCCCGCGGTGTGATGCGGAAAGTGTCAACTGACTTGCCCTCAAACTCCAGCGCGTGGTCAGCCAAATCGCAGAGAATTCTGCGCTGTCCCGCGCTTGCGCCGAAGAGTTCGGTTCCCTTTTGAGAAGCTGGCTCAGACAAGCCTTTTTCGGAAGCGGGCGGAGATGAGGTCGAGCGCCATTACGGTCAAAAAGATTACCAGCAACATGGTGCCGACGCGATCATACTGGAACATGTCGAACCGGCCTTTCAATTCCTGTCCGATGCCCCCTGCGCCTACAAGGCCGATCACCGTGGCCATGCGTATGTTTCGATCGAGAATGTAGAGGGAGAGACCAGTATAGCTCGGCAGAACTTGGGGGAGGACGGCGATCCTGAGGATGGCGAAATCGCTGGCCCCGGTGGCCTTGAGCGCCTGTTGAGGGCTTTTGTTCGCCGCTTCAATATCTTCGGCGTAGAATTTTCCCAGAAAGCCTATGCTGTGAAATGACAGGGCCAATATACCTGCAATCGGACCGAACCCAAAAGCAAGCACGAGGAACAGTGCGCTGATCAGTTCGGGAATTGAGCGAAGCAGGGACACGAGTGATCGTGCCACGCCGTAGATGAGGGGATGGGGCGAGTAATTACTGGCGCATAGCCACGCCAGCGGTAGGCTTACCAGTATGGCAATCAGGCTGGCCCAGATTGCAATTTCGATTGTTTCAACCATCTTGCCGAGCACGAAGAGAAGATATCCAATTGGCTCGACGAGAAACTGCCGCTCGGACACTTTCGTGGTCATTTGCAATGTATCCGGATCAAGCTCGGTTGTTTGGACTTCCACCGTCTCTATGTGCGCCAGGAAGGGCAATCTGGATTCATCCAGTCCGTCCATCAAGTCAATGGGGCGACGGTCGGAGATGGCTATAGGGAACATGTCGCGGGTCACACTCCCCATTCCCCGGCCGATTTGCGAACTTTCGCGCAGACCGACCGCCTCAAGCGCAAAGTCTCCAATCTGGCTGGCCATGCGATCCAATTGCATACGCTCTGCGGAGATGCTCGAGGCAATGATTATGAGGAGCAATACAAGTAGTGATTTCCACCCGAAAGGCTGTTTTAGATACCAAATGTGAGGTAGCGAGTCGTGCTCAGCATCCATCATCTCACGCGACCTCCCTTCGCAGGGTGGGTGAAGTATCGTCGATTTCAAAGATAGCCTGAACTGCGTCGCTAGTAAGAGCAGCTGGTGGTCCATCGAAAACGATAGTGCCATTGTTGAGACCGATGATCCGGTCCGCATATTCGCGAGCAAGATCGATTTGATGCAGCGAGCAGAGAACAGCTGCATCACGTTCCAGGGCCGCGCTCTTCAGTAGGTCCATTACATCCGCAGACGATCTGGGATCAAGGCTGGCGACGGGTTCATCGGCGAGAATGAGACTCGGATCGCACATCAATGCGCGCGCGATGCCCACGCGTTGTTTCTGGCCGCCAGACAGTTGGCCAGTACGCCGATTGGCATGATCTTCCGACAAGCCGACACGCGAAAGCAGGGCACACGCTTTTTCTTGAATCAAGTGGGGATACAATTGAAGCGCGACGCGCCACCAGGAAAGCGCCGCAATGCTGCCTGACATCACATTTTGCGCTGTCGTCAGTCTGTCGGTCAGGCCAAAATCCTGATGCACCATTCCGACGTGACGTCGTTGCTTTTTCGTAAGGCGCACCCCGTGAAGCCGAATGTCTCCGGAGTCTACAGGCGCCAGCCCAACAATACACCTCAGCAAGGTAGACTTTCCTGACCCCGATGACCCAAGCAGAACGCAAAAGCAACCGGGTCTGAGGTCCAGCGAAAAATCAGTGAGGACTCTCGGACCGTCCTTGTACGACTTGAACACGTTGGAGAGTTTCAGCGCCGGGAGTGTGGACGCAGAAGTGGGTTGGTCTGTCATATTGGAAATTGTGCCGTGGTGAAAAGATATCAGCCGCGTTGAGCTGCGTCAGCCTTGCGCAGGATCGCGGCCATATAGTCGTCATCCAGAAAAGATGTCGCGGAGATCACGCTATCAAACAGGGTTTCGTCAACTTCGGTATTGTAGCGATCCACAAGCTTGCCGCCATATCCCCGAATGGCGGCCGGACCAATGCCTTCAGCCTCATGTACATTTGCCATGGCGCGCTTGAGCTTTGCTTTGATGTCTGCTGGCAATGCGGTGTTCATCGCTATGGGTGGATTCGGGATTGGTTTCGATTTGGTGAGCACCCGGAATGCGCGTGGATCCAGGCTACCTTGGTTCACCGCACGTTCGAACGACACGAAAGACGCGCCTGCAGCATCTACCAACCCGTTCTTCAATGCCAACAGGCTGTTGGTGTGGCTTCCCGTGATCCGCAAGGCTGATAGATCCTTTAGCGGATCGAGCCCGTCCTCTCTCAACATGACAAGCGGATACGCAAAGCTGCTGGCGGAGTGACTTGATCCCAGTGCGAGCGACCCGCCGGAAAGATCGAATACAGAATTTACGTCGGAATCTGCCGCGACAAACAGACCAGCATAATAAGTGGATGAACCATTGCGTTCTTCGACAGCCAACAATTGCGCGCATCCGCGGTCTCGCGCCTCTATATAGGAGGCCGGACCATACCAGACGACGTCTGTCAGGCCAGCGCACATGGCTTCTATCACGGCGGCATAGCTTTGCCCGGTACTGACGGTAAAATGCAAGTCACTGGATCGTGTAATGGCATCAAACAATGGCTGAAAATCGGCTTTCGTACCGTCTTCCGTACCACCATCTGCGGGGATAAGCATGACGCGAAGAGGCTTTTGCGGGCTGCCGGCTTCCTGAGCGTGCGTTGTAAACGCGAGCATGGCGGTTAGCAGGAGAAGCGTTATGGTCGACAGAATGCGCATATCCGAGTTCCCAAATTCACCTCGCTGCGTATGAGCTTGGTGCGCCGCAGCATCGATAGTGAGAGACGTAGCATCTGCTTGTGACATTGGTGTTACGCAATTCATATATCCTTGATAATAATTGAGTAGAATTCAATTATAAGAGTGTGAAATCCAGAGGGGCGTGTATGTCTGAGAGCAAATCGAAGCGGAAAGTGGCGCCGAAGCGACGGTCTGATGTGGCGATAGTCGACAATGTCATGACGCGCATTCGAGTGCGGCATCCCTCGCTTGGGCCGAGTACGCGTTCGATTGCCGACTTCGTTCTCTCCAATCCCCGACAAGTGGTTGGGATGTCGGTTACCGAACTGGCTGAAGCGACCGGTGCCAGTGATGGAAGTGTTATCAATTTCTGCCGCCAATTGGATCTTTCCGGTTTTCAGCAACTGAAGCTCAGCCTCGCCCAGGAAGTGGTGCAACCGGTTCAGTTCATTCATGAAGATCTGCAGCCGACAGATGACACGCCGACTGTGTGTCGGAAGACCTTCCATGCTGGGGTTCAGGCGCTGAAGGACACGCTATCGATTTTGGACGCCGACGCCGTATCCGCAGCGGTGGATATTATTCGGGCAGCCAAGCGAGTTGAAATTTACGGAATAGGTTCGTCCGCGCCCATTGCGGAAGATGCGCAGTATCGCATGCTGCGAATAGGTCTTGATGCGCGGGTGGTGGTGGACAGTCATGTCCAGGCCATCAGCGCGTCGCAAACGGGCCCTGATGTGGCGGTGCTGACCATTTCGCACTCTGGTGCAACGCATGAGACACTGGCCGCAACCAGATTGGCCAAGGATGCGGGCGCGAAGACGATCATCGTGACCAATTTTTCGAGTTCGCCGCTGCAGGCCTACGCGGATGTGAAACTTTTCACCATGGCTCGGGAAACCAAGTTCCGGACCGAGGCCATGACCAGCCGGATCGCCCAGCTATGCGTACTGGATGCGCTGATTGCAGCACTCGCGCTGGCCAATTATGACCGGGCAACCGAAACGCTTCGCAAGACCTTCGATGTGCTGTCGCTAAAGCGCTTCTAGCAGTATCTCAAACACATCCGGTGATTTGGCGGAGGTCAGGACCGCCTTGATCCCCAACGCGTTTGCGCCAGCGAGATCCGTTGCGGGGTTGTCACCCAGCATGACAACCTGATCCGGTGACAGGTCAAGCGCCTGGCATCCCATCTGGAACAGATGTGGGGAGGGTTTTCCCACGACGTCTATTTTCGTTTCATCCAGTTTCACGCATGCTCTGATGGCCGCAAGCAGGGCGCCCGTTTCGGGTTTGATTCCCCCGTCTTTCCCGGGGTGGGTTTGGTCTGGATTGGCCACGATGAGGTGTCCCCCATTGCTCAAGGAGTTTACCGCGCGTTCCAGGCGGCGATAGGTGAAGCGCACATCGCGGAGCAGTACGACCACGTCTGCGGCCTCCTGAGTCAGGTCTATCCCCATTTTCTTGGCGGTTCCGCGCATGTGCGGATCACCAAGCACCATAACCTTTGCGCCAGCAAAACCTGTTGCGCGTTTGAGCGCCTCCATCCCCGCCAGGATGACTTGGTTGCGTTCCAATTGAATTTCGTTGCAGGCCAGTATGTGCAAGAAGTCGTCCGGCGTGCATGTGGAGTTGTTCGAGACAATCGCGGTGCGTGTTTGATTGGCGCGCAGGAAGTCTGCGGCCTCCGGCACCAACGTATTGCCGAGTGCGCAGCAGCCATCCCAGTCTACGAGAAACCCTTTGGCCGACCGGCCCATGTTGGCTATTTCTTCAGATCGCGGCGTAGCGAACGCGTAGGGCATATTTCACTCCGATGAAGGACAATTAGTTATTGAGAAATGCTCAATTACAAATCTTCGTTGAAGTAAATATCATTCACGCAATGTTTTTCGAATCTTCATCTAAGTGTCGCGTTCCGCCTCTAGAGCAGCCTCGTGGCAAGCGGCGTCAATCGCGCTCGGCCACAGCCCGCTGATGGTTGGCGGGTGTTGGGGTTAGATGGAGAGACCAGCGATGAGACTTGATAAGAACAGAAGTTTGAAATTCGGTTTGAGTGTCCTGATGGCAAGTGCGGCGATCCCGGCTGCTTTGGCACAGCAGGGAGACAGCAAGGAAGATTCCCGCCGCCTTGAGACTATTCGTGTCGAAGGCCAGACTGTCGATGCGTCTGCATCCGACATCGCTGTGGACTTCGCTGAATACGGCACACAAGTTCAGTTGATCAGTTCGGAAGAAATTGAAACGGGCGGGTTCACGAATTTTGGCGAATTGGCCTCAGGCCTGATCCGCGGTGCGAACATTGGCTATTCGCCGGACGAAGGCGAGTTCACCATTCGCATTGATGGCGGCACTGATCGCGATACCTTGTTGCTGGTCGATGGCGTCCCATTCTTTGATCGCTCGTCTCCATTGGAAGATCTGTGGCCCGCGACAGCCATTGATCCGCGCATGATCGACGGTGTTGAAGTCTATCGTGGTGGCAACAGCCTCTATTTCGGATCCAATGGCGGCCTGGGCGTTGTGAGCGTGAAAACGAAACGCCCAGACGGCACTCAGAAAGGCGAATTCGGTGTCTATGCCGGTTCATTCAAAACCCGCGAGTATTATGGCAACATGTCGTTCCCTCTGGACAAGGCCGGCAAACACTCCGTGCTGGTTTATGGCCGCTCTTATGAGACGGATGCGCACGAACTCTTCGACGAGGAGGCCTATGGTGACAATGTGCTTGCGCTCGGCGGACGTCACGAATTCCCATACAGCTTCAATAGTCTGGGCATCAAATATTTGTGGGATATTGCACCTGAGACAGAGCTTCTGCTCGGTGCTTCGTACACGACGATCGATTTCAGAGATTCCTTCCCGCAAAGCACTATATTTCAGCCGAACTTCACAGAGTTCCCGATTTACACCGGCGAATTCAAGCATCGCTTCAATGACAAGCTCAAGCTGAATATCGAGGCGCACTATCAGGACCCTCAGCTCAAGAATAACGAGATTGATGCCCGTATCTGTCAGATCCCCCGCCTCTCGGATTTGCCGGAGGATATTCAAGCCATTGCTGCGGTTCAGGGGATTTCAAGCTTCTCTACAGCAACTGAGTTCGAAAGCTTCGCGGCGGGTATTTCCGGTCTCGCTGCGGGTTGTGTCACCAATCCTGTCGGGAGCGCGGGCAGCGCTTCTGATGATCGTCTGAATGGCGGTAGCAATTTCTACATCAATCAGGATCCAGACAGCCCGTACTTCGGCCAGCCTTACGGCACGCACCAGAATCCGTTCCCAATCGGTGCACCCATTGGATATGTCGTGCAATCTACCGCCAGCTTCGGCGATGGTGGTCTGACGAAAGGCTTCGGGACGACTGATCAGAGGGAGTCTGGTTATATCGATTACGGTCTAAATGCACGGGCCACTTATACGGTCAATGAGTATATCGAACTCGTCGCAGGTCTCCAGAATACTACCTATAAAGACAATTCTGACGACTCATTCGGCGTCAAGGATGTCAAGCTCACGAGTACGGGTGTCTATGGCGACCTAAGGCTCTCCCTGCCAGTGCTGGATGGTTTCAGTGGGTCATTTGCCGCTCGTCAGGACTTCAACGACAATTTCGATGATCAGTCGATCTGGAAAGTCGGGCTGCGTCAGAACCTGGGATACGGTATCTATGCGCGGGGGTCTGGCGGCACGTCGTACAGTCTGCCGAAGATCGACGAAATCGGCGCATTCGGATCGGGCGCGAACATCAACCCTGGTCTGGAACCACAGGAAGTCAGCGCGTTCAACGTCGGGGCCGGTATCGATGGTGACATTTTTGGCGGAACCTACAATGTCGAGATTGGGTACTTTGAAACAGAAATCGAAAATCTTTTCTCCAGCCGGGCTATTGGTGCGGTCTGTTATGAATATGCCAATGATGTTGCAAACCCATTGTTCAACAATCTGAACAATGACACCGCAGCGATTGAGCAGAACCGTCGGAACATCATTCCGCCGAGCGAATTCTGCGCCACGGCTGCAGCGGGCCTGAATGATCCTGGCGAAACAGTTGCGGTGAACGCGCTGCGTCAGCAGGATATTGAAGGTTTTACGATTGACGTCGCTTTCGACTTTGATCAGTGGCAGGCAGACTTCAGCTATACTGATATGGAGTCGCTGGAGCCGAACCCAGTCTTTGGAACGATGGCGCGCCTGGATGGCTCCACTACCGACCTTGGCTTTGTCGTGCCGGGGAAGGCTGGAAGCGCGGAGTATCGCCAATCTTCAGAACGTCCGGAGTGGACGCTGTCCGGCCTCATCACCTACACGCCAACAGACCGCTGGACATTTGCACTGAACCCGCGCTTGCAAGGGCCGGAATGGGCATATGCGGGCACCAGCCTGGCGCGCATGGTGGATGAGAACGGAAACCGAGTAGTCGAAGATCTGAACTTCGGTGACTATTTCGTCCTCAATGGATCCGTTCAGTATTTCCTTGGCGAGGAGAAGCAGCACCGTTTCCTCATTCGCGGCGTGAACTTGCTGGATGAAGAATATTACGAGCGAGCTTCCGGTGGCTCGGGCTATAGCCGGGACCGTGCCGTGGTGCGCGGAGAAGTGGGCCCGAACGACAGTGCATACTACCGCCAGTATGGGTGGAACGGCAAACCGCGTTCGTTCTGGATCCAGTACGAGTACTCGTTCTAGTCATCCAATGGTCTGACCCTGTGTGAACAGGGGCAGGCTCGCCCCGATTGGATGATTAAAGGCTGCCGGCGTCTGTCCCACATGTCGGCAGCCACCCCTCTTCGCGTGTGGATGGAAGGACTCTCAATGTTTTCTCGTCGATTGTTTCTGGCGTCTTGTGGTGCTGCTCTTTGGGTGCCTAAACTGGCAAACGCTCAAAACGGCAAGCAGCACTTCACGTTGGGGGTCGCATCAGGATCGTCCCGGCCCAGCAGTGTGATTTTGTGGACGCGACTGGCCCCCAATCCGCTGCAAGGCGGCGGTATGCCGTCGGGCGTGGCGCAAGTGCGATATCGTGTGTGCACTGATGAGGAAATGCGAAAGACGTTGATGGATGGCATCGCCACCACAGCCGAAGACAAGGCACATTCGGTGCATGTGCGTATCGAAGGCTTGCGGCCGGGTCGGGAGTATTTCTATCAATTTTATTATGGCGACGAAGAAAGTCCTGTCGGGCGGACACGAACATCAAGCCCCGATGACGACTCTGCCAGGATCGCGCTGGCCTATTGCCAACACTACGAGTCCGGTCACTACGCGGCCTATCGTGATCTTGCGGAATGGGTGCCCGACTGCGTCGTTCATACCGGAGATTATATCTATGAGGGCGGCATCAGTCCGCTTGGCGCGCGGATGCGCGATGTGGGGGGCGGGGAGCGGCGTTTGTTTGAGACCGTGCGCCAGCACAATAGCAACGAAATTACCACCTTATGGGAGTATCGAAATCGTTATGCGCTCTACCGTTCCGATCCACACCTTCAGGCGGCACACGCTATTGCGCCCTGGATCGTCGCGATGGATGATCACGAGGTCGATAATAACTGGGCCTCAAACACGCCTCAGGACCCGGAAAAGCAGACGCAGCTCGAATTCCAGGTTCGTAAATATGCAGCTTTCAAGGCCTATTATGAGCATATGCCGATCGAAGAGCCGCCCACTCTGCGAGATATGAGGCCTGCGCTGAAGCTCTACAACAAGTACGTGTTCGGGCCTGCTCAGATACATTTGCTGGATACGCGTCAGTTCCGGTCGGACCAGCCGTGCGGCGATGGCCGCAAGCCGCTTTGTTCAGATGCGACAGATCCGGCTCGCACCATGTTGGGTGCAGAACAGGAAGCTTGGCTGAGCCGTGAGCTCAAGCAGTCCAGCTCCGCTTTCAATGTCATCGCAACGCAAACCTGGTTCACTCCTTATCGCTACAATGCGCCGCCTGACGGTCCGGTCACCAATCTGGACAGCTGGGACGGCTATCCGGCTGCGCGCAACCGGCTCTCGTCCGTCTTGGCAAATGACGTGTCGAGCCCCGTTTTCCTTACAGGGGACTGGCACACCGCCATGGCATCGACTCTGTATGAAAAGCCCTTCGATCCAACATCGAAGCGCATCGGCCATGAACTCGTGGGTGGTCCCATTTCCTCCGGGTGCCCCTGGGCGCGGGATATGGAGGTCATGCGGAGCGCGAACCCTCACGTTTCCCACTTGAATGGACAGCAGCGGGGCTATCTGCGAGCCACGTTTACCTCCGACAATTGTCATGGAGAGTTCCGCGTCGTCGAGGATGCTGGCCGAGCCAATTCACCTGTTTTCACCGATATTGAAATTCGAACCAAAGACATCTGATGTTTCCCGAACCCGGCACCACTCAAGCCAAGTGCCTATCCTAAAGAGGACCAAGCCCATGTTTTCAAAGATCAGCCTGATTGCTACGTGTACAGCGCTTTATGTCTCCACCGCTGTTGCGCATGAGCGTGCGGTAGAGTTTCCTGACACGGAAGATGGCAGCGTCGTTTTGGCCGCCGACCTGCACACTCATTCGGTATTCTCAGACGGCGAAGTCTGGCCGTCCATTCGGGTCAAGGAGGCCCATCTGGACGGACTGGAAGTTCTGGCGGTAACTGAGCATTTGGAGCATCAGCCACACAAGGCCGACATGCCGCATCCGGACCGGAACAGATCTTATGAGATTGCTGAAGGTGTACGGGCAGATTCGGAGTTCGACCTGATGGTTATCAATGGCGCGGAGGTCACTCGCGATATGCCCTATGGGCACATCAACGCCATCTTCCTGAGTGATGCGAACGCGCTTCTGACTGAAGAACCAAAGCAGGCCATGAAGGCGGCGAAGGCCCAAGGGGCGTTTGTGTTCTTGAACCATCCGAATTGGTTGCCGCATGTGTCGGATGGGATTGCGCGTCTCAGTGACTATCACAAGGATCTGATCGCGGAGGGCCTGCTTCAGGGCATCGAGGTCGTGAATGGAACTTTGGATGGGCACTCCGAACATGCGCTCCAGATTGCCCTAGACAATAATCTGACCGTAATGGGCACGTCTGACATCCATGGCCTTGTGGATTGGACCCATAATGCCGGAGCTGGCGGGCATCGCCCGATGACGCTCGTATTGGCTTCGGATCGTAGCGAAGCGGCCTTCAAACGGGCTTTGTTTGATGGCCGTACAGTGGCCTGGTCTTATGACGACCTGCTCGGCCGGGAAGAGCATGTGAAGGCAGTGGTTGATGCCTGTCTCACTCTTGAGGCTGAACCGGCCGTGCGTGACTACACAGTGATCTCCGCGAAAATCGTCAATACTTGCCCGGTAAATTTCACCCTGCTTAATCAGGGAGAGGAAACGTTCCAGAACACCGGCGATGTGCTGAACGTAAAACGGGATGGCGAGACGGCGGTTGCTGTGCGCACCAAAACCGGCAAAGGTCAGATGGTTCTGACCGTTGATGTACTGAACGCCCAGATTGGCTTTCGCAAAGCCTTGACGACACGTCTTGTGACAGCGATTCCCGCTCAATAGCTCTCGGATCGTTCCGGAAATTCCTATCTCCTGTCAGAGCGCACATCCCCATGGGATGTGCGCTTTCCTCGTCGTGACGGCAAAGTTCATTTCAAACCCCAAGATGCAATTGACTTGCAATAACATTTCCCCTAGTCGGCAGTTAATACTGAGACACATTCTCATAAATGCAAATCCAAGGGGTAAATTTGATGCGAGTATCGCGGGTCAGCGCTGTCAGTACTGTTGCGCTTCTTATAGGTGTGGCATCTGCCGCTCCGGTCTGGGCGCAGACTTCGGACACGGACCGGGCCGAAGAGAGCCGTCAGGAAACGGTGATCGTGACCGGTACGACCGGATCTTTTGGTGCGACCAAGAACGAAACACCGATCGTCGAGACGGCACGCTCGCTCTCCGTCGAAACATCCGACATGTTCATAGACAAGGGCGCCTTGCGGCTGGTCGATACGCTGACCTATGTGGCGGGTGTGACTGCCGAGCCCTATGGCTTCTCAACCCGCGGTGATTTCCCATTCTCCCGTGGTCTAAGCATACCGCGTTATCGTGACTCCATTCAGGAACTCTTCGGTAGCTACAACTCCACTCGTGCCGACGTATACACGATTGAGCAAGTTGAAGTGCTCAAAGGTCCAGCTTCGGTACTCTATGGTCAGGGGTCACCGGGCGGTATCGTCAACTATGTTTCGAAAACGCCGTTGGAAGACTTTGGCGGCGAGATCGCGGCACAAGTGGGAAACAATGATCACTACCAGATTGCAGGTGACGTAACCGGGCCAGTCGCAGGTTCAGATGGCAAGCTGCTGTATCGTCTGGTTGGCCTCTATCGCGACACAGGTACGCAGATTGATCAGGTTGACGAGACGACGACGGTTTTCATGCCATCACTCAGCTGGTTGCCGACGACAGATACCAAGTTTACAGTGATCGGACTTCTTCAGGATACCGATAGCGATGCAGCCGCCCAGTTCATTCCGGTCGAAGGTACGCTCAATCCGCTCAGTTCTTCAGGCGGCTACCTGAACAACAATGTCTATGCCGGTGAGCCTGGTTTCAACCGTTATAATACGGACTCACAGCAAATTACCTTGTTGGGTGAACATCGCATCAATGATGTGTTCAAGCTGGAGGGCACGGCGCTTTGGCGGTCCGGCGAGGCCGACTATCAACAAGCTTGGCCGGTCTTCTACGGTCCGCGCTATCTGAACCAGATTCTCGATGCCACACCTGCCTTGCAGGCTGCGGCAGACCTGCAGGGACTGACGTTCACCGACACGACCGTGCCCCGTACATTCTATCAAGGTGACAATACGTTCGACCAGATGGCAGGCGACTTGCGCCTCCGCGCAGAATTTTCCACCGGCAAGTTCGATCACCATGTCCTCGCCGGGATGCAGTATCAAGACGTCGAAACCGACAGTGACTCTGCATACTATTTCGGCGGCGGGGTTCTGGCCGGCGACTTCCGTTATGTTCTCGATCTGGCGAACCCGGTTTATGGAAACTATCCAGACCAGGCGACATTTGACGCGATCTACAGTGACACACCCGCTTCGAACGTCGAAGACTTCGGCATCTATCTTTCCGACCAGATATCCTACGAAAACTGGCGTTTCACGCTGGGCCTGCGCAGCGATAGTGTCGAGAATGACAGCGGTACGACCGTCCAGGATGACGACGCGATATCGACCAGCGTTGGCGTACTCTATCGATTCGACAACGGTTTTGCGCCATATGCCAGCTATTCGGAATCCTTCGAGACCGTTGTCGGAACTGATACGCTCACCAACAATCCGCTGAAACCTCAGGAGGCCCGTCAGTATGAAGTGGGTATCAAGTATGAACCTGAAGCCTTACCGGGATTGATCACGTTCAACTATTTCGACATCGAAATCTCCAATTTGTCCAACCCGAACTCCCTGCCGGGTGCCGCCTCGCAACAGGAAGGCGTTGGCAAGCTGAAAGGCTTCGAATTCGAGAGCCACGTTCAGATTGATGAAGTCTATCTGCAGGCATCCATTTCCACGCTCGATGCGGAAGACCCGAACGGATTCCAGTTGGCGGCTGCACCGGAAACGCAGGCGTCTCTGTGGACCACATGGCGTCCAGACGGTCGTTGGTCCGGTTTCAAATCAGGCGCAGGTATCCGTTATGTGGGCGAGACCGTTTCCGAGAACGGAACCGTCCGCTACGTGACGCCAGACTATACGCTAGGCGACCTGATGGTCGGTTACGAGTGGGACACATGGGATTTTCAGGTCAATGCACGCAATCTGACCGACGAAGACTATCTCACGGGTTGCTTGACGCGGGGGGATTGTTTTCCTGGCCAGCGCCGAACGGTCGTAGCCAGCCTGCGCTACAAATTCTAAGGCGGGCGCTATATGAGCCATGCTGACTATATCCTGGCGATCCTTGCCTCGGTCGGAGGCATATTCGGTCTTGCGCTGCTCTTCGCAGTGTGGCGCAAGCCGGGGCGCCCGGTCCTTCTGGTGCTCGGATGGGCGCTGGTGGCCGCAAGTCTTGTCGTATGGTTTGTTGTCAATTTTGATCGCGGTGTCGCACAGGTCGCCTCGCTCCTGATGCTGATCGTGGCCGGGGCGATCACTCTGCCGGGGCTGCGCGGAACCAACGGCCTGCAAGCGCCTGTCCGAAATCGCGAGGTACCTGATCGCGCACGCCGGTCACCCTTGCAGATGACAGCCGACATCGGTTCCGGAATATGGACGTTTCTGCTGGCCGGACCGGCTGCAGGTGCGATCTCTCTATATGCTGGAGGGGCGCTCCTGCGCCTTACCAAACCGGAAATAGGCAATCCGACGAATGCCGTGGTGGTGGCCTTCCTCTTCAGCTTATCCCTATGGGCCGTATTGAGCACGTTGGTGCTCATGGAAAAACGCAAATTACGTCGCAGCGTCTATGTGGTGGTCGCCTTGGCGGCCGTGCTCTGCGCCGCTCTCATTTAGCTTGTCGAGACTCTTCCTATGGCAAAATCCCTCTGGCCAAAATCTTCAAGTGAACGTGTTGATTCCGCCCTGTCGGCGCACTCTGTCATGGGGCTGGTAATCAGCGCTTTGCTGTTTGTCATCTGTGTGAGTGGCACGATTGCCGTGTTTGAGGACGAGCTGGAATGGTGGGAGCAAGCGGGCACTCCGACGGTGCACGAAGTTTCTCCATCCGTGATGCAAGCGACTGCCGAAGAAGTGCTCAAGCGCGATCCCGAAACGACGCATCTCTACATGTATCCTCCGCGGGAAAACTGGCCCCGGTTTGTGGCTGGTGGGGACAATGGCATATTCGTGTTGAATGAGTCCGGTGAATTCGTGCGCCAACTGGAGGCGCCTTGGAACGATTTCCTTATTGAACTACATTACTATCTCACCATGCCGCACAGTCTCGGCATCATCATTGTTGCCATATTTGGTGTCATGCTCGTGTCTATGGCAGTCTCGGGACTGCTCGCGCATCCGCGTATCTTCCGGGATGCTTTCCGATTTCGGCGCACCGGCCAGGCGCGGCTGGCTCAGGCCGACCTTCATAATCGTCTCAGCGTCTGGACGACGCCTTTCCTCATTGCTGTGGCGGGAACTGGTGCGATGATCGGACTGTTCGGTGTCGTGGCATTCGTTTTTGCACAGACCAATTTTGGTGGCGACACGAAGAAGCTTAGTGAGGCGATCTTCGGCGGTGAAATCCTCGAAGCTGACGCCACGCCTGCACCCATTACCGGCGTGGATACGGCGCTCATCAATCTCGATCGCGATATACCTGAGGCAAACCCTTTCATTGTGATCGTTCATGAGCCTGGAACCAAAAGTCAGCACATCGAGATCTATGGCGACGAGACCAATCGCCTGATTTATGGGGAAACCTATACCTATTCGACGGATGGCAAGTTGCTTGCGACCGGGCACAATTCCGACGGGCCGGTTGGTCAACAGGTCGCCATGTCGATGTATCGGCTTCATTTCGGTGATTTCGGCGGCGCGCTGATGAAGTCGATCTATTTCCTGTTGGGCATCATGCTCTGTATTGTCGTTGCCACCGGCTTGAACATCTATTTCCTCAAGCGCCGCGAGAAGGGGCGTGCGGCACCGCGTCTGGAAGCGATGTGGAGTGGTTGGATCTGGGGCAGTATGGCCATGTTCCCGATTACGCTGACGGTTAGTCTTCTGGGTGTCAGTGGCGGTTGGCTGATCGCGATGTTCTGGCTTGGATCAATCGTGTTTTCAGGTGTCGCAACTGCATGGATGAGTGCAGCGTCGGCGGGCCTGATGTTCCGCGCAATCTTTGGCGCGGCCTTGCTCTCTGCATCTCTGGTTCACCTGCTGCGCGGCGACATGGATTGGACCAATGCCTACATGGTGACCATCTCCGTGGCTCTGCTTGCCACAGGGGGAGCTTTTGTTGCGAGGGCGCTTTGGTCCAAGCGGTTCAGTGCAGAGCCAGCGACGACTGTTCAGGCTGGCTGAGGCAAACTATGCCTGACTTCAATGAAAATCCCTGCTTCGCGGGATCACTCGTACATTGCGGGGGTGTTGACCGCTTGTCCGTTGTGTTGGGCCCTTGCGTTCGGGAATTGGGCGTGTGACCTCGTCGGCGCGGTCGAGAACCCTTTTCAACGGATCATCTCCAATATCCTCTGACAGGTGAACAAGGTCTCCCGTCCGGTCTATCAACTGGTTCGCCACGATGTGGGTAACATTGTCGGCGGTTTGAACGCGGCCCTTCACCATCAAGACACGCGCACCCATCACGACTGGCCGAAAGCGTTCGAACACGTTCGGCCAGACAACCAGATTGGCGATGCCGGTCTCGTCCTCAATGGTGATGAAACAGACCCCGCTGGCCGAACCCGGGCGTTGACGCACCAGTACGACACCTGCCGTTTGAACCCGTGCACCATTTGGCAAATGGCACGCCTCCTGCGTTGAGACGACGCCCATCCTGTTATAGCCCGCTCTCAGAAAGGAGACCGGATGGTCCTTCAATGAGAGGCGGGTCGTTTGGTAATCCTGCAGGACTTGTTCTGAGCGCGGCATGAGGGGGAGTATTGGCACCTGTTCGGCTCCCTGTTCTGCCGCATCAGCTGCAGCGAACAGGGGCAGCGTGTTGCCGCTGGTTTCGCCACGTACGCTCCATAGGGCCTCGCGCCGGCTAAGCTGCATTGAGCCGAATGCATCTGCTGCGGCGAGTAGTTCAAGCGACCGGCGGCTGACTCTTGCTCGTCGGCGAATATCTTCTGGGTGGTCGTAGGCATTGCCCCGGGCAATCATCATCGCTTCCATCTCGTCTTCGCGCAGACCGTCCACCTGTCTGAAACCGAGACGAACAGCACAATATGTCCCGTCCGTTGGTTCCAGCGTATTGTTCCAATCCGAAAGATTCACATCCACGGGACGGATTTCCACGCCATGCTCGCGGGCATCCCGCACAATCTGCGCGGGCGCATAGAAGCCCATGGGCTGGCTGTTCAGCAGCGCTGCGCAGAAAACATCCGGATGATGCCGCTTTAGCCAGCTCGAGACGTAAACAAGGTGGGCAAAGGAAGCGGCATGGCTTTCTGGAAATCCATACTCGCCGAAGCCCTTCACCTGGTCGAAGCATCGTGCCGCGAAGGTCGCATCATAGCCGCGCGCGATCATACGCTCGACCATCATGTCCTGATAGTTGCCAATCGTCCCCATTTTGCGGAAAGTGGCCATCGCCCGGCGCAGACCATTGGCTTCATCGGCTGAGAACTTTGCAGCATCCATGGCAATCTGCATCGCCTGCTCCTGAAACAAGGGCACGCCCAGCGTGCGACTGAGGATGCGTTCGAGTTCATCTGGCGGTCCATGCTCAGGTGCCGGTGAAGGATAAGTTATGGTTTCAAGGCCTTTCCGGCGACGCAGATAGGGATGCACCATATCACCCTGAATGGGGCCGGGCCGGACGATCGCGACCTCGATTACAAGGTCATAGAAAGTACGTGGCCGCAGGCGCGGCAGCATGTTCATCTGTGCCCGGCTTTCCACCTGAAATACACCGAGGCTGTCACCTTCGCAGAGCATCTCATACGTGGCCTCATCATCCTGTGGGATGGTGGCGAGTGTATACTCCAACCCCTTGTGCAGCTGAAGCAGGTCAAATGCCTTCCGGATACAGGTCAGCATGCCGAGGGCCAGAATATCCACCTTCATGATACCGAGGGCATTAATATCGTCCTTGTCCCATTCAATGAAAGTGCGCTCGTCCATGGCGGCATTGCCGATGGGGACTGTCTCGACCAAGGGTCCGCGCGTCAGAACAAAGCCGCCGACATGCTGTGACAGGTGCCGCGGGAAACCAATCAGCTGTTGGGTGAGCAGAATGGCCCGGCGGATCATTGGATTGGCCGGGTCGAGCCCGGCCTGGCGGATCTGATCTGGATTGATGGCGCTGCCCCAACTACCCCAGACCGTTCCGGCGAGGGCGGCGGATATATCTTCGGTCAGGCCGAGCGCCTTGCAGACCTCCCGCACGGCCGAGCGCGGTCGATAGGAAATCACCGTGGCGGTCAGGGCCGCCTTGTGTCGGCCATAGCGATTGTAGACATACTGAATGACTTCCTCGCGGCGCTCATGTTCAAAATCGACATCGATATCCGGTGGCTCTTTGCGTTCCTTTGACAGGAATCGTTCGAACAGGAGGCTGGTCAGGGCCGGGTCTACATTGGTGATTCCTATACAATAGCAAACTGCCGAATTCGCTGCGGAGCCACGCCCCTGGCATAGGATGTCCTGCTCGCGTGCCCAAGCCACGATATCGTTCACGGTCAGGAAATAGCGCGCATAATCCAGCTCCTCGATCAGGGCGAGCTCCTTGTTGAGGGCGGCGCTGACTTTGCCTGGAATGCCATCCGGATAGCGCCATTGCGCGCCTTTCCAGGTGAGGTCATGAAGGTGTTCCTGCGGTGTCTTTCCCACCGGGACAGGTTCGTCGGGATACTCGTAGGAAAGCTCATCTAGGCTGAAGTTGCAGCGCTCTGCGATCTCGACGGTTCGATGCAAGGCTGGCTCGAACCCTTTGAAAAGTCGAGCCATTTCGTCTGGTGATTTCAAATGACGTTCAGCATTGGCCTCCAGTCGGTAGCCTGCTTGCTCTATCGTGCAGTGCGTGCGGATGCAGGTGAGCACGTCCTGCAGCGGGCGGCGTTCCGGGGTATGGTAGAGCACGTCATTTGTCGCCACGATCGGCACACCCTGCCAGGCGCAAAAATCGGCGAGGCGGGCAATCCGTTCCCGATTACGGCCATGATAGGCATAGCTGGCCGCCACATAGACGTTGCCTGGCGCGCGTGCCGCGAACCGTTCCAGGACTTCGGCAAAGGTCGTGTCTAACTTGTCCGGCGGCTGGAAAATGAAGACCTGTCCTTCGGCATGGGCAAGAATGTTTTCCAGCGTGATCAGGCAGTCGCCTTTTTCCGCTTGCAATTTACCGGCCGATAAAAGGTGCGAAAGGTGCCCATAAGCTGTCCGGTTCTTTGGATAGCAAATCACTTCCGGGCCGTCCGTCGGCACGAGGCGCGCACCGACGAGGAGAGGCAGGCCGGCTTCTTTTGCCGCGATATGGGCGCGCACGACACCGGCAAGCGTATTATGGTCTGCAACACCGATGGCGACATGCCCCAATTGTTTGGCGGTCAGGACGAGTTCTTCTGCATGTGAGGCACCGTGCAAAAAAGAAAAATTCGTCGTAACGGAGAGTTCGGCATAGTCGGTCATGCGAAGAGGCCGTGTACATACCATTCGGGCGCGCCGCCACGCCCATCGCCATAAAGTCCTTCGCGGAACAGCCAATAACGCCGCCCCGCCGCGTCCTCTACACGGTAATAGTCCCGCGCGCGCGGGAGGAGCTTTACCGGTCCGGATGGGGCATCCAGCATGGCCTCGAGATCTGCGCGCACATGCGCGATCTGGGCAGCATCGGCACGCGGGTCCATTTTGGGGGTGAGCCATTGGCGGGCCTGGCCTCTCAGCGCTGGTGGGGGCTGTGGCACGGCAATATGGGTCCACCATTCCGGAGCGATCCGTTCAGGTCCGTCGGCTCGCGTCACTGTACGCGGCACGCGACGCCAGATGAAGCGCAGCGGCGGGCCGTCCGGCACTTCGGCCATGACTGTGATGCGTTCCGGTGAGGACAGGAGGCGAATGGGGCGCGGTCCGGCAGCCGTGCTGTGGGTGGCGAGGACCGGGACATCGCCGATGAACTGCACTTGCCGTTCGGCGCGTTCCGGCACATGACTCTCTCGTGGTTGGACAAGGCTTACGGTGTGTTCGCCCAGCCGGGCCATGATCCGGTCGGCCAGCGCGGACAGGGCGGCAGTGTTCATGTCCGCTGAGGCGAGGTCGCCCGACAGCGCCATAGGGCTGGTCTCCATCCTGTCCGTGCGATGGGCTTCGAGCAAAAGCAGGTCGATACCAAAGCCGGGGTCAATCGAATCGATCCGTTCACGAAATAGGCGGAGAATGTGTTTCGGCTCACGCGCAGGGCGGGCGGTCTTCACTTCCAGTTCAGCGCGTGTACCGTCAGACTTGAAAGCCATGAGCAGAAAGTGCCGCGCGCCGAGACCAGCCGCACCGAGGGCCTCACACAGATCCTGCGCCAGTTGTTCGAGGCCAATTCCGATGGCTTCGCTGGTGGCAATCGGTTCCGGACAGTTCAACCGGGCGGATCGGATCGGCAGGGGGCGCAGGGGCGCCAGTGGTTCATGGCGCAGGCCCAGGGCCTGGTCGAGCCTTAGGAGTACTGCATCGGCGGCGGATCTTGACTGGAAGCGCCGCCCCAGAGCTTTACGATCGATGCCGTAAAGCTGGCCGATCCGCGTGAGGCCGAAGCGGCGCAGCAGGGTTTCGGTGTCAGGCGACAGGCGCAGGGCTGCGACGGGAAGTTCGGCAAGGCCAGCCTGTTCTTCGCCTTCTTTCAGGCAGGTGCCCGGCGCGGCACGGGACAGAGCGGAGGCTGCGCCCGGCGTGCCGGCAAGGCCCAGCCTGTGCGGGATGGCATTGCGCTCCAGCAGATCGGATAGTGTCTCCATCATGGCCAGTTCGCCGCCATAGAGGTGTTCGCACCCCGTGGTCTCCAGGATGAGGCCGTCAGTGCCATCAATCGCGATCAGCGGCGTAAACCGGATCATCCAGTCGCCAAGTGCGGACAGGGCACGGATGTCGGCGACCGGGTCCATGTCCTCGGTAACAAGGTTGGGCACGCGGGCCCGTGCATCGGTGAAGACCAACCCCTCTGTTATGCCAAGCTGACGGGCAGGGTCATTGGCAGCGGCGATGCGCAGACCCTTGGTGCTGTTTTCAAGCAGGGCAAAGGGCAGGTGGGGATCAGGCGGTTTGCCGGAGGCCGGGCGGGCCGATCCGGTCCTGAGGCCGCGGCGAGCGCGCCGGAGCCGGGTCAGCGGCCAGTCCGGAAACCACACGCAAAGATAGCGTTTCATCGTCAAGCTCCAGATCAAAGGATTGTCCTGCCATGTGCGGGGCCTGGCGGGACCGTTCGAGCACAGCCTTCCAGCGGAGCGCTCCGGGGGCATGCGTGTCATAACGGTTGGGGGATGAGGGACGGGGGGAAAGACGCCACCGGGCACTGGCAGCGGTGGCGCCGTCCCGCGTATAGGGCATCAACAGGATGACCGGCGTGCCATGCCGCCCGGATACAAGTGCGAGACGGCGCGAGGCGGTGAAACTGGCATCCTCCAATTCTGCAATCACCAGTGAGGCCACACCGGAGCGGATGGCTTCTTCGGTGGCCCAGAGAGCTTCTGCAGGCTTGCGCGGGGTGATGTTCAGGCTTGGGGGCAGGTCCGGGGCGACTTCTCGGCAGCCAGCCTGAAGGAGGCCGCCATGGGCCTGTTTCAGGCTGGACTGGCGGATCCAGATAACAGGGCCCTTGCGACGTGTGCGTGCCGCGAGCGCAAAGCCGGTCATCGCCGGAAAGTCCCCGTGTGAGGTCTCGCAGATCTCATGGACACCTGCCTCTCCCAGACCGAGTGGAAAAGACAGGCTCGGCTGCTGCTGAGGCGGGAAGCTATGAAACGCGTCCTTCAGGGAAGATGGGATTGAGGCCATTTGTTCATTATTTGTTCTTATCACATTGAGTCAACTGACTCCGTCGAGCAGAAAGGATTTCAACAGGTACAGTGGCGGTTTCTGACGGACTTGTCCTGTAATGGATTATTCAGGACGAGGTTGGCCAAGCCGTAGCAGAAAGATCTGTGGAGCAGTGCTGACGCTGGCGACAAATGCCCGCGTGTCGGCCATCAGGTATGTGTGAAAACAAGAAGCAGCAGGATCGGCAAGGCAAAGCCCGCAATCGTAAGTGGCCATGTGCTGGGGCGGCGCGTGGAATGCATCTGCAGCAACCAGAGCCCAGACGCACAGAACAAGACAACTGCAATGGCGAACAGGTCGAGAAACAATGTCCAGGCGAAGCCAGTATTTCGGCCCTTGTGCAGGTCGTTGAGATAGGCGACCGCGCCGCGACTGGTTTTTTCGAACATGACTTCGCCGGTCTCACGGTCAATGCTGATCCAGGCATCTCCACCGGGCCGGGGCAGGGTGATATACGCGTCAAAATCGGTCCATTCGACCGGGTGGCCTGTTGTATCAAAGCTCGTCTCAGATTTGAGATAGGTCGCGACCTCGGCGGGCAGGACGGACTCGGCGCCAGTCTTCGCATGTTCATCAAGTAGCGTGACCAGCTCGCCTGGCAGGATGCTCTCGCCTTCGATGGTTTTTGGCTTTGAGGTAAGATCGCTGGCATGATTGAGCGTAATGCCAGTCGCCGCGAACAGCATCATGCCGACAAGACAGAGCGCGCCAGACATCCAGTGAACGGTTCGCACCTGACGCTTGATGAACATTTTCAAGGATGCGCGTTTTGCGGGGGCGGTCTGGGAGAGGCTCATTCCGTCAGGGCTCATTATCTGTAATGCGCCGTCTGAAGTTCGGCGCGGTCTGGTGGAGTTTCGCCTCCTAACATGCGCGAATATGCGTCTGCAAGTCATTCTCAATGCGTGTGTGCAATTGACTTGCTGCGGGCCTGTTGGTCTAGCCAAGGCGTATACGTTTCCTGACCAGGCATCTGAATGCGCTACGCTCTTCTAGACTCATGTGATCCCGTCCGGGCCGCCACACTTTTCTATGGCGATGCGGCAACCCTCTGGCTCGATAGCGCGGATACCGATCACCCTTCATCACGCTGGTCATATCTCTGCATTGCACCAATCGCGACTTTGCAGGTTCGTGCGGAGGAGCTGTCACGCGGTGAGGATGGCTTCGCAGACAGGGCGGACGAAGTAAGGGCCTGGATACGCAGCACCGAACGGCAGCGCATTGCGGAAGGTCCCCCGTTCCAAGGCGGCGCGGCGGGCTATGTTTCCTATGACGCTGCGCCACTCTTCCTTGAGCGATTCCAGTCGCGACACATGCCGCGCTCTGATTTGATTGAATTCAACTTATACGACACGTTGCTGGCATTCGATCTTGAGGGTCAGAAGACTTGGGTCATGTCGGCCGGGCTGAGGGCGGCGAACGCAGAAGAGGATGACGCGCTGGCAGATGCGAAGATTGCGGAGGTGCTGACCCGTCTTGGCGACACGCGGCGCGCCCCGGATGTCGACGTGCCATTGGGCTGGTCACGCCCGGATCAGGCTATTGATTATATTGCGGCCGTAAAGCGTACACAGGATTATATTCTGGATGGCGACATTTATCAGGCCAACATTGCGCAGAATTGGGTGGCATCGCATTGCGACGTGTCATCGGCTTTTTCCAACTACCTGCAGATGCGCGAGCGGACGCCTGCGCCCTTCGCGGCGTTCGGCCATTTTCAAGGGCGTGTTCTGGCAAGCGCATCGCCAGAGCGCTTGATCTCCGCTTCGGCTACGGGGCGAGTCGTGGCGGAGCCGATCAAGGGAACTGTCAGACGTGAGGCTGACCTGATCGAGGACGATCTGGCGCAGGCAGGCCTGTTGGCCTCTGAGAAGGACCGCGCCGAGAATATCATGATAACTGACCTCCTGCGGAATGATTTGTCCATCGTGTGCGAACCTGAATCGGTTGAAGTGACGTCGCTTTGCCGCTTGGAGACATTCTCCAATCTTCATCACCTCGTCTCGACCATTGAGGGCGACTTGTCGGACGACAAGGATGGCATTGACCTGTTCAAGGCAGTGTTTCCCGGTGGATCCATCACAGGCGCGCCGAAATTGCGCGCGATGGAAATCATTGACGAACTGGAGCAACGTCCTCGTGGCGCGTATTGCGGAGCTATCGGGTATGTCGGTTTTGATGGTGCATTGGATTTCAACATCCTGATCCGTACGATTGATCATTTGCCGACAGAGAGCACGCTGTTGGCCGGCGGGGGTATCACTTTGATGTCGGACCCGGTTGGCGAGCTGGCAGAGTCAGAGCTGAAGGCAGAGCGAATCGCGCCGTCCCTGTTCCGGGTGGGGAAGAAGGCATGATCCTCGTGCTCAACAATCGCGACAGTTTCGTTCATAATCTCGCGCGCTATCTGACATGCGAAGGCGCGGATGTGACGGTCGTTGATAGTGACCGGATTACTCTCCATGAAATCACCGATCTTGCGCCTCAAGCGCTCGTCCTGTCGCCGGGACCATGTACACCGAATGAGGCAGGGATCTGCTTGGAAGCAGTTCAGTACTTCGCTGGGAAGCTGCCAGTTCTCGGAGTGTGTCTTGGGCACCAGGCGATCGCGCAGGTTTATGGGGGCAAGATTGTCAGGTCCAATTTTCCCCGCCATGGACGCACCACAACGTTGTCAGTGCAGGGCGGAGCCTTGTTTGCCGGCTTGCCCCGCGCTTTTGATGTCGGTCTGTACAATTCTCTCGTGGCAACATTTGATGATTTGCCGGACCAATTTCAAATTGATGCGGTATCTGCGGAGGGAGACATTATGGCGCTGTCACACACATACTTTCCGCTATTCAGTGTCCAGTTTCACCCAGAGTCTGTGCTTACCGAGCATGGCGCTGAGCTGATCAGGAATTTTGTACAGCTCGCGAAGAACTGGAAACCGGAATGATCTTGTCTCAGCCGTCTGCCTTGTCTGACAAGTCCGAACTGTTTGACCTGCGGGACCGCGGCTTGTTGTTGGCAGATGGCGTGTTCGACACGTCGCTCGTCAGCGATGGACGCGTCATTCTGCGCGATGCACACTTGGACCGCTTGATCGAAGGTGCTGCTGCACTGGGCATTGATCTTGAGCGCAAGGCCGTTGCTCGTGTCATGGATACGGCGATTGAAGACTCTGCGTCGGGTGCATTGCGTATCACGGTCACACGCGGCGCTGGGGTTCGCGGGCTCGCGGATGATATGGCGGCTTCGCCGACCCTCATCGCGCGTGTTTCAGAATATAGTGTGAGTCTGACGCCAGATGCTGTGCGAGTGCACAAAAGCACGATCCTGCGCAATCCAACTTCCATCACGGCTCGCTACAAGACCTTGTCCTACACAGACAATATCGTTGCATTGCGCGCGGCAGTTCAAGCTGGTTTTGATGAAGCGTTCTTTTTCTCGCCCGCTGGGCATCTTGCCTGTGCCAGTGTGGCGAATGTGTTCGTGCAGATGGATGGAGCTATCTTCACGCCGCCCGTTGGGGATGGCGCTCTGCCCGGTGTGATGCGGAACTGGATTTTGGGTAGGGGGCGTGTTGGCGATTTCGCCGTTTCGGAGCGGTCGATCTCGCTTGATGATCTTCGATCCGCGGACAGGGTTTTCCTGACCAACAGCCTGCGCCTGTTCCAACCGGTATCAGCGTTTGAGACCAGGATGTTCAATGCTGAACTGCCTGCGGGCTGCGCCGAATTGCGAGCAGAACTACTCACCAATTGACCCCACTTTTCCGGAACGCTAGGCGAGCGCTTCCGCCAATGGCGTTAGCTCTAGTTCCAGACTTTCCGCGACAGCTTCGCACGTAACTTTGCCATCCCAGACGTTGAGGCCTGCTGCCAGGTGCGGGTCCGACTTGAGTGCGGCCTTCCAACCCTTGTCAGCGATTCGCAAAGCATGGGGCAAAGTCGCATTGTTGAGCGCGTAGGTGGATGTGCGTGCTACGGCGCCGGGCATGTTCGCCACGCAATAGTGGACGATGTCATCGACCACATAAGTTGGAGCATCATGCGTGGTGGGATGGGAGGTTTCGAAACAACCACCCTGGTCGATCGCGACATCCACCATCACTGCGCCGGGCTGCATGATAGACAACATTTCGCGCGTGATGAGTTTCGGCGCTGCAGAACCGGGGACGAGCACCGCGCCGATTACGAGATCGGCCTGGGCAATTTCCTGTTCCAGCGTTGCCCGGGTCGAGTAAACTGTGTTCGCGCCAGCCTCGAAATGCGTGGCGAGGCGTTCGAGCACATCCGGATTGCGGTCGAGGATGGTAACGTCCGCATGCATGCCGACGGCCATCTGTGCCGCATTGAAGCCGACCACGCCGCCACCAATGATCACGACCCGGCTGGCGTGTACGCCCGGCACGCCGCCAATCAGCACGCCGCGGCCGCCCTTTGCTTTTTCCAGGGCCGAGGCCCCGGCCTGAACGGCGAGACGTCCGGCAACCTGGCTCATCGGTTTGAGCAGGGGCAGGCCGCCGGTGCGGTCGGTCACGGTTTCATAGGCGATACACGTCGCGCCGGATTTCATCAGATCCTGCGTCTGTTCCGGATCTGGAGCCAGATGGAGATAGGTGAACAGGATCTGGCCGGGTCGCAATTGTGTGCGTTCGGGTGCCAGCGGCTCCTTCACTTTGATGATCATCTCGCAAGTGGCGAACACATCTGCGGCTGTCTCCGCGATCTCCGCGCCGACGGCGCGATACGCATCGTCTGTTGCGCCAATGCCCATGCCTGCTTGCGTTTCCACCAGTACCTTGTGCCCGCGCGCGGTGAATTCGCTGACGCTCTCCGGCGTAAGGCCGACCCGAAACTCATTGTTCTTGATCTCTTTTGGAACGCCGATCTGCATGCTCATGACTCCCGGAGGGTAAGGTTACCTGAATTTCGCGGATATCGTATATTGTATGCCTTCATGTCCAGAGATTTTGTATGTTTTGTTTCAACATACAAAATATTTGTCGAATTATCTTTCTCGTGCCCGTGGGGCGTGAGCGAGTTTAATCCCCGGAAGCCTCATCCAGAGAAGCATCCCAGACCGCCAGCGCGCGGTAAAGGGCAAGACTATTCAGGCCGCGATCCAAGTTGGCGAGAATGAGTTGTTGCTGAGCATTGTAGTTTTCACGCTGGGCATCCAGCACCGTCAGATAATCATCAAGGCCTGATTTGAAGCGCTCTTGCGACAGATAGAAGGTGACGCCTGTGTCGTCAGCAAGCTGTTCCAGAGCATCCAGTCTGCTGGAGATTGTCTCGGATACGGCGAGGGCGTTTGCAACTTCGCGGAAGGCCTGCTGAATGGTGCCTTCATAGGCTGCGAGAGCCGCGTCGGCATTCGCGCGGGCTGCGTCCAGATTTCCGCGTTTCGTGCCGAAGTCGAAGATCGGCACCGAAACACTCGGCGCAAAAGTCCAGCCCGCCGCATAGTCGCCTTCGAACAGATCCGCCAGTTCGCCGCCGACCACGCCCGCACCGCCGGTCAGGGAGACTGATGGGAAATAGGCAGCGCGTGCAGCGCCTATATTGGCATTGGCCGCCAATAGATTGCGTTCTGCCTGAATGACATCCGGGCGGCGCAACAGAACTGAGGAAGTCTGGCCAACCGGCAGGTCAAGCACAACGGGAGATGGGGTCAGCTCGACGTGCGCTTCAATGGACGGTGGCAAGTCTGTTCCCACCAGATAACGCAGGGTATTCAGGTCTCGGCGGACAGTTGCCCGGAACTCTGCCGCTTGTGCCTGGGCTGACGCAACAGACGCCGAGGCCCGACGCAGGTCGATCTCGCTGGCAGTGCCCGCATCGAACAGAGCCTGTGTGAGGTCGAGGCTTTCATTCTGACTGCTCGCCGTCTGTTCGGCCAGTCTCAGCAATTCCTGGTCTGCCGCGAGTTTGAGCCACGCTTCCGCGACAGATGCCACCAGGGAAATCTTGGTGGCGCGTTCGCCTTCGACACTCGCCAGATAGGTCTGCAGGGCGGCGTCGTTCGTGTTCCGGATACGCCCGAAGAAGTCTAGTTCCCAAGCAGAGACTCCTATTTGCGCGGAAGTGCTGTCACCGAAGGAAGACGAATATGTTGCGTCATCCCGAAAGGTGCCGCCCTTCTGCGCGCTACCGGACCCGGTGAAGGTCGGCCAGAAACCTGACCGAGACGTGACGAGGTTCGCACGTGCCACTTCGACAGTGGCGGCGACAGTTCGCAGGTCGCGGTTCTGGTCCAGCGACAGATCGATCAGTGCACGCAACTCATCCGACTGAACGATGTCTTGCCATGCAAGTGTGGAGACCCCAGTCACCGAAGGCTCCGAAATGGGAAGCTCTGTCGGCACGGGCGCTATCGGGCGCTCATAGTCTGGTGCCAGATTGACACAGCCGGTCAGGACAAGCGCACTGAGCGGGGCGGCGAGGTATTTTTGACGGCTCATGCTTGATCTCCAGACGTGGCAGGGCGTTGACCGCGCAGGCGCGTCGTAACCTGGCGAACTAGAACATAGAAGAGAGGGGCGAACAGCAGGCTGAAGGTCATGGCGGCTATAACGCCACCCACCATGATCCAGCCCATTGCATTTCGGCTTTCTGAGCCTGCGCCGGTACTGAGGGCGAGTGGCAAGACACCAAAGCCAAAAGCAAACGACGTCATCAAGACGGGGCGAATGCGCTGCCGTACGGCTTCGATGGTCGCCGTGACAACGTCCTTGCCTTGATCTTCGAGGGTCCGCGCGAACTCGACGACCAGGATCGCGTTCTTGGAGGCGAGACCAACAGTCATCAAGAGGCCGACCTGGAAGAAGACGTCATTAGCGAGACCAAAGAGGTTTGCCGCAGATACAGCGCCCGTAACGCCAAGCGGGGCGACCAGCAGGACCGAGACTGGAATTGTCCAGCTTTCATAAAGAGCAGCTAGGCAGAGGAATACAAAGAGAAGGGACAGAATGTATAGCATCGTTGCCTGGTTGCCAGCTTGGCGCTCCTGACGGCTGAGCCCGCTCCATTCAAGAGAGATGTTGCCAGGCAACTGGCTGACCATGTCTTCCATGATCTGCATGGCTACACCGGAACTTTCGCCCTCTGCCGGAGATCCCTGAATATTGATTGCGGGTACGCCGCCAAATCTCTGGAGCTGGGGAGAACCATATGACCATTCGCCGGACACGATCTCGTCAAGCGGAGTCATCTCGCCGGACGAGGTGCGCACGTGCCACTTGGAAATGTCTTCCGGTTGCATACGGTCTTCGGCATCCCCCTGAACATAGACACGCTTGATACGACCCCGGTCGATGAAGTCATTCACATAGCTTCCCCCGAAGGCCACGGACAGGACGCTTGTGGCATCGGCAACAGACACGCCGAGAGCTTGAGCTTTCTGGTAGTCGAGATTCATCTTGAACTGTGGACCATCTTCGCTGCCATTCGGGCGGACGCCCATCAGGCGCGGATCCTGAGAGGCCATGCCGAGAAGTTGGTTCCGGGCATCCACAAACTCAGCGTGGGTAAGTCCGCCTGTGTTCTGAATGTAGAGATCAAAGCCGTTCGAATTGCCCATCTCCCGAATGGGCGGGGGAACGATCGGGAAAATCCGGGCTTCGTCTATTTGGGACAGACCGCCAAAGGCACGGCCTGCGATAGACTGGACAGAGTTTTCAGGACCCGGCCGTTCAGACCAATCATTCATAGCCGCGAAGGCCATGCCATTGTTCTGGCCCTGACCGACAACGCTGAAGCCAGCGACGGTGAACAGGCCCATGATATTGTCTTCTTCATTCGCAGCATAATACTTCCGCACATCATCCATCACGGCAGCAGTCCGCTCCAGGGTTGCGCTTTCAGGCAACTGGACAATGGTCATCAATGTGCCCTGGTCTTCGTCGGGCAGGAATGCCGTGGGCAGGCGTACAAACAATAGGCCGGTGACCGCCATGATTACTGCGAAGGTGGCAAGCATGATCCATCTGCGGCGAATGATCCTTGTGACCGCGCCTTCATATGCATTGGTGAGTTTGTCAAAGCCGGAATTGAATGCGCGCGCCGGGGTCATGTGCCATGACTTTCCGTTCCCGGAGGATGGCTTTAATAGTGTGGCGCACAAGGCCGGTGACAAGACCACCGCAATTAGCACGGACAGCGCCATGGCAGATACGATCGTAACCGAAAACTGGCGATAGATAATGCCGGCAGAACCCGGGAAAAAGGCCATAGGCACGAAGACAGCGGATAGGACCACGGCAATACCCACCAGGGCTCCGGTGATCTGCTGCATGGATTTAACGGTGGCATCATAGGGGGAGAGGCCGTCTTCATGCATAACCCGTTCAACATTCTCCACCACTACGATGGCATCGTCCACGAGGAGACCGATGGCCAGCACCATGGCGAACATGGTAAGTGTGTTGATGGACATGCCGAACAGGAGGAGCACGGCGAACGTGCCGAGCAAGACAACTGGAACCGCAATGATCGGGATCAACGACGCACGGAAGCTTTGCAGGAAGATCAGGATAACGACAAATACGAGGACAATCGCTTCATACAGCGTTTTCTGAACTTCATGGATCGAGGTTTCGATGAAGGGTGTCGAGTCAACGGGGAACTGGTACTCCAGATCGGCTGGAAAGGATGGCGACATGTTCCTGACGGCTTCCTTGACTCGCTCGGCTGTTTCGAGCGCGTTTGCGCCCGTCGCCAAAGAGATCGCCACACCCGTTGCCGGCTTGCCATTGAAGCGAGCGATGGTTGAATAATCCTGGGCGCCGAGTTCGACCCGTGCGACATCTTCCAGTCGGACGGATCCACCCGCAGGCGTTGTGCGGATCAGCAGCTTCTCGAATTGCTCTGGAGTCGACAACAGGGATTGAAGCGTCACGGTGACGTTGATCTCCTGGCCTGGCACTGAAGGAGTTCCGCCTAGTGCGCCAGTGGCGACCTGTGCGTTCTGGGCCTGGATAGCTTGCGTGACGTCAGACGGAGTAAGTTGGTATTGCGCCAGCTTTTCAGGCTCTAGCCAGATACGCATTGCGTACTGCGATCCGAACACCTGAACGCTACCGACACCGTCGATGCGGCTGATTGTGTCATAGACGGTGGAGCGAACAAAGTCGCCGATGTCGATCTGGTTGAGTGTGCTGTTTGGAGAATAAAATGCTGTTACCAGCAGGAAGCTGCCGCTTGCCTTGCTCACGGTCACGCCCTGACGCTGCACTTCTTCCGGCAGAAGCGGTGTCGCGAGCGAGATTTTGTTTTGGGTTTGAACCTGGGCAATATCGGCATCTGTGCCGGGCTCAAAGGATAACGTAATCGACATTGAACCGTTGGAATTCGAGGACGACGATATATAGTCGAGTCCATCAAGGCCGGTGAGTTGCTGTTCGATGACTTGCGTCACCGCATTCTCGACTGCTTCGGCGGATGCCCCCGGATAGTTCGCTGAAATGCTGACCGTTGTGGGCGCGATATCCGGATACTGAGCGATTGGAAGCGCGCGCAGCGCCATGCCGCCTGCAAGCATGATGATGATTGCAATCACCCAGGCAAACACCGGGCGGTCGATAAAGAATTTAGCCATGTCGAGTGTCCAGGGTTCGCTAGTTCAGTTCGCTGCGCGAGTCGCGGGCGGCGGATATTTGTGCTGCGCTGGAAATCGGATCAACTGTCACACCTGCACGCAGGTTTTGAAGATTTGAAACGGCGACTCTTTCGCCTTCCTCCAAGCCGTCCAGCACAATCCATGAATTGTCGTTGTATTGCTCGACTTGGATGGCGCGCTGCTCAATTGTGTTGTCATCTTTGACGACCATGACGGAGGCTTCGCCCGTTGGGGTCCGCGAGACGACCGATTGCGGCAGCGTAATGACATTTTCGTACATGCCGGCAACGAAGTTTGCGCGGACGAACATGCCCGGCAGGATAATACCATCAGGGTTTGGTACGAGCGCACGTACCGCTACTGTACCGGCACTTTCGTCGACATTGATTTCGCTGAATTCGAGCTCACCTTGCAGGGGATACGTCGTATCGTCGCTGAGGATGATGTTCACTGGCACCGTGTCGATTCCCTTGGAGGCAACCCGCCCGGACGCAATCTGGCGGCGCATGTTGAGGACGCGATTGCTGGAAACGGTAAGGTCCACATAGATCGGATCGATTTGAAGCACGTTGGCGAGTGTTTCAGTCTGGTTTTGAGTGACGAGCGCGCCTTGTGTGACCGATGATCGACCAATGCGTCCGGCGATGGGGGAAGAAATCCTGGTGCGGGCAAGATCGATGCGTGCGCGGTCCAGAGCAGCCTTTTGAAGCGCAATATCCGCTTCTGCTTCCTGGGCCGTAGCCGCGGCCTGATCATATTCCTGCTGGCTGACAGCGTTGATCTTTGCGAGGTCGGCGAACCGCTTGGCGGTTTCCTTTGCGACATTTGCAGAAGCCTGGGCACGCGCCAATGCGGCCTCGGCACTTCGCACATCTGCGGCATACTCGTCTGCATCAATCTGATAGAGCGCTTGTCCACGCGAGACGAGGTCGCCTTCCTTGAACAGCCGCTCCTTGATGATGCCGGTGACCTGCGGGCGGATCTCCGCTTCGGCGTGGGCCCGCGCGCGTCCAGTCAACTCAACGGCGTTGGGGACCGATACGAGTTCGGTCGTGAGAGTCTTTACAACTGGAGCTGGCTGTTGCGGAACCTCTACTGTACTGCCTTCGTTACCACAGGCCGTCAGCAGGAAGGCGACGGACAAGGTCGCTGCCGAAATACTTTTTCTTAGAACTTCCATGAGGATTCCTTGACGAGCCGAATGGCTTCAATATAACAATTCTAGAGTGAACGCTCTATCTAGTGTTGCGGTGCAGCATGTCAAGGAGAGGGCATAGTGGAATTTAGGTGTTTTTCTGCATGACAGTTATGAGCAAATCGAAGACGGCCGCGAAACGTGAGAGTCGCGTTGCTGAAATTCTGGACTGCGCTGAGATTCACTTCGTTGAGAAGGGATTCCATGGCGCGGGCATTTCCGGGATCGCCAAAGAATGTGGCATCAGTGTTGGCCATCTGTATCATTACTTTGCGTCCAAGGATTTGTTGATAGAGGCTGTGGTGGAGCGCGAATTGTTGCGCCAAAAAGACAGAATGGAAGACTTCCGTAATCTGAGCGGCACTGAAATCCGAGATCAAATCGCTCCACTCGTCATCGACATTATTATCAAGCATCAGGACCCGTTCCGAACGGTTTTGAATTTCGAGATTCTTGCCGAGGCGCAGAGAAATCCGTCGGTTGCCGAGATCTTGCAGAACTATGATCGTGAAATACGGGAAGAGTTTTGTGGCGTCCTGGAGAATGCCGGAATTACAACGCCTGTTTTGCGGACGGAGATGTTGTTTACCTTGTTTGGCGGCATTCCGGCCCGCACGCTGAGGCATCCCGAGCATGAACGTCCGCAATTCATCGAAATGATGAAGCCGATCATCACGAAGATTCTTGCAAGTGATGACCTTCCTGTGGAGTAGAGCGAAACCACAACGATATCGCGGTTCATTCTTCCGCATTGATGAATATGTCCAAGCTGGCTCTGAGAGTGGAGTTGCTGGAGGCACTCGTACTCGCCAGCTGAACGGCGCGCTTGTCACCGGTTGGGTTCAGCACCGGGAGCTGGAATCTTAGCGCCGCATACTTGTCCAAGCTATCGGCATAGGCCGGGTTCCGAGTATAGACGGATCGGGAAACCATGTCGGGAAACAGGATGCTGGACCGTATCAGTGGCGCCACTCCCAACCCCAGAGTATCCAGGCTGCGATAGACCTCGAAATGGATATGTGGCGGACGTCCCCGATAAGTGCCTGGGTACACGGTCCGAAAGTTTACGCGTCCTCGTTGGTCTGTGATCCCTATACCACGTAGATAGTTTGTATGCGGGCGATTGAAGACAGAGTACTCGCCAGCTGCGTCGGCGTGCCAGACATACACCGCATAACGGGAAAGCGGCTGTTGATCTGTTGATAGAGATTGCAGGCGCAAGTGCAAGTCGAGAGGCGCGCCATCGGCCGCTCCTGACAAGCCATTGAAACCCCGTGTTATGTCGGTTCGGATGAGACCTGCGCTGGCCCACAGACTTGCCAGGCTGGGGCCAGGCTGGAGCACTGGCTCTTTCGGATACGCTTCGGGCTTGTTGGCCGCTGGCGGGAGGGCTGGTATCCGAGCAAGCGCGGAGGGTTTCGGGATAGACACTGGAATCTATTGCCGCCGTCCGGGAGGAGGTCCGCGGCGCTGGCTATCTTGCGGCATGGTGGGTTCGTTGGAATCGACTGCGCGCGGCGCTGTCAGAAATTCTGCGCGTGATAGAAGCCCATCTCGGTTTTTATCGATCCGACCGAATATATCGATAAGCCGTATTCGGAATTCCGAGGCCGTGATGGTTCCATCCAGATTGCTGTCGAAGGCAATAGGGCTGGGGAGTGCATTCAGGTCGCCAAGGGTCTCAGCTGCCCAATTTGACATCTGCACCGCAGATTGATGTACCCGATCAGGCCCCGCCAAGGCGCGCCATTCGAGATCAATACCATTATCAACTTCTTCGCGTGATACGAAGTGATCGTGATTACTGTCCATGCTGACGAAAAGCAGTGCCACTGGTGGGGCAGACAGGCCTTGCGACCGAGTCGGGCGTGCGCGGTCTCCGCCATCGCGACCGCTGGCTCCTGGCCCCTTGCGCGGGGAGGATGTGCATGCGACCACCAAGGACAGTCCAGCAATCATCAGGACTGTGACTTTCATTGCTCCTGACAGCCGTTTGCAACGGGAAGAGAAGGGGGTGAGGGAGGTGTCACAGGGTGAGACGTAGGGGGGGTGTGACACCTCCCTCTCATCGCATCGGTCTTGGCACCCAAAGGGAGGCTCGGTGTTCAAGGAGCGGACGGGGACTGTCCTGGTGGATGCGATGATTTCGGTGATTGAGATCGAGACTTTCTCTTCAGAGCGACCGGAATAGGGGGTGGAACTAGGCATATTGAGTGCTCTTGATGCAGTCTCTGGGGACGAAGTGCCGGGAAGTTTCCCTGCGTCGATGAGAACAAGATGCCTCAGCCATGTTGAGAGGATATGCCGGTTAGGACGAAAGTGATGGCAATATATGGCAGTCTGCAACATGACATTACCGACTTGAAAGGTATGGGTTTTCGGTGGCTACACCAGCAATTCGGGATGATCCGGAGCGGTGGGGTTCGAAGCGCAGTTTAACTGCAGTCACGACACACCTTGGCAACAAGTTTATCCTATTTGTAATCATCAGATCGACGATACATATTCAGGAGACTGCGGAGATGCCTGATCCAGAGACCACGACGCCCGAACACATTCTAGTCATCGATGATGACCGCGATATTCGGGAAGATTTGAAATCCTATCTCACGGAAAACGGCTATCGGGTGTCGACGGCTGAAAATGCACCCGCTGCGCGCCGGGCGATTCATTCTGAAGAACCAGACCTCATCCTGTTGGACGTCATGATGCCGGGCGAGGACGGGATCAGTCTTTGTCGCTCGATCGTTCGGCTCACCGCAATTCCGATCGTTTTCATCAGCGCGAGAACTGATGAGATCGACCGGATTGTCGGCTTGGAAGTCGGCGCAGATGATTATGTGTGCAAGCCATTCAACCCGCGGGAACTGCTTGCGCGTGTGCGGTCGGTCCTGCGGCGCGCGAATGGTCGCGAAAGAGAAATGACGCCTGAGAAAACGCGCTATTTTGAGTTTGACCGCTGGACGCTGGACACGGCGAAACGCACAATGACCCGCGATGATGGCGTGATCGTCTCCTTAAGCACCGGCGAATTCCAATTATTGATGATCTTTATAGCCCGACCACAGATCGTGCTGTCGCGTGAACGGATCGTGGAACTGTCTCATGCCGAAGGCGCAGATGTGTTCGACCGCAGTGTCGACAGTCAGGTGAGTCGATTTCGGAAAAAGGTCGAACGCGACCCCAAGAATCCGGATATCGTCCAGACCGTCTGGGGCGGGGGGTATGTCTTTGCAGCTGATGTGAAGAAACTGTGATGCTGGCAAGGCTTGATACGCTTCTTACACGGATTGTAATCCTGGTGACAGCCGCTCTGCTGTCTACATTTCTACTGGCTTATTTCATTGTGGAACTCAGCATTTCATCACAACGGCTCCAGCCACGTACGGCGCTGCATGTTGCGACGGTCGCCTTGGAGGAATTGCAGGCGAAGGATTGGCCCGATTCACTCTCCGGCAAAGAGCTGGAGCGTCTTCAAATAACCGATTACTCGCTGTCAGAATATCCCTATATTGAGCCTTTCTCCTGGGGGCTAGCCGAACGTGTTCTTGAAAATCTTGGGCTAGCGCAGGATACGCCGATTGGTATTTCCCTGAGTGGGTGGGGTGATCGGGACAGGCTCGCAGGTCCTCCCGGTCGACCGGACAGGTTCATGGATGAAGAACCGGGCCGTCCCGGGCCAATGAGTTTGAGGCCTCCGCCGTCAGAGCGTGGGAGATCTGCCAGCCAGCAGCGCGCAAGAGTGTCTCTCGAGATCGCGAATGGCAATTGGATAAACATAAGAACCGAGAACATGAGTGTGAAAGAGCCGCGTCCACCTCTCCTGGCGGCCGTCATGCTCATCGTGCTGATGGTTGGCATCGGCATATGGGCCGCCCTGAATGCGATTAATCCATTGAGGCAAATGGCGAAGGCCGCGAATACGCTGGCGTCCGACTACAAGCATGAGCCGCTGGTCGAGCAAGGTCCGTATGACGTGCGCGAATCTCTGCGTGCTTTCAATCGCATGGGCCGTCGCCTCGAGACCACAGTGGCTGGCCAACGCCAGCTGCTCGCAGCAATTGGTCATGATTTGCGGACACCCATTACCTCATTGAAACTGAAGGTTGAGATGCTATCAGATGCGAGTGAGCGCGAGCGGATGAGTCGTGCTCTGGCAGAGTTGGAGCGTATCACAGAAGCCGCACTTGCTGCGGCGACGGCTGGCCAGTCAGATGAGCCTTTCCAGCCGCTGGACATGTATTCGTTGGTCGACAGCCTTATCGAAGACTTGCGGGATCTGGGCCTCTCTGTCTCGTTCAATGAAATCGATGTACGCCCGATTGTCATGGGTCGATCAGATGAACTGACACGCGCCTTGCGCAACTTGATTGAAAACGCGGTGCGTTATGGAGACATGGCGCACGTTTGTCTCAGTGAACAAGCCGGCAAGGCTATTGTGACGATCCAGGACACAGGTCCGGGAATCCCGGAAGATGCTCTGGAGCGTGTGTTCGAACCCCTTGTTCGATTGGAACAGTCACGCAATCGCGAGACCGGCGGGCATGGGCTCGGACTTCATATCGCGAAGAATCTGATTGAAGCCCATAGTGGGCACATCGATTTGTCGAACCCACCAACCGGGGGGCTGCTCGTAACGGTGACCTTGCCTCTGAAGGCCGCTGGCTGACACGCTATCAGAACCGGGTGGAAGTGCTGAAACGGAAGGACTCCGTGCGGTCGTACTCTTCGCTCTTGAGGATATGGCTGAAGTCGAAGCGGATTGGGCCGAAAGGGGATGTCCAATAGACGCTGAGGCCTGTAGATGCGCGCAAGGACAAGTCATCTTCAATCAACTGGACGGCATCACGGCCAAAAGTATCCGTGAACTCGACCGGGTCGCTCTTGTCTATGTCGCTCAACAAGCCAACCGCGCCGGCTTCCAGGAACAGCCCCGTCTTGATGCCGTATTCTTCCGGCAGATAGTTTGGCATCGAGATGTCGAGGCTGGATTGGTAGAACGCGTTGCCGCCCAAGGCGTTGAGACGCTTCACTGTTTCTGTGCCGTCATCATTTTGGATGATTTGCACAATGCGCGGCCCGAGACCTGCCGTATCAAACCCGCGGAAGCTGTTGCCGCCCTTGAAAAAGCGATTATTGATACGTACGCCTTGAGGAGTGGTTTGTCCGTATTCGGATTCCGCGTCGCTCGTGCCATAGGGTTCGATGTATCCACCCGAAAGACGCAAACTGGCCGTTATGCCCTTCGCAATACCTTGGTAGATATTCATCGATGCGTTGGTGCGAATGAAGTTCACGTCCCCGCCTAGGCCAGCAACGTCTTGACCAAACAGCAGGTCGAACCCGCCAGTGGGGTCAATAGGGTCATTCTTCATGTCCAAGAGGAGATTGTACCCGACGATCGAGGAGATTTCTGATCGTTCACTTGAGCAAAGCGAGTATCTGTTGAGATAGCGCGCATCGCATACGTCCACGATCAGCGATCCATCAGGCAATGGTACGTCATCAGCGGTGAGAAAGGCGACACCCACGACATCATCGCTTGTGTCTCCCGGGGTGTCATTGTCATCTACAGTGTATTCGGTTGTCAGGCGTTCGCCGCTGTCCGAGGCAATCACGATGCTCTGATCGACGACGTCGATTTTGTCGTTTTGCAACGTATATTTCAAGCCAAGTTGCAGCCGGTCTGACAAGGGGAAACCTAGCTGCCCGCTGACACCTACAGATTCAGTCGTATAGCCGCCAAGATCGGTGTCAGAATAATCGAGGCGGGTAGCAAACGCACTCACACCTGCGGACATGTCACGGTCTAGGAAACGTGGCTCCGTATACTGCAAGTCCACAATTTGCTGCAGGCTGGATGTGGACAGGCGAGCAGACGCGGATTGCCCGCGCCCGAGCACATTGCGCTGTGCCACGCTGACATCTACGAGGAAAGATTCTGAGGATGAGAAGCCAGCTGAGAAACTCATCTCGCCAGTGGGCTGCTCAGTGACTTTTACATTCACGTCAATTTGGTCAGGGTCCGCGGTGGGAGCCTCAGTAACTTCGACGTCTTTGAAGTAGCCAAGGGCCCGTGCGCGGTTGCGCGAGCGATCCAGCAAGATGCGGTTGAAGGCATCACCTTCAGTCACGCGCAATTCCCGCCGGATCACGCGATCGAGCGTTTGGGTATTACCGACAATATTGATGCGGTTGATGTAAACACGCGGACCTTCATTGACATGAAAGGTCACGTTGACCGTATGCGTTTCGAGATCGGCGGAGATTTCAGGGCGCACATCAATAAAGGCATAACCTCCGATCCCGGCGACATAGGTCAGGCCATCAATTGAGTTTTCAATTGTGTCGCCTCGGAACAGGTCACCGGATCGCGCTACCAGTGACGCTTTCAAGGCGTCCGTGTTGAGCTTTTCCAGCTCGGTTTCGACATTGATCTCGCCGAAGCGATAAATCTCGCCCTCGTCGATTGTATAGGTAATGTAGAAATCCTTCTGATCAGGCGTTAGTTCTGCCACGGCTGACTCTACGCGGAAGTCGTAATACCCCTTGTTCTGGTAAAACTGACGAAGCAATTCGCGGTCATATTCCAAGCGACCTGGGTCATAATTGTCGTTTGATGAGAAGAACTGCCACCAACGTGATTGACGGGTGACAATCTCCGACCGAAGACGGTCGTCTGAATACGTTTCATTTCCCAGGAAGTTGATCGCTCGTACACCAGACACAGGTCCCTCTGTAATCGAGAAGACCACATCCACACGGTTCTGATCGAGCGGCACATATTCGGGCGTGACTTTCGCCGCGAACCGGCCGGATTGGCGGTAGAGTTCCATCACGCGCTGTACGTCTGCCTGCACGCGAGCGGCGGTGAATACGCCGCGCGGCGATATCTGGATTTCTTCGCGGATCTTTTCTTCCCCGAGCGATTTGCTGCCTTCAATCATGACCCGATTTACAATTGGGTTTTCGACCAATGTAATGATGAGCTGGTTCCCGACCCGGTCAAAATTTGCATCAGCAAAGAGGCCGGTTGCGAAGAGGGATTTGAGGGAAAGGTCGATACGGTTCGCGTCAAAAGGTGAGCCAGGTTCGACTAGAAGGTAGGACATCACGGTTCGGTCTTCGATCCGCTGGTTGCCATTGATAATGATGGCTTCGATGTTTCCTGTGCTGTCTTCTGCGCCCACCTGCGCAAGCGCCGTCGGTTGCAGCGAAGCGGCGAGCGCAGAGAGGATCAGGGAGAGCGCGAGCGTTTTGTTTTTGTGGCTCATGAAGTCGGCATCCAGAAGAGAGAAATGGTGTCTGAGAGATCAGAAGCGGAGTTTGACGGCGGCGTTGGCCGTCAGGGCGGTTGAGTCGGTTGAAAACTCACCATCCACGCCAAACCGAATTTTCAGGAGTTCGGACCCCGCCAGTAGCGAGAGTCCCACCGTGGCGGCATCTTCAAACACCTCGGTGGCGCTGAGTGTAAAACGGTCCTCATAGCCGACAAATCCAGCGTCGACTTCGTAAGGTGTCGAAGACAACGTGGAGCGATAGCCAATATCCAATCCAGCCCGAACCATGGGACGGTAGCGATTGGAATTGTTGTAACTGGTATAGGCCGGACCCGTGCGAGACGAGTCTGCGCCTTCCCGCCAGACATAGGCAAAGCCAATTCCGGCATCAGCGGTGACACGGTCTGTGCTGGCGTCGCTGACCCATAGGTTCAATCCGTTTGATGCCGTTTCTGAATATCCGTCCTGATCAAGTTTGAAGTAGTCCAGACCAATTGATGGCGTCATCCTGAACGCCCCGGACCCGAATTCGGTTGATGCCAAGAGTGAAGCCGCGGTGGTCATCCCGTCCCATGTGCCGCTGACCTCTGAAACATACTCGTCGAACTCGATTTCTCTATAGCTGGAATGGTCGACCTTCGCGATCTGGCCAACGGCCTGAAGGTTTACGCGCCCGATCTGCTCCGTCGCATACACCCCGACACCCAGACTTTTCATGGTCACAGGATTTTCGCCGCCAGTTTTTTCTTCAAACTTGCCGTCGCTCATCGTACCCATGATGCCGATTGCATCTATGCCTAGCAGCGAGCGATCATACCCCAGAGCGATGCCAAGACCGCGGCCGTCATATCCCGGCCCATCGTCAGACCCATCATAGCTGACATGGGAATAGGTTTCCTGCACCCATGCTCCATTTCCGGATTCACTGGAGCTACGGGTGAACTCCAGATGGCTTCTCAACGCGCCAAAAGCGGCGTTCGACTGGGATTCCAGATAGCGCGTTGCGGCTTCAGTGCGCTGAGGCAGCAGCAAATTGTAGGCCTCTAGAAAGTCATGTTCGGTCGAAAGCTGCGTGATGGCAGATCCGACATCATCGTCACTCGTGGCAACATTGAGTATAGCGGAGAGGGCGCTGGACTGGTTCGTGTCGAGACTGAGTTCCTCGGCAGTCTTGAGGCGAAAGTCGAGATTGAGTTTGTCTGTATCAGACGTCTCTGTCTCCAGTGATACGTTGTATATCCACGGAATGTTTTCGGTCGATAACTCAGCGGTTTCCTCGTCGTATATCAGTGTACCCGCTTCGATCAGTGTGACGGCAAAATCACCGTCGATGAATGACGTAAGTGTTGGGCGTACCAGAGTATCGCTGCCCAGTGCTGCGGTTCCCGAAACTGACAGAAAGGCTGTGGTCCGCAGGTTCTGAGGATCAATTTCGAATTCAAGTGTTGAACCATCCGTGACGGAGAGGGAGGCAAGCTGCAAGGACGTGTCTTCAAGCAGAACAATTTCAGAATCTGAAATTGTCGCGGCCAGTCTGTAAGCATCGCTCGTCAGATTACCCGTGAGCAACGTTGAAGACAGGAAGTCGATCGTTCCACTCGCAGAGCCGAAGTCGAAATCTCCCACGATCTCACTCTCCTCGATATACAGGCTGAGTGTGTCGCCCTCGAAATAGGTGTCTCCCAGAAACTCGGCATCCGATAGGTCGAAAGTTGCGGCGCCGGCACCAAAGTAGATGTCGCCTGCCAGACCCCCGTCCAGAATTTGCAGTATGTCATCGCCGGTTCCGAACCGGACGTCGCCATAGATTGTAGGTTCGGTCACATCGTCTTCATCGATTTCGTCATCGCCGTTCACATCTTCAGTGGGAGTTTCCTGATACTGGATAATGGTTGCGCCAGCCGTTTGTGCGGACAGGTCAATGGCGATGGACGATCCTGTTTCCGAATCTTCCCGTCCGTCTGAAATGAGTAGGCCTGATATCGCGCCGGTATTGGTTATGTATCTTAGCGTATCACTTTCATCGGTGATCGCCGTTGCTGCGCCACCATAGCCATTTGATGAAGCGGTGATGGATCCACTATTCAGGATCGCTTCCAGCGTACTTCCGTTGGAAATGAACAACGCTTTGGCGGTGTCGTCCGTTAACGTATAGGTCGTTGCGGCGATGGATCCGGAGTTTTCGAGAGTGCCGATTGCTGTGCCGTTGCCGAGCAGAAGGCCTACGGCGGAAGCCTCGTAGGCGGTTCCTTGAATTGTGCCGGAATTCAGGATGCCGCCATCAATTGTAACCGTTCCGGTTCCGTCTTCTGATCCGGATATGGAGAGCGCCGTCGCATCGAATCCGATATTCACGCCACTGGCATAAATCGTCCCACGATTGATGAGGCCCTGATCAAAAGAAAACGTGGCGAGTACTTCATCTACGTCATCGTCATCATCATCATCGGTGGTATCGCGAACGGTTTCTACGACGCTCGAGAAGACTACGTTTTCGCCAGCGTTGGCTTCGATGGCGAGCGCCGGGGCTGAACCATAACTGTAGATTCTTCCAGCAGTTCGATTCTCATCGAAATCGTCGACCGTATCCTTTGTTTCGTCATCCTCATCCTCTTCGGATGTGAAGTCGTCGACCGCGCCATTGATCAACAGGCCTTGTCCGAGACTGCCCGTGATGCGGACGCCGTTCGCATTGTCGTAAAGGTCGTCGGCATCGCGGCGATCCTCCACCGCTTCAGTATCGTCGTCGATATAGACGGGCGCGATATAGTTGGAAGAACTGGTGCTGGTGAAGCCGGTCGAGCTGATTGAACTCTCAATCGTCACATTGCCGGAGACATCCCCATCAATCGTGACAGCTGACGCATTCTCACCCTGAACCGTAATGGCGCCGCTGATCAATACATCACTGGCGACGTCATCTTCGAGGCTCAGACCCAGGGCGTTGTCGCCGATAACCGAAATTGTGCCCTGTTGCGTGTAATCGCCATCGAGCGCGGATCCGATGCGTACGCCCGCTGAATCATTGCCTTCTATGTATAGCGTGGAGCCATGATCGAGCAGGATATTACCTGTGATCGTGCCACCATTCTCGACGTCGATGCCCACGCGGTTCGTCCCGATGGCGAGTGGCCCGTCCACATCGTCATCATCGTCTTCGTCTTCCCGGTCATAGTCTTCCGACAATTCGATGGAACCCGTGTGGGTGATGCCTGTCGTCGTACCCGTTCGGACAGCAATAGCGGTGACGTAGTCGGTGTCTTCTGCGAGAATTTCGCCATCATTGGTGATGGTATTGTCGGAGTCGACCGTAATCGCGGTGGTACCTGGCAGGTCGCTGAGATCAATTTCCCCATCTTCAGTGATTGTAATGTCGTCGGGCTGTCCGTCATTCGCGGTGGAGGTCTCGACGGGAGCGACGGTGGATTCCTCGATTTCGACGGCCCCTGCAGGGAGGGCCGTAGCCATACCCAGAACAATAATCAGTCCACGTGCAACCACCTCAGGAGCGGATGCCTGTGGACCGGAAGCGTGCATCCTTAACAGATTGTTATTTAATGAAAAAATGTTCATGTTGGCGCGCTCCAGATCGTCCTGTCCCAATGCGTTACGGGAGCGTCTTGTCTGAACTTTGCCGAAATGTGCGGCTTGTCAGCGAGAGTTTGTCAGCCTGACATAATTGGCGGGACATTGCTGTCGTCTTCCGCTTTCAGGATTCATGCGCAAGCAAATGATCTGCAACATTCTGGTGACAAAGCTGTGGTGAAGGAGCGGGCTTGAGCCGGGTTTGCTGGAAAGTACAATAAAATGCCGATCTTCGCGACGGAATTTGAAACTTGGGTCGTTTAACCCGGGAACATGTTCACAGCCAGAATTGCTGGAAAGAGACAAGAATGAGAGTTTTTGGGAAACGATCCCGTTGGATCATCGCGATTATTGTCGTATTGGCAGCAGGCGGTGCCGTATGGTTTGCGAAGTCAAACTTGGCGAACTCCACAACGCCGACTTATGAAACATCGGCCGCACGCACGGGTGATATTGAAGTTACGATCTCGGCAGCAGGTACTCTTGTGCCAAAGGAGATGGTTGAGGTTGGCGCACAGGTCTCGGGTCAATTGGAAGAGTTGTTCGTTGATGTCGGCGACGAGGTCGAGAAGGGCCAACTCCTTGCGCAGATCGATGCCACGATTGCACAGAACACGGTCGAAGCCCAACAAGCTCAGTTAAACTCGCTATATGCCTCGAAACGTCAACAGGCGGCTTCTCTGAAACTTGCAAGGGCCGAGTCTGAACGCGCCCATATGCTGTTTGAGGCCGATGCCATTGCGCGCGCTGACTATGAGGCCACGGTATCGGAATTGGAGATCGCGGAAGGGAAGCTCGACGCCATCAATGCGCAGATCGCGCAGCAGACCTCCAGCCTCCGTGCCGATGAAGCCAATCTGGAATTTACAAAGATTTACGCTCCGATGGCTGGTACAGTCGTCTCGCTCAGTGCATCCGAGGGCCAGACCCTCAATGCGAACCAGACCGCACCCGTCATCATGACCATTGCGGATCTGGGTATAATGACGGTGGAGGCCGATGTCTCCGAAGCAGATGTGTTGCGCGTATCAAAGGGGCAGCAAGCCTGGTTCACCACGCTGGGCGATTCTGATCACAAGTGGCAAACCGAAGTTCGTCAGGTCCTTCCCACGCCCGAAGTTGTCAATGACGTCGTGCTCTACAAGGCGCTGCTCGATATTGAGAACCCCGACGGAATTTTGCGAAGTGATATGACCGCTCAGGTCTTCTTCATTCTGGGGCAGGCCGAAGATGCCGTCCTGATCCCGGTAACGGCCTTGCAGTCACGTCCCGAGCGCCCGGAGAGCGCACAAGCCAGGCGTCCTGCGCAACCTGAACGCGGAGCCGCCCAGGGTGATCGTGTTGGCGACGGCAGAGGCCAGGCTATCCGTGAGGCACGCGCGCAATATCCCGACGCAGAAATGGGTATGGTTCTGAAAATGGATGCGAATGGCGAAGCTGTCCCTCAGCCTGTTGTGGTTGGTCTTCAGACGCGTACAAGTGCCGAGATATTGTTCGGCTTGTCTGAGGGTGATGAGGTCGTGACCGGGCAAGTGAGCATTCGTCCGAAACAGGCGACCGAGCGTGCCGGAAATGACCGGCCACGCCGTATGGGTCCACCCCCGGTTTAGGACGCCAGATCATGTCAGAACCCTTGCTGCATTTGCAGGACATAAAGCGCGTCTACGGATGGGGTGACGCAGAGGTCCGCGCCCTTGATGGCGTCGACCTGACCATTCGCGAAGGCGAGTTCGTTGCAATTGTCGGACAGTCGGGTTCCGGTAAGTCGACTTTGATGAACTTGCTTGGTTGTCTCGACCACCCGACTTCCGGAACCTACCGCATTCATGGGCAGGATGTGTCCGATATGGACGCCGATGCACTGGCCTCCTTGCGCAGGCGGACATTCGGCTTTGTGTTTCAGCGCTATAATCTCCTCGCCAATGTCAGCGCATCGGAGAACGTGGAGATACCTGCGGTCTATGCCGGGGTTCGCCAATCGGAACGGAAGGCCCGCGCACAGGAATTGCTCGGTCGGCTTGGCCTTGGCGGGCGCGAGAAAAGTCGCCCCGGTCAATTGTCCGGGGGACAGCAGCAACGTGTGGCTGTTGCCCGAGCTCTGATGAATGATGCCGAAGTCATCCTTGCGGATGAGCCGACGGGAGCGCTCGATTCCGGCACGAGTGAAGAACTTCTGGAATTGCTGGAAGAGCTGCATCGCTCCGGCCGCACAGTCATCCTGATTACCCATGACCAGGAAGTCGCTGAACGCGCAGACCGCACGATTGAAATTCGCGACGGCAAAATCATTTCCGATTCCGGTTCAGTAGAACGGTCTCTGGAGTCGTTTGAGCAACGCGCCGTGAAATCCTCCCCCTCCTTCTTTCTTCAGCTTACGGAATCCATCAAGACGGCCTTCCGGTCGTTACGAGCAAACCTGTTTCGCACCGCACTGACCTTGCTGGGCGTGGTGATCGGCGTTGCGGCGGTGGTCGCAATGCTGGCGGTCGGGCAAGGTAGCCAGCGCGAGGTTATGGCCCGGTTCGAGGACATGGGTGCGAACCTGCTCTTCGTTCAGCCGGGGGGTGACCGGGGCGCGCGAATGCGCGGTGACGCCATTGCAACCCTTTCACTCGAAGATGCTGAGAGATTGGGCGAATTGGACAATGTCCTGGCTGCGGTGCCATCGCGGTCCGGATCTGCAACATTGCGGCGAGGAAGCAATGACCATCGTGGCTCCGTGGAGGGTGTTTCGGAAGACTGGTTGCTCGCCAACACCCGCAATATTGAATACGGCTCTTTCTTCACGGCAGAAGATGTCGACCGACGCGTAGGTGTGGTTGTGCTGGGCACAACGACCGCGGGGGAATTGTTCGACAATGTCTCGGAAGCCGTCGGTGAGTATGTCTTTCTTGCGGGCGCACCATTTGAGGTCGCCGGCGTGCTTGAAGAAGAAGGCGCCAGCTCGTTCGGCCGTGACCAGGATGATATCGCGCTTATTCCCATCACAACCGGGATGATGCGCGTGTTCGGCAGTTCCTACCTGTCGAGTATAACCATCGCTGTGGAAGACACGGACGTAATCTCGACGACGGAGACTGAAGCAAACGAGCTGCTGCTTCAACGACACGGAACACAGGATTTTCGGATACGGAATACGGCATCGATCCTGGAGTCCGTTCAGGAGACACAGAATTCGTTCTCGATCCTGCTAGGCGCGGTTGCCTCTATCTCATTGCTCGTCGGCGGTATCGGTGTGATGAACATCATGCTTGTCAGCGTATCAGAACGCACGCGCGAGATCGGTGTGCGCATGGCGACGGGGGCGCGTCGGTCTGATATTCTTGTCCAATTCATTGTGGAGGCCGTCGTGGTCTGCGCGCTGGGCGGTGTGATCGGTATCCTTACGGGCTTCGCGATCTGTGCAATCCTCGCCAATCTCGGCACCAGCATCGCCGTAACGCCCATGCCCGCGATCCTCGCCTTTTCAACAGCTTTCCTGACCGGGTTCGTGTTCGGCTTCCTGCCGGCGCGCAATGCCTCGCGGCTTGATCCGGTCCGGGCCCTTGCGGCGGAGTAATCATGACCAGAATTCCTCTTCTTCCTCTCAGTCTGCTTGTCGTCCTTGCAGGATGTACCGCAACGCAATCGTCCGATACGCCTTTGTCCTCGGTTGAGCTTCCGGCGTCCTATGAAACCTCAATGCAAGCGGAAACAGAATTGCCGGCCACAGGGCTCTGGTGGTCAACCTTCGGCGATGAATCCTTGAACGCATTGGTCAGCACCGCACTCACGCGGAACAAGTCGCTTGAAGCTGGACTTGCCAATGTTACCTCCGCACGCGCTGCGTTGCGTGTTGCCGATTCCAGCGCCTTGCCATCTGTTTCAGCAGGGGCGTCAGTTTCCACCGACAGTGATTCCGGCTTCAGTGATTTTTCTCGCAGTGCCCGCCTGTCGGCTAGCTATCAGCTGGATCTGTTTGGCAGTGTTGCAGCGTCACGTGATGCGGCAGGGGCCAATCTCGAATCGGCTGAGTTCGCGCAAAGAGCGCTTGAGCTGAGTGTTACATCTGATCTGGCAGCGAACTATTTTGACCTTCAGGTCGCGCGTAAGCAGTTTGAAGTCGCGCAAGACAATCTGGAAATTGCCGAGCGTATCTTTGAAATCGTGCGGGTAAGGTACGATGCGGGCGAGATTTCCGGATTTGATTTTGCCAGCCAGGAAGCTGCATTGGCCAATTCGCGTGCGCAACTCCCGCAGATCGAGCAGCAGATACTCTCTCTGCGGACGGCGATTGCGATCCTTATAGGGCAGGTGCCGCAAAATTTCGAAGTGCCGGACGTAGACCTTTACGAGACTGGCTTGCCAGTACCGGAAGCAGGCCTACCATCTCAGCTTCTGGTGCGGCGCCCGGACTTGTTGCAGGCCGAGGCTGATTTGCGGGCGGCGCAGGCCAATGTTCAGATTGCGAGAGCAGCCATGCTGCCAAGTGTCGATCTTGGCGCGGGTGTGACGACACTCCTGACCTCTATGTCTGATCCGACCGCCAGTCTTTCGGCGTCACTTGCGCAGACTGTGTTTTCTGGGGGAGCGCTGGAGGCTCAGCTCGACAGTGCCAAAGCGCGAAGGGAGGCATTGCTGTCGAATTATGAGCAGGCCATTCTCAGCGCGTTACGCGATGTTGATGTTGCGCTGTCTGCCATCAATACCAGCGCCCAACGTGAAGAACAGCTCCAGATTGCACTCGTTGCCAGTCGCCGCGCACTGGATTCCGCTGAACTGCGATATCGTGTCGGCACGGACGATTTGACGAGTCTCTTGTCTGCACAACAGAACTATTATTCTGCAACGCAAAGTGCCCTCGAGGCGCGTCGGGACCGGTTGGCTGCGGCCATTGATCTCTACGTCGCAGTGGGAGGCGGGTTCTAACCCCGTCAGCGCCAGCTGAATTTGGCCGGGCGCTTTGCGAGGAAGGCCCTGTAACCTTCCTGGAAGTCCTCATTCTCGAAGCTTTCCAGGAACAGGGCTTTCGCTTCAGGACTATCGTCTCGCCAGCCCATCTTGATCGCATCGAAGGTGCGCTTCATCGCGCTATGTGACCAGAGTGAATTGGCTGAAACCAGACGCGCCGTTTCTCGCGCCAATTCCAAGGCTGATTCGGACTCTGCCATATGTGTAACCAGACCGATACGATAGGCCTCGTCGCAATCAAATAAACGACCTGTCAGCAAGATGTCCTTGGCGGCAGGAATACCAACGGTTTCTATCAAGCGCCGTGTATCGTTCACTGGATACACAAGCCCCAGCTTCGCCGGAGGCACACCGAACCTGGCTTCGGGGCTGGCGATGCGAATGTCTGCCGTCAGAGCAAGTGCGACGCCGCCACCCACGCAAGCGCCGGTGATCGCAGCGATGATCGGCTTCGGGCATTGGGCGAGACATGTAACCGCATCGGAAATCAGGTTTGCCGAATGCTCTGCGCTTTCGGGCGTGGCATAGATCGTTTCGAACTCCGAAATATCTGCGCCCGCCGCGAATGCGCCTGCTGTTCCGCCATGAATGATGACGCATTTCACTTCGGGATCTGCCTCCAGCTGCTTCACCATACCGGGGATTGCTGCCCACATATCACTCGACAGAGCGTTGCGGCGTTCGGGCTTGTTCAGGATCAGTTCGCCAATCCCATTACTGACCTCGATGCGGATGCGTTGGGAAGTCATGCTCTAATCCTTCAGATAAGTCTTGTTGCACAATTTCTGTATGCGAGCGTTGGCTGTTCGGCCACCCCGAGCCGGCCTTCTGAACAGTTGTGGGAATTGACGCAGCGCCGAGTGTCTCTTTAGGTGCGGGCATGGCCCACCGCAAAGACCTCCTGACCGCAATTCGACAGATTACGCGTGCGATCGATCTGAATTCCAAGCAATTGGCGAAAACGACCGGCCTCACGGCGCCACAACTCATTGTATTGCAGACCTTGTCCGGTGCCGGATCGGTCAAGCCATCGGAGATCGCCCGCGAAGTGCATTTGTCCCAAGCGACGATCACTTCCATCGTGGATCGATTGGAGGCGGCGGGCCTCGTCGAGCGGCAGAAGAACGAAACCGACCGCCGCGCCGTAGATGTCTCGATTACGGAGACTGGTCGCAGAAGCCTCGAAGATGCGCCGGAAGCGCTTCAGGAAGGGTTCCTGAAGCGTTTTGACTCTCTGGAGTTGTGGGAGCAGAGTCTGCTCATCTCATCGGTGCAGCGGCTGGCTGCCATGATGAATGCGGGAAGCCTTGATGCGGCGCCAATCCTGGAGGTTGGAGATTTGCAGAAAGAGGGCTGATCAGCTCTCGGAGACTTCCACCATTGTTTCCTCTTCCGGTTTGTCCCAGAGGAGGTGGCGATCTTCCAGGACAATCAGATTTTCGCGACTGATGACCGTGCCACCAGTTTGGTAGCCGAGCAGTTCTTTCGGTGAAATTTCCGGATGACGCGCGAGTACCATGGTTTCTTCTGACGAGAAGTTGGTCATGCCGCGCGCGATCTCCGCGCCGCTTTCGTCATAAACGTGAATCACGTCACCCTTGAGGTACTGACCCTGAATTGACTTGATGTCTTCATGCAGGACATGTTCTGGGCTATCGGCCAGCGTGTTTGCCAACTCGTCACGGATCACGATACTGCCGGCAATCTGAAGGCGATCAGTCAGCCACGTCGCCCAAGCTGAAGCTGGCTTGGTGTGCGCGATGCATTTGGTGTGCGGTCGTTCATTATAGAGAACTGAAGACACGGGCGCGTCATGTTCCCCATTCGCGATGAGGGTCGTGCATCCGGCATTCTGCGCCATGTTTGCGGCCTGCATCTTGGTGAGCATGCCGCCGCTACCGAGACTGCTGGTGCCTTCCGTAACCGCGATATACTCGCTGACATCATGGACTTCTTCGACCAGTTGGGCGCCTGGCTCTTCAGGGTTCTTGTCGTAGAGGCCATCGATGCAGGTGAGGATCACCAGATGGTCCGCCTGGATCATCTGGGCGACTTTTGCGGCGAGGCGGTCATTGTCGCCCACACGGATTTCTTCGGTCGTGATCGAGTCATTTTCGTTCACGATTGGCAGAATATCGCCCTGCAACAGGCGGTGAACAGTGTTCTTGGTGTTCAAGAAACGCTTGCGCTCTTCCATGTCCTGAAGGGTAACGAGCACCTGTGCGATATCGAATCCAAACTCATGGGCAACTTGTTTGTAGGCGTTCAGCAGCAGGGGCATGCCACACGCAGCAGCGGCCTGTTTGTCGCGCAGCCCGGCGGTTTCCGGCTTCTCGTTCAACATGTTCAAACCGAGCGCCACGGCACCTGACGAACACAGGACAACTTCGTAGCCGTCATTCCGTAATTTGGTGATGTCTTCCAATAGCCGTTGCATGAATGCCCAGCGCGGTGTGAGAAGGTCTGGATTGGCAAGTAGGCTCGATCCGATTTTCACGACGATGCGTTTCTTGGAAGGCAAATTAGGCTCCGGTGGTTGCTTAGGGGCGGACATAAGAAGGTTTGGGTTACGATGCAAATAATTAGCTTACAAAATACCTTCAGACTTTCTTCAAGGTCTCAATACCTAGTCTGAAAAGTCACGAATCAGGGAAATTCGACTATTTTGCGGCATCCGCCGAAAGCTTGAGTTTCTGTAATAGATGGTTTGAATTCTAAACAAATATCATTATCTCGCGGGTCAGGTGAGCAAAGGACTAGTATAGCATGAAGGTACTTCTCGTTGGATGCGGAAAGATGGGCGGCGCGCTTCTGACGCAGTGGATGCGCGCGGTGGAGGATGAATTCACCATTGTCGATCCTTTCTTGGACCAACCTGTGGAAGGTGCCCGTCTATTCAAGGATATCAACGCCCTTGGAGACGAGAAGTTTGATCTGTTGATCGTCGCGATCAAGCCGCAAATGGTTGATGAGATACTGCCGGCCTATAAGGACGTGCTCAATCCGGATGGGGCCGTTGCGTCGATCGCTGCGGGGTGTTCGGTGCAGCGCCTGCAGACTGCGCTGCCGGGCTATCCGGTTATACGGATCATGCCGAACCTTCCATCTGCCATCGGGGCGGGCGTTGCGGGCCTTTACGCCAGCAGCGCGGCAAGTGCCGACCAAAGGGATACTGTCGAAACCCTCATGCAGGCTGCCGGGACGGCTGTCTGGGTAGATGATGAAGACCAGATTGACCGGGTAACCGCCGTCGCTGGCAGCGGTCCGGGATATGTCTTCGAGATCGCCCGCGCCTATATCGAGGCGGCCAAGGAACTAGGCTTCAGTGACGAACAGGCCAGCGATCTTGTGCTCGGCACGCTGGATGGCTCGATCCGCATGATCCTTGAAACCGGCGACAATCCGGAAAATCTCCGCAATTCCGTCACCAGCAAGAATGGCACGACCGAAGCGGGCCTGAAGGCCCTGAATGGAGACGGAAAGTTGTCAGATCTCCTGAAAGCCACCACCGAGTCGGCCTACAAGCGCGCAATCGAGCTGCGCTAGGCACCTGAACAAGAACCATGAAGGACGAAACGTGACCACATTGGATTCCCGTTTGAACGCATATATTTCCGGTCTGGGCCAGAATGCCCGCGACGCTGCAAAGGCATTGCTGACGGCGACGACCGAGCAGAAAAATGACGCTCTCCGCGCATCCGCCAAGGCATTGCGTGAGGCAAAAGCGGACCTTCTTGCCGCCAATAAGGAAGATGTCGACAGTGTCGGCGACAGCCGACCGGACTCCTTCATCGACCGACTGCGTCTTACCGACGAACGGGTCGAGGCGATGGCAAGCGCCCTGGAACAGATTGCGGAGTTGCCGGACCCGGTCGGGCGGTTGCTCTCGACCACTGAGCGCCCCAACGGCCTGACCATTGAACGCGTGGCCGTGCCAATTGGCGTGATCGGGATGATCTACGAATCTCGTCCAAACGTCGGCGCCGATGCCAGTGCGCTGTGCCTGAAATCCGGCAATGCCGTGATCCTGCGCGGCGGCTCGGAAAGCGAGAATTCAACGCGCGAGATTGTAGCCTGCATGCAGGCTGGGCTCGAAGCTGCTGGCCTGCCGAAAGGCGCCGTTCAGACGGTTGAGACCACCGACCGGAATGCCGTAACCGCGCTGCTGCATGCTGTCGACTATGTAGATCTCGTCATTCCGCGCGGCGGCCGCGGTCTGGTGGAGCTGGTGCGTGACGAAGCCAAGGTGCCGACACTGCTCCATCTTGATGGCAACTGCCACAGCTACATCCATGCCGATGCGGATATCGAGAAGTCCCTCGACGTTGTTCGCAATGCCAAGCTGCGCCGCACCGGCGTCTGCGGTGCGACAGAGAGCATTGTGGTGGATCGGGCGATCGCCGAAATCGTCATTCCGCGCTTGGTCAAAATCATGGAAGGCTGCGAATTGCGCGGGGATACTGAGGCACGTCGTATTGCGCCCGATCTTGTCGAAGCGACCGACGAAGATTGGTCGACCGAATATCTCGACCCGATTGCATCGGTGAAGATCGTCGGTGGACTTCAGGAAGCGATCAACTTTGTGAGCGAGCACTCCTCCGGTCACACGGATGCCATCCTGACCGAAAATGCCGATGCAGCCCGCCGTTTCATGACCTCCATCGACAGCGCCGTCGTAATGCACAATGCTTCAACCCAATTCTCCGATGGCGGGGAGTTTGGCATGGGTGCCGAGATTGGCATTGCGACGGGCAAGATGCACGCGCGTGGGCCGGTGGGGTTGGAGCAACTGACCAGTTTCAAATATCTGGTACATGGCAACGGCCAGACCCGGCCTTGATCTAAATGATACGCGCGGCCACGGGGGGCGCGCTTTTCCGTAATTTTACGAGGACAGCGAGAAATATATGACAATCAGCGTTCCCGAATTGATATCGCTTGGGACGTATTTCGTCCTGATGATGGCCATCGGACTTTATGCCTACAAAACGTCTACCAGCGACGTGTCCGAATACATGCTTGGCGGCCGCAATCTGCACCCAGCTGTCGGTGCCTTGTCTGCCGGGGCCTCTGATATGAGTGGCTGGATGTTGATGGGGTTGCCCGGTGCGATCTATGTGAGCGGCTTTTCTGCAGCCTGGATTGCCGTTGGTTTGGTAATCGGGGCGTATCTCAACTATCGATTTGTCGCGCCACGCTTGCGTATCTATACAGAAATGGCGGATGACTCGATTACCATTCCCGACTTCTTCGAGAAGCGCTTTCACGATTCCTCGCACGCCTTGCGCACCATCTCTGCGCTGGTGATCATTGTTTTCTTCACCGTCTATACTTCTTCCGGCATCGTCGCGGGCGGCAAGCTCTTTGAATCCGCCTTTGGCCTGAACTACCAGCTCGGCTTGTTTGTCACCGCTGGCGTCGTGCTTGCCTATACGGTCGTTGGGGGCTTTCTGGCGGTCAGCCTGACGGACTTCGTGCAAGGCTGCATCATGTTCATCGCGCTCATCCTCGTGCCCGTTATCGCATACTTCGTGATTGGTGGGTGGAGCGGCATGGAAAGTGCGATCACAAGCGCGCCTTCGTATGTGGATGCTGACAGTGGAGCTGTTGGTCCGGCGCGTAGTCAGTTTTTCGACATGTGGCCCGAGAGTATGACCGTAGTGGGCCTCGTCTCCCTCCTCGCTTGGGGGCTTGGCTATTTCGGTCAGCCGCACATCATTGTGCGCTTCATGGCCATCCGGTCACTCAAGGACATCAAGACCGCTCGCATTATCGGCATGAGTTGGATGCTCGTTACGGTCATCGGAGCCGTCTTTGTCGGCGCCGTGGGCGTCGCTTATGTCCAGCAACATGACCTCGGCGCGCAGCTGACCGACTCTGAAGCCATCTTCATCCTGCTTTCGCAAATCATCTTCCATCCGCTCGTCGCCGGCTTCCTGCTCGCGGCGATCCTCGCGGCGATCATGAGCACGATCTCTTCGCAGCTGCTCGTGTCTTCCAGCTCGATCACCGAAGATGTCTACAAGACCTTCTTCCGGCGCGAGGCTTCGCAGTCGGAGCTGGTGATGATCGGCCGGATTGCGACGGTTGTGGTCAGCCTCGTGGCCATCGCGCTCGCCTTCGATCCCAACAGCAACATTCTTGATCTTGTATCAAATGCGTGGGCCGGGTTCGGTTCGGCCTTTGGCCCGATCATTTTGCTTAGCCTGTTCTGGCGCCATCTGACGCGTGATGGGGCGCTGGCTGGTATGATTGTTGGCGCGGTTACGGTGCTGGTCTGGCTCTACGTACCGCTCCTGCCAGCTGAGGGCGGTGCGGTGCCGCTCGAAACTCTTGTCTATGCCATGATCCCCGGCTTCCTGCTGTCAGGCCTCGCGGCCTATCTTGTCAGTGTGATTGGCCGCTCGGTGAAGCCGAAAGTGGCCGCCGGGTTTGATGACATGAGCGAGGTGATGAACGACGCCCCCTGATCTGGTGCCGCTCCTCTGACAAAGAGGGGCGGTGACACACCCTGCCTGTCGCGTTAGGTAATGATAACGCAAACATTTGGGGGTGGCGGTCGCACGGCTGTCGCTTCCCGATACATAAACGGGTCAAGGGTTGTGAAGAATTTGCTGAAGCGCGTCGCTAGTCTGTTCATTTCGATTTCAATTGGTTTCGGCGTGTTGCCGGCTGTTGCAGAGGATGGCTACGAACTCTGGCTTCGGTACGAACAGCTTGAGGCCAGACCCGCCGACGCGCCGCGCCATGTGATGGCCGCCTGCGCCGAGCCGTCGGAGGCGCTTCAGGCCGCTCTTGCGGAAATCGAGCGGGCCACGGAGTCCCTGCTGGGAAATTCCCTCCAATCCACGGACAGGCTGCGTAGCCGGACACTCGTGCTCGCCAGTGCGGACTGCGCCGACGCGATCGATGAGGCGGACCTGCCGACCACTGAAACCGTTGGCGCCGAGGGCTTCGCCCTGCGGGCAACGAAACTGAACGGTAAGCGCGTAACACTGATCGCCGCGCAATCCGACCTTGGCGTCCTCTATGGCACGTTCGACTATCTCCAGCGCATGTCGCGCGGGGAGGCGCTCACGGATCTCGACGTCATTTCACGTCCCAAGACCAAGCTGCGCCTGCTCAATCATTGGGACAATCTGGATCGCCATGTCGAGCGCGGCTATGCGGGTCAGTCGATCTGGGACTGGCACCGCCTGCCAGACTATCTCGATCCGAAGTATACCGACTATGCCCGCGCGAATGCGTCCATCGGCATCAATGGGGTGTCGCTGACCAATGTGAACGCTGATGCGACCGTGCTGACCGCGCCATACCTAAAGAAGGTCGCAGCCCTCGCAGATATTTTCCGGCCCTATGGGATCAGGATCTATCTGACCGCGCGCTTCTCTGCGCCGATGGAATTGGGCGGGCTCGACACAGCCGATCCACGCGACGCCGAGGTGCAGGCCTGGTGGCAGGCTAAGGTGGACGAGATATATACCCATGTGCCGGATTTCGGCGGCTTCCTCGTGAAAGCGAACTCCGAAGGCCAGCCCGGCCCACAGGATTATGAGCGCAGCCATGCCGAAGGCGCGAACATGCTGGCCACCGCGCTTGCCCCGCATGAAGGCATCGTGATGTGGCGCGCCTTCGTCTATTCGGCCGGAGAACCCGAAGACCGCGTGAAGCAGGCCTATACCGAATTCGTGCCTCTAGATGGTCAGTTTGCAGACAATATTCTGGTGCAGGTCAAGAACGGCCCGCTGGACTTTCAGCCGCGCGAGCCCTTCCATCCGCTGTTCGGCGCGATGCCGGAAACGCCGTTGATGATGGAACTCCAGATCACCAAGGAGTATCTCGGCTTCTCGACCCATCTCGCCTATTTGGGCACGCTCTGGGAAGAGGTGTTGTCGGCCGATACGCACGCCAAGGGTGAGGGCACAAGCGTTGCCTCCGTGATCGATGGCGTTGCGCAAGAGTACGAGCTTACCGGCATGGCAGGTGTTGCCAATATCGGCAGTGATCGGAACTGGTCAGGCTCAGTCTTCGATCAGGCGAACTGGTACGCTTTTGGGCGACTTGCCTGGGATCCTGACGCCTCCTCTGAGGCCATCGCGCGCGATTGGGTGGAACAGACTCTCAGCCGTGCGCCAGAAGTCGCCGACGAAATTACCGGCATGATGATGGGCTCACGCGAGGCGGTGGTGAACTATATGACGCCGCTTGGCCTGACCCACCTGATGGGTACCGGCCATCATTATGGCCCGGCCCCCTGGGTCGATGATCTCGGACGGGCAGACTGGACCCCATATTATTATCACAAGGCCACAAAGGATGCGGTCGGCTTTGACCGGACCGAAACAGGCTCTGGCGCAGTCGATCAGTATGCCGGGCCGGTGGCACAGGAATGGGCGAGCCTCGACACGGTGCCGGATGAAATGCTGCTCTGGTTCCATCGCGTGCCATGGGACTACCAGCTCTCGAATGGCCAGACGCTGTGGCAGGAACTCGTGAGCCGCTATGACCAAGGCGTCAGCGCAGTGGAGGCGATGCAGGCGCAATGGGCGAGCCTGGAGAACGAGATCGATGCCGAGCGTTTCGCGCAGGTGTCGGCTTTCCTCGGAATCCAGCATCAGGAAGCTATCTGGTGGCGTGACGCCTCCATCGCCTACTGGCAGAGCGTGAACGGCTTGCCTCTGCCTGAGGGTGCAGAGCCGCCCGCGCATGATCTCGACCATTACAAGAGCCTGTCTTTCCCGAATGCGCCGGGGCAGGGTGAATAGGCTAGCTGGTGCCGGTCAGCTGTTCGGCTGAGGTGGCGAACAGATCATCCAGAAAGCTGCTGACGGCGCGCACACGGGTTGTTCCGTGTACATCTTCATGGACCGCAAGCCAGAAGGCGCGGTCGATGCGGACTTCCTCTGGCAACACATGGACGAGGTACGGGTCGCCCGCCGCGATGAAGTGGGGCAGCACGGCAATCCCGGCGCCTTCGCGGGCCATCTGCCATTGCGCCACGATGGATGGGCTGCAGAATCGCGGCGTCAGGCCGGGGGCGATGTCTTCGTGATAGCGCAGCTGGGTTGAGTAAATGAGGTCGTCGACATAGCCGATGAGATCATGCTCGCTGAGGTCGCTGACCTGTTCGACCGGGCGCGTGCGGGCGAGGTAATCCGGGTGGGCGTACATCTGCAGCACATAGTCAGACATCTTGCGCACCTTCACGCGGCCTGTCTTTGGCCGTGTCAGCATGATCGACATGTCGGCTTCGCGCTTTGGCACGCTGACAAAGCCGGAGACGGCAATGATGTCGAGCCCGATATGCGGGTTCTGCGCGGCGAAGTCGGCCATGGCGGGCGCAATCAGGAGACTGCCGAGTCCTTCGGTCACGCCGAGCCGGACGCGTCCGGCGGCGAGCGGGCCGTCCATGTCAGACAGCGCGGCGATCTCTGACGCCGTATGCTCCAGCCCCTCTACCTTGTCGGCCACGGTCTGGCCAACCGGCGTCAGGACATGGCCCTTGGGTGTCCGCTCGAACAGTTCGAGCCCCAACTCGGTCTCAAGCCGCCTCAGGCGCCGACTGATCGTTGTCGGGTCAAGCCCTGTGCGCGTGGCCACATCGGCGAGACGCGGATGGCGGCTCACATCGAGTAGGAGGCGGAGATCGTCCCAGTTCATTACTTGTTGCCTGCGATTTTGCAGCTCGTAGCTGCGATATTGTCCATTTACCGGAATTTATACGCGCGCTACGGTCCCGTCAAAATCTAAGGGAGTTTCTCATGCGCGAAGTGCACCACTTCATTGGCGGAAAGTCTGTCACCGGTACGTCCAGCCGGTTCGGCGACATCTACAATCCCAACACCGGTGAGGTTCAGGCCCGCGTCGCGCTGGCGACCAGTAATGAAGTTTCGCAGGCCATCATGAATGCGTCAGAGGCGTTCCCGGCCTGGTCCATGATGAACCCGCAGCGCCGGGCGCGCGTGATGTTCGAATTCAAGCGCCTGCTGGAAGCGAACATCGATGAGCTGGCTGAGCTGTTGTCGGCCGAGCATGGCAAAGTGGTCGCGGATTCGCGCGGTGATGTTCAGCGCGGCATCGACGTGGTCGAGTTCGCTTGCGGTATCCCTCATTTGCAGAAGGGCGAGTACACTGAAGGCGCAGGCCCCGGCATTGATGTCTATTCCATGCGTCAGCCTCTGGGCGTCGTGGCCGGTATCACGCCGTTCAATTTTCCCGCCATGATCCCGTGCTGGATGGCGGCTGTGGCCATTGCCTGCGGTAACACTTTCATCCTCAAGCCGTCGGAGAAAGATCCGTCGGTGCCGATGCGCCTGGGCGAATTGCTGCTCGAGGCCGGCGCACCGGAAGGCGTGCTGAATGTGGTCAATGGCGACAAGGTGGCTGTCGATGCCATCCTGACGCATCCGGACGTCAAGGCCGTCAGCTTTGTCGGGTCCTCCGACATCGCACAATATGTCTATTCCACTGGCACAGCACACGGCAAACGCGTTCAAGCCATGGGAGGGGCAAAGAACCACGGCATCATCATGCCCGACTGCAACATGGAGCAGGCGGTAAAGGACATCGTCGGCGCGGCCTATGGCTCGGCAGGCGAACGCTGCATGGCGCTGCCGGTGGCCGTCACCGTCGGCAAGAAGACTGGCGACGAGTTCGTGGAGCGCATGGTGGACGCCGCGCGCAATTTGAAAGTCGGCATCTCGACCGATGCGGATGCGCATTATGGCCCGGTGGTCTCGGCCGCTCACAAGGCCAAGGTCGAAAGCTACATCCAGATGGGTGTCGATGAGGGCGCAGACCTTGTGCTCGACGGTCGCGGCCTGAAGTTGCAGGGCAATGAGAACGGATATTTTATTGGCCCGAATCTGTTCGACAATGTGAAGCCTACGATGCAATCCTACAAGGAAGAGATTTTTGGTCCGGTGTTGCAGGTTGTGCGCGCCGAGACGCTGGAAGAGGCCGCCGCGCTGCCGAGCAATCACCAATACGGAAACGGTGTTGCGATCTTTACCTCGAATGGCCGCGCCGCGCGCGAGTTTGCCGCGCAGGTCAATGTCGGCATGGTAGGTGTGAACGTGCCGATCCCGGTGCCGGTCTCGTATCACACGTTTGGGGGCTGGAAGCGGTCGGCCTTTGGCGATACCAACCAGCATGGCCCGGAAGGCGTGCGCTTCTGGACAAAGATCAAGACCGTCACCCAGCGCTGGCCCGAAGGCGACATTGGCGACCAGGCGTTTATCATTCCGACGATGGGATAGAGATTTGAAGAAAGCCGCCTCGCTAGTTTTCCGATTAGGTATCATCGCTGCAGTCGCTGGCTTTGCCGTGTTTGTGCTGGGATGGATGGAACGCGATAGTTGCGCGGATGGTGGTGGCATATGGCTGAAGGCATCCAAGGAATGTGTTTGTACCTATTCCCAGCGCGGTGTGTATGCCGGTACGCCGACACCGGAACAGATGGCGCACCGAATGGAATGCGAGCTGAAACCCACTGCTTCTGATTGGATTGAATGATGAGCACTTACGACACGATCACTTTTGAACACTCGAACCGCATCGCGCTGGTCACGATCAACCGGCCGGACAGCCTGAATGCGCTTAACCAACAGGTCATGGCAGAAGTTGCCGACGTCATTGCGCGCATTGACCGCGACAAGGACATTGCCGTCAGCGTGCTGACCGGAGAGGGCCGCGCCTTTGCTGCCGGTGCGGACATCAAGGAAATGCAGCCGCAAAGTTTTTCCGACATGTATGTCGAGGACTTCTTCGGCCTCTGGGATCGTTTCGCAGCATGCCGCAAGCCGGTGATTGCGGCGGTTAACGGCTTCGCTCTCGGCGGCGGCTGTGAGCTGGCGATGATGTGCGACATGATCATCGCCTCGGACAAGGCGAAGTTCGGCCAGCCGGAAATCAAGCTGGGCGTGACGCCGGGCATGGGCGGCTCCATCCGCCTGACCAAGGCGGTCGGTAAGGCGAAGGCGATGGACATGGTGCTCACCGGCCGCATGATCGACGCCGCTGAGGCTGACCGGATCGGCCTCGTCTCTCGCGTAGTCGAGCATGACGCGTTGATGGATACGGCCATGGGCGCGGCGAAGGAAATCGCCGGCTATTCCATCCCGTCCATCATGGCGGCCAAGGAAATGGTTGGCCGCGCGCTGGAAGTCTCCACCGCTGAAGGCGTGAAGTTCGAGCGCCGCCTGTTCCAGGGCCTGTTTGGAACCGCAGACCAGAAGGAAGGCATGGCCGCCTTCACAGAGAAGCGCGCGCCGGACTTCAAGGACAAATAAGCCTGCACCGGAGTGCATAAACATCGCGCCGCAAGAGCGCGGGGACAAGGGAGTATCGCATGACAAAGATCGCATTTATCGGGCTCGGAAACATGGGCTCGGGCATGTGTGCCAATCTCTGCAAGGCGGGCCATGAGGTCCGTGCCTTCGACCTCAATGCCGAAGCGGTGAAGGCCGCTGAAGGCCATGGGGCAGTTGCTGCGGCCACAATTGCGGATGCGGTGAAGGACTCCGAAATTGTGGTCACCATGCTGCCAGCCGGCAAGCATGTCCTGTCGGTCTATTTCGGCGATGACGGCGTGGCGGCCCATGCAGTCAAGGGCGCGCTCTTTCTTGATTGCTCGACCATTGCGGTGGAGGATGCCCGCGAAGCGGCGTTCAAGGCCGACGCGGCAGGCTTCCTGATGGCGGATGCGCCTGTCTCCGGCGGGACGGCTGCGGCAGATGCCGGTACGCTGACTTTCATGGTGGGCGGTCCCGATGAAGCCTATGCCAAGGCCAAGCCGATCCTCGACGTAATGGGCAAGAATATCTTCCATGCCGGCGGCAGCGGGAACGGCCAGGCGGCCAAGATCGCCAACAATATGCTGCTCGGCATCTCAATGATAGGCACATGTGAAGCGTTCAATCTCGCGGAAAAGCTGGGTCTCGACGCGCAGACCTTCTTTGATATCTCCTCCACAGCCTCCGGCCAGTGCTGGAGCATGACGAGCTATTGCCCGGCGCCGGGGCCGGTGCCCACCGCGCCCTCAAACCGGGACTATCAGCCCGGTTTTGCGGTCGCGATGATGTTAAAAGATCTTCATCTGGCGGCGTCTGCAGCAAGGGCCGCAGGGGCAGAGGTGACGCTGGGTGAAATGGCGGAAAAAATCTATCAGGATCTGGACACTAGAGGGCATGGCGGGCTCGATTTTTCAGGTGTCATGAAGGATCTCCAGCAACGACTAGACTAGACTCAATTGGCTAAGTTGGGCCGCCCACGATCCGACCAATCCCGGATCGGGCGGCCCATTTTGCAACCATTCGCAGGCTCGCTCATTCATTCGTCTCGGAATGTATTGCGCTGCAGCATTCATGATGGGGATCATGGGGGCGCGAGCTGGCGAATAGGTGAGACTTGAGCAGGCAATTTTTGTTTCGGCCGAATTGTATTCGTGTGTTCACACTCGCGATGCTTCTCGTTGCGTGTTCTCCCGCCGATGATACATCAGCTCCGATGGCTATAGATGAGGCGCCGATCCTCCCGTCAGAATCAGAGCCATCCGAGCAGGTGCCGCCAGCCAAGAGCCAGCCAGCACCTTCATCTATCTACAACTTGGAACGCGTCCAGCCCGAGCCGGCATCCGTGCCGGTGCGGCCTCAGCCCGAAGATATGGCGGAAGCCAGTACCGTTGCTGCATTTGGCTTGCCTGAGATACGTCAGAAGGCCCGGCGGCTGGCCGCAGAGCCATATGAGCCATCTCGACCCCTTCCGGATGATGCGAAGCGTTTGAACTATGATCAGTACCGACGCATCCTTCCGGTTGCTGGCGACATGGGGTGGTCCGACCCTGCGACAGGATCGCGTGTCTTGTTCGATCCTCGTGGTTACCTGTTTGATCAAGAGGTCCGCATTAACATTATCGACGGGGATACAGTCACGCCCCACACTTATTCTGCCGACGCATTTGATTTCAAGGATTTGCCCCTTTCCGAGGAGACGCGGGAAACACTCGGCTTCGCAGGTTTGCGATTGCTGGCGCCCATTAACAAGGCCGGGAAGTTCGATGAAGTGCTCAGCTTCAAGGGCGCTAGTTTCTTCCGGGCATTGGGAGCGGGCAGCGTGTACGGCGCATCGGCGCGGGGGCTGGGTATTGGAACCGCATCTGCGGATGGGGAGGAATTTCCTGCGTTTCGCGAATTCTGGGTTGTCCGTCCAGACCCTGCGTCTCAGGGCGTCAGCATTTATGCGCTCATGGACAGCCCGAGCGTAACGGGCGCGTTTGCCTTTGAGGTTTCGGCGGGTCCGCGCACCCAAGTCGAAGTGGAGGCGACTTTTTTCCCCCGAAAGGAAATCGATGGTGTCGGCCTGTCACCACTCACCTCCATGTATTATTTTTCGCCACATGACGTGATCAAGCAGGGCGATGATTTTCGCCCAGCCGTGCACGACTCCGAGGGGTTGGCGATCCAGATGTCGAACGGCGAATGGGTTTGGCGTCCTCTCCAGAACCCTACCGATCTGGAAGTATCGGTGCTGGCAGGAACACAGCCGATGGGCTTTGGCCTGCTGCAGCGGCATCGGAAATTTGATGACTATTCGGATGTTGAGGCCGCATATCATCAGCGTCCGGACGTCTGGGTGGAGCCACATGGAGACTGGGGCGAAGGTCAGTTGATGCTCGTCGAGATTCCTACGGTGAACGAGTACAATGACAATATCGCCGTATTCTGGCGCCCGGCATCCGGTTGGCGAGCCGGTGGCACACATTCGATTTCCTATACGATGAACTGGGGACACAGGCCGGGTGCCCTGGCCGAAGTCATGTCCGTGTCGGACACGCGTGCTGGCCGTAAGCCAGGCGGCAAGGCGCGCATGTTCGTGCTCGACTACGAGGATGTCCCGGAAGGGTTCTTCGAGAATGCCGAACTGGAGATCAGCACATCAGCAGGAAAGATCCTCAATCCGGTGATGCGGCGCCACCCTTCCAGTGACAATTACCGGATGAGTTTCGAGCTCGATCCCGAAGGCGCGGACATGGCGGAACTGCGTGCGGTTGTGATGCGGGGCAGTCGCCCGCTGACGGAGACGTGGCTTTATCGGTGGAGCACAAAATGACGGACCTTCGCCCGCGCCCGACGGAATTTCCGCTTACCATGCCCAACCAGCCCTTGCAGTCCCGGATTGCCAGGGTGCGGGCTGGCACCACGTCTCATGTCTGGCGGAAGCTGTTCGTGCTGGGGGCTTCAGTTCTTCTGACCCTTTGGACCACGCGGGAGATGTACGAGGTTCTGGCAGTGTCGGGAATGACATTGCTGGAATGGGTTCTGCTGTTTGTGTTCGCAATCAATATCAGCTGGATTTGCTTTGCCTTCGTGAACGCAACCATTGGCTTTGCCTGTGCCGTGACGCCGAGGCATGCGGCGCGCTCGGCTGACCCCGTCTGTATCCGAAACGTGCGCACCGTCCTTACGTTTCCAATCTACAATGAGGCGGTTGAAGATGTCTTCGCAACTGTGTCCGCTACGGCGCGGATGCTCGAAGATGCGCCGGGTATCTATGAGTGTTTCATCCTGAGCGACACGACTGATCCCGAAATAGCGCTTGCGGAAGAGGTGGCGTATACAGAATTGTTAAAAACGGTCAGGGGCAATGTTCCTGTTCGCTATCGTCGGCGCACCATCAATCACCATCGCAAATCCGGTAACATTCGCGATTTCGTTATGCGGTGGGGTGGGCGCTACGACCATATGATCGTTTTCGACGCTGACAGCTATATGGAGCGTGACACGATTGTGCATCTTGTGGAGGAGATGGAGCGCGCGCCTCATACTGCGCTGATCCAGACCATCCCTCAGCTTGTCGGTGGGCGCACCCTGCTGTCACGTTGTCAGCAATTTGCGTCTGCGCTCTACGGTCCGATCCTTGGGGGTGGGATGGCCTGGTGGGCGCAGAATGAAGGCAATTTCTGGGGGCACAACGCCATCATCAGAATCTCAGCTCTGGCCGAGGCTGCTGGACTGCCGGAGATGCCCGGCAAAGCGCCGTTTGGCGGCTCGATCCTGAGCCATGACTTCGTCGAGGCCGCCTTCTTGCGCCGCGCTGGTTGGAATGTGGAAATTCGCCCCGAAATCGGCGGATCCTATGAGCAGGGGCCGCCCACTATTATTGAACTGGTCAAGCGCGACCGACGCTGGTGCCAAGGCAATATGCAGCACATGGCAGTTCTCTTGAAAACAGGCGGGCTCAGCTGGACCAATCGCTTCCACCTCATCACAGGCATCTTTTCCTACCTTGCCTCACCGCTCTGGCTGGTCTTCATCACACTTGGTATGCTGTTGTCGCTCCAGAACAGCTTCATGCAACCCGCGTATTTTGGGGATGAGGCATCGCTCTTCCCAACCTGGCCAGTGATCGACTCTGAGCGTGCCCTGACCCTCTTCTTCGTCACAATGGGACTGTTGTTTGCTCCCAAGATGTATGGGCTGGTCTACGGACTGGTGTCGCGCGAGTGGCGTCAGTCCGTGGGCGTCGGCAAGACGATTCTCGGCGCTCTGACGGAGACAGCATTGTCGGTCCTGATCGCCCCGATCCTCATGGCGACGCAAACGGGCGCAGTTATCAATGTCTTCCGGGGCAAGGATAGCGGATGGTCGCCGCAGGAACGCGCGCAGGGCGGGTACAGCTTCCTTGCGACGCTGCGCCATAATATTCCAGCCACGCTGCTGGGTGCGGCGCTGATGATGGCGGCTACCGCAATCTCACCCGTCTACGCGGCTTGGCTGGCTCCGGCAACGGTCGGCATGGTCCTTGCGGCTCCATTATCTTATTGGACCGCGAAAGAGTCGGCAGGGCAGCGGGCACGTCAGGCAGGTCTGCTGGTCAGTCCTGTCGAGGTCCGTTTACCGGATAGCGTCGGCCAGTCCTGGGCGGAAGTGCAGGCTTTTTCAACGCTACCAAAGACCGATATGATTTCCCTGTTGCGTGATCGCGTCAGCCAGCGGAAGCGGCGAACGCTGATTGATCCATATTGGCCCCTGCAGCGACATGAGGTTCACGAACCATTGGCGCTCGCTCGTGCGCGTGTAACGCGCGTGCTGACGCTTGAAGAATACATCAAGGCCATATCCAAAGCTGAATTGATGGCTATCCTGAATTCCTCACAGGATCTTGAAAGCATCAGTTTCAGGTTCGCCGTTGCCGGGCGGGTCGCAGGGGATGTCTCTGCTTATGAAAGACTGATGTCCAGCGAGCGAGCAGGCGGGCGTACGACAACCTCCAGCGGAGGACAGCGAAGTGGCACCTGACTTCTCTATTTTGGAAGTGTCATTTAAGCGCTGTTGAGATGAACTTCCTGATCGCATGTAGCGATTCCAGCTCATTGAGGAACGGCGTATGGCCGCGCCTCGGCACAGTCAGCAATCGGCTGCCCTTATGCCGTTTCAGCATGCGGTTCGCGGTTTTTTCTGTGAGGATATCCGAGGTTTCACCGCGAACAATCAGTAGCGGGATGGCCTTGAGCGCCGAGTAGATACGCCACATCGCGAAGTTGACGCGCCAGCTCGGCTTCGTACTGCCCATGCCCCGCACAATTACCGGATCATAGTCGAATATAATCTTTCCATCATCGCGTACCGTGCAAGTTCGCTTGGCAAATTCGAGCCAGTCGTCTGCGTTATAGTCCGGGTAGACGCTCGCCTGTGTTCGGCCAATTGCTGTAGCGGCATCGTCCAGATTGTCGAATGTTTCATCCCCGCCAGCATAGCCGGCGATGCGTTTGAGGCCCGCGGGATTTACTTCGGGCCCGACATCATTGATCACGATGCTCTTGATTTTATCCGGGAAAGCCTTGGCCATCAGCATTGCCATCAGCCCTCCCATCGATGTGCCGACCAGGATCAGATTGTCCAGTTTCAGGTGGTCAATCAGTGTGGCCATGTCTTGCACATAAACGGGCGGCGCATAGGTCTCGCCACTCGGATCGCGATCCGACCGGCCGCGGCCGCGCACATCGACCGAGATGTACCGAGCGGGTAATTCTAAACCGCGTATCATTGGCTCGAAATCCTTATGGTTTCGGGTCAGGCCATGCATGCACAACACTGTGATGTCGCTGTCATGTGGGCCGTATTCGGCGGCGTAAAGTTTCAGTCCGTCATGCGCGGTGTAGAAGATATCCCGTTTTTCCATGGCGGGGCTCAGACCAGCTTGGCCGCGCGGGCAGCGTCGCGGGCATAATAGCGTCCCGACAGGACCAGGAAGAGGATGCTCGCAGCGTTCAGCAGGAGGATGATTTCCAGCGCCGATTTCAGCGGGGTCGTCGAACCTGCATCAGAGAACTGAACACTTAGCCAGCCAGCAAAGGTCGGGCCGCCGCCAATGCCAATCAGGGTCAGACAGAGCAGCATGAAGGCAGATGCGAAGGAGCGCATGCGCAAACCCACCAATTCTTGAGAGGCTGTATAGGCAACGCTGGCATAGATCAGGCCGACAAAGCTCGGCACCACGTTCCACGCATAGGCAAGACCGATGCTGTCTGCCTGAAGGAACAGCCACGCGAATGGCAGGGCAAGCGCGCCACAGGCTGCAATTGTCCACGGGCGCCAGGCCAGGTTCTTCGAAGACATGCGGTCACAGATCTTGCCGACGACGACTGCGCCGACCCCGCCGACGCCACCAATCAACAGGCCGAGTGGAATGGAGACATCCCCGGGGCCGACATCGAAGGTGCGCTGGAGGTGGCTGGACGTAAAGACAAGGAAGGCGTTTGCCGAGACACAGATGAGGCAACAGCCCAACAACAACAACAAGAATGACGTTTGGCCTGAAATGAATTTCAGGGTTTCGCCAATCGATGGCGCTTCGCCATCATCGACGCGTTGTTCAATGGCACCGCGTTTCGGCTCTTTCAGTGTGAAGCGAACCAGCAGGGCCAGGATGAGGCCGGGTATACCCGCGATAAAGAATGCCGCGCGCCAGCCGAACGCTTCATACACCAAACCGCCCAGTGCGAAACCGCCAAGGATGCCGAAGCCAATCCCCGTCGTGTAGATACCGAGCGCGGTGGCGCGTTCGTGAGGCGCGTAGAGATCAGAAATGATGGATGTGGCCGGCGGAGTACCGCCTGCTTCGCCCACACCAACACCCATGCGGGCGACCAGCAAGTGCCAGAAATTCTGAGCAAGGCCGGAGACCGCGGTCATGCCCGACCAGACGGCCAGTGAGAGAGAAATGATCGTGCGGCGATTGCCCCGGTCGGCCCACATTGCCATCGGAATGCCGAGCGTTGCGTAGAAAGCCGCGAAAGCGAGGCCTGTCAGCAAGCCGAGTTGAGCGTCGTCCAGTTTCAGGTCAACCTTGATCGGCTCCAGCAGGATCACGAGGACCTGCCGGTCGATATGGTTGAATGTGTAGACCAGCGTAAGCAATGCCAGCACATAGGCGCGAGATGCATTACGGGACGTCGGAGAGGGTGGGGCCGCGAGATCGGTCATGGCTGTCCTTCAGGCTACGCCGAAGCGGTTACCGGTATCTGCAAGGTTTGGAAGGGACGGACCGGCGACCCACGGAGGTAAAGGTCGCCGGTCCGCTCAGTTGACTAGAAGTCGACCGAGATTGAGGCGGTAAGCGTGCGCGGCGGGCCGTAGAAGGCCGAATACGCACTGTCGAAGCCAAGCTGGCTCGGCGTCACGAAGTTGTAGGCTGCGACGCGGTATTCCTCGTCCGTGAGGTTCCGGCCGTGGATACCGAAGCGCAGGCGCTCGGACGGCGATGTCCAGACGAAGCTGAGGTCCAGCAACGTATAGGAGTCCGGATCCAGCGCCGGACCCCCATTCGGGAACAGCACGTTCGTGCCCGGAGCGAAGCCTGGGTTCTCCACGTTGAAGAGATAATAGGCATCGCGATAGGAAGCCGATCCTGTGATCGAGATCGCACCGAATTCAGGACCGAAGTCGCGCATGTAATTCAGCGAGAGCTGGCCCTGCAGTTCCGGTGTATTCTGCGTCACGAACTGGTCGGCGATATTGGTGCCAGCGGACAGGATTTCCTGAATTTCGGCGTCGATATAGCCGAGGTTCCCCATCAGGGTGAACTCGTCATTGATGAACCAGCTGCCCTCAAGCTCGAGGCCGGTATATTCCGAGGAGCCCGCATTGAAGACCGACGACACAAACGTGTCGTTGACGCCGTCATTGTCGGAATCCGCGCCGCTCTGAACCGTGATCTGCTGGTCGGTATATTCAGCAAAGAAGACGGCTGTGTTCAGCAAAAGGCGATCATCGAAGAAGCTGCCTTTGATGCCGAGTTCATAGCTGTCGACCTTCTCCGGTCCGAAGCCTTCCTGTGAAAGTCCCAGCGTATCGAGGTCGGCACGTGCCCGCGGGTCGAAGCCGCCTGCCTTGAAGCCCTGAGCGTAGGTTGCGTAGATGTTCAGGTCGTCCGTTGGCTTGTAGGAAACCGAAATGCGCGGAGTGAACTCCTCGTCTTCCCGGTTCAGGCCTTCATAGCCGGTCTGGGTGACGAAGAAGATCGAGCTGGTATTGGTCGGGTCGAACGAGCCGGAGCCCATGCCGAGCCACAGCTCACGCGTCACGTCTGCAGTGGTTTCATCCTTCGTGAAGCGACCACCGAGGGACACGCTCCACTGGTCAGTCAGGTCATAGGTGAAATCACCGTAGACGGAGAAGTTTTCCTTGTCCTGCTTGCCAGCCTGATAGACCGTCAGGCCCAGCGCGCTGAGCAACAGGTCGAATGCGCCGTCGGCACTGCCATCAAGATAGTAGATGCCAGCAACGCCAGACAGGCGGTCGCCATTGTACAGCATCTGGAATTCCTGACTGAACTGGTCGTCATTATAGTAAGCTGGGACATCGAAATCCTGACCGGGCAAGGCGTCGAAGTCGATCGGCGTAACTGTTGCGCCTTCACGATAGGCCGTGATCGATTTTAGCGTGATCTCGTTATTGACGTCCCACTCGCCGGTGAGGGAGTAGCCTTCGGTTTCGACAGAGTTGTCATCACCGATACCGGCGCGGGTGTCATAAACATTATCCGTGACCGGCAGGGTGCCGTCGCCACTCGGGATCAGGCGATGGCCATGCTTGGCGTTGGAGTCGTCTTCAGATTTATCATAGGCAAAGCGGAAGAACAGCGAGTCGGTCGGTGCCCATTCGGCGCTTACGCGATAGGCGAGGACGTCCTTGTCGTAATGGTCTGCGCCGGTGAAGAGGTTCTCCCCGTAACCGTCGCGTTGGTAGTTGGCGATTGCGCCGCCGACCTTGAATGTGTCGCTGAGCGGTACCGAACCGGATACGATCGTGTCGAGCTGGCTGTAGGAGCCGACATTGACCTTGGCTTTCAGGTCCGGCTCGTCGTCCATCTTGGCGGTGACGTATTTAATCGCGCCGCCAATCGTGTTGCGGCCATAGAGCGTGCCTTGCGGTCCGCGCAGGACTTCGATCCGTTCGATGTCGAAAATGTCCAGGATCGCGCCTTGTGGGCGTGCAATATAGACATCATCAACGTAGAGACCGACGCCGGGCTCGAAGCCCCAGAGCGGGTCCTGCTGGCCGACGCCGCGAATGAACGCGATCAGGGTGGAGTTGGAGCCGCGTGCCACTTCGATCGTTGCGTTCGGGGTCGAACGTTGGATGGACGTGATATCGACCGCGCCGGTGGCTTCCAGCTGGTCAGCGCTGAACGCAGAAACGGACAGCGGTACATCGATCAGGTCTTCTTCGCGGCGTTGGGCGGTAACCGTCACCCGGCCTAGCGTGCGGGCCTCTTCCGGGGCCTCATCATCCGCATCCTGCGCATGCGCAGCGTACTGGCCCGCGGTCAGCGCCAGCGCCGACACGAGACCGAATCTCAGCGTATTCATTTTGTGATTTCCCAATTTTTCCTCCCGAGGATTCTTTGTATTTGACGGGATTTATCCAGAACATGCGCGCTTGGGCGATGACCTGAGGGCTCAACACAAGTGAACATTTTCGCTCAGGCGCGTCAGGCTTGAGCAGTTTCCATGCTGGACCTGGCATAGACGGCAGGCGAAACACCGCGCATCTTCTTGAACGCCCGATTGAAGGCGCGCACATCGGAATAGCCAAGAAATTCCGCAACTTGGGCGACGCTTGTGCCTTGTGCCAGCATCAGGCCGGCCCGTTCGGCGCGGCTTTCCTGGAGGATGTCCCGGAAACTTGTGTGCTCTTCGCTCAGGCGGCGGCGCAAGGTTGCAACGCTCACGTCCAGATGCCGGGCGACAGCTTGCTGGGTTTCGTGTCCATCCGAAATCAGGTCGGCTGTGCGTACTGAATAGCTTCGCGAGTCGGAAGAAGGCGCGATGGCTTCAAGATGGCGGATGACGCGCGCGAAAATCCCGTCAGCGGTCAGATCGACTTCCGGGGTGGCGGGAATGGTCTCGCAGGCTATGTCGATATCGTAGATCAGTTCATAGGCTGCATGACCGTAGCCGATGGGCACCTGCCAAAATTGCAGCTGGCCATTGCCGTCATCATTCCGGTTCCTGAGCAGGCTCACCCGTTTGAGCGCCCGGCCTGCGGCGCCGCCGGTCAGGCTGTCGAGCAGGGCATGAGTCTTGATCAGCAAGGCGTCGCCGACGAAATGCGTCAACGCACGGTCATCGCGAAAGCGATAGGGGAAGGTTGAATCGTCCACCACGAGCGCGAGCATGGAATCGGTCTGGCGGACATAGTTGTAGCGCCCGCCATGCATCATGTTGAAATGCGAAGCGAGGCTCCGGATTGCGTCTTGCAGGGTCGAGGCCGCCTGGATCTGCGTCACGACAAATGTGCCGGTCTGGTAGAGCAGCTTTCGTTCAGAAAGTTGCGCAGTCAGGTCGTCGAAGGACCGGGCGATCTCGCGTTGGATGCGATAATAGTCTACCAGATCAATCTGCGTGCCGGGTTGGCTTGTGCGTTTGCCCGGATCGATGCCCAGTCGATCCAGCAGGCCGTCAACGTCCACACCCGACGTTCCGGCCCATGACAGGATCGGTTCAATCTGGTGGAGTTCGAAACTCGCCCGGGTCAGTGACTGCGACATGCGGGTCTTATAGCAGGAATCTGTATCGAAAACGTATCCTGATTCAAAAGGATGTTTTCAAATATGGCGTTGCTGCAACAGGCCTAGCGGTAATAGGCGCACAGCGTGTCGACCAGCGCCCGGCCGATCCCGCCCGCACAACGATAATAGATCGTCTGCGCATCCCTGCGGCTTTCAACCAGACCGGCCGCACGCAGCTTTGCCAGGTGCTGGGATACAGCGGAATGCGATTGGCCGGTCATGTCGGCCAGCTGATGAACAGGGTGCTCGCCTTCATTCAGCGCGCACATGATCTTCAACCGCGTATCACTCGACATGGCCTTCAGCACGTCTGAGGCCTCGTGAATGCGCTCCGACATGAGGTCAAAGGCATCCTTCGTCTGGGGTTTGTGCTGGGCTTTCATCAGGATGTGCTCGTAGTGATTGTTGCGGGCGGCGTATCAGCCAATATGCGAATATAAGCATTAAGATGGTGCGAAACAGGGTCGCGTCTGCAAGAGACGGGCGGGAATACGCTGAAAATGCCCGCATGACGGGGCATTTTGCTGAACTTCAAATCTTGCCGGAATCCGTGCAAACCTTTATGCGCCCCCTATATGCGTTTCGGCGGCGCAATGGACCGCCCTTTATTGGAGACTGCATGTCGAAGGAAGAACTGATTGAATTCGAAGGCACAGTCGTGGAACTGCTGCCGAACGCGACGTTCCGCGTTAAACTCGAGAACGACCACGAAATCATTGCCCATACGGCTGGCAAGATGCGCAAGAACCGCATCCGCGTGCTGACCGGGGACAAGGTCATGGTTGAGATGACCCCTTACGACCTGACCAAGGGTCGTATCACCTACCGCTTCAAATAAGAGATATGGCGTCCTCAGGGCATGTTCCCCTGATCCTCGCCAGTGCGAGTCCCCGGCGGCGAGACCTGCTCGCCCAGATAGGGATTGTGCCGGACGCGATCTGCCCCACTGACATCGACGAATCCCGTCGCAAGGACGAATCTCCGCGTGCGCTGGCCGAAAGGCTGGCGCGGGAGAAGGCCATGGCCTGTCCGGAGGCTGGGTTTGTGCTGGCCGCGGATACCGTGGTTTCGCTGGGCCAGAGAAACCTCGAAAAAGCTGCCGATGCGGCAGAGGCCGAGGCCTTCCTGCGGCTTCTTTCAGGCCGGGCACACCAATGTCTTACCGGTATCGCCGTGAAAGCCCCCGATGGCCGCGTGAGCAGCCGTACCGTGCTTGCTCGGGTGAAGGTGAAGCGCCTGACAGATCAGGAAATCGCTGCCTATATTGCCAGCGGCGAATGGCAGGGCAAGGCGGGCGGCTATGGCATTCAAGGCATGGCCGGCGCCTTCATCACCCATATCAGCGGCAGCTACACCGCGATTGTCGGCCTGCCGCTCTACGAGACAAAAGCCCTGCTGGAAGGCATGGGCTGGCGCGTGAAGGCCTAGGCTTTCTCCCAGGCCGTTATGGCCAGAAGGCTCAGCGCGACCACGCCGCCTACCATGAGCCATATCGGATCGGCCGTCGCGAGCAGGCTGGCATCCTGCTGGGCATCGGTAACAGTCTGGGTGACCAGCGTATCCAGCCCGCTCCAACCTGTCAGCAAGCCCGGTAACTGCACGGCCGCCACGCCAGCACCCACCATACCGACAGCGCCCAGCACCAGTTTGCGAAAGAGGGATTTTCGGCGAATGCCGCCCATCACGTCATTCACGAACGGGGCCGGATCCAGCGCGCGGTCTTCCGCCGTGAAGAGATCGGTCAGGTCTGAATAGGTTTCCTGGTCACGCATCATCGTACTCCATCACGCCACATGGCTGCTTTCAAGGTGTTTGCGGAGCGCGGCCACGCCGCGCGTTACATGGGATTTTATCGTGCCAAGCGGCCAGCCGGTGGCCTCGGCCGCTTCGCGATGGGACAGGCCTGAGGCGACGCACAGCACCACGCAGACCCGCTGGGCTTCAGACAAGGTGTCCAGCGCCCGGTTGAGGTCCATCTGGTCACCGACCTGATCGGACTGGGTGCGCTCGAACGGAATGATCTCTGCCGTTTCGTCAAACTCTATCTCGATCTTCTGCTTTCGGCGGGATTGCAGATATTCGCGCCAGCAGATCGTGCAGATCCAGGCCGAGAAGGTTCCGCCAGCATAGGAACCAATCTTCTGCCAGGCCTTCAGGAACGTCGCTTGCGCGATGTCATCCCCGTCGCTGGCCGAGCCGGTCAGGCGCCTCGCCATGCCGCGTATGCGGGCCTGATGGCGGCGCACGAGTTCGGCAAAGTCTGCCTCATGGCCTCGTGCGGCGCTTGCGGCCAGGTCCGGATCGCTGCGCATGTCGCGCCCTCCCTTGGCAACCAGCCTCAGCTCAACCCTGTTGCCCACGACGACTCGCCGCCCAGAGACCAAGATAGGCCAGACCGATGAAGACAGGGAAGGATGCGACGCCGATCATGGGTTTGACGGCTTCACCTTCTTCCATGCCAACCATCACACCGAGAAAGCCGAAGGCCACTCCGACGGCAAGGAACAGGACGCCCCGGCGCAAATCGGCGCGGACCGGATCGGTGATCAGGGCGAGTTTTTCCATCGTCTCGCCGGTCAGGTCCTGGCCCTTGTCGACCGCATGCCGCACAGTTTCATGCAGGGTCAGGCGTTTCTTGAAATTGTAGTGACTAACCAACCAGACAATCCCGGCAATGGCACCAAAAAAGACTACGGGGACAACAATATCTTCGCTCATTTCAAAAGCTCCTTCAGGCTTGTTCCGGGGCGTCGTGTTCGGCGCCTTTGTAGGGTAGATGCCGGCAGAGGCGTGTTTGGATGCAGCGCACCTGACTTTTTCTTTGTGTCGCCTGTGCTTGCCGATGGCGGGCCCGACCGCTAATCGCGGGGCAATGGTAAAGCTGAGATCGAAAAAGAATCGCAAGCCGCATATAGCGCCGGACCTGTCGACGACACAGGGTCGTGCCCGCGCGCGCCGGGAACTGGTCTGGGGAGACCACGGGTTTCTGCGGGCAGCGTTCTCGAACCTGCACCAGATTTCGCCGGAGATATGGCGCGCCAACCAGCCCTCGCCCAAGAAGGTGGTTGAATATGCCGAGACGCTCGGCATTCGCACCATCCTGAACCTGCGCGGGGAAAGCACCAAGGGCTATTACCTTCTGGAGAAGGAGGCCTGCGAAAAAGCGGGAATCACGCTTGTCGATTTCCAGGTCTTCTCCCGCGACACACCGACGAAAGAGGCATTGTTCGCAGCGAAAGACTTGTTCGAATCGATCGAATACCCGGCGCTCATGCATTGCAAGTCGGGCGCAGATCGGGCGGGGCTGATGTCCGTGCTCTACAAGCTGTTGCGGGAAAAGGTTCCGTTCGAGCAAGCGGTGGAGCAGCTGTCGCTGAAATACCTTCACGTCAAACATGGCAAGACCGGCATGCTGGACGCGTTTTTCCAAGCCTATGCCGATTACAATGCCGGGCGCGCGCCTGAAGACTGGAAACCTTTTCTCGACTGGGTTTCAGACGACTATGACCGGATGGAAGTGAAGGAAAGTTTCCTGCGCGAGTTCGGAAAAGGCATCCAGGTCGACAAGATCCTGCAACGGGAATAGTTGCTTTCCTGTTAGTTAATTTCGTGCTTGGCTGAGCCGAACAGATACCGGAGCTGCCAGAATGCGCGTCCTGATCCTGACCGGCCTTTGCTTGGCCATGCTTGCCGCCTGCAGCCAGAAATCCGACCGTGAAATGTTGACCGAGGCCTGCATCGCCGATGGTGAAGGTCCGGAGACCTGCGCGTGTATCACCGGCGCCATGGAAGAAAAGCTGAGTCCGGACCTGTTTCGGCGCACAGCCGCTGCGATCGGCCGCGAGAAGCGCGATGTCGAGGATTTCGTGGAATCCCTGACCATGGCTGACCAGCTCGAATTTGCATCTTCGCTGACCGCAATGATTTCGTGCGAACTGGCGGTGGCAGACGATGAATAATCAGGGCCTGTCGCAAAATCGACGTCGCCCGGTCATGGGAAGTTCGCTTCTCGCGTGTAATTGGGCGACGGGTGGCACCAATCTGCATAGAATTAGTTTGGAATATAGGAAGGGGATCTCATGAAGTTCTTTATTATCAATAGCTTCCGCACGATGGTCTATGTCGCATATATTGCGATCATCGTGGGGGGCATCGCGCTTGGCCTTTACAATCGGGGTGAATTTACGGGCGAGTTGCTTGGTCTGACCGATACGATTGCTCAAGTGGCCGACTTTGCGGTGTTCACAGTGGGCGGATGGATCGCGGCCAGCCTCGTCTGCGGCCTGATCGTGACATTGCTGGATATTCGCGATGACATAAACGACCGCTTGCCTGATGCGCGTCGCGACGACTGAGCGACTCAATCAGAATCACGATTGAATAAGAACAGGCCATCGATTCGCGTCGGTGGCCTTTTTCAAATGGGGAGGAAACCACAATGACATCACTTGAAGTGGCCGGCGTATATGTCGCCGTGAACATGCTGCTCTTGATCTATCTGGCGTTCCGGGTCGTGTCCGTGCGGCAGTCGGCCAAAGTCTCGGTCGGGACCGGTGGCAATGAGATGCTGGAATTGCGTACGCGAGTGCACGGCAATGCCACGGAATACATCCCGTCCATGCTGGTCGGCCTTGTCATTTTGGCACTGATGGGACTGCCGGCCTGGGCCATCCATGTTGCAGGTGGCGTCTTCACGCTCGGGCGATTGATGCATGTCATCGGGCTTGGCGGGACAATCATGGCCATGCGGGCCGGAGGCATCCTGCTCAGCTGGATTGCAATGGTGCTGACGGCGCTGGCGATCCTGTACCACGCCTTCGCCTGATTTGCGCAGTTGCGCGAGGCGAGCGCAGCGTCCATCTAGCCAGAATGGCTGATTTCAAGATACCGCCGGCCGAATTGCTTGCCGGACTACTGGACCATTGCCGAAAGGAAGGTGCAGACGCTGCCGACGCCCGGATTGGCGAGAGCGAAGGCGTAAGCGTTTCCGTCCGCGACGGCGCGCTGGAGAGCATTGAACGTGAAGAGGGGCGCTCGGTCGCCCTTCGCTGCCTGTATGGCAAGCGACAGGCGCACGTATCCGGCGCGGATTTGTCGCCGGAAGGGCTGAAGGCGCTCGCGGAACGCTGCGTGGCGATGGCGCGCGCTGTGCCCGAAGACAAATATTGCGGCCTGCCGGATGCGGACAAGCTGGCGACAGGCGATCTCGACATGGATCTGACCGGCGAACCGGAAATCTCCGCCGACATCCTGGAATCCGAAGCGCTGACAGCCGAAGCAGCCGCCTTGGGCATTGAAGGCATCAAGACGGTCGCCGGGTGTGGCGCATCCTGGAACCGTTCCTCGCGCTGGGTTGCGGCCAGCAATGGCTTTTCCGCCTTCAAGACAGGCACGTCGACCAGCCTTGGCCTTGCTGCGGTGGCAGAGCGCGATGGCCATATGGAGCGGGACTATGACAGCTGGTCAGTCCGCTTCAAGAAAGACCGCCCGACAGCTGCCGAGATCGGAATCACGGCAGGTGAGCGCACGATCTCGCGCCTTGGCTCACGCAAGCTGAACACGCAGAAGGCCGCTGTCCTGTATGATCGGCGGGTCTCTGCGGGTCTCATAGGGGCATTCCTGGGGGCGATTTCCGGCCCGTCAGTTGCGCGCGGTGTCAGCTTCCTGAAAGACCGGATGGGCGAGCAGGTCTTCGCGGATGGTATCCACATCATCGACGATCCATTCCGCCCGATGGGCATGGGTTCGCGCAGCCATGATGGTGAAGGCCTGCCGGTGCAGGAAACTCACCTGATCGATAATGGCCGACTGACCAGTTGGCTGCTGAATTCCTCTTCGGCGCGCCAGCTGGGCATGGAGCCGAACGGCTTTTCCGCGCTCGGCTTTGGCGATCCTCCCGGCGTGACCACGTCGAACCTCTACCTGAAGGCCGGAGACAAGACTCCCGGCGAACTGGTCAAGGGGGCGGGCAAGGGCCTTTTGGTAACCGACATGTTCGGGCCTTCCATCAATCCGAACAATGGCGACTATTCGGTCGGCGTGTCGGGCTTCTGGTTCGAGGCTGGCGAGATTGCCTATCCAGTGTCCGAAGTCACCATCGCGGGCGACTTGCCCTCCATGTTTGCACGCCTCATCCCGGCCTCGGACCTTGAGTTCCGGGGAACACGGGACGCGCCGAGCATTCTCATCGAGGATATGAGTCTTGCGGGTAGCTGACCGCACCCTGTTTGAAGACATGAAAATCCTGCGTGAGCTCGCGCAGGAAGCCGGGAAATTGGCGCAGTCCTTCATGCTTGGCGGCCAAACGGCAGAGACCTGGCACAAGAGGGGCGGTAGTCCGGTGACCGAAGCCGATATGGCCGTGAACCAGCTCTGCTCGGATCGACTGACACGCTTCCGTCCGGAATATGGTTGGCTGTCCGAAGAGACGCTCGACGATCCCCATGCGCGCCAAAAGGATCGCTGCTGGGTCGTGGACCCGATTGACGGCACCCGCGCCTATATTCGCGGTGATCCGCATTGGTGCATCGGGCTTGCCATTGTGGAAGAGGGCATCTCGGTGGGCGGGGTGCTGTATGCGCCGGAACTGGACGAATTCTACGAGGCGCATCGCGGGCAGGGGGCGTTTCTGAACGGCGCCGCCATCCGGGTCAGTGAGTGCGCCGCCGAGGCAGGTTGCCGCCTGATTGCGGCGGAGACAATGCTGGAGCACCCAGGCTGGCCGGAGCCTTGGCCGCCCGTTACCGTCGCCCGGCCGAAGCCCAACTCCACCCTGTTGCGGATGGCCTTCGTGGCGGCAGGAAAATGGGATGCAACGCTCGTTCTGGGTCAGAAGGCGGACTGGGATCTGGCTGCGGGCACGATCCTCATCGAGGAAGCGGGTGGTGTTGCCACGACACATCGCGGCGAAAAACTCATATTCAACCGGGCAGTACCTGCACAAAGGAGCGTTATTGCTTCTGGAAACGCCCTGCATCCTCTGTTAGTGCGCAGGTCAGAATTTGTGGATATACCTGACCCACAGGAAAGGGCGCCGAAAATGGTGCCTCCAGCGACTACGGAGCCAGCCAAAATGGGCGATACTACCCGCGAGACCAAACAACTTCTCCACATCGTATTCGGCGGCGAGCTGAAGGATGTGACCGAAGTGGAATTCGAAGACCTGTCCAAGGTCGACTTTGTCGGGGCTTTCCCGAACTACAAGGAAGCCTACGACGCCTGGAAGAATGCTGCCCAGCGTACGGTCGACAATGCCGAAACGCGCTATTTCATCCTGCACGCTCACAAGCTGCTGGACCCGGAAACGGGAGACCACCATCACGTCTGAGGTGGTGACAGCTAAGGCCCCCAAGCAGAAGGGGAGCCTGAGGCGCCTGTTTGCAGCCTATTTCCGCCAGCATATCGGTTGGTTCGCCGCCGGCACGCTCATGGCCCTGCTGACCTCGCTCAGCGCCATGGGCTATTCGCTGGTGCTGAAGATGCTTGGCGATCGGCTGCAGGCGAGTTTCGGGGATGAGGTGCAGGTGCCCGTGTCCGGCCCTGACTGGATCTGGTGGATCGGCGGCGCAATCGTGGCCCTGTCCTGTGCGCGGGCGCTCTCGCTCTACCTGATGACCCTGTTCAACAATACCGGCGTCCAGCGCGGGTTGGTGTCGGTGCAATCGAGCCAGTTCGATTCCCTGACCGATGGTGATTATGCGCGTGTGGCGGCGGATGCGTCCGGCGACTTTGTCTCGCGCTTCATCAATGATGTGAACGCGATCCGCGATGCGGCGCTGCGCTTTGCCAACAATTTCACCAAAAGCACAATCACCGTGATCGGCATGTTCGGTGTGATGCTGGTCATCGACTGGCAGCTGACCCTGCTGTTGCTGGTCGCCTATCCGATTGCGTTCGGGCCGGTCATCGGCCTCGGCAACCGCATTCGCAAACGCTCCAAACAGGCCCAGAAGCAGGTCGGGCAGGTGACATCGCTCCTGTCGGAAGGCTTCCAATCGGCGCGGGTGGTGAAGGCTTACGGGCTTGAGCCGTACCAGAAATCCCGTGCGCGGCAGGGCTTTGTGGAGCGCTCCAAACTGTTCCTGAAAGTGCTGACGGACCGGGCGGCGGTTGACCCGATTCTTGAAGTCGCGGGTGGCGCTGCATTGGCCGGGATTCTCGGCTTTGCGGCCTGGCGTATGTCGCAGGGGGCGATGACCCTTGGCGACCTGCTCGGCTTCATTGCCGCGCTGGGCATCGTCTCGCCGGAACTGCGCGCACTCGGCACACTGAATGCTGTGGCGCAGGAAGGCGGCGCAGCAGCTGATCGCGTGTTCGAGATTGTCGACGCGACGACTCATATTGCGGATGCGCCAGATGCTGAGCGCTTGAACCGGGTCAACGGACATGTGGTGTTTGATGGGGTCAGCTTTGCCTATCCGGATGGCACGCGGGCATTGAACGGATTGTCCTTTGTTGCGGCGCCGGGCGAAACGGTGGCGATTGTCGGACCGTCGGGCGCGGGCAAGTCGACTGTCTTCAACCTGCTCATGCGCCTCTATGATGCCGAGTCCGGCGCGGTAAGCGTGGATGGCAAGAATGTGCGCGGCGTTGTGGGCGATACGCTCCGGGCCAATATCGGGCTGGTGGCGCAGGATTCGGCGCTGTTCGACGATACGATCCAGAACAATATCGCGCTCGGCCGGCTCGGCGCGACCAATGCAGAGATCGAGGCGGCGGCCAAGGCGGCTAATGCGCATGACTTCATTACTGCCATGCCGGACGGCTACCAGTCGCCGGCGGGTGAGATGGGCCGCAACCTTTCCGGCGGCCAACGCCAGCGCGTGGCCCTGGCGCGGGCGATCCTGCGCGGTGCGCCGATCCTGTTGCTGGACGAGGCGACATCGGCCCTCGACGCCGAGAGCGAAGCAAAAGTGCAGGCGGCCCTTGCGGAATTCTCCAAGGGCCGCACCACGCTGATTATTGCGCATCGCCTTTCTACAGTTCGCGCGGCCGACCGCATCATTGTGATGGAAGACGGCCGCGCAGTGGAGGAAGGCACGCATGACGCGCTGATGGCCTCCAGTGGCGCCTATAAGCGCCTGGTCGAGCTCCAGCTGAGCTAGCCGGCCACCCCGGCTGGTATCTTGCGCGTCAGATTGATGTTCGTGCGAAACAGATTGTCGGGGTCGGTTGCTTCCTTGATGCGTACAAGCCGGTCAAGATTTTCCCCAAAGGCGTCTTCCAGATTATTGGCTTCGTCCCCCTCGGGAATGAAGTTTACATAGCGCGTACCCATGGCGTGGGGCTCCAATGCCTGGAACAGTTTCCGGGCCCACTGAACACATTTTCCGTCATCGGCCGGGTCTTGCCAGCGCGTATGGACGTTGACCACAAAATGGGACTGACGGTTTGGCCAAGCCGTGGCATCCGCCGGAATGCGCGTCGCAGCGCCACCGACATGCCCGAAGAAAATCTCGCATTCATCCGAAGGCAGATTGTTGACCGCTTCATGTATAATGTCGATGGCGGCGTCACTGAAGGCGGCGACATCATGGCTTTTCCAGTAATTGCGTGCGCCTTCGGTGAGCAGCGGATCGAAACTGGTTTGCCAGTCGGCGAACGGCATCGGGCCAAAATGAGTTGCAATCGGATTTCCGATAGAGCGCACGCCCAATGTGGCGGCCTCTGCAGCGTTCAGATCACCGATGAAGCAGAAAGGAACCACCATGACTTCACGGCCATGCCATTCCTCAGGTATGAAAGGCAGGGGTGGGGCCTTGCGCGAAACGGCCCAGCAGGTCAGTTCGTCCGGCGCGTCTGCAACGAGCGCCTGAAGTGCGCGGGTCACATCTGGAAAATCCGCAATCGGATGGACCAGCATGCCTGCAAACACTTCCGGGCCAACGGGGTGCAGGTCGAAAGTGAATTCGGTGACGACACCGAAATTCCCACCGCCACCCTGAAGGGCCCAGAATATATCGGAATTTTCAGTCTTGCTTGCAGTGATGATCGAGCCGGAAGCGGTCACGAGCCGAACGGATTTCAGGCAGTCCACCGTCAGTCCATACTTCCGCGTCACCCAGCCAAATCCGCCCCCCAGCGCCAGCCCGGCTATTCCTGTTGTTGAATTGATGCCCGTTGGCACGACCAGTCCGAATTCCTGTGTGGCCCGGTCGACATCGCCGAGAGACGCGCCGGGCTGAACCCGCGCCGTCCGAGCCTCCGGATCGACGGTGACCGCCTTCATGTCCTGCATGTCGAGCACGAGCCCGTCATCGCAAAGCGCCATGCCAGCAATATTGTGTCCGCCAGAGCGCAGCGACATGAGCAAGCCATTGGTGGAAGCGAAGCTTACCGCAGCGGCGATGCCAGCTTCGTCCCTGGCGACCAGGATGGCGGCCGGCCGTTTGTCGATCATGCCGTTCCAGATGGCGCGGCGCGCGTCATAGTCATCGGCCTCCGGCGTGATGATCCGGCATCCGGTCGACTGTTGAAGTTCGTTTGCGGAATAGCTTTGCGTGCTCCCGCCCAGTGTATTGATTACAACATTGGTCATTGCGTTTCTCCGTCCCCCATAAGCACGACAATCGCGCTGTTCGTGGGAGGATATTTGCATTGTTGCCCTAAATACGTAATTCTCCTGCATCCGGAAAAAATGCTCATTCATCCAGAGTGTGGCTCGGATCGAGACCGTTTCGGTCTCAGGGGGACGCGTATGGATGTATTATCGCAGGTTTTGAGTGCCGTTCGATTTGAAGCGGCCTTTTATTTCAAGGTCAATGCGTCGGCGCCCTGGGTAACGACCAACCCGTCAATGGACGAGATCGGCTCCATCGTGATGCCGCATGTTCAGCATGTGATTCCGTTTCACGTGATGATTGATGGCGATGCGTGGGCGTGGTCAGCCGCAGGCGATACCGAACCGCAGACCCTGCGGTCTGGCGAGATCATGATCTTGCCTCAGGGGGCAGAGCATTTCATCGCATCCGATCAGAAGCCGAACATGATCCCAAAGGTTGACGTGGAGCCGTATCGGGATGCGGCCAAGCGCGTGACGCCCTATAATCACGTCCAGATTGGCGGAGACGGCACGCCCGCAACGTTTGTTTGCGGATATTTCGGCTGTGATGCCCGGCCATTCAATCCGCTGCTGAGCGCCTTGCCAGGGATGATGATCGTGCGGCCCACTGACAGTACATGGGCGTTGATGCAGAATTTGATCGTCTCGGCGCTGGACGAGGATGAGCGCCCGGAAGCCGGCAGCCAGACGGTTCTGGCCAAGTTGAGCGAGCTGATGTTCGTTCAGACGCTGCGCCACTATATCGAGACCTTGAGTGAAGATTCGGTTGGCTGGATTTCGGGCCTGCGGGATGAGCGGGTGGGCGCGGTACTGCGCCTGATCCATACACGCCCCGCTGAGCCGTGGACGCTGGACAAGCTGGCCAAGGAAGCGGGCATGTCGCGTTCGGCTCTGGCTGACCGGTTCGCGGCATATACGGGCGAGCCGCCATCCCGTTACCTGACGCGCTGGCGGATGCAACTGGCTTCCAGCCTGCTGTCAAACAGCAGCGTGTCGATCGCAGAAGCGGCAGAAACTGTGGGCTACAGCTCCGAGGCAGCTTTCAAACGGGCATTCAAGAAACATGTCGGAGAGACGCCGGGTCGGGCACGCCGCGCCAGTCCGCCCGCAATAGGACAAGCCTGAGCGACGCCTGTGAGGGCGCTGGGTGGGCTGATGAGTTTTCCGGGGGAAGGGTTGCGGTCAGGTGTCCGGAGCGGGCACAGCGGCCGCATGGGCGCTGACTGGTGAGTTGACTGGGGCGCAGGTCGGGGTCCTCGTGGTAGTTGAGCTGAGTCTCCCACGCTCACCCGGATGGGCGGACGGCAGATCGCCAAGCGCGATGCGGAAGGCTTTTGACGGTGTGAAGGCCAGCGGGTCGTCGGGAGCTTGCGGGAATTCGTGCGGAGGATGCCCGATCCATTTCAGGTATACGGTTCCCTGCCGATCAATGACGGTCATGAAGGGGATGCCTCTGCCTTTTACGGCGCGCACATAGAGACGCCACGCGACCATCTGCAGCCAGATCCAGAACCTATGGGGTTCCAGACAGGAAGGCAGGGGCGAAGCCAGTGGAGCGAGCAGGGTGTCCATGCCCCAGAGTTTGCCGTCGAGCAGAGGGCGGTTGGATAGCAGATACAAAAAACCCCTGAACTGCGCGGCAGGTCAGGGGTCTTGAAAAATATGAGCTGGGGAGAGGCTGAAAGGTGTCCCCGCTCTAGCCGAGGGCTTTTTCGATTTCGCGGGCAGCGGGTTCGAATTGGTCGACGGCCGTGTCTTCGGCCAGAAGGCGTTTCGCAGCGGCCGTGGCAGCGTCTGCAGCGGCGCGGCGGACTTCCTCGGTCGCTTCGGCTTCGGCGCGGGTGATGCGGGCTTCGGCCAGCGCTTCGCGGCGGGCGAGGCGGTCTGCAATATCCTTGCGGGCCTCTTTCATGATCCGCTTGGCGTCGTCCTTGGCCTGGGCGATCATCGCTTCGGCTTCCTTGTCTGCATCCTGCTGGCGACGCTCAGCGAGGGCGAGGGCTTCAGCCGCCTGCTCGCGCAGGCTCTGGGCTTCTTCCAGCTCGTTGCGGATGTCGTCTGCGCGCTTGTCGAGGCCGCCGAGGATCGTCTTCAGGGCGCCCATGCGCCATGCGATCAACAGGAAGGCCGCGAAAGCCAGGAATGCGGTGTGCGTGACCGGATCGGTCAGCGAATACATGAAGCCGCCGATGAAGCCGCCACCGCCATGCGCATCAGATGCGGCAAAGGCGGGTGATGCGACCAGCGCAGCGAAGGTGAGGGCAGGGGCAAGACGAAGGGTCATCTGCATGTCTCTCTTAATTCAGAGCCGTCGAAACGGCTTTCTTGAGGTCAGCCGCAGAGGCCTTGAGGCCGAAACGGGCCGTCATGGCGTCAGCTGCGTCTACAGCGATTTGTTCGACATTCTGCATGGCCGTTGCGCGCAGGGCGGAGATCCGCTCTTCGGCAGCGTCCAGCTTCTTTTCGATCTCGGCGTCGACGCGAGCCGTTTCAGCCGTCATTTCGGCATCAACCTTGGCCGCTGCCTTGTTCGCTGTTTCGCGGGCTTTCGCCTTGGCCTGGGCAATGCGCAGTTCGAGCGCCTGCTGAGCTTCGGTGGCCTGCTCGTTCAGCTTGGCTGCCTGATCAAGATCAGAGGCGATGCGGTCAGACCGTTTTTCGATCGTGTCCGACATCTTTGGCAGGATGAAGCGCGAGAGGGAGAAGTAGAGGGTCGCGAAAAGGATCGCGAGCCAGAACAACTGGCCCGGCATGTGCCACGCCTCGAAAGGCGGGAACGGAGGCGGCGCGTCATCCGGTAGGTGATGGGCAGTTTCCGCAAGCAGGGCGAGCAGCATTTCAGTACCTCAAGTGCAGCATCAGGCTGGATCGGGCCGGTGGTCTATCAAGTCCGCCGGCCCGTTCTTGGCGTGTAAGTGGCTTAGACCACGAACAGGATCAGGACGGCCACGAGGAACGACAGGATGCCGAGTGCCTCTGCGAGGGCCATACCGATGAAGAGGTTACCGGTCTGCTGTGGTGCAGCGGACGGGTTGCGCATGGCAGCGTCGAGGAACGAGCTGAAGATGTTGCCCACACCGATCGCGGCACCGATCATGCCGAGAGTTGCGAGGCCAGCGCCTACATATTTGAGGCCGAGTGCGATATCGCCTTCCATGGTCGTCTCCTGTTTGGAATGCAAGGGTTTCAATAATTTGCGGCCCGTGAAGCGTGTTCGTTGGGCTGCGTCAAGTTTTTTAGTGCGTGCCCAAGGGCCGCACTGGCGAAGAGTCCTTAGTGTGACGGGTGCAGTGCGTCGTTCAGGTAAACGCAGGTCAGGATTGCGAAAACATAGGCCTGAAGACCTGCCACAAGAAGTTCGAGAGCGTTGAGCGCGATACCCATACCGAAGGCCAGGATGCCGACCACGCCCATGAACACCGCGCCGGACAGGGCCGCGCCGATGAGCTGGGCTGCAAAGGTTGCAAACAGTTTCAGCATGATGTGGCCAGCCAGCATGTTGGCGAACAGACGCAGCGCCAGTGTGACCGGACGGGCCAGGAAGGAAATGACCTCGATAGGCACGAGGATGAAATAGATCGGCCAAGGGGCGCCCGATGGGGCGAACAGCTTGAAGAAGCTGAGGCCGTTCTTCCAGATGCCGAAGCCGATGACGATGCCGATCACGAGCAGGGCCAAGGCGCCGGTCACGACCAGATGGCTGGTTGTAGTGAAGGCGTAAGGCACCATGCCGATCATGTTGGCAAAGAATACGAAGAAGAAGAGCGTGAAGACGAACGGGAAGAAGCGCAGGCCTTCTTCACCAGCGGTCGAGCGGACCATGTCGGCGACGAAGCCATAGCCGATCTCGGCCATGGATTGCGTACGGCCCGGCACCAGCGCTTTCTTGGAAGCGGCATAGCCGAAGAAGGCGATGCACAGCACCACGCCCAGCAGCATGAAGCCCGAAGCATTGGTGAAGGAAATGTCGATATTGCCGAGGCGCAGGTCCAGCCACTTCGTGACCTGGAACTGGTGGATCGGATCAATCGCGGTGTTTTGCAGAGCGAAGTTCATTCGTTCCCGGTCCCGTCTGTTGGAGCCTCAGGCTCCGATAAATTCCCTAGCGCCCGGGCATTCAGTTCCCGATAGGCGCGCATCATCGCTCGTATACCTGCTGCGAAGCCGAGTGTCCCGACAATCAGCAGGCCCCAGGGCTTTGTTCCTGCGAATGCGTCGATCCAGAAACCAATGAGGCCTCCGACAAAGATGCAGGCGACAAATTCCGCGCCGTATCGCAGGGCGTAGGCCCCGGCCGAAAGACTTCCATCATCTGCATCCAACTTGCGTTTTGCCGCATCCTTTGCCGCTCTGGCCGCCTGAGCCTGGGCGATACGTTCACCGAGGTCGTTCGGGCCTTCACTGGACATGGTTTGCTAAGCTTCGCGCAAGCGAATCCCTTCTGATGGGGTGCCCCCCGGATTTCGGCGCAAACTATGTATTGGGGGCAGGCAAGTCAACCGCGATTGCAGAAAGCTAGAGGTCTGATTCTATTGGATTTCTATAGTGTGGGTGTGCGCTACTCCGCCGCAACGAGCTCTTCGGCTGCCTGCAGGTCCACAGAAACCAGCTTGGAAACGCCTTTTTCCCGCATCGTGACGCCGAAAAGACGGTCCATCCGGCTCATCGTGACCGGATTGTGGGTAATCACCACGAAGCGCGTATCGGTGCGCTGGCGCATTTCGTTCAGCATGTTGCAGAAACGGTCGACATTGGCGTCATCGAGCGGCGCGTCCACCTCGTCCAGCACACAGATCGGCGCGGGGCGGGACAGGAAGACCGCAAAGATCAGCGCGGCCGCCGTCAGGGCCTGTTCGCCGCCGGACATGAGGTTCAGCGTGCCGAGCTTCTTGCCGGGTGGCTGGGCCATGATTTCGAGCCCGGCTTGCAGCGGGTCATCGGCATCGACGAGGCGCAGTTCAGCCTGGCCGCCGCGGAACAGGGCCGTGAACAGCGCCTTGAAGTGTTCATTGACCTGCTCGAACGCTTTCAGAAGGCGTTCGCGGCCTTCGGCGTTCAGGGCATCGACGCCCTGGCGCAGCTTGGCGATTGCAGCGACGAGGTCTTCCTTCTCGGTCACCTGCGAACCGAGCCGTTCTTCGAGTTCTTCGGCTTCTTCCTCGGCATTCATGTTCACGCCGCCCAGCTGGTCGCGCGTGCGGCGGAGCTCATCGGCGCGGCGTTCGGCATCGCGGGGCGTGAACTCGCCCATCGTCTCTTCTTCGAGGCCTGCTTCGGCAATCGCCAACAGGCCTTCCGGCGTACGCTGGAAATTGTTGCGGGCGATCTCGACCGATTCTTCGAGCCGGCCTTCGGCGTTTTCGAGCTTCACCTTCCAACCGGCAAGGTTCTCGCGCGCTTCTGAGGCGGCATTGGCGGCTGCGCGGGCGGCCTGTTCGGCCTCGCGGATGGCGGCTTCTTTTTCGGCGAGCTGGTCTGCGACGCGCTTGCGTTCGGTCTCCAGCGCTTCGACTTCGTTGCTGCGGTTCTCGATCTCGGCGGCCAGCTGTTCGGGGCGTGCCTTGGCGGCCAGGGCATCGGAAGCGGCAGACTGGCGGCGCTCGATCAGGCGCGCCACGCGCTCCTCGGTCGCGGTAATGCGGCCGGACCATGTCTTGATGTCGCGTTCGAGGCCATCGCGACGCGCAGCAGCCTGTTCGCGGCCGCGTGTAATGTCTGTCAGGCGGCCGCGCGCTTCGATCTCAGCGGTGCGGGCCTCGGCCACCATTGTGCGGGCTTCGGCGAGCCGGGTCTCGAGCGCGGTTTCATCTTCCGCCGGGCCTTCCGGCGCAATCATGGCCAGCGTCTCATTGACGATGGCAAGGTCGGCCTCGGCGCGGGTGAGGGCTTCTCCACTTGTGTCACGCTTCATGGCTGCGCGTTCGGAGGCTTGTGCTTCCTGTGAGACGCGATTGCGTGCCTCGCTGAGCGCGCGCTGGGCCGGGGCAATGGCCTGTCGCAAATCGCGGAGTTTCACCTCAGCCGTCTGACGGGCGTCACGGGCAGCTACAAGGTCTGCCTCACGCGCCTCATAGGTGGCGGTCAGAGCGGGCAGTTCAGCTTCGGCGGCTTCAAGCCGGGCCTGTTGTTCAAGACGTGCCGCTGCGCTGACCGGCGCATCTGGTGTGCGGATATAACCATCCCAGCGCCAGAGATGCCCCTCGACGGAAACCAGTCGTTGGCCGGGCTGGAGCTGGGCCATCAGGCGCTCGCCATCGGCCAAGTCCACAACGCCGCATTGGGCAAGCCGCGCTGCGAGTTCGCCGGGAGCCTCGGTCACATCTGTCAGCGGGCGGGTACCCTGCGGCAGGGACTGCGAAGCCAGCGACGCGCCGCCCCAATACATTGCGGCAGAGCGATCGGTTGGCGCTTCGATATCATCGCCCAGAGCGGCGGCAATGGCTTTCTCGTACCCATCCTGCGTACGAATGCGCTCGACAACTGGCGGGGCTTTCGGTCCTTCGGCCTTGCGAAGCAGCTTGTGCAGGCCAGCAATTTCGGCCTCGAGTGCGCGCACGTCTTGCTGGGCCGCATCCCGGGGGGCTTGTGCGGACGTTTCCGCCTCACGGGTCGAATTGAGTGTAGCCTCGGCGGTTTCGACGGCGCGTTCGGCGTCTTGCAGGGCGGCTTCGGCATCCTGTTCGGCCGCTTTGGCATCGCGCAGGCGGCCGACCAGCGACACGGCATCTTCGATCCGGGCCATTTCGCCTTTCAGGCGGTCGATTTCAGAACTGAGCTGAGACTGGCGACGCCGCTGAGCGGAGGCGTTCTCCTCCGAAGCGCGGCGCTGGGCACGCACTTCCGACAGGCGTTCCTGCGCTTCGTCGGCTGCTTTCTCGGCGCCCGCGAGACGTGTGCGGGCGTCTTCCAGCGCCTTCCGGGTCTCGGCCTCGATTTCCTCGTTCTGGGCCTCGTTCAGGACCGGTAGCGAAGACAGCTCAAACTTTGCGTGGGCGAGGGCGTCTTCGGCTTCGAGTTTCTGATCCTGCTCGCGCTCGATGTCTTCCATCAGGCGGGTCGCTTCGGCATCGAGGCGTTCATGGGTCTCGGCGGCGACCTTGCGCTCGGTTTCCAGCCTTGCCAGCGTGATGCGGGCCTGTCCGAGCTTGGCGGCGGCAACGCTTTCAGCTTCGCGCAGGGGATTGAGTCCTTCACCGGCCTCAATGCGCTCGCGTTCCCGCGTCGCGTCTTCGCGTGTCTTTTCCTCAACCGCGCGGCGGGCCTCGTCCAATTGCGTGCGAGCCGTATCGCAGGCGAGTTTGGCCTCATGCCAGCGCAGGTGCGCGATCAGGGCGTCGAGGGCGTGGATCTCTTCAGACAGGCGCTTGTATTTGCGGGCCTTGGCGGCCTGGCGCTTGAGGCTGGCGAGCTGGCGCTCGACTTCAGCGGAGACTTCCGACAGGCGCTCCAGATTGGTCTCGGCGCCGTTCAGCTTCAGCTCGGCTTCGTGACGGCGGGAATTGAGGCCTGCAATGCCGGCGGCTTCCTCAAGGATACGGCGGCGGTTCTGCGGCTTGGAGCCGATCAGTTCCGAAATCTGACCCTGGCGTACGAGAGCCGGGGAGTTCGCGCCGGTCGAAGCATCCGCGAACAGGAGCTGGATGTCCTTGCCGCGTACAGTCCGGCCATTCAGCTTGTAGGTGGAGCCTGCGCCGCGCTTCAGGCGGCGGATGACTTCCAGTGTGTCGGAGGCGTTGAATTCCGGTGGCGCGGTGCGTTTGGAATTGTCCAGCACGAGCGTGACTTCAGCGGTCTCGCGGGCGGGGCGGCCATCCGCACCGGAGAAGATGAGGTCATCCATCTCCCCGCCGCGCATGGCACGGGCAGAACTTGCGCCCATGGCCCAGCGAAGGGCTTCCAGAAGATTGGACTTGCCACAGCCATTCGGCCCGACGATCCCGGTCAGGCCGGGTTCGATTGGCACGTCCTGAGGGTCCACAAAGGATTTGAAGCCAGCAATACGGAGTTCGGTTATCTTCATACTGGCTCCCCCATATCCCTACTCGTCTGTGGAGACGCCGGCAGCTTCAAGCGCAGCGTCCAGCGCGGCTGTGACCTTGTCAGCGGAGTTCATGTTGGCGAACTGGTGCACTTCACCATTGATAATGAAGGTTGGTGTGCCGGTGACGCCGAACTTTTCGGATGTCTGGTAGATGTCCGCCATCTGCTGGCGCAAGTCGCGATTGTTCATGCAGGCATCGAAGTCGGCCTCGGTCTCGATGCCATGACGCTGGCCAATGGTCTGGAGCATGGCCTTCAGGACGCCGTTTTGCGCAGATTCAATGATGCCGGACTGGTATTCGAACAGCTCGTCCAGCACGTCGAAATACTTGTCTTCGCCCGCGCACATGGCGACGAGGTAGGCAGGCACATCCGGTGCGTGCAGTGGGTATTCGCGGAAGACGAGTTTCACCTTGCCGGAGTCGATATAGTCCGACTGGACAACTGGCTGGATGTCGTCATGCCAGTATTTGCAGGCCGGGCAGGTGGGTGAGGCATACTCGATCAGGGTGACAGGTGCGTCGGCCGCCCCTTTGACGTGGCCAAGCTCGCTGCCAGCGGTCACGGCGTCGCCACCTGCAGGCGATGTGTCGGCACCGGTGTCGCCACAGGCGACCAGGGCCAGCGCTGAAATCGCTGCAAGCGCAGTGCGTCGTGAGAAGAAATTCATGGTCATAACCTTCGCGTTAAGGATTGAGTCGGTTTGGTTGCCAATTGATTAACTGCAACCACCTGTTCTGTTAACTAATTTGCCTCTGAACCGGTCGAATCGGAGAGCGCGGCAAGCTGTGTGTCGAGGTAAGCGGCGAACGCATCGGCCGACTTGAAGTCGTCATCGACATATTTTTCCTCGCCATTGATAACCAGCGTTGGCGTGCCGCGCAGCTCATATGCCTCGGCGCTTTCCTGCACTTCGGCCATGTCGAGCCGAACATTCATGTCGGTGTAGCAGGCATTGAACGTGTCGACGTCCCGAATGCCATAGGGCGTGCCGATCTCGATGAAAGTGTCGAGCACTGTACCAGCTTGCGCAGACTTGATGACATCAGGCTGGCGCGCAAACATTGTGTCGGTTGCCTCGAAGAATTTGTCCCGGCCGGCGCAGCGCGCCATGGTGACGAGGGCCGTATCGACATCATTGCGCAGGACTTCACGGAAGATGAAACGGACCTTGCCGGTCTCGATATAATCGGCCTCGATGCGTGGCAGGATCTTGTCGTGGAAGTATTTGCATCCACCGCATGTGAGAGACCCGTATTCGATGATCGTCAGTGGCGCGTCTTTCGAGCCCTTGGAGTGGCCAACAGACAGGTCTTCGGCAAGGGCAGGCATGGCCAGGAAGGCGGCAGCCGTGACGGCAGTCAGAATGGATTTCAGCATGTCGGGGCTCCTTGCGGGCAGGGCGGGGTCAGAATGGCAGGCCGCCATCCTTGCCAGGCTTGGCAGGGGGCGGCGTATCTTCTGCGGTTAACATGGCCTCACCGAGCGCAACAATTGCGGCGCGCAGCTTGTCGTTCTGGATTCCGGAGGTCGATTCCTCAAGTTCCTTGCGCTCTTTCAGTGAGAGCGGCCGCGTTTTGCGACGCAGTGTCTTGGGCGGTTCTGTGCCGAGCGATCCCTGCTTGATCTTGATGGCGGTAATGTCGCCGCCTGCGGACACTGACACGCGCTGTCGCAGCGTTTCGGACTGGTGCTGCACCATCGGGGCGGCTTGCGGCACGACGAGCAGGGTCAGCACGCGACCATCCTTGCCACCGCTGAGCCGCTCCGGGCGGCAGTATTTATAGAGTTGTTCGCCTGCGATCTCGCGCCAGCGCTGGCGGAGTACCTGAATGGGGGGCAGTTTCTTGGCGCCGGATTTACGCCCGACCCGTTCCGCGGCAAGCCCGACCTGGCGCATGTTGGAATAAGTGCGTGTCGCGCGCTGGTAGCGCAGGCGGACGCGCGCGCGAGCTTCCTCTATGGGATCAAGGGTTGATCTCGTGACCATTCGTACGAGATTGCACGGCTTTCGGGCGAGGAAAAGGCATGGCACCGGCAAAGCACAGAGATTTGAACAGCCTGCCGGGCAAATTGCTGCCGTGGTTCGAGCGTCATGCACGCGACTTGCCCTGGCGCACGCTGCCGGCAGACCGGGCTGTGGGCGAGCGGCCTGACCCGTACCGTGTCTGGCTCTGCGAGATCATGATGCAGCAGACGACCATCCCGCATGGCACCCCATACTTTCATACCTTCCTTACGCGCTGGCCAACCATTGAGGCGCTGGCGGCGGCAAAGGATGAAGAGGTGATGAGTGCGTGGGCGGGCCTCGGCTATTATGCGCGAGCGCGGAATTTGCTGAAATGTGCGCGTGAAGTCGCTGCACGCGGAGGCTTTCCGGAAACAGAGGCCGAACTGCGCAAACTGCCCGGTATCGGGCCATATACGGCTGGCGCGATCGCGGCGATTGCCTTTGACCAGAAAGCGGCGGCGGTGGATGGCAACGTCGATCGCGTGTTCGCGCGCCTGCTGGCATTGAAAGGCGAATGGGCCGCTGAGAAGAAGGTGATTGCCGAAACAGTGCGGGCGCTGGTGCCGGAGGACCGGCCGGGAGAATTTGCTGAAGCGCTGATGGATCTGGGCGCAACCGTGTGCACGCCGACCAAGCCGAACTGCCTGATCTGTCCACTGTCGTCCCTGTGCGCAGCGCGGGCCGAAGGGGCGCCTGAACGCTATCCGATCAAGCCCGCAAAAGTGCCAAAGCCCGTACGGTTTGGAATTGCTTATGTGTTGGTCGTGAAGGGGGAAGCGCTGCTGGTGCGCCGCCCGGACAAGGGCCTGCTCGGCGGGATGCTGGCGCTGCCGACGGGCGATTGGGTGGAGGGCGATTTTCCGCAAACGCCTTCGCCTGCCGAAGCGGCCTGGGAGGAGGTCGGCGAGGTACGCCATGTCTTCACGCATTTCGCGTTTCGCTTTCGGGTGATGCGCGCCGAGGCATCGCGCAAGCCGAAAGTTGCCGATGGCCGGTGGGTTAAACTCGATGAGGTCGAAGGCCTGCCAAGCGTGTTTGCCAAGGCGTTCCGGCTGGCAGTTGCGTAAATTTAGTTACCGCTAACACTGGACAATATCATCGCCTTCGGGAAAGTTCCTGCCAAAATACAAGAGGGCGGAACAGGACATGTTTACCAGCAAGACGATGATGGCATGCGGGGCATTGGCCCTGATTGGACTGGGCGCACATGCAGAGGCGCCGAAGCTCGCCAGCCTATTTGGTGACCATATGGTGATCCAGCGCGATGCACCGGTGCGCCTGTTCGGAACGGCGGATCCCGGCGCGGAATTCATCGTTTCGCTGGACGCGGCGTCCACGCCTGTTCGTGCCGGCCGGGACGGCCGATGGTGGGTCGAGTTTCCCGAGCTTTCAGCAGGCGGATCACATGAAATTTCGCTCACCGTTGAAGGCGATACAGTGCAGGCGTTAGAGGATGTGCTGGCGGGCGATGTGTTCTTGTGTTCCGGCCAGTCGAACATGGAATATCCACTGTCACGTGTGACCTATGCTGAACGGGAAGTCGCAGCTGCGGACCACTCCAATATTCGCCTGCTGCAAGTCGAGAAGGATCTTTCGCTTGCTCCGAATGCGGACTTGCCGGGCGACAGCGCTTGGGCCGTCACGACGCCGGAGACCGCAGCGGGGTTCTCGGCAGTCTGTTACTATGCCGGGCGGGCATTGTCAGAAGCCTATGATGTTCCTGTCGGTCTGATCAATTCGAGCTGGGGCGGCTCACGCATCGAGCCCTGGATTGACGGCGAGATCATCGGCGCAATGCCGGACCATACCGAACAAGTGGCTTTGCTGGAAACCTACAAGACTGACCGGGGCGCGGCAGCGAAGATCTATTCGGAAAGCTGGCAGCAGAACTGGCGGGACGACCCCGCGACCGAAGGAACTGCGCCGTGGGAAGATGCAGACGCAGACGAGTGGAAGCCCGTGCCCGGCACGCTACGCGACTGGCGCAAATGGGGAGACGCGGAACTCACCGATCATCTCGGCATGGTCTGGCACAGGGTCAGTTTTGATCTGACTCCTCAGCAGGCAGAGCAGGCTGCGACGATCCATATTGGCGCGGTCGATGATACCGACATGACCTGGCTGAACGGCACGGCAATTGGCACGACATTCCATTGGGGAGGATTGCGCGCGTACGGGGTTTCAGCCGATCTCCTCAAGCCGGGCAAGAACACTATTTTGGTCAACTCCCATAATGATTATGGCGATGGTGGCATGAACGGACCGGCTTCTGAATTGCGCGTGGAATTGGAGGACGGCTCAAGCCTGTCGCTGGCCGACGGGTGGGCCTATCGCAAAGTGGATTCGGCCGTAAGCGCTCCGAAGCCTGCGCCCTGGTTCACGATCAAGGGCTACACGATGTTGCACAATGCGATGATTGCGCCGTTGTCTGGCATCCGCCTGAAAGGGGCAATCTGGTATCAGGGCGAATCCAATGCGGGCGATGGCGTCGCCTATGAAAGTCTGCTTGATCTGCTGGTGCAGGATTGGCGCGCGAAGTTTGGAGCTGACTTGCCCGTAGCTGTTGTGCAGCTGCCGCGATATGGCGCGCTACCCACAGAGGCTGGCAAGCCGGGCTGGGGGGTGATCCGAGAATCCATGCGCCGCGTCGCTGCCAGGGATGATCGTGTGGCGCTCGCCGTGACGATTGATATGGGCGATCCGGTGGACATTCATCCGCCAAACAAGCTCGCGGTGGCCGAACGGGTCGTGCGGGTGATGAAGTCTCTCGTTTATGGTGAGGTGGATGCAGGCGCGTCTGGCGCCGTGGCGAGTCGGGCGGTGCGAAACGGCAGCACAATTCGTATTGCGTTTGAGGGTGTGGAAGACGGCTTGGTGACGGTCAGTGCAGGGAATGTGATTGGCATGGAGCTGTGTGATGCGGATGCGTGCAAATATGCTTCAGCCAAGCTTGATGGCGATACTGTGGTCGTGCAGGCAGAAGATGAGGCGGTGTCCGAGGTCCGCTATTGTCAGGGCGATTCCCCCCTCTGCAATCTCTTCGACGGGACCGGGATGCCGGCCGGTCCGTTCTGGATCGCGGTTGAGTAGCGCCAGCCTATTCAGCAGGCACCATCTCTGGGGCGTCATTGTGGACAGCGCGGCGGATAACATCGTCATAGCCATGCGAGATGCAATCAAATGTCTCGTAATAGCCGCGGGATGACAGCAGCTTGTGGAGCCGTTTCAGCCTGTAAGGCGGGATTGATGCAAACATGTGATGCTCGAGATGATAGTTCACATCATTCGGCGCGATCAGCACGCGCTGCCAGAATGGGGCGACCGTGGTGCCGGTATTGAGGCGCGGATCGAGGCTGGTCCGGTCTTTCGCGGTGCCATGCTCGCCGATCTGGCGCAGGCGCACTATGGCTGGATAGATGAAGAGTTCTGCCGCCCACCACATGAGATAGGCCCACGGTGCGCCAATAGCGGTGAGGGTGCCGGCCAGTGCGATATGGAACGTGAGCCACGGCCAGTTGCGCGATAGTTTGAAGCTGCGGATCTTGCGCAGCGTATCGCGCAGGCCCGTCTGGCCGGTCAGGTCGCGCACGAATTTTCGACGCAGGCTGTCCTTCGGGACAGGGTAGTTCTTTACAAAGATGATGTCCGGATCGTCTGGCGTGCCCGCATATTTGTGGTGCTTCAAATGGTAGGCGCGATAGGCGGGCAGGGAGATGTTCATCGGCGCGCCCGCGATCCAGTGGCCCACGAAATCATCGACCCGCTGACTCTTGAAAAAGGCGTGGTGGGCGCAATCGTGATTGATGATGCCCAGGCCGAGCTGGCGACCTCCCAGAATGAGGATACCTGCGAGGATTGTCAGCGGATTTGGCCAGATGATGGCGACCGCAAAGGCCGCAATGATCAACCCCCAATTCCAGACAAGCGTCGCCAACGCGCGAAGATCAGACTTCTTGCGCAACTCGCGAAGCTCATCCTTTGTCAGCGCTTCGGATAGCTTCATCGTGTTCGACATGGCAGTTCTCCATCCTGTGCTTTAAGGTTTGTTACATATAATTTCATTATGAGTCAATTCGTGTATTATTTTGAGCCTCTCAAGTCTGAAGACGTGTCAGCGCGCGCGCTTATCCTGTCCTTGATGAGCAGTACGACGGATGCGCCCCAGCCGATTGGTCGGCTTATCAATGCGGCGGCACTGTTCGGGATCGAGGCGGCGACCCTGCGTGTGGCTGTGACGCGCCTGATGAAGGATGATCTGCTGGAGAGCCGAGAACGCGGTGTCTATGTTCCAGGCCCCAGAGCGCAGGCACTCAAGCGTCGGGTGCAGCAGTGGCAGAATGTGGGTGACCGGGTGGTCGACTGGAATGGCGACTGGCTGGTGGCGTTGACCAAGCATCTTGGCCGGAGCGACCGTAAGCAGCTTCGGGCACGTGAGCGGGCGTTGGCCCTGTTCGGATACCAGCAGACGGAGGAAGGTTTCTGGGTTCGTCCTGCCAACCTGGCGAGTGAACTGGACACGCATCGGACCAGTCTGATCGATATCGGCGCGGATGACGGTATTATCCTGACCCGAACCTCTCAGGTCGCGATGGCGGGGTCGTTTGACTGGACGCGCCTGTGGTCACCGGAAGAGTTGTCGCAATCCTATGCGCGCGCGATCCAGGCCATGGAGACCAGTCTGGCTGGCTTGATGACGCGCAGCGTGGATGAGGCAGCGCGCGAGACCCTCCTGATCGGGCAGCCGGTGATCCGGGCGATCAATTTCGACCCATTGCTGCCACCGGCGCTCGGAGACCAGGAAGGGTTCCTGCGGATGGCGGACAAGATGCTGGAATACAATCAGATCGGACAGATCTGCTGGCAACGCTATTATGATGCCATAGAAAAAGCGGCGCAGGACTGATCCAGCGCCGCCTTCGTCCAAGGGGTCGGACAGGCGCTAGTTGAGGCCCATTTCCTCGCGGTAGCGTCGGCGCAGCATGTCGATTGGAGCGAGGTTCCGCTTGGGATCCTCATAGTGCCAATAAGTCCAGCCATTACAGGCCGGCGCCTGTTGGACATGTGCGCCGAGGCGGTGGATCGATCCGGTGGACGTGCCGGTGGTCAGCGACCCGTCGACGCGAATGCGTGCCTGATAGCGGCGCTGTGGGCTGAACAGGCGGTCGCCAGGTTTCAGCCAGCCATTTTCCAGTAGTGCGCCGAATGGCACGCGCGGCAGGGATTTCTTGCTGCGCTCCGTTTCGAGCACAGCGCCTTCAATGGGCTCGATAGCCTTCAGGCGGGCCCGCGACAGGCGCGCATAGGTCTCGTCGCGCTCGATGCCGACATAGTTGCGACCGAGGCGTTTGGCAGCGGCGGCGGTGGTCCCGGTGCCGGAGAATGGGTCGAGGACCGTGTCGCCCGGATTGGTCGTTGCCAGCAGGACGCGCTGCAAAAGGCTTTCCGGCTTCTGCGTCGGGTGGGCTTTCTTGCCGTCGTCATCCTTGAGGCGCTCGCCGCCTGTGCAAAGCGGGATCATCCAGTCGGAGCGCATCTGCTTGTCGTCATTGAAGACTTTCAGCGCGTCGTAATTGAATGTGCATTTAGACTGTTCGGACTTTCCGGCCCAGATCAGGGTTTCGTGGGCATTCTGGAAGCGGGTGCCCTTGAAGTTCGGCATGGGGTTCGATTTCAGCCAGATCACGTCATTCTGGATCCAGAAGCCCTGATCCTGCAGGATCGCGCCGACGCGGAAGATGTTGTGGTACGAGCCAATCACCCAGATTGCGCCATCATCCTTCAGGACGCGGCGGCACTCTTCCAGCCACTGGTGGCAGAACAGGTCATAGGCATCGAAGCTGTCGAACTTGTCCCAATCGTCGTCAACACCATCGACCACGGACTGGTCGGGACGGGTCAGACCACCACCAAGCTGGAGGTTGTAGGGAGGGTCGGCAAAGACGAGATCAACCGACCTGTCCGGCAGGCGTGACAGGATGTCGATGCAATCGCCCTGCATGATCACGTTCTTCTGTAATTCCATTGGTTCAGCCCCGCTTGCGCTATGTGTCTTATCGAAGCGCGAATCAGTGCCGGACGCCGGTTTCTGAATCCCTAATTATTGCGCATCCGAATCAGCCCGAAATGTTTCGATATCGAAACTAACCGCAGATTTTCCCTGTGGATAGTGCTGTGGATAAAATCGGGGAAAGCCTGTGAATTGGCAGTGTGTAAGGTGCGGCATGCAAGGCCACATTTCGGAAAAGACCCGTTACCCCACCAAATTCAGGGTTTGTCCTTATCCCGCTTTCTGAGGCTTTGCCTACACTTCCGGAAAATGGAGGCGAGACGACAATGACCGCAAAAAGCATGAAAGCCGCCGTGGTGCGTGAATTTGGCAAACCGCTGGTGATTGAGGAGGTGAAAACTCCGGAGCCGGGGCCGGGCGAAATTCAGGTGAAGATCGAAGCGTGCGGCGTCTGCCATACCGATTTGCACGCCGCGCATGGTGACTGGCCGGTAAGGCCCAATCCGCCCTTCATACCGGGTCATGAGGGCGTTGGTTTCGTCTCGGGCGTGGGAGCGGGTGTCACGCATGTAAAGGAAGGTGACCGGGTGGGCGTGCCGTGGCTCTATTCCGCGTGCGGGCATTGTGATCATTGCATGGGCGGCTGGGAGACTCTCTGCGAGAGCCAGCGCAATACCGGCTATTCCGTGAATGGCGGGTTTGCCGAATACGCCATAGCGGACCCGAACTATGTGGGGCATTTGCCGGATAATATTCCATTCGTGGAAATCGCACCGATCCTGTGCGCAGGCGTTACGGTCTACAAGGGGCTCAAGGTGACCGACACCAAGCCCGGCGACTGGGTGGTGATTTCAGGCGTGGGCGGTCTTGGCCACATGGCGGTTCAATACGCAAAAGCCATGGGGCGTCGCGTGGCGGCGGTGGATATCGATGATTCCAAGCTTGCTCTCGCGAAACAGCTTGGCGCGGAAGTGACTGTGAATGCCGCCAAAACGGATCCGGCAGCCTTCCTGCGCAAGGAGATTGGCGGAGCACATGGCGCTCTCGTCACGGCCGTGTCAGTGAAGGCCTTTGAGCAAGCGCTCGGCATGGTCAGGCGGGGTGGGACGGTTTCGCTGAACGGATTGCCGCCCGGCGACTTTCCTCTGTCGATTTTCAACATGGTGCTGAATGGGATCACGGTGCGCGGGTCCATTGTCGGGACGCGGCTGGATCTCCAGGAATCGCTGGATTTCGCCAAGCTTGGCGCCGTGAAAGCCCATACGGCAACGGCACGTCTGGAAGAGATCAACAGTGTATTCGACAAGATGCTCGCGGGTGACATCGACGGACGGATTGTGCTCGATTTCTCCTAGATATCGAGGCGCATCTGGCCGCCGTAATCCTCAATGATGCGAAAGAGGTCAGTGCGCAGGGCGCCCCGTGGCTGGTTCATGCCGAGCTTGGCAGCGCAGCGGCCGAAGCGCCGTGAGATGATGTCGGCCACCGGGCCGCCGCCGCGCATCCGTTCATGCCAGTTGGCGTCATAATCCTTGCCGCCGCGCATGTCCCTGATGTGGTTGATCACCCGGGCGGCCCGATCCGGTACATGCTGGACCAGCCATTCATGGAACAGATCCTTGATCTCGTAGGGCAGGCGCAACAGCACATAGCCCGCACGGGTCGCGCCATGATCGGCGGCGGCTTCCAGCAGGTTTTCGATCTCATGATCATTGAGGCCGGGAATGATTGGCGCAGTCATTACGGTTACTTCAATACCTGCGTCGCTGAGGGCGCGGATCGTGTCCAGTCGACGCTGCGGCGTGGCGGCGCGCGGCTCCATCTTGCGTGAGAGCGTGCGATCCAGCGTGGTCAGAGAGATGCCAACCCGTGCGAGCCCCGCTTCGGCCATCGGCGCGATCAGGTCGATGTCGCGCTGGATCAGAGCTGACTTGGTCAAAAGGCTGAGCGGGTGGCGGTGCGCGGACAGAACCTCCAGCAGGCTACGGGTCAGGCGCTTTTCCCGCTCTACGGGCTGGTAGGCATCGGTATTCATACCCATCGCGATGACCCGGGGGATATAGCGCGGCCGCGACAATTCCCGTTTCAGCAGTTCGACGGCATTGTCCTTGAAGAACAGCTTGCTCTCGAAATCGAGCCCTGCCGAAAGCCCACCCCAGGCATGGGTTGGTCGAGCAAAGCAATAGATGCAGCCATGCTCGCAGCCGCGATACGGGTTTACCGTTCTGTCGAACGAGATGTCAGGCGATTTGTTGAAGGTGATGATGGTGCGGGCCGAATCCTTCATCAGAAGGGTCTCCATCCGGTTGTCATCATCCTCAATCGTGCCCCAGCCATCATCAAAGGCCTGGCGTGTTTCGAGCTCGAAACGGCCGGTCTGGTTTGAGATCGCTCCGCGCCCACGCTGCTGGAAGCGTTCTTCAACCCGGCGTGTGTCGATCAAATTTATTCTGCCGGTGGGGGAGAGTTTCTGTCCAGTTCTCATGACCAGAACAGGCCACAGATAACGAAACAAATCAAGAACATAAATTTCCGTGAATGCCGAAAACCTGTGGAATCAAATGCCCTTTAGCGAGCAGAAATTTTCCAGAATTTGACGGACACGGGCTGGCATCTGGCGGGCCAGGACATCCTGCGTTTCACCGATCTTCTCATATTCATGTCGGCCAGCCAGCGCCGAGGTCTTTCGTCCGGCCATACTCCAGCTGGCAAACATGCGCAGCTCTGCGGATTCGGCCAGAACCGTGGTGACCGAAATATGGCGAGGGTCTTGGACAATACGGTTGAAGACCTCTTCGACGTTCAGTCGTGTGCCTTCCAGCACCTGGAGAAAGTTCAAACCATTATAGATCAGGACCCCCGTTATGTTCCGAGGTGCATTATTGCGGATCGACGCGTCAACAATCGCATCGACATCGGCGGACGTGAGGGCGTCAGACGCAGTGCTGATATAGATCAGTCGATACATGGGCGTCCTGCTCTCTGGGGCCAAGAATTCTGTTGGACAATGCTTTTCCGTTGGGGACGATAACCTGGGTCAAGTTAACGAAGTTTGTTTGCATTCCACCTTCGCCAATCCGGCTCTTCATCCAGATCCTGCAATGTTTCCAACAGTGTCAGGCGAAATGAGGAGGGAAGGTTTGCTTGCACATCAGCGCGTGCATGGGGACCGGACCAGCGTACATTGTCGAAAAGTGATGGAAGACCGGGGCGTTTGTTCACACCGAAAAGCCAGAAGCCGCCATCATCTGCTGGGCCAAACACGGCATCGTTGCGTTGTAACGCACGAACGGCCTGGCGTAGCAGAGTGGCAGAAATGTCCGGAGCATCGGTGCCAATGAAGAGGACCGGCCCATTCGGCGAGTCGGCGAGGCCTTTGCCAAGTCGCTCGGTCAGCGTGCCCGCCCCCTGACTGAAGCGGCGCAGATGTGGCGGCCATATCCCGCCCAGTGTTTCGCCAAGCGCGTAGTCTGGCGCGAGATAGAGGGCCACGTCCAGGCCGCTGGAGCGGACGGCTCGCATGGTGCGGGCGAGCGTGAAGTGTGCAATGCGGCGCGCTTCGGTACGGCCCAAACCGGCGGCGAGTCGCGTCTTGGCCAGCCCCATGCGGGGCGGCTTGGCGAAGATGAGGACGCGGGTGCGCCGCATCAACGATACGCCTTGGCGAGGATTTCGGGTTTCGCCCCCAACAAGAAGCGGGTGAGCAGGAAGGCATTGCTCCAGGCGCGTTTGCGCCAGCCATCGCGCTCATACTTTTCAGCCGAGGTGCGCGCGTCGGCGCTCAGGAGGACAAGCCGTTTCTTGCCGAGGGCCCTTGCTATCATCACGTCTTCCATCAAGGGCACGTCGGCAAAGCCGCCGACCGCATCGTACAGCTTGCGGGAGATCAGCAGACCTTGATCGCCATAGGGCAGGCCGAACATGCGCGCGCGCCGATTGGCGCGAGCTTCCAGCCAGCGGGCGGCGCGATCGTCTGAGCGGTATTTGAGTGTGAAAGCCGCGGCCGATTCAGTGCGGCGCTCCATATGATGGGCGGCGCGTTCAGCCCAGTCGGGTGAGAGATACGTGTCGGCATGCAGAAAGAGCAGCCAGTCGCCGCGTGCAGTGTCGGCGCCGGCGGCGAGTTGCGCGCCGCGACCGCTGGCGCCGGTGATCCACGTCGCGCCGGTGTCCCCGGCAATGCGCGGCGTAGCATCGTCCGAGCCGCCATCTGAGACAATCACCTCACGGATCAGCCCCAGTTCAAGCCCCGGCATCAAGGCCTGCAGACACTCCGGCAGGTCGCTGGCGGCGTTCAGTGTGGGAATGATGATCGAGAGCGGTGCGGGCATTTTTTCTCCCTATCAGGCAATCGCATGGCGCGGAACCGGGCAGGGGTTAACGCGTTTGAGAGAAACCAGACAAAGGATCCCTCACATGCCGTCGATTTACGAAACCCTGAAGAAAGACCATGACTCCCATCGCGACCTGTTGGCCCAACTGGCCGAGACAGAAGGCGACTCGTCCAAGCGCCGCAAGCTCTGGAAAGAGTTCTATTACGATGTGGGCGGGCATGCCGCCGCCGAGGAAGAGACATTTTATGCGCCCCTGATGAAGGGCGAGGAGGGCCAGCCGAAGGGCCGTCACTCGGTTGCCGAGCACAAGGAACTGGACGACATCATTCAGGAACTGGATGAAATGGACATGAGTTCGCCCGGCTGGCTGACGCGTTTCAAGACGCTGCGCCATGATTACGAGCATCATATCGATGAGGAAGAGACCGAAATCTTCCCCGTCGCAAAGGACGTGATCGGCCCTGATAAAGATGGCTCGATCGGCGAAGCCTTCCTTGAGCGCAAGCAACGCGAAATGAAGCTGGTTGATCAGAAGGCCGAGGAGGCTCTGGAGGAATAGTTCCTCCGGGTGGCTGACCTCTAGCCTCCAAGTTCTCCCAGACGCTGCTCGACCAGCAACAAGTCCCGCCATGCGCGGGACTTGTCCTGTGGGCGGCGCAAAAGATAGGCCGGGTGCAGGATCGGGATCAGCGGGGCGGTGAATCCACCGGCGGTCTTGAAAACATGTTCCGTGCCACGCAGGCGCATGATGCCATCTGCGCTATCGAGCAAGGACTTGGCTGGCACGCCGCCCGCTGCAATAATCACTTTCGGAGCGACCAGTTCCACCATCCGATCCACAAACGGACGACATACGGCGAGCTCCTCGGCTTCCGGATTCCGGTTGGCCGGGGGGCGCCAGTAGTTCACATTGGTAATGAAGGCATTTTCCGTGCGGTCACGGTGAATGGCCGCCAGCATCTTGTCGAGCAGCTGTCCGGCCTTGCCCACAAAGGGCAGGCCCTTGCGGTCCTCTTCGGCGCCCGGCCCTTCGCCGATCACCATCAGGCTGGCACCCGGCGTGCCATCATAGACGACTGTATTTTCTGATGCGCTTTTCAGCGGGCTGCCTTCAAAGGCTACGATGGCGGCTTTTAGCGCCTCGACCGAATCACAGGCCGCTGCGGCAATTTTGGCCTCTTCAACCCAGTCCGTTTTCTTCCGGCGTGGGCGGCGCACAGGGGCATCCTGGGCAACTGCAGCAGGCGGCGCGGCACTGTCGGCAACCTTCAGATAGGCCTTTACCGCTGCGTCATCGACTTCCACGCCCATGTCGCCCCACCACTCGGTGAGGGCCTTAATTGCATCAATTGACGCAGGGGTGGGCATCTGGACGCTCTGGACCTTCCTGATAGACGCTGTAATTGCTTAATCAAATGGGCTTATGAGCGGGCACCCTATCACCCGCAAGGAGGAGAAACCAATGGCTGATGACGCTGTACAGCGCGAGTCGATGGAATATGACCTGGTCATCGTTGGCGGTGGCCCTGCGGGTCTGTCCGCGGCGATCCGGGCAAAACAACTCGCACAGGAAGCTGGCGAAGACATTGAAGTCGTCGTGATCGAGAAGGGCGGCGAGATTGGCGCTCACATTCTGTCCGGCGTGGTCATGGACCCGGTCGGCCTCGACAAGCTGATCCCCGGCTGGCGTGAGCGCGACGACCGTCCGCTGAAGACCGAAGTCACCGGCGACAAGTTCAAATTCCTCGGCCCGAAGGGCGAGGCAGACATTTCCTGGCTGCCTATGCCGGGCTTCATGAAGAACCATGGCAACTATACTGGCTCGCTCGCCAATGTGGCGCGCTGGCTGGGCCAGGAAGCCGAGAATATGGGCGTGGAAATCTTCCCCGGCTTTGCCGCCTCAGATCTCGTGCTGGGTGAAAATGGCGAAGTCAAAGGCATCGTCGCCGGTGTCATGGGTATCGCCGCCGATGGTACGCACAAGCCGGACTATGAGCCGGGCATGGAGTTGCTCGGCAAATATGTCCTGTTCGCCGAAGGCGCCCGGGGCTCGCTGACGAAGCAGCTGATTGCCAAGTACAATCTGGATGAAGGCCGCGACCCGCAGAAATTTGGCCTCGGCCTGAAAGAGCTGTGGTCCATACCCGAAGAGCAATTCAATGAGGGCTACGTCCAGCACACGATGGGCTGGCCGCTCGATAACTCGACCGGCGGCGGCAGCTTCCTCTACCATTTCCGAGACAATGGCGAGCCGTTCGTATCGGTCGGCTTCGTGGTTCACCTGAACTATGAGAACCCGTACATTTCGCCCTATCAGGAATTCCAGCGCTTCAAGCACCACCCCTCCGTGCTGCCGCACCTGGAAGGCGGCAAGCGTGTCGCCTACGGCGCGCGGGCCATCACCGAGGGCGGCTTTCAGTCGGTGCCGAAACTCTCATTCCCCGGCGGCGCGCTGATCGGGTGTGGTGCAGGCTTCGTCAACGTGCCGCGCATCAAGGGCAGCCACAATGCGATCCTGACGGGCATGATGGGTGCGGAAGCCGCCTATGAAGCCATCAAGGCTGGCCGTCAGGGCGACGTGCTGACCTCATACGAGGACGCCTACAAGGCTTCTTCGGTCTACAAGGAGCTGAAGCAGGTGCGGAACGTGAAGCCGCTCTGGTCCAAGCTGGGAACGGCGATCGGTATTCCGATGGGCGGCCTCGAAATGTGGATTTCCAGCCTGTTCGGCGGCTTCTCCTTCTTTGGTACGCTGAAGCATGGCAAGACGGATGCAGCCGCACTGAAGCCAGCCAAGAAGTTCAAGCCGATCGACTATCCGAAGCCGGATGGCAAGATCAGCTTCGACAAGCTGACCAATGTGTCCTTCACCAATACCTATCATGGCGAAGACCAGCCCGTTCACCTTGTCGTGAAGGACATGGCGCTTCAGAAGGCTTCCGAGCATGATGTCTATGCTGGCCCATCGGCGCGTTACTGCCCGGCAGGCGTCTATGAGTGGATTGAGGAGGGCGGCGAACTGAAGTTCCAGATCAACTCCCAAAACTGTATTCACTGCAAGACTTGCGACATCAAGGATCCAAATCTGAACATCAATTGGACCGTGCCCGAAGGTGGTGGCGGCCCGGCCTATCCGAACATGTAATCAGGGCTTCAAGCCTTATGGTTTCCGGAAAGCGCGATGGGGTTAACCCTGTCGCGCTTTCTCCATTTCGCGCCTTGCTCTTGCCGCATCGGACTGCTTCACTCGGCGTCAAAGCGAACCCGAAGTGAGCCATTCATATGCGCCCAAGACTAACTCTTACTGCCTCTATCCTGACCCTTTCGCTCGCCCTTGGGGCCTGCGCCACAGAGCCCGCGCCTGCCTTGCAGGAGGTCGAGGCCGAAGTGCCGATCGCTCAAAGCGCTGTGCCACTCTCCCCGGCGGCCCGCGCCACGGCCGTGATAGGGGCAAACGGCAAGCCGGTCGGTATTTCCGCGTATCCGGCGCCGCTGGATGCGGTGAAGGCCGGTGACATGGCCGCCTTCCTTCAGATGACCTCCGGCCTGTCGCAGGAAGACCGCGATGTCAGTCCACTATTTGATGCCTTCCTGGCGCTGGACCGGGCGGCTGACGGCGACACGGTTGCGGCGCGCAACATATTGAAGACCTCCAACAGCCAGAGCGATGAAGAGGGCGAGACCGGCTTTTACGCCTTTCTTGATGCGTGGTTGCTCGCCATGGACGGGCGTCCGGATGAGGCGATCGAGCGCCATCGCGGTGCTGCGGGGGCCATGCCCGGTCTGACGGGAGACCTGTCCCTTGCCGCCATGCTGGAAGCATCGGGACGGCCAGAGCAGGCGCTCGCGGTCTATGAGTTCATGACACCTGCCGAGATCGAGGCGCCGGAACATCAGTTTGATCCGAAGGGCCTGCTCTATAGCCACGTCCGCACGGTAATTTCTCGCCATGCACTGTTGTTGCAGCGGCTTGGTCGGATCGAGGAGTCCAAGGCGGTTTACCAAAAGCTGGCTGATGCAGAGCCTGAAGAGGCGATCAGCTACGCAGCCGCCATTGAAAGCCTTGAGACCGGAAAAAATCTCGACAATGAACCCCTGGATGTGCCGGCTGCATTTGCGCAGTCGCTGGCGGATGTTTCGCGCGCTCTGCAGGAGCAGCGCATTATTCGCACGATCATGATGGGTGGCAGGATTGAGGGATTTGATGACCAGCGCTCGGCCTTTGATCAGGTCGCATTGCTGATAAATCCGAAAGATGAAGGGCTGCGTGCCGCCGTCATCGACCAGCTTTACGAAAGCGCGCTGTATGATGGCGTGGCGCATGTTGCGCTGAGCGCACCGCAAGAGACGGCCTCACTGCAGATCGCGGCCGGACAGGCGCTGATCATGTCGGGTGATGAGGCAGGAGCACGGGCTACGGTGGCGCGCGCGCTGGAAATCACGGATGAAGATGACCGCCTGCGGACGCTGTATGGTGCGCTGCAGTTGCGCACCTTGCTGAATGATCAGAATGGTTCGTCCGAATTGGTGGACGAGGTGATTTCGTTGGCCTCGAACCAGGCGGAGCGCGCTTCTGCTCATGGTCTCGCTGCTGAGATCAAGGGCCAGTTTGGCGACCTGGAAGCCGCTGCCGTACACGCGGCGAAGGCCCGTGAACTGGATGATACGCATGATCGGCGCATGGCGCTGGCTAACTCTCTGGGCAAGATTGGCGAGGTCAATCAGGCGCTGGCCATTCTGCGCACCGAGCTGCTGGGCCGACCAAACGATCCCTACACGTTGAATTCGCTCGGGTATTTTCTGATCGAGTATACCGACAAGCATGAAGAAGGCTTCAAGGTGCTTTACCGGGCACGTTCGCTGGCCGAGCGCGATCCCTACATTACCGACTCGCTTGGCTGGGCCTATTTCAAGATGGGGCACCTGAAGGATGCCCAGCGGCTGATCGAACAGTCTCGCGCGGAGCTGAAACCCCACAAGCACTGGGAAATCGAAACGCACCTTGGCGACATCTACTGGCATCAAGGCAAGAAGGAAGAGGCGCGCGAAGCCTGGCAAAACGCGATCGACAATCGTCCGCCGGCCAGGGAGCGAGCGGAGCTGGAAGCCAAGTTGGCGGATGGCCTCTCGTCTCCGAGACCCGAGCGCCGGCCATTGCCTAGCGTCTCCATCGGGGACGGAGAGATTGACCGGCAGGATATCTGACTGAATTGTCAGGCAGCTGAGACCTTTTACCGGCCCCCGACGCGCCTTACTATTGCCGGATATCAATGCGATTCCGCGATGCGAACGCTGACGGGAAAACTATGTCGAATCATATGAATCCTCACATGCAGGAACCTGAACCAAAGCGCCGGTTTCTGCCCGGCCCCCCTTGGGTTTGGGTTTGGGCCCGCCGCCTGGTCATTCTGGGCTTCGTGCTTGCAGCGCTCGGTTTCGTGGCGTTGTGGCTGTATTTCGCAGCCCTTGGCCGCCAAGTGCCGTCCATCGCCAAGCTGAAGCAATATGAGCCGCCGATTACGTCGCGAGTCCATGCGGGTGATGGCACGCTGATCGCCGAATTTGCAGACCAGCACCGGGTGTTTGTTCCGTATGAATCCATCCCGAACCATGTCGTGTACGCATTCGTGTCGGCCGAGGACAAGAGCTTCTTCACGCATGGCGGGCTCGATTATAAAGGTATTGTGCGCGGTGGGCTGAACTCTGCAAAGAACAAGATCACCCGGTCCGGTGGGCTTGAAGGTGGTTCAACGATCACCCAGCAGGTCGCCAAGAACATGCTGCTGACACGCGACCAGAACCTGACCCGGAAGGCCAAGGAAGCGATCATCGCACAGCGCATGGAGAAGGAATTCTCCAAGGAAGAGATTCTGGAACTCTATCTCAATGAAATCTATCTCGGATATCGCTCATACGGTGTCGGCTCGGCGGCGCTGAACTATTTTGACAAGTCACTGCCGGAACTCGACCTCTCGGAAGCTGCGATCCTCGCATCGCTGGCCAAGGCACCTTCGTCGGTGAACCCCTATAGTCGTCCCAAGCGCCTGCTTCAGCGCCGGAACTATGTTTTGCGCCGTATGGTCGAGGATGGCTACATCACGCGCGAAGAGGCCGACGAAGCTGTTGCAAAGCCACTGACAACGACGCGTCGCCTGAAAGGGCCGGAATATGCGGCAGCGACCTATTTCGTACAGGAGCTGCGCAGGGACCTGATCAAGTCATATGGTGAAGACACGCTCCAGCAAGGCGGGCTTTCCATTCGTTCAACCATCGACACCAAGCTGCAGCTGGCCGCGCAAGATGCGTTGCAGAACGGTTTGATTGCTTATGACCGTCGTCATGGTTGGCGCGGCCCTGTCACGACATTGGACCCGAAGGCTGAAGACGTTCTCGAACAGCTGGACGATGTGAAACTGCCCGGTGGCTATGGCACCTGGGAAGCTGCGCTGGTTACCAAGCTTGGCTCCAGAGGCGCTGAATTGCTGCTGACAGATGGCGCGACCATCCCGTTGCCCACCGAGGAAGTCGAATGGGCTGCGACTTACAAGCCGGCCGAAGGCAAGGGCGGCCTGAATGTGGGCGACGTCGTGATCGCCGAATTGAAGCGTAAAGTTCTGAATGCCGAAGAGACAGCTGCGCCGGCAGAATTGGAACTCGACCCGGATGGCGACGAGATCGACCAGCCAGAACCCGAGCCGATGATGATCCCGGTTGGCAATGCGATATTGCGGCAGGTGCCGGAAGCGGATGGTGCGCTGGTCGCGCTGGACCCGCATACCGGACGCATCTTGGCAATGCAGGGCGGGTATTCTTTCTTCAAGTCGAGCTATAATCGGGTCACGCAATCGAAGCGTCAGCCGGGTTCGAGCTTCAAGGCGTTTGTCTACGCGGCTGCCCTGGAAAAGGGTTATACGCCGGCCAGCCGGATGCTGGATGCCCCCTTCGTGGCGTTCGACGTGTCTACGGATGATTATTGGCGCCCATCAAACTATACCGAAGGGCGCACCTACGGCATGGTCACGTTGCGCATTGCGCTCGAGAAATCGCTAAACCTTGTTACGGCGCGCGTTGCGCAGGACATCGGCATGGATGCTGTGTCTGACCTTGCCGAACGCATGGGCGTCTATGAAGACCTGCCACCTTATCCAGCCATGTCGCTGGGCGCCGGGGATGCCTATCTGATCGACATGGCGCGTGGCTATGCGGGCTTTGTGAATGGTGGCCGGAAGATCAACCCAACCCTTCTGGACCGGGTGCAGGACCGTCATGGCCGCACCTTGTTCCAGCATGACGAGCGTCCGTGCGAAGATTGTCATGCTGAAGTTTGGAACGGCGGGGAACCGCCTCAACTTGAGGAAGTTGGCGAGCAGGTTCTGGACCCGATCGTGGCCTACCAGGTGACGCATATGCTGGAAGGCGTGGTCGAACGCGGGACAGGCCGCCGGGCCAGAAGGGTTGGCAAGCCGCTGGCCGGCAAGACCGGTACGACAGATGAGTATCGCGACGCGGTGTTCATGGGCTATTCTCCGGACCTCGTCGTCGGTGTTCGCGTCGGCTTCGATGACAACCGTTCGCTTGGCGAGGGGGAGGCTGGCGGTTCGGTTGCTGCGCCGATCTTCACCGAATTCATGGAAAAGGCGCTGGCAGATGATCCGGCCATTCCGTTCCGTATTCCGCCTGGCGTACGCCTCGTGAAAATCGATGCGCGCACGGGTGAACTGCCTGGACCGGACACGGCAGTCATCATTGATGAAGCCTTCCGCCCCGGCACCGAGCCCGGCATGAGCGCCTTCCGCGATACCAGCGACTGCCTGTCTATTTCGGGGAATTGCGGAGCAGGTACAGGCGCCGCATCGGGTGGATTCGATCCGGAGCGAGATGCCGGCATTGTTCAGGAGGATCAGGGACTGTTCCCGGGCCAGCCCGGACAGCCACGCCCAGCGCCTGAAGCGCCAGTGGATGACAATCTCGGCGACATTTACTGACAAATCGACTTTTGACGCAGAGAGGCGGGCGCGCTATGCCCCGCCTCTCGCATTTTCAATGACGTGTGCAAATAGAGGCTGATCCCATGTCCGCAGAAATCAAAACGCTTACAGACCAGATCCGCCAGTCCGCCGATTTGCTACGGAGGCGTCTTTGACTGGGATACAGCCACAAAACGTCTCGATGAGCTGACTGCACTCTCCGAGCGCCCGGATTTCTGGGACGACCCGCAGGCCGCCCAGGCCATGATGCGCGAGCGCCAGCGCCTTGCTGACGGCATTGAGACCGTCGAAGCGCTGCAGCGCGAAGCCAATGATGCCGAGGAATTGCTCGAGCTCGCCGAGGGCGATGACGACATGATTGCCGATATTGAGGCCAATCTGAAAAAGGCCGCGGCGCGCGCCGAGAAGGCCGAACTCGCGGCGCTACTGTCCGGTGAAGCCGACGGCAATGATTGTTTCATCCAGATCAATGCGGGCGAAGGCGGCACAGAAAGCCAGGACTGGGCCAATATCCTGCGCCGCATGTATGTCCGCTGGGCCGAGGCGCACGATATGAAGGTCGAGGAACTCGACGAGCGCGAAGGCGAGGAAGCCGGGATCAAGTCTGCCACGCTCCAGTTCAAGGGCGAGAATGCCTATGGCTGGCTCAAATCAGAAACGGGCGTGCATCGGCTTGTGCGGATTTCGCCATTCGACTCCTCGGCGCGCCGCCATACGAGCTTCGCGTCGGTCGCCGTCACGCCCGTGATCGACGACAATATCGAGATCGAAATCAATCCGTCGGATGTACGCACCGATACGTATCGTGCATCCGGCGCGGGTGGCCAGCACGTTAACCGGACCGATTCCGCCGTCCGCCTGACGCACGAGCCGACGGGCATCGTGGTGCAATGCCAGAACGACCGGTCGCAACACCGCAACCGGGACCAGGCCTGGCAGATGCTGCGTTCCAAGCTCTATGAGCTGGAATTGCAGACCCGCCGTTCAGTCGCCGATGCGCAGTATGCAGAGAAAAGCGCTATAGGCTTCGGCCACCAGATTCGCTCCTATGTGCTCCAGCCCTATCAGATGGTGAAGGACCTCCGGACAGAGGTCGAAACTTCCGACACGTCCGGCGTGCTGGATGGCGATATTGATCTCTTCCTGTCGGCGGCGCTCGCCGCGTCGGTAGCCAAGGGCGAGGACGACGAAGCCTAGGCCTTCCAGCGCAACCAAACGGCATCTTGGACGTTCGTCCTGAATGGACGATCTGCTGAAGCTTTCCTTCGACAGCGATGTGCCCTTGGGCGTCATGTCTACGCGGCTGCTGGCAGCGTGTGTGGCGGGCCTGATCGTCGGGTTTGAACGCGAGGTTCGCGACCGGCCCGCCGGCTTGCGAACGCATATGCTGACGGCGCTTGCTTCGTCCGTATTCATGTTGATTGCCATCGAGATGATCCATTCCTTCGGCGGGGATGACGACATCACCCAGCTTGACCCGACGCGTGTCGTGCAAGCTGTGACGGCGGGGGTTGCCTTCCTGGCGGCTGGCACCATCATCCATGGCCGTGGGTCCGTGCGAGGACTGACGACCGGCGCCAGTATCTGGCTCGCAGGCGCGATTGGCCTGGCTTGCGGGGCGGGCTATCTCCGGCTCGCTTTCCTTGCTGTGCTGCTGTCGGTCCTGATCCTGCTGCCGATCCGAATGTTGGAAACACATTGGTTCGGAAAACCCCCGATCGGAAAAGGGGACGAGCATGGGGACAGCTAATCCGGCTCTATGGGAATACCGGATCTGGCCGGAGGCAGTCGTCGCGATTGAGCAGCGCCTGCGGGCCGCGCTGGATTTCGCCGCCGAGCCTCCCCGCACCGATATCTATTTCCGTGTGCCATCCCGCGCGCCAGCCCAAGCCAAATTGCGGGGCGGGGCGCAGTTCGGGATCAAGGAATTGCTGACTCGTGACGGCGGCCTCGAACATTGGCGGCCGGTCGTCTCCTCCCGTTTTCCATTGGATGATGAAGACCGGGCGACGCTGGCGCGTCTCTTTCCCCCCATTCCCACAGCGCTGACCAGCCTGGCGGCGTTACGGGAGGCATTGCTCGCGGAAGGAGACGAAGTCGTGGTCGACAAGCGACGTCACATAGCTACCGATGCGGGTGGCCTGCGCGCGGAGATCGCGAAGGCCTCTCTGGGCGGGCAGCAGTATTCGACACTGTGCCTGGAACATGAGAACCCCGCTGAACTCACCCGGCAAGTGGACCGGTTTGGCTTTGGCGATTGGTCGAATGTCAGCTATCCGGACTGGATCACGCGAAACGCCTGACGCTAAAAAAAGCCCGCCCCGAAGAATCTCCAGGGCGGGCGAGATACTCATTTGAAGTCAGACTAAAGAACGTCGAGCATTTCCGCGACAAGTGGATGGCGGACAACATCCTTGCCTTCGAGGCGAATGACTGAGGCTCCGCCGAGTTTTTCGAGCCGTTCGGCGGCATTCGCGAGGCCTGAGAATTCCGGCAGCAGGTCAGACTGGGCCGGATCACCCGTGATAACCATCGTCGAGTGCCAGCCCAGTCGGGTGAGCAACATCTTCAGCTGGGTGTAAGTGCAGTTCTGTGCCTCATCGATGACGATGAAGGCATTGTTCAGGGTTCGGCCCCGCATGAACCCGATCGGGGCAATCTCGATGACCCCTTCGGCCAGCATGTGTTTCAGCTGTCCGGGCGAGAGCCGGTCGGACAGTGCGTCGTAAAGAGGACGCAGGTACGGGGCGAGCTTGTCTTCCATTGCGCCAGGCAGGAAACCGATCTGCTCGCCAGCTTCGACCGCAGGGCGAGACAGAATGATCCGGGCGACCTTGCCCTTCTGCAGCGCCTCGACCGCTTTGCAGACGGCAAGATATGTCTTGCCCGTCCCGGCAGGGCCGAGTGCCGCGACAAGCGCCTTGTCATCCATGGCCTTCATCAGTTCGGCCTGGTTCTCGGTGCGGGGCTTGACTGTTTTCTGGTAACGTTGTGTGCGACCACCTTCAGCACGCTGATGTTCTTGTTTTGGGTCGGCATCGTCTGGATGCCAGCCTCGTCCGCCTTCTATGGCTTGCAGCTTCGGGCCTTTGCCGCGGGCACCCTCCTCGAACCAGATATTCGGGTTCATCTCTGAACCTTGCTTCATCCGTTTTGCTGCATTGCGTTTACCCATGGAAGTTCTCCTTGGTTGCGGGCAAGAAAAAAGCCACCGGCGGAATCGCGCGATGGCTTGGCGGAAACTGGGAGGAAGAAAGGGCCATCCGCCCCGTGGGCGGTGTGGCCAGTTCCCGGGAGCGTTCTCCGGGCGGCGGGGTGTGACAAGGTCTGGTGATGACCGTCTCCAACTCCGAATCTGTTGATGATTAGAGTGTACCAAGGTTATCAGAAGATTAAATGATAATTCCGCCCGCGAAATAATGAGGAGACGCAAGACCCATGGCTATTTACGAGATTGACGGAACCCGACCGACCCTACCGGAGAGTGGCAGTTACTGGGTAGCCGACAATGCGCAGGTCATGGGCAATGTCGTGATGAAGGAGAACGCCTCGGTTTGGTATGGTGCCGTGCTGCGCGGCGATAACGACCCGATCACGATTGGCGAGAATTCCAATATCCAGGATGGCAGCGTGCTCCACACCGATGTCGGATGCCCGCTAACGATTGGGCGAGACGTGACCGTCGGCCATATGGTGATGCTTCATGGGTGCACGATCGGCGAAGAAACGCTGATCGGTATTGGTTCGACCATTCTGAACAACGCCAAGATTGGCAAGAATTGCATCATCGGGGCGCACACATTGATTCCCGAAGGCAAGGTAATCCCCGACAATTCGCTCGTCATGGGCGCGCCGGGCAAGGTGGTGAAGGAGATCTCCGACCACCAGATACAGGTGATCCGAATGTCAGCAGTGCATTATGTGGAGAACTGGAAACGCCATCGCAACAGCGTAAAACGCATCGACTAGGCGTCGTCCTCGTCCGGGCGCAGGAAGTTCACGGCGAATTCGGTCTGGCTGGAGCGCACGACGCGGCCCCGCAAGTTGCCGGCTGTGACGACTTCACCAATTGGCGGAGGCTGGAACTGGCCATTGGTCTGGAAGCTGGCGCCCGTGAGGGAGATGTCGACGACCGTACAAGGGATCTGCATGCCATCCTTGCGGCCGATAAAGGCCGGGCCTCCGGTAGGAAAGCGGGCGGCCGCGCGCTGTTCGGGCGCTTCCATCAAATCCTTGTTGATCAGCCAGCTCAGGCGGTCTGCAAGTTTCTTGCGCTTGTGTGGCACGACGTTGAATTCAACCGCGAACCCATCCTTGGAAGTGCGCACGACCGTCCCGGCGACGCGGCCCAGATCGTCGAAATAGCAAATCACATTGGAGCCCGGCACTGGGACCGTAGCAGCCCGCATGAAGGCACCGGAGCAGGACAGGTTTTCGGTTACAAGTTGATGATCTTCGCTGGTTTCATCGAGGAAGCAGCCTTCCAGCTCGAGATCGACTCGCTTGTATTGGCGACGATCCTCTTCGGTGTTGATCACCGGTTTGAACTGCGGCACTGACAAGTCTAGTGCTGGCATGTGGAATCTCCTGAGGCCGTTGGGGCAACCTGCCTGTACTTCTCCATCTAGACTTTACTTACGCCAGTTTCGTTCACAAACTGTTGCGGGAAACAGATGGAATTGCGGAATTCCTTCACCATAGGGTTTAATGGGAGGTGCTCCATTCATGGAGACGTATGATTATGTGATTGTTGGTGCAGGTAGTGCAGGCTGCGCTCTTGCCAACAGGTTGAGCGAAGACCCGACGATCAAGGTCTGTCTGGTTGAGGCTGGTAAGAAAGATAATGCTCTGATGGTAAGAATGCCCGCTGGGGTAGGAAATCTCATCAAAGCGGAGGGCGCTTACAATTGGGGATTCTGGACCGAACCCCAAAAGCACATGAATGGACGCAAACTCTGGTGGCCACGTGGCAAGGGCTGGGGAGGATCGTCCTCAATCAATGGCATGATCTATATTCGGGGACATGCTCGCGACTACGATCAGTGGGCCCAAATGGGGTTGCGCGGCTGGAGTTTCGCAGATGTGCTGCCCTATTTCCGGAAATCAGAGGGCTATGAAGGCGGCGATTCCGCTTATCATGGGGCGAGTGGGCCCCTCAAAGTTTCCGAGAGTCCGCTATCGTCGCCGATCTACCGGGCCTTTCTGCAAGCCGGAGAACAGGCCGGATATGCCAGCACGAAAGATTTCAATGGCGCAGAGCAAGAGGGCTTTGGCCGCTATCAAAGGACAATCCACAAGGGTGAGCGCTGGAGCGCGTCATATGGCTATTTGCGCCCCATAGTTGGTGTCCGGGACAATCTCACCGTGATCTCGACGGGGCTTGTCACTAGGATTCTCATGGAGAAGGGGCGGGCGACCGGCGTCGAAGTGGTTGAAGGCAAGGGCCGATTGGCTCAGGAAATCCATGCATCAAGCGAAGTCATTGTCTGTGCTGGCGCAGTTCAGTCGCCGCAATTACTGCAACTCTCAGGCATTGGCAATCCGGACCATCTGGGCCGCTTTGACATCAAGACGGAGGTCAAATCCCCGAATGTCGGCCAGAACCTGCAAGACCATCTGGACCTGACCGTCATCCATGAGATGACCCAGCCAATTTCTGCCTACTCCATGCAGAAGGGGCTCAAGAAGATCGGGGTTGGTTTGCAGTATCTCATGAACCAGACAGGCGCAGGCGCCGACAACCATCTTCAGGCGGGAGCATTCCTGAAGTCGCGTGAGGGCCTGGAAATGCCGGATCTTCAGCTTCACTTCGTCAATGCCATCATGATGGACCACGCCAAGCACCAGGCAAACAAGGACGGCTATACGGTCCACGCTTGCCAGCTGCGCCCGGAAAGCCGCGGTACGGTATGCCTGGCCTCATCTGATCCGTTCCAGCATCCGGCCATCGATCCGAACTATCTCGAAGCTGAGGAAGATCGCCGCGCAATGCGCGAAGCGGTGAAGATGCTGCGTGATCTATGCTCGCAGAATGCCTTGCGGCCGTTCACAGGCGCAGAGATGATGCCCGGCGAGAGCGTGAAGACGGATGAGGATATTGATGCCTTCATCCGGCGGACCGGCGAGACGATCTATCACCCGATTGGCACAGTCGCGATGGGTGCGGGCGACGACGCGCCTGTCGATGGAGAATTACGTGTACGGGGTGTCGAAGGCTTGCGCGTGGTCGATGCGTCCGTGATTCCAACACTGATCGGTGGCAACACCAACGCACCGACGATCATGATCGCCGAGAAGGCTGCCGACATGATTCTTGGTAAGGAGCCTCTCGCGGCGGAAGAGCCGGAGACTGTGGCTGCCTGATCCTCGAAGAGTTCAGTGCGCGTTGCTTGCGACCAGTTTCAGGGCTGGTTCCGAGCGACGCGTATCCGGGGGCACCAGCATAGCCAGCCGGTGGCGCCAGATTGGTCTGCCCTTGAGCATCGGCAGGCCGCCGAGGGTCTGGTAAAGGCCGAGGAAACGGGTCACATTTCCGTCTACGGAAGACTGAGCCAGCGGCATCAGCGTGATCTCTACTTCAACACGTTGGCCGGTAAGGGTTTCGCCGCTGCCGCGGATCACGGCCGGAGCGCTGTCCAGCCTTACAGCATCCAGCAAGCCCGAGACCATGGACCGGTCGGGACCTGTCCAAAGCGCGAGAAAGTCATGATTCGGCAACGTCCGACCGAGCAGCTGTGATACGCCGTCACCTGCAGTGCGAAAGATCCATGCGCCATCCTGTGTGGACTGGATCATGAAGATATTCGTGATCAGGTCTGGATGGTCGTTCGCACGCGGTGTGCGGTCTTCTTCTGAGGCTGGATCAACGCTCATGCGCTTCCAGGCTTCAAGCATAATACGTGTGTTCGGGTGAATAGACCGGTCGTGCATGAGGGGCGTTCGCTCCGTAAAAGATATCAAAGCCCGCTGGGCCTGCTTCGGAGACCAGTTCCGCAATATCTGTTCCAGTTCCGCTTTCCCCCCGCGGGGGAAATTTCGGGTGCGCCGTGATCAGGTTTTCCCCATTGAGGAGGTTTTGCCGGCTCCAAGGCAGCAATTTTCAGGAAGCGTCATTTGGGGCACGGTGCGCGAGTCTCATCTCGGTACACAGATTGGACGAACTCGAACCACGCAGGCGCGCCCTCGGAGAACTCTCGCGCCGCGATCGGCTGTGAACTCGCTATCTGCTATCCAGAAAGCAGAGCATATGCGGTTTCTTAACCATTACTCATGGTCATGACTTGTCATGAATGGTCATCTGACTAGACAATTAAGTATGGCATCCGTTGCCGTTGAATTCCTCCCACCTACAAAAATCGAAACTTGCTCAAAGGGACCCACACGTGAAATCCAGAAAATTTAGTGTTCTTGAAATGGCTCATTTCAAGTCGGCGCTCTATGTCAGTGCTGGCATTGCTGCATTCGCAACCCTCTCCACGCCTGCCCACGCGCAGGACACCGACCAAGATGAAAGCCGCACGCTCCAGACGGTGACAATTACGGCTACCAAGCGCGAGCAGACACTCCAGGACGTGCCAGTCGCAGTGTCGGTCGTGGATGAGAGCGTCATCGAAAAGGCAGAGATTGTGGATCTGGGAGACCTGCAATCTGTCGTGCCATCGCTGCGCGTGAGCCAGCAGCAGTCTTCGTCCAACACGAACTTCATCATTCGGGGCTTCGGCAACGGCGCCAACAATGCCGGCATTGAGCCGTCGGTTGGTGTGTTTGTGGATGGTGTCTATCGTTCTCGGTCGACCTCGCAGATTTCTGACCTGCCAAACCTTCAGCGCGTCGAGGTCCTGCGCGGACCTCAATCGACTCTGTTCGGCAAGAACGCATCGGCGGGTGTGATCTCGATCGTGACCCAGAAGCCGCAATTTGAGTGGGGCGGCAATGTTGAGGGCACTGTCAGCAACTATAATGGTTACCGTGCTGGCGCATTTGTCACTGGCCCGATTTCTGACACGCTGGCCTTCAGCCTGGGCGGAAACTTCAATACGCGCGATGGCTATGTCGAAGACCTTGGCGACGGCCCGGATACCAATGAGCGCAATCGCTGGGGCCTGCGCGGCGATCTGCTTTGGGAGCCGAATGATGATATGTCGTTCCGCCTGATCGCGGACTATGACGAGATCGACGAAATCTGCTGTGCAGCCGCGAACGTCATCAATGGTCCAACCGGTGCGGCCATCCTGGCGCTGGGCGGAAACCTGGTTGCAGAGGATCCGTTCTCTTATGATGTGGCCTACAATTTCGGGTCCGAGAACCTTATCAAGAATGGCGGCCTGTCGCTGCAGGGGGATTTCGACCTCGGCGCCTTCACGCTGACCAGCATCACTTCCTACCGGACATCCGATCTCAGCACGAACCAGGACTCCGACTTCACGAGTGCCGACCTGCTCGGCCGAAAGTCCGATGATGTCGAAATCGAAACCTTCACTCAGGAAGTGCGTCTGACCTCCAATGGCAGTGGTCCGCTGAGCTGGATGGTGGGTGGCTTCTACTTCGATGAAACCGTCGATATCGAGAACCAACTGCTCTACGGTCAGGATATTCGGGGCTATATCGACATCCTGTCATCCGGCCTCCTGACATCACTGGAGCCGGTTGTCTTTGGTGTCGCGCCCGGCACGTTCTTCCAGCCCGGACAAGGATTCACTGAATTCTATGGTCAGGATGACACGTCCGCATCATTGTTCGGTACAATTGACTATGAAGTCACTGATCGACTGACGGCGACCTTTGGCCTGAACTATACCCAGGTGAACAAGGACGCCTTTGCGAATGCTGTCTCGACTGACACATTTGCGGCCGTGGACCTCAATACCGCCGCGCCGTTCATCACTCAGGCCACGGCTGGTGGCTTGTTGTTGCAGGCGGGCGTGAATCCGACCGATCCTGCGGCGGTCGGCGCATTCGCTGCGGCTTATCCGACGGAGTTTGCGACCATTCAGGCAACAGCAGCCGGCGCACCCGGCGCGTTGCAACAGTTGCAGTTCCTGCCGCCATTCCTGAACTTCCCGAATGCTGTAGAAACCGGTTCAACGGATGATGAGGACACGTCCGTCACTTTCCGTCTGGCTTATGACCTGACCGATTCGATCAATGTCTATGGTTCCTACGCGACGGGCTTCAAGGCATCTTCCTGGAACCTGTCCCGTGACAGTCGGCCAACATCTGCGGATTACGCGCTGCTCGCCCAAGGTGGTTTGCTTGTGCCGAACCTGACCACAGGTACGCGCTTTGCCGGGCCGGAAGAATCGAAAGTCTACGAGTTGGGCGTCAAAGGCGCTTATTCTGACTTTGCGTTCAATGTGGCGATCTTCGACCAGACCATTGAGGGATTCCAGTCGAACATCTTCACGGGCACCGGCTTTGCGCTGGCGAATGCGGGCGAACAATCCACGCAAGGTCTTGAGCTTGATGCGCAATGGAATGCGACCGACAATTTGTTGCTCAGCTTTGCCGGTACGTTCCTTGATCCCGTCTATGACAGCTTCGAGGAGTCGGCGAGCGGCGACATTTCCGGCCAGAAGCCATATGGCATTCCGGATGTTTCGACCTCTACCTCGGCGACCTACACATTTGATGTGAAGACCTATGACGCCTTCGTGCGGGCAGACTGGCAATATGAAAGCCCGTCTGACTATTTCGACGAACCGGCCAACCAGGCCCTGATCGGCGACGAGAAAGAAGTCAGTACGTTCAACGCGTCGGCAGGTCTGACGACCGAGTCCGGGTTGAGCTTTACGCTCTGGGGACGGAATATCTTTGATGACGAGTACATCACCGTTGCCTTTCCGGCCGTTGCGCAGGCGGGGTCTATCTCTGGCTATCCGATCCAGCCAGCGACTTATGGCTTGACGGTTCGCAAATCCTTCTAGGGCTTTGGCCTCGAATCAACAGGAAGCCCCGTCGCTTGCGGCGGGGCTTTTTCCATGCGGCGCTGGTCAGTTCAATCCGGCCGGTAAGCGACCAATGAGACGACGGCAACAACGAGGCAGGCGACCTCGAAGCCTGCAAACATGAGGAAATCCGTCGTTGGGGCATCACCCGCAATCAGGCCGACAATGCGCGCGAAAACATATCCACCCATGTAAGTCGTGATAAACCACAGGGCAGGGCGGACCATGCGCGGGCGAAAAACGCCTGCAATTGCCAGTAGACCTGCGCCAAGGCTGACGCCGCCATAGATCCCGCGCGTTTCATACACCCCATTCGGGCCGCCTGTGATCACGCCCATTGATGAGCTCATGGCCACCGGGTCGAGCAAGGACCAGATTCCGAACACAAGGAACGCCAGGGCAATAATGCCGAGAAAGATACGTATGAACATGCCCGAGGAACTAGATCGGAAGTTGCAGGTGTAAAGGGGCGGTGGCGCGCTGGGCTAGCCGTCGGGCCTATGTGGGCTCTGTAGAGCATCAGGGCGACGATGATCATTCCGCGAATCGGGGTGACATCCTGTTTCAAAGGCCCATCTATCAGTGAGCGAGTGTTTCAGGAGACCGTCCATGCGCCAATCACGGCGAGCGCCCCCCATTATCAATGCGCCTCCCTTTGTAACCGCATTGGCGCTCGCCATTGTTGCAATGCACGGACTGAGACTCATCACGGGCTCCGCGCTAGACCCGCTTTTCGTGGATGTAGGCGCAGTCTTCCCGGATCGCTTCTGGGGCTGGATAGGCGGTTCTCCCATTGCTGGAGGCTATGCTCCGTATGGAAATGCGCTGGATGCGCTGATTCCCCTTGCGGGAACGGCGCTGGTTCACGGCAGCTGGTCCCATGTCCTCATGAATACAGTAATGCTGATTGCGGTCGGCAAGCCGGTCTATGCTGTGATCGAGCGAATCGCGCGATCTCGCCTCAGCATCAATCTGGCCTTTCTCGGCCTGTTTGTGGTGAGCGTCGTGGGTGGCTCCGTTGCCCATCTCCTGGCTCACTATCCGGATGGGCCACCGGCCATCGGGGCCTCAGGTGGCGTCTCCGGCCTGATTGCCGGGGCTCTGATGATCCAGAATGGGCTTCCCGTCAGGCTTCTGGACCGAAAATTCCTGACGACGAGCGCGGTCTTTTTTGTCGGCAACCTGATTCTCGCCTTCCTGGGGCCTTCGCTGTTCGGCTCGGCAATCGCCTGGCAGGCCCATATTGGTGGATACATCGCCGGGGCCCTGTTGTTCCGGTACCTCGCACGCAATCTCGGCCGGGCACAATTTCACGCCTGATCGCGTCATGATTGGAATTATGATAGGCTTTCTGAAAATCAGGCACTCAAAAAAGGGGCCGTATGCACAGGGAGGCAATGGATGACCATCGACCAAATTCTCAAAGACAAGGGTTTCGCCATCATTTCGGTGAAGGCCGGCGAAACATTGGCGGCCGCAGCCCGCACGCTGGATGGAAAGCGAATCGGCGCGGTGGTCGCGTTGGACGATGATGGCACCATCATCGGCGTATTGTCTGAGCGGGATATTGTGCGCCATGTGGCGCGTCAGGGCGCCATGGCGCTGGAATTGAACGTTGGCGACGCGATGACACGCGACGTGATCAAGGTCGAATCGACCACCAAGATAGATGACGCGTTGCAGCTTATGACCGACAGGAGGATTCGTCATTTGCCCGTCATGACAGACGGACGCCTCGTCGGGGTGATCTCGATCGGGGATCTGGTGAAGTGGAAGATCGCTGAGACGGAAGCTGAAGCAGAAGCGATGAAATCGTACCTGTCCGCTCAGTATTAGGGGGCAGCCCCCGTATTCATTGGGCTTTTGGGATTGGCCGGCAGGAAGCCGCGACAAGCTTCCGTCTTTTTCCTGCAGTTTTGTGATGAATTCCTGCATTAGGGGGTTGCCGCATCCGGGGGGCGGGGGTACATCGCCACCTCCGCTGACGAGGCCTTCGGGTTTCAGACGCGGGGCCCGGTAACGGCGCACCTGATTGGTTCGGAAGTTTTCTAATCTTCCCCAGACAGAGCTCGATATCGGTTCCCTGAAAATCGCTCGGATCTGCGAGCCGGACATGTTCGGCCAACGGGATCTTTTGCGCTGTAAACATAGCAGGATGGATGGTTAAACATTCTACTGCACACAGCGCAGAAAAGGGTGTTGACGGGAAGAACGGCGGTCCATATAAGCCGCCACTCGCTGACGAGTTCTTCGGATCTCTGAGGCGGCCCGGCACCGGGTTCTCTGAATGGCTTGGAAGTTTCTATTCTTCCCCAATCAGAGCGTCGATGTCGGTTCCTCGAAACGCTCGAATTTGCGGGCCGGATGATTTCGGCAGGCTGGTTCATTTGCGCCAAAATTGAAGCGGAAACGGTGCCTGGCACCTAACTGCAGAAGAGGCGGAAAAGAGTGTTGACGGGAAGAAGGGCGGTCCATATAAGCCGCCTCTTCCGCAGACGACGCCCTCGGGCATCTGAAGCGGGCCCGCTGAAAAGCTCACCTGATTGGTGAAAAAGTTCTTGAACTTTTCGTCGAACAGGGGCTATATATGCGGTTCCTCGAAACGCTCGAATTTGCGAGCCGGATCTTTTCGGCAAGTGGTTCTTTTGCGCTTAAATTGATGCGGGAACGGTGGTTAAACACTCAACTGCAGAAGGCGCGAAAAAGAGTGTTGACGGGCTAAGCGGCGGCCCATATAAGCCGCCTCTTCCGGACGGGCCCACGGGCTTCTGATGGAGACCTTCGGAGCTTCGGTTCCAGCTGTTTGACATCGTAAGAGATTAGGAAGAGAAACGCAGGCGGCGTGATGGCTTGCGGACACGGGCTTCGGCCACGGTCCAAACGATCACGACGGATGCGTTTCTTAAGAGAAAATTCTTTTTCCATCGGTTGGGTTTCGGCCCGACCTTTGTGACTAAGGGTTTCTCGTCAAAGAACGCAATACTTGATGCTTAACAGCTAAAGTAGCCATCCATATTCCAATGGATGGTATCGTCAGATCAACTCAACTTGAGAGTTTGATTCTGGCTCAGAACGAACGCTGGCGGCAGGCTTAACACATGCAAGTCGAACGATATAGTGGCAGACGGGTGAGTAACGCGTGGGAACGTACCTTTCACTACGGAATAGCTCTTGGAAACGAGTGGTAATACCGTATACGCCCTTCGGGGGAAAGATTTATCGGTGAAAGATCGGCCCGCGTTAGATTAGCTAGTTGGTAGGGTAATGGCCTACCAAGGCGACGATCTATAGCTGGTCTGAGAGGATGATCAGCCACACTGGGACTGAGACACGGCCCAGACTCCTACGGGAGGCAGCAGTGGGGAATCTTGCACAATGGGCGAAAGCCTGATGCAGCCATGCCGCGTGAATGATGAAGGCCTTAGGGTTGTAAAATTCTTTCGCTAGGGATGATAATGACAGTACCTAGTAAAGAAGCCCCGGCTAACTTCGTGCCAGCAGCCGCGGTAATACGAAGGGGGCTAGCGTTGTTCGGAATTACTGGGCGTAAAGCGCACGTAGGCGGACTTTTAAGTCAGATGTGAAATCCCGGGGCTCAACCTCGGAACTGCATTTGAAACTGGAAGTCTAGAGACCAGGAGAGGTTAGCGGAATACCGAGTGTAGAGGTGAAATTCGTAGATATTCGGTGGAACACCAGTGGCGAAGGCGGCTAACTGGACTGGTACTGACGCTGAGGTGCGAAAGTGTGGGGAGCAAACAGGATTAGATACCCTGGTAGTCCACACCGTAAACGATGAGAGCTAGTTGTTGGCAGGCATGCCTGTCGGTGACGCAGCTAACGCATTAAGCTCTCCGCCTGGGGAGTACGGTCGCAAGATTAAAACTCAAAGAAATTGACGGGGGCCCGCACAAGCGGTGGAGCATGTGGTTTAATTCGAAGCAACGCGCAGAACCTTACCTACCCTTGACATACCGATCGCGGTTTCCAGAGATGGATTCCTTCAGTTAGGCTGGATCGGATACAGGTGCTGCATGGCTGTCGTCAGCTCGTGTCGTGAGATGTTGGGTTAAGTCCCGCAACGAGCGCAACCCTCATCCTTAGTTGCCATCACGTTTGGGTGGGCACTCTAAGGAAACTGCCGGTGGTAAGCCGGAGGAAGGTGGGGATGACGTCAAGTCCTCATGGCCCTTACGGGTAGGGCTACACACGTGCTACAATGGCAGTGACAATGGGTTAATCCCCAAAAACTGTCTCAGTTCGGATTGTCGTCTGCAACTCGACGGCATGAAGGTGGAATCGCTAGTAATCGTGGATCAGCATGCCACGGTGAATACGTTCCCGGGCCTTGTACACACCGCCCGTCACATCATGGGAATTGGTTCTACCCGAAGACGCTGTGCTAACTTCGGAGGCAGGCGGCCACGGTAGGATCAGTGACTGGGATGAAGTCGTAACAAGGTAGCCGTAGGGGAACCTGCGGCTGGATCACCTCCTTTCTAAGGATGCTTCTGGATTGCTTTGCTCGCGCAAGGCTCTAGAGCTCTATAGACAGTCCACTTTGATGGACAAAAAACTATGCGGCTATCGCGCCGTCTCCGTTTCTCTTCCTTCGTTCGTTGTTCAGGCTTGCTTTCAGTGAGTCTGGATACTAAGCGAGCCCCGCGGGCGCTTTATCGCCTGTCTTCGACTTTGACCGCGATGGGCCTGGCCCTGACTTGGTCACGGGCCGGTAGCTCAGGTGGTTAGAGCGCACGCCTGATAAGCGTGAGGTCGGAAGTTCAACTCTTCCTCGGCCCACCATCGAAGCCTGCGGCAACGCAGGGCAGGGCACGCGACCTGGCGGGATGCCAGACTACGGGGCCATAGCTCAGTTGGGAGAGCGCCTGATTTGCATTCAGGAGGTCGTCGGTTCGATTCCGTCTGGCTCCACCATTTGCTTGGTGGGTGTACGAACGAAAGAAGTTTAGTCCGTTTCTGGGACCTCAGGGTTCCGGGATGTTTGTTATCGTAAGGGAAAGATTGATCCGGCTGGCCGCCACCCCTCGTGGGTCTGCGTCACCAGCCTCAGCCGAATAACCGGCCGCGCAGCAATGTACGGTATTGGTAAAGGGTCAGTCTGCAAGAAACCAACATGTCTGATCGAGATCCAGTGTGTGGAGCGCAAATGCGTTTTCCACTGCACATGGATTTCAAATAACGATCAAGCGTCAAAAGGGCATCCGGGGGATGTCTTGGCGGTAAGAGGCGATGAAAGACGTGGCACTCTGCGATAAGCACCGGGGAGGCGAGAGCACCCTTTGATCCGGTGATTTCTGAATGGGGAAACCCATCTCCGAGATGTTGGATAATTCGAGCGCTTCGGCGCTCGACCTGTCTAACATTTCAATAGTGAGATATTTTAATCTGAATACATAGGGTTAAAAAGCGAACCCGGGGAATTGAAACATCTAAGTACCCGGAGGAAAGGACATCAATTGAGACTCCGTTAGTAGTGGCGAGCGAACGCGGACCAGGCCTGGTCTGAAATAAGGAGAAGTATCTGGGAAGGTACGCCGTAGTGGGTGATAGCCCCGTATCCGTAAAATGAAGACCTTTTAGAGTAGGGCGGGACACGTGAAATCCTGTCTGAACATGGGGGGACCACCCTCCAAGCCTAAGTACTCCTTACCGACCGATAGTGAACAAGTACCGTGAGGGAATGATGAAAAGAACCCCGATGAGGGGAGTGAAACAGATCCTGAAACCGGATGCCTACAAGCTGATGGAGCTCTTCGGAGTGACATCGTACCTTTTGTATAATGGGTCAGCGACTTAGTGTTGCGTGCAAGCTTAAGCCGATAGGTGTAGGCACAGCGAAAGCGAGTCTTAATAGGGCGAATGAGTACGTAGCATTAGACCCGAAGGCAAGTGATCTAGATATGGGCAGGCTGAAGGTGCAGTAACATGCACTGGAGGGCCGAACCGTTGAGCGTTGAAAAGCTCTCGGATGACCTGTGTCTAGGGGTGAAAGGCCAATCAAACTTGCTGATAGCTGGTTCTCCGCGAAATCTATTTAGGTAGAGCGTCACGATTAGACTCTGGGGGGTAGAGCACTGAATGGGCTAGGGGTCCTCACCGGATTACCAAACCTTCTCAAACTCCGAATACCCAGAAGTTATGCGTGGCAGACACACGGCGGGTGCTAACGTCCGTCGTGAAAAGGGAAACAACCCAGACCGCCAATTAAGGCCCCTAAGTAATAGCTAAGTGCGAAACGATGTGGAGGTGCTGAGACAATCAGGAGGTTGGCTTAGAAGCAGCCATCCTTTAAAGAAAGCGTAACAGCTCACTGATCAAGCGCCTCTGCGCGGAAAATGTATCGGGACTAAAGTTATTCGCCGAAATTGCGGACTCGAAAGAGTGGTAGCGGAGCGTTCCGTAAGCCTGTGAAGGTGAACCGTGAGGTTTGCTGGAGGTATCGGAAGTGAGAATGCTGACATGAGTAGCGACAAACAGGGTGAGAGACCCTGTCGCCGAAAGACCAAGGGTTCCTGCGTAAAGCTAATCTGCGCAGGGTTAGCCGGCCCCTAAGGCAAGGCCGAAAGGCGTAGTCGATGGGAACCACGTTAATATTCGTGGGCCAAGGGATGAGTGACGGATTTCGAAAGTTGTATTCCCTTATTGGATTGGGAATGCAGCCTGGAAGTTCCTGGAAATAGCCTCCCTATTAGACCGTACCCGAAACCGACACAGGTGGTCAGGTAGAGCATACCAAGGCGCTTGAGAGAACTATGTTGAAGGAACTCGGCAAATTACCTCCGTAACTTCGGGAGAAGGAGGCCTCAATCTGGGCAACCAGGTCTGAGGGGCACAAAACTGGGGGTTGCGACTGTTTATCAAAAACACAGGGCTCTGCGAAGCCGTAAGGCGACGTATAGGGTCTGACGCCTGCCCGGTGCCGGAAGGTTAAAAGGAGAAGTGCAAGCTTTGAATTGAAGCCCCGGTGAACGGCGGCCGTAACTATAACGGTCCTAAGGTAGCGAAATTCCTTGTCGGGTAAGTTCCGACCTGCACGAATGGCGTAACGACTTCCCCACTGTCTCCAACATAGACTCAGCGAAATTGAATTCCCCGTGAAGATGCGGGGTACCCGCGGTCAGACGGAAAGACCCCGTGAACCTTTACTACAGCTTCACAGTGGCATTAAAGAACTTATGTGTAGGATAGGTGGGAGGCTTTGAAGCAGTGTCGCCAGATGCTGTGGAGCCAACCTTGAAATACCACCCTTAATTTCTTTGATGTCTAACCGCGCCCCTGGATGGGGCCGGGACCCTGTGTGGCGGGTAGTTTGACTGGGGCGGTCGCCTCCTAAAGAGTAACGGAGGCGCGCGATGGTAGGCTCAGACCGGTCGGACATCGGTCGTTGAGTGCAATGGCATAAGCCTGCCTGACTGTGAGATCGACAGATCGAACAGAGACGAAAGTCGGTCATAGTGATCCGGTGGTCCCGAGTGGAAGGGCCATCGCTCAACGGATAAAAGGTACTCCGGGGATAACAGGCTGATGATGCCCAAGAGTCCATATCGACGGCATCGTTTGGCACCTCGATGTCGGCTCATCACATCCTGGGGCTGGAGCAGGTCCCAAGGGTTCGGCTGTTCGCCGATTAAAGTGGTACGTGAGCTGGGTTCAGAACGTCGCGAGACAGTTTGGTCCCTATCTGCCGTGGGTGTTGGATACTTGAGAGGATTTGTCCCTAGTACGAGAGGACCGGGATGAACACACCTCTGGTGGACCTGTTGTGGCGCCAGCCGCATTGCAGGGTAGCTATGTGTGGACTAGATAACCGCTGAAAGCATCTAAGCGGGAAACTAACCTCAAAACCAGGTATCCCTGAGAGCCGTGCAAGACCAGCACGTCGATAGGCCGGGTGTGGAAGCGCAGCGATGCGTGGAGCTAACCGGTACTAATTGCTCGATAGGCTTGATTGTTGAAATTCATGTGTAGTTGAAAGCGTATTTGCTTCTACACAGTCTCGATAAAGAACATGTTGGTATAATATCCCTGACTGGTTTCCGCCGACCCGGTGGTTATGGCAGGGGGTCCCCACCCGATCCCATCTCGAACTCGGTCGTTAAGCCCCCTTGCGCCAATGGTACTACGTCTTAAGGCGTGGGAGAGTAGGTCGCTGCCGGGTCCGCAGAGCCCAGTCAGACAAACTTGCAGACACATCTTTCCATTACGACGATTTTGGTCGCTTTTGCGGCCTGCCGCCGGGATTTTCCAGGCGGATTTGTCCGGCCCTCGCGGCCGGATTTGCATTTAAGGGGTTACCCTCCTAAATGTAACTACAAGCTGACGCGGGATGGAGCAGTCCGGTAGCTCGTCAGGCTCATAACCTGAAGGTCGTAGGTTCAAATCCTACTCCCGCACCCATCATAAGAGTAGTTTGGCCGTCCTGAGAAATCAGGGCGGCCAAATCGCCTTTTATAACAAGGTTATAGCCGCTCTCATTTTTGCGCGGCTCAAGGCAAATCCGTTGGATGGTCTTCCTCAAGACGGATCGGACCTCGTCAGCATCCGGAGACGGGTCCGAAACCACTTCCACAAGTGAGCCGATAAGCTCGGCATAGAGCTCGCCCGCGTTCGGATGAACGCTCACAACGGGCTCGCTGCCCATTGCCGCAAGTTTGCCCTCGTTTTCGACTTTTTCTGCTTCCAGGGCGACCAGCTTTTGCTTGAGGGCAGTGGTCGCGACTCCTTCAGCAATCGCATCGACAATCCGGTCGATACGCCTGCCGGCTTCAGCGATAGCCTTCTCAAGCTGAAACCGCTCGCTCCCAGTCGCCTTTTGTTGACGAACGAGTTCTGCGTGAAACTCGCGTGCGGCCGCCTTCTGCGCGTCCGGATGAAGCAGAGCGTTGTTCAGTCCTGCAAGGACGCGTTCTTCCAGTTCTTTGGCCGCAATGGTTCGATTGTTCGAGCAGGTACCCTTCTCGCGCCTTGTCGAGCAACCGTACCTGTTCTGAGAGACAATCGACATTGGACCGCCGCACACAGTACATTCCAGAAGCCCCGACAGGAGCCGTGTTGGCCGCTTCGCTCCACCACGTTTGCGGGAGTGCCTTTGTTGGCGAAGCTTCACAGCCTGCCAGAGTTCATTATCAACAATCCGAAGGTCCGGCACCTCATTGATGACCCATTCGCTTTCGGGGTTTGCCCGCATACGCTTCTTGCCGGAGAAGGGATCCGTGACCTTATGCCTGCGGTTCCAGATGCGGCGACCGATATAGAGTTCGTTGTTCAGGATGCCGTTGCCGGCATGCACCTGTCCATTGATCGTTGAGGCGCGCCAATCTGAACCGCGCGGTGCTGCGACACCTTCCTGATTCAACATGGCCGCGATGCTTCGCGGAGATTTTCCTTCAACGAACAGACGCATGATCCGTCTGATGGTCTCAGCTTCTTCGTCGTTGATGGTCAGGATGCCATTCTGTTCACCCGGTAGGATGTCGTAACCGTAGCAATGTCCTCCGGCCGATCTACCTGAATTCACAACACCAGTCTGACCGCGGCGCGTCTTCTTCGCCAGATCGCGCAGGAACATCTCATTCATCACGCCCTTGAAGCCGACATGCATCGAGTCGACTTCTCCTTCGGAAAGCGTGACGATCGACACGCCGTGAAAGGCGAGGATCTTGTAGATTGTGGCTGTGTCGGCTTGGTCGCGGGAAATGCGGTCGAGCGCCTCTGATACAACGACATTGAAGTGACCGTTCGCGGCGCCCCTAATCAGATCCTGTATACCGGGGCGCGTAACCATTGCGCCGCCCGAGATCGCGCGGTCTGAATAGACGACGGTTTCGGTCCAGGATTTCTGTTCTAGGTGTTGTCGGCAAAGAGCAATCTGGTCTTCGATTGAACGAATAGACTGAAGGTCCGACGAGTAGCGGGCGTAGATGGCGGCTTTTAGGGTCATGACCCTTTCCGATATGCCAACCTCGCATGATATCGCGCAAGCGCTTCGGCGAGATCAATCGCCCAAGATGGGGCTATTTCCCCAGAAAATTCGTCCTCGGGAGGTTCAGTTGGCTTCGCGATCGCCTTTGGAAGGCGACCGCGAGACACGAGTTTGGGGTATTTGCGGTTCACGGTCCGATAGGCAGAAGCTGATCTAGTTCAGCTTCTGACGGTTCCAGACCAGCACGCCGCTGCCATCTTCTTCCTTCTCGAAAAAGGCAGCTCTCAGTGGCTTCTCGAACCCCGGATCATCCAGCTTGACGGCCAGGTATGGAGTATCGCCATCCTTGCTTTCCTCGCGCCAGGCGGCGCCGAGTTCTGCGCCTCCGGCGAAGATCCGGTAGTCCGGGCCGCCTTCGGCTTTCTCGGTCACCGGGACCATCTGGGCTTTCACATTGATTGTCATGGTCCGGATCGTCCCGGTCCATTTGCCATCCTTCTGGCTGAAGGTGCCAATTGTCGCCATTGCTATTCTCCTTTGCTGGCTCTGGCATGAAGGGCCTTGCGGGCCCGCTTGAACCCGGCATCCGATGCGAGGAAGGTTTCCAGCATGACAGGAACCAGGGTTTCGGGTTTCTCTTCGGCGCCATAGGTCTCGGCATAGATCGCCGCATAGTCGGCAAGCGCGGACGCGAGATCGGGTTCAACAGAGAGGGTCAGTTTGACCGGCGTGCGATCCGGCAGTTGGGCAATGCGAAGGCTCATCAGCGGCCTCCCTGAGAATAAGGCCGCAGCACGAGATCACGCGTCACGATGACCCGCACCGGCCAGCCGGGCCGGATACGAAGGGTCGGCTGGATGCCGAGGTTGCGATCAACGACGCGCTCCCCGGCCTCAGACACGCTGTCGCCGAACCCGCGCCGTATGGCACGTTCGATATCATCCTCGTCTGATCCTAGTTCCGCGCCGATGCCGAGAACGGTCGCAAGACCAGCGGCGACAAATACCCGGTCCCAGTGATGGTCTGTGCGGTCAGAAAGGCCCGCAAAACCCTGCTTGTCTGCGGCAGGTTCAGATATCTGCACAGAACTGCCATCCGGGAAGATCATTCGGTCCCAGATCAATAGTGCGCGCTGCTGGCCGAATGAGATTTCGGACTGGTAGCGCCCGATCAGCCGGGTACCCTGCGGAATGAGAAGATAAGCTCCGGTGACGGTGTCATAGACCGGCTGGGTGACCTGCCCGATGACCGAACCTGGCAGATCCGAGTTGAGGCCTGTCACAAGCGAAGCCGGGATAAGCGTGCCCGCCATGACCTGGTAGGGCGAGACCGGTGTCTCGAGATCATGCGGGTTGTAAATCGCCCCATCGCGTGCCTCGTCCGCGAAGGCGATCTTGCGGGCTTGCAAGTTGTCATCCTTACCTGGACCTGTCGGCAAGGCACCGGCGCTTTGGCTAGCGAGCGCCAGCAGCTCAGAGCCGAACGAGGCCGGAACTCCGGCAGACGGCAGGGATGCCGGCCCGATGCTCGGCCCAGCGCCAATGTCAAAGAATACGGAGGATTTGCCCGCTGCGTCGGCAAGCTTAGCCGCGACAAGACGTCCGGCCCGAAGGGCTTCATCTTCAGGCGAGGGCCTGAAATCATCCGAGGCTGCGACATCCCACTCCGGATCGAGCCCCCATTCGCGTTCCTCCGAAACCACTGTCCCGCCGAGGTCGCCGGCCATGGGTGCGCCAAGCTTTGGCGTTCCGGGCGACGGCGTCCAGGTCGCATACGACGAGGGAAGTTCTGCCAGTCCATCCGGCGCGCGCTTCGTGGCCGTGTTGTAAAGTTCCTGGCGATCCGCGGGATCGGCGGCCTTGGGCGGATCGAGCGCAATGGAGGCGGCAGCAAAGAGCCCCAGCACACCGAGCCCGGCGCCGACCATCAGGACTTTCCGGTTGATCCGTGTGACGGGTCGCGGCCGCGCGCGCAGTTTCAGGGCATCGGCCTGCTGCGGGAAAGGGGCTGGCTCGCTCATCCCTTGCTCCCGAACAGGCTCGCGAGACCAGACCTCGGTTCGCGTTTGCGGATCCGCACCACGGTCTGGGATTTCTCACCAAGACGAAGCTCAGCGGCCCGGAAGAGATGATCGACAATGTAGTAATTGCCCTTGAGGCGATAATTGACGAGTTCGGCCTCGCCAGAAACGCCAAGGACAAAGAGGGGCGGGGCCTCCATGGTCGACAACCCTTCCGGCATCTGGATGAAAACCTGCCGCCCATCATCGAACACGCGGACGGGTCGCCAGTCTGGACGGTCACCATCGATCAGGTAGTCAAAGTCCAGCCGGTCGAGTGCAACACCCGGCATGATTGATGTCTCTTCCCGCGCGAGCGCTGCGCTGTTGCGAGAGATGAGTTGCGAGAGCTCGTCGGCCGGATAGCGCCAGGACAACGCTGCCATATAGGTGCCGTCACCGCTCTCCAGTTCCAGATGATAGGTCCGCCGGTCTGTCGCAATCATGAGATTGGTCGAGAGGCCGGCGCCGATCGGTTTGACCAGAACATGTGCGCGTGCTGTTCCGCCTGAACCGGAGGATGTATCTCCCACAATCCAGCGCACCGTATCGCCAGCCGAGACAGAGACCAGCGTCTCTCCGGGCTGCAGCGCAATGTCGGAGACCTGTCCCGGCGCGGCATACAATCTGTACAGCGCCCCTTCTGTATAGGGATAGACCTGAATGGCATTTACATAGCCGTCCACGGACGGTTCGATCCGGGCTTCTGATGTGCCCTTGCGGATCGTCTCGGAGGGCGAGGTATAGACACGGGTTACCGTGCGCTTGACCCCGTCGACCGGTTTCATCTGGCCGGGAAGCGGCAAAGGTGTTGGTGTTTCGACGATCTCGACAGGACGGGGCTCTGCGTCCTCGACCTGCGCGGCGGCGACAAACAGTTCCGGCTCGATCGGCGCGGCCTCCGGAACGCTGGCGCAGGCGGTGGCAAGGGCCAGTGTGGATACCAGTGTGAGAGTGCGGATCATGGGTTGTCTCCTGTGACAAGGTCTTCGCCCCAATTGAGGCTGTGGATGTAGAGGCCGAGCGGGTTGGCGCGGAGCGTCGGCGCATCGCGCGGCGGGGAGTGGATAAGGGTGAAGAGGCCGGTGAACCGTTTGACGCCGGTCAGCGCGCCATTCTCGTAGGTCTTCTCAAGCCAGCGCGCCTGGAAGGACTCGTCCGAGACGCGGACGACACTTACGACATCGACACTGCGCGAGCGACGTCCGATCTCGGCGAAGGGGTCATTGTCGCGGGCATAATCGCTGAGCGTGATGGCGGCCTTGTCGGTCACATAGTCATAGGCCGCCAACCAGTTCTGCCGGACAATGACCGGATCGACGGAAAGACTGCGGACATCGGAGATGAAGTTGGCGAGGTGATGGGCGACCTGCGCATCGGTCGGGTCGTAATTGGCGAGGGCAGGGCCGACGGCTTTCACAGAGCCTGTGTCGTCCACTTCGACCACATATGGCGTCACTGTGGATTGCAGGCTGCGCCAAACAAGGGCGGCTGAAGAGGCCGTCAGAAGGACTAGCAACCCGAGTGCCATCAGCCGCCAGTTCCTGGCCTGTACGCGGGCAGATCCGATCCGGTCATCCCAGATCTGGCCGGCTTTCTGGTAAGGCGTTTCGGGATGTGGGCTTTGCCCGTAATGGGTGGAAGTTCGCCTGAACATGGGATCAGTCCTCGTCTCTCTGGAGTTTTGGATTTTCGCCTGCCATGCCGCGGTCGCCGTCTTTCAGGGCGTGCACCGTGATGGCCCCGGCATGCTGCAGGCGTTGTTCTGTGCGCAGGCGCCGGGCCCAGGCCGGGCTTGAACCGCTGGTTCCGGCATCGCTGACGCCCGTAGATGCTGTGCTCCCGCCGCTCGCCGCAAAGGCGGCTTCACTGCCGCGCCTGTAAGCATTTCGGGCGCCTTGCAAGGGCCGTCCGGCCATGCGCCGCACGGCGTCCGAGCCAGCCTGCGCCATACCTGTGGCTCCAGCGAGATGCCCGCGCCAGCCGGTGGCGCCGGAACCAAGCCGTCCAAGGTCATACGAGGTGCGAGCCGCGCCCGACATTGAGGCCCCGGCCTTGACCGCTGCCGACGCCCCGCCAATTGCGGCGCGTCCAGCAGCGACTGTGCCTGTGCCTGCGAGGATCGCGCCCGCACCCACAGCGGCTGTCGTGCCGACCACTGAGCCGGCGCCAAGCTGCGGCGCCCCGGTGACGAGGCCGGATGCGATGCCGGGTGCGAACACGCCCATCCAGAGAAAGACGATGGCGGCCAGAACGGTCCCCATGACTTGCGCAAGGGTGACATCGCCCGGGCCGGTGAAAGCATCGGTGATGGAGGTAAAGAGGGTCGAGCCGATGCCAATGACGACAGCGAGGACCATGAGCTTGATACCAGAAGTGACAACATGACCGAGGACGCGTTCGGCCAGGAAGGCGGTCCTGTTCCAGAGTGCGAAGGGGACGAGGATGAATCCGGCAAGTGTGGTGAGCTTGAATTCGAGGATCGTGACAAAGAGCTGAACCGCCAGGACGAAGAAGGCAATCAGGATCATCAGCCAGGCCAGCAGCATGACTGCGATCGGGACCAGATTGTGAAAGAAGCTGATCGGTCCCAGCATGTCGCCAATGTCTGCAAGCAGCGGAAATGCGGCCTCGAACCCGACACCTGCAATATAGCCAGGCCGCATCAGATCTCCTGCTGTCAGGGTCGAAGAGCCCGCCTTGACACCCAGCTCGGCAAAGCTCGCAAACAGGATATTTGCGAGGATTGAGAAATTGCCGAGGATGAAGGCGAAGAAGCCGACATAGAGGACTTTTTTCAGGAGCCCCGCGATCACATCGGCAGTCGGCGACAGCGCCCAGAACAGCCCGGCCAGCGTGATGTCGATCACGATCAGCGTGGTCGTCAGATAGGCAACATCGCCCGCGAGCAGGCCGAAGCCTGAATCGATATAGGCCATGAAGGTTTCGAGGAACCGGTCGATGACGCCCATCTCTTCCATGGCGGGTCAGTCTCCGAGGAAGGATTTAAGGCGGGCGCGGCCACGTTCGGCCTCTTCAAGCTCGCGCGCGCGGTCGAAAGCGATGGCGCGGTAATGGGCGGCCATCAGCGCTTCCATCTGGATCAGCTGTTCGGCCGAGAGTGCACCGATCTGGTTGCCGGCCTGCAGGGCCTGGAGATTGCCGATGGCTGTCTGGCTCTCATCCACCAAGCCGGTCAGTGCCTCGGAATCCTCGGCATTGTTGCGCACGGTCTCAGCGACCATGAGGAGCGTGTGCTTGTGGGCATTGCGCGACTGGCGCCAGCGGGCGCGCGCATCCTCTACAAGTACATCGGACTGAGGCGGTGTGTCGCCATAGGTTTCAGGATAGAGGTTCTCATACTCCTCCTCGACCTCCTCGACGCCGTAGCCAATCCCTTCGGCGTCGCGCATGAGTTCTCCGATGCGGCGGATGCGGTCGGCAATGATGGCGCGGGCAACTTCGACAGGCAGGGTTTCCAAATCCCGCGCCATTTTCTCGATCATGTCGATCTCATGGGTGAGCTGACGGATCTGGTTGTCGATCTGCTGCAGGGCCCGCACCGCCTGGAGGATGTTCTCGGCATGATTGGTCGGGTCGTAGACAATGCCGCCGCCGAAGAGCTGAGCCGAGGCAGGTGGTGCCAACAGGCCGGGCAGCGGAATGGCAGCAAGGGCGACAGAAGAGAGAAGGGCTTTCATGTGAGGGGCTCCTATTCAGCAGCGATCTGGGCGGTGGATGCATCGGGCTGTTCGGCCAGCAGGTCCGCTGCCCAGCCAAGCTGTTTCAGCTCCAGCCAGCTCAGGGCGAAGCCCGCATCAGTTTCGGCTTCGAGACACTGATCCATGAGTTTCTGGTCGGCTGGCGATGCAGCGCCGCAGAAGGCAAGCGCGACTTCGCCGAGGCCCAGCTCGAAGAGCCGGCAGCCGAGCGGCGAGGTATAGTAATAGTCCCGCTTCGGGATGGCCTTGGCGAGAATGTCGATCTGGCGGTCACTGAGCCCGAACCGGCGATAGGTCGCCTGGGCGGTCGGTTCCAGCGCCCGCTCATTTGGCAGGAAGATCCGCGTCGGGCAGGATTCAATCAGGGCCGGTGCAATCGAGGCCCCTTCAATGTCAGCGAGCGACTGGGTCGCAAACACGACCGCCACATTCTTCTTGCGCAACGTCTTCAGCCAGTCGCGTAGCCGCGCGGCGAACACCGGATGATCAAGGAACAGCCAGGCTTCATCGAGAATGAGCAAGGCCGGGCGGCCATCGAACCGGTCTTCCAGTCGGTGGAAGAGATAGGTAATGACCGGCGCGACCGCAGATGGCGTCTGCATCAGCTCGTCCATCTCGAAACAGGTAATCGAGGAGAGGTCGAGCGCTTCGGCATCGCTATCGAGCAGATGCCCATAGGCCCCTTCCAGCGTGTAGGGATGCAGCGCTGATTTCAGCGTATCGGATTGCAGGATCAGGCTGAGCCCTGTCAGCGTGCGTTCGGCAACAGGCGCTGACGCGAGCGACCGTATTGCGTCCCACAAGACAGACTTCAGGTCCGGCGTAACGGTCACGCCTTCGGCTTCGATTAGCCCGAGCAACCAGTCGGCCGCAAAGCTCGCGCCGCGGTCGGTATCGATGTCCCGAAGCGGCTGTAGGGCCGGACGCTCATCGCCCGCGAGCGGCAGCCAGTTGCCGTCCATGGCCAGCGTCACCGCACGCGCCGACCGGCCCTTGTCGAAGAGAAACACCTGCGCGGCTTCATAGCGCTGCCATTGCGCTGCGAGCAGCGACAGGAGCACCGACTTGCCGGAGCCCGTCGGGCCAATGATGAGCGTATGGCCGACATCACCAACATGCAGGTTGAGGCGGAACGGCGTCGTGACTTCGGTCTGCGCCTCTATAAGGGCGCGTTCCGCAAGATGTGCATTCCACGCATCGCCTGCCCAGACTGAAGAAATCGGCACGAGGTGAGCCAGGTTCAGCGTGTGCAGGATCGGCTGGCGGACATTGGCATAGACTTGCCCCGGCAGAGACCCAAGCCAGGCTTCGACGGCGTTCAGCGTCTCGCGGATCGTCGTGAACCCGCGCCCATTGATCACGCGCTCCACGGCGCGTGTGCGCTCTTCGACTTCTTCACGCGAGGACCCCATCAAGGTCAGCGTGGTCGTGACATAGCCATAGGAGACAAGATCCGAGCCGAGTTCCTGCAGCGCTGCATCGGCATCGGCGGCCTTGTTGTCGGCATCATTGTCGAGAAGTGCGGCCTGTTCGTTGAACAGTGTCTCCCGCAGGACCGCGCCGACGGATTTCCGCTTCGCAAACCAGTGTCGCCGCTTCTTGGCGAGGAGCTTTTCGGCCTCGGCCTTGTCCATCGCGATATAGCGCGTGGTCCAGCGATAGGAGAAACCAAGCCGGTTCAACTCATCCAGCATGCCCGGCAGGGTCGAAGCCGGAAAGCCAAGCAAGGTCAGCGTCGCAAGATGCGCTTCGCCTATCCGGGGTTCCAGCCCGCCGGCAAACCGCTCATCGGCCAGCACCGCATCGAGGAAGACCGGCAGCCCCGGGACAGACACGGTGTGCCGTTTCGAAGAGATGCAGGCATGGAGGTAGGTGAGCGTTTCTTCATCCGTAAGCGGAGAGAGCTCCTCGAGGGCGACCGAGAGCAGGTCGAACGTCTGGGCGGCGCGTGTCTGGAAATGTTGGAGCCGCTGACGCCAGTCCGTGCCGTCATGCTTTTCGGGCCGTTCGATCAGCGCCCGCTCGGCCCGTCCGGTTGCATCCAGGGGTGGCAGCCACAGCAGGGTGAGATAATAGAAGCTCTCGAAGCGCGCGCCTGACTCCTCGTGCCCCGCGCGCCGCTCCTGCTCGATCAGCCAGGCAGCCCTGCACCTGAAGGAACTCGCTTCAAGCGCGGCCGCCTCTGACCGGACGGCTTCGAAGAACAGAGCCCAGCCTGACCCGAACCTGCGGAGTGCGTTGTTGACCCGAGCGGTCACCGCAACGAGTTCCGACTCCGTCGAGCTTTCAAGGTCGGGGCCGCGATAGCGGAAACTCGTCTGGAAGGCCCCATCCTTGTTGAGGATGACCCCGGGCGCGACGAGGCATGCCCATGGCAGGAAGTCAGACAGGTGCGCTGGCTTTGCCGCATATTCCCTCAGGTTCAACATGACAGATGTTCCCTATGGCGGACCGACCGGATCGCGACGGCCAGAAAATCGGGGTCGGACCGGGCCATCAGGACCGCGAGCGAATGCCCTGCCATCCAGACAATCAGTCCGGGAATCCAGAGCCGGAAGCCGAGGGCCAGCGCGGCCGCAATCGTCCCGATGGCTATGGCAGCGGCGCGGGGCGCACCGGCCATCAGGATGGGTTCGGCGAGCGATCGGTGGAGGGGAATCTCGTAGCCTTGGCAATCGCTAACGCTCATTGCGTTCCTCCTTTGAAACGCTCCACTGGAGCGTTTCGTCTGCCGGGGTCAGACCAGTCGTCACCATCAGAGCACCGCGCCGCCGCCAAAGGAGAAGAAGGTCAGGAAGAAGCTTGTTGCGGCAAAGGCGATCGACAGGCCGAACACGATCTGGATCAGCTTGCGAAATCCGCCGGAAGTCTCCCCGAAAGCAAGGGTCAGGCCGGTCAGCGTGATGATGATCACGGCCACGATCCGGGCAACCGGACCTTCGATGGATTGCAGGATCTGGTCAAGCGGGCCTTCCCAGGGCATGCCCGTGCCGGCGGCATGGGCAGGGAGCGAGAACAGGATTACTGAGGCCAGCATTGCCCCGGCCTGAAGACTGCGATGGATCGCCTTGATCTGGTCGTAAAACATTCCGTGGTCTCCCTAATTGACGATGTTGAGAAAGGGGGCGGCGAGCGGCTCGGTCCGGTATTCGGTGCCGTCAAAGCCAGTGATGCGGAGTGCCTGCTCGACACGGCGCGCACCGCTTGCGCGGGACATGAAGACGATCACATCGACCGCCTCTCCGATCAGCGCGTGGGGAAGGGCGGTGGTCGCTTCCTCTACCAGCTGTTCGAGCCGGGTGAGTGCGCCCGAAGCGGAGTTTGCATGCAGCGTCGTGATGCCGCCCGGATGGCCTGTATTCCAGGCCTTGAGGAGATCGAGCGCTTCGCCGCCGCGCACTTCGCCGACAATGATCCGGTCTGGCCGGAGCCGCATGGTCGAGCGGACTAAATCGCGGAGCGTGATCCCGGACCGGTGCGTCCTGAGCTGCGTCACATCTTCGGCGGAGCAGCGAAGCTCCCTTGTGTCTTCCAGGATGACGATCCGGTCCTCTGAAAGAGCCGGTTCGGACAACAAGGCATTGGCAAAGGTCGTCTTGCCCGACGACGTCCCGCCCGCAACGACGATATTGAGCCGGTCTTCCAGTGCCTGCCGCAGCCCGACACAGAGCGCCGGCGTCAGCGCACCTGTCTCAACATAGGTATCGAGTGCGATGGGATGGCCTGCCGGTTTGCGGATCGCAAAGCAGGGCGCTTCGGAAACGGGCGGCAGGATGCCTTCGAACCGTTCGCCAGAGCCCGGCAGTTCAGCGGAGACAATGGGAGACGCGCGGTCACACGCTTCCCCAACCGAGGACGCCACCAGCCGAATGATCCGCTCGCGCTCGGCGCGGCCGAGCGTCTCAGAAGCCCGGCGCAAACCAAAGCCAGCTTTCTCGACCCAGACCGAGCCATCAGGATTGGCGAGAATCTCGATCGTGTCATCTGCGACGAGCGCAGCTCCCACCGGGCCCTTGAACGCAGAGCGCAGCATCGCAGTGAGCCGTGTCTCGGTTTGGCTGGGCTGGGGCAGGGCTGACATGGCAGGGGCAGGTCCTCATCCGTGATGAGACCAGAATCACCTTGCGCAGGACCTCTGCATAGTTGGGGCCCGGGGACAGTCAGGGCGCTCCAGGGACACAGGGGAAAGGTGCGGGAGTATCAGGGGGCACCGGCCTCCAAGGGGAGCGATGCGGGGGGGCGGGCCGCCCCACTTCGGACCAGATCAGTCGATCCCTGTCAGAAGACGAGGTGAGCGATCAGTCATAGGTCCGCTCGCCCCACAAATCGTCTGGACACTCCAGGTTCCATATCCCGGCCCGGGCCGCGCGGGCATCGGCCTCTTCCTTGGCGTAGCGGCCCTGGCTGTATTGCGGCCAGTCCCGGCCCCAGCCTTCCTGTACCATGTGATCACCGAGATCGATGCCGCCCACCGAGCAGGTCGCAACCAGGCGATTCCAGCGGTCCGTATCCGTCACAGTGCAGGTGACAGTCCGCTTCCCCATGAAATCCGACAGCGCAAGAGCCGCCTTCTGGTAGACATTCACCGATCCGCAACGTGCGCCGCGTTCCGGTGTGTCATAGCCAGACAGGCGAATGCGCTGGCCATGTATTTCAATCGTGTCGCCATCCACGACAGACGCGACACCGGCAATCGTGTCGGTACCGGTATGAGGTCTGTCAGTCTCGCTCTGCGCGGAACAGGCTGAAAGGAGCGCCGCCAGAAAGACCGAGATCAGAACGCCAGATCGATTCGTCATGATGCCAGACTGGACGCGTTGTTGCCTTCGGCAAGCCCGTTGTCTGGCGCATGGACAGGGGGGCGGTGTCCATTTCGGGCTTTGAATTCCCCCTGGGAGCGTGCCAACATGACGGCCGCGATGGAGGCAGGGATATGGGCGGATGGGACAGTGACAAAAGCGGCGATTATGTGCCTTCACCGCCTCCGATCTGGCTCTGGGTGATCATCTGCCTGGTCTGTGCGGGGCTGTTTGCGCTCGCGATCATAGGCTGAGGCTAGTCGGGAAGGGAGTCCAGAAAGGATCCCAGATCGAGAATGATGTCAGCCGCAAGGCATTCTATTCGCTTTCGCAAGGGGAGCGCTCCATTCTCCATCTGTTTCGGGCTGAGCCGGAACTTCACAATGACTTCGCTGAGTGAGGCCAGGTGCACAATCGACACGGTTGCATCCCGATCCTCAAGGTCGACGAGAATTTGATCGACCTGCCAGAGACGTTTTCTCATGCTTCCCCTCCAATGGTGACATCAGGGGACTCTTCGGCGCGTCGCTTAAGACCGATTTTCGATCCTGGGTTTCACGACCAGATATGCGAATTCGACCGATCGGCGACCCGCGCGGTCAGGACTTTCAACTCCTGCCTGGCCCGGCTGGCATCCGCCTCTGTCTCGAACGGGCTGGGGCCCGGCCGTTGGCGGAGCCATTCGAAGATGAACTCGATCAGCAGATCCGTCTGGAACGCCACGCCCATCTCCAGGCGTTCGACCTGGTCGTCCACACGGTTCAGTCGGCCAAGGATTGCCGCATCCGGCCGGTCTTCCGGGGGCGTAAAATACAGGGTCAGCGCGTCATCCACCAGCGCGCCCATATGTACCCCATGATCGCCGGAGATCCGGCGCAGCTTGCGCAGATTGGGCTCGGAGACCCGGACATGCAGGCGGGGATTGCCGGGCATGGTCAGAGCTCCCGCCCGCCACGGTCCTGGAGCCGGGCATAGTATCTGGCGATCTGGTCCTGGATGCTGCCCGGGTCCCTCTGGGCCTGTTCCGAGTCTTCCCCTTCCTTCAGGCGTCCTTGATCCCCGGTCAGGTCAGGATCGAGCCTGCGGGCGAGGCCGCGGGAATCCATGGCGGCGAGGGAGGGTCGGGGAACAGGCAGGCCGACAAGGCCAGGTCCGGGAGCGCAGGCCGCCGGACGCTCCAAGCCGCCCACCCGGTCAATGAAATTCTGGTCCTCGAAATAGCGCAGTTTCCGGGCCTTGATCGGGGGATGACTTGCCAGGAAGATCAGGGCGTCCCCTGCCGGCATTTGCATGATCTCACCGGGCGTCATCAGGGGACGCTGGGTTTCCTGCTGGGAGACCATGACATGGCTGAGCCAGGGCGCTAGCCGGTGACCGGTATAGTTCTTCTGGTTGCGCTGCTCGGTCATTGTGCCGAGCATGTCGGAGACCCGCTTGGCCGTGCGTTCGTCATTGGTCGCGAACGCAATCCTGACATGGCAATTGTCGAGAATGGAATGATTCTGGCCATAGGCTTTCTCGACCTGGTTGAGGGATTGGGCAATCAGAAAGGCCCGCACCCCATAGCCCGCCATGAAGGCCAGAGAGGTCTCGAAGAAATCGAGGCGTCCGAGGGCCGGGAATTCATCCAGCATGAGCAGGGTCTGACGCGGGTCCTGTCCCTCTGGCAGTTCTTCGCACAATCGCCGGGCAATCTGGTTCAGGATCAGCCGGATCAGCGGCTTGGTCCGGGACAGGTCAGACGGCGGAACAACCAGATACAAGGATGCAGGCCGCTCTCCCAGAAACAGATCCGCGATTTGCCAGTCTGACCCGGAGGTCGCGCGCTGCACTACCGGATCGCGATAAAGACCCAAGAAGGAAATTGCCGTCGACACGACGGACGATTTTTCATTCTCCGACTTGTTCAAAAGCTCCCGCGCTGCCTCGGCGACCACGGTGTGGGTCAGCGGCCGCTCCCGTGATCCAAGATGGTTCGCGCCCAGCATCCGCTCCAGCGTTTCATCGATCGGCCGCGCGGGGTCAGACAACAGCGTGGCAACCCCCGCGAGCGACTTGTCGTCTTCAGCATAAAGGACGTGCAGGATGGCGCCCACGAGCAGCGAATGCGCTGTCTTGTCCCAATGATTGCGCCGCTCGAGTGAGCCTTCCGGGTCGACTAGGATATCCGCCACATTCTGCGCATCGCGGACTTCCTGCGCCCCGATCCGGATCTCCAGCAGGGGATTGAACCGCGAACTGGCCAGGTCGGTCGGATCAAACCGGATGCAGCGTGAAAAGCCGGACCGCCATTTCGAGGTCAGCGACCAGTTCTCCCCCTTGATGTCATGAATGATCGCAGTGCCGGTCCAGCTGAGCAGGGTAGGGATTACCAGACCCACACCCTTGCCGGACCGGGTCGGCGCAAACGCCATGACATGCTCGGCGCCCGCATGGCGGAGATAGCGCCCCCTGAACCGTCCCAGCACAATGCCTGACTTGCCAAACAGGCCCGCTTTGCGCACATCCCGCGCAGAGGCCCATCGCGCCGATCCGTAGGTCGTCGCATGTTTCTCACGGCGCGCGCGCCACAGGGAGGCAAGGATCGCCATCCCAATCCCCGCAATCCCGCCAAGAGAGGCAATCAGGCCTGCCCGGGCAAACACGTCCGGCGCATAGGCGTCATAGGCATACCACCACTGGAACAGACGCCAGGGCTTGTAGACAGGTTGCCGATACACTTCGAACCAGGGCGCCCCCAGTCGTGGCTGGTAATCCAGAACGCCTGCCACCCATTGCGTCGCGCCCCATACCGAGCAGGCAATCAACACCAGCGTCAGGAGGAATTGGCCGAGGAGGAACTTAGTGGGCGTAATGGCAGGCACCTCGATTGGATTTCCTATCAATCATGCCGGTCAGTCTTGGAAAAGCGATGGATATCTAGGGAATTATGAGGACTGGTATATCCATTTCCGCTGCTCACCTGATTGATACCGATTGCTGACAAAGGGGTAAATCAGTGATCTGATTTCAGCGAGACTTCGTCATAGGTCCGCCTGTGATCCAGTGGAGAATTCCAGGGGTCGCCGAATGAGGTATGTTTCTTGATGAGCCATTTAATACCCATCGACTTTCTAAGCGCTTGCGCCCGCAGACCTTTAGTCTGTCGCAAACCTTGATCTGATGACTGGCGAGGCATATCCGCCATGCCGAAGGGAGTGCGAAAAACGCTTCTGCCCATGGTTCGATTGTAGGTTTCGCCGTCTGAGCGTTTCGAAAGTGGAGAGCCTTTCTTATCGCTCTGATCGGGTTCGCCGGCGATTTTTCTGAGTCTTGATCCTTTTGGAGTATCAATTCCGGCAAGAGGGAATATGGCGGCCCATCAATTACACGACAAAAAACCTAATGGCGTAAGTGGCAGTTGTAACATGCAGCACCTCCAAGTTCGTGAATACGATCTTCATCCTGTGAAATAGCCATACAAGATCGGTTGACGCTTCAGCTGCGCGAATATACTAAAACTTATAACGTTAGATAAAAGATAAAAGTTATTCGGCGTTCTCTAGGGAGGAGACATTGAGTTTGATGAAACAAGAAAGAATAGGTGTGCCGTCAGTCCAGCAGTCACCAAAGTGGCTACTGGCGGGAGTTGCTGCGTGCGCAATGCTTGGTCCGGTCGCTGTCGCTCAGGAAGTCGATGAGACGGTAGTGTCCATGGATGCCCCTGAAGCAGCGGGCGAGTCGGAAGCTGCTCGGGCCGAGCGGGAGCGTCGTCTCGGCATTGTGACAGTGTCTGCGCGTCGCCGGGATGAGAGCCTGCGGGATGCGCCTGTGGCCATTACGGCATTTTCTGGTGAGGCGATGGAAGATTACGCCATCACGAATGTGACGGATCTCTCCACGCAGGTCCCCTCGATGGTTGTGGGTCGCGCATCCTCCGGATCGTCTGCAAGCATCTTCCTACGCGGGGTCGGATCCACTTCGTTGAGTGCAGGCTTTGACCAGTCCGTGTCTTTCAATCTTGATGGCCTGCCAATGAGCCGTGGCCGGGAGATCCTGTTCAGCCAGTACGATGTGGCGCGCGTCGAAGTGCTGAAAGGGCCGCAGGCGCTGTTCTATGGGAAGAACACAACGGGAGGACTGGTCAGCGTCGTGACCCGTGGTCCTGGCGATGAATTCGAGGCTGGTGGAAAAGTCGGTTATGGCTTTGAAGGTGAGGAAGTGTATACGGAAGGCTATGTTTCCGGTCCGATCAGCGATACGCTCGGCGCCCGCCTCGCGCTCCGTTACCGCGATGCAGAAGGTGCTTTCGAGAATTCGGCAGCGTCCACCTATCTTTCGCCGCTCGGTTATGAGCGGCACAGCCAGGGCGCGCGTGGGGGCGGCGAGAGCCTTAGCGGTCGACTCACCGTTGATTTCAAACCGACCGACTATCTGGATTTTGAACTCAAGCTGGGATCAACCAGCAACGAAGACGGCGGTGCGACCGACTATCTCGAACGTCGTTGCGGTGGTGGAAGAACGGTTCCTGCAACCGCAAACGGTATTCCTCCAAGCCCCAATGCGGACTGCAAGATCAATGGGGTTACGGACGTCTCGTCCTTGCCACGGGAAGTTGCCGCAACATGGCGATATGCGCGTGATGGTCAGACTTATTCAGATTTGTCGAGCAGCTTTGCAATCCTCACATCCGAGTTCAATGCCGACCTCATAGATGTGACGTCCATCACGACCTATTATGAATTCAAACAGACGGACCTCAACAATGTTTCCGGCGAAGCCTATCCGGCATCTTTCAGCCAGCTTGCTGATTTCGAACAGTTCTCCGAGGAGCTGAGGTTCCAGACGAATACAGGGACGCCATTCAATGCGATGTTCGGTGTCTTCTATTCGGACTCTGATTTTGTCTTTAACACAGACGCCTACATCTTTCCGGTTCCGCTCGATCCGCTCTCGGGAACATATGTAACCTTCCGGCGGGACAATGGATTCACGGGTCAAACCACATCGGCCTTCCTTGAAGGTACCTGGGACGTCGCGGAGCAGTGGGAGCTATCAGCCGGTGCTCGCTGGAGCCGCGAGGAACGGGAATCCTACCAGGAATCATTGCAGGCCCATTCGGCCTTTGGGGCAGCGTTCCCAGGTGGCCTTCGTCTGGACGATGATTTCTCGGACGAAAACGTCTCGCCGCAGGTCACGCTCAGATACCAGCCGACTTCCGACATCTCCCTGTATGGAGCCTACAAGGAAGGCTTCAAGTCGGGCGGTTTCAATATCTCGCAGACACTGACGCCGGCGGCTTCTGTTGAAGCTGGCGAATTTGACAGCGAAAAAGCCAAAGGATTCGAGGCGGGTATCCGTTCCATTCTTCTCGATGGGCAGCTTAGTTTGAATGCGACTGTCTACGACTACACATACGAGGACCTACAGGTTCAGAGATTTGATCCCATCACGGTCGGACAGGTGGTAGACAATGCGGGGGAACTGTCCACGACCGGTATCGAGTTTGATTTCAACTACCTGCCGCGTGCCGTCGAAGGTCTGGCGATCCGCGGCGCCTTTGCGTACAATGATGCAGAATACAGTGACTATGTGGGCCAGTGCTACGGTGGGCAGACGATTGCCGAGGGCTGTAGCCTTGTCGCAGTAGGCGGTGCGTTTACCAGCCAGGACTATAATGGGCGCACGCCGCCGAAGGCCCCTGAGACTGCCGGACGGATTGGAGGCTCTTATGAGTTTGCAATATTCGGCGACATGACTGCTGAGGTCTCGACCGATGTCAGCTACTCATCCGAGTATAATTTCACGGATACACTTCGTCCGGATGCTGTGCAGGATGCCTATACGAAGCTGGATGCAGCGGCGACGCTATTTAGTGCGAATGATCGCTGGAAGGTTTCCCTGATCGGGCGGAACCTGACAGAAGAACTGGTGGCCACCAGCGCCAATGATATTCCGTTTACAGGAGGCACTGGTACCGGGACCAATGCGGGCAGTGTCGCGGACCTGTCAGCGATCGTCCAAAATCCTCGCGAAGTTTATCTGGAGCTTTCGGTCAAGTTCTAGGCGGGGGGCGGCCGGCAGTTTCCTCCGATTGGCTGGCCGCCATTTTTCCTGGGGCTCTCATCAGAGAGCCCCAATTTTGTTTGGGGTGTCTGTATGAGTGTTTCCGGACCATTTGAATGCATTTCGGTGTCTTCCCGAAACGGCGTGCTCAGCGTTGTTTTGAATCGTCCTGAAGTGTTGAATGCGATGAACAGGGTAATGGTATATGAGCTGAGACATCTCTTTCAGGCGCTGTATTGGGAACGGGACGTGCGTGTCGTGCACCTGTCCGCCAAAGGACGTGCCTTCTGTGCCGGTCTGGACCTCAAGGAGTCGAATTTGAGCTCAGGCGGCACGAAGGATATGGAAGCCCTGCTGGATCGGCAGCGTATGATCGCCGAAATTTATGTCGCGATGCGCCGTTGCCCCCAACCGATTGTCTGTTCCATTCAGGGGGCGGCGAGCGGAGGCGGTTTTGCCTTGGCGCTGGCGTCAGACATTCGGGTGATGGCGGAAGATGCGCGTATGAATGCTGCGTTCATAAGGATTGGTCTCAGTGCCTGTGATATGGGGGTCTCCTATTTTCTTCCCCGAATGATCGGCACGTCCGTGGCGAGCGAGTACATGCTGACCGGGCGCTTCATCTCATCCGCCAGGGCTTTCGATCTGGGCCTGGCAAACCGAGTCGTTCCGGTCGGAGACCTGGATCGCGAAAGTCTCGATTTTGCAGCAGACATGCTGCGCGCGACGCCACTCGGACTCAGACTAACAAAGGACGCCTTGAATCATTCCATTGATGCCAGCGGTCTGGAAGCCATGATGGCCATTGAGGACAGGAATCAGATGCTGGCCCTCCAGGATGCTAATTTCAATGAAGGGGTCGCTGCGTTTCTTGAGAGACGTGAACCGGATTATTCGTAATGGATCGTAGCAACACAGCGTCCGATTTTGTACGCTACGTGGCGTCAGACGGCGTGAAGATTGTGGCGGATGTGATGGGTAATCCCGAATGTCCTACGATAATCCTTGCGCATGGAGGCGGGCAGACTCGGTTCTCCTGGTCCGGAGCAATGCGTCATTTGGCCGGTGCAGGATTCCGGGTGATCAATTACGACGCGAGGGGCCACGGTCAGAGCGACTGGTCGCCAGATGGCAAATACCCGATCGACCGCCGATGGGCGGACATGTCACTGATCGCCAATTCCGTGCGAGAACCATTGGCAATCGTGGGCGCTTCGATGGGGGGGATATCTGCGCTGCACGGCGTATCCATGGGATTCCGGCCGGATGCGTTGGTACTGGTTGACATTTCTCCCAATCCGGATCGAGCCGGAATGCAGCGCGTGCATGATTTCATGGCGAGTGGCCTGGAAGGATTTGCCACGCTGCAGGATGCTGCAGATGCCGTGGCGGCCTATAATCCCGGGCGCGCGCAGCCCGGGAAAGTGGATGGCCTCAGGAAGAATCTACGACAGAGAGATGATGGCAGGTGGTACTGGCATTGGGACCCTGGAATGGTGCGTCTGGACATTGAGCAGGAGCATCGTGCGGTTCTGGCAACCATGGAGGGGCTGCGGGCGGCTGCAGATCTGCCGGTCCTGCTGGTACGCGGGCTGCAGAGTGATGTTGTGACTGAAGATGCCCTGGCTGAGTTCAAAGTTCGATTTCCCAAGTTGGAAGCGGTCGAGATCAGCGGCGCCGGTCACATGGTGGCCGGCGACAAGAACGATGTCTTCAACGGCGCTGTCGTTGAATTTCTCTCCCGCAAGCTCATGCGCTAACCGGTTGGGGCATTTTGTGGGAAGCTGATTGTACCCGGATCGATTTCGACCCATGGCTGAGCACTTGAGCACCAGACATGCACTTTCGGATCGAGCCAGCTTGTGTCGTCCAGGGTTCCAGCTTTCACTATTGTGGTAGTGGGGGATGCTGGCGAGATAGAAAACAATGGTGATCCGCATTCGCCACAAAACTGGCGCTCCAGACTATTCCCGCTGTCGGTTGTATCGACGTAGGTCTTGGGCGTGCCTTTCACGGTCAGGACTTTGCTGGCGATAACTGTGACAATTGAAAAAGCAGAGCCGGCCTGCCGCTGGCAGTGCTTGCAGTGACAGACGGCAACGGCAAGGGGGTCGCCTTCAAAGGCATATCGAATGTTTCCGCAAAGGCATCTGCCGGACCGTGTCATTGTGGTATCTCCTGATTTTTTTTGACCAAGGCGCGAATAGCATCGCTGTGCTCTCCCAAATTCGGCGGCGGAGAGGACGTTCTCGCGGGGCATGCGCTGTACCGGACCGGACTGCGCATCTGGTAATAATAGCCTTCTGTCGGATGTTTCTCTTTCCTGAAGAAGTCCGTTTCCTTCAGGTGAGCATCATCCAGAATGTTCGATACATCCGTTACCGGCATGCAGGGGATCTGGGCGGCATTGAAGAGGTCTGTCCACTCGGCGCTCGTCTTGCGAGGGGTTAATTCAGCGGTGCGCTGATAGAGTTTGTCCTGATTGATGTAGAGATCTTTTGTCGTTTCAAGCCCCTGATCCGTCAGGAACTGGGAGTCTCCCAGTATCTCGAAAACGTTTCGCCACGCAGCTGGCGCATAGGGGACCATCGAGATATACCCATCTTTTGTGGGAAAGGGCTGTCGGTCAGGATCGATCTGGCGCGCGTAGCATGCGGCTCCATTCGGAGGGTCGAATGTGAGCCCACCTAAGTGTTCAAGCATCATGAATTGCGTGAACGATTCGAACATGGGCACTTCCACAAACTGGCTCTCGCCGGTTCGGAGCTTGTGAATATAAGCGGCAAGCGCCGCTTGTGCTCCACACAGACCCGCAACCTTGTCAGCAATGAGCGACGGAATGTATCGTGCCTTCCCGGACCCATCGACACGGCCCGCCAGAGTTGCAGCGCCACTGGCGGCCTGTATCACATCGTCATAGGCTTGGCGCCCCGCATAAGGACCGTCTGATCCGAACCCTACACAGTGAATATAAATCAGGTGCGGATTCAGGTGGCGTACATCCTCAGGTCCAAAGCCGAGCTTGCGGATTGCCGTACCGCGGACATTGTGAATGAATATGTCTGCCGAGACGATCAATTCCTGCATGACGCGCCGATCATCGTCAGTCTTCAGATCAAGAATGATGGATTTCTTTCCCTGATTGAGGGCCAGGAAGCCGGGAGACATGCCGCGAGTCCGGGCGGGTTTGGCAGAGTATCGATAGGCATCCCCATGGGGCGCTTCAATCTTGATGACCTCCGCGCCAAGATCTGCCAAAATACTGGTTGCGTATGGGCCGAACACTACGCTTGTCATGTCTATGACTCGCACACCTTCGAGCATTGCTGACATCTTTATTCCTTTCCTCCCATTCTTTTCAGAGTTGAGTACAGGCCGATAGGTCCCTATGCAATAACTAACATTATTAGATATATGGGAGGAGCGCCTTGCAGCTTCGGTATGATGAATTTGAGGACCGGTTTCGAGAGGAGGTGCGGGATTTTCTGACAGAAAAGCTTGCGCCAGACCTGAGAAGCTACACCGCCAAAATGACCAGCGTGTATGCCAGCAAGGAGGTCGCGTTGGCATGGCAAGCCATTCTCGTGGAGAAAGGATGGGCCGCTCCGTCCTGGCCTGTGGAGTATGGCGGATGTGACTGGTCCATCGCCCAACACTATATATTCGATGTCGAATTGGCGCGAGCGGGTGCACCGCCGCTGTCCCCCATGGGGATCGGGATGTGTGGACCCGCGCTGATCGGCTATGGTTCGGATCAGCAGAAGGATTACTTCCTGCCGCGTATACTCAGCGGTGCCGACTTCTGGAGTCAGGGGTATTCGGAACCGCATGCCGGCTCGGATCTCGCGGCATTGTCCATGTCAGCGGTCGAGGACGACGATGATTTTGTCTGCAATGGCTCCAAAATATGGACGACCCACGCGCATGAATCCAACATGATGTTCTGTCTCGTTCGCACCTCCTCTGACGGCAAGCCCCAACAAGGCATCACCTTTCTTCTGATTGACATGACATCGCCAGGAGTTCGGGTGGATCCGATCATCATGACGTCAGGAGAACATATTCAGAATGCTGTCTTTTTTGATGATGTCCGCGTCTCCAAATCGAATGTTATTGGCGAGGTGGACAAGGGATGGACGGTAGCCAAATACCTTCTTGAGTTTGAGCGCGGGGGATCCTCGTACGGGCCGAAGCTGGCTCAGCGCTTGAATGCATTGCGTCGGCTTGCTTTTGAAGCAGGCGCCATGAATCCATCTCTTCAGTCCCGTCTGTCTGCCGCAGAAATAGACATTTCTGTATTGGAGGCGGCAGAGCTGGTCATGATGGCTGAACTGGCGAGTGGGGGGTCACCTGGTCTCAAGGCGTCGATGATGAAGGTACGCGGGACTGAATTGAGCCAATATCTGACAGAGTTGGGATTGGAGATCGCTGGACACTATGTCCAGCCATTCCAGCCACAGCACACACATCCCGGGGGTGCGGTGCCGAATGCGCCAGCTTCAGACCAGGCGCTGGCCGGACAGGAAGGATTGGCTCCGATCTCGTCGAGATACTTCAATGACCGAGCTGGGTCTATTTACGCCGGATCCAATGAGATTCAGCGGAATATTCTGGCGAAGGCTGCTCTGAATCTCTGACACTCCGGAGCGCTCTTAACGTACCGTCATGCGTTGACATGAGAACTCGATTTGCATAAATCTATGGGCAATAGATAAATGGAATTCCGGTGCTCGGACACAAGAGGGAGACAGCCATGGGCGTGATGACAACCACAGCCGAACGCAATCCACTTAAGCCAACTCTGGACACGCTCAGTCCGAGCCAGATTGAGGCGATCCGAAAGATCCCATCACATGATGAGGCGCGTATCCCGGAACTGGATGCGCATCGGCCAGCTGCCATATTTACCGGTCAGGAACGCTTTCAGCAGGAACAGGACAGTATATTCACCGCCATGCCTGTGCCGATCACTGTTGCGACTCTGCTCGAGCCGGGAAGTGTCATTGCGCATAACGGATACGGTCTGCCATTGCTCGTGACTCGGACGAAGGCAGGTGACGTCCATGTTTTTCTCAATGCATGTCAGCACAAGGGTGCAAAGCTGATTGATGACTGCGAAGTGCACAAGCAGAACAAAATGACCTGTCCGTACCATGCTTGGACATTTGCGCTCGACGGAAAGCTGGTTGCCGCAGCGCGTCAGGAAACGTTCAAGAACCTGGAAAAGCACACGCGCAATCTCGCGGAATTGCCGAGCCGGGAACACGGTGGCTTGGTGTGGGCAATTTTGGGGCGCGACGCCGAGGAAGACTGGAGCAGTCTTCACCCTCAGATCGCCGAGGATTTTGCCGCGATGGGTATTCCTCATGCCCGCGTCTACGGGCGCAAGACGTTTGAACTTGCAGCCAATTGGAAAGTCGTCCTGGAGCCTTTTCTCGAAGGATATCACGTGCAGCGCTTGCATGCGAAATCCATCGGAAAACTGTTTGCCGATGTGCCAAATGTCACCGACGTGTTCGGACTTAATATCCGGCAGATTTCAGGCAAGCTGAACTTCACGCCCGATGCGCTCGATGTTCCTGATGAGAACATCCACAAGACAGTGACCCATGCCTATCAGGTTTTCCCGAATTGTGTGGTTGTCACCAGCCCCTATTATATCAGTGTTATGCTACTGATGCCGCGTGGACCAAACCGGACAACGGTGGACTATTTCATGCTCACGCCGGACGCTCCTCGCACAGAGAAGGGTGAAGCACTTTACAAGAAATCCTACGATTTGATTCTCGACGTTTTCGGAGGGGAGGATTTCTGGGCTGCTGAAATGTCCCAGGCCGGGCTGGATTCCGGAGCGCTCGAAACCGTTGTTTACAGTGGTCTGGAAGAGACCATCCTCACATATTACGGACTTCTGGAAAGCCAACTATCCTGAACGATTGGGTGGATATTCGGCCAGAAACAGCGGCTGGGTAGGATTTCACAAGAGTCAGAGTAACAAGACCGGATAAAAAGCTGCATGGGGTGGAAAAGGATTCCGCCCTGTTTGGGAGGACAGCATGCAAACAATCAATGATGCGATCCACTGGTGGGCGCGGGTCATGCCCGACGCGGTCGCCCTCGATTTTGGCGAAGACCGCACAACCTATCTCGAATATCGGAACTGGTCGGAACGCATTGCAGCCGAGCTCATTCGCCGGGGTCTGGAGCCCGGTGACCGAGTCGGCATATGCGCGGGAAATTCCTTGCCGTATTGCGTCCTGATCCTGGGAATCATGCGGGCAAGGGGCACGGTAGTGCCGCTCAACATGCGCTACACGCCGCATGAATTGAACGAAATCATTGAAGATACCGAGCCACATCTCGTCTTTGCTGACGCAGAGCGTATTGGGAAATTTAGCGATCTGGATGTCGATACCTCTCCCATGAGTGATGTGGAGGCGCTGCGAGACGGCAAGCGAGTGCAATTGACCTGCGCTCCCGAGCCGGACGACAAGGTCGTTATCATTTCAACGAGTGGCTCGACTGCCAAGCCGAAAGGCGTCGTCTTTTCTCACCGATCGATGACAGGCTATGTCGCGACGCACGCGATTGAGGAGCAGAGCCTAGGGAAAGGTTCCCGGGTGGTCGTTCCTGCGCCGCTGAGTACGTCAGCCGGATTCGTTCAGCTCACGCATTATACGGTTCTGGGCTGTACCTTGCATTTCCTGACAGCGTTTGAGCCCAGGAGCTTTCTCGAGATACTCGTTCAGAAGAAAATCAATGGATTTGGCGCAGTGCCGGTCTTCTTTGAGGCGATCTCCAAGCTCCCCGAATTCGAGAATGCGGATCTTTCCAGCATTTCGATGGCCACGAGTGGCGGCGCCCCCGTAACTCGCGCGCTTCAGGATGTCTGGATGAAGAAGGGCATTGTACTTCGCCAGATCTACGGTCAGACCGAATGTGGCGGAAACGGTACGATCATGCCTGAAGCCTTGGCCAAGCAGCAGCCTGAAAAGTGTGGCATGGGAGGGCTGTTCAACGAGATCGCAATCGTTGACGACTACGGTAACCGCGTTCCGGCCGGTGTGGTGGGCCAAATCATCATGCGCGGTCCCGGCAACATGATCGAATACTGGAACAATCCGACGGAGACGGCGAAGACCATCAAGAAGGGGTGGCTGTATTCCGGTGACTTGGGAGTTCTGGACGAAGACGGCTTGCTGACCTTTGTAGACCGAATGAAAGACATCATCATTTCGGGTGGCCTCAACATTTCAGCAGCGGAAGTCGAACGCGCCGTCATGGAAAGTGGGCAGAAGATCGATGAGTGCATGGTCATCGCAGCCAAGGATGACCGGTTTGGGGAGACCCCATTGGCGATTGTCTACGCGCAAGGTGACGTGGATGTGGACGGGATCATCAAGCACTGCAACCAGAATTTGGCGGACTACAAGGTTCCCCGGTACATTGCCGTGGAACATGAGCCTTTGCCGCGAACGGCCACGGGCAAATTGGCTAAACCGACCATGCGTGAGAAATATTCGGATGCGTCCACTCAGCTGAAGCGCGTTCGCTGACGTCCACCTGAGCAAGAAGCCTTCGAGTACGAAGATGCATCCACCACAGCCGAATGGGCCAAGGCTTTTATGAGCCGCGATAGGGTATCACCCTTTCGCGGCTCATTTGTGTCTACGAAGCGGCATGGGGGCTCATCGAGTCTTCCAGGATGAGTTCACTCGCGCGCCAAGCCATGGCCATGGTGGGGCCGTTTGTATTGCCGGATGGAATGGAGGGCATTATGGAAGTGTCCATGATGCGCAGGCCTTCAACGCCGCGTACTCGCAGTCTGGGATCAACCACAGCAGCTTCATCATTTCCCATTCGGCAGCTGCCCACAGCGTGATAGCCGCACGTGCCATAGGTATCATAGGCGTCGAGTATTTTCTCGTCGGTATCGTAGTCCGGACCCGGCATCGTCTCGCACTCGATATAGTCAGAGATTGGTTGCTGGGCGGCAAATTTTCGCGCCATTTTCACCACGCCGATCATTGCCTCACGGTCCCGTTCGGTGCTTCGATAATTTGTGACAAGTTCCGGCAGTGCAGTCGGGTCGGTAGATGTTATGTGAACGTGCCCTCTGGAAGAGGGGCGGAGTGGGTATCCGACCATATGCATGCCCGGAAAGCGTTCTACATCCTGACGGTTTTTGTCAAAATCGAAACTGAATGGTGCAAGCAGGAATTGTCCGTCCGGTCGGTTCTGTCCTGGCTGGGTCTTGAACCATGCACCGAGTTCGTATGCGGCAGACGACATCGGACCAGTCCGGGTTGTGTAATATTGCAGAGCGGACTTCAGAAGCCGCCAGCCAGAGAAGTTCTTGTTTTGAGACACATCCTGATTCAACTTCCATTGAATGATCAGCCCTCGGTGTTCCAGCAAGTTCTCGCCGACAGACGGGTTGGCATGGACAACAGGAATTCCCAAGGCTTCCAACGTGCCGGGGGCTCCGATTCCGGACCGTTCCAGAATGCCCGGAGATGCCAGAGCGCCGCCTGAGAGAACTATTTCCCGGATTGCTGTGAGGCTCCTCATGGTTTGATTTTGCATGAATTCCACCGCCGTGGCGCGTTTGTTCTCGAAGATCACCCGATCAACTGTCGCGCCGGTCAGGATGGTCAAGTTATCGCGATGTTTTATTGGGTCGAGGAAGGCGGTGGCTGCACTTTGCCGGCGTCCCTTATAGATCGTGCGAGGCGCGTAGCCGATGCCCTCAATATCGTCGGGCTCGTTCACATCGGACTTCAAGGCCCACCCGATGTTTCCGCCGGTTTCAATCATCGCGTCCGTGATTTTGTCCCGCGCGGTGGGCATGGTGATCTTCATCGGCCCGCCGGCTCCGCGTGTTTCGGCGCTGCCAAGCTCGTGTGATTCCAGTTCGTGATAGGCTCGGCCGATATGTTTCCAGGACCAGTCGTCACTGCTCAATTCTGCGATACTGTCATAGTCTGCCGGTTGGCCGCGAACATACATCATGCCGTTGACGGATGTGGAGCCGCCCAGAACGCGTCCACGTACCCAAGGTTCGGATGTGTGGGCGTTGGCCTCCTCGGGATCGCTTTGGTACAGCCACAGATACTTCGGGTCAGCCATGATCTTGGCGAGGCCCTTTGGCATGCGAATGAAGGGGTGATTGTCGCTCGGGCCTGCTTCCAGGAGGGCGACTTTTATGCTCGGATCAGCAGATAGCCGGTTCGCCAGAACGCAGCCTGCGGCGCCCGCGCCCACGATGATGTAGTCAAATTTATCCATGCATTCCTCCCCGTATGGACATCGGCGCCTGGGTCCGTCTTCGGAACTTCTCTGGCCATAAATCTATTTGACATAGTTTTAAGTCTTGATGCAATGCTCTCTCCCATAAGCTGGATGAAGGAGCGCGGGATTTTGATCGAATTGACATTCATTGATGCGGATGGAGAGAGCCAGACCATTCAGGCAACGCCGGGTGAAAGCGTGATGGAGGCGGCGATCCGCAACGAAGTTCATGGGATTGAAGCGGCCTGCGGTGGTGCGCTGGCTTGTGCAACTTGTCATGCTTACGTCGAAGAGCCCTGGTACTCTGACGTTCCAGAGAAGACCGAGACGGAAGCGGATATGCTTGAATATGGCAGTCATGTTGACAGGCGCTCGAGGCTCACTTGTCAGATCGAGGTGACCGAGGCCCTGCGGGGCGCGGTCATTCGCACGCCAATCGAGCAGGGTTAAAACCTGAACCTGCCCCTTGGAATAATTTCTAATGATGTTAGGTTTACCCAAGTGCTGCATGACAGCCGGGAGGAGAACACAAATGCTGGCAACCAAGAACATACCTGACCATGTGCCCGATTCGGCCGTCTTCGATTTCGACATCTATGGGGACGAGCGGCTTGGCGACAATCTCCATGAAAGCTATGAGTCGCTTCACGCTGATGCGCCGGATATTTTCTATACCCCCCGAAATGGCGGGCACTGGATGGTCACCCGCTTCGATCATATTGCAGACATCACGCGCGATCCGGAGCATTTCTCTGTACGCGAAATGCAAATACCTCGCGTGGCCAACCCTCCCGTATTCATTCCGCTCAGCCTGGACCCACCGGACAATTTTCCGTACCGCCATGCCCTGATGCCGTTCTTCGCCCCAAAATCGGTGACTGCGATGGAGCCAAAAATTCGTCAGTTTGCGGTAGATATTATCGAATCCATTATCGATAAGGGCGAGTGCGACTTTGTTGAGGACGTGTCGTCCCAGTTTCCTGTTTCGGTGTTCATGGAACTCATGGGAATGCCGTTGGAGAAGCTTCGGGATTTCCGGGCCGTGGCGGACGAGTATTTCGAGGCGCGGACAGACGACGATGTCGCCAATCTTTTCGGCAAGATCGTTGGCATAATGACTGAACTGATCGAGCTGCGACGTGCGCATCCCGAAGACGACCTGATATCCCGTATGGTTCAGTTCGAGATCGAGGGAAGACCGATCACGCTCGGCGAACTCCAGTCCATCTGTTCCATCCTGTTTTTGGGCGGGATGGATACGGTCACGAATGTGAGCAGCTATTTGTATCGGCATCTGGCCGGAGATCCGAAGCTGCAGGCGCGCTTGGCTGCAGATGCCAGCATTGTCCCGAAATTTGTGGAAGAGGGCCTGCGTAGCTTTGGCGTCGTGAATACCCCGCGCATTGTTCAGAAGGATTGCGAGCGTTTTGGGCTTAAATTCAAGACGGATGACATGGTCTTGTGCATGCTGCCCTTGGGGGGGCGTGACAATCGAAAGAATGAAGATCCAAACAAATTCGATATAGACCGCAAGCGTATTGAGCACATCACATTTTCATCCGGACCGCATCTGTGCCTGGGGCACCATCTGGCCCGGATGGAACTCAGGATTTTGACAGAAGAATGGGTGAAACGAATTCCTGCCTTCCGGGCCAGGCCCGGCGTCAAGGCGCACAGCCGCGTGGGCACCGTGATGGCGCTGGAAAGCCTTCCGCTTGAATGGGAAGGCCAGAACGACCAATGAAATCCCAGATGCTGACGACTACAGAATTGTCGCTGATCTGATGCGACCTGATGAGTTAACGTCCGGAGCGGATCGACCGTATTGGTCGAGCCTGCTGACAGGAGAAGTTCGTCTGCCTCGCTGTTGCGGATGCGGAGCGTATCATTGGCCGGCTGTCTGGCGATGTAGCTCCTGTGGCGGATGGGTCCATGATTGGGTCGAAGTTTCGTTGAAGGGAGAGATCTATAGCTGGACACGCACTTGGCATGCCTTCAGTGGGGCAGAGGCTTTCAGTGTGCCTTTCGTCAGCATAGTCGTTGCGCTGGACGAAGCAGACGGAGCACGGTTGATCGGCACTCTGGAGGGCGCTGACGACACCGTTGCGATTGGAGACCGGGTCACTGGCCGTGTCGACCATATTGAGATGCAGGGTAGCAAATTACCTGCGCTGCGTTGGACCGTGCAAGGCCAATCAGCATGATGAATTTATCAGGAAAAGTGGCCGTTGCCGGTCTTGGCGTTCAGCAATATCGTCGGGGCGCCGCGCCCCTGCCGGAACGGGGCCTGCTTGTTCGCGCGATTGTTGATGCGTGTGAAGATGCGGGGATTGATCCCAGTGAAGTGGATGGCTTCGCTTCCTACGGCGACGACAACAATGAGCCGGTCCGTCTTATGCCCGATCTGGGAACGCGTGAGTTGCGATGGTCGAGTAATGTGTTTGGCGGAGGCGGGGGCGGAATAGCCGCCGCCTTTGGACAGGCCGTCGGGGCCATCATGACAGGGCAAGCATCAGTAGTTGTCGTGTTTCGGGCGTTGGCACAGGGTAATAGTGGCAGGCTGTCGTCCGCTGTCATGGCGCACCATCTCAATAGTCATATGGTGAGTGCCGGACTCGTCTCACCCGCACAGATGTGTGCCATCCGGGCGCAACGAATGTTCGAAAAGTATGGAGTGCCGACTTCCGCCGCTGAAGAAATCGTCCGTGTGGCGCATTATCACGGTAGCCGAAATCCGGAGGCTGTCGTTTATGGCCAAGAATTCAGTCATGAAGCCTATCAGGAGTCCCGATACATCGCAGAGCCCTTTCGCTTGTTCGATTGCTCCCGGGAAAATGACGGTGCGGGGGCGCTTCTACTTGTTTCGTCGGAACGGGCGAAGGATTTGCGCAGGCTCCCGGTCTTTGTTCTCGGAGTCGCACAAGGTGCCGCCCAGGGGTGGGGTGACTTGCTCGAGAATGATGATGAAGACCAATATGTCACCGCAGGGTTTCGGTCGGTTGCACGGAACCTCTGGAACCAGTCTGGGCTGACACCCGCCGATATAGATATCGCTCAGATCTATGAGAATTTCAGTGCTCAGGCTGTGGCCTCACTTGTCGATCACGGCTTCTGTGCCTTCGACGAAGTGGCCGACTTTGTCCGGTTTGAGAATCTGGTTGCCCCCACCGGGAAGTTGCCGATCAACACAGCAGGCGGCAATATTGCGCAGGGCTTCATTCATGGCATCGGCATCGCCATCGAGGCGGTACAGTGCCTGCGCGGAGAATCTGCCAATCCAGTCCCGGGTGCGCGCACATGCCTGCTTGCAGGTGGGCCCGGGGCCCCAATTGTAAGCTCGGCAATATTCGGAAACGTTCAGACAAATTAAAAGCACCAATGGGAGATTTCGGAATGGACATTGATCGGGATTACAGAATGCTGATCGGCGGCGAACTTGTCGTCGGAACCCAGAGCATGGACGTAATCAACCCGGCTCTGGATGAGGTGTTCGCCTCTTGTCCTCGCGCCACTCGAGAGGATATGGAGGCAGCAATCTGCGCAGCGCAAGATGCCTTCACAACCTGGCGCAAAACGAGTGTCGATGAGCGTCGCGCAGCGCTCAGGCAAGCTGCTGGTATTCTGGCTGAAAATGCAGATTCCCTGGCAAGTCTGTTCACGAAGGAGCAGGGGCGCCCGACCGAATTGGCGAAGCAGGAAATCCTTGGAGCTTCCTACTGGTTTGCCTCAACCGCCGACCTCGAACTGGAAGTTGATATAACCGAAGACACGGATGTGCGCCGCATTGAGGTGCATCATGCGCCACTGGGCGTCGTGTGCGGGATTGTTCCGTGGAACTTCCCTGTCCTGCTCGCCAGCTGGAAGATCGCGCCAGCATTGCTTACGGGAAATACGCTGGTATTGAAACCGTCCCCCTATACGCCATTATGTGCGCTGAAAATTGGCGAATTGCTGAGCGACGTCTTCCCGGCCGGTGTGCTCAACATACTCAGCGGGGGCGATGAGCTTGGGCCATGGATGACCGCGCATGAAGGGTTTGCCAAGATCTCCTTCACGGGCTCTACCGCCACCGGCAAACGCGTCATGGAGGCGGCATCCAGGGATCTGAAGCGCATAACCCTTGAACTGGGTGGAAATGATGCCGCGATCGTCTTGCCGGACGTGAATGTGGACAAGGTAGCCGAGCGGATATTTGCTGGAGCATTCTCAAACACTGCTCAGATCTGCGTAGCGACCAAGCGCTTGTATGTGCATGAAGACATCTATGACGCGCTGCGTGATCGTCTGCATGAGATCGCGAAATCGTCGCCAATAGGTGACGGCAGTGATCAGGGCAATCTCTACGGACCCGTGCAGAACAAGGCGCAGTATGAACGGGTCCTGGATCTGCTGGAATCTGCGCGCCGCGAGGGGCTGACCCTGCTGGAAGGCGCGAGCGTTGCTGAGAAAGGGTATTTCATACCCCTGACGATTGTTGACAATCCACCGGAAGACTCCCGGGTCGTTGTGGAAGAAGCCTTTGGCCCAATCCTGCCGATGATGAAGTTCAGTAGCCTTGATGACGTAATTTCCCGTGCGAACGATACAGTCTACGGGCTCGCCGGTGCGGTCTGGTCCGCAGATATCGAGAAGGCCAAATCCGTTGCGAGCGAACTCGAAACCGGGACAGTTTGGATCAATCAAAATCTCGAATCCACACCTCTGACTCCGCTTGCTGGGCACAAGCAATCGGGGTTTGGAGCGGAAAACGGAATCTATGGCCTGCGTGAGTTCACTCAGCCCAAGGCCTTATATATCCCGAAATCTTCAGACTCCGTCAGCTAACGGAACAAATCAGGCGAAGGGAGATGTCTTGGCAATGCCGAGGCGTCTCGCCCGCTTGCGCTCGGCATCTGTGAGTTTCTTTGATTTCTGGGGCATATCCCGGAACCCACGAAGGAAAGCCGCTATGGTCGCTTCGAACAATTCTTCGTCATCATGGGGGTTTTCCCGTACGGCCTTCGCAAGGTGCGGGAATTGTTCAAGGTCGAATTCAGGCATCGGAGCGACGCCGTAAGATCTTGCTGCAGCTTCAAACAGCGCGGAGGCGTAGGTGAGCTTCTCCGTACCTTCAATGATGACCATCTGAACGTCCGCGGGATAGGGGCACATGGAAATCCAGAAATCGTAAGCACCCAGCAAGATGCGTCGTGGAAAGAATTGGAGAAGAAGGGGCGCCGCATTGGGGTGTTGCAGTATTGATCGCCTGGCTGCCTTGCACAGTCTGATGAGAGTTTTCTCCCAATCATTCTCATCGATCTTGGGGGCATCAATATCTTTGAGCAGGATGAGGGCAACTTCAGACAGAAGCTCGTTCTTGTCCTTGAAGTGATAGTAGAGAGACGGGGCTTTGACGCCGAGCCGTCGCGCCACAGCCTCCAGACTTAGTGACTGCAGGCCCTGAGTATCCATAATGCTCAGGGCAGCTTTCGCGGCTCGTTCCCGCGAGATTAGTGATTTGGACGGCCGTCCCATGATCATCCAGTTCAAAACTATGACAATTAGGCGCTCATAAAAGCCTGAACCAGCCAAATTACAAGGGCATTGTCAGGGCGAGCGGCCTTGAGGCCTCGTGCGGGCGCATTGGATAGCGGGAAAGAGTAATCAGGGAATTGTCAAAGAAACCCCACCAGGGGTGACCAATCCTGGCGATTAGTCTCGGCCAATGGCCCAATCAGCTTCAGCGACATCTGGACGTCGCACGAAAGGATTCAGCATGCTCCTAAGAGCCGTTCTGGGCGAATCGCAGGCCGCGTCATAGCTATCTCCTCCGACCAGCTCTTGTGCTCTCACGAGCCAAGTGATCGGGATCTGGATAAATCCCACTGAATGGTCTCGCCGGACCGACTGAGCGCAACCTCCTGCCAGCGCCAATTCATCTGCTGTTTCATTGACTTCACAAGCGTAAACCCTTCGCGGCCCTCGATCACCGCAAACCGCCCCTGAGCCAGATCAGCCATTCGCATGCATCTTCCGGAGAAGATTTCCCCTTTCTCAAGCACCACAAAAGATTGTCCTGTCCGCGCAGCCTCTCTCCCAATCGCCGCATCAAACTCCCTCCGCCGAAGTTGTGTGCGAGCCTCCATGGTCAGGCGCCCCTCCTGGTCCAACTCGACCCCCTCGCGCTGCAGCCATGCCTTCCGTGTTTGCAGACATGTTCTCACCTCTTGCGCAAAGTCTCCTTTTGCGTGCTCGATGCCGGACCAATCCATCCGGTCCAGCCAGGTTTCCGCATGCCGCTCCACCAGCGCCTCAATCGGCAACCAGGACCGAACATTGATGGCAAGGCTCTGCCGCTTCGCTTCAGCCTGCAACGCGCGCTCTTCGAAGTCCCTCGGAACAGTCCAGCTCCCACCCGCATGGCGCTCGACCACACCGAGCCGCCTCAGCGCTTCCAGCCGCCGCTTGTGCGCCAATCGGAACGCTGCTGAACTCCCCGGATCAGCCGCCTCATGCAATGCCTCCGAATACAATCCCCCATTGCGTTCAGCGATGGCCGCAATCGTCCGGTCTGCCGGCTTCGGCTCGACGGCGCCCGGGCCGACAGAAAGTATCCCGCCCACCTTCGGCAGCTGAGCTGCTTCCTGCTCCGTCATCTCAACCGACCAGACCCGCCCCTCCAATCCCTCGATCAAGGCCGTCTTGCCATTGCGCAATTCATCACCTGGCAGGATGGCTGCCAAGCGTCCAACTACGTCATCGCTGCCTGTAAAATCGCGCGGCAGGGCATGCAGCTGAGACGCATCAATTTTCCGCCCCTCGAGATTGGCAAGCGACCGGATTATGTCCCCACGCCTGCCGAGTGCTCTTAGTTTATCCTTCCAGCCCTCTTTCAACGTCCAGCGACCATCCTCCTGCCTCATTGCGAGATCGAGCGTTTGAAGGAACCGCAGTCGGCGTTTAACGACCGCACTGTCAAATCTCGACAATCTGCTGGATCCAGCCTCCGGCGTATAACGCCCATCGGTCAGAGAACGCGCAATATCATGATCAATCGCGGTCAAAGCTTCTCGCTCGGCCTCCGAACTCCTCGCCGCTGCCATCTCCCGTAGGCGCCTCTGACCTAATTCCAGTGTCACAATTTCCTGCGCCCGCGCCCGGAAGCCGTGCGTGATATATTTCCGGTCGATCAGCAGTTCGCCATTCCGCGTATTGGCCCCCCGGATCACGATATGGACGTGCGGCTGGGCCGTGTCGTGATGATTGGCGGCGACCCAGTCGAGACGGCGACCGAGATCCTGCTCGACCCGTCCCATGAATTCCCGCGTGAACCGGGTCAGATCCTTCATCTGATCGGCGTCTTCGGGAGACACGATCAGCCGGAACTGGCGTCCATCCTCCCGGGCGCGTTCATTGAACGCTTTTCCGTCGGCCCCCTCCTGTGTCCGGTCGTAGAGCTTCCCGCGCTCGCCCTCACGTCCGGCGCCCTCCCTTCGGATATAGGCGACGTGCTTTGCAAAGCTCGCGGCTCCAGCCGGTCCGGTCCGCGCAATATGGACCTTCACGATGACGCGCCTGGCCCGCCAGCTCGACCAGTGCCGTGCCATGGCCGCTGAAGCCTTGCCGCGGCCCTTGCACTGGACGGTGCCTGGCGCAAGGCGTTTGCGCCTCTTGCGTCCCAGCCGGCCTTTGCCCGCAACGCCCCGGAGCCGTTTCAGCTGGGTCTTGGCCTTGCCGCGGGATATGATCCGGCCGAGGCGCGGGACGAAGTCGAGATCCTGGTTCACGGATCAGCCCGCTCAAAAGATCCAGACTCCGTGCACCGGCCCTCCGGCCCGGTGTCACACAAAAAAGGATGTGCAGACACTGGCTTGGCTGTCCCTGTGGGACAGCGCCTTAATCTTGCCCTCCGGGACCCAGATACCTTTCCTGACCCGCTTTCCGCCCCTTTGACGTCCGCCTGCTGCTCAGCCGGCCGCCTGGCATACGTCCAGATGGGCCTTGCAACGCCTAACATATGAGCGCGAAGCTGCGCGCCGAAGTATCGTCCATCCACGGAACGAGGATGATCATTGAGGAGAAAAACCTCTCCAGACTGAAGCGTCCGGCAGCCCTGCCAGGCGGGCAGGGTGCTGCCGGACCGTGTTGTTTCAAGGGCGTCTGCGACGTGCAATGCGTTGACGAAAACCTGCGTCCCGCACCGGCAAATCTCGTCCCCCTTTAGTCCCGCAACATGCTTCAGAAGCGGCCAGTCCGAACCAACAATTCCCTCCTGATCGAGCCATTGCCTGACCTCATCTGACGGCTCGAACGCCACCAGACCACCCTTCGAAACAGTCGCAGATCGGTCCACAAAATAGAGCCCTTTGGGCACGCTCGTCGTGCGGTTCCAGACAAAATCCGAGCGGTCGATAGAGCTCGCCGCCAGCATGAGGCTCAGGCCGCACCCCATGGCGAGAAGCGCGCCTCTACGAGTCATCGCGCATCCCCGTTCCCATGAACCTGCGGCCATTCGTGTAAGCGATGATGTCCTTGCCGCGATACCACACCTTGGCACCGATCTTGTGATAGACCGGGCCTGTTCCGAGCGAGCGCATATTGATCAGCGTCTTCGGCTTGAGGCCGAGATGATCGGCGGTTTCATCCGTGTTAAGCCATTCGGTCGGGGTAGGGAGGTTTGATTTTGGCCGAAGCTCATCTCCATTTTTTTGAGGCTCTGTCATGGTGTTGCTTCTCCTTTCTTCTACGCAACTCGAAGGCATGACAGACTGACAGCTCATCCTCAGATTAAGAGTGTCGAACTCGCGCGCAGCGCTCGCGACACCCCTGAAGGCCCACAAGAATCCCATGCGAAAACGGAGCGCTGATTGAGCCATCAGCGGCGTCGCTTCTGCTCTTTTCGAAATGAAAAGCCGCCCCGGAGATGTCTCCGGAGCAGCTCGTTGAGAGGGCGATTGAACTCTAGTCGCGCGGGTTCCAGAGGATCACGTGACGGCCTTTCTTGCCCTTGACCGGGGCGAGGTTAGCGAAGATCCGGCGGGGACCAATTTGCGGGTCGGCAAGGGTGAGCGAGACATAGTCGCGTCCCGATGCTTTCGCCTTGCGCATCCAGCCGCCGCCGATTTCGGTCGAGGTTTCACCGGCATAGATGCGGTAGTCCGGCTGGCCCTCTTCGGATTTCTCCGCATTCTTCTCGATGCGGATTGCGGCTGAGAGGTTCATCATTGCGAGTGTGCCTTCAAAGCCGGACTTGGTCTCGCTGACATATCCGAGTGCGTTTGCCATGGGGGTCTCCTTTTCGTTCCTTGGCTTGTCTCCGGGGACCGCTTGTCCCCGTCGACGCCGGACCGTGAGGACGCGCTGAGCTGGGCCTGAACCGCCCCGCGGGCGCAGCAAAGCGGAGCACCGGACGGGCGGGGAATTTTGCTGCGCGAGGAAGGCGCTAAGCGCCGGGGAAAATTCTTCGTCCGTCCGGTTTCAGGGCCGGGTCAGTCCGTCCAGGTCAAACGGCAAGAGACGGGAGCAAGGGGGCTGGGGCATGCCTCAAGGGCGTACAAACTGACCGCCTGCAAACAGCTGAAGGTGTCCATCGAGGCCTCAAGACGCGCGATTTTTCCGAAGGCATTTTCTGCAATCGCCCAGGTATCACAGCCGCCAACTTCGCGTCCCAGAATGCGCGAAGCCGCCCGATGACAAACACCGGACGGCCTCTTTAACTGCTGAACAGGAGACGAGTGTTCAGGCAGCGTCCTGTTGCGTCTCAGGCGTCTCATCGGACGCGTTTTCTGCCTCCGCTTCAAACAGACCTGCGATCCGTGTCCACGCACCGGCAGGCGGTGACCCGGCCCCCTCGACAAGACGCGTCGGCGGCACCTGCATCCAGCCCGGCCGCCAGTCAGGATTGGCTTCGCAGCCCTCTCCGCTGATCCGGTTCGCCAGCACCTGTTTTTGTGCCTTGCCGGTGTCGGTGCGGCAGGAGTCCGCGAGCGAAGCACTCGCTATATCCCCGATCATCGCATTGATAGCGCGCTTGTCCCTGGTGAGGTCGAAGAACACCTCGTCCGGCTTCCACGCCGCCGACAGGTCAGTGCCGCAGACATGCAGGACGGCTTCGACGATGCCATTCCCTGCCTCAAGCGTGCGAGCCATAACACTCGCCAGAATAGCGAGGACTTCCTCATCCGACGTCGCCAGCAGCGCGGAGAAAATCTCACACAAGCGGTAGTCGTCACCGTTGCTGCGAAGCGCGGGATTGACGTTGAGCGCCTTGAACAGGGCGTCCGTCTGCTCCGTCACTTCGTTCATCGCGGACATAGATGGCGAACCTTCCACGCTCGCCTGCGTCTCATCCTTCCGGGCGCGCAGCTCGAAAGGCCGGACATCCCAGAGCGCGCTTCCAGCCATCGCATGTGCGACCATCAGGCGAAGTGCGATTGCGGGCGAAGCAGCAAGACTTGCCTGCGCGGCGGCATGTCGGTGCAGCAGGATGTATTCCGCGAGCGGGCCGGACATTTCAGGCCGGATCGCTGCAGGAACAGCGTCGCTGTCACCTTTCGAACCCTGCTGCCGCTTGCGGGCCTCGCCAGAGGTCAGCTGTCCCTCATGGAACTGGACCGTGCCGTCATGCCGGACTTCGATGAAGACCTTCCCGCCATCTTCCATGGCGCACTGGACATGGTCCCAGCGGTGGAAATACGCCCCGCGCTCAAGGCAGATGACATCGCTCCAGCCGTCTTCCTTGTAGGCATCGACCCGCTCCGCAATCGCGGCGGATTGTGCCTCCCAGAATGCGTCCGCATCCGCAAAGACGCCATGCTCGCCAAACAGGTCAGCAGTGACCCGACCTTCATAGGTGTCGAGATCGAACAAGGCCTTCTCGGTCGTGATCGTGGTCCCGCCCGTGATCCAAGCCTTGCAGGATCGCCCCATCGGGGCGCGCTCGGTTTCGCTCTCGAAGAGGCGAAGCCATTCGGCCTGCTGGTCTGGCGTGGCCAGCGTCAGAGCACGGATCGTTTCCCGGTCAAGCTCATCTTCGGCGTAGAGCTTCCGGATCGGCTCGGCGAGCGAAGCAAGCGTGAGCACACGGCGTACCAGCAGCTCGGTCACGCCAAAGAAGGTGGCGATCTCCTCTACTGGCTTGCCTTCCTCGTGCAGACGCTTGAATGCCTCATACTGCTCCATTTCGGTCGCAGGCAAGCGTCCGACATTCTCGATAACGGAGGCTGCAATTGCTGAGGCCGCATCCTTCTCCGTCATGATCGCGCAGGGCACCAGCGGCGTCTCGCCCGTCTCCTTGGCGATTTCTTTCAGCGCGAAGAAGCGGCGGCGTCCGGCGATCACGCCATAATATTTGCCCTCACGGCGGACCAGCAGGGTCTGGCGCAATCCGCTCTCTCGGATGGAGGGCAATATGTCGGATACGTCCGGCTTCTTGCGGCTGTGGCGCATATTGAGTTTTGAAATCCGAAGCTCGTCGAGCGGGATGTGTCTAAGGTCGGGCTGTGCCATGGGGGTCTCCTTTTCTGGCGGGTGAAGCGAGAGACCCAGCGCCCATGCAGGGCCTCTCCAGTTGATCTTGGTGAAGGGAAAGCCGTCCGCGTCCCGGCTTGGCTCAGGGTCGGTTTCGCCCCAGTCATAGTCGCGGATCGTGATCGCGGGCGCGCGGCCCTCGACCCAGATTTCCGCGACCTGGGCCTCGGCAATGACGAGCGTCATGCTCGGCCTTGGGCCGAGCAATTCAGTGAGGGCGCGAACCGCACTCATGTCACGGCCCAGCCTGTGACCGTTTCGGCAAGGCGCGCGGCTGCGGCGCGGCCTGCGTCCAGCGCCTCCGGCAGAAGCTCGTTCGCGACACTGGTCAGGTAGCTATTATCCGTGCCCGGATAATTGCACTCGACGCCCCACAGGCTGGCGGCGTGGCGATCCAGCTCAATGCTGTCGCGCTCGACAGAGAGCACGATCCCGCAATAGAACCACTCATCCTTGCGCCATGCTTCCATCACGGCCTCGGCCTTGGCCTGCGCCTTCGCAAACCGCTGGCGGAAGCCATTGCCCGGTCCGATGAAGCCCGGCGCATCCTTGTAGAGCGAAGGCCAGAACCCGTCCTGCCGTTGGTCCGGCGTATCGGGGCAATCGTCGGCAACAATCCGGGCCGTGACCGTGAAGCCCTCGGCTTCGCAGCTGATCGTATCGCCTTCGCAGGCGTAGGTGTTGAAGTGCTGGGTGAAGGTCATGGCGCTCACCGCGTCCAGAATACGTGAACGTCTTCGAACCCTGTCTCGAACACCATGATGTCGCCATTCAGCTCCATGTCGCGGGCGAGCGCGGCCCAGTCGATATAGTATTCGAGGGCTGCGGGGATTTCCGTCCCGGTGTCGCGGTGCAATTCCTCAGCGAAGTCTGCCCGGCTCGAATAAGTGCCCGCATAGTCGTCGAAGGCCGCTTCGGCCTGCTCAAGGTCATCGCCGAAATGGCGATGGACCAGCGCGCCGAGCCGACCACGCTCTGCAATGAAGTCAGCCAGATTACAGACTGTCTCGAAGCTCGCATATTCGGAAAGCTGCGCGCCTTCGAAGCCTTCATAGTCATGGATCGCCCATTCCTCGGCGTCCGGTAGCGGCGACTCTGCCAGCATGGCGCGAACCTCGGCCATCACCTCATCAGGCGTCGTCGCGTCGATCCAGCACCCGTGCAGACAGCCATTATTGTAGGCGGCAAGGCACGCCACATAGATACGGGGCCGGTCTGGAGATGTGGGTGCAGCATCTGCCGCAAGGGGGGCTGAAGGTTGCGTTGTGGTCATGGCGTCAGTCTCGTCTCCCCGCCCAAATGTCCCTCCCGCATCAGGCGGGGGTGGGCGGCGAGAAGGCCGGCAGGCCGGACCTATTAGCCGGTTGCGCAAGGCGGAAAGGTAGGACGCTGAGACCACTTCCAGACGCCTTTCAGCCCCGTCGCCTTGCGCAAGCGGCGGGTCCGGGCAGACCGGTCGTCCGCCCACCTTCGTCTGATTGGGGGACTGTCCTGGACGCCGGGCGGACGGTTGCAGGCCGCGGGACGCGCCAACCGAGCCGAATCCCGCAAGACAGACTATATGAGCCTACACATCCGCACCTATCGCGAGCAGGACCGCGACGCTGTGATTGCGCTATGGGAACGCTGCGCCCTGACGCGGCCGTGGAACGATCCGTCGGCCGATATCGATCTGTGTGTGCGTAGCCGCGAAGCGACGCTGATGGTGGGTTACAGGGAGGATGATCTGATCGCGTCAGTTATGGTCGGGCATGACGGGCACCGGGGATGGATCTACTATCTCGCCGTCGAACCGGAGCGACAGGGTCATGGTCATGGCCGCGAAATGATGGCCGAAGCCGAGCTGTGGCTCGCAAGCCGGAATGTCGGAAAAGTCCAGTTGATGGTCCGCATCGGCAATGCCGATGCCGAAGCCTTCTACGGGGCGCTCGGTTATGAAGCCCAGGATGTGACCGTATTCGGGAAATGGCTGAACGACCCGAACACCCCCTGAGCCAGCGGCCTCATAATGCTCATGCAGGCCGAGCAGCCTCCGACCCCTCTGCTTGTCAGTGGGAAGCGCAGGCTGGCGCGATCACCGGCGAGACACCCGCATGCCGCTGGGCTGCCCGGAAGGGCAGACCAGAGGTCCGGAGACGAGCCGGGCCGCTGGCGGCGTGCCGCCCGCGAAACAGCCCCCTCGCGTCAGCGAGGGGTGATCGCCGGATCAAGGTCTGATGCCAAATTGGATCTGCTCAGGTCTGTGCAGTCAGGAGGTCCCTGTATCCGCCATCCCGGAGTTCACGTCCTCGCACGAGGGCGCGGCGCATTTCGTCTTTCATGGCCCGGCTGGGGCTCTGCCAGGCTTCGGTGGCGCGATCCTCGCCATAGATGATGGCAGCGGTTTCAAAATAAGTTAGACCGGTCTCATGCGCATCGAGCGCAATGAGCGCATTGCGAAACGCAAGCGATGAGCGTGTCCAGGTGTCGTTGAAACTCGGATCGTCCTTGCCAAGAATACGCTGAGCCTTGCCGATGACTTTAAGTGTTTCGTCCATGCTCGACACATTATCGATGATCAGTTTCATGCGGACGGGTTCGACGCTGAGTAGTGACAGACCAGAACAAGCGACTTGGATGCTGTGGCCGTGCCCACGGATCATCAGGTATTCCCGGCCGACGCGATCTGTGAGGTGGGTGACTTCACACACATTGATCGTCTGATCGAAAATATCGTCGCGCTCGCTCGGATGACGCGGTACGACCTGCATGGTCAGGGCGCGAGCATAGAGGGCAGGGATCCAGAAGACGTCGGCCTCGTAGCCATTCGCGTCTATGTCGGGAAAAAAAACCAAGCCGAATTTCTCAGCGTCGATCTGGTCGGATAGCGGCCGGAGCAGCCGGATGCCGTGACAGGCTGGCTTTTCAGATATCTGTGAGTCGCCAGCCCGCAGGGCGGCTTGCCTGAATTCGCTATTTCGCCGAAGAAATTCCCAAGCCCAGCGACTTCTGGAGAGTCGGCAAGTATAGGCGTAGTCATCCAGATCAATACGGACCGAGGGTGTGTCGGCGGGACTCATCAGGTGCCTCCTTCACAAGCGGGTGCTGCAAAAGAGGTGCCAAAATTCTACTTCAGGCTAAAAGAAGCGCGTTTTCGACGGGTCCGAGAAGCGTTGCATAACCGCCGTCCCGCAGGTCACGGCCGCGGGCAAGGGCACGTCTCATCTCGTCTTTCATCGCTCGGCTTGGGCTGTCCCAGGCTTCGCGGGCCCGTTCTTCGCCATATATGAACCCCGCCGTCTCAAAATATGAGAGTTTGGCATCATGACAATCGAGTGCGACCAGCGCATTGCGAAGGGCCAAGGAATGGCGAGTCCATTCCGGGATATCCGCCTCTGCTTGCGGGTCATAGACACGCTGGGCGCGCTGGAGCGTTTTCAGCTTGGCCTGGAATTCGTCGAGACTGTCGATGATGAAGCTGAGCTTGACAGGTTCGCGGGCCAGAAGTGACATGCCCGTGCAGAATACCTGAATGACGCAGCCATTTCCCTTGAGAAGAAATTGTTCGCGGCCGGCGAGGTCGGTGAAGTGCGTGATCCTGCAGATGCCAACAGTGCGATCATAGAATTCACAGGATTCATTAGGACCACTCGGAGAAACTTGCATGTGAACCCGCCTCGGATAGAGACCTCCCGACCAGAACGCGTCGGCTTCAAGGCCGCTATCCTCTGGATCCGGGAAGAAGGCGAGCCCCCATCGCTCAGCAAGCGCCTGAGAGGCTCTAGGGCGCACGAGGGTGATCTGATGGCAGGCGGGAGCGAAACTAAGCTCACTCGCGGAAGGAAGCGACGAGTCCTCAAGAAACCGGCGGTTTCGGCGCAGGAACTCCCAGGCCCATCTGCTGTCTGACAACAACCATGTGTAGTCATAGGCACTTATATGATCTGCCAGCCGGGACATTTGTCCTCGTTCCCCTAGAGAGATTCAACTCAACAGGGAAAGCAAATTCAATGCCGGAATAGAAAGTTGATCGAGTAAATATTTGTTACGGTAACGCTTGGGAACCCATCATGCGAGGCCCAGTGACGCTGCGCGCGCACCATTTTGAGAATTTTACGCACTTGTTTCATTCCGGGTTTGGGGCATCATTCTGACTGATGCTTATCAGCATGCGCATCGCGCAGAATATCGATTCCACCATATACCGCAATCGCCGCGACTCCCAATCCGACAAGCAGATCTGGCCAGTTGGACCCAGTCCACAGTACGATTACGCCCGCGATAATGATCCCCCCATTCGAGATGAAGTCATTGAAACTAAATGTTGTAGCGGCTCGCAGGTTTACATCCTTCTTTTCTATTTTTTTCAAAAGCCAGAGACAGATCAGATTTACAACACCTGCAATCGCGGCCATTGCCAGCATGATGAGACCGAGGGGTTCAGATCCTTCAAAGTATCGACGGATTGCGTCGCCGGCGACGCCGACGGCAAATACAAGAAGCATTCCACCTGACAGTCGAGCGGCGTTGCGTTTCCAGATCTGCGAACGTGTAAGTGCAAGCAGGCTCAAGCCATACACAATCGCGTCCGAGGAATTATCCAGCCCGTTCGCCAGGAGGGCATTGGAGTCGCCGAACCAGCCTGTGACAAAAAAGCCAATGGCTATGAGTATGTTTAGCCATAGTACGATTTGAAGAGTTCGGCGCTCGTCTGACGTCTCGATTTTCAAGTCTTCGCTACCCATCCTATGATTTTACCATGCGTTGTCTGTGAGGGGAGATGCACCGTAAGAATTTTATCGAAGCGTCTCCGTTAGAAAGCTTTGTATTGCGAGCGTATTGAGGATAGCTGGAGTAGCGGTAGGGCCCTGTGGTGGCAAGTGTGCCCTTGGCTCCTGGTGTCTCGTCAAAACCGAACCGGAAATCTGCGCGCCAAACCACCATATTCGCGATGATGAGAGGGGCAAACCCGAGGCCGAATATCGCCCAGCAGGGTACGGGAGCGGTTGCCCTACCTGAAGCCCCAATCGACAGCGCCGCTCCGAAATTCGTGATCGTACCCTTCCAGATGATTGGTGCCACGAAACGCGAATAACGCTGCGGGAGCCAAATTCTCTGCGCGGGGAAGGCTGCAGACCAAATAGGAATCACAGCAACTGCGCCACCTGTGGCAATGCCGAGTATCTGGATTGTCGTATCACCACTCATGTTGCCTCCTGCGCTTGTGTTTTCAGCCGTCAGGGTTATTTCCTGCAGTCTACAGTAACTAGAGGGGCAAGGGGCGCTATCATGGCCTTGATGACGATCGGAAAACTGTCAGGGGCGACGGCCGTAAAAGTCACGACAATCCGCTATTATGAATCCATTGGTCTGCTCGACGAGCCGCAACGCAGCGCAAGCGGACAGCGGTTGTACGCAGGGGACTCTGTAGAGCGTCTCCGTTTTATACGTCATGCAAGGGATCTGGGGTTTCCCGTCTCAGCGGTAAGGGAACTGATTTCGCTGCAGGTAGAGCCAGGCAGGGAGTGCGTCCTGGTTGACCAGATTGCACGTCGCCAGCTTGACGAGGTTCGCCGCAGGCTGACCCAATTGGAGGCGCTCGAGGCCGAGCTCAAGCGCATGATCCGCGCTTGCGAAGGCGGCAAGATCGGATCCTGCTCTGTGCTCGCTGCCCTTGGCCAGCACGAGAATTGCTTGCACGAACAGCATGATGGCGCCGAGGTGCTTGCAGGGCTTCCGTCAAAAGGCGCTTGACCCTCCAGTGACTGGAGGTGCTAAAAAGAGAGTGAGCCTGTTTACCCGATCGTAAAAGAAAGTAGCTAGCCCAGCAATCATGTTTTCGTTCCAAGTCATTACGTGTTTACGAAGGTTGCTCGTCATGGTGATGGCGATAGCTTTTGTTATTGCGCCGATGACGGCTGCGGCGGATATCATGCATCCGGGCGATCAGGCCGCAGAGGAATGTTCTACGAGTGAGCTGGCCCAAGATGCCCCTGATAAGGAGCCATCGCATGAAGGTCATGACCATACCGCGCATCAGTGCGGAAGCTGTCATTTCCATCTGATAGGCGGCGGCGATCTAAGCGGCGCTCCGAAGTCTGTCGTGCAGACAAAACATTTGTTGCCTGGCGGTTCTTTTCTCGAGAACCTCCGCCCAGACGGTCTTTACCGTCCTCCTCGCGCCTAGACCAACGACACAGGAATGTTTTGCGTGGCTACGGCCTCGCTGTCGTTGAATCTGGACGAGGAAACCAGCAAAAATGAAAATTCTTATATGCAGCGCGATCACCGCGCTCGCCTTGCCGGTCATGGCCGGTACGGCCTATGCGCAAGGGTGTAGTTCTGTCTATGTCGGCGCGACTGACTATGATCAATCCCGACCACTGACGCTCGACGCGGCTATTGCTCGCGCCGCCAATGCTTCGCCTGAAGTTCTGACGGCGGCTCTCGAGGCGAAAGCTTCATCGGCCGACGCCGATCAGGCGAGCCGTTGGCTTAATCCATCTCTGTCTGTCGAAACCGAGAACTTTGCCGGCAGCGGATCGCTTGAAGGCTTCAATGCCTACGAGACGACCCTGGTAGTGGCGCAGACCTTACAGCTTGGCGACAAACGAAGACTTTCCGAGCGGGCCGCCAGAGCTGAAGCCGCATTGGCGAGTGCCGAATGTTCTGTACGAAGCCTGGAAGCTCAGAAACTCGCAGGGGAACTCTATCTGGAACTTCGTGCCGCTTACGACATGGCCGAGGTCGCTCAGGCCTCAGCCGATCTCGCATCCGAGTTCTCTGGCGTCGTCCAGCGCCGCGTGGACGCTGGAGCGTCGGCTCCGCCTGAGTTGCTGCGCGCGCGGGCTGAAGCAGCAGCGCTTCAGGCGGTTGCGGATGGTGCGCGGGGCCAGGTCGAAGCCAAAGGGCTAGCGCTTGCGTCCGTTTGGGGTAGTTCAGAGATCGACTTTGTCTTGTCTGGCACTGCGGAAATCGTAACAGATCCGGTGGGTGGGTCGGCTCAACCAGATTCTGGCGTTCATCCGTCACTTGCGGCGGCTAAGGCCGGAGCGACGGCTCGTAGCGCGGCGACGGACCGGGCCCGCGCCGGCGCATGGCCTGATATAACCGTATCGGCTGGTGTCCGAAGATTTGAGGACACGGGCGATAGCGCGTTTCTGGCGGGTGTCAGTGTTCCTTTGCCGGTCTTTGACCGCAATCAGGACGCAACGCGGGCGGCCGGATTACGTACCCAGAGTGCCGAGCTATCAGCACAGACTGTTGAGGCAAGGTTGCGGGCCGAGCAGGCGAGCCTGGCTGCGCTGGTCCGGGCCGCGAAATCCCGATTGCAGCGTCTTGAGGGCGAAGCCCTGCCACTGGCCGAAGATGCCTACGCTTCAGCGGCCGAAGGCTACCGGGTCGGCAAGTTCGACCTCACAGCCACGCTCGATGCGCGGCGCAGCCTGATTGAAACCCGCGCCGCCGTAATCGATGCCCGGCTGGCGCTCCAGCTATACACGCTGCGGCTGCGTGCGCTGATTGGCGCCGCGCCGTTCGAAGGAGAGATCCAATGAAACTGAATTTATTCTATGCGGCGCTGCTTTCGCCAGCGCTTTTGTATCTTAGTGCTTGCGGCAATGACGCCTCCGATTCGTCTGGTGCAAACCGGACGCCCCCACAAGCCGAAGATGGCCATGACGACCACGAAGACGGTAGTGATGAGGAGCATGAAAGCCATGATGATGCCGATGGCGGCGATCATGTCGAGCTGACCGCCGAAGAGGCGGAAGCTGCCGGTATCCGGACCGGGCGAGCCCAGACCGGAGCGGTTTCGGGCCAGCTGGAACTGCCGGCCGAGATCCGTTTCGATGCGGACCGTGTCGCAAGGGTCTCGCCACAGGTCGAGGGCACCGTTGCCCAACTTTATGCAGGCGAAGGCGATATCGTGAAAGCCGGCGCCACGCTTGCCCGGCTGACCAGTCGTGAACTCGCCGGCCTAAAGGCCGATTATCTGAATGCCCTGAGCGCCGAGCGCCTCGCGCAAGCCGAGCTTGAGCGTGAGGAAAACCTCTGGGAGCAGAAAATCACCGCCGAGGCCGATCTGCAGTCGGCGCGTGCGGCATTCGCCGCAGCCAATGCCGGCCGGGAAGCTGCTGAAAACAGGCTTCATGCGATCGGCATTGGTCATGGCACACTGGACAAGCTTAATGAGGCTGCGGACGGGTCGCTTGCACAAGCCTATGTGACGGCTCCCCTTGCCGGAGAGGTGATTCAGCGGAGCGTTTCTCTTGGAGAAACCGTATCGGCTGGCGGCGCGCCCATCTTTGTCATCATCGATGATAGCGTCGTCTGGGCCGACATCGCCGTCTACAAGGAAGATCTCGGCAAGGTCAGCGAAGGCCAGACCGTGACCTTCCAGCAGGAAGATGGCCGCGTCCTGGCCGAAGGAACAATTTCAAATGTCCTGCCTGTCATCAATGAGGCATCCCGCACCGCGACCGCGCGGGTCATTGTCGACAATGCCGAACACAGGCTGAAGCCCGGTCAGTTCGTAACGGCGCGGATCGACACGGGAGAGGGGCGCCCCGTCGTGCGCGTTCCCTCCGATGCGATTGTCAGTGTTGAAGACAGGATGTCGGTCTTCGTCCCGACGGATGACGGGTTCGAACCGCGCGAGGTCCGGACAGGAGAGAGTGCAGGCAGCTATACCGAGATCATTTCCGGGCTCGAGGCCGACGAAGCATTCGTTGCCGAAGGCGCCTTCACCCTGAAAGCGCAGCTTGAAAAAGACGCTTTCGGCGACGGCCACGCACACTAGGAGACCCGCAAAATGATCAATTTGATGCACCGCCTTGCGGGTGGCCGGCTGCTTGCCGCCATTGCCGCACTCGCCCTGTCGATCGGGGGGCTGTTTGCCTTTCGCAGCCTGCCTGTCGACGCTTTTCCCGATCCCTCACCTTCTCTGGTCCAAGTCTTCACCGAAACTGAAGGCCTGTCGCCCGAAGAGGTCGAACGCTATGTCACCTATCCGATCGAGACGGCCATGTCCGGCCTGCCCAAGGTCGACGAGATCCGCTCGACATCCAATTTTGGCCTGTCTGTCATCAATATCTATTTCGAGGACGGCACGGACGTCTATTTTGCCCGCCAGGTCGTCGGTGAGCGCCTCGGCGAGGCCGCCGACGCCATTCCCGACGGTTTCGGCACACCCAAGATGGGGCCGATTTCGACCGGCCTTGGTATCATCATGTACTACCGGCTCGTCGATGAGACCGGCGAGCGGTCGCTGGTTGAGCTGCGCGAGATTGCTGACTGGATGATCAAGTATCCGCTTCAGTCGGTTGAAGGGGTGACGGAGGTTCTGTCACTAGGGGGGTTCGAGAAGCAGTACCAGGTCCGCCTCGATCCCGATCAGCTGACATCCTATGACCTCAGCGTCGGCGAGGTGATTGCCGCCCTGGAGAGCGCCAATCGGACGGCCGGCGCGCAATTCATCGAAATTGGCGCCGAACAGTACACGGTGCGCGGGGTCGGGCTCGCTCGCTCCCTCGATGATCTGCGTGAAACGCCGGTCAAGACCGTGGATGGACGAACCGTCCGCGTCAGCGACCTCGGTGAAGTCGCAATAGGTGGCGGCGTCCGGCAGGGGCTCGCAACTGCCAATGGCGAAGGGGAGACCGTCGCCGGTCTCGTCCTGAAACTTTATGGCACAAACACGTCTGAGGTGATCGAGAACGCGCAAGCGCGCTTCGACGAGATCAACCTGTCGCTTCCCGACGGTGTCACAGCCGTTCCGTATTATGATCAGGGCACGCTGGTGAAAAAAGCGGCTGCGACCGTGACGACCGCGCTCTGGCAGGGCGCGCTCCTGGTCGCCGTCATCGTCTTCCTGTTCCTCGGCGGCTGGCGTCCAAGCCTTGTTGTCGTCATGGCTATTCCCTTCTCGGTCGGCTTTGCCTTCATCGCGATGAAGGCCCTCGGCATCGGGGCCAATCTGATGACGCTGGGCGGGGTAGCGATCGCCATCGGGATGATGGTCGACGGCGCCATCGTCATCGCCGAGAACGTGGATCGCGGCTTGCGCGAACGACGCGAGGGTGAAGATAGCCGCACGACGGTCGCGCGAGCGAGCGCCGAAGTGATCGCGCCGCTAATTGCTGCCGTCGCCGTGGTGATCATCGTCTTCCTGCCGCTCTTTTCGCTACAGGGCACTGAAGGCAAGACGTTTCGGCCGCTCGCCGCTTCTGCCGCGCTCGCCATGACAGGGTCGCTGATCTATGCCGCGCTCATCGCTCCGGCCATGGCGCTCGGCCTCATGCGTCCGCCCAAGAGCAATAGCCATGAGCGCGACAGCCGGCTTGTTTCGCTGATCAAGCCGCTTGCGGCCTTCTTCGTCCGGCGACGTCTCGCGGCGGTCGGGCTAGCAGGCGTCCTGCTTCTGGTTGGGGGCCTCTCAGCGACACGCCTTGGCTCGGAGTTCACGCCTGCGCTGGAGGAAGGCGATGTCCTGTTGCGTGTGACGATGGCGCCGTCCATCTCGCTAACCGAAGCAAAGGAAACGTCGACCCGCATCGAGACAAGACTGCTTGAAGCCTTCCCCGAGATCAGTTCCATTGTCAGCCGGATCGGCCGTGGGGAAGTCGGCGCGCATGCCGACCCGGTGAACAGTATCGAGGCCTTCGTGGCGCTCAAACCCCGAAGCGAATGGCGCAATGGCATCAGCCCGGATGAACTCCGGGCGTCGATCTCCGAGAATCTCGGCGGCTTTCCAGGCGTCAGGGTTAATGTCGGCCAGCCAATCGCCATGTCGGTTGATGAGCTCCTGACCGGCACAAAGGCGCAGCTGGCGGTCAAGATCTTCGGTCCGGATACGGAGGTCCTGCTCGAAGGCTCGCAGGACTTGCAGTCCATTCTTCAGGAAATTCCTGGGGCGACCGACGTCCAGGCCGATCAGATCACCGGCGCGCCGCAGCTTGTGGTCTCGCTCAACCGTCCTGCGCTCGGCCGGTATGGACTGAGCGTGGAGGAGGCGCTCGATGCCTTGCGTTCCGGCGTCGGCGGGGCAGAGGCTGGTGCCGTTTTTGAGGGAGTGCGCCAGTTTCCCGTCATCGTGCGCTATGCCGAAGAGGACCGCAACACGCCCGCGGCCATCGGACGGATTATTCTGGAATCGTCCAGCGGCGCACGGGTTCCACTCGAAAGCGTGGCAAACATCAGGGAGATTGTCGGTCCACGTCAGATCACGCGCGAGAATGGTGAGCGATTCATCACCGTTCAGCTCAATGTGAGAGGACGCGATATTGGCAGCTATGTCGCTGATGCGCAGCAATCGGTCGCCAGCCAGCTCGACCTGCCGGCTGGTTATCGCGTCGAATGGGGCGGACAGTTCGAACTCCAGCAGGAAGCGAATGCGCGGTTCGCGGTCGTGATCCCGATCACGCTCGGTATCGTATTCCTGATCCTGCTATTGACGTTCGGGCGCATGAAATCGGCCATCCTGATCCTGCTCAACATTCCGCTGGCGCTGACCGGCGGGGCGATGGCGCTCTGGATTGCAGGCCTGCCGATCTCGGTGCCTGCGACGGTCGGCTTTATTGCCCTGTTCGGTATCGCGCTCGGCAATGGCATGGTGCTGGTCAGTTTCATGGATGATTTTGCCAGGGAGGGCCGTGGTCGCGATGAACTTGCCGTCGAGGCGGCAGGCTTGCGGGCACGTCCTGTGCTGATGACCGCCCTTACGACCGCGCTCGGCCTTGCGCCGCTGCTCTTCGCAAGTGGTGTCGGTGCTGAAGTGCAGCGGCCACTGGCCACGGTGGTCATGGGCGGGCTGGTCTCCTCGACCGTGCTAACTTTGCTGGTGCTACCCGCCCTTCACCGCTGGTTCGCACCAAAGCCCGACGCGCACCATTCCTTGTTGGAGGCCGAGCATGTTCATCCATCGTGAACTTCGCTTCGCGGTCATGTCCGTTTCTCTCGCAGCCCTGGCCGGCTGCGAGAGTCTCGACAACGTGATGGGGGCCCTTTCAAGTGAGCAGGCGGCCAAGCTGCAGGAGGAATGCGGCCTGATACCACCAAAGAGCCGCGTAAAAAACGCGGTACACGCGCGGCGACGCGCGTATCTCGAGTGCAAGCGCAAGGTGCTGGAAGAGGAGGCCGATCCTGAGCCACGCACATGATCATGACGATCTTGATCCCGCGAGCGATGATCGTCGGGTCTCCATTGCCATCTGGTCAATAAGACTGTCATACGGATCACTGATCCGCCCGCCGTTGGTGGCTGGACGATCGTTATTCTTGGCGGTGTTGCGCTGGTCATTGCAGAGCTTACAGCCCTCCTGATCTATTCGGTGCAGAATGGGAGCGTGAATATCCGGGCGCTCCTCCTTCACAATCTGTCCGACGCACTCGCATCTGTAGCCGTGGTTGCGGGCGACGCGCTCATCCTCATCTATGACTGAATACTGTTCGATCCGTTCGTGACGATCGGTATCGCGGTAACATTCTCTGCCTGTCGTTCCGCGAAATCGGCGGGCCGATCCACGTGTTGTGGCTAGGCAGTCCGCCGGACATTGACATCGGTACCGTCATTGAGGCGATGCGGAGCGGTGATGGTGTCGTGGATGTCCATCATTTGCATCTCCGGCAGATGCAGGAGCCCCTTTTGTCAGCTATCTTCGAACAGTTTGTCGGTGAGTGCGCAATCGGGTGTTTCAGCGCCGGTGCAACCAGCCATGATCTCGCCGAGCCGTCGATCCATCTGCTTCAGATCGGCGATGCGTTTACGGATATCGCCCCGATGTGCTTCTGCCAGCGCCCTGACCTCCGCGCAGCTCGGCCTGCCATCATTGATGCCAAGTAGCGAGCGTACATCTTCCACGGAGAAGCCGAGGCTGCGGGCTCGCAATATGAAACGCAGTCGTACCTGATCTTCATTCGAATACAGCCGGTGGCCACTTGCCGTGCGGGCTGGTTCGGGCAGCAATTCGATCTTTTCATAATAGCGGATCGTTTCAAGATTGCAGCCGAGCCGCCCGGCCAGTTCAGCCCGTTTGAGTGCTGCTCGCGGCGATGTGATGGCCATGATGAAATACCCACTTGTGTCTGTACCAACTACAGAGCGTAACGTGATCATGATCAATAAAGCAATGGGAACAGCTGGTCATGGCAGGTACGGAAAACAGCCCAGCAAATGAGCGTCGCTCAAGGTGGCTTGTTGCCGGTGGCATGCTGGGGGCATTCCTTGCATCATCCTGCTGCATCGTGCCGCTTGTGCTGATCAGTCTCGGTGTTTCCGGAGCGTGGATTGGCCAGTTGACGGCGCTGGAACCCTACAAGCCCCTTTTTCTTCTGGTCGCGATCGGATTTCTCGCGGCTGGGTTCTGGGATGTCTATTTTCGAAAAACCAGTGTCTGCGAGGATGGTAGCTATTGCGCCCGTCCGCAGTCGTCAGTCGTCAAGCAGGTCGCCCTGTGGAGCGGCGCGCTTGTCGTGCTGGCGGCCTTGACCATCGATGTATGGGCACCGTTATTTTACTAGCCAGGGAGACAAGTATGAAACGCACATGGATGATCGCCGGACTGGCAGGTCTGGCACTCGCGGGGGGGCTCGCAGTCGCCGGCGCGCAGAATGCTCCGGATGCCTCGGTGGAGGTCGAACAGGCGACAGCCCGTTTTACGATCGGAAACATGACCTGCGCGACATGTCCGATTGCTGTCAGGAAAGCGATGATGCGTGTCGAGGGCGTTAAATCTGTCGATATCGATTATGCGGCCAGGACCGCAGAAGTGGTTTACGATACGGCGGCGACAACGCCTGAGCTGATCGCTGCGGCTTCAACCGATGTAGGATACCCGGCAAGCGTTACGGACGGTTGAACACGCAGCATCTGGAATATCCTGATGAGGCACCTGCCAGTCGATGTTCGCATACATCGTCAGATTTTCACACAAGGCTTTCACTTTGATGTCAAAATGGACTGACCGAAAACTGCTGATAACGGGTCTGGCCGGTACCGTCATTGCGACACCTTCTTGTTTTGCATCAATGAGCATGTGCCTCAGCCCCGGCCGGGTACCAAAAATGGACAGGCTGAACCTTGAAGCTGCCTGCGCCGAGTGCACTCGGCGGGGCATCCAGGTGAACACATCGATGCGTACGAGCGATCCCGCGGTCTTCGCCGCAGGCGAATGCGGCGACAGCGGCCTCAACCTGATCCCGGCCACGCCTCCGACATCGGGTCGATGGTGTGATTTTGAATACTTGATCGAGGCCGCGTCGCCATGCCTGGTCACAAGCCAAGGAAGAAATAATGAATCAAACCGTAAAGACAGGCGATTGCTGCTCCGTCAATAAAAACGGCGACGACAGCTATGACCTCATCGTCATAGGTGCTGGCTCGGCCGGGTTTTCGGCTTCGATTAGCGCGGCCGAGGCCGGCAGGCGCGTGGCCATGGTTGGGCATGGCACCATCGGCGGCACCTGCGTCAATGTCGGCTGCGTGCCGTCCAAGGCGATGATACGGGCCGGTGAAGCGGTGCATGCTGGTACAGCGGCGGCACGGTTTCCGGGCATTGAGCCCTGTGCGCAGAGCGTGGACTGGTCGGCGGTCGTCAAGGGCACGGCCGATCTGGTCGACGAGATGCGCCAGAAAAAATACATCGACCTGCTGCCTTCCTATGAGAATGTCACCTATATCGAGGAAGGTGCCGCACGCCTGATCGAAGGTGGGATTGAGGTCGGCGGGCGGATCATCGCTGCACCGAAGGTTCTGATCGCCACCGGCTCGCGCCCTTTCTTGCCGGAAATTGACGGGATCGAGACCGTGGAGGCACTGGATTCCTGGGACCTTCTCAGCCTGCCCGATCAGCCCGAAAGCATCCTGGTACTGGGCGGCGGCTATATTGGCTGTGAACTGGCGCAGATGGCGTCGCGGCTGGGCGTCAAGGTTACACTGGTCACGCGTTCGCGCCTTCTGCCCGGCGTGGAACCGGAAGTGGCCAAGGCGTTGACCGACGCGTTGAAGGCTGAGGGGGTCGCGGTCGAGACCGGCCTGTCCTACCGATCGGTGAGACGGAGTGACGGCGGCGTCACGCTGACAATCGAACGGGGTGGAAAGCCTGTGACCCTCTCCGCTCAGCGGCTTGTGGCCACCACAGGCCGGGTGGCCAATTCCGAAGACCTCGGCTTGCGCGAGTTCGGCATCGAGACCGATGCGCGTGGATCGATCAAGGTCGGAGCCGACATGGCCACAACGCGGCCTGGCGTCTGGGCAGCGGGTGATGTCACCGATCGCGACCAGTTCGTCTACATGGCCGCTTATGGGGCCAAGGTGGCGGCCAACAATGCGCTCGGGCTTCAGGATTTGCGCTATGACAATGGGGCCATGCCCTGGGTCGTGTTCACCGATCCGCAGGTCGCCGGCGTCGGCCTTTCCGAGGTGCAGGCGAAGGCAGCCGGTCATGACGTCAAGGCCAGCGTGCTGACGCTGGACCACGTGGCACGCGCCGCCGCCGCCCGCGATACCCGCGGCGTCATCAAGCTGGTCGCGGATGCGAAGACCGACCGCCTCCTGGGCGGACAGATCGCGGCGCCCGAAGGGTCTGATGCGATTCAGACGCTGGCTATGGCGTTGAAGTTCGGCATGACGAGCAAGGCGCTTGGCGAGACAATTTTTCCATACCTGACAACTGTTGAAGGGTTAAAATTGGCGGCACAGACGTTCGACAAGGACGTGGCGAAGCTTTCATGCTGCGCAGGCTGAAACCAATTTTAACCGCAACGGGGCCTCGCCAGTCCAGCCAGATCAGGAAACGTCCCAGCCATGGATATTCGCGCGACGTTGTTGATCTATGCTGGCGCGGCAACCGCCGAAATTGCCGGTTGTTTTGCATTCTGGGCCTGGCTGCGGCTTGGAAAGTCCGCTTTCTGGCTGGTTCCGGGGATGATATCCCTTGTTGTATTCGCTTGGCTGCTGACACTGGTGGAAGCGTCTGCAGCCGGGCGCGCCTATGCCGCCTATGGTGGGGTTTACATAACTTCCTCGCTCATCTGGCTATGGACCTTTGAGGGGATTCGTCCCGACCGCTGGGATCTGATAGGGGTTGTAACCTGTCTGATCGGGGCTGCGGTTATTCTTTTTGGTCCGCGCATGCCAGTTTGACACTATGGCGAAACGGGTCTTTATCGTCTTCCCTTTAGCTCGATCGGGGACAGTGCCGGAGTATGCCGCCTTACTGATCTGGAGGGTTGTGCGGATAGACTGTTTCTTGGTCCGGGCAGTCGCGGCCATTCGCGGGAATGCTGCAAATTTCCATGATGCGATGAGAACCGTCCCGGCCCCGTTTGACCTGGAAGATCACGTCATCGCCTTCAGAGAGGTCAGTCAGCTCAAGATCGCCCATTAAAGCGAAACTCATGGTCATCGCGCCCATGGCGATGCCTTCGAAAGGGCCATGGTCGATGGTGACCCGGCCGTCGTCGCGATCAAGGGATGTGATCCTGCCCGTGGCCCGTCCAGTATCGCCGGGCATAGCTTCATCTGCCTGTTCGAACGGTTCAGGCCTGGTCTGGTCCGCAGGGCCGGATGCTGGCGGCGTTCGGCTTTCGGGGTCACTGCAGGCTGTCAGGGAAGCGGAACCTAACAAGAAGGCGGTAATCAGAATTCTTTGAGTCATTGGGATTTCCTGGTGAACTAATCGGGAGACGCAGGCATTCCGGCCGCGGAACGCGGCCGGAACCTGATTTACGAATTTTTTGCTTGAAACAGAGGACCGGCTAGTGATCGGTGTCGTCATGATCCTTGCCTGACATGCCGGACATGGATCCGTGTCCGCCCATGTTGCAGTCCATCATGCCTTTGCCTTTCATCATCGACATCATGGATAGTTTGAAAGCATCCGGATCGCCGCCGATCGGCATCATCATGGCGATATCATAATTGTCGCTGTCGTCCTGCTTGAGCATGAAATGGACGTTGTCGCCATTCTCGAATTTGTCGAGCGCAACCATTCCGCCGACCTCGAAGTCCATTGTCATTTCACCCCAGCCGATCTTCTTGATCGGATCGTGTGAAATATTGACGGTTCGGGCATCCAGATCGACGCCGTTAATGACGCCAAAGCCGGGCGCCATGTCGCCGCAGCAGCTCATGCCGGACATGTCCATGTCTTTCATGCTGTCCATTTTCATGCCGGCCTCCTGGGCGAGCGCCGGACCAATCAGGGCCAGTCCGAGGATTGCGCCTGTGACTGCTGTCTTTCTGACGAGGGTTTTCATCGTTTTCTTCCTTTTTGATTGTCAGGCGCGGCTTTCAACAGAGGCCCCCGATGCGCGCCGGGACGGGGGAATAGGGTGGATGGACACGGGACTATTATTTCGACCTCAGATATTTGATGAGGGCAGCGATCCCGAGCAGGAGGAGGAGCACAGCAAGCAGCATGAACACCGTGCCGAACAGGCCGCCACCCATCATGCCGCCGTCGATCATCATTCTGCCTGATGAGCGATCCTGCGCGGCCGCCGGCAGCATGGCGCTACTCAGAAGCAGTGGAAACAAAAGCGGAATTTTCAACAGGTGTCTCGTCATGGTTTTTCTCCTTCGGGGGTGAATGAGCCGGCCCGGTTATCCGGTTCGGCCCGGGGTAAATCTGATGGAATCTGCAGCCCGACCCGGATGTAGTAGATGGCCGGGATCACGATCAGGGAGAGGATGAGGGTTGAGGCCATGCCGCCAAGCATGGGCAGGGCAATCCGGCGCATGACGTCCGATCCGAGGCCGTCGGTCAGGAAGATCGGGGCAAGACCTGCAAAAATGGTCGTGACCGTCATCAACTTCGGCCTGACGCGCATGGCCGCGCCCTTGCTGACAGCTGCGAAAAGCTGGCTCCTGTCAGACGGGTTCGCCTTGCGGACTTCCGCGTCGATATAGAGCAGCATCACGACGGCTGTCTCGACCGCGATGCCGCCCAGGGCGATGAAACCGACCGCGACGGCTACTGACAGATTGTAGCCTGCCAACCAGACGGCCCACATTCCGCCGACCAGGCCGAATGGCAGGCTGGCCATGATGATCAGGGTCCGGTCGAGCCGGCCGAAATGTAGCATCAGCAGCAGGAAGATCAGTGCAATCGCAGCTGGAATGGCGATCTTCAGCCGCGCATTCGCTTCCTGCATCTGTTCATACTGTCCGGAGAACTCCACCGCATATCCCGCAGGCAGGTCGACGGCGTTGGCAATCACCTGTCCGGCGTCTGCAACATAGCTGCCCATGTCCCGGTCCGCGATATCGACGAAAACCCAGCCAGTCAGCCTGGCATTTTCCGATCGGATCATTGGCGGGCCTTCCGTATAGGAAATGTCCGCCAGTTCGCTGAGAGGGATATGGGCGCCGGACGGGGCGGGCACGAGTATCTCTTCCAGGTCTGTGGCGCTCTCACGAAATGGCCGATCATAGCGCAGGATGATGTCATAGCGTTCCCGGCCCTCGACAGACTGGGAGAGTGTCATGCCGCCCAGGGCGGTTCGGATCACGGACTGGAAGGCTGCCATGTCGATATTCCGCCGGGCGAGTTCGCCCCTGTCCGGCGTGATCTCGAGATATTTGCCGCCCATGACCCTGTCGGCGAAGGCCGAGCGCGTTCCGGGTACGTCCGAAATGGCCGCTTCTATGTCCCGGGCAATGGTCTCAATCTCTGTCAGATCATCGCCCGTAACCTTGATGCCAATGGGCGTGCGCACTCCTGTTGAAACCATGTCCATGCGAATCTTGATCGGATAGCCCCATGAATTCACGAGGCCGGGCATTTGCAGCTTGGCATCGAGCTCATCGGTGATGTCCTCGACCGTCACACCTGGCCGCCAATCCTCCTTCGGTTTCAGCTTGATCCAGGTCTCGATCATGGTGAGTGGCGCTGGATCGGTTGCGGTATCGGCGCGCCCGGCCTTGCCGAAGACACGATCGACTTCTGGCACGGTCTTGATGACGCGGTTTGTCTGGCCAAGAATCTCCCGCATCTTGGTGGATGACACGCCGGGCAGGGTGGTCGGCATGTAGAGGAGCTCGCCTTCATAAAGGGCCGGCATGAATTCCGAGCCGATCCTCTGGACCGGCACGATGACGGTGGCCGTCAGCGCGAGCGCTAGGGCGACCGTGATCCATTTGAACCTCAGGGCTAGATGGAGCAGCGGTTTGTAGGCCCAGACGAAGAAGGCGTTCAGGGGATTGGCTTCCTCGCGCCGGAACCGACCCCGCATCAGGTACAGCATCAGAACCGGGACAAGTGTCACCGACAGAATGGCCGCGAAGGCCATCGCATAGGTCTTGGTATAGGCAAGAGGACTGAAGAGCCTGAAGCTCTGACCGGTCAGGGCAAAGACGGGCAGGAAGGAGACCGTGATGATGAGGAGTGAAAAGAATATGCCGGGGCCGACTTCCTGAGCCGACTCGACCAGCGCCTGGCGGCGCACGCTCGGATCGGGTTTCGGTCCCAGATCCGCCAGTTTCCGGCTGGCATTCTCGACAAGCACAATCGAGGCGTCGACCATGGCGCCGATCGCGATGGCGATCCCGCCAAGTGACATGATGTTCGCTGTGACACCTTGCCAGGACATGATCAGGAACGCGCCGAGCACTCCGAGCGGCAAGGTGATGATGGCAACCAGAGACGACCTTACATGGAGGAGGAAGATCAGGATGACGAGCGCAACCGCGATGCCTTCCTCGATCAGCTTGTCTTTCAGATAATCGACCGAACCCTCGATGAGTGGCGCGCGGTCATACACAGTGACAATCTCGACACCTTCCGGCAGGCCGCGCTGGAGACTATCAAGTTTCTCCTTCACACGTTCGATCACCGACAGCGCATTCTCGCCATCGCGCATCACCACGATGCCGGACACCGTTTCGCCTTCGCCATTGAGTTCGACAATGCCGCGCCGGAGGGCCGGGCCTTCGACAATCCGGGCGACATGGCTCAGCTGGACGGGGGTGCCATCCTCTGCCTTGACCACGACCTGTTCGAGATCAAGCTTCTCATCGACATAGCCTGATGAGCGGATGACATATTCCGTTTCGCCCTGTTCGAGCACGCGGCCACCGACTTCGCTTGAGGCTGCGCGGACCGCGTCACGGATACGGGTGATCGACAGGTCGTAACTTCTCAGGCGATTGGGATCGAGGAGAACCTGGTATTCCCTGACAAAACCGCCGACCGAGGCGACTTCAGAGACCCCCTCCACACCGGCCAGTTCGAGTTTCAGGAACCAGTCCTGGAGTGAACGCAGCTCGGCGAGATCGGTCTTGCCGGTTTTGTCGACCAAGGCATACTGATAGACCCAGCCAACGCCGGTCGCATCCGGTCCTATCTGCGGTACGGCGCCTTCCGGGAGTTCAGACCCCAGCCGGGACAAGGCTTCGAGCACGCGCGAGCGGGCCCAGTAGAGGTCAACATCATCGTCAAATATGACATAGACAAAACTGGTGCCGAACATTGAGGAGCCGCGCACATCCTTGGTCTTCGGCAGACCGAGAAGGTTCGTCGATAGTGGATAGGTGACGAGGTCCTCGACAATCTGCGGGCTCTGGCCCGGAAAATCGGTACGAATAATGACCTGGGTATCTGTCAGGTCCGGCACTGCATCGAGCGGCGTGCGCTGGATCGCCATCCACCCGGTCACAGCCAGTGCAGCGGCGAGCATGAGGACGATGAGCTGGTTGGAAACCGACCAGGAGATCAGCTTTGCCACCCATGATCTGGAGGGGTCTTGCCCCGCGAGGTCTCTGTCGTTTCGTTCAGTCATGACCGTCCCCCGAATGCCCAGGGGCCTGGTCAGCGCCAGTCTCGCTGTCATTGGTCGTCATCGACATGCCGGCCATCGGCCTGGGCCAGTCAATCCGTTCGGCCCCATCTGCGCTGTACGGATTGGCCGGTTTGGCTTCTTCCTGCAGCCAGTACCGGCCCGTTGCCATGTCCCGGTAGAGCACCAGACCAGCCTCGCTGTAATGCTGAGGTGCGCCTTCCAGCAGCCAGGGTTTCAAGGCCTCGACCAGGTCTGAGAGTTGCGTGGCAAGGTCTTCGCGGTCCGTGGCGTTTTGCGCGGCGGCGAGAGCGGTTTGCGTAGCATCCATGACCGGTGCCAGTTTCGTGTTCGCGTAACGGTCCCGCAGCACTGGCACCAGGGCGAGCGCCGGATCCACGAATAGCGGATCGATGTCATACCCGTCTGTCAGGGCCTCGTGGAAGTAGAGCGCCATGTCAGTGAAGTGATCGATTTCGGCGAGGGCTTTACTGTCCACCGGTATATCGAAGAGCGGTGTTTCCGGACTGGCCGCACTCGCATCTGGAGCTTCCAGCTTAGCAAGGCCTTCTTTCAGGTTGGCTTCGCTATCGAGCAGGAACTGCCCGCTGGCGACGACCATGTCGCCGCTTTCCAGACCCGACAGGATTTCGGTCCGGCCATTGGCCGAAATCCCGGTTTGCACGGCGCGTCCGGAGAAGCGGCCATTGCCTTCGGCGATGACGACACGGGCGCCCTCGCTACCAAGCAGAATGGCTTCACTTGGAACCGAAAGACGCGGTCGGCCGCCGATATTCAGCCTTATGTCCGCATAGGCGCCCGGGCGAAGATAGCCCGACACATTGTCCACTTCGATCCGGACGTCGGCTGTACGGGTTTTCGGGTCGATTGTCGGATAGATATAGTCGACCTGGCCTTTACCGGGGGCATCGGGCGCGCTCGGAAAATCGAGTTCGGCCGGCATGCCTGCCTGCACTAGCGGCAGGTCGCTCTCCGGCACAGAGGCAATGACCCAGACATCGGCATAGGATTGCAGGCGCAGTATGGGTGTACCGGGTTTGACATAGTCGCCATTGCGGACCTGAAGCTCGGCAACCGTGCCGCCGGCTTCTGCGTAAACTGGAACACGTTCAATGACCTGGCGGGTTTCGGTCAGCCGGTCGATGGCCGCATTCTGCATGCCAAGGGAGCGCAGGCGTTGGCGAACCGACGCGATGCGCGCTTCGTTGCCGATCTTGAACGAGTTCAGATAATCTTTCTGCGCGGCGATCAGGTCCGGACTGTAGATCCGGTAGAGGAGACTGCCGGGGCGGACGGTGTCGCCCTCGGCATTGACCGCCAGATTCTCAATCCAGCCTTCTAGCCGCGAGACGGTAACATTTTCGAGCCGTTCATTGGTCTCGACCGTGCCGAAGGCTCTCAGTACACGGCTGAAATCCCCGGTCTCGGCAGGTGCTGTCCGGATCCCCATGGTCTGGATCATTTCCGGCGAGACGGCCACGCCCGATCCGGTGTCATCGGCATAAACCGGGATGTAATCCATGCCCATGGAATCCTTTTTCGGAACGGGCGAGGTGTCCGGCTTGCCCATGGGATGCTTGTAGTAAAGGATTTCGCCTGCTGAGCTCGTTGGTTCCTGGGCCTTGTCGGCAGGCACCAGGTCCATGCCACAGATCGGGCAGGTGCCGTCCGGATCGGTCGAAATATAGTGAGGGTGCATGGGGCAGGTGTATCGTTGCGTCTCGCTCGAGGCGTTCGGCTTTTCACCCTGGCCGCCCGGTGATCCGACCGGTGCGCCGCATGCGGCGAGCAAGAGGGCGGCAGATGCGGTGCCCATTATCAGGAATGTCTTTTTCATTGTGTCACCAGGAGGGCATTCAGGCGTGCGATCGCAGCGGCCTTGCGGGCCGTTTCAGCTTCGATTTCCGCCCGGAGTTTGAGAATGGCGATCTCGCCGTCAATGATCGGCGCATAGCCGCCAACACCGGATTCATAGGTAATCAGCTGGGCCTCGACTTCGTCTTCGACGGCAGCGATCTTGACCTGCAGGACGTCGATACTGGCATCGGCCGCGCGGATAATGGCGTCCCGGGACGCATACTGGGCCGCCGCATTCCGTGCGGCGGCCTGGTAGCGTTGCTCGGCGCCGGCCCGCTCGGCCTTTGCGGCGCGCAAGTTCGGCGCCTGCTTCCTTTCGGCCCAGAGCGGAACCGTAAAAGTCACCATACCGGAGACCCAGTCATCCCCCGCGAACATCGCGCCTTCATCGCGCTGTTGATAAGTGAGCTGGGCCCCCCATTCTGGCTTCCAGGCCGCGCGGGCCTCGTCGATACCGTAATCGGTAACGCGGACGGCCGCGTCGGCAACACGCACGGTATGGAACTCAAGCGCTGCGCCGGACCAGTCTCTTTCAGTCAGGGGAGGGAGGCCGGTCGAAGGGACCAGTCCGACGAGTTCGATCAGGCGCGCATCGGTCTCGGCTTCCTGCCGATCAAGATCAACAAGCGTCCGGGAAACTTCTGCCCGTTCGCTTTCAATTTCGGCAAGGCGATAGACGGCCGGGCGGCCCGCGTCGATCTCGGCCTCGACAATGTCGACAAGCTCGTCATATTTGGCGTTTCGCGCTTCGGCGAGGGATCTCTGCCTGGTCAGTCTAGTCTTGTCAGCGAGAAAAGCGATGAGTTCGGCGCGCAAGGCCGCATAACGGGCATCGCGAACCGCCTCGGTCTGTGCTGACATCGCCCGGGCTTCACCGGCGCGGGCTTCACGGCCCGCGAAGCTCGGAAATTGTTGCCGGATACCAACGGCTTTATTGGTCGGCAAGTAACTGTCGAATGAGGGATCGAAAATCGGAATGTTGTTGATCCCGAGGGATACGACCGGGTCCGGGAGTGCGGTTGAGGCGACTGCACGCTCCCGGTCGGCTTCGGCATCGTAACCGAGAGCGGAGAGGCTTGGATGGGCCTCGAGACGGGCTTCAAGCTCGGCAAAGCTCTGAGCGCTGGCAACCGCCGCAAGGGGCACAGCGGCAAACGCTGCGACCAGCAGCATTCTCGAAATGTGGGGCATGATAAAACAGGCTCTTCTGAATTGTGTGAGACGATGACGACGGGCTGCTGTGGCAGCCGCAGGTCATCGCTCTCAATTCAGGAAGCGCTGCTTTAGCGATATTGGCGTGTGCTGGACGATATCCAGCCGAGGTGGAGGCCCGGTCTTTAGTGTTTCGCGCTCTGGCAGGAATGCCTTTGGTGGGTTAGCGAGAACCGCAGCAAATTCTGCGTCTACATTCGCAACAGGTGCAACTGGATTGGCGTCACTGTGCGCCTGGATAAGCATGGGTGCACAGTCGTATCCCGCGGGGCAATCAGACGATGACGCCTGATCTGTATGCCCGGTGTCGGCCATGGCTTCCATCGCCATGTCATGACAGGGATGATTGCTGCTCATTTCAGTCGGCGCGGTTTCGGAGGCCCCGACCATCAATGGACACGCCATGACCGGATGAGCCGCCATGAAGGCAGCGGCAAACAGTGTCAGGAGGCGGGTCACAAACTGCATCATTGTTCAAATACGTGAAAAGATTAAAACTTTCATTTCAACAAACTGTGAGGCCGCTACTTCTTGCGGCCACCAAGCACAGCAACAAGTTCCTCGACCTTTTCACGCCGGTCATCGACATTGCTTCCGGTCAGGGCATGATCCACACACGTTGCAATATGGTCATCCAGGATAACGGCCTCGAGGCCGACAAGCGCGGCCTTCACAGCCTGCACCTGACGAATGACATCAATACAATACCGGTCGTCGGACACCATCTTCGTGATGCCGCGCACTTGTCCCTCGATGCGGGCAAGCCTCCGGGTCGCGGCCTCTTTGGTTTCAGTCTTCATGGCAAATACCCCATACAGGGTATACATATGGGGACCTCGTGAAGCAATTTCCAGTCTCTTTATGCGTCAGAAACGAAAGGTTCAGCCCAAGATGGACTGACAGTCATCACTCAATGGCATTTCCAGCTGCGGTCCACGCCTTCATCGAGCCGATATAGACATCGACCTCGGAGAACCCCTTCCGCATGAGCTGCGAGGCGGCAATGGTGGCCCGGGCGCCGCTTCCGCACATGACGGTGACGGGCTTGTCCGGGTCGAGGTCACTGGCCGCATCAGGCAGTTTGCCGACATAAGCGTGCTTGCTGTCCTTGATGTGGCCGCTCTCATACTCGTCGATGGCCCGGACATCGAGCAGGGTCCAGCCAGCGGGCGGATTGTCCACGCGCGCGGCGACGGTTTCGGTATCGACGAAGTCGAGTGTGTCGAGCGGGCCGTTCTGGACCGCCACGGGCATGGCCCCGCTGACAAATCCGCTCACATTGTCGAAGCCGATCCGCTGAAGCGTCGTGGCCGCATCGACCGCCTGGTCGTCATCGCGCGCTACCAGCAGCACCGGTTTGTCGCCTGGCAGCAACCAGCCCGCGAAGGCGGCAAGCATGTCATCCGGGATGCAGAGCGAGCCCGTGCGGTGTCCGCCGGCAAAGTCGAAAATGCCGCGAACATCGAGGCAGACCGCATCACCCGGATCGAGCAACCTGGCCGGGGAGGCGGGCCGCGGCGCCGGCGGCGCGGCTTCGGTGCCTTCCATATTGCCCTCTTCCATGCGCCGGAAATAGGGCGGTATGTAGTGGTTCTCGGCCACCTTGGCGTCGATGAAAGCTTCCCGGTCGCCGATCTGCAGGCGTGGATTGTTGAGCTTCTCGTGACCGATGGAAGAGAACTCCCGGTCGGCCATGCCGGAGCCGCAGACCGAACCGGCGCCATGCGCGGGATAGACGAGGCACTGGTCGCCGAGCCCCAACAGTTTCTCCAGGCTGTCATAGAGCAGGCCGGCGACTTCGCGTTTGCGGTCGGGATAGAAGTCCGTGCGCCCTACATCGCCAATGAACAGGGCATCGCCCGTGAACACGCCAACCGGGCCTTCCTCGAAGCTCTTGTCATAAAGCACGTAGGACAGGCTGTCGTCGGTGTGCCCGGGCGTTTCGAGCACCTTCAGGAGCGCGCCGCCAATCTCGAACGTGTCGCCTTCCCGCGTCTCGGCTGCATACTGGATCGGCTTTTCAGGGTTCGGCCCGTGCCAGACCTTTGCGCCGGTCTCTTCCTTCAGCACGGGGGCGCCTGAGAGCAGGTCCTCGTTCCGGTGAGTTTCGAAGACGTGCGTGATGATCGAGCCTTCTTCACGGGCGAGGTCCAGATAGATGTCGATGTCACGCCGCGGATCGATGACGGCCGCTTCGCCATCGGCGCTCAGGAAGTAGGAAAGGTGGGCAAGACCCTGTGTCTTGATCTTTTCGAGTCTCATTCTGTTTCGCTCCTTTTCGGGATCGAATGGGTCTGACTGGACGTGGAAGGCGCGTTAGTCCTCCGCGATGGCTGCCCCGGCAGCGTCGTCTGGATTGAGCGTGCCTTCAAAGGGAGGAACGGGGCGGCTCGCCGCCTCGCCTTCCGTCGATGCCGGACCATTCTCCGCGATGTCGGAAATCAGCCATTCCATTTCCTTGATCTCGCGGCGCTGCGCCGTGATGATCTCGTCGGCAAGCTCGCGCACACGGACATCCTCGATGCCGGCGCGTTCACTTGTCATGATGGCAATGGAGTGGTGGGGGATCATCGCTTTCATGTAGGACCGGTCGTCGACGGTGCTCTGGCTGCGCACCAGCCAGAGGGCCAGGACGAACACGACCGCAGCACCAACGAAAATGCCGAAATTGATCCGGCTGTCCTTGTACATGTTGAGCATGAAGCTCAGCATCACGATGGCCATCGCGGCGCCCATGATGAAGGCCATGTAGAAGCGTGTCTCGCTCCAGCGAACATGCTCCCACGCATAGGTGTTGAGGTACATCAGTCCAAACATCACGATCACCGATGTGATGATCATTGCTCCAAACCGCCAATAACTGTTCTTCATATCCACTTTCAACATCCTCCTTATACAGTGGTGGGGTATTTCCACGACTAACGGAGAAGTGTGTGAACAGGTTCCGAGTTAATCCGATTTTTGAATTCCGCCTGTAATTGGACCATCCATTTGGTTTCGCATCAGGAGGAAAATGAAGGATGCCGAGCACGAAATCAGCAGGAAACCATTGAGTGATTCCAGTCCCGCCAGGAACCGCGAATGTCCGGTTGGATAGATATCGCCCAGCCCAAGCGATGCGTAGTTGACGAGGAATTTCCCAGTTCATCAAGGCTGCGAAACCGGCGAATTATATTGGGACGATATCGCCGGTAATGACGAATATCCTTGGGCGTTGGATGAGCCAGCGCCGTTTATCTTCCTCAAGCCGAACTGAGCGTCTGGCCAGCGTTTTCATCAGCGCTGGCTTTTAAGCTCAGAAATACACGTGGCAAGTAAATTGACGATACTGACAGGTTTTGAAGGGCGGCGTGAAGATAAAAGCACAACCTAGCCGCTCATCCGTTCGCGCGTGGGTTGTGGATTGATTTGTCAGACTTTTTGCAAAATGGATGCGACTCATGCAAAGAAACATCGGGATGTAGATCATGCACTAGGGGGACGAACTGGCGGCCGCGTATGCGTATTGCGGATTTTAGTGCGATGTTAAGCTTGCTTCATTCGGTGTTAAGGCCAGTAGCTAAAACGGGTTCAATAGCGGCGTTGCTCTGAAAACGGGTTGCTGACCTCGGCAATACTGTCGCCGAGATCAGTAGGACTTAACCGATTGGTATGCCTTACATGCCGCGATTGTGCTGCTTGAGCTCCTGAAAAGTGAGATACCCATCATCATCGGCGTCTGCTTCCAGAAAGACGTGCTCGGTGAATGCGTCATGCTCGCTGAGGGTCACAACACCGTCGCCGTCGCTGTCCATGAGTTGGAAACGTGCTTTCTTGCGCAGGTCGGCCTGCTCACGCATTTTCGCCCGGCGCGCATGATGGCCGGCGCCATAGGGGCCTGGTCCGAGCTGCGCGCCTTGAAAATCCTCAAGCGTCAGACCGTCGCCATCGGCATCCATCAGCGCGAAATTCGCGCTGTGCCAGGCATCAAACTCTGCGCGGCTGCGTAGACTGTCACCGTCAAGATCGTGTTCTTGCATCCTGCTGCGTAGGCCAAGGTGCAGTCGAACGCCGTCGCGCTCTGTCATGTGTGCCGCTGGTTCTTTTTCCAGCTGAGGGTTTGGGGTTTCAGCTGCGGCCATGCTCGTCAGGAGTAACGAGGTGGTGAGCAAGGTTGAGATAAGACGTGTAGCTTTGTGTTTCATGACACACTCCATGAAGGCCTGACCGTGACACGGTCAGGCATTTTGTTCCAAAGCCGGTTTGTTTGATAAAGCATGGCGACCCTGCCGGTTTGATTTCTATCAAAAAGACCGTTGGGACCGGTCAAACTGCGCGTCCTCATTGCGGCGCCTAACCGACCAGTAAGGGCGTGATCGAAATCTCATTTGAGGCATGTTGGACCGCATTGGTCGATACGACACGTGTCGAGACAGACTTAAGGTCCTCATAAGCATCGCCGGCAAAGAGCGGATGGACGATCACGCAGACCGGTTTTGCAAAGCCAGCGGTCTCAAAGTGGCGGGCCGCTTCCATCATGGTTCGCCCGGAAGAGGCAATGTCGTCGACAAGAACGGGTTGATGGCCGGTCCAGTTTTCAAGGCCAGGCGCTGTCACTTCTACATTGCGGTCGCCATGGCGGAATTTGGAGAGCACAAGATGCGGGGCGCTCGCTCGGTCGGCCACGTCAGAAACCCATTGCTCGCTCTCAGCGTCCGGGCCAATGATGAGCGGCTTGTCGACATGGGCCTTGATCCAATCGGACAGTGCCGGGGCGGCGTGCACAACCTTTGTATTGATTGAAAAAACGTCATTGAGATCGTGGATGCGGTGCAAATGCGGATCGACGGTGACCACCCTTTCAAACGCACCTGAGAGCAATCTGGCAAAGTGTCCTGATGACACAGACTCGCCGTCTGAAAATCTCTTATCCTGACGCATATAGGCAAGGTAGGGGGCAATCAGCCCAACCGATGTGGCGCCAAGCTCGCGCGCTGTATAAGCGGCAAAAAGAAGTCCTGGCAATTGCGGGTCAGGCCGGGCGAGCGTGCAAACCAGTTCGACTGCTTTTCCAGAGACATCTGAGGTGAGGCGCACATAGGTCTCTTCGTCCGGGAATCTGCGGTGTTCAAGGGTGCCAAGTTCAGAACTTGTGATTTTGGCAAGCTCAGAAGCCATAGCTTCATTACCGGGAAGCGGAATGTAAATCGTCATGGGTTAACCCTCAATGGTGAAGAGGCCGGCATTGGCGTGAGCGTAGCTCATGGCATAGTCGATCTCGCCCGACGCCTCTGCGTGGATGGTGAGAAGCGGCTCACCAATCGTGATTTGTTCGCCTAGGCGTTTGTGAACGGTCAGACCAGCGGCCGGGCGTTCGGGAGCACCAGCAAGTTTTGCGAGCCTGGAGAGCTTTCTATTATCGATTGCTTTCAAGACCCCTGACCGAATTGCCGCGACGGGCGCAGTTTGCGCTGCGCGTGGTGGTTCGCGCAAACCGCCTTGAGCGGCGCATATGGCCTGAAACTTCGACCAGGCAGATCCATTGTCGAGCGCGTCCTGAGCCATGGCCGCTCCGGTATCCGGTTTGGCACGGCCCGCAAGTTCAAGGGCGGCGCCAGCCAGCGTCAGCGCCCGTTCGCGAAGATCTGGCGGCGCGCTTTTGCTTCTTTGCAAGACCCTGAGCACGTCCCAGGCTTCGAGCGCCGGTCCGATGCCGCGCCCGACGGGTTGGAGCCCGTCGCTGAACACGCAATGGGTCTTGAGGCCAAACCCACGTGCAACGATCGTCATGTGCTGGGCAAGGGCGCGGGCACCGGCAGCACTACGCAGTTTAGCGGTTGGTCCGACGGGCAAGTCGAGCACCACATGGCTCGCGCCGGCGGCGATCTTCTTTGACAAAACAGACGCGATCAGCTGACCTTCGGCGTCGATGTCGAGGGCCCGTTCAATGCGGATGAGAATATCATCAGCCGGGCTGAGCTGGACCGCGCCGCCCCAGGCAAGGCATCCACCTTCCGTTTCAACAACCCGCCTGATGTCTGGCAGTGACAGATCGACTTGGGTGAGCGTCTCCATCGTATCTGCAGTTCCGGCGGGCGATGTGATGGCGCGCGAGGAGGTCTTTGGGACCGTCAAACCCAGGCTGGCCAAGATCGCAACAACAATCGGCGTCGTGCGATTTCCGGGTAGGCCGCCCACGCAGTGTTTGTCGATGACCATGTCGGTATTCCAGTCGAGTTGCTCTCCAACGTTCACCATGGCGCCGGTCAGCGAGGTGATTTCGTCTATGTCGAGGCTCAGCGTGGAACAGGCTGAGATAAAGGCGGCCAGATGAATATCAGAATACAGTCCGGCGGCGATATCAGTCACGATCCGGTCAAATCCATCGCGTGCCAGCCGTTTGCCGGTCATCCGTTGACGCACATCAGAGAGAGACGGAAGTGTCGGAGCATGGCTGACTTTAAGATCTGCGCCGGGCTCGGCGCCAAGCCGGCTCCAAGCCGCTTCAGAAAGACCAGCCTCGCTAAGGGCCAGCCAGTCATCGTCGATCTGGTGGAGGGTCGCGACCACGTCCCGCCCGTCGCAACTGATCAGCACACGGGCGCGCGACGTCAGTCCTTCTGAACGGCAGACCGGGCAGTCGGTCCGCATTAGAACGATCGCTTCGTCCTGAGCATGCCATTTCAGGCGTCGCGCGGACAGGGTCGTGGCGGCGTGGGGTTGATTATCATGCGTCATTCGTCGCCGCCTCCAAGCTCATAGGCCTTCTCGATGGCAACAACATCAGTGCGCCAGCCGAGCTCATCCTGCATTCGCGTGCTTAGCGCCTCTGATGCATCGGGTTCGCCGTGAACAATAAATGCTTTTGCCGGACGCTTTTCAAAGCCGCCAAGCCAGGAGATCAGCTCGTCGGCATCCGCATGGGCTGACAAAGCTGGCAGGCTGGCGATCTCGGCGCCGATATGAACGTCGTGGCCGAACATTTTGACCTTGCTTGCGCCCTTGAGAATCTTGTCTCCGCGCGTGCCACCGGCCTGATATCCAGCAAACAGGATCGTGTTTTTCCGGTCTCCACCAAATGCCTGAATATGGTGCAGAACGCGGCCGCCTGTGATCATACCGCTCGCTGCGATCACAACCTTTGGCATCAGATCATTGGTAATGGCTTTTGAAGCGTCGACGTCACGCGCATAAGTCGCAATCGCGCAAGTCTCTTCACAAACCTGCCGCGCAAATCTGTGATCATCGAGGTGTGTGCAGAGAAGTTCAGTTGCGTTTATCGCCATTGGGCTGTCGAGATAGATCGCGACATTCTCGAGCCGGCCCGCTTTTTTGAGCATCCAGATATGGTAGAGAATGAGTTGAGCGCGCCCGACCGCAAAGGCTGGAATAACCACTGTCCCGCCGCGCCTGGCGGTGCGTGCAATCACGTCACCCAACTGTTCCATGGGATCGAGCTTCGGATGAGTGCGATCTCCATAGGTCGACTCAATGACGACGTAATCGGCATTTTGCACCGGCTCAGGGTCAAACATGAAAGGGTCGTCATAGCGGCCAAGGTCACCAGAAAAGATAATGGTTTTGCCGCCCCAACGAACTTCAACGGTCGATGCCCCAAGAATATGCCCAGCGCGGCGTAAATAGATATCGGCCCCAATCGCGAGATGAACGTCCTGGTGAAAGTCGATGGGGGTGAGCTGCTCAATCGCCGCTTCGGCGTCGGCGATCGTATAAAGTGGCTGAGCCGGTTTGTGGCGGGTGTAGCGAAGGCGGTTGGCCCGCTCGGCGTCTCGTTCTGAAATATACGCGCTGTCGCGCAGCAGGATTCCGCAAAGATCCTTGGTCGCGCTCGAGCAATAAACGGGACCGCGATAACCTTCTCTGACCAGTTTTGGCAGATAACCACTATGATCAATGTGGGCGTGCGTGAGGACAATGGCGTCGATGGATTTTGGATCAATCGGGAAGGGCGCCCAGTTGCGCTCGCGCAACGCCTTATATCCCTGGAACAGACCACAATCGATCAGTATACGCTGACCTTCATATTCAAGAAGATGGCGTGAACCGGTCACGGTTCCGGCCCCGCCAAGACTGGTCAGGGTGAGGGTCATGATGCGTGCTTCCGGCGCAGGACATGTTTTGAGCGCACGAGAGCGGATGGGTCGCCTTGCCCCTCAATGGCGCGCCGTTCCTCCTCCGAAAGGAGATCGAGAGGTTTATTCGGCAGCAGCGCCATGGCGGCATCGACAGTATGAGCCCAGGTGCAGCGATTGGCGAACAGCATGCCTGCGACATCAAATGTTCCGCCGCGAGAAATGTAGCCGAGCGCGCGCAATTGTTCCGGCCCGCCATCCAGTCGTCTCAGCACACCCGTCATCGGTTCGGGCCGCGTATGCGTTAGCAGCACTCTTGCCAGCCCGCGCGGGAAAAGGGCTTCAAGCCTGTCTTCGCTCGCTGTGAAAGCCTGCTCCATTGCGTCGCGTCCCATGCGGAACCTGCCCGGTTCAAGGATCAAGGTGACACAGCATGGCACGCCGCGTTCAGTGAGACGCTGGAATGCGGCGAGGGCTTCGTGCGCCTGATAAGCGCCGATCGCGACCAATTGAATGTCGGCTGCCATGATGTCACCGGCGATATGAAGCGCTCCATTTTCCAGCGCCTGTTCGGCTTCCTCTTCGGATAGAAGGTTTGGGACATCTCGTTTCGGTGTCACCAGGCAAGCGATTTCGCCGCGCCCACGATAGATGTTGCGCAGCGCTTCAGCAGCGCTGGCCGCGTCCACCGGGAAGATCACCCGGGCGGTCTCCGACATTTCTCCGAGCAGCGCTTCGGGCAGTGTCGGGTCCTGATGGGATTGTTCATTCTTGGCATTTTCCCAAGTATGCGAAGTTGCAATTAGCGGGACGCTGATCCAGCCCGGAATTTGACCGAGTTCTTTCTGTCGACGCGCGAAGATAATCTCCTGGCGCAGCGCGCCGAGCATCTTCATGGCGAAGGCCTCGTAGCTCACTGCGAGATTCAGCCCGCCCTTATTGCCAAGGGCTGCAGCTATCACAGCCTCTTCATTCAGCGCCGTGATGAGGCGACCATTTTTGGATTCAGGCGTGCCGGGCTCAGGCGCATTGACCCGATGCTTGAGCATCTCGAGCGTCAGCGGCATGTGGTTGCTGCGAAGCTCGTCAGGGTTTGCAACGCGGACCCGCAAATGCGGATTGGCGCGCACAATTTCGGTGAAACACTGATCGATCGCGTCCATTGCGCAATTTGGGCGGGGGGGGCCGAGCGAACGCGCGTCTGACCTAGGCAATACGGGATCAGAAACCTTGCGAACGGCGAGGGCGTTCTGACTTTCCAACATGCGGTTTTGTATTTTGTGGACGCTTAGGGTCCGGACCGCATCATCAAGCATGTCAGGCGGTGTGTAGAGCGCTTGTACGCCTTCATTGAAGAGCACGCGTGCGCCCTTATTGGTGCGCGGATTTCCTTCCAGTGGGAGATTGTGCGCGCTATTTCCCCCAGCCCCTGGAAACCCAAAACCCTTGATGCAGGGCGCAATCAGATAAGGCAGCCGCGCGGGGTAGGGGCCGTCCGTATCGCTCAGTTTTGAAAGCCGGGCCTCCGCTTCCAATATGCCCCATGCATAAGAGAGGGGATCATGGCCATCGACAATGATTGGGTCGAACCCGCTTAAGGTCAAATGCTTGACTAACCAATCAAGTCCGCCTTCCTGACTGATTTCGGTACGCTGTTCGATCCGCCGGCCATTCAGCACCATCGCAGGCACGGCGAAACCACTATCGCTGGCGCGCCACCAGCGCGGCGCCCAGTCGGATCCGCGCTGCTCTTCGAAAGCGCCGTCGCTCAGAAAGGCGACAAGGCGCTCGCCCAGCAATGGCATGTGGATATATTGCAGGCTGGTGAATCCAAGATATCCGCCTTCCGACAACCCGCCAGCTGTATTCGGACTGACGTGGCTACCGAGCGGCACGCCGGGGCGGCCATCGGGGGTGATCGCATAGCCGTAAAAGTCGCTGACGAGCCGGGAAAGGCCTGCTTCACTGCGATCATAGCGTCCTTGCTGCGCGGCTGAGACATCGCCTGTGAGCGCGTTGATGGCTTCAATTGCAGCGACGCAATGACCCTGCCCAAGGGTCCAAGCACGGGTATGGCCACTCAACGCATTGGCGGCGAGATAGCCTGCAAATGCGATCGCCATGTTAAACGATCCGCCCATATGGCCTTCTGGCGAGGGTTTGAAATCCCCCGCCTTCAGGGGTGCGCCAGACAGGTCGACGCGACGTGCATATGACATGTGCGCGATGAGCCACATTGCCGCATTCGCGAGTCTGTCCGTCGCCGAGAACACGTCTGCGGCCTCGGTTTGTGTGAGCGCCAAAAGCCCGCGGTCGGCGTTCTGCAAGATACTCTGAAGTCGCTGCTGCGTCTCGGTATCATGGACGATCACGCCATATCCGCTGGTCCATTGTTCTGTCATGATCGTCGATATCCCCCTGCCAGTTCGCGCATCAAAAATCAGGTGAGCAGTCTTGATACGGCGCGTGGCGGGCAAACCCTCACGATCAGATTTGCGTGGATTCAGGCCGGCTTTCGCGGTCCAGAAACGCTGCCTATAAGCAGGAGAAAGACGATAAGTGTGATGGTTCAGTCTCGCCCAGAGAGGGGTTTTGATGCGGTGCGATAAAACCTGCGAACTGCCTGGCGCAAGTGATTTGATTTCTCTTAACAAGTCCTGCTTTTGCATGACGCTTGGTCGGGCCGATCTTGATGAAGCGATCTTGGCTCATGCTGGCAGTGATGAGCTTTCGGTGCTTCTGGCGGCGCGGCCAAATCTATTTGCAGCCACGGCCGTTTTTGTTTCACCGTCGGACCTGGGGGCGATGCAGGCGCAAGTGTCTGCAATTGAAGCGGTGGCATCCCTCGCGTCTTATCATGACGTCGCCCTGGCACGCTCAAATGATATTATTTTCAGCGCTCAGACCGGCGCGCGCGGTCTATTCATGGGATACGATTTTCATATCTCTGAAGACGGACCTAAACTCATTGAGATAAATACAAATGCTGGTGGAGCCTTCCTCGTCAGCGAGCTCCAGCGCGCCGCGGCAAAACAAGCTGAGGCTTGCGGAGATGCGCGTCTCGCGGATTCGGACGCAATCGATGCAGTCCTTGTTGAAAGCTTTATCTCTGAGTGGCAGGCAACGGGACGGGAGGGCCGTCCGGGCAGGTTGGCTATTCTCGATCAGGACGCATCTGAGCAGTATCTTTATCCGGACATGGTGCTCGCGAGAGACTTGTTGGCCCGCAACGGCATCGAAACCCTGATCCTTAACCCCGAGGCGCTCACCTATGAGAACGGCGTCCTTGCGCACGGTGGAAGAGCTATCGACATGGTCTATAACCGGCTAACGGATTTTGATCTGTCCGAACCAGGACATGCACATCTGCGCGCCGCGCTCCTCGACGAGGCGGTGGTTATCAGTCCGGCGCCGCGCCACCACGCGCTCTATGCCAACAAACGAAACCTCATTTGGCTTAGCGATCCAGATTCGCTTAAATCGTTTGGCGCGGATGACGCAGACCGACAGGTGCTTGCGGCGATCCCCGATACGCGGCGCGTTACCGAAGACGTCGCTGATGAGCTTTGGGCGACGCGGCGAGGATACTTCTTTAAACCCGCCGCGGGTTTTGGCAGCCGTGCTGCTTATCGTGGTGACAAGCTGACGAAACGCGTCTGGTCGGCAATCCTGGAAGGGGATTATATTGCTCAAGCCCTGGTCCCGCCGACGGTGCGCGCTGTAACTGTCGACCAAGAGCCGGTAACACTGAAGTATGACGTTCGGCTTTACACTTATGCCGGGAAAACACTGCTGTTGGCTGCCCGCGTTTATCAGGGACAGACGACCAACTTCCGCACCAGCGGCGGCGGGTTTGCGCCGGTGTATCAGTTCTGATGATCTGGCACGCTTCGTTTTCGGATAATGGTGCGGAGTCACACCAAACGCTTTAACTAGGGCGCTCATCGCTGCCTGTCGATTTAGCGCCAGTCTGAGTTCAGTTAGCCAAATCGTCCGCATCTCGAACGAGTTGAAGAAAATCAAAAAATCAACTCTTAAGAGATCTGTGCTAGTCTTTTGAAATGGCTAAGCGATCAAAACAAGGCTCATTGGCCGCGCCTGAAAAGCGTGTCGCTAAGGCGTTGCTTCAACGCGGATGGCGAAACCAGGACATCCAAGACCTGATCAATCAGGGCCGTACAGCCACTATAAACAGTGCGCGGATCACTGAGGTAAAAAAGAACGAGGGCCAAAAATGCGCCAGCGAAAAAGAAACCAATCTCTACATCGCAAAGAAGGCAGCGATAGATCCTAAAACCGGATTGAATCTATACGATGACGAACGATTGGTTCGCGCGCGCGAGGCTATGATACTTGCTGTGCAGACGTTCAACAGTCCTGGCGTAAATTTCAAAACTGAAGTGTTTTCAGTTCTCGCGAATATTGCGTGGACGTACCTGTTACATCAGCATTATGAGCGCACCAAAGTCTCCATCTACAACTCTGACGGTCAATCACTTTCATTGACCGCGATGCTAGAGCGTCCTGATTGCCCGGTCTCGGAAGGGACAAAGAACAACCTGCGCGCACTGAAACTCATTCGAGACAAAGTCGAGCATCATTTGCTGGGTGGGGTAGATCCAGATTGGCATGCTCTCTATCAAGCCTGTTGTTTGAACTTTGATCGAACCATCTGCGAGCTCTTTGGGGACAGGCTCTCACTATCAAGTGAGCTTTCACTTGCTCTTCAATTTGCTCGAATGGAGATTGGCCAACTCGGTTCTGTACAGTCCCATCAATTGCCCAAGAAGATCAAAGCTGTTGACGCGCAGCTGGCAGAGGGAATGACCGACGAGCAAATCGCAGATCTTCACTACCAGTTTGGCGTAGTTTATACGCTTACGTCTACCTCGAAGAGCAAAGCCCACATTCGGTTCGTATTACCTGACACCCCCGAGGCTGAAGCCATCGAAAACATTTTGGTGAAGTACAAAGACGCCGGCAAGTCCCACCCGTTTCGGGCATCGGATGTCACAAAGCTCGTGGACGAACGCACAGAAGAGAAATTCACTTCACACAATCACACTCAGGCATGGCGTTTTCACAAAGTGCGGCCGCGTAATTTCAAACCTGAGTCTAAGCAAGTGAACGGCAAATTTTGTACCTACCATTCGCTCCATAAAGACTATTCATACTCGCAAGACTGGGTGGATCTTTTGGCTAGCGAGTGGACCGATCCAAAAAAGAGAAACAAGATCAAAGCGGTGAAGCTTAATAAGTCCTAATTGACGCGGATATTCACTTCTTGGCCATCTGTTGATGGCCCAGGCGAATTCTTTAAACCAATCACGTCCAGTCAGTTTCTGAAGGCGCTCGTCGGGGTGGACCCGATTGTAGGGACTGGGTTCGCTCTGAAAAAATGCTCATTCAGCATCGTTTGAGTAGTAGAAGACAGTATCGCCATCGTCCAAAGAAACGGGTCGAAGATCGAAGTGTGCCGCGGAAATTAGGTGCTTCATCATCGGTGGGCTTTGCCGTCTCTGGAATTGCGCCAGAGCCTTACAGTCGATGAGCCGACCCGTGTATAGGCAGAGTAAGTGGTCGGACACAGCGCACCATCAATCTTTCATGGTCATCTTCCGAATTCGAGCCAGACTATATGTCTCCATTGCCGCCGCTAGGAGTGATCAAGGCCCGCATCCTTCGATGCGGGCCTTAGCTTCCGTCTGCTGATTGATTGCCGGTCCGGAGTCGCCAATAGAAACGCTGCCTCCTAAGAATTGCTAGAACATGGTTCGCAAGCCGACTTTAAAAACGGTGTCATCCGCGCTGCCGGTTTCCAATCGTTGAAAGTCAGCGGTGTCGCCATAGGCTTCTTCATAGGCAAGCTCAACATAAGGTGCGAATTCACGGGTGAATTCATAGCGCAATTGAGCGCTATATTCCGCCGTCGCTAATCCCGAACCAATCTGCCGGGACGGATCGTCTTCGGCATAGAAATCTAGCGCAATGCCGGGTTCGAGGATCAGGCGTTGCGTGAATAAAAGTTCGCCCGTGGCTTCAAATCGGGCGCTGACATCGCCACTCGAAGAGACAAAGGCGGCGGCATCAACTTCGAAGAAGTAGGGCGCAAGTCCTTGCAGTCCTATAACGCCATAGGTCTCGCCTTTAGGCTCAAGATCGTAGCGCACACCAATCTGGGCATCCCAGAATTTTGAAATGTAGCGTGAATACAGCGCTTGGACCTCGGCGCCCTCGAAGTCGCCATCGGCGAACTCACCTTCGGTCTTCCACCAAAAGCGATTATAATCGCCGCCGACCCAGCCTTGGGCATCAAAGGCACCGACGGTTGTATCATCAATCTCGGCAATATCGGCTTCGATCAGCGTGTAATTGTAGACCGGGTCACCTTCGGCTGCGAGGGCAGGCAGGGCGGTCGCCATAGCGAGCGCACCCGCTATCAGGATTTTGGGTTTCATCTGTTTTGTCCTTATGGGTGTTTGTTATTGAACGCCGCCAATGACATTGACTTGCCGGAACATGCCGGTCGCGGCGTGCTGGAGAATGTGGCAGTGGAAGGCCCAGGATCCGGTGGCATCGACGGTTACATCGGCGGAGATGGTTTCACCTGGCCGGATCGTGATCGTGTGCTTGCGGGGGGCCATGTCGCCCTCGCCATTCACCAGATCCATCCACAATCCATGCAGGTGCATCGGGTGCTCCATCATGGTTTCGTTCTTGAATGTGATACGAACGCGTTCGCCGTAGTTAAATTCAAGCGGGCCGGCGTCACCGAACTTCACGTCATTAATCGACCAGAAATATCGTTCCATATTGCCGGTGAGACGTAGCTCGACCTCGCGGTCTGGCGCGCGCCGATCCGTATATGGGGTAAGTGCGCGAAGATCGTCATAGGAGAGAACTTTCTCTCCATGCTCCATCGCAGGCATTTCGCCGTGTCCGCGATGGGCGTCTCCACTCATGTCCATGGTCATCTCATCCATGCCGGCAGCTTCACCATCAGCCATCGCGCCGTGGCTGGCATGGCCTTCGCCCATCGCTGCCATTGTCAGCTCTGGCCGGGGCCCAAGTTCCGGGATCGCTGCTTCGGCGCCGGGTGTCTCGCTGAGGGTGCCGCGGGCATATCCTGAGCGGTCCTTTGCAGCGGCGAAGATCGTATATGACTGTCCCGCCTCAGGCTCGACGATAACGTCGAAGGTTTCAGCGATAGCGATCGGGAACTCATCAACAGAGACTGGCTCGATGTTCTGACCATCGGCCTGGACCACTGTCATTTTGAGACCAGGAATCTTGAGGTCGAAATAGGTCATCGCGGCAGCATTGATGAACCGGAGACGGACTTTTTCGCCCGGTTCAAAAAGACCGTTCCAATTGTCTTCAGGTGTTTCGCCGTTCACCAGAAATGAGTAGCCGGTGATGTCGACAATGTCGGTTGGATCCATGCGCATCCGGCCCCACGCCAATCGCTCCTGGATGACGCCTGTCTTTTCGCCGCGATCAGCATTTCTCCAATCGCGCCAGAGGTCAAAAACGGTTCGGCGATTGTAATTGTAATAGTTCGAGCGCTTCTTTAGGTTGGCGAGCGCCTTGTAGGGACTGTCATTCAGCCAATCGGCGAGTATGATCACATGCTCGCGATCATACTCGAAGGGGTCCGGCTCAGCCGGTTCGATTATGATGGGCGCGAAGACGCCCTCCTGTTCCTGCAAGGCAGAGTGTCCATGGTACCAGTAGGTGCCTGACTGATTGGCGGTGAAGTTATAAGTGTAGGTCTCGCCCGGCGCGATGCCGTCAAAACTGATCCCCGGAACGCCATCCATACCAGCGTCCAGGATAATCCCATGCCAGTGAAGCGAGGTATCTACGTCGAGTGTATTGGTGACATTGATGGTCACGTCTTCGCCTTCACGCAGTCGCAATAGAGGGCCAGGGCTCGTCCCGTTAATGCTGACGCCAGTCAGCGTCTTGCCATCGACCGTCCGTTCAAATTGGTCGATCTCCAAATTATAGACGTCTGCGAGTGAGGCAGGCGCGATCAAGCTGCTTGTCGCGATGAGCAGCCCGGCAAGTTTGAAACGCATCATGTTCTCCTTATTGCGTTGGACGCCGCTAGAATATTGGGTGAGGAATGGGCGTCCTTATCGGATGGTTACGCGGCCACGCCAGGCACCCCTTATGCCCCCTTAGGGTATGAGGTGCGACACTTTAGCGACCCGTCACCGCCGCATCGCACTTTTCAGCCAGGCAAAGGTCAGACTGGGGATGATCAGCCACTGTAAGAGCGGCGATAGCCCGGTGTTGAGCGGTGCGATCGTCGGCATTGTTTCGCGATAGGCCCAGCTTTCGCGGATCGAAATATTCAGCCATTCGCTGAACACCGTATAGGTCAGTCCAATCAGGAGGCTTAAACCTGCAACGCGCCAATAGTGTATGTCTGGCCATCCGCCACGCCCCGCGATAAGCCAGGCGATCGACAGTGAAGACCCGGCGATCAGGACATCGCCAAGTGTGCAGTGCGCGATCGCGAAGGCGATCTCGGCGCGTGTCCCATCAATCCAGATCGTGTAAAGCGGCGCGTGGGCGACCTCCCAAATCAGGTTTACGACCGCGATAATCAAAATGTAGGTGAAAAAGAACTTTACCAACCGCCAGTTTGGATGGGTGGGTGGTTTCGCGATGTCCAGTTCTTGAGTCATTGGCGTCTCTTGCGAAAATGCGACCAGATGCCAGTTTCTACGTGTCGACAGGTATTATCCCTCACATGCAGATCGGCGTTGTCGGGCGTGCGATCGGTCCATATTGACTTTAATCGATGTTTTTTGAGGGAGCGCGATAGGCGCTGCGTATACGTCAATACGTAATCTTCCCTATGTTTGCTTCTCGAAAGGAGAGCGCCATGAAAAATGACCTAGATGTGCTCATTAATGATTTAAAGATTGAACCGCTTGATCGCGACCTTCACTGTCTCGAAGCCGAGGTTTGGGAGCGGATTGACGCGCGCAACCCGGCCAGAACCCCAGTTTCGCCCGCAGCAACTGCCACAGACGGACGCCTTATTGCTGCGACACCAGCTGTGAGCCGAACCGCGGCGGTTGCACTTGCGGTTGCAATCGGCCTTGTGGTCGGATTGCTCGGGGCACCCACCCAGTCATCGCCGAACGATTTTTCGGTCTTCGCTGTTGATGCCCCATATGCTCCTTCCGGGATTCTGAGGTAAGAGGGGTGATGAAACTAGAACACTGGATCATTGTCGTTTTCGTAGCCCTGTGCGCGGGCATGACCGGCGTGTTCGTTGCTGGAAACTGGGCCGTGACGCATCCGGTAGAAGCAGCTTCTGGTTTGCATGAGCTGGTCCATCACGACTTGGATCTCTCAGCGGATCAGAAAGCAGAACTCGAGCAAATCGAACACCGTTTCGCGGCCAGAAAAGCTGAGCTGGAACAAAAGCTTCGCGCGGCCAACTTGGCACTTGCTGGCGCAATGGAGGCCGACAAATCCTATTCGCCCGCTGTTCAGGCGGCCATCAATGATTTCCACACAGCCATGGGGGAGCTGCAAAAAGTCACTATCGAGCATGTGTTTGAGATGCGCGAGATCCTTACCGAGGAACAAGCGATCGTCTTTGACGCGGAAGTCGTTCGAGCACTGACGGAGCTTTAGACATATACCCGTGCACAACACAGAGCGAACAGATGCAGAGCTTGCTGTAGCCGCAGCAGGAGGCGAGGAACGCGCCTTCACCGAGCTCATGCGTCGTTACAAGGAACCGCTCTATCGCTATGTTCATCGCTCGATGCGTGGCAACGAAGACGCCTATGATGTGCTGCAGGAAGCCTTTACCGCAGCCTGGCGGTCGATTGACCGTTATGACCCGTCGCGGAAGTTTTCGACCTGGCTATACCACATTGCGCTCAACAAAGTTCGTGATCATGGCCGCAAACGCGCCGTGAGAAGCTTTTTCTTTCAAGCAGCGCCTCTGGAGAGCCCGGATCGACCCGATATCGCCGACCACTCGCAAAATGTTCAAGATGATTATGAACACCGCGATGAGCTCAATCGGGTCTCGAAACTCATTGACGCATTACCAGAAAAATTGAGGCAGGCCTTTACCCTGCAGGTCCTTCAAGACATGCCCCAAAGTGAGGTGGCCGAAATCCTTGGCGTCTCCATCAAGGCTGTGGAAACACGGGTCTATCGCGCCCGGAAAGTCTTGCAGGAACAGGTCGAAAAGCTCGATTAGGCTTCTTTTTTTGCATTCACTAGCGGCGACGTTTCCGACCTCGGCCGCGATGCGAGATAGACCCCGATGGCGGCGAGCGCGCCGCCGCCAATGACATTTATCGTCAGCGGCTCTGAGAAGAATAGCGCGCCGACAGAAACGCCAATGATCGGAACGAGAAAACTAAATGCAGCCGCCTTGGAGACATCCAGCGACTGCAGCGTCACCTGCCATAACCAATAGGCCAGCGCCGTCCCGGGCAGGGCGAGGCCAAGAAGTGAAATTATGAATTGCGGCGACCAGTCTATAGCTGTTGGGGATTCGGTCGTGAAAGCTAAAATTGAGATCGGGATCGCTCCAATCAAAAGCTGCAATCCCATCGCCATCGCCGCATCGACGCGTGTCGATAATGACTTGATGGCGATATTGCCGACTGCGACGCCGCTGGTCGCCATAATCACCAGGACCAGACCAAAAGCTGTTGATCCCCCGCCCGAGGCCAGGACGCGCGGTATCGCGATGAGCGCCACGCCGCTGACGCCGAGGCAAAGCCCAAACCAGCCAATCGGTCCAAGGCGTTCGCGCAGAAACACGACGGCAAGCACAGCGGCGATTAGCGGCTGGAGGCTTTCGATCACGGTCGCAAGACCAGGTGATACAAACTCCGCGGCGTGAAACATGCCGAAATAGCCAATGCCGGTCATTCCAAGACCAGCAAGCGTGATCCAGCCCCAAACGCTCCACCCGCGAGGCCACGCGGCTCGGCGCAGAGCGGCGACGCCTATTAAAATACTACCAGCCAGAATGGCGCGTAGCGCTGCAAAGGTCAGGTGAGGCGCATAGTCGAGCCCCAGCGTGATGAGCGGATAGCAGGAGGCCCATAAGACCATGACGAGCGCTGCGAGAATGCGGGGGCTGACAATCAAACCAGGGCTCCGGTGAAACACTTGAAAGAGTGGAGCCGATTATGAGGGCGCCGCCTGTGTGCTGCGTAATACGTTGCAAGTGCCCAATACCCTTGGGCTCGCACAATTATATAAAGGATGCCCCTCATGAAACCAATCTTGATCACCGCCGCCGCTATTTTTGCCTTATCGCCCATGGCCTTGGCTCAAGACGGCCACAAGACGCACGATCACAGCGAAACACCTGCCGTTGAGGCGGAGGCAGACGCCGCCGAGGCCAAAACCTGTATGGCGGGTCATGAAGGCATGGAGGACTGTATGGCCAACATGGAAGATAAGATGGCTGACGGCCATATGATGGACCATAGCGGCGATCACATGATGGATGGCGACAAACCCATGATGGGCGAGGGCGGCATGGCGATGGACAAAATGACGGAACATGGCGCGGATGGCCATAAAATGCATGACGCATCAGGCGAGCATCCAATGTCTGCGGAAGATTGTCAGGCCAAGCATGAAGCTATGGGTCATGATCCAGCTGAGCATTGCCCAATGATGACGGGCGATACGGAGGAGGCTGCCACAGAATAAGGCGTTTTCGGGCGTTGTTGTTCAGCGCCGCCGCCTTGGTCCCGGGCCTTCGCAGTGCGTCCCCCCCCTTTACATTGCGAAGGCCCGAACCAGAAATTGTCCGCTGCGGCGAACTATGAACCAGAACGTGATCATGCCCTCCCCCCCCTTCTCGTGCGATCTCGTTCTGAACTTGCTGCGTCCCATATGCTCTCCAAAGCCATCATGGGGCGCGGCAAGATTTTCAATGAAGGACGGGAGGCTACCGAAAGTCCTGTAATGGAAAAGGTATGCCCAGCGTCTGTTCCAGTGATGAAGGCTTCAGGGAGTATTTTTCATGTCAGACACCGTTCCCGCAGATCCAGAGCGACGTGATTTTATCTTTATTGCAACAACTGCTGCGGCTGCGGCTGGAGCAGGCTTGGCGGTCTGGCCGCTTGTCGATCAGATGAACGCCGCCAGCGACACGCGCGCATCGAGTTCGCTAGATGTCGACGTTTCGAAAATACCGGTTGCCGGACCCGGAAACAGATGACGCCCGTCTTAGGCCCCGCCCTGATGGCACGCTCAACCCCGCTATATTGATTACATCGGGCGTCTGTACGCATCTTGGCTGTGTGCCGGTTGGTCCAAATCAGGGAGCGGTCGGAGACTATGGCGGCTGGTACTGTCCCTGTCATGGATCGCATTATGATATTTCCGGGCGGATCAGAAAAGGACCGGCGCCGCTGAATCTGCCTGTCCCAGACTATGTCTACCTGACCGATGATCTAGTGACGATTTCGATTTGAGAAACCGATTTGGAGCGCTTGTTACCAAGAGCGACAGACAATGAAACAGCAATTTGAAAACGCCCACCTGATCGTCTTTCTTGTACTTTGCCTGTTTGCCCTTACGGGCTTGAGTCTGTTAGGAGTGGCGCGTAGCGGCGGCGCTGCCAACCAATTTCAAGGCGAGCTGCAACGCGCTGATTTGGTGGCAGGACCTGCCGATGGCGCTGTACTTCATCCCGGCAAATCTTACGTGTTCATCGTGAAGTTCAATGCGGATGAAGGGGTAGCTGAAATTCTTAAGCTGTATCGCCCCCAGCGCGAGCGCGCTGTTCAGGCATTCGGCGTTTGGGCGCAAGATAAACCAGCGTTCAGCGGACTGATGCTGAACCGGGTCGCATATTCTGGTGAGGCGCTGCTGATTTACGACCCTCGTATGGATGATAGAATACCGCACCCAACGCTTGATGAGATAACACAGCAGCTCAATGCGTCGCCATTCGTGAGATACGCAGACCTTGATTCCATCGTGCAGGCCCAGTTGGGAGCGTGCTATAAGAATTGCGCTCAAGCTTTAGGTGATTGATTGTGGTCGCCATGCTCGCACCAAATGCAGTTACAATCTTCGTGGGTGCAACTCGGGTCTGTGAGCGGTGCTCGAAAACGGCGCCGCGCCAGAGGAAATAGAAGACGTTTTAGAACTGACGGGCGGTATGCCCGCCTGAGGGCCTCGCCGGTGTCGGTGCGGGCAAGATGTCCAACCATGAAATCAATTCCGCGACGCCCAGCCATATTGAACAAGAAGCGATTGACCACGCCAGTTCTAAGCGTTGGCTGGAGCGTTTTCCGCCAAGCCTGACGATAGCTGGCTTCTTCAATTATGCTTTCAGCGGCCAACCGACCCGAGCGCATAGCATAGCGCAATCCGAAGCCGGCCAGCGCATCCTGGAAGCCGGCATGCTCACCGATCACGGGATAACCGCCTTGCAGCGCTGTTCGCGGTAAGCGGGTATTACCGAAGCCGCCAAATGGCTGAGGGTTTTGCATGCGCAGTCCGGCATGACGCTCGAAAAACGCTACTGCCTCGGAAAGGTGTAATGCCTGGTCGCGAAAGCCGGTAAACATGCAGCTTGCCACAGTGCCTCGTCCCTGATGCACAAGCAGATAGGCGTAGCCTTTTGGTGCCAGCGCAGGGTCTAGGGCGAGCCAGGCACCATCGGCCATATCTGTATCGAAGATCTTTCCGACAGCAATGATGTCCGCGCGCCGAGGGCCGCCGGCAAGCACCATCTCGCCTGATGTTTGCGCTACGCGGTCATTGAAGCGAACCTCCACGCCAGCCGCGCGGGCCTGTTCGAGAAGTCCGCGGTCCAAACTGCCGTCGGCGCGGCCTCGCCTCAGCAAGTAGAATAATGGACGCGCGCCATACACGCGATGAGGCTTGGCCTGGCTGTCGAAGACAATGCCTGTCTTTACGCCGCGGTGATCAAAACTTATATTGATCCCGGCTGAGACAAGCTCTTTGAGCACGTCTTGTGGATCGGTCCAGTTTTCCAGACCTTGAAAATCACCATGAAAGCGGTGTCCGACATCACGATGCCACTCGCGCACGATCACTTTGCGACCGGCTCGCGCCAGAACCGTCGCGCACACAAGGCCCGAGGGGCCGGCGCCAACAATCGTGATGTCGGTCTTCGTCGTCATTCTATTGTATCATTGGCAGCGTCTCTTTCTCGCCGCACAAAGCCCGCGCGGTTTTGAACGAGACCAGCCTTCGAGTGCTGGTGTCCCAGAGTTTCAGCCGTGTGGTTTTAAAGCTGTCTAAAATGGTCATCCGGCCGATCCTTGCGAGAGGAGGGTGGTCGCGCAGGACTTGCTGCAAACGATAGAACGGCACACGGCTGTTGAGATGGTGGACATGATGGATGCCAATATTTGCCGTCAACCATCGCAAAGGTTGAGGCAAATCATAGAAAGAGCTGCCATGGAGTGCAGCTTCATGGAGTTGCCAGGTGTCATTGCCGTCCCAGACGGTCTGTTCAAACTGGTGCTGCACGTAGAACAGCCAAACACCGATGATTGCGGCAAGCATTGTAATCAGCAGATATACCACCAGAAAGGGGAGCCAGCCAACCGCGGCGATGCCTCCAATGAGAAGCGCAGCAACTGCAATATTGGTGCCCATTGTGCTGAGCCAGTACTTCATGCCAGCGCGTAGAAAACCTATCGGAACGCGATGGTGAAACAGGAAAATGAAAATTGGCCCGACCCCAAACAAGACGAATGGATTGCGATAGAGCCGATAAGCGAGACGGCCTGAAAACGAGCGGGAATTGTATTCTTCGACGGTCAGGGTCATAATGTCGCCAATGCCGCGTCGGTCGAGGTTTCCCTGCGAACTGTGATGTACATTATGTGATCGCTTCCAAAGGTCGAAAGGCGTCAGGGTTAAAACGCTGATGACGCGCCCGGTCCAATCATTGGCGCGTTTCGATTTGAAAAATGCACCATGTGAGCAGTCATGCTGGATCATGAACAATCGAACCAGAAATCCTGATGCTGCGGCGCTAAACAAAACGGTAAGCCAATAACTAATGCTGGTTGACCAGACCGCAGCGCCCCCAAGAATTAAAATGGGGACCATTGTAACAGCCAGTTCGAACAGGCTTCGAACCATCGAGGGCTCTCGATAGCCGGCTAATACCTTTACCCAATCCCTGGCAGGGGCATGCGATGACGCAGCGCTCTGAGGTGTCGCCAGATATGTCATGAGCTGATCTTTCTTGGCTGCCCTGGCGCAGGTCGGAGCGGGATGGATAAAGGGATGCTCATTCTGCGGATAACATTTCGGCGTCGGATTGAGCCGGCGCCAGAAGCTTCCCTAATTGAGGCGCTGCGCGTTTGACGGCTTTGGCTCCAGCAGCGATGCAGCGACCAGTGTGTTGAAAATCGAACAATCCGATCTGAGTGTCGTAACGCGGGGTCAACACCAGATCAGCGTGTTCGTAGCGTGATCTCGAAAAGGCTTTGTGAGTGATTTCGATCGAACGCAGGAAGACATCCAGCCCATTTTGAGGCGGATAATCGCTAATGCGTTGACCCGGATCGAGCGTGATAACGCAATCGACGCCTGCATTTCTGACAATGTCCACGGGTGAGCTATCAGAGTAGCCGCCATCAACCAGGAGATGCTCGCCGTCTTCAAAAGGTGGTAAGATGCCGGCGATCGCCGAGCTGGCATAAACCGCATCGACCGCATGCCCCTTTGTTTTAATGATCCTTTCACCGCTCAGAATATCCGTTGCCGTAATCAGGGTTTCCACACGGCCTTGCTGCAGGTCTTTGCCAAGGGTTAAATCTTCGATCACCGAACGGCCCCAGTCGACCGTGTGCTCACCAATGCCCCATCCAAAGGTTAAAGACTTCAGATCACGTCCAGCCAATATAAAACTTTTGAGCCTTTCCTTTAGGCCATGCGTTTTGAGCTCTGGCAGGCGAGGGAAGCCCGATACATCCATCTCTCTCAAGTCCAGGTACCAGTTCGGATTGAGCGAATAAGTCGCCGCGACAAGCGCGCCGATCGAAACTCCCGCAACAACTCTTGGATAATATCCAAGATGGTTGAGCGCTCTGAGGGCGCCCACATGGGCCATTCCGCGCGCCCCGCCGCCGGCTAGAACGAGGCCGAAGCTCTTGTGCTGCATATTGCCTCCTTCAAGCTGGATGAGCCTGTAGCAGTGTAAACTTGAATGTTTAGGTATCCCTCAGTTCCGCGATCCGCCTGGTCCGGCGGATCGCAAGAATGAGAAGGGCTAGGAAGGCAAATCATTCGGGCGGGATTGCGTGAGGGTCTCTAAGCGTCCCCAACGCGGCCAGAAGCGCGGAGTGACCGCGGCGTAGGCGCGATACTCGTGGCCGAATGCGGCTTCGGCGTCCTTCTCCTCTCTGAGGGCAAGACGGACATACATGAACACCAGAACCGGGAACATGATCAGGGTAAGGATGGTCGGCCATTGCAGCAGGAACCCAAACATGATCAGCACGAAGCCGGCATATTGCGGGTGGCGCATGCGGGCATAAATGCCGGTTTTGGCGAGCTTGCCACTGCGCAGCGCCCCGTGCAGGATCGGCCACCCCCATGACAGAACGCTAAAACCCAGCAAGATGAAGCCGAGGCTGGCAAAGTGGAATGGGCCAAAATGTGGATTGCCTTGCCAGCCGAAAATCATCTCCCAGAAATGCCCGGAATCATGGGCGAACCAATTGATGTCGGGAAACTGCGATTCAAGCCATGGCGAGAGGAAGTAAATCGAAAGCGGGAAGCCATACATCTCGGTAAAAAGAGCGATCACAAAACCGCTAAAGGCGCCAAATGACGTCCAGTCTTTTGACTTGGATGGTTTTGCAAAACTGAACGCGAAAATGATGAAGATGGCCGAGTTCAGGATCACCAGGAACCAGAGACCATATTCAGAATGGGCCATGCTCTCACTCATCGCCGTGTCCTCCAGTCATCATCCTCATCCAGTTGGGACGGGCTCTGGCCTTCGTGATTGCCATGCCCCCCATGACCTCCATGTCCGCCCATCGAGCTGTGCATGAATAGATGCATCACACCGCAAAGGAGTAAGAAGCTGACCAGGAAGACCGCATCACCGGGGATATGAGCGCGGTGTTCAAAGAGTAACAGGAAGCCGATCGCGCCGGCGAACACCAAGAGCGGCATCCAGAAGCGTCCACCTTTTGGCCGATGGTCATCATGATCAGAATGGTTGTGCATAGCGAATACTCCTATAGCAGGGTCAGAACGGACGGGATCCGCGGGATGAACATGATGGGTTTGATACGCGGCTCCGGCCTGAAGGCCTCAACCCGATGAGCTGCGCCGCAAAAATAAAAACGATCAACAGCCAATCTTGCCAGCTCAAATGCCCGGCATGATCCAGGACCAGGAGCAGGAGCGCTCCGATGCTGAGCGCCCTCAAGCAGAGCGTCAAAAACCCGAAACCCGGAACAACACCTCGCACTGTCATGCCGACACCCGCGATCGAGACAGTTTAAGGAGTTGCGCATTGATTGCGCAGATCACGGTGCTCGCCGACATGAACACGGCGCCAAGCGCGGGTGTGAGAATGACGCCCCAGGGGAAAAACACCCCCGCCGCCGCTGGAATGGCGAACGTGTTATAGCCGGTCGCCCAAGCGAGGTTTTGCATCATTTTATTGTAAGTCGCGCGAGCCAACTCGATGATCGCCACGACATCAGACGGGCTGGACCGAACAAGAATAATGTCGGCGGTTTCGATCGCGACATCCGTGCCTGCACCGATTGCGATCCCGACATTCGCTTGAGCCAGCGCCGGCGCATCGTTCACGCCATCGCCGGTCATCGCCACGATCAGACCGCGGGACTGAACTTCACGGACTTTAGCGGCTTTTTCTTCTGGCAGGACTTCGGCAATCACTTCGTCGAGGCCGATTTCCTGACCGACCCATTCTGCCACCTGTTGATTGTCGCCGGTCAGCATGATGCACTGAATGCCCATGGCCTGAAGCATCAGGATGGCTTTCGCCGATTCCTCACGAATGATATCGGCCAGCGCGATTGCGCCAACCAACTTGTCATCAATGAGCACGAAAACGACTGTCTTGCCCTGCGCGCTCAGAGTTTCGAACCGGGGATCATCCATTTCAAGACCCTGGTCGCGCAAATAGCCGGGGCTGACGACTTTCACGTCGCGGTCCTTAACGAGGCCTTCTGCACCTTTGCCAGGGATCGCCTTAAACTTGTCGACACCCCATGCCTGCGGCGCATCGCGAACGATCCCCTGGGCGATTGGGTGTTCAGAATGAGCTTCAATAGACGCCGCGTAGGCGACGATATCGCTCTCAGTGAATGTCGTATCAAAAACAAGCGTATCGGTGATCCCAAACTCGCCCTTGGTCAGCGTGCCGGTTTTGTCGAAAATGATGGCATTGATGTTGCGCGCTTCTTCGAATGCCGTCCGATCCCGAATGAGCAATCCATTGGTGGCCGCGATCGCGGTCGAGCGCGCAACCACAAGCGGCACAGCCAAACCAAGCGCGTGCGGGCAGGCGATGACCATCACGGTAACGGCGCGCGCCATAGCAAACCCAAATCCCTGATCGGTGAACAGGGTCCAGAACAAGACGGTCGATAGGCCTCCGCCAAGTGCGATAAAAGTCAGCCACTTGGCCGCCGTGTTGGCGAGATCCTGGGTTTTGGATTTGCTGGCTTGGGCTTCCTTAACCAGCTTGATGACGCTCGACAGGAAAGTCTCATCACCGGTCTTGTCGACCCGGATTGTTAGCGAACCTTCGCCATTGATTGATCCGCCGATCACTTCGGTCTCCACGGTCTTGAAAATCGGCTTGGACTCGCCGGTGAGCATGGATTCATTGAGAGACGACTCGCCCCTGACAATGATCCCGTCAGCTGGGACTTTCTCGCCTGGCTTGATCAGAAGATGTTCGCCGCCTTTCAGCGTCGAAACGGACACATCGATTACGCTGCCGTCATCCGCCACCAGGTGGGCTTCATCCGGCATCAGGCTTGCAAGTTTTTCCAAGGCGCGCCCAGCGCCAAGCACCGATTTCATCTCGATCCAGTGCCCGAGCAACATCACCGCAATCAGGGTTGCGAGCTCCCAAAAAAAGGTCTCATCACTGCCGATTGCGACCATGCCGATGGAATAGGCGTAAGCAGCCGTAATCGCGACCGAAATCAGCGTCATCATACCGATGTCGCGGGCGGTGATCTCTTGCAAAAACCCTTTCAGGAACGGCCAACCGCCATAGAAGAAAACAAGACTTGAAAGCCCTGCCAGCACATAACGGTCACCCGGAAACCGCAAGGCATCTTCGAGGCCAAGCCAGCCTTGGATCATCGGCGCCAAAGCGAGGATGGGGATCGTGGCCACCAGCACAACCCAAAACCGCCGGCGATAATCGGCAATCATGCCTTCATGGTCGTGGCCGCCATGCGGGTCCGTTTTTTTCTGTCCGTGACCGGCATGAGGCGCGTGGCGAGAGGGGGGGGCGTGGGTGGAGTGATCCATGGTGGAGGGTCTTTGTCTGCTAAGTCATGCTTTGCGGGATGGGTGAGAGGCGTCGCTCGGCGCGCTGAAGGCGGCGGGAATGCGCGCGTCTGCATAGCGTTCGGGATTTAGTTTGAAAGCTGTGTGGCAACGGTTAGAGCAAAAGAAATAGGCCCATCCACCATATTCCTCTGACGCGTGAGCGTTTTCGAGGGGGATCGTGTTGCGGCAAACAGGGTCTTCTACGGTCATCATCGTTTCTCTTCTCAATGAAAAATCATGCCATCGATATGGAACCCGGCATCGACATGAACGATTTCACCGGTCACGCCGCTGGACAGATCGCTGGCCAAAAACAAAGCCGCTTTTCCGACTTCGCTGGCATCGATTGTTCGTCGCAGCGGTGATTTGGCTGCGGCCTCGTTTAGCAATTCTTCGAAATGGGTGAGGCCAGACGCGGCTCTTGTCGCAACGGGTCCGGCGGAAATGGCATTGACGCGGATGCCGGCGGGTCCGAGCTCATGGGCAAGGTAGCGTACAGCGCTTTCAAGCGCAGCTTTGACCGGGCCCATGACATTATAGTGATCAACGACTTTTTCTGAGCCATAGAAACTGAGCGTGATCAGAGAGCCGCCGCGTCGCATTAATGGTTCAGCCCGCCGCGCCATATGAAGGAGCGAATAGCAAGACACCGTCATGGCGGCTGCGAAACCGTCGGCCGAACAGTCTGTCAAACGCCCCTGAAGATCAGATTTTGGCGCACTTGCAATCCCGTGAAAGACAAGATCAAGCCGATCCCATTTTGCTGCGACCGCGTCGAAGACAGCGTCCAGCGATCCAGGTTTGGTGACATCGCATTCGAGAATGAGATCTGCATCTGCCTTTCTCGCTAAAGGTTCAACATGCGGGCGAGCCTTCTCGTTCAAATAGGTGATCGCCAGGCGCGCGCCTGCACCGCGAAGGGACGTGGCCGCCGCCCAGGCCAGACTATCACTATTCGCAATGCCGACAATCAGTGCGGTTTTTCCGCGAAGATCACAATCGGGTGTGCTCACATCCAGCTCCTTGCAGAATAATACGCAGCCAAAGCCGCCGTCCCTCACGGAGGCAATCGTGAGAGACGGCGTTCCCTGTTAACCGGCGTCGGGGCAGTTGGGGGGAGATGCGCCGGGTCAGGATGGGATACGTTCGAGCGCGAGCGCGACGCCCTGTCCGCCGCCAATGCAGAGGGTGACGATGCCGCGCTTAAGATTGTCTCGTTGCATGCCATGGATCAGCCGTACGGTCAGAACAGCGCCCGTTGCGCCGATTGGATGGCCATGTGCAATGGCGCCGCCCTCGACATTCACGATGTCCTCGGAGAATCCCAACTCGCCGACCAAAGCGACGGCAATGGCCGCAAAAGCCTCGTTAATTTCGACCCGTTCCACAGATGCAAGCGGCCAGGCGGCCCGCTCCAATGCCTGTTTCACAGCAGGCACAGGACCAAGGCCGAACAGTCCGGGGTCGACGGCGCCGACGCCCATGCCGGCAATCCGGACAGCAGGCTGCAACTGGTTTGTCTCTGCCCAGGCCCGGTCAGCAACAATCATTGCAGCAGCGCCCGCATTCAATCCGGGAGCATTTCCGGCGGTGATCGTCCCCGCCTCTCGGAAGGCCGGCTTCAGATGCGCAAGCGTGTCTAGCGTCGTATCCGGGCGATTGTGCTCGTCCCGATCGAATGCCGAAATCCCTTTACGGGTTTTCATCTCCACGGGCACAATCTCGGCGTCGAAAAGGCCTTCGCTCTGCGCTCTCGAGAACCGGCTTTGCGAACGCAGCGCCCAGGCATCCTGCGCAGCGCGGCTGATTTGGTTCTGTTCGGCTAAGTCTTCGGTATGCCAGCCGGAATGCTCGCCGGAAAAGGCATCGTTCAGCCCGTCATTCAGGAGGCTGTCAATCAGCGCTCCGTCGCCAAGGCGATAGCCATAGCGCGCTTTGCCAAGCAGAAACGGGGCTTGGTCCATATTCTCCATGCCGCCGGCGACGGCGCACGCCGCGTGGCTAAGCATGACGTCTTGCGCGGCGGTTATGATCGCTTGTGCGCCGGATCCGCAGACCCGGTTGACCGTCATCGCGGGGACGTTGACAGGAAGACCCGCACCTATCGCTGCCTGACGCGCCGGGTTCATTCCGGTGCCGGCTTGCAGAACCTGGCCCATAATAACGGCATCGACCCGATCCGGTGCAAGTCCTGCCCGTTCCAGAGCGGCCTTGATCGCGATCGCGCCAAGATCGGACGCCGGGACATTTTTCAGGCTGCCGCCAAAGGCGCCGATGGCGGTGCGCACGGGCGCGCAGATAACAGGATCAGGGCTCGGCATGAGCGCCTCCATTGAGTGATGTGGGGGAGGTTGGCGTGGGATCGCTGGGCGGGCAGCAATCGACTTCTGGCATTGGAGAGCTGCGCGTTGCATGTACCGGCCACACAGGCGCTTTGTCTTGCGGCGCGGATTCGCGCGCCTTGGCGGCCAGGCTAAGGCGCGCCAGCGCCAGACCTGCGAGCCGTGCGTCCACCGGATCGGCGCGCGATGGCAAGACGATGGGGGCGTTCAGCCCGAGGACGAGACCGGCCAGCGTGGCGTCAGCCATGTATTCCAGACTCTTAGCCAGAATATTGCCAGAAACGAGATCTGGCACGAGCAGGATGTCGGCATCCCCAGCCACAGGCGAGGCAATGCCTTTGACCTCTGCGGCTTTAAGCGAAATAGCATTGTCGAAGGCAAGAGGTCCGTCAACCAGCGCGCCGCGAACCTGACCGCGATGTGACATGACCGAGAGCGCCGCGGCATCGAGGCTGGAGCTGATCAGCGGGTTGACGGTCTCAACCGCAGACAGAATGGCGGCTTTCGGCAGATCGACGCCAATAGACGCCATAAGATCGATCGCGTGCTGCAGGATAGCGGCTTTCGCGCTGAGATCCGGGGCGATATTGACCGCCGCGTCGCTAATCGCAAGCAGTTTCGGATAGGCTGGAATATCGGCCAGAAAGACATGGCTGACCCGCGTGCCCGGCTGACGTAGGCCAGCGCTGGCATTGAGCAATGCTTTCAACAAGATGTCAGTATGGATAAGGCCCTTCATTGCGGCGTGCGTGCTGCCTGATCGAAGCAAGCTGGCGGCGCGCTGGGCCGCCTCTGTCTCACTCCAGGCCGGCAAGACTTGATCGGGATGGAATGTGAGATTTGCCGCCTCGGCTTCGGCCTTTATGGCATCCGGATCGCCGATGAGAATGGGATGGATCCAGCCGCGCTTGAACGCCGTATCGGCGGCGATTAAAACCTCACGTTGCGCCGCACAGACAATGGCGACCTTGACCGGCGGGCCGGCGTCGGCAGCGGTTTGCAGAGCGACGAAGTCTCGAAAACCCGTCATGAGGCTCGCCGCTTCATCTGCGCTGGCGCGGCTTCAAACATTTCGCGCCCATGACGGGCAATCATCATGGCTTCGTCCGTGTGAACCGTTTCGACAATCACGCCGCTGTCCGGCTTTGAAATGCACGCTTCGCCGCGATCATTTGCGGCCGCGTCAAATTTGATTTTGTAGAGATCGCTAAGCGGCTGGCATATCGCGGCCCGGATCGATGGGGCGTGTTCGCCAACCCCGCCGGTAAATATGATCCGGTCAACGCCGCCCATGGCGGCAATCAGGGCGCCGGCTTGCTTGCGCGCTTGATAGGCAAACTGCGCAAGTGCTTCGCTTGCATTTGGGGCTTGTGATTTGAGCAGAGTTTTCACATCGCCGCTTAGACCTGAAAGCCCCAGCAAACCCGCCCCAAGATACAATTGGTCGCGCAAGACAGATGGCGCCCAGCCTTTCTCGATGATGAGGTGTAACAGCAATCCGGGATCGACGTCACCGCTACGGGTCGCCATGGGCAGTCCGGCAAGCGCCGAGAACCCCATGCTCGTGTCTATGGTTTGGCGATTCTCGATGGCGGCCATACTTGCGCCGGCACCGAGATGGGCAACGAGCAGGCGCTGCCGGGACACCGCCTGACCAGCGCGCGCGGCGAGATCGTCGACGATGAATGCATAAGAGAGACCGTGAAAGCCGAAACGACGGATGAATGGGTCTTCCATCTCGGGCGGCAATCCCGTGCGCTGAGCCGCGATCGGCATGTCTGAATGAAAGCTCGTATCGAAGCAGGCATAGTGTAACGCATTCGGTAAACGCAGGCGCGCGGCGACAATACCGTCAAGATTGGCAGGCATGTGCAGCGGCGCCAATGGGATCAGTTTGCGGAGATCGGCCTCAACCTTGGGCGTCAGGCGCTGGGCGCTGGTATAATGCGGGCCGCCATGCACAACCCGGTGTCCGACAGCAGAAATTCCGCCGAGATCGACATGAGCGGCCATCTCATGAAAGAAGGTTTCCAGCGCAACGGGGTGGTTGATGCAGCAGGTGCGTTCGTCCCAAAGTGTGTCGCCATAAGCGGTCTCAGCTGACATTCTCGCCTCTGATGCGCCAATGCCGGTGACGGCGCCCGACATTGTCTTGACCACGTCGTTTCCGACCCGGAAGAGCGCGATTTTCAGGCTTGAAGACCCGCTATTGACGGTGAGGACGCGATGACTTTCGCGCTGGGGGGTGTCGAGGGCGCTCATTTCTTTGCCGCCTCGTCCTTTATAGGTTCAGGCAATACGGGCCAGTCATAGAGCCAGCTGAAGGCCAGTTCGGATGCGGCATCGCGAGACTCGCGCATGCGGGTCAGGCCGGTCTCGATCCAGTCGACGCCCATCTTTTCAGCTGTGCGAAAGCGATTGTCCTCATTGACAGCCTTTCGATTGGCGCGAACCATGGGTGCAAACGCGGCGGTCATCGCCATAGCTGGATTGAACCGTTCTGAGAACATGTAGCGTGTCACCCGCATCGGATGAGACCATTTCATAAGCTCTGCTGTGACCGGATTAGACCAGGCGCGCACCCACGGGCTGGCGAAGTTCGAATAAGCCGTCTCCAATTGCGCCGACAGACGCCCGACACGCTCAAATGCCTCAGGCTGGGTTTCGAATACCAGGTCCTCAACCCGGCGGGGTTCAAACCGCACAATGTACTGGTCGTGGTCGCAATCAGGATCGCCGGTCGGATTATCGATCCTCATTTCATAGAGCCCAGGCTCCAGCGCTTCGATATCGGAAAGGTTTTCCAGCATCGCGCGATGTTCGAGGCGCGCGACACTCGCAGATACAAAGATGCCGAGATGCCCGGCATGTTGATTGATCAGATAGACAATGCGTTGATCGGCTGCGATGAGTGCCTCGGTCGTCTCATAAACCGCTGGGATCCAACCAAGTGCCTGATGTGGCGGGGTGATATTGTCGCCATGTGAGGCGAAGATGACGAGAGGATTGCGGATCTGTTTTAAATCAATCTCACAATGGGCCCCGAGTTTCACCAGACCTTTTTCAAGCCGGTTGCCGATAAAGAGGTTTTCGACAATCGCAAGAATCTCTTCGCGGCTCAGGCGGTAGAAGCCGCCCCACCAACGCTCGAAATCCAGGAACCTGTCGGCGGCTGTATCGACGTTTTCAAACAGATCGGCATATTTCCGGAAGATTGCCCCTTCAGGTTTGAGGGTTTCGAAATTCTGGACCAGCCAGGCGCCATCGAACCGGCCATTTCCGAGATCAGACAAGAAGTGATTGATCCAGGCCCCTCCGAGGAATCCTGCCGCAAGCCGCATCGGATTGGCACCGGGTTCACCGGCCCAATAGGAGAGCGGTGACCCGTTCATCACAATCGGTCCGGCAAGGCCTTCGCAATCAGCCGCCAGAAGTGCCGCCGCCCATCCGCCTTGGCAATTGCCATAGAGCACTGGCGCCTCGCCATCATGTCGCTCGGCCACGAGTTCTACAAACTGGCGCAGGCCCGCCAACACATCGGCTAGCGTTTGACCGGAAACAGGGTCAGGCGTGAACACGACGAAGTATACGGGGTAGCCTTCATGTAGAGCGATGCCGACTTCAGAATCGTCTTTGAATCCGCCAATGCCGGGGCCATGACCCGCGCGGGGATCGATAATGATCACGGGTGGTTTGTCTGGATCAAGACAATCGTCGAGGCAGATATCGCCAATCTCGAGTATTTTTAGAAGTTGATAATTGCACGCAGGTTCAAATGTCGCTGCGTCCGCCACGAGCTCATACTTGAACTTCAAGACAGGTGGCATGCCGTCTCGCTCATGGGCGAGCATTGTGTTGGCGCGCTGGCGCAACGCGTCAAAGAACAGAGTTTGTCTCTGCATGAGATCAACCCCATAAGCAGCGGCGTCTGGCAGGCTGGGCCGGGACGAGGCTTGAATGGGCTTTGCGGACTCCGGCCTTGATTGCGCCCGGCGGGCGCTCTTGGACGCTTTCTTTTTGGGATCAGAGCGTTTGGCTTTGCGGGGTTTTTTAGCTGTCATACGTTGATCATCTGGCATGGCTTGAGGCTTTCGCGGTAAGGGGGCGATTGAGAACGAAAGGGTCAGGCTGCGTCACCAGCGCTTTTTAGCGCTGGCATCGATTTTTCCTTGCCTCGGCCCGGCTTCGAGCCGCCTGCGCAACAACAGCCCTTTTTGACGGGCGGTTTGACTTTGGCTTTGGGCGTTTGGACGGCGCTTTTCTTGACACGGTTCATGGCGATCTCCTTCTCTTCAATTTCGTCCTGGCTCGGCGAGCACAAGCAAAAACCGCCTATTGCGGACCTGAAAACAAAGACGCGCGAACCGGAGCGGCGTTACACCCCGCCGCTGCGAAAACGTATCAAGGAACAACCTGGCCCGGAGGTATGGACAAGGCGGTCGCTTCAACGCGTTTTCGCAAGTCTTCAGCGCCCGGACAGGCGCATTGAAAATAGCCGTGTTCGATACAGGTCAGGCAGGTTTGTTCCAGGCGCTGGCGCATGGCCCGGCGTGCGCGGTGAAGTTTCACTCGAAGCGCATTCTCAGACAGGCCGAGATCATGAGCAATCACAGAGCGATCTTCACCGATAAGGTCAGCCCGCCAGATCAGATCCGCGTAGTCGGGATTCAGTGTCGGCAACATTTTGTATAGGCATGCGCAAATAACAAAGTCGATCTCATCATCATCGAACAGGAGGGCAGCCTCTGCCGCATAGGTTTCCAGCGCTTTGTCTGAGCGCGTCATTGCTCGAAAATGATCAGCGATTGTCGAACGAAGAATCTGAGACAACCAGCCTCGAAGCCGGTCTTCATCTTTAAGATCATTAAACCGGGTCAGCGCCTTAACATAGAATTCTTGCAGCACATCCTTGGCATCCGCATCGTTGCGCAATTTTCGCTTCAGAAACCGAAACATGTCCTGATGCGACTCGATGAGCGCAGCTTCAATGGCTCGTTTGCGCCGTTCTGAAGGGCTTGGGTCGGACGTCATATTCGTAAGCGGTTCCACGTATATTGGGGCTTGAGGAGTGTGATACGCACGCCGCCAGAATCGCCCTCAAGCGCGAACGGATTTTCGGTCACTTTTAATATGGCGCTGGGCCCTGAGTGTAATGGTTCAGGGGCCGGGCCGTCTTATCCGTATCAGATCATATGGTGAGCACGCCGGGGTGCGTTGCTGCCAAGCCAGAAGGACGCCGCTGATGAGTCTATGGAGCACAATCGCCAAAAAACGGCTTGAAAAGTCTATTCGCAAGGGACGCCTGGAAGTCGTTTTTCCAAATGGCAAGACAGCTGTTTTTGGCCAGCACTGCGACCATCCGGTTCGTATCGCCGTGAAATCTGAGGCCTGGCTTCGCCGCATCGTGCTCGATCCTGAATTGCAGCTTGGCGAGGCCTATATGGAAGAAGGCCTCGTGCTGGAAACCGGCGATCTATATGAACTGCTGGATCTTCTCTGGACCAATATTCTGTCTAAGGGCAGCGCGCATGCGGCGCTCCCATCTTTCCTGCGAAAGACGTTTCGTGCGGTTGCGCAATTTAATCCGCAAGCGCGATCGGCTCGGAACGTGGCGCACCATTATGATATCGGCAACGATCTCTACCGCCTCTTTCTTGATGACGACATGCAGTATTCCTGCGCGTATTTCCCGAAGCCGCAGACATCGCTCGACGATGCCCAGCGGTTTAAGAAAGATCATATCGCGCGCAAGCTGTGCTTGAAACCCGGGGACCATGTGCTTGATATTGGGTGCGGATGGGGCGGGCTTGCGATGCATCTGGCGGAGCGCGAAGATGTTCGGGTCCACGGTGTGACATTATCCTGTGAGCAGCACTGTCTGGCTCAAGAGCGCGCTGAGACCGCCGGGCTCAGCGACCGTGTCGATTTTGAGATTCAAGATTATCGCAACCTTACCGGCGAGTATGACAAGATTGTCTCGGTTGGTATGTTTGAACATGTCGGTGTGCCGCATTACCGCGAATATTTCGACCAGATTGCGGCCCGTCTCGGCGAGAATGGAACGGCGCTCATTCACACGATTGGGCGGTCGCCTGGACCAGGGGCGACCAATCCATGGATCGCCCGGCATATCTTTCCAGGGGGCTATATTCCAGCACTCTCGGAAATTGTGCCCGTGATTGAGAAAGCCGGGCTGGTGGTTCTGGATATTGAGATCCTGCGCTTGCACTATGCGGAAACGCTAAAAGCCTGGCGGCAGCGATTTCTGAACCGCGCGGATGATGCTGAAAAGTTATATGATGCGAGGTTTGTGCGGATGTGGGATTTTTATCTCGTCACAAGTGAGCTGTCTTTTCGCCATGGCTATCACAATGTGTTCCAGCTTCAGCTTGGCAAACGCCAGGACGCGGCGCCGCTGACACGGGACTATCTATACCCATCCGAACTGGCTCGCCCGGCCATAAGACAAGTTGCGCCGGCCAATGATGAAAGGGTTCGCGCGAATGCCAAAAGATGATCACGCTGACACGGGTCTTTCCAAGAAGGATTACAAACGCCGACTGCGCGCGCTGCAAATAGAACTGGTCAAGATCCAGCGCCGTGCGATCACGCATGGTCATCGGATTCTGGTGATTTTCGAGGGACGCGATGCTGCCGGCAAAGACGGCGTTATCAAGCGCATCGCCGACCATCTCAGCCCCAGAGAGACGCGCATTGTGGCGCTTGGCAAGCCATCCGACCGCGATACGAGAAGTTGGTACTTCCAACGCTACGCACCACATCTGCCAGCTGATGGTGAAATCGCGCTCTTCAATCGATCCTGGTACAATCGGGCTGGCGTTGAACCGGTTATGGGGTTTGTCAGCGATCAAGAAGTCGAGGCATTTTACGACAATGTTGGCGCATTTGAACAAATGCTGGTGCGCGATGGCACGCAAATCCTCAAATACTATCTCGACATCAGCCGAGACGAACAGGAGCGGCGACTTGCGGCCCGAGATCAAGACCCTTTGAAGCAGTGGAAGAAAAGCCCGATTGACGCGGTCGCTCTGCAAAAATGGGCCGACTATTCGGCCGCGCGCAACGCGATGCTCACCCGCACAGAGTACCCATTTGCGCCCTGGTATGCGGTTCATACCGACGATAAACGCATGGCCCGGCTGAACACGCTTGGCCACATGATCAGGACGATCGAGTGCCCGGACACCGACAAGTCGATCGCGACTATTGATCCGGCGGTTATTATCGCGTCGCCGCGAGACCGCCTTGAGGCTTTGGCCGTTTGATCACGCGGGTACAAGCCACATCCTTAGCAGAGCAAAAGTCAGAACAAGCAGAATGATCCAGCAACTCCCATAGATCGCTGTCAGCCAGACCCGGCCCGCAGATGATGCAGGATGTTTGCTCCGAGCGGTATGGATCAGCGCGATGAGATGAACGGTCAGTCCCAGAAGTGCAATCAGCGCCGCTGCTGCTCTGAAATAGGGTGCGGTGATGGCACCGACGCCAAGGCCAAGAAGGCCAATCCCAAGGGTCGATAGAATGCAGGTTGCACCGCTGAACTTGTTAGGTTTTCCGGTTCTGGCATGCTCGGCGGATTGTCGTTCGTGGCTCGGATTGTGATTCATCTGGTGCCTTCTTGCGGTTCTCGTCTTTGCGCGCCTTTTGATTTGGCGCTGATAGATGTGCTGGACGAATAGACGCGAAGGCGGGGTGGCCATTACACCCTATGCTGTGGACAAGCTGGAGAAGCGTCGCAGGGTTTAGGGCATCTCTGCATCAGCGAGGCGCGGACTGGGATAGAGATCGGCCAGCAGGAGCAGGCTTTTTTCAATCTGCTCGCTGACGGTCATTTTGTAAAGCTGCATATCGTTTTTATGCATTTGAAAGAGGGCTTCGGCGGTTTTATAGTGGCCAAACCCTATCAGATAGGTTTTGTGATCACCGCTTCTGCGCGTTTCGACAAACCGATCCTTTGCTTTTTCGATTTGATCGGTGATGGCTCCAGCCATGGACGACTGCGTCGCAGGAAACCCGTATTCATGGTACGGCGTTTGGCGCAAGTCCTTGATCGCCGTCTCGATTTTGGCCTCCACGCCAGACTTTGTCAGAATGGCCATTCGCGTTTGGTAGACCAATTCATTGAGCCGGGCGCGATCGTCATCCGTTAAAAGGCTCGCAGGCAGAGATGCGATCGGCATTTCGGCGTCAGTCAGCAGATTATCCGAGATGAGATCTTCGCCGACTGAGTACGCTGCCAAAGCGGCGCGCAGCCGCGCTTCGACATCGATGCGCGCAAAGGTCGCCTCCAGTGTTGCACGTTCTACGGGCGAAGAAACCGCAATCTGGGGCGTGGGTGCGGCCTGCTGATCATTTGCGAGTTTTAGCCTGAAGGATATGGCAAGCACGGCGCCAATGACGAACGCAGCAATCAGCCAAGGCAAAGGCGGCGGGGACATTTTCATGGGCGAAGTCTTTCTTCAGATTCGGCAGGCTGAGGTCTCTGCGCGGCCAAGGAGAGCACGCCCAACCCGGTAAAGGCGGAGAGGGTCGACGCGATGATCACGCTTAGCGTGACGCCTTGTAAGGCGGCGGGGTGGTCGAACGCGAGCGCCGCCACAAACAGGCTAATTGTAAAGCCCACTCCGGCGAGCAGAGACGCGCCCAGCAGATGCAACCAGGTGATAGCCGGCGGGAGCTTTCCAAGGCCGCTGGCGACCGCCAAAGCCGCCGCGCCAAATACGCCGAGAGGTTTGCCAATGAAGAGCCCAAACCCCGCGCCGAGGCTCGCCGGACCGATGAGGGTCGCAGAAGACATCCCCGCCAGGTGAATCCCTGAATTGAAAAAAGCAAAAACCGGTATGACACCGTACGCGACCCACGGTCTCATGCCGGTTTCGACGATTGAAAGCATCGGGCGCCCTTTAACCGACAGCGGAATCGTCCACGCTACGAGGACACCGGCAATTGTTGCATGGACACCAGATTCCAGGACTGCAACCCAAACGAAAATTCCAATCAAAACGTAGGGCGTCATATGCGTGACCCTCAGGCGGTTGAGCCCAATCAGGCCAACCAGTCCGAGTACAGCCAAGGCAAGCGAGACCAGACTCAATCCTTCGGTGTAGAAGAGCGCAATAATCACCAGTGTTCCAAAATCGTCGAACACGGCGAGCGCCATTAGGAAGACTTTGAGCGTAGGTGGGATGCGCGTGCCAAGCACAGACAAGACGGCGAGCGCAAGGACAATATCGGTGGCGACCGGCACGGCCCAACCATGCTCGGTTTCCGGGTTGCCCGCATTAAACAACAGATAGACTGCGGCGGGGACGAGCATGCCACCCAGGGCGCCGATCCCGGGAAGGGCGATCTTGCGCGGCGAGGCGAGGTCGCCGACCAGGACTTCGCGTTTGATTTCGAGCCCAATCGCAAAAAAGAAGAAGACCATCAGGCCTTCATTGATCCAGTCGACCAACGGCTTGGACAATCCAACAGCGCCAACCTGCAACGACAAAGGCGTGTGGTGGATCAGGTCATAAATTTCAACTGCCGGTGAATTCACCCAGGCGAAGGCCAATAGCATCGCTGCAAAAACCGCCAGTGCAGCATGCTGCGTTGAAGCGGGTGACGCGCCGCTATCAATTGTTGCAAGAGATCTGGCCAAACGTTTTCATGCTCACCGGTCGATTTGCGGGTATTGCTGTGTACGTCTGAGGAAGTTTCATCCCTTGAAAATGCGGCCCTGACATCTCAGAAATCTGAGCAAAGTCGTCTTCTGCAACGACCATGCTTAGAGCGGGGAGAATGAGTGCAGCTCCTTTGGATAATGGGGATTTTTGAACGTATCTGCGTGGGTGCGTCGCCATTGAAGTGTTGTTGCCGAGCGGCGATGTAGCGATTGGCACAGGGTTTCAAGTTGGAGGCTGGGTCGTCCTTACCGCCCGTCACGTGGCCGAAGGCAACACAATCAAGGCGATCCTGGCAAAAGCACCAGGCCTGTCAATGCCGTCCGTTATCCTGGCGTTTATATACTGAGTACGGATCAGCCCAACATCCAGTTTGTCGCCCGCGTGATCGGGTCGTCGAGATCGACTTTGACCCCGAACGCCCCCCAGATTGGGGTTGGATGTGTGATACGGGTTTTCACATACATGTCCCTTAGAGATGCGTCGGTAAGTGCATCGGCTGAGAATAAGAGCGCGGCTTGCTGCGCGAAGAGGCGCAGATTGTCTGGCCGCTCGGATCGAAGTTTGTTGGCCAGCGTTTCTGCCTCTGGGATGTCGGTGGCGATCCGTTTGAGCTCTTCGTTGAAGACTTTTCGTACAGCCTCCTCGGACAATGCGCGCTGCAAGTCGAGCGCCATAATGTTACCGGAGCCTTCCCAAATCGCGTTGAGCGGGGAGGTCCTGAATAGCCGTGCCATGCCGGTCTCTTCGACGAATCCGACTCCGCCAAAACATTCCAAAGCTTCGCTCACAAGATCTGGCTGACGTTTACATATCCAGAACTTCGCAAGCGGCGTCAGCGCGCGGCTCAATGCGGCTTCGCGTTCATTGTCGGCACTGAGATCAAATCCCGCACCAACGCGCAGGGTTAGCGCGATCGCCGCTTCACTCTCGAGGGCGAGATCGGCGATCACACCGCGCATGAGGGGTTGGTCAATCAGGGTCTTCTGAAAGGCTGTTCTCTGACTGACATGAAACGCCGCCCGGCAGACAGCCTGCCGCATGCCAGCCGCCGACCCTATCATGCAGTCATAGCGCGTGTGGTGCGCCATCTGGATAATGGTTGCAATCCCTCGGCCAGGCGCGCCGATCCGTCTCGCATAGGCGCTGCGATACTCAATCTCAGATGAAGCATTGGAGCGATCGCCCATCTTGTCTTTCAGGCGCTGTATCTCGATTTGATTGCGTGAGCCGTCTGGGCGCCAGCGCGGCGCCAGAAAGCAAGACAAACCATCTTCTTCATAGGCCAGCGTCAAAAACGCGTCGCACATTGGCGCCGAGCAAAACCATTTATGCCCGACCAGTTCGACTTCGTCATCTGAGAGCGAATGCGCGCGCGTCGTATTCGCGCGCAGGTCGGATCCGCCTTGTTTCTCGGTCATCGCCATGCCGATGGTCGCTGCCGATTTATGTTCTATCGGCATAGCGTTCGGGTCATAGTCTGGCGTGCGAGCGCTCTCGGCCCAACCGTTCGCCCAGTCGGCTCGCCTCAGGATCGGTTGGGCTGCATAGGTCATAGACATGGGGCAGGTCACGCCGCTATCGGTCCAGCTTATCATGTAAAGGAGCGCCGCATGGGCGATCTGCCCGCCTGCTGGATGGGTCCAGGCGCGCGAGGACACCCCGCCCTGGAGGCCTATTTTCATCAGCTGATGATATGCCGGATGAAACTCGACCTCGTCGATGCGTTCGCCCTGCGCGTTAAACGCCTTGAGGCGAGGCGGGTTTTCATTCGCCTGCCGGCCAAGCTCCCGGGTTTGCAGCGCCCCGACCGCTTTGCCGAAAGTGTCGAGATGGGACATATGGCGGCTTGCAGTGTTGGGCTCATTGCGGTCTGCGTTGCACCTTGCATAGGCCGCCATGAGCGGCTCAGCCAGGGCCGGATCTTGCAGAAGATCAAGATCGCCAGGCGGTCTTGGTTGATTGGCGACCTCGTGTGTCGCGAGTTCGGATCGGGGTTTGTACATGGGATTCAAAATAGCAAATTTGGAGCGCGCCGTCGCTCGACGATTTGTCCCGCCTTACGCTTCTTGCTTGGTCGCTGTGTAAAGCGAGATAGATCCCGTGGGGGTCAGCGTGACACTGCGTTCTTGGACATTTGAGAAACCAGCATTCAACATGAAGTCCGGTAATCGGCCATCCTTATTGGCTCGCGTATCGTCAAAGCCATCTGTCAGACGTACGAGATTGAAGGCGAGTTTCATAAAAACGGAACGCTGCCGACCATAATCCGCGATCAATAGCATGCCGCCAGGTTTCAACAGGCGAAAGGCACTCGCGAGAATGCTCTTTTTTACTGGGATCGGGCATTGGTGGAGAACAAGACTGGTTAAAACTTTGTCAGCAGTTCCTGGCGCAAGCTGATCATCGATTTCGGCATCCCCCAATGCAGTTATAAACTCTAAATCGGTGCCAGCTTTCGCCGCTTTCTTTTCAGCGATGAGCCGAATGTCCGGATCCGGATCAAGGGCGATCATGCGGACGCCTGGGCGCTTGGTTTTGATCAGGATCGCCATGCTCGCTGTCCCGGCGCCAATATCGACAATGGTTTCCCCATTTTCGGGCGCGAGCGCTGCCAATAGCTTTGCGCGCCATTGTTTCTCGCGGGTCAGAAGCGCGATGACATGGTCATAAAGACCGATCGAACCGCGAGGGCCGAGAGCAGGGGTGAAATCAGGGGTCGGGGACTTTGTCATGGAGCGGTTTTAGGGCTGCGAAGCCGTGACCGTCTTGAACGTTTCAACGGCCAGGGACGCGAGGTCTCTGCAGCGTCAAGTGTAATGATTGAGGGAACGCGCCGTCTAAGCCGTATCAGCTCTTAGACTGCTTGCGTCTCATTCGCGGCAGCCTTCGACCCAAACACATTGGAGGATTTCGCCCATGAGACGCTCAACGGTATCCCGCATGGCATTGTCGCGCCCATGCTCGCAGATTAAACAAACCGTGCTGGCGCTGCCGGCGCGCTATCGTATCGCCAGGGCCGCCCTGCTTGGGGTCGCCACGATAAGTATCTTAGCCATTCCAGCTGCGGCACAGATCAATCTCTATGATAGCGAAGATGTCGCGATTGATGTCGGTCTTGACGCAGCCACAGCGGCTTTCGCACAGAGTAATCCCTGGTTTGGCGAGCCCGAGGCCAATATCGGCGTCGACACCAACAGTTGGGCCGAATTCGCGATTGAGCCCCAGCTATATCTAACCCTGAAAAATGTATTGGGCGGTGAGGTCTCAGCTGGCATATCTGGCGTCGCGACCAAGACTTATGGTGAGAGCGCAGACGGCTTCGCTGCAGGGATCGACGATCCGGGCAAGGCCACCCTCGAAAAACTCTATGTCGGATGGAAAACCGATCTCGGCGGAGATGATTTCTTTGAAATTGTCGGGGGTGACTTCGATTATGAAATCGGCACCGGTTTCCTGATCAAGGACGGTGGGCGCGATGGCGGCGATCGGGGAGGCTTCTATCTCGGCGCCCGGTCTGCTTCTCGCAGCAGCGGCCTGGTTCGCCTTCAGAAAGGGGAGCTTCTGCTCGAAGGCTTCTGGCTCGGCAACAATCCCGGCCGCGGCGGCATCAAGGCGCATGTCGGCGGTGTTAACGCCGAGTACGATGTCTCCGAGCGCGCTTCAATTGGTGCGACCTATATCGAGGTCGCTCATTTCGATGACCCGGTGACGGCGAACACGGCCGAAGAGCTGAAAACCTATGATGTGCGCGCCGCAGTCAATGTCACTGATCGTTTCACCTTATCAGGAGAATACGCTCTGCAGGACGGAGCCAGTTTCTATGAAGGCAATGGCTGGTATCTCCAAGGCGACTACGCCTTGGAAGACCTACGCTTCGAGCCGACACTCACCTATCGTTATGCGGTTGTCACCGGCGACGATCCAACAACGCCTCAGAATGAGGAATTTGTGCCGCTCGCCTATGGTTTCACCGATTATGGCCAATGGTATCAGGGCGAGATTACCGGCAATTGGATTTTCGGAAACTCTAACCAGAAAACTCATATGATCAAAGGCTCCGCCACGCTGACAGACTCAGTGTCGGTGACTGCGTCCTGGCTGAACTTCACACTGGATGAACCTGGTCAGATCGGGGTGAGCGATGAGGCTTTCGGCGACGAGATTGATGTTTTCTTGGACTGGCAAGCGACCGACCGGCTGTTCTTGTCAGCCGTTGCTGCTGTGATGATCCCGGGCGACGGCGCTGAACAGTTTACCGGCGGCGACAAGACCTGGTCTCACATCATGTTCTACGCATCCGTCGCGTTCTGAAAGAGGGGTTAAAGACATGTCCGATACGCTCCAAACGAAAGACACGCCAGCCTCTTCGAAGGGCTTCAAGTTTCCAACCGCTTATACAATCCTGTTCGCGCTGATCGCTTTGGTGGCCCTTGGCACCTGGTTTGTTCCGGCCGGGCAATATGAGCGTGTTGAAAACACTGAGCTTGGCCGCGAAGTCCCGGTCCCTGGAACATACGAAACTGTCGACGCGAACCCGCAAGGCCTTGTCGATATTTTTCTCGCTCCGATTGGCGGGTTCTATAATCCAGATAGCTATGAAGCGCAGGCGATCGATGTCGCGCTCTTCGTTATCATCATTGGTGGTTTTCTCGGCGTCGTAACCCGAACCGGTGCCATTGATCACGCGATCGAGCGCGCCATGTCGGCCTTGAAAGGACGGGAGATCTGGATGATCCCGATCCTGATGGCCTTCTTCGCCGCAGGCGGTACGACCTATGGCATGGCCGAGGAATCGCTTGCCTTCTACGGGCTCCTGATCCCGGTCATGCTTGCGGCGCGGTTTGACGCGGTCGTCGCTGTCGCGGTGATCCTTCTTGGGGCTGGGGTCGGCGTCCTCGGGTCGACGATTAATCCGTTCGCAACCGTCATCGCTTCTAACGCCGCCGGGGTTCCGTTTACCGACGGCCTGGGCTTGCGGCTCTTCATTCTCGTGACCGGCTGGGCGATATGTTCGGCCTATGTGATGCGCTACGCACTTAAGGTGAGAGCGAACCCCTCGAAATCGATCATTGCCGACAAGTCAGATGAAATCGCTGGCCGGTTCAAGGGCGATGGTCACGATCCGAATGCGCCGCTTTCAAGATCACAAATTCTGACCCTGATCATATTTGCTGCGACCTTTGCCATCATGATTTGGGGTGTCTCTTCACAAGGCTGGTGGATGGACAAGATGTCTGCACTGTTTATTGCCGCTTCCATCCTTGTTGGCGTTGCCGGCTGGATGGGAGAGGAAGGCTTCATCGACGCATTCATGGCAGGTGCAAAAGATCTGCTCGGCGTCGCTCTTATCATTGGCATCGCGCGCGGGATCGTCGTGATCATGGATGCCGGTAAGATGACCGATACGATCCTGCATGCGGGCGAAGGCGCCCTGAGCGGGCTTGGCCCGATCGGCTTCATCAATACTATGTTTGGAATTGAGCTCGGTCTCTCTTTCCTGGTGCCCTCATCTTCCGGACTCGCGGTTTTGAGTATGCCGATCATGGCCCCGCTTGCTGATTTTTCTGATGTCGACCGCTCGCTTGTTGTCACTGCCTATCAATCGGCCAATGGGCTTGTGAACCTAATCAATCCGACCTTTGCCGTTGTCATGGGTGCCCTTGCGATTGGCGGGGTGCCGTATCAGCGCTGGCTGCGCTTCATGTGGCCGCTTCTGCTCGTGCTCGTCATTCTGATCATGGGGTCGCTCAGTATTGCGACCCTGCTCAACTGAGCGTGGCGGCGCCAATTCCATTGCAAGCCACGCTTCATCTCAAACCGCCCGTGAAAGGACACTTCTCATGACAGGCTTCGGTGTACATTCCGAAATCGGAAAACTGCGCAAAGTCATTACCTGCCAGCCCGGCCTTGCGCATTCGAGGCTGACGCCGGCCAATGCCGACGCTTTGCTTTATGATGACGTCCTCTGGGTTCAGGAGGCGAAGACCGATCATGCTGATTTTCGCATGAAGATGAGCAATCGCGGGGTTGAAGTCTATGAGTTTCACGATCTGCTGAGTGAGATTGTCGCGATGCCGGAAGCGCGCGAATGGATCCTCGATCGGCGGATTACCGAAGACCAGGTTGGCGTTGGCATGCTTGAGGATTTGCGGGCCTGGCTGTCTGAGCTCGCCCCCTATCAATTGGCGGTGTTTCTGGTCGGCGGGATCGCAGTTCATGATCTGCCGTTTAAGGCCAAAGACATGTTTGGCAGCTATTTGGGGCCCGATGGTTTTGTGATTCCGCCGCTCCCTAATACGCAGTTTCCGCGCGATAATAGTTGCTGGATCGGCAATGGCCTGACGTTAAATCCGATGTTCTGGCCAGCCAGACGGCCGGAAACCCTGCTGGTGGCCGCTGTCTATAAATTTCACCCTGCCTTTTCAGGCGGTGACTTCAAAGTCTGGTGGGGCGATCCGGATACCGATCACGGCCCGGCGACGCTGGAGGGCGGCGATGTTATGCCATGGGGCAATGGCACTGTGCTGATCGGCATGGGCGAGCGCACCTCGCCGCAGGCCGTTGGGCAGGTGGCGCGCGCCCTTTTTAACAACGAAGCGGCAACGCAGGTCATTGCTTGCCAAATGCCGCGAGCCCGCAGCGCCATGCATCTCGATACGGTTTTCTCTCACTGCGACCGCGATGTCGCCACCGCTTTTGTCGAGGTCTGCGATCAGATTCAATGCTATACGCTACGCCCTTGCGACAAGCCTGATCGTGTCTGTGTCGAGCAAGAAACGCGGCACCTGTTTGCGATTGCGGCCGAGGCTTTAGGGCTCAAAAAACTCAATATCGTTCAGACTGGCGGGGATGCCTACAATCAGGAGCGAGAGCAATGGGATGATGGCAACAATGTCGTCGCCCTCGAGCCTGGCGTGGTTGTCGCTTATGACCGCAACACCTCGACCAACACGTTGCTGCGCAAAGCCGGTATCGAAGTGATCACAATCCGGGGGTCTGAGCTTGGGCGCGGCCGGGGCGGCGGTCATTGCATGACCTGTCCGGTCTGGCGCGACCCAGTCGATTTTTAGAGTTCAATTGCTGAACCCAAATTTAAACAAGGACATATGATGGCTTATAATCTTCAAGGGCGCAGTTTCCTGAAACTGCTCGACTTTGATCAACGCGCCGTACGCTATTTGCTGGATCTTTCGCGGGATCTGAAGCGGGCGAAATATTCGGGCATTGAGCATCAAAGCCTGAAGGGCAAAAACATCTGCCTGATCTTCGAGAAGGCTTCGACGCGCACCATGTGCGCCTTCGAGGTCGCGTCTATGGATCAGGGGGCAGGGGTCACCTACCTTGGGCCGTCGGGGTCGCACATTGGCAAAAAGGAATCGATCAAGGATACAGCTCGCGTGCTCGGGCACATGTATGACGCCATCGAATATCGCGGGTTCTCGCAAGACATTGTCGAGACGCTGGCAGAGTATTCGGGCGTGCCGGTGTTTAATGGCCTGACCGACGAATGGCACCCGACCCAAATGCTGGCTGATCTGATGACGATGCGCGAGCATGCTGACAAACCGCTCACCGATATCTCTTACGCTTTTGTCGGCGACGCCCGAAGCAATATGGGTCATTCCTTGATGGTCGCAGGCTGCCTGATGGGCATGGATGTCCGTATCGGCGCGCCGCGTGAGAACTGGCCTGGCGAGGAATATTTGAGCGCGGCAAAAGCTCTGGCCGCTTCGTCGGGCGCGCGGCTGACGCTAACCGAAGATGCTCAAGAGGCGGTGAAAGGGTGTGATTTCATAAACACCGATGTCTGGGTCTCGATGGGCGAACCGGACAGTGTTTGGCAAGAGCGGATAAAACTGCTCAAGCCCTATCAGGTCAATACTGATTTGATGGCGGCGACGGGTAAGGCGACCACCAAATTCATGCACTGTCTTCCAGCTTTTCATAATGCCGAAACCGAAGTTGGCCGCGAGATGCTCAGCAAATTCGGAATCGCAGAAATGGAGGTGACGGAAGCGGTTTTTGAATCGCCTGCCGGCATTCAATTCGAGCAGGCAGAGAACCGGCTACACACGATCAAGGCGATACTCGTCGCGACGCTGGGAGGTTAGGCAATGCGAATTGTCGTTGCTCTTGGTGGAAATGCGCTGCTGAAACGCGGCGAACCCCTGACCGTCGCCAACCAGCGCGCAAATGTAAAGATTGCGGCAAGCGCGTTAGCGCCTCTGGCACGTGACCATGAGCTCATTATCTCTCATGGCAATGGCCCTCAGGTCGGCCTGTTGGCCCTGCAAGGCGCGGCCTACAAACCGGATGAAGCCTTTCCTCTGGATGTGCTCGGGGCTGAGACGGAAGGTATGATCGGATATGTCATCGAGCGTGAACTGCGCAATTTGCTGCCAGAGCGCAAAGAAGTCGCCACGCTGCTGACAATGATTGAAGTTGACGCCTCTGATCCAGCCTTCGAAAGCCCGAGCAAGTTTGTTGGACCCATCTATTCCCGGGACGAAGCGGAGCGTCTGGCGGCACAGAAGGGTTGGTCCGTGAAAGCCGATGGCAAGGATTGGCGCCGCGTTGTGCCATCGCCGGCGCCGCGGCGAATTCTCGAGCTTGAACCTATTCGATGGGTGCTGGATCGCGGGGCGGTGGTCATTTGTGCGGGCGGCGGTGGAATCCCGACGCAGCGCACCGGCACAGGCGCTCTTCAGGGGATCGAGGCTGTGATTGATAAGGACTTTGCCAGCGAGTTGCTGGCGCGCGAGCTGGGCGCTGATCTGTTCGTGATGGCGACAGATGTCGATGGGGTTTACACCGACTGGGGCAAGTCTTCGCAGCGGCGCATTCTTGAAGCTTCGCCCGATGCACTTAACGCCTATGAGTTTCCTGCGGGATCGATGGGGCCGAAGGTCACCGCAGCAAGCTCTTTTGCGCGCCAAACCGGCGCCAGAGCAGCAATAGGGGCGCTAAAAGATATCGAAGCGATCGTTGCCGGCGCAGCTGGCACGATTGTTAGCAAGTCAATCCATGGCATCAGCGAAGTGTCTGAGTGATGCGTTCGGATGTCGTTACAAAATCTGTTCGCGGCGCGCTGCCAAAGCTTCTGCTTCCGGAGGCGTTCGCGATAGAAGTAACCGCCTCGGATGCTGATATTGACGCCTTCAATCACGTCAATAATGCGGTGTACCTGAAATGGATGAATGACTGCGCGGCGGCGCACTCGGCTGCAGTGGGGCTGCCCGCGGAGGCGTGTGTCACGCTCGACCGCGGAATGGCGGTTCGGGAAACAAAATTGCTCTATCAGCATCCCGCGCGCCTCGGCGATGAGGTCATTATTGCCAACTGGGTGACACAAAACGATGGACGATTAAGAGCCAGCCGCGCGTTTCAGATCCTGCGGCGTTCTGATGACACGACGCTTTTGCTGGGCGCATCCAATTATGCCTGCATCGCGCTCTCCACGGGTAGACCGGTTCGCATGCCAGATATTTTCCGCGACCAATATCGGGTTGATCAACATGTAGAACGCCAGCTCTTAGCAGATGCTGATCTGCGCTCTAGACTCCTGTTTTAGGAACACTATCGATTGTCCGAACACCTATTCAGAAGGCCCGTTGCCATGCTCACAGAAACCGAAAAAGATCTATGTGCGTCTCGCCCGAACAGCGTGAGCTATGACCGTGTCGCGGACCTCCACTTTCTCGGAAACTATGTGCGCCGTCTGCCGGTGAATATGGCCCGAATGATGGAGAATGCGCATGATTGGGAGCATCTTCCTTATGTTCACGCCTCGTCATTCGCGTCGATCGATCTGATCAGCAAGGGCCCCTGGGGGTGGCGCGCAAAGATCGGACTTCCTGGCGGCGGTGATTATCAGCTTTTGGACCTCATCATTGATGAGACCAGACACTATTGGGTATCCACGGTGTTTTCCGGAATGGGAACAGGGACCGAAATCCATACGCAGGCGACAGAACTCTCTGGCGATGAGATAGAAGTCGATGTCCGGTTCTATTTACCCGAAGCGCCTGCGGACAAATCCGTTGCCGACTTCGTTCTGAACTATCTGACAGATCAGTATCGCGTTTTGTACGATGAAGACCTTGGCTTAATGTCAGGGCGACAATCTGCGTTGGATGATCGGATGGCGCGGCGCGATGAACCGCCAGGTTTAGCGTCTGTTTTGGTGGGGGATGTATCTGAGCTGGACCCGCTCGGAACTCATTTGGTTGAGACACAAGCCGGTCGTTTCTGTGTGCGGCGATGGCGCGATGAGTGGATCGTTCATAGCGCCATCTGCCCTCACATGCTCGGCCCCCTAAATGAGGCCAAACTTGATGAACACGGCAACATCACCTGCCCATGGCACGGTTACAGGTTTGATGTTGCCACGGGTCAAAACATCGGCGCAAAGTGCAATGACCTAGCGCAGGCACCGCGACTGATAGAACGCAACGGCAAGCTCTATTTAGACTGAACCTCAGGGTGCGCATCAGCATTTGAAGTGAGTGCGAAATGGGAAGTCTCACATTTTCCGGATCGAGTACGAAACCATATGCTCGCGCTAAAATCCGTGGCGTTCTTTGCTTGGTCAGCAATCGCGTTTTCACGCGCGCTGAAAGTGACCGAGGATCATCCAGGCGCCGATCGCGACAAATCCCAAGCCTGCAATCATCTTCAATGGCAGCATGCTTAGCCAGCGCTCTGCGGCGGCTCCTAACATGACGGCGATCGCCGTAGAAGCGGTCAATGCGGCAGTGGCGGCAAAGAACACAAACCATTTGTTCCGATCGCCGTCCGATGCAAATAGCAATGTCGCCAGCTGGGTCTTGTCTCCCAGCTCAGCCAAGAAAACGGTTACAAACACTGTGAAGAAGGCTGTCATTTTACGCTTGTTTCCTAATGGCGTGATTGATCCCGTCAGCTAGGGTGACGGGCAGTTACAGCGATTTCTGGTTTTGCCGGAAGGGCGCAGCGACACACGATCATTCCTCGGTTTTGCTTTCAATGAGCTGCAGCACGCCCAGATCATTCTCCAGGGGCTGGCCGGCCTGCGCCCAGGTCTCAAACCCTTCATGAGCGACAACGCTTTGGTATCCTTGCGCATCGAGCGCTTTTTTGACGAGCGCTGCTCGACTTCCGGTCTTGCAGTAAACAATGATTTCGGTTTCCGCGTCGCGTACTTTTTCGGCGACTTCAAATTCGACCCGGCCGCGTGGGATCCAGATCGCATCCGGAATATGCCCAAGTTCGTATTCGTCTTCGGTTCGCACATCGATCAATATCAGGTCAGGATTTTCGGTCTTTCGCTCCTGAACATATGTGTTCCCAACAAATTCGATCCCATCTTTCGCCGCTAATCCATATTGGGTGTGGCCGTACTGAAAGGGAAAGAAAGACAGCGGATAGACTTCGATAGCGGCGCAATAGGCAGCAATTGCTTGTATGCGCATGAACGCCTTCTCATCAGCGTTCTCGTTGAGATCAGACAAGCTCGCCAAAACGTTGCCGGTATTGACGTGAGCCGCAGCCCAAATGTCGGGCTGATTGGCCTGTGCGCTGAGTGCTGTCGCACGCCGAAATGATTCGAGTGCGGCGTTGAGCGCCTCGAGATCGTTGTTTTCGGATTTTGCGAGATGCGCCGTTCCGAGATTGTTGCTGGCGTGGCATGCGAGTTCAGGGAAATCCTGTTCAAGCCCTTTTTGCGCCAACACTTTTTCAAATAACGCAATGGCCTCGTCAAAATAGATGATCCCTGCCTCACTCCCGAGCTGTTTGCCCTTATCCATCAGGCAGTTGCCAAGATTGATCCGTGTTGTCGTGGCGAAAAAGGCATCTTCGCCGCGAACAAGAACAGCTTTGGCCTCGCGGTTCAAACGGATCGCGCGGTCGATGAGGTCGCTGGCTTTATCCCGGCTTTCCTTGATCGATTGGTTTCGGGTGATAAGTGCCGCTTTGTAATTGAATTGCGCCGCAGATTGTTCGTTTCCTTGGTCAAGCCTGATTTCTGTCGCCTTGGCGAGCAGGTCTAAAGCGACCTGGAAATGGCTGTCGAAAGAGCGGCGGCCCGCCTCATAGATTCGGTTGGCCACAACATCCAGAGTCATGACCGATTCATCCACATCGAAGGCACAAAAGAAATCTGCTGCGCCCGCATAGGCATCATAAGCGCCCAGGCGATCTCCACTGAGGAGTTTGACATCACCGCGCGCGATGCGAATGGCTGCGAGCTTGCGGATCTCGCTCAGCGTATGTTCAGTCTGGCACAGTGCCTCGGCCTGTTCGAGATATCCATCAGCTGCCCCAAAGTCGCCTTGCTCCAGGGCGGCTGTGGCATTGTCTTTCAGCCTTGTTAGTTCGATTTCTGCACCTTCGAGCGTTTGGATGCGGTCTCGCAGTTCGCGCCAGTCTCTCGCCTTGGCCTTTAGAAACGCGTCGACCTCACCGAAACTTGCATCTGGATTGTCATGTTCGAACTGATAGAGCAGGGCGTCGATCAGGTTGCTGGCATTTCGGTAGGCGTCTTCAAGGTCGGCATCCGGTTGAAAGTCACTTGCACGCATGCACTGGGTGAGTTCCTCGTCACTGATTTTGAGAGCCACAATCAATGGATCGATAGTCTTGGGATGTGGGTTCGCGACCGTGCCGCTCTCGAGTTCGCTGATGCGACGGACCTTGCTCGGCGATTGGTAAGCGTCTTCAGACAATTGCAATTGCGTCAGACCAAGGATCGTTCGTTTTTGCTTAATCAGCGCGCCCAGTGCGGCGCCAAAGCTTTGTTTCTTCATAGGCGCATGTGCTCCGCATCTCTTCCGCAATTCATCCGCATATCTGGCACAACATATCACGCGACGTTGTGACATGGGCTGCCCATGAAGGGCGGCCCGATCAACGGAGCCTTCATGTCATGCAGACCCTATCCATACCGAAATTCACCCTATTGATAAGCATCGCCTTGCTCGCGGGATTAGATATCCAAACGATTTTGATCTTGCTGAGCGCGTTATACACTGTGATTGAAGAGCGTTAATTAGTGAGGCCCAAAGCATCGTCAGGCTTCCACGGTGAATTGACCCATCATACCAGCATCCTCATGTTCGAGAATATGGCAGTGATACATGTAAGGCGTGTTTGGGTCGCTATAGTCGGAAAATGCGAGCAGAAGTCGAACCGTTTCGCCAGGTGAGACAAGAACGGTATCCTTCAACCCGCTTTCGGCCGCCGACGGTGGACGACCGTTTCGGTCAAGTATCCTGAATTGTACATCATGGATGTGGAATGGGTGTGCCATCATCGAGGTGTTCTCAATGTGCCAGATTTCGCTGGTGTCCAGTTTTACCCGTTCATCAATCCGGGTCATATCCATTGTCTTACCATTGATCGTAAAACCTCCTCCCATCATCCCCATCGGCATGTTCATGACAAATCTGCGCGTTCGAACCGCGGTGGCTGGATTGGGTCTAGGCAATTGTAGCAGTTTCCCCGGCACCGGCTCGGCTGATCGCCGCGTAGGCGCTGGCAGCAGCGATAGAACCGGCAACTCTGGACCCGACCCTCGCATTTGGCGGTTGCCCATCCGGCCTCTCATCATGCGCCCGCCCATCATCGAATTCTGGACTGGATGGGCGACAAGCTGAGCGGGCTGACCGTTGCTGAGGTCAACGAGAATCTCTGCACGCTCACCAGGAGAGAGGATAATATCTGTCAGAGGCACCGGTGCCGCTAGCAGACCGCCATCGCTGGCAATTTGGCGCATGCTGCGACCATCATTGAATGAAAATCTGTAGATGCGGGCGTTCGATCCGTTCAGGAGGCGCAGCCGAAGCAGGTCGGTTGTATATTCAAATACAGGGTCGATCACGCCATTCACGAGAAGCGTATCTCCGAGCATACCCATCATCAAAGTATGCATCGAGGTGCCATAAATAAGCTGACCATCACGCTGGAAGGCGCGATCTTGAACAATCAAAGGCAGGTCGGTTACGCCATACTCGCTTGGCAAATCCAGTGCGTCGCTTTCTTCTTCGCGAACATAGATCGGTCCGGCCAGCCCGCGATAGACTTGCGGGCCTGAGCGTTTATGCGCGTGCGAATGGTACCAGTAGAGTCCACCTCTCTGGCGAACGACGAACTGAGCTGACCAAGTTTCGCCGGGGGCAATTGCCTGATGCGGATTGCCGTCGAACCTCGCTGGCAAGTGAAAGCCATGCCAATGAAGTGTCGCCGTTTCATCGAGCGCGTTGTGGACATTTAGTTTGACGCTTTCACCCGACTGCATCTCAAGCAATGAGCCAAGATACGGTTGATTGATCCCGATTGTCTCGGTTTGCAAACCTTCCAAGAAATTCGAGGTGCCCGTCTGAAGCTGGAGATCATAAACTGTTTCAGCCCCCTTCCGCGTTCCTTTAAGTATTTCAGGCAGTTTGAAGGAGGATTGGACCGATGATGCTGAGGGCCCCGCATGGCTTCTCAAGTTAGATAGCAGGGATAGGCCGCCGACGGTTGCAACCGCTGCACCACCGAGTCCCCAGAGTGTTTGTCTTCTTGTCGGCATGAGTATTGGTCCTCTCAGACAAGGAGCAAACTGATATACGGTGTCGGCCTTGTGGACGCGATCGGAAATTCTGGAGCGCTCCAAAAACCAGTTCTTTAGCTTCTGATTTGTATTACGCGACATCTCGCGCGCCCCCTCGGAAAACGATTTGTGATGCGTTTCTGTTTCGCGAATGAGCGCTTCAAAATCCCCGGCCGATATTGGAGGGACCAGCGGTTATCTCTAAGACCTCATACGGCCTCGAATGAACCTTCTAAGCGGCGTTGCGGCGCGCCATCGCCCTTGAACATCATCCAGACGAGATAGAATGACATTAAAGCACCGCCGAAACAAAAGACTGACACATAGGCGTATGCAAAGAAGGTATAGGTGGTGATGAGCACACCCAGCGCCAGCAGGCCAAAGATGCGCACACCGCGCACGGATGATAGCAACAACGGCAAGATCACGACCGATATATAGATTGCATAAGTGACTTCTCGGCGGCCAACAAAGTCCAGCAGCTCAGTACCTTCATAGATGATCACGTGCGAGAGGAAGCGCGTGTTGAGCCAATCCGCATGCGCGAAGTAAGGCACATATTGCAAGGCGCCGAGCATCGCGCCGACAATCACGAATATGAGGAAGTAGGGCTTTCGCTTCGCCGGCTCCAAGGCGAAAGTCGAGACCGGGATCCAGACAGGCCATGCGAGCCAGGAAAAGAACATATAACTGAGTGAAGCGGTGGCAATGAGCTCGGTATTCTGGCCGGCGCCGGCAACCCAGACAACGCCTTCAGCAAGCTGTTGCAGTCCGAACAGGAGTGGCAGGGTTGCCAGTGGCAAATAACGCCGGTCGCCCCGCCAGGCCTGGCGCATGCTAAGCGCGCCTGCCGGGATAAGCCCTGCGGCGGCGATGAAATGACTTCTGCTGATAGGCACATATTTTTGGTCCTCTTGATTGCTTAATTTTGGGTCAGGACACGCGCCTGCGAAACAGCCAGGCGCCTGCGGTAAGGGTCACGACAGCGATAACCGCCATGGGCCAGGTATGGTGGAAGAAGAGTTCAGCTGGCGCGTCCTTCATATAGACGGCCTTGCTGATCACGATGAAATGCATGATCGGATTGGACTCGTTCAAAGCTTGGAGCCAATCGGGCATATTGGCGACCGGGGTTGCATACCCTGACAATAGGACAGCTGGCATCATGTAGATGAAAAGACCGATGATCGCCTGTTGCTGTGTTGCTGCGAGCGAAGAGATAAACAGACCAATCCCGATGATCGCGGCGAGATAGATGATCATACTGGCATAAAGCAGAAGCAGAGACCCGCGCAGGGGAACATCCAGAACCAGCCAGCCAAGGATCAGCATTGCTGTCGCGCTTGCCAGGGCGATCATCAGAGCCGGCACCGCCTTGCCGATCAGAATCTCTGTTGGCCTGAGCGGCGACACAAGCAGCTGCTCGAATGTACCAAGTTCGCGCTCGCGTGCGATGGACAGGGCCGAGACCATGAACCCGACAATCGCGGTCAGGACGGCAAACAGCGCTGGTACGGCTGACCAAAGCGGATCGAGATTTGGATTGTACCAAACACGGGTCACGACCTTGGTGAGGGTCGGCACACCGAGCGCGGTCGCTTGATCTTCGTTGAAATCCTGGACGATCCGCCCAGAATAACCTGCAAGGATTTGGGCGGCGTTGGAGGCGCGGCCATCCAGAATGAGCTGTACGTTCGCTGGTTCACCGCGCTCCAATTGCCGGGAAAAGTCCGGACCGATCCTCAAGACCAAATCGACCGAACGAGAATCAATTGCCGCGGCGATATCGGCGTCGCGACGCAGATAGAGAATTTCTTCAAACGTCGGTGAACCCTCGAATCTGCTGATCAGTTCTCGCGCCTCGACGCCGCGATCCTGGGTGTACACGCCGAGCGTGACGCTGGAGATTTCCTGGGTGATGGCGAAGGCGTAAATCACCAGAAGGAAAGGCGGCGAAAACAGCACGACCCAGCGAGTTTGCGGGTCGCGGGCGCTGGCGAGAAGCTCCTTGATAATGAGAGACCAGATGCGTTGAAACATGCCGCTATTCCAGACGCGTGCGCGTGGTCAGCGCCGTGAGAGCGAAGATGATGAGCGCAAACACGCCGAGCCCAATCAGATCCGGAACGATAACGCTCCAGACGTCGCCTGCGAGAAACTCAGTTTGCAAGGTCGAGACATAGTATCGGGCGGGGACGCCATAGCTGATCAGGCGCAATGCGAGCGGCATACTGTCAATTTCGAATACGAAGTTCGAAAAATAGAAAGCCGGTAGGAAGGCGGTTAAAACTGAGGTTTGCGCGGCGACCAGTTGGTTGCGGGTCAAGGTAGAGATCAGAAGGCCCTGACCGAGCGAGCACAGCATGAAGAGCGATGAGGACAGAATGAGCACGGCGAGCGAACCCCGAAACGGCACGCCGAACAAAAGCACGGCTGTGATGACCGCGAGCGCCATGGAGCCCAGCCCGAGCAGGAAGTATGGCACCAGTTTGCCAATCAGCAGCTCCAAGATACCAACCGGCGTCGCGAGCAATGCCTCCATCGTGCCACGCTCCCATTCGCGTGCGACGACCAGGGCGGTGAGGAGCGCGCCAATCGTTGTCAGAATGATCGCAATCGATCCTGGCACGAGATAGTTTCGGCTCGAAATCTCCGGATTGAACCAGACTTGCGGTTCCAGCTGCACACTTGGCGCCAGGGCCGGTCGTCCACGGCTGATCCATTCCTGTTCCAGCCAGTTGGCCCATAGGAGCTCGACATAACCACTGACCAGATATGCCGTGTTCGGATCACCGCCGTCCACGATAACCTGAATAGGCGCGCCTTCGGCCCGAAACGCTTTCTCCGCGAAATCAGCTTGCAGTACGATTAACCCATCCAATTCGCCAAGTGTCAGCGCGCGCTCGAACAGGCGACGATCCGGGCCCGTTTCGACCTCGAACAGGGTTGAGTTTTCAAGCGAGGCTTGGAAGCTCGCAGTTTCCGATGACTGCTGCTCAACCACCAATGCGACATCAAGTTGGCGTGGATCAAAGGTTACGCCATAGCCGAACAGGAAGAGAAGCAAGAGCGGCATCACGCCCGCGATCAAGACGGAACTCGGGTCGCGCAGAACCTGGCGCGACTCCTTTACGATCAGGCCGGTCAGACGTCGCCACCGCAGCGCAAGGGGTTCGCGGTCCTTCATCCCGCCTCGCGCTCTCGATCACTCTGCTCAACCAGCGCAATGAACGCGTCCTCAAGCGTTGGGTCCATCATGCCGCTTGCGCGGGCGCGGTCTTTCAACTCATCAGGTGAGCCACTGGCGATCATCTTGCTGCGATAAATAAGCGCCATCCGATCGCAATATTCCGCCTCATCCAGGAAGTGCGTTGTCACCATGATCGTGACGCCATTGGCGACCATCGCATTGATATGGGTCCAGAACTCTCGCCGGGTGCGTGGATCAACACCGGATGTCGGCTCATCAAGGAAAAGGACATCCGGTTCGTGCATAACCGCGCAGGCGAGCGCCAGGCGTTGTTTATAGCCAAGCGGCAGCCCCATGGCGTTGACATCCAGCCTGTCAGCAAACCCGAACGTCTCAATCATTTGAGAGATGGCGTCTTTGCGGGATTTGCCTGTCAGGCCATAAACACCAGCAAAAAAATCGAGGTTCTGCTGAACGCTAAGATCGCCATAGAGCGAGAATTTTTGAGCCATATAGCCGATCCGGCCGCGCGCCTTGCTTGGGGCGTTTTGCAAATCAAGGCCAACCACACGGGCCGAGCCCTCGCTCGGCTGGAGCAAACCGCACAGCATTTTGAACGTGGTCGACTTGCCAGCGCCATTGGGTCCAATCAGGCCAAAGATTTCACCGCGCCCCACTTCGAAGCTGATATTATCAGCAGCTGTGAAATCCCCGAACCGCCGCGTTAGCGCACGCGCCTCGACCACCTGATTCATAGTATGTTCGGCGCTATCCTCTCGATTGGCAAAAGGTGAGGTCGCGCGAAATCCACCGCCGATCAGATCCATGAAGGCATCTTCAAACCGCGGCGGGATTTGCGAGATTTCAGCTGCTAGGCCCGCGTTCAGCGGCGCGAGATTTGGCGGATCGGCACCTTCGGCCATGACCAGACGCACGCGGCTTCCCTGGATAACGCCGTCAATCACGGTTGCCAGCTTTGTTGCTTCGCTTAGGACTTCGCGGCGATCGGTGTCGATATGCCGGATCTGGTAGGTGCGACCGGCGACCCGGTCTGTGAGGTCTTGCGGCGAGCCTGCATAAAGCAAGGCGCCTTCATTCAGGAGCAGCACGCGGGCGCATTGTTCAGCTTCATCTAAATAGGCCGTGCTCCAGACGACGCCAATCCCCTGATCGACCAGTTCATAGACCATGCGCCAAAGCTCTCGCCGGGAGATCGGATCGACGCCAACGCTTGGTTCGTCAAGCAACAGCAAGTCGGGTTTCTTGATGAGGGCGCAGGCAAGGCCAAGCTTTTGCTTCATACCGCCGGAAAGCGCTCCAGCCAGCCGGTTTGTAAAAGGTGCGAGGCCTGTAAATCCCAAAAGCCGCTCGAAGGCCTCTTCGCGGTCTGACCCTAGAACTGACCGCAGATCAGCGTACAGCGTCAGGTTTTCCTGGACGCTCAGATCTTCGTAGAGCCCAAACCGCTGGGGCATATAGGACACAATCCGGTGAACCGCTCCGCTATCCGTGACAGGATCCAGACCGTTGACAGTGATCTTACCTGTTGAGGGAACCAGTAAGCCTGCGATCAGACGCAGCAATGTGGTTTTTCCAGCCCCATCGGGACCAACCAGACCAGTGACTTCCCCTGCATTGAAATGGGCCGTAACAGAATCGAGCGCCGCAAGGGCGCCCTTATCAAAGCGCTTGCTGAGTTGATCTATCTGGATCAGCGGGCCCGGCACGCTCAAACATCCCGGTCGGGGCTGAGCATGACTGTAACCGGCATGCCCTGTTTCAGGCGGTGTTCTGGATCTTCAACGATGATGCGCACGCGGTAGACAAGGCTGGTTCGCAATGACCGGGTTTCGACCGTCTTTGGCGTGAACTCGGCGACCGGCGAAATGAACCCGATTTGGCCTGTGTAGACGCGTCCGGAGTCGGTGCGCACCTCAGCGTCCATACCGGCCTGGATGAAATCAAGATCTGGCTCTTCAATATAGGCGCGCACCCAGACCGGCGAGGTCAAGGTTAAGGTATAAATGGTTTCCCCTGCGCCGATGATTGCGCCCGGCTCGCGAACACGTGTCAAAATGATGCCTTCATTTGGGGCGGTCAGCATCGTATCGGCGACGCGTTGCTCAGCCAGGGCGCGAGCGGCTTGTTCGGCGGCCAGCACCGAACGCGCCTGATCGATATCCTCAGAGCGCGGTCCAATGCGCGCCAACTCCAAGCTTTTTGCGGCGGCGTCACGCTGCGCAATGGCCGCGCCATGCCGCGCTTCGGCTTCCTCATGTGCCTGGTGTGAGGCGATATCTCGCTCGGCAAGAAACTCCTGTCGCGACAGGGTGGTTTCAGCGACGATCAGAGCCGCTTCTGCTTCGGCGAGCTGCGCTTCAGCTTGCGCGATTTCCTGGGGTCGGGAGCCGGCGAGCAAAACGTTGAGCGCAGCTTGAGACCGCGCAACCCGCGCTTGCGCGAGTTTCACCTCATTTTCATAGTCAATCGGCTCGAGTTTTGCGACAACTGCACCCGCAGCGACCTTGTCGCCCTCATCGACCATCATTTCGGCGAGGCGCCCGGGAACTTTGAAACCCAGATTGACCTGGCGCACATCGACATTTCCGAACACTTCGATATGGCCGCGCTCTTCATGGGGGTTGCGTAGCTGTGTCCAGCCGACAATCGCGGCAGCGAGGAAGACGATGGCGATGCCGATCAGACCATAGCGTTTTACCATATTGGTCATTTGTGCCCCCATTCCTCAATAATACGCGTGGCCGAGTTCCTTCCCTTATAGGCGCAGGCGCGCGCCAAACATTTCAGGTGTAACTGTATTGAAGCGCGTGTGGGGGGTCTCATTGCCTGCTTTCCCCGCTCTGCTCCGTCATGAACAGAAACAGCATCGCCGCCGAGCAACTGATGAGCAGAAAACCATTCAGCGCCTCGACACCGGCGACGAAGCGCAAATGGCCGGTTGGAACAATGTCGCCAAGACCGAGTGAGGTGTAACTGACGAGCGAAAAGTAAAAGACGTCCATGGCTGTCGTCGGCGTATCACCGCTTAGATCACCTATATCCAGGGCGCGGCCCAGGCCATAAGCGAGGGCGTAAAGACTGGCCGCCGCGAGATGCGCAATCCCCGAGACGCAAAGCGCAGTGACCAGTTTGCGGCCGCGATGATAGCTGGCCGCTCCGAGGTGGCGGAATGCGCCTGAGACAATCGCATAGTGAAGCGCGCCGGATAGCACGAAGGTGACTGCGGAGATGACAATCGCCAGGATCATGGCGCGAACCTCGCGGTGTGCCGGGTCCGCGAAAGCGTTGTCACACGCCCCGCGATAGGATGCGCCATCGCATTTAAACCAATAAGGATCCCAGTCCTGCTCACCGCTCGCTCACAGAACACCACCAGGTTTACCCCCGGCGGACCAGTTACATCACGAGTGAGAGTGCGCATGATCGGGCGCCTCCTTGCCGCGGATCCGGCCGAGATAGAGCGCTTCGAAAGCAAAGATTGCAGCCATTGACCCAATCGCGATGACGACAATCATAGGGTCTGCGGTCGCTTTGATGAACAGGAAGGCGCCAAGGGCAATCAGATCGAATAATATGGCGGCGACTAGAATAGAGGCGCGGGCGCCGACATCTTCGCGTAAATAGCGCAGCACGCCATAATGGATAATAATATCCATTACGAGATAATAAATCGCGCCGAGTGAAGCGATCCGCCCAAGATCGAAGAAAGCGGCCAGGAAGGCAGCCAAAACAACGGTATAGACAAGCGTGTGTTTCTGGATGCCGCCGGGCATGCCAAAATGCTTGTGGGGGATGAGGTTCATATTCGTCAGCATAGCGAGCATGCGCGAAACCGCGAAGACACTGGCGAGCAGTCCCGACGCGGTGGCGATGATTGCAATGATCACGGTAAACGCCACGCCAAAATCACCAAAGGCCGGGCGCGAGGCTTCTGCGAGCGAGAAATCCTTGGCTGCGACAATTTCTTCAAGTGTCAGTGAGGACCCGACCGCTAGAGCGACAGCCATGTAGACAACAAGGCAGATCGCCAGCGACCAAATGATCGCGCGGCCGACATTCTTATTGGGGTCTTTGACTTCATCGCCGCTATTGGTGATCGTGGTGAACCCTTTAAAAGCAAGAATGGCGAGGGCGACGCCGGCGAGGAATCCCGCAGGTCCAGTCTCATTTGTTGTGGCCGAGGAGGCTGCTTCAAAAGAAAGGCCGGAGGCCCAGAGCGCCGCGCCAGCAAAGATCAGAATGCCGCCAACTTTCAGGACCGCAGCAATTTTGGATACGCCGCCAATGATTTTGTTTCCGGATATGTTGATTATAAACGCAAAAACGATCAATCCGACGGCCAGAACGGGTACCAGAATACTGTCTTTCGAAACATCAAAGAGTTGCAATGTGTAGGCGCCGAATGTGCGAGCGACGAGGCTCTCATTGATAATCATCGACATAGTCATGAGCAGCGCGCTGGCGGCGGCAATTGTCGTTGGCCCATAGGCTTTTTGAAGGATCATCGCGATGCCGCCGGCCGACGGATATTTGTTCGACATTTTGATGTAGGTGTAGGCGCTGAACCCGCTGACCACGGCCGCAAGCAAAAAGGCGAGCGGAAACGCCGGTCCTGAGAATTGCGCGACTTGCCCGGTCAGTGCGAAGATCCCGGCGCCAATCATGACACCGGTGCCCATCGCAATGGTTCCTGCGAGACTTAGCGAGCCTTTTTTATAGGTTTCGGATTTCATTGCCCGACCGCCTGTTCAGCTGGGAAGCGGCCGACATAGCTCGCGAATACGCTTTGCTGTTTCGCACTAAACAGAATGACATCATAGGCGTCAGGCGGGCTTGTCGTTTCCATTCCGGGAGAGCCCATTGGCATGCCGGGCACCGAAAGCCCCGCCGCATCTGGCCGGGTTTCCAGAAGCTTACGAATTTCCGAGGCTGGGACATGGCCCTCAATCGCGTAGCCATCAACCGACGCAGTGTGGCAGGAGGCAAGCTCATCGGGCACGTTCAGCGAGGCCCGCACAGGCGCAAGGTCTTCGCGTTCGATAACACGTACTTCAAGACCATCGCGCTGAAGGTGTTTTATCCAGGCCGTACAGCATCCACACCAGGGTGTTTTATAGACGGTAATGGTTTGCGCATTTGCAGGGCTCGCCAAACCGCCCGAGACGAAAAACCCAGCGGCAAGCGCAAAAAGGGCGGTGGCCAAGGCACCAAGAATCCATTTTGACATAAGAATTTCCTTCGAAATTATAGTTTGACGGAGCGAAGTCGCAGCGCATTCGCGATGACCGAGAATGAGCTGAGGCTCATCGCGGCGGCGGCGATAATTGGACTGAGAAGCAGTCCAAAGAACGGATAGAGGACGCCGGCAGCAACCGGCACGCCGAGCGAATTATAGATAAAGGCAAAGAACAGGTTTTCGCGAATATTGCCCATCGTCGCGCGGCTCAGCCGCTGCGCGCGGGCGACACCGCGAAGATCGCCTTTGACCAGGGTGACACTGGCGCTCTCCATGGCCACATCTGTACCTGTTCCCATGGCTATTCCGATATCCGCTTGAGCAAGGGCAGGCGCGTCATTGATGCCGTCGCCGCACATGGCGACGACCGCACCTTTCGATTGGAGTTCGCGCACGATCCGGTTTTTGTCTTCTGGTGACACATCGGCCTCTACCTCATCAATGCCGATTTGGCGTGCAACCGCTTGTGCTGTTGCCAGGCTGTCGCCTGTCAGCATGACGACTTTCATGCCAGCCTTGTGCAAGGCGGCTATGGCTTCAGGGGTCGTTTCTTTGATTGGATCGGCGACACCAATCAGGCCCACCGGTTTGCCGTCCAGAGCGGCGAACATCACCGTCTGGCCGTCGCGGCGATAGGTTTCAGCATGGGCTTTCAGTGTTTCGTCAAAAGCACCGACCCGGCGCATCATCTTGGCGTTGCCGATGGCGAAAAGCTTTCCATCGACCCGGCCCTGCGCGCCTTCTCCGGTGACTGATTCAAAATCGGTCGACTTCAGGCGCGCTGCGCCGCGCTCTTCGGCCCCGTTGACGATGGCTTGCGCAAGAGGGTGCTCGCTCCCGCGTTCAATCGCGGCAGCGTAAGCCAGGAAGTCTGCTTCTGCGAGACCACTCGCAGGCTCGACTGTCACAAGTTTGGGGTGGCCCTCTGTCAAAGTGCCGGTCTTATCGACGACGATCGTGTCGACTTTTTCAAACGTCTCGAGCGCTTCAGCATTTTTGATCAGAATGCCGCTCTGTGCGCCCTTTCCTGTGGCGACCATAATTGACATCGGCGTTGCAAGGCCAAGCGCGCAGGGACACGCAATAATTAACACAGCCACGGCGTTGACGATCGCAAAAGCCATGGCCGGGTGAGGCCCAAAAATCGCCCAGACGATGAAAGTGATAATCGCGATCACGACGACGGCCGGGACAAACAGGCCGGCCACTGTGTCGGCGAGCTTCTGGATGGGCGCGCGTGAGCGCTGAGCTTCGGCGACCATGCGTACGATTTGCGATAGCATTGTATCTTCGCCGACGCGCGTCGCGGCCATGACGAGTGATCCGGTGCCGTTAACTGTACCGCCGGTAATCGGATCCCCTGCTGCTTTCTCGACTGGAATAGGTTCTCCAGTGATCATGGACTCGTCGACATTCGAACGCCCTTCAACAACTTCGCCGTCGACAGGTACTTTTTCGCCTGGCCGGACCCGTAGCCGGTCGCCGCTCTGGACATCGTCGACGGAAACCTCTTCTTCCTGGCCGTCAGCCATGATCCGGTTTGCGGTTGGCGGCGTGAGTTCAAGGAGCGCGCGGATGGCGCCCGATGTCGCGCTTCGGGCTCGCAGCTCCAGAACCTGCCCGAGCAATACGAGCGTCGTGATCACCGCAGCGGCTTCATAATATACAGCGACTTCGCCGGCCTCATTGCGAAAGGCGTGCGGAAAAATGCCTGGCAAAGCGGTTGCAACAAGCGAGAAGACAAAAGCCACGCCGACGCCAAGCGAGATGAGGGTGAACATGTTGAGGTTCATCGTGCGTACCGACCGAACGCCGCGTACAAAGAAGGGCCATCCGCCCCAGAGGACGACAGGAACGGCCAGCGCGAATTGAGCCCATTGGGACCAACCGGCGGGCAAGAGCCCTTCGAGGGGTTTGCCGGGGATCAGGTCACCCATGGCGTAAATGGCAAGTGGGATGGTGAAGATGGCGCTGATCCAGAATCTACGGGTCATATCGTCGAGTTCTGAGGTGTCTTCTTCGCCTACAACAACACCTTCGGGCTCCAGTGCCATGCCGCATATCGGGCACCCGGAGTTTCGGACGTCGCGAACGTTTGGATGCATCGGACATGTATAGACCGTGCCTGAGTAGCCCTGCGGGACGAGATCATATTTGCCGTCCGCGCCGGCATCGGCGTCTCCGCCACCATGGCAACAATCATGATCATCCCCGTGGTGGTGATCATGATGTCCATGGTCGTGATGTTTATGATCGGTATTGGTCATATCCGCCCCTCCGGGGTTTGGCTTCAGTGTCACTCTTAAAGGTCAACGCCCGGGTTGGGCGGCTGATCCTTAATGGAGTTCTTGCATTAGGCTTTCTGGCGATTGAACAGCCGGTAGAGCGGCACGAAGACAAGCGCGATATACCAGCCGTAAACGTAGGACTCGATGAGGCCGAGGAAGAAGCTTGAAACCGAAATGAATTCAAATCCGGGTAGGAGCTGTTCCCACGCACCGTGCATGTGGAGACTAGGCGGTGCGACCAACCCCCATGCGATACAGAGCGTAAACGTGATGGCGAGAAAAATGGATAGGGCGTGCCCAGTGGGGATGAGGCGCATGGTGTTTTCCTTCTCTTTGGTTGTTGCCGCCACATAATTCGTGCGACAGCGATGCGTTGCTTCGAAAATGAGTTAATACCCATAGGGGGTATTGGTTACTCCGTATATATACTTAGGGCCCGCATCGCTTGTCTTGAGCAAGACAAGCGCGCCGACCAATCCGCGTTGGGTGAGGGATCAGCTGAGATCATCGACGGACACCTCCAAACCCGACAGGCCAATTTTTGGGGTCACCCCGAACCATTGTTGCAGTCGGCGTGTGAAATGCGCCTGGTCTGCAAAACCGCCCGCCGCCGCGGCATCAGCGAGACTGGAGGACGCCTCCATTGCCTTGGCGGCGCCGAGCAATTGCAACCATTGCAATAGCTTGCTGGGCGGAACACCGAAGTCCGCCTTGACGATCTCTCGCAGCCGAGTTGGAGACAGCGCGAGCTCACGCGCCAGAGCGGCGGGATTGGCGAGTGCGCGAACGTTGCCAAGGGCTTTTTGCAGGCGTGAATCTATGGCCGAACCAGGCAACCGGCCCGCGAACCTTTTCGCCCAATCGCGCGCCTGATTAATGTCGCTGATGTGCTCTAGAGCGGCTGATAGATCATCCGAAAGGCAGGCAGGCTGATTGCATTGCTGATCGTTTCGAATTCCGGAAAAGCGTGGATCGATATAGATCGAGCGCGTCAGGCGTCCCTCAGGACCGATGGAATGGGTCTGCCCAGCAGGGATGTGAATAGCCTTGCCGGTCGGGGCTACTATCTCTGAGTTTGTCGTCACCACGACTGCGCCATCCAGCCCGAGTATGACCTGATGTGCCAAATGAGCATGTGCCGTATTTTTGCCAAGGCGAGCGTCGAGCGCGGCCCAGCCGACCCCGATGGCCAACGCGCCAGACCAGGGCGCCGCGCTCATTTCAATCTCCCCTGAGTGTCAGGCTCGGTTGCTTCAAGAAAAGCGTAGATCGCTGTTTCGCATTGACCGCATGCGGTCCCGAGCGTGTTCGGGCTGTTGCTCGTCGTTTCCAGCGAGGCTCTTTCAAGGCCTCTGAAAATACCTGCCATCGCTCGTAGTGCCCTGAGGAGATTTTCTCGGCGGTGTTCGATCGATTTCGCAAATGCCTCAGAAAGAAGAATGCACACCTCGGCCGTCATGAATGCCATTTCTGCAAACTTAGTTGCGGGTGTGTTTTCAGATGCGCCGTTTATAAGCTTCTCAAATTGGCTTTGAGCCCGAAGCAATGTTTCAATCAGTGAATGCGGCGCGGATGTCATGCGGCCACCTCCGGCGATACGGTTTTTTGGTTTATCGGTCGGGCGCGCAGCTTCAGAGCAAGCACTGGCTTTTCGATGACATGCCACGAAGTGGCCGCCACGAGCAGAATGAGCGGCGCAGTCATTATAGCCAGGGCAGCGGGGCTAAGATCTGGTTGGCCAACCAGAAATACCTGTAACAGCGGATAGTGCCAGATATAAATCCCGTACGAATAGTCCGGAATTTTGGCGATGCGGACGGACGCACGTTTTGGCAATCCAGCTCGAAGCATAAGGCTTGTGAGGGCAAGGGTCGCAAACAATTCGCCGAGGGGGCCGCCGCCAAGGAGCGCGAACGCTGCAATCAGACCTGCGACCGCCAACAGGGGCGGCCTGCGCAAAATAGGCCACTGCCAAAGCGTCATTCCGAGCAGAAAGGCCGATGAGAGGCGGAGCAAGGACATCACGCTCGGCGGGAGCGCACTCGTATCGATGAACAAAGGCGCGCCAAGATAGACCGATTGCACAAGCAAGAAGACGCTAAGAACACGCCATGGGCCGTTGACGGCGCCAAACATGAACGCGATGCCCGCTAGGATGTACGCTGCTAGCTCGAACCGAATGGTCCAGAGCGGCCCGTTAAAGTCGGTTTCCAAATTCTGAGAGAATATCTGTGCGGGCGCGCTGTCGGGATCGCCAAGCGCCAAGACTTTGTAGGTGTATTGCCAGGTCTCCGGCTGAAACAGTGATCCGCCGCCTTCGGCCGAATAGACAGGCGCGAAGACGAGGACAAAAGCCGCAAGTACAATCACCAGAGCCGGGTAGATCCGCAGAAACCGTGAAACTGCATAAGCCTTGATATCGCGCCTTGTATGAAGACTCTTGGCAATCAAGAGGCCTGACAGGACGAAGAACCCGTTCACGGCCATATAGCTGGCAGTCCATTCGTGGATGCGAAACGGTTCGAACCCTGTCGCGAGGAGCCAGATATGACCGAGTACTACAGCGATCGCCAACACCCACCGCACGGCGGTGAAGTGGTTTTGACCCATCAGCGGGTCCGCAAGCTGTGTTTGGCCACCCCCAGCCATTTATCAGTGCTCGTGATCTTCGGTGATCGGCGCGGATGACCAATGGACATGGTGAATCTTCCAGACCCCAGCGTCGCGTTTGAGAACCATGGTTTCCATAGCTTGGCGGTGCACGGGCTCGCTTCTATAGGCGCCATTAATCTCCGATTGAGAGATCACCGTAGCGATATCGCCATTCTCGAGAATGTTTCGGTCTTTGAGATCGAATGACACTGCCGCCGCATAAGCCATATCATTAGACATATGGTGGCCAGCATACTCTTCGAATGAACGCTCTGCGCCGCCGCCTTCTGCGATCACAGCGCCGGGCGCAAACAGCGCGCGCAGCGCCGCCTCATCCCCTGCTTTTAGCGCTTCGCCGAAAGCGTCAGCGACGCTCGCCGGCGAACCGGCTTGTGGCGCAGGTATCGCGGACGGGCTGTTTTCGTCGTGGTGCCCATCACTATTGTCATGGCTGGTTGGGGCGGTGTCGTGATGGCCGTCGGCATTGTCATGGACATCCGCGGTCGGTGCCAAGTCTGGCATGGGATCCATATCATGATCTGCCGCGGCGACGCCGCCGCCATGATCATGGTCGTGGCCATCTCCGGTTACCTGCGGCAGGCTTTTGACGCCAAGACCGTAGCCATAGACGATTTTACCGCCCCACCAGGCTGTGACGGTTAAGCCGAGCGCGGCCGCAGCCAAGCCTGTGACGAAAATACCAGAGGCTGTTTTTGTTCTTCCCGTCCAGCGCCAGGCCGCAAATAGGAGGATGGCGAGGCCGGATGGTACAGCCCAGTTACGGTGCGTGGTCATCGCTGCATGCGACGGCGCATCATGAGCTACCGTGTAATAGGCCTGAAACCCTGCTGCTATGGTCAACACGATCGCGATCGCACCAAAGGCCAGCATCCAGTCCGCAGCCGGCCGCAGGGTCGCTCGCCATCGCTCGACAGGCGAGAAGGCCGCCAACACATAAGAGGCAAATGCTGTGAGGCTAAGCGCATAGGCAAAATGCACCAGAATCGGATGCAGGTTCGGTTCAATCAAATCGCCCAAAAGCGCCTCCCAGTTAGCCATATGCGTGAGCGTCGCTGTCTTCAGCGACTGGCATTGTCTGAGTGATACGCCGGACACTTGCCCGACCCCTTAAAAAATTGTGGGGTCTGCAAGCGGCTTTAGGTCAGGTCTTTCATGCGACGATCAAATTCTTCCTTGTCTATTTCGCCGCGCGCATATCGTCGCCGGAGGATATCGACCGGGTCGTTGGACTTGGAGTCCGACCCGACCCGATTGATGGTCGCACGCACAGCGACATAGATCAGCAATGCCAGGACGCCCCAAAAAATCAGCGCGCCAAGATTGCCGAAAATCATATGCCACATATCGGCCAATTTAGATCTCCATCATGTTTAGAACCAGGTTCGCACACCGACGAGCAATGCCGTTTGATCTTTTTCGCCTCCAGACGCCTCAATGAAGTCTGCGGTATCGCCAATAGCGCTTTGCCATTCGACGCCAATATATGGCGCGAATTCGCGAACAATTTCGTAGCGAAGGCGCAGGCCGGCATCGACGCTGGTCAAACCTGAACCGAGCTGCAGGTCAGGAATATCCTGAGCGGAGAGGCTCGCTTCTAAGCGGGGTTGAAGGATCAGACGTTGGGTTAGCAGCAACTCATATTCGGCCTCGACCCGCGCCGTGACGTCGCCTTCGGTGCTTACAAAGGCAGCAGCGTCAGCTTCAAACCAATGTCCAGCCCGCACTTTATGGGCCAGTTTGAAGTAGGGTTTCTGGGGGAAGGACAGGACAGTCATGACCTAATACCCATATGGGGTATACTCAATATCATCGCCGCTTGCCGATTGCATTTCAACTTGGCCAGCACGCGGCAGTTTGGATTTCCTCCTTATCGCGGCGCACGAGAGGACGAGTGCGTGTGAATGACCTGCCAGGTGCCGGCGACCTTGCGGAACAGCACCGTTTGTTTCCCGATACGCTCCAGGCGTTCGCCATTGGAGCTGAACGTTCCACTGATCGCTGTGTCCGCGACAGCCCATGCAAAGTCACTTCCCTCGAATTGCACGTCTATATTCGAGAAGTCGAGTTCGAGATCCGGAATGGTATCTTTTTCGGGCTCGACATGATTTTCGACAAGGTCGAGCAGGCCAGTATTCTCGCCGCCTGACTCAAAGTACCGGGCGCCTGACCAGTCGAGAAAGTTCTGTCGGAACAGTTCGCCATCGCCGGTCTCCCAACCGGTTTCGATCGCGGCCATGATATCCAGGATCGCCTGTTCATCAGTCGAGACCGGTTTGGTGTCGTGATGGCCGTCGGAGTTGTCGTGTCCGGCGGGGACCGTGCCTGACATTTCTCGATCAGCTGCACCGTCGGTATGGTCGTGATCATGTCCATCGCCGCTCGCCGATGATCCATCCATCGTGTCGGATGGAGGCGCTCCGTGAGCGTCTTGATGATCGTCTGTTGAATTTACGGTGCCTTGGTCGCCATGACCGGCTCCGCCGCCATGATCATGATCGTGGCCTGGCCCGCTGGCTTCAGGAAGGGTCTGCACGCCAAGTCCGTACTTGTAGACAATTGTGCCTCCCCACCACGCTGTAACCGTCAAAAGACCTGCCACCGCCAGGGCACTGATCGCAAATACCGGGCCGGGCGACGAGGCCCTTCTCAGCCAGCGCCAACCGGCGAGGGCCAGTAATGCGAGGCCCGTGGGAACAGCCCAGTTGCGATGGGTTGTCATCGCTTCATGGGACGGCGCATCGTGAGCAACGCTGTAATAGGCCTGAAACCCGGCCGCGATGGTGGCCAGAACCGCCAAGGCAGCCAATGCCAGCATCCAGTCGGCGGCCGGTCGAAGGCTGTCGCGCCAGCGGCCTGCAGGTACGAGGAGGCCAGCCACATATGCCAAGGCTGCAGATGTGCCGAGGGCATAGGTAAAATGCACCAGCACGGGGTGAATATTGGGTTCTATGAAACCGCCCATTTTGTTCTCCTAATACCAGGTCCGCAGGCCCACGAGAAAGACGATATCGTCGCCTTCACCGCCTGCGGCTTTGATCATGTCGCGTGTCTCACCGAAGGCGCTTTGCCATTCGACGCCGACATAAGGCGCAAACTCCCTCCTGATTTCATAACGAAGCCGCAAGCCGGCATCGAGTGTGCTAAGTCCCGCGCCCGTTTCCCTTTCCGGTATGTCCTGCGCGGAAAGATTTGCTTCGATCCGAGGCTGCAAGATCAACCGCTGGGTCAGGAGCAACTCATATTCAGCCTCGATGCGGGCCGTTACATCGCCTTTTTCACTGAGAAAGGCGGAAGCGTCGACTTCGAACCAGTAGGGCGCCAGACCATTCAGTGCGACGACCCCATGCGCGAGACTATCCGGTTCGATGTCGTAGCGAACGCCCGCCTGAACATTCCAGAAAGGCGCAACCGCGCGGGAATAGAGCGCCTGGATCTCGGCATCATCCACGCCCTCTCCATTCAGAGAGGCGCGGCCCTCGCTCTTGAACCAGAGCTTGTTGATATCGCCCCCATACCAAGCCTGTCCGTTCCAGTACAAACTGTCGCCCTCGTCAGACATCTGAGCCTCGAGCTGGTTGAAGAGGATGTAGAAGCTCTTCTGGTCTCCGCCTTCCGCAAGAACGTCCCGGCGAGCGTCCGCCATTGCATCCTCGCCGTAGATGGCGTCGGCCTGATCCCAGGGCGGGGTTTGATTTGTGTCTTCCGCGAACGCGCTGCCGGTCGCGTAGAGCGCGAAGCCGAGGAGGAGAGGGGCTGCCAAATTCGGTTTCATCATGATTTTCCCTCCCCATGGTTCATGCCGTGATGGTCCATGGGCATATTCATCTGACCTGCCGGCATTTTTTCAGCTGGTGTCGTATCGTCTGCTGGCGGAATGACGCTGACGACCTGCATCATGCCAGCGTGCATGTGGTAAAGCAGATGGCAGTGGAACGCCCAGTCACCGACATGTTCTGCGGTGATGTCGACGCTGACCCTGTCTGCAGGCTTGACCGTTACTGTGTGCTTTCGAGGCATGTGATGACCACCGCCATTCACGAGATCGAAAAACATGCCGTGCAAATGGATCGGGTGTGGCATCATTGTATCGTTTACGAGCGTCAGGCGAACACGTTCACCCTCGTAGAACTTGATTGACTCGGTTACCTCGGAGAATTTTACACCGTCGAACGACCACATGTAGCGTTCCATGTTCGACGTCAGATGAATGACAATTTCGCGGCCAGGCGGGCGATGGTCCTCATTCATGTCGAGCGCGCGAAGCTGGTTATAGGTGAGCGTGCGGTGGGGGACATCATCAAGCCCGAGACCGGGTTCGCCCAAGCGGCTCATCGTCATGCCTGATACTTTTGCGACACCGGGGCCGCGCTCTATATCTGCTTCAATCTTGACGGGCTGGACCGCCGGACCATGAGGATCGGGCATCATCGACATGGCACCCATGTCGTGGCCTTTCATGTCGTCCCCGGCCGTCGCGGTGTCCGGACCATGATCCATTCTCCCCATGCCTGACATGCCCGCCATGTCTCCATGGGCCATTCCCATGTCCCGCATGGTCAGCATCGGCACAGCTCGAAGCGCAGGCGCATCGACCCGCATACCGGCACGCGGGCCGAGCGTGGCGACGGCCTGGCCGGAGCGGTCGATCGATTCGGCAACAAAGGCGTAGGCGCGCGCTTCGGTCGGCGCGATGATGACATCATACGTCTCGGCCACGCCCATCTGGAACTCGTCGGTCTCAACCGGCTGGACATTCAGACCGTCGGCCTGGACCACCGTCATCGGCAAGCCCGGGAGGCGGACATTGAAGAGGGTCATGGCGGAGGCGTTGATAATGCGCAGGCGAACCCGCTCGCCCGGCTGGAAGACCATATTGAAATTATCGGCCGTCGAATGGCCATTGATCAGGTAGGTGTAGGTTTCGCCGGTCACGTCTGCGAGATCGCGCGGGCTCATTCGCATCTGCCCCCACATGCCGCCAAGTCCGGTTGGGTTCGACAGGGTCGGGCGGTTGAAATTCAGGCTCTCGGCATTCTTCTTGAGCTTGTCGAAGATCCGGTGCGGATGCGTGAAACTCCAGTCGCTGAGGACGAGAACATATTCCCGGTCATAAGCCACTGGGTCTGTACCTGCCGGATCTATGACGATCGGACCGTAATGGCCGAGTTGTTCCTGCAGACCAGAATGGGAGTGATACCAGTAAGTGCCATTTTGCGGCACCTTGAACTGATATTTGAACGTTTCGCCCGGTTTGATGCCCGGGAAGCTGACGCCCGGCACGCCGTCCATATGGAAGGGGACAAGCAGTCCGTGCCAATGGATCGAAGTGTCTTCGGCAAGCCGGTTGGTGACGTTCATTGTAACGTCATCGCCCTCGCGCAACCGCAAGAGCGGACCGGGAAGTGTGCCATTGATTCCGGTTGCCATACCGACTTTGCCGTTGAGCCTGACCGGGAACTGCCCGATTTCGAGGTCGAAGCGCGTGCCCGAAAGTGAGGGCACACCAAGGTTTCCGTTGCTGGAAGATTTTGCCCAAGCGGGCAGGAGGCTGCTTGCCCCCCAGGCTGCGCCGGTGCCGAGCACCGTCTGCAGCATATGTCGTCTGTTCAACATAATCGTCTCCGTGAGGTGAATTTATGCAATCGGGCTGCTAATGCAGCGACGCACGAAATCAGCTCAGGGAACGCACCTTTAATGTGACTGGCGTTTGTTGCAGCAGGTAACTTCGGACCTCAGGCCAGGGCGTGCGGACATTGACGACGCGCTTCCATGCGTGTTGCCATGAGGGTGTAGCAAGCCCGATGGGCGTCGTATCGCCTAATACGTGCTGGACCGGGTTCGCCGTCTTGTCGGCTTGGGCGACCGTTGCTGTCTGAAGCTTGCAGTGATCAGTCTCATCATCGCAGGGCGCCTCAGGCCCATCGGCGGGCGCCTGGTGAGAATGAGCGGTGAACTCGGTTGCCATGCTGTTCGTCGCCGACATATCGACGGGACACGCGCAGAGCACCTGCGACAGGCTGAAAAATACCGTCACGAGAGTTGCGACAACAAAGTTCATGACTACCACTTATACCCCATAGGGGTTTAAATCAAGAAAGAACCTCTGAGCACTCAAGGTTTGTCGTAACGGAGCAGGATCAACCCAGACCCGCGGGTCAGTCCCGAGCGAAAAGTTGCATGGCTACGCTCCAGCGCGAATTTGAACGGCCAGCAAATCATGTTAGCGATGCGAATGTCGCTGATAGGCAGCGTCGAACTTTGACAACACGAAAGGGCTGCACCACAGTTTGCACTACAAATTGCAAACAATCTGCACAACAAGCGAAGTTTCGAGCGCCATAGTGCGTTGAATTAATTTAATTTCAAGCACGATTACCGGGCGCGTCACTTGCGGTTCGGAATCCATCGTCGGCTCTTGGCGAAAGGGCAACCTGGTTTCGCTGCGTACGAGCTTCAATTCATAAATAAATTGGACCCCAGACCCTTTTGTTTAGTACAGATTGTGCCATTCCGGTGATTAAGAGACCTGCTTCCTCATTCTATAAAACATCGTAAAATCAATATCTTGCACCTGTGTCGAGAGTATTTATTGTCTTTGTTGTGCATGACTTTTTAATAAGAAATGTTGCATAATATGGAGCATGACCCCTATATTGTGGGTGATGGAGACAGAACATGACCGCGCTTGCAAAACTAAAAAGGAAATTGCGCCCCGGACAGGTGTACCGGCGCAAGGAGCTTGCGACCTGGTCAAACGCTGTCGATCGACATGTTGGACAGCTGCTTGACGAAGGACGCCTCGAAAAGGTTGGGGCAGGGCTCTATATGGCTCCGAAGAAAACGCGGTTCGGGCAGGCACCCGCCAAGCCGGAGAAGCTGGTTGAGTCATTCCTGGGGGATGACCGGTTTCTTATGGTTTCGCCAAACGCCTATAACAGCCTCGAATTGGGAACGACGCAGCTCTACAATGAGCCGGTAGTTTATAATCGCAAACGGCACGGCCATTTCGAGCTGGATGGCCGACGCTATGACTTCCGCATGCGGACCTCTGTTCCTTCAAACCTCAGCGAAGAATTCCTCCTGGTGGATCTGTTGCACAACCTCGATCGGCTTCCCGAGGAAAAGGCAGCAGTGCTTCCCAAGGCACTTAGGCGTGCGCGACGTATGGACCGCGCGCGACTGTCACGTGCGGTGAAGGATTTCGGATCGGTGCGGGCTGCAAGGCTCCTCAAGCCTGTATTGAACCCTGATCAGGCAACCGCCGCGTGACCCTCCTGCACGCACTGCCTGATTTTGCCGACCTCATCGCTGTTGCTGCGCGAAACAACACTATCGATCCGGGCCTCATCGAAAAAGACTACTGGTTGATGCACTGCCTCTGGGGACTGCAGCAGCTTGACTATAAGTTTGAGCTGAAAGGCGGAACTTCGCTGTCAAAGGGATACGGCCTCATCGACCGTTTTTCGGAAGACATCGACATCCTGATCCACCCAGAGACCGACCTCCAGTATGGCCCAAACCACAACAAGCCTGCGCAGGTAAAGGCGCGTCTCGAATTCTTCAACGGTCTGGCCGAAGCCATCAAAATTCCTGGCATTATCGAAGTGGTCCGCGACGAAGAGTTCGACGACACACGCCACTATCGCGGCGCAGGCATTCGATTGAAGTATGAGTCGGTGAATCCACTGCCAGAAGGGCTGAAGGCAGGCATCCTGCTCGAAGTCGGGTTCGACCAGGTGGCGCCGAACCGGCCATGTACGATTTCGTCCTGGGCTTACGAACTTGCAGTCGAGAGTGGGATTGCAGACCTGACCGACACCCGCGCGGTCGATGTGCCTTGCTATGAGCCGGGCTATACTTTTGTCGAAAAGCTCCAGACCATCTCAACGAAATTCCGAAAGCAGCAGGCGGACGGCGACATGCCTGTCAATTTCATGCGCCACTATTATGACGTGTACTGCCTGCTCGCTGACGCCTCAGTGAAAGAGTTCATCGGAACAGACGCGTACAAGGACCACAAGGCCAAAAGGTTCCGCAAGGCAGATGAACCGGACCTCACCAGGAACGAAGCCTTTCTGTTGAGCGACGCAGAAACGCGAAAGGCGTACGCGGACGCTTATGCGAAGTCACGAGCGCTTTACTACAGGGAGCCTGCACTCTTTGACGATATTCTGGCACGCATCAGCCGGCGCCTGCCGGAACTTTGAATGATCGTTGCTCGCAGGGAAATCTCTAACCTTCTGAAATAAAAGGAATTACTAGCTTACTCTTTTGTTGGGTGCGCCCTCCCGCACCCATAGAGACCCTGAAATCGTAACGATTTCAGGGTCTTATTGTTTTTTACTGAGTGCGTGTCATTAGTCGTGCTTCAATAAAATCAATGGATTAGTTCGTAGGTTCAAATCCTGTTCGCTGGACGAACCTATCGCAGAATGATGCTCCATAATTCAGCAATCGCCGGACCAACAAAACCGGTGGAGCACCTCAGTGGGGCAGAGCACTGTCAAGGACACCTTTTCGGACGCAAGAATATTCCGAAACGGTCACCAGTATTCTTGATCGTATCATATGGAAGGCGGAGGATGTGCTGAAGTCGGTGCGAGACCGTCAGGATTTTGCAATCTGGGGATTGTGCTCCGCTGATAAATTCATGGCGGCGAAGGCCGCTTACTTGCTGGAGGAGCTTCCCGTCAGTCAATGGCCTTGCACACATAGCAAGGACGTTATTACCGCTCTGTTCGAGGAGATGGAGCCGAATTGGGTGACCTTCAAAAGACAGGGCAAAAAGGGCAGCTATACAACGCAAAAGGAACGGCTTGGCGGTTTGCTGAAACAAACGAATTCTCAGAACAAACCGAAACCTGACGTCCAGAGTTAGAGCGCGCCATCGGGAATCTTGAGGCAATCACTCACTGCGAACACTCTCCAAGCGCTTTATGAATGACAGCTTTTTGTTGAGCGATATCGGCGCGTTTTAAGTGCGTCTCAAGCCGATCCAAGTCGAAACGAATGCGTCCCAACTCGCCCGTATCTAGCTCAGCATCCTGACCTGAATAGAGTGCGCTCATGGCGCTTTCGGATAGAGCTTTCCACTGACCACCGCCTTTACCCCACTCCTGGACCACTTCTCCATCAACACTCAGCGTACGTTTTTCCGGTATGGTGTTTTGTCCATTTTCTTTTGCAGAAATTATAATGCTGTAATAAGTCTCTTCTCTGCCGCGTGTCGCATCTATTTTGCCACCAACACTCACGCCAAGGCGAAACTGATCCGAAGAACGTTGTTCAGAGTCAATGAAAGCCGGATTGCGTACATACACAATTGCGCTTTTGGCAGACCAGGAAACAACAAAGTTTTCATAGGCCCGCTGCCCGTCACATTGAACCGGAACGTCCTTGCCTGATGTTGTCGGAGTGGCCAGCGTGCTCGACGTTATAGAAGCTTCACGCTTGTTAATCTCATCCATCAAATCATGCACAGCCAATCTGATCGTCCCGAGCTGTGTGCTTAAACTGTCCGTATCTTCTTTGATGAGTGCATACAGCATCGCACCCCCAGAAAATTCGCGTGCGATCAAAACGCAATGCGGCTTTGTCACATCATCCGCCGCCTCATAGCCAATGATGGGGATGTTCTTATCCATTACGGCATAGGCTTCGGGGTCTTTGATTTTTGTCAGAGCAAGCATAGCCTTAGCAAAGGGTTCATATTCAGCTTTTGTCTCGGCTGTTAGTAATGCGGGACACGAATCCAGCTCCGCCCGTGTTGCTTTTACTTCTTCAAAAGCCTGCGCCAGAGAAATATCTTTCCGCCTATCTGCCCAGAGTACGCTGATCGTATCTCTCCAGGCGCTATCATTGTGATATAGCCGCCAGAATTCAGGGGAGGCGTTATAACGAACCTGCCAGCCTCCAGTGGTGCTCCATTGCTGTGCATCCTGCGCATGGACTGCTCCCGTACCGGTGAGCATGCAGATAATGGCAAATAAGGCTCGTAGCTTCATTACGTCTGTATTCCCTTTAAGATTCAGCGCGCTGGGCACGCACGTTTTTAGATAGCTTCAAGGTCGAAATCGCGCGTTCGCCAATCGCAGCTTTCTTCGACGAACAGGCTGCCCTCGACCCGTGAAATGGAGCAGGGCCGAGACTTACTTCCCATTGATGATAGCGAGCGCATCGAGGCTATTGGTCGGACAAGCGGAGATGGCGTATTTCATTCCCTTGTAGACATCCGTCTCTTTGGTGCGTGCGGCCAGCAGGCGGTTCAGTTCAGCCGGCTTCTGCTCGTACCAGAACGCATAACTCAGGGTCTTGTACTCGCCATTGTCGTAGAATCCGGTTGGGCCGTAATTGCAGTAGAGTACGGGATAGCCGCGCTTCTCCAGTTCGAGGCCAACCGTACGCATGGCGGGAACCTGGCGCCGACCATCATTCGCCATGCCCATGCCGGTCCGGTAGGCGACGAGTTCTTCGTCATAATAGACATATCCCTGTTCCTTGGGACCGGGATTGCGGGCGCGCGCGGCGATGTTCTCATCCATGAATCGGCGGGCGTCGTCGCGCTCATAGTCGGCGCTGGCCGCGTTAGCCCCCGGAAACGAGAGACCTGCCCTTTGTGCCGGCGATAGCCCGTTTGCCCCGCGCCACAGGTTTTCGCCATATTGCCGGACGATTGGAGACGTGCAGCCTTCCGTACGCAGGAAACGGGCTGTTTCCCGGTCCGTAACGAGATCCCCCGCCACCTCTGTCAGCGTTTCGCCAACGAAAGAGAAGGGGGTGCGACCCTCAACCTCAGCCATGGAGTTCACGATCGACATCAGGAAAGCGGAAGCATCCTTCTTGTATTTGATATCCGCCATTTTCTCATAGGCTGTCGCAAACCGCGGTGCCATTTCGACGTGATACGAACTGGTCTGTGAGGTCATGCCATAACGTGTTTCAAACCAGGTCGCGGTGTAGGATGCCCGGTCTGCCGGGTTTGGCGGCAAGTAAGATTCGCAGACCTGATAGTACTGATCGACATAGGTGAGGTAGGCTGCAGCAAACTCGGCGGGGTGTTCAATGAAGGGGAAGTTCCCTTCGATGACATTGCGGGGCGTGTCGAAGTTTGCGTACTGTTTCCAATATGAACCGGGCTTGTAGACGATTCCAGGACGCCGATCTGAGACGAGCCTGCGGGCGTAAGCATTCTGCAGGTCAGTCTGCATTTTCGCGGCAGCTGTCTTGTGGCGGTCAAACATGGCGAGGATCATTTTCCGGTCATCACTCACGCCGTCATCAACGCGCTTGCGGTGTTCCAGAACGCTTGCCACAGTAAGGCGATCAACGGTCTGGGGGTGGCCGAGCAGGCCGTCCACCTCATAGGCCGGACGCCATTCTCCGACGCTCCCTTGGCGTTTCAGCCACATCCAGAAAACGGATTCTTCGGCGGTATCTGAATAGTCGAAATCCCGGGTCGTTTTCAGGTGCAGATCCTGAATATAGAATTCGACGAATACGCGATCCCTGGAGTGTTTCCACATCGGGTGCGCGCGCCATTCCGGAAAAACGTGATCGACATTGGGAAGGACGTGGTCAGCGATACGGGCGATCTCATCTTCCCTATAGTTCAGGCCGTCCTGAGCGGGGGCCTCCTTTTGGGGCTTTACTTTTGCCGGCGTCGCATTGAAGAACACGCCGTCTGCATCCGGTATGCGTTCGACGAAGATCTTGATTTCCTGATCGTAAAGGTTGGCCTGGTTCGGCCGGGCATTGCGATGCGTGACGATGGCCCCGTAATACTTTCCGCTTGCGTCCTCGTATAAAAGCCGGGCGCCCTGAATCTTGCGATCCTCCAAGCCCTGTGCGAACGCCGTGTGCAGTGACAGCATTGCCGAGATCAAAAGCAGGATGATGGTTCTCGGCATATGATATCCTTTCTGGTGACGACGAGGCAGCCGTCATCTGGGAAGGCAGCCAGCATACGACGCGTACCAGAGAGGGAAAGTCACCAAAACGGTTATTGGGGACGTCCCTTTCCTCTGGCTCACTCATGGGCTTGAATGGCAAACAGGCCATTGAGAGGGACGTCATGGGCAATTGCCGGGGGACTGTCGGGCAAGTGAGGCAAGGCAAGGTACGGGACGCGACTGTCCTGCAGGTCATATGTGCAGGCGTGCTGATGGTGCTCGCGGCCTGCGATAGTTCCTCCGCTGAGGAGCGATCAGAGCCATATGCGAAGACGGCGGTTACCGAATTGCCGGCATCCTGGTCTGGCTTCGTGCTCGAGTCGCGCAAACCCTATCCGGCGACGCTCAGACTGGACGTCGATGGAGCCGATGTGCAGGGTGTCCTCAGGGTTGAATCCCTCAACGGCGCCGTGCCACGCCTGACGACGGCTGATGCGGATATCCCCGTCGAAGGGACATATGATCCCCCCGTCGGAGTTCTGTCACTGACCACGCAATCGGGAGACCGCCGTGGCGAACTGATCTTTGATGTTGCGGTGAGCGATGTCGGTTCCGTCGCTGTCGCGTCTGAACAACGCCATATCAATGGACGCGGTGCGCAGCGGGCACGTGCGGTATTTGCGACGGACCGGGACAAGAAGGCCACGCTGGAGAGGATTGCGGTTCTGTCTGCGGCTTTCGAAGGCTGGCGCCCGGATATGGAGAAGGGAAGCTGCCCCGCCGCACTGGCGGCTTGGCGCGATGAAGCGCTGGCGTTCCAGGAGACGCGCCGCGACCCTGTGGAACAGTATGATATCTTCTATACAGACGCGTTCAGGAAAGCCTTTGGTGCGCCCTATGAGACCGTCGACCCGGAGCGGCTGAAGCAGAATGCCAGCTTGTTGCGCGGCGCCTGCCGGCCGGAAGACCGGGTGCGGGGCAACGAGACGAACCAGCTCGCCTATATGATAGGGCTGGGCCAGCCGCATCAGGATCATCTCCTGTGGCGGTTCGAAAGCGAAGCGGCCAGCCGGTGGGTCGAGACACGGTCAGATGTCCTGAAGAGCGATACTCCGATGACGTCCGCACAGCTTAACTTGCTGGATACGATGTGGCGCGGGATCGGCATCGGTCGGTATGGCTACAATGTCAGTGACTTGAACGCGGACATTGAACGGCGCAAGGCGATCCTGCGGGCAGAAGAAAATCGCGCCGACATGCTGGCGTTCTATGACCGCTACAAGGACCGGTTTGACCTGCTGATCGAAGTCGCTCGCAATCACGCAAATCAGGATGAGGATTTTCTGGCTGAGGTGCAGGACAAACTGGATACCTATCTTGAGCCCGCGAGTGAGGTCTACGCCCGCGACGCAAACAATGTCAGCGAAGCAGAATACATGCTGGCCTGGGCTGTGCAGGCCGGAACCGCCGATCTGTGCCCTCTGAGCAAGCCCGCCACGTGCCGCAGGATCGGCAAGCGGTTCGAGGCCCGCGTGACCGACATGGCAAAGGACTTCGCCGATGCCCTCGAACAGGCCGCAGCCCGGCGCACTGACAGGAATGACCGGTCACTCGAACAGCTGGCGACGCAGGTCACATTCGCCGGGGATATGGACATGCTCTACGGCGACCTTCTGGAGATTGGAAAACTCACGGATAGCTGGGCGGATGTGACGGGTACCCGCCAGCAGCTACAGAAGCGCCTGGCAAAGCCGTTGCAGGCAGAGCTTGATGGTCTCTCAGGAGCTGACGCGCTGACCGGGTTTGAGCGGCGTTATTTCTTCAACGATGATCTGGCCCAGAAGGGGGTCCGAAAGATTGCCACAACCCTCGACAAGCGCCTCGCTGATGAGGCCCCGTTCCGGGGGCTGGAAGGCGGGGATTATCTCAATGCGCTGGTCAATCAGGATTTTGCGCGTTTGCGGGAACTGGATGCCCACTATACGCGCGGCTATCGCCCGATGATCGCGCTCGCCGGGGCTAGTCTGTCGATGCTCAACCCGGCGGCTGGGCCGGCCATGGACAAGGAACTGGCCAATCTGTCTGCGATTCATGGCGTGTTTGGCGCTTATCTCCTGAATTATCAGGATGCCTGGCCGAAATGCCTGAAAGCCAGCGATCCGGTGTTCGAAGTGACAAAAAGCCAGTCGACGGTAACGCGAGATGAATTTGGTCAGGAGATCTCGCATGTTACCAATTGGACGACGCGAGATCAGTACAAGGTGCCGGCCTCTCTTGCGGGCTATTTCCAGACCCTGTGGCGCTCTGATCCCCGAACGACGGACGCCCGTTTCATGGATTGGCTGCTGAATGACCGCAAAACCAATGGGCTGGTCGACGGTCTTGATGGCGCGATGAAACAGCATGGCTGTGACAGCCCCGCCGTCAGGAAACTGGAGCAGGGCATGATCACCTATTACGGAGATGTCAGCCGCCGGCTGGGGCGCCGGTGAGCTTCTCAAGCGATTGGTGTGGGAGGCAGGATGAACTGTGAGGCTCTCACGCAGGCGTGTAACCCGAATGGTTAGTTGTTCAGATGGTCAATTTGGAGAAAGCTTAGAGGCTTAGCGGACGCAACGAAATGGAACGGAATGATACCCAGTTGGAACATATACGAAGCCGTTATTGCGTTTCTATTGGTGCCGATGGTCATCTCATCGTGCGCTCATCGGCCGGCAGGGCGCGAGACGGAAATCTCCGATGTTGCGCCGCCTAGAGCGGTCTCGCCAGCCGAGCAGTACGAGGTATGGTTCAACAATTTTGCGACGGGATGTTTCACCCCTGACTATAGATTGCTCGCAAAGGCATTGTCTTGCGTCGATGAGGAAGCATGCGAGAGCAAGAAACCAGTTCCAAGTATATTTGTGAGTAAGTTATCGGAAGAATAGTAGTTTTTTTCGAAAGAAAGATGAGGCCGCACGTCTATTAAGCGTCAAAATGCCGAAGACGATACGCTCACCGATTACTGGAATTGCAATGCCAGAATCAATGTGGGCCAAGGCATTGGTTTGATAGATCTACGAGTTCAAGCGCCGCATTTTTCACCGCCTCTTTCGGGCGATGTGGGAGAATATCTTGGAAACACCAAAGACAAGATTGATCAGATCATGATTATGAGCCGAGTGATATTACTGATTTCTGCGTTCGCGCTCGCGGGCTGCTGGCAATCGGAAGACAGAATTTACATGGCCGAGGATTATTTTATCCCGGTTAAGAGCGAACTTGTATCGATAAGTGATGAATTCGGGCCGCTCGGAATTTACGAAATCAATTCTGAAAACCAATATCGGCCCGTCTTCCGGGATGCTGAACCAAACTCGTTTGAGCAAAAGTTTCGCGTGTTCAATATAGGACTGGTACCGATTGACCGAATGGCGACATACAAAGAACCGCACGAAGACTGGCAGGCAAATCGAAATTTCTCCAAATCGGTTTTTGAAGATGGCGACACAACCATGTTCGTGTCTGTTGCAGAACAAGAGGGGCAGGCGGGCCAATTGCTGTTTGCCAGTTTTGTCTCCAATGATGTCTTCGGCATTTGCTCCACTCTCCTTCAACAAGGAAAGGGCTTGCATGATGAGTTTTCGCAGTTCGCTTCGATGCGCGCCTCCGGACACGCCTTCACGAGAAAAGCCGGGATAGCCATGCTGGTCCTTGCCGAGGCAACGGAAGCGAAGGGCCACAGCGAACTTGAGTGCGACGAATATAAAATAAAAGCTCATGCAAAGGACGAACGAGCTCAGCTATTCGAGGCCGCTCGCGCTGGCGACGTCCTGCGTACGGCGCGAACCGAGGAACTTGCGGCTGAGGCGAGAAACGAAGCGGTAGAGTTGGCTGAAGCGCGAGCTGCACGACAAGCCTCTCAAAATGACGCGGCACCTAAAGAGACAAATGTTTCAACTGCCGAACAATATGCCGTATTGCAGCAAGAGCTGTCCGACTTGCACCGCGAAGCCTACGATATCAATGCTCTAATTGACAGAGAGCGTTGGGGGACATTGGAAGGCGTGAGCGGAAAGTACTTTGGTGTTGATCGACGCTTCCGTGACCGTGGGCTTCTTTTCAAGAGCAAGATGCTTTGCCACAACCTATCGGGCTATCAGTCGATTTACGTGACAATCACCCACGCGGCTTCTCCGGGAACAAATGCCGCTTGGGTTATGCGAAACAATCATGTGCCAGTCCGAATAGAAACGGAGCGCGGCACCATTACCCACCACGCCGCGTTAGAAGTCATCGACAATACTCGGTATACCAACACACTGCGGATCATATTCGCAGATATGATCCCATCAAAACTCGATAATAAATATATTCAGGATCCGGCGTTGCTGGAGCGAACGCGGCGTCAGGCCGAACTTTTTGGAACATCCGTAGAAGCGTTGACCAGAATGGGGATCAGTTTTCTCTCACTAGAAGATGCGATGCACTCAAAGACTATCAAGATCTACGCGGACATCAGGCAAAACGGCGCTGTTCGGACAGTGATGCTGGGCGATTTTGGGTCAGAAGCCAGTGAAAAGGGGCTGGGAGGGTTTCATGCGGCTTGCCTATTTAGCCAATAGTCAGGCTTCGTGTTCCCTCGTATTGCCGAGAAGGCGTGCATTCTGAATGAAAGCTGATTCACATTACCGGCGCATACTTTTTCCGGTGCTGCTTGGCCTTTCAGCCTGTGCGACAGCGTCCTCATCGGAGGAGCCCGCCGCATGGGAGTCGAAGGTGCGCACATGTTGTGACAGGGAGTATGAGGGCCAGCCCGTCCTTATCTGCCCTTTTGTCTGCTACAGGAAGCCTCAGCGCGATCCGGAACCGGAACAGTCCGAGAGCGATTGCAACGCTCCGGAGCGTTCGCCAAGCTAGAGAACCAGTACAAGTAAAAGGATACCTGTCAGAATGCCTTCCGGGCAATCATCCCACCCATTCGCCACTCGGTTTTTCAGTTCGGGCACGCCGGGCGCCGGGTTCGAATACGATCTTCGCATCTATCTGGACGATCTGTATAAAGAAGACTTCTGTGAACGGCTCGCTGCAGAGTATCCGGGCAGGGATGTCGTCTACAACCTCCTGCTCTTCTATGCCGATGCCGCTCAGACTCTCTTCTGGAAGCAGGATGACCATTATGACGAGGCGCTGAGAGCGTTTTCTGTCCTTGTTGGCCGCATAGCGGAGACGGATCTCGATCTCGATGACCTCTTTTATGTGTTCGACATTATCGAAGGCTTCTTCGACTATGAGCAAGAGGGCGAAGGTCCGGATCATCTCCCATGGTTGCGTCAGTCCATTTAGGCGCTGTCCGGCCTTTTCCAGGAAGAAAGGTACCGGAAGGCAATCGAGGACGCACTGGGCGACAAATCCCGCGCGGATTTCGTTTATCTCATATCCATTGCCGGCTGGTTCTACGGCGCGGACGAATTCGACCTGTATATGAGTTTCGTCACGCGCCGGCCTGACCTCGTGCTATCCAACGCCCGCTATTGGCTGCTGAACGTGAGTGATGAGCAATGCCAGCGCTTTATCGCATGGGCGCGGAGCTGTTTGCCTCCCGAACAGCTTTCCGGGCCGCTTTCGCGAACAGAGGAGTACACGAAGACGCAGAAGGCGATCCTTGATGTGGTCATATCTGAACGGGTGCATATTCTCAGAAGTCCGCAGGACCGGCGTGATTTCATGGCCTGGGGACTGCGCTCTGCCGACAAGTTCATGGCGGCGAAGGCAGCTTATATGCTTGAGGATATTCCGGTATCCGAATGGCCGGAGGGGAGTCAGGCTATTGTCGAAGAACTGTTCAGTGAGATGCAGCCGCATTGGCTTTCCTACAAGGGGCTGCGCGGCAAGGGCGCATACGTCAAATCGAAGGACAGGCTTGGCGATCTGCTCGAAAAGGTGAAGGGTGCCGGCAGTTGAGCTGCGGGATTGCCGGGTCTGTTTGGAATGTGGGTGAGGCTAGGGAATGAGCCGCTTATGCATCATTGGCGATGTACACGGGATGCTCGCGCCCCTGCGTTTGCTTGTCCGCGAGCTGGATCTTCAGCCTTCCGACAAGGTCGTCTTTGTTGGCGACCTGATCGACAAGGGGCCGGACCCGGCAGGCGTGGTTTCATATGTCGAAGACCTTCGTCGCAGCGCGGGCTGCGAAGTGGTGCTCGTCGAGGGAAACCATGAAGACCGCATGCGCCGCTATCTTCGCAACCTCGTTGTGCGTCCTGCCGTGGCAAAGGCACAGGCCGAGCGCGCGCCCGAACTTGCGGACCTGAGGTCACAATTGGACGATCGCGGTCAGGCGTTCCTGGACTGGTCCGTGCCATTCCACCGCTGCGCGGCCTATGGCGTGCTGATCGTCCATGGTGGCATCCCCGGAACGATGCAGGAGTTTCCGGCTTCTCTCGAAGCCGCGTCCATGCTCGCCGGCCATGAATCAAAGCGGCTTCAGAAGATCCTGCGCACGCGGTACCTCGATGCGGACACCGGGGAATTTCTCGCTCTTGGCAAGCAGGCCGAAGGAGACCCCTTCTGGGCGGAAGTCTATGACGGGCGTTTCGGGCATGTCGTTTTCGGGCACCAGCCCTTTCCGGATGGACCGGCGGAATTCCCCCACGCAACGGGGATCGATACCGGCGCCGTGCATGGTGGCGGACTGACCGCGCTCGTGTTCAATCCGGGTCGCCCGCGATACTTCGTGACGGTCGAGTCCGATTGCCACATTCCGTACCGGGGCGCCGCATATGACGGGGACTGAAATATGCCCCCCGCGCGGTCTGACGCGCTTTCCTATGCGGGCTTGGCGAAGGGGCTGAGTATCCACCAGACAAGGCTTACGATGACCGGGCCGAGTGCGCCCAGGAACAGGCTGGCAAATACATTCCCGCTTATCAGCACGAGGACCGCAAAGGGAAATGCGGAAAGGACGAGCAGCATGCCATTCGTCCGGCTGAAGCCCGACCAGCCAACAACGCCGAGCCAGATTCCCTGCAGTGCGACCGCCCAGAAGGGCATCGCGCCGCCATTCTCGACGGTCGCGGGACCCGGAATCGGATAAGCCAGCATCTTCAGGATGAGCGGCCATTCCGGTGCATTGCCGGTTGCGTCAATAATGCGCCGTGTACGGTCAGGATCGTCCCGTGAGAGCCCGCTCGTCGCACCATTCAGGAAGTCCTCAACCGAGCCCAGCCAGCTCTGATACAATCCCCAAGTCAGCACGATGTACGCAATAGCAAGGGCAAGACCGACCTGAAGAGGGCGTGATTGCTTGAATTTTCCGATGATGCCATCGCTCATATGCTGTCTCCACGGTAATTGATTTGATGCTTTCGGTCGTTCGGGGCGGGTGGCACACTAAGCCTGTGAGCCAGGCACCAGACGATAGCCGAGATCCTCGCTGAGGAGGCCGGGGGCGCCGCCAACCGCGGACAGGACGCGGCGGAGACGGCTGACCGCCGTGTTAATGACCGTGTCCTGTGGGGGAAGGTTCGGGTAGTCGGTCCAGACCTCGCGCCAGAGCGCCTTCCGGCTGACCCATTCGCCCTGCCGTGTCGCGATGGCGTTCAGAAGCGCAAAGCTTTGCGGGCGTAAGTCCAGCTTTGTATCGCCAACCAGGGCCGTAGTGCTCAACTGCCTGAGTTCGAGGGTGTCGAAGAACAGAACGCTGTTGGGAACGCGGCTTGACGAAGCACGGCGTGCAACCGCACGCAGGCGTGCCCGTAATTCCTCGGGGTGGAAGGGCTTGTCGATATAGTCGTCAGCCCCCGCTTCAAGCCCCGCGACATGATCGCTGACGCTAGTCAGCCGGCTGGTAACGAGGATTCCGGGGCGCGGGCCTTCCAGCGCATTCAGCCAGGCGAGATAATCGAGGCCTTCGCTCCCGTCAGCCAGCATGCGGTCAAGGATCACGATGTCGGGCATCTGTTCGGATGTCCGGCGCTTGGCGCCATCGACCGTGTCAGCTGTGGTGACGTCATATCCGAGCTGGCTGGCCTCGTGCACCACGAGACCTGCGATGTCGGCATCATCTTCCACAACGAGCACGTGATTGCGTGTATCCATGTTTTCCCGCCTCTATGGGATTGCCACTTTTACCTAGCACTGCGATTGAGTTTCTCCACCTAACAAACGAGGTTTGCAGAAGCATGCAGGTGTTCAGGGATTTCAGCGCGATGGCAATGCTCTGCCTTTTTCTGGCGGGATGTGCTGTCACGCCAGCGCCGGACATGGCGGATACGCCTGTTGATTCTTCTGTCGCTTCGTCACTGTTCCGCGCCGAAGAAGCTTACCGTGCCCGCCGCAGCGAAAGCGATGCGGCGGGAATGGCCGAAGCGGTACGCGATCGTATGACTGTGTTGGCGGCCCTGGATATATCCAGTCGGATTCACCCCAGAGTACGCGATGCATTCCTTGCATCGACCCGGATAATGATGGACGAAACCCGGGAGATGGCAGCAGACGATGCAGAGATCCTCGCCGGGATCGAACGCATGTTCGCGATGGAAAATCCAGCCGGGGAGGGTGTGTTTTCCGGGCTATTCGGTAATGGGGTGGTCAGGTCCTTGCGCAAGGTGGATGTCACAGTCGGGATGGAGATGGACATCTTTCTGTCGGCCGGCATGACTGAGGAATTGCGCCTGCCCGTCGTCAGGGATGCCGGAACAACAATATTTGTCGAACCGTCGCGGGAATTCGCCGGCTTTGTGCCGGATCTCGCGCTCTCGGTTCTGCCTGTAGCGGCATCCGGCGGGACGGCTGCTGAAGGTTGCGAGACGGTTTCCGATGGCGGGCGCCTTGCCTGCTTTGTGCCGGCGGGCACGCATACGGAGATCGATCTTGTCATCACCAACCGGAGCGAATCACGCGTAAGCGTCGTCGTCTTTGTCAGCGGCGATGCGCGGAGCGTTGGCACGGCCCTCGCGAGCGAATAGATGCCAACCCGAACGGTTATGTGACACGCATGTGCTCGGCCGGTACACATGGGCGAGATGGTTGCATGAATGCCGGAATGATGAGGCGCTGAGATTTGATCCGGAGTTTTCGGTCCCCCTTCCAGATATCCCTTCTGATCAATCTGGTCGTGACACTCGGCCTTGCCGTGATTGCCGGCCTTGCGGCAACGGCGGCAATTGATGGCGCGGTCGACCGGACACTCCGCGAGGAAATACGACGCGATATCGCCTTGCTGACAGAGCGGATGCAGGACCGGGATGTCCTGCCGCCCGTGGCAAGCCTGACCGCATCGCTTGGCCAGCGCCTGTTCGATGATGGCGGTGAGGATGCACAGTCCGTCTACATGCTCGTCCGGTCTGATCGGAGTGTTGTTGCCGGAAATGCAACGTCCTGGCCCTCTGAGACGCCCCTGGAAGAGGGATGGACCGAAATGGACGCTGCCGAGCTTGGCCTGGGCGAGGGGGCCATGCTCTCGCGGATAGAAGCTGTCGATAATGGGTTTTTCCTGCTCGTCGGCCGCCGGCTGACGGCGCGGCAGGCTCTGATTCAGAATTATGTGCCGGTCCTTGTAGGGGCCGTCCTGTGTCTTGGTGTCGTCAGCACATTGCTCTTCATCTTCCTGAATCGCCGCTACCAGCGCCGCGTCCGGGCGTTCAACCGCGTTTTCGACCGCGTCCGCACCGGCGAGATTGCCGCGCGTGTGGAGCCCGGCTTCCTCACCCCTGAAGGCGATGAGCTGTCGACTCTGGGGGCAAATGTGAATGAGGCGCTGGCTGAAGTGGCGCGCCTGATGCGGGGGCTGGATTCCTATAGCCAGGTCGCAGCGCACGAGCTAAACCATGCCGTCTCGATCATGCGGGAGCGGTTCCTCGCTGCGGGCGATACCGGCGCAGCGCAGGATGCTGAACAATTGCTGGACCTCGTCTCGCACATTCTGGAACTGGCGAAGATCGAGGCGACCCCGGGCTATGCCATGCAGCCCGTTTCGCTCGCGGAAACAGCGGCCTCGGTGGCAACGCTCTATGCCGATACGTTCGAAGACCGGGATATCCGGTTCGGATTGCAGCTGCCGTCGGATGACCGGATGGAAGTCATAGCATCTGCGCCGCTGCTCGCCAGTGCCATCACGAATCTTCTGTCCAATGCCGCGAAATTTGCCCCGGAAGGATCGGCGGTTTCGCTGGTGCTGGCCGCGACTGACCGGCATTTCAGCGTGATCGTTCAGGATGAAGGGCCGGGCGTTGCGACGACCAGCATTGCCGAACTCGCCGGCGCGGGCCGCAAGGCTGGCCCCGGCAGTCATGGATTCGGGCTGAGGCATGTTCAGGCCGTTGCGATCCGCCATGGGGCGCGGCTGACGCTCGCCAACACGAATCCGGGCCTGAAAGTGTCCATCGCTTTCGTGCGGCCGTCATAACCCGTCTGGTAAGTTGCGTCATCCAGCCTAACCGCCGATACAGGAAAGCGTGGGGAAACAGTTCCGCACGGCATATTAGTATTCTCGCGTGAAGGGGGCATCGTAACGTGCAGCGAGGTCAGTTCAAACAGCTATCCCGTAAGGGACAGACAGTTCTTCGGATGCGTCCCGCATGGACCAGCTATTGGCGGAGCGGCCTTGCGGCTGTGGTGGTGACTGGTCTCTGGTTCGTGCAGCGTGAACTGTTCGATGGACTGGCGCAGCGCCTTGGCATTCCTGTGGAACTTTCGGGCCTCGGGCTTGCCATCGCGCTACTGCCGATCGTCGCGGGCGTCGCCTATCACCGCTATACTCACGCCTATGAGATCGAGAATGGACGCAAGCTGCGCCTGCTTGCCGGCTTCATTTCCCGTGTGAAACGGGAATTTCCGCTGACGGACAAAGTGCAGACGGATATGGGGCAGACAATTGCCGGACGCCTCCTCAACTATGGAACGATCGCTTTCTGGACCGGCGATGACCGCAGCCGGCTCGAATGGCGCAACGCCCCCGATCCTGATCGCATTATTGCCTTTCTGGATGAGCTGAAATCCAGTGTATCGGAAGCGTCCGGTGACCGCGCTACGACACATTCCGATGCGCTGTCTCAAGATGTGTCCCGCATGCCCGCTCCTCCAACGCTGAAGGAAGCAAAGTCAACGCGCCACACGCATTTCGGGAGAGCAGCCGAGTACAAGGAACTCAAGGACATGGTGGCCAAGCGTATCACGACGCCATTTGGTGATTATGTAGACAATGATGACGGGACCGTCTCTCATAGTGCCAGCGGACTCATGTGGCTGCGAGCGCCTTGGGGCATGGTCTGGACAGGACAAGGTTTTTCAGGCGAGCCGATCCTCATGCGCTGGGGGGACGCTGTAGACCTGTTCGGGTGTGGGGAAGCTGTCGGTTACAATATTGGCGGTACTTTCGCCTATATGGGGCATGAAAAACGCGCAGCTTCTGCATTCGAAAACGGTTACAAAAAAGGCAAATGCATCATCGATGCGGCCGGCTACAAGGACTGGCGCCTGCCTACAGCCGGAGAGCTCAGCAGGTTCGCCCCATTCCTTCATAAGCATGCTGGCGAGGATACGTATCTTGAAACAAGACTGCCCGCAGATGAGGAATCTGACTGGTGGTGGAAAATCGGGGCAAGCAAGGCACATTTCGAACGCCTGTACCCCGAACTGTTCGGGACTGGCGTTCGGTTGTGGACGGCGACAGGTCTAGGGGGCGGGCTTGCCTGGGCCTATGATGGCTCCATGCCGGCCGGAGACCACAAGACAGGAGGCGCGATGGGTGTGATGTTCGTCCGTCGCCTGACTGGAGGTGAACTTCATGCTCCAAAGACAATCGATGAGGAAGTGAGTTGATGAAACTGTGCGAGAGGATTCCGGAAGGTCATAACAGGATTTGTCAGTTCACTTATCCGGTATTGACGAAATAGGTATGCCTTACCGCGGGCAGGATTGGACCGCATTCATCCAGTCTGGAGATTTTTGCCGTGCGCGTGATCGATGAACTCATCAGCTATCTGTGGCGGAACCAGAAGCTGAATAACGAGGACATCTACTGGCTGTCTAATAATGACTATTGCGACGTTAGCGAGTTCTACGACAGTGGCTATGATGAATACTGGGAACGCGATCACGCCGCTTCGGACAACGAGGAAGACGTTGACGTCGAAATCGATGAATTTGAGAAGCGTAAACCTCGACCGAAATCGGGTATTCCTACGGGGCAAAACAACCTTATTGATGATCTGGTCGCGAGTCTTGCTGCGCAGCGGGAGGATGCCTCTAGGGCGTTGCAGGCGTTTGGGCGCTTTTCTTCCAGCGACGGCGCTCCGGAGACAATCGGTGAAATTGCAAACCGTCTTGCACGCGCAGATACGGAAGCCGTGATCGACGCCGTTTCGCAGGTTCTCTACAGTTCAGAGGAAGGCCTTTCCGTAATCACGCGGATCATCACCTGCAACTATATCCATGTGAACATGGAAGGACGTGCGGGGCCGGCTTGCCGGGCTTACCGGAAAATAATCGCCGCGCGCGACATCGGCGCCGTTGGCAAATACAGCTGGATACTGAAAGAGCCGGAAATCGCCGTTGCTTATGCGGTCGCCTGCGCGCAGGCACGTCTGGCGCGGGCGCTTGGTCATCTCATGGCGACTGGTGACAAGGCAGTTGCGCGTGCGATCATGCCGTTCGATGCGGACGCTTTCTGGTTCCTGTCCCTGCTTCTGACGGCGACTTGCGCAGCAGGCGAGCGCGTGGGCTGTCCGCCCGGTATCATTGCGCCGCGCGCTCACCCTTTGCCGTGTTTTGATGATTTGTATCATCTGGTTGATCTTGCGCTTGGCGTCGTCGAAGGCGATGGAAAGGCGACGATTCTGGAAGATGCCTCTCATCCCGTCGCGGCGTTTTTTCTGTCGAGGGTTCAGGGCACCCGTCCTGTTCGCGGACAGGAGGCGATCAGCGCGTTGCGCGCGCGCCAGCGCGACACAATCAGAGGGCTCAGCGCCCTTGATATATGGGACAAGGCCTACCGTCCGCCGGAGGTCTTCGACGACTGGAAATCCAAGGGGGGAAACCATGAATGAGACCGTGACGCTCTCTCAGGCCAAGGACATCATCAAGGCGCTTGCGGCGGATGAAAGCGTTCTCCTGCTGTCATCGCCTGGCCTTGGAAAATCCGACATCGTGCGCAGCGTCGCCGCAGAGGCGGGGCTCGAATGCCGCTCGCTTCTGGGCACGCAGATCGCGCCGGAAGATGTCAGCGGGGTTCCGAAGATCGATGGCGAGCGCTCCGTCTTCTGCCCGCCGCGCATCCTGCTTCCTGAGAGCGGGGAGCCATTCTGTCTCTTTCTCGATGAATTGCCGGCCGCCGGCCCGGATGTGCAGAAGGCATTCTACGCCTTGCTGCTGGAGCGGCGGATCGGCGAGTTCGACCTGCCGAAAGGCACATGGGTTGTCGCGGCCGGCAACCGGGCGGAAGACCGTGCGCTGGTGCGCACCATCTCGTCCGCGCTCGTCAATCGCGTCCTCATCCTGCATGTGCGCGCAGACAATGAGGAATGGATCAGCTGGGCGCGTGCCAACAATATCCGTTCAGAGATTATTGCCTTTATCGCCGCAGTGCCTGATGCGCTGATGCGTCCGGCGTCGACCGAGCCTGTTCCGTTTTCCACGCCGCGGGCCTGGGCGTCGCTGTCGGCCAGCCTGGACCTTACCGAACGCGCAGGCCTGCCGCTGGAACAGACCCGCCGCGCGCTCGCTTATGGCAAGGTCAGCGCCGGGGATGCGAGCCTGTTTTGCGGGCTGGCGGAGAGCGGCATGGAAGACCTGAAGCCCGCATCCGCCTATATCCGCGATCCGTCGCTCTTGCCTGTTGAGCCTGCGAAGAAATGGTTCATCATCCGCATCATCCGGAAGATGGCAGCAGAAGGCGGCCTCAGCGAATTCTCTCCCGATGAGATCGAGCACTTCCTGTCCGCCGCACCGGGCGAGGTAAGGTTCTCGCTGCTGGTCGGCCTGGTCCGCATCTGGGGGGATCTGGGCGCGAGCGACAGCCTGTTGTCATCCCTCAAGGAGGCCACGGGCCTGAGATGAACGCGGCGGCGGACACTCTGAAGCTGGCACAGGCGTATGCGCAGCGCGCACTGAACAATGTCCGCAATCTCCAGCCCTATCTGGGCGACCTTGCCGATATAGTGGTGATCCATGTCGAACCCCGCATCCCGACGGCCGGCATTACCGCCGATGGCTGCCTGTTCGTTAATCCGGACTGGTTCCTGTCGCTGTCCGGGCCGGAGGCGATCTATGTCATGTCCCATGAATTGTGGCACCTCGTCCTGCAAAGCCATGCGCGCGCGGGGGCGGATGATGCGTGGCATGTCAATGTCGCGCATGACTGGATCATCAACAGGATACTGACGGATGAGCTGGGCATCATGCCGCCGAAGAATGGCCTGTGGCTGGGCGACGCTGACAATCACTCGGCCGAGGAGCTGGTGCGGTGGCTGAAGGATGGCAACATCCTTTCGCCTGCGCGCCGGTCGGTCTGGGATGCCGAGGCCGGCAGACCCGATCAGCGGACGCCAACACCGTTCGAAGAGGCGCTGCGCGGAACCCATCTCGCCCCTGTGGAGGCCTCCTCCGGCGATGACGCGCCAGCGGACTGCCCGGGTGATATCCTGACGGAAGAAGATCTCAGGCGCCTGTCCATCACTGTGCCGGTGATCGCGGTCCCGTTGATCTCAGATGGAGGATCGGCCGGTGATGCCGTCGCGGCTCGTGCGGAGGCATTGCGGCTGGCAGCAGATGCCGCGCTCAGCACGCATGCCGTTGTCACCTCCGCCCTGCGGTACCGCCATCCGGATTTTACCTATCCGCATTTGACCGCGACGCTTGATATTATCGCGACGAATGACCGGATACCGGTCGAACTTGCCCTGCAGAGCGGGATCGACATGACCGCCCCGAAGGTCAGGACCTATCGCCGGGCCTCGCGCCGGCAGGGCACGCGGCAGGATATTGTCTTGCCGGGCCGGCGGCACGAGGGATGGGCGCTCAACCTGATCCTCGATACATCGGGCTCGATGACCGGGGTGCTGCCGCGGCTCCTGTCGCTGATCAAGGCATCGGCCAAGGCCGCCGGTGTGTCGCAGGTGCGGATCATTCAGGCATCGGATGATGTAGCCGCTGACGAAACTGTTGATATTGACGGACTCGAAAGTTTCGAAGTCTGGGGATATGGCGGGAGCGACCTCACGGCCGCCTTCGACCGGCTGTCGGAAGACCCGGACACCGAACGTGTGATCGTACTCTCCGACATGGCCATTCGCTATCCCGCCGAGCCGCCGCCTTATGACGTTGTCTGGTTCGCGATCCGGGAACACTACGGGACGCCAGTTGCGCCGGAATACGGCACATTCATCATCCTCAATGTCTGAGCGTCGATGCGCCTTATCGCAATTGTCCACAGACTGGCAGACGGAAATCAGTCATTCTCGGCAAGCTTTTCGAGTGTCGTGCGATGGGTACGGATCGCCTCTTCGATCATCTGCTGTTCCTCCAATTTGTAGTTGGTATTCACCTTTCTAAGTGTTGTCTCATCGACGAGAGGAGCAAGGAAATCGCGCAGATGCGGTCGCTTGATCCACGCCTCGCAAAGATAGTCGTCAAATGCTGGGCGTGCGGGAATTTCATCACAAGGCTGGATCAGTAATTCATCAAGGGCTTTGCGTATGGTTGTATCGTCGGCCCATGTGGCGACCCATTGCGCAGAGCCAGGGCTGTGTTTTGCAATTTCCTTCAGTTTTCTCTGGCGCCGGAATAGGAAATCGCGGTGTTTCCATATCGCATCGCACAATGCACCATAGATGAAGACGCCGTTCTCCACTGGCTCGCCTTCGACCGGCAATAAGGTGGTGCGCATCTCGTCTGCCGGGTCCGGCGGCGACTGGTCATAGTAAGGCCTGGCGACGTGGCTTCGCCTCAGGACGAGCCCGGATACGGGGGCCGGAATGACGACATCGGCGAACTTGCCGCTGCCAAACAGCGTTTCATCTTCCGTCATCAGTATCAGCGTGAGCAAGGGTTCGCCTTTGGCTACAAATTGCTGTGGTTCAACGGCGGATTTAAATTCACCGCCGATGTGGCGCATGAGGGAGGGGTGAAAACGGGGCAGTACGATCGCGCGATCGGCGAATATCGTCCCTGCCGGCGTATGGGGGAGCGGCGGGGTGGCGGGATCGGGCGGATTTATCCGTGAATTGGGTTTTTCTGTTCGTGCGCTCACGGCGTTTCTCGAGGGCTTGCCCGCAGCGTCGTCTGTATTCAGCGCCAGTACCTTGATCTCGGCTTCCAGCCGGTTCGGGGCGGCGACGTTCACCCAGCTTTGGCCGCTTTGGTCGTCCCCAGTCCAGAAACGCAAGGTGCCGTAACCAAGCAAGCGGCTGAGCACGGTCTGCTTCAGGTCAGTCTGGATTTTGTCGGATATCAGAAACTCGCGGCGGTCGCGGGCGATAAAGCCGATGGTCGTGCGCAGCCGCCGCCCACTTTCGATCTGGTAAGCGCGCGTGTAGCGGTGAAATAATATCCCCGCGATGATCAGCAAGGCTGGCGCAAGGCTTACTAACGTCGCGATTTCCTGAAGTTGTGCTGGTGTTTCCAGATAAGCACCCCTGACCTGCGGGAAAGCATATGCGCTTGCGGCTAGCGCGGCGACCGCGAGCCATGCCTTCCAGTATGAAGCCCATGCAGGCCGATAGGTGGCGATATCGCTCCCGTCCATGATCTCAAGTTTTTCCTTTCTGTGTCATTTGCCGCTACATCGCGCGCCAATTTCGGCTTTTCCTGCTTGTGATGAGCCATTTTTGCTTACCTCAGGAATATTCAGAATATCTGGCCGCAAGGTAAACCAGAACTACAGCAGCGGCAAAGTAACCATATTGGTTTGTTGCCAGGTTTCGTGAAATGCCGTGTTTGGATATGTCATTTTTTCGATTTGGTTTGAGGAGGCGGCATGGGGTCAAAATCAAAATGGCGTGACCGGGTGAAAGTGGTCCAGATTTGATGTTAGATTTTCGGCGAATTCTTCGGGGCAGGCCAGGTCTTGGCGCCTCGTCTAGATTTCCGGGACTTGCCCAAACATCAACAGACTGCCTCACCCCTGTGAAGGCGGGCAAGCTTCGCGGCCAAGAAAATTAGACTGGGTGAATACAGTCGTCGGGGAGTTAAATTCATGAGTGATCAGAATGGATTGAGGGAACACGCGGCACGCTTTAACCGCGTCTTCTTTAGAGTCATCATCATTTCTCTGATCATCGGTGTTATGATCAGTATCGGATTTAATATCACGAAAGCTGAAGCCACCCCGCAACCGCTCTCTCAGAAGCTCTCCACCGAATATCCTGACCCTTTCAAGCTGATGCGGCGTGCTCAATCCTGCTATGCGATTGATCCGGATGCCGATTACTGGGGGAATGATGACAATCTCACTTCCTATCAACAAGATTGGCGTCGTGTCTTTCTGGCGGCACAGTTCATGTCTGTCCTGCATGGCTATGATTTGTTTGGGGCCGGATACCAAGGACAAACCGGTCTGAAACTAGATCCCACTGCGATGGAACTCGTTCTGGAATTTGGCGAAGATGACTACGACGCCTGTGCAGCTGAGGTTCAGACGGTCCTGCCGGGAATGAACGGTCTCCTCATGTCTGTCTACGTACCGCAATGGGATGCGGTTCTAACACGGCATATGGAAGCGATTATTGACGATAAGGCATATTTCGGAGTGCCGCGCCGTGATGACCAAGGCCGTAGATGTTTTGAAGGCGACGCCGGACATCTTCACAGCTCATGAAAAGGACACAGCCGATGTGCTGATCGCAAAATACACAGCGCACGCATCGTTCTGGGATTCACAAATCACAGGGAAGCAATATGCCGCGAATTCGAGGCTCGACGTGATCGCCATCCTGAAAGGTTTGCAGAATTCGGGGCTGAATGTTGTAGACTCCAATATTAGAGATGCAACCTATGCGTTCTTTCTTACGAGCTCCCGGCGCTGCGAGTCCCGCCGCGCGTACATTAACGAAACAATGGATGCTAAATGACGCGCTCGGTGTATCTCGGCTTGATGCACTTGCTTAGTGCCTATGCTTCAACCGATCAGCCTGCGCCTCAAACCGTGGACTGGCCGAGTGGATGTTTTGAACTGCCATTCGATGAAAATCCTGATGGCAGTGCGCCGATAGCCTGCACAGCGACAAACGGACAAAACTCAGATCAACAAGACGACAACAAATCCGATGACGAAGACGACACCCCCAAAAGCAACTGATCCGCTACTCACGCATGAAGCTTTGCACATGGCCTCGTTTCTGATGCGAAGCGTAGATGCCGAGTTACTGGAACATCCGGCGATCCAGGAGAATGAGGACTGGTCCACGCTGGCTGAAAAAGCCCATCAAGCACTCTTCGTTCTCTATCAATCCATCGGAGCTGAGTCCCTGCGTGATGGAGGGAAAGAGACATGATCCGTGGTTTGCTGTTTGTGTTGAGCGCTTTGGCCTGCTTTGCGGGTGGTGTCCAAAGCGCGTCTGCCCAGTCGAATGAATATCATTGGGTGAATGTCTGTAATCGGGGCGATGTCGATCTGCACTACGTCGTCTTGAGAACACGCTGGAATCTCGGCCAGGGCGATCGTGCGCAACTTTCCGGCTGGCATACGATCCACAAAGGCAAATGTGAGGATGTGAACACGTCCGTCTATCAGGGCATTGCTATCGGCTTTACCCATGCGCTCATGAATGGCGGGGTCGGCAATCCGGTTTACCATCCACAGGATGCGCAAGCAGCAAGCGGGAATAAACGCGCGCCTGCGGTCCTTTGCGTTCCACAAAGCGGCGCGATCAACCGCAAAGGTAGCCTATCATCTGTGCTTTCGGCTGCGAGCCCGCCCTGTTCAAGTGGGACATACCCGCTACGCATGTCGTTCTATTCGAAGCTGGGGGAATATGCGCCCGTCCCGAAATTCATCATCAAGCCACGTTATTCAGCGGCGCTTGCAGCCTGGCCGGAAGAGCTTCGAGCAGTAGAAAAAGTCCCGGAGCACAATGAACAGAAATCTGGCGATGTCCCCGCCTGGAAGAGTGTATCTTCCGGAGAAGTTATGGCGCGTATCCGCGGGGACAATTACACGGCAGCATGTTGGGATAGTCTCGTAGCAAGCTCGTTTCCCCTGATGAAGATGGATAAAGAAAAAGGATGTGTGTGTCTGGCGGACGCATTGATCAATGGCGAGAGTGAGGAGACACTACTATCAATCGATATGAATTTACGCGTTCGTGGAGAAGATATCGACTTAACGGGAAACAAAGACAAAGATTTTGATACGGTCATCAACACCTTTATTCCTGATGCACGGATGACATCCTACATGAGCAATTGTCAGCAGGCACAGCATTGAGGTCACACGCTTAAAAATCCGAATACGAAGTAAGAAAAGCGTTATCGAGTGTTTTCGCTAGCGCAGAACCTTACCCGAAGCGATAAATGAGAGTTGTCTCCTTGCTGTAGTGGCTCTGCGATCGTGAAACACTTTGTTGGTTCCGCTTAAGGAGGATTTTTGGTTCATCGTAACTGATCCAACGAGTGTTGAACTCGACGCCGAGCGCCTTTGCGGCCCTACTTGAACCAGCTTGGAAAATCGCATGACGGTCAGACCAAAGTCGGGGTCAGCACCACCGCCCCGGAATTCTGCTACAGGGTGGCCCATAAGCTGGGGGCTGAACAAGCGTCTAATGAATTGAATTAACGCTTCTCAAGAAGAGTTTTGACATGCGACTTTTTAGATGACGAAAGAGAGACGTCTCCTGGCTGAGAGCGGGTTTACTGGCCGGATGAGGCGATTGCGCAACTAAAGACCGGTCGAGTCATGGAGATAAGCCTCGACCACGATCTCGGCGACGATGATAGTGGCACTGGTTACGATGTCGTTCTATGGATCGAAGAAGCGGTCGTGGTCGATGCCATTATGCACCGTATTGGGGGCTGTCAGAGCAAACCGGCTTGGGGCCGTCCTGCCTTGGTTTCAGGCTCGGCAGTATGTCGAAGAATTCATTCCGCCAAAAATGGGAGGATTACAACACGGTTGGCCTGAGGTCCACTCTCTGATTCAATAAAACATCGTAAAATCAATATTGTGTATATACTGAGAGCGATTTCCTCCTTCCATTATGCATGAATTTTTAATAAAAAATGTTGCATAGTATGGAGCATGACCTCTATATTGCGGGTGATGGAGACAGAACATGACAGCGCTTGCAAAACTAAAAAAGAGATTGCGCCCCGGGCAAGTGTACCGGCGCAAGGAGCTTGCGGCTTGGTCGAACGCTGTCGATCGACATGTTGGACAGCTGCTTGAAGAAGGCCGCCTGGAGAAAGTTGGGGCAGGGCTCTACATGGTGCCCCGGAAGACCCGGTTCGGCCAGACACCCGCCAGGCCGGAAAAGCTGGTTGAGTCGTTCCTGGGGGATGACCGGTTTCTTATGGTTTCGCCCAACGCGTATAACAGCTTGGAACTTGGGACGACGCAGCTCTACAATGAGCCAGTAGTTTATAATCGCAAACGTCACGGGCATTTCGAGCTGGATGGCCGACGCTACGATTTCCGCATGCGGACCTCTGTTCCTTCAAACCTCAGCGAAGAATTCCTCCTGGTGGATCTGTTGCACAACCTCGATCGGCTTCCCGAGGAAAAGGCAACCGTGCTTTCCAAGGCACTAGGGCGTGCGCGGCGCATGGACCGCGCGCGACTGTCACGTGCGGTGAAGGATTTCGGATCGGCGCGGGCTGCAAGGCTCCTCAAGCCTGTATTGAACCCTGATCAGGCGTCAGCCACGTGACGCTTCTGCACGAGCTGCCTGACTTTGCCGACCTGATCGCTGTTGCTGCGCGAAACAACACCATCGACCCGGGGCTCATCGAAAAGGACTATTGGCTGATGCACTGCCTCTGGGGACTGCAGCAGCTTGACTATAAGTTTGAGCTGAAAGGCGGAACTTCGCTGTCAAAGGGATACGGCCTCATCGACCGTTTTTCGGAAGACATCGACATCCTGATCCACCCAGAGACCGACCTTCAGTATGGTCCAAACCACAATAAGCCTGCGCAGGTACAAGCGCGTCTCGAATTCTTCAACGGTCTGGCCGAAGCCATCAAAATTCCCGGCATTATCGAAGTGGTCCGCGACGAAGAGTTCGACGACACACGCCATTATCGCGGCGCGGGCATTCGATTGAAGTATGAGTCGGTGAATCCACTACCAGAAGGGCTGAAGGCAGGCATCCTGCTCGAAGTCGGGTTCGACCAGGTGGCGCCCAACCGGCCATGTACGATTTCGTCCTGGGCCTACGAACTTGCAGTGGAGAGTGGGATTGCAGACCTGACCGACACCCGCGCGGTCGATGTGCCTTGCTATGAGCCGGGCTATACTTTTGTCGAAAAGCTCCAGACCATCTCAACGAAATTTCGAAAGCAGCAGGTGGACGGCGGTATACCTGTCAACTTCATGCGCCACTATTATGACGTGTACTGCCTGCTCGCTGACGCCTCGGTGATCGAGTTCATCGGAACAGACGCGTATAAGGACCACAAGGCCAAAAGGTTCCGCAAGGCAGATGAGCCGGACCTCACAAGGAACGAAGCCTTTCTGTTGAGCGACGCAGAAACGCGAAAGGCGTACGCGGACGCTTATGCAAAGTCACGAGCGCTTTACTACAGGGAGCCTGCACCCTTTGACGATATTCTGGCGCGCATCAGCGAGCGCCTGCCGGAACTTTGAATGATCGTTGCTTGCAGGGAAATCTCTAACCTTCTGAAATAAAAGGAATTACTAGCTTACTCTTTTGTTGGGTGCGCCCTCCCGCACCCAAACTGGCCCTCGATGTCCTCACGGATATCGGGGGCTTTTTCTATTGGGCCCGGAGTTTCAAGCCTGTCTCGCTGGGATCACCGCGACCGTGAAACGGGAGATACAAACCAGGCGGTCAGTCTCATCAGTGATGCGGATGGACCATATCTGCGTTGTCCGGCCGAGCGCTTCCGGCGTGGCGGTTCCGTACACATACCCTTCTTTCACAGGCCTCACATGATTGGCATTGATCTCGAGGCCGACACCGATCTGCTCGTTGGAATCCAGAGTCAGGTTAGCTGCGATGGATCCAACGGTTTCGGCCAGAGCCACAGATGCTCCCCCATGCAGCCGACCGTGTGGTTGGAGCGTGCGTGCGTCGACGGGCATGCGGGCCGTCAGCGAATTGTCGGTTATGCCCGTGACGGTGATACCCAGATGGTCAACCATCGTCCCTGACTGGTTTGAACTCAGGGTTTCAAGATCGGGTAGACCATTTTTCCAGATCGACATGTCGTCTCCATATGTTGGCACGAAGTCGACCACAGCATGGGAAGGGCGTTGCTCACAAGTCCTCACGCAGGGACAAAGCTAGACATGTTTGGCGAGACGAATCTTGCGGCCAGCCGACAGGTGGTTGGCGGCGGCGACGATGGCGTCGGCGTCGATCATGAAGTGCCTGTAGAGATCATTGATCGTGCCGGTCTGGCCGAAATGTTCGACGCCAAGCGGCGCGGTCCGGTGGCCCATGACTGAACCGATCCAGGCAAGTGTTGCCGGGTGGCCGTCCGTAACGGTAATCAGCGTCGCGTCGCGCGAGACTGAGCCCATCAAGCGTTCGATCTGGCTGACGGCGTTATCCTGCCCGCGCGCTCTGGCGCGGCGCGCAGCGGTCCATCCGGAGTTCAGGCGATCGGCAGAGGTAATGGCCAGCACGCCGATATCGCGCCGGTCATTGCCGATGCGTCCGGCTGCTTCGATGACTTCGGGCGCGACGCAGCCCTGATAGGCGATCACGACCTCACAATTCGGGCCCGGTTCCCGAAGCCAGTAACCGCCATCGACCACGCCGCGCCTGAAATCCGCATCATCGCGCGCTTTTAGGCCGAGCTGGTCAATGGAGCGTGTGGTCAGGCGCAGATAAACTGAGCCACCGGTTTCATCACGTAGCCAAGTGCGCTCATCCGGGTCACCCTCACCGCTGCGTTGGAGATAGTCGAAGGACCAATCCATGATGATCGAGAGTTCATCGAGGAAGGCTGGTTCAAAAGAAACAAGCCCGTCCTGACTCATGCCGATCAGTTGCGCACCGATAGATTGGTGGGCGCCGCCTTCCGGGGCCAGCGTCACTCCAGAGGGCGTGCCAACAATGATGAACCGGGAGTCCTGATAACAGGCATAATTCATCGCATCGAGGCCGCGCGCCACAAACGGATCATAGACCGTGCCAATGGGAATGACGCGCTCGCCAAACAGGCTGTGTGACAAGCCGGCCGCGCCGAGCATCAGGAAGAGGTTCATCTCGGCGATGCCAAGCTCGATATGCTGGCCCTCGGGAGAGAATTGCCATTTTTGCGTTGAGGGAATGCGCTGTTCCCGGAACGTGTCGCCCTTGGCTTCGCGTGCGAACAGGCTGCGCCGATTGACCCATGGCCCGAGATTGGTTGACGCGGTCACATCCGGGGACGTGGTCAGGATACGGTCAGCCAGTTCGCTGTCGGTCTTGGCGATGGCATCGAGGATCTTTCCGAAGCCGGCCTGTGTGGATTGGTTGCGATCGTCAAGGAAGACCGGGCCGGAGCTTTTCACGATAGGGGCGTCGAACCGCCTGCGGCCTTTCGCGAAGAAGGCGGCGTCATTCATCAGCGCCGTCAGGCCATCAGGATTGTCGATCCCGGCGAGCACGTTCCATTCCTCGCCCTGCGGCACGCCCATGCGCTTCTGGAAATCCGCCATTTGGGACGGGTTCATCAGGCCGGCATGATTGTCCTTGTGCCCCGCCAGCGGCGTGCCCCAGCCCTTGATCGTATAGGCGAGGAAGACGGTGGGCTGGTCGTCTGTGACCCCGTCAAACGCTTCGGTCAGCGTCTGGACGCACTGACCGCCGAGATTGTTCATCAGGGCGGAAAGCTCGTCATCGCTGCGTTTTTCGAGCAAGGTCGTGACGTCGCCCTGATCGCCGATGTCATCCATCAGGCGTTTGCGCCATGCTGCACCGCCTTGATAGGTGAGAGCCGAATAGTCAGCATTCGGACAGGTCTGGATCCATTCCTTCAGGGCCTTGCCGCCCGGTTCCTCGAATGCCGCGCGTTGCAAGACGCCATGGCGCAGAACGACTGTGCGCCATCCAAAGGCCTTGAAGATGGCATCGATTTTCTCCCACAGTCCCTCGTGCACGACACCGTCAAGGCTCTGTCGGTTATAGTCTATGATCCACCAGGTATTGCGCAAATCATGCTTCCAGCCTTCCTGAAGGCATTCATAGACATTGCCTTCGTCCAGCTCGGCATCCCCCACGAGGGCGATCATGCGGCCAAGCTGACGATCACTCGCCCACGGTTTGGCTTCGAGATAATCCTGCATCAGCGAAGCGAAGGCCGTGATCGCGACGCCAAGGCCAACAGAGCCTGTGGAGAAGTCGACATCGTCCACATCCTTGGTGCGGCTCGGATAGGATTGCGCGCCGCCATAGCCGCGAAAATTCTCGAGCTTTTCGCGCGTCTGGTTGCCCATCATGTATTGCATGGCATGGAAGACCGGCGAGGCATGCGGCTTCACCGCAACCCGGTCTTCCGGACGCAGTGTATGGAAATAGAGGGCCGCCATGATCGACACCATCGAGGCGCAAGAGGCCTGGTGGCCGCCGACTTTCACGTCGCCTTCCTCTTTTTCGCGGAGATGGTTGGCATTGTGCACGATCCAGGAGGACAGCCAAAGCAGGCGTTGCTCCATGGATTTCAGCGCCTCGAAGTCGGTCATTGCGAAAAGCCCTGTTCTGGCAGTCTGCGCCGGGCGGACTGCAATTTGAATACAGGTTCGTACCATCAGCCGAGCGGCAGATCATCCCTCTCGATGAAAATGACAGGGCATGTCAGTGCGTCTGGCCGCCGAATGTTGAAACAAAACTGCTTCGATCGTGATCAGGCGAAGAGATCACCTGTTTCCACGTCGCGCGCTGGAGCCATATCGTCACCGCGATAGAAACAGGGGTGTTTGATGCGGCTGAAATTCCTGTGCCGCTCATAATGGACCCAGCCGCCATTGGGCATGCGCTGGCTGAGGATCGGCGCATCGCAGACGGGGCAGGCGGAATGGCAGGATTTTTCTGGCCCGCCGCTGTCGCTTCGCTCGATCGGCATCCAGGAGGACGCGACCTCCACCATCTGTCCGGAGGGCAGACGGCGCATATGTGCCCGGCGGCGAATCCATTTGATCGACATCTCAAGCTCCCTGCTTCGGCCGATCCCAGAAGGCGCGTGATTCGGTTAAGCGAAAGTGGGCAGACAGCCGTCCCCGCTGTCGCTGTCACAGAACTTTATCACTGCCGACATTAAACCGTACAGAAATCCGCATATCGCTGCGACAGCTGCAAAGGGGCAATGCTGTGACCAGTGATTTTGAATTGGTTTACTCCTTGGAAATCAAGGTATTGGATCTCGAGAAGAAGGTTTTGGAGCTCGAAGAATCAATCGCAGGCCTCACGCAGCAGCTGCATTCGGTTGAAAACGAAGCCACCCTCAATGTTCCTGACGAAATCACCGAGAAAATCCGGGAAGGCGAGAACCCGGTACGGGTTGTCCGCCAGTACCGCCTGATGACCCAAAAGGATCTGAGTGATGTGTGCGGCATTCGCCCGAACCATATTTCGGCCATAGAGCGCGGCATGTCCTATGGCCTCAAAACAGCCAAGCGATTGGCTGATGCGCTTGACGTTCCTGTAGATTTACTGACTTGAGATCCCATGAAACTGATGACCTCCCTCGCAGCTTCGGCTGCTGCTTTCGTTCTGGCTGGATGCTCCAATGGTGCCGACGACGCGCCACGGCCCGTTTTTCCGGACGCTGAGCCAGCCACACAATTCACCCGCGCCTACTCCATGACCGAAAGTCCGGACGGACAGGTTCGCGTCTTTGCCAAGGAGAATGGCGACGAGACCTGGCTGTACGAGGTGCGCCGCGACGGCAAGGCCTGGGGCGAACCTGTACGCCTTGAATTTCCGTCAAAAAGTATTCTGGTCGGTCCCAGCTTCAACCCCGTGGACGGCACGCTCCTGTTCGCGTCAGATGCCGAAATGCCTCAATGGCCTGGCCGGAAAGATTTGAACATCTGGCAAGTGGAACTGGTGGATGGCGAATGGGGGCAGCCTGAACCCCTGTCGGGCGACGTGAATACGGGCGCGAATGAAACCATGGCGGTTGTCTCGGCAGACGGTCTGATGGTGTACACTTCGAACAAGAGCGGCAGCTATAATCTGGCCGACGCCCGCCGGGATGATGAGGGCAACTGGATCAAGCAGCGTGACCTGGAAGAGGTCAATGATTTCCGCACGAATGATCATCTGGCGCTTACGGCAGATGGACGGACGCTGTTCTTCTACTCGCATCGCGCCCCCAAGATCGGCATTGTCGACATCTGGATTTCGAGCCGACAGGAAGATGGCACTTGGGACGCGCCGAGAAATCCCGGAGAGCCTCTGAATTCTGCGGGTATAGACTATGGGCCCGGCCTTTCCGCGGATGGGAAAACGCTGTTTTTCTCGCGGGAAGGCGATCTGTTCCAGATTCCCGTATCGGTCGTCCTTGCCGGTGATCCTGACGCCTGATCCCTTAATGTTCCGGGCGATGCAGCGTTAACACGGCCGCGTCGGTCTCCTTCTCAGGAGTGCCGCGATCACAGTTGATTATCGAGCCTTTTTCGCGTGCCTGACGTTTCTGGCGGCGCGCTCACAGGCCGTGGACTGCGGGTTCATGAAGGTAAGTGCGGCCGTCATAAAAACTTTGCGGAACTGTGCGGAAACCGTCGCGGGTCACTGCGATAAGCCGCTTCGGATGCAGGTGGCCATGGAATCACTATTGGCCCGATCCAACGAATTATTGCTGAGACCGGCATCCTTCATTGGGGCCACAAAGGGGTAAAGAATGAAACTCGGGAAGACCTTGAAGCTCGCGACCATGGCGAGTGTTGCCGTGCTGACACTCGCTGCGTGTTCGGACACGACGATTTCCTCACCAGGAGCATCCGAAACGCCGGTGAGCCCACCGCCGCCACCGCCTCCGCCACCGCCGCCGGCCGCAGCGACTATCGATCTGGTCCCGACAGCCGGCTGTCCTACGGGCACGGCTGAAGCCACATTTGCTGCTGTGGCTGCCGATGGCTTCTCCGACGTCGACGTGTGTGTGCTTGGATCCGACGCTACAGGCGGCACGACGATCACGGCCGACCTTGAAATTCCAGCCAACACCACGATCGCCATTCAGGGCCCCGTCTTCATCGGTGAAGACAACAAGGATAACGCTGGAACGCCCGTCACGCTGACGATCAATGAGGGCGTTCGCTTCTTCGGCGCGTCCGCAGGCGGCACCGCGACAGCCACCGATGACTATATCGTTGTGACGCGCGGTTCGACGATTGCGGCAACGGGCACTGAGGCTGCTCCGATCCGCTTCACAGCGCGCGCAGCCATGAATGATGAAGAGACCGGTTCCAACCTGATCGAAGCTGGCACCAATGCTCAATGGGGCGGCCTGGTCATCAACGGTTTCGCACCGATCAATGCGTGCGGCGAAACCACTGCAACCGGCGGCACCGCTGACTGTGAGAAAAGCGGCGAGGGGTCATCCGGTCTGTTCGGCGGCGCAACCGCTGACGATGATTCCGGTAACCTGAACTATGTAATCGTCGAGTATGCAGGCGCTCGCCTGACCAATACGGACGAGTTGAACGGCATCGCCTTCCAGGGCGTTGGGTCCGGCACGGACGTTGACTATGTTCAGGTCCACAACAATCTCGATGACGGTATCGAATGGTTTGGCGGTACTGTGAACGCGAAGCACGTTGTCATCACCGGCGCTGGCGATGACTCGCTGGACTGGACCGATGGTTGGCAGGGCAAGCTGCAGTTCGCAGCTGTCCGCTCGACAGTTCCTAGCTCTGACGATCCGCGCGGCATCGAAGCTGACAACCGTGACGGCGAGAATGACAAGACGCCATTCTCCAGCCCGAGTGTTTCCAACTTCACGCTCGTCGGCACAGATGGCAATCAGCAGGGCATCCTGCTGCGCCGTGGTACACAGGGCAACATCGTGAACGGCATTGTGACCGGCTACGCAACCGGCATCGACGTCGATAACCCTCAGACCTTTACCGGCTTCTCGGATGGCGATCTGGTGATCGAATCCCTGCTCCTCGACACGGCTGAGAATTTCGCTACGGACTCCGACGGTGTTCCGACCTTCGCGGCTTCTGCGAACATCCGGACGGGCAACAACTCGCTGGTGGAGAATTTCTTCCCTGGCCAGCAGGAGCTGAACGTTCCTGTGTCCACGGTTCTGGCAGCTGACGCCTTCTTCGATACCACCACCTATATCGGTGCATTCGGACCAACCGAAACCAGTGCAAACAGCTGGGCTAACTTTGCCCTCGCTGGCACGCTGTTCGACGAAGAAGAAGCCGAATGCCCAACCGGCACGACTGAAAATGGCGAACTGGACGGCAAGAAGCTGTGCCAGATTGATGGCTCCAGCTCCATCACGTCAGACCTGCGTCTCTCCAATGGAGACGAGTTGATCTATGAACTGGTCGGTCCGGTCTTTGTCGGGGTTGACCGTGGTCCCGATCCGGCTGCACCGCTCGCAGGCTCTGCTGCCGCATCGCTTACGATTGATGCGGGTGTGACGGTCGTCGGTGAAGGCAATGACGACTACCTCGTCATCGCTCGGGGGTCTCGCCTCCTGTCGAACGGCACCGAAGCTCAGCCGGTCGTCTTCACCGCCAAGACGGTTGTGGATGGCACAATCGCGGCCCTCGACCAGGACACCAAGGGTGTTTGGGGTGGGATCGTCATCAACGGTCGCGCTCCGATCAATGCCTGTAACGAGACCACTGCGACGGGCGGCACGGTTGATTGTGAAAAGTCAGGCGAAGGTTCCTCCGGCCTGTTCGGTGGTGCAACTGCCGACGATGACTCCGGTCAGATCTTCTACACCCGCGTTCAGTATGCTGGTACACGCCTGACCAATACGGACGAACTGAACGGCATTGCCTTCCAGGGTGTCGGTTCGGGCACCGAAGTTGATTATGTCCAAGTCTACAACAACCTCGACGACTGCTTCGAATGGTTCGGTGGTGCGGTAAACGCCAAACACCTGGTCGCAACGGGTTGCGGTGACGACAGCATCGATTGGACAGATGGTTGGACCGGTTCGCTGCAGTACGGCATCGTCTACGCCGGTGCGACAAGTGCAACGGGCGGCCTTTCGGGTGACCCGCGCGGCATCGAGGGTGACAACCGTAATGGTGAGAACGACAAGACGCCGGTCTCCAGCCCGGATCTGTCCAACATCACGATCATTGCCAGTGGCGACGCTGCTGCAGACACGGGCGCCGTGCTTCGTCGCGGTACGCAGGGTACGCTTGTGAACGCCATCATCCTTGGCTGGCCAGATGCCGGTCTGGATGTCGATGATCCACAGACGCAGACCAACGTTACAAATGACGACCTGCTGATCCGCTCGCTCTTCCTCTCCGACAATGGTGAAGACATCGAGAGCGGTGACACGGACGACGTGACCTTCGTCACAGCTGACAATGTTGTGACCGGTCAGACGGTGACCATGTCCGGCTTTGCCTTCCGGTCGGGCCGTCCTGGTCTTGTCCCGGGCGCCAATGAGAACGCTGTTCCCGTCTATGACGTGACCGGCATCGGCAACCTCGAAGCCACAACATATATCGGCGCTGTCGAAGATGCTGATGACAAGTGGTTCCTCGGCTGGACGATCGATCAGGAAGGTAACCTGACATCGACCAACTAAGCCGGCCTTGAACAGATTGGATGGGGCGGCAGACTCTGCTGCCCCATTCCGTCGTTCAGACCAGAGACATTTCGGCGGGGCTGAGTCCCGTCAGCCCATTACAGGAAACCTCAAATGAAACGCCTCCTGTCTGCCCGTTCCTTGCTGTTGACCGGAGCCTGCCTTGCCTGGCTGTCACCGGCATTCGCTCAAGAAGACTCCTCGCCATCCGACTCCGCTCCTGCTGTCGAGCAGGAGGAGGAAGCCCGTCAGGAAACTGTCGTCGTGCGTGGCTTGTTCATTCCGGACGAAAAACGCTCCACTTCCGAAGTCGCCGCTCTCATTGATGAAGGCGATTTCTCGCTGCAGGGAGACGGCGATGCTGCCGCTGCCCTCGCGCGTGTTGCCGGTATCGCCACGGCTGAAGACGAGTTCATTTACGTCCGTGGTCTCAATGAGCGCTACTCGACCGCGCTTCTCAACGGATCACCGCTGCCAAGCCCTGCGCCATTGCGCCGGGTCGTGCCGCTGAACCTGTTTCCGACATCCGCTCTGAAGAGCGTTCTGGTCCAGAAGACCTATTCACCAAACCTTCCGGGCGAATTTGGGGGCGGTCTTGTCGATTTGCGCACCAAGACCGTGCCGGATGAAGCCTTCTTTACTGTCGGCGCAAAAGTTGCCCGCGATACGTCGACGACGCTTCGCAATGGCCTGATGTATGACGGGACAGATACCGACATTTTGGGCTTCGATGATGGTGCTCGCGACCTGCCTTCCCTGGCAGATGGTCTCACAACTGAGTTCGGCCGTCAGTTGACTGACAATTCATCCCTCCTGGTCATGCAGGAAGGGGAGGTTGCTCCGAACTTCAGCATCGATATGTCGGCAGGCAACAATTTCGACCTCACGTCTGATATCTCGATGGGCGTGATCGCCGCTGTCGGATATGGCAATTCCTGGCAGACGAAGCGGGGAACGCGGGGGTATGGCGACCTTGAGGGTGACGGTCTCCGGTCAGCTTTCCAGCTGGATCGTTTGAGCACACAGAATACGATTGATACGAACGCCTTGGCGACAATTGGTTTCGAGGCATTCTCCGACCATGAGATCAAGTTCACCGGGCTTGTGACCCGCTCCTCTGAAAAGGAAGCGCGGATCATTACCGGCGAGAACAATGAAGACGTCGACCAGCGCCTCGATGCTTTGGAATGGGTCGAGCAACAGCTCTGGTCCACGCAGGTCCAGGGCGAGCATTTCCTGCCTCAAGTCATGGATATGAAGGTGGAATGGCGCGCCTCATATTCCGAAGCGCTTCGGGATGCGCCCTACCAATTGTCGAACATCTACAACATCAATGATGCCGGCGTGCCGATCCTCTCTACCAGCCCTGCTGCGAACCGTATGCAGTTCAGCAAGGTTGAGGATGATACCACGGATTTCGGGATCGACGGCACATTGCCGATGACGCGGGACGGGGAGTGTACGTTCCTTTGTGAGGCTGACCTGAAATTTGGCTACAGCTATGTTGAGAATGATCGCGCAGCCACCTCGCTGCTCTACGATATCAACGGTGTCGGCGGCACGGACCGCACTCAGCGTCTCGATTACATCTATGACTATATCTTCCGGTCGGGTGTTGGCTCGATTACGGAAGTAGCTGGTGAGCAATTCCCGCAATTCTATGTTGCAACGCTGGAAATTGATGCCGCTTATGCCGGGATCGATGCTCAGATCACGCCCTATATCCGGGCTGCGCTGGGCGTGCGTTTTGAAGACGCGATCGAGGCCATTGATACGCAGAACATCAGTGGCGATCTCACCGGCAACACGGTGGAAGGGGTCATCGACCAGTCTGACTGGTTGCCGGCTCTGACCATCACCTGGAACCCGATCGAGGATTTGCAGGTTCGTGGGGGATATTCCGAAACGCTGACGCGTCCCCAGTTCCGCGAACTGGCCCCGGCTGTGTTCGTCAATACGGAAACCGACGCCACCTTCTTCGGTAACCCGTATCTCGTGAACGCGTCGATCAAGAACTATGACCTGCGCGGCGAATACTATTTCGCCCGTGACCAGTTCGTGACGCTCGGCCTGTTCTACAAGGATCTGGAAAACCCGATCGAGGAGATCCTGGCCGGTACAGAGACAATTCAGACGACGTTTATCAACGTACCCTCTGCCAAGCTGTACGGATTTGAAGTCGAATACGAACAGCTCCTGCCATTCGACCAGTGGACCGGCTTGGGCTTCTTTGATGATCGCGAAGTTCAGGTGAAAACCAACTACACCTGGTCAGATTCCGAGATCGGAGCAGATGGTGAAGTGGCCTTCAATATCGGTACGAATCTGAACCCGGTGCGCGGCACCACGACGGCTGCCGGGCGTCTCGAAGACGGGCGCCGGATGCAGGGCCAGTCCGAACACCTCTTCAACGTCCAGCTGGGCCTTCTCAATGAAGAGGCGCAGTCCGAATACAACCTGCTGTTCAATTATGTCAGCGAGCGTATCCGGTCGGGTGAGAACGGCAACCTGCCCGCAATTCTGGAGCAGCCGCCAATGACGGTGGACTTTGTCTGGAACAAGCGCTTCCAGTCTGGCAGCGGCCAGTATGAATTCTCCCTCAACATCGAAAACATCCTTCAGGAAGACTATGAAGCTTTTCAGGAGCGCGGGGGTGACCGCGTGGATGTCGATACGTACGAGCAGGGTACCATTTTCAGTATTGGCCTGAAACGTATGTTCTAGCTTCGGCTCTGATATTGCATATCATCAATTACAGGTCCGCGGCCATTGTCGTCGCGGACCTGTTAGCTTAGGGGAAACCCTCTTTCGAGGGGCTTGATATTGACGGAACGGCTTGAATCTCTTGCAATTTTCGCTCGGCGTAGCGTCGGGCCTGCCTTGCGCGTGATTGAGGTCGCCTTGGTCGTGGGCATTGGCTTGGCGACGGCAAAGCTCATTTGGCTGGCGGTAGAACCGGGCGGGGCAGTCTCTCCGGACATCCCGGTTCGCTCCGTCGTGCAGCCCCCGCAAGGTATCGCAACCAACATATCCGTGGATACGTCCCGGCTCCTCCACGAAAATCCGTTCGGCGCGGCCTCCGCCCTCGTGGCGGATATCCCGGACGCGCCGGAAACAAGTCTGAACCTCAAGCTGCGGGGTGTCCGCGCATCGTCGGAAGAGGCCGGCGGCATCGCCCTCATCACCACACCAGACAACCGGACTGCAGCCTATTCGCCCGGCGAAGCCATCCTTGAGGGGGTCACCCTTCACCGGATTTATGGGGACCGCGTCACGCTCCGGAAGGGCGGCCAGACGGAGGCCCTGACGATGGAAGGCGGCGCCGGCCTGCTATCGGTCCTGACCACGCCGGGCCAGCCTGACCCCGAGAGCAATAATTCTGCCACGGGCTCCACCAGCGCTCGGATCGCCCGCGCCGACCTGATGTCCAGCATCACGATAGATCCGGTCCATCACGGTCAGGAATTTGTCGGCTACCGTATCGGCTCCCGGGGTGACGCTGACGTGATGACCCGCGCGGGTCTTCAGCCCGGCGATGTGGTCGTGGGCCTGGATGGCGCAGACATCAATGACGTTCCTCCGGCAGAGCTTGCCCGGAAATTCTCCGATCCTAATCCCGTTCGTCTGAAGATCGACCGGGACGGAAAGACAATTGACCATACCCTCGCGCCCGAGGAGGCCCGATAGACATGAATTTGAAAACCCTCTTGTCCGCAACGGCAGTTCTCGCAGCATCTCCGTCGGCCTTTGCCCTGGCCAATGAGACGCCGGCGGATACGGCGCGGCACATCCTGAATTTCGAGGATGTCGAGCTGTCCGCCCTTATCGCGGACGTGTCGACGGTGACGGGCTACACGTTTGTCGTGCATCCGGAAGCGCGCACCAAGCGGATCACGGTCTCCTCCACCACGCCGCTGACGCGCCAGCAAGTGTTCGATGTGTTCCTGTCCTCCTTGCGCGTGCACGGATTTACGGCGATCCCGGCCGGTAAGGCCACATATCGCATTGTCCCGGAACAAAGTGCTGTGGGTGAGGCGGGCATGGGGGCATACGGATCGAACGCCTTCACGACCGAAATCTTCAGCCTCCAGCATCTGAACGCCCTCGAAGCAGCGAAGATGCTCAAGCCGGTGATTGACGAGCAGGGACAGGTGATTGCCAATGCCCAGTCGAACACTTTGGTCGTTGTGGATTATGCGTCCAACATTCCCCGCTTGCGCAGCATGGTCGACAAGATTGATGCCGACCCTTCGGTGACGGAAACCATCCAGCTGGCCAACACCTCCGCCACGGAAGTCGCGAACATCCTGACCTCTCTGAACACCAGTGCCGGCGAGGACGCCTACAAATCCAATTTCAGGGCCATAGCGTCCGAGGCGGGCAATGCGCTGATCCTGCGCGGTGATCCGGCCGCCGTTGAGCGCGCCAAGCTCGTGACGGCGGACCTGGATGGCCGCGACCGGCTTCAGGACACGATCCGGGTCGTCCCGCTGAATAATGCGGATGCGGCCGATGTGGTGCCGATCCTGCAGCAGGTGGCCTTTGCCATCGACAAGCGCCGCGGACTCGCGGATGCGAGTGAGGCGACCACAATCGCCCACCATGATTCCACCAACTCGCTGGTCATCAGCGCGGCGCCGGAAACCCTGCTTAGCCTCGAGCGCGTCATTGGCGATCTTGACCGCCGCCGCGCCCAGGTTCTGGTGGAGGCCATCATTGTCGAAATGGCTGACGACACGGCGCGGCAACTCGGTCTTCAATTCCTGTTGTCAGGCACCGGCAGCAGTTCAGTCCCGTTCGCCACGACAAATTTCTCGGCATCGGCGCCAAACCTGCTCACGCTTGCGGGAGCGATCAGCAGTGACACGCCATTTTCAGGGGACGAGGACAGCGCAGTCAGCGACTCGCTGACAACGGCGGCGCTCAACTCGCTACTGGGATTGACCGGGATCACGGTTGGGGTCGGCGGGCAGGATGGTGATACATTGTTCGGCGCTGTACTGACGGCTGTGGAAGCGGACACAAATTCCCGCATTCTCTCTAAGCCATTCAACATGACTCTGGACAACGGAACATCGTCGCTGCTTGTCGGGCAGAATGTGCCAATCACAACCGGTCAGGTGCTGGGGGACGATAACACAAACGCTTTCACGACCGTGGATCGCAAGGATGTGGGGGTTGGGCTGACCGTTACGCCTCGAGTGTCGAATGATGGAACGATCCGTATGCAAATAACGCAAACCGTATCCAATGTGGCCGGCGCTATTACGGCAGGTGTGACAGATATCGTGCTCAATACGAGAGAGATCAATACCAGCGTGATCGCCGACGATGGTGAGATCATTGTCCTTGGCGGCCTTATTGAGCAGACCGAAGCCTTTTCCAATGAGAAGGTGCCGTTGCTTGGGGATATTCCTGTTGCAGGTCGCCTGTTCCGGACGGAAGGCAAGTCGCTTGGTCGGACGAATCTGATGGTCTTCATCCGCCCGACGATTGTTCGCGACCGTGCCGGAGCAAAAGCCGTTACATCACGCTCCTACAACTATATCCGCGCCGAAGAACTCTGGGACGGAGAGGGGAGCGACACGTCCTCTATCGACAATTTCATCACAGAAGTGCTGGGAAGCCCGCCGCCGCAATGACGCCGACCGATTTCGCCCCGACGCAATTCACATACGCCTTTGCCAAGGAGAAGGGACTGGTCGTCCTGCCCGGACGGGAGCAGCTGACCGTGGCTGTCCGTCAGGGCGCAGATCCGCTGGCGCTGGTGGAGGCACGACGCGCGCTCGGCAGCGTGTTTGCTCTGGAATCTCTGGACAAGGACTCCTATGACCGGTTGCTGGCCGAGGCCTTTGCGTCTGGACCGATGGCGGATGATGACGTCGATGCCGCCGTGGAGAGCCGGGGCGGTCTGGAGAGCCTGATCGACGATATCCCGAAAGCTGCAGACTTGCTCGACGGGCAGGATGACGCGCCGGTGATCCGCCTGATCAACGGCCTGATCCACGAAGCCATCAAGCGCCGCGCGTCCGACATCCATATCGACCCGTTCGAAAACCATCTCTCGATCCGCTACAGGATCGATGGCGACCTCGTCGAAGTTCTGACTCCGCCGCGCAAACTGGCCGCGCCCATCTTGTCTCGGATCAAGGTCATGGCGCGGCTCGACATAGCCGAAAAGCGTCTCCCGCAGGACGGCCGGATTTCTCTGTCAGTAGGCGGACGGTCTATTGATGTGCGTGTGGCCACACTCCCCACCCGGTATGGGGAGCGGGTTGTGCTGCGTCTGCTCGACACAAAGAACGCGCTGGTCGGCCTGCCGGAACTTGGCATGGATGCTGACACGCTGGAGCGTTTCTCCGATGCGCTGGCCCAGCCAAATGGCGTGATCCTTGTCACCGGGCCGGTCGGCTCCGGCAAGACGACGACGCTCTATGCGTCGCTCTCGCGCCTGAACAACGGTCGCGACAACATCATGACCCTGGAAGACCCTGTTGAGTATGGTCTGCCGGGCATCAGCCAGACCCAGATGGACCACAAGGTCGGCCTTACCTTTGCGGCGACGCTCCGCTCCATTCTTCGCCAGGATCCAAATGTTGTTATGGTCGGCGAGATCCGGGATTCCGAAACGGCGGAAGTCGCGTTTGAATTCGCCTCCACGGGCCGTCTCGCTCTGTCCACACTCCACACGAACAGCGCTGCCGGGGCAATCACCCGCCTGCGTGACATGGGCGTCGAAGCCTACCTGCTCGCGTCCACGCTGCGCGCGGTGATGGCACAGCGCCTCGTCCGCCGCCTCTGCCCGAATTGCAAGACGGAGCGTCCGGCCACCGCGGTGGAACTCGACGCTCTCGGCTTTGGCGCAGGTGACACCGTCATGGTGGGCGAGCCGAATGGCTGCTTCTCGTGTGGCAATACCGGCTTTGATGGCCGGATCGGTATCTATGAGCTTCTGGTCGTGGACAGCAATATCCGCGACCTGCTCGGGTCCGAGGCCAGCGAGCACCGGATCGACGAAGCCGCGTTTTCCGGACATGACCGCCTGATCGACAATGCGCGGCGCTATGTCGTCTCGCAGGAAACCAGCCCCGCTGAAGTGCTCCGCGTCAGCCGCAAGGGAGGTGGGTGATGCCGGCATTTGAGTATGTCGCCGTCGATGATCATGGCAGGCGCCAGAAAGGGATTATTTCCGCCGAAAGCCCGCGTTCTGCGCGCCGCGAATTGCGCCTGCGGGATCTCATGGCGCTCGATGTCATTCCCGTCAGCGAGCAATCGGCCAAGGCAAGCCGCATCGGCGGCCGGATCGGCGAAAAGCAGCGTGTCCTTCTGGTGCGGCAATTGTCCGTACTCCTGCAATCGGGCCTTCCGGTCGAACAGGCGCTTGGCGCCGCCGCAGAGGATGCGACAACCCCGCAGGCCCAGCGTGTCCTGCACGCCATCAAGACCGAGGTCACCGAAGGCGCGCGTCTCGCAGACGCGATGTCAGTCGCGCCAAAGGCGTTTCCACCGCTCGTGCGCTCGGTCGTCTCTGCCGGCGAACTGTCGGGACGGCTTGGCGACGTCATGGAGCGCCTCGCGACATATCTGGAGCGTAGTCACCAATTGCGCCAAAAGGTTCAGGCAGCGCTGATCTATCCGGCGGTTTTGGGCATCATGGCTGTCGGCATGATCATCGCCATGATGTTGTTTGTCGTGCCGCGCCTGGTCGAGCAATTCGACCTGTTCGACACGGATCTGCCACTGATCACCCGTATCGTGGTCAATCTCTCCGAAGCCCTGCAATCACATGGTATCCTGATCGCTCTGGCGCTCGCGACCCTGGTCTTCGCCGTGGTCCGCGCCTTCAGGGTTCCCGCGGTGCGCCGCGCAATTGATCGCTACAGCCTGAACCTGCCTATTGTGGGCCCGCTAAACCGGACCGTCTGCGCGGGCCGGTTCGCGCGTGTCTTCGCGACGCTCTCCGGCTCTGGCGCGACCATTCTTGAGGCTTTGAGCGGGGCCAAGGGTGCCTCGGGCAATCTCGTCTTCAGTGAGGCGGCAGAACAGATTGGCGAACGTGTGCGCGAAGGCGGCTCCTTTGCCGGCGCGCTGAAGGCCACCGGTGTCTTCCCGCCCATGATGGTGCACATGGTCTCCAGCGGAGAGGCCGGGCGCGACATTCCCGGCATGATGACCCGCGCGGCAGACTATCTGGACAATGAATTCGAAACGGGATCGTCCACGCTCCTGTCCCTGCTGGAGCCGCTGATCATTGTTGTGCTCGGCGGGCTGGTTGGCCTGATCGTTCTGTCGGTTATGTTGCCGATCCTGCAACTCAATACTCTCGCTATCGGATAGGAGGCAGTCATGCACTTAGTCACGCCCCGCACCCCTCAGGAAAAGCGCCGCAAGACGGCGGGCTTCTCGCTCGTGGAACTCATGGTGGTGGTTTTCATCATGGGCCTGCTCGCCACGCTGATCGTCGTGAATGTCGCCCCGGCGACCGACCAGTCCCGCATCGGCAAGGCGCATTCCGACATTGCGGCGCTCGAAAGCGCGCTCGATATGTATAATCTCGACATGTACGGATACCCTTCCGCAGATCAGGGCCTGGCGGCGCTGAGCACGGCGCCCACCGGTGCACAGGCCGCGCAGTACCGCCCCGGAGGCTATATCAAACGCATGCGGACTGATCCCTGGGGCAATGAATACGAGTACGCTTTCCCTGGCACACGGTCGGGCAGCGCCTATGACGTCTTCTCCACTGGTCCGGATGGACAAGCCGGAACGGACGACGATATCGGGAACTGGGATCCCGCAAGCTGATGACGCCAATCCTGTCCTCTCAATCCGGCATGTCTTTGGTTGAGGTTCTGGTTGCGCTCTTCATTCTGGCGCTGGCCAGCGCCGCAATCGTCATGACGCTGCCCCGCCAGCCGTCCCGTCTTGACCGGGAAGTGGCGCGGCTGGAGCTGGCCATTGACCGTCTGGCAGACGAGGCCATCGCCTCGGGCGAGGTGCGCGCCATCCGCCTGGGGGAAGATGAATATGCGGCCGAAGCCTGGCGTGACAGTCGCTGGGTCGCGCTGCCGCGATCGGCGCACACATTGCCATCCCCTCTGGCGATCTCTGTCTCAACATCGCGCCGGGGGCTTCAGGAGAGTGATCCGAAGGATTGGCCGCACATCGTGGCCGACGCGACCGGCATCGTGTCAGCGCAGCCGCTGACCCTGATCGAGGGCACGGACCGGCGTGTCCTGACCGTGTCGTCGTCCGGCATGGTCGAGGTGGAGCGCTGACATGACGTCTCCGCGTTCACAGCAAGGCTTCACGCTGGTCGAAGTGCTGGTTGCGCTCGGCGTGTTCAGTATTGCTGCCATGTCGCTGGCGCATCTCGGGAACGAAACCCTTGTTGGCGCGCGCCATGTGGACCAGCGGTTCCTTGCCACTGTCGAAGCGGACAATCTGATGGCCGAGGCGCTCGTACGCCCCGGAGCCATTCCGCCGGGTGTGAACACCGGGGAAAGCACGCAGCGCGGGCGCAGGCTGACCTGGATGCGCACGATCAGCGCCACCGGACGGGAAGGCCTGTTTTCCGTGTCCGTGACAATAGGCGATGCCGAAACGGGCCAGCAACTCGTGAACCGTCAGACCCTGATGCGGGTGCCGACATCATGAGCAAGTCGGCCGGGTTCACCTTGATCGAAATGTTGGTGGCGCTCGCCGTGACCTCGCTGCTCATGGTGGCGGGATCGACCCTGTTGATCCAGACCTTGCGGTCCGGCCAGATGGTGGAGGCCCGCACAGAGATGGTTCGCGATCAGGATACGGCCCATAGCCTGCTGCGGGATGACCTCGCCACTGCGACCCTGCGCCTGACCCAACCGCCCAATGGGCTCGATGCTCCCAAGGCCTTCAGCGGCGGATTCTCCACACTGGAGCCCTTGCTGGCCTTCACCCGGGCTGGCTGGATCAATCCCGGTAAGGTCGAGCCACGGGGCGACCTGCAACGGGTGGAATACTTCCTGACCGACGGAAGCCTTGTTCGCCGCGCCTGGCTGCGCCCTGATCCGGTCTACAACACGCCCTATGCAGATCGCGTGATTGCCGAAGACCTCGACAGCGTCGGTCTGCGCTTTCTGACCGGCACCAGTTGGCAACTGGACTGGCCGGGCCAATCAGACACGCTACCGGATCTGGTCGAGCTGACTTTCGTGTTCGGAGAAGGCGATGAGTTGCGCCAGCTTTTCCTTGTTGGGGGCGCAGGATGAAACGCTCGCACCGTTCCGATCATGAGCGCGGCGCGACCCTGCTCAGCGTCTTGCTCATCATCGTCCTGATGTCGACAGCGGCGCTCGCGGCGACCGATGCGCTGGCGCGGTCTGTCAGCGTTTCGCGAGTCTCGGCCAGCCGGGCCGACAGCTTCTGGGCAACACGCGGGGCCTTGTCTGTGGGTGAGGCATTTGTGAACGAGGCCCTGGCAAAGACAGACGGAGCCTTGACGCCAGACTCCCTGTTGTTCCGTGAGCCGATTGTATTTGCGTATTCGCGTGGGACAATTTCCGTCCGGTTTTACGAGGCCACGAATTGCCTGAATCTGAATGCGCTTTCGCTGGGGGACGGTGAAGCCTCCGCCGGGAGCGTGTCCCCCGACCAACTCCACCGCATGCTTGAGGGCGCAGGCCTGTTCAACAGCGAGGCGCAGCATCTGGTGGATTCGCTGTCCGACTGGATGGACGCGGATACCAGTCCCCGCGCCTCCGGCGCCGAAGATGGCGCGTATGGAGGCCGGGCAATCCCTCATCGGACGCCGGGACAGCGGCTCGTCTCTATCAGCGACCTGCGCGCGATCGACGGCTTCACTCCGGATGTAATGAACGAGATTTCGAACCTGGTCTGCGTCCGTTCAAGGTCGGATGATGCACCGCTGAACATCAACACGCTGACAGCGGCTCAGGCGCCACTGCTGGCAGCGCGCTTCTCCGACGAGTTGTCCACAAGCGAAGCCGAACAACTGATCCTGTCGCGCCCGGAAGGGGGATGGCTGAATGTTGGTGAATTCCTCCTGTCGCGGGATGTGGCCAGTATCGCGCCGGAATTGCGCCGGGATAGCGCGCTGTCGATACGCTCCGATCGGATTGGGGCTGCCATTTCGATTGCCTCCGACACGGGCACGATTCGCATCGATGCGACCTATGGGCGTGGCACCGATGGCATTTATGTCCTACAGGGCTCAAACAGGAGATCTGGCTGATGCGCCCGAGACTTTACACGGAAATCCCGAGGGACGGCGAAAACTGGCGGTTCGTGCGGAGCGGTCCGTCCGGTCTGGAGCCCGTACCGGAGGGCGCAGGCATTCCATCTGGTGCGGATGTTGTCGTCTTCGTTCCCGGAACCGAAGTGACAGCGCACCGGGTGCGTGCGGCGGCCCGGCGGCCGGTAGAACTGACGCGCCTTGCGACGTTTGCGATCGAGGATGATCTCGCCGTGCCGGTCGAGTCCGTTCACGTCGCCGTATCTGCGGATCAGGACGATGCGGGGTTCCGGATAGTCTATGCCGTGTCGCACACAGTCATGCAGCATTGGCTGGACCAGCTTGAGGCGGCCGGCCTCGGATCGGCCCGGATTGTGCCGGATCTGTCCCTGTTGCCGCCAACCGAACAGGTCGATTTCGGTCGCTATCAATTGCTGACCGTCGAGGGAAGTCCCGTTGCGTTCGACAATGACTGGCCGAGTGATGTCATGTCGGCGCTCCTCAAGGGCACGGAGGCAAACGCCGCTCCCCGCCGCGCAGAGTCCCTGACCGAACTGGCGCTCTGGGCCGAGGCGGCGCCGCGCCTGACCGATCTCCGGCAGGGCACATATGCCCGCGCCTCTGAAACCGGCATCTCCCTGAAACAGTTTCGCTTGCCCGCGGCGCTTGCAGCCACCCTGTTTGTGGCATGGGGCGCGCAGACGGCGCTGTCGGTGCATACGATGAAGAATCTGACGACGGCGCTGGATGCGGAATCCCGCGCGCAATATGCCGCCGCTTTCCCGGGCCAGCAGGTGCCGTCCAATCCTGCCGCCGCCTTGCGCTCGCGCACCGGGTCAGCGACCAGCGTCGCCGCGCCCAGCTTCCAGCAGACCAGTGCGGCGCTATACGGAGCGGTGGAGAGTGTCAGCGGAGCGAATTTGGTCAGCTTGCGCTATGACCGCGCCATCGGTGAGCTCCGCGCCACGCTGACATATCCGGCCTTTGGAGCTGACCTGGATCTGAAGACGGCGATTGAGGCCACCGGCCTGCAGGTCAGCTTGGGGGATACGCGCCTTGAGGATGGACGGGTTGTGGGCGATCTGTCGATTGGAGGCCGGTCATGATGGGATACTGGAACAGCCGCACCGGACGAGAGCGGGGATTGATCGGCGTGGCACTCCTGCTCGTGATTGTCGCGCTCCTGCAATTCGCGATCGTGCGGCCCCTGATGGCTGCAAAGGCGGACTCGAAATTGGCTCTGGAAGCCGCCAGTCGGCAGCTCGACGTGGTCTCGGCGGAGCTCACCTCACAAACGACGCGCGTGGCCGGTGCCACTGCCGCCCGCGCCTCCAGTCAGAACTTACGTTCGGATCTGTTGCAGCTTGCCAATGCGACAGGCCTGTCCGTGTCGCGGTTGCAGACCGCAGATGACGGCCGACTGATCCTGCAGTTTGAGCGGACGGTGCCGACTCTGGTCTATGCCTGGCTGGCCGATGCGGACATGCGCTATGGCGCCGTGCCTGAACGCGTGACCATGTTCGCCGAGGAGGCTGGCTATGTGCGGGCAAGTTTTGAGTTTCCGGGAGCCGGGTCATGATGCGGACAGGATTTCTCTTTGTCGCGCTCTTCGTCATCACGCTGATTGGCGGTCTGGTCGCTTTCGCGCCCCTGTCCTTTGCCTTGCGCCAGTCCGGTATCGCGGATCGTGGCGTCAGCTGGCAGCAGGCGCGTGGGTCGGTTTGGCATGGTCAGGTCACCGGCCTGTCATGGCGCGGCACGCCGCTCGGTGCGGTCAATCTCGATTCCGATGTTTTGCGTTTCGTGACAGGCGGCCCGTCGCATGACGTGTCGTGGAGCGGGCCGTTTGGCCAGGGGCGGGGCAGGATCAAGGCATCCGGATCGTCTGTTGTGGCGGAAGAAGTGTCCTTGAATATTCCGCTAACGGAACAGGTCGGCGCCGATCCTGTTATTGCGCAGCTCGGCAGCAGCCTCCGACTCTCGAACGGCTCTGTGAAATTGTCTGGCGACCGGTGCGAGGCGGCGGCGGGGAGTGTGACGAGCGATGTGGCCCGCCTTGCCGCAGCATCGTTTGGCCGGGACTGGCCCGTCCTCAGCGGTCCACTGACCTGCACGGACACCCGGTTGACTGCGCAATTGTCTGGGGATGCGGGGGACGGCACACGCATTGTCCTCAAGGCTGTTGCACAGGATGGGTTTGAATTGGAACTGACCAATTTTGATGATGAATTGCGCGCTGCCTTGCTGGCTGCGGGATTTACAGACCGGAATGGTGCGCTGGTCTACACGCGGTCCATGAACAGAATGGAGACAAGGCCATGAGGCAGGTAATTGCGATTGTCGCGGGGGCGCTGCTGCTGGCGGCATGTGCGAGCGGCGACAAGAAGCGGCCCGTTCCACCGGCGCCGGAGGTTCCCGAGGCAGGCAATCTACCAGCGCAGGATCTTGCAGATGGCGAGTGCGCGCTGTTCCTGTGGACCCAGGGCGCGCCGCGACGCTTCATCTACTTCTCCAAGGCAGGTAGTCAGACGGCCGAAACCATGCTGTCGGAAACCCAGCAGACCATGGCTCTGGTCCGCCAGGGCGGGACCTTGTTCGGACAATTCATGACCGAAATGGATTACACGACCATCGAGGGCGAGACGATGTCCCTGCGAATCACGCCCGGCGAGATGGTGGAGGGCGGGCAAAAAATCTCAACTGGCCGCATCAAGCTACTGAATGATGGAGGTTGGGAGACCGTGATTCCTGTGGCGGGTTTGCGGGCGTGCCAGCCGGATTCTGAGTGATTGCAGGGCCTTCCGGCAAGACACCTCCGAGTAGCATACAGATAAGATACGCAAATGTGTCATTACTTGACGCAAATCTGTCACACACTGTATTGTGACACTTATGTTACAGAAGCAATACAGATATATGTCAATCTCCGCTCTGGCGCTTGCGGCGCTGGGACTGACTGCGAATGCCCAACAGGCTTGTGACCTGTCGGATGGTCTCGGCCTGCAGCCTGCTGCATTCCAGACTGAAACCGAAGCCTGTTTTGAGGGCCTCAATGGCGTCACGCCGGATACGTTCATGCAAGGCCAGCTTGGTCAGTTCGCGGCCGCTGACCGCAGCGATGCGGGCAAGGCGAGCCTGAAAAACCTTGCAACGCTGAACGAAGCTGCACGTATCCATGCCTATGACATGGCGGTTCGGGGCTATGTGGCCCACGAGGACATGGAAGGACGCAGTCATCTCGACCGGGTCCGCCTGCTGGACCGCACCCACCTCATGGGGGCATTCGGCGCCAACATGGCCATTGTGGATGACTCGGCTACGCCTGAAGAAGCCTATCGTGCCCTGATGGCAGACCCCGCCAACAAGGCCAATCTCAAGCGCGGCGAGTTCGACCATACCGGTGTGGCGGCTGTGCGCGCCAATGGCCGGATCTATTTGGTCCAGCTGTTCTCCCGTGTTGAAGGGACGCTGCAGGCCCCGATGCCGACCCAGATGAACGGCAAGACTGACCTCAAGGCCGTCTTCGCGGAATCCCGCGCTGAGCCACTTGGCTGGTCGGTTGTCTCCACGTCCGGCAATGTGCTCGCCAAGGGCATCGGCGATAGCGTTCCGGCCAGCGAGCTGAAGGGCCAGTCAGGCTATCTGACCATCGACATGGCACTCGGCAAGGACCGCTACACGCTCAAAGGCCCCGCGGTTTCACTGTTCTAGGCTGCGCACCCTCTCCAGATACGAAGAAAGCCGGTCCCTTCAGGGGCCGGCATTTTTTCATTGGAGCGGGTGAAGGGAATCGAACCCTCGTCGTCAGCTTGGGAAGCTGCTGCTCTACCATTGAGCTACACCCGCGACCGTACACCTATCTGATCCTGAAATGGCGGCCGCGCAAGAGGGCGAAGCGCCCATGCGTTGGTTCCTAGTCGAGCGTCACCACCACGACAGAGCGCGCCGGAATGGAGAGGACAAGATCATCCGCAGTACCGTCCACAATATAGGGGGCCGGCTGCACCCGGTCCGGCCCGTCGAACGTGTTGTGGGAATCCATCTCCTCTCCCTGCAGGATACGGCCGGTGGCCTTGCTGGCGCCGAAAGCGCTCGCATCGACCAGATGGTCGTCATGGGCAGACGCATTCACCAGGGCCAGCACGATGCGGCTATCCTCCGTCCGCGCGGCGCTGGCGCTGATGGCCGGCACCGTAACATCCCCAAACACATAGTCCGGTGACTGAAGATTCATTTCCAGCGCTTCGGCGCTCATGAAGGGCTGGTACATGTCAAACACATGATAGGTGGGCGTCAGCACCATGTCCGGCCCGTCAGTCAGGATCATTGCCTGCAGGACATTCACCATCTGGGCGATGTTTGTCATCTTCACGACGTCGGCATGCGCATGGAACAGGTTGAGGTTCAGGCCGGCCACGATGGCGTCACGAATGCTGCCCTGCTGGTAAAGCGCGGGCGGATCGGTCGCCTCATCCTGGTCCACCCACATGCCCCACTCATCCACGTACAGGCCGAATGCGTCAGCGGGCAGATCGTGTTTCTTGAGAATGGCCTTCTGGTCCTCGATCACGTCCGCCATGCGCAGGGTGCGCTTCATCGTCGAAGCCCATTCCGCCTCCGGGAAGCCGGTCGCGGCGCCCTTCTTGCCCCAGTCGCCGGTGGGCAGGGTGTAGACATGCAGGGAGATGCCTTCGGCCAGATCGGCGATATAGGGATGTTCCAGGATTGTGTCGGCATATTCCGGGTTTGCGTCATGCGCGCCGGAGATGATGCGCACCGGCTGGTCGCCGGCCGTTTTCGCAAAGCTCGCAAATTGCGCGTAGAGATCGGCATAAGCGCCCGCCGTGATGGCCCCGCCGCAGCCCCAGGTCTCGTTTCCGATGGACAGATAGTCGACTTTCCATGGCGCATCGCGGCCGTTTGCGCGGCGTTCCTCGGCGCGGTCTCCGCTTTCGGCCGTGAGATATTCCAGCCAGTCGGCGCCTTCCTTGGCCGTGCCGGTGCCGAGGTTCAGATTGAGATAGGTCTTCGCGCCCAGCCGTTCGGCAAATTCAAAGAATTCATGCGTGCCGAATTCATTGCTTTCCGCTGTACCGCCCCAGACCATGTTGACCCGTGCCGGGCGGTCAGCCCGCGGGCCGATGCCGTCGCGCCAATGATAGAGATCAGCGAAGCAGCCGCCGGGCCAGCGCACGACCGGCACGTTCAGCGCCTTCAGCGCATCGAAGACATCATCGCGAATGCCATCGGTGTTGGGGATGTCACTGTCGGGGCCCACCCAGATCCCGCCATAGGGCTGTGTGCCGACATGTTCGAGGAACTGGCCGTAAATTTCCGGCGCGATTGTGTGGGTCGGGGCGTCGAGATCCACATCAAGTGTGGCCTGGGCGGCGGCTGATCCCAGGCAGAACAAAAGGCCGGCAAGGCTCGCGGCGATACGGTTTTTCATGATTGGCTCCCTACGATGTTCTTTATTTTAGCGCTAACATTCGGCGGGTCCGGACCGATTAGTCAAGCTGCAATCGTTTCCGCGCCGGAGTCATGCGGCACTGGCTAAGCGGGCCGGTTGAAGATAGAAGGCCGCCATGAACGGATTTCTCGCAGTTGCAGCAGGCGGCGCCATTGGCGCGTCGCTCCGGCATGGGGTCGGCCTTATGGCCGTGCGCCACCTGCCGTCTGGCTGGCCGCATGGCACATTCGCCGTGAATCTGCTGGGCAGCCTGCTGATGGGCCTCCTGGTCGGTTGGCTGGCGCTGAAGGCCGAAGGGCTGCACCAGACGACCCGGCTGTTCCTGGCGACAGGATTGCTCGGCGGCTTTACCACCTTCTCGGCATTCTCGCTGGAAGTGGCGGAATTCCTGCGCAAGGGCGAAACCCTGAAAGCAGGCACCTATGCGGGGCTCTCATTGATACTGGGCGTGATCGCGCTGTTCATAGGACTTTTGATTGCCCGAAAGGTATTCGCATGAGCGGCCAGATTGTTACTGAAACGGTTTCCGACAAGGAATCCGGCACCCGGCTTGATCGCTGGGTCAAGCGCCGCGTGCCGGTCACGCAGGGCCAGATCGAGAAGATGCTCCGCACGGGGCAGATCCGCGTCGATGGCTCGCGCGCCAAGGCCAATACGCGCCTTGAGACCGGCCAGCAGGTGCGCCTGCCGATCATGGACGCGGACGCGACCCGTCCGGCGCAGAAAAAGGCCGAGCGCGTTTCCGAGGAGGACCGCCAATTCATCCGCGACCTGATCCTCTACGAAGATGACGAGATGATCGCCATCAACAAGCCTGCCGGCATCGCCGTGCAGGGCGGATCAGGGCAGGGCCGCCATATTGATGGCATGCTGGCCGCGCTGGGCGATGGCGAGCATCGCCCGGTCCTTGTCCACCGGCTCGACAAGGATACGAGCGGTGTGCTGCTGCTGGCCAAATATCCGAAGGCCGCCGCGCAGCTGTCGGAGAAGTTCCGTAGCCGCGACATGAGCAAGGTTTATTGGGCCATTACCGTTGGTGTTCCCAACCCGCCCTTTGGCCAGATACGTTGCTGGATGGTGAAGGGCATTGAGGACGAGAACGAAGAAGACGGCTACCGCGTCATCCATCCCAAGGCCCGTGGCCGCCGCGACGCGGACCGCGAACGCATGTTCCGTTCGGCGCAGGGCGTCGAGGGCGCACGTCATTCGATCACGGACTATGCGGTGATCTCCACGGCAGGGCAGAAAGCAGCGTGGGTGGCGCTGAAGCCGGAAACAGGCCGCATGCACCAGCTGCGCTTTCATATGCTGGAAATGAATACGTCCATTCTCGGGGACTTCAAATACCAGTCCCGCCGCGAAGTGCCGCAGGGCCTTGCGCCCGGCATGCACCTTCACGCGCGCAGCCTCATCATACCGCGCCAGACTGGCAAGCCGATCAAGATCGTCGCGCCGCTGCCGCCGCACATGAAGCAGACTTTTGAATCCCTCGGCTTCCTCGAACAGGAAGCTGGCAAAGACCCATTGGCACCGTTCATCTGATGTCGGGTTTGAAGCTTGCCATATGGGACGTGGACGGAACACTCGTCGACAGCCGAACCTCAATTCATGAAATCATGGTTGAGGCCTTCACCCTATCGGCCCTGACGCCGCCGGAATATGATGCGACGCGCCGAATTGTCGGGCTCAGCCTGCATGAAGCCTGCGGCCAGCTTGCGCCAGACGCCAATGCCGCCGAGATCGACCGGCTGGTGAATGATTATCGCGAGTCCTGGGTTCGCGCTCGGGCCCGGCCAGATTTCACCCAGCCGCTTTATGATGGCGCGCTGGAAACGCTCGAAATGCTGCGCGAGGAAGGCTGGCTCATCGCGATGGCGACCGGCAAGACTCACAAGGGCATCGAAAGCCTTTTCGGGGCACACGATATCCAGCATTTCTTTGATACGGTCTGGTGCGCCGATGACGGCCCCGGCAAGCCGCATCCGCACATGGTGGAACAGGCAATGGGGGCCCTCGGCTGCGCGCCGCATGAAAGCCTCATGATCGGCGATGCCATCCACGACATTTCCATGGGCCGTGCGGCAGGCGTCTACACGCACGGCGTCAGCTGGGGCTTCGGCGCCGCCCACGAACTCGAAGAAGTCGGCGCCCACGAAATCCACCATGAGTTCGACACGCTCCGCAAAAGCCTGCTGGCGTTTGAGCCGGCCCTGTAGCACTTCCCCTCTTGGAAACCCGCCCTCATGGGCGTACATGCCCGGCCATGACTGACGAGACCGAGACCCAAGAGACCCCGAAGCCGAAACGCTTCTACGAGAGTGCCAAGCCGGAGCAGATCCCCGGCGGCTGGACCGTGGAACTGGATGGCCGCTCCATCAAGACGCCTGCGCGCGTCGCCCTGAAGCTGCCGACGGAAAAGCTGGCCAAGGCGGTTGCCGCTGAATGGAATGCGCAGGACGCAGAGATCGACCTGATGTCGATGCACCTCACGCGGCTTGCCAATGTTGCGATCGATCGTGTGCCGGAGACCCGTTACGAGATGGCGGATGAACTGGCCCGCTATTGCGAGACCGATCTTGTCTGTCACATCGCCGAGGAGCCCGAGGAACTGGCTGAGCTGGAAGAGGCCCATTGGGCCCCGCTGCGCGCCTGGGCCGGACAGGCGCTGGATGTGATCCTCGTGCCGGTCGAAGGCATCATTGCCTCGCCCCAGCCGGATGCTTCGCTGGAAGCGGCGCGGACCTATGCGCTCGGTCTTGATGACTTTGCCCTGACAGGCCTCCTGTTCGGATGCGGCCTTTACGGGTCTGCCGTGCTCGCCATGGCCGTGGTCGAGGGCGAACTGACGGCGACCGACGCGTTCGAGGTCGCCCGCATTGACGAGGCCTGGCAGGCCCAGCACTGGGGCGAAGACGATGAAGCCAAGGCCGCCACGGCGCTGCGCCGCATCGAGGCCAAGGCGCTGGAAACCTGGCTCGTCGGCCTCGGCTGATCGCCCTGTGCAACAGCGCGCACCCGCAGTTGAACGAAGATGAACCGCAGCGAAACCTGCGATGAACGCCGCGCTCAGGCCGTGTTCCTGTGGCGCGTGGTCTGCTCGGCACATGATGAAGAAAATCATGAATGTCCGAGTGGCTGCCGTTGCCCTTGCTGCGTCCGCCCTCATCGCCGCCCCCGCAATGGCCGACCCGGCCCGGGGCAGCATCGCCCAACTTGAGACCCGGCTTGGTGCGACAGGCCTGTCGATCCAAATCGGCCACAATGCCCCGACGGGCCGTCATGGCCGGTATCGCGCCAATCAATGGGGCCAGTCGCTCCGGCAGGAACGCCAGCTGCGTCGCAACGCCGTTCAGGCCTGCCGCGCCGCGATCAGTCGCACGGCATGGCGGGCCGGCTTCCACGATGTCGATTTCGATGATGACCGCCGAATCCAGCAGATCGGCCCGAACGGCTTCCGCATCCGCTTTGATGATGTGGAATTCGAGAACCGCCGCCGCGAGCGGGAACGCGACGTCACCTGTCTCGTTCGGCGGGGACAGGTCGCCCGGCTCGACGGTATTCCGCAAACGGGTCAGGCGCGCAATCGCGGCCAGAACGGCCACAGCCGCTACGGCTACTGACGCAACGGCACCCCTGGCGGCGGGCCGACCAGAATGATCGCCCTGCCGCGGCGCCCCGGACCAGACATCCGGGGCGTTTGCGTTTTCAAGGGCCTAACGCCGCACTTGCCTTTGTTGCGCTGCCGTATAATCACGGGGGAGCAAACAGAAACAGAAGGCCGGGAGAGCCCCATGAAGGACGTGATCGAAGCGCTGGAAGCCAAACGCGAAGAGGCCCGTCAGGGCGGTGGCGCTGCAAGAATCGAACGCCAGCACGCCAAAGGCAAGCTCAGCGCGCGGGAGCGTATCGAAGTGCTGCTGGATGAAGGCAGCTTCGAAGAATACGACATGTTCGTTGAGCATCAGTGCTCCGATTTCGGCATGGATGAGCAGAAGATCCCCGGCGACGGCGTTGTCACCGGCCAGGGCACCATCAATGGCCGCCTCGTCTATGTCTTCTCGAAAGACTTCACCGTCTTCGGCGGCTCCCTGTCGAAAACCCATGCCGCCAAGATTGTGAAGGTCCAGAAGGCCGCCGTGATGAATGGCGCGCCAGTGGTCGGCATCTTCGATGCGGGTGGCGCGCGCATCCAGGAAGGCGTCGACAGCCTTGCCGGCTATGCCGACATCTTCATGGAAAACGTCCTCTCGTCCGGCGTGATCCCCCAAATCTCCGTCATCATGGGCCCGTGCGCCGGCGGCGACGTCTATTCGCCTGCGTTGACCGACTTCATCTTCATGGTGAAGGACACGTCCTACATGTACGTCACCGGCCCGGACGTGGTGAAGACCGTGACGAACGAGGAAGTCACCCACGAATCCCTCGGCGGGGCATCCGTCCATGCGGCCAAGTCCGGCGTGGTCGATGGCGCGTTCGAGAACGACATCGAGGCGCTGGTCCAGATGCGCCGCCTGATCGACTTCCTGCCCGGATCGAACCGCGAAGACCCGCCGGTCCGCACCGTCTATGATTCCGCCGAGCGCGTGGAAGACAGCCTCGACACGCTGATCCCGCCCAACCCGAACTCGCCCTACGACATGCGCGAGCTGATCGAGAAAGTGGCCGATGAAGGCGACTTCTTCGAGATCAGCCCGAAATTCGGCGCCAACATTCTCTGTGGCTTCGGCCGCATTGAGGGCTCCACCGTGGGCTTCGTCGCCAACCAGCCGATGACTTTGGCCGGCGTTCTGGACATCGACGCCTCCCGCAAGGCGTCGCGCTTTGTCCGCTTCTGCGACTGTTTCAACATTCCGGTTGTCACCTTCGTGGACGTGCCGGGCTTCATGCCGGGCACCAAGCAGGAATATGGCGGCCTCATCAAGCATGGCGCGAAACTTCTGTTCGCCTATGCCGAGGCCACCGTGCCCAAGGTCACTGTCATCACCCGCAAGGCCTATGGCGGCGCCTATGACGTGATGAGCTCCAAGCATCTGCGCGGCGATGTGAACTATGCTTGGCCGACGGCCGAGATCGCCGTGATGGGCGCCAAGGGCGCGGTCGAGATCATCTTCCGCAAGGATCTTGGCGACGAGGAAAAGATCGCCGCGCACACCAAGATGTATGAGGACAATTTCGCAAACCCCTATGTTGCCGCGCGCAAGGGCTATATCGACGACATCATCATGCCGCACTCAACCCGCCGCCGCATCGCCAAATCCCTCCGGGCCCTGGCCAACAAGCAGCTGGAAAACCCGTGGAAGAAACACGACAATATTCCGTTGTGAGGTCGGTTGATCCAGTTAGAAAGACAAGTAGATATCCTAGCGCGCCTGATCGAACGATCGCGCGCGTATTTCGACTTGTACAAATTTATCGAAGGTAGCGATTATCGTCCGCAGATAATCGATCAGATGAATGAATACTTTTGGTTCTTTCGATTCCAGGGGCACATTTTGAGGTATGTGCTCATTGTTGAACTGGGCGCGTTGTTCGAGAAAACGAATAAAAGTGTGTGTTTCCAGTCTGTGTTAGAACGTGTGAAGTCCCGGATTCATCACGTTAAACACGCGGAACTCACGCAAGTGCTTGAGGACACTCACGTAGTTTCAAGTAAGGTTAGCACCCTGCGCAATAAGGCTTTTGCTCATCGTGATTCACGATTGGATTTTGACGATGCATTTAAGGAAGCAGGTATCACGCTCAATGAAATTGAATCGTTGATTGAAGCGTCTAAGGCATTGGCAGATAAGCTTTGCGACGAGTTTGAAGTAAGACCGCCGGCTTTTACAACCGTTGAGACCATCGGCGATTGCAAGCGGCTTTTTAGACAGCTTGGAAGCGAAGTGTAGGCGAGGTTCGTCTAGTAATGCATTGGCCTCGCACTGCTCGTTACTAGTCATCCCGGAATTTGCGCAGCAAACATGCGGGACCCAGTTTTCGCAATCCCGCGCTCGTGCCTCGACTTCGCTCAGCATGAGCGCTCGGCAAGGAACGGTACGTTCAGGTGTAACCGACAAAAGATCAGCCAGTTGACCTCAACCTAGGTTGAGCAATTACAACACGGCCTTACTCTCAGCATGCGCATGAAAGGCCCGTCCATGATCCTTAACCAGATTACCATTCCCTGCCTCGATTACTCCGCCAGCGTTGCTTTTTATGAGGCGCTGGGCATGGTGCGGATTGTGGAGGCTCCGCCGCGCTATGCCCGGTTCGAGAGCGCGGATGGCAGCGGCGCGACCCTGTCGCTCCATACGGTCAGCGCGCCGGTCGGCGCGTCTGTGGGCTCCGGCACGGTGATCTATTTCGACCATCCCTCCGCCGACGCGCTGGATGCGCATGTCGAAGCGTTGAAAGCGCAGGGGCTTGTCTTAGACAGCCCACCGACTGACGAATCCTGGGGCTGGCGCGAGGCGCGGCTGCGCGACCCGGCGGGCAATGAAGTCTGCCTGATGTTCGCCGGAAAGGCTCGCCGCTTCCCGGACTGGCGCGTGGATGGTCGCACCGGCTGAGCCGTTTGAGCGCACGCGGCCAGGCGTGAGGATACGCCCGGCCGTCGCGCATTCAGATCTGCGGCGAAGGCGTCAGCGCTTCTTCTTCTCGACGCCCAGCATGGAGTCGGCTTTCAGCGTCGGGTTCGACGCATTGGTCTTGGGCTTTTCCGCTTTCGGTTTGCGGATTTCCTTGTTCGACTTCTTCTGACCTTTGGCCATGAGGGTCTCCTTTGGCTTGCGCCATTTGGTGCGACGCAGGAAACCGGGCGCCGGCGATCCGGGCAGAAACAGTCATTGCAGAGGGACTTGCCGGACAGGTGCACCCGGAATGGCGCAGCGGCATGCGAGTCAGATAGGCGCGCATTGCAGCGAATGTAAGGCGTGTCCACGCGGCGGGGTTTCGCGCCTTCGGCTAAGCCGCGCCGATCCGCCCGCGCTGATGCTTCGACTTCGCTCAGCATGAGCGCTATAGGGCGGGCGATGCCTGATGGACTCATCCTGAGCGAAGTCGAAGGATGACTGGTTGCGGTCAAGCCCGCATCCGGATCCCGGATGAATCCTGCAGATTTTGCGGGATGACAAGATTGGTAGCTGACGGAGCGCAATCCTGTCCCCCCCTCAAATCAGCCCATCCTGCCGCAGGCATTGCCCCGAAAATAAACTTGTCCTCCCCCTCTGTGGACGGATGTAGAATAGGCGGTGATGGACTGCTCGCTGTTCTCCCCCATTCAGAACCTGCCCTGGTATCTCTACCCGGTCTGGCCATTGATCTTCTGGCGCATCCAGCGCCTGAAGGCATGGTTCCGGCGCGCGGGCGGGCCGGGCTCGCAAATGCTGTGGGGCGTGGACGCGCGGGGCAGGGTGACCATCCTGGCCCTGTCGGACGATTTGTCAGGTCGCAAACGCGCGCCATTGCCGGAGGCGGAGCCGTCGCGCGCCCTGCATGCCGCGCTGAGCGGGGAATTGCTGGATGCCAGCCCCGCCGTGTGCCGCGCGAAAGGGCCCGGACAATGGCGCGATGGATGCGTCCACTCATGGGCCGTTTATGGACCAGTTATGGACACGTACGGCGCCATATTGCCCTTGCCGGACACCTGACCCGGCCTTTTCCTCCCGACATTTCCATCCTGACCTCCAAGCGCCTTCACGGGCGTCGCCTCTGTTGGCGCATGGCCCCCGATCCGCCCGGTGCGGCGGGGCGCACTTAAGGCTGTTTTTTTTGAAGTTTCGGCTATAGTAGGTGCCAGTCCCGCAACACGAACTGGAATATCTGCTGCATGAAAGCCGCCCCGCACCCTCAACAAGCGCTCCGGCTGGAAACCCTTCGCAAGTATGAAATCCTCGATACGCCGCGCGAGACGGACTTCGATGAGATCGTGGAACTGGCCTCGAAGATCTGCAATGTGCCGATCTCGGTGGTCAATCTGATCGATGAAGACCGCCAATGGTTCAAGGCCGAAGTCGGCATTGGCGCGCGCGAAACCCCGCTGGTCACCTCGATCTGCTCGCACGTCGTGCTCAGCTCCGACTTTGTCGAGATCAACGACACCCACAAGGATCCCCGCACGGCCGACAATGAACTCTGCATGCCCGCAGATGGCTTGCGCTTCTATGCCGGCGCGCTGCTCAAGGCGAAGAATGGCATGCCAATCGGAACGCTCTGCGTGCTGGACAACAAGCCCAATGCGCTGAATGATTTCCAGAAGGCTGCCCTTCACACGCTTGCCCGCCAGGTGATGCGCGAACTGGATCTGCGCCTCGCGCTGAGGGAGCAGAAAGTCCTGCGCAACGAGATCGATCACCGCGTCAAGAACTCCCTCCAATCCGTCGCCTCGCTTGTGCGGGTCTACAAGGGCCGCGCGGAACGGGGCGAGGATATGGCTGACGCCTTTGACGCCATCGGCCGCCGCATCGAAGCCACCGCTGCGCTCCACCAGATGCTGCATGACTCGCCGCTGGATGATGCCGTCATGATGGATGACTTCCTCAAGGAAATTGCCAGCCTGCTGCAGGATTCCGCGCCAGACAATGTCACCATTTCCTGCGACGCATCGCCGGTTGCCATCTCGACCTCGGTGGCCAGTTCCATCGCTGTTATCGTCAGCGAGTTCGTGGCCAATTCGATCAAGCACGCCTTTGTCGACGGCCAGTCCGGCCATGTCGCCATTTCCGGCAAGTCCCTGGCGGACGGCACGCTCGAAATCACCTGCGAGGACAATGGCGACGCAAACCCGGAATCGACCGCCGCCAAGACATCCGCCAGCGGGCTCGGCAAGCGCATCATGAAAGCGTCAGCCAGCCAGATCGGCGCGACGTTAGAAAACGGTCCGGGCCCCAAAGGCTATCGGATGGTGTTGACCCTTCCAGGATGAGCCCGCTCGCACCTCTTGTTGGCTTACGCGTTGGCAATGAACCGGCTCTCTCAGGCGCTTGAATGACAGCTGGAACTGCTAAAACTTGTCCCTGCGCGACGCAGATGCTGGTGAGTGGGGCTCATTCTGTAGTAAATGCAGCAGAACGCGAGGCGCGGACGTCGCTGAGTGAGGGCCGGCTGCCTCGGAACAACAAGCTTGTGGGAGCGCCCACAACTCAATCGCTGTGATCCGGGTTGTGTTGAAAATACTGCAGAATTAGCGAGTGGATAACAGAAAAAGCACGCGAGAGGGGCGCCGCCGGGAATCAGCGACATATATTGTTCTTAAGGCTCGGTTATGCATTTGTGCCGAACACGATGGTTAAGGCGGGTTGGCCATCCGTTGTGTCCAGTTTAGGACGCCATCGAACAAGGGGGACGAAAGCGCGATGCTCTCAGACTTGATATCATCTGAACTGCCTTATCTGCGGCGCTATGCGCGCGGACTGATGGGAGAACAGCAGAACGGCGACGAAGCTGTTGAGGATATGATCGAGTCGTTGATCTTCCGGATCTCGGTCGCTCCCGACCTCAAGTTCCAGAAGGCAGACCTGTTTGCCGAGCTCGACAAATCGATCAGCAAGAGCGTTTCTGAACTGTCCGACGAGACTGGTATTGCCAAGATCATGAATGCCATGACCACACTTCAGCGGCGCGCGCTGTTGTTGACGGTTGTGGAGGGCTTTTCCGTTCAGGAAGCCGCCCGAATTCTGGCCGTGACGATCACCGATATCGAAGACATGCTCAGGGAAGCGGAAACAAATATCGCCAATGAGGTCAGTACAACTGTCCTGATCATCGAAGACGAGTCGATGATTTCCTATCAATTGTCGCAGATCGTCAAAGAGGCTGGCCATGAAGTCGTCGGAATTGCAACGACGCAGACCGAGGCGGTCGAACTGGCAGCAGAACAGACGTTTGGACTGATCCTGTCAGATTTGCGCCTCGCCGACGGATCCGTTGGAATTGACGCTGTGAAGGAAATCTTCGCGAACATGAATTCCGAAGTGCCGGTCATCTACATCACCGCCTATCCGGAAATGTTGCTACAGGGGCAGGACAACGAGCCCTCTTATCTGATCCCGAAGCCGTTCGAGCCACTGCATGTGCGCACGGTGGTGGATCAGGCGATTCTTTCCGCGTTTCTTGGGCAGGAAACGGCCTGACTTGCGCTTGGGCAAATCAGGCCTGATCCGGTTTTAGAATGAGACCCTGATCCCCATGCGAATGTTGCGGCCCGGTGCCGGAACCGCATCCTTCAGAACTGACGTCGAATACCGCACTTCCTCGTCTGTCAGGTTGCGGCCTTCCACGAACAGCTGTGTGCCATCCTTGCCAAAGCCAGCTTCAGCCAGATCAATTGTCGCGCGAAGGCCCGTCGTGACATAGCCATCGGTAGGCAGAATACCTGCACCTGGATCATCCTGGTCGGCTGCCGCCGTCAGGGTCCAGCCTGCAGACCAGAGACCCCAATCAGCGTCCAGGGCCGCATGGAATGTGAGCGGCGGCAGATAAGGCACGTTGTTGCCATCATCCAGTTCGCCTTCAACAATATCCAGGCTGGCCGAGGTCACCCAGCTGGCACCGAGCAGACCCTCCGGGAACCGAGCTTCAGCCTCAATCTCTGCACCCGTGAACTTCGCGCCCTGTTGCTGGAACAGGAAGACCGGAAGTTCATCCAGCTCATCAACTTCCAGTCCATCTTCTATCGCGACGCCCGGCGTCAGATAGATGAAGCCGTCGAAGTCCGCATGAAAAACGTTGCCGCTGATGCTGAAGAGATCATTTTCCCAGCGGAGCGAGGCTTCGATATTCGTGCCTTTCTCCTTGTCGAGTGAGGAGTCACCGATTTGATATTGGCTCGTCGCAAGGTGTGGACCATCAGCGAACAGTTCGCTTTCATTTGGTGCGCGCTCAGTATAGCTGACCTGACCGCCGATCCACCAGCCTGATGCCACATGCCTGTGGCCACCAGCGGATGCGCTGAACAGATCGAAGCTCCGTTCGCCCTGAACATCATTGTCGAGCTCGGTACTGTCGAAGCGAAGCCCCCCTTCCAGAACCGAATAATCGTCCAATTGCAAGGTCTCGAACACGAAGGCACCGAACGTCTTCGTTGAAGTGGGAGTCAGGAAGGCTTCGTCGCCATCTGCGCTGAAGTCCTTATCGAGGAATTGGACACCGGCTGCACCCTCGATCTCACCAAATTGATGACCGAGCTCCAAGCGTCCTTCCGTCCCCTCCGTCGTGAACTTCGTTCCGGGTTCGCCTGGGCCTTCGAATTCGACATGCTCATAGTCAGCATAGGACAAATTCCCCGAGATACGGGTCAGAGGGCCCGCATCCAGCTTCGCGCCACCCCGAATATCATAACGGGTCTGTTCCAGATCGATAAACGGGGATTCTTCCTCGTGGCTTTCCTCTTCCTCATGGTCCTCATCGTCGTGCTCTTCTTCCTCATGCTCATCATGTTCGTGGCCTGAAACGCCATAGCTCGACATTTGCTGACGCAGGGCGAAGCCGAGGAATGCGTCGTCGCCAACCCACGAGATGCCGGCTGAGTAGGTTTCAGACTGAAGGAAGGAGTTCTCCATCGTGTCGCGGACTTCTTCATGCTCCTCGTGCTCTTCGTGTTCCTCTTCGCTCTCTTCTTCATGCTCGGCTTCTTCAGCCGCGCGTGCAGCAGAAGATTCGGCAAAGCCCGGAATATCGTAGTCGCCGAAGTCACGTGCAGAGGCTGATAGTGTCAGCACAAGCGGGCCCGTCGCAAAGCGTGCCTTTCCGCCCGCCTCTGTACCTTCATTCACACTATTGTTCGCGGCGAAGCCCTCAAATGACACCGGTTCATCCGGCTGGCTTTCGACGATCAGGCCGTCAATGACATTGACAACGCCGCCAATTGCCTGGCCGCCATAGGCCAAAGCCGCCGGACCGCGCAGGATTTCAATCTTCTCGGCGTCGATACCGTCAGTTGCGACCTGATGGTCCGGCGAGGCGGCAGAGGCATCGAGCGCGCCGATTCCATTCGTCAGAACCAGGACGCGCTCAGCGCCAAGACCCCGCAAGACCGGGCGGCTCGCGCCTTGCCCGAAAAAGGTCGTGGACACACCGGCTTCTCCAGCCAGTGTGTCGCCGAGTGTGCCGGAGAGCTTCTCGATGATTTCTCCGCGATTGATCGCGGTGACGTTACCGACCATTTCGTCGGTGTCCCGTTGAGGGCCGACGCCGGTCACAATGACCGTATCAAGTGTCTCGGGGGCGTCCTGAGCGAAGGCAAGGGGGCTGACGCCCAGCATTAGCGATGCCGCAACGACGCGGCGGGAGATATGGGATTTCATGTTCCGGGAGTCCTTCAGACAATAGGGAATGCCACCCGCAGGCGGCAGAATTGGTCGCTATTGCTGAAGGGAAGGCGGACTTCGCGGCGGTGGGGCGCGGCCGGGCGGCCGGGTCCATGTTGGCTGCGAAAATTGCGGCTCGGTGACCTTGGTTTCGATTGCGTAAATATACGGACTGGCCGGCACATCCGGCAGTACGATTTGAATGCTCGCCACAGCAGTCAGGTCGCAAGTAACCCCGTAGTGATCGTGCGGCTGGTCGGCATGCGCCGCGGCATGCCCCAGCGCCAGCGCCTGAACGAAAACGAACAGGGCTGCGAGGAATGCCAAACGGTGTGTATGAGACGGCCGGACGCGCATGGTTATTCTGTTACATTTTCGTGAGCTGAGCCGCAAGCACCAACGCACGTAAAAACATTACGATCCGCACTTCCTGCTTCAGCTTTCACGCTTCAGTAACCAAGGCAGCCCATCTTCGCGAAAGTTAATGAAAAGCCTTGAGCTGTTAAGAGGATGTAGCATGTCGAAAAATGCTGTGCGCTGGGGCGCAGATGTTGGTTGCCAGAGCAAAGTCAAGCCGCTGGAAATCCGCAACGACCTTTCCGATCATGGGCTGAAGGGCAAGCGCGCCCAAGGGTATTTGGGGCTGAATCGCCAATTCACGAAGGTGACAGCGAAGAAGGACGGCCGCGACGGCCTCCCGGCGTCTGATGCGTCGACCCCTGATCAGTGGAGTGAATGCGAGCAGCAGATCGCTGAACGCGCAGAAGACGTGCGCCGCGGTCTCGGGACATGGCTGACCACGACGGCGGCGTCGGTGCGCAATTACATCAGCGACTATACGCCGATAGATATTTATCCGGACCAGCTGCGCGAGGCGATCAAGTCCGAAGAGAACGAATACCGTCACTACGAGCTGGACGATGTGCATGATGCGAAGGAGACGCATTCGGCAGCAATCATCGAGCTTCAGCAATTCAAACTGCGTCATGGAGACCGGATCGGGGATCGCACGCCGGACATCAAGAAGAACATCGAACAAGCAGTTGCGATCCTGATCTTCATCATGATCCTTGAGGGCGGTTTCAACGCACTTCTGTTCAAGGACGCGCAGTCCAATGGCCTGATGGGCGGCCTGATGATTGCCTTCGGCGTGTCTTCGGTAAATGTCGTGTTTGGCGTGATCGCAGGCTTCTTTGGCCTGCGCTATCTGAACCATCCGGCGCTTCCGGCGAAGATCATGGGCGGTACCATAGCGATGGTCTTCGTCCTGGCCGGCATCTTCCTCAATTTCTTTGTCGCGCATTTTCGCGACGCAGTCGAAACGGGACTGCTTGCGGCGACAGAGGCGGGGACGCTCGGAACCTTCTCAATGTTCTCGATTGCGCCCGGCGACGTCGTCATGTCGATGTTCCCGAACATCTTTGGCCTGGAAAGCTTCCTCGCCCTTGGCCTGCTCTTCATGGGGCTCGCTGTGTTCGGGCTGGCTGTGTATGAAGGCTATGACCGAATTTCCGATCGCTACCCTGGCTATGGCCGTGTCTGGCGCAAGGAGCGCCGCGCCTATGAGCGTCGCCAGGAAGTTCGTAATGGCGTGCGGGATGATCTGTCCGATTATTTCTCTAGCTGCCGTCTGTGGTTTGAAACTCAGCAATCCCGCCACGTCTCAGCCAAGCGTGAGATCGAAAAGGCCATGAACCTGCTCGAAACCCGCCGCGATTATGCGTCTGCGATTGCAGCCCGCGCCGCCGATCAGGAGCGCAGCCTGAAAGTCGCCTATCGTCAGGCCCATCGCCGTGCGCGCAACGCCAATCGTGACCGTCTGGGTGATCAGGCCCCGTGCCCGGAATATTTTAGTGAAATCGTCACACCACAATTGCCGCCGTTCGACTATTCCAAGGAGCGGGATCAGGCGAACAAGGCGATTGCAGCGATTGACAACAATATCAAAGCGCTGAACCAGACCCGCGAATGGCTTGAACAGCACATCCAGCAGGTCCAGAAAGGCCTGTCCTCAATCGAGAAGAAAGTTGCTGACGAAATCGGCAAAGTCCGCGAGGCCAAGGGATCTACGCATGTTCCCGTGGACCAGGCTCGCCGGGCCTAGAAGGAGACATAAGGGATGCCACGTCGCAGAAGTGACAAAGGCCCATGGTTCTGGCGTGGAATGATTGCGCTGATGCTGGGTGTCGTATTTGCCTTGTTCGCCGTTGTGGCGTTCAATCAGCCGCCATCCCTGATGGCTGATTCCAGCTGCCGTATGGACCGCAAGGACCCGGCCCATACGATCATCCTGATCGACCAGTCAGACCCGTTCAATCCGAATGATCTGGATTGGGTCTATGAGTTCGTGGACGCTGAAGCCCGCGCCCTGCCCAAATACGGACGTTTGACGGTCATGACGCCGAACGCGGCAAGCCCTTATGATCCAAAGCTTGTTTACTATGCGTGTTCGTCGGGGAGCGCTGCAGAGGCCAACCCGATCTTCCAGAACCCGAAAATGATCGAGCAAACTTGGCAGACCCAGTTCTATGCGCCGCTTCTGGAGAATGTTGAAGCAGCACTGACCGACACGCGCCAGCCGAGTTCTCCGCTCGTTGAAGCTGTGTACTCGATCGCCGACCGCGCCGATTTCCAGGCTGGTGAAACCAATCGCCGGATCGTGCTGGTCTCCGACCTGATGCAGCATTCGGAAGGGTTCAGCTTTTACCGCCTCGGTGCCGATTATGAGGCCTATCTGGACTCAGATCTGGCCAAGATGAGTCCGGCTCTGGAAAACGTCGATGTCGTTGCCCGTATCGTGCCACGTCAGATCTATGACCTGCCCATGGCCGACGTTAAGGCGTTCTGGCGTGCCTATTTCAGCGAGGCGGGCGCGGATTATGGCTCGGTGAACTGACTTCACCGACCCTATTTAGGTCTCGCGATCGAGGTTGTTTGGCCCTATTATTGCAAGCTGAAGCCCAAAGAAGGCGCAGTAAAGGGAAGAAACTTATGTTCAACCTCCGCAAAGCAAGTCTGGCCGCGATGGCATCGGCCGCGCTGTTGGCTGGGTGTTCGTCGGTTCCCGTGCCTGAGGAAGATGGCATGGCCAGCGGCGCCAGCGTGGTGACGCCGAAGCAGCAGGAATATCTGGCAGCGTTCAACGCGCCGCGCGGGCCGGTTCGTGCGACCCAGACCGGCATTCGCCCCGGATATAATTTTGTCGGCGTCGCCGAAACCGATCTCACCGAAACCCTTGAATGGCAGATCGTTGCGCCGAATGGGGTTGTGGTCGAGCAGGGGCGCACAATTCCCTACGGATTTGACAGCGGCTCCGGCGCCAACGTTCAACTGGTTGTGACCAGCGGACTACGCACGCCAGCGACCAACCTCGTGCTGGTTGTGGAGGGTGTTGGAAAGAGCCATCCATTTGACGTTTCGGAAGATATCTTCCGCGACCTCAAATACGATACGTTGAGATACTTCTACCACAACCGTGCCGGCGTTCCGATTGAATCCGAGCATGCTGGCGGCGAGCAGTGGGCGCGTCCGGCCGGACACGAAAAAGAAGTGCTGACCTGTTTCCATGGCAAGGACATGTACAAGATCAGCTGGCCCCGCTGTGACTATACGCTGGATGTCTCCGGCGGGTGGTATGATGCCGGTGACCAGAGCAAATATGTGGTGAATAGCGGCATCAGCGTCTGGACGTTGCTGAATGCCTATGAGCGCGGCACATCCGGATTTGAGGATGGCGCGACGAACATTCCGGAATCCGGTAACGGCCTGAATGACCTGTTGGATGAGGCGCGCTACAATCTCGACTACATGCTCGCCATGCAGGCGCCTGAGGGCGCAGAAGCCGCCATTGTCCAGGGCAACATGAAAGGCAAGTGGCAGACCAAGGCACCGAAGATGACGGATGTATCCGGTATGGTGCATCACAAATCTGGTAATACCGAGTGGCCATCGCTGCCGATGATGCCCCACAAAAATACTGGCCCCCGTGCCCTGTTCGCACCCTCCACGGCGGCGACCCTGCATGTGGCGGCCGTTGGCGCGCAGTGTGCCCGTGTGTTCCGCGGCGTCGATGATGCGTATGCCGACAAATGCCTCGCGGCAGCCAAGCGCGCCTATGCCGCGGCGCAGCGGATTCCAGATGCATATGCCTATGGAAATTTCCCCGGCACAGGGCCCTACGGCTCGACTGATATTCGAGGTGAGTTCTATTGGGCCGCCGCTGAAATGTACGTCGCTACAGGCGAAACCGCCTATGCCGATGACCTGAAGACCTATCAGGGCGAGCTGGACGCATGGCCAGTCAGCGGCCTTCAGGAGCCCAACTGGGGCGACACGATGGGCCTCGGTATTCTGTCGTTGGCGCGTGCTGCTCCGGACGAATCCCTGCGGAATGAGGCGGCTGAAGGTTTGCTGCAGACGGCAGATGCGTACCTCACTCAAATTCGGTTTGAAGGATACCAGATCCCCCTCAATCGCGGTGTCTGGCCGTGGGGATCGGTTGGAACTCTGGCCAATCGCGGTCTTATTCTTGGCACTGCCTACGACATGACCGGCAACGTTCAGTATCGCGATGGCGCGTTGGACCTGTTGGATTACATCCTTGGCCGAAACCCCCGCGATATCTCGTACATTTCCGGCCATGGTGAGAATGCCTTCAAGGCTCCGCATCACCGTCATTGGGCCGGCGCACAGTATCGGGGATTCCCGCTTCCGCCTCCGGGCGCTGTGTCGGGTGGACCGAACAACACCAATCCTGCTGGTCCGGTTTCCAGGGCCATTATTGACGAATGCCAGGCCCAGACCTGCTACGCCGACCACGTAGACGCGTATGAGCTGAACGAAGTGGCGATCAACTGGCAGGCGGCAACGTTCTGGCTGGCAGCCTGGGCCGACGACATTGACCGTGCGAAATAAGCGCTAGTCTTCGAAGACGCCGATGACCGGCACATGGTCTGAAGGTTTCTCGAGCTCGCGGGCCTTGCGATAGATCTCTACCGATTGGAGTCTGTCGCAAGCTTGGGGCGAGCAGAGCAGATGGTCGATCCGGATGCCGTGATCCTTTTTGAAAGCGCCGCCCTGATAATCCCAGAACGTGTACTGGTGTGCACGATTATCGGTCAGTTCAAAAGAATCCGCCAGACCCAGATATTTCAGTTTCCGGAATTCTGCGCGCGTCTGGGGCAGGGCGAGTGCGTCGTCCTGCCAGACGGTTTCGTCCCAGCAATCGGCAGGTGTGGGGATGCAATTATAGTCGCCGCAGAGGACGAAGGCTTCGTCCAGCTTGAGCAGCTCACGCGCATGCCGTTCCAGCGCGTCCATCCATTCCATCTTGTAGTCATACTTCGGGCCGGGGGCAGGGTTTCCATTCGGCAGGTATAAACCGCCCACACGGATTGGGGTGTCGCTGAGGATCAGCGCCTCGATATAGCGCGCCTGTTCGTCTTCGATCGTTGGCAACCCTTTGGTCACGTCTTCAATCTCGTGCTTGGAGAGTAGGGCGACGCCATTATAGCTTTTCTGGCCGAGAACAGCGCAATTCCAGCCGCTTTCCTCCAGCTCCATATAGGGAAATGCGTCAGTTTCGCATTTGATTTCCTGGAGGCAGACGACGTCGCAATTGATGGCGTCGAGGACTTCCAACACTGTGGGAAGCCGTGCCTTGATCGAGTTGACATTCCATGTGGCGATACGCATGGCTGTTCTTTAGCAGCTTCGTTCCATTGTTCCAGCGTGAGCTGCTGTATATATTCAGGGAATTCTTGAAGGAGAGAGGCATGTCGCCAAGCTGGATTCAATTGCTGATCGTCGTGGTCGTTGCCCTCCTTCTGTTCGGTGGTCGTGGTCGCATCTCCTCCATCATGGGCGATATGGCCAAGGGTATCGGGGCTTTTCGCAAGGGCCTGAAGGATGAGGAAGAGACCAAATCCGTCGACAATGACGACATGGTCAACGTCACCCCAAAGAAAGACGAGACGAAGGCCTCGTCATAAGCTGCCGAGTGGAGGGCGCTTAGCATGCTGCCCGGAATCGGGTTTTCCGAACTCCTGTTGTTGGGCCTTGCGGCGCTGATCATTGTCGGCCCCAAGGATCTGCCCATGATGATGCGCCGGGTTGGCCAGTTCGTCGGCAAGGGCCGCGCCATGGCACGTGAATTCCAGGCTGCCTTCGAAGATATTGCCCGCCAGAGCGAACTCGACGAACTCCGCAAGGAGATCGAGGACCTCAAGAAAGACAACACGATGCAGAAGGCGCAGGACGACCTCGCCGCCTTTGAGGCGGACGTGAATTCTGCGGTCATGGAAAAGAGCCCGCCGCCCAAACCCGCCGCGCCAGCAGTGGAAACAGCGCCTGAGCCGAATTCCCAGCCAGCAACACCACCGGCCTCGCCGAAAACCGGGGATGATGCTGCGTGACCCACGTGCCGCCGAAGGACGAACAGCCAGACTTCACCGATGATGAAGTCGAGGCGAGCCGGGCTCCGCTGCTGGAGCATCTGGTCGAGCTGCGCGCGCGCCTGATCAAGGCTTTGCTGGCGCTGTCGGTCGCCTCGATTGTCTGCTTCTTCTTCGCCGAGCCGATCTATGACTTCCTGCTGGCGCCATTTGCGCGCGTGGCCGAAGGCATTCGCGGGGCGCCGCTGGAGTTGATCTTTACTGGCCCGATGGAGTTCTTCTTTGCCAAGCTGAAACTCGCCGTATTCGCCGGCATTTTCCTGTCCTTCCCGTTTATCGCCTGGCAGGTCTACCAGTTCGTGGCACCGGGCCTCTACAAGAATGAGCGCGGGGCCTTCTGGCCGTATCTGGTCTTTGCACCCTTGCTGTTCACGCTCGGCGCGGCGTTTGTCTATTTCCTGATGCTGCCCATGCTGGCGCGGTTCTCGGTGTCGCAGGAGAATATCGACAGCACGGTCGCAACCATCAAATTGTTGCCCCGCGTATCGGAGTATCTCTCGCTGGTAATGGCGTTGATGCTGGCCTTTGGCCTGTCGTTCCAGCTGCCGGTGATCCTCAGCCTGCTGGGGCGGATCGGGATCGTTTCCTCTGACGCGCTCGCCAAGGGTCGGAAATATGCCATTGTCGGCATTCTCTGCTTCGCGGCCTTCTTCACCCCGCCCGATGTAATCTCGCAGATACTGCTGACCGTGCCGGTGCTCATGCTCTACGAAATCTCCATCTGGTGCGTGAAGCTGATCGAGAAGAAGCAGGCCGAAGAGGATGCTGCGAGGGAATAAGAAATTGTGCGGCGATTTCCCCGAGCAGGCCCAGGCGCACGCGCAGGACGCGGCCCCAAAGTCTGATTCCCAAAATGACTAAGCATATCCCCCGGTTGCAGGCAGGCCCGGCGCGGATTAGAGCAATGACCGACTGATCAGACAGGACCACGCACATGTTCGACATCCGCGCCATCCGCGAAAACCCCGAGGCTTTCCGCGCCGCCTGGAACCGGAAGAAGCCGGGCCTTGGCGATTCCGTGGATGATATTCTTGCGCATGACGGCGCCGTCCGCACGGCTGTGACCGACAAGCAGGAAGCCGAAAAGCTGCGCAACGAGACCTCCAAGCTGATCGGCCGGGCCAAAGCCTCGGGTGATGAGGCGGAGTTCGAGCGCCTGCGCAAGATCGTGGCCGACGCCAAGGACACGATCGAGGCCGCTGGCGAGCAGGAAGAAGCCGCCCGCAAGCTGCTCGACGATCTGCTCTATGGCCTGCCGAACATCCCGCTGGATGAAGTGCCCGAAGGCCAGGACGAAGACAGCAATGTCGAGCAGGCCCGCTGGGGCGAGCCGAAAACCTATGATTTCGAGGTGAAGGACCATGCCGATCTCGGCGAGGCCCTCGGCATGATGGATTTCGAGACGGCCGCCAAGATGAGCGGTGCGCGCTTTGTGCTGCTGAAAGGCAAGCTCGCGCGCTTCGAACGCGCACTCGCCGCCTTCATGCTGGACGTGCAAACCGAAGAGCATGGGTACACGGAATGCTCGCCGCCGCTGCTGGTCAAAGATCAGGCGCTCGTCGGCACAGGGCAGTTGCCGAAGTTTTCGGAAGACCTGTTCTTTGATCCGCAAATTCATGCGGAAGACTTGGCTCGAGCTCATCACGCCTTGAAGAGCCTCTACGAAAACCATGATTCTGAGGCTGCAGAAAATTTGGCAGTTAACGAAATGCTTCGCCTCAATCAAGGCAAGACTAAATACCTTATCCCCACGGCCGAAGTTCCGCTGACGAACATTGTCCGCGAAAGTATCATCGAGCCGGGCGAGCTGCCAAAGCGCTTTACCGCCCACACGCCGTGCTTCCGCTCGGAAGCGGGCAGTGCAGGCCGCGACACCAAGGGCATGATCCGGTTACACCAGTTCAACAAGGTCGAGATGGTCTCTGTCGTCGCGAATGAGGAAGAGGGACTGGCGGAACTGGAGCGCATGACCGAATGCGCCGAAGCGATCCTGAAAAAGCTCGACCTGCCATTCCGCCGCATGCTGCTCTGCGCAGGCGACATGGGCGCAGGGGCGCGCAAGACCTATGACCTCGAAGTCTGGTTGCCGAGCCAGGACACCTATCGCGAGATCAGCTCGTGTTCCTATTGCGGCGACTATCAGGCCCGACGCATGAGCGCGCGCTATCGCCCGGAAGCTGGCGCCAAGCCCGAATTCGTCCACACGCTGAACGGCTCCGGCCTCGCGGTCGGACGCACCTTGGTGGCCATCCTCGAGAACTACCAGAATGAAGACGGCTCCATCACCGTGCCGGAGGCGCTGCACGGATACATGGGGGGGCTGAAGGTGATTTCGGCATGAGAATCCTGCTGACCAATGATGATGGCATCAACGCGCCGGGCCTTGCTGTGCTGGAAGACATTGCGCGGGAAATTTCTGACGATGTCTGGATCGCCGCGCCGGAAGAGGAACAGTCCGGCAAGGGCCGCGCCATTTCGCTGACCCATCCGGTCCGTACGCGCGAAGTGGGCGACAAGGCCTGGGCCGTGGCGGGCACGCCGTCCGACTGCGTCCTGCTGGCGACGCACAATCTGATGCCAGAGAAGCCGGACCTTGTGCTGTCCGGCGTCAATCGCGGCCAGAACATTGCCGAGGATACGAGCTTCTCCGGAACGATCGCCGCGGCGCTGTTCGGCATGCAGCTCGGCATTCCCTCCATCGCACTCAGCCAGTCGCAGAGCTTCCGCGAGCGCGGCTCCCTGCCTTGGGACACCGCCCGGGCTTGGGGCAGCAAGGCGATCAAGCCGCTGATCGAGCATGGTTGGCCTGGCGATGCGGTGATGAATGTGAACTTCCCGGATGTTGAGCCCGATGAGGTGAAGGGCATCCAGATCACCCGTCAGGGCTTTCGCGACGAATCGATCATCCATACCGACCGCCGCGAAGACCTGCGCGGCAATGATTATTACTGGATCGGGTACAAGGGCAAACTCTCCAAACCGGATGCTGGCACCGATTTGCGGGCGATCTATGACGGCTATGTCTCCATCTCCCCGCTTCATGTGGACTTGACGCATGAAGTATTCCTCCGGACGCTGCGGGAGCTATGGAAGACCTGATTACCGATCCATTCCGTGCCGCCCGACTTGTCCTGCGCTTGCGTCAGGAGGGGGTCACGGATGATGGCGTGCTGAGAGCGATGGAAACGGTCGACCGGGGAGCCTTTGTCGATGATCCCGCCCTGAAAGACCTTGCCTTTGCTGACTGCGTGGTGCCCATCCCGTGCGGCCAGACAATCCCGCGCCCGGCGGCGACCGGGCAATTGCTTCAGGCGCTGGGCCTCGGCCGCGAGCGCAAGGCGCGTCTTCTGGTGATTGGCATGGGGTCTGGATATATCGCCGCATTGGCCGGTCAGCTTGCCGCGGATGTGTTTGGCGTCGAGCGGTACAACAAGCTGACCGATCATGCGCGCCAACGGATTGTGAGCCTTGGCCTCGACAATCTTGCGGTGCGCTACGGCGATGGCCTGCTCGGCTGGGCTGAACGCGGGCCATATGACCGCGTCCTCATCACGGGGCTAGTGGATGCGATCCCCCAGGCTCTGTTCGACCAGCTCAAGCCCGGCGGATTGGTGATCACACCGATGCAACACGAAGGGCGCCAGCAGATTGCGCGGATGGCGCGCGACGGCACAACTGAATGGTTCGGCCTGTCGCATGAGTTGGCGCCTATGGTGCCGGGAAGTTCCCAGGCGCTATAGTTGCAGTGGTTTCATCTGCAGGGCTTGTTTGCCAATGCAACTGCCCACAGCTATAGGAGCAACACATTTTCAGGGGTCTATGGGAGAGAACCAAATGCTGACCAGACTTGCCACGCTGACCGCAGGCGCCGCCATTGTAACACTGCCGGCCTTGGCGCAGGCCGCGCCAAGCGCGTCGGGTCCGAGCATCATGAGCCAGGTGCTACTGTTCCTGCCGCTGATCCTGATCTTCTACTTCCTGCTGATCCGCCCGCAGCAACAGCGCGCGAAGAAGCACAAGGCCCTGATCGAGAACATCAAGAAGGGCGATACGATCGTCACGTCCGGCGGCATCGTCGGCAAGGTGACCAAGGCGGGCGACGAGGAAGTCACGGTCGAACTGGCCGAAGGCGTTCGCGTCCAGATCATCAAGCAGATGGTGATCGACGTTCGTGGCAAGAACCAGCCTGTCGCCGCCAACGATTAAGGGCCTGCAGGGCCCGCTTGCGGCCCTTCGCATGACAAGGAATTCCGCATGCTTCAGTTTCCACCTTGGAAGGTCGCGCTTGTTCTTCTGACACTGGCATGGGGTGTCGTCATGGCGCTGCCGAATGTCGTGAACATGGATGATGCGCCGGGTTTCATGCCCAAAAAGGGCGTTAATCTCGGCCTAGACCTTCAGGGCGGCGTTTACCTGATGATGGAAATCAATCCAGACGAGGTGATTGCCAACCGTCTGGAAGTGTTTGCCGGTGATGTGCGCAGCGCGTTTACCAATGTGACGCCGTCCGAGCGTATTGGCCATCTGCCAGACGTGAAGGGGCGCCAGCTGGAGATTACGCTGACGCGTCCTGACGCCGAAGGCAACTTCCCGATGGACGAGGCGCTCCGTCGTATGCGCAAGCTGAACGGCAATGTGGAAGGCGCGATTGGCGGCGCGAAGACGTACGAAATCGAACAGCTCGGCACAGACCGGATTCTCGTCACGGTTCCCGCCGCATCAGAAGAAGCGTTGATGAAAGACGCGCTGGGCAAGACGATGACCATCGTTCGTCGCCGCGTCGATCCCGACGGTGTTTCCGAAATCTCGATCACGCCGCAGGGCAATGACCGGATCATTCTTGAGGCGCCAGGCGAGCCCGACCCGCAACGCTTGAAGGATTTGCTCAGCCGTGACGGCAAGATGACGTTCAATCTTGTTGATGACAGCCCATCCGCGATCACCTCGGCGCAGGCAGGCGTGGCGCGCGCGGGCTATCGCTTGCTGGAAGGGCCGACGACCGGGGCGCTGCTTGTGCGGAACATTCCGGAAGTGACCGGCGCAGATATTGCCAACGCAGCGCAAGGTTTTGACGAAGGTAACCGGCCACAGATTACGTTCCGCCTCAACAGCAATGGCGCCCGGAAATTCTACGACACGACCCGCAACAATTCCGGCAAGCTTTTTGCGATTGTTCTGGATGATGTGATCATGTCAGCGCCGCGCATCAATGAACCGATCCCCGGCGGCAATGTTCGCATCACGGGTGATTTCACCCAGGAAGAGGCTCAGGACCTTGCCGCGATCATCGAGGCTGGTGAAATGCCAGCCAAGGTCCAATTCCTGGATCAGCGCACGGTCAGCGCCACGCTGGGGCATGACTCCATTCGCGCCGGTACACGTGCATCCATGATCGGCCTCGCGCTTGTGGCGATCTTCATGATCATTGCTTATGGCCTGATGGGAGGTTTTGCCGTTGGCTCGCTTGCGGCGAACATCGTTCTGATTCTTGGGGCGCTCTCTGGGCTCGGCGCTACGCTGACCCTGCCGGGTATCGCAGGCATCATCCTGACCATCGGTATGGCGGTCGACGCCAACGTGCTCGTGTTTGAACGTATCCGCGAAGAACAACGCAATGGGCGCTCTCCCCTCACGGCCGTTCAGGCCGGGTATGAACGTGCCTTTTCGACCATTCTCGATGCGAACGTTACAACCCTGATCGCCGCCATCATTCTCTACCTGCTCGGTTCAGGACCGGTGAAAGGCTTCGCCGTGACGTTGGCCATCGGTATTGTCACATCGGTGTTCACCGCCTTTGTCGTGACCCGCTGGTTCACGGTCATGTGGTTGAAAACCTTCCGTCCCAAGAAGCTCGCGGTCTAGGCCCGGAGGAGATACGATATGCTACTCAAATACTGGCCCCAAAAGACCAATCTGAGCTTCATGAACCTTCGCCTGATTGGCGCAGTTGTCTCAGCGGTGCTGATTGCATCTTCCATCTTCTTCCTCGCGATGCGGGGTCTCAACTTCGGTGTCGACTTTGCCGGTGGAACAGTGATGGAGCTGGAGCAGACGGACACAATAACTGTGGAAGGTGTGCGTCAGGCGATGCCACTCAACGCCGATGTGAACAGCGCGGTCGGCACCGATGCTCGCAGTATCGTGGTCGTGAAATACGGCGAAGCAGATGCGTCCATTCTCGGGGAAGAATTTCAGGCGCTGTCTGCCACCGACCAGGCCGAACGCGCAACGGGCGCGACCAACGAACTGGTGACAGAAACGCTGAAAGAGGCGCTGGGCATAACTGACGAGCAGATACTCCGCAACGACTCGGTGGGCCCCAAGGTTTCGCAGGAATTGTTTAGGGACGGGATCACGGCGCTGATTGCAGCCCTTGCGCTGATGCTGGTCTATATCTGGTTCCGGTTCGAGTGGCAGTTCTCGGTCGTCGCCGTGGCGGCGCTCGCACATGACGTGATCATCACGCTCGGCGTGTTTGCGTTCCTTCAGATGGAATTCAACCTGACCACTATTGCGGCCCTGCTGACAATCATTGGTTACTCGATGAACGACACGGTCGTTGTGTTTGACCGGGTGCGTGAAGAGAAGCGCAAGTATAAGAAGATGGCCGACAAGGAGGTTATTGACCTTGCGCTGAATGGCACGCTATCCCGGACCTTGCTCACCTCTGGCACGACCCTGTTGGCTTTGATGGCGATCTTCTTTCTGGGCGGTCCAGTCCTGCGCGGCATGAGCTTCGCGTTGATCTGGGGCGTATTTATCGGGACGTACTCGTCCATCTTCATCGCCTCGACCATCGTTCTGGCGTTGGGCATGGATCTCAACAAGAAACCGATTGAGGATGTTCCAGGCTTTCAGGGCTGAACGCGCCTGTCCCCGGCCTAATTGTCCAGGACGATAACCTTGTCCATCAGCGCGTCGATGGCTTGTTGTGGCGTATCGCTGTGAACCAGTGATGCACGGAAGCCTTCCGGTGTGAACTTGCCGTCGATGATGTGTTCCATCAGTTCGAAGAAGGGCGACCAGAATCCGTCTTCGTCGAGGAAGGCCATTGGCTTGGCATGCAGGCCGAGGCGTGCCCAGGACAAGATTTCGACAGCCTCTTCCAGCGTTCCGATACCACCTGGCAAAACGATGAAGGCATCAGACTCATCAAACATCATCTGTTTACGGGTGTGCATATCGTTGACGATGCGATGCTCAACATCCTCGTAGATGCGTTCCTTGTTGAGCAGGAAGCGTGGCATGATGCCCAGCACATCGCCTGCGGACTCATGGGCTGATCGCGCGCAGGCCCCCATCAGGCCAACGCCGCCTCCGCCATAGACGAGGCGGATATCGCGTTTGGCCAATTCGCGGCCCAATTCTTCGGCCAGCTTGATATAGCCCGGCTGAACATCGTCGGACGCGCCGCAATAAACGCAGATGGATTTGATATTCGTCATGCGGGGTTCACCTTTCAAACCTGCCTCAGCGAGGCGTGCCGTTGCCCTATATGGGGCCTCGTATTCCTCGACCAGTGACAATTTCAGGACGTTTCGCTGTTCGGCGCAACATGCAGGGTTTGCTGATCTGTCATTTTGTTCCCATATGCGGGCGATGACGAATCCTCACGCTGCCGCCGCTGACCATGACAAGATCGAAAGCGCTGATGGCGGGATCGGCGCCTCCATTCTGCGAATCCTGAAGCTGCTCGCGCGGCCGGAACTGTCGAAATGGCGGCCAATCATGGTGATCGCAATCTTGATCACACTCGCTGCTTCGGTGTTGGAAGTGATTTCGCCCTTGCTGCTGGGACACGCGATCAACCGCGCTGTTCCGGAAGGTGGCGAAGCGGCGGCCTTCGGCGCGGCCGCATATTGGCTCGCGGTCGGGATTGGTGTCCGCTTTCTTGCTGCGGCCATGCCGCAGGTGCGCGACTGGCTGTTTTCTCCCGTCAGTCAGGACGCACAACGCGTCGCCAGCGTGGACGCTTTCGGGCATGCGCAGTCTCTTTCTCTGAACTTCCACCAGACTCGGCGGACCGGCGCACTCAATCGGGTCATCGAGCGCGGTGCCAGTGCCATCGACTATTTGATTCGCTTCCTCGCCTTCAATATAGGGCCGACCTTCGTGCGGCTGGTGCTTGCCTCCATCGCGCTCGGCGTCGCTTATGATTACCGCCTGTCCCTGATCGCGGTCTTCACGATCATCATCTATGTCATCGCCACGGTAATCATCACCGAATGGCGCGTGCGCCAGCGCCGCCGAATGAATGAAGCCGACACGCATTTCCGAGCGACCTCTGTCGACATTCTGACAAATTTCGAAACCGTGAAGGCTTTCGCTGCAGAACGCCGCGAAACCGGCCGGTTCAACGACGCGATGCGCAATTACAATCATCGGTATGTCGATGCTGTCCGGTCCATGTACGTCCTGAACGCAACGCAAGCGGTGGTAATGAATGCAGGCTTGTTGGCGGTGCTCGTCCTGTCGGCCTGGAATGTCATTCAGGGAACCATGTTGGTCGGCGACCTGACAGCCGTCATGCTGATGCTGCTGTCACTCTATGCGCCGCTGAATATTCTCGGTTGGGCCTGGCGCGAGATCAAGCAAGGCGCGGTGGACCTCGAAAAGCTCTACGGGCTGCTCGCCATGAAAACCGAAGTGGCGGATGCGCCAGATGCGATGCCATTGTCGAAGCCGACTGGGCATGTCGAATTCCGCAATGTGGGTTTCAATCATGAAGGCCGTGCAGTTGGCGTGCAGGATGTCAGTTTTGACTTGCTGCCCGGCCGCAAGGTTGCGTTTGTCGGCACATCTGGGGCGGGAAAGTCGACGCTGCTTAAGCTCCTGTTCCGCTTCTACGATGTCGATCAGGGCAGCGTGTTGGTCGATGGGCATGATGTGAGATCGCTGACACAGGAATCCCTGCGCAAGGCGCTTGGGCTCGTGCCTCAGGACGTTGTTCTGTTCAATGACACGATCCGGTCCAACATCGCTTACGCTCGTCCCGATGCCAGCGACGAGGAGCTGCGGGATGCTGCGCGCCGGGCGCAATTACTCGATTTCATCGAATCGCTGCCCGATGGTTGGAAAACACGCGTTGGCGAGCGAGGCTTGAAACTGTCTGGGGGTGAGAAGCAGCGCGTGGGAATTGCCCGCGTGATTCTGGCCGATCCGTCCATCCTCGTGCTGGACGAGGCCACGTCAGCGCTGGACAGTGCGACGGAAGAGGCCGTGCAAGACGCGCTTGAGGATGCCGCCGAGGGGCGTACGACATTGATGGTCGCCCACCGCCTGTCTACTGTGAAATCTGCTGACGAGATCATCGTTCTCGATGCCGGGCGAGTGATTGAGCGCGGCACACATGCAGACCTGCTGGCAAAAGGCGGCAAATATGCTGATATGTGGGAAAGACAGGCCAAGAGCGCGGAGATCGCGCTCGCTGCGGAATAGAAAAGGCTGGCGGGCATGACCGAAGACCTCGAACGGAAGACGACGCCCTGGATGACCGGCGGGCTCGATTGGGAGGGCGTTGCGGCTGCGTTGGCCTCCCTTCTGGTCGGCCTGTTGCTAAGTTGGGTCTGGGATCCACTCTTCTGGGTTGGGTTTGCCGGGATGATCGCTGCCTTGATGGCGGCGCGCTGGGCCAAGCGAACCGCGCCAGATCTTGCCAGCGGCATTGTGGCGCCGTGCGATGGGGTGGTGGTATCAGTGACCCCAGCCGATCCGCCGGGCGAATTGCGCATGGCCGGCGCGGAAACTACACGCATCCGGATATCTTCGTCGCCGGCCACAACGAACCGACTCTACGCGCCGATTGCTGGCAGTCTGGAAAGCCTCATTACGGAAGACGGCGAACAAACTGTCCCATTTGCCATGCGCCCAGATGCAGACGGATTGGCGATTTCATACCTGTTGTTTGAAAGCCGTGCACAGCAGGTAGGTGTGCGCATCGCGACAGGCGGTCTTGGCCCACGTCAGGAATTGGAAGCTGAATCGGGCGATATCATGCGACTTGGACGCGTGTTCGGAAAACGACGGCTGGGCGGCTGGTGCGATGTGTATGTTCCGGCCAAAGCCGGCCAGTTGATTTGGCCTGGCCAGACATTGATCGGGGGGGAAACCGTGCTGGGCCGTCTGGAATCCGATCGCGACGAAGGCTCTTTCGAAACGATGTCGGGAGAGGCAGGTGAATTGCCATTAGGCGTGACGGAGGATGAATCGGTCGAGGAGGACGATTATCCGGAGCCCGACGAGGCAGATACACCTGACGATCCCGCTGTTATGCTGGCGCGGTTGAAGGAAGCCACCAAGAACAAACCTGAAGACTAGTCTTCCTGCTTTGGCGCATCGCGATTCATCCACGCGAAGATCGGCTTGAACGGGATGATCCAACCGATTCCTGCGAATACGTAGAACAGCATTTCAGCCCATTTCGGCCAGCCTGAGACAATCGGACCGACTGAGCCGACCATGATAATCCAGCAGACCATGAAGGCCAGCAGGATCAGGCTCGCGACGATTTTCCTGGTCGGATAGCTCATGGGTATGTCTCTCAACTGCACATGCGACTTTGCCGCCTCTTGCGCGGGCGTCTGCTTGGATCATGTATCTCGCATGAGCGAAACGTCAAAAGTCAGCCCCTCCGCTACCTGGATCCGCCGCTGGCTGATCCTTGTCGGTCTGATGGTCTATGCCATGATCCTGATTGGTGGTGCCACACGCCTGACGGATTCCGGCCTTTCCATCACTGAATGGAATCCGGTCAGTGGTGCGCTGCCGCCGCTCTCAGAAGGTGCGTGGCAAACCGAGTTCGCGAAATACCAGCAAACCGCTGAATACCAGTTCGTCAATCAGGGCATGTCCATGGCGGAGTTCCAGAAAATATTCTGGTGGGAGTGGGGGCATCGCTTTTTTGGGCGCATGATCGGCTTGGTGGCTGTTGCGGGTTTTGCGGTCTTTGCCGTTCGCGGTTGGCTGACCAAACATCTCACTTGGCATCTGATCGCATTGATCGGACTCGGTGGTCTGCAGGGCGCCATAGGCTGGTGGATGGTGGCCAGCGGCATTGGCGACACCACGCGCGTGGACGTCGCGCCTTATCGGTTGATGACCCATTTCACACTTGCGCTGTTGATTATCGCCTACGTCACCTGGCTCTGGCACGATCTTGGCGAAAAGCGCCGACCGGCGGTAGCTGGGCTCACCCGAAGCATCGCCGTAATACTTCTGGTCGTGATTTTCATCCAGATGGCTGCTGGCGCCTTGGTTGCCGGCCTTGATGCGGGCCGGTCCTACAATGATTGGCCGTTGATGGCGGGAGAGTTCTTTCCGTCACACTATGTGGAAGAAGGCCTCGGTGCGCGCAGCCTGTTTGAAGGCCGCGCTGCAACGCAATTCAATCACCGCATTCTGGCCTATGCCATCTGGGCCGGATCATTGGCATCCGCAGTGGCGTTCCGGAGCACGCCACTGCGACAGGAATTTCGTTGGCTGGCTGTGCTCGTGACCCTACAGGCAGTGTGGGGAATTCTCACGCTTGTACACGCCGCCCCGATGAACCTGGCTCTGGTTCATCAGGGTCTTGGCGTGATCGTTACGCTGATGACAGTGCGTCTTGTCTGGCAATCGCGTGGGACGTCTAGCGAGAATCGTCCATCGTAAGGGGGCTTGGATCAACGAATACGGCCTGATGCTGGTCCGGGGCGGTTTCGCCCGCGATGACAATCACACCGCCTGGATATCCACCACTCATCATCGTGCCCATGGCGGCCATCGCATCCGGTGCATCTGGCGCAATAACGGTAATGCCATCCCGAACGGTGATTTCGGTGTTGGTCATGCCCAAATCTGTTGAGACCTGAAGCCCACTGCCGTCTTCGATGGAGAGCAGGGCATCAAAATCGCCACGTGTGAGCGACGCTGCGCTTTTGGCACGCGGGGAGGCAACCAGTGTGTCGCTCGTATAGGCGCAGGACCTGATCCCAAAATCTGTGAAGGTCGATTCGCTGGCATCCCAGGAAAACTCGCCATTCTCTTCCCGCACGATGCCGGTCTGAAGTACGCGATCATTGGTCGAGGTCCAGTAAGCCACTCGCATGATACCGGCTGCCCGCATCGGACCGGAGCAAACGCCGGCAATGGAGCTCGTATTTGGAACGGGCAGGTCGACCTGAGCCGGGGCGAGGAGGCCTTCGCCGTAAAGATATGCTTTCAACTGGCCCTCGCGGGTGATTCCCGGGAATATGGTCACCGTACTGCCGCCAAGCGTGGCGCTCTGGCCGCTGGCGAGGTCAGTGAGCCTGAAGTTGGCAGGTTCCCCCAGAATTTCGCCATTCATATTGAACAATTGCAGGCCGCCGCGCTCATAGGCGACTGCCAGCAGGCCTCCGAGGCCTCCGGAGAGCGCCACAGCGTTCACTTTGCCTTCCAGTGGGCGCGTGGACCATACAGCGGGAAGCTCCACACCAGCAGCGATTTCAGAGGCAGAAGCCGGTACTTCGGGGGCTTCGGCTTTCTTCGAGCATCCAACTGCTGTAAAAAGCAGGGCGAGGCCAAGCCCTGCGTTGACAACCGGGGAAGTGGCGCTTAAACGCCAGCGCTTGAATTGCATTCCATGAACTCCGAAAGCGAGAGGCTCTTAGTAGAGCGATGAAAACCTATAACGCACCAGCCAACGTAGAGCACAACTGGGTCGTGATCGACGCGACCGATGTCGTCGTCGGACGCCTTGCTTCATATGTCGCCAAGCGCCTGCGCGGCAAGCACCGTGCTGACTTTACACCTCACATCGATACGGGCGATCACGTCGTCATTATCAATGCTGACAAGGTGAAATTCACCGGTCGCAAGATGACGGACAAAGTGTACTATCGCCACACCGGTTATCCGGGCGGCATCAAGTCCACGACGCCGGAAAAAATCCTCAATGGTCGTTTCCCTGAGCGCGCGCTTGAACTCGCCGTGAAGCGGATGATGCCAAAAGAAAGCCCGCTGGCCCGCAAGCAGTTCTCGAAACTGCACGTGTATGGCGGCGCGGAGCACCCACACGAGGCCCAGAAGCCCGACACTGTCGACTTCAAAGCCATGAACCGCAAGAACATCAAGGCGGCCTGATCAACATGACTGACACTGCAAACTCCCTCCAGGATCTTGGCGCCATGTCCGGCGCAACCGAAGCTGAAGCTCCGGCTGCTCCAATCGAGCCGAAGATCGACGCTCAGGGCCGTGCTTACGGCACCGGTCGCCGCAAAGAGGCCGTCGCCCGCGTCTGGATCAAGCCCGGCACTGGCAAGATCACGATCAATGGTCGCGATCAGGAACAGTACTTCGCGCGCCCTGTGCTGCGCATGGTAATTGCTCAGCCACTGGTCGAAGCTGGCCGCGAAGGCGAGTTTGACATCATTGCAACTGTGAAGGGCTCCGGCCTTTCCGGTCAGGCAGGCGCTGTGCGTCACGGCCTGTCGCGTGCCCTCGTCAACTACGAGCCAGGCCTGCGCGCCGTGCTGAAGCCATTCGGCTTCATGACCCGCGACCCACGCGTTGTCGAACGCAAGAAGTATGGTCGTGCGAAAGCACGCCGCAGCTTCCAGTTCTCGAAGCGCTAGGCCGCACACCGAATATCATTATTCAGGCGGGCGCTTCGGAAACGGAGCGCTCGTTTTGTTTTGTCCGGAATCGGGAACACACAGATTATGCTGCCCAAAGTATTCATTGATGGCGAAGCCGGCACGACCGGCCTTCAGATTGCCGAGCGACTGTGGGCTCGCACGGACCTTGAGCTGATTTCCATTGATCCGGACAAGCGCAAGGACAATATCGAGCGTGCGCGCCTGATGGATGCATCCGACGCGGTCATCCTCTGTTTGCCCGATGATGCAGCGCGTCTTGGGGTGTCCCTCGTGAACAGTCCGAACACGGTGATCATCGACGCATCTACAGCGCACCGGGTTGCGAGTGGATGGACTTACGGATTTCCGGAAATGGACAAGGGGCAGCGCGCCGCGATCCAGGCGTCCCGGCGGATCTCCAATCCAGGCTGCTATCCCACAGGTGTGATTGCGCTGTTGCGTCCGCTGGTCTCAAAATGGCTGGTGCCAACCTCTTGGCCCATCGTGGTCTCTGCTGTGTCGGGCTATACTGGCGGCGGCAAGGCCATGATCGCCGAGTTCGAGGATGAGGCGTCCGAAACGTACTCTGAAGACAATCACCGCATCTATGCGATGGGACAGAAGCACAAGCATCCCCCTGAGATGAAGAAATATTCCCGGCTCGAGCACGCTCCCGTCTTCATGCCGTCAGTGGGGCGTTATGCGCAGGGTATGATCGTTGAAATCGGCCTGCCGCTCTGGGCCATTCCGGGTAAGCCACGCCGTGCGCAAATTCACGCGGCACTGACCTCAGCCTATCAAGGCGAGCGATTTGTAAGTGTGGCCTCCCTCGCAGACTGCGATGCCTTGAAGGGTGTTGAGCCAGAGGCCTGCAACGGAACCAATCGGATCGATCTGTTTGTCTTCGGCACGGATGACGAGGCGCGACTTGTGGCGCGTTTTGACAATCTCGGTAAGGGCGCTTCTGGCGCGGCGGTTCAGAACCTCAATATTGCGTTGGGGCTGGACGAGGATGCCGGATTGACGGCTTGAGCTTACTTGAGCCTGATATCCTCAAGACGAACTCTGGCATAAGTGCCCGGCGCAGCGCCGAGGCCCATGTCCTTTGGCTGCTTCGCAATGACTTTGCGACCGGACTTCGGCCGTAGCCAGTCCCACCAGGTCGGCCACCAGGAGCCTGCATGCTCCTCCGCACCTTCGAGCCATTCCGCGCCAGTTTCTGGCAGCGCGCCATTATTGGTCCAATGGCAGTATTTTCCGGAATCCGGGTGGTTCACTACGCCGGCGATGTGGCCTGAGGCGGCGAGGATGAAATTGGTCTTGCCGCCAAATACCTTGGCGGTGCGGTAGACACTTTCCATGGGGCAGATGTGATCGTCGCGGCTGGCCTGCACCATGATCGGGATATCGACCTTTTGCAGGTCCACTGTTTCGCCGAGCACCTTGAACTTGCCGCGTGCGAGCTTGTTCTCTGCGTAACAGTCCTTGAGGTATCTGCGGTGTACCTTGCCCGGAATATTGGTCTGGTCAGCGTTCCAATACAGCAAATCGAACGGCCGCGGCTCCTTGCCCAGCATGTACTGGTCAATGACGTAGCGCCAGACCAGATCAATCGGGCGTAGCCAGTTGAAGGTTTCGTACATCATCGTTCCAGGCATGATGCCGTCATGTTCCTCGATGATGGAGTCGATATAGGCGCGGCCATTATCGTCGGTGAAGACTTTCAGGTCTCCGGCTAGGCTGAAATCGGACTGGGATGCAAAGAAGGTGGCTGACTTGATACGGTCGTCGCCGCTGGCAGCCATGTGGCCGAGGGCTGAAGAGAGTAGGGTGCCCCCGATACAATACCCGACTGTATTGAGGCCCTTCTGCCCAGTCGCCTGAAGCGTGGCTTCGACGGCGGCATAGATGCCATTCTTCACATAGTCGTTCCACGTGTAGTCGCGGGTCACTTCGTCGGCCGAGCGCCACGAGACGACAAAGACTGACAGGCCCTTGTCTAGCAGCCAGCGGATCATCGAGTTTTCTTCGCGCAAATCGAGGATGTAGAATTTGTTGATCCAGGGCGGGAAGATCAGCAACGGACGCGCATGGGTCTGCTCGCCAGTTGGTTTGTACTGGATCAGTTCGATCAAATCATTCCTGAAAACAACTTCACCGGGCGCCGTCGCGATGTTCTCGCCGAGTTTGAACGGCGTCTCGTCAGTTTGGGTGATGTAGAGTTTGCCATTGCCCCTTTTTACATCGTCGCGAGCCATCCGGATGCCTGCCAGCACGCTCTCACCGCCACTTTCGAAGAAGGTGCGCAGGGCCTGCGGATTGCTGCCGAGATGATTGGTCGGCGCGAGACTGTCGGCCAATTGCTGGCTGAAGAATTTTGCGCGCAAGTGAATATTGTCCGGCAGGTCGTCTTTCACATGATCGGCCAAGCCCATCAGCCATTTGGCATTGAGGTCATAGGCTTTGCGGATAAATTTGAAGCCGGGATTGCGATCCCATTCAAGGTCGGAAAAACGTTTGTCCCGGACCGCATTGGCGGCGCCGGTCATGCCTTCCAGTGCCATTTCCTGCCACAGCTCCATCCAACCCTGCATGAGTTGCATGTTGGCGTTCATCAATGCAACGGGGTTCTTCGCGAAGCCCTGGCCCACGGCTTGGAAAGCTTCGCCCACACCCATAGGGTCGCCATTCGTCACAGTGCCGAGTGGCCCGGATCCTGACAGGACATCTAGCAACAGGGCGTGAGATTCGGTATTGGCCAGCGCCAGCGTGGTCAGCAGGGACTGCATTTGCATGGGGTTTTGCTGGGCGAGAATCTCGGCGAGCAGTGGCTGGCTGTCTTTATTGTTCTTGCGGTCGACCATTCGTCCCAATATCGCCTTGTTTAGCCGCCTCTAACTATTCTACGGAATAATTGTGATTTAATGAGTTTAACCATGAAAAACACGGCGATTCCCCTGACAAGTGTATGTTGCCTGCTATTGGCAGCATGTACGGGGTCGTTTTCGAAGGTTCGGACCGCCATCGACCAGGCACCGGACTGGTATGATGCGCGCCGTGTCGAAATTCGTGGCGAAGGCTATCCCGAGATTGTCGATATTCCGACAATTGAAAAGGGGAATACACCGGGGCAAACACTCGAAACATCGAAAGCGCGCGGCGCTGAGTTGCGCGCAGTATTTGCGGAAAACGCGCGAGCGGTCGCGCCCGCAAATGCCGCCGCCGAGATCGAAGACCTCAGGGAATCGGTTCGGTGCGGATTTGCGGGCTTTGAGGCCAACTCCAACTTCCTGACGGATGAGGAGATTGAGGCCATACGATCCGCTTTTGATGTTCCACGAGTTACGAGGGGCCTACGGGCCGCCAACAGATGAATACAGATTTCCACAAGATCCGCCGACTTCCCCCATACGTTTTCGAACAAGTGAACCGCACCAAGGCGGCGCTGCGCGCGCAAGGTGCGGATATTATCGATCTGGGTATGGGCAATCCCGACATGCCAACGCCAGAGCATATAGTCGACAAACTGTGCGAGACGGCCCGTCGCCCTGACGTGAATGGCTACTCTGCTTCGCGCGGTATCAAGGGCCTGCGCCGCGCTGTGACCAATTACTACCAGCGTCGCTTCGATGTGTCCCTCGATATGGACCGGGAAGTCATCGTGACGCTCGGATCCAAGGAGGGGTTTGCGAACCTCGCTCAGGCCATCTCGGCGCCGGGCGATGTCATTCTTTCTCCCGACCCGTCCTATCCGCTGCATTCGTTCGGATTCATAATCGCCGGGGCATCCATTCGCAGCGTTCCTGCGCACACGCCGGAAGAGTACCTGTCCAATCTCAGCAAGGCCGTAAAATATTGTGTGCCACCGCCGACAGCGATGGTTCTGTGTTTTCCTTCCAACCCCACGGCTGAAGTTTGCGATCTCGACTTCTACAAGGAAGCCGTGAAGTTTGCGCGCAAGCACGATTTGATCGTCTTGTCCGATCTTGCTTACAACGAAATCTATTTTGACGAGCCGACCCCTTCGATCCTTCAGGTGGATGGTGCAAAGGACATCGCCGTTGAATTCACCACCATGTCGAAGACCTATTCCATGGCTGGATGGCGGATCGGCTTCGTGGCCGGCAACGAGAAGCTTGTTGGCGCACTGGGGCGCGTGAAATCCTATCTCGACTACGGTGCATACACGCCGATCCAGGTCGCGGCGGCAGCTGCGCTGGATGGCCCTCAGGATTGTGTCGACGAATTTCGCCAGATCTATCGGTCACGCCGCGACGTGCTGGTGGAGAGCTTCACGCGGGCCGGCTGGCCCATCCCGTCGCCGAAAGCCTCGATGTTTGCCTGGGCTCCGATCCCTGAGCCCCTCAAGGAAATGGGTAGTCTCGAATTCTCGCTACAGCTGATCAATGAAGCACATGTGGCCGTCGCGCCGGGTGCGGGATTTGGGGAGCAAGGCGATGGGCATGTCCGGATTGCGCTGGTCGAGAATGAGCAGCGTATCCGGCAGGCAGCGCGCAATATTCGCAAATTCCTGCAGTCCCGCGGGATCAAGGATATCCAGCCCGCCGCGGCAGAGTAGCGCGCGCCCTCGACGCATTCGACCAAACCCGCTATGCGCTGCCCCTGAAAGTCAGACACTCAAACTGAAAGGGTGACCAATTGGGGCCGTTGAGAATAGGTATTGCGGGTTTGGGCCACGTCGGATGTGGTCTCATCGAACTGGTTGAGCGGCAGGAGCGCCTGCGCATTCCGGGTAAGATTGAGATTGCAGGTGTGAGCGCGCGTAGCCAGTCTCGCAACCGGCCCGTCGATACAAGCAAGTATCGCTGGTTCGATGACGCTGCGACCCTGGCTGAAGACCCGGAAGTCGACGTATTCGTTGAATTGATCGGAGGATCTGACGGCCCGGCGAAGTTTGCGGTAGAAGAAGCCCTTAAGGCAGGTAAGCCGGTGGTCACCGCCAACAAGGCCCTGATGGCCAAGCATGGCATGGCGCTGGCCAAGCTGGCTGAAGAAAAGCAGGTCGATCTGTTGTTCGAGGCCGCTGTCGCTGGGGGTATTCCAGTCGTGCGCGTGTTGCGCGACAGTCTGGCAGGGGTCGAAATCAAACGCGTGGCGGGTATCCTGAACGGTACCTGCAACTTCCTGACAACAGAAATGCTGGCAACGGGCCGCGCTTATGACGAAGTGCTCGCCGAAGCCCAGAAGCTTGGATATGCCGAAGCTGATCCTACGCTGGATGTTTCTGGCATGGATGCCGCGCACAAGGCAGCGATTCTCTCTGCCATTGCGTTCTCTGCTGACCTCGACTTCTCCAAGGTGGAAGTCTCTGGAGTAGATGGGGTCGAGCTGCTCGATTTGCGCCTTGCCGATCGCCTGGGGTTACGGATCAAGTTGATAGCAGAGGGTGTTTTGACCGATGAAGGCGTTGTGTGCCGGGTTGAGCCAATGGCCTTGCCTGTGTCGCATCCGCTTGCCCGCATTGATGGCTCCCTGAACACGGTGCGTATCGAAGGTGATCCGGTGGGTGCCGTCACCTTGACGGGCCCTGGCGCGGGCGCTGGCCCCACCGCGAGCGCCGTGATGGGAGATGTCGCAAAGCTGTTCCGCCCGGCGATCCGTCCGGCCTTTGGACGTGCAGAACACCACATGGCGCGGCCCTTCACAACTGGGCGCAAGGATGAGGTGGCCCAGTTCTTCCTGCGGGTACGACTGGCTGACAAGCCGGGCGCGCTGGCGGCACTTTCGGAGTCTGTGGCCGCTGAAGGCGTATCCGTCGACAAGCTGCTTCAAGATTCAGCAGATGATACTGGTGCAAGCCCGATTGCGATTGTCACACACCGATGCGAACGATCAAATATGGACGCGGCCTTGGCGCGATTGGAAAAATTTGCAATTGCTGTTGATCCGCCGCGCCTGATCAGGATCGAGTCGGCAAGCTAATTGCTTTAGATAGGCGCAGAGCCTTTATGTTTTGCGCGTTCGGAGAATTGAGAATTCATGAAAAATAGCGTTCTGACGCCCAGCCTTGCCGATTCCATGGTCCGTGTTACGGAATCTGCTGCCATAGCCGCCGCCAAACTGGTTGGCCGTGGAGATGAGAAGAAAGCCGATGCAGCCGCTGTGGATGCGATGCGCACGGCATTCAACGAGGTTGATTTCCAGGGTCGCGTGGTCATCGGCGAAGGTGAACGCGACGAAGCGCCCATGCTGTATATCGGGGAAGAAGTCGGCACTGGTAAAGGAGCCGAGATCGACATCGCCCTTGATCCGCTGGAAGGCACCACACTAACCGCAAAAGCCATGGCCAATGCGCTGGCCGTGCTGGCCATCGCGCCGCGTGGCGGCCTGCTGTATGCGCCAGACACTTATATGGACAAGATTGCCGTAGGCCCTGGCTATCCGGAAGGCATTATCAGTCTGGATGCGACACCTGCCGAGAACATTCAGGCGCTGGCCAAGCACAAGGGCATGGATGTCACCGACATGACCGCTTGTGTGCTGGACCGCCCGCGTCATGAAGGCATCATTGAGAGCCTGCGTTCGGTTGGCGCGCGTGTGGCCCTGATCACGGATGGCGATGTGGCCGGCGTAATCGCGACGACCAACCCACACACCGGAATTGATCTCTATGTCGGTCAAGGTGGCGCGCCCGAAGGCGTACTTGCAGCAGCGGCCCTCAAATGTGTTGGCGGCCAGATGCTGGGACGCCTCGTGTTCCGCAATGATGATGAGCGCAAACGTGCTGAACGCACGGGCATTACCGACTTCGACCGCACTTACTCCCTGAATGAACTCGCCTCGGGTGACACAGTATTCTGCGCGACAGGCGTGACCGATGGATCGATGCTCAGCGGCGTCAAATCCGCAGACGGTCGTGTGCACACTCACACGCTCGTCATGACGTCACTTGACGGCATGGTGCGCTATGTGCGCTCCGATCATAAGGTCTGAGCCGGGCGTTTCCCGTGACAGCCTAGATGCGTTAGAATCTCCGGGAAGCGATTCCCGGAGAACCCATGGCTGACCCAGCCCTAAAGCAAGATACGACGCTATTCGATGTGCAGAGATCGGCCACGGGCCGGTTCTGGACGCTTGCGTCTGTGGATGAGGCATTGGTGCGGCGGCTCCAGCCGAGCGTCGGTGGATCCGATTTGTTGGCCAGGTTGCTCGCCACCAGAGATGTGACGCCAGACGAAGCGGCGACTTATCTGTCCCCGACCTTAAGGGAGACATTTCCTGATCCGTCGAGTTTCTCAGACATGGACAAGGCGGCCGAGATTGTGCTCGACGCGATTCTCGCAAAGAAGCGCGTCACGGTCTTTGCTGACTATGACGTCGATGGCGGTACCAGCTCAGCAATTCTCGCGCGATATTTCCGGGCATGGGGCGAAGACCTCGGGCTTTACGTGCCGGATCGCCTGGAAGAGGGGTATGGTCCTTCGCCCGAAGCTTTTCGACACTTGAAGGAAAAAGGCGCGGAACTCGTCATTACCGTCGATTGCGGCGCAGCTGCGGTCAATGCGCTGGAAGAGGCGGAGTCTATCGGTCTGCCCATTGTCGTCATCGATCACCATTTGATGGCCGGGCATAACCCTCCAGCGGCTGCACTGGTCAATCCGAACCGGCCCGACTGCAACTCTGGTTGTGGTCATCTCGCTGCGGCGGGCGTCGTTTTTGTTTTTGCTGCCGCATTGAACCGATTGGCGCGGGAACGAGGCATTGCGCCTCCGGAAGGTCTACCAGACATCATGTCGTTTCTTGACCTCGCAGCACTTGGGACGCTTTGCGACATGTCACCCCTACGCGGTGTAAACCGAGCCTTCGTGCGACAAGGGCTCAGCATTCTGTCCCGCGGTCAAAATGAAGGCCTGCGCGCGCTGGCCGAAGTATCCGGGATCAGCAAAGTGGACAGTGTGTACCACGCTACATTCATGCTGGGGCCACGGCTTAACGCAGGCGGTCGTGTGGGTGATCCGTGGATCGCCGCGAAACTTCTGGCTACGGATGACCGGTCAGAGGCAATTGCGCTGGCCGAGCGGCTGCACGCACTTAATGACGAACGTAAGGCCGTCGAAGCGGCGATTCTCGATCAGGCCACCGCACAGGCTGAGCAGGCGCTGAAGCGTAATCCAGACCGGGGTATCCTGGTCGCCGGTGGCGAAGGCTGGCATCCCGGCGTGATCGGCATCGTGGCCGGACGCCTGAAGGAACGGTTCCACCTTCCCTGCATAGTCATTGGCTGGGGACAGGGGCTGGGGCCCGTCGCTAAGGGATCGGGGCGATCGGTAACCGGTGTGAACATTGGTGATGCGATTGCAGCTGCGGCGCGTGAAGGAGTCATCTTGTCAGGGGGCGGCCATGCGATGGCGGGTGGCCTGAGCCTTGAGCCTGAGCAAATTCCAGCCTTCGACGCATGGATGGTCGGCCATATGGCGAAGTTTACGGCAGAGCGTGCTGCGGCACTGGAACTGCCCGTGGATGCGATCCTGTCTCCGGGCGCAGCATCTCCTGCGCTGGTTGATCAGATCGCCGGTATTGGCCCGTTTGGTGTCGGATCCCCTGAGCCTGTTTTCGCGCTGCAATCTGTACATGTCACGGGCGTGCGACAGGTTGGCTTAAATCATCTGAAGTTCACCGCCGAAGACTCCAGTGGGCGTCTTGATTGCATCGCTTGGCGTAGCGCTGACCAGCCTTTGGGGGAAGTAATTCGTCCGAATGCGCGGCTCCATGTTGTTGGAAAATTGAAGGCGGATGAGTGGAATGGCCGTCGGCGGGTACAGCTGGATGTCAGTGATGCAGCTGAGGCATGATTTATCTGCAGAAACCCGCCTCAAAGCGCTTTACGAGTCAGAAATGAGCAGCTATATCGCCTGTCTTCGAGCCGGTGCGGTCCCTTCGTCTATCGGTTAGGACGCCAGGTTTTCAACCTGGAAAGAGGGGTTCGATTCCCCTAGGGACTGCCACGGCTTGAATTCCATTGAAAAACAATGTGTTACGCGATGCAAAATCGCTGATTTTCAACACACTTTTCAACACGATTCAGTGTCGCTAGAACGCATTTCCCCGGGGGTCACTTGATCGTCGGAAGGGTTCATTATGCGTGCTAGAAGGTATCGATCTATGAGTTATGTTTATGAGAGATCCAATGGACTCTTTGAGATCAGGTATCCGATCCCTTCAGATGTCGTGAGCTACTTTCCAAAACCAAATAGCAAGCGGTTCAGAACTCATATTATCAAGTCACTTTCGACGCGGGATCAGAACGATGCCAACAAAGCAGCCATTGATTGCATCAAGGAGTTTGAAGGTGCGTTTTCCGTTCTGAGAGAAGGCGTCGCTTCCAATGATTTCAAAGCTTTTTGCCGAGTGGCTTATGAACAGGAAACTGCAATCATCACGAAAAGCTTCCTGAGCACGGAGACAGGCAAGAGCGGTCGCCTCGATCAACGCTGAGGGGATCTTCGGAGCGCCCTGACAACTACCGATACCGAGCAACTTGAAGCGCTAGTTGGGTGGCTCGTCGATCACTATTTGGATGTGACCACCAGCAAAAGTGCGTCCGTTCCAAGGGATACACCCATTCGCAATGCGATGCTCAAAGCTGCAGCCGGTGTGCTGTCGGATGCGTACACCCACGGTTTGGCTGAAATTCGCGGCTTAGCAAGACCTCCTCAACCAAAGTCTCCATTTTTGAAGGCTGAGCCAACAGTATTGCCCGCACTTGGAGATAATACACCTTTAACGCCGGAGGGGCGTAAATCTCTGGAGCAATATTGGGAGGTCTACGAACAGGTCAAACAGGATTCGTCGACACCTGTGAAAGCAAAGACTTTGGAGCGTAGACGGGTTGCGTGGACTGAGTTTCATGAACTCACCGGTTCGTCTCTTCCGATATTTAAGGTGCAAAAATCTCACATCTGGGCGTATCGAGATGCCCTGAAAAGAGCACCAGCCAGGTCGGGTTCCATATCTGAGCTCAGACGGTTAAGTTTTCCGGAGAAGCTCGAAAAAGCCCGCAATGGCAGTAATTATGCCAAGTTGACCCAGGAACCATTAAAGACCGGCTCAGGCAAATCCAAGTTGTTCTTCAGCTGGCCGTAATTCGAGGACACTTAGTGAGCAATCCTGCGGTGGGGGTCACCGAATCCAGCTCAGTTACCAGACCGAGCAGAAGAGCCTACACCACCAAAGAGCTAAATGTAATATTCACGTCGGCCCCGTTCGACAGGGTGTGGCCGTTGGAAGATGACAACACGACCGACCTTCCAACGTACTGGTTCACCGCCATTCGATCGGGTTCGCGGTACGGGTATTTCTCGACGGTTTGAGCCGGCGATATTGAATGCACCGGGGTGGGGGAAGGCGGCGATCCCTAAGACTTCTCTCCTTCGCGTCGACTGCGCTCTCAGGAGTCCGTAGAGCAGCCTAGGACCTGCTCGTTCGCACTGGTTCGCATTAAACTGACGCCACCCCATCAGCGACGCAATTGCCCGAAGCGTGTCGTGGAGACGAGAGCATCGACTTCACTGACAGAGACTGCGTTGCTGTCTCCGTGTATCGAGTGTTTTAGGCAGTTGGCGGCGGCGCCAAACTCCAGGGCTTCACTGGGCTTTCGGGCGTCGACCAGTCCATAAATCAGCCCGGCACAAAAAGCGTCGCCGGTTCCGACGCGGTCTAGGATGGCTGTCATTTCGTACGTGCGCGAAAAATAGGAGCCAGCCTGCGTGCGCAGGTGCGCGCTCCAACTATGATTTTCTGCCGACTTTGAATTTCTTAGCGTGATCGACGCATTTGTTAACTGGCTGAACCGTCTGAACAGCTGCTCGGTCAGGGATTCCGCCCACACCTGACTGCCATTCTCACCTTCGCCGTCCACACCGAGACAATGGGTGCAGTCGCCTCTTCCGGCGATCAATGTATCGGCCAGCGAAGCAAGAGCTGGCATCACCTCAATGGCCGATCGACCATATTCCCACAACCGTTCGCGATAGTTCAGGTCGAGCGAAACATGTATATTCCGTCTCCGGGCTTCCTCCATGGCAAAAGTCGCAAGTTGGCGGGTCTCATCTGAAAGCGCGGGCGTAATGCCGCTGATATGAAACCAATCTGCTCCGTCAAAGGCTGCGTTCCAGTCAATATCATCGGGGGATAACTCGGAAAACACACTGCCGGCCCGGTCATACACCACGCACCCGGAGCGAAAATCGGCACCTTCTTCCATAAAGTAAAGTCCCAGCCGGCCAGGACGCCGAATGACCTGACTCGTATCGACATCGTGGGCCCGGAGGAACCGGAGCGCTTGCGCTCCGAGTTCACCTTCCGGAAGCCCCGTGACCAAGCGAGAGGCGAGACCAAACTCTGCAAGCGATACGGCGACATTGGCCTCGGCGCCCCCGTGGCAGACCTCGAAGGCCTGCGCCTGGCGCAGACGCAACTTGCCGGGGGGCTTCAAGCGCATCATGAGTTCGCCAAGTGTGACGATGGTCTTTGACATGGTCGATGCCTTTCGATGCGCGGTTCTGCCGAAAATCGGCTTGTGTGGTGTAGATGTAAACAAAAAACAATCCTGGAACGGACAGAACTCGTAATCGCTTACCTTTTCAAATCAACGAAGTAGTCGAAGATTTCCGGCACATTACCTGAGCCCATTCCGGCTTCGACGGCTGCTGAGAGATTACTTGAGGTGCCTTCGGCAATCAGGGAGCGAGAACCGAGATCCGAGACCATCTGGTTAAAGTAACGCAGATCCTTGTTTGCATTGTTGATGGAGAACCCAAGGTCGCTCACACCGTCGACCGCGTAGTTCTTGCAGAACTTCATGAACGGCGAATTGGACGGACCAGATGACATTATGTCGTAGAGCTGACCGCGGTCTACGCCGGCCAGTTTTGCCGCAGCGAAAGCCTGCGACATGGCGCAGACGGTTGTCATGCCCATGAAGTTGTTGATCAGCTTTGTCGTGTGGCCGGCACCGAGCGGGCCGAGATAAAAGACGTTTTCGCCCTGTTCCTTGAGGACCGGCTCGTACTTGTCGAACGTCGCCTTGTCACCGCCAGCCATGATATTCAGCAGCCCGTCCTTGGCGTGCGCAGGCGTACGACCGAGGGGCGCATCAATCATGCCCACGCCTTTCTTGCCGAGGTCCGCGCCGATTTTCTGGGAGGATGCTGGAATGGACGTGCCGAAATCGATGAGGACAGAGCCATCCTTGATGCCTTCTAGGATACCATCGGCACCGTAGACGAGTTTCTCGACCACTTCGGACGTCGTCACGCAGAGCTCAACGATGTCGCTTTTTTCAGCCAGTTCCTTGGGCGAGCTGGCTTCGGTCGCATTTCCTCTCGCCAGAACAGCAGCGACGGCATCCTTGTTGAGATCCATCACGATGACTTCGAAACCCCGCTTCTGCAGGTTTTCGACCATATTGCCGCCCATCAGCCCAAGACCGATGAAACCAATGACGGGTTTTGACATATTCATGACTCCTAATTCCAGAAATATTTAGATAATAAGTTAGCGCGTTAGCGCGCCGCGTGGCTTGAGCGGTTCAATCCGTCCACAGAGAATCCACACTGCGAACAACGCCAGCAAAGCGAGTCCGGCGCCGATGATGAAGACGGGCGCGTAATTGTCGCCCTGCGTGATGACTGGAACCAGGAAGGTCAGCCCGGCCGCACCGAGCTTTGCGGCCATGCCTGCAAAGCCCGAGAGCGTGCCCACGGACCTACCGCTGTAAAAATCGCTCGGCAGTGTCTGGACATTGCCAATAGCAGTCTGGAAGCCGAACAGAATGGTCGCCATGATGATGACTGAGATGGTCGCAAGCGTCGTCGTCGCAGGATCGGTCATCCCAAACACTGAGGCTATCAGCGTCGGATCCGCGAGCATCATAAGAGACGGAAGCATGATTAGGCACCCGAGGGAAATGACCATTTTGCGGGTGGCATCGACAGTCCAGCCCGCTTGGATGCGGTTCTGGGCCAGAAGTCCCCCAAACCAGGCACCCAGCATGGCGCCGAAATATGGGACCCACGCATAGAGCGCGAGTTCCTTGACCTCCATGTCATAGACACGGTTCAGGTAAAGCGGAATCCAGACAATAAAGAGCCACCAGATCGGATCAATCGCGGCAGACGCGATGATCACGCCCCAGCTCTGTTTCCGGCTCAGGATTTCTCCGGTGCCCGGTGCATAACCGTCATCCGGCTCGCCATCCTGGTCGATATCCTGATTGAGTTGACCGGTCAGGATGTATTCGCGTTCGTTTTCATTCAGCCAAGGGTGGTTCTTGGGGGGAGACTTGACGAGCACCCACCAAGGGATGAGCCAAAGGAAGCCCAGCACGCCGACAAGAACAAAGATGATGTGCCAGCTGAAGTGGATCGAAAGGAAGCCAATAATAGGGATTGAAATCAACCCGCCGATCGCCGCTCCGGAGTTGAAAATGCCTTGGGCAAAAGCCCTTTCCCTGGTTGGAAACCATTCTGCATTGGCTTTGGCCGCGCCAGGCCAGTTGCCTGCCTCAGCGATACCGAGAATGGAGCGGAAAATGCTGAACGAAACCACACCGCGCGCAAAAGCGTGCATCACTGTCGCAACAGACCAGACGCCGATTGACAAAGCAAAACCGAGACGCGTGCCGATCCAGTCAAAAATCTTGCCGAAGATCGCCTGGCCGAAGGCATAGGAGAATATGAAAACCACGGAGATGAAGCCGTAAATCTGGTCAACTTGTGCTGTCGATTTCTCCGGATACAGCTCCGCTGCGATGTCTGGCCAAAGAACACTCAATGTCTGCCGGTCAATATAGTTGATAACAGTCGCAAACGCGACGAGTCCAACAACCCACCATCTTAGGCCCGAAAGTTTCATGACGAGTATCCCTCGCCATTGAGGAAGTCTTCCCGAGCGGGGCTGAAGATGTCGAGCAGAATGCCGGCCTCCAGGCACACAGCACCATGTCCAGCACCCGACGGGACGAAAAAGCAGCCTCCTGCTTCCAATACCTGTGTCTCGCCATCGACGAAGACTTCGAACTTCCCTTCGACGACATACGCCGTCTGCGTGTGAGGGTGAGCGTGGACAGGACCGACAGCGCCCTTCTCGAACCACACCTTCACCAGCATCAGGTTGTTGTCATAGCCGAGAATCTTTCGGCGCATGCCGTTCCCGATATCTTCAGCATCGCTGGCGGGGCTGTTCATGAACAAATCCGACTGATTTGGCGTAGCAGGCATTTCTGGTCCTCCCGGTGCGATCGACGCACCTGTCTTGTCACTAAGTACTGGATTGGATGTATGCGTAGACTGGCCCGGTCCACTCAACGGAGATGCCGTCGATATCGATCACGTGTTTCAGTTCCGCAGAAGTGTCTTCCGCGAAGGCGAAAACGATGTTGTCACCTGTTTTCGTAGTCACCATATACACTGATACGCCGTTGTCGGACGTCTGGTAGATGTTCCCTACGGAGCTACCGGGAAAAACAGTAACTTCTTCGTCATTGTCGTACCGCCCATGACGTTCGTAGACGGAGAAGAAATCTATGCTGTCTGCCTCTGACCTCAGGACGAGCGCCTGCTCGCGGCGAAGATTATTGTTCGGGTCATTCGCCCCGAGTTCTGTGAGGAATGCAGTCGTCGGCGTGCTTGCAGCGAAGCTCAATGTATAGAACTGATCTTCGATCAGCCATGACAAGTCCGAGAGTGTCGTCAGTGGTTGTGAGACAGCCTTCTGCCAAAGATGCTGATAGCCATTGGCGGTGCCAAACGGAGTTAGCTGGCTCGTCGCGTGGTCCAGTTTGAAGCCAGTCTCGATCAATTGGCCTTTGAAGTGGACCGGCAGGTCATAGGTGTGCTGCGTATCGCTACGTGCGCGCACGATATCAACGATGTATTGGCCGCCATCAGGTTGTGGAACCAACGCGAGGAGACGCTGCAGACTTACACCCTCATATGCAGTATCGAGTTCTGCCGCAGTGAGCTGAATTCCGTTGACCGTTTCATAGGCAATGACGTGGGGCGCGTAGTTTTGACCCGTCTCCCAATCCCCGCCGAACTGGCTCTCCTGGTCAACAACAAGTGTGTTGTGAGCGATAGTTTGCTTGGCCCAAGTCTCGTTTTCGGGAAGGTAGCGTCCGCCGTTCTTGGGCTCGACATTCAGGAAGCGCGCCGCGCCATAGTCCGCAACGACTTCGTGACCATCGTCGTAGTACAGAAATCCGAGGCGATCGAAATGGCCGTGGCCCAAGCCTTGGGAGGTTGGTTTGAAGACGACGGCTGCACCGCGGGCGTCCCCCGCGCGCAGTATCGCTAGTGCCCCTTGATCGGCATTTGACCCGTCGCGAAGCAGGGAGGATTTGAATGGAAATGGGGTCGTCAACCCCAATGACAGATCCCGCGCGAGAGCTTCTCCTTCGTGCGTCGGAACGACGCCATCCTGCATGGACACCACATCCAGCAGTGATGAGTCGCCAGTCAGGTCGTAGACGATGGCCAGAGCATACTTCAGCTCAACCGTGTTAAGTCCTTTCTCCCGGATTGCGTCATTGATCGGAAAGAAGCGCCCGGCATAACTTTGCTGAACGGTGGCGTACACGGCTTTCAGCAAAACGCCGTCCCGATACCCGAAGATATCCCGTTCCGGATCGTTCTCCTGAATTGCTTGCGCAAACAGGACGAAAGGCATTAGGGCGTAGCGCTGGTAGTAAGGCCCTTCAGCGTAGTACCCATCGGGCGAAAACAGTTCGTCCAGCTGCCGCAGGAACCCGGCATCACCAGACTGATCAAGGCCAAGAAGCGCTTGGTTCACCCAGGTATCTTCTTCGAGCACATATCCGGTCATGCCGACTGCTGCTGCTGCCCACGTGCCGTGATTGTGAATACGGTCGAAAGTTTGTGGCTGGCCCTCTGATAGGAAATCGGCCATCGGTCGAATGACGCCGGACTCGATTTCAGCTCGTGTACCTGTGTCCAGGTCTGCCCTGATGGCCTCGTAGCCCTGAATTGCGTAGACGAGCCAGACAGCTTCATTCAGGCTTTGCCAGAAGAGTTTGCCGGGCGTTTGTTCCTTTCGCTGGGGGTGCAATCCCAGTTCCGGATAGAGAGCCGAATAGTCCCGTAGAATGGATGTCGCCAACTCTCTGTAACGCTCATCACTCGTGAGCTCGTAGAGCATGCCGGCTTCGTAGATCGTCTTGGCGTTTTGCTTATGTTGCTCATGAGTATAGCCGCCCCCCGCGTCGACCGGAACCGGCACGGGCACGCCGGTCTTCATGCGCGCTTCCAGGTCCAGTGTTATCTTGTCGACGGACTGTTCAAAGAGGGGGGCGCTGGACGTTTCGACTGCTGAGAAAGTACCGGGACTACCAGAGCGTGCGCAGCCAGATAGTGTCGGCGCCATCGCCAACAACGCCGCGCTTGCGACAGTGGTACGAAGGGAACAGACGAGTTTCATCACTTTACCTCAGGTCCACAGTGGTCAACACAGCCGCGGCGCTTTGATCGATGAGCGTATTGCCGGACACCGCCACTTCCGGATTGCCGATGGTGATGGTCAGTTGCGCCGGTTTCGCGTTGGCAATTTGGTTTCCACTGATTTTGAGATTCTGAACACCGTGTAGCTCCATGAGAGGGCCACCTCGCAGGCCAACATCGTCGAACTTCGAGTCGCTGACCCAGACGTGAGGGCCAAACGTGCTTTCATCCCGACCGCCACGATAAACGGCGGCAACAGGTCCGCCGATACGCTCGAACGAGCTGTCCTCTATGATGACATATTCGGCATTGTATATTCCGTAGTCGTCCGTTTCGGTATCCAGTTTGATGACGGTGCCAGAAATATCGCTGAAGTGGGATCCGGAAATCTTGATCCGGTCGTAAAACGTACCCTTGGCTGCAGATACGACCGAGAATCCCTTATTCACGTCGAAGCCGGTAAATGACATGTCTGCCAACTCGACCGTGTGGTTTCCGCTGCCACCAATCGAAGTGGTAAAAATGAAGCTGTTACCGCTGGCATCGGGGGAGGCTGCGCCCGAAACACTCACGCCTTGCATCCGAAGGCTTCCCTTACCAGAAAGCTGTACGAAATTTGGCCGCTCAAATGTGATGACTGGTGGATTATCTGGGTCTGCGGCTTCCACCGTGACCGGGACCTGCAGGTTGACCAGCTTGGATTCGCGATACTGACCCGATGTAAGTACCAGCGTGTCGCCCGCCTTGGCGCGGGCGAGGGCTGTTCCCAACGCATCGGGACTTGCGACGACCTCGATCCGCTCCCCTCCGTCGAACGTTGATGACACAGATGGCTTGGGATACCAGTCAGCACCGGTCTCAGTGCGTTGGACACCAAGGGAATGCCCGACGGGTAGTCGTGTTTTGGCTGTGACGGCTGGCAACACTTCGAACCCGTAGGCTATTTCCGACGGTGGAGCAGCCGTCGTCACATTGTCCTCAAAAGTAATTCCGCTTAGGTCGTCCTGTATTCGAAATGGCGCGTCGCTACCTTCTCCAATCACAATGTTGCTTCGGAAAATGGAATTGACAGGTACGGCCGTGCGTTCAGCGTCGGATCCTTCGGCCAGCTCAATGCGGCGGACAGTATCGAAAACATTATTCTCTATAATTGCGCCATCAACCTGATGATAGCGGTTGATCGGCGAGTTCGGTACCCCATTCATTACGACCAGCGCACCAGAAAATCTCTCTCCGGTCAGATCCTTGAAATAGTTGTTCCGCACGGTCTGGCGCGCATTGATAACGCGGACACCTCCCGTATAAGGAGCGCCATCTCCATCAAAGAGGTTGTTCTCAACCAAGGTATCATTGCCGTGGCGCAAGGTGAGTGTACCACGCGACCGGAAGAACGTGTTCCCACGGTACGTATTACCGCCTGATTTGTTCGAAATGATTTCGACCTCGCCGCTGCAGCGGTCGAAGTAGTTGTTCTCCACGAGTGTGCCCGAGTGCGTGAGCGAATAATGACTGGTTCCAATACGAAGCGTCTCGCCCCCATTTGACCCGAACACTGGGCGAGGCCCGAAATAGTTGTTTCGAATGACATGGTTGTTGTTCTGGCTGTCTTCCGTATTGAGGCGGACTGCCATTGTAGGACCGGAATTGAGCTTGCCCGACAAGTGATTGTGATCGAACACATTGTTCTGGCCATACATCGCAACCCAGATGTCACGCTGCGCCCTGGTTGGGTTGGAGTAGTTTTCGATAACTGTTTCGGTGACACGTGAATTATAGGCGAGATTGTCATTGTCTCGCCGGAAGCTGATAACTTCAGTGCGCGGCGTATAACCTTCCCGAAAAACAAGACCGGATATGACAAGGTGTTTGCCGGCCAGTCTCAGGCTCGACTGTCCGGACAAGATAACCTTGCCAGGTGTTTCAGCCGATACGGTAATGGGAGTTTCGATTGTCCCTTCAGCGTCGAGAAGCATATCAAAGTCGCGCCAAACACCGTTCTGGAGAACGATCTGGTCTCCTGGCTGGGCATTGGTCGCTGCGTTGAAATAGTCTTCCTGATTGGAGACGGGGATGACACGATGGCTATGAGGGCGTTGGGGTGTGGCTTCAGAAACTTCAGGCAGTGCGGGGACAGCCTGACAAGCGCCCAAAGCAAAACAAATTACCGTCGCATTGATGAGCCCTAAACGCATGCTTTTCTCCCGAGGCCGTGTAATCCGGCTTTTCTGCAGTGCTAAATTGTCAGACCAATTTGTCAACCAATTAATTCTTGCGCTGTTGAAAATGTTCTTTTTGATCCCCGTCGCTTGCGGGGGGTGTCGCAAATTTACAATACTAGCTTGGAAAACTGATTAGAGGTCATACCAATATAGACAAATATGCATACCAAAGTGGTTGACATACCATCAGCGGAGGGTGTTGGTAGTCTTCGAAGTGCCTTGCGTCGAGACGAGGCCTCAAAAATATAAATGGGAGGAATTCAGTATGCGCACGTTTAAACGGGATGAGTCTGTCAGTCTGAGGAGGCAGCGGGTTTGGCGGGCGGCACTGCTTGCCGGTGTCGCGCTGCCGTTGGGTGCCGCAGCATGGGCGCAGGAAGAACCGGTCACCGTGTCAACACCGGCCGCTGAAGGTGAAGCGCGCCAGGATACGGTTGTGGTGACGGGAATCCGCTCATCGCTCGCAAGCGCACTTAGTGAAAAGCGTGCTGCCGATAATCTGATTGAAGTCATCCAAGCAGAAGACATTGGTAAGCTGCCGGACCAAAACCTTGCTGAAGTTCTGGAGAATATCACGGGTGTTCAGATTACTCGCGAAGCTGGTGTGGGCACCGGGGTTCAGATCCGCGGTACAAATGCAAACCGCACCGAGATAAACGGTGTGTCCACCGTGGGGTCTGGTTCTGGTCGGGGTGGCATTAGTTTTGAAGATGTTTCTGCTGCCATGATCGCGGCTGTTGAGGTAACCAAAGCTCCTGAGGCAAAGACGATTGAAGGTTCTGTGGGCGGGACAATCAATCTCAGAACAATTCGTCCGCTTGACCTTACTGAGCGTTTGGCGACGATACGAATTCAGGGCGAGGACAGCAGCCTCACAACCGATGGTATCACTCCGAGGCTCGCTGGGACCTATGGCAATAAATGGTCAACGGACATGGGTGAGATCGGGACCGTCATCAGCGTCAGCTACGCTGAGCAGGACGTTACCGCGTTTCGTCCTCGTGCAGACCGCGATAACCTGATTGCGTCAGATAGTGGTGCCGACAGTGCGCAGTCTTTTGATTTTCTGCCAATACAGTTCCTGAATCAAGACTACGACAACTTTGAGTACGAGACGACCAATATAGCCGGTACGGTAGAGTGGGCGCCGAATGATGGCGTGAAGCTGTACTTTGATGCTGTTCTGAACGATCAGGAGCGCCGGCAAGAAAGCTCCAGGGTGCAGGCCTCGGGGGTCAGCAGCCTAAATAACATCTCCATTCCGTCTGCCTTCGAAACAGTGAATTTTGGCACGTTGAGCGGCGAAGACGGCGCGCAATTCCTCGGTAGCATTGAGGCGGCGCTCAGAGGTGTCATACCGGTCGACTTGGCTGATGATGATGACGATCCGAACCTTCGTTTTTCATCCGATACAAACTCCCGCCTGACAGATAGCAGAATCTACCGGTTGGGGACCGACTGGCGGCGCGGCAAACTTTCGGGCCGTGTCGAGCTCTCAACGTCGACATCGGATTCCACGACGCCGAGCTTCAATACCACGCTCAATTTCATCAATCCCAACGCTCCGCTGGATGCTGGTGGCGGAAACGACAACGCCGTCCCATTCGTCTACGATCTGAGTGGGGGGGCGCTGACCTTTGCCGTTGCGCAGGATGCCGCATTTGGTCCGACAACCGCACAGTTGCTTGATCCGGCAAACGTTGTTTTGCGTGATGTCAATATCGGCGAGGACAAGTCCGACAACAGTGAAGACGCGTTTCGTGCCGACTTCACCTATGATTTGACAGACAGCTCCGTAAGCGAATTCATCACATCTATTGATGCGGGGTATCGTTACAACAAAACCTCCAGCACCCGCGACCAAATTCGCTCAAACGTCGGATTGCGTTCAATGGCTGATAGTCCGCGGGGGGATCTTTTTGCGGATCTCCTTGTTGCCGGTCCGGACAACTTCAATGCAGCCGATGGCCGGGCGCTGTACGTTTCAGATTTTCTGCTGATCAATCCAGAACTCGCCGCGTCCAATCCCGATGGTGTGCTTGCTGCCCTTAATGCGGCCATCTCTGCACATGGTGGATCAAGATCAATTGACTCGCCCACCTCGAGTCAAAGCGCCTTTTTCGACATCGAGGAAGAAACCCATGCCCTTTATGCGCAAGCCAACTTTGAATACGGTATGTTCCGCGGTAATGCAGGCCTGCGTTATCTGGAAACGGACATTACTTCAGTCGGGAATTCTATACTCAATGGCACCGCGATGCGGGTCTCGACGGAAGGCAGCTATGATTTTTTGCTGCCGCGTTTCAACCTTGTGGCCAACCCGACCGAAGATGTGATTCTGCGTTTTGGCTTGAGCAGGGACATCAGGCGCCCGAACTTTGATGACCTGTCAACGTCGCGGACGTTCAGCACCAGTCCGAACCCGCCGGTCCAGATCGGCAATCCTGGCTTGGCGCCCGAGCAGGTAGACTCCTTCGACATCGCAGCTGAGTGGTATTTCGCGCCCTCCGCTGTGGTAAGCATCGGCTATTTCAACAAGAAGCGTACCGACCTGTTCGTTACTCAGCAGGAAGACCCATACGAAGATCCGGTCACAGGTTTCCGTGATCTGACCGATCCGTGCGAGGCGGGGGGTATTTTCAACCCAATTGCCGATCCGAACGTGTTTGCGGCCAGCGGCACGCCAGTCGGTATCTGTGTGCCAGTTTCGACGACGGTCAACGATCCCGGTGAGACTACACAGGAAGGTTTCGAGTTTGCGTTCCAGTATGATCTTTCTGAGTTTGAGGATCGGCTCGGCTGGGCGTCTGGCTTCGGTGTACTTGCAAACTATACCAATCAGAAATTTTCTGGCGGTGAAACGGTGAACACTGCGACGAGTCGCGCCAATCAGGTGTTTGCCGCCCTGGGTGCGACAACACCTGTGACGTTCCAGCAGCCACTGATTGATCTGTCGGAGAATGCGTATAACGCCACACTCTACTACGAGAAATATGGCCTTTCTGCCCGTGCCCGCTACACGTGGCGTGACGCGTACCGATCAACAGATTTCGGCAGTACGTCCAGCTTCCCTTGGGGATTCCCCGTTGTTCAGGAGGCTCGGGGACAGCTCAATGCGAGCATCAATTATGATGTGACCGAGAGCCTGAGTGTGGGAATTGAAGGCGTGAACCTCACCGAATCTGAGGTTCAGCAATCCTGCGTCAACGAAGGGGCGCTCTTGTGTTTCCAGGGATTGACTGATCGGAGGATTTCATTCGGCGCCAGCTACAGCTTCTAGAAGACAGTAGTGAGCCGATTCACGACAGGAAACGCCCCACGTGTGTGGGGCGTTTTCGTGCATGATCACTGGATTTAGCGGTTTAGAGGCATATTCGGAGATTCGCGCGAATTTTTTTACAAATTGGTCCAACCAATTTGTAAACCTTTTAAAATTACGTATAATGTCGTCGCAATCGGGATTTTGTTGTCTACCCTTAGACCTGACATGCTGCTTGAAGGAACCATTTGATGTCAGAGAAGCGCCTTTACCACACCGTTGCCAGAGCTATTCTGGATATGATCGAGTCCGGATCTTATCCGCCGGGCACGCGGTTGCCTGGAGAGCGCGAACTGGCAGAGAGATTTGGCGTGAGCCGCGTCGTGGTGCGAGAGGCCGAAATCTCTTTGGAGGCCATTGGGCGACTCGACATCAGGGTCGGGTCCGGCGTCTATGTACGCGATGCCGACGAATCGAGCGGACTTATACTGCCGCGTGTTACACCTTTCGAGCTAACTCAGACCCGCCTGATCTTTGAATCCGAGTGCGCCGCTCTCGCTGCCACGCAGATCACCGACGCGCAAATTGAAGGACTGCGGGAAACGATAGAAAAGATGGCGTCATCGACGCACGATACTCCTGACGGCGACGAAGCTGATCGCGACTTCCATCTTCAAATTGCGAAGGCCACGGGCAATGCGGCCAACGTGTTCTTCCTGCAAAACCTCTGGCGTATGCGCAATGAAATTGACGCAGTCCGGAAAGTCTATTCAGCCGTGTGTCTCGATGACACGTCACATCGCGTGAATGAGCATTCGAATATCCTCGATGCTCTGGAAGCCAGAGATCCACATGCCGCTCGTGAAGCAATGCAGGGCCATTTCGAGCGCCTGCTGGAAGCGCTTCTGGACGCGTCGGAACGACAGGCCATCGAGGAGGCGCGGCAGAAGTCGAGCGCCAATCGGGAGAGGTATCTCAAATTGGCGGCTGCGCGTTAGGAGAGCTGGAGGCAATTATCAGGGGAAGTGGTCGTTATCTATTTACGCCTGACATCATGATCTACCTTCCAACGCACAAGTTCGCCGCCATTCAATCGGGTTCGCGGTACGGGTATTTCTCGACGGTTTGAGCGGAAGATATTGGTCGCACCCGAGCGGAGGAGGTTGGTGATCCCTAAGACTTCTTCCATTCGCATGGACTGCGCTCTCAGGAGTCCGTAGAGCGCGTTTCACCCTTCAATACTGGTTGGCTTTCTGAAGTCGTCAAACGCGCTCTGGTGACTCTCTCTCAGGGCTTTCTGAAACTACTCGTCGTAGTAGTTGTGTATGTCACGTGCCACGTAGACCAGTTGCCACTCCCAAATGGTAATCACCCGGTCTGCGACAGACACGATCTCAGGGTCATCCGGGCATTCCTGAGCGAGCCAGGCAGAGAGCACATGGGCGATGTCATGACTGAAGAAGTTGGCAATTGTTGAAAGATGTCGGAGCGGGACCTTGGCAGAGCCGCGCATCCATTGAACGATGGTTGTGTCTCTCTTGTATCCAAGCTTTTCGGCAAGCTGGGCTGGAGTTGATTTCCGGTACTCGAATGAGAGTTCGAGAAACCGGGACATCCGGCGGTTTGGAGGTGTTTCTTCAAGTTCTGGAAACAGCATTGGTCTTCCTTTCGGTTGGTTGTCGATAGGAAGAATCTAGCGGTTCTCGTCGGTGATTGCGGGTGGCAAACTCTTGTTTGTGTAAGGCGAAGTGTACTTGTCGGGTTGAACCTACGGCATATACGAAATGTCTCGTTTCAGCGTATCCGAAGGCTTTGGGAAAAAGCTTCAATCGGTTCGTTGGTGCAAAATCACTTCAATCATCAAAGGAATATCGAGAGTAGGGCCGGATTCAAATTGCTACGTGACGCTGCTCTTCTCGAATGGCGCGCGTTGATCGCCGCCTGAGACCTGTACATCCGCGAAAAGCGGAGACTGGTTCGAAGCCGTCTGACAGCGCCCACCTTGGCGGGACATGCAAGGACCCGTTGCGATGGCGTATTTCCTGCGCGCGACCAAGCAGATGGCAACAGTCCGTCAGGTTGACTCGACCCGCGCGGGGCCGGGGACCTTCAGGGAATTAAAGTGACCATTCGAATCCAACGGCCTTTTCGGACACGTCCCAAAGCCGCGCCATCACCGCCTTGTCATAGGCATGGGCGTTCAGGGTTCCCTTGCCGACCGGTCCTACGAATTCGCAGGTGCCGGTGGGGCCGTAGAGGGCGCGCTGTTCGGTCAGGGCCTTTTCGGTGGCGCACATGACTTCCGGGTAAGACCCTTGCTCAGCGGTTTGGACCATCGGTGTCTTGGTCATCAACCACCAGATAAACCGCATGGTGCGGCTGCCGCTGGTAGAGATCAACGAGGTGGCAGACGAACCAGGGTGGCATACGAAAACCTCGACATCGTTGCGCCCCGCAGCGGCCAGCCTGTCCTGCAGCTCATAGCCGAACATCATCTGCGCCAGTTTGCTTTGTGAATAAGCTGTGTTCGCGCCGTATCCTTCTTCCCAGTTCATGTCGTCAAAGTTGATGGTTCTCAGACCCATATTGTAGCCAAGGCTGGCCACGATAACGATCCGGCCTTTGCTTTCCGCGATCCGCTCGAACAGAAGGCCGTTCAGCAGGAAGTGACCGAAATGGTTGGTGCCAAGTTGGCTCTCGAACCCATCCACTGTCAGCTTGCGGGTGGGCACTTGGGCGATGGCGGCGTTGTTGATCAGCGCGTCAATTCGCGGCACGGTCTTCAACACCTCGGCAGCCGCCTCGCGAACGCTATCCAGAACTGCCAGATCCATTCGGACAAAACTGACATCGGCAGCTGTGCCGATTTCCTGTTTCAGTTCTCCGATGGCCGCTTTCGATTTCTCGGTCGAGCGGTTCAGCATCACCACCCTGGCGTTTTTCTTCAGAAGCGTTCGTGCCGCCTGAAATCCCGCGCCCGAATTCGCGCCGGTGATGAGGTATGTCTTGCCGCTCAGGTCGCCGAGGCGTTCGGGCGTCCAGCCCTTGGGTCCGAATGTCGTGTCTGCCATTGTTTTCTCCTGCCAGCGCTACTGGCGGTCTGTTCGGATGTCTGTTTTTTCCTAGAAGGTAGATGGCTCTCGGTAAGTGCGGGAAACAGACGTAATCGTCGCTAATACGTGCCTGATTGTCTCGTCCGTATTGAAAAGCAGCATCTGCCTTGCCAGTTTGGCATTATGAGCAAAGACCAGATCAGACACCTGATCGACCAGCGCCTTCCCGAGGCGGGGGTGATCGACACCGCGCTAAAGGGTGTGCAGCTTTTCCGCGTGACCGAACCCGTTCCCTGCGCGCCCGCCGTCTATGAGCCCACCGTTGTGGCAATTCTCAGCGGTGTGAAAGAGGCCATCCTAGACGGCGAACATCACGCGTATGGCAGCGAAGAATACCTGCTGTGCCCTATGACCCTGCCTGTTGAAGCGGGGGCCCCGCAGGCATCGGACGACAACCCGCTGCTGGGAGTGATGATCGCGCTGGAGCCACGCATGATGCGGGATCTTGCCATTGAGATGGAGACCACCGCCGGCGCCGGTTTCAGACACGACGGCCTGTCGCAGCCAGCGCTGGCGCTGGCGAAATGGGATACCGGATTTACTGAGGCCCTGCTGCGGCTGCTGGAGCTGCTCGATAATCCGGTGGACGCGGCGGTGCTGGGCCCGGGGCGTCTGCGCGAGCTGTATTATGCCCTGCTGAAGGGGGAGGCAGGGTCCGCCGCGCGGCGCGCCTTCGGTGTTGGCAACGAAATCGCGCGCACCATCGACTACCTGTCCAGCCATCTGAGCGAACAGGTCACCATTGACGACATGGCCAACCATGTTGGCATGAGCCGCGCGGTGTTCCACCGGCGATTCAAGGAGGCGACGACGATGACCCCCATCCAGTTCGTTAAGTCAATGCGCCTGAATAATGCCGCTATGAAGATCGCTGAGGGCAAGACTGTGTCCGAGGCCGCCTGGGACGTGGGCTATCAAAGCTCGTCGCAGTTCAGCCGGGAGTTCAAGCGTCTTTACGGTCAGTCTCCCAGGCAGTGGAGCCATGCCCGGCAACCGGCACTCGGTCCGGCGTAACGGCCTATCCTAACATCAACTGCCAGACTGATTTGTAAGTGCAGCCCACAGCAGGTCTTCCAGAAACGCCCGTTGAGCGGATTCGGTCTCATCCTTGCGCATCAGGACCAGCGAATGGACGTTCTGGATGATCTCCGCAAGGCGTTCATCGGACAGATCGTTGCGAAGCGTGCCTTCTGCCCGCCCGCGCTCGAAAACTGGGGCCCAGATCTTCACAATCTCGGCCCGGACGGCATCGTTGCCCTGAACGAGAAAGTGCTCCATTTGGGTGCTCGTTTCGTTCAGTATGATCGCTTGGAACAGTTCTTCTTCCTGCGCGATGCGTATGTTTTCGATCGAGCCTTCGATCAGGGCTTCTTTGACGTCCGAATATTTGGCGACCGCACCGGCAGACTTTGATCCCATGCCTCGCAGCAATTGGAACAGAACCTGATTCACCAGCGCGGGCCGGTCCTCGAACATGCGATAAAGCGTTTTCCGAGATATGCCGGCCTCGCGAGCAATGTCACTCATTGACGTCTTGTGAGGTCCCAACTGCCTGAAACACTTCAGGGCAGCGTCAACCACCGCTTTTCTGGACACGCCGGAATGTGTCGTTTCGGGGCCGGGAGCGGTAGTGTCAGTCATACAGGATTTCACAGGCCTTTGCTTGAATGGGTAAGTATCTTGCCGGACCGCATTTAGTCCATACTTCACAGTCTATTCGAGCACACATGGCAGCCCCCTGAAGTTGACGTCATTCAGCGGCCATGAGTGGTGATGGGGCGGATTTCGACGTCACACGAACGAATGCACCGGGGGTTGCTCCGGTGGGGCGGTCCGTTTGGTGAGTGACCACACCATTCACGATAACACAGTCGTAGCCGCCCGCGCGAGCTTGGCGGCGCCAGTCGCCTTCGGGCATGTCGTGGACAATCTCATACTTGCTCATGTCGAAGTAAAGCTGGTCGAGATTGTAGATCAGGATATCCGCCTTGAACCCGGGGAGTAGGGCGCCGCGATCACGAATGCCGACCGAACGCGCATGTTTCAAGCTGAGCTGGAAGTGCATTTCTTCCAGTGTCTTGAGTTTTTCCTCTCGTACCAACCAGATCAACAGGTCGGTTGCGTAATGCCCCATGCCAAACGCCTTTGTGTGGGCTCCACCGTCTGAACCACCGGGGACCACGGCTGGATTCGCCATGAGGCGTACCGCTTGATCCGGCGTGATTGACGCGATCGGCGGCGACTTCATTTGCAGGTCCAGATCCGACTTGACGCCAAGGTCCAGCAAGGCGGCGACAGCACTCACGCCAATTTCTAAGCCGACCTGCGCCAGAGTTTTTCCGAGGAATTTCTGAAGCGTGGGATGTTCGCCGACCGCTATGACGGTTTGGCCTTCCAGGCCCGCCGCGCCGCTTGCAGCACCCATTTCCGCGTATTGCGTCTCAAACTCCCGAACAAAAGCGGGGTCTTTTATCAATGCAAGAATTTCGGCATCGGAACTGCAGCCGACGATTTTGCGGACTGCGGGAAGTTGGCCTGCGGCGGTATCGAGTTCTCGGATGCCGGCCTCTACCCAACCGCGATTGATCAGGGCACCAGCTGTTACGTCGAATCCCGCTTCGCGCATGGAGTCTAGCCATTGAAGGTCTTCGTCGACCACTTGGGGCACCAGATCATGTGTCAGGAATAAGTTATGTATGACCCGCACGCGCGTCCCGCGGGCCAATTCGGCTACACGTTGTGTGATGGAACGATCGCCGAAATACATGATCTGGGGCAACATCTGGATGACGCCTTCGCCGCGCGTTATGACTGCACGGCAAATATTCAGAATATCGTCATGGTCCATGAGGTCGGTCGGCATGGGGGTGCCGTCCGTATCGACATGTGAATTGCCTTCGGCACCCATAACCGACATCGAAATACCTATGGCCCCGGCGTCCATTGCTTCATTGATCAGGCGATGTATTTCGGCCAGTTCTTCTGTATTCGGTCCTCGCGTTTTGGCGGCATCTACACCCATCACATAGACGAGCAGGGGATTGAGCGGGAGAAACGTCAGGACGTTCAGCCCTTTCCGCAAACCGCGGATGCGTTCCATGTATTCGGGAAAGGACTCCCAGTCCCACGGCAGTGCTGCTTTCTGGTGGGACACAGGGATTTGCTCCGTAGTTTCCAGCATGCCCATGATCCGCTCGCGGTCTTTTTCTCGAACCGGAGCAATTCCAAAACCGCAATTTGCATTCACGACGGTCGTGACACCATTGCGACCGGCATCCAGACAGTACGGATCCCAGAACAAGGCTGCATCGTAGTGGGTGTGCTGCGTTATGAAACCGGGCGCGACGGTTTTTCCGGTGGCGTCAATGGTCTGCTTTGAGCTGCGGCCCCGCAGATCGCCAATTTCAGAGATCTGATCATTAATGATTCCGATATCTGCATAGCCACCGGGACTGCCTGTGCCATCGACAAGAAATCCTCCTGAAATGATTAGATCAAAATCCGTCATTTGTCGTTCCATCCCTTCTTTGTAGTTGTTTGTTGCAAACCTCGATTTGCAAGCACGGAAGAGGTTTTGAACCCGCCTCTCCTTCTGTTCATGACGGATTGAATGACACAATAATATACAATTGTCACCCCTGAGTTGACACAAGACACAAAACGTAATCTTTGTATCAAAAAGCGGAACGCATAATACAATTAGTCCGCATGGGAGGAACGAGGATGACCAACAATCAAGACACCACAACTGCGTCTGGCGAAGCCGGTACCGCAAGAAGAACGACCGCAGCGGCAAGGTGGGGGGGGCTGGCGGCATGCGTTGCTCTAATGCCGTTGACCACACCTGCGATCGCGCAAATGGGTGAAGGTGTCGAAGCGGAATCTCGTCAGGCGACTGTGATCGTCACGGCGACCAAACGAGAGGCGAGCATCCAGGATGTCGCCGCCTCAATCTCGCAGGTCGGTGGAGATGATCTAGAGACGCGCGGTGTCGATGATGTCGAAAACCTCGCCCTGCAGATACCGAATTTGACATTCGGAAAATTCGGGAGAAACACATTCGTGACAGTGCGCGGTATTGGCACGACGGTCGATTCGGGCGTGGCTGAACCCTCCGTTGCAACCTATGTCGATGGCGTTTTCCTCCCGCGCGCCACAATGGCGCTGCTGCGCCAGGTGGACCTCGAGCGCGTGGAAGTTTTGCGGGGACCGCAAGGCACGCTCTACGGGCGCAATGCGACGGGCGGCGCGGTGAACTATGTTTCGCGCGGACCGAGCGACACGTTCGAAGGGAAAACTGTTGCCACGTTTGAGGAGCGTAACAGCCGTGGTGTCGATGCCGTCGTGTCCGGTCCCATCTCGGAGGGATTGTCCTTCCGGTTGAGCGGCGGCGTGCAAAAGCAGGATGGCTATGTGAAGGTGCTGAATACCGGTCAGGATCTTGGTGATCAGGATCTGTGGCATGCGCGCGGGGCTCTAAAGATTGAGCCATCAGACAACGTCACGATCGACCTTTCTGTTCAGCATGAAGAGGACACTGGAAATTTTGGTTGGCAGTCGGTTGTTTCCGAACCATTTGTTGTTGCTGGAACTGCGGCGTTGTTCATGACCAACGCGAACTTCACAACAACGCCTAACCAAGTGTACGCGGACGGCGATCATTCCGGAAATGCCGAGACGACCATTGCGATTGCGCGGGTGAACTGGGATGTTTCGGAAACAGTCTCCTTCCGCTCCATTACCGGCTATGTCGATCATGAGATCGACAATTCATTTGATGCGGACGGGACCAACTTCTTCTTCGCCGATCTTACGGGATCGTCTAGGCCGTCCCAATCGTTTAGCCAGGAATTCAATTTGTATGGCCAGACGGGTGCGCTGGATTGGTTGATCGGGGCCTACTATTTCAGCGAAGAGTTTGAACTTGGCCTGCCTGTGGAGTTTCCGGGAGTTCTGTTTGGCGTCCCCACGGTGCCGCGTCTCGAGGTTATTGCGGGGGATCTGGTTGAAGATACTGAATCCTATGCGGCATTCGCCGATGTGACCTATGCATTGACGGACCGGCTGCGCATCAATGCCGGATTGCGCTTCAATGCAGAAGAAAAAGAGTTCACATTCTTTGGCACGCCATCTCCGGCTGGAAACATCGATTCCGAAGATGTGCTACCGAAGCTCGGTATGCAGTTCGACGTCAGTGACAATGTGAATGTCTATGCGAATTGGCAAAAGGGCATCAAATCAGGCGGACACCAGCTAAGCTTGCCGCAATTGTTCGACAGCGAAGAACTGGATGCGTACGAACTTGGCATCAAGTCACAATGGATGAATGGGGCCCTGACTGCGAACGCCGCGCTTTTCTCCTATGACTATACGAATCTGCAAGCGACCATCACCATTCCGCCTGCGACGACCTTGGTTGAGAATGGGGATGCGGAGCTGATCGGGCTGGAAGGCGAACTCATATATGCCGCAACGGATAATATTGCCTTCAATATGGGCGTCTCGCTTCTGGACACGGAATATACGGACCTGATCACGACCGACCAGGCATTGCCAGGGACGCCCGCTGTCGACCTCACCGGGGAAGAACTAATCCGGGCACCCGAGTTCACTGCGAATTTCGGGGCGGAGTGGAATATTCCAATAAATTCCGGCTTTCTAGGTAGCGTGCGCCTGCGCGGAGATGTCTTTCACTCAGCAGATTACAAGCTGGCCTTCATTGACTATCCGGAGTTGAGGCAGTCTGAATACACGAACATAAACCTGTCAGCGACGCTTACAGATACGTCTGGCAATTACCAGCTTCGTGCTTTTGTGAACAATGCCACCGACGAAATCATCCTGAACAATGGGAGCTATTTGGCGTCGAGCGGTGGGTTCATCGGCATTCACTCGGCGCCCCGGACCGCCGGCGTTTCGCTTTCTGCCAAGTTCTAGGTTTTCTCTCAGATGGACTGCCAATGTCCCGGCGCCGGTTAGCGGAGCCGGGACCTTTTTTCAGCTATCAATGCCAAGCCGTCGACGCAGGAAATCGAATGATGCCTCGCGGAAATCACGTGAGATGTCTGCTTCGGGCGCCAGGGCGTCAAACCCGTGGGGAACATCTTCAACAATTTCCAGTTCGCTCTCTACGCCGTCTTTCGAGAGCCGTTCCGCATAGTCGAGGTTTTCACCGTAGAAGAGATCCTTGTCGCCAACCCCGATCCAGGCTGGCGGCAAATTCGACAAGTCGGGCCGACGTGACGGCACAGCCCAACGCGGAATCTCCGATCCGTCATCCGGCGGATGTCCCAGATAGGCAGACCAGCCGAAAAAATTGTTCTCATTGTTCCAGGCGATATGCCGGACTGGTGTGAGGTCTTCCCGTGTTGCCGTTCGGTCGTCGATCATCGGATAGTAAAGAAGCTGCACGGCCGGCTGCGGGCCTCCTTCATCCAGAATCCTCTGGCAGAGTGCGGCTGCCAGACCACCCCCCGCGCTCTGACCCGCGACGACAATTCTGGAAGGATCGACTCCCAAGAGTTCAGCATTGTCCAGAAACCACAACCAGGCTTTGTAGCAATCGTCGAGCGGCGCCGGATACGGATGCTTAGGCGCCAGTCGATAGTCTACTGACACCACAGACATGCCGAGTTCGCTGACAATCCGATTGCAATCAGGATCGTTCATTCTTGCCTGGCCCATTACATATCCACCGCCGTGAATGAACAGCATTCCAGCGCCGGCGTGTTCGCTGACCGGTTCGTAAACGCGAACGCTGACATGTTCGAGCTTTACGGTGTGCCTACGAACATTGGCGTCGGCCTGCGACCGGAAGGCGATTGCCATGACCGATTTCATCAGCATCCGCGACAACGGACTTCGAAGAGATATGGTCGGCATCCTCGCAACTTGCTTTTGCACTTGAGGGTGCAGATCGCTGACCTTCATTTGCTTTGATGTCATGATGTTTCATCTCGCTCCCCGTTTGTTTGCAGATGGAGTACAGAAGACTTCTGCACAAGCTGAGACTCTGACACAATATTGTTGATGTGTATCACACATTTGCCGCAGCGGTATTGAGATAAGAACTGGCTTCAAGGAGGGGGTCTCTAAGGTGTACCTTCGCGAAGGGATGAAATCACCTTTTTGCTAACTCATTGCAATGCAGAAGATCATCCAGTTTGCGACGGGCTTGTCAAAGGAACCAGACCCGAGTTGACCAATACTGCTGGTTGGCTCCAATCGATGGAAAAAACTGTTCTGTTGCTTCAGAACGATGAGGATTGTGAACAGCCTGCTGAAGCTGGATCTGCCCGACGATCCGGCCGCATCTCAGAGTATGGGTAGTTCAACATCCTTGTCAGGGTAAATGCCGAGGCAAGGGGGTGACTATACCCACGTTACCCTAAGACTTCTCCTCTCTGGCGAGTGCGCTCTCAGAGCGCGCAGGAGAGTCGAAAAACAGTCTCCAGTACAATTACTGAAGGCATCAAAGAAGCGAGTCAGCGAGCAATCTGAGTCGATTGTGACGCATTCTGATCCGGTGGACGGAAATCACCGATTGAAGTACGGAGTGATGAGTTGAGGATCGTGAACTGGAACATTGAACGGCGGAAGCCGAGTTCATGGCAAGCACGTTCACTCGTGGATGAGATAGCGTCGCTAGAGCCGGACTATGTTTGTCTAACCGAAGCTTGGAAGCAGTCGCTGGCGGATTTCGGCGGTCATGTTATCTCGGCGGAGGGGGGGCATGGAGCCCTCAACATCCCGATGAACGCAAGGTCGTTCTCTGGTCTCGAAATCCGTGGGCAGACGTCGAACCGATCGAGCAGCTTGAAGCGATCGGTAGCGCCATAACAGCCAGGAGTGAGATCAACGGCAACGTCGTCAGATTTGTAGGTGTTTGCATTCCGTATCATTTTGCCAGTCCGCTCGGAGTTGAGCCGAGAGCCAAACCTTGGACTGAGCATGAGAGGTTTCTGGAAATACTTAAGCCACATTTGGCGCGTTGGGCTCGAGATGAGCCGGTGACTGTCTTGGGTGATTTCAATCGACGGGTTCCGAGATCCTGGGGGCCAAAGCAGTCGTATGAGAAGTTGGAGGATACATTCTCAGGTTACCAGTTTGCCACAACCGGTATCTTGGACGAAATCAATGATCGAACAATCGACCATATAGCTTTCGCCGGTTCGTTTGAGGTGAAGAGAGTATACGGGAAGAGTGCGCATCTTCCAGATGGTCGAAGACGGTCTGACCATTTTGGTGTTGTTGCGGAACTCGCGTGAACTGCCAGAGGCTTTAGGAGAGGGTCTGTATGATGATAGTGGGCATGCTCTGCCCCACCGAGGCGGTCCACCAATAATGTTAGTTCGGCGGTTTCCATGTAGCGGCGTTCATGCCGCCACCTCCCCACAGTAAGGCGGTATGAACGCCGCGGGCAAGATGGTTTGTGGAGCAGGTGGTCGGTAGCCCAGAGAAGAGTGTGGGCGCACGGTGTTGCAGTGCCGCCGCCAAGCCTCGATCAGGATCTGGGCTTCCCTGAGATCGAAGAAGATTTCCCTCGCCAGCAACTCGTCTCTGAGCTTGGAGTTGAAGCTCTCGCAGTAACCGTTTTCCCATGGTGAACCCGGTTCGATATAGAGCGTCTTCACGCCGACCCGGCCAAGCCAGTCACGCAGCGCGGTGGCGATGAACTCCGGGCCATTGTCGGAGCGGATATGCTCAGGCGGGCCATGCGCGACGAACAGCTCGCCCAGCGTGTCGAGCACATCGCGGGAGTTGAGCCTGCGTTCGACGCGGATGGCGAGGCATTCGCGGGTGAACTCATCGATCACACACAGTATACGGAACACCTTGCCGGCATGCGTACGGTCCTGAACGAAGTCATACGACCAGACATGGCCTTTGTGCATTGGCCGCAACCGGATACAGGAGCCGTCATTCAGCCATAACCGGCCGCGTTTTGGTTGTTTCATCGGAACTTTCAGCCCCTCACGCCGCCAGATGCGATAGACGCGCTTCTCGTTCACATGCCAGCCATCCCGTCTCAGCAGGGCTGTGATGCGGCGATAGTCATACCGGCCGAACCGCTCGGCCAGGGCGATGATGGCCGCTGTCAGCACATCCTCGTCCTGACGCACCACACGCGGCTTACGCTGGGTGGAACGGTGCTGGCCGATCACACGGCAGGCCCGGCGCTCTGTTGCACCGAGTGTCTCCACCACATGATCGACCGCTTCGCGTTTGCGTGAAGGGCTTAGAACTTTCCCTTTATGACTTCCTGAAGGATCTGGTTGTCGAGAGTCAGATCGGAGATGGCGCGACGCAGCCGCGCATTCTCCTTCTCGATCTCCTTCATCCGTTTGGCCTGGCCAACCTGCAGCCCGCCATACTCCTTGCGCCACCGGTAGTATGTCTGCTCCGTCACACCGATCGAGCGCACAGCCTGGCCCGTCGCCTCACCACGCGCGAGGCGCACCTCAACCTCCCGCAGCTTCGCAATAATCTCTTCAGGCGTAGATCTCTTGCCCATGTCTCAGCTCCATATCTGAAGCCGGAACTAACTCAAATAATGGACCACTTTCGTGGGGGCAGACCAAAGCCGTGCGGGACATGTTTGAGGTCCTGAACAAGGCGATCGACCTCGACACAGCAGGCGTTCCGCCCATTGACGGGCTAGAGGGCTTCAAAGATCTCCTCCGACGCTACATTCGGCATTGTGCCACCAATCCTGACCACGCCCGGATCATGGTGTCCGAAGCGATGATAGGCGGCGAGCGGCTCCAATGGATAGTGGACAATTTTCTCATTCCGCGACGCGAAGCGATTGCGCAGCGCCTGGTGCGTGCCAGTACTCTGGAACAGCTGCCAGACCTCAACCCGTTATCCTTCCTCTATATCACGACGTCTGTCTGTCAGATGCCATTCGTGCTGGCGCACGAGGTGCAAGCATTGTTTGGTATTGATGTGCAGAAACCAGAAATCGTGGACGCGCACATTGAGTCGGTGTTGAACCTGTTTTTTCAGTATCGCGCCGACTGATACCGGAAGACATGGAGGCTTGGGGCCGACGCGTCTGAGGCACGCGCCTTGTCAGGTGTCCTCGGTTCAACCGCATTGAGGCCGGAGCTTGCAGGGCTTATTGCTGTGTTTCGGGAATCAGGACGTCGATCGGCAGGCCTTCCGTGCCGAAATCCGGCAACATGTCATCTTCGTCCGGAGGCGGCGGAGTGCCGTCGGAGCCGGTGCCCATGAGAAAGTCGCTGCCGGCCGATTGGGCGGCCTGCGACACGGCCTTGCCACGACCGATCTCGTTGACGGCGCTGGCGGGATCTATGACGGTCACGGCGCGCGCGCTGGGCACGACAACGGTCAGCGTTCCATCTCCTTCGCCGGAGGTCAGGGTGAGCCCGTCATTCGGCTCCAGGCTGGTGCGACAGCGCTCTGTTCCAGCTAGGTCGCCAATACAGGGATCGTCTGCATCCGTGACGGGAGTCAGGCGGGCAGCCGCCGGGTTCGCTGGAATTTGGCCGAAACCCGCAGACGCAACATCCTGCCTGGTGTCTTCGGAGGCCGGAACGACCTGTTCTGCGCTGATGGCGTAGGCCGCTGCGTCGGCATCCTTGCGCTGGCTATCGGGACGGGGCGGTGGAGGCGTGTCGGCCTCGAGGCCGCCGGTCGGCATGGTGAATATTTTGGGAGGCTCGAACGGCGTGGTGCAGCCGGTGCAGAGGGCAAGGACGAGCAGGGCGCCAGCAAGGTTCGCGGGGCGCGGATAGGCGGTCGACGAGGATGTGTGGCTCGTCATGGCTCAGTCCTTCCGGTGTGTGGAATGAAGGTCCCGGGCCGGAAAACCGGCCTGGGACGGCAGGGTTACTGGTTGACCGTGGCCGAGTTATAGGACCCGGTCTGGACGATGGAGGCCATGTTGCCGGCGGTCACCGTCTGATTGATCGACGCGTCGTTGAAGTCACCGCCGCTTTGCGAGATCGTCGCCATGTTGCCGTCGGTCGACTGCAGGATCGAGGCGGTGGAGAATTCGCCGCCCGTCTGGGTGATCTCACCGGTATTGTCATTTCCGCTCTGCGTGACGCTGGCGGTCAGGTTGCGACCGGAATTGTTGCCTTGCGTGACCGTCGCGGAGTTATCGTCCCCGCTCTGATCAATATCGGCATCTCCACGGCCACCATTCTGGAGAATGGAACCCGTGTTTCCATGACCGGTCTGCACGATGTAGGAATCGTTCGAGAAGCCGCTCTGGTCAATGCTGGCCATGTTGAACGATGCGCCGCCGATCTGGTCGATGGCCGCCGTGCTGGACTTGCCGTCCTGATCGATACTGGCTTCGTTGTCGGAGCCGATCTGGGTGACATAGGCGTTCAGCGAGCTGTCCTGCCAGACGCGACCTTCCTGGGTGACGTTCGCCGTGTTGCCGGAGCCGTCCTGATAGACGTCAGCCAGAACGCTGTTGTCAGCCTTTTGGCCGGTTTCACCTGGTGCGTTGTCATATTGGTCGACATTGGCCGTGTTGCCATCACCATACTGGGTGACGATGGCATCGAAGTTCTGCGAACCATCCATGTTGAACGATTGGGACACATTGGCCGTGCTCATGCCATCCTGCAGGATGGTCGTGCTCAGGCCGGACTGGCCGTCCCCGTTCATGAACTGGTCGACATTCGCCGTTGCGCCGCCATCCTGCGTGATGCTTGCAGAAATGTTCGTGGAGCCATTGCCAGCGATGCCCTGATTCACGTTTGCGACCGAACCACCATTCTGATCGAGCGTGGCGATCACGGACCCGGACGTTACGGCACCGCTTGTCGCGGTGTTTTCGACGGACTGGTCTACAAAGGCGCTGGAACCGCCATCCTGCGTCACATTGGCCGTAATGCCGGTTGCCCGGTTGCCATCCAGGGACTGGTTGACTTCGGAGATCGAAGCGCCGGACTGGTTGATCGTGGCGAAGGCATTGTTGGCCTGTCCGTCCACAGCGGTCTGGCTGACAGTCGAGCTGGAACCGCCGGTTTGGGTCACATTGGTCCGCAGCGTGCCCGTGAAGCCGGGGCCGGTGCCTTCCTGAGTCACGGACGAGGAATTGGTGTCGCCGTTCTGGTTCACATTGGCAACCTGGTTGAAACCGCCGCCGGTGTTCGTCTGATCCACGGTGGAGGTGTTGTTGTTGCCAGCCTGAATAACGGTCGATTCCGGATCGGCATTCGGGATGTTGATCGTGCCATTGGAGGAATCGTCCGTCTGCGCGATCGTGGACACGTTGTTGTCGCCTGTCTGATCATTGTCAGCATAGGCGCCGATTGCATTCTGGGTGACAGTGGAGTCGTTGTCGTTACCGATCTGGTCAACGGTCGAATTATTGTCGCTGCCTGTCTGGGTGACGGAAGCCGCGTTGGCATCACCGAGCTGTGCAACCGTCGTTGTGTCGCCCGTGCCGTCCTGGGCGACGACCGCGCTGTTGTCATTGCCTTCCTGGCTGACTGTGGCGACTTCACCGCCCGTATCGTCGCTAAGGCCTTGTGCGACGGTCACGCTGTTGCCCTGGCCACCGACCTGGTCAACAGAAGCCGTCTGTGCGAGCGAACCTGCGGTGTTCTGGTCGATGTCAACCGAGTTCGGGGCGGCCCCGGTAACGGTGTCAGCGGTCTGGGTCACCGTTGCAGAGTTGCCAACCGCAGCGCCGACGGCACTGGTCTGATCGATGTCGGCCGTATTGGTGGCAATACTGTAGATCTGCGATCCGGGAGGTGTGTGCTTCTGGGTGATGGACGCCGAGTTTTCGTCGCCGGTTTGGTCGATATAGCCTTCGTTTTCGAGACCTTCGGTCTGATCAATGTCGGCATTGTTTGAAACGCCGCTCTGGTTGATGAGCGCCTCTGATTCGTCTGCGAAGGCAGGTCCCCCGAAGCAAAGTGCCGCGATTGCGGCGGTGGCGAGAAGTTTCGTGCGCATGAGATGTCTCCTTGTCAGTGCACATTTCGCACTGATCCGTTCTCGGATCAGCTTGTTCAAAAGGCCATTCTGGAAGCTGAGTGCGTCCCCCCGATGGCTTCTGCCACGCCCCGCTGATGTACAGTTGGAGGCATGTTCGGTTTCAGACCGGGCGCGCATCAGTATGCGCCTTGCGTCACGATGACCGTGCCGCAGCCAGAGGCCACGACACATCCGGTCTGGTTGATTGTGTATTCCAGCGCATCGCCGGTCTGGACGAGCACGGCGGACAGGCCTTCGCCGTCCTGGTAGATTTTACCCTGGTTGTCGTTTCCGTCCTGCTCGATTGACGCGGTGTTTCCGGCGCCGGTCTGTTCGATCAGCGCATCGTTGTCGTCACCGTTCTGCACGATGGAGGCGACATTGCCGCCTTCCACAAGATCGCCAGGCGAGACGGTCTGATAGATTGCGGCGGTGTTGCCGTGTCCCAGCTGCGTGAGGGAAGCGGAATTATAGTACAGTTCACCAAAATCATTTGTCTGCCGTATGAGGGCGTCGTTGGAGTCGCCCTCGATTGTGAGGGTGGCATCATTGCGGCCTGCAGGCTGACTGCCGACGGGGGACGAATCCTGGCGAATCGCGAACGAGTTCGAGTCTCCCGTCACGGATATGCGGGCCGACGCATTGTCTCCGGATTGGGAGACCGTATTGGCCCGGTTCATCTGACCCTGAACATAGGCGTCCACGACAAGATTGCGCCCCGACTGGGTGACTTCCAGCGTGTTTGCGCGTTGCGCCTCGGCCTGCCGGGTGCGCTCAAGAATGTCGGAAATCTGCTCAATATTAGCGAATGAGCCCGTGTCGGCCCCGGCGGGAAGGGCCAAGCCGAACAAGATGGACAGGACGCCGAATGAATTGCGCGTCGAGTGTCTGCGCGCGCTCTCAGCGGGCGGACGTGCAGATGCGATTGCAGTATGTGGCAACATAAAGTGCCGCTCCCGAGTTGCTTGCCTCGACGTGAGGCAGTATTGGTCGGGAGATCCGCCAAATGGCAGATCCCCGGGGAGAGACCGGTCCGAGCGCCAACTTGAAGTCGGTCTCTCCCCACCCTTATTGCGGCTCGCGCCGCGCGATCTTGTCTTTGCCTGGTCCTAGTCGGTCCAGGGCTTTGATTGCATCAGCTCAACTTGCTTCATTGGCCTCCCAGTTTTCGCCCTCTTGCAGCAATTCCTTTGGCACACCCTTCAGGGCGTCCTTTGGAAATTCGGTGCGGTATTTCTGATCGTAGAAATCCACCGCTGTCTTGCCGAGATCGGGGTTTTCGAAGTTCCAGAGACCAGACTTTACACCTTCCACGATCAATCCGTAAACGGCTTTTTCGAGCGCCTGGCGTACAGCAACATGGCGAGGCTGGTTCAGGGTGATTCCGGCCTCTGCTTCGAGAAGCTCCCGATAGGCGACATATTTGAAGGCGTTGGCCTGCCAAGCGACAGACGCGACGCGTTGTTCGGTCGTTACCGAGATCAGGACTTCGCCCGTCTTGACGCTGACAGCCCGCAAATACACCGAAACGGCGTCTTCCCGGTACTGTGTGTTCGCGCCAATTCCCAGATAGCGTGCGCCGGCCCCACCCGTTTGCGTATTCGTATCATAACCCGTGATGGCTCCTTCGATCAGGATGCCCGCGAAAAGCAGCGCGGGAAGTGCGACCGATTCCTTTGCAGATTCCCCCAGATAACGCTGGCGCATTTCCAAGATGATCTGGCGTTCCTTGAGCAAATTATCCAGCTTTTCCCGTTCGATGACGGTAAACCAGCTGCCATCTCCTGCGTCCTGCAGGGCCTTGATCAGGATCGGCGTTGCGCCCTGGGTCACGGCGCGCGACAGCGTCTGGACAGTATCGCTCGGCTTGAAGGCGCCGGTCTCGTCCGCGACGCCATAGACGGCGACCGGAATCTGCTCCGTCGGTTTTGGCAGCCAGATCAAAGCATACTCGGTCTGCGTGCGCGGATTCACGGTCGGCTCCGCCATGTCCATGGACGCTTTTGGCGGCGTGCCGCACGCAGCAAGCAGAAGTGTCAGTACAGGCGTTGCCAGCCAACGCTTGAGGCCAGATTGTCCCCACATACAGTGTGTGTCCCCTACAAATTCCCGGTTAGCCGCCGGTGGTGAAAATCGGCACCACGACTTCTGTCGTTGTCCCTGTGGTTGCGTCAAAAATGGTCAGTGTGATCGAATCCAGACCCCTCACGAATTCGACTGTCTGGTCGCCGAAGACGACCCGGCCATAATCCTGCGGATCCTCCCCGAAGATGGCATTGGCGACCTCGGAGGCGAGTCCTGACAGAAGGCGGCTTTGCAGCTGCCGAATGAACAGGTCAGCCTGCGGATCACCGCTGGCGGAGGATGGTGCCTCGGTATCATCCTGGGCGTTTGCGATGCCGAGGAGGTGGGCCGAGTTGAACGGGTTTCCGCCGAAGGACGGATTGACGGGCGTATAGACGAGTTCCTGCGCTGCCGCGCTGCCGGCAAGGGCGAGTGCGACCATGCCGGCGCACGCACCGGTGCGGATCATCCTGATTGGGTGACTAGTCATTTCCTGTTCCTTTCCAGCGCACGCCATCCACGAGGAGGCGGCCTGCGCGTTGCAGATCGACATGTGCCAATGTGATGCCATTCGAAACCTTTACCTGCGAGGCACCGCCCAGTGACATACGTGCATCCGATGCTGTGCCGGCCATTTGAAGCGTCGCGGTTCCATCGAGTTCGGCCGTGATGTCCGTGAGCGTAACGGAATCCAGCGTGATCCGGCTGGTTCCGGACTGATAGATTTCAGCCGTGCCGGTGAGCTGGTCGCTGACCAGCCGGGATGTCCGGCCAAGACAGGCATGCAGGCGGTTTCGGATTTCGCTGATCCGGATGTGGCCGCCATGACTGGCGTCGATTTCAGCGACTTCGGCGCCGGACATTTCCAGGGCCAGGGCGCCGGTTGTTGTCAGACGGAACGTGTCGGTGACATTGTTGGCGATGATACGGCTGCATCCGCCAGCCAGAATTTCGAGATTGTCAGCATCGGAGATTTCGGCATCTCCGGCCCGCATGGATATGCGGACATTTGTGGAAGTGGGTGCGGAAATCACCACGGTCGGGAAGTCGCCGATCGGGTGCATCTCGCCATTGTCGAAGGAGATGCTGAGTTCGCCATTGGTGCGGGCGCAATTCATGGCGAGGGAGGCAGGGGCCCCGCGGACCGAGACGCCGCCATCTTCATCGGTGCTCACGGACAGGGTTCCAAGGTTTCCGACGCCGTCCTCGACGGAGATGATTTCGATCTTGTCCTCGGTGTTCGGGATGATCCGAAGCGTGCCGACATAATCTTCAATATCCAGCGTCATCGCATCATGCCCCGTGGACGGGTGTCCCGCTGATGCGCTGGCCGGCACTAGAAATGCGATCATGAGGCCAACTGCCGCATACGATGCCGCCCGTGGCTTATTTAATTTTGTCGCACGCATTCTGCCCTGCCAATCTTACAGCAACGGCTCACCGAATTGGGCCGGATATTGCGGGCGTGTCCCCACTCCCGGCTCGCGTTCAGCGAACGTTTCACCCTTTGTGAGTGCTAACGAAACATTAAGAAAGTGGGCTGTCATCCCCCAAACGGGGGGAAGGGACAATTTATCCGTAAAGTTTATCGCCTGCATTCGTTTGCACGGGCACGGACATACCAGAATCGAACGCGAAACGTGACGATTTTATCACAATCTCGGCCTGGCGATTGACCACCATCTTCTGCATGATCGACTTGAGAAGCGTCTTGACCGTGCTGGTTGCCACAGCCCGGGCTGTGGCGATTTCCGCTACGGTCTGGCTGGCATAGAGCCGTTCGCAGACATCGCATTCTGCTGAGGTCAGGGAGTAGGTCTGGCGCAACAGGTTCCGGTCCAGGGATTTCACGGATGTGAGCTTGTCGATGAACAGGACCGCATGGCCGGAGCGGGCGCCGAAATGCCCGATGGGGGGCACCGGTGTGACCGAACAGATATAGGTGCATTCCGGGCGCAGGCGCGCGAAGGAAAAGCGGCCGCCAATGGCGTTGCTCTGGCCGCGCAGGGTGAGGGCCAGATCGCGGTTGCTCTCGTCGGACAGGAGATCCAGGCGGCCGAGCCCATCGGTGCGGACCACGCCGGACGCGAGCAGTTTCTCGAACTGTTCTGACTGCCGGACGACCGTGCCGGATTTGTGCAGGATGGCGACGCAGGCTTGGCGGCCGAACATGTCCAGCAGCGACGTTTCCTGCCGGCTGACAATGCGCCCTGCAAGATGGGTGACCGGAATGGCTGCGCGGACCATCTGAGAAAAGCGGGCAATGGAATCATCCGAAAACGGACCATCATCGCGGGGGCGGGCAATCGCCAGGGCCACCACGGTCGAGTCATCGCTGGCGAGGACCGTGCCGGCGAACTGGCCGACGCCGGCCGGAATCAGGAGTTCCTGATAGGCGGCATTGGTGGCCACGGTCTCCTCATCTGCCACTTCATGGTCTCGAATGATTCGGCCGATCTCGCGCGAGGCCAGAATCCGGGTGCGCGGATTGACGGCGAGATACTCCTGCTCATTTTGGAAAAGGTCGCGATCGACGGTGCCCTCGACGGCGGAATCCAGAATGAAGGTCGCATCACTGACGGAAATGAGTTGTGTAGTTTCCGCACCACAATGCGCATTGACCATCTCGAGCGCCCGGGGCAGGACATCGCTGTCGCACAGGCCTTCCAAGAGCAATTCTTTGAAGGTGTCGAGGGTATGATTGCTCATATATTCCAATCTACGCGCCAAGTTTGGCAGCAATGTATAGCTTTCCGTTACTTAACGTTGCAAGCATATTCTTGGTAAATGGGCTGTGAGGATGATCACGGCAGGGAGGTATGACGGGGCGTTGCTGCAGTGTCTCACCGCGCTTGCCCATTTCTGTCCACATTGCGGGGGTAAGCGGCGGGCAGGGGCGCAGAAAGCCATTCTTTGATGTGAAGATCGCGTGACAAGCGCGTTAACACATTTTAGGTTGCCTGATTGGGGAATACGGGTTGATGACGAGAATAGCCGCCAAATCAGAATCAGAGCCTGCATCCGTGGAGGATGCCGTGCGCGTAATTGGCCATGTGAAATGGTTCGATAGTGCCAAGGGCTACGGATTTATTGTCGCCGAGTCGACGTCTGACGCAAGTCTGACGGGAGACGTGATGCTGCATGTGACATGCCTGAGGGGGTATGGTGAATCCTCTGCCGATGAGGGTGCGCGCATCGTTTGTGACGCCGTGAAAGGCGACCGCGGTTGGCAAACCGCTAACATAATAGAGATGGAACGCCCTCGGGCCACTGTGGCCAAGGAGAAAGGTGTTGCGCGCGATTACGAGACGGTCACGCTGAAATGGTTCAATCGCACCCGCGGCTATGGGTTCGTTCAGCGCGAAGGCGATGACACGGATATCTTTGTGCACGCCGTCGTTCTGCGCAAAGCTGGCTACGAAGATATTGAGCCTGGCACGGATCTGGAAGTCTGCATTGAAACCGGTTCAAAAGGTGAGCACGTTAGCCACATTAAACGCGGGTAAGCAGCAGCCAAGACAGCTTGCCGCCTTGCGGGCACCCGTCTAAACAAGCCCCATGATACGTTTCATCTCTTCTGCTTTTGCATCGCTCGTCCTGTTCTTGCCTGCGGCTTTCGCCCAGCTGGAAACCGGCCCTCTCACAATCATGTCGGGAGAGACTGAGCACAGCTTCACGGTCGAATTGGCGAATGACCCGGAAGAAGTCCAGACAGGCCTCATGAATCGGGAAGAGCTCGCAGAAAATGCTGGCATGCTGTTCGATTTCGGCCAGCCGCGCGAAGCCAATATGTGGATGAAGAATACGCTGATCTCTCTGGACATGCTGTTCATTGATCCTGATGGCAAAGTGCTGGCGATTGCTCGCGAAACTGTTCCAGGATCGCTGCGTCGGATCAATCCGGGCGTGCCGGTGAAGGGCGTGCTGGAACTGGCGGGGGGGCGTGCCGCCGAACTGGGGATTGAGCCCGGCGATACAGTCCATCACGATGTATTCGGAAACATGGGTGAGTGAGGCGGTTGAGCCGCTGAGACAACCACCGCCGGGATTCGCGCCAACGCCATCCCGCGGGAAATTCACGCTACACAATGGTCCCACGTATCGTGCGTCGGCATCAGGCGATGTGCGCACCGGCATGTGGGTGCTGGATCGTCACTGCAATGGCATGGGCTTCCTTCACGGCGGAATGACCTGCGCTTTTTCCGATAGTGCGCTGGCATGGGCTGTCTGGAGCGCGACCGGCAAGATGTCGGTCACGCTCAAGCTGACCATGGAGTTCATGGACATCGTTCGGGAGGGCTGCTGGCTGGAAGCGCATCCGCATGTTACGCTGATAGACGGTGACCATGTTCACGTTACAGCGAGGCTGGTGAAGGACGATGGGGGCATTGCGGCGCGCGCTGACGCCATATTCAGGACATTGCGTCGGAAGGGCTGACTGGGCGCGCCTGCGTCAGACCGGCGCGCGTCAGCTCGTCAAGTTTGGCCAACCTGCAAACTATATTAGAAAAATTGCATATATGATCCGGAGCGAGCCTCATGGAATTTGATGCACTTATCTTGTCGCGACTTCAGTTTGCTTTCGTCGTCGCCTTTCACATTCTCTTTCCTGCCTTCACGATCGGTCTCGCGGCTTTTCTCGCGGTATGCGAAGGCTTGTGGCTGAAGACCGGCAGGGAAGTCTTCAAGCGACTTTATTTGCATTGGGTGAAAATCTTCGCGCTTGCTTTCGCCATGGGCGTCGTATCCGGGGTCGTGATGAGCTACCAATTTGGTACGAATTGGAGCCTGTTCTCTGAGATCACCGGCAGCGTCATGGGCCCCATGTTGGCCTATGAAGTGCTGACCGCTTTTTTCCTGGAGGCAACATTCCTGGGCGTGATGCTGTTTGGCTGGCAAAAAGTTGGTCGGAAGCTGCACTTTGCTGCGACATGCGCTGTAGCAATCGGCACCACGATTTCAGCTTTCTGGATCCTCGCCGCAAACAGCTGGATGCAGACGCCAGCCGGCTTTGCGATTGATGCAGAGACCGGCAATTTTTATGCAACCAGCTGGATCGAGGCGATCTTCAATCCGAGCCTGCCAAGTCGGCTCGCACACATGTTGCTGGCTGCCTATACTACGACTGCGGCGGTAATTCTCGCTGCGGGTGCGTGGCAGACTCTGAAAGGTCGGACAACCGAGCCCACCAAGTGGCAAATTCGTATGGCGTCGGGCACTCTGGCCGTCCTGCTGCCGATCCAGATCATGGTTGGACACTGGTCGGGCGAAGTTGCGCACAAGTACCAGCCCGCCAAGATCGCAGTGGTGGAGGGATGGTGTGAATCCAAGGAAGTGCAGGGCACGGTTCTGATCGCGTGGCCGGATGGTTCCGAATGCGGCCACGCGGGCATAACGGTTCCGGGCACCAGTTCATTCCTTTTCCCCGGCCTGGAGGAGGGCGAAATGCTTCATGGCATCGACCACTTTCCGGAATCCGAACGGCCGCCGCTATGGCTCGTCTTCTATGCATTTCGCATTATGGTAGGGGCCGGGCTCGGCATGCTGGCCATGGGCGTTTGGGGCACCTTCCTCTGGTGGAGGAAAAAGCTGGACACACCGGGTCTCTTCCACATTGCGGCTGTCCCGGCTGGCGCGCTTGGTTTCATTGCTGTCGTGACCGGGTGGATTACTGCGGAAGTCGGTCGCCAGCCCTACACGGTCTATGGACATTTGCGCACGGTGGACAGCCTGTCACCGGTCTCTGCCGGGCAGGTGGCGACGTCCTTGCTCGTGTTCATGGTCGTCTATGCCATCATTTTCACGGCCGGTGTCGTCTATATGGCGCGCATTGCCACGCGCGGCTTTGATGACAGTCCCACGGACCCTTCTGGCCGTGAGCGGCGTCCTCCTGGGTCTCCAATGGGCGCAGTCGATGACAAGGCCGAAACATCCGACGATATCGTTGCGGCGGAATAGGAGGCGAACATGGCTATCGACCTACCCTTCATCTGGGCCCTGATCCTCGCCATCGGCGTCATGATGTACGTCTTGCTTGACGGGTTCGATCTCGGCGTTGGCATGTTCACCGCGATCGCGCAGTCTGAAGAAGAGCGAAACATGATGACCGCCACCGTCGAGCCCGTTTGGGACGGCAATGAGACATGGCTGATCATTGGTGGTGGCGGCCTGTTTGCGGCGTTTCCCACCGCATACGCGATCATCATGCCAGCCTTCTATTTGCCTGTGCTTGTCATGTTGGCTGCATTGATATTCCGCGGCGTCGCGTTTGAATTCCGACACAAGGCCGTGCGTCGACCCACTCGTATCTTCTGGAATGGCGCTTTCTATGGTGGATCGTTCACCGCCGCATTTTCACAGGGCATCATGCTTGGCGGGATGGTACAGGGCATTCATGTCGAGGGCGGTGCCTTCGCGGGCGGCGCGTTCGACTGGTTGACGCCATTCACCCTTCTGACCGGTATCTCTGTTGTCATCGGGTACATGTTGCTCGGCGCTTGCTGGCTGGTTCTCAAAACCGAAGGTGAGTTGCATGACAAGGCGCGCAAGTGGGGCCGGATGGCACTTGCTGGCGTGGCAATTTGTTTCCTGGCAGTCAGTTTCGCGACGCTTTCAGTGGACGCATCCATTGGCGATCGGTGGGGCTTTTCCATGAGCCATATTGAGCCTGCACGCTTCCTGCCGCTCGCGCCGGTGCCCCTGGTCGGCATGGCACTTGTCGTCTGGCTGTGGAGAGACCTATCGATGAAACAAGGCGCGGTGGGCACAGCGCCGGACTGGCGACCTTACCTTTTGGCGGCGGGCATTTTTGCCAGCGGATACGTAGGCCTCGGCGTCAGCCTTTACCCGTTCATCGTGCCGTACGAAATATCCATCCATGAGGCTGCTGCGCGGGACAATGCACTCGTTCTGATGTTGGTGGGCGCCGTGATCATGCTGCCGATCATTCTGGCCTATACAGCATACGTCTACAGCCTGTTTTGGGGCAAAGTTAAGCCGGGAGATGGCTATCATGCGCATTGATCCGGTACAGCCAGCAGACGACAACGAGGAGCCGCCGCTCACCAAACGGCTTATCTGGTTTGTCGGCATAGCCCTTGTGTCGATGCTGGTGGTCGCTGTCGTGGCCTACACGTTGAGAGGCCTGTTGCTCATTGGCTGATGCCCAGCTTATCGAGCGCGAATGCCTTGATGGACTTATAGTCGGCCTTGCCATTCGGCGCGCGCCCAAGATCATCTTTGAACAAAACAGACTTGGGAGCCTTGTAGCGGGCAATACGTGATTGCACAAAGCTGCGCAGTTCGTCTTCGCTGACCTCTGAATCTGTGGATACGACGGCCGTCACGGCGTTGCCCCACTTCTCATCGGGCACGCCGACAACGAGTGCGTCCTTGACGGCAGCATGTTCCTTCAAGGCCTCTTCGACCTCTTCTGGATAGACTTTCTCACCTGCCGTGTTGATACAATTTGACCCCCGGCCCAGCAATGAGATCGTGCCGTCCGCCTCCACCGTGCACCAGTCGCCCGGAATGGCGTAACGGACCCCGTTGATTGTCCGGAACGTTGTGGCGGTCTTCGCCTCGTCCTTGTAGTAGCCAAGAGGGACTGCGCCGCCGCGGGCGATGATCCCGGCCTCGCCACTGCCGGGCACGATCTCGCGATCATCTTCGGAAAACACCTTGCAGTTCGGGCCGATCTCGAATTTGGACGTTTGGGTGCCGCCTTCGAGCGTCGTTGTGGATGACCCGAAGCCGACCGCTTCAGATGAGCCAAAGCTGTCCATCATGGCAGCTTGAGGCATATGCTTCAGGAGGCCTTGTTTGACCTCCGCGCTCCACATTACGCCGGACGATACGATGGTTTGTACAGAGCTGACATCCCAACGGCCAGGATTGTCGTCGAGAGCTTTTAGCATCGGCTTTCCGAATGCATCTCCGACGATCGCCATGCTCGTCACGCCATGTTCCGAGACGGTTTCCCACAAGTTTTCAGGGTCAAAGCTGGTGTTCTGTTCCAGCGTGATAATTGCGCCGCCGCCTAGCAGCGCACCCATCGCCGTGAACAGCCCTGTGCCGTGCATCAGAGGACAGGCGGGCACCTGCCGCGCCGTTTTTCCCATAAGCTGAACTGCCATCTTGAACTCTTCCATAGTGGACGGGTAGGGCAGACCGGCTTTCTCTGCGCCTTCTCTGGACGCCTGTCGCCAGACAGATTGTGACCACATCACGCCTTTGGGCATTCCGGTGGTTCCGCCGGTGTAGAGGAAAAACAAATCTTCTGGTGATCGGTCGATGCCGAGCGGAGACGGGTCACCGTCGGCGGCGAGACAGTCATAGTCTACCGCCCAGTCAGGCACGTCTCCGCCGCCAATCTGGACCCAGGCCTTCACCTTGGGCAAGCGACCGCGGACCAGTTCAACCTGATCAGTAAATTGTGCATCAAAGAACACAACCGCAGCGTCCGAGTTATCAAAAATGTAGAAGAGTTCGTCGGCGAGATAGCGATAGTTGACGTTCACATGCGTGAAACGACCTTTGAAACAAGCGGCGAGCGCTTCAGTATATTCAGGCTGGTTACGTAGATAGAAGCCAGCTTTGTCGCCTGTTTCGATCCCCATCTCGCGTAAATTCCGCGCAAGCCGGTTTGATCGAGCCGTGAAGTCTGGCCAGTATGTCCGCCGTGTCCCGTGGGCCAGAGCCAGGTCTTCCGGACCAAGCATCTCGCCCACAGCATCAAGCATGTCACCGAAATTCATATCCGAAGCAGATGCCACTTTGTTTCTCTCCCATTTGTGTTTTTGGCAACTCTAAGCGGTTGCCGCAGCGGTAGAGAAGCTGGAATCGAGTGCGTCGGAAGGATCACTTCGCCCAAAAAAAGAGGCAGCACCGAAGTGCTGCCTCTGACAATTTGGCTTTGAGGGCCGGGCTTAGAAGCCCATGCCACCCATTCCGCCCATGCCGCCACCCATGTCAGGCATGCCGCCGCCGGCACCTTCCTTCTTTGGGGCTTCAGCGATGGACGCTTCCGTCGTGATCAACAGGCCAGCAACCGATGCAGCGTTCTGCAGAGCAGAGCGCACAACTTTCACCGGGTCGATCACGCCCATGGCGACGAGGTCACCATATTCTTCGGTCTGGGCGTTGAAGCCGAAGCCCTTGCCCTTGCCGCGACGGATCTGGTCGACAACGACCGAGCCTTCGACGCCGGCGTTTTCAGCGATCTGGCGAACCGGAGCTTCCAGAGCCTTGCGCACGATGTCGATACCGGCCTGCTCGTCAGCATTCAGGCCTTTGACGTCGATATTGCTTGCAGCAGCGAGAAGCGCCGTACCACCACCAGGGACGATACCTTCTTCAACAGCGGCACGCGTGGCGTTCAGGGCGTCATCGACGCGATCCTTGCGCTCTTTCACTTCCACTTCAGTAGCACCGCCAACCTTGATGACAGCTACGCCGCCAGCCAGTTTCGCGAGACGCTCCTGCAGCTTCTCCTTGTCGTAGTCGGAAGACGTGTCTTCGATCTGCTTGCGGATCTGCGACACGCGAGCTTCGAGGTCTTTCTTGGCGCCAGCGCCGTCCACGATGGTCGTGTCATCTTTTGTGATGGCGACTTTCTTCGCGGTGCCGAGCATGTCCATGGAGACGTTCTCGAGCTTGATGCCGAGATCTTCGGAAATGACCTGGCCGCCGGTAAGGACAGCGATGTCCTGCAACATGGCTTTGCGGCGGTCGCCGAAACCTGGAGCTTTCACAGCAGCGATCTTCAGGCCGCCGCGCAGCTTGTTGACCACGAGGGTGGCCAGTGCTTCACCGTCGACATCTTCAGCGATGATCAGGAGCGGCTTCTGGCTCTGAACAACGTTTTCGAGGATCGGCAGCATTGGCTGCAGGGAAGACAGCTTGCTCTCGTGCAGCAGAATGAACGGATCTTCGAGTTCCGCGATCATCTTGTCCGGATTGGTGATGAAGTAAGGCGACAGGTAGCCACGATCGAACTGCATGCCTTCGACAACATCGAGTTCGGTTTCGAGCGACTTGGCTTCTTCAACCGTGATGACGCCTTCATTGCCGACTTTCGCCATGGCTTCGGCGATCATTGCGCCAACTTCGGTGTCGCCGTTTGCAGAGATCGTGCCGACCTGGGCAATCTCTTCGTTCGACTTCACCTTCTTGGAATGATGAGCGAGGTCTTTAACGACTTCGGCGGATGCCTTGTCGATGCCGCGCTTCAGGTCCATTGGGTTCATGCCGGCAGCAACGCGCTTCAGGCCTTCGCGAACGATGGCTTGGGCGAGAACCGTTGCGGTCGTGGTGCCGTCACCGGCAACGTCGTTGGCCTTGGAAGCCACTTCGCGCAGCATTTGTGCGCCCATGTTTTCCAGCTTGTCTTCAAGCTCGATCTCTTTTGCGACGGTGACGCCGTCCTTCGTGGTGCGCGGAGCGCCGAAGGATTTCTCGATGACGACGTTACGGCCTTTTGGACCGAGCGTGACTTTAACGGCGTTGGCAAGCGTATCGACGCCTTTCAGCATCCGTTCGCGAGCTTCTGCGCCGAAAACTACGTGTTTGGCTGACATTGTGGATTACCTCTGTTGAGAATTCTGTCTGATGGAAAGCGAAAGTGTGGGGGCTTAGCCCTCCAGGACACCCATGATGTCGCTCTCTTTCATGATGAGCAGTTCTTCGCCATCGACGGTCACTTCCGTGCCGGACCATTTACCGAAGAGCACGCGATCACCAGCTTTGACGTCGAGCGCGACACGCTCGTTGTCGTCACCAATCGCACCAGCGCCGACGGCGACGATTTCGCCTTCCTGCGGCTTTTCCTTTGCGGTGTCGGGAATGATGATCCCGCCCTTGGTTTTCTCTTCTTCCTTGACGCGGCGCACGACGACACGGTCGTGCAGGGGACGAAGTTTCATTGGATTTAGCCCTCTTGTCTCTTTGACGAGTTCAATTGAAAACGGTCGTCAGCAAGCAAATGTCAGGGGGCTTTAGCACTCACCCGGCACGACTGCTAACGATGCTGCGGAGTTAAGAGCTGCGAACCACAGCGTCAACCGCGCCATTGCGAAATTTTTTGTAATTTCAGAACGCGAGCAAGGCTGTTGGACGGCTCGGGAACGACAGCTTCGGAGCGCTAACAATAAAAATTCAGCCAGTCCCATGCCTGATTGGGTGAGCATTGGCGCAACGTCAAGGCGTAGCGACCGGCTTGTCTGCTTGTTTCCAAAAGATGAATGGTCAGGCGTTAAAATTCCTCAATCGATTGACGGTAAAATATACTTCCTATGTCACAACCGCTACAGCAACCGGGAGTCGGGACGTGCAGGGTAAATTCGAAGATGTGGTCGAATCGCTGACCTTTTTCGCTTTTGTGGCGATTACGGCGCTTTGCCTATGCTTCACCTTTTCCGTCATTGTCTATTCAATGGGGTTCCCGTCTGATCCCCAGAATTTCATTGTCGCGAACCTTTTCATTGCGTCCTGTGTGGCCGTTCCGACGGCCGCAATTGCTGCCCAACACGAGTACAGAATGAGAATTTACCAGCGCACGCTGGAAGATATGGCCTCTACTGACGCACTGACGGGACTGCTAAACCGCAAGTTCTTCAAACAATTTGCCTGTGAAGAACTCGCGCGCATGAGCCGGACGGAGATGACATCGGCGGTGGCGTTGTTCGACATCGACTATTTCAAGGCGGTAAACGACCAGCATGGTCATGCAGCGGGCGACCGTGTGCTGCGAGAAATCGCGGCGGTCGCATATTCTGAACTTCGCGGTCCATTCGACCGACTTGGGCGCTGGGGCGGTGAAGAGTTTGTTGTCCTGCTCAGCAATGTCGATATGGAGAAGGCGCTCAGCGTCTGTGACCGTCTTCGTTCTTCCATTGAAGACCATGTCGTCATCGTGGACGGACAACCCGTGAGTGTCACTGCGAGTTTCGGCCTGGCCATGTTACCGCCCAACTCGGATTTCGACGACATGCTCGAACAGGCGGACGGCGCGCTTTACGAGTCCAAGGCCAAGGGGCGCAATTGCGTCACGGCCGTCAAGGAACTTACGCTCGCGGCTTGATCCCAAATTGTCGGGTCCCTAAGCCTGATACCTGAGGGGGACTCAGTATGTCAGACATTAGTCCAAACAGGTTGAACGACGCTTTGACGCGCGCGCCATCCCTCGTGGCGTTATCGGGTCGTCGTACAGAGTTTGCTCAGGCTGAGCGTGTTTGGTCGGATGTACTTGAGCCCGAACTGTCCCGGCGGGAAGAGAGTCGGAAATCCACAATACGTGCAGCGATAACGCGTTCAATTATCGGTGCTGGCATCCCGGTCTTCATTATTATTTTGTTGATGATCTCTACGCTCGTAAGTGTTGATATCATCTCACCCGGAATCATATTTCTGGTTTTGGTGTCAGGCGCGATTGTGTCGGCGACCGCCTGGGTAAGGGTTTTTACAATGAAGTCGCAGACCAAGCAGTTGATCCTTTCAGCTGCCTGTGAACCGTTTGGCTTCACCTATGACACATTGCATCCAGACCTGTCCGGTATTGTCGATTTGAAGACGCTGGCTTCTCGGGCGAAGGAGTTGAATGCGGCCTATTCTGGCAAGATGAACTCGACAGTGAATACGCCGTTAGGCGCGATCAATATGAGTTCCACGAACGGTCCTGACGCGCCGACGCCAGCTTTTGAAATACTGAAAACTGTCAAATTGCTACCGGGTCACTCGCGTCTCAAATTCGAAGATCTGATTTCGGGTGAGCGTGCGGGGACTCGCTTTGCATTGGTTGAAGCCAAACTTGAAACCGGTGGCAAGAATAGCAAGACCGTATTTCAGGGCATTCTGGTTCATGTCGAATACCCAGAGCGCTTTCTTGGTCGAACCGTGATCGCGCGGTCTGGATGGTGGAAGCGGGGCAGGTATTCGGGTGACCTGAAGAAAGTGGATCTGATTTCCCGCGAACTCGAGGAAGCTTTTACCGTCTATTCGACAGACCAGGTGGAGGCCCGGGCGTTGTTGTCCCCAGACAGTATGGAGCGCCTGATCGCATTGGAGCGGCACTTTTCCGGGGGCAAGCTTCGCGGTGTGTTCGAAGATGGTCACATGACTCTGGCGCTGGAAGCGGAGGATCAGTTCGAAGCAGGTTCGATCTTCAAAACCTTGGTGGATCCACGTCGCTATGCGTCTGCGCTGGTTGAGTTGGGTCTCGTGTGTGACCTGATCGACGGCTTCCTGACCCGGGATTGGGTGCAGGGGCGTTTGTAGATAGTCAGCGCACGTCGAACTTGTCGGTTTTCCGTTCGCCCAAAATCATGCGTTGTTCGAGCCGCCTTCGAAGGGTTGCATAATAGGCTTCCAGAAAGGCGATATCGGTTTCACCCGGCTGGGCTTGCCATCCAATCTTTTGCCGAATGCGAAGCGCGACCTGCGCCTTTACATCTTGCGTTGACTGGCGAAGGACATCTTCCAATACGTGCAATTCATGAATGCCATAGGCTTCGGCTTGTTGGGGTGTGAAGGCAAATCGCTCATGCGTAGTGGCTCGGGTCGTCGATGAGATATCGCCCATCAGCTTGGTTTTGGGGTTTTTGATTACCCAGGTGCCAGCAATCAGGTCGCCAACGCGCATCTTGTCCTTGTTGAAGATTGGGAAGAGCAGGAAGATGCCGGACCAGACCAAGCCAAGCAGGGCCATCCAGCTGGTCACTTGATCCCCGCCCATCATAAGGAACTGAAAGGGTAGACCGATTTCGATTTCACGAATGAAATTCCGGGCTAGAACCGAGTTCGCAGTCAGACGCCCGCCATTGCGAGAGGTGACCCGGACGCCAAGGGCGCGCTTTCCGGGTGTGGCAGCCTTCGTGCCAAGTTCGAAGAAGATGTAGTAGAAATTTCGGACGAAGAAGAAAAAGACAAGCCAAACCGCCCGAGCGATATTGGCACTCTCGGGGTCCATGGCCCCTATTGCAAAAGAGAGCCCCAAAGCGGTCGCGATTACGATGGCCCATTGTATCGCGACATCGATGAGAAACGCGCCTGCACGCTCGGATGCAGTAGCCAGTTTAAGCTGTATCGCGGCGCCTTCCGGCGTGACCAGTTTCCGTACAAGTTTCGACTGACGCTCTTGCTCTTGCATGCGGGCGCGGCGGCGGCGCGCAGCTTCAACATTCGCAAGGTTCACGGTGTCTGGTGCCGGAGGAACGGTAGAGCTCATACGGTGTCCGTTCGTCTTGGCAGATAAAAATATGCGCACCACAAACCGAGAATGCTCAGAGCGATCGTATAGCGGATCGCGTCACTATTGATCATTTGCCGCCCGAAGCCTTCTAGCAAAGCCGCGACGATCAGCATGATGACGCACCCCATTGCAATTGTGGCGGCCTTTTGCCCGGCATGGCGCGCCGAGTTCAACCTGGTCATCTGGCCGGGGAAAGCGACTGCGCCCCCTATCACGAAGCCCGCTGCTCCTGCCAGTATGATGGCAAACAACTCGGTTGTTCCGTGGATCGCCAGCCATCCGGTAAATTCATAGCCAAGCCCCTTGTCCCAGAATACGGCATGAAGTGAGCCCATCATGACACCGTTGTATACGAGCAGCCATGCGGTGGGGATACCGAACGCAAATCCGAGCGCGAAAGCAAACAGCGCAATCCGGGCATTGTTGTTGAACAGGAAACTCGCAAAGGAAGTCAGCTGGCCGTCGCCGAGATCTCCCTCGTCGGTATAGATTGTGGACCTCAGATATTCGACGGACGCATCCGGATTGCGCCCGTCCCAGATGTTCTGGCCATGAAAAGTCCAGAACCATTCCATGTCCTGCATGCACAGAAAGAATGCGAGCGCCCATCCGCCAAACAGGAACAGAGCTGCCAGCAAAGTTGGCCCGATGGCCGAGGAGACACAAGCAGGCCAGTCGCGTCGCAGGAAATCCATCATGCGCTCGCCGATGGAGGTCCGGGCGCCGTAGACGAAGAAATATGCACGTGTGCAGAGGCTTTCGAGATAGGCGATGACATTCTGGTCGAGCGAAATGGAGCGCGCCACCGACAAGGAAGAAACCGCCTGCCTATAGAGGCGAGGCAAGGCTGTCATATCGTCGTCGCTGAGCGCTTTCACGCCGGAGTTTTCAGCCCGTGTCAGGATCAAGTCCAGTTTGCGCCAGTCGGACTCACGCTCTTCGCGGAAGCGGTAGGATTTGAGAAGGTCGCTCACAGCATGTCCCTCTGTTTGATCTGAAGGTACCGGGAGATCAGTTCCGCGCCGAATTGTTCCGGTCTCGTCTCGATCACTTGTACGCCCATGCGCTGAAGCCGAAGCAGGACGGTGTCGCGCTCAGCCATGAGCGTGTCTGCGATGACGGCGCGAGTTACAGATTCCGTTGAACTTGGTGGCGCATCTACCATTTCTGCGAGCGATTCATCCTCGAATGTGGCAAATATCACCAGATGCCGATCAGTCAGGCGTTTCACATTTTCCAGCATGAGTTCGGCCGAAATCGTGTCGACAAAGTCGGAGAAAATAATGATGAGGCTGCGTCGCTCCAGCTTGCTCGCGAGTGAGGAGAGTGCAAGCGTGAAATTGGCCTCCTCAGCGGAGTAATCCAGTTGAGCCGCCAGATCCTGAGCTTTTGTGAAACTGCGTTGACCAGACATGAACCCGCTCATGAAACCGGGCTTGGCATCAAAGCCATAGATCATGGCGCGGTCGCCGCTGCGAAGAGACACAAAGGACAGGAGTAGTCCGGCATTTATGGCGCGATCAATCTTGGGCACGCCGCCAAGCGGCTCGCTCATCAATCGCCCCGTATCAAAAGCGAAGACGATATTGTGATTGCGTTCGGTTCGGAATTCCTTGGCGAGCAGGTTGCGGTGGCGTGCAGAGTGTTTCCAGTCGATTGCGCGCCGATCCATGCCGGTCGTGAACTCGCGCAAAGCGTCGAATTCACTGCCATCGCCGCGCTCGATCTGCATCTTCACGCCGAATTCCGCATCACGAGAATAGATACGGATAGCTTCGTCTTTCACCCAGCGGATATTGGGTGTGATCGGAATATCTCTATCCAGCACGGTAGTGTGTTGTTTTTGTATCAGCCCGAGCGGACCTTTCCAGCGGCTCCAGAGTTTGACCAGCTTGGCGAGACCCCGTCGTGTTGGCGTGAGCGGCAACGAGTATGACCGGGCCCGGTCCTGCCAGCCTCTTAATCCTGCGGGTGGAATGGTCTGCAAGAAAGCGTTCACTTCCAATAACACCTCGATTCGTCTGGGAAGCGGACCTCGCGCGAACCGCAGCGTCAGGTCCGCTGGATCAGACCCGCCGACATAAAGCAGTGCCGGCGCGTCTACATCTGCCTCATAGGCTCGCAGGGATGCGGCCAGGACGGCATCCGCAAAGATCAGGCTGGCGATGCCGCCGACCCAGCCAGCGGATATGACCCAGAGTTCAGGACGCAGCAGAGCTATAGCCACCATGAGCGGCACGCCGAGCAGCATCAGGAAGATGGCGCGAGGTGTGGGTGAAATCACCGCGGTGCGGCCGTCTGTTCGATGATAGCTGAAAGAGTTTCGTCGGTCGTCTTGCCTTCGATTTCTGCGGCGGGGGATAACAAAACGCGGTGGCGGAGTGCTGGCAGGGCCAGCAGTTTCACGTCGTCTGGAATAACAAAGTCCCGGCCGTCGAGCGCGGCGCGGGCACGGGCCGCAGTGGCCAGCGCGGCAGCGGCGCGCGGCGAAGCGCCAGTTTCCAGGGCCGGGGTTGTCCGGGTCGCGCGAATAATATCCACGATGTAGGCAATGATATCGTCCTGCAGCCGGGCTTCAGCAACCGAATTGACAGCTTCACTGAGTTCTTCTGCCGAGACAACCGGCTCGATGCCGAACGCTGCTGCGGTTTTCATGCCCGTGCGAGTGCCATGCTTGGAAACAATTGCGAGCTCTTCTTCACGACTTGGATAGTCCAGCGTGTGCTTGAACAGGAAGCGGTCAAGCTGCGCTTCCGGCAGGGGATATGTGCCCTGCTGTTCGATAGGGTTCTGGGTCGCGATCACCGTGAATCGGTCATTCAACGGGTAGGTGTCGCCATCAATCGTCACCTTGCGTTCCTGCATGGCCTCTAGCAGCGCGGCTTGTGTTTTCGGAGGTGTTCGATTGATCTCGTCCGCCAAAAGGAGATCGGTGAAAATTGGACCCTTGGTGAGGGCAAATTGATTGGTTTGAAAGTTGAACAGGTTCGTGCCGAGAACATCTCCCGGCATCAGGTCGGGTGTGAACTGAATGCGACCGAAGTCGAGCGAAATCGATCTCGCAAAGCATTGCGCCAGTAGGGTCTTGGCTGTTCCCGGTGGGCCTTCAAGAAGGACGTGCCCTGACGAGAATATCGCAGTCAGAAGAACATCAACCGTTGTGTCCTGTCCCACGACTGCCTTGCGCACTTCGTTACGGATCCGGTCCGCCAGCGCCTTGATGTCATTCACGTTCATTCATGGATCTCCCGATAATTCCCTTGCGCCAGCGAAACAGCTCGCGCGCCTTGTTCATGAGGTCTTCACGGCTGGTGGCAGGACCGCGCAGTCCCGACGCCATGTCTGTGAAGTGTTTGCCGGACTCTTCTTCCGGGCCAAGCCGGTCGAACAGGGCGGTGAGTTGGGTTTCATTCAATGTCTTTGGAGCGCCTATATCCCGGGATACACGACGGCGGATCATGTGGAGATATGCGGGTGCTATACGAGTCTCCCGGCGCGCCATCGTAATCAAGCCTGCGGAGTTGTCAGCCAGCGCCTGTTTTCCAAGCGCAATGGCGCGTCCTTCCTTCACAGGTGGCCCAAATCGTATGAGCGCGGCCCAGCCCAGCAGGAAAGCGGCCGCCAACGCAGTCAACGTCGCGCCGATAAAGGGGATGTCGAAAATCATCTGCAGCAGATTCTCGGACCGAACGAAACCATGGAGAGTCGCATCAAATATAATCGGCTCGTCGTAATCATTACGAAGAAAGTCGATCATCTGAGTCGCAAAGCGAGCGTTCTCAAACTGCGACAAACCGAAAGTGTTGATCATGTCGGGGTCGGACAGAACATACATGTCCGCATCGGGCGCCCAGGCGAGCAGGATCCCATCCTGTGTCTCAACAATCGGCGTAAGCGAGTCTCCGCGTAACACTTGCATCTTCACGTCTGGTTTGAGCGCGATTGATCCGAAGGGGGTTGAGGTTTCACTTGGCACATCGATACGTCCGATTTCCGCATCGATAGCTATCGTCTCCAGTAAGTCGTTCAGGACGCGCGCATTCATGAAGCGCGTATCCTTTTGATGGGTCTTGTTAAGAGGATCAGTCATGCCGGTCCATTTCGGCAGGACGAGCAAAGTAGTCCGCTGTGGCTCGAAGTCTTCGAGCGCCTTTGCTGCACCCCATTGGGGGAGTGTTAAGACGAGTAGGCCCCAATCACTGTCTTCAAGCGTGCGCTCCAGCCGGGAGACTTCCGCCGGATAGCCTTGTTCCTGAAGGAGTTGCACGAAGCCATTATAACCGAGCGCCGAGGTTGAGAACGGGTGCGCACCGGCCACATTCCGGTCCCGCAATTCGGGTGCCCAGCCTGCGAGCACCATGATTGCCCCAAAGGAAAAAAGCGCCACTGCCAGCAATATGCCGACGATCTTGCCACTGAACGGGGAGTCGACGTGAGAACGATCCTTCATGTCCACTGCTCCCCAAATGCGAAGTCTTCGTAGGAAGCCCGCGCCATATGCCAGCCGCTTTCGTCGACATCCCGGCCGCCGAAGAAACTACGTTCGACGATGGCGATGATCGGGCTGAGAGCGGTCCGCGCGCGATCTGGCAGGAAGCCAAGCTTGCCGATCTCACGTGCCGTGAGTGAGCGAGGCACGCCGATCTCGATGCGCGTCTGAATGTCCTCGATTGACCGGAACAAGAGTAAGTGCACGGCCTCCGCGAATTTTCCTGCGCGGGCAAGCGCATCGGCCTCTTCCAGTAGGGAGCGGGCGACGGATTCTGCCGGGCGGAAGTCCGGGATGACATCGTCGCCGACTTTGTCGGCTTTGCTGCCATCTTTGCCAAACCGGATACGCAGCGCCTCTCCGAAAAGGAAGTACAACACGCCCAAAATCAAGGCGGCGATAGCTACATAGAAAATGAGCGTTAGAAGCGGGCCCAAATGACTAAGGAACTCAAACAATCCTCGTAGCCAGTTAGGCGGAGGAGAGGGCGGATCGAACTCGACAGGATCGGCTTCCGGTCGTTCGAGCTGGAGGGTCGATTTTCTAAGATAGTCCCGATGCGCCTGTTCAAGTGTTTCAAGGTCTGTTTCGGGATGGTGGGTGACCTCGCCCCAATCATTCGAGTCGGGAGTCTCGATTGGGGCGTCCAACGTGAGGTCGTCATAGTCGTCGCCTGTCTGCGCCCCCGCAGGGACGGTGAGACAGGCTGCGATCAGCAAGGCGGCGCTTAGGCGTCCCGTCAGGCTCAATGACTGTCTCCCTCATGGCAGCGGCCCCGTCCACCGCCTTGACTGCTCCGACTATTTCAGAGGTTGGTGTCAGCTTCAACGCCCTATTGCGAAGTGCCTGCATCCAGCCGATATAGCCCGCTCAAGGCACAGATGAGGCAGAATATGGACAGGGCAGAACGCTACAAGGAATTGAAGGCGGAAATTGATAGCGTTGTTGCGGGAGAAACATCGATCACTGCGCGTTATGCGACAGCGTCCTGTATCCTGTCACAGGCCTTTTCACCCCGCTTTTTCTGGACGGGATTCTACATGGTTGACCCCCTGAAGGAGTCCGAACTGGTTGTTGGGCCGTATCAGGGCACGCTTGGTTGTCTGCGCATCCCCTTTGGCAAAGGGGTCTGCGGGCATGTGGCGGCGACGCGCGCGCCGATCATTGTTCCGGATGTTCATGAATTTCCCGGGCACATCGCATGTGACTCAGCGAGCAATTCTGAAGTTGTCGTTCCGGTGTTCGACGCAAATGGCGATCTCGCTGCCGTACTGGATGTCGACTCGACAGAACTGAATGCTTTTGACGCTGTCGACCAGGCGGGCCTAGTCGCTATTTGCGAAACGCTCCTCACCGCCTAGCCCGGCGGCTGTCGATAGAAGTGCGGTATTCTCGATCAGCTCAAACGGTGTTTTTGATCGCTTGATGGCGTCGATCCGCAAATTGAGATTGTCTTCCAGTATGTCGAGTTTGCGCGCGCGAAGGCCGCTGATGCGTTTGATTTCATGGTCCAATTCCAGCCAGATATCGGCGTCAGGATCATAAGCTGGCCACTCAGGCAGGTCTTTGCCATTGGGGTCACCCGTCTTGGCGAAATTGGTCCAGTATGAAATCATGTTGTCAGTCAGGATTTCATCGTCATCAGCTGCCGGAAGGAAGCCGTTGTGGCTATCGAAGACAAACGCGATCTCGGCCCCGTGATATGCACCGAGCGTTTGAGACTTTCCTGGCGGCGTCCGGCTGAATTGGTAGAGCCAGGTTGGCTGGCCAGCAGCGACATTGGCTTTGGCCAGAAAACGCGTATGGACGCCGAACAAGTCATCGCCCAGCATTTTTTCGGCGCCCCGATCCCACGTTTCCAAGGATGTCATGCCGTAGAGGGCTTGTAGCGCTTTCGATGAGTTCACACCAAACACGCCTTCCAGCATCGCTTCGCGTTGTGTGATGGAACCAGAGATGTTCGGCAGTAGGGCTGTCGGCGATTTGCGCTGACTGTAAAATAGAGTGCCTTCATCAGCATTATAGCCTGCAAGGACTGGAACCCGATTGGCGCCACCGTCCCGAATAGCTTCGCCGATTGGCACGGGCAGGACGTTACCATCCACTGTCGGCAAGAAGTACTTGACCAAATCCTGCCTCAACAGAACACGGTCGATGATCGCCCCCGACGGGATGGCGCGAAGCCGGTCTGCGGTAGCGGTGCCATCGGCCAGCGATGAAAGGAACTCGACACCGACTTCTTCGGAGCTTTGCACATTGGGCAATGGCGAGTGGGACAGGTGAAGCGCATTGTAACTGCTGACGCCACTCTGCAAGATGGCCTTGTCATACAGGCCGTCAGCAAGAGGCGTTGCCATCAGCTCACTGACAGATTGAGCGCCTGCGCTTTCGCCAAATATGGTGACATTGTTTGGATTGCCGCCGAAGCGCGCAATATTCATTTGAACCCAGCGGAGTGCTGCGACCTGGTCCAACAGGCCGTAATTGCCGGATGTTCCGGCTTCTTCGGTCAGGGCAGGGTGCGCCATGTAGCCGAATGGTCCGAGCCGGTAGTTGATTGTGACCAGAACGACGCCTTTATCCACAAGGCCATTTGCCTGGTAATATGACGCCGAACCCGCCCCAGCCTGATGAGAGCCGCCGTGAATCCATACCATTACCGGCTGTAGCCGAGGCTTGCCGCGATTTGCCGTTCGGACATTCAGGAACAGGCAGTCCTCGGCTTCAGCGGGCTCAGGCTGGGCAGCGAGGTATTGCCTGGCGGCCAATCGTTTCCACCAGGGCAAGCCGTTACCATCGATGATACGGTCGACAACCTCATTCATATGTCCGCGGGGTTGCAGGCATTGCGGGCCGAATTCCCTCGCATCCCGGGTAATGGCACCCCATTGCGGCGGGGAAGTTGGCGCTGACCAACGACGGGCGCTGGCATAGGGAATCCCATTGAAAACCTGGATTTCCGGATTGTCTGGATCAACACCGCCCTGGATCTCGCCTTGATCGATCCGCAGGGGCTCAGTCAACGCCATAGGCGGCTCAGGCTGGTTCAGACGGAACCAGCCCCAAGCGCCAAAGCCCAGCAGGGCGAAGAAAAGGACAATACTCAGTCGCTTCATGAAACGAGACCCCTGCTCGTTGAGAGCAAACGCTATACCACTTGTCCGTGAAAGTCACTTCCCCAGCATCAAACCGGACTGATATCTCGTAAAGCATTTTCCGTAGCTTTTACAAGGTCTTCACTGGGCTCTATTCCGCACGCCAAGCGGACGAATCCGTCGGCGACGTGGTCTCCCCAGCGGACTCGGCACTCAGCAGAGGTGTGAACACCTCCAAAGCTCGTGGCGGGCACTATTAGTGGATTGTTATCAATAAACTTTTCTGCGCTTGCGCGATCTTTTAACGTGAAGCTCACGATCGGACCAAAGTCTCGCATCTGGCGAGACGCAACTGCGTGGCTCGCGTCTCGCGGGAGACCGGGATACCGGACGGTCTGCACAGAGGGGTGCGATAATAGGTGATTTGCCAGAATTAGAGCATTCTGGTTTGCCCGCGAAACGCGCAATTCCAGGGTCTCAAGCCCGCGATGCAGCAGATACGCGTCGAACGGGCTTACCGTGGCGCCGCCCAAACGACGGTAGCCACGCACCTGATTCATCAGGGATGTGTCCCGACTTGCTACATGTCCGCAGAGAACATCTGAATGGCCCGCCATGGCCTTTGTGTCAGCCATCACGACCATATCCGCCCCAAGATCGAGAGGTTGCTGGCACAGGGGTGTTGCAGTCGTGTTATCAGCCACCAGCAAGGCTCCGGCTGATTTTGCCCGATCAGCCACAGCCGCGATGTCGCAAACTTCGAGGCCCGGATTTGACGGTGTTTCAATCATTACGAGCCGGCAGCCCGACAGGTCGGCATCCGCCATCCGGGCGGTAGGACAAGTCTCGACGGTTATGCCCCGGGGTGCGAAGTGTTCATTCAACAGGGCTCGAACATTGTAGTAGCCGTCTGCATGCACCAGAACCTTGTCTCCCGGGCGCAGCACTGTGTGAAACATTGCGGCGATAGCGGCCATGCCGGATGGGAACAGCACCGTCTCGGCATTTTCCAGAATGCCTATCTCCGCTTCGACACTTTCGACTGTTGGATTTCCATTGCGCGCATAGAAATGGCTGCCGTCCGGATCTCCTGGCAACAGGAATGTCGTACTCGCCATGATAGGAAGCGATACTGGTGCACCCTTGGAAAGGTTGCGGGCGCGGTGGTGCAGCAATTCTGAGATGGGAGACGGTTTTTTCGTCACGGATAATATGCCTCGCAGTGGGATTCGCGCTGACTCTGCGTTGAGCCGAGCCACAAGAAAACAGAATTTCGTTCTTCAGGCGCAGTCTTGTACCCGAGTTGCTAAACGTTTGTTGAAAGGATGCTTGCGTTTGGTCCAATCCACTCAGCAAGTTTGTCTCGCGCGACAACATCCAGATCTTTCCAGGCATCGCCCAAGGTTTGCAGGCATCTTGCCTGATACTTGAATACGCCCTGTTCATAGCGCCCGCGCTCTATTTCAAGCGAAAACCTGTCTGATCCGGAATTGAGCGCATCAAGATTGGCTTTCAGGAATGGCAAATAGGTTTCCCCTGCTATTGCGAGAAGGTCGTGGACCACCGGGCTGATACTATCAGACCAGTTACCTTCGATACCGCTCGCATCATCGGCGTGATCAATCCAGCGATACAAGTACGGTGTGTCCGCTCGCAGCCAGGTCATGGGAGTGGGGTCAACACTCATGACTTTCAACTGACCGTAAAAGCCAAGATCCGCGAGCGAAATGCGATCTCCGAACAAGAAGCGTGTTGGCCCGGTTGCCATCGCCTCCAGAACTTTGCAGATGCGCTTCCAGCTGGCCTCTATCAGAGGGGCAGTCTGGGGTGTGCAGCCAACAAGAGTCATGCGGCTGATTTGCCGTTCACGGATGGTGGCAGCAGCTTCTTCCACGCCAAGGCGACTTGTGTTGGGAAGCGTGTCATAGATCAGCCAATTGGCGCACCATTCAGCATCCAGGTCATATGCCCATCTGTAATGGAACATGGCTTTCATGAACCATTCGTCGGCCATGTCCTCAAGCAACAGGCAGGCAAACCGGGCAACCGGATCGGGTGGCAAGAGGTCTCGGCCTTCGCCTTCGAGTGACAGCAAGAAGGGGGTTGAATCATTCACCCAGCTGCCGTCAGGCTGGCGGATGACAGGGATCACGGGTGCCCGCACATTTGGCATGACGCTTTGTCGGTCGTCGGCTGTCATACCGGTCCAGGTATGGACAAGGCGTTTGGCCCGCAGGGCGGCGCGCACTTTCATGGAATAGGGCGAGCCGAGCGCGCCAAAGATTTCGTAGCGGCTCACAGCTTTCTCCCGTTTATCCAAGTGGGACGGGTCACGATCAATTCCTGGCAAAGCAGGCCTGCCTCGCGATGGCGAGACATGGATTTGTAGTCCGGATGGTTGAGCGTAGCGATGAAAGCCTGTCGATCTGGGAACTGGTTGACCAGCACGCCATCCCAATCGCCCTGACCGATGAAATAGCGTTCGGTCGATGCAAGGAGCAATGTGGAGCCGCCGACCTTTTTTGCCGCGAAAGTGAAGGCTTCGGAGTAACGAATATAGGCGTCTTCCCCGCTGATCTCTTCGCCAAATTCGGGGTCATCCGGCTGATACTCAGCTTTAACTCGAAACTTCAGCAAATTTACCTGGGTAATGGGGCCATCGTTCGGGTCGTCACGAAACGCCCTGAATTGGTCGGCAGTAGGCTGGAAGGCAGGCATGGGCATTTCCTCACGGTCGTTTTTCGGGATGTTTCCCGAAATACCGCTCGGTGTAAAACAGTGCCGCCGCGTGAAGGCCGTGTTGAGTCTCGAAAGCTTCGTATTCCAGGAAGTCTTTGTAAGGCATCTCGACGACCTCGATTTTCTCGTTTGCGTCAAGAGACTGAGCATCTGTCTTCTGGCAGCCCGTGGCCAAAAAATAATGAAGCTGATTATTCTGGGTTGCCGGGTTCGGATAACAGGTGCCAACGGGGATCAACTCGCGCGCCATGTAGCCGGTCTCCTCGCGTAATTCCCGCCGGGCTGCTATTTCCGGATCGGATTCTCCGGGATCCAGGACGCCGCCGGGTACGCCCAAGAGGACGATCTCGCCGGCGTGCCGATACTCGCGGACCAGCACAATATTGCCTTCGTCAGTGATCGGGATAATCGTGGCCCAATCTGTGAATTCCAACACATGATAGGCGGGCACTACATGGCCGTCTTCACGTTGGCAGACATCCGTGCGCACCGAAAGAAAGTCGTCTTTGTAGGTTTGACGGCTTTCCAGGATTTTCCAGGGTTTGATCATTCTGATGGTCTCTTCAGTTTGCGGTCCAAAAAGGCCATACGCGTTTGCATCAGGTGGCGTTGCAGCGCTTCTCCCCGAATGCCGTGGCGTTGGCCCGGATAGGTCATTAATTCAAACGGTTTGCCCAATTCCTGAAGTCTGGCCATCAGTCGTGTGGCATTGTCGAAGGTGACGTTGTCATCTGCCATGCCGTGAATGAGGAGGAGGGGGGTCGAAAGCGCGTCGAGGTTTGGAAAAACACTGGAGGCTTCATAGCCGCCTGGGTTGTTTTGTGGTGTCCCCATATACCGCTCCGTGTAGAATGTATCATAGAGGCTCCAGTCTGCAACCGCAGCTCCCGCGACAGCGCACGCGAATGTATCAGCTGGCGCTTGCAGAATGGTCATCAGTGTCATGTATCCGCCATAGGACCAGCCCTGAATGGCAATTCTGCCGGGATCGACAAATGGTTGTGTCTTGAGCCAGTCCACGCCCATCATCTGGTCGCTGACCTCATGCAGGCCCGTGCGGTGATGGATCACGTCCTCAAACTTCTTGCCGCGATTCCAGCTGCCTCGATTATCGAGCCTGAAGATGAGGTATCCCTGACGGGCGAGATGTTGATCTGACAGACTCCCCCAACTGCGCGTGACAGTTTGGACATGTGGCCCGCCATACACTTCCACAATAACCGGGTAGCATTTCCTAGCATTGAAACCGGGCGGTTTCAGTAGGGAATAGTGTAGAATCTGACCGTCATCGGCGGACAGGACTCCGAACTCTGGTGTGACGTGATCCGGCAGAAAGGAGTGATATGGATGGTCTGCGTCGAGCGCATTCTCCGAAATCCAGGAAATCAAACTGCCGTCAGAAGCATACAGACCCGTTTGAGGGGGGTGGCTTGGGGATGATGATGTTCCGACAAAGGATCGCCCGTCTGGCGCCATGGCAATGGACCATGTTTGGCCTATGGAGGTGATGCGCTCGACCTCTGGAGGAGTTGCTGAGCCAGAAGTCGCTGGCTTGGCGCGATAGAGGTGGCACTCAAGCGAAGTATCCAGAAACCCTGTGAAGAGTATTTCGGACATGTCGGCTTTTACATGCTGCAGCTTGTCGACAACCCAGTCACCGCCAATCAGTTGTCTGGGGTGGGTTGTCGAAGGCGGTAACAAGCTAATTTGGCGGTAACCACGAGATTCTTCCGTGAGAACAATGCCTGTATCCCCCAAGCTCACGAAATCTGAAGACAGATTGATCCAATTGGGTTGCTCATCAAGCTGAGCGACGGTGGCCTCATAAAGGCGCAACCCTTTCTCGGAATGCTTGTAGGCCATGAATTGGACCATTTCGAGCTGTGTCTGAGCCCGATTGACGCGCTGGACGTAGAGGCTGCTCTCAGTCCAATTGACCCGCGCGAGATATTGGTCGGTTGCGTGTCCCCAGTCGTTGCGCCGCCATCCAATCTCCGTGACAATGCCGGTTTCCACCTCCAGAACGAATAGGTCCACAATGGCGTTGGGGCGACCCGCGCGAGGATAGCGCTGCTCAATAACGGCAACATTTTCTGCGGCGATATCAAAGCGTGGAACGATGTCCACGGATGTCTCATCCACACGCGTATAGGCGATGTACTTATCGTCCGGGCTCCACCAATTTCCGGTGTATCGGCTCATCTCTTCCTGTGCGACAAATTCGGCGACGCCATACGACAGTGATTTTGACGGCTCGGCCGGGGGAGAGGCGCGTTTCTCGTCGCCCGTCGCAAGATCAACTATCCAGAGCGCCCCGTCGCGAATGAAGCTGGCATACGTGCCTTTGGGTGAAATGCGGGCATCATAGTCAAAGGCATCGGTATCGGTTAGTTGCCGAACTTGCGGACTGTCTTCAGTAAGGGTGACCAAGTGCAGGTTTCCCCCTAGTGGGACGAGTATCGTCGTGGCTGTACCCCATGAGTAGTCGAGGATGCCTGTTCTCCCCGCAATTCGCTTGCGCTCGCGTTGGGCTATTTCTTCCTCTGAGAGAACGATTTCTTCTGGTTCAAGCAATAGGGAATCCACAAGGAGGGACGGCGCGCCTGTCTCAACGTCGAATTGCCAGAGATCGTGTCTTTGCTGGTCGTCGGGCCGAGGCTTGAGGAAGGTCACCCGTGCAGCATCGGGAGAGTACTTGATGCCCAGTGTTGTTTGGCCAGTTAGGGAAGGCGACGCAAAGAGGCGATCCAGGGTCAATTCTGTCATGGATGGATGGTGTCCTGAGGAAAGTTTTTTTTGAGATTGATCGAAGTGTGCCCTGAGTATTCGTGTTCGCCACTCATGCATGCAGATTCAGTGACTATCGGACAGCTAACCAATCGCCAAAACTAAACACTTGTTTCAACTTTTGTGAGGCAAAAACTGCCAAAAGTCGCTATGCAAGTAGTGGTTTATGCATATCGTGCACTTATGGCGGAAGGGGATGTTCTGTTCGAACAAGCGGTCGCCTTGCTACTCGATAGCGAGGGCGGAGAGAGCTTGATGAAATCCGCGGCGTTGATGCGCCGGGCTGCGGACTCCGGACATGCTGCGGCTGCCAACAATTTCGGCGCCATGCTACATCATGGGCGGGGCGTCCATCAGGACTTTGCCGCTGCCAGAGCATATTATGCACAGGCGGCGGAGGCTGACCTGCCACCCGCATTGTTCAATCTGGGGTTCATGAAGTTACGAGGCCTTGGTGGCGAGCGTAACGAGACGGATGCGCGCCGTTTGTTTGAGCAGGCCGCGCATATGGGCGAAGTGAACGCGATGACATACCTCGGCGTCATGATGATGACCGGCGCTGGTGGCCCTAAAGAGTTCAAAACCGCGCAATCGTGGTGGGACAAGGGCGCAGAGCTCGGCGACAATCGCTGCGCATTCAACCTCGGAATTGCTCATGCAGGTGGGCATGGCCAGGACCAGCCCGACTTTGTCGAAGCTTGGCGCTGGTTCAGTCGGGCTCAGGATATGGGAAATCAAAGTGCTGAAACCGAGCTCGAGCGTCTCGCAAGTGTGCTGACCGACGACGAGCGCAAACGCATCGAAGGCTAATCGACAATTTGGTAGAAGAGGAGGTTTCTGGCTGAGCGAGGTTTGCCAGAGATGTTTCTCAGAACAGGTTGCGCTTACCCGCTTGATTTTCGGCCACGTCCGCGTAACTGAGGCGACATATTCCCCCAAAGTTTCAGGAGACGCTTTCAATGGCCGGTCCCCAAATCGTATTCCAAATGCAAGGCCTGACCAAGGCATATGCCGGTGGCAAGAAGGTGTTCGAGAACATTCACCTGAATTTCCTGCCGGATGCCAAGATCGGTGTCGTCGGTGTCAACGGGTCTGGTAAGTCCACGCTGCTGCGTATCATGGCGGGCGAAGACAAGGACTTTCAAGGCGAAGCCTGGGCGGCCGAGGGCGTGAAAGTCGGTTACCTGCCGCAAGAGCCGAAACTCGACCCCAAACTTAGCGTGTTCGACAATGTCGCTTCAAAATGCCCTGAAAAGCAGATGCTGGACGAGTTCAACACCATTTCAGAAAAGCTTGGCGAAGACTATTCCGACGAGTTGATGGAGCAGATGACGGCGCTGCAAGAGAAGATCGATGCGGCTGACGCATGGGACATCGACTCCAAGATTTCGATGGCGATGAACGCGCTGCGCTGCCCCGATGATGACGCGGATGTGGAAAGCCTGTCCGGCGGCGAGGTTCGCCGTGTCGCGATCTGCCAGCTGCTTCTTTCAAAGCCCGACATGATCCTGATGGATGAACCGACCAACCACCTCGACGCCGAAACCGTTGCGTGGCTGCAGAATTATCTGATCAACTTCCAGGGCTGTGTGATCCTCGTGACCCACGACCGATACTTCCTTGATGATATTACCAGCTGGATCCTCGAACTCGACCGTGGCCGCGGTGTTCCCTTCCAGGGCAACTATTCCGGCTGGGTTGAGCAAAAGGCCAAGCGGATGGAGCAGGAGGCGCGTGAAGAGTCCGGTCGCAAGCGCACCCTGGCGAAGGAACTTGAGTGGGTTCGTTCTGGTCAGAAGGCGCGTCAGGCAAAATCCAAGGCGCGTATCAACGCCTATGAGGAAATGGCATCGCAGGCTGAGCGCGAGAAGGTCATGACCGCACAAATCCGGATTCCCCCCGGCCCGCGCCTTGGTGGAGTCGTTCTGGAGGCGGAAGGGTTGCGAAAGGCATTCGGCGACAATCTCCTGATCGAAAATCTGGACTTCAAATTGCCTCCTGGTGGTATTGTTGGTGTCATCGGCCCGAATGGTGCGGGTAAATCGACCTTGTTCAAAATGATCCTTGAGCAGGAGAAGCCAGACCAGGGTAGCCTGCGCATCGGTGATACGGTGAAGATTGGCTATGTTGACCAGAGTCGCGACAAACTCGATTCCGACAAGAATGTCTGGGAGGAAATCTCCGGGGGGACGGATGTCATCGATTTGGGTGGTGTTGAAGTCATGTCGCGCGCATATGTTGGCGCGTTCAACTTCAAGGGCACAGATCAACAGAAAAAAGTCGGGCTCCTATCTGGTGGTGAGCGTAATCGTGTCCATCTCGCCAAGATGCTCAAAGGTAGCCACAATTTGCTTCTGCTAGATGAACCGACCAACGATCTCGACGTGGAAACCTTGCAGGCGCTCGAAGAAGGTCTCGACAATTTCCCCGGCTGCGCGGTGATCATTTCGCACGATCGCTGGTTCCTGGACCGTATGGCAACGCACATTCTCGCATTCGAGGGCGATTCCCATGTTGAATGGTTCGAAGGCGACTTTTCTTCCTACCTTGAAGACAAGAAGCGCCGCTTAGGTGAGGATGCCGTCAATCCCAAGCGTCTGAAGTTCAAGAAATTTGCCCGCTGATTGGCAAGATTTTCGGCCCGCTGGAAGTCGGGCCGTACTTGTTGGCCCAAACTAAAAATGAATTGTCATCGCATTACTGATGAGCGTTTGCTTTGCGGGTAGTGAGAAGTGTGATCGAATTTTGGTATAAATTCGAATTTCGTTAGCATTGGTTAACGAAATGCTTGCGCGTTGTCATTCCTTTGCCGATAAGAGGCTCACCCTTTGAAGGGTGGGGACAGAATGTGCGTATATGCTCGAATTGGGCATTTGTGCCCATGACAATGCGGGAATGTTCGACGATGATCCAAACCGGCGAACCAGGGGACAAGACTGCGGCTGACGCAATCGTCATTGGGGCGATGCGAGCTGGCACGACCGCCCTGTACCGAGTATTCCTTGAAAGCGGTCTAGTGGCCGTGCCGGAATGCAAGGAAACTGACTTTTATCTGTCCAAAGAAAATTTTGCGCGAGGCCTCGGCTGGTATCGCAAACAGTTTGGCAATTCGGACCTTCCTTGGGTGGATTTTTGTCCGAACTATACAAAGCGGGACATGTTTCCAGGCGCACCAGCGCGGACTTATGAAAATGCTCCGAACTCGAAGCTGATCTTTATCGCCCGGGATCCCGTTGCGCGGGCCGAGTCCCAATACAAGCATACATTCATGCATTCAGCATCTCTCGCTGAGCCGGCTGATGTGTTCGACACACATGAGGGTGAGCACATACTTATGGTTAGCAAATATGCTTACCAGTTGGAGCCCTACTTTGAGTACTGGTCTAAAGACGACATTTTAATCGTAGATTTCAACGATCTGCTTGCCAACTCTTCCTCCGTGTTCAGGCGGATCGCAGAGCATATCGGTCTGGCACCTTCGGCCGTCGAACATTTGAGCAATCTGCCCGAGGCAAATTCGGGAGAGGAAATTCGCAAAATGCCTCGTTGGTGGGGGCAAATGCGAGATACAGGTATGGGGAGATACGTCCGTTCGCGCACGCCGCGAGTCCTCATCGACTCCCTGCGCGCAGCGGTCAAAACGAGGAAACCCGTCGAAGTTCCAGAATTCGACGACAGGATTCGTTCTAATCTGGCGCAGAAGCTGAAAACTGATGCGAGTCGCTTTCGGGAGCTGACTGGAAAACCGTTCCGCAGCTGGAGCGTGTAAGCCACACGTAAAAAAGCCCCCAACCAGCCGTCTGGTGGGGGCTATTGGTCTTTGGCTGATTTCAGACGACTAGCTTCGCTTCTCGGTTTCCAGCTTCCGCTTCATGCTTTCGATCTTGTCAATCAAGGCCTCGGCCGAGCCGTTCGAGCGGTCTAGCAAAGCGAGGAATTGGGCGCGCTGTTCGATTGCGAGCCAGATCAAATTACCGTCCAGATTCAGGGCAACGTCTACGACCTGATACTTGCCGTCGCGGGTCAGAACGCGCCACCGCACATCCATGTCTTTGCCGTCCTGACGCTTAATGACCGTGTTGACGATCGAATCGGTCGCAGATCGATCCACCGAATCCTTTACGATCACGGCTTCTCCGCGATAGGCGTCGAGTTCATTCTCATAAACTGCGAGTGCATACTCCCGAAAAACTTTCCGGTAGCGAGCTAACTCATCTTCGCTGAAGCGGCGCGCATACTTGCCAATGGCAAAGTTGGACACCGCAGTCATGTCGGTGAACTCATCCATGTAAGTATTGAATTTTTCTGTGCGCTCTTCTGAGTCCAGGGACGGATCGTTCAGCGATGCCAATACGTCACTGGCATTCTCCTGAACATAGGATTCTGTCTTTGCGTCTGCCTGGCTGGTTGGGGCAAGCATCAATACTGCAGCGCCAGCCAATGCAAAATATCGGTAGTAGCGTTTCACATTTCGCTCCTGTTGGTGGTCATCACGCCCCGGACCTACTCTTCAAATTCGTCAAAATCAGGGAGATCCTCGTAAGCATCTTCCTCGTCTATGCGACCATTACGTATTTCTGCCTGACGCTGGGATGAATAAAGTCTCCGCAAAGCGATGTAGGGCTCTGGCTGAGCATTCAGTTGCTCCAGCGCATCATCGAGGGCGACGCGGGCATTCAGCCCTCCGAGAATTCCACGACTCATTTCGATGTGATCGTCGAGGTCGGGATTGTTATCGAACTCTGTCCAGACAAGCGGATCCAGCGCACGATCCACACCGCTACCGAACAGGTCACGCGGCGTTGTTGGACCCATGAGGGGCAGGATCAGGAAGGGGCCGCTGTCGACACCCCACACAGCAAGGGTTTGTCCAAAATCCTCATTGTGCTTCTCAATACCGGTATACTCAGCAACGTCCCAAAGTCCGGCGATACCCAGCGTCGAGTTCAGAAAAAATCGAGCGAACGTTTCGCTAGCGCGATCACTCTCGCCCTGCAGGACATCGTTCACAAAGATCACTGGAGACTTCAAGTTGTGAAGGAAGTCGCTCAGTCGGTCGCGACCGTACTCGGGGGTCACCGTCTCATACAAGTCTGCTGCGGGGCCGAGCGCATACTTGTCTACGCCACTATTGAAGGCGAACATCTGACGGTTGAAGCCTTCGTAAGGATCGGGAACGGTGCCGGATTCAAGGTTTTGTGTGGACGCACAGGCTCCTAGCCCCATGGCAAGAACCGCAGCAAAGAGTCGCTGTGTCATGTGTGGATAACCCCGTTGTGGAAGCCGGTAGATGGTAGTTAAGCGCTGGCGCTTCAACTCTCAATCTCTACCGAAACACGCATAGGTGATATTTCTGTAAAGCTGTGTTGCAAAAACATATAAATCAATGTTTATATCATTAAATGACTTCACGGCTGTCATCCATGATTGAGGCTCTGCGCGCAGCAGGGGAGCCCACTCGTTTGAGGGTGTTGGCCCTGTTGCGCCAGCGCGACCTGTCGGTCGGGGAACTGGTGCAGGTATTGGAGCAGTCCCAGCCTCGCCTGTCTCACCACCTGAAGGCGCTCACGGCTGCAGGTTTGGTTGAGCGTTTGCCTGAAGGTTCATTTGTCTTCTACCGCGCTTCAACCGGGTCGTATGGAAAAGCATTTCTGGATTCCTTGTTTGCGCAACTGGATCGAGACGAGCCGGAACTGGCTCGTGATGCAGCACGTCTGGACGAAGTGAGCGCTGCGCGTGCGGAATCAGCTGAAGCTTACTTCTCAAACATCGCTGAGACGTGGGACCGTTTGCGGTCTCTTCACTATCCCAACGATCTGATCGAGGGGGCTCTAGTCGAACTCGCGGGGACGGGACCATTTGGGCGCGTCCTGGATTTCGGAACCGGTACTGGACGTATGCTGAGCCTATTTGCACCGTTGGCCGAGGAAGCAGAGGGCATTGACCTAAGTCATCATATGCTCACTGTCGCGCGGGCAAATCTGGAACAGCAAGGCGTGCATGGTGCCCGCGTGCGTCAGGGGAACGTGACAGCTGTACCGTTTGACGACAACTCTGCTGATTTGGTGATCATTCATCAGGTTCTTCACTATATGGACGCGCCAAATCGGGCGATCGCGGAGGCTAGCCGTGTGCTGAAGCCCGGCGGCCAGCTCCTGATCGTGGATTTCGCACCGCATGATCTGGAGTTTTTGCGCGCCGAGTATGGCCATCACCGGTTGGGTATGGCGCACGAAGCTATGGCTGTGTGGTCTGCCGATGTGGGCCTCGACCTCTTCGAGCCGCGTTCCTTTGCGCCTCCCGAAGGTGAACAGGATGGTCTCACCGTAAATATCTGGAAGGCGGTCAAGTCCGCCAAACCCAAGGAGCATGTCGCATGAGCTCGCTCGTTACCCCTCGGCAGGCAGGCTCGCCGTCTGTTTCATTCGAGTTTTTTCCGCCCAAATCCGAAGCGATGGCTGATCGCCTGTGGGAAACGGTTGAGCGCCTCGAGCCGATGACTCCGAATTTTGTTTCCGTCACTTATGGCGCCGGGGGATCTACGCGTGAGCGCACCCACGACACTGTTCGCCGGATTGCTCAACAGACCCATTTGCGACCGGCTGGTCACTTGACGTGCGTCAGTGCAACCAAGGATGAAGTGTTGTCCGTTGCGGAAGATTACTGGGACGCTGGGGTAAGGCATATTGTTGCCCTTCGCGGTGATCCACCGAGTGGCATGGGCGAGAAATTCGAACAGCACCCCGGTGGGTTCAGGGATTCAATCGATTTGATTGAAGGCATTCGTGCCCATCGGCCCGATCTCGGTCGCTGCTTCGAGATTTCTGTGTCCTGTTATCCTGAGCTTCATCCTGAGAGTCAGGGGTGGGACGCCGAAATCGCGTTTCTGAAAGCAAAGCAAGATGCAGGTGCGGATCGAGCAATCACGCAATTCTTCTTCGAGCCGGAAATCTACCTGAATTTTCTGGAAAAGGCTCGTGCAGGTGGTGTTACCATGCCCATTGTGCCGGGCATCATGCTGCAACCGAATTTCAAGGGCTTGAAGCGTATTTCTAAACTGTGTGGCGCATCACTGCCGACCTGGCTGCATGAGCTCTATCAGGGCCTTGAGGAGGATCAGGAAACGCGGGAACTAGTAACAGCTAATGTTGCGGCGGACCTTTGTCGGAAATTGTCCGATGAGGGGGTCTCCGATTTCCATTTTTACACGCTGAACCGGGCTGGGTTGGCTTTGTCCACCTGTCGCCTGCTCGGACTGAAACCCAAACCAGTTGAGGCCGCTTGAGCCATGAACAGACAAGATCGCATCAGCGCCCTGAAGGCAGCCGCCAAGGAACGAATTCTCATTCTCGATGGATCGTGGGGGGTCATGATTCAGAGGCGCGGCCTGGAGGAGGGAGATTACCGAGGGACTCGGTTCAGCGAGTCTGATTATCCCGGCCAGATGAAAGGAAACAATGATATTTTGTGCCTGACGCGGCCGGATATCGTGACCGACCTGCATGATGCCTATTATGGAGCAGGTGCCGACATTTCCGAGACCAACACGTTCAGCGCAACGGTCATCGCGCAGGATGACTACAAGCTGGACCCGCAATCTGTCTGGGACATCAATCTGGAAGGGGCGAAGCTCGGCCGGGCTGCGGCCGATGCGTGGACGGCGAAGACGCCGGACAAGCCGAGGTTCCTGGCGGGCTCCATCGGGCCTCTAAACAAGATGTTGTCCATGTCATCGGATGTAAACGATCCAGGCGCTCGGTCTGTGACCTTTGATGAGGTCTATGAAGCCTATCGCCAACAAATCCGTGCGCTGAACGAGGGTGGGGTCGATCTCTACCTGATTGAGACGATTACAGACACTCTGAATTGCAAGGCGGCGATAAAGGCGATCATGGACCTTGAAGAAGAGGGCATGGACCAACTGCCCATCTGGATTTCCGGCACGATTACTGACCGGTCTGGTCGTACACTGTCCGGCCAGACGGTCGAGGCGTTCTGGAACTCGGTACGTCACGCGAAGCCTTTTGCTATCGGATTCAATTGTGCGCTTGGCGCTGACTTGATGAGGCCGCACATTGCGGCTCTGTCACGCGTAGCGGACACGCTTGTCGCTGCCTATCCGAATGCTGGTCTGCCGAATGAAATGGGCCAGTATGATGAGCAACCTGAAGAAACATCCGGTTCTGTAGGTGGTTGGGCGAAGGATGGTCTTGTGAACATTCTGGGTGGTTGTTGTGGTACCACCCCGGAACATATCGCGGCGATCGCCAACGCAGTCGACAGCATAAAGCCACGTGACCCGGCGCCGAGCAAACACACGATGCGCCTGTCGGGGCTGGAGCCATTCGAGGTGGCCTCATGACGGCCAGAGCCGTGGAGGTCGGAGACCTTTTCGTTTTCTATGGACTGCTCAAGCTGGGCGCGGCCGGGCAACCCGCCGATCTGCCGCTGGACAGTGCGGGTGTCTTCGGGGCGCCCTGCCGCTTTCGAGGGCGGATGATCGATCTTGGAGGTTTTCCGGGCGTCATCGAGGGTAATGAGCTTTGCCGTGGTATTCGCTGGCGGATCGGCGATACAGCGATCATGTCAGCAATGGATGCCTTCGAGGACGTAACCAACGACCCGGTGACCAGTCTATACTTGCGTAAACGAATTTCCCTGTTGGATGACACCGGGGCTGAGTCAGGCGAAACCGCCTGGATTTATTGGTATAATCGTCCTGCAGACGGGTTTCCCTCTGTGGTCGATGGCAACTGGCCGCTAGACGCCGGGAAAACGAGAAAATGACAATTGCAGCTTCCCAATCTTTTGTGAACATTGGTGAACGTACCAATGTGACAGGTTCTGCGCGTTTCCGGAAAATGATCACCGAAGGTCGTTACGCGGATGCCGTTGAGGTCGCGCGACAGCAGGTCGAGAGCGGCGCGCAGGTGATCGACGTAAACATGGATGAAGGCATGCTGGATGGCGCCGAGGCCATGCGCACCTTTCTGAACCTGATCGCCGCCGAGCCGGACATTGCCCGTGTCCCGGTCATGATCGACTCTTCCAAATGGGAGGTGATCGAGGCTGGCCTGAAATGTGTTCAAGGCAAGGCGATCGTCAACTCCATTTCCATGAAGGAAGGCGAAGAGACGTTCCGGAAGCAGGCGCGAGCCTGCCTCGCTTACGGCGCGGCCGTCGTGGTTATGGCGTTTGATGAAGTGGGTCAGGCCGACACCAAAGACCGCAAGGTCGAGATCTGCCAACGTGCTTTCAGAATTCTCACTGAAGAAGTCGGGTTCCCCGCTGAAGACATCATCTTTGACCCGAATGTCTTTGCCGTCGCAACGGGCATAGAAGAACATAACAATTACGCGGTCGACTTCATTGAGGCGACGCGCGAAATTCGCAAAACATGCCCGGGATGTCATATATCCGGTGGGCTCTCGAATGTCTCATTCAGCTTCCGAGGCAATGAGCCCGTTCGGCGCGCCATGCATTCTGTCTTCCTCTATCATGCCATTCCGGCAGGCATGGATATGGGCATCGTCAATGCCGGCCAGCTCGATATCTATGATGATATCGAGGCTGACCTGCGCGAGCGCGTCGAAGACGTGATTCTGAACCGCCGCGAGGATGCCACTGAACGGCTGATCGAGATAGCTGAAGGCTTCAAGGGCCAGAAAGGAAAGACGGCCGAGAAGGATCTGTCCTGGCGCGAGGCGCCTGTCGCGAAGCGGCTCGAATACGCGCTCGTGCACGGCATTACCGAATACATTGATGCGGATACCGAGGAAGCGCGCCAATCGGTCGAGCGTCCGCTGCATGTCATCGAAGGCCCCCTGATGGACGGGATGAATGTCGTTGGCGACCTGTTCGGCTCTGGCAAGATGTTCCTGCCGCAAGTGGTGAAGTCCGCGCGCGTCATGAAACAGGCTGTCGCTTGGCTCGAACCTTACATGGAGGAGGAGAAGCAGCGCCTCGGCACTGTGGATGTTTCGAATGGTAAGGTTCTGATGGCGACTGTGAAGGGAGATGTTCACGACATCGGCAAGAATATTGTGGGCGTGGTTCTGGCCTGCAACGGTTATGAGATCCTGGATCTTGGTGTCATGGTGGCCGCAGAAACCATTCTGGATACGGCCGAAAAAGAGGGTGTCGATATCATCGGGCTTTCAGGCCTGATTACACCAAGTCTTGATGAGATGGTCTATGTTGCTTCCGAAATGGAACGGCGTGGTATGAAACAGCCACTCCTGATTGGTGGTGCTACGACCAGTCCCGCTCATACGGCGGTCAAGATTGATCCGGTCATCCGAACAGCCCCCGTTGTGCATGTGTCCGATGCGAGCCGTGCCGTCGGCGTCGTCAGCACGCTATTGAGCGAAGACGACAAACCGGCCTTTGTAACGCAGACCAAAGCACGCTATGAGCGGATGCGCGAAGCGCGCGCGGGCGGTCCGCCGAAACCGCGACTGCCGATAGGTCAGGCGCGCGAGGCTAGGCTCAAACTAGATTGGAAAACTTACACGCCGCCACAGCCAACGTTTGAGGGCGTGCGGACTTTTGAAGATTTCGATCTCGCGACGTTGGCGCGCTATATCGATTGGACTCCCTATTTTTCGGCATGGGACCTGGCGGGTCAGTATCCCCAGATATTGGAAGACAAGATTGTCGGCGAGGCTGCGACCGGCCTTTGGAATGACACTCAAGCCATGATGCAACAACTCGTCGGGGAAGCGTGGTTGAAGCCGAAAGCTGTGGTGGGCTTCTGGAGGGCAAATTCTGATGGCGATGATATTTGCCTCGATTCAGGGGATGTCTTTCATACGCTTCGCCAGCAAATGGTGAAGGATAATTCCCGCGCCAACTTCGCATTGTCCGACTTTGTTGCACCGGAAGGCGATGACTGGATCGGTGGATTCTGCGTTACTTCAGGTCCGCATGCGGAGGAAATTGCGCAAGACTTCATTAAGAGAGGCGACGATTATTCCTCCATTATGGTCAAGGCGCTGGCTGACCGGTTTGCAGAGGCGATGGCGGAATACATGCATGAGCGTGTTCGCAAGGAGTTGTGGGCTTATGCTCCCGATGAAGACCTGTCCAATCCTGAACTGATCAAGGAGAAGTATCGCGGCATCAGGCCGGCTCCCGGCTATCCGAGCCAGCCGGAACACACCGAGAAGGAAACCCTGTTCCGCCTGCTCGAACCTGAGGCGCGCATTGGCGTTTCGCTGACCAGCAGCTTCGCCATGACGCCTGCAGCCAGTGTTTCGGGACTCTACTTCGCGCATCCCGACAGCGTATATTTTGCGGTTGGACGTATCGAAAAAGACCAGGTCGAGGATTACGCGCGGCGCAAGGGGTGGGAGACGCGCAAGGCGGAGCGTTGGCTTGCGCCGATTCTCAATTATGATCCGTTTGCTGTCGACTAATCGGTGAGGTAGGGGGTGGCTTCGACCAGTTCGAAGCCGGGCGTTTCCTGCGCGAAGTGGCGCAGCCAATAGTTGTGTCCTGATCCGTATACGATGAGGATCCGGTCTCCTGGTTCTGCAATTTCGGTGATGTTCGCGAAGATTTCGGCATTGCGAGCATACCAGCCATAGTTCAGAACGGCACCCGCAGCATCTTCGATATCCGACATGTCGAGCAGGCCATAGTAAAAGTCTGAATGCATGGTGCGGATCACAGCCGGGTCATTCTGTCGGACCAGCAATTCTGCGATGGGGGTTGAGGCCTGGTCTTGCATGAGGACTTCGGCTTGGGTCTTAATTGTGTCGATCAGACTGGTGATCTTGTCTTCCCGGCCCGTGCGTGCAGCAAAGGCTTCCACCCGATCGAAGGGAAAGTAGGCGATTTCACCATCCTGAGTGTCGACTGCGTAGACCCGGTCAATTCCGGTCTCGTGCGCGATGCGGTAGCCGATCTGGACCCTCTCGTTGCGCTTTCGGGTCAAATCCTCGGGGACGAAGTCCACAAAGTTCGGGTCGAGCGCATCATCGGTCTGGCGGATGCGCTCCAGGGCGATGGCGGTGGGGCGAAACGCGGTCAGCCGCTCGGCCAGGTCTTGCAGTTCCGCCTGGCGGTGCGGCGCCAACACATCATCTGCATCCGTGTTCACCAGATCCAGGCCCGGATTTTCGAAATGATAGGTGCCGAGCACCATGACCTGGACAGGTTCGACCCGATCTTCGGTGGGCGGCGTTTCGGCTTGTGACAGGGGCACGGCGCAGGCGGCCAGGACAGACAGGGCCAAGAGGGCTGATTTCATGCTCGATTTCTCCTTTTGCATAGGAAGATGCATCGACTTGGTCGATTGGATGCACGCACATGAAGTTTTTGTGTATTGAGCGGGGGAAAAACAGATCGGCTGGCATACCCGAAGGGACTCGTATAGGACCGGTGTCAACCTTGTCATAGGAGGGCGGAATGACTGAAAATCGGCTAATTGGTGAGAACGCAAAGATTGTCGCAACACTCGGTCCGGGCAGTCGCTCGCCGAAGGAAGTTCTGGCATTGGCCTATGCAGGCGTTGACGTCTTCCGCTTGAACTTCAGCCATGGCGAGTACAGTGCACACAAAGATGCCCTGGATGCTGTGCGCGCCGCTGAAAAAGAAACGGGTCGTCCCCTCGCTACGCTGGGAGACCTGCAGGGGCCCAAAGTACGCGTCGGATCGCTGCCGGGTGGAGAGCTGCGACTGCGGTATCAGAAGGAATATGCGGTCGTTGCCGCTGAGACGACCGAGGCGGAAGATACCATTCCAGTACCGCACGCCGAGATTGTCGAAATCCTCGAAGAAGGCGACGTTATCCTGGTGGATGACGGCAAGCTGATGTTCACCGTAACTCAGGCAGGCAGCAAGCCGATGGTGCGAGCTGACGTGCCTGGCAAGTTGACCGACAAGAAGGGCTTCACGGTTCGCGGCAAGGCCCTGCCGGTGCGAGCATTGACCGACAAAGACCGCGCCGACCTTGATTTCGCGCTCGAGATTGGCGTTGATCTCGTCGCATTGTCCTTTGTGCAGACAGTTGAAGACATCGAAGAAGTGAAGGCCATCATTGCTGGTCGGGCACCGCTTGTCGCCAAACTCGAAAAGCCTGCCGCCATTTCAAACCTGGAGCCTATTGTTGCCGCGGCCGACGCTGTGATGGTCGCGCGAGGGGATCTCGGTGTTGAGTATGCGCCTGAAGACGTGCCTGTCATCCAGCGCCGGATCGTACGTTGTGCTCGCGGACTGGGCCGGCCGGTAATCGTGGCGACGCAGATGTTGGAATCCATGATTGAGAATGCCGCCCCGACCCGCGCCGAAGCTTCCGATGTGGCCACGGCCATCTATCAAGGCGCAGACGCAGTCATGCTGTCAGGTGAGACCGCAGTCGGACGCCATCCCGCCACCACGGTGGCCATCATGTCCCGGATCATCCGTGCCACAGAGGGCGCTGAGGATTATCGGCGGTCGCTGGAACAGTTTTCGGGTGACATACCTGCGCAAAGCGCAATCGATGTTGTTGCAGAGACGGCCCAGGGTATGGCCGAGGCGGAAGGTGCGACAGCGCTGGCCCTACGTACTGGCGCTTTTGATCGGCTCGCCCGTTTTGCCAGAGTCCGAGGAACGGCACCGATTCTTTACGGGTCATTGGACGATCAGCGCTTGCGCACGGCCTGTCTGCTCTGGGGCGTGCATCCGCAAAGGCTGAATGCCGGGGCTGACTACTGGTATCGCGACCTGATGGATGCAGCGGGACTTGAGGGTCGCGTGGCCTATGCCCGATGGGCCGGCGATGCAGAAAGGTTCGCGTGGGAAGTTGGTGTCGGAAAAGGCCAGAACGGTGAGAAAATTACCGGCGTATGATCAATTGGCTTTGCTTGAACTCGTATGAATAGAGTTCGCCAAGATAGGTCATACCCAAGAGCGATTGTTCGAGCCCGTCCTTGAGGATCATGGCATCGACACGTTCGATTTCGACTTGGCCTATGCGAATATTATCCAGCGTGACGGCAGCGCCATATGTGATGCCGCCAGCCGTACGAATTTCCCATTTGTAGTCCAGCGTTTCCGGTTTCAAACCAATCCGCTGAGCATCACGAAAGGTCAAGGCGACGGTGCTGGCTCCGGTATCGACCATGAACTTGACCGCTGTTCCATGCACTTCGGCGCGGGTCCAGTAATGGCCATCTGACTCGCGATCGATAATGGCGGCATCCGCAAAGTTTACCGATGTGCGCTTCTCGGACGGGGCCGGTGCCGGATCCGGTTGCATTGTGGCAATCTCTGCCTGATGCTGCTCCAGCCTAGGGACGAGAAAGAAAGCGACAGTTGCGGAAATCAGCACAGCTGCGCCAAATCCGGATACGAGGGTCTTTCCTATGGACATCGAGAAATCCTAGCGTTTGCCGAGCGCTTCAAGCCGGGTGATCCGCTCAGGCAATTCGGCCATTATCTTCTCGCGTCCGTCTGGTCCCAGTCTTACCCAACTTCCGATTTCCTTAAGTGACCGTGCACAACCGAGACAGAGTCCTGTAGAGGCGTCTACAGCGCACACTTTGATGCAAGGGGATTTTATGGGTTGAGTGGTCATGTATTTAGGTTAGTCAGCTCACGAGAGGACACAAGTATCTCATAAACGAGGTAACAAAACCTTGTCGCAGTTAACATGTGTTGTCTGCTATAAGATGAAATCGATTTCAAATGCATTGGGAGCAACCTGCTTTGAGTGAGCCGGCACAACAAACTTCACCATTGGCGGATGCCAGGTCTCTAATTAAGGCGTCGGTGGATGTGGATCCGGCCCCTGGCCAGAAAGTGCGTGCGGCATTGCTCGAAATGGGCCGTGAGGGAGATTTCGGTCGTCTCGGCAAGGCCGCAGAATGGCTTGCTAATTGGCAGCATCGCTTTCCTCCACGTATCGAAAACCCGGTGTTGGCAGTGTTCGCCAGTTCACACGGCCTTCAGTCAGAGGGTGTCTCGCTCTCAAGTCAGACGGATACGCGCGCACATGTTGATGCACTGCGGGAAGGCAAGGCGCCGCTGTCGGCAATAGCAACACAGGCCGGAGCCGCCATACGCGTGTTCGATCTTGCCATCGACAAGCCAACTCCAAGTATTGCGGAGGAGCCGGCCATGACCGAGCGGGAATGTGCCGCGACCATCGCATACGGGTTTGAGGCCACCGAGGAAAAGCCGGATCTGCTCGCGCTTGCCGTCTCCGGAGCAGGGGTCGGCACCGCCGCCGCGGCTGTCGCGTGCGCATTGTATGGCGGAGCGCCGGATTACTGGGTCAGGCCGGACAATCAATCCACGGCCAATTTGGTAGAGCGGCGAGTGGACGTCGTATCGCGCGCGCTGGCTTTGCATCGGGGGCATCTGGCTGATCCGTTACAAGCTCTCAGATATCTTGGCGGTCGGGAATTGGCGGCCTGTGTCGGCGCAATCATTGCGGCGCGGCATCAGGGAATCCCGGTGGTTCTGGATGGATTTGCAACCACTATCGCCGCCGCGGTTGTGCATTCAATCGAACCAAAGGCCATCAGTCACTGCATAGCATCGCACGTGACACGGCGACCAGCTCATGAGGCGGCAGTCGAGCGGTTGGGCCTGCAACCCCTCCTTCAACTCGAGTTTCAAACCGGGGGCGGACTGGGTTCCGCTACGGCAATTGGGTTGCTCAAGACAGCGTGTGCCCCTTTCATTGCTGAGCCTTCAGCGGCAAATGCGACCTGACGCGACGAGAACCTGACGTTTACGCTCACGTCACCTTGCCTTTAGCCGAAAATGGCTGAATTAGAGGGGATAAGTACGATGCGCATCAAGCGCACAGTGAGGAGCCGTCATGAATCTCGATTTTTCGCCGGAAGAGATTACCTTCCGCAATGAGGTCCGCGAATTCATTCGCGAAAACTATCCGAAAGAACTTGAGGGTATCGGGTCGCGTGAGGATCTTACGCGCGAAGAATTCCTCGCCTGGCACAAAGTGCTCGGTAAAAAGGGGTGGTCAACACCTGCATGGCCTGAAAAATACGGCGGCACCGGCTGGACCTCTACCCAGCGCTATATCTGGTCGGAAGAGAATGCTCGCGTTGATGCGTTGATGCCTCTGCCATTCGGTGTGTCGATGGTTGCGCCAGTTATCTACACATTCGGCAATGAAGAGCAGAAGGCTCGTCACCTGCCAGGCATTCGGTCCGGCGAAGTGTGGTGGTGCCAAGGCTATTCCGAGCCAGGCGCAGGTTCTGACCTTGCAAGCCTCAAGACGACAGCGGTTCGCGACGGCGACCATTATGTTCTGAATGGCCAGAAGACCTGGACCACGCTGGCGCAGCACGCGGATTGGGGATTCTTCCTCTGCCGTACGGACCCGACGGCGAAGAAACCTCAAGAAGGCATCAGCTTCATCCTTGTCGACATGAACACGCCGGGCATCGAAGTGAAGCCGATCAAGTTGATCGATGGTACGCATGAAGTGAACGAGACGTGGCTGACGGATGTCCGCGTTCCGGTTGAAAACCTCGTCGGCACGGAAAATGAAGGCTGGACCTACGCGAAATTCCTGCTTGCTCATGAGCGCTCCGGTATCGCTGGCGTTGCGCGCTCCAAGCGGGGCGTTGAACGCTTGCGCAGTATCGCGTCAGAAGAGCTGGTTGATGGTCAGCCATTGCTTCAATCGCAAGATTTTGCGCGCAAGATCAGCCAGCTCGAAATCGACCTGACCGCTTTGGAATTCACTGAACTTCGCACGCTGGCTTCCGAGGCAGCAGGCAAAGGCCCCGGGCCCGAAAGTTCGATCCTGAAAGTGAAGGGAACCGAGATTCAGCAGCGCTTGACCGAGCTTACGCTCGAGGCCGTTGGAAACTATGGTGCTCCGTATGGCTATGGCATGGAAAATACGGGGAATGACGGATTTGGCGTCGGTCCCGACCATGCGAACTTTGCGGCTGAGACGTATTTCAACATGCGCAAGACATCGATCTACGGTGGATCCAACGAGATCCAGCGCAACATTATTTCAAAGATGATCCTCGGCCTTTAGGGCGCACGAGGCAGGGAGGATAGAAGATGGACTTCAATTTCACCGAAGAGCAGAACATGATCCGCGACAGCCTCTCGAGGCTGATCCGCGAGCAGTATGATTTCGACACGCGCCGCAAGGTGGTCGAGTCCGAAGCGGGCTGGCGTCCTGAAATGTGGGCACAGTTTGCTGAGCTTGGTCTCTTGATGGCACCGTTCAGCGAAGAAGATGGCGGCCTTGGTGGCGGCCCGATTGATGCGATGGTCGTCATGGAAGAGTTCGGCAAGGGCCTCGTGGTCGAGCCTTACGTGCCGAGCGTTGTTTGCGGTGGTGGTTTCCTCAAGCGCGGCACGGATGCGCAAAAGGAAGAATACCTTAGCGGCATCATGTCGGGCGAGAACATCTTTGCATTCGCCTACGCAGAACCGCGCGGTCGCTATAATCTGGCCGATCTTGAGACGACCGCCAAGAAAGACGGCGCCGGCTTTGTCCTGAATGGGCACAAGGCCGTGGTCATTGGGGCGCCTTGGGCAACCCACTTCGTTGTGACAGCGCGCACGTCAGGTGATCGCCGTGACAGCAATGGCGTTTCAGTCTTCGTCGTTGCCAAGGATGCGCAGGGCGTAAGTACCCGCGATTATCCGACGGTCGATGGTCGCCGCGCGTCGGAAGTCTACTTCGAGAACGTCGCGGTTGGCGCAGAAGCGGTGATTGGCGAAGTCGACAATGGTCTGCCGTTGATCGAAACCGTTACCGACGAGGCCATCGCCGCGATCTGTGCCGAAGCCTGCGGCGCCATGAAGGTGGCGCACGCCATGACGGTCGAATATTCACGCCAGCGTAAGCAGTTTGGCGTTCCGATTGGCAAGTTCCAGGTGCTGCAGCACCGCATGGTCGATATGTTCATGGAGCATGAGCAGTCGATTTCCATGACCTACATGGCCACGCTCAAGCTTGATGAAGACGAAGTCACGCGCAAGAAGGCGGCATCCGCTGCCAAGGTGCGCATCGGTCAAGCCGGTCGCTTCATTGGTCAGGAAGCCGTGCAGATCCATGGCGGCATGGGCATGACAGACGAACTGGCTGTCGGACACTATTTCAAACGCCTGACGATGATCGATTCCGAGTTCGGCAATATCGATCACCATCTGAAGCGGTACACCGGACTGACAGAGATGGAACTTCCGGCAGCGGCGGAATAGACATCAGAGTCCAGTAACTGTGCAGGCTGAATATTGGGCCTACGGGCTTTTTAATAATTAATATTCTGCCGAATTAGTCTGACGAGACGGCCCGGGACGCGAAGACAGCGTCCCGGGCCTCTTCTTATGTCTTGATTAATTGAGAAATTATTGCCGACAATCCGCCTCTCGGTCTTGCGGGCCGCTGAAACCTTCCAATAATTCGCTCGAATTTGCCTAACTTTGATTACTTGACTGACACCGTATTCCCCTATGAAGCCCTCACTCTTTGTAAGAAAAGTGGTATGGGTCTTGCTTTGGGACCTTTGGTAAACATGGCGGTTCGAGCAACCGGAATACATAATCCAGGGAAGAGGTGGAAATGTTGTATACTAAGCGGGTTAGCCTTGCAGGAGTCGCGACAGGCGCTCTGATTGCGGCGATGTCTGGGACGGCGTATGCGCAGTCGAGCGACTTTTACAGTCGGGACAAGTATGAGGCGGTTTCAGACCGCCGTCAGCCCGAATATGATCCGGAGCCCATCCGGCTCGGAGCATTTACGGTAAATTCCAGTCTGTTCGCTGGCCTTGGTTATACCGACAATGCGTTGGGAACAAGCGACAACGAAGAATCTGATGTCATCGCCCGCATCGGTGCTGATATTGCGGCTCGTACAAACTGGAGCGTGCACGAAGTGGCCGCTTCCGTGTCTGTCAGCCGTGACGAGTACCAGGATTTCAGTGACCAGTCAGCCAATGACGTCAATACGCGGCTGCGGGGCCGTCTGGACGTCACGCGCGACGTCGCACTTGGCGGCGCGGTCTTCTACCAGCAATCTACGGATCAGCGGTCCGACCCATCGAACACATCCGGACTGGGCGAGCCGATCGAGTATACCCGCGCAGGCGTCGAGCTGAGTGCCAATTATACAAATGACCGTATTCGCTGGACGAACTCTGTGACATTTGCGGAAGTCGACTATGACGACACGGTCTCCCTTGACGGCACGCCGATCGATCAGGACTTCCGTGACCGGTCTGACACGCTCTTCAATTCGCGCCTCAGCTATGCGATTTCGCCGAACGTGGCTGTTTTTGGCCAAGGCATGATCCAACAGCGTGAGTACGATAATCTGATCGTCGTCGATGGTGCGGAACGGTCCAGGGATTCAGATTCCTACACTGTTTACGGTGGTGTGGACTTCGAACTGAACACGTTGATCCGCGGTGACGTGGCCATTGGCTACCTGAGCGAAGAAAAGGATGACACTTTCTACGAAGACACTGACGGTCTGGCCGTCGATGCGAATGTAGAATGGTTCCCGACCCGTCTCACCACTGTGAGCTTCAATGGTGCACGCCGAACAGTCGATAGCGGCATTCGGACCAGCGCGAGCTCCATTCAAACGACGCTAGGCGCCCGTGTTGATCACGAACTGTACCGCAATATCATCCTGTCAGGATATGGCGAGCTCACCAGCTATGAATACGATGAGACCGACAGGGATGACGACATCACCGAATTCGGTGTGATCGGTACGTACAAAATGAACAAGCGGGTGCACCTGAACGCCTTCGCACGTCGCGTTGATCGTGACCGGAGTGGTACGGCGTTTGCGGCCGATGAGAGCTTCTCTGCGAACCTTCTCGGTATTTCGGTTCGTATCCACCCTTAATTTCCATACCAGGCGACCGACCATCCGGCCGGTCGCCTGAAAGCTTCCAACCCCAACGCGCGGTATATTATCTTGACCAAGACATTCAGTTTTGAACTTCCGTCCCAGGTTCCCGCAGAAGCGGAGACCGAAGGCAACAACATGCCGACAGATCTGAAGTCGCTGTTGGGGGCTGTGTACCGGCGCTTCTGGCTGATTGCGCTGAGCTTCCTCTCGGTCTTCACGCTGGTCGCGTACATGACGTTCAACCAGACGCCGCTCTATCAATCGAGTTCTGTGGTCCAGCTGGATACTGAGCAGCAAAACGTGATCGACCTGGGCAGTGTTCTCAGTGGTTTGGCGGTCAGCACGGCGGTGATCGACACCGAAGTCATGATCATGAAGTCAAAGTCACTTCTGACGAAGGTTGCCGTCAAACAGAAGCTCATCGAGGATCCTGAGTTCAACTGGACACTGCGCGAGCGAAAGACCAGCGCACTGGGCAAGCTGAAGAACCAGGTCAAATCACTGGTCGGCATGGATACGCGCGTGGTCGACCCGTTTGAAGGCATGAGTGTCGATGAGCGCGAGAGCGCCATTCTGGATAGCGTCGTCGGCACGTTGATGGGGCGTGTTGGTGTTTCGCGTATCGGCACCACCTATCTTATCAACGTTGAGGTCACGAGCACCTCGCCAGAAACATCTGCCCGTCTCGCCAATGCCATCGCAGATCAGTATCGGGTTCAACAGCTTGAAACGAAGCTGGACGCCACACGGCGCGCTACCGAATGGTTGTCTGATCGTGTGTTTGCCCTTCGTGAGGAAGTTGAGGAAAAGGAAAACCGCGTTGCCAAATTCATTGCCGACAACGACATGGAAACGGCGATGGGTAACACGCTCACCGAGCAGAACATTGCCTATCTGACCACGCAGAAAACACAGGCTGAAGTCGAGCTGAACCGTGTCCGGTCACGCTTTGACAGTATGCGCCGGCAGATCAATAGCGGCGCTGGCGTGGATGGGATTTCCGAAGTTCTGGAATCTCCTCTTATCACGAGCTTGAAACAACAGCTCTCTACTGTCCGCGGCCGGGTGGGTGACCTCGAAACCCGTCTCGGGCCGCAGCACCCTGAACTGATTGGTGCGCGCGCTGAACAGGCGGATATCGAGCGTCAGATCCAGAACGAAATGACCCGGATCGCCACTAATCTCGAAAACGAAGTTCGTGTTCGTCAGGACCAGGTTAGCCGGCTCCAGTCACAAATCAGCAACTCGAACTCCAAGCTCCGCGGCAACAGCCTCGCAATGGTGCGCCTGCGCGAGCTTGAGCGCGATGCTGAAACCAGCCGCGTATTGTATGAAGAGTTCATTGCGCGATCCAAGGAGACCCGGGAGCAGGATGGTCTTGTCCAGCCGGATGCCGTGATCCTGTCCAATGCATCGGTGCCAAAGTTTCCAAGTTCACCTCGTACCACACTGAACCTCTTGATTGGTGCGATACTTGGCTGTTTGCTCGGTGGCGCTCTCGCCATCATGGCCGAAATGTTCGATATGAAGATTTCGTCTTCGGAAGACATTGAAAAGAAGCTTGCTCAGAATGCCCTCGGCACGGTGCCACTGATCCGCACCGGCAATGCCCTTGGCTTCGCTCAAACCAATCCTGCCGATTATCTCATAGAAAACCCGTTATCAGCGTTTGCCGAAAGTATTCGCTATCTGCGAGCAGCAATCGCTTTCTCGGACTTGGACAGCGAAACGAAGACCGTAGCGATCACTTCGTCCCTGCCGGATGAAGGCAAGACAAGCCTGACGCTCGCGCTCGGTCGTATGTCGGCCATGTCGGGTGCACGGACACTGGTCATTGATGGCGATTTCCGCCGCCGCCAGTTGACTGACGCAGCTGGCTTGAAGCCTGAGATCGGTTTCATTGAGTATCTCTTCGGCGCAGGACAGCTTTCTGATGCGATCTCCAAGGACCCCAAGAGCATGCTGGATATTCTGCCGCTGTCTCTGACGGGCCATACGCCACATGACGTGTTCGGGACGCGCGCCTTTGACGATCTTCTGGTTCGCTTGCGCTCCATGTACGATCTCATCCTGATCGATACGGGGCCACTGCTGCTGATGGCTGAGGCGCGGGTTGTTGCAGGCAAGACGGACAAGGCCATTCTGGTTGTGCGCTGGCGTCACACGAACCGCTCAGCAGCGCGTCAGTCGTTGGCACTCTTGCGATCCTTCAAGGCCGACCTGCTGGGTGTTACGCTAAACATGGTGAACCTCAACCGCCGCCGCCACTACAGCGACCCGGGTGCAGGATATGATGCCTATCGTAAGTACTATCAAATGGAGACGAAGCCTTCTCTGTTCAGCTTCATGCGCCGGGATCCGAACAAGCCCAAGAAGGGCGAAATTCGCCCTACAGCGATCCAGACCCCGCCGAGCCTCGCGGAGCACAGCACAGAGTCTCCTGAAAAAGTTGACGCAAACTAAGGTGTGAGACGGAGCGATCATGCGATGATCGCTTCGCTTACCCTGAATTGGATCGAGCGATGACGACAATTGCATTCTTCGGACATGATGCGGCAGATGCCGCTGTGCGCCGACGTGTGAAGTCGTTCGTCGGCGACGGAATGGATGTTGTTGGCTTCATGATGCGCCGCCGTGATGTCTCTCCGGAATGGAAAAATGTCGATCTTGGCAAGACGCGTGATGGCGCCTTCCTCCAGCGGATCAAGCAGGTGTTTGCTGGCGCGCGGAAGGCGGCTGAGCAACGTGAGTTATTAGCTGCAGCTGACGTCATATATGCGCGAAATCTCGACATGCTGGCGTGTGCGTTCCTGGCAAAGCGCCATACAGGACTGAAGACGCCCGTCATCTACGAGAGCCTCGATGTGCATCGCTTGCTGACGCGCTCCGATTTTGTGGGTCGGATATTTCGTGGCCTCGAACGCGCTCTGCTGAAGCGGACACGGGCGCTTGTTGTGAGTTCTCCCGGCTTCTTGCGGAACCATTTCGAACTTCACTACGGGGGCGACTTCACGGCCTATGTCGTAGAGAACCGTTTAAGTGCTGACAGTAACTTTGGCCCACGGCCGGATACTGCGCTCCCGGTGGAGATTCTGGAAGACCGAAAACTTGTACTCGGCTGGGTCGGCATGTTGCGGTGCCAGCGTTCGCTGGACCTGCTATGCGCTCTGGCTGACGCGTATCCCGATACATTGGAAATTAGGCTACATGGAATCCCGGCACGCACCGAAATTCCTGTGTTCGAACCCGAGATTGAGCGTCGACCAAACATGACCTTCTTTGGAAAGTTCCGGTCACCAGAGGATCTATCCAGCATTTATGCCTCGCTGGATGTGGTCTGGGCAGGGGACTTCATGGAGGCTGGGTACAATTCGGTCTGGCTGTTGCCGAACCGGATCTATGAGGGAGGCTATTACGCGACGCCCTCGATCGCGCCGGCCGGTACAGAGACAGCAGCCTGGATCGCACGGAATGACTGCGGGTTCGTGATTGAGGAGCCCCTTGAGCGCTCGCTGTCGAAACTGGTGGGACATTTGTTGACAGATCGCCGGGAGATTGCCGCTTACGCCATGCGTCTTGCAAGCTTGCCAGAAGACCTGTTCGTGCAGCCGGCTGGATTTATGCGCGACATGATCTCGACCAGTCTTGGCCAGGAGGCTGTCGCATGAACATTGTAAGTCGTATTCCGACTGACCGCGATTCATCTCTTGTCATGGCCAAAGTCTATGAGGAGCCGCGGAAAATCCCATACTGGGAGCAGGCGCTTATCTCGGTTTGGTTCCTGAATTCATTCGTGCCACTGCCGCTTGAAACTCCACTACGCTATCTGATGGTTTTGTGGTTTCTGTGGCTTCTCGCCTTGCATAAGGAGCAGGTCATTCCGATCGTGCTCAAGGCGTGGCCTCTTTTCCTCCTGCCGATATTCGGTTTCATTTCGATTCTGTGGTCACCCTATATGGGGGCAGCCATCCGGAGCGGCGCACTTTACCTTCTAACCCCTCTGGTCGCTGTCATTATCATTACGCGATTTGATATCACCACTATCCTGCGATGCATGTTCTTCGCAGGTGTGATGGCGATCATTGTGTGTATTCCATTCTATGATTCAATGCCCTCCGGCGGGCCGTATCCGCAAAAGAACTATTTCGCCCAGCAAATGTTGTTCGTCGCATTGCTCAGCTTCATGACATTGTTGAATGAAAAGTCATGGCCTTGGACACGGCTATTGGCCGCGCTCATTTTCCCAGTAGCTTTGATCTTTATGCTACGGGCGCCGTCGGCAACGGCACTCGTGTTTGCCGGTGTCGGGATCATCGGCCTGTTTCTAGTCAAGTTCGCGTGGCAATCCATTAGCAAGGTGCGCCACTTGCGATCCATCATATTCATTGCTGGCGTCAGCGTGTTTTTGATAGGCGCCATGATTGTGCTGAACCAGACTCACCAAGACTATGTGGCGGACTTCCTGGGCGCGCTAGGTAAGGATACGACTTTCACTGGGCGAACTCATATCTGGTCTGCTGGGCGCTTGGCAGCGGAAGAGCACCCAATTATCGGTTTGGGGCTTGAGGGATTTTGGAACCCGTCAAATGGCGCGGCACAATCGATCAATGAAATGGATTTCAAGCCATACGGGACAAAGCTGACCTTCCACAATGCGTATCTCGAAGTGCGCGTGCATCTCGGATACATCGGTCTCGGACTTTACCTGTTGATGTGGGCGTGGTGCGGTTATCGTCTGCTAATGCAGTTCTTCCGGGATTCGTCTTTGGAGATGTCTGCGCTGCTCGTCTTCGGCGCGATCGTATTCATTTCGACGTTTACGGAGTCTTTGGCGTGGGCGAGTTTCAACACCCCCCTTAACTTGCTGTATCTTGGCGCCTTGGCGACACTATCGCCGGTGCGTCGCACATACGTAGGGAAGGCGCCCGTGTACCTGAGTTCCAGTCCGGGCTACGCCAAGGCGTAGCGATCAGGTAACCACTTTTTAGGGGCTGTATTACAACAGGGCGCCGATGGCGAAAATGATACCTGCCCACAGCGAAGCGCTAAGACCAACGATCAACGTGATGCGCAGCCAGACGGGCCATTTGCCGAAATTCTCGATATCGGTCTGGACGTCGCTCTGATAGTGGCGAATTGTGGTGGGCTCTGCAGCCAGATGCATCATGGATGTATTCCTTGCCAGAGACGAATTCGCATTGCGCATACTTCTTTTTTGGCGACCAACTATTAAAGGTGACTTAAACCGACACGTGATTTCACCCATAATCATTGACTCAGTCTCGACGTCGAATCCGGCATCAATGTGGTTGGTTTGGGACGGTATCCCGCCGTTACTGGGGATTTGAGCAGGCTGACGAAACACCAACAGGCTGCAATGGGCGACCGGTATATTAACCATCTGCGCAGATAGCTGAATTCTCTAGGAATTTTCTATCGTTTGTTGAGCATTGCAGGACAGTAATCTTACCGCTCGCCGGTACTGCAATTGGTAAAATCTGCCCTTTCAGGCACCATCCTTGCAAGGTTAAAAGCCGAATCCAGCTTTTGAGTGCGTTCAGCTTCCATGGGAACAGCAGCCATTTCTTCCGACGAAATTCCCTCGAGCCCATCGCAAGGCCTGATGAGGTCTGCTGGCAAAGCCGCCATCTGGGTAGCTTTCAGTAAGTGGTTGGGCTTGCTGAGCGGTCTGGTGTCGCTTGTTGTGGTCGCTCGGTTGCTCACGCCAGAGGATTTTGGCGTCTACGGGTTTCTTTTGATTGTACTTGTCATCCCGGAAGTCTTTTCGAGCGACAGTCTCAACGAGGTTCTCATTCAGAGGACCGATTTGAAAACAGAACATTCCAACTCAGTCTTTCTGTCCTCGCTGTGCTTCGCAGCCCTGTTTTTTGGACTGATCCAACTCAGTGCTCCCTACATTGCGGTGCTCTTTGATGTGCCGCCCTTGGTCGACTACCTGCGGGTCATGTCGTTGGTTCTGTTCATGGGCGCGCTGAGTGCGGTTCCAGCTGCCTTGCTACAGCGACATATGCAGTTTCGCGAAATTACCATTGTGGATGTCGAGGGTTACATCGTTGGCGCAATTGTCGGCGTAAGTTGCGCGATCCTGTTTCAGAATGCCTGGGCGCTGGTCGCGATGGAAATGTCCCGTCGTTTCGCGAGGATGCTGGCTTTCCTGTATTTTGCCAAATGGTGGCCGTCTTTTCGGACAAATCTGATTGAGTTCAAGTCCTTGCTCCGATTCAAGATGGCATCAATCGGATTGAGGCTGGTAGCAGCAGGGGATTTGGGTCTGCCGCGATTGTTTGTAGGTTTGTTTCTCGGGCCGGCGGCGCTCGGTATGTTCAATCTTGCCATGCGGATACAGAATCAGGCGATGCAGGCGCTCGTGTCGCCGTTTGGTGCAGTTGCATTCCCGGTAGCGTCTAAAACTCAGAACGATCTTCCGACGCTCTACAAGACGATGTCTACCGCGATCTGGCTCGCCGGATTTATTGCGTATCCGGCATTCATCGGTGCTGCCGCTGCCGCTCCGGTCATTGTGCCGGTCGTGTTTGGTGACCAGTGGAATGATGCGATCATCGCGATTCAGATTTCCATGTTGATGGGTATTCGCCTTCCGTCTTCCGCGTTCAATGGCGGGGTGCTTCGCGGTGTCGGACGACCGGGCCTTTTGCTGAAGGTCAGTGTTTTCGCGCTGCTGGTTCTTCTGGTGATGCTGCCTTTCGCATCGCGGGTGAGTTTGGAGGCCGTAATGATCGCCTTGGCTTTCCAGAAATTCCTCGGTTGGTTCCTCAGCAGTTGGGCCGTTTACCGTGCTGTGAAATTCCCTATCACCCGTCAAATTCTTGCGGGGTCGTCGGTTTTAATTGCCGCACTCGTAATGGGCGGCGGGATATGGTGGGCCGCTGGCCACCTTCCTGATGACTGGTCCGACCTCACCAGGGTTGCGGCGATCATCGGGCTCGGAATAGCGCTCTACGTCGCAGGCCTTTTGATTGCGGCCCCCGCAATGGCGAAGCGCGGCATGTCGTCTATGGTAATGCTGCTGAAAGGGGACCGGAAGATGGCGATCGCGAATCTCCGGAAAGTGTCATGAAAATCTATTCGGACACTGAATATTTTCAAGGGTGTAGATATGGAGGCAAGACCAATGCTTGATGAAAACAAGATTGCGATTGTTATTCCCCTCTACAATGACGCTCCCAATATTGAACGTGCCATTCGTAGCGCCGTCGAACAGAAGGTTCCGGACACTGTTGCGGTTGAGGTGATCGTCGTGGACGATTGTTCTTCAGACGAGGGACCAGAGATCGCCAAGCGAATGGCGCGGACAATTCCGAACCTTACATTTGTCCAACAGTCTCAGAATTCCGGGCCGTCGGCCGCTCGAAATTGCGCGATACGGCAAACAAATGCGGCCTGGTTCACGCCGCTTGATAGTGATGATTTCATGTTGCCGACGCGCATTGCCGGCCTGCTGGACGAAGCGCGCGCGAGAGATCTCGACTGGGTGGCAGACAATCTCCTGATGAGTTCCGAGGACACTCCGGAAGAGGTCGAGCGTGTCTTGTGGCCCGATAAGCCGGAAGGGGCCGTCCGGTTGACGACTGAGTTGTTCGTCAAACAATCCTACGATGTAGACATTGAGCGGTCGGAACTCGGCTTCATCAAGCCCCTGATCAATCGGCGCTGTCTTGGCGACGCCTCGCGACCTTACAGAGACCAGTTGAGGTTCGGCGAAGACTTTGAATTGTATACGCGGTTACTGATGTCAGGTGCCAAGGCGGATCTTGTCGATCCCGAGGGCTATTACCTTGTTCGCCGGAGAGGATCAGCTTCCCATTCCCAGTCGGGCAGGGATCATCAGCGCTTGGTTGAAATCAGTCGGGAAATGCTGAATTATCCGAGCCTGACGCGTACGGACCGGCGCGCGCTTCTGGGTCACTTGAGATACTCGGAAAGAGAGCTGGCCTGGTGGACAATGATCGAGGCTGTTCGCGAAAGAAATCCAGCCAAAGCCATCAGAGCTCTGGTGATTTCACCATTGGCAACGCTTCACGTCATCGGGAATCTTGCAAGACAGGCCGGCGCGCGCGTGAGTTCACGAACTCCGACAGCGTAAAAATTAAGTAACATCTCCGAGAAGTCGTTGTTTTCAAAGGCTTGGTAAATAGAGATTCAACCAAATTCCATGTATGGTGAATAGTGCCTGGAAACTCGCGCATTCGTGCGAACCGGTGGGCACAAGATCAGCGAGACGGTGCATGTCTGCTTGATAGAGCGCTGACGTGACGACGTCTCGCACGGAAGAGGTGGATGCGTGTCCAATCAAAGACCGAACCAGTTGGGTCATGAAGAAACCCTGATCGAGACGGCGCGGAAATCCCGCAGGGCTATTCTCGCAGTCGGGGGCTTCAGTGTTGCCCTTAATGTGTTGATGCTGGCAGGTCCGCTTTACATGCTGCAGGTTTACGACCGGGTGCTGGTCAGTGGTTCCCTGCAAACGCTGATCGCGCTTACAGCTTTAATCGCCGTATTGTTCATTGGATACGCGCTTATTGATGCGATCCGGTCGTCGATGCTGGTTCATGTGGCTGCCCGGATTGAGCGTGAAATGGCCCCTTTGGTTTTCGATGCCATTCATCGTCGGTCACTCCAGGATTCAGGTGCCAAGGACGGTCGGGCAATGAAAGACCTGGCGGAACTTCGGCAATTCATGGCTGGCCCGACGGTCAAGGCGGCTTTTGACCTGCCACTGGCGCCACTCTATTTTTTGATCCTCTTCCTCATGCACTGGACGCTCGGTGTACTGGCCCTGATTGGTTCAGCCGTGATTTTTGCGCTGGCTCTATATACTCAAAAGGCAAGCGAAGCCTCGTTGCTCACCTCTGGTGAAGTCAGTAATACGGGCGCTGTCTTCGCCCAGAATGCGTGGCGCAGTTCTGAATCGGTTCACGCGCTGGGTATGCAAAAGACTGTCCGTGACAAATGGGTTGATGCCACCACCGAAGCGGATGCCACAGCTATTCGAGCATCTGACACAATCAATACCGCCGCCGCCGCCACACGTGCTTTCCGGATGTTTTTGCAATCCGCCTTGCTTGGTGCGGGCGCCGTGCTCGCCATTGCTGGTGTTGCAACGCCAGGTGTGATCATCGCAGGCTCTATCATCGGCGCGCGGGCCATTACTCCAATTGAGCAAATAGTTTCGCAATGGCGTTCGATTGTTCGTGCCAGGGCCGCGCGAAAACGGCTTGCGTCTTTAACGGGCGCTACCGAGCAGAAGGCAGCGCCGATGGCCCTTCCGGCCATCACCGGAAAGCTGTTGGTAGAGAATGTATTCGCAGCCTTGCCAGGCCAGCAAAAACCTTTTCTTCAAGCAATCTCGTTCTCGGTTGAGCCGGGCGAGATTGTCGGTGTGATCGGAGCGAGTGGCTCGGGCAAGACGACCTTGGCCCGGGTGTTGACCGGAGTCTGGCCCTATGCGCTTGGCGCAGTGCGACTTGATGGTGCCGAGATCAAGGAGTACCAGCCGGACCAGTTGGGACAACAGCTTGGCTACTTGCCGCAGGCGGTCGAACTTTTACCCGGTACCATCAGTGAGAATATTGCCCGCCTTCGTCCAAACGCCGACCCAGAAAAAATCGTGGCTGCGGCCAAACGTGCGAACGCCCACGACATGATCCAGTCTTTTGCAGATGGCTATAACACTGAGTTGGGTATTGGTGGCGAACGTCTTTCGGCCGGTCAACGCCAACGTATTGGGTTGGCGCGCGCCTTGTTCTCTGATCCCAAGCTGGTGATCCTGGATGAGCCGAATGCCAATCTCGACCATGAGGGCGATGAGGCGCTGAATGACACACTCAAGCTGCTCAAGGATGAGAAGGTGGCTGTTGTGATAATCGGACACCGCCCAACCACGCTGCGCCATGTCGACAAAATAGTGTTGATGCATGAGGGTAAAGTGCAGGCACTCGGACCGCGAGATGAAATTCTGTCGAAGGTTCTGAGAACTCAGAAGCGGTCTGCTACCGGCATCAAGCTGATAGAGAAGGGCAAGACGCAATGACCACGGGTCCGATCGTATTTGAGGACAGCGACCGTCTGACGCTGATCGACCTCGGCCTGCGTAGACTCATGGTGCAGGGCCTGGTGGTGGTTGGTGTGTTGTTTGGTGGCTTGTTCATCTGGTCAGCAGTGGTGCCACTTGAAAGCGCGGTGGTCGCGCCGGGTACAGTGCAGGTTTCGGGTGCCAACAAGACGGTCCAGCATTTGGAAGGTGGGATCGTAAAGGAGATCCTGGTCGCGGATGGAGATACTGTTGAAATCGGCCAGCCACTGATCCGCCTGGATACTTCAGGTGTTGCGGCCTCTCTTGCCAGCCTTGAGGCCCAATTGTTCACCCTGGCAGGAGAAGAGGCGAGGTTGCTGTCGGAGCGGGAGGGACGTGACGTCGTTGTCCGGATCCCCACAATCGAATTTCTGGAAACTCTAGAGGACGGCAAGCGACGCGTGGCGCGCGTTATTGCAACTCAGCAGGCCATCTTGGATACGCGTACTCAAGCACTCGAAACCGATGTCCAATTGCTCTCATACAAAATAGATCAACAGGGTGAACGCGTTGCGGGTCTGAAAGACCTCATGAGTTCGAATTCCCAACAGATATTGATCCTTGAAGACGAGCTTAACGGGCTTGAGGCATTGTTCGAAAGAGGGCACGCGCCAAAGAGCCGAATGCTGGCGCTAAAGCGCGAGAAGGAACGTCTTGCTGGCCAACAAGCATCTCATAGAGCGGAGATCGCTCAGATACGTACGGCGATGGCGGAAGGCCAGCTGCAGATATCGAGATTGGAAACCGATACGCGTGAGACTGTGCTGACTCAGTTGAAAGAGATCCAGTTGGGTATTGAAGACCTTATGGAGCGTCGCCAGTACGCGGCTGACCAATTGGCTCGTACTGAAATTGTTGCGCCTTATGCAGGGCAGGTTTTTGGTGTGAATGTGCATGCGGTCAATGGCGTGATTGGTGCGGGCGCGCCTTTGCTATCCATCGTCCCGGATGACGAGGAGTTGGTGATGATCGTCCGAATATCCCCAAGCGAAATCGACCGGGTGCAGAATGGGGATTCTGTGCGGATACGCTTTCCCTCGCTCAATGCGTCTCGTACGCCCGAAGTCAGAGGCACTCTGAAGACCGTGTCGGCTGATGTCCTGGTCGAACAGGATGGCATCGCGCCGTATTACCGCGCTGTCGTCGAGCTGACTGAGCAGGAGAAAGAGCGCGTCGGCACCGAGCTGACGCCCGGTATGCAAGCGAACGCCATGATCCAGACAGGTCAGCGCACGGCTCTGTCATACTTGACCAAGCCACTTGCAGACTTCACGGCCGTATCGTTCAAAGAAGAATAGGCGAGCATTTCAGGGCGTCTCGACAGCGGGCCGGGTGTTTGCCGCCGACAGTTCTGCGGTCTTGTCAGCCGATTGAATTTGCTTGGAATATTTTCTTCCGAGGTCCTGCAGCGGGCGTTCGAGATAGTGATAGCTCAGCGTTGCAAGCGGAATGGTCACTGCCAGCGTCAAGGCTGCAATGAACGCCATCATGGCAAGTGCAGAGACAGGTGAAGGATCGGCACCAAGCATCGGCCCAAGCAATTCTGCGAATGCGAACAAGATGATGAAATGCAAGAGGTACAGCCCGTAGGAGATATCTCCGAGGAAGACGAGCTTCTTGGAGGCCAGCCAGCCTTCACTACGACCATAAAAAGTTATGGTGACAAGAAATGTTGCGGCAAGAGATACGACCAGAACAGAAGACGGGTCCACGTGAACCCATGGCCGGAAAATCCGCTGGACGAACATGCCAGCGAAAAGTGCACCGGCAATGAGAAGGTAGCGAAACCATTTCGGAAACCGAAAATATAGGTCGGCGACCATGCGTCCATAGTTCGGTATCAGAGCACCCAGAAAGAATGCGATCAGATAGACATTCACATGGCCGATGTGCAGCGGTGCGTACATTAGTGCCACCAGCACAACAAGCGTAGCGGCTATAAGGGCCGGCCGACGCGTCAGAACGACAAACAAAGGCATCAAAAATGATGCAATGATCTCTGTCCGGATGGTCCACGCCGGAGAGTTCAGGCTATTGGAGTAGCCGACGGCATTGAGAAGCGTTTCTATGAGACCGGGGTCCTGGTTGAAATATCCATTCATCCAATTCGTGGCCCCAGCCGTGGGCGCATCACTGAAATACAGCCAGTGCATGGCCGCAGCAAACAATGTCACCGCGATCAGTAGCGGATACAGGCGAAAGAGACGTCGAACATAATAGCCAGCCAGATGAGCAAGTCCTTTGCCCTTCGACCGGCGCAGGGAAAGCGTGAGAACTGTCCCGCTCAACACGAAGAAGAGAACAACTGCGGCAGGTCCGTTGAAAAATCCGATCAGGCCGTGAACCAGCATATGGAACGGTTCAGAAAAATTGAGACCGTGCCGTTGCGGTGTATCCAGTCCAGAAACCTTGAACAACAGGAATGCATGATAAATCACGACGAAAGAGGCGGCAGTGCCTCTCAGGCTCGCAAGACTGTTTGAGAACGTCACCTGCTCAGACGAAGAAGGATTTGGGAGAATTGGTTGTGAAGTCATAACGCAAATCTTTTCAAGGTATTGTGCAAGCACCGCATGAGCGCCAGCATACAGGTGCCTGCCCTAGGCAAACTCGGCATATGGATTGAAGCAAGCCGTCATGGAGCCGAGATAGGTCGTGGGTTCAGTGGCGGGCTCATCAAGCAACGTATAGTCGGTGCGCACGATAAAGGCGGTGAGCAGGGCGCGTTCGAAATCGGCTTGATGATCAGACAATTTCGGAATTCCGCCCCCGGATACAGTTGATCCGAGCCCAATCAATTCCAGTCCGCGCAGCGTGGCCGACTTGATGAAGGAAGGTGCAGCCTCAGCCTCCCGAAAGTCTCGTACGAAGGTCTCAAATTCCGCTTTGTCCATTTTGAACGGACCGACCAGCCGTCTCAGCGTGCGCCGGATATGCCCCTGATCGGTCGTCAGCAGAACCGTGCCAGCCCCAGCTGCTGCCGCTACGCCAACGCCGCCTAAAATCATGGCCCGGCGAGAAAGTGAGAGTCTGTTCCGGGTCATATGGTCACCTTCGCAGTCAGCTTTTCAGCTGCCCTCAAGCTGAGAGCGGCAACGGTCAGGCTGGGGTTGCCGGTTCCACATGTTGGGAACACAGACGAGCCGACCACAATGAGATTTCGGTATTTGTGGTGAATGAGATCTCCATCCACCACGGAGCTTGCCGGATCGGACCCCATGCGCATCGTGCTTTGCAGATGCGACTCCGTCCGGCGTATCCGGCGGAACACAACCTCTTCTACGGGTAGGGGTTGAAGGATCTCGTCCAAACCGTCGATGGCTGCCTGCAAACCTTTCTTGGCGTAGTCGCTGGCGCCCATGAAGTGAACGATTGGCTCTCCGTTCTCGCCGAGTTCGACGCGATTTCCGTCTTCAAGCATCTCTTCGACAACGATAGAGATTGGAAGCGTCTGCCGCCATTTCGAGCGCTCTGTCCGAAGGCCAAACTTCCAACGATTTTCAAAGTAGATAAGCGCTGCGCCGCGATCGGCGCGGAAGTCGCCATCTGCGAAACTATAGTCCAAGCCAGTCGTGATAGTGGAACCGTCGAAATTCTCCATACCATCCAGCAGGATTTCTAGATCAGCCCCATAAGTCTCGTTTAGGCCGGCACCGGTCAGCGCATCGGCCATTCCAGATGCCTGCATTATAGCAGGGCTATGAATGGCATTTGCGCCGAGTACAAACACGTCTCCGGTAACCGAGAATGTCTTTCCCGCGGACTCGAAACTCGCGCTCTTTACCGTATTATTCGTCGAGTCAAAGCTGGTGACGCGGCTGTTCAGGATCACCGTCACGCGATGGTCGTTATACACATCCATCAGGCCGTTCTGGGCCGTGAACTTCGCATCGGCCGGGCAAATCATGCATCGCAAGGAGGCGCAGCAGGGGCCGCGTCCTTCCGTGGCAACTCGGGCACGAGCAGTGGGAATAATAAAGTGTGTGTCGGGTCGCGCCGCCTTCATCACCTGATCGGGCGTAGAAGGATGATGCGGTGGTTGTGGAAACGGTTTCGAACGTGGCGCGATGCCGTGCATGTCCGGATCGCCTGAAACCGACATGATGGTTTCTGCATCGCAATAGTAGGGTTCCAGCTCATCATAGCTGACAGGCCAGTCCTGGCCGACGCCGTACTTGGACTTCAGCCGGAAATCATTTGGCAGAAATCTGGGCGATTGGGCGAACCAGCAATTCGTCCCGCCACCAAACCCGATGGTGAAGTTCCACGGCTTGTCGCTGTCGGAATGATAAGTCGTTGCCCGGTCGATCGAGCTGTTCCGGTTTTCGTTCACTTGCCACGAATGGGCATTATAATCGCCGCGTTCGATGACGAGCACTCGACCGGTTATTGTCTCCAGTAATTTCGACAGAAAGAAACCGGAGCCAAAGCCGGAGCCGACCACGACAAAGTCGTAATGCTGTGAATTCACAGTTTCCGGCTGTGCCAGATTTTTTAGCATGACCCCACCTTTGATCCCCATTCATGCAGCGCTGCAGCATGGGTCTGAAAAGAGACCCGATAGCGCCGGTATTCTTTATTCATCTGGCGCTATATTTGCAATTCGCATGCTAGAGGGGATCGTCCCCAAATAGTCAGGCTCTCCATCTAACATTTCTACACGGGGGCGTCTCCCGAAACCCGGGCGTGTTCGCGCCGGAAACTTGGGACATGACCGAAAAAGGGGAATTGAGGCAAGGCAAGCGCCATGGGTGCACAACAAGCGAGCATTCCAATGACAAGCGCAATGAAAATCAACCGGATCAAATTATCAAAATCTAGATAGAGATCCGGCAGTGACGTCCTTGTACTATTAACCAGCCAGAATTTCGCACTGTAGCAGCCTGCAACAGTATTGAGAACGAGCCAGAGAAAGCCTCCATTCCAGAACATGTCCAAGAACGACACGCCTCCCGAGGATGACGACCTCAACAATATCAATACGACTGCGGCGGGCCTTGCGAGTGGAGCTGCGATCACCGGCGTCGCTCAGGGCTTTCGAGTTGTGCTGGGGTTTGTTCAGGGTATCGTCTTGGCGCGCCTGTTGCTGCCGGCTGACTTCGGTCTCGTTGCCATGGTTGCGCCCGCCGTCGCCTTCGCGGCCATGGTCAAGGAACTCGGTCTGAACCAGGCGACGGTACAGCGAGACCAGATATCGCAGCAGATTGTGAGCAATCTTTTCTGGCTCAGCGTTTCGATGAGCATTTTGCTGGCCGTCATCATGGCGGCGTGTGCGCCTTTGCTTGCCGATTTCTATGGAGAGCCTGAAGTCCAGGCGCTCGCGGTCGCGTATGCTGCAACGATCGTGGTCTGGGGCCTGCAATCCCAGCCGGCCGCCTTGTTGGCTCGCAAGCTCGCGTTCAAGACCATCGCGATCATCGAGGTCGTTTCGTTGCTCGCCGGGTTCATTGTCGCGGTCGCAACCGCCTATCTGACCCGAAGCTATTGGGCGCTCTTCTACGGCACGATTGTTACGGCGGCTGTTTCCACACTCGCCAGCTGGATGGCCAGCAAGTTCAAGCCGATGAAAATAGGCAGTGCGGAAGGCATGAGGGAGATGATCGGGTTCGGCTCCAGTATCGCCGGATTTGACCTTCTCAATTTTGCCTCACGAAATGCCGACAATATTCTAATCGCGCGCTTTCATGATGCGGTCGAACTCGGTCTTTATGACCGGGCCTACAAGCTTCTGCTCTTCCCATTGCAGAAAATTACTTATCCGCTCTCCAGGGTGATGGTGCCGTTCCTTTCTCGTAATGTGAACCAGCCTGAGCGCTACAAGCGTGCTTACTTTGTGGCCGTCACCATTATTCTTGTTGCCGCGCAGCCGGGCGTTCTGGTCGGCATACTGTTCGCCGACGAAATTTTCCTCGTCCTGCTGGGCAAGGAGTGGGTGCCGGCGGCGCCAGTTTTCATGTGGCTCGGAATTGCTGGTCTTGTTCAGGTTATGACCTCGACCATGGGTTGGCTGTTCGTCAGCCAGGGGCGAGGTAAGCACTATCTCATGGTCGGCGCCGTTACTGCCGTGATTTCCATAACCTCCTTCGTTGTGGGATTGCCCCAAGGGGCCGTAGGCGTGGCTGCGGCGTATGCCATTGGCGATCTAGTGTTCAAGACGCCTTATGTCTGGTTCATGGCATCCCGCAATGGGACCGTCAGGTTCGGAGATTTCGTGCGTCTGCTCATGCCGCACCTGTTGGCGTTGGCAGTCGCAGCTGCTGCACTTTATTTCACGGGGCAGTCGTTCCAGCAGATCGGCTTTCTACAAATTGGCCTGCTTTTGGCGCTCTCTTATGGCATATACCTTGCTGTTCTGACCTTGTTCAAAGAAAAGGTTTCGATGGCGCGAGAACTGCTTGAAATGGTCTGGAACAGCATTCAGTCCAAGCGACAGGCTCGAGCGGCTCAAAAGGGAATGCAGGAATGAACTATCGCTCTCTCGCAGATATGTATGACGCTATAACGATGGGGCTTGGCCGGTTGCCGGACAACATCGATCTAATCGTGGGCGTTCCGCGCAGCGGCTTGATTCCGGCGAACTTCCTTGGCCTTTTGCTGAACCTGCCCATCACGGATGTTGAAGGTTTGATTGAGGGGCGCGTCATGGCTTCGGGACGCACGCGTCGCGGTGCGGCGGTGAACAAGACCTTCGCCGAGATGAAGAATGTGCTGGTGATTGATGACAGCGTGTTCCACGGCAATTCCATTCGCGCTGTAAAGGAGCGGCTGGATGTCGAACTTGAAGGATACAATCTGACGTATTGCGCCGTTTTCGGTCCCAAGATGACGCACCCGGATATCGACATTGTTCTGGACGCTGTACCCCAGCCGCGAATTTTTCAATGGAACCTCTTCCACCACGGCCTGCTTAAGGAATGCTGCATCGATATTGATGGCGTCCTTTGCCTGGACCCCACGGCCCAGCAAAATGATGACGGCGACCGCTATCGCGAATTTATCCTCAACGCGATACCGCTGAATCGTCCGACAAAGCCATTAGGCCATCTGGTAACGAGCCGACTTGAAAAGTATCGCCCGGAAACGGAAGCTTGGCTCGAGAAGTGGGGCATCCAGTACGAGTCGCTCAACATGCTAGACCTGCCAAACAAGGAGGCCCGCCAGAAAGCAAAGGCGCATGGGTCGTTCAAGGCGGAAGTCTATCGCAACAAGAACAGCATTATGTTCATTGAAAGCGAACACGACCAAGCGGTTGAAATCGCCCGTCTATCTGGCAAGCCAGCGCTATGCATTGAGACGCAGCAAATGCATATGCCTGCCAGCGGTGATCTGCGCACAATTCAGCAATCCATGAAAGGGTTGCCTCGGCGGATTGTGCTTCAGAAGACGCCCTTGTCAAACAAACAGTCGATGAAGAATTTTGTTCGTTCAATTGTGGGCGACAGAGGATACGCGCTCATGAAGAAGGCGTCGGGTAGATCCTGACGCAAATCCCTTCGTTAGCGTTATCGTTTCAGAGTTTTTTTAAGATGAATACGGACTAATACTTATTTCGCTGAAGCGATCAGTAGTAATTATCAATAAAAAACTAGTCTGACCGGGCCGGTTTTCCATTCCGATAAACTCTTCGGCGTGTTAAATGGTCGTAATGTATATTTCTGTTTCCGGGTGGAGGAACGCTGCTTCGGAGACCTAGTGGGGTGACAATAAAATGGCAGGGCTACGGTGGGCAACACTCGGGCATAGATCCAACCTATCCGACGATGACAATCTGACACCAATCATCAAGTTTGGGACAATCGGCATCATTGTGCTGGCAAGCTTGTTGCTGGTTCCGATTTTCAACTTCATTGCCAATTATTCGGCCGCTTGGCACCCTGAACGCGCGCTTGCGATTTACATTGCAATCGCAGTTTGCTGCGCGCTGGCTGCCATCATCAAGTATGATGATGTGCCAAAGTATCTTCGGATAATCATCAAGGGTCTCGCCCTCTTCCTCGGCTTTTACAGCCTGTGGTTGGGCGCGGATTTTTCGAGTGTAAACGAGAACGTTCAGAGCGGCGCTGGAAACTTTATTGTTGTCGTTCCATTCATTGTTTTCGCCGCCACGATTGCCGCCATGTTTCGGCCATCCCTGGCGCTGTTACCTCCCTTGTATCTATTGATCCACAAGGACCTGACACGGGTTCTGTCTGGCGCGAAGGAACTCGGTCGCAATGATTATGCGCCGCTTGTGGAAGTGCTTGTCTTCACGGCCGGCGCGGTTGTGGCGCTTGGCCTGTTCGTAAAAGCGGTAGAGATCGCCAAGCGGAAGCAGATTATCCCGGAGCGCTTTCACACGGGTATTCAGCAGGGCATCACCGCGTTGCCACTCATCATTCTTTGCATGGCGGTCGGCGCTCATCTGGGCAACTACTTCATGTCTGGCTTGGCGAAGATTCACCTTGATGGAGGTGTCTTTGCTTGGGTTTCTGACAATCCAACCAGTTCTCTGATGTTGGCTGGCTATAATGTCGGTGCCGCACCAGGGGCGTATGCGCCCGGGCTTTTCGGTTTTGCATATTCAGTTCTTCGCGCAGTCGAGCCGTATCTCAACGTCGTAACATTGGCGGCGCAGTTCTTGTGCTTCCTCGCTTTTTTGCGCGTGCGAACCATGTTGGCCTTCACCGTCTTCTTCGACATGATGCACATCGCAATCTTTCTGCTGACCGGCGCGTTGTTCGTTCCCTGGATTTTGTTGAACAGCCTTCTCGCATCGGCTTTTGTCGCGATGAAGATGGATCGACTTCCCAAGGAGGCGATCATTGCTGGCGTACTTGTCACGATCATGGGACATACAGTTTTCTACAATGCACGCCTTGGTTGGTATGATAGCCGGGAATTGCGAGATTCCTATTTCACCGCGATCACCGATACAGGTGAAGAGTACCGGGTCCCCAATAGCTTCTTCCGGCAGTCTTCTTATCTCATGTACACACGTAACTTTGGATATCGCGAGCATCGCGGACCGTCTCGTCACGTGCCGACGTCGCAATGGGGGCAGATTGGCATCGGCGTTCACTCGGACGAAATCGCCAATTACGATATCATGAAAGCTACCAAGACTTGCTCCTATCATTCACCGTACGAAAATGATGCGTCTATCGTCGATTTTGATGCCGGAGCCGCGTCGAGCTTCATCGGCTCTCATCACCAGATGATGCTGCAGCAGAAAATTAAATCGGGCAAAATGCCGTCTTACCACCTATATCCTCACCATCATTATTCCATGCCGGTGAGATACAAGGGGTTTGAAGCGTTGAATCTGGAAAACATCGCAGGCTATCGTTACAATGTCGAAACGGTGTGTCTCGACTGGCAAGATGGCGCATTCAAGCGAGATGTTCTGGTGAGCACAAAAACCGACATCATTCCGGTAAACTAGCGGCGATCAAAATGACTGAAAATGTAATCGTCTATGATGGTGAATGTCCATTTTGTAGCCAGTATGTGAAGATGCTGCGGATACGCGAGTCGGTGGGGACCGTCCGTCTGATAGATGCCCGGTCGTCCGATGAAACGGCTATCTTCGCCCGCAGCAAGTACGATATGGATCAGGGTATGGCCGCGCGCATCAGTGGCGAATGGTATTATGGGGATGATTGCATCCACATATTGTCGATGATCAGCAGTCCTGTGACAGTGTTCAACAAGTTGAACGGCTGGGTATTTCGTAGCCCCAAGCGAGCACGCGTGCTTTATCCCGTTATGCGGAGCAGTCGCAATCTCGTTTTGCGTTTGCTGGGCCGGCGGAAGATCGGACAATCACTCTCGGAAACCTGAGACCCGCAGAGCTGGTTTCTTTCACCCAACTGTCGTGTCTATCAGTTCGCTATCGCAGCTGCTTCTGGTTCGGCGGCAAAAGCTGCCTTCGCGCGGTTGCACGCATCCAGAAGCGTGTCGATCTGGTGATCTTTGTTCAGGATATCGCGCTTGGAATAATCACGCGTTTGTTGTTGCATGGCCGCATAGAAACCTTGGTCATCCCAAAGCTTCCTCACCGCCGACACCCAGTCATCGATTGTTGCGTCCGGGCTGATTAGGATACCGCCCTCGCCAACAGATTCCGACAAGCCTCCAATTTTTGTGGCGACGCACGGAATGCCAGAGAAGTGAGCTTCTGATGCAATGCGCCCCCAGGCTTCCTGCCATTGGCTCGGGATGAGGAGGATCTTGGTTCTGGAATAGACTTTGCGCATATCATTGGTGCGCGGCTTCAGAGTCACATTTCCGCATTTTCGTGCCCACTCGACATTCTGTTTGCTGACATCTTCGGGAAGTGGCCAGCCTTCAACAAACTCGAACGGAATATCAGGGCAGCGTTCAGCGATCTGGAACGCAATATCGCGCCCTTTCTTGGGGTGCGGATTAATAAAGGAGACGACCTCTGGTGCATGATCGCAGATATAGCGCTCGGCCATGAACATGGGCGGAATGGGTACCGCGTCTATGCCATACTTTTCCTTGTAAGCATCCGCAGTAAATTGGGAATTCGCAACATAGATTGTCGAAGCCGGGAGGTCGGCAGGGCTGGCTTCATACTTGTGGAATTCCACGTCTCGGACGTAGACTACGAGTGGAATGCCAAACTGGGCGAAATGCTTTGCGGTCTTGAAGGGCTTGCCCGCTGTGACAATCAATACGTCCGGCTTGGCTTGTTTCAGAACCGCGTCACCTTCTTCCCAGACAAACCATTTTCGATAAACAGGATACCCGGGCAGCTTGTCGCGCGTATACTTCATAGGCGTCAACTTGAGCGCAGCCCGTACAAGGTAACCGAGCCGGTCTTTGTGGTAGAGGCCGGACAGTACTGAGACTTCATGACCGCGTTTGATGATTTCCAGCGACAATTCATGCGTACTGGATTGTGATCCGCCTGCAATTTGCGGCGTATGCGGATGAGCAGTGACGAACAATAGGTTCATGGTGTGTCCTGTTCGGTAGGGCGGGTTACTGGTCGGCCAGGGACGTTGCACGTCCGAGCACCGCTTCCAGTGTATCGAGTTGATGATCGCGTTGCAGGGCAGGGCGCGCTGCATAGTCTAGTGAGGCCTGGACCAGTTGATCGTAATGAGCCTTATCGGTCCACAATCTCTTCAGGGCGCTTGACCAGGTTTCTTCAGGCTCTGACAAATCGATCAAAACCCCGCCGGGTCCTACAGATTCTGGCAATCCGCCTTGGGCCGATGCTACAACAGGAATTCCGTTGATATGAGCCTCAGCCGAAATGCGTCCAAAAGCCTCTTCCCATCGACTTGGGGCCAGCACAATCTTGGCTTCGGCATAGACCTGCTTCATGTCCTGGGTCCGGGCCTGAACCCGAACGTTTGGAAGAGTCGCCAGCGCGGAGTTGAGTTCGTCGAGGTCTTCCTTGGATAGGGTCCAGGTCATCTGGAACGTGAACGGGATCTCGGGACAGGCGCGGGCGCAATTCAGCGCGATGTCGAGTCCTTTGTGCTTGTGCGGATTCACAAACAGGACAGACTCACGCCGCGTTTCCGTCTGGTACATTTCTGGACGAATGAGAGGATAGATGATTTCCGACTTCACGCCGAATGCGTCATCGAACTTTCGCGCCGTGAATTCGGAATTTGCAATAAACTGGCAATCTGAAAACTCTTTGAGGTCTCCCCCCAAATCTTCGAATTCTACATTTCGCAGGTAGAAAACCAGCGGTACATTCCGGGATTTGAAGCCTTTCGCCAGCCGGGCTGGAAACCCTGACTGTAGAATCACGACGTCGGGTTTGAATGCGTCCACGACTTCGGATGTTGAATCCACAGGGTGCCAAGCACGATAAGTGGTGTAGCCGCACACGTCATCGCTGACGATCGTTCCAGACTTCACTTTCAACATTGTACGATGACGTAAGCCGAGCCAACCGTCTCCGGTCAGGCCTGAAAATACGCTGACGTTGTGCCCTCGAGCTCGCAATTCCAGAACGAGTTCATGCGTGCTGGATTGGGCGCCGCCCGCAATCTGCGGAATATAGGGGTGTGCGCTCGCAATGAGTATTCGCATATCGTGCTCTCGACTGTGCCAGACGAAATGATGAGTGCACGATTTACGCCAGAACTTCACCCGTCAATACATTTGCGACGGTCTCGGCAAGTTCTTCGGCGATCAGACCAAATCCTTCCACATTGAAGTGGATTCCATCGTCCATTTGCTCATCGACATCCGTGGTCGTCGCCCCGATATAAACGTTGTCGTAAAGTGATGCGATGTAGGCTTGGGCATCCCGGATAGCTGACAGCGCGCCTTCGGGGCCATCGAGCCAGGGGCCCAGCTCCGGAAAGTCACCCAATTCCTGAATGAAGACGGGGATGTCTGCGCCATACCGGTTCCAGAGGTACTCGAACACGCTCGTCGTAGCGTCGATCAGAGCGTCGACAATTGAAGAAGTGTTGCTTCCATCAATCGCGCGCGCATCATCTTCGCCTTGTGCCCAGATAATGGCGTCGAGATCCTCGCCCGCATTGAGGGCTGCATCTATCTTTGAAACCGCGGTTAGCAGCGCTGGCCCCGGGGAATCTGTATCCACATTCCACCAATAACTATTGGCATCGGCCAGCGGGTTGGAGCCGCTGCCGCCTTTGGCGGCGTTGATCAGCGTGGTGTCACCATTGAGATAAGCCTCGATGGAGTCCTCGAACACAACCGATCCGATATCGCCTGGGCTCTCGTCATCCTTATGGCGATAGAAGTATCGCTCGGCGTTCGACTGACCGGTGAAGGCGATATAATCGTAATCTTCCGGGTTGAGTGTGTGAGAAATTGGGGCGATTGAATCGTCTTCGACGATTTCAATCCAGTCGATCCGGGCCTTCTCGCCTGAATCATAGACCGCTTCCACGGAGATTTGGTCGCCGGTTTCGAGAGCGACCGAAGCTTCATGAACATTGAACACATCATTATCTGCATCTGCCAGCCAGCTTGTGACGATCTGGCCGTTTACTTTGATCTGATAGGCCGAGACTCCGTCGCTCTCATCAAGATGGGACAGGCGAACCAGATAGTCGCCGTCAGCACCTGTGAACTGTCCCTCGGCGACGCTGGTTGTTGCGCTATCCTCCGCGCGTATAACGGCGTCGTTCGAAGCGGTCGAACGGGATTCAGTGATGAACCCATCAGTGAGGACCAAGTCTTCTGCTTCTGTGCGGCCAAGTCCAATATCCGCAGCTGGAGGTGGCGGCGGAGGCGGCAGCAAGGACGCATCGGTTACGGTTATGGTGTCTATACGTGCATATTCACCGGCATTCTTGGAGCCCTCGATCGTGATCACGTCGCCCGTGTTGAGGTCGAGCTGGAAGGCGTGTGTGTCGATCACCCATCCACTGGAGCCACCTGCGCCGGTCCATGTCTCGACCTCGACGCCGTTGACGTAGACTGCGAACTCTGACGCGCCGTCATTCTCGTTGAAGAAGTTGACGGCAAATTCGTAGGTGCCGTCTTCGCCGGTGAAGGCGCCAGTAGCGGTGCCGGTGCCGGTCGACTTGATGGTCTGCCCGCCGGACGCATTTGCGTTGTCCTCGATCTCATAGTCGCCGCCGAGCGTGAGAACTTCAGCTTCGGTCTCGCCGACTGCAATCTCGCCTGGAGGCGGCGGGGGCGGTGGAGGCGGAGGAGGTGGCGGTAAGAGCGACGCATCGGTCACGGTGATCGTGTCGATGCGCGCAAATTCGCCAGCATTCTTTGAGCCTTCAATGGAGATGACATCGCCCGTATTCAAATCCAACTGGAAGGTATGGGTATCGATGACCCATCCATTTGAGCCGCCTGTGCCGGTCCATGTCTCGACCTCGATGCCGTTGACGTAAACGACATATTCCGATGCACCATCGTTTTCGTTGAAGAAGTTGACGGCAAATTCGTAGGTGCCGTCTTCGCCGGTGAAGGCACCTGTCGCGGTGCCAGTGCCGGTCGACTTGATGGTCTGCCCGCCGGACGCATTTGCGTTGTCCTCGATCTCATAGTCGCCGCCGAGCGTGAGAACCTCGGCTTCGGTCTCGCCGACTGCAATCTCGCCTGGAGGCGGTGGGGGCGGTGGAGGCGGAGGAGGTGGCGGCGGAGGCGGCAGCAAGGACGCATCGGTTACGGTTATGGTGTCTATACGTGCATATTCACCGGCATTCTTGGAGCCCTCGATCGTGATCACGTCGCCCGTGTTGAGGTCGAGCTGGAAGGCGTGTGTGTCGATCACCCATCCACTGGAGCCACCTGCGCCGGTCCATGTCTCGACCTCGACGCCGTTGACGTAGACTGCGAACTCTGACGCGCCGTCATTCTCGTTGAAGAAGTTGACGGCAAATTCGTAGGTGCCGTCTTCGCCGGTGAAGGCGCCAGTAGCGGTGCCGGTGCCGGTCGACTTGATGGTCTGTCCGCCCGAAGCGTTGGAATTGTCCTCGACCAGATAATCACCTGCGAGCGTCAATGTCTCGGCTTCTGTTGTCCCGACTACGATATCGGCCATGATGGTACGCTCTCAACTAAACTGTCTTGATCCGGCTCAAGCATGAATGCTGGCCTATAGTAAATCGGAACCGGTTTGCTTGCCACATCATTCTAGTCTCACGAGACTGGGCAGCGGCCGGGGGGTAAATTGCCATGACTGTTTGAACCGGGTTTTCCAACCTCGACACCTATCGCGTCAGGGTCAACGGGCACCCTTGGAATTCACCACGGCCGGCACGGTAAGCAGAAGAATTTTCACATCGGTCAGAAAGGTTCTGGTGCGCGCGTATTCAACATCCATTGCGACGCGGGTCTCGTAGGATGTGTCGCTGCGGCCACGGACCTGCCAAAGGCCAGTCAGGCCAGGGCGTACCGCGCAATAGTGTTTGTACTGGTCGCCATATTTCGTGATTTCATTTTCGACGATCGGACGCGGCCCAACCAGCGACATGTCGCCCCGGATGACGTTGACCAGTTGTGGGAGTTCGTCGATCGAGCTTTTGCGGATGAACTGGCCGAGTGCCGTGATACGGGGGTCATTGGTCAGTTTTTGCGTTTCGGCCCATTCGCGACGTGCATCCGGATCTGTTGCCAGCAGCTGTTGCAGGCGATCTCCTGCATCGGTCACCATCGAGCGAAGCTTGTAACAAGCAAACTGTTCACCGTCTTTGCCGAGGCGCATTTGCTTGAAAACGGCGGGGCCGCCATCTTGCAGACGGATAAAGATGGCAATTGTCAAAATCAGGGGAGCAGTGAAGAGCAGAATGCAAGATGCCACCACAACGTCGAAGACGCGTTTGGCAATCTGTTCCGCACCCGAAGTATCGGAGCTGTGGCGAAGCGATGCGTACGTAGCCATCTCCACTTCACGTGACTCTTTTGAAAGTCTCAAACCCATTTTACGTCCCCTAGAATCTACTCATCTGCGCCGGGTTTACTGCCTCACCCAGTGCGGACCTTAACGAGCGGTTAACTCGCAAGAGCCGTTGGATGTTTATTTCTTTCAGGGAGGTTTGCAATCTCTGTACCGCGAAATATGAAAATAATTAACGGTTGGAGACAAATTTCGCGCCACAGGGGAAAGTAAAGCGCAAATAATCGAGCAATCTGTACACAAAAATGGCATGTTCGAGGCAATTTTTGCCTCGTGCGTCAGCGGTGATCGATTTTTGGACAGTCGCGTGCCAAAGCGGCACAGTCTGGAATGAAAAAGGCGGCCCTGTTTCAGGGCCGCCTTTTCGTTGATTCGCGTCTTTGTGGTGCCTAGAAGATGCGCTCCCCGATACGGATCGTATCTCCAGGTTTAACGGCCGTATTGGTATCCAGCGTGTAAGTCTCTTCGGATGTGGCGTCAGCGCCTTTGACGAATACAACTTTCTTGTTGGCTCGGTATGTAAAACCGCCTGCCGCAGCGACGGCATTCAGCACCGTCAGACCGGAATTGTAGGGGTATTCTCCCGGAGAGCCGACTTCGCCGAGAATATAGTAGGGGCGGTAGTTGATAACTTCGGCGCTGACGCGGGGATTCAGGATATAATCCCCGTCAAGCGTTTCAACGATTTTGGTTTCCAGTTCTGGAGTTGTCAGACCGATTGCTTCGACCTGGCCAACCAGGGGCAACGAGATCGCTCCGGAGCCATCCACATCAAATTCACCGGAAAGGTCCGGGTGTCCAAACACGGTGACACGCAGCCGGTCTCCATTGCCAAGGATATAGGCCGGAGCCGTACGTTGCTCGTGACTGGTCTCAGGTGCGTCTGATCTCTGAATTGCTGTGCCAGCCTGACAGGCAGACACAATCAGAAAAGCGCCAGCCACCAAGGCTGAGCAGATTGAGCGAAGAGTCATCATGTCCCCATATTCTCCGTTGTTGGCGGCAAACGCCGCTTTGCAAATTGATCCCTAAACAGGACTCGTTTCCAGAAAGCTGACATCGGTCTTAAAAAGTTTCGCTGCTGACAGGCGGCCACTAATAAAGGCGCCCGTATCGAGACCGATGCGACGATTGTCGCGGAACACACCTTCTGCAGGTGTGTGTCCGTGGACCACGATATGTTCGAATTCTTTCGTATCATCCAGGAATTCATCCCGGATCCATAGAAGGTCCCGTGCCGATTGCTGTTCAAGGGGCACGTCAGGGCGCATTCCCGCATGTACAAACAGATAGTCTCCAGCAACATGGTACGATTGAAGGGAGTTGTAGAAATTCAAGTGTTCGTCGGGCAGCCTCTCCCGAAAGCCCGTCCAGACTTTTTCCCAGGCCTTCTGGGCTGCTGTCATGGCTTCGTGGGAGGTTAGACTGGAGCGGGTATTTGGCGGTTGGAAACCATACGAATAAAGGGTTTCGCCGCCGCCGTAGCGGACCCATTGTTTGCCGAAACCAGCATCGCTCAGGAACCGCAGCAATGCTTCTTCATGATTGCCCATCAGGAAAATGGTTCGGAATTCCTTGAGACGATCACCGATCAGGAAGTCGATCACGTCGCGCGATTGCAAACCGCGATCAATATAGTCACCCAGAAATATCAGAGTCCGCTTTGTCCCCGCTGGCAAGGTTTCGGAATCCTGTTCGATTTGCTCTACAAGACGCTCCAAAAGGTCGCAACGCCCATGAATGTCTCCGATCGCGTAGATGCATTCGCCATCCGGAGCGTGACTAATACGCGGCGCGACCGCGACCGGCTCTTGCCGAACGGGTGTCTCAACCTGGTCTGCGGGTGCATTGAAGCCTTGCCGCATGCGCGCACGCAGAGACGTCGTCGAGCGGGTCAATTGAGCCAATCTCGCGATAAACGACTTCTGAATCTGTTGCGTCAGCTTGGGCATGGATGCTCTGCTATTAATGACTCGTTTATAGTGTTTTTTGCCGGAAAACCAAAGGTAGGGCGCGTTTGTCGCTTTTGGGGAGGAAAGTCTCTCGCAAGAAACCTGCCGCCCAGCTCATATGCATGGTTCCCGATGCGAGACCCGCAAACAGACCACATGTCGAGCGCTTCCAGACTGCCACAGCGATTGAGGCAGCCCCCAGCACGCCGACATAGCCGAGTGGCAAGATCAGTGCTGGCCAGAATAGTGGCGATACTACGAGACCGAAAACACTGGCCAGCAAGGCAAGTATCGGGATGGCCTGACGCATTTTAAGGGTGTGGCGGTGTTTCCGGGCCGTGCGGGCGCGGCCCTTACCGTAATTGAAGTATTGCCGAGCGAGCGCCTTTACGCTGCCGCGCGGCACATACTGAATGCGAATATCGGCGTCGAGGAATATCCTGCCACCCGCCTGAACCACTCGCTTGTCGTACTCTGCGTCCTCATTGTGGGAAAAGGTCTCATCGTATCCGCCAATCATCTTGAACACGGCGAGATCGAAACCGGCATGGTGCCCGTGGTCGACATAGGCTGATTTGCGACCACCCCGATGAGCCGAGCCGCCCGACCCCAAAGGCGTATCTACAACCCAGGCATTCGCGCGTTCGAAACAGGTTTCCCCCACTGCGTCCATCGGGACAACGACCGAGGCTGCGTGCGTGGTCTCGAGCGCGTCAGCCACGTCAATGATGAAGTTTTTGGGATAGATGGAGTGGGCGTCGCAGCGGATCAGGAATTGTGTCTTCTCGCTGGAATGCTGGTTGGCCGCAAGGTTCAGCGCAGCCGACTGAAGGCGTTTCGGATTGTGAAGCACGCGCAAATTCGGAAACTCACCCTTCAGGCTCTCCACAATCGCCACCGTTTGGTCAGTGCTGCCGCCGTCTGCTACGGTCAGGGGGACATGCTTCAGGCGTTCATCGCCGTCCATCAGCGACCGAATACATGCTTCGATATGCCGTTCTTCATTCAGCGTTGGGATGACCGCCAGCACAGTTTGTGCGGGCGCTTCCCTGACAAGTCGACCTGCGTTTCGTTCCATTACATCGCCAAACATTTGGGTCCCCGAAGTATTTGTTGTCCGTTAGAGAGCAAAAAGCATTCCATTTTTACGATGAGATGACGCAAGTCCGCTGAAAGCGTGATGAATGTGCAAATAATCCCCTCCCTTACGTTAATCTTGCCGTCAGCCCCGAACCTCCTATGGATAGTGTAAACATATAGGAGGAAGCAGACATGATTGGTGTGATCGCGAAATTGACGATTCAGGACGGCAAGAACGAACAGTTCGAACAGGTGGCCAAGGATTTGATGGCAAAAGTGAAGGCCAACGAGCCTGGTTGCCTGACCTACCAACTCTACAAATCCAAGAAAGAGGCTAACACCTACATTTTCATGGAGCAGTATGCGAGTCAGGCTGACTTGGAGTCGCACGGCCAGACCGAGTATTTCAAAGCTGCCGGGCCGGGGCTCGGTGCTTGCCTCGCGGGCGCGCCGGAAATTTCCTACTTTGACAGCATAGACTAGTTCGGGGCGGTTATGGATCTCTCGTTTACCAAGGAAGACCTTGAATTTCAGCAAGAAGTCAGGGACTGGATTGCGGAAGCCTATACGCCTGAACTCCGCGCGAAAAAGGCCATGTCCAAGAATGGCTATCTCGACAAGGAGGGCCAGGTCGAGTGGCAGAAACGACTATACGAAAAAGGCTGGGTCGCGCCGAACTGGCCCGAAAAGTATGGCGGTCCCGGCCTGTCAGGGTCTGAGCGATACATCCTGAACATGGAGCTTTCGGCTGCTGGTACACCTACCGTCAGTCCGATGGGCATTTCCATGGTCGCGCCGGTCTTGATGGAGTTTGGTTCCGAGGAGCAGAAGGAAAAATACCTGCCTCCAATCCTGCGTTCCGATGTGTGGTGGTGTCAGGGCTATTCCGAGCCGGGCGCTGGTTCCGACCTCGCCTCGTTGCAGATGAGCGCCGTAAGGGATGGCGACGATTATGTGCTGAATGGTTCCAAGATCTGGACCACGCATGCCCAATGGGCAGACATGATCTTCTGCCTTGTGCGCACGTCCAAGGAAGGCAAGACGCAGGAAGGGATCAGCTTTATTGTGTTCCCAATGACCCTGCCGGGGATCACAATATCCGCGCTGCCGACGCTGGACGGTCCGCTGGAAGGCCAGCAGGAAATCAACCAGGTCTTCTTCGAGGATGTTCGCGTGCCTGTCGCCGACGCCCTTGTGGGCGAAGAGAATATGGGCTGGACTTATGCCAAGTACCTGCTCCAGTTCGAACGGGGCAATGCTTATGCGCCCGGACTGCGCAACATGTTGCGCAAGGCCCGCAAGATTGCGAGCGTGGAACAGTCAGATGGTGAGGCGTTGATCCGGGATCACGATTTCTCTCGCAAGCTGGCGAACATGGAAATCAAGATCGATAGTCTGGACGCGACCGAGCAGCGGATTTTCTCCGCACTCTCGGCCGGGCAGGCGGTTGGGCCGGAAAGCTCCATGTTGAAGTGCGAAGGCTCCCATACTCAGCAAGCGATCACCGAGCTTGTTCTCGAAGCCACGGGCTCTTATGCCGCTCCGTTCATTCAGGACAGTTTTGCCGTGGCCCGCGCTGGAAAGAATGCCGACCTGCCGATGCCGCAATATGCGGTGCCGGTCGCGCCGAGCTACTTCAATTACCGGAAAGCCTCCATCTACGCTGGTTCGAATGAGATCCAGCGCAACATCATGGCGAAGATGGTTCTTGGTCTTTGACAGACATGGCGGCGTCCTTATCGGTTGCGCGTAAGCCAAGCCTGCTGACCCGCATCGCCTATGGAATTGGCGGTGCGGCCAGCGGCGTGAAGAATAACGGATTCGAGTACTTCCTGTTGCTTTACTACAGTCAGGTACTCGGTATCTCAGCCTCTCTTGTGGCTGGCGCATTGTTCCTGGCGCTTGTGGTCGATGCCGTATCGGACCCCGTCGTCGGCTATTGGTCTGACAATGTGCGCACCCGGTTCGGCCGGCGGCATCCGTTCATGTATGCCGCTATGCTTCCACTGGGCGTTGCTTATTTTCTCGCATGGAATCCACCAGCAGGCTTGGATAGTCACGGACTGTTTTTATGGCTCGTTGTCATAACGATCACGGTGAGGCTGTGTTTCACCTTCTATGAAGTGCCGAGTCTCGCGCTCGCCGCGGAGCTGACGCAGGATTATGACGCACGAACCAGCCTCATGTCCTTTCGCTACTTCTTTGCGTGGGTCGGGGGACTGGCGATACAGGTCGCCTTGCTGACGATGTTGTTGCGGCCAACTGAAACCGTGAAGATGGGATTCTTCAATCTCGACGGTTGGCATACGTATGGATTGTGGGCAGCGCTCACGATTGTCGGCGCAATCGCGATTTGTGCCGCCGGCACACACAAATACATTCCGTATTTGAAGGCGGCGCCAGCTGCGCGCCAACTCAGTGTGGGCAAGGTATTCGGAGAAATCTTCGAAACGGTTTCAAACCCGTCTTTCCGTGCATTGTTTCTAGCGACACTATTTGGCTTGTTCGCCAGCGGCATCTCTGCAGCCTTGAACCAATACATTAACGGCTTCTTTTGGGAATTCGATACTGATCAGATTGCCGGGCTTACTGCTGGAGTGTTCGTGTCAGCAGCGATCGCGTTGGTGGTCGCGCCCATCATTGGCAAGACGCTGGGCAAGAAGCGCGGCTCAATCATTATCGGCCTTCTGGCATTCACCATCGCACCCGCGCCAGTTCTCGCGCGCTTGCTTGGCTTCATGCCGCCGAATGGCTCCGATACGCTTTACTATCTCGTACTGTTCATCACAGTTTTCGATCTGGCGCTGATCATTGCAACGCAAATGCTCATGGCGGCGATGGTTGCTGACATTGTCGAGGAAAGCGAACTGTCCACGGGGCGTCGTTCGGAAGGGATATTCTTCGCAGGTATCAGCTTCATTCGGAAGCTGTCGCAAGGTGCGGGGATACTGACTGCGGCGGTCGTGTTGTCGATGGCAGATCTGCGTCCCGGTATGCAGCCTGGGGAAGTAGCCGAGACTTCGCTGAATAAACTCGGATGGGGGTATGCAGCCTCGTTGCTCGTGATCTGGATGCTCATGATCCTGTGCATCAGCTTCTATCGAATCAGCCGGGAAAGTCATGAAGCCAATCTTGCGGCGCTCGCTGCGAGAGACGACACAGACCCAACCCCCTGAAAAAACTCACTGATTTGTCATGATTGAAGGAATTGCGTCCCGCTTCGCGCCGCAATAGAGCCATACTCATGGTCCATACAATTCGCATGACAAAACACGTTTCGAAGTTCCTGGCGATTGCCGGGCTTTCGGTTCTGGCTCTGCTTGTCGTGGCGGTCTTGCCACTTTTTGCACACGCCCAACGGTTACCCCAATCGCAAACCGAGATTGATCTCAGCTTTGCGCCGCTGGTCAGGGAAGCTTCGCCCGCTGTGGTGAACGTTTTCACCGAGCGCATGGTCGCCAACCGGGTCTCACCCATGGAACAATTGTTCTTCGGTGATGCGATCCCGAAACAGCGCCGTCAGAATTCGTTGGGATCCGGCGTGATCGTGGGTTCAGATGGTGTGATCGTAACCAACAATCACGTCATAGATGGTGCGGACACGTATCGGGTCGTCTTGAGTGATCGCCGGGAGTATCCGGCCGAACTTGTGCTTGCGGACGAGCGGACAGATCTGGCTGTCCTCAAAATCGACACTGAAGGCGCTGTGCTGCCCACTCTACCATACGCGGATACCCGGGCAGCCCAAGTCGGCGACCTTGTGCTGGCGATCGGCAACCCATTCGGGGTTGGTCAAACGGTGACCAGCGGCATCATCTCAGCAACGGCCCGCACGGATGTGGGCATCTCCGACTACGCCTTCTTCCTTCAGACGGATGCTGCGGTGAACCCTGGCAATTCCGGCGGGGCGCTTGTGAACACGAAGGGGGAGTTGGTCGGTGTGAACACTGCAATCTTCTCCCGATCCGGTGGGTCCAATGGTATCGGTTTTGCCATCCCGGCTGAGATGGTGAAGCGCGTTGTCGACGCCGGCATGAATGAGGGCACTTTCGTCCGTCCATGGCTGGGGCTCGCCGCGCAGTCTGTCAGCTACGACATCGCCAAGGCGCAAGGACTGGATCGCCCTGTCGGAGTCATGGTGACGGAAGTTTACGATGATGGCCCAGCGGACAATTCCGGTCTGCGTCGAGGCGATCTCGTGACCGCCATCGATGGGCGGGAAGTGTTTGACGAAAAGGGCCTGAAGTTTCTGGCCGCTGTTCGTAGCCCCGGCGACGAAGCGATACTGACCGTGCTGCGGGGGGGGAAGACGCAGAACATCGGAGTCACGGTCGAGCCGCCACCCGGCGCTCGCGAAGCGGATATTGTACTTCTAGATGGACGAACGGCTTTTTCGGGTGCGCGAGTTGTAGAGCTGTCTCCCCGGCTCGCCGAGGAGAACGGGCTCGACCCGTTCCAGAAGGGATCCGGAATCTATGTGCATTCAGTGATGCGGCGTTCGATTGCCCGGAATTTCTTCCGACCAGGGGATATCGTCCGCTCGGTGAATGGTGCGCAAACAAAGACCGTAGACGAGCTCAAATCTGCGCTCGCAAAGGATGCGAGCAGCTGGGATATTGAGATCGAACGGAATGGTCGTGTGGTGCGAGGAACGGTCCGGCTCTAGGCGGCCTGGCTATTCCGCGGCAACTTGCGATGCAGCGCTCGCGGACCCCTCGAACATGTCCATCATGATGCCATAGGCATCCTCAAGCGGTAGCCTGTCGGCATGACGGATGGCGCTTCCATCGGCGGTTTGCACCCAGAAAGCCCCATTGCGGCTGTGCTGGGAATTGTTGACCTGACCAACCAGCATGAAGAGTTCGTCAAAGGCTTTACGCTCACCGGTTTTGGCGTTGGTTATCTCGAAACCTGGGTCAGTCTTTGAAATCAGCCCAGACCAGAACATGATCCGGTTGGCTGCTCGCCGCCATTCCATGATCGTTTTGCCATTCGACTGTAGGGCGTCGAGCGTTGCTTCTGCTTCAGCTGCCTCTTCCTCGGAGGCGAACGTTGCCCAAGCCTGATGGGTCATGACCGGTTCGAAGCTGACCGGTTGCGGGCCACCCGCCCAAGCAAACAGGTCTTTGAAATTGTGGGGGCGATAGACAAATTTCCCACCAATATGTTCGTAGCGTGTGTTTGCTTCCTGGCTGAGCGCAGTGGCTAGGACGATCCGGCCAGTCGGCCCGACCATGTCGAACGCCTTGCCGATAATCGCATCCATGTGACGATACGAATCCTCGATCGCGTTGCCGTAATTGAGCATTTCCTCGTCAGAAGGTTTCACCTGGTAGACGTCCGGTTGCATATGCCGCCAATACCGGTGCTGGAGATAGGCGGTGGAATTGGCGAAATATGTCGCGAATTGCGGTCGGCGCTTCGACCATGTGTTTGCAAACACGTCCCACATCAGCAGATCGAGCACGAGCGCGCGTCGCCATTTGCGGTCGGCGGAAGATGTCTTCTCACCAGCGATCTGGTTCATCGCCTTCGTGATCGTCTGGAGTGAAAGGCCGTGGCCCAGCATGAATTTTACAAAATTGAGCGCGTCAGCACGGGTGGGTTTGGCATTCGGATTGGTGTGTTCAGCCACATGGAAGCTGATGAATTTGTGAAAGGCTTCATAGGCCGGATCGCTTGGGCGCACGCCCGCAGACCAGGGGTCAGGAACGAGGAACACTGTGTCCTTGTGGGCCGTGTCGGCATTCATCGACCCGAAAACGATGCTGTCGATGCCGTCTTCTGCCAGCGCGTCCCAGATGCGGGGCGTCTTGATCAGGTGCCCTTCGTCGAGTTCTGTAGCGCCGTGTACGTGTTCCGTCTGCCCCGTGTGGAAAGTAGGCCATTGTACCCAAGGCTCCAAAGTCGGGTCGTCGGTATGGGTAACATAGACGTCTGAACTCTTGTGGAGCTTGCGGAAGTTCGGAAGCTCGCCCTCATCCATCATGCGATCGATGATGGGAGGGCAGAGCTCATTCAGTTCCAGAACCAGAACCGGTCCGTTTTTCGTATTTGAAAACATGACAAATATACCCTTGGAAACCCACGCATTCTGCGCCTTTGCCGATCTTAATGCATGAATTGCGCCACGAGTCGATTACCCGTACCGACGGTATTTGAACTCCGGGGCGCAAGGCATGTTTGTAGGGCATTCCGGCCAAAACCTGAGCGTTTAGCTGTCTTTTCTCGCGTGAAGAATAACCGGAAGTTTCTCATAGCCGAGCACAAAATTGGAGAGGACCCGCGTGGGTTCGCCCGTTACTTCGACCCGCTCGAACCGGTTCATGATTTCTTCCCACAGAATGCGCAATTGCATCTCCGCAACTCGATTCCCCATGCAGCGATGGATGCCGAAACCAAAAGACAGGTGTCGCCGCGCATTGTCTCGGTCGATGCGGAAATCATCGGGATCATCAATGACATCTTCATCGCGATTGCCTGACGCATACCACATGACGACCTTGTCGCCCTTGCGTATCTTCTGGCCGCCAAGTTCGGTGTCTTCGGTTGCAATGCGTCGCATGTGTGCCAACGGCGTCTGGTACCGGATGATTTCCGAAACCATATTCGGGATCAAGGACGGATCGGCTCGAAGCTTGTCGTACTCGTCAGGAAACTGGTTCAGGAAATAGACGCCGCCAGAAATGGAATTCCGGGTCGTGTCGTTTCCACCGACGATGAGCAACATCAAATTGCCGAGCAGCTCAATCGGATTGTCGACCATGTTCTTTGTGTCTTCGCTATGGGCGAGCAGCGATATGAAATCGAATTTGCGCGGCTGTGCCGCCCGTTCGCGCCAGAGCTCGGTGAAATAGGCTACGCATTCATTCAAATGCTTCATGCGCCACTCCATGTCGGTGCCGACAATGCCGACCGCATCGCTTGTTGTGGCGACATCCGACCAGAATGGCAGCTTGTGGCGGTCCTCGAAGGGAAAGTCGAACAATGTCGCCAGCATTTGGGTGGTCAGTTCGATTGACACTTTTTCTACCCAGTCGAATTCCTTGCCAACAGGAAGGCTATCCAGGATCGTGCACACACGTTGGCGGATCAGGTCTTCGAGTTCTGAGAGCTGGGTCGGTGCGACAGCTGGCTGGGCTACCTTGCGCTGGATGTCATGAATTGGCGGGTCCATAGCGATAAACATGGGCGGCTGGAAATTATCGCTCGGATCGCCAATCACGATGCTGGGTTCAGACGAAAACGTCTTGTGATTTGAATCGACCGCGATGATGTCATGATACTTCGTGACGGACCAATACGCGCCGACAGAGCTTTCCGGGCAATAATGGACTGGCGCTTCCTTGCGCAGTCGCCGGAAATACTCCCCCTGCTTATTGTTCAGGAATATCTCTGCCTTTGAGACATCAAAGGTTTCGAGCGGCAGGCTCCAGGGATCTGGAATTGTGCCTTCCGCCTCATACTCTGTATCGGCCATGCTTTCCTCCCGGTTTTTCTTTTCACAGTACGTGCGAAACCGGCAGTGGGCTAGCTATCAGGCCGCGCCAATTGTTGTGCGGTGCAACAGACGCGCATGTCCTGGATAGCCCCCGGTTGCCATATGCAACAGGCAGCGATTGTCCCACATCACCAGCATGTTTTCCTGCCAGACATGCCGATACTGAAATTCCGGTCGGGTTTGCCAGCGATACAGTTCAGCGAGCAATTCCCAACCTTCGTCGGGCGCCATGCCCTCGAACCCTGTAATATAGCCCGCCGTGCCAAAGACGCTCTCGCGACCTGTTTCAGGATGCACTCTAATAATATCGTGCATTTGAGTCGCTTGGGCTTCAGTGGATGCAATGATGGTCATGCTGCGCCCGCTCGCTTTGTCTGCCTCTCCATACATGCCGTCTGGGGCGTAAGCGTTCTTGGCGGAATGAATGGCTTTCTTGCAGTCCAGCCTTTCACGCAGTTCCGTGGGCATCTGCTCCAGCGCCAGATATTGATTGGCGAATAGCGTGTCGCCACCCCGCGGCGGAATGGTAATACCGAACAAACAGGTGCCGCTTGGAGGAGCGGCCTGAAAGCTCCAATCAGTGTGCCAGCTTTCTGCGAAGATCGGTGCCGTTTCGTCGGCCGCGCGCTGAACCGCGATTATGTGCTGATGACCGGGGATCGATGCAATGAATGGGTCCTCTCCAAAGGGACCAAAATATAATGTGAAGCGCTCCAGGTCCTCGTCGCTCATTGATTGGTCCGGAAAGGAGAGAACCTGATGTTCAAGCCACGCCGCGCGAATACCTGCAACGATCTCGGCGGGCAGCGGCGCAGACAGGTCAACGCCGCGAATCTCAGCGCCGCATGCCTGCCCGGATGGTGTGATCTCGAGTGTCATTTTGTGTCTCCTCCACTTGGCACCTTATCACGCTCTGCAATCGCGCCTAGAACGGGCTCATGAACGACCTATTCTCTGCTTCGGGCCTTTCGGAAGGTACGCCTCAGCCGCTGGCTGACAGATTGCGTCCGCGAACCTTGTCCAACGTGGTCGGGCAGGATCACCTGCTTGGGCCTGACGGACCCTTGCGGCGCATGCTGGAAGCTGGCCGGTTATCGTCCATCATATTCTGGGGGCCACCTGGCGTCGGCAAGACGACCATTGCGCGGTTGCTCGCCAGCGAAACTGATTTGGAATTCGAGGCAATCAGCGCCATTTTTTCCGGCGTGAAAGATCTGCGGGCCGCCTTTGAGCGCGCGGAAGCACGGCGTTCGACCGGGAAGGGAACCTTGCTGTTCGTTGACGAAATTCACAGGTTCAACAAAGCCCAGCAGGACGGCTTCCTACCTTTTGTCGAAGGGGGCGTCGTGACATTGGTCGGGGCGACCACCGAGAATCCGAGCTTTGAAATCAATGGTGCGCTCCTGTCGCGCTGTCAGGTCATGGTGCTCAAACGCCTGGACGAGAAAGGTCTCAGTCTCTTGATTGATCGCGCCGAGGCCATGGAGGAGCAGAAGCTTCCGGTGGAGCCTGCAGCGCGCGACGCGCTAATCGATATGGCCGATGGCGACGGGCGATACCTGCTGAACCTCGTGGAACAAGTCTATACTTTTGTCGGTAAGGGCGAGCCGCTGACGGTCGCGGCAATGTCGGCCGCGCTTCAGAAGCGTGCGCCGGCCTATGACAAGTCCGGCGAGGGACACTACAATCTTATCTCTGCGCTTCACAAATCTGTGCGCGGATCAGATCCAGATGCCGCGATGTACTGGTTTGCACGCATGCTGGAAGGTGGCGAAGATCCGCGTTTCCTTGCGCGCCGTCTAGTCGTGATGGCCAGCGAGGATATCGGACTTGCTGATCCGACTGCCATGATGGTGGCTGGTGAGGCGGCGCGTGCATTCGAGCGTCTGGGTGAGCCGGAGGGATTAATCCCCTTGGCGCATTGCGTGGTGCACCTCGCCACAGCGCCGAAGTCTAATGCAGCCTATATGGCGCTGAAGAAGGCGCGCGCCGCCGCCAGAGAGACCGGAAGCCTCATGCCACCCAAGGCCATTTTGAATGCGCCGACTAGCATGATGAAGGATCAGGGATATGGCGATGGCTATATTTATGATCATGATACGGAAGAGGGTGTCTCCGGACAGAATTACTTCCCGGATGAAATGCCCCGGCCGGTTTTCTATGAACCAAAAGGCCATGGGCGCGAACGAGCCGTGATGGAACGCATGAGGTTTGTTGCAGAAATCAGGGATCGAAATCGTCGATAGCCCATGAAGAACCGGTCGCTCCCCAATATCAGCGTTGAAGATCGAGCATATGCTGAGAGCCTCGTCATATTCGAGGACAGTCAGGTAATTGTGTTCGACAAGCCATCGGGTCTGGCAGTTCAGGGCGGGGGTGGCATCTCCCGATCACTTGATGACCTGCTCATCGCGTTTGCCAAATCGAATGGGAAGAAGCCGCGGCTCGTGCACCGTCTTGATCGGGGAACTTCGGGCGTGGTCATTGTTGCGCGAACCAAGCCGGCTGCTGCATTTCTTTCTGAAGAGTTTGCCGCTCGCCAAGCCACGAAAACGTATCTGGCCATTGTATCTGGGATACTGCCCGTTGATGTCGAAGGGGTGTTTGACCAGCCTTTGGTGAAGGTCGAGGAGGGGGGGCGTCCTCGCATGCTGATTGCTAAAGCTGAGCGAAAGGGTGCTCAAAAGGCGCTGACGGGCTGGCGCATCCGGGCTCGCCACGGCGATTACGCGCTATTCGAATTGAAACCTGAAACGGGCCGGATGCACCAGATCCGTGCACACTTGCTGGGCGCGGGATGTCCGATCCTTGGCGACCACTTGTACGGAACAGGCGCGCAGTCAGCGGAGCGTCTGATGCTGCATGCGCAGTCGCTCGAGATTGGGCTTCCGGATGGAACAAGAAAATTATTCTCTGCGCCGCCGCCCGAAAGTTTCGTGAAAATGGCGATGCAGATAGGACTGAGTCTTCCTGATTAGCTGGCCACGAAAAAGGCCCTCCGTTTCCGAAGGGCCTTGCTCATTTTAAATGGTCGTCGCGTTACCTCTCGCGGAAGCGCGGTATAACAGCCTGCGTCTGACCGGAGTTCACCGCTTCTGCTGCGGCGAGCTGCTCTAGCAAGGACTGAACGTTCTTGTCGTCGGCAAGGCGGTTCAGCATGATCGCGGCTTCGGCACCTTCAGCCGACACGCCGAACAGGCTTTCAAGGGCTTCAAGCCCTGTCGGACGATGAGGGTAATAGACGAGGCGCGGTGTGACGTCAGCTTCGATGCCAGCGAGCTCTTTGGCTTTTTCGATGGCGTCGATGAACGTGCCCAACTCATCAACCAGGCCCACTTCAAGCGCATCTTCGCCGCTCCAAATTCGACCACGGGCAACTTCGTGCACTTCATCATACGTCATGCCACGACCGTCGGCGACGATGCCGAGGAACCGATCATAGCCGCGTTTCAGCATGTCCTTGACGGCGGCTTCCTGAGTTTCGGTGAACGTGTCAGCTCCGTAGGCATCCGCAAACTCACCTCCGACACTCACGCGGTCAAAGGTGATTCCAAGTTTGTTCAGTCCGCCCTCGATTGCGAACTTGCCACCATAAATGCCGATCGAGCCGGTGATGGTTGCACGATTGGCAATGATGTAGTCGGCCCCTGCGGACACATAGTATCCGCCGGAAGCAGCAAGCGAGCCCATTGATACGATCACAGGCTTCCCATCAGCCTGAACCCGCTCAATGGCATTCCAGATCTGGTCCGCTGCGACGGGGGATCCCCCTGGGCTGTCGACACGGAAGACGATGGCTTTGATCTTTTCATTCTTGCCAGCGTCGAGGATGGCTCGAGCGATATTGTCCGAAGCAAAACCGGGCGGGGAGGAGAAGGGCGAGTTGCCATCTCCGCCGCCTGTGACAACAGCGCCTTCACCACCAACGATGGCGATTTGTGGTGCCCGCAAGCTCGGGGCGGGTGCTGCATAATAGGCAAGGTCGACGAGTTCAGCATCATCGCCCGCTTTTTCCAGGGCGGCTTCGGAGGCTTGTTCCGGATAGCCTGTCTTATCCAGCAGCTTCAGTTCGATGGCTTTCTCCGCTGGGATTGGTCCGCTCTCAAGAGCCGTTCGGACACTGGCAGCATTCAGTGCGCGGTCTGCTGCGATGTCGCCCAAGGCGACGGTCCAGACCGACTCAGCCAGAGTGGCCAGCGCAAGCTTGTGCGGCTCGGTATACTCGGTCTTGTTGTAGGAGTTCGGGGCGTTCTTGTATTCGTAGAACGGATAGATTTCAGGTGTCACGCCGATCTTGTCGAACAGCCCCTTGAAGAACTCCGTTTCGAACGTCAGCCCAGGGACGACCAGGTCGGAACCCGGTTGCATCCAGATTTCATCGGCTGCGGAGATCGACCAATAGGCCGACGGACCGCTGACGCCCAGGGTGCCCTGTGAGTGGGCGATGACGAACTTGCCCTGATCGCGGAAACTCTGGATCGCCTGGCGCAACTCTTCGGCGCGTGCGCTGCCAGTCCCGATGAATGCACCTCGGATGAACAGACCTTTTACATGGTCATCGGTTTCGGCCGCTTTCAACTTGGTCAGCAGATCGATGAAACCGGGCGTACCGGACAAGGCAGCAAAACCGCCTGTTGGCGCCTGGTCGGAAATTTCCGAGTTCAGGTCGAGGGACAGGACAACTGCGTCCGGGCGCTCAGGTTTTGAGCTTGATGCCCCAACAATGAGCAACATAAGAAAAGAAAACATCAGGAAGATGAAAATGAACATGGCGGCAAGAGCGCCTGCCATGGAAAGGAAAAAGGTCTTCATGTATGAACGGTCTCCATGCACACGGTCTGGGAGTCGTGTCTTTCTGTAAAACGATATTGCCGATTATCGATAAAAAGTAAAGGCGAGCATTTCAGCACCTGTGAAATTATCGCCGATCATCGCGTTCCCTGCACAAATCCGCTGCTAAGGATGAGATCGGGTGTTGCCAGCAACGGCAAGAGTGGCTATCTCGGCGCCTTCATTGGGGTGTCGCCAAGTGGTAAGGCACCGGTTTTTGGTATCGGCATTCCCAGGTTCGAATCCTGGCACCCCAGCCATCGTCTTCCAGATCGCCGACCATGCGGGAAGACAACGCGAGACAAATTTGATCGTTACTGTATCACGCCGGTTGCCAATAGGCGCGCGCCCGATATTTTCCTTACTGAATCGTAAAGCATCTTATTGATCCCCGAATTCAGGGTTGTTAGCCTTGAGGATCAAAAGTAAGGGCGTTGCGTACCCGGCGTCTGAGTGGCAAAGGGTATAAACAGAGAGCGGCCCACGCTCCAAAGCTCAGGGGAGAGGTCGGGCGTCTCTACGCCTTTCGGCTTCCACTAGACTACCAGGCCAATTGTGTGTGTGGCCATGGCATTGAAACCGGGACGTCCTCATGAGCAGGGCGCCTGACTGTCGATTTTTACGCGCAATACCTGCGCGACCGTTTGGAGAGTGAGAGGCAAACCTCATGAAGAAACTTCTGTCACCAGCTCGCGGCGTTCTCGCCGCTGCGCTGATTGCGGGCTTGGCCATGCCGGCCCAGGCCCAATTGCGCGAAGCGCTCAATACCGGCGAGCAGGCCACCCGGCGCGCCGAGCAAGTTCAGGATCAGATCAACCAGCTGGACGATGAGCGTACGGACATGGTGCGTGAATACCGCTCCCTGCTTCAGCGCCGTGACGCAGCTGACCTGTACGCCAAGCAACAGGCGCTCGTTGTGAAAAGCCAGGAAGAAGAGATCGAATCTCTGACCGAACAACTTGGTTCGATCGACGACATCACCGCCCAAACGGTTCCGATGCTCCTCGAAATGATCGAAAACCTGAAGGCATTCGTCGCTGCTGACCTCCCATTCAAGCAGGAAGAACGCACGACGCGCCTTGAGGGCCTCGACGCCGTCATGGAAACGCCGAACGTCACGCCAGCTGAACAGTATCGCCTGATCATGGATGCCTATCAGGCGGAAATGGAATACGGCCGCACGATCAGCACCTGGCAGGAAGAGATCACGCTGGACGGTAACCCGACCACGGTGGACATGTTCCTGTATGGGCGCGTTGCGCTCGTTTATGCTGCGCCAAACGGCGACGCTGCTCGGTACAACCGCACGACCGGTGAGTGGGAAGAGATCAAGGGCGGTTATGCTGCCGATATCGACAAGGCGATCCGCGTTGCACAGGCAAAAGCCCAGCAAGACGTTCTGTTCGCCCCGGTTCAGAAGTTCTCCGTCGAGTAGTCGGCAGGCACCAGAGAATTAAGAGGTAATATAATGTTGAAGTTCAATTCCTCGCTGAAGGCTCTCGGTGCAGCTACGCTGCTCGGCCTCGGCTCAATCGCGGTGTCCGCTCCGGCCTCCGCTCAATCACTCCAGGATGTTCTTGCCAAAGTCCGTCAGGACTCCAGCCAGATGTCTGCTGAAGACCAGCAGCGCCTGCGGGAATTCCAGGCTGATACTGCAGCTCAATCCCAGAAGATGGCGGACGCCCGTGGCGCTCTTGCGGCTGCAGAATCTCGCGGCCGCGCTCTGAGCGCTCAGTTTGATGCCAACGAGGCAACGCTTGCTGACCTCGAAGCTCAGGTTTCTGAGCAGGCAGGTGACTTCCAGGAACTGCTTGGTCAGTTCCGGTCCGCAGCTGGCGAAACCATGCCGGAAATTGCGAACTCCTTCGCCAACTTCGATTATCAGGGCCGCGTTGAGGGCATCGCTGAAATCGCTGAGGCTCGTACGCTTCCGAACCGCGCGCAACTTGAGCGTCTTCCGGAAGCCATGATCCAGGAAATGGTTGCTCAGTCCGAAGTAAAGTCGTTCACCGCAATGGTTGATGGCATTGGCCCGGACGCGTCGAACGCAGAAGCTGAAGTGATGCGCGTTGGCGTCTTCACCGCGGCGACCGTAGACGGCACAAAATTTGTTGAAGTGAAGAAAAAGGACAATGGAGACACGTTCCTCCAGGCGTTCAAAAAGCAGCCTTCCGGTGCTTTCGCATCTTCGATGAACAGCCTTGTCAAAGCGGGCCCGGACCAAATCGTTCGTGCGCCGGTTGACCCATCCAAGGGTAACTTGTTCGGCATTCTGGGCGACCTGCCAGAATTCGGCGATCGCCTGAAGCAGGGTGGCCCTGTTGGTGCTGTTATCATGGCGCTTCTGGCTGTTGGCCTGCTGCTCGGTCTCTACAAGATGTTCACGCTCTTCACGATGGGCGGAGCCATGCGCAAGACGGCGAAAACCCGTCAGGCTGGCGACGGCAACCCACTGGCTCGCGTGTTCGAAGCTTATGAGCAAAACAAGCAGAACGACATCGAGACGCTGGAACTCAAACTGGACGAACAGATCCTGCGCGAGAGCCCACGCATCGAGCGTTTCAACGACATCATCAAAGTGCTTGCTGCTGTTGCACCTCTGCTCGGTCTTCTCGGTACCGTTATCGGTATGATCATCACCTTTACGTCGATCACAATCTACGGTGCCGGCGATCCGAAGCTGATGGCTGGTGGTATCTCCGTTGCCCTTATGACGACCGTGTTCGGTCTCGTGGCGGCTATCCCGCTTCTTCTGGTCCATGCAGTTGTGTCCGCAATGGCACGCGGCAACCAGCAGATGCTTGACGAGCAGGCTGCTGGTCTGGTCGCCGAGAAAGCGGAATCCACGCGCGGGGCGATGGCGTAAGCCATCCCCCTCGTTCACCCGAGGAGTAACCCGATATGGGTTTTGCAGATTTACAGGCTTTCCTCGATCGTGGCGGTCCAGTGTTGCTGGTCATTATGCTTGCAACATTCTTCATGTGGGGCCTGATTTTGGAACGCGTGTTCTATTTCAGGTTCGCACATAAGCAGGTAGCCGCCGATGCGATTGCGGAGTGGCGTTCGCGCTCCGACCGGAAATCCACACTCGCGCACTGGGTAAAAGACAAGCTGGTATCAGAAGTCCGCATGAAAGCGGAACAGAATGTCCAGCTGACCAAGGCAATGGTGGCGCTTGCGCCACTGCTCGGCCTGCTGGGCACCGTGACCGGAATGGTTGCTGTGTTCGACATCATGGCGATCACCAGCGGTGCAGACGCAAAGGCCATGTCGGCCGGTGTGTCTCGTGCAACGATCCCCACGATGGCAGGTATGGTCGCCTCGCTCTCAGGCATTCTATTCACGTCCGGTATGGACCGCCGCGTTAACCGCTCGGTCCAGCAGGTCGAAGATGCGATGGAGATTAGCTGATGCGAGGACGTACACACAGAGCACCGGAAGAGGCGAATGTTGACCTCACGCCCATGTTGGACGTGGTCTTCATCCTGCTGATCTTCTTCATCGTGACCTCGACTTTTGCCCAGGAAGAGACGATCGGCCTTGAGCCTCCGCCTCCGCCTTCGCCAGATCAGCAGGACCAGCCGCAAGTTCCGGCTATCCTGATTTATATCGACGAGTCGAACCTGATCACGGTCAATGGCCGCGTCACTGACATCGGATCTGTTCGTGCCAATATTGAGCGCGTGCGGGCCGAGAACCCGGAAAGCCAGGTTGTGATCCAGGCTCATCCGAAGTCGAGAAACGGGGTAATCGTCCTTATCCGGGACGCCGCCTATAACGCTGGCTACACGACAGGGGTGAACCTTGTCCTGTCGCAGACAGAGTAGAGGAGCACCGCATGGCACGCAGAAAACGTCAATCGATGGCCGGCGGTGGAGGAGCTGAGGATGATGTAAACCTCACTCCAATGCTGGATGTGGTCTTCATCCTGCTGATCTTCTTCATTGTTACGGCTCAGTTCATCAAGGAACCCGGCGTCGATATCGTCCGGCCCGAAGTGGACAACAAGGCAATCGCCAAGCCGCTTGCGATCTTGGTTGCGATCAATGCTGAAAGCCAGATCTACATCGACAAGAAGGAAGTCTCGCCAGATGAGGTGTCCTTTACGCTGAAACAGATGCGTGAAGACAATCCTCGTGGTAAGATTGTCATTCAAGCCGATGTAGCTTCAGAAGCTGAAGTGCTCGTCGACCTCATGGAGACCATCAACAAGCTTGATGGTTCGACCGTGATCGACGTGTCGGCGTCGAGAGAATAGGAGACATTCACATGCTAAATAATCCTTTTCTTCGCCTCTTGATTGCACTCGGTATCGCTATTCCGATCGTGTACGCACTCTTCATGATGATGAGTTATCTCATCAGTGTGAAAGAGGTGAAACTTGATCAGAGCGAACAGCGGGTCCTGTCGGCGATTACGCCACAACAGCAGGATGCCGATGTCCGGGTGCGTCAGCGCTCGAAGCCGAAGCGGATCGATTCCGCCCAGAAGCCGCCTCCACCGCCGAAAGTTTCGGCAACCAAGTCTCAGATCAATCTGCCAACGCCCCGTATTGAGGGTGCTGCGCCGACGGATCTGAACCTTGGCCGGATGAACTCTCTGGCAATCGACCCGGTCGCAATTTCTGACCGGGATGCCCAGCCAATCCGTCCGCCAGCCCCGTCTTATCCGCAACGTGCGGCAGAGCGTGGCACGGAAGGCAGCTGTGATGTTCGCTTCGATGTGGATACACGCGGTCGTCCGTACAACATCTCTGCCACTTGCACAGATAGTGTTTTCAAGCGGGAAGCAGAACGGGCTGTCAGCAAGGTTGAATTTGCTCCGAAGATCATTCGCGGTAAAGCGGCCGAGCGTCGCAATGTGGTATATCCGTTGGAGTTCAAACTGGCCGACTAAGGCCTGTTCGACGATGAAATTTGAAAAGGGCGCTCCAGGGAGCGCCCTTTTTTGATTCCGGATTGTGTCTCCAAAAAGCTTTTGCTTGCCGCTTGGGAATAGTAATGATATAAAGTAACAAAAATGGAGAAAGTGAAATGTCAGCCAGTTTGAATTCGAGCACGGGAACCGCGCTATCCTTCGGCGAAGAATGGCGCTCATGGATTCAAGTCCAATCCGACCCCGGTCGGTTTCTCATGGCCTCCATTCCTGCCGCTGCTGTCACAATTGGCTTGTTCGCAATCATGAACCATTTGATCCATGTGGACGAAGTGAGACTGGCAACGCCATCGGAGCGCATTTGGGACAAGATCGTATTCGACGCGGACCCGATGGAAGATCGGGTGAGACCAGATCGTCTCGTATTCGAGCCTATTGAGGTCAAAACACCTCCCCCTCCACCGAAAGTGACAATGTCACCTTCAGGCGTGGGTATGCCGCCCATCGTGAATGTTGGCGGCGTGCCGACGCGCACACCCATCGGGTCCCTTGGTCCCATCATTACAACAGCAAGCCCCGTTGGAGACCGAACCCCTGTGCCCGTCCGGCCTCCATTGCCAGCGTATCCGAGCGCGATGGCCAAACGAAACGTGGAAGGTGATTGCGTCGTTCGCTTCAATCTGACGGCTCGAGGTCTGCCCTTTGATGTTACCGCTGAATGCACGCCCTCAGGTTTCGAATCGGAGGCCCGTCGGTCCGTCTCCAGGGCAGAGTTCCTCCCACAAATTATTGACGGACAAGCACAGGAATCGCGCGGTCTGACCTACCCGCTCGAATTCCGCCTTAATGAGGAGTGATAATCATTAAAACCCTGTAGTACATCGTTGACGCACCGTGTCGCTTGCACCCATATTCGGCACGAAACGTAACAGATTTACACTCGGACGACGCGCGAGCATAAAAAGCCTTATAAAGCGCGCGGAAGTCCTTGATCCGACCGGTCAATTCCGGTTGAAAGAGCTGAACCCCGCGGTCCCTGCGGACAGGAGAGGAATTATGGGATTTAAAGCTACCCTGAAAGGTGCCGTTCTTGCCGGCATGATGGCAGCATTTGGTGCCGGCGCCGCTATGGCGCAGGCGGCTTGTGAAGAGACTCAGTTTTCATCTAAGACCGGGGAAACCTATCTGAAGGCCGAACAGGCCGCGATGACGAACAAGGACTTCAATGCCGCGGCACAGGCTCTCGGCCAGCTGAAGGCGATGGAGCTCAATTGCTACGAGGAAGGCGCAGTTCTCAAACTGTCCGCCTATATCAACATCGAACGCGGAGATCGTCAGGGCGCCATTCGCGACCTGATGTCGGCGCTCGACAAGGGCTACATCCCGGCGAAAGACGCCGCGCAAACCTATTACAATATTGCCCAGATCTACCTGCAGGATGAGAACGTCGAGAAGTCGCTCGAATACATGCAGAAGTGGCAACAGGCTGGCGGCAAGCCAGACCGTCAGCAGAAGTGGCAGCTTGCTGTCCTCTACCAGCGCGTCGATGATTTCCGCACGGCCATCAAATGGACCGAAGAAGTCAAGCGTGATGACGGCAATAACTACAAGCAGGAAGTCTATGACCTGCTGATCTATCTCTACAACGCGGTAGACGACAAAGCGAAGCTCGCGGCGGTTCTGGAAGAAGTTCTGGTTCGCAACCCGACAGAACGGAAGTATTGGGACGCGATTGCCGGCAACTATTTTGCGGCCGATGAAGAGCGTAAAGCCTTTGAAGTGCAGAAGGCCATGTATCTGGCGGGCCTGCTGACAAAGGAAGACGAGATCATGCGGGTTGTGAACTTTTACAACCGCTTCAACGCGCCTTACCACGCCGCTCAAATTCTTGAGAAAGAAATGAATGCTGGCCGAGTGACGAAGTCTCTCAAAAACCTCGAATTGCTTGCGAACCTTTATCAGGTTGCTCGTGAGCACGAAAAGGCGATCCCGGTCATCCGCCAGGCAGCTGATGCTGGTGGTGGCGGTGCCATGCTCGAACGTCTCGGCCGGTCTTATGCTGACCTCCAGAAATGGGAAGAGACCGAAGACGCGCTCCAGCAAGCACTCAAAATGGGTGGCCTCAAGGATCGTGCGACGGCCTATGTCATGATCGGCCAGTCCCGCTACGAGCGCGAGGACCGGTCTGGTGCACGTGAAGCGTTCCGCCAGGCAGGTAACCGCGCAGGTCGCAGCTGGCTGCAGTTCATGGACTCTGAAGAAGCCACCGCTGATGCGCTGGTCTGTTTTGAAGTCCAGTCGGCTTATCTCAATGTCGAGAACGAAGCGAAGATTTGTAAGCGGCTCGCGGTTCTGGGTGAAGAGAATGTCCCGGAAAACTGCAAGACGGTGCCCGAGCGCCTTACGGCAGCTCAGGAAAAGTTCAACAACACACCGGAGTGCCGCGCACAGCGTTCTTAGGTGTTCGTTTGAGCCCAACGAAGAACCCCAGCCATCGCGCTGGGGTTTTTTGATTCAGGAATACGCGCTCAGTACGTCATCTACGGCGCGCTCAAGATCCTTGAGGGTGGCGACATGGCTCATGGTCGAGCAATAGGGCCTGTAGCGCGGGATTTCACTATCCCCTGTGCCCCACGCAGCCAGCGGCTCTGGATTTAGCCAGATGGTGCGCTTGGCGCGCGAGGCGAAGCCTCGGAACAGATCTGTTCGTGGATCGTCATAGTTCGACCGGCCGTCGCCAAGAACGATGATGGTTGTTCGCCGATCGACCAGCGCTTCGTGATCTTTCTTCAAATCAGACCAGGCCTGGCCATAGTCAGTCGACCCCATGCCGGCCACACGGATGATAATATCCATCGCGTGCTCAAAGGGATTGTCTTCCAGAATATCGTCCACCTCGACCAGCTTGTTAGAAAAGGCAAAGGCATGCATGTCCGGAACGACGTCCTTCATGGACCATAACAACAACAGCAAAAAGCGAACATAGCGGGCCACGGAACCGGAAACGTCGCAAATCACGACGATCTTGGGCCGCTCCCGCTTCTTCTGGCGCCACACAACGTTGAATGGCACGCCATCAACGCCAGCATTTGCGCGCATGGTGCGGCGTATGTCGAGCTGGCCACGATTTTTCTTTCTCCGCCGGCGTGAGTGTTTCACAGCAAGCCGCTTGGCGATCCGTGCGACAAGCACTTTCATTCTCGCCATGTCGCTCAACTCAATAGCCGACAGTTTCTTGTTTTCCGCAAATTCATTGCGGAACTGTTCAGTCTCGCCCTTGCCGAAAATATCATAGCTTCGTTGGACCCGCTCGCGCGCCCGCTTGGTCAGTTCGCGTCGCATCTCGATCAGGCGTTCAGCTTCAGCTTCGCCTTCCTCGCTGCGCTCATCGAACGCCTGCATCATGCGTTCCTGCAGTTTCTCTCCCCCCATCTGCTTGAGCATTTGTTGGGCGTAGTAGGCGATCTGCGTTGAAAATCGGATATCGTCCGCATCGACTGCCTCGGCGGCGCGCTCAAGTGCAGCGGCGATCGCGACCTCATCTCCGGAATCCATCAACTCGACAGGGTCAGGCTGGCCTGAGGGTGAGTCCCGTGATGCATCGCCGTCGGAGTCAGACTTGTCCGCACTCGAAAGATTTCGCTTGGCAAAAAAGGAATCGAACAACTCGTCAAACGTAATGGCCTCATCCGGAGATTTGGCCAGCGTGCACCGGAGGGAATCCTTCAGGAGGGTGCGGTCAGCATAGCCCGCGACGGATACAGCGCGTGCCGCGTCCAATGCCTCACCGGTTGATACCCGCACATTTGATGCGCGCAGGGCCCGAATGAAGCTGGTGATCTGACGGTCCATATCAGTTCCGGATCAGCGTGTGATCTGTCCCGCATAGGCAGGTTTGCCATTGGTCGCTTCACGGACAAGTTTTGGTACATCTCCGGACACGGCGGCAATGTCGCTCTCATGCTTGAGCAATACATTCAGCGTGTCCTTAACGAAGCGCTCATCGAGGGCATTTGCGTGGAGCAACAGCAATGTTTTCGCCCAATCGACCGTCTCGGCAATCGAAGGCTGCTTCTTTATGTCCAGGTCTCGCACCGACTGAACGAAGCTGACCATCTGGTTGAGCAAGTCTTCCGAAATGCCTTCAACGCGCGCTTGCACAATGCGCTGCTCGCGCTTGTGGTCCGGGAAGCCGATATGAAGGTGCAGGCAGCGCCGCTTCAAAGCATCTCCCAATTCGCGTACATTATTCGAAGTCAGAATAACTATCGGCGGAACATTGGCCTTGATCGTGCCGATCTCCGGTACGGTTACCTGATAGTCTGACAGGACTTCGAGCAAAAAGGCTTCAAATTCCTCATCAGACTTGTCGATCTCGTCGACCAGGAGAACGCTGCCTGCAGACTGGCGCATGGCGGTCAGCAGGGGGCGAGCCTCGAGAAACTGTTCCGAAAAGAAAAGGTCTTCAAAGGAACCGAGTTTGGCCAGCGAGGATTCGAGCGATTTCTCATCGCCGACGACCTCGTTCAGCTTTTCCTTGAGCAACTGAGTGTAGAGAAGCTGCTTGCCATACTTCCACTCATACAGCGCTTTGCCCTCATCAAGGCCCTCATAGCATTGCAGGCGCAGCAGTGGCACGTCCAGCCAAAGCGAAAGCGAGGCAGCGAGATCGGTCTTGCCGACGCCTGCAGGCCCTTCAATCAAGATCGGTTTGCGCAGGCCAAGTGCCAGGAAAACAGCAGTCGAGATCTGCTGGGTCGAAATGTAGCCGACGGATTCGAGGCCAGACGTGATCGCTTCAATCGACGTCATGGGCTCATAGCCGGTGGAGATTGTTTTTGTCATCCCTGAAAGGGGTAGGGGCGCTGGCTGAAACTGGCAAGGTGTATCGCTGGGGTAGGCACTCAGTCGTCTACGTAGTGTGCCGGATTATTCCAGCGGTCAGTATTGCGATAGATTGCGGCCTAGACACAGGAGGTTGGATGATGAGCGACGCCCAAGAACTGCAGGTTCGCGAAGCTGTCGGCGTGTTTGAATCCGAGGATGCCCTGCAAGGGGCGATTGATGACCTACTGTCGCACGGATTCAATCGAGCCGAGATATCGCTGCTCGCAGCAACAGATAGTGTGGAAAAGAAGCTCGGCCACGCATATCGGAGGGTCGCTGAAATCGAGGACGATTTTTCCGCACCCCGGATCGCCTATGTGGCAGAGGAGGATGTTGGCAACGCAGAGGGCGCGGTAATTGGCGGCCTCATCTACATCGGTGCGGTTGCGGGCCTCATTCCGGTTGTGGCGTCCGGTGGTGCTATGGCTGCTGCGCTCGCGGCATTGGTTCTCGGCGGCGGAAGCGGCGCCGCTATTGGCGCTGTGTTGGCAAAGCTGATTGGTAAAGAGCATGGTGAATATGTTGCCGATCAGATCGAGCACGGTGGCCTGACCCTCTGGGTTCGAACATGGAATGCGGGGGATGAGCGTCGCGCAGTGCAAATACTGAAGGCTCATTCCGGCAAGGATGTTCATCTGCACGGCCTTCCAGACCATGGCTATGCTCCAAAGGCGCCGGTGCTTACCGTTCGGGCGAGTGATCAACAAGATGAGACGATTGTCGACGACTGTAGCGGCGTTTTCTATGTATCAGGCAAGATATTCCCAGATCGTGCCGCCGCAGAATCGTACCTAGCGCGGCAGCTATATCTTGAGAAACTGTACCAATCCAGTCGATTGCTGGACATCGACCTCGACGCGGCAATGCTCGATCCCGCGTCTGTATTCCATTCGGTCGGTGACCTCATGCGGACATCCTGTTCGGACGAGATCAAGCTCGAACTGCTGCATCGCTGGGCTTATGATGTAAGGATGCTTGAAGTGGCTGATGATGAAGGCATGACAGGCCCCTCCAGGGCAGATCTCTTGCAGGAAATAGAACGCGCCATTTTGAACTTGAAACCTGCTTGATTTCCGTTTGGGGAAGGTAGGCAAGTTGATCCTATAAGCGGACCTAATCCGCATACTTATGGGGTAGGAAATGAGCATTACCGCGCTGGACAAGGACAAGATCAAGCAAAAGTACCGCGACGAGCGTGACAAGCGGATCAGGCCCGAGGGAAACGCCCAGTATAAGCGATTGGCAGAATTCGAAGACCTGTCCGATGATCCCCATATGCCCGTGATCGAGCGGGCGCCTGTAACAGATCATGTGAAGTTTGCCTTTATTGGTGGTGGGTTTGCCGGCCTCGTTGTCGGAGCTCGGCTCAAACAGGCCGGTATTGATGATGTCCGAATTGTCGAAAAAGGCGGCGACTTTGGCGGTACCTGGTATTGGAACCGCTATCCGGGGGCACAATGTGACACGGCGTCGATGATCTATATGCCCCTGCTCGAGGAGACAGGGCATATGCCCACCGAGAAATACGCCCATGCCCCGGAAATCCGAGACCACTGCAAGCGCATCGCGTCGCAGTTCGATCTCTACGACAAGGCGCTATTCCATACCGAAGTAACGGCGCTGGAATGGAATGACGCCGCGAGTCACTGGCTGGTGCGCACCTCTCGCGGCGATGTATTCACGGCAAAATATGTGGGTATGGGGACCGGGCCGCTGCACGTCGCGAAACTGCCCGGCATCCCGGGTATTGAATCGTTCGGCGGAAAGGCTTTTCACACCAGTCGGTGGGACTACGACTATACCGGCGGCGATCCGTCCGGTGCTCATATGGACAAGCTTGCCGACAAGCGGGTCGCACTGATCGGGACGGGCGCCACATCGATCCAGTGCGTACCGCACCTGGCCAGGTCAGCGAAACAATTGCTGGTGTTCCAGCGTACACCATCCTCCGTGGACGTTCGGAACAATGCGCCTATTGACCCGGACTGGTTCAAGGAAGTCGCGGGGCCCGGCTGGCAACAGCGCTGGTACGACAATTTCGTCGAAAACCAGTCGCAGGGCTTGCCGGAGACAGATCTCGTAATGGACGGCTGGACCGAATTATCGCGCCGCATCCGCGAGAAAGTCATGGCGCTTCCCCCGAGTGAGTGGACGCCCCAAAATATGATGGTTGCCTTCGAAGATGCCGACTTTGAAAAGATGGAGGAAATCCGTAGCCGCGTGGATTCTATCGTCGAAGATTCCGAAACCGCTGGCAAGCTGAAAGCGTGGTACCGTCAACTCTGCAAACGTCCGTGCTTTCACGACTCCTATTTGCAAGCATTCAACGAGCCGGGCACGCAACTCGTCGACACAGACGGTCAGGGAGTTGAGCGGATAACCGAGACGGGTTTGGTCGCCAATGGTTTGGAGTATGAAGTCGATTGCATCATCTATGCGTCGGGCTTCGAGGTGGGGTCGACCTATACATCGCGCGCTGGCTTTGATCTTGTCGGTCGGGACGGGCAGACACTTTCGGACTGTTGGCGTGACGGTATGCGCACGCTACATGGCAATCAGGTTCACGGGTTTCCGAACGCCTTCATTGTCCAGCCAAGTCAGGCAGCGAACCTGATCTCCAATGTGCCGCATAACATCGTGGACCATGCAAACACCATTTCCGCGATTGTGTCGTACACGGAAAAAAATGGATTTTCTGAAGTCGAGCCGACTGACACGGCTCAGGATGCCTGGGTGGACCTTGTGCTGAGTGGTTCTGGCATGATGATCGGATCCCCCGACTGTACTCCCGGTTACTACAACAATGAAGGCAAGGGCCTGACGGAACTGAACAAGTATGCGGTTGGGCATCCGGGCGGCCCGCGCGCTTATTTTTCGCATATTTCCGCTTGGCGACAGAGTGGTGAGTTTGAAGGTGTGGAGTTTCGCTGACGCCTGCGAATGTCGTGAGGGGTTCGACACTGTAAGGGGGACGCGCTAGGGGATTGCCCATGCCTGTCGCCCGGATTCTCTTTCCATTGCCGTTGCCCGAACCATTCGATTATGCGGTTCCGGACGGGCTCGACGTTCAGGAAGGCTCCTATGTCGCGGCGCCGCTTGGCAAGTATGAGCGGCTGGGCGTTGTACTGGAGTTGTTGCCAGACAGTGCAGGCGAAGGTCGGAAACTGAAAGACGTGAGTGGAGTCTATCCAACGCCACCCATGACGGCTGCCATGCGGGAATTCGTCCAATGGGCTGCGCGTTACACAGTTTCTCATCCGGGACATGTATTGGGTATGGCGCTGCGCTCGCGGGGCGGTCTTGAGCCGTCACCTACGGAGACGGTCTATTACCTGACCGGTGAGTCACCCCCACGTGTCACCGAAGCCCGCACCAAACTGATCGAGGCAGCCGAGCAGCTGGGCGCTCAGACTGCCTCGACGCTTGCCGAGGCGGCGGGCGTGTCGTCTGGCGTCGTGAAGGGACTGGCTGAAGCGGGCGTGTTGCTGGCTCAATCCATGCAGACAGATCTTCCGTTTGATGTGCCATCACCTGACTTGCCAGGCGCTACGCTGACAGACGAACAGTCTGAGGCTGCTGAAGCGTTGAAACAGGCCGTCAGCGCGCGCGGCTTTTCGACCTTCCTGATTGATGGTGTCACCGGCTCGGGAAAAACCGAAGTCTATTTTGAGGCCATCGCAGAGTCTTTGCGAACGGACCCGGATGCGCAGATACTGGTTCTATTGCCGGAAATTGCTCTGACGCAGGCCATTCTGTCCCGGTTCGAAGTGCGGTTTGGCGCCCAGCCGGCGCCTTGGCATTCCGGCTTGTCCGACAAGGAACGCCGCCGGACGTGGCGGGAAGTGGCGCATGGTCGTGCCCGCATCGTAATCGGGGCGCGATCCGCCCTGTTCCTGCCATTCCATAAGCTGAAACTCATCATCATCGATGAAGAACATGATGGCAGCTACAAACAGGAAGACGGAGTTACCTATCATGCGCGTGATATGGCGGTGATACGCGCGAAGCTCGAAGGGGCAATTGTCGTGCTTGCCTCTGCGACGCCCGCGCTTGAGACAGTGGTGAACGCCGAGACAGGCCGGTATCACCGCCTGCAACTGTCCGCGCGTCCGGGTGCTTCACGACTACCGGATGTTGATCTGGTTGACTTGCGCCGCGCGCCGCCAGAGCGAAATCACTGGCTGTCGCCTCACCTGATACATGCCATGCAGGAAACGCTGGCGGTGGGCGAACAAACTCTCTTGTTTCTCAACCGCCGGGGTTACGCACCCCTGGTACTTTGCAAGAGTTGCGGTGAACGTTTAAAGACACCCGGTACAGAGAACTGGCTGACCGAGCACCGTTATACTGGGCGTCTGGTTTGTCATGTGACCGGCTATTCCATTCCCAAGCCAAAGGCCTGCCCCCATTGCGGGGCCGCTGACTCGCTCATGGGGGTTGGGCCGGGCGTCGAGCGCGTGGCCGAAGAGGTCAGAACCCTGCTGCCGGACGCCCGCATCGAAATCTTTTCTTCCGACACTGCACAGGGTGGGGAGGCGACGCGCGGGATCGTGGAGCGAATGGAGCAAGGTGAAATTGATGTCCTGATCGGCACGCAGATCGTGGCCAAGGGACACAATTTCCCAAATCTTACCCTGGTTGGTGTTGTAGATGCTGACAGCGGCATGAAGGGCGGAGACTTGCGCGCTGGTGAGCGGACCTACCAATTGCTCAGCCAGGTTGCGGGCAGGGCAGGGCGGGCCGAGCGCCCCGGGCGCGCACTGGTTCAGACTTATGCGCCCGACAATCCTGCCATGATGGCGCTGGCCGACAATAACCGTGACGGATTTTTGCAGATCGAGCGGGAAGTTCGCGCGGAACTTGGCCTCCCGCCTTTTGGACGACTCGCCGCAATGATTCTGTCTGCGCCGTCTGCGCAGCAAGTGGATGAAATCGCGCTGCAAATCATACAGCAAGCGCCCAATGGTGAGGGCGTGGAGGTTTTCGGGCCAGCGCCCGCTCCAATCGCCGTGCTCAGGGGCCGTCACCGTCGGCGCTTTCTCGTGAAATCGCCCAAGAACATTGACCTTTCAGCCTATATGGCAGCATGGATCGCTCGGTTGAGGCTGCCAAATGCGGTAAGGATGTCAGTCGACATTGATCCATACTCTTTCCTGTAAGCCCATGGTTTTGCAGTGAATGCCATTTCGCCGCATACATTGCGTCTTTGGCTCTGTTGTCAGGCTGAAAGACTGATGCTAAGCGGCGCACAGTTTGTATGGGCGCGTGCCGAAGGGTGCGGTGCCTTGCTTTGTATTTCCGGTCGATTTGGCCGACTCAACCACGGACGACAGAACCTTGGCTGCATCTAAAGTGACACAAGCGAGCGAAGCTGCCCGGCGTTATGCCAGCGCTCTGTTCGACCTTGCTCAGGACAAGGGTGAGCTCGCCAGTGTCCACAAGGATTTTCAGGCTTTTGCAAAGCTCCCGGGAGAGGCTAAAGACCTTGCCACACTTATGGCGTCTCCGGCCTTTTCTGCAGATGAAAAAGTTTCTGGCCTGTCGGCAATCATGAAAAAGGCCGGCTTCTCCGGACTTCTCGTGAATTTCGTGGGCGTAATGGCACGCAATGGCCGTTCTCAGGATGTTCTGGGTGCCCAAATCGCCTTTGACGAATTGTATGCGAAACAGCGCGGCGTGAAGCGCGCCGTTGTTCGAACCGCAAAGGAAATGTCTGGTGCCGAGCGCCAGCGTATCGAATCTATCCTCGCAAAGGCCGTTGGCGGCGAGGTCGAATTGTCCAGTGAGGTTGATCCCTCGCTGATCGGCGGCATTCAGCTGCGCATCGGCTCTCAGCTCGTTGACGCAAGCCTTGCTGCCAAACTTGATCGCATGAACACCGCCATGAAGGGAGCATGAGTAGCTCGATGGACATCTCACCAGCAGAAATTTCGGGCATCCTGAAATCGCAGATCGAAAACTTTGGCGTTGAAGCTGAAGTTTCCGATGTCGGTCAGGTTCTGTCAGTTGGCGACGGTATCGCCCGCATCTACGGTCTCGACAGCGTACAGGCTGGCGAAATGGTTGAATTCGACGGCGGCATCAAAGGCATGGCGCTGAACCTTGAAAGCGACAATGTCGGCGTCGTGATTTTCGGCGACGACCGTTCGATCAAGGAAGGCGACACCGTCAAACGTCTCGACGAGATCGTGGCCGCGCCGGTAGGCAAAGGCCTGCTCGGTCGCGTCGTGAACCCGCTGGGTGAGCCAATCGACGGCAAGGGCCCGCTGACCGACGTTGCTGAGCGCGCACGTGTTGACGTAAAGGCCCCGGGCATCATCCCGCGCAAATCCGTTCACGAGCCCATGATGACGGGTATCAAGGCTATTGATGCCATGATCCCGGTTGGCCGCGGTCAGCGCGAACTCGTCATTGGTGATCGCCAGACCGGCAAGACCGCCGTGTGTATCGACACCATCCTGAACCAGAAGCCAACCAATGACGCCGCCAAGAGCGAAAGCGAAAAGCTGTTCTGTGTGTATGTCGCTATCGGTCAGAAGCGTTCTACCGTGGCCCAGGTCGTCAAGACACTCGAAGAGCGCGGCGCCCTCGACTACACGATCGTCGTCTCCGCAACGGCTTCCGAGCCGGCTCCGCTCCAGTACCTTGCACCCTTCACCGGCTGCGCCATGGGTGAGTGGTTCCGCGACAACGGCATGCATGCCCTGATCATTTATGATGACCTGTCCAAGCAGGCTGTGGCGTATCGCCAGATGTCCCTGCTGTTGCGTCGTCCTCCAGGTCGCGAAGCTTATCCGGGCGACGTGTTCTACCTTCACAGCCGCCTGCTTGAGCGCGCCGCCAAAATGGGCGATGCGGCTGGCAACGGCTCCCTGACGGCCCTGCCAATCATTGAAACCCAGGCCAACGACGTGTCGGCCTACATCCCGACGAACGTGATCTCGATCACCGATGGCCAGATCTTCCTTGAAACGGACCTGTTCTACCAAGGTATCCGCCCAGCCGTGAACGTCGGCCTGTCGGTGTCCCGTGTGGGGTCGGCTGCTCAGACCAAGGCGATGAAGAAGGTCGCCGGTTCGATGAAGGGTGAACTCGCTCAGTATCGCGAAATGGCTGCCTTTGCGAAATTCGGCTCTGACCTCGACGCCGCAACTCAGCGCCTGCTGAACCGTGGTGCGCGTCTGACCGAGCTCCTGAAGCAGCCACAATACTCGCCGTTGCTGATGGAAGAACAGGTCTTCGTGATCTATGCCGGTACACGCGGCTATCTCGACAAGGTCGAGCTGAAAGACGTCACCCGGTACGAGAAAGAGCTGCTTGCTCACATTCGCGGTGCCAAGACGGATCTCTTGTCGAAAATTCGTGAGGAAAAAGCCCTCACGGACGACATCGAAGCCGGCATCAAAAAGACGCTCGACGACTTCACGGCGAAATTCGCCTGATATCACCCGCAGATTGAGAACGAAGAACCAGAAGGCCTGACATGCCCAGCTTGAAGGACCTCAAGAACCGGATCAGCAGCGTGAAATCCACGCGCAAGATCACGAAGGCCATGCAGATGGTCGCGGCAGCAAAGCTGAAGCGGGCGCAAGACGCCGCGACAGCTGCGCGGCCCTATGCCGAACGCATGGCCTCGGTTCTGGCCAACCTCTCAGCTTCGGCTGGCGCGGGCGGACCAAAACTCCTGACCGGAACCGGTGAGGACAAGACTCACCTGATCGTCGTTCTGACGGCGGAACGTGGCCTTGCCGGCGGCTTCAACACCTATGTCGTAAAGCTTGCCAAGCAAAAAATTGGTGAGCTGCGCGCCGAGGGTAAAACCGTGAAAATTCTCACGGTTGGCAAGAAGGGCCGCGAACAGCTGTCCCGCGAATATGGCGACCTCATCGTCAACCATATTGATTTGTCCGGCGTTAAGGGCGGGGACTTCTCGGAGTCCGCCATTAGCCTCGGAAAGTTGCTGACCCATGAATTCGAAGCAGGTGAGTTCGACGTCGCCACGTTGGTCTATTCCCAATTCGTAAACGTGCTCAGCCAGCTTCCGACGGCTCAACAATTGATCCCGGCGTCTGCGCCAGAGGATGCAGAAACGGTCAATCTCGGCAATGCACTCTATATCTATGAGCCATCCGAAGAAGCCATTCTCGAGACACTGTTGCCGCGCTACATCAACACGCAGATCCTGTCTGCGATACTGGAAAGCGCTGCCGGCGAACAAGCCAGCCGCATGACGGCGATGGACAATGCTACCAACAATGCCGGCGAGATGATCGACTCGCTGTCGATGGAATATAACCGCGCCCGCCAAGCCCAGATCACCAAGGAGTTGATTGAGATCATCTCCGGAGCTGAGGCACTCTAAATGGCCAAGACTGTATCCATATACCCGCTCCAAAGGAGACGACCCGCATGAGCACTCCCGCAAACGCTAAAGGCCGCGTGTCCCAGGTTATCGGTGCTGTTGTCGACGTCGAATTCGACGGCGAACTGCCCGCCATCCTCAACGCGCTCGAAACCGACAATAATGGCAACCGCCTGATGCTTGAGGTTGCCCAGCACCTCGGCCAGAACACGGTCCGCACCATCGCCATGGACTCCTCTGAGGGGCTCGTGCGCGGTCAGGCAGTTGCCGATACCGGCGCTCCAATCATGGTTCCCGTCGGCCCGGCCACACTCGGCCGCATCATGAACGTGATCGGTGAGCCGATCGACGAACGCGGCGCGGTAGATACAGACATGCGCCGTTCGATCCACGCAGAAGCGCCTGAATTCGTCGACCAATCGACCGAATCCGAAGTGCTCGTCACCGGTATCAAGGTCATCGACCTGCTCTGCCCATACGTGAAGGGCGGCAAGATTGGCCTGTTCGGCGGTGCCGGTGTGGGCAAGACGGTTCTGATCATGGAACTGATCAATAACATCGCGAAACTGTTCGGTGGCTACTCGGTGTTCGCCGGTGTCGGTGAACGGACCCGCGAAGGAAACGACCTGTACCACGAGATGATCGAATCCAAGGTTATCAACCTGGAAGGCGAGAGCCGGATCGCACTGGTCTACGGTCAGATGAACGAGCCTCCGGGCGCGCGTGCCCGTATCGCCCTCACGGGCCTCTGCCAGGCTGAATACTTCCGCGATGAAGAAGGCAAGGACGTTCTGTTCTTCGTCGACAACATCTTCCGCTTCACCCAGGCCGGCGCTGAGGTGTCCGCACTTCTGGGCCGTATCCCGTCCGCTGTGGGCTACCAGCCCACGCTGGCAACCGACATGGGTATGCTGCAGGAACGCATTACCTCGACGAACAAGGGGTCGATCACCTCGGTTCAGGCCGTGTACGTGCCGGCCGATGACCTTACCGACCCTGCGCCTGCCACATCGTTTGCCCACCTTGATGCGACCACGGTTCTAAACCGCGCGATCTCTGAAAAGGGCATCTACCCCGCTGTGGACCCGCTGGACTCCACCAGCCGTATCCTTGACCCGATGGTCGTCGGCGAAGACCACTACAACGTGGCGCGCGGCGTGCAGGAAATCCTGCAGCGCTACAAGGAACTGCAGGACATCATCGCCATCCTCGGCATGGACGAACTGTCGGAAGACGACAAACTGGCCGTGGCTCGCGCCCGTAAGGTTGAGCGCTTCCTGTCGCAGCCGTTCGATGTGGCTGAAATCTTCACCGGTTCGCCGGGCGTGCAGGTGAAACTCGAAGACACGATCACGGCATTCAAAGGCCTGATCGCGGGCGAGTATGACCATCTGCCAGAGCAGGCCTTCTACATGGTCGGCAATATCGATGAGGCGAAAGCCAAAGCTGAAAAGATGCTGGCTGACGCCTAAGCGATAACGGACAGGGACGAATGGCCAACAAACTCCACTTCTCACTCGTATCTCCCGCCAGAGAACTTTTCTCCGGCGAGGTGGATCACGTGATTGCCCCCGGCTCGGAAGGTGAGTTCGGCGTGCTTGCAAACCATGCTCCGTTCATGACCACGCTCAAGAATGGTGTTGTTCGTGTTCTGGAAGGCGACACTGTCAAGATGCGCATCTTTGTGCGTGGTGGTTTTGCCGATGTGACGGCCGAAGGCCTGACCATTCTGGCGGAAGAAGCCCGCATGCTGGACAAGCTGAAAGTCGAGGATGTCCAGAAGGAGCTCGACGAGACGCTTTTGAAAATCCAATCGCTGGATAAGGGCGACAGCGCCAAGCTCGCATTGCAAGAGCACTACGATTATCTCGAAAGCCTCAAGGCGGCGATGGTTCACTAACCGAACCGACAGTTAGGCAAACAGGAACGCCGCCCTTTCGGGGCGGCGTTCTGCGTTTTGGGAGTGGTAGATCGTCTGATCAGCCCTGGGCTGGGCGTTCTTCCGGTAACTGCGTTGCGGCGTGTTGGAGAAACTTCGCCAACTTTTCAGCGGTCTCGGCCCCCTGAACGGCGATACGTCGATGCGCGATGTATGTCGGCACACCGCTTATGCCCATTTGCTGGAACAGGGCTTCTTCGTTGCGGACATTCTCGACGTCGGCATCGGTGGGCATCAATTCAGCGACAATGGATGGGTCGAGATTGATCTCACGCGCAATGTCGACCAGTACCTCGGTCTCTCCAATGTCACGTCCATCGGAGAAGTATGCCTTGAAAAGCGCTTCCTTGGCTTCTGCACCCTTCTGCTGACCCTGTGCCCAGCGCACAAGGCGGTGCGCATTGAAACTGTTCGGGCGGCGCGTGATCCGGTCGAACTGGTAAGGGATGCCTTCTTCCTGTCCGTATTGGATCAGGGCGTCACGCATGGTGTTGGCGCGATCCCTTCCGGAAACAGAGCCGAACTTCTCCTTCATATGCGCCTTGTAGTCGACGCCTTCGACAGGAATTGTCGGGTCCAGTTCAAAAGGACGGAAGATCAGTTCCACGTCCAGTTCCGGGACCAGTTTGATTGCGTCGTCCATCCTGCGCTTGCCAAGCCAACACCAGGGGCAAACCAGGTCCGATACCATTTCGATTACAAGTGTCATGCGACCAATCTAGGTATGCATCTGCCCAGACGCAAATAACGTGTCAGTCAGAACTCAGAACTTCCCGCGCAATTCGCAGGATTTCGCGAACAAGCAGGTCCAGGTCAGAGCGCCGGGTCCGGTGGTTTGTGATGTTCACGCGGATCGCCACGCGCCCATTTATCTTCGTGGTCGAAGGTGCGGCTACACCTTGCAGTTGCAGCTGGACGACAATCTCCGCGTTCAGCTCGTCCAATTCTGTATCGGACAGGTCTTCGCGCAGATATCGAAAGCAACAAATCTGCATTGAGACAGGAAGCAGCAACTCCAGTTCAGGTGTGGTCCGAACCAGTTCGCCCAGATAAGCGGCTTGGTTGCAGTTCTGAGTGATCAGCCTGCCAAGCTTGGCTTCACCATGCTCGGCAATCTGCGCCCAGACTTTGAGCGCCCGAAACCCGCGCGATAATTCTGGCCCGAGTTCAACCGGCCAAGTACCACCCGCGGCCAGCCCGCGGTCCGCTGATTTGAGATAATCCGGACGGTCTGAGAAAGTTTTCAGGTGCGTCCGGCCCGAGCGGATCAGGATGCAACCTGCATCGTAATTCACGTGAAGCCATTTATGAAAATCGAAAGCAATTGAGTCCGCACGCTCCAGCCCGTTCAGACGCGGACGCAACCGGTCGCTCAACATGCCGAGTGCACCGAATGCGCCATCAACATGGAACCATAGGTCTTCTGCTTCCGACATTTCCGCCAGCGCGGCGAGGTCGTCGACGGTACCTGCATTCACCGAGCCGCACGTGCCTGCGACCAGAAAGGGCTCGAATCCTGCTGCGCGATCTGCTGTTATCGCCTCCTGCAACGCCGAGACATCGATTTGATGTGCTGGCGTAACCGGGATCTTGCGCAATGCAGCGGTGCCTAGGCCGAGCAAGTCGAATGCCCGCGCAATGCAGGCATGGGCTTCACTGGATGTGTAGCCGACCAGTCTGTGTGTCCCCATGCCTTCGGCGCGACTGTGAAAGTCGAGATGGGCATCACGTGCGGCCTTCAGTGCAATGATGGTCGCCATTGATGTGCCTGAAACGATCAGGCCGCTCGCATCCTGCGGAAAAGAGAAGAGACGCTTGCACCACTCTATCAGTTGGCGCTCCACCTCAATCGCACCATGATTGCGACCGCCAGTATTCGCGTTGATCGCCGCTGTGATAATATCTGCAACCAGATTGGACGGTGTGCCTGCCCCATGCACCCAGCCGAAGAAGCGCGGATGCGTGTTTCCGACACCATATGGCAGCAACTCCCGCATAATAGAGTCTACACTTTCCGGCGGCAGGCCGGTTTCCGAAAGACTGAAAGCGTCTTTCATATCCTCGGGAGGCGGCGTCCAGACTCTGCCTTCGCGCGTATGCTCCATCTTATCGACGGCAGTGTCGACCATGGCATGCAACCGCTTGCGAAAGGTATTCCAGTCAGATGGATCCAGGCTGTCTTCGGAAAATGGCGGCGGCGTTTGGTCATAAGAGGTCATACTCTTCGATCTCGCCTTTTTGCTGCGGAGACAACGGGGTCGGACAGGGGCGAGCGCATGCGTCGCACCTTGAAGGGGTCAAAGTGCTGAGGGCGCGTCTTCGTCCGGTCCAATCACGCCTTCGCGCTTTAGGGCTCTGAGGGCTGCACTCGCAAACCAAGTCTCACCAGATTCTGAAGGAGACGGGCGTGCATGTTTCATCTCGAACCCGAAGGGCAGGCTCATCGTGGAAGGAGGACCGTCTGGAACAAGCTCATGGTCAGCAAATAGCGAACTCTGTGTCGGCTCCGGTGCCATGGCGGACAGGGCGAAGCCAAATGTAACAAGGGCGCCCGCCCAGACATTGGATTTGAACACGGCAAGCGCGGCTTGCTCACGGCTCGACTTCAGTCGCACTGACTGCCAGACGCCGTGAGCGAGGAATAACAACGCGGTCAGCGCGCCTATTCGACCGGCCTCATTCATGGCAGCTGCGAGGGCGATAAGCGCCGCTGCGCCGAGGTGGAAGCAGAAGCTGATCAGTACAGCCCGCTTGCCGAAGAGGCGCGCGGTGGACCGGACACCAATCAGGGCGTCGTCTTCACGATCCTGAAGCGCGTAGATGGTATCATAAGCGATCGTCCACAGTATCAGGCCAGCATACAGCACGATGACGGGAAAGCTGACATGGGATGCAACGGCCGCGCCAACCAGGACCCCCCAATTGAACGTCAGGCCCAACCAGGCTTGAGGCCACCAGGTCACGCGCTTCATATAGGGGTATGCGACGACCAGCGGTATCGATAGTAGCGCGACGAATTTTGCGTCCAATGGCAACAGGAGCCAGACAGTAAATCCGATCAGAAGTTGGGCTCCGAGAAAATAGTAGGCTTGTTTTAGCGTGACCGCGCCGGATGGAAGTGGTCGTAGTGCTGTGCGGCTCACGCTGGCGTCAAAGTTCCGATCCGTTATGTCGTTCCATGTGCAGCCTGCTCCACGCATGGCTACCGCGCCGAGCAGGAACAGGATCGCCCAGACGAGATCAAAAACATAAACGCCCGTAATCAATCGCTGGAATGCCAGACCAATCAAGCATGGCAGATAGAGCAACCAGATGCCCACCGGCCGGTCCCACCGGGCCAGCATGGCATAGGGTTGCCAGCCAAGCGGCAGGCCAGACAGCCATCCGGGCAGGGCGCTATCGGCTGGAATCGTGCGTGTGTCGTCCATCGCAGCGGCTTATACCGAAATTCTGTGTTTCAAACAGCCACAGACAAGCACGAGGCGAATAGTGCCAGAAAATTCCTCTGGCGCTAACGCAGTCTGGTTCAGGCGATGAACACGGTCTTGCGGTTTACGAAGGCCTTGATGCCGTCAGCGGCCAGTTCTCGCCCATAGCCGGACTGTTTGATCCCCCCGAACGGCATCCGAGGATCAGATGAGACCATCGCGTTGACGAACGTGGCACCAGCCTCCAATTCGCTGACGGCCTGATCCATTTCGACTTTATCTTGCGTGAAAATGACTGATCCAAGTCCGAAAATACTGTGGTTTGCGCGGCCGATGGCCTCGTCCAGGTCATTCACTTTCCAGAGATTGGCGACTGGTCCGAACATTTCCTCGTCGGCTGACGGGCTGCCCTCTGGAGCGCCGATAACTATGCATGGATCAAACCAGTTTCCGGTATCGGGCAGGGTGTTGCCCGCATGGAAAACGGTGGCCCCAGCCTTGACCGACTTTTCGACCTGTTCGACGAGCTCATCGCGAATGGACGCGGTAGCAAGAGGTCCAATATGGGTCCCGTCCTCGGTTGGGTCGCCGACTTTGAGGTTTTTGAAGCGAGCCTCAAAGCCGCTCTTGAACGCGTCATAAACGTCGGCGTGGACGAAAAAACGCTTTGCGGCGATGCAGGACTGACCATTGTTCTGGGTCCGGGCTTTGACGGCTGTGTCGAGTGCTTTTTCGAGGTCAGCGGAGGGCATGACGATAAATGCGTCGGATCCACCAAGTTCGAGAAGGGAGGGCTTGATGGCCTTGCCCGCAGTTGCTGCAACCGCTCCACCTGCAGAGCCGGAGCCTGTGAGTGAAACGCCTTTTACGCGATCATCCTTGATAACACTTTCGACGTGTTTTGAACCGATCAGGAGCGTCTGGAACGCGCCTCGCGGAAAGCCTGCTTCCACGAAGACTTCTTCGATGTTGAGGGCTGAGCGGAACACGTTGGATGCATGTTTCAGCAGGCCCGTATTGCCCGCCATCAGGATCGGGGCAGCGAAGCGAAACACCTGCCAGAAGGGAAAATTCCAAGGCATGACTGCGAGGATCACACCGAGCGGAAGGAGGCGGACATAGGCTTTTGTGCCGCTGCTCTCGATCGGTTCGTCGGCAAGGTAGGTGGCGGCCCGTTCTGCATAGTGCCGGCACACCCAGGCGCACTTGTTCACCTCGGCTCTGGCCTGACCGAGAGGTTTGCCCATTTCGGCGGTCATGTCAGCGGCGTAACGGTCAGCATTGGCTTCCAATACGTCCGCCGCCTTCAACATCAGCCCGGCGCGATATTCGAAGCTCGTCTTGCGCCAGTCAGCAAAGCACTCGTCCGCGTCTCTTATGGCGGTTGCTACTTGTGCTGGAGTGTGGGGTGTAAATTCCTCGATGACTGTGTCATTCGCCGGATTTACGGATTTGATAGTCTGGTCCGCCATGATCACCTCGTGCTGAGTTTCCTGCTGATAGAAGGTATGTCGTACATATGAGTTCAATACCGCGACTTTTTGTGTCGGCCCTTCTCGAGCCTTCTGTACCACTCCGGTTGGAAGAGGACGCGTCAAAATATCTGATGCGGGTCATGCGTTTATCTCCGGGTGACCGGCTTCGTACATTCAATGGCCTCAACGGAGAGTGGTTGTGCGAGCTCGGGCCCCCTGAGGGCAAGACGGCCATTATCATCCCGGTCGAGCAAACGCGCGAACAGATGAGCGCAGACACACCCCATCTCGCATTGTTGTTTGCGCCAGTGAAAAAGGCGGAAACTGACTTCATCGTCGAGAAAGCAACCGAACTTGGTGCCCGCTCCATTCATCCTGTGATCACGCAGTTCACGCAAACTCGAACTGTCCGGCTGGATCGCTTCAACAAGATTGCCCTCGAGGCTGCGGAACAAACTGAACGGCTTGATCTGCCGGAAATTTCTGACCTCGTGGTTCTGGAAGAAGCGCTTGCTCAACTGGACGACGACACGGCGCTAATCTTCTGTGATGAAGCTGGTGAGGACGAGTCCAAGCCTTGGGGCGGGGAGTTCGGACGGGCAGGCGCCGCTCTTTCGGTGCTGGACTCCCTGAAAGATCGCAGTGCAGCGATCCTTATCGGCCCTGAAGGTGGATTCAGCCAGGATGAACGCCAATTCCTGCGTGCGCGTGCGGATACTTATCCTATTAGCCTTGGCCCCAGAATTTTAAGGGCGGAAACGGCGGTCGTCTCGGCGCTCACCCTTTGGCAAGCGGTGTGTGGTGACTGGACCTAGAAGGGCCACCGCTTCATGGGCTTCGGTACGGCACTTTCCCATCGACGTTGCCACTCAAGCGTAATCCCGATGCGATGTTCCAGCTTGCCGTCCCAGTGAGCGTTCAGCCCAACGGCCTTCAGCGTATCGAAGATTTCCTGGCCAATCTGGAGGAACACCGCGTCCGCCGTATTATTTGAGGCTCCGTAGCTGAGATAGAGATTGCCGGATTCGACCGCGCTTTCCGTGTCCTGCTGGTGAAAGAAGACGTAGCCGCGTGCCCGACGGCCATAGGCTTCGAACTCCTCAATTTCGAGATTGATCTCCGCAGCTCCGCATGTGCCGCAGCACGTGAAATTCTGTCGGGCGACAATATCCTTGTCATCCAGCATGTCGAAGGCGAGTTCCAGACGGTCGAAGTCTGTCAGCACCGGCCACTTGGTCTGCTCTGACTGCACGGCCTCGATTTCCTGAATCAGCGCGGACCGAATCTCGGATTGCCGGTCACGCTCTGAAATAGGCGACTCGAACTCCTCGGTCAGATCCAGAAGGATTTCCTCGATTTCCTCGACGGGTTCATAGCCACCACGCACATGGATGCGTGCCCAGACTTTGAGGTCATCGCGTTCTTCTGTGGTAAATCGCGTCATCAGTCTCACCTGCGGGAATAAACGAACTTGTGAGAATAACCCGGTTGGCGCTCGAGCGAAACATCCCTATGTGCACTCACAGCAAGAGTTTGAGGGGAGGCCTCCATTGTGACCACGCCGACGTCGGATATCGACGAAAACTCCCAGCGTATCTCGGGGAAATCCGAGCTGGTCGAGTATTTCGAGGCTGGCAACAAGCCGAAAGCAGATTGGCGCATTGGGACTGAACATGAGAAGTTCGGCTTTCTGCGCGATGGTTTGCGCCCGCTTCCCTACGAAGGTGAGGCCTCCGTTCTGGCAATTCTGGAAGGCCTGCGCGACCGGTTTGATTGGCAGCCAATCGTCGAAGGCGGCAAGCTGATTGGTCTGAAGAAGGATGGCGCAAGCGTATCTTTGGAGCCGGGCGGTCAGTTCGAGCTGTCGGGTGCGCCACTCGAAACCATGCACCAGACCTGTAATGAAGTGGGCTCGCATTTGCGCGAAGTCCGAGACATTGCCGATCCGCTGGGCGTTGCTTTCATGGGCCTCGGTGCGAGCCCGGTCTGGAGTCTCGCCGAAACGCCGGTGATGCCCAAAGGCCGCTACCGCATCATGATGGACTATATGGACAAGGTCGGCCGTCTAGGACGGCAGATGATGTTTCGCACATGTACGGTTCAGGCCAATCTCGACTTTGCCTCCGAAGCGGACATGGTGAAGAAGTTCCGCGTCTCGCTGGCGCTACAGCCGCTCGGCACGGCGCTGTTTGCGAACTCGCCCTTCATGGAAGGTCGCCCGAACGGCTTCCTGTCCTACCGGTCGCAAATCTGGACTGACACAGATCCCGACCGTACGGGCATGCTGCCCTTCGTGTTCGAGGACGGGTTCGGATTCGAACGTTACGTGGATTATGCGTTGGACGTGCCGATGTATTTCGTCCGGCGCGGCGGCAAATACCTAGACGCAAGCGGTCTCTCTTTCCGCGACTTCATGGATGGGAAACTGCCCATTCTGCCCGGCGAGAAGCCGGCGATGGACGATTTCGCGGACCATCTCTCGACGATCTTCCCTGAAGTCCGTCTCAAGCAATTTCTGGAGATGCGCGGTTCTGATGGAGGTCCATGGAGTCATCTATGTGCATTTTCCGCCTTCTGGACCGGATTGCTGTATTGCTCAGAAAGTCTGGATGCCTGCTGGGACCTGGTGAAGTCTTGGTCAGATGCGGAACGCGAATCGATGCGGCAGGGAGTACGTACGCTAGGCCTGCGTACGCCTGTGCCGGGTGGCCGCACCATGCAGGACCTCGCGCTTGGCGTGCTGGACATTTCCCGGGCCGGTCTGAAACGTCGCGCAAATCTTTCTGTGTCGGGCGATGATGAAACGGGCTATCTCAGTGAACTTGATGAGATCGCGCGGACAGGACTCACGCCCGCCGAGCGCCTTCTCGAAAAATATCATGGCGAGTGGCAGGGCGATCTGAGCCGCATTTTCGTCGATCAGGCCTATTAGGGGAATAAATTCCCTCATCCGGGCTTCTCAATTGGCACAAGCTGCCTTGAGAGCTAGGCGTTTGCGTGGTCAAACTACCGGTTCGTAAGAATTTCCGGGGAGTTGAACGCGTGACAGACATCACTGCGAATGGTGCAGCGGGCAAACCCCGCGATACCTCATTTTTCGGCCATCCTAAGGGGTTGGCCATTTTGTTCTTTACCGAGATGTGGGAGCGTTTTTCCTATTACGGGATGCGCGGCCTGCTGGTCTTGTACCTGACCCAGCATTTCCTCTTCTCGGATGAGAAGTCGTCGATCATGTACGGGGCCTATACGGCGCTCGTTTATGTCATGACGATTATCGGCGGGACACTGGCCGACCGATACCTCGGCCAGCGCAAGGCGGTGACCTTTGGAGCGATCCTGCTCTGCCTCGGTCATTTCGGCATGGCGTTCGAGGGCAGTGGCTCAAAGGAATATGTGGTCACGGGTGGCTCCGAGATCGAGATCCAGCATGAGGGCCGCGGTGACCAACGCCAGCTGTTTGTGGACATGGATGGAGAAACCCGCCGGATCGTTTTCGAGCAGGGCAGTGGGGATCTGCAGATTCTGGAAAGCGCTGATGATGCCAAAGAGCCGACTGCGGCGGTCTATCAGCAGATCGCAAAAGACGCCTACACGACACGGATCGAGCAGCAGGAACTCTATACAAACATCCTGTTTCTCTCGCTGGCTTTCATCATTGCAGGCGTTGGCTATTTGAAGGCCAACATCTCCACGATTGTGGGCGCGATCTATGAGTTTGACGATCCGCGGCGGGATTCCGGATTCAGCCTCTTCTATATGGGCATCAATCTCGGCTCGCTACTCTCATCTCTGAGCTGCGGCATCATTGGCATCCTCTGGGGCTGGAAATACGGCTTCGGACTTGCTGGTATCGGTATGCTGGCGGGTCTGCTCGTTTTTCTTTGGGGCCAGAAATACCTGGATGGAAAAGCTGAGCCGCCGAACCCGGAAGCGTTGAAGAAATCCTTCCTCGGCCCGATCAATGTCGAGATGGCTTGCTATCTTGCCGGCGCCCTCGTGATCGGTGTGGCCATGCTGCTCGTCATGAATGCTGAAGTGATTCCCGACTGGTTTGTCGGCTCACTTGGTATTGCCATCTTCGTTGGTCTCGTGGGGTATTCCTTCATGCAGCTTCAGGGGACCGAGCGGAAACGCATGTTTGCGGCGATCTACTTCGTGCTGGCGCAGATTCCATTCTGGGCCCTGTTCGAGCAGGCTGGCTCATCGCTGACCCTGTTTACGGACCGTCTGGTCGACAAGGAAATGTTTGGGATCAACGTGCCGACGCCGGTCTTCCAGTTCCTGAACGCGGGCTACATCGTCATCTTCGCCCCGATCTTTGCCTGGATGTGGATTGCCCTGTCCAAGCGGAAAATGGAGCCGTCGACGCCGGTGAAATTCGCGATTGGTGTGTTCCTAGCAGGCCTTGGTTTCCTTTCCCTGGTTGGGGGCATCGGCATGTCCGGCGCCGGGATGACCGCTGTTGGATTCATCTTCCTGATCTATTGGGTCCACACGATGGGCGAATTGATGGTGTCGCCGGTTGGCCTGTCGGCGGTAACAAAGCTGGCACCGGCGCGTGTGGTCGGCATGACGATGGGGGCATGGTTCCTCTATTCCGGACTGTCGAATTATCTCGCGGGCGTGATTGCCCGCACAACCGGCGCCGAGACTATCGGTGGCCAGATCACGGACGTTGCGGCGGCGAAGGCCACCTATGTCAGTGTCTATGCGAATGTCGGCTATGTCGCGATGGGAATTGGCGTCTTCATGCTGCTCATCTCGCCGATCATCAAAAGCTGGATGAAGGGTAGCGAGTTGCCGGCAGAATCTTCCATGGTTTCTGACGAGATGTTCTAGTCATTATTCTGTGAGCAAACAAAAAGGGCGGCTTCCGTGGGGAGCCGCCCTTTTCTTTCGTGGTCCTGTTTTGCGGATCAGCGATCCGGCGGCAGGAACTGGTCCGTCGGCAGGCCGCGCTTGATCCAGCCCTCGCCAATTCCTTCCAACCCGGCCATGCCTTCGGCAATCTCGTAGATGTCTGCAAATCCAGCCGCTTCCAGTTGTGCTGCCGCCAGAGTGGAGCGGTTGCCCGCCCGGCAGATGACGGCGACAGGGTAGTCGAGATCTCCCAGAACCGCACCGCGCGCCTGAGCCAGAAAATCCACGTCTTTCACATTGGCGCCCACGCTGTCGCGCGGCATGCCGGTCATCGCCCATTCGGACGGAGTGCGCACGTCCAGCAGAATAAGTTCTCCGCGCTGGACGAGGGTGTGGGCAGCGTCTGCGGACAGGGTTTGCACATCGGCGGAGGCGGGCAGGGCAAGCGCGAAAACTGCTGACGCTGCGGACAGGATAAATGAAACCGGACGGGCCATAGGAAACTCAACTCTAACTTCACCGCATTGAGCCAAGACTCAATTATGGCGGCAAAGTGTCAAAGGGCGCGGTTCATCGCAAGTCCGATTACCCAAGATGACGGCAAATTTAGCCAGCACCGCCTACAGTCAGGGCACCTACTTTGAGCGTTGGCTGGCCCACACCCACAGGTACGGACTGCCCGGCCTTGCCGCAGACCCCCACGCCATCATCCATGGCGAAGTCGTTGCCGATCATGGTGACATCCTGAAGTACAGTCGGGCCGTGGCCGATCAGGGTCGCATTCTTGACCGGTGCAATGACTTTTCCGTTCTCGACGAGATAGGCTTCGGTGCACTGGAACACGAAATTTCCGGACGTGATATCAACCTGGCCGCCGCCGAAATCCACGGCCCACAGGCCGCGTTTGATGGAGCCGACGATTTCGTCCGGGTCCTTGTCGCCGCCCAGCATCACGGTGTTGGTCATGCGCGGCATGGTGGCGGATTCATAGCTTTCGCGGCGGCCATTGCCGGTCGGGGCCTGACCCATAAGGCGCGCATTCATCCGGTCCTGCATATAGCCTTTCAAAATGCCGTCTTCGATCAAAACGGTCTTCTGGGTCGGCGTACCCTCATCATCAAAGGAGAGTGAGCCCCGGCGGCGTTCGATGCTGCCATCATCAATAATGGTGACACCCTTGGCAGCGACCTGCTCACCAATGCGACCGGAGTAAACGCTTGTGCCTTTGCGATTGAAGTCACCCTCAAGGCCATGACCTACCGCTTCATGCAATAGAACGGCCGGCCAGCCTGGCCCAAGCACGACTTCCATCTGTCCGGCAGGCGTGGGGATGGATTGGAGATTCACAGACGCCTTCTTCACGGCGCGCTGGACCATCGCCTTCCAGCGATCCGGTTGGATCCAATCTTCATAAGCAGCACGGCCACCGGCACCGGCGCCAGCCGATTCGCGGCGTCCGTTTTCTTCCAGTGTCACCGAGACGTTCAAACGAACGAGCGGCCGGACTTCCGAGAAGACTGCACCGTCCGGGCGAACAATGTCGATTTCCTTGTGACTGCCCGCGAGCGAGACTGAGACCTGAACCACGCGCGGGTCATAGGCGCGTGCCCAAGCATCGATTTCAGCCAGCAGGCCGGTTTTCAAGGAGAAGTCTGGCGCAGAGGTTGGATCAATCGGGTCGTAGAGCCGACGATTTGTTGGAGTCGGTCCAGTCGCGAGATGGCCTGAATAGCCGCGCTTGGCTTGCGAGGCTGTTTCGCCCGCGCGGCGAATCGCGTCCAGCGACAATTCGGAAGCATAGCCGGAGCCGGTCGTCTCACCGGCGACGACTCGAAGACCGAAGCCCTGATCGGTATCAAACGCGGCGGACTTCAGCCGCCCGTCATCAAATACGAAGCTTTCTGATCGGGAGCGCTCAACAAAAAGGTCACCATCGTCGGCGCCTTTTGCGGCGTCGGACAGGATTTCAGAAGCCTTGGTCAGGTCGAAGGGCAGGGATGTCTGTGTCATCTTGAATAGATGCGTGACACCCCGGCGCGTCGCAAGGGTAAAGGCGCAGAAACCCGTTCCTGATCAGTTCGTGCTGACCTCGAAGCGTGACAGCTGCCATTCGGCCAACTCCCAATCAGGCTTCAATTCCAACGCTCTGCGAAAGTCGTAATAGGCGCCTTCCACATCATCCAGTTTTTCCTTTGCCAGCGCGCGATTGTAGTACGCGGCGTGCAAATCGTTTGAACCATATGCGATGGCCTGGTCCAGGGATTGGAGCGCCTTGTCATACGCTTCGATGAATATATAGGCTGCGCCCTCATTAAGGTAGGTTTCGCCAGTGTCAGGGCTGATGCGCTTGGACTTCTCATAGTCGGAAAGCGCTTTCTCGTAGAGGCCGGCGCGCATGTAGAGCACGCCGCGATTCGTGTATGTGGCGGCGCGATTGCTTAGCTTCATCGCTTCATGCTGGATCGCCCGGGTGCAGATTTCAGCGCCTTCTCGTGGAGATACGGATCCAAACTTCGCGGCTTCATAGCAGTCCTCGGCAATTCCTCCCCCGAGTACCAATACCTGCGCGTTGGCGGGTCCGACGCCCAGTCCGAGCAGAAGGAAGGCGGTAAGAATTGAGTTTTTCATTGTTTTTGACCTTTCATTTCACGTGCCGGTCGTAGGGAGAACATACCACAGATCGAAGGCATCGCCGACAACCTGCGACAATATTGAGCGCGTAAAGTGGTAGGTTGCGGCTATCACGTATTGTAGATAGAGGGACACAGATTCCAATGAGACGAGGATAACTTCGTGCGACACCTTATTGCCGCCTTGTGCGCTGCCGTCATGGCCGGTCCGGCGCTGGCATTCGTTCCTCAAGACGGTGCGCTGGGTTTCCAGCCCGCCGCAACGCGCATTGCAGAGCGCATTCACACCTTCCACCACTTCGTTCTGATCATCATCGTCTTGATCACTCTGCTGGTGCTTGGCCTGCTGATGTGGATCATCTTGCGTCACAATCGCAAGGCCAATCCGGTGCCGAAGAAGTTCAGCCATAACACGCTGATTGAAATCATCTGGACGGTTGTTCCGGCGCTCATCCTCGTTGCAATCGCGAGCCAGTCTTTCCCGAACCTGTATTATCAGGACGTGGTTCCCAACCTTCAGCAAATTACCGATAAGTCGGATGCGATGATTGCTGACGGCAAGACGGCTCAGCATGAGCGCTTCGCCAAGGACTATTTCCCGGAAGCAGCTGAAAAAGGCTTCGTGAACGTCAAGGCGCAGGGCAACCAGTGGAACTGGACCTACACTTATCCGGACCTGATTGATGATTCGGGTTACCCGCTGGAATTCGTTTCCAACCCGGTTCATGTTGGTGTTTCGACAGATGGCGACAACTATGCCGCGGCAACAGGCCGTACCGATTTCGCGTCCAAGCCCAAAAATCTCGCCGTCGATTACCCGATGGTTATCCCGGAAGATCGTTTTGTGCGTTATTACACGGCCGCGGCTGACGTGATCCACTCCTGGACCGTTCCAGCCTTCGGTGTGAAGACGGACGCCGTTCCGGGTCGCCTGAACGAGGGCTGGTTCCTCGTCGAGGAGCCGGGCATCTACTACGGCCAGTGCTCTGAGCTTTGCGGCGTGAACCATGCCTTCATGCCCATTGAAGTGCGCGTGGTCAGCCAGGCGCAATTCGACAGCTGGGCCGAGTTTATGCTCGCGGGTGACTATGAAGCCGCCTATGCGACCGTCGACGTTTTTGCATCCACTGAGCAGGCGACCCAGTTCGCCGCCAAACAGTAATTAGGGAAGAGTGACACGCCATGCCTATGGATGAAGTGGCCATCGACCATCACGACTCACACGATCACAAGCCCGGCTTCTTTACGCGCTGGCTGTTTTCGACCAATCACAAGGACATCGGTACGCTGTACCTGATCTTCGCGCTGATCGCGGGGGTTGTAGGGTACACGCTGTCTGGCCTGATTCGTTGGGAACTTGCTGAGCCGGGTATCGGGGTGATGACACAATTCGTTGCCGGTGAAGGCGACGTGGCCATTCAGAATGCCAAGCATTTCTACAATACGGTGATTACCTATCATGGTCTGATCATGATCTTCTTCATGGTGATGCCGGCGCTCATTGGTGGCTTTGGAAACTGGTTCGTTCCGTTGATGATCGGCGCGCCAGACATGGCCTTCCCACGCATGAACAACATCTCGTTCTGGCTTACAGTTGCAGCTTTTGTGCTTGCCTGTATCTCAATGACGGTTCCAGGCGGACCCGGCGACGGGTTCGGAGGGGGCTGGGTGCTTTATCCGCCGCTGTCGTCCACCACAGGCCATCCCGGCCCGGCAATGGATGTGCTCATCCTGTCGCTGCATACGGCGGGTATCGCGTCGATCCTCGGCGCCATCAATTTCATCGTGACCATTCTGAACATGCGCGCGCCTGGCATGACCATGCACAAGATGCCGCTGTTCGCTTGGGGCGTGCTCATCACGGCCGTCCTGCTGCTGCTGTCGCTGCCGGTGCTTGCTGCCGCGCTGACCATGCTGCTGACCGACCGTAACTTCGGGTCGCAATTCTTCGCGCCTGCGGGTGGTGGTGACCCGATCATGTTCCAGCATCTGTTCTGGTTCTTTGGTCACCCTGAAGTCTACATCATGATCCTGCCGGCCTTCGGCATCGTCAGCCACATCGTGTCGACCTTCTCCAAGAAACCGATCTTCGGCTATCTTGGTATGGCCTACGCCATGGTCTCCATCGGGGTGATCGGCTTCGTTGTGTGGGCACACCACATGTACACAGTCGGTATGGATGTGGATCTGAAAGCCTACTTCGTTGCGGCCACGATGGTGATCGCTGTTCCGACGGGTATCAAGATATTCTCTTGGATCGCGACCATGTGGGGCGGGTCCATCGACTTCACGGTCCCGATGCTCTGGGCGATTGGCTTTATCTTCCTCTTCACTGTGGGCGGTGTTACCGGTGTGGTCTTGGCTAACGCTGGTATCGACCATGCCCTGCACGACACCTATTATGTCGTCGCGCACTTCCACTACGTGCTGTCGCTCGGCGCCGTGTTCGGCCTGTTCGCAGGTTGGTACTATTGGTTCGAGAAAATGTTCGGCATCAAGTATAATGGCATGATCGGCGGCCTGCACTTCTGGCTGATGTTCATCGGATCGAACGTCCTGTTCTTCCCGCAGCATTTCCTCGGCCTTCAGGGCATGCCGCGCCGTTACATCGACTATGCTGACGGCTTTGCCACCTGGCACATGTGGTCGTCGATCGGTTACGCGATCACGCTGGTTGCGACGCTGATCTTCTTCGTCGGCCTCGTCGAAGCCATGATCCGCCGCCGCAAGGGTGAAGCCAATCCATGGGGCGAGGGCGCTACGACGCTGGAATGGACGTTGCCTTCGCCGCCACCGTTCCACCAATTCAATGAGCTGCCGCATGTCACCAACAAGGGCGGTCACTAGACTGGCCCCTGCCTGACCTGAGTGATGGCCCTGCGACGTGTCGCGGGGTCATTTTCGTAGAGGCTCTGTCAGGACCCGGCGCGGTGATCAGCGGAGGCGATCATGAATGAAGCATCCGATGCGGCCCTGCCGCTCTGGGCCCAGCATGCCATCTGGATTGCGGGACAGCCGGAAGTGATGATGGTTCTGGCCGGCCTGCTTCTGGCGAGCCTGTTCCTGGTGGCGCGCCGGAGATTTGTGCGCGACCCTGTCTCGGTGCTTTTCCTGGTGCTGTCGGTGGCAGGCGCCCTGATGATCGCCGGCCTGGGCCAGGTGATGGATTCCGCAGCCCTGTATCAAGACACCTATTACAATGCCGCGCGCAATCGTTTTCTCGCCGCGTTGCTGGTCATCACGCTGGCCTTCTGGGCGCTGTATCGCTGGTTCAGGGCGACCGTTGGCGTGAGGTACAACCGGGTGCTGGGCGGGGTCCACTGGGTTGCCTGGTCGGCCAGTGTGGCGCTGCTGATCTGGCCGGGCTTGTCGCTGGAGGCAGGCATGCCGCAACGCTATGTGGAGTATGGCGACGTGTTTGTCCGGTATCAGACACTGCAGATGATCGGGTATTTTGTCACGCTGATCTCAGTGCTGGCCTTTGCCATATGCATGGGAGAAGCTATTTACCGCCGCACCAAGACGGGCAAGGAGCCCCCGGAGACGCATGACCGAGCCGTCCGCCACTTCTGACATGGCGCCCAAGCGCTACGCCACCGCGGGCGATTATGTGCAGCTGCTGAAGCCGCGCATCATGATGCTGGTTGTGTTCACCGCAATTGCCGGTCTCGTCGCTGCAGTCGGCGTTACCGGCGTTTTGATAAACCCTGTCATGGCCGCGATTGCGACACTGGCCATCGCGCTCGGGTCGGGCGCAGCTGGCGCCATCAATATGTGGTATGATGCTGATATCGACCAGATCATGACGCGCACATCGACACGGCCGATTCCGTCGGGCGCTGTGCCGAAGGAAGAGGCCCTTGCAATGGGTCTTATCATGAGCGGCGTATCGGTGCTGCTCATGTGGCTGGCCTCCAACTGGTTGGCGGCTGCGCTTCTGGCATTCTCGATATTCTATTATGGCGTCATCTACACAATGTGGCTGAAGCGCTCGACGCCTCAGAACATCGTCATTGGTGGTGGTGCAGGCGCGTTTCCGCCTGTTATCGGATGGGCAGCGGTCACGGGCAACACACCGGTCGATGCGTGGATACTGTTCGCGATTATCTTCTTCTGGACGCCGCCGCACTTCTGGGCGCTCAGCCTGTTGGCACATGGTGAGTACGAGAAGGCGGGGGTTCCCATGTTGCCTGTCACGCACGGGGCAAAAGCCACGCGAAACCAGATACTGCTTTATACGATCTTGCTCGTGCCGCTCGCATTACTTCCGGTTGCGACCGGTCTTGGCGGGTGGATTTATGGCTTGGTTACGTTGGCTCTGGGGCTCGTCTTCCTGGCTTATGCAGTCCGTGTTTGGCGCTCGAAGGCGGGCGACGCTGGAGCTAGCGCTGCCGACATGAAACTCGCACGCGGCATGTTCTTCTTTTCCATCCTGTACCTGTTCCTCGTCTTTGCGGCGCTGATTGTTGAGCATGCCGCAGGTTTGCACTTCCCTGTAGGAGGGGCCTGATTTGTCTGACGAAAAAGAGAAATATGCCGGTGAATTCACCGACGCCTACACGCCGCAAGAGGCGGAATTGCGGGCGCGCAAAAGCAGGAATCTCTGGTTGGGACTGGCGCTTGCAGGCTTTGTGATTCTCGTGGGCGTTGTCACGTTTATCCGCTTGTCGTCATCTGATTTGAGCCAGAGTGGTTTCTATTATTCTGTCGATGACAAGGGTGAGCGCATCAATGACCTGCCCGAGGGCATGACGCCGGATCAGGCGGCACCACCCCCAAATCTGACGCCGATCGACGAAACGCAGCCGGAAGAGGGTGAGCCATGAAGCTGTCGAACACAAAGGTTGCACTTGTTTCACTGGGCGTTTTCACGGGCATGCTCGGGCTTGGTTTCGCAGCGGACCCACTCTACGACACGTTTTGCAAAGTGACGGGATTTGGCGGCACCACACGTATTGCCACGGCCGCACCGGATAGGATGGTCGAACAGGAAGTGATGGTGCGTTTTGACGCCAATGTCGCCGATACGCCGCTGACCTTCCATCCGCTCCAGACAACTCAGACTTTGAAGCTCGGCCAACATGGCCTCGCTTTTTACGAGGTTTCCAACCCGACTGATCAGGAAATCCGGGTCATTGCGAGCTATAATGTGACGCCGCACTATGCGGGTCTCTACTTTAACAAGCTTGAGTGTTTCTGCTTTGAGGAACGGGTGGTTGCACCTGGCGAAACAAAGAAACTGCCGATCGTCTATTTCGTCTCTGCTGACATGCTTGAGGACCGGGTAGCTAAATCCCTGGAGACGATCACGCTCAGCTACACGTTTTTTGACAGTTCCAGCTATTCGGGCGAGAAAAAAGCCGCCCAGAAGGGTGCGGCGAATTCAGCCAATGCCGGCTGATGTAGTTGCACATACAGGCCGGAGCGGTCTAAAGAGCGCTCTGATTCATGTGATTTTTTAGAGGGGTCAAAAGGGCCATGGCTCACGACGAAGTCAAACACGATTTCCATCTGGTCAATCCGTCTCCCTGGCCATTGCTGGGGTCATTGGCGGTAATCGTTACCGCACTCGGTGGTGTTACCTATATGAAAGGCCTGTTTGGCCTCGAAGCCGGAACCTGGTGGCTGCTGGCCGTAGGCTTGGCGATGGTCATATGGGTGATGTTCGGCTGGTGGCGCGAAGTCATCAAGGAAGGCGGTATTGGCGATCACACGCCCGTCGTCCAGATTGGCCTGCGTTACGGCATGATCCTGTTCATCGCGTCTGAAGTGATGTTCTTTGTCGGCTGGTTCTGGAGTTTCTTCGAGTTCGCCATCTATGAAAGTGCGCGCGTCGGTGAGACATGGGATTCGGCCAACGCGCTATACGCAGACGGCCTGTCACGTTTTGCAGACTGGCCGCCAGTTGGCGTCGAGACCTTTGACCCGTTCCATCTGCCGCTGATCAACACGCTGATCCTGCTTCTTTCGGGCACCACAGTCACTTGGGCGCACCACGCGCTGCAGCACAATGACCGCGCCGGTGCCAAGCTTGGCCTCGTCTTCACCGTGCTGCTCGGCATGGTGTTCACGATGCTGCAGGCTTACGAGTACAGCCACGCGGCTTTCACCTTTGACGGCACGCTTTATGGCTCGGCCTTCTTCATGGCGACGGGCTTCCACGGCGCGCACGTCGTGATCGGTACGATCTTCCTTGCAATCTGCCTGATCCGTCTGTTGATGGGCGGCATGAGCGCAGAGAAGCATCTCGGCTTCGAATTTGCGGCTTGGTACTGGCACTTCGTTGACGTGGTCTGGCTGTTCCTGTTCGCCTTCGTCTATGTCGTGCCATTCCTTGTCTATGGCGGATAGACTGGCACCGGCCATCGTAGCGTAATCAACAGGCCCGCCGGCGCACAGCCTGGCGGGCCTTTTTTCAAAACCTTTCGGACACGCCCATGCGCTTTCGCCCCTATCCCGTTTTGACCCTGTTTACGGTGGTATCGCTTGCGATCCTCGTCATGCTGGGGAACTGGCAATATGGTCGGTTCAGCGCGAAGATGGCATTGGATGAAACAGAGCCAAACTGGGTGAGCCTGGACGGTCGGGTCGTGCCGGGCAGTGAAGCCATGGTCTATGCCTATGCCGACGGCGCATCGTCATGGCGACGCGTAGTGGCGATTGATGAAGGCGAACGAGTCATCTTTACGACCATCGAACTTCTCTATCAGGTGGAGCCACCAACGCCATGTCAGGGGCCCGAATGCGGGACCAATCTGAATTTCTCGGCGCGTGGCATCTACAAGACCCCAGGCAGCCGCAATGCCTTCGCGAGCCCCGATGCGCCGGAGGCAGGTGTTTTCTACGCCTACAGTATTGATGATCTCGCAGATCTTTTGCCGGCGGATGTCGCCGAGCGCGTGGTGCCGGAAGCATTCGAGCCCCAGACATTGCGGCTGATTGAAAATGGTCGCGCAATGGCAGGGCCAAATCCGTTTGCGCGATTGCGCATGGATGATGATCTGCCGCCACAGCGGCATTTCGGATACGCGATCACATGGTGGGGGCTCGCCATGGCGCTGTTGGGTGTGTATCTGGCCTTCCATTATCAAAAGGGCCGGTTGCGGTTTCGCAGAAGGAACGGGGAATGAAGTATATTTCCACTCGGGGGCAGTCAGAGCCCGTTGATTTCATCGGTGCATGCCTTGCGGGGCTGGCGCCGGATGGTGGCCTCTACATCCCCGAATCCTATCCTGCCATCGCGCCAGCCAAACCCGGAGAACCCTATTCCCAGGTCGCCGCGCGGGTCATTTCGGCCTTTGCGGGCGATACGCTGACGCAGGAAGAAGTACTGGGCCTGTGCGAACGCGCCTATGCCACCTTTGCTCACCAATCGGTGACACCGCTGACCCAGTCAGGTCCGAGCAGCTGGCTCCTGGAACTGCATCACGGCCCGACCCTCGCCTTCAAGGATGTCGCCATGCAGCTGATTGGTCAGCTGTATGATCTTGTGCTCGGCAAAACAGGACGGCGTATGACGATCATGTGCGCGACCTCTGGAGATACAGGCGGCGCAGCCGCGGCGGCCTTCGCGGGTGCCAAGCATGCCGATCTCGTGATCTTGCACCCATTCGAACGTGTCTCTCCCATCCAGCGTCTGTTCATGACGACAACCGGTGCGGGCAATGTTCTCAACCTCGCCCTTGATACCGACTTTGACGAGTGCCAGACGATTGTGAAATCGCTGTTCGCAGATCGCGATTTTGTTGATCGCGTCAGCCTGTCGGGCGTGAACTCGATCAACTGGGCGCGCATCGCAGCCCAGATGGTGTACTATGCCACTTCGCAAGCTGCCCTTGCAGGCCAGCAAATCCGCTTTGTTGTCCCAAGTGGAAATATGGGTGACGCCCTGGCTGGATACGTAGCGGCGCGTTGCGGACTGTTGCCGGGCGGCTTGGATATTGTTTGCGCGGTGAACGAAAACGATGCGCTTATGCGGTTGTTCAATTCTGGCGTCATGTCCAAACGACCGACTGTGGCGACGCCCAGCCCGGCCATGGATATCTCCATCCCGTCCAATTTCGAGCGGATCCTGTTCGAGCTGTCGGGTCGCGACAGCGATGCGGTGCGCAGCGTCTATGAGCGGTTCAAACAGGCGGGTGAAGCGGAGTTGCCAGAGACCGCAACGGGTCGACTGGGCTGTTCAGGCATTCGTGTGCAAAGTGTCAGCAATGCAGACACGATGGAAGAGATGCGCCAATTCGAATCCGATACAGGCTGGCTGATCTGTCCGCATACTGCCGTTGGCACGCGTATCGCCCGCCTCGCACCCGATTCGGACGTGGCCACGGTTGTCCTTGCCACGGCATCACCCGCCAAGTTCCCGGAAACGGTACTTGAAGCGACAGGGCGCGAGGCGAAATTGCCAGATTTTGCCACAGGCGTGATGTCCAATGAAGAAGTGTTCGAACGGGTAGAGCCGACCCTCGGTGCTGTGCGCTCGCGCGTGGAACGATTGGCCGACTAGGTCATGGCCGCGCACCGCAAGGACACGGTCATTGTTTCAACCCGCCTGGTCATAGAGCCTGCGCGCAAGAAGGACTTTGAGGATTGGTCCGGCCTGCGCAAGCGTAGCCGTAAGCACCTGCAACCCTGGGAGCCGACATGGCCAAAGGATGCAAACTCCCGCGCAGATTGGGCGCGTCGGTTGCAAGCCTGGAAGAATGGGTGGAAGTCCGGTCGCGCTTACGTGTTCATGATCCGGCGATTGAAGGACGGAAAGCTTGTCGGTGGAATATCCTTGACCAATGTCCGTGGCTGGCCCGCCAACAGTGCCAGTCTTGGTTACTGGCTTGGACAGGATCATCAGGGTCAGGGACTGATGCAGGAAGGCGTAGGCGCGGTCTGCGACTGGGCGTTCCGGGAATTACATCTTTATCGCGTCGAGGCCGGAATTCTGGCATCAAACCTGCGTTCCCGCAAAGTCTTGGAAACAAACGGCTTTCGGGAAGAAGGACATGCTAAAGAATATCTCGAGATCGCGGGCGTACGCCGCGACCATGTCCTTTTCGCACTCGTCAGGCCCAGTGCTTCGCGATAGGTTGCACGAGATGATGTCAGATCAGTCGACCCAGCCTCAAGGTAGTTGGCACTGGAATGCCGCCAGCAGGCATCTCCTGATTGAGGCGCCAAAGGGTAGTGATCATTCTGATCTGGCCGGACAATGGTCTATCGATGCCATTGAGCAGATGTTCGAGGGGCTTAGCCGAGGGCGACTGGCGCAGGCATTCAGCACGTCAGACGGACCCGTTCGTTGCGATTTGAGACTGTCCAGCGGGGCCGATATTCATCTGGTCGGCGCTTTCATCAGTGAAGAAGACGCGCACGGCATGCTGTTGGCCGGGAACGAGTTTGCGGAGATTGATCCGTCTGACTTGCAGCCCGGTCCCGATCTCTACCCAGTTTTCCAGCCCATTATCTCACTTGGCAGCGGGCATATTGCCGGTTTTGAAGCGCTGGCCCGATGGGATGATGGTGAAGTTCGCAATCCACCGAGCCGGTACGAGGATGAAGCCCTCGCGTCCAACATGTTGATACGCTCTGCCGAGACGCTTTCAAAGTTACGGGAGTCTTCCGGCAGATCCGATCTTTTCATGCACGTGAATCTGACGGCACGGGATTTGTCGCGCAGCACGCTGCCAGCGCTCGTAGAGGCGCTGATGCAAGGATACGACTTGCCAGAAAAGGCAATCCGCATCGAATTGACGGAACAAGCTGCACTCCGCGACGAAAGCCACGCGCTTGCGGCTGTCATGGCCTTGAAGGCCGTGGGGGCGGGATTGGTGCTGGATGATTTTGGGACGGGTCATTCGTCTTTCGCCTGGTTGGCGGATTTTCCAGCTGACAGTCTGAAAGTGGACCACGGGCTCACGCGCCGTCTGGGCCAGCACCGCACCGACACGATACTGGGCACGCTAACCTTGCTGGCGGCGCGACTGGACATGACCACAACGGCGGAAGGCGTTGAACACAAGGACGATGCAGCAAAGCTGCGCAGTCTGGGCTTTGACTACGCTCAAGGCTTTGCTTTTGCGCGTCCGATGGAGGAAGCCGCAGCGATCGCCTTTCTGATCAATTGATCAGGCGTTTCCAGGCAGTATCTGCAATCGACCGCTGTCTATACCCAGATGGCCAAGTGCGGCTTCCCATTTAGCCTCATGGCTTTCGCCGAATACCAGTTCCGTATCGGGTTCGCCAATCAACCATGCATTCTCGGCCAACTCGTATTCTAGCTGACCAGCGCCCCAGCCTGAATAACCCAGCGCGAGAACGGAGCGCTTTGGCGCGTCCCGAGTTCCTATGGCGTGCAAGATGTCGCGGGTTGCCGTCATGCAGAAAGTACCGTCGATCTCGAGCGTAGCACCCTCGCTGATGATGTCATCAGTGTGAAGAACAAAGCCGCGATCACTGCTCACCGGGCCTCCGTCGAGCACCAGATCTTCCGAAACGTCAATTTCCACTGGGACATCAAGCTGTTCAAGTAATTGCGGCAAGGTCAGCCCGACCATTGGTTTGTTGAGTACAATTCCCATGGCGAATTCGGGAGAGTGGGCGCAGACCAGAATAATTGAGCGCGCGAAACGCGGATCGCCGATACCGGGAAGGGCGATAAGTAGTTTGCCTGTGAGGTCGGCGTCCATCTGGTGACCCTTTCGAGGATGATGCTGGGCGAATTGTATCGCTTTGGCAAGGTGTGGTGCGCTTGTCGTGGAGGCGTTGGCGTCCTATCTGGGCAACACAGCATCAAGGAGACCAGCTGATGAGCATCAAAGTCGGAGACAAGCTTCCGGAAGCCACATTCATGGAAATGACGGCAGACGGCCCACAGCCTCGCACAACCGAACAAGTGTTTGGCGGCAAGACGATCGCCCTGTTTGCGGTACCCGGCGCGTACACCCCAACCTGTTCCGCACGCCACCTGCCGGGCTTCGTCGACAAGTCCGGAGATTTGAAATCCAAGGGCGTGGACGAAATCGTCTGTACCTCGGTGAATGATGTGTTCGTCATGGGCGCCTGGGGTAAGGATGCCGGTGCAGGAGAGACCGTGCGCATGCTGGCTGACGGTAACGGCGCCTTTGCCAAGGCCCTTGGCCTGGAAATGGATGCAAGCGGTTTTGGTATGGGACAGCGTTCGCAGCGTTATTCCATGATCGTCAAGGATGGCGCGGTTGCCGAACTCAACGTGGAAGACGGCGGCGAGTTCAAGGTTTCCAGCGCGGACTACATGCTGAACCAGCTCTAAATCAGACAAGGTTTCTTAAGTAACTTATGAGAAGAACGGCGCGTCTGGTGGGGCTGGGCGCGCCGTTTTTCGTCAAATATTTATTGAAAAACGGAAAACCTCTCCCACATTAATTCTGAGTAACAGAAGGAGAGGAATACATGGATCCGTTTTTTGCTGTGGTCGTTCTGGTGGCCGTCGTAGGCCTGATTGGCCTGACATCTGCGTTCAAGTTCGTGCCTCAAGGCTACAATTACACGGTGGAGCGGTTTGGACGCTACACCCGCACACTCAATCCGGGCATGTCGATCATCACACCCTTCCTGGAGCGGGTGGGCCGGAAGATGAACATGATGGAAACCGTGCTCGATGTGCCGCAGCAGGAAGTCATAACCAAAGACAACGCGATGGTGTCGTGCGATGCGGTTGTGTTCATCCAGGTGGTTGATGCAGTGGCGGCGGCATATGAGGTCAACAACCTCAACCACGCCATCACGAACCTCTCCCTCACCAATATCCGTACTGTTGTCGGCTCAATGGATCTTGATGAAGTCCTGTCCAACCGGGATGACATCAATGCGCGCCTTCTGACTGTTATCGATGCGGCGACCAATCCGTGGGGCGTGAAGGTCACCCGAATTGAGATTGCCGACCTGAGCCCGCCAGCCGATATTACCGAAGCCATGGCGCGCCAGATGAAGGCCGAGCGCCTGAAGCGGGCGGAAATCCTGACCGCTGAAGGCGATAAACAGTCGGCTATCCTGAAGGCTGAAGGCCAAAAGCAGGCGCAAATCCTCGAAGCCGAGGGACGCCGGGAAGCTGCCTTTCGCGATGCTGAAGCTCGCGAGCGCGAGGCTGAAGCCGAAGCCAAGGCCACAGCGATGGTGTCCGAAGCAATTGCGCGGGGCGACGTCAATGCGGTCAACTACTTCCTTGGTCAGGCTTATGTCGAAGCGTTCGCAAAACTGGCGGAGTCGGATCAGCAGCGGACGGTTATCATCCCGGCTGAATTCTCGAGCCTCATCGGAACACTTGAGGGCATCAAGGGGCTGACCGGCAATAAGGGAGATTAATCCAATGGAACAAGTCTTCTCTGAACTCACATTCTGGCACTGGCTGGCCTTGGGGCTGATCCTTTTCGGGATCGAGATGATGAGCGGGACATTCGACCTGCTCATGGTTTCCATAGCCGCCTGGCTGACGGGCGCTTTCACCTATTTTGCCCCAGATTCATTGTCGGGCTGGCAGGGTCAGATGATCGTATTCGGCATGGCCGCAACCGTGCTGGTCATCCTTGGACGCACGGTGCTGTCCGGGATTCGAAAAACGTCTCCTGAGCATCCGACGCTCAATCGACGCATGGCTTCCCTGGTCGGCCAGCGAGGGCTTGCAATGGGTGACTTCATTTCCGGGACCGGGCAGGTTCGGATAGGTGATACCGTGTGGCGGGCCGAAGCGGTGGAGGGCGAGTTGGTACGAACCGGCGACACTGTAGTGGTCGAAGGTGCCAAGATGACGACCGCGATTGTGCGTCGCGTAATGTCATAGTTGATAGCTGAAAATAAAACGGAAAAGGCCAGCTCAATCGAGCTGGCCTTTTTATTCAATTGGGTTCTGAAATGATCAGGAAGCGGACGTCGAAATTCCGTATACCGATGGGCCGGAAGACGCGACAGGCTTGGATTCATTGGCGGCCGCCGCTGCTTTAGGTGAGGTGTCCTTCAGCGGATCATCCGCATGTTTGACCTGACCTTCGAATACGGCGTTCGACTGGATCTGGAGCGACGAATGAACGATGTCGCCTTTGACGTGGGCACCGGTTTCGAGTTCAACCTTACGCGCTCGGATGGAGCCTTTGATGCGGCCTTTGACGCGTACAACTTCGGCTTTCACTTCGCCGGTTATGTGGCCACTGGCACCAATCGTAATGTCTGTCGCGGCGACATCACCATCGACAGTGCCGTCGATTTGGAGGGCGCCTTCAGAAGAGACCGAGCCATTGATCTTCATGTCGGCGCAGATGATGGAAGCTGCACGGGCGGCAGGCTTGGAAGACGCGCCGCGGATCGCATCCTGCGCGGGCGCCGTCTTCATGGGTTCTGGTGGGGTAGGGGTGTCATTTGATTTGCTATTCTTCGTGAACATGACGGCCTGCTTTCAAAAACTTTACTGGATCATATGCTTTACCGTTGAAAAACACCTCAAAGTGAAGGTGATATCCGGTACTTCTTCCGGTCGTGCCCATCTTCCCCACGAGATCGCCCACTTCGACCGTATCGCCCTTTGATACAGTAATCGAGCGGAGGTGACCATAGCGCGACTTGAAGCCGTATCCATGATCCACTTCGACCACGCGTCCATACCCTGACCGTGCGCCTGCGAAGCTGACGGTGCCCGGCCCGGACGCCACGATCGGCGCCCCACCATAGGCAGCGACATCAATTCCGTTATGCCAACGCGGTCTCTTGATGAAAGGATCTACCCGAATGCCATAAGGGCTGGTGTACCGGAAGGGCACGCCAACCGGGGCACCAAGGGGCAGGCTTTCAACAATCTGTTCGTAATACTGCATCTCGGCGACGCGAGCCTGGGTCTCGGTCAGTCGGTTGTAGAAGCTGGCGTCCTGCGCTGACAGCGTCTCGCCGCCAGCCGTCAAGTTTGCCATCGAGACAAGCGGACCGCCCATCTCTGCGCTTTCCATGATGCGGTCGCTGCCAATCGTGGTCAGCTGGATCACGCTGCGCGCGCGTTCAGCGCGCTCAATGGCGAGGTCTTCCGCCTCGTCGAGCATGCGTTCCTGATTGTATTTTAGGTTCTTGACGCTGACGCGATTGCCTCGCGTGTCGAGTGTGGCCGTCATGCGGAAACTGTCACGAGACTGACGGTCGTCGGCTTCTTCGATAGACGCCTGAACCAGCAGGTCCGCGCCATCGCCTGTAAGGGCCGAAACATCGAGCGTTTCATCGCCCTTCAGCTGCTCAAACAAATCCTCGAGCGCTTTCTGGCGGTCTTCCCATTCGGCCGTTTCGCGCTGAAAGGCATCTGTGCGCTCTTCCAGCAGTGAACGCGACAGCGCATCCTTGGCGCGAAGCTCCTGAACCCAGCGCTCATACTTGGCGAGTTCGCGATCATCGGAGCTGCCGGTAAGCGTGCCGGTTGAGCCGCCAAGGGCGAAGGTGCCGGTCAGAAAAATTGTCCATCCAGCAAGCGCCGTGGCGCCGAGGGCGCAAATTGCCTGTTGCCATGGAGAAATGGAAATGTACCGGACGGTACCGCCGCTCCGGTGATATATTTGTCGTTCAGGAAATGCACGATCGAACGTCGCCTTGAGGTTCGCACTCCATTTCGCCATTAACGCCACCCGTCGACTGGAATCACACACCGCCTACTGCAATCACACCTACAGCAAGTTCCCAAACCCGTAGAAATATAAATACCGAAATCACTAAGGGACGGAACCCCTTGCGAGCATAATTCCTGAAAATATTCCCCCATTAGGGTAAATCTCTCGTTAATACTCGTTTTTAGGGGCTTAAACCTTGTCCTGGCTCGTTTTTGTTCCGTCCGGCAGGTGGCTCAACACATCCTCTGCGTGGCCTTTCACCCGGACTTTTTTCCAAGATTTAATGATTGAACCGTCCGGTCCGATCAGAAAGGTCTGTCTGGCGATGCCCATATAGGTCTTTCCATACATGTTTTTCTCGATCCAGGTGCCGTACATCTCCGTGGTTTCGCCCGACTCATCGCTGGCAAGAATCACTTTGAGGTCGTGCTTGGCCGAGAACTTTTCGTGTTTGGAAAGCGGATCGCGCGAAACGCCGACGACTTTGGCATTCCGGTCTGCGAATGCGTCGATCAACGCTGAAAAGTCTTTCGCTTCGTTCGTGCAACCGGGTGTGTCGTCCTTGGGGTAGAAGTAAAGAACCAGATAGCTGCCCGAGAAGTCCTCGAGTTTGATCTGCCCGGTCGTGGAGGGCATTGAGAAATCCGGAGCCTTTTCACCGTCTTGCAGTACTTTCGCCATGTATTCCTCCTATGGTGCGGTCAGCTTGGTGTGCATATATCGCCATAGAACGCAATTTTTAGACGTAGATTTTCGGAGTCCCTGATTTGGTCCGCCAGAGAGCCTCACTTGTAATTCTTGAAATACTCGGCGGACTTATCCTGGTTGTTCTGGTTCTGGCGGGGTTGCTCGTCTTCCGTTTGTCCAGTGGGCCGATCGAATTGGAGATGTTCCGAGACGATATCGAGCAGGGCCTGACCAATTCGCGCAATGGCAGACCGGTAACTGTCGGCGATGTGTTCCTGGAATGGTCGTCGGAAGACAAGCGCGTTCTTGTCACCGGAAATGACATCAAGATGCTGGATAGTGAAGGTAATGTGGCTGCGGAGGCCGAGCGTGCCCGCATCGTGCTGTCCAGCTCCGCGCTCGTAATGGGTGATGTGGAGGTCCTTGGGCTCGACCTGGTCGATGGCTGGATCAATGTTGCTCAAGCTGACGATGGCATTTGGCACATCGCGGGCGATCCACTGCCTGAAATTCCGGTCGGTGAAATGCCACAAAATCCGAGCGAATGGCTGGAACGGATAAACGCCGTACTTCCCCAAATTCTTGTGGTGCTACAAGAAGAGAAGGCTGACATCAGTCTCGAGCGCTTGTCCTACGAGGACTTTGAAATGCGCGTCTTCGCTTCTGACAGATCGCCTCTGTTTACCTTGACGGAGTCGAAAGGGCTGCTCTCCGTCACGGAAGACGGAGTAGATTTGTCCATGTCCGGCAGTGGCGTGGGGGCCGGTTTGCCGGCTGGGTTGGCGCTGGACATTGATACGAGCGATTTGGGCAGCCGTATGCAAGCCTCTCTCGCCGTCGCTCAATGGTCTCTTGCGGACCTTGCTGCGAGGCTGGGTACCGACAGCGAATTCCTGTCCGGTGTGCCAGCAGACATTACCGTTGAGTTTGACACGTCCAGCGCAGCGGGCGTCGAGAAGATTGTGGTGAAGGCCAACCTTGCTGAGGGTAAACTACCGTTCGGTGAGAGCGGCATGAATGTGACGGATCTCGATCTCGAGATGACCTATGCGGCGACGGGCGATGAATTGCTCATCTCAGGGAATTCACTACGATTTGGCCCGTTCGCTGGTTCAGCAGACTTAACACTGCAAAACGCGCTGAAAGGGACCGGACCACGCCCGTTCAAACTGCGAAGCAATGCTGCGACGCTTGATTTCACACCATCCTTTGCAGAGCCATTTGGTTTGCGCGATCTCCGCGCTGATGGAGAAGTGAATTTTCCGGATCGCAGCTTAAAAGACACCCGGATTTCGTTCGTATCCAATGACGCACAGTTCCAGTTCATCACTGATATCGCGATGACCCCAGATCGTGAGAAGAATGAATCTCCGATTATCGGAGCCATCGAGCTGAAAACTGAGGGAACAGTCACGAAGGACACCGTGCTCGCCTTTTGGCCCGTATCGCTGGGCACGGGAGCGCGATCCTTTACGGCCAAACGGATCAGCAATACGGACGTAGACAATTTACGTGCGCAGATGACGCTTCAACGCGATAGTTTCGCGGAAGGTTATCTGAGGGATGAAGACCTGAACCTTACCTTCGATATCAACTCGGCGGACGTTAAGTTTCTCGATGACTTGCCCGCCGCCCGGAATGCCGTCGGCAAGGGGCGCCTGACGGGCAACAGTTTCAGGGTAACTGTTGACCAGGGCGACTATGGTGGTTGGGACATTGACGAGGCCCTGGTCGACTTTCCAGCCTTCAATCCGAAAGGGGAAGATTTCCGCGTATTTGCAAAGGGGCACGGCCCTGCAGCAAACGTTATTACGACGTTGAATGAATCCCGGCTCGATCTAGGCTTTGATGAGGAGCGTTTAAGTGGCGATGCCGAGGCGACATTCGAGTTGTTCCGACCGGCACTCGATAATGTCCCAGACGAAGCGGTTCGCTACACGGCAATCGGTCGGCTGACCAATGGTGGCCTCAAGCGCGCCGCGCTCGGCCTGAATCTGGCAAACGCTACGGCTGACATCAAGGTTGACCAAGATGGTATGACCATTACCGGCTTGGGTGATCTTGGCCCGTCACCTGTCCAGTTCAGTTGGCGCGACGGTTTCAAGGATGGTGAGGCTCCGTCGGCGCTGTCGGCACAAGCGATTATCACGCCGGATGTGTTGAATCGGTTCGGCCTTCCGGGGAGGGCGTACTTGACTGGCGAAGTACCCACAGAAGTTCAGGCGACCGTTGAAGGTGAGGATGTGTCGGTTGCAAACGTTGTAATGGATCTGACCAATGCCCGTCTCGACCTGTCCGAAATCGGCTGGGTGAAGACCGCAGGCAAGGAGGGGAAGGTGACCGTCCTGTATGAGCGCGCCGAAGAGGGCTTCTCCTCCGACGTACTCTTTACCAGCGAAGAAGCTTATCTGGATGGAAAGTTTACACTGGGGGGAGATTCCCGTTTGGTCTCGGCGGATCTGAGGCGGGCCTTTCTCTCAGACACTGCAGACGTGAACGGACAGATTTCGCGAGGTCCGAATGGCAATTTGCAAGTTGCCTTGACCGGCAGCTATCTTGATCTGTCGGGCGCATTACCAGGCATCGGTGCGCTGGGCGACGCGAGTGAAAGCAATGGTACGCCGCTGAGCGTCAGGGCCGACGTCGACACACTTACCCTTGGCGCTGGCCTTTATGTGCGAAACGCAGACGTCACGTGGCGGTCAACAGTGAACGGAATGCAGAAGCTCTCAGCGACCGGAAACACGGATGACGGGTCAGCCTTCAATATCGATTTGGATGGCTCGTCTCCGGAGGGCACGGCGATCAAAGTTGTCAGCAGCGATGCCGGCTTCATTACCAGCGCATTTCTCGATCTCGACTTCATCGAAGGAGGGAGGCTGGACATAGATGGCACGCTTGCTCGCGATGGAGCGCCGTCTCGGTTCAACATTGTTGTGACGGACGGGCGGTTGCACAATGCCCCGTTCCTGACTCAAATTCTCTCTCTCGCCTCTCTTCGTGGACTTGCAGATACGTTGGGAGGTGACGGCGTTCTGTTCTCGCGGATCGACATTCCATTGACCGTGGCGGGGGATCGTTACGTTGTGACTGGCGGGAAAGCGCAGGGCCCGGCGCTCGGCCTGACCGCCAACGGCTATCTTGGCGCCGACAGCGAGATCAGTGTCGATGGCGTGCTGGTACCAAGTTTCGGCATGAATTCAGCCCTTGGGGGTATTCCGATTATTGGGGACCTTGTGGTGGGCCGGGATGGTGAGGGCATCTTCTCTTTGACCTATAGCATCCGCGGCAGTCTCGAAAAGGCGAACGTGTCGGTCAATCCTCTGTCTGCTCTCGCCCCTGGTGTCATCCGACGGATATTTGAAAACCCGTCGGATACGGATATTCCGGAGGCTAAAGCGCGACCGGAAGATGAGCCTATCCCGTCCGAGCTGCCACCGATCCCCGAAGAGGAATTCTAAATTGCCTTGACCAGCGCATGGCGCTTCTTGCCGGCGGACAGTTTGATTGTCCCGTCTACAAGGTCGTCCGCTGACAGGGATGCATTTTGATCTGATACCGGAGTATCATTCACCTTTGCTGCGCCTTGCTTGATCAAGCGGCGCGCGGCGCCGTTGGATTCTGTGAGACCCGCCGCTGTGAATGCGGCGGCTACGAGCATGCCACCATCAAGATCGGATGTTGCGATTTCAACAGTTGGCAGCGCGTCAGCTTGGCCGCCCGCAGCAAATACTGCGGCTGCTGCAGCTTCCGACTCTTTCGCGGCCGCTTCGCCATGCAACAGCTTCGTGGCCTCATTGGCCAGAACGACCTTCGCCGTATTGATCTCCGCGCCCTCGAGCGCTTCAAGACGGGCAATCTCGTCGAGCGGTAGCTCTGTGAACAGCCGCATGAATCGTCCGACATCGGCGTCTTCTGTGTTGCGCCAAAATTGCCAGTACTCGTAGGTGCTCTTGCGGTCCGCGTTCAGCCAGACTGCACCATCTGCGGTCTTGCCCATCTTTCCGCCGGACGCGGTTGTGATGAGGTGAGCCGTAATTCCGAATGCGTCGCCGCTGGCGGCCTTGTGAACCAGGTCCACGCCACCAACGATATTGCCCCATTGGTCTGATCCGCCAATCTGCATCCGGCAGTCCAGCCGGCGGTAGAGTTCGAGGAAGTCGTAGGATTGCATGAGGAGATAATTGAATTCGAGGAAGGTGTAGGGCTGCTCTGCCGCAAGGCGGCGGGCGACCGTGTCCTGTTTTACCATTGTATTGATGGTGAAGTGCACGCCAACTTCGCGCAACATTTCGAGGTAGCCAAGCTTGCCGAGCCAGTCGTCATTGTTGACCATGATCGCATCGGTCGGCCCGTCGCCGAAGGTCAGGAAGGGCTGGAAGGCCTTCTTGATGCCTTCCATGTTGGCCGCGATCTGCTCGTCGGTCAGCAAGGGGCGCGACTTTTCCTTGTCGGTCGGGTCGCCCACCTTGGTCGTGCCGCCGCCCATCAGCACGATGGGTTTACCGCCGCTCTTCTGGAGGTGGCGAAGCATCATGATCTGTAAGAGCGAGCCGACATGCAGGCTGTCAGCCGTCGCATCAAAGCCGATATAGCCAGTCGGAATCCCCTTGGCGCAATAGGCATCCACCTCTGCCGGATGGGTGACCTGTTTCAGGTAACCGCGCTCTGACAGGGTTTTCAGGAATTCTGACTTGTATTCGCTCATCTTCTCGTGTCTCCGTGAAGCTGCCGCGCGTAACATGGAAAACTGATATCTTGAACTCTGTGAGTGAAAAATCTGAACCGTATTGGGTGGCGGGCTTCATGTCTGGCACGTCGCTGGACGCCGTCGACGCAGCGCTGATCCTGACTGATGGTGAAAAGGTTCTGGAATTCGGAGCGACTGCGGAGCGTAAATACGCACCTGAAGAGCGCGCCGCACTGCAGCGCGCCACCGATGCTGCACGCGCGTGGAATTGGGTTGGCCCTCAGCCGGACGGTGTTTTCAATGCGGCGTGTTTGGTTGTTACCCGCACCCATTTTGAGACATGGGAGCAGTTGCTCGCGACTTGGACGGGGCCTGCGCCCCGTCTTGCGGGTGTCCACGGTCAGACCGTGTTGCATCGCGCACCCAAGGGAAATCAGGCCGGGGCGACCCTTCAACTCATCGACGGCCCCGCTATGCAGGCTGCGCTTGGTGTCGCGCTCGCTTATGACTTTCGGTCTGATGATGTGGCCGCCGGCGGGCAGGGCGCACCCCTTGCACCCGCGTATCATGCCGCACTGCTAGAGCGCCTCGGCGGCGACGCGGCATGCGTTCTCAATCTTGGCGGTGTTGCGAACATTACCGCTCGTATGAGTAATGGCTCCCTCGTCGCGTTTGACACAGGCCCGGCGAACGGACCCATCGATGAATGGATTGAGGGACATGGCCTGGGGACTCATGATGAGGGCGGTCGTTTTGCTGGGGCTGGCCGCGTGCATGACGGCTTACTCGTTCAGCTCCTGGATCATGATTGGTTTGACCAATCACCGCCAAAATCTCTGGACCGATACGACTTCAACGCCAGTATGGTGCGCGGTCTATCCGTCGAGGACGGCGCGGCTACGCTGACCGAGTTTACGGCGCGCGCCGTCGCGATTGGTCTTTCCCAGCTGCCGGAATATCCAGCGCGCCTGATCGTGTGCGGTGGCGGCAGGCACAATCCTGTCCTTATGGCTGCGTTGGCACGCGCGGCTGGGTGCGAAGTGCATTCGGCAGAAGCGGTTGGTTGGCGGGGAGATTCGATCGAGGCGGAGGCATTTGCCTTCCTGGCCGCGCGAACTGCGCGCGGATTGCCGATCAGTTGGCCATCGACCACTGGTGTTCCCGCCCCGACGCGGGGCGGGAAGCTGATTTTCTAGTCTTCCTCGGCTTCGAGGCGGAGCTTTTCTTCTGCGGCGGCAAGGCGCTGTAGCAGGTAATCTTCGCAGAGCCCGATCAGTTCGTCGCGCTTGTCCTGATAGAAGTGGTTCGCACCTTTGACCGTCGTGCGGTCGATCTGTTCGCCCTTCTGAACGCGCACTTTGGTCAGCGCACGCTCAACATCTTCAGGCGATGAGATTGAATCGGAATCGCCGGATACAATCAGGCCGGATGCCGGACATGGTGCCAGGAAGGAAAGGTCATAGTGGTTGGCCGGGGGAGAGATGGCGAGGAAGCCGTCAATCTCCGGGCGGCGCATCAGCAACTGCAACGTGATCCACGCCCCGAAGCTGTAGCCGGCACACCAGACAAAACGCGGGCTCTCTGCGAGGTTTTCGACATAGTCCAGAACGAAGGCGGCATCTTCGAGTTCACCAATGCCCTGATCATACTGACCCTGGCTGCGGCCTACGCCACGCGAATTGTAGCGAAGCACGCCGAACCCATGACGCTCGAACATTTGATACAGCATGATGGAGATAGGATCCTGCATCGTGCCGCCCGCTTTCGGGTGAGGATGGAGGATTAGCGCAATCGGCGCGCCGGGAAGCGGCGGCTCGGTGTAACGGGCTTCGATGCGGCCCTGAGGGCCCGGAATGATGAGTTCTGCCATGTTATACTCGCTGGTCTCGGGGGAAGGGCGCGGTCATAAGCCATTTGAACTGCGAAATGCAAATTTTTCTACACCTGCAAAATCGCCGATAAGTGAGTATATCCAGTCCTATGATATATGCAGATCACAATGCGACCTCGCCTTTGAGGCCTGAAGCGCGCCAGGCGATGCTGGATGTATGGGGCATGGGCGCGACCAATCCGTCGTCCGTCCATACGGCCGGAAGGGCGGCGCGCGGCGTATTGGAGCGGGCCCGCTTGGCCATTGGGGGCGCGATCGGTAGCCGGGCGGAAGACGTCATTCTGACGGGTGGTGGCACCGAAGCGGACAATTTGGCGATTCATGGTGTTGCCGTAGCGCTCGATGGACATTGCACCTTCCTGGTTTCAGCGATTGAGCATGAGGCCGTCACCAAGGCTGCCGCCCATTCTGGGGTGCAAGTGCGGACCGCCTATGTGAGGCCCGACGGGACGTTGGACCTGAACCAGTTGCAAGATCAGCTTTCGGATTGGGATCACGCCAAATTGGGCAAACCGGTTCTGTGCCTGATGCTGGCGAATAATGAGACCGGCGTGGTCCAGCCCGTGGCAGAGGCGGCACGGATCGTGCGAGAGGCCGGCGGGCTTGCCATTTGCGACGCCGTGCAGGGTCTCGGCAAGATTCCTGTCAATGTCGGCCTTCTGGGCGTCGATTATCTCAGCCTGTCGGCGCACAAGATTGGCGGCCCGCAGGGCGCAGGCGCGCTCTGGCACCGGGCGGGTGCGCCGCTGAAGGCCGTGACCCATGGCGGCGGGCAGGAGCGTGGATTGCGGTCCGGCACTGAGAATGTTGCTGCGCAAGCGGGCTTTGGCGCGGCGGTGGAGGCTGCCGTGAGAGATCTGCCGAAATATGCTATGCTGTCTTCGTATCGAAACGATATGGAAGCGCGATTGGAACGCGAAGCAGGCGTGACGATTATGGGCAAGACCGCCGAGCGGCTGGCTGGGACATCGAACTTCGCGAAGCCCGGCTTTGCGGCGGAAACACAGGTCATGGCGATGGATCTGGCAGGTGTGTGCATTTCGGCCGGATCTGCATGTTCGTCTGGCAAGGTGAAGCGCTCGCTCGTATTGCTGGCGATGGGCGCATCTGACGCCCTTGCGGAATCGGCAATCCGCACCAGCTTTGGATGGAACAGCACACCGGAGGATTTCACCGGTGTGGCAGATGCCTGGCTCAACGCAGCCCGGCGGACGGTATTGAAGGAAACGGCCTGATGGTCTCACTCAAACGACACGCTCTTCCCTTTGGCATACTGGCTTGCGCAGTAGGCTTGTCCGGCTGCGCGATGATCAAGCCGATCGGAAAATTCACTCTTGGTAGCGCCGCACACCTCGATTGTGCGGAGGCTCGTTCGGTTGACGCGCGCAGCATGTGCCATCGCGGGCTTGAGGAACCGAACCGGCCGTATGATGCGGGCATCGCGCTCCGGGACCCGGGAAGGTAGGATAGGATGGATTGCTGCGGCGGTATGGAAGATCATGATGAGGACTGCACCGAAGTGAAGGTGAAGGACAGCATTGACCAGGGCACGGTCGACGCCGCGAAGGCGCTCGAGTCGGAGAATTACTCTGCGGGGTTTGTCACAGACATCGAAATGGACATGGCGCCAAAAGGCCTGTCCGAAGATACGATCCGTTTCATCTCAGCCAAGAAGGAAGAGCCGGAATGGCTGCTCGAGTGGCGCCTAGCGGCCTATCGGCGCTGGCTGACCATGGAAGAGCCGACCTGGGCGATGGTCAATTATCCGACCATCAATTATCAGGATTACTACTACTACGCCGCCCCCAAATCCGGCGCGAAGTATGAGTCGATTGACGACGTTCCGAAGGAAATTCTCGAAACCTACGAAAAGCTCGGTATCCCGTTGCGCGAAGCTGAAGTTCTGCTCGGTGTCGAAGGCGCGGCAGAAACCGCAGCCACCGCACGCGAAACGCCCCGCGTTGCCGTCGATGCGGTGTTCGATTCTGTCTCTGTTGCCACGACCTTCCGCAAGGAGCTGGAAAAGGCCGGCGTGATCTTCATGTCGATTTCCGAGGCGGTTCACGAATATCCAGATCTTGTGAAGAAGTATCTCGGCACTGTCGTGCCCCAGTCGGATAATTTCTTTGCGACGCTGAACAGCGCCGTCTTTTCTGATGGAACATTTGTCTATGTGCCCAAGGGCGTCCGCTGCCCGATGGAACTGTCGACCTATTTCCGCATGAACGCCGAAAACACCGGCCAGTTCGAGCGAACGCTCATCGTGTGCGATGAGGGTGCCTACGTCTCTTATCTCGAAGGGTGTACCGCGCCGATGCGCGACGAGAACCAGCTTCATGCCGCCGTGGTCGAGCTGGTCGCGCTGGAAGACGCCGAGATCAAGTATTCAACGGTCCAGAACTGGTGGCCGGGCGACGAGAACGGCAAGGGCGGGATCTACAATTTCGTGACCAAGCGCGGCGATTGCCGGGGCGATCGCTCCAAAATCAGCTGGACGCAGGTCGAGACGGGCTCTGCTGTGACCTGGAAGTATCCGAGCTGTATTCTGCGCGGCGATGACAGTGTGGGCGAATTCTACTCCATCGCTGTCACAAATGGCCGTCAGCAGGCCGATACTGGCACCAAAATGATCCATCTCGGCAAGCGCACGCGCAGCCGAATCATCTCCAAGGGCATCTCGGCTGGCAAATCCAACAACACGTATCGCGGCCTCGTCTCGATCAACCGCAAGGCCGACAAGGCGCGCAACTTCACCCAGTGCGACAGTTTGCTGATCGGGGATCGCTGCGGCGCGCACACTGTGCCCTACGTCGAGAACCGCCGGGCTGATGCCCAACTGGAGCACGAAGCGACGACGACCAAACTGTCGGACGACCAGATGTTCTATGTCCGCCAGCGTGGCATCGGAGAAGAGGAAGCGGTTGCGCTCCTGGTGAACGGTTTTGTCCGCGAAGTGCTGCAGGAATTGCCAATGGAGTTTGCGGTCGAGGCCCAGAGCCTGCTCAAGGTGAGCCTGGAGGGCAGCGTTGGCTGATCCGGACGCATTCGGAGACTGGCTCAATGCCTATGCACGGGCGCAGGAGGGCGGAGATGTCGCGCTTCTCAAGTCCCTGTTGAGTAAAGACGCAAAATTGTTCGAAACGCCGTTCAATGCTCCGGTAACCGGCGTAGAGAAGATCGTTGCTGTATTTGCCGAGAATTGGGCGCGGATCGTGGACGTGTCGTTCAAGGTGGAAAAAATTGCGGGTAACTGGGCCCATTGGAAGGCCGGGGGACTGATTGAGGCCCTGGATGAACCGTACCGCACTGACGGTATTCTCAAGGCCGAACTGAACGCCGCAGGTCTATGCACGTCACTGACGCTCTGGACCGAAACCCTTTCGGTCCGCGAATCTGACATGCTGTCCCAGCGTGACGCCTGAAAAACCCGAGGCCAGGTGCGGCAAAACCGAAGAATCGGACCGCCAGACCTGTTTCAAGCGGTTATACGGGCCATTTCCTGCATCCGGGGCTTTTCGCACCGGGCTAGGGAGCTTACATGCGCACCATGTTGAAGATTGAAAACCTGACCGCGACTGTCGGTGAAGACGATGACGCCAAGACGATCATCAATGGCTTGACGCTGGACGTGCCGAAAGGCGAGGTCCATGCGATCATGGGGCCGAACGGTGCCGGCAAATCGACCCTGTCCTATGTGCTGACCGGTCGCGACGGCTATGAGGTGACGGGCGGAAGCGCGACGCTGAATGGCGAAGACATTCTGGATATGGATCCGGAAGAGCGGGCGGCCAAGGGCCTTTTCCTGTCTTTCCAGTATCCCGTCGAGATTCCCGGCGTCCCCGTCATGACCTTTGTGCGGGCGGCCATGAATTCACAGCGCAAGGCGCGTGGCGAAGACGAGATATCTGCGCCGGACTTCATCAAACAGTCCCGCGAAATCGGCAAGGCCTTGAAGCTGGATGCAGAAATGCTGAAGCGCTCGCTCAATGTCGGTTTCTCTGGCGGCGAGAAGAAGCGCCTGGAAATCTACCAGATGATGATGCTGGAACCGAACTTCCTGATCCTGGATGAAACGGATTCCGGGCTCGACATTGATGCGCTGAAGACGGTGGCCGACGGCGTGAATGCGATGCGCTCGCCAGATCGCGGCATGCTGGTCATCACGCACTACCAGCGCCTGCTGGACCACATCCAGCCGGACAAGGTGCACGTCCTCTCCAAAGGCCGTATCGTGGCAACCGGTGGCCCGGAACTGGCGCATCGGTTGGAAAAAGAAGGATATGAAGGCATCCTCGGGGAGGTGGCGTGACCACAGCCCTGCGGGACATGATTGCCAATCCGACGACGGCGGAGCTGGAGCTGGTCGCGCGCTATGGCATGCAACCGGAAGATTCCCGCCGCGAGCGGCTGTTTGAGGCGTTCTCCAGGACGGGACTGCCGCATCGCCGGCTGGAAGCGTGGAAATGGACCGACTTCAAGGTGGCGCTGCAGGGGCTCGACTGTCCCTCCACGCCGCCCGCGCACGATCCGATTCCGCATGCTGGCGCACTGGTCTTCCGGTTCTCGCCAAACGGCTATTTCCCTCCAGACCATATTCCGGACGGGCTGAACGTTTTCGAGAAAGACGAAGCTCAGGCCTTGGGAGCGGCCGAAGACGTGCCGCTCGGTGCGTTGGCAGCATCCCTGTCTGGCGGCAAGGCCAGACCCGCAACCCTGTTGCTGGAAGTGACCTCGAAAGAACTTCCGCGTCTCCATTTCCAGTTCAGCGGCGAAGGAGAAGCGAATTTCGCGCGTGTTGTTGTCGTGGTTCGCTCCGATATGGCGCTCACCGTATCGGAGAGCCATCTGGGCGGGGCGGGGCTGACATCCTCCGTGATCGAGTTTGGTCTCCGGAAAGGCAGCGCGGTCAACCGGACGGTCTATCAGCGCGGTACGTCAGAAGAGACGATTGCTTCAACGGCGCTCGTCCATCTCGACGCGGATTCGCACTATACACAGACCTCACTCGCCTTTGGCGCCAAGGTTGCGCGGCTCGAAACGCGCGTTACGCATCAAGAGCCAAGTGCAAAGGCGACGCTGAATGCCGCCTATCTTGTCGGTAAGGATCTGCATGCGGACTTTACCACCCATGTGCGTCACGGGGCCAACTCCTGTGTAACCCGGCAGCTGACAAAGGGCGCTGTCCTGAATGGCGGCACCGGCGTGTTCCAGGGGAAATTCTTTGTTCCCCGTACGGCAGGCCAGTACACGGATGCCGACATGCAGCACAAGGCGTTGTTGCTGGAAGACGGCGCGGTTGTCTTCGCGAAGCCCGAGCTTGAGATCTATGCGGACGATGTCGAGTGCGCGCATGGCAATACGAGCGGCGCGCTTGATGATGACCAATTATTCTACATGCGCCAGCGCGGCTTGCCGGAGAAGACGGCCCGCGCCCTGCTGACACAAGCCTTCGTCGCCGAAGCATTTGCTGAAGCTGGCGCGCTAGAGGAAGTGCTGCGCGCGGAAGCCGAATCCTGGCTGGCCGCTGTATGAGCCGTTACTTCGACATCGATGCGATCCGCGCGGAATTCCCGATCCTGTCACGTGAAGTGAATGGCAAGCCGCTGGTGTATCTGGACAATGCTGCCAGTGCGCAAAAACCGAATGCGGTGATCGACAAGATCGCAAACCAGTCGCGCACGGCATATGCCAATGTGCATCGTGGCATTCACACCCTGTCGAACGAGACCACCGAGGCCTATGAGGCCGCGCGTGAGAAAGTCCGAGCATTCCTCAACGCGCCGTCGACAGAAAATATCGTATACACCAAGGGGTCGACGGAAGGCATCAACCTTGTCGCCTCTGCGCTCGCCGCCCGGATTGAGCCTGGCGACGAGATTGTCCTCTCCATCATGGAGCATCATTCCAACATCGTTCCGTGGCATTTCTTGCGGGAGCGCCATGGCGCTGTCCTGAAATGGGTGGGCCTGAACGAAGATGGTTCGCTGGACATGACAGACCTGGCGGAAGCAATTGGTCCGAAAACGCGTATGGTCGCGATTACCCATATGAGCAATGTGCTCGGCAGCGTGACGGACATGGCCGAGATTTGCCGCCTCGCGCATGAAGTTGGCGCTGAAGTGTTGGCCGATGGCAGCCAGGCTGCGGTCCATTTGCAGGTCGATGTTCAGGCGCTCGGGTGTGACTGGTATGTCATGACCGGGCACAAACTCTATGGCCCGACGGGCATCGGCGCGCTCTATGGGACAGCAGAAGCGCTGGATCGTGCGCGGCCCTATCAGGGGGGCGGCGAGATGATCGAAATCGTGTCCCGCGACCGGGTGACCTACAATACGGCGCCTCACAAATTCGAGGCAGGTACACCGCCAATCCTCGAGGCTATCGGCCTGGGAGCAGCGCTGGACTGGATGACGGCGTTCGATCATGCAGATGTGAAGGCGCATGAAGATGCGCTGTACGCGCGCGCTTATGAGGGACTCAGGGGCGTAAATGGCCTGACCATCCATGGTGAGACGCCGCACAAGGGTGCCGTGCTGGCGTTTAGCCTCGAAGGGGCGCACCCTCATGACATTGCTCAAATTCTCGACCGGTACGGTATCGCTGTCCGCGCCGGCCACCATTGCGCCCAGCCCCTGATGGAGCATCTGGGGGTCAGCGCAACGGCGCGGGCGAGTTTCGCAGTTTACAACACTCTCGCCGAAGTGGACGCGTTCATTGAAGCGCTCGCCAAGGCGCGGGAAATGCTGGTATAGGTGACGGCATGGCAGACGATATGACATCTCGCGACATGGTTGATGTTTCCTCCGAGGAAGCAGGGTCGAAGATTCCGCAAGATGAGCTGAACCGGATCACCGATGATCTGATCACAGCGTTCAAAACGGTGTTCGATCCGGAAATTCCAGTCGACATCTACGAACTCGGCCTGATCTACAAGGTCGACATAGATGACGACTACAAGGTCGATATCGACATGACATTGACGGCGCCGGGCTGTCCAGTTGCCGGCGATATGCCGGGCTGGATCGAAACTGCCGCGCGCACCGTTGATGGTGTGCAGGATGTGGAGGTTCGCCTTACCTTCGATCCGCCCTGGGACCCGTCGCGCATGTCGGACGAAGCCCGTCTTGCGCTAAACATGCTTTAATTGAACCGGAACGCTTTCGTTCCTATGTGATTGTCATGGCCAGAAGACCCAGACCCAAGCCCGTGAAGCTTTCCGACGCTGCTGCAATGCGCGTGAAGGAGATCATGCAGGAACGCGGCGCAGGATTCCTGCGTGTCGGCGTCAAGAATGGCGGCTGTGCGGGCATGGAATATGTCATGGACTATGCCATGGCGCCCGAGCCGCTGGACGAAGTGGTCGAGGATAATGGGGTCACCATCCTGATCGACGCCAAGGCTGTGCTGTTTTTGCTCGGCAGCGAAGTGGACTATGAAGTCACGCCGCTGCATGAGAAATTTGTCTTTCGTAACCCGAACCAGACCGATGCCTGTGGTTGTGGAGAGAGCGTGACGATTATCCCGGCGACGGTATAGCCTGCGGGGCAGGTAAGGCCGATGATTGTTCAGGGCTTTGATCCCATAGCCGATTCAGATGCGCGTATCCTGATCCTGGGCAGCATGCCAGGCATCGCCTCACTGGAAGCCAATCAGTATTACGGACACCCCAGGAACGCTTTCTGGCGCATAATGGGAGATGTCTATGGGGCCGGGTTGGAGCGGCCCTATGCCGAGCGCACGACGATCCTGAAAGAGCAGGGCGTGGCAGTCTGGGATGTGCTGAAGCTTTGCCATCGCGAAGGCAGTCTGGATTCAAACATAAAGGACGAGGTGCCAAACGACTTCGAGAGGTTCTTTGCGCATCATCCCCATATTCAGCGCGTGGTCCTTAATGGGGGAAAGGCGTCAAGCAGCTTTGAGAGATATGTTGCGCCAGTTTTCCAAGAACTAGTTGTCAGAAGCGCACCTTCTACCAGCCCGGCCTATGCGGCGATACGATACGAAGCGAAATGCGAACGCTGGAGAGATGCATTGACTGCGGTCTGAATGAAGGCCGCTCTGAAATGTACTATCGTGCTTGTAATTGAACCGGCGGTTTTCTGAGGAGTTCGCTGTTCCAACGCTCAACGTTTCCGCCGTTCGTGACAGGACAGGACGTTGCGAAATAAGTGAAGACATCATCCCTTGATGGTAGATTGATCATATAGGTTTTTGAACCCATGATCAGTGTCGCTTCAGCATCCTTCAAAACGGCATTGTATAATTTCGGTGCTGTGGAAGTGAGCGGACTAACATGAACCGTATTTGACCGACGGCGATAGATCAGCAACGTTGAAAACCGCTCACCATCGATTTCAATTTTCGCAAAGCGAGTGCGACCCTGCCCGAAACGTTTGACGTCCTTATGTATGGGTTCTCCCGGATTCAGCTGAATTGATGCGTATAACCGAGACCGGCCATCCAAGAAAACCGCACATGAAAATACAATCGGCGAGTTTTCCGAGCCGGATGAGCGGATCGCCCGCGTAGTCATCGTGAAGTCAGGTGACCGACCGGGATCTTTGCTATCATATTCAATACTAAGCGTAGATGCTGGCACCCATGAGGGTGTTGCCGAGGGTTCCGCGGTTCTTGGCTCATCAGCCATCACGGATTGTACCAACAAAACGTTCAGAAAAAGCAAGGCAAAAAGCCTGGGCAAAGACAGGGTCATGGAATCTATCTCGTCAGAAAGGAGCGTAGTAATGTGAGGCGCAGGTTACAGTTACACGCTCAGAGATTTGGACTCAGATCCATGCCCTTCAGGATTTCAAAGACCGAGACATCAAACTTGCCACCATTGGTCACCGGGCAGAATTTGGCAAAGGCGACGAATACGTCGTTCTTTTCCGGCAAGGCAAGATCGCGCTTCTTGCCCTTTACCTTCAGCTGCACCTGGTCTCCGCGCACGACGGAATTGTAGATGCGCGAAGGCACCTCACGGCTAAGCGGGATCAGCTTGGTTGATTTGGCATGAAACGCGTATCGGTCCGGAAATTTCTCGTCGCGGATCTCCATTATGCCGGAGATATGATGGAAGCGCGGACTGCGATCAGCATCATCTTCATAGGTGTTTTCCGGATCGAGCTGGACGCTGAAATTCAGGGCTTTGTATCCACTCGTCGTAATCTGGCAGCTCAGCTGGATGGTCGGGTGGTCACCGCCTTCCGCCTTTATGATCCGAACCAGGCTTTTGAAGTTCGGGTCCTTGCCGGCATCTGAACTGTCGACCCTGATCAACTGATCTTTTTCCTGGGTCCAGACGCGTGGTGCTGAGTCGGCGAGTGCAGGTGTAGCTGCCATCACCATGGCAGCTACAGTAATCAGGTATTTGAACATTGGGCTTTCCTTGAGGCGTGCTTCCCCAAGATTGGGCATGAGCCATGCTGGCTCGTCAACCCTTAACCGAACCGATACGCACTCTTTGAGAGAAACCTAGTTCGCACTCGCCGCGCGGGCGGCATTGCAGGTTTTTGCGAATGCTTTGAACGCATCGTCCGGCTCTGGGTACTTCGTCTCAACTTTACCGGCATGTTCAACTGAGACACTGACAGTATCTCCCCGAATGACGGAGTTGTAGATCTTGGCAGCCGGGCTGTGCGATCCGATCTCGATTGTGCTGTTTGCCGGAGCGTATTGAACAACTGTTTCGACGCCGGGTGTGTCGCCCGCCATGATTGAAGCGGTCTCTCCTCGTCTGTATGTGGCATGCTTGTCGATTTGATCAGAAATATCGCCCGCCTCAAGCGATAGAATGGCGGACATCTGGCCGTTTGGCGCGCATACGAGCACTGCGCCAGCTTGATCGGCGGTGGTCGTCAGGATGGCGCGAGGCGCCTTTTCATTGTGTCCGTCCCAAACTTTCCATCCGGTCGCGGAGGCAGGCAGATAAGCGGTTGCAACAACGGCTACCAACAGGCCGATTGCTGTTTTCGATTTTGATTTCGTCATTTGTTCAATCCCGATATGGCCCCCGGGATCGCCTGAGCAATTATTGTTTATCAATAATTTTTGTGTGTGTAAAGCTTAAGGTGAGCGGTGAGTCTCACGGCTTTCCAAAAGCCGTCAGGTCGTCGGAGCTAGGGCTTGCTTCCATGCCCTTTGGAGGATCCGGAATGAGGATGCTCGGCTCTACCGGCGCACCAGTTGCCTCGGCCACGAGTCTTGCTGTGTGCAGCTCCACGGTCTCGGTTAGGGTCCGTAGGAATTCTGCTTTAGGCAGATTCGGATCCAGAGGGGGCAGGAATTCAATGATCGCGGTGCCGGCAGTTTTGTCGCGTTCCTGCTGGCGCCAGAACACGCCAATATTGGTGGCGACGGGAATGACCGGAACATTCATTGCCTGCGCCATATGCCAGACCCCCGCCTTGTAGCGAAAATGGTACCCGACCGGCGCGAGGTGGCCTTCAGGGTAAATCAGCACCCTTTGGTCTTCGTCACGCGCGCGTGCCATGCCTTCCTTCAACGAGGCCGCTTTGCGATCCCCGCCGCCGCAAGTATCGATGACGATGGCACCCAGCTTTCGCAGAATTCCGCCGACCAGTGGAAACTTTTCCAAATGATCGCCGGTCACGAACGCAAGATTCTTCACTTCCGGGTAGATGAGGTATCCGTCGCCCCAGCTTTGGTGCTTCGCCGCGAGGATGAAGGGACCGTCCGGAAGGTTGCTTCGTCCACGTACTTCCTTGCGAATTCCGGCGACGATGCGAAGGTTCAGATTCATCGCCCGTGTATAGCTGCGGATGATCATGCGGACAGGGCCGCGCCCCGGAAAAATCAGGAAAGGCAGCGATACCAGCACGTAAAGAACAGAGAGAATATAATAGACGACTGTGAAGACGAGGCCGCGCATTGCAGGGGCTCCTTCGTTATCTGATCACTAGGAATTCAAGACGCACAGAACCGCGCGAGACAACGCGTCAACGTGCTGGGAAAATGGTCCGGGCAGGCGGTTGTAAATCTTGTTCTGGCCAGCCTGCATGACCACGCCAAGCGCCATGGCGGCTTTCAGCGCCGGGTCGCCCTTTGGAATATGTCCGTCCGCAATCAGGCCGGCAATTATCTTTTCAGTGATTGAGACCGGATCATCTTCGCGGCGCTTGTCATAGGGAAGGAAACGATTGAGCGAGACGAGGTGAAACGAGAACAGCAGGAAATCTTCGTCCGCCAGGGCACAATAGGCTTCGACAGCTGCATGAACCTTTTCTTCGAGTGAGCCATCCGCCGAGAGGGCCTGCGCCATCATCGCGCCCAGGCGATTATGGGTTTCCATGAACAGGGACAGTGCAAGTTCGTCCTTGCCCTTGTAGTGGCGATAGAGTGCCCCTTCCGAAACGCCGGCCTTTTCGGCGATTTCGCGTGTCGTGGCAGCATCGATACCTTCATGAATGAACAGTTTCAGCGCTGCGCGTTCGATCTTCGGCCGCGCATTCCGGGCGCGAGGCTTTGTCTTGGATTGATCTGTACTTGATGGTCTCGCCATCTGGCCCTCCATGTCTCTGATACCAATCTAGGCGCAGATCCATCTAGATGCAAGTGATTATTCGCTCACATATGCGATCGGCATAACTGGATGTCGTAATGCTTACGACCGGATGTGGCTCAGTAGTTGAAAAGTCAGCCTAACTGACGAGATCGAAGCGGTAGCTTTCAATAACGGTGTTTGCCAGCAGCTTCTCGCACATTTCTCTGACGCGGGCTTCGGCCGCATCGGACGAAAGTCCATCCTCAAGGTCGAGTTCGATCACTTTGCCAATCCGGGCGGCCTCGACTTCCTTGTAGCCCATACGCGCGAGCGTATCCGCAACGGCCTTGCCCTGCGGGTCCAGAACACCATTCTTCAGCGCGACGTGGACGATGGCTTTCATGAGAGGTCTCCTGGGAAGTCTGAGTCGGGCCCCCATAGCCCGATTTCAGTCCTATTGAAACAAGCTTACCGCGTAAGCCATGCCGACAAGAACAAGTGCCGTGGCAAAGACCGGCTTTCGACCATTCATGTATGATAGTTTGGAGCGGATCTTGGTTTTTGTATCTTGGCTCATTGGGTAAGGTCTCTTGCTCTGCGGCGTGGTACAAAGGGCTTACTTGCCGTTGGTGAAGCTCACCACATTGTCACTCTCGCCGGACTCTTTCAGGATGCCGAGACGCCGGGCTACTTCCGCATAGGCTTCCGTCACGCCGCCGAGGTCACGGCGAAACCGGTCCTTGTCGAGCTTGTCACCGGTCTCGAAATCCCAAAGTCGACAACTGTCGGGGCTGATCTCGTCAGCCAACAAAATGCGCGGCACATCGCTATCGCCCTCATAGTGGCGGCCGAACTCCAGTTTGAAATCTACTAGCCGAATGCCGACCGCTGCGAACAGGCCCGACATAAAGTCGTTTACGCGGAGCGACATGGCGATCAGATCATCATATTCCTGAGCCGCGGCCCATCCGAAGGCGGCGATGTGCTCTTCTGTGACCAATGGATCACCTAGCGCGTCGTCCTTCAGATAGAACTCCACCATGGGCCGGGGCAGGACCTGGCCTTCCTCAATTCCGAGACGCTTGGAGAGCGTGCCAGCCGCCACATTCCGCACGACTACTTCCAGTGGAATGATGTCGACCTTCTTGACCAGCTGCTCGCGCATATTGAGGCGGCGGATGAAATGGGTGGGGATTCCAACGGCCGACAGGCGTGTCATCATGAATTCGCTGATGCGATTGTTCAGAACACCTTTACCATCCAGAACCGCGCGTTTTTGCGCGTTGAAGGCGGTTGCATCATCCTTGAAATACTGGATGAGGGTGCCTGGCTCCGGCCCTTCATAAAGGATTTTCGCCTTGCCCTCATAGATAATGCGCTTCTTGCTCATGCGGACGGATCTCCTGACGGTACCGGATCGCTGTAACAGGAATCGTTTTCAGCCACCCCAGAAAGCGCGACTGTTACGCCAATCTGGGCAAAGAAACAATTATTGCGCACACCTTAACTCAACGACTATATGCACTGGTGAATTACCACCGTTCAGAAAGGCCTTTCTCATGAGCACATTTGACGATCGCGAACGCGCCGAGGAGGCTCGATACGCCTTTGATCAGGAAACCCAATTCAAGGTCATGGCGCGCCGAAACAAGCTGCTCGGTCTCTGGGCCGCCGACCTCATGGGTCTGACAGGCTCAGATGCTGAGGCTTATGCCAAGACGGTCGTACTGTCCGATCTTGAAGAAGCGGGCGATGATGACGTGTTCCGCAAGGTACGCGGTGACTTCGATACGGCTGGCATAGATCGCACCGATGCTCGTATTCGCGAACAGATGGCAGAACTGCTGCCGGTTGCGCGCGAACAGATTCTCAAGGACTCAAAGTAGCGTAGATGTGGTTTTCGGCCGTACCTGCGAGGGTTGGCCGGAAACTGTCGCCGCATGTCTGGGTGCTTTCATTGACTGGCGTGAATGACGTGCAGCTCACGATGGTGGCTTCACCGGATTTAAATTTGGGCTTTCCGTGCCATCCCTGCATCTTTGGTACGCCGGTCCAATGACTGAAATAGAGGCGTCCGGACGTGCGCGGAATGAACGCGTCATCTGGTTCGGTGGAGTAATAGGCAACCCCGTCGACATACCAGGTGATCCGATCAGGCAACCACTCGAATGCGTAGAGGTGTGGCGCGGCTGACGCATCGAATGGCAAATCGAACTTGGCATTCTTTCCGTGCTTTCCATTCCGCCAGTAATTGAACTCCACTTTTGATGTGTCTTTGCCCAGAAACTCAATATCCACTTCGTCGTGAGGATCGCCTGCATAGGGTCCGGTATACGTGAAAAAGGCCGAGACCAGCCCTGACCCCTTACCGACCTGCATCACGGCCTCATAACGTCCATAACCGACGCGTTGCTTTGATCTTGCTTCGGCAATGGAAAACGGGATGTCCTGGCCCGGCTCGCGTTTGACTTGAAGTGCCAAACCTTGAGGTGTCGTGATGGCGTTTTCGGGAGCCCACCTGCCACCATAAAAGGTGTCAATCGCATGCGTCTCAGACAACCAGAATTTGTCCTCGATGGATTCTGATCCAAATGTCGACCGGAATCCATGACCGGATTTGGCGAGCTGCTTGATTGTGGGATTGCTCTCGGTTGGCGCTGCGGGCTTGATGGCCACCGGTTCCTGGATCGCCGCGGCAGCGGGTTTTTCAACGGGATAGTAAATCTGCGCTTGTTGATATGAAGATGCGAGCGCGTCCTGGCCACCGGCTACACTCACGGCGAAACCTGTAACAAGTGCAGCAGATACGACGGCAAACATCATAACGTCCAGAACTGACACAGTCCTTCTGGCGGTGGTTACCGAAATGAGGCCGAAATGGGACATCGCTTTACCTTCCGTTTACCTTTAACGGAAAATTAGCAATACCCAAGCCGATTTAGCCGCTTTCTTGGGGGGGTGTCAGACTTTTCATGTTGCGCATCATGAATAGCGGAATTGAGCCAATTGGTGTGACGGCCCAGTCGAGCGGCTGATCATGTGGTTCGCTGGGGACGGAGTCGATCTGCTGGGCCGGGTAGGCCAATGCACAGGCAAATGCCCGGCCGTTTGCCCGGAGCTTTTCAAACGCCTTGTCATAATGCCCTTTGCCATAGCCAAGCCGATTGCCCATGCCATCAAAGGCGAGCAGAGGCGTCAGAATCAACGTCGGATGAGCCAGCGGTGCATCTTTTGACGGTTCGGACAATCCAAATGGCCGGCGCTCCAGTGGTTCGCCGAAATGCCATGTGCGCCAGGTCAGTTCGCCAGTGTCCTCTATCCGGGGCAGACATAATTCTGCGCCAGCCTTTGCCAAACGCATCATTAGGGGCGCGGGATCAAGCTCTTCATTGATCGCCACATATCCAGCGACAACCGGCCCGTAGCGTTCAAGCAGCTTCATCGGAAATTTTTCAGCCACAGAGTCTGCGCCATCAGGATCGCGCGCGGCCGCTTCGGCCCGCAGGGTTCGCATCCGATGTCGCAGGTCGGTCTTGTCCATCAGAGTATCCATCGGGTTGGCTGTTCGGCGCCTGACTATGGCACACAGAAAAATAGCGCATGAGAACCACGAACGCCGCGGGGCATATTCACTCCCGTCAACCTAGATACTAGGTGGGCGCCGGATGAGCCCGGACCACGGCCCAAGCCAGAATGCCAGCTCCCTGACGGAAATTAAGGTCGCCGGAGATCAGTCCGTCGCAAACGAAGCAGCCCTCATGCTGGTTGATGATGTAATTCGGTGACGCGCTGATTGTAAGGGGCCAGCATGCGGTCACGTGTTGAATTGTCTCAGTGTGCTTCTCCGACAAGATCGAAGGCAAAAAGTAGCGTGCGCTGGCGATCCGAGAAATTGTCGTCAGAGACAATCCAGAGGCGGTGGACGCCGTCTGGCAGGGTTTCAACCGTGATGCCTTCGAAATTGTCGACATTCATGGGTCGGGACAGCGTAAACAGACCGCGTCGGCTTGACCCGCCAGCATCCTGATATTCGGCCTCCACGGCCAAACGGTTACCGAATACGGGATTATAGTTGCGGCGTAGACTGTAAACCACGGATCCGGCCATCGACTGATCGCCGAGCGCAATCCGGTTTGTCATGCCCACGAGCGGACTGTCAAAATCGGTATTGATCGGTTCGACAAGCGTAACAGCATTGCCGAGCGGGACAAGCTCGACGATCGGCGACTTGCCATCAATGAGCTGTTCGTATCCTGCACGAAGTGCTTTTCCGAAAGATAGCGCTTCTGCGCCGGAATTCTCGCGGATTTCCGTGCCTTCGATCTCGCTCGGCAGATCCGCGACCAGCGTGGCGCGTGCGGCGGCGCCACAAGTGCTCAGATCGAATGCCTCGATACGGTGCCGACGTTCGAAGCTGACATATGCAGCGCCATTCTTCAGGGCGAGCCCTTCGGAGTCGCCCTCGGTCTTGCCCTTGAGCAACTCGTTGTCCTGTCCCCGCATATACGCAATTCGGCCCGTTCCGGTCAGCTCACCACCGTCACGATCAAGCCAGACAAATGCGCCCATGTCGGAAACCGCCAGGAAGCCTCCGTCGGCAAGTAGCTCAATACCCGACAATCCGCCAAAGTTCTTATTGGGGGAAGTGAGCGCCCAGCCCTGCGCGAAGCGGACGCCTGGGAGCAGCGAAATGTTGGCGCGTTCAGATAGTGGCACGGATTCCGCAACAATGGAGATCTCCGACGGTGCCACATAAGATGTCCCGCTGGGGCAGGATAGCGCCTTCAGCGTACCCGGCGACAGTGCAGGATGGCCCCGGCCCTGGTTTGTGTCGGCCGTACCGATTGCCGGCGGACCGGCTGGAACCGCGCAGGCTACAAGCGCGGCTACGGCCAAGCCAAACAAGGGAGAGTAGATCGATTTCCGCATGATTTGTTTCGCCTTGTGGTGAGTCTCTGGGCATTTGCCTTAAAATATGAGGCAGGAATAGGGAAACTGGCTGGATTTCAAAAGCGAACTTATCCAGATATGAATTATGTCCCAAATTCCGCTCGTCCGCCGCTCGCCAGTCCCGCCAGACACCTGTAATTTGGCCAAAGCCATAGACCTCATTGGTGACAGGTGGACTTTGCTCATCCTTCGCGCAGCACTTTATGGTGTGCGGCGCTTCGATGACTTCCAGTCTGAGCTGGGATGCCCAAGAACCGTGTTGTCGGGGCGGTTGAAGAAACTTGTGGATGCCGGCCTGCTGGCCAAAAAGCCTTACAAGGCGCCTGGCAAGCGCGCCCGACCGGAATATGTTCTGTCCGCCACGGGCCTTTCGCTGCGGCCGATCCTGATCGGCCTGACGCAATGGGGCGACGCTTGTCTCGGACAGGGCGAGGCGCCTCCGATCAGCTTTACGAAGGCGGGATCCAAGAGCGCTATTCGAGCGGCATTTGTTGATGTTGAAGGCCGGGAAGTGCGCCCCGACCAGATACGTCCAGTGTTGCGGGGATAGGTTTGCTCAAGTCTCCGCCCGACAGTTTGGAAATTGTGCAGTTTCGCAGAATTTCCGTCTTGCAAAGCCGGGGCTGATGCGCTTTATCACGCCTCTCGGCGGCAACGCCGTGAATACCCTAATAAGGATGCGGGCGTAGCTCAGGGGTAGAGCACAACCTTGCCAAGGTTGGGGTCGAGAGTTCGAATCTCTTCGCCCGCTCCAATTTTTCTCAAGACAGCCTGGTTTCAAGCGCGCCATTCTGGGCGCAGCTTGTTGCTGGCGTTGTTTGTGTACCAAGCAAGCCTCACCGCACGTGTGGGCCTCAATGAATTCTTTTTTCCAGCCGGGCTGATGACGAATATTTTGTGCGTCTCGTGTAAAGAGTTTGGCTGCGGCCTGGTCTTCAACCATATCTTGCCGGTCCCTTGCTGCGTCTGTGGTGTAATCAATGCGCTGCAACCTCTTGTCGGCGCCCGTCCACGCCATACTACTGATGTGACCGAAAGTGATGACCATGACAGATGACTTGCAGCACCTCACAGACCGCGCGCTTCTCAAGCAGCGTTTCCTGGAAGGAATGAGCCTGGTTGCAGCGACCGTGAATGTCATCACGACAGACGGCGCTGCTGGTCGGGCGGGCACGACAGCAACCGCAATGTCCTCAGTCAGCGCCGATACGCCCAAACCGACCTTGCTTGTCTGCATCAATGAATCCTCGTCGCTAACGCCGGTTCTGCTGGGCAATGGCACGTTTTGTGTGAACGTCTTGAAGGACAATCAGGCGGATGTGGCAGATGTTTTTGCCAGCCGCATGACCCACAAATTCAAGGACAAATTTGATGGGGCAGACTGGACGCCGGGCAGGTCTGGTCAGCCTGTCATCTCAGGAGCGCTCGTGGCATTCGAGTGCAAACTGGTTTCGCACAATCAGGTCGGCACGCATCATGTCTGCATCGGTGAGGTTGTTGACGCTGTGCTCGGCGACAATGGCAACTCTCTGATCTATGCGAGCCGCGAGTACCGCACCACCGTCAAGCCGGACTAGGCTTTTGGGGGCAGTTTCGCGGTTGCGTATCTCTACTGGCCGCTAGCGCGCCGTCATGGCGCCATCGACCACGTGCTCCTGCCCGCTGATATAGCTTGAAGCATCCGAGGACAGGAACAGGACCAATTCTGCGACTTCCTCTGGCCGTCCGGCCCGACCCATTGGGCTTGACTGGGTCGCAATTGCCTCAACGTCCATCTGATTGGCGCCCGAATGCGCCGTAAGCGCGGCGACGCGTTCTTCATCCATGGCCTCGGTCATGCGGGTGATCGATTTCTGCCAGATCGGCGTATCGATGATGCCCGGATGCACCGAATTGACCCGGATGCCCGTACCCATCTGGGCGCACTCGACCGCCGCTGCCTTTGAAAAGAGTCGAACGGCCCCTTTCGATGTGCAATAGGCGCTCGCCCCAGCTGCGCCACGCAAACCGGCCACCGATGAAATGTTGACTATCGAACCACCTTTGGAACCCATGTACCGCATCGCTGCGCGCGTTCCGAGAAACACGCTGTCGACATTCACGCTCATCTGCTTGCGCCAATCATCCAGCGTAAAATCCGTGATCGCGCCTGCGATGGCGATGCCGGCATTGTTGACCAATACAGATGGTGTCCCGAATGCGTTCTCGGTTTGGCTGAAGATTGCTTCCCACATGCTCTCATCCGTCACGTCCTGATGCGCGGTGATGATGCGCCCTCCGGCATCTGTGACGAGTCGCTCGGTGACCCTCAGACCTTCGTCATCAATGTCGGTCGCCATGATGGCGGCACCTTCCCGAGCAAGCACGAGTGCGCATGCCCGACCGATACCGCTGCCAGCACCCGTTATAATTGCGATTTTGCCGTCGACCTGGCCCATGTTTTCCTCCCGCTTTTTGCATTGTATGTAGCAGTGGAATGGCTTGACCTGCCAATGGTTTTGAGGTTTACCCCGCGTCTCTAAACGGGATGGTGCAGGGCCGCCGTTGAAATCGTGGGTGCGAATGAGCGCCGCCCACCGACCTGCGTCGACAATGAGGTACTACCATGTCACGTCGCCACAGCGCGAAGTACAAGATCGACCGTCGCGTCGGTGAAAATATCTGGGGCCGTCCGAAGTCCCCCGTCAACAAGCGTAACTACAAGCCCGGTCAGCACGGCCAGAACCGCCGCAACAAGGTCTCTGACTTTGGTCTGCAGCTGATGGCGAAGCAGAAGCTGAAAGGCTACTACGGCGACATCACGGAAAAGCAGTTCCTTCGCATCTATGAAGAAGCGAACCGCATGAAGGGCAACACGTCCGAGAACCTTATCGGCCTGCTGGAATCGCGTCTCGATTCCATCGTCTACCGTGCGAAATTCGTGCCGACGATCTTCGCAGCCCGCCAGTTCGTCAACCACGGGCACGTCATGATCAATGGCCGCCGCTGTAACATCGGCTCCGCGCGCGTGAAGCCGGGCGACGTTGTTCAGATCCGCGAGAAGTCCCGCAACATGGCGCTCGTTCTGGAAGCTCTCGGCAGCGCTGAGCGCGATATCCCGGAATATGTGGACGTCGATCCGAAAGCCATGAGCGCGACTTATGTCCGCGTGCCTGAACTGTCTGACGTGCCGTATCCGGTCCAGATGGAACCAGCCCAGGTGGTCGAATTCTACTCCTCGTAAGTGGACTGAATTCCTTGAACAATCTAAAAGGCCGCGCCAGACTGGTGCGGCCTTTCTTTTTGGAGAATCTGATCGCATGAACATTCCCGATATCGCGCAAGTCCGCCAGCACCTCATTGCCAAGCCGGGCGAACCCTTCTCGCTGGCAGCGCGGCCGACCCGGGACCCTGATCTCTTTGCTGACAAGGAAGACGCCAAAACCAGCCTGAAAAAGGACGCGGCCGTCATCAACGAATTGAAGGACATGCTCTACGCCCACAAGAAGCAGTCCGTGCTTGTCGTGCTGCAGGGCATGGATACGGCAGGCAAGTCGGGCACCATTCGCAATGTCTTCGCCGACACCACGCCGCTTGGCATGGAGGTGAAAGCGTTCAAGGCGCCAAGCAAGAACGAACTGGCCCGCGACTATCTCTGGCGCGTTCACAATGCCGTGCCCAAAAAGGGCAATGTCGGCATCTTTGATCGTTCGCACTATGAAGACGTGCTGGTCGTGAAAGTGCGTGACTTCGCTAGCCCGGAAGACGTGGAACGGCGGTATGAGCAGATCAATGCGTTCGAAAAACACATGACGGAGAACGGCGTCGTCATCGTCAAATGCATGCTGAATGTCGGGTATGAGGAACAAGGCGTCCGGCTCGCAGAACGCCTTGTCGAGCCTCACAAACTTTGGAAATTCAATCCGGCGGATCTGGATGATCGCAAGGATTGGGCAAAATTCATGTCGGCCTATGAGACCGCCGTTGAGCGATGCTCGACACCGCATGCGCCTTGGTATGTTGTGCCCGCAGACAGCCGGACTCGTCGAAATGCCATGATAGCCCGTCTCGTACGTGGCGCGCTGGAAGATTTGAACCTTGAATGGCCAAATCCTGGATTTAACCCGGAAGACTTCGACATCGGGTAGGACCGGAGGGACATGTTTCCCTCCGATACTCAACTCGATCAGCCGCCATGGAACGCGGTAGATCCGCCGCTCATGGACTTGTTGGCCGAGCGCGACTCGGGATTGCCGTAGATATCGACGCTGCCACCGCTGGACGTCTTGCTCGATGCGGCGTCGCTGGCATATGCCTTGACTGATCCGCCGCTGCTGGCCTTGGCCTGCACAGTTTCACAGGTGAGCCCTTTTGCGTTGGCACTGCCGCCGGACGAAGCTTTTACCTCAAGGCGTGTGCATACGCCGTGGACGGAAACCGCTGCGCCGCTGGAAACGTCTATCTCCATAGGGCCGGACTCCAATCCTTCCGCGAGCAGGGACGAGCCAGAGCTGGCTTCGATCTCGTTGAGCTCCGGGCCGGTCACCGTGAACTTGACGCGCACCTTGTTACCCCACCCCTTTGTGGATTTGCGGGACAGATACAGGCGATCTCCATCGAGGCGCACTTTGACATCTTCAGGGCCACCCCGTTCAAAGTCCGCGGTGATCGAATGCTGAGGTGCACGCACGAATTTGACGGAGACACCGGCGGAGATATCGAGTTCATCAAATCCGGAAAGATTGTACACTTGGGTTGTGTCGGCGGACGCGCTGTAGAGTGACGCGGATAGAGCAAACGCAGCAATGCTGGATGCGATGATAACTGATTTTCTCATGGTCTGATTCCTATAATGCTCGGTGTCAGGATTTTATGGAAATATCGCCGCCGCTCGACTCGGTGATATCGACCTGGGTCGGTGCGCCGTGAACGTTGATGTCGGCGCCACTGGACGCTTTGGCTTCCAGCGCCTCAGTCACGCTGACGGACACGTCCGCGCTACTGGATGCTTCGATCTCGGCGGACTTGCACAACAGATCCTTGGCTTCAACGTCGGCGGATGACGATGCATCCACCGTAATCTCGTCGCATGTTCCGGTGAGCACAATATCGGTGCTGGATGAGGCATCGACATCGATATCTGCTGTGCTTTCCAGAACCAGTTTAACGTCAGAGCTGGAGGAAGCGTCGATTCTGGCCCGACTATTGGTGACCGCATGAGCGATCACATCCGCGCTTGATGTTGCCTCGATCGATATTGCCCCGACAATGAAGTCGGATGCGTCGATACTGGAGGAAGACGATGCGTCCATGTCGGCTGAAGCGGCGCGACCGGAAACGATCAGTTTAGCGCTCGAAGAAGCGTCCAGTTCGATTTTCCCCGCATCGATCCCGGAGGCTTCAAGAATTGAGGATTGCGCCACGTCCAGTTCGGAAATGCTCGGCGACGTTACACGTACCGTGTAGGACGGCATGCGCTTTCCGTTCACCTTCACCCGCAAGTCGCCTTCGACGAGATCCACGTGAAGATTGGCCCGTAAGGATTTCAGGAAGCCGAGGCTTTCACGGCCGATTTGCAGCTCTCCATCATCAGTTTCGATGCTGATATCTGAAAAGTCGCCTTCGGCCTGTTCAACAATGACCGTGGTCTCAGCGCCGGTTTCGTACAGGACCTTGATACCACCATTCACATCAATGCTGGAGAAGGAGCCGACTGGGAAGTCCTTAGTCTCGGCCAGAGCCGGCAAGGCTGCGATGGACAGGGCGGACAGGGATATGAGCGCGCGTTTCATGGGGGTGCCTCCAATTTGATGAGGCAAGTATGATGTATCGAATAACGATAAGTCAACATATTGTTTTTCAATAATACGAAAAAACCCGTGCGTGTGCTCTGTTATCCGGTGTCGGCATTGCAGAAGACAAGTTGACGACGATTAAGGGGTTAGCCGTCCTTGCTGGCAAGCTGTCCGAGCAGGTCGTAATCATCTGCTCCAGTGATTGCCGCCGAGACGATGTCGCCCGCTTGCAGGTGACTTGCATTTTCCAGATAGACCACGGCATCGACTTCCGGCGCATCAGCCTTGGTGCGGCCTATCATTTCGCCGGTCGAGTCAGATGGGCCGTCAATTATGACGTCCTGAACGGTTCCGACCTGCGCAGCGGCGCGATCAGCAGACACTTTCGCCTGCACTTCCATGAAGCGGTGCCAGCGCGCTTCCTTGACCTCATCTGGCACATGACCGGGCAGGTCACGGCTGTCAGCATGGGCGACGTTTTCGTATTGGAAGCACCCTGCGCGATCGATCTTCGCTTCGCGGATGAAGTCCAGCAAGATCTCGAAATCCTCTTCGGTCTCGCCCGGAAACCCAACGATAAAGGTTGAGCGGATGGCGAGGTCAGGCACATCCCGGCGCCACTGAAGGATGCGTTCAAGTACGCGGTCCTGTTTGGCGGGCCGTTTCATGGCCTTCAGCACCGGCGCGGAGGCGTGCTGGAATGGAATGTCGAGATAGGGTGTGATCAGGCCTTCGGCCATCAGCGGAATAACCTGGTCCACATGCGGATAGGGATAGACATAATGCATCCGCGTCCACACGCCGAGGCTGCCCAGCCCCTTGGCCAGATCGAGGAAGCGCGTCTGGTATTCCGTGCCACGCCAAGTTTCCGGCTTGTAGCGCACGTCCAGTCCATAGGCGGACGTGTCCTGACTGATCACGAGCAATTCCTTCACACCGGCCCGGACCAGTTGTTCGGCTTCGGTCAGCACATGATGGATCGGGCGGGAGGCAAGATCGCCGCGAAGTTTCGGAATAATGCAGAAGCTGCACCGATTGTTGCAGCCCTCTGAGATCTTCAAATATGCGTAATGGCGCGGTGTCAGGCGCAGGCCACTTTCAGGCACCAGGTCGGTGTGAGGATTGTGCGGCGGGGTGAGGTGCGTGTGGACCGCGTCCATCACGGCCTCATACTGGTGAGGCCCGGTGATCGCGAGCACTTTGGGATGCGCTTTCTCGATCACGTCCGGTTCGGCGCCAAGACAGCCTGTAACGATAACCTTGCCATTCGCTTCAATCGCTTCACCGATAGCCTCAAGGCTCTCATCACGCGCGGAATCCAGAAATCCGCACGTATTCACCAGAACCAAGTCTGCGCCGGAATAGTCCGGGGCGATCTGGTAGCCTTCTGCGCGCAGGCGCGTGATGATCCGCTCGGAATCGACCAGGGCTTTCGGGCAGCCGAGGGAAACGATGCCGACCTTGGGGGCCTTGGCAGGCCGGATCGGAGCAGGGGCAAGGGATGTCGTGGTCATGATCGCCCTGCTATAACGAATGCTGCGAACTGGAAAGGTCGGGCGCACATCGGGCCGTTTTTTTCAGTTACCAAACCCTTTCGCTCACTAGAGCAAATTTCCAGCAAATGTTTGACACCCGGAAATGCAGGTCGCGTAATCTGGGAACCGGTAGTTAAGGGAGGGGAGACCCATGACGCACCTGATGATTCTTACCGCAGCCTGGGGGGCGGCCATGCTGGGCATCTATCTGGTCATCTATACGTTGATTAAGTGGCGTCGAGCCGCGCGGGCCTGCCATCCGATGCCGTTCAGGCGTCGTAAGAGCTATTTGAGCGGGCTGGCCTTCAGCGTCATGTTTGTCGCGTCACCAGCGTTGGTGCATGCCGACGGACACATGATCCAGGCCAGCATCACAGGATTCTTTCAGGCCTGAGCCTCAGGCGTCTTCCAGCTCGACACCCTTGTCCTTCATGAAGTCGCGCAGTTCGCCGCTTTCAAACATCTCTTTGACGATGTCACAGCCGCCAACGAATTCGCCCTTTACATAGAGCTGTGGAATGGTCGGCCATTCCGAGTAGGCCTTGATGCCTTCCCGCACGGCCTGATCTTCCAGAACGTTCGTCGAGACATAGTCCACGCCAAGATAGTCCAGAACCTGCACCACAACTGATGAGAACCCGCACTGCGGGAACGTCGGTGTACCTTTCATGAAAAGTACGACGTCATTGGCTTTGACGGCTTTGTCGATGGCGTCAAGGGTGGCTTGGTCGGTCATGGGGAAGTCTCCGGTGTTTCAGTAGATGTGAGTGGGGAGCTTGCTCAGGTCAAGGGACTGAATCCGGTTCGCGGTGCCAATAGGCGCGTTCCAGAGTGCAGGGTTCCCATGGTGCCTCTTGTGAAAAGGATCCGCCATTAAACCGGGTGTGTTCGCCCATGAATCCTCCTCCGAACGTCCAAATGTCCCGGCGTGCCTGACCGGCGTCCGGCGTGAGAAATTCAAGCCCCAAATTCGTTGTTCTGCCCGGGCAGTAGTCCTCGAACTTACGGCGCCAAATAGCTTCTCTGATGTCATCAAGTTCAGTGTCTGACAGGCTGGTCCTCAATTCCAATCGCGCCCGCCCGCTGGCGCAAGTGACGGTGTAGAGACAGGCATATTCTACACCTTCATGACGTTCATGAAGATGCGAGTCTATCATCCGATCCAGCTTGTCTACGCTTAGGTTTCGCCAGAGCAGGTATCTGTTCAACGGATTGCTGGCAGCAAGGCCACCGATGACAAAAAAGACAGCGGCCACCCACAGGACTATTCGTCTGGGTGACCGCGTCAATTGGGAACGGTGTTTACCAGCCACAGCTCTCGGTGGCGTTCTGGTCTTTCATATAGAGCATCAGCGGATCGAAATACTCGATGATCGCGCTGCCATCCATTTCGCGAGTGCCGGTGAATTCTTCCAGCGTGTCCGGCCAAGGCTGTGACGCGCCAGCTTCCAGCATGGCATTGAAGCGTTTGCCCACTTCCTTGTTGTCATAGATCGAGCAGCGATGCAGCGGTCCTTCCCAGCCAGCCTGCTCACAAGCGGCCTTGTGGAACTGGAACTGCAGGATGTAGCTCAGGAAGTAGCGCAAATAGGGCGTGTTGCCCGGAATGTGGTACTTCGCGCCGGGATCGAAGGCGTCTGCCGGGCGCGGGGCCGGTGGTACGAGGCCCTGATTTTTCAGGCGGAGATCCCACCATGACGTGTTGTAGGCCTCTGGCGCAGTTTCACCAGACAGGACATCCCAGCGCCAGCCATCAACGGTCAGCGCAAACGGCAGGAAGGCGATCTTGTCGAGCGCGGTCTGCATCAGAAGTGCCGTGTCGGCATCAGCGCCCGGCTTTTCCTCAGCGGTGATCAGATTGATCTGTTCGAGGTATTCCGGTGTGATCGACAAGCCGACAAAGTCGCCGATGGCCTCATGGAAGCCATCATGTGCGCCGGTTTTGTACAAGTAGTCCTGATCCTTGTAGGCGCGCTGGTAGAAATTGTGACCCAGTTCGTGATGGACCGTATAGAAGTCTTCCGAGTTCACTTCGGTACACATCTTGATGCGTACATCTTCCTCATCGTCCAGATCCCAGGCTGAGGCGTGGCAAACGACTTCGCGGCCCTCTGGGCGCACGATCATGGAACGCTCCCAGAAAGTTTCCGGCAGCGGCTCGAGGCCGAGGGAGGTGAAGAAGGTTTCGCCTGTCTCGACCATTTTGATGGCGTCATAGCCCTTTTCGTTGAGGCGTTCGGTCAGGTCGTAGCTTGGTCCCGGCACGTCAGGCTTCACGACGTCATAGATGGATGACCATTGCTGGGCCCACATATTACCCAACAGGTCAGCGCGGATCGGGCCGGTGCGCGGCTGCACATCGTCGCCGTATTCTTCATTCAGTTTGGCGCGGGTGAAGCAGTGCAGCTCTTCATAAAGCGGCTCCACCTGCGTCCACAGACGTTGCACTTCAGCTTCCATCTCTTCCGGTGCCATGTCGTAGCCGGACAGCCACATCTGATCGAGGCTTTCGAAGCCAAGCTCATTTGCGCCTTCATTGGCGATCTCGACCATGCGGGCATAATCGTCCTTCATCGGCACGGAGATCGTGCGCCAGCCTTCCCAGACAGCTTTGAGCTCTTCCGGGTCGCGGCTGGTTTCAATGATCGTCGACAATTGGTCGAGGTTCAGTGCCTCGCCCTTATAGGTGAATTTCCCGGTGCCGTAGGTCGCGTCGAGATTGGTGGTGATCTGCGAAAGCTCCTCGGCTGCGCCCGGCGTCGACGGGGCAGGGATCGTGATCCCGGTACGCAACATGGTCATCTTGCGCGCCAAATCAGCTGGCTGGACGCTGACATCGAACTGCTTGGACTCATTCGCGAGTGAAACGGCGAGGATGGTCGATGCCGCACCAGCTTCGGCTGCGAGCGCGTTGGTTTCGGGCGTGATGTTCGTGGCTTGGTTCCAGTAGGCTTGCGCGGCAATACGGCTCTGCGCGGCGAGTTCAGCTTCGGCGCGCTCCAGGAAGGCGCGGGCCTCAGCGATTTCTACGGAATGATCGACTTCAGCGACCACTTCAGGCGCGGTGTCGAGAGTTGTTTCATCTACAGCTTCAGGCGCGGCGCAGGCCGCAATCATGAAGCTCAGCGCGATGGCGCTGGTGGTTAAGGTCAGGCGTTTCATGGGGTCGTTTCCTCATCCTTGGTTGCGGATGAAACAATAACGAACCGACCGTATCGTCAATGCGTCAGATTCAGGAATCCGGTGCCCGCGTTTTCAAGGCCAGCGCATGAAGTTCGCCCCCCATCGTGCCTTTCAGGGCAGAATAGACCAATTGGTGCTGCTTCACGCGGGGAATGCCTGCGAACTGGCTGCTGACAATCTCGGCCTGCCAGTGATTGTCGTCGCCCGCCAGGTCGGTCAGCGTGATCTCGGCTTCCGGGAAAGCGTCGGTGAGATATCCGAGCAGCGTCTCGCGTGACATGGCCATGGGCAGTTCCTTCCAGTTGCGTGGCAGAACTGGCGTTTAGCACCTGCGACGTCAAGCATCCGGCTGAACCGATTGTGACATCAGGAGGGCAACTCTAAAGTGGTAATAACTGAAATCATGATTGGATTCGCCCCCATGACCAGAATGCGCGCCTTCATTCTCGCCGAAGTTCTTTTCATTGTGATGATTGTCGCGGGCGTCTTCTTCTACATGAACCGCGATGACGACGTGGCGGACCGTCTCACGGAGTATCGCGCGATGTATGTAGACGGCCCAGCCATGCTGAACCTGACGGAAACGCTTTCCTCGGACGCACTGGAAGGCCGTGCTGCGGGATCATCGGGCAATGCCGCAGCACGGGGATTCATCCTGAAGCGGTTCGAGACGATGGAGCTGCGCAGGTTCCACGGGACATACGAGTACGCCTTTCCAGTCCTGCCGGGGCCAATGGACGGGTTATCGGAACCGGCAGACGGTGTGAATATTGTTGGCTGGATCGCCGGGGAGACGCCGGGGCGGGGCCCCATGCTCGTGGTTACGGCCCATTACGACCATCTCGGCATCGTTGACGGAGAAATATATAATGGCGCTGACGACAATGCCTCTGGTGTGGCCGCGCTTGTCGGTGTCGCAGAATATTTCGAGCGAAATCCTCCCAAGCATGACATCGTCTTTGCCGCGCTGGACGCCGAAGAAATCGGCTATCAGGGCGCAAAGGCTCTGGTCGAATCTGGGCTGATTGATCTTGGGCGGGTCGCATTGAACATGAATTTCGACATGGTTGGACGATCCGACGCGGGAGAACTCTATGTCGCTGGCACCACGCCTTACCCGCAGCTGAAGCCCATGATTGATGATTTGGCCACCCAAGTGCCGGTAACCCTGCTCACAGGACATGACTCGCCTGAACTCGGACAGGATGACTGGACCAACCAGTCCGATCATGCCGTCTTTCACGAGATCGGCATTCCATTTCTGTATTTTGGGGTCGAAGACCATCCCGGATATCACGCCCCTTCGGATGATTATGGCGATCTGACACATGATTTCTTTGTGCGGGCGGGCGACACGCTTGTTATGGCGGTGAAGGCGGCGGATGCTTGGCTCATCTCGTCCAAGCGGCAGGAAAACTAATCCTTTCAAGGAGGAAAGGGCGTGAGAACGTCGGCACCGCGGGTTGGTTCCAAACCCACTGTGTGTCACCGATTTGCAATGCTGCACGAAAGTCTCTGAGCACCGTATTTCAATAAATAAAACAACGGTAAGGGTGGTTAATCCGCATTAAGAACATGTGACTTTCCGGCAACTGCTGAGGGTTGCGGATTTGTCATGGGAACAGACACAGTTCAGACACGGTTTTCTTGTGGTCTCGCCGATCTGGCGGGAGCTGAACACGTCTTTAAAGGAGACCACATGTTTAAGTATTTTCTGATCGCATCTGCAGCCACGGGTCTGGCTGTGTCCGCTCAGGCGCAGTCCTATGAGAGCGACACGGGCTTCTATCTTGATGGCGGGTACCAGTACCTGGAAATCGAACCCGATGGTGCAGAGCAGGGTGTTGACACGAACGGCATCGCCGCGCGTCTCGGCTACAAGTTCAACAATGTCTTCAGCCTTGAAGGTGAACTGGCCTCGGGCATTGATGATGGCGAATTCGACTACAATGTTGACGAAGACGAGTTCAATCTCGACGACAACAATGATGGCGATTTCAACGATCTGATCGGCGCTTCCGGCGACATCGGCCTGAACTATCTGGTTGGTCTGTATGGCCGCGCAGATGTGCCGCTTACGGAGCGCCTGAGCGCTTTCGGTCGCGCCGGTTATGCATATATCGATCTTGATGCGTCGCTGGCCACGCCGGGCGGCACACCGATCACGGTTGAGGATTCTGAGGAAGGCCCGGCCGTCGGCGCAGGTCTCACCTATGACCTGAACGACAATTGGGAGCTGCGCGGCGACTACACCTACTATTCGTTCGAAGATACCGACACGAATGGCGTGATGCTGGGTGTTGGTTACAAGTTCTAATCGAACTGTAGCGGCCCACACCGAGCGCCCCTTCCGCAGAATGCGGGAGGGGCGTTTCTCGTTCAGTCGACCGTATTCATGTAGGTCGGCAGCCAGCCTTCATGTGCCTCGCGGAGGCGGGAGAGGGGGAGGTCTACACGGTCCTTAAAGCTAATATCGAATTCACTGAGTACCAGATCATACTGTGCATCCCAGTCCGTACCCTCTAGCGAACCAACAAGGCCACTGCCGCCAAAAGAGCGAGCTATTCCTGCACTATCTGCTTGAGCCCATACTTCCTGAACACGCTCTTCCGGTGCTGAGACAAGGTATCGCCCTGACGTTTCTGAAAACATTAAAGCTGCATAATGCTGCTTTACCTCTTCTGAATTCTGAATAGCCAAATGCTCAGCACTCACAAAAACTCGGACACCGCTCGCCAAAGCCATTTCCGCAGCCGCGCAGGCAACGCCGCCGTCGCTGACGTCGTGGACGGCGTTGACGAGGCCCTTGTGGATAAGCTCACGTACGAAGTCCGCGTTTTTCTTTTCCGTCTCGAGATCAATAGATGGCGGGGAGCCAAGTGCCTCACCCTTCAGGCCAAGCCATTCGCGCGCATACAGTGACGCGCCAAGATGGCCCTTCGTCTCACCTATGAGGATCAACGCGTCCCCCGGCTGCGCACCCTTCAGCGTCGCGATCTTCGAGACATCCTCGATCAGACCGACTCCGCCGACCACCGGCGTTGGCGGGATCGCCTTGCCGTCGGTCTCGTTGTAGAGGCTCACGTTCCCGGAAACGACCGGGAAGTCGAGTTCGCGGCAGGCCTCGGCCATGCCTTCGATCGCCTTGACGATATAGCCCATCGTGGCGGGCTTTTCCGGGTTGCCGAAATTGAGATTGTCCGTGATTGCAATCGGCGTCGCGCCGACGGCGGAGAGGTTTCGGTAAGCCTCGGCCACGGCGGCCTTGCCGCCTTCATACGGGTCAGCGGCGACATAATGCGGGTTGCAGTCGGAACAGATGGCGAGCGCCTTGTTCGTGCCGTGGATGCGGACAATGGCTGCGTCGCCTTGCGACTGCGAACTGTCCACCGTGTCGCCCATGACGTGCCGGTCATATTGTTCCCAGATCCAGCGCTTTGACGCCATGTCAGGCGACGACATCAGCTTGAGCAGCACTTCGCCGTAATCTTCAGGCTCGGGATATTTTGAAATGTCCAAAGGCGCGCGCTTCGGCGGCTCTGTCCAGGGGCGGTCATAATTCGGCGCATCTTCAGCCAGTGGAGCGACGGGGATGTCGCAAACCGTCTCGCCAAACTGCGTCAGCACAAGATGGCCGGTATCGGTCGTGTGACCGATGACTTCAGCCGACAGGTCATACTTGTCGAACACCGCTTTCGCGACATCGATCTTGTCGGGATAGAGCACCATGAGCATGCGCTCCTGGCTCTCGGACAGCATGATCTCGTAGGCTGTCATGCCTTCTTCGCGCTGGGGCACTTTGTCGAGGTCCATGACCACGCCGATGCCTTCGCCATTCTCGCCGCCGCTGGCGGCCATCTCGACCGAGGAGGAGGTCAGGCCAGCAGCGCCCATGTCCTGGATTGCCTGAATGGCGTCTGTCGCCATCAGTTCGAGGCAGGCCTCGATCAGCAGCTTCTCGGTGAACGGGTCGCCAACCTGCACGGTAGGGCGCTTCTCCTCGTCGCCCTCGGAGAATTCGGCAGACGCCATGGTCGCGCCATGGATGCCGTCGCGCCCGGTCTTCGATCCGACATAGAAGATCGGATTTCCGGGCGTCGCGCCGCGGGCATAGAAAATCTTGTCCTGATCGGCGAGGCCGACGGCCATCGCATTGACGAGGATGTTGCCATTATAGCCTTCGTCGAACTGGGTTTCCCCGGCCACGGTCGGCACGCCCACACAGTTTCCGTATCCGCCGATGCCCGCGACCACGCCCGCCACGAGGCTGCGGGTCTTGGGATGGTCCGGGGAGCCGAAGCGCAATGCATTGACCAGCGCGATCGGGCGCGCGCCCATGGTGAAGACATCGCGCAGGATGCCGCCCACGCCCGTCGCCGCGCCCTGATAAGGCTCGATATAGGACGGGTGGTTGTGGCTCTCCATCTTGAAGATGGCAGCTTGGCCGTCACCAATGTCGATGACGCCGGCATTCTCGCCGGGGCCCTGGATGACGCGGTCATTCTTGGTCGGGAATTTGGACAGATGACGGCGCGAGGATTTGTACGAGCAATGCTCTGACCACATTACCGAATAGATGCCGAGTTCGACGAGGTTCGGCTTGCGCCCGAGCCGCGTGACGAGGCGCTCCCATTCGTCGGCCTTGATGCCATGTTCCAGGCCGGCAGTGTCATCCTGCTCGGCGGTGAGGTGGGCGAGGATCGCAGTTTTGTCAGTCATGACCGGCGCTTTAGCGGCAATTGCCACGAGTCGCCAGCCTCATTGTGCTCACTCTGCGTTTTGGGCGTCCAACCAGGCCTGCCCTTGCGTTCTGGCAAGGTCCACGAGGTTGCCCATTGCGAGATTCATGTCGACAAGATGCAGGCCCCAATCGGGGACCACTTTGCCGTTGAAAACAAGATCGCCTGGAATGTCATCGGCGCGCGGATCCGCTGGATCAGCGTGAATCGTGACAGCCAGCCAGTCATGGGTGTCGTTGGCCAGGCATTGGGCTGAGAGCAGGCCGGGTAGCGAAACTAAAGGTGTGTCGACCGCGACGCCGTAGTCATTTGGAGCAAGTCTTCCAAGGCTTTGGCGGGGCATGTAGGCTTTCAAATCACCCTGGCCACCGCCGAGCGCCGCCGGATTCGTACAGACCGCGCGTTTGCCGCCCTGGGCCTTGCCGAAAAAGGAATCTTCGGGCGGTGGCGAGGATTCGCGGAAACTGGCGAAACTCACGATGCATCCGGTTTCGGATGGGGAGGAACAGACTGGCAGACCGGATGCGCGCCCGGTGCTGGGATCTATCACAGTTTCATAGCCGATTGCGTGGACTGCGATGAGCTTCTCCTGAGCGGGAGAGCCGACAATATCCTTTTCCAGCATCTGGTAGATCATGCTGGCACCTTGCGAGTGACCGATCAGGACAACGCCGCGGCCATTGTTCTCGTTGGCAAGATAGGTGTTCCAGCTGCCGATCACATCGGCGTAGCGCATCGCGTCATCTGCAGCTGTCTGACCGGCGGTCATCTGCTTTTGCAGTTCCAGCAATGTGGTCTGTCGGTAGATTGGTGCAAAGAGGCGGCATGTTTCGCCGTATCGGGCAAACTGATTGGCTACAACGTTCAACTCTTCGGGCCCCGCAATCATGTCGCTGTTTGGCGTGACGTCGAAAGAGACTGTTGGGTAGATGTAGAAGCAGTCGAAAGCGGGCTCAGCTGCCGGGGTGTGGGGCAATCGGGTCGTGGTGCCGTCCGCCAATATTTCGGTGGCTGTCAGGTCGATGGAGCAGGCATCGTCACTCTTGTCCGGATGACAAAGCCAGTTCGTCGTATCGGAATAGTCATTCACCGCGAAGGCAGGCGGCTCAATAGGTGGATCCGCTGGGGCGTCAGTCACTGAGCCGGCGTCGTTTCCGCAAGCGGAAATCGCAAGCGCGGCCGAACCGAAAATGAATTTCTTGAGCATTGCGGATTTCCTTAGATTTTGGAATGGACGGATCGAACGTGGGTCAGCTGCCCCGCACCCGGTCGATTTCTGACAGGTGGCGGCTTTTGTCGGCGTCGCTTAGGAACGAGCCGGCGAAGCTATTGCGGGCCAGCTGGACGATCTGATCGGCCGACAGGTCCAGCGCCTCGGTGATGGCCTCGTAATTCTGGCCGATATAGCCGCCAAAATAGGCCGGATCGTCAGAGTTCACGCACACCAGCAAGCCTTCTTCCAGCTGACGTTTCACCGGGCTCTTGCGCAGGTCGTCGAGCACGCAGAGCGACAGGTTTGACAAGGGGCAGTTGGTGAGCGGCGTCTGGGTGTCGCGCAATACGGCGATGAGCGCGGGATCTTCCATCGCGCGGTTACCATGATCGATCCGGTCCGCGCCGATATCCAGAAGGGCCTCTCGCACATATTCCGGAGGGCCTTCCTCGCCGGCATGCAGGCAGAGTTTGAAGCCAAGCTCGCGACAGCGTGCAAACAGTTTCTGGAACTTCGATGGTGGATGCCCAACCTCGGAACTGTCGAGGCCCACGCCGACAAAATGGTCGTGCCAGGGTGCGGATTCTTCGAGCAGGGCAAACCCGTCCTCTTCGCTCAGATGGCGCAGGAAGCTCATGATGAGTTCGGATGTGATGCCCAGCTCTTCCTCGCCGCGCTTCAGCGCCGAGATTATACCATCAGCGACAGTTCCAAACGCCACGCCGCGCTCTGTATGCGCCTGCGGATCGAAGAACATCTCGACATGGACGACATTGTCTTCCTTGGCGCGCTTCAGATACGCGAAAGTCATGTCATGGAAGTCCTGCTCGGTGCGCAGCACATTCATGCCCTGATAATAAAGGTCCAGGAATTCCTGAAGATTGTTGAAATCATAGGCCGCCTTGGCCTCTTCCAGCGTCTTGAACGGAATCTCGATCTGATTGCGCTCGGCCAGCGCCATCATCATCTCCGGTTCGAAACTGCCTTCGATGTGCAGGTGCAGCTCAGCCTTGGGCAAGCGCGCGATGAGATCTTTGTGGGCGGTCATGGAAGCCTCCTGTCGGGTCAGTCCCATAGAACCGGATCGGACGCGAAGGGCAACCGGTCGAACGCGGCTAACGTGCGCCGAGATAGGTCCAGTTGCGCAGGATGGCCTCCATGGGGCCGCGCTGGAACTTCACCCGCCAGAGGCTGACAAAGGCGACGCTGAAGAGTGCGGTGAGGAAGGCAACGCCAATGGTCTGTGCCGCGGTCAGGCTCGCGAAGTAACCAAAGCCATACGCGGTGAACAGCAACGAGAAGATCAGGCCCTGCATCAGGTAGGCGGTGAGCGAGGACGTGCCGCCCCGTGCGAAGAAAACCGTGACGGGCCCCGGTGTACCTTCGGCCCATTTCGCGATCACGCCGAGATATCCAAAAGTGGAGAACGGACTCCCGATCGTGACCAGGACGAGGCCGAGCAGCATTCTCGGATCGGTCATGCCGTGGCTGTCGACCAGCAACCAGCCGCCTCCGCTGCTGAGCAGCAAACCGACAGGCAGTGCGAAACGGCGCGCAGGTTTCCAGATAGTGGCCGAGGCACGGGCGATGATGCCGCTGCGTACGGCCGCAAGGCCAAACAGGAAGAAGGCGAACGCACCAAATCCCTGGAACAAGATCATGAAAGGGAAGCCTGAAAGATATTCAGACACGCGATAGGCCGCTGTTTCGGCAAAACCGGCCGACCCGAAGATTTCGAGCGCTTTGGCGTCTGCCACGGCGAACTCTTCCGTCACCGCCACTATTTCCTCTGGTGCAAAGGTGACCCCTAGATACATCATGAGCGCGATCGCTGAGACGAGCAGGATCTGGATCGCGTAGATGATGCAGCCCCAGACGATCAGCGTCTTCTGGGACGCATTGCGGAACAGGAACAGGATTGAGCCGAGCACCGCATAGATCACGAGAATGTCGCCGATGAAGAAGCAGGCAATGTTCAACGCACCAAAGGCCAACAGGCCCACGATGCGACGCCAGTACCGCCCTGCGAACCCGACCCCGCGCCGTTCAGCGGACTGCATCTGATAGGCGAAGCCGACCCCGAACATGAAGGAGAACAGTGAGTAGGACTTCATCAGGAACAGGGCGTTGACGCCGAACCAGGCCGCGTCATCGATGCCGCTCACTGTTGCACCATCGGCATGATAGCTGCTCATCATGGGCCAGGATAGGACGCCGACATTGACCAGCGCGATGCCGAACAGTGCCCATGCGCGTGCAAGGTCAGGAAAGATTTCGCGGCCAGCAGCTTGGCTTTCTTCAAGATATGTCATGGTGTTCCCCGCAGCCCCAGAATTATTGATTATCGATATATTCATGCGCTTATCGCGTCAAGAATAATCTTGGGTGGGGGCGGGCCGTCAGGGAGGCCCAGGGTCAGGCCGCGCTGAGCAGGCTCTCGAACACGCCAAGACCGTCGGTGCCGCCCTCATGCCCGCCAATGGCGCGCTCCGGGTGGGGCATCATGCCGAGGATGCGGCCATTCTCGCTGAGAATGCCGGCAATATCACGTGCCGAGCCGTTCGGGTTCTGGCCGCTGGCATAGCGGAAGGCCACGCGGCCTTCGCCTTCCAGCGTATTGAGCGTGGTGTCGTCAGCAAAATAATTGCCGTCATGATGGGCGACGGGGATCACTACGTCCGATGCGCCGGAATAGGCGCTTGTATAGGCCGTGTTCGTCGACTCGATCTTCAGGGCCTGAGGGCGACAGACAAAGTGGAGCGAGGCATTGCGCATAAGCGCGCCGGGCAGGAGACCCGTTTCGCAAAGGATCTGGAAGCCGTTGCAGACGCCGAGCACATAGCCGCCGCGCGCGGCATGATCGTGCAATTGCGAGATCACGGGTGAATTGCCTGCCATCGCGCCGCAACGCAGGTAATCGCCATAGGAGAAGCCACCCGGAACCATGACGAGGTCAGTGCCCTCCGGGATCGTGCCATCCTTGTGCCAGATCATGGCCGGCGCCTGACCTGTTACCTTGGCGAGGGCGTCATGCGCGTCGCGGTCGCAGTTCGATCCGGGGAAGACAATCACAGCGGTTTTCATGCGCAGGCCTTTAGCAGGGAGTCGGGTGAAAAGGGAACAGGCATTTGCGGTATTACCTGTCCCGAAACCAAAAAAGCCCCGGACGCTGCCGGGGCTTTCTGAATCGTGGATGGCGGATTAACGCTGATCCATTGGTACATAATCGCGCTGGGCAGCGCCGGTATAGATCTGGCGCGGGCGGCCAATGCGCTGGGTCGGGTCGACCAGCATCTCGTTGAGCTGGGCAATCCAGCCAACCGTACGGGCCAGCGAGAACAGGACGGTGAACATCTGCTTCGGGAATCCGATCGCGTCGAGAATGATGCCGGAATAGAAGTCGACATTCGGGTAGAGTTTCTTCTCGGCGAAATACTCGTCTTCCAGAGCAATCCGTTCCAGCTCCATGGCGACTTTCAGGATCGGCTGATCCTTCAGGCCCAGCAGGTCGAGCACTTCGTGCGCGGACTCACGCATCACGGTCGCGCGGGGATCGTAGTTCTTGTAGACGCGGTGCCCGAAGCCCATCAGGCGGAACGGGTCAGATTTGTCTTTGGCCTTTTCAATGAATTCCGGAATGCGGTCCACTGTGCCGATTTCGTGCAGCATGTTGAGGCAGGCTTCGTTTGCGCCGCCATGGCTCGGGCCCCAGAGACAGGCCACGCCAGCGGCCACAGCCGCGAATGGGTGCGCGCCCGACGAGCCTGCAAGACGCACGGTCGAGGTCGAAGCATTCTGCTCGTGATCGGCGTGCAGGATGAAGAAGCGGTCCATTGCTTTCGCAATCTTCGGATCGACCTTGTAGTCTTCAGCGGAGACCGAGAAGCACATGCTGAGGAAGTTCTCCGCATAAGACAGCTCGTTGCGCGGATCGACGAATTTCTGGCCCATATTGTACTTCAGGATGCGAGCGCAGAGCGTTGGCATCTTCGCGATCAGGCGGATCGAGGCGAGGCGACGCTCTTCCGGATCTTCGCTGTCCATGGCGCCAGGATAAAATGACGCCATCGCGCCAACCGTTCCGGTCAGCATGGCCATTGGGTGGCTGTCACGACGGAACCCTTCGAAGAAGCGGTCCATCTGGGTGTGCAGCAATGTGTGCTGCTTGATTTCGTCATTGAAGCTGTCGAGTTCGGCCTTGGAAGGCAGTTCGCCATTCAGGATCAGGTGGCAGACTTCGGGGAAAGTCGCTTGCGCAGCCAACTGGCCAATCGGATAGCCGCGGTGCAGCAGGACGCCTTCTTCCCCGTCAATGAATGTGATCTGGCTTTCACAGCTCGCCGTGGAGGTGAAGCCCGGGTCAAAGGTGAACTGGCCGGATTGCGCGTAGAATTTGCGCACATCCATGACGTTCGGCCCATGCGTACCGGACAGGACGGGCATGTCATACGATTTGCCGTCAATTTCGATCTTCGCTGTACCAGCGTCTTTGGTCTTGTTTTCCATCAGCTTTAGCCCTTCCAAATCATGTTTTTGTCCAGCGCGGCGTGGGAGTTTAATCCCTTGCCTTCGCCGTTTGATCTTCAATACGTCCCAGCGCCTCATCCTGTCCGAGCCATTCAAGGACCGGTGCAATGTCTGGCGCGGGCAAGCCGCCTGTCAGCGCAGCCCTTAGCGGTTGACCCACCTGTCCCATGGAGAGGTCGTGGTCAGCGCAATAGGAACTTATGACGTGCGATATAGTTTCTGCCGTCCATTGGCGCAATTGCTGCAGTTCGTCGCGCAGACCGGCGAGCCGGTCAAGTCCTTCTTCTGACAGGGACTTTCGCGCTTTCTTGTTCATTTGGATCGGACGGATGTCGCGCAGGAACGCGAACGCCTCAGCAAGTTCCGGCAGCGTCGTGCCGCGATCCTTCATGCCGGGCAGCGCCGCGCGAATGCGGGCCGTCTCGAACTCGCTCAGCGGTGCCAGAGCTTCGAGGTATGGCTTCAGCAAGTCAAACAGGCGCGCATCTTCTGCCATGCGGATGAAATGGGCGTTTATCTGACCGAGTTTCTCTAGATCCAGCCGGGCGGGCGCCTTGTTGATACCCTCGATATCGAAAAGTGCCGTCGCTTCGGCTTCGGTGAAGATTTCCTGGTCACCATGGCTCCAGCCAAGGCGGAGCAGGTAGGCTTTCATGGCTTCCGGCAGATAACCCATCTCGCGATAGGCCAGCGTCGAAAGGGCGCCGTGGCGCTTGGACAGTTTCGCCCCGTCCGGTCCATGGATCAGGGAGACGTGAGCGAATTTGGGGATATCCCAGCCCATCGCCTCATAGATCGGGATCTGGCGGAAAGCATTCCTCAGATGGTCATCGCCCCGGATCACATGCGTCACGCCCATATCGTGGTCATCCACCACCACGGCCAGCATGTAGGTCGGGGTGCCGTCGGCGCGCAGCAGGATCATGTCGTCCAATTCACTCGCCTGAATGGTCACGCGGCCCTGAACGCCATCCTCAAGTATCCGGTCGCCGCCATCCGGCGCGCGCAGGCGCACAGTATAGGGGGCATCCTCGGAAGGCGCCGGCGCACCATCGCGCCACGGAGAGCGATAGGGGGCGAGCAATTCGTTGGCCTCGGCCAGCAGCGCAGCTTTCGCATCTTCCGAAACACCGTCGGCCTTGGCAGCCTGGCGCTTTTCTTCGCCTAGGTCGCGGCGCGCTTGCAGTTCTTCGGGCGTTGCGTAGCAACGGAAGGCGGTGCCGCGCGCGATCATGTCGAGGGCAATTTCCGTGTGGCGAGCGGCTTGGTCAAACTGCATGACCGGAGGGGCGTCCGGTGTCAGGCCCAGCCACTCCATGCCTTCCAGAATGGCGGCTGTCGCCTCGTCAGATGAACGGGCGCGGTCGGTATCCTCGATCCGCAGAAGAAACTTCCCGTTGTGCCGTTTCGCGAAGAGGTAGTTGAAAAGTGCCGTCCTTGCCCCTCCAATGTGCAGCATGCCAGTGGGAGAGGGGGCAAAACGCGTGATGACGCTCATGGGACAGGCAGGCTCCGATTGATGGACGCGGGTGAGGCTCTTGCGCCGCAGAAACACAACTCCCCGGCCAAAGGCAAGGGGCGCGCCGCGCAGCATGCAGCGCAGCCACGTCAGATATGGTCAATTGCGACCGTCGATGCACTGCCCCTGTTGCTCGCCTTTGCTATGGCAAGCGGCGCTGGGGCGTATTTTCTGGCTCCCGCTGAACCAGACTTTGAACCGGTATTGCTGGCGCCGCTTGCCATGTCGATCCTGATCGCGCTGGGGCGACGATTCCTGTTGCCATCCCTGCTTCAACTTTGCGTGTGGCTTGCCTTCGGCGCGGCGCTTGGGATGAGTTCTGCAGCATTGCGGGCGCGGCTGGTCGCAGCGCCCGTGATCGTTGCAGAGACCGGGCCGGTCATGGTCGAGGGCTGGCTGTCGGAAATCGAGACTGGCGCCAAGGGCCCCCGTTTGCGCATCGATGTGCACGCCATCGCAGGGCTGACGCCGGAAACGACACCCAAGACCGTGCGCCTGACGCATCGCTCCCGGCTGGAGGTTTCCTCCGGACGCTTTGTACGATGCTGGGGTGTGCTGAGGCCGCCGCCCGCCCCGAGCATGGAGGGGGAATATGATTTCCGGCGGCAGGCATGGTTCGAACAACTTGGAGGCGTCGGCTATGTGCAGGGCCGCTGCCGGGGTGGCACGCTTGGCGCGCCGGATGGAATACTGCCAGATATCCGGATGAAGGTCGCAGCCTTCCGCAGGCAATTGGCGGCGCATGTGAACATTGCCGCGGGTGATCGCGCGGGTGGCTTCGCGGCTGCGCTCGTTTCGGGCGACCGCAGCTATATGCGCGTGGAGGATCAGGTCGCCCTGCGTAATTCCGGCCTGGCGCACCTTCTGGCAATCTCCGGTCTCCATATGGCGATTGTGGGCGGGCTGGTTTTCTACCTCATGCGGCGACTGCTCGCCTGTATCGAGCCATTGGCGCTGCGCGTGGCGGTGCAGAAACCCGCAGCGATCATCGCACTCGCGGCGAGTTTGGCTTATCTCATCCTTTCCGGCGCGGGCGTTTCCACCCAGCGGGCTTTCATCATGCTGGCGGTCGTGTTCGGCGCGGTCCTGTTCGACCGGGCAGCGCTTAGCCTGCGCTCCTTTGCAATTGCGATGATCCTGGTGATCCTGTTGCAGCCGGAAAGCGTCATGACGCCCGGCTTCCAGATGTCGTTCGCAGCGTCAGGCGCCCTGATCGCCACCTACGAGGCGTGGACAGCGCGCCGATCCGCTTCCGACAAGGTGCTGGGCAGCTTCAGCTATAGCTGGGCCTCGCTCGCGGTCACGTCTCTCGTCGCCGGCACGGCAACGGCCCCGTATGCACTCTACCATTTTGACCGGCTCGCGGGGCTCGGCCTGCTGGCCAATCTCGCAGCCATGCCGGTGATCACGTTCGTGAGCGCGCCCGCCGCTGCGGCCGCGCTGATCCTCACACCATTTGGATACGGAGATCTGGGCTTGCGTGTCTTTGGCTATTCGCTGGAGGCCATTCTCTGGATCGCCCAGACGTGTACCGAACAGGCACCAGGCGGGCTGTCTCCCGGCAAGCAGATGCCGGGTGTCTCACTCGTCCTGTTCAGTGCGGCGTTGGGACTGGCTGTGATTGCAAGGGGCATATGGCGCTGGCTGTTTGTGGTGGCCCTCAGCGGGCCGGCAACCTGGCTCTGGATCGCGGCCCCGGCCATGGCGCTGCATTGGTCGGCTTCGGGCGACGTGTTCGTGCGGCTGGCTGGCGGCGAGGTGCACAAGATCCGCTACATCGATGGCGATGGTTTGTCGCCGATGCGGTTCAGCACGTTGGAGCCGTCAGGCCTGTGTGCAGACTGGCCGTGCATTCTGGATGCCGAGATCGGCCGGATAGCGCTGCCGCGCCCCGACGCCGATGCCACAGCCTGTCATCCTCGCGCCGATGCCGCGTATGAACTTGTCCCACACGCCCTGACGGATACGGGCGAACGATCCGTCAGTTGCGCTGAGCCTGTCTTGTGGTCTGACGTGGTCCGGACAGGTGCCATCACTCTCAACACGAAAGGTGCGCCATCAAAAAGGGCCGCGCCTTGTAAAGCGCGGCCTTGGAAACCTTGCGGTGTGGAAACCGATTAGTCGTAGCGACGGATCAGAGCGACGAGGCGGCCCTGAACCTGCACCCGGTCAGGCCCGAAAATGCGTGTTTCGAACGCCGGGTTGGCGGCTTCAAGCGCCACGGAGGCGCCTTTGCGGCGAAGCCGCTTCAGTGTGGCTTCTTCCCCATCGACCAGCGCGACGACGATGTCGCCGGTATTGGCTGTATCCGTGCGGCGGCAGACCACGATGTCACCTTCAAGGATACCCGCGTCGATCATCGAGTCGCCCTGAACTTCGAGGGCGAAGTGTTCTTCCCCATCGGTCAGGCCATCCGGCGCATTGACGTGACCATTGTCCTGCTGGATCGCAGAAATCGGCAGACCAGCGGCGATACGGCCGATCAGCGGCACGGTATGTGCGCTCTGAGTCGGGGCGGGCTGACCGGAGGATACGAGTGCCGGCTTGAACTCCTTGCGGCCGCGAGGGGCCCCGGGCGAAACCGATTCCGGTAGTTTCAGCACTTCAAGGGCGCGGGCCCGATGCGCAAGGCGCCGGATGAACCCGCGCTCTTCAAGCGCTGTGATAAGACGGTGGATGCCGGATTTGGACGCCAGGTTCAGCGCATCCTTCATCTCGTCAAAGGATGGCGAAACGCCGGTTTCCTGAATGCGCTCATTGATGAAGAGCAGCAATTCCTTTTGTTTACTAGTCAGCACGGGTGACTCCCTTCGGGCGAATCTATGTTCACTTATGTTCTACATGTGTTCATGCTTCGGGTCAATTCGTGCCAGCTACCCTCATTTGTGTAACGCTTTTGTGGCGGTTTATGCCCATTTTCATAAGGCTTTCCCCGACAAGAAAGCGCCGGGCGCCTGTTTCGCGCAATCTTTTGATATGTTCGGGCGATGAGACGCCACTTTCGGAAATCAGCACCTTCTCAGCCGGGACCAGCGGCGCGAGGCGCTCGGTTGTGGCCAGATCAGTGACCATGCGCTTCAAGTCCCGATTGTTGATGCCAATGAGCGGAGACGGCAGGTCGAGTGCGCGCTCCAACTCGTCTTCGTTATGAGTTTCCAGCAGGACATCCATGCCAAGCTCCAGCGCCGCCGCAGTGAGTTCGAGGGCTTGGTCATTGCTGAGGCAGGCCATGATGACCAGGACGCAATCGGCGCCATGCACGCGGGATTCGATCACCTGATAGGGATCGATCATGAAATCCTTGCGCAGCATGGGCAGGCCGACAGCGGAGCGAATTTGAGCGAAATCCTCCAGGCTGCCGCCAAAGCTCGGCCCATCCGTCAGGACAGAGAGGCAGGCCGCGCCACCGGATTCATATTCGCGGGCAATCTGGATAGGGTCCGCGCCCGGCAAGATGTCCCCGGCGGACGGGCTCTTGCGCTTCAGCTCGCAGATCAGTGCGTTCTCGTCGAGGCCTGCAATCATGGACATGGATTGAGCGAAGCCGCGCGGCGGGCTGGCCTCGGGCAGGCGTGCCTCCAGCGCGGCCAGCGGGGTCTCGCGCTTGGCGGCGGCGACTTCATCGACCTTGTAGGCGATGATCCGATCAAGGGCGGTGCTCATTCCGGATCCTGCCCGTTGGAGAGAGCAGCCAGGGCCCGCAAGGTTTGCCGGGCCTTGCCGCTGTCGATGGCCTCGGCGGCCATGGCGGCGCCCTGTTTGAGCGTGTCGGCCTTGCCATAAACATGCAGGCCGGCGGCTGCGTTGAGCAGCACGACATCGCGGAACGGGCCTTCCTGGCCCTCCAGCAATTCGGTGATGGCGAGCGCATTGTCTTCCACGCCTCCGCCCTCCAGGGTCGAAAGCGGGCTCGTTTCCAGTCCGGCGTCGGCAGGGGTCAGCTCGAATTCGTGTAAATCGTCGCCCGCCACTTCACAGACTTTCGTTGTGCCGGCGATGGAGATCTCGTCGATGCCGTCCAGGCCGTGCACGACCCAGGCGCGCTTGGTGCCGAGACGCGACAGGGTCTCGGCCATCGGTCGCACCCATTCGGGCGCGAATACGCCCAGAACCTGGTATTCGGCACCGGCCGGATTGCTGAGCGGGCCGAGCAGATTGAAGATGGTGCGGATGCCGAGTTTTGCGCGCACCGGCGCGACATGGCGCATGGCACTGTGATGGCTGCGCGCGAACATGAACGCGACGCCGCAGCCATTCAGGCATTCGAGGAAGGTTTCTTCGTCCATGTCGAGATTCACGCCGAGCGCTTCGAGCACGTCGGCCGAGCCGGTCTTGGGCGGCACCGAGCGATTGCCATGCTTGGCGACCCGTCCGCCCGCCGCCGCGATCACGATCGCGCTGGCGGTGGAGGTGTTCAGGCTTTTCCATGGCAGGCCGCCTGTCCCGCATGTATCGAGGACAGGCCCTTCCACATGCACCTTCCGGGCATGTTGGCGCATGATGCGCGCCCCGGCGGCGAGCTCGTCGGCTGTCTCTCCCCGCACGGTCAGGCCCATCAGGAACGCGCCGACCTCTTCGGGGGCCGCTTCGCCGGACAAGAGCTTGTCGAAAGCCCCCTCAAGCGTAGCGATGTCCAGTGGCTGGCGGCGGGCAATGGCCAGCAGGGCGGTGGTGAGACTGTCTGATGGCATAGGAAGGTCATCCGGGTCTGGTTCGCGTCTGCATAGGGTGTGTGGGGGCGTCAGATCAAGTCTGACGACGCCGCAGGGCGAGGTTTCACTGCATCCGCCACAAAGGCTTCAAGCAGGATACACGAACACGTGATCGCATTTGCAGGAAGATTGGGTTAGGTTCGCCGAACAGGGGAACTTCAAGAGAAAACTGACCTGATTGAGGAGGACATTATGAAACCCAATTTGTTGCTCGCGAGCGTTGCTGGCATGGCCTTGCTGGCCGCCTGCCAGACCGCACCGGCTGACGATATGTCAGACAACTTGACCGCCGAAGAGACGATCGAGGTGGAAAGGGTGATGGAAGCTGAAGGGTCAGTGGAAATTGACCAGTCTGCCGAAGCCGAGATGGCGGAGATGGCCGAGACAGCTGATGAGGCGATGGATGTTTCCTCGTCTGTCGCGCTTGCCGCGGCGCTCGCATCGCAGCCCGAAGACGTTCAGGCCCGCTACGAGGCGCGCAATCCGGGTGCGACACTGGAATTCTTCGGCATTGAGCCGGGTATGACGGTCGTCGAGGCCCTGCCGGGCCGTGGCTGGTACTCCAAGATCCTGCTTCCTTATCTCGGTCCTGAGGGCAAGCTGATCGGCGCGCACTATCCGGACGAGATGTGGATCCGCATCCTTCCAGGCGCTGACGAGGAACGCGTCGCGGGTATCCTGGCCCAGCTTGAAGGCTGGACCGAGACCGCAGAAGGCTGGGCCGGCGAGAATGGCGCGAAAGTCTATGACTACAAGCTGACGACCCTGCCGGACGACAAGGCCGAGAAGGCCGACGCCGCATTGTTCATTCGCGCATTGCACAATCTCTACCGGACGGAAGCAGAGCTTGGCACGTTCTCAGCTACCATTGCCGAGACGTATCGCATTCTGAAGCCAGGCGGCGTCGTCGGCGTGGTCCAGCATCGCGCGTCGGAAGACACGCCGGATGAGTGGGCCGATGGAAATGCAGGATATCTGAAGACCAGCTTCGTGGTCGAAGCTTTCGAGGCTGCCGGGTTCGAACTGGAAGAGTCGAGTGAGGTCAATGCGAACCCCGCCGACGATGCCGGTCCAGGCGACATCGTGTGGCGCCTGCCACCGAGCTTTGGGACGTCGGAAGAAGGCTCTGCGGAGCGTGCAGCTTTTGCCGAGATTGGCGAATCCGACCGGATGACGCTGCGCTTCCGCAAGCCTGAATAGACGCGTCATCATCCGTATCGGGAAGGGGCCCTGACCGGGCCCCTTTTTCATTGGGGCGCGAACCGTCTTCCGGAACCGGCTGCCCGGAAAGGCGTTGAGAGGGAAACACTGAAAGGAACTTCCCCTCCCATGACCCAACTCGCTGACAAGGACCTCACCGAAACTTTCTGGGATCGTCTTGAAGACTGCCGCACAGGCATGCTCGTGATTGATGGCCGGGCTGTGCCCATGTCCCACTATGTTGATGAGAACAAGCGCGAGCTGTGGTTCATCACCGCCAAGGGTACGTTCATGGCCGAACATGCCAACGGAACGAACGCGCACTATGTTCTGTGCAATGACAAGGAAGGGCTCTATGCCAGCCTGTCCGGTCGCCTCATGCCAGAAATCAACAAGGAGAAGCTTGATGAATACTGGAGCTTCATCGCGGCCAGCTGGTACGAAGACGGCAAACAGGATCCTGACGTCCTACTGCTGAAACTGTCGCTTGATGCCGGTGAAGTCTGGACGTCAAAAGGCGGCGCGAAGTTCTTCTACGAAGTTGCCAAAGCCAATCTCACCGACGACAAGCCGGACATTGGCGAGCATTTCGAAATCAGCTTCTAGAGCTTGTCGAGCCAGTTCTTGAGCAAGGCGTGGCCGTGCTCGGTCAGGATGCTTTCCGGGTGGAATTGCACGCCGTAGATCGGCCGTGTCTTGTGGTGCAGGGCCATGACTTCGCCATCCTCGGTGAAGGCGTCGGCTACCAGCACTTCCGGCAGGTCTTCGGGCTTCACCGCGAGTGAATGGTATCTCACCACTTGATAGGTTTCGGGCAAACCTTCGAAAAGGTCCCCGCCGGTCTGGCGGATTTCTGACAGCTTGCCGTGACGGATTTCCCTGGCGGTGATGACCTCGCCGCCAAAGGCTTGCCCGATGGACTGATGGCCGAGGCAGACGCCGAGGATCGGCAGGTCTTTAGGCGCCTTCTGGATCAGCCCCACACAGATGCCGGCCTCGTTGGGAGAGCAGGGGCCGGGAGACAGGAGAATGCCGTCCGCACCGGTGGCGAGGGCTTCCTCGACCGTCATTTCATCATTGCGGACCACGCGCGTTTCCGCGCCCAGCTCTTCCAGATAATGGACGAGATTCCAGGTGAAGCTGTCATAATTGTCGATGACGAGGATCTGCTTCTTTGGCGCGCTCATTGATCATGCTCATATGCGGCGGCCAGTTCGGCAGCGCGGCGAAGTGCGCCAGCCTTGTGGACGGTTTCATCATATTCGTATTGCGGCACGGAATCGAGCACGACGCCGCCGCCAGCCTGGATGTGCAATTGGCCATCCTTCAGCACCGCGGTGCGCAGCGCGATACAGGTGTCGAGATCGCCATTCCAGCCGAAATAGCCGACTGCGCCGCCATAGATGCCGCGGCGATGGCTCTCCATCTCGTTGATGATCTGCATGGCACGGATCTTCGGCGCGCCGGAGACGGTGCCTGCCGGGAAGCCTGCGAAGAGCGCATCCACGCTGTCGAGCCCCTCGCGCAGGTCGCCTTCGACATGGCTGACGATGTGCATGACGTGGCTGTAGCGCTCGACGATGAACTGCTCGGTGACCGTCACGCTGCCATAGGCGGCGACGCGGCCGACATCGTTGCGGCCAAGGTCCAGCAACATGAGGTGCTCGGCGATCTCTTTCGGATCGTTGAGCAAGCCCTCGGCGCGGCGGGCGTCTTCCTCATCATCCCCGCTGCGTGGGCGTGTGCCGGCGATCGGGCGGATGGCGACGCGGCCATCGCGGACGCGAACGAGAATTTCCGGGCTGGAGCCGACCAGGCTGACCGCGCCGAGATTCATGTGGAACATGAAGGCCGACGGGTTCAGGCGGCGAAGCGCGCGGTAATAGCTGATCGATTGGCGCGGGAAGGGTGTGGAGAAACGTTGGCTCGGTACGACCTGAAAGATGTCGCCGGCGCGGATATAGTCCTTGCACGCTTCGACAATCTCGAAATAGCGCGCCTTGGAGGTGTTGGACTGCAGTTCCACCGGCGCGGGCGCCTGATCCTTGGGTGGAATCTGGGGCAGGCGTTCCAGCCGTGCCTCGACATCATCCAGCAGGGCGTCGATCTCGGATTCGTTGTCGGCTTCGACGCGGCCGATCAGCAGGATTTCCTGATAGATGTGATCGAACACGATGACCACGCGCGGGATGACCAGCAGGGCTTCCGGCACGTTCAGCATGTCCGGCTTTGTAATCTCCACCGGCTCGACATACTGGATCATGTCATAGCCGACATAGCCAAAGGCCCCTGAGGCCATAGGTGGCAGGTCTTCGTCGGCGCTGGCGCGGGCATCGCGGGCAAAGGCTTTCAGGGCCGCAACAGGCTCGGTATCAAGCGTCTTGGCGTCCGAGAAGTCAGCATCGCTGGCCGTCTCGGCTTTGCCATTGAGAATGCGGAACCAGCGGTCAGGTTCAAGCCCGATGAAGGAATATCGCCCGAGGCGTTCGCCACCTGCAATCGACTCGAACAGGAAGCTGCCGGGCGTTTCCGCGCCCAGCTTCAGCATGGCGGCAACCGGGGTTTCTATGTCCCCGATTCGCCGACGGACAATCAGTCTGGCATTGCTCATTGGTCTGACGTGATAGTGGCCTTGTAGGCTCTGAGCGTGCCCTGATTGGTGCGTAGCTTCATGGTGGCCGCGATCTCGGCTTCCATCGCCTGATCAAGATCGGTCTGCAGAGAGGTCAGCAGGCTGGAATTGGCCAATGGGGCCAGTTCCGACATGTCCGCCTCGCTCGGTGGTGTGATGTCGGTGATCTGCATCACCATGACTGCATCACCCGTCCGGCTCGGGAAGGTGAAGACATCGCCTTCCTTGCCGCTGAAGACGGAATTGACTGCCGCATTTGGCAGGCCGGAATCGGCAGCCGTGCGCCGTGTGATCGGCGCGAGGGGTGTTTCGACCACTTCGTTGGCAGCGCGCGCTTCAGCTTCCAGTGTGCTCTCGCCAGACTTGATCCGGTCGGTCAGATCATCCAGCGCGGCCTGTACGCCGTTGGCTTCACGCTGGCGAACAAGACCGGTGCGCACATCCTCACGCAATTCCTCAAATTCCGGCGTGTAGCTTTCAAGCACTTTGCGGGGGGATGTGAGATAGGTCGCTTCGCCAATATCGATGCGGTTGCTGGTTTCACCGACCGGGATTTCGAACGCCTGCTGGAAAGCTTCTCCGGCGCTGATCAGGCCCATGAGTGCCACGCCTTCACGGGTGCGGCCAGACTGGTCAACGGGCGCGAACGTGATGAGCGGCACGCCGACTTCCTCGGCGATCTGACCGATCGGGTAGCCAGCGCCAATTGCGCGATCCAGCGCTTCCATTTTCTCAAACAGGAGGACGGCTGCGCGTTCGCGGGAGAGTTGGTCGCGGATCTCGCCTTCAACCTGTTCTAGGGGAAAGACTGCGCCGGGCTGGACCGAGACGAGCCGCGCCACGAGCCATTGGTCGCCGCGCTCAGCCGGGCCAAACAGGGCGCCGCTTTGCTTGCCGGCCCCGAACATGGCTTCAGCGAGCAGAGGATCGGACACGCTTTCACGGCGGCCGGTGCGGGTTTCGCGCGAGGCGACGCCTTCTACGCTTGCCGGGTCTGCGCCTGCGGCGAGCAGGCCAAAGGCCGTGCGGGCTGCTTCGCGGCTGGAGAACATGAGCTCGACATAGGTGCGGGTGTCAGGCTCTGAGTACCGCTCCGACTTGCTGGCTTCATAGACGGTGGCCACTTCCTGATCAGTCACGGTGACCTCTGACAGGAAGTCTTCGGCAGACATGCGCAGCACATCAATCATCCGACGCTCAGGCTGTTTCAGCGCTTCGAGATTTTCATCATAATAGGCGCGGATTTCGTCTTCCGTGGGCGCGTCAGGCTCTGGCAGGCTGCTCGTGTCGAGAATGAACCAGCCGACATTGCGCGCTTCGCCAATATAGCGCGCTTGCAATCCGGAAAGCGTTTTCGGCGGAAAGATCGCGGCGCCGGCTGCGTCGCGCAGCGCTTTCATCGTCAGATCGTCAGACAATTGCTGTTCATAGTCAGCCTGGGTGATGCGGCTGCGATAGAGGACATCGCGATAGGTATCGAGGTCGAGCGCGCCGGTCAGCGGGTTCTTGAAGGCGTCGATGTTCTTCAGTTCTTCCACAACGGCATCGGTGGAGGGATGGACGCCGATGGAGTCGGCATAGCCGAGCAAGGTGAGCTTGGCGGCTTCGAGCTGGAAGACCTGGTCGATGACACCCTGTTCCAGCAATTCCGGCTTGGTAACGGGCTCTTCGGAGTCCGCATTGATGTTCCGGATGACGCTCTCAACGCGGCGATCGAAGGTGACGGCATCAAAGCCCCGGCTGCCCGCGGCGGCCATGTTGGAGCCGATTCCGCCCCGCAGCTGAGCGAACATCTGGTCAACACCCCAGAACGCCATCCCCGCAATGATGATCATGACAATAATCTTCCCGACGAAGGAATTCATCAGGCTTTTCATCAAGGCTAGCATATCGGCAGCGTCTTTCTGGCAGGTTGAGCGGTGGTCCAGTGCTTGCTAGGCGACCCCGTTAGGTCTTTCAAGATAGGGATAGCTTATGACCAGAACACTTATCGCCGGGAATTGGAAGATGAACGGCCTCAAGTCCAGCCTTGGGGAAATCCGAGATGCGGCTGCAGGCGTGGGTCAAGGCAAGGCCGGGGTCGAGGCGCTGTTGTGCGTACCGGCAACCCTTCTGACCCTTGCGGCAGAGGCCGCGCACGGCTCAGCGCTGCGGGTCGGTGGCGAAACCTGCCATGCGGCCGAAAGCGGCGCGCATACTGGTGATGTGTCGGCAGAAATGCTGGCAGACGCGGGCGCAACCCATGTCATTGTTGGCCATTCAGAGCGCCGGACAGACCATGCGGAGAGCAATGAAATCGTGGCCGCGCAAGCCGCAGCCGCCCTGCGCGCGAGTCTGACGCCGATCATTTGCATTGGCGAAAGCCTCGACCAGCGCAAGGCGGGTGAGACGCTGGAATTCGTGGCCAGCCAGATCGCAGGCTCGATTCCGGACGGGGCCGCGGCTGAACAGATTGTGATTGCATATGAGCCAATCTGGGCCATCGGTACGGGCGAAGTTGCCACGCCAGATCAGATTGATGAAGTTCATACCGCGATCCGCACGCGCCTTGCAGAACGATTCGGCGCCGAGGCCGCAGACCTCATTCCGCTGCTCTATGGCGGCAGCATGAAGCCGGGAAATGCGGCTGAAATCCTTGCGGTCAAGGATGTGAATGGCGGTCTAATTGGGGGGGCAAGCTTGAAGGCGGCGGATTTCCTCGCCATTTACGGTCAAGCAAAGTAATCAAAGACTGAACCCGAAGGCTTGGCGTCTGTCCCCAATGGGGATATGCGGGCCGCTTGAATTTTACTGGAAACGCACCAGCCATGCAGAACGTCATCCTTGTAGTCCACATCCTCGCCTGTCTTATCGTGACAGGACTGGTCCTGATCCAGAAATCCGAAGGCGGCGGCCTCGGTATTGGTGGTGGCGGCGGGGGCGGCGCGGGATCGCTCATGTCCGGACGTGGCGCTGCCGGCGCCCTGGTGCGTTCCACGATCATGTTTGCCGGTATCTTCTTCGTGACCAGCCTGGCGCTGACCACACTGGCCAATCGCAACACGGACACACGCACCAATGTCGAGCGCGCACTTGGCGCTGACGAAGATGGCGCAACCGGCCCGGTTGACCTGCTGGATCCAACCGCGCCACTGCTGGAGGGCCAGGACGGCCTGTCCACGCCAGCGCCGGAAGTGGCTGAGCCGGGTGTCCTGATCGATCCTACGGCAGACATGCCACCCGCCGATATCGAGGCTGATCCTGTGCCGGAAACCGAGCCGGAAACAGGTAATCCCCAGTAATTGCGCCGCGCAGGTGTTTTCCCTGCGTCCCATTTGTCCGAATCACGGCATCAGGGTGATCCCATGATCCGCTATATTTTCATTACAGGCGGCGTGGTGTCCTCCCTTGGCAAGGGTATCGCTTCCGCCGCACTCGGTGCGTTGCTTCAGGCGCGTGGCTACAAGGTCCGTCTGCGCAAGCTCGATCCGTATCTCAATGTCGATCCCGGCACGATGAGCCCCCGCCAACATGGCGAGGTCTATGTCACCGATGACGGCGCAGAGACCGATCTGGACCTTGGCCATTATGAGCGCTTCACCGGCGTCTCGGCACGCCAGTCCGACAATATCACGACGGGGCGGATCTATAGCCGCATCATCGAGAAGGAACGGCGCGGGGATTATCTCGGCGCGACGATCCAGGTGATTCCGCACGTCACAAACGAGATCAAGGATTTCGTCCTGTCCGATCCGGGCGAGGATGTGGAATTCGTGCTCTGCGAAATCGGCGGCACGGTCGGCGATATTGAGGGCCTGCCATTTTTCGAGGCGATCCGTCAGCTCGGCCAGGAACTCGGGCCGGAGCGCGCCTGCTTCATCCATCTGACACTGCTGCCCTATATTCCGGCGGCGGGCGAGATGAAGACCAAGCCGACCCAGCACTCGGTGAAGGAGCTGCGCTCGATCGGTATTCAGCCTGACGTGCTGCTCTGCCGGTGTGACCGGCCGATTCCGGAGACCGAGAAGGGCAAGATTGCCAGCTTCTGTAATGTGCGCCTGTCCAGCGTGATCGAAGCGCGCGATGTGGGCCATATCTATGATGTGCCGGGCGCTTATCATGCCGAGGGGCTCGACAAGGAAGTCCTGTCGCATTTCCGCATCGAAGACGCCCCGGAGCCGGACCTGTCCGGCTGGAGCGAGATTGCGCACACGACGCATCATCCGGACGGCAATGTCTGTATCGGCCTCGTCGGAAAATACACCGATGTGCCGGACGCCTACAAATCCGTTGCCGAGGCGCTGACGCATGGCGGCCTTGCCAACAAGGTGAAGGTCGATATCCGCCTGATCAATTCCGAAGAATTCGATGATGAGCATCGGCCGCTGGACATTCTGGAAGGCGTGCATGGAATCATCCTGCCGGGCGGCTTTGGCGAGCGCGGCGCACATGGCAAGATGCGCGCGGCAAGGTTTGCCCGCGAGCGCAACGTGCCGTGCTTCGGTATTTGCTATGGTATGCAGATGTCGGTGATCGAGGCGGCCCGCAACATGGCCGGTATCGAGGACGCGAACACGACCGAGAATGACCCGGACACGTCTGCGCCGCTGGTTGGCCTGATGGAAGAGTGGACCAAGGGCAACGAAAAGGTCCAGCGCGACGCCAATACCGACAAGGGCGGCACGATGCGCCTCGGCGCGTATCCGGCCCGCCTGACGCCGGGCAGCAAGGTCGCCGAAATCTATGGCACGCTCGATATCTCCGAACGCCACCGTCACCGCTATGAGGTGAATGCCGGTTACATCAAGGCGCTGGAAGAGGCCGGCGGGCTGTTCTCCGGCCTGTCGCCAGACGGCAAGCTGCCGGAGATTTTCGAGCTTCCGGAGCACCCCTGGTTCATCGGCGTGCAGTATCACCCAGAGCTGAAGTCCCGTCCGTTCGAGCCGCACCCGCTGTTTGCAAGCTTCATCGGCGCGGCGGTCAAGCAGAGCCGACTGGTTTAGGATCCTTCCGTCAAGATCCGTCACCTTCGACCGCGAAGCGGTCTGAGGGCCCATCTCTGGTTTTGCCGCATGCACTAGCGGCCCGGTTCCGAGATGGGCACCCAGATGAGCTGCGCTCATCGGGTGTGACGCGAAGGCGGCGACCAGCACTTTTATCCGGCGTGGAAGATTCCGGCCGGGTGCGTGTCTCCAAAAACAATCCGTCTCAGGATGAATTGAAGTGGGGTTGCACGGCGTGCGTTTCAGCCTCGATCAGTTGGGCTGTCTCGCATTGCAGGCGCGTCAGGGGCCCGTGCCGGAAGAGGCGCTTGCCGGTTTTGGCGATCAGTTGTCTGGCTTCGCCAAGGCAGCGGCGGATTTTTTCGATATAGAGATCGCGATGATCCATCGCATGGTCGAGGGCCATCAGCCGGCGGACGAGGCGTTTGGCGGGCAGGATGTCGCTCGGGAGTTTATCGTATTCATGGATATCTGGGACGTCGTCCGCATCAAGAAAGCGGATGCGTGGGCCTGTCTTGAATGTCGGCCTGGGCGGCTTTGCATCCGGGCGATGAGCGCGGGTCTCGAACAGACGGAAAGCTGGCTGGGATGCGCGGGCGATGTGTTGCGTGGTTTCTCGCGGGCGCGCTGGACCTGAACTGGCTGTCTCTCGAGGGAATACAGGCAACGCACCCAGTTCGGCCGCGCAGAGATAGAGACAGCGGCGCAGCGCCGGTTCGGCTTGGGCAAGAAAACGCGACAGGTTGGAAATCGCGTGACGCGGCAGGAGCGGCGTGTGCGGCGTCAGGCCGAGCCGCTCGCGCAACTGGATCACGCCGAGGCTGATGACATTCAGCATCAGCCAGACGGCGGAGCGGATTTCCTGTGGAGGTGAATAGCGCAGTTCGGACATGAGCTGAGCATCCGGGGTAGGAGTGCCGGTCGGATTGGTCTTTCAACGGTCTTTGATTTTATTGGAGAATTCTGCGGGGCTTGCGGGACTACCGAGCCCGTATCATCGGCATGCGCCGAAAGGCGGATGTGGTTCTAAGGCTTGGACACCTGGAACTGGCCGACATTGATGCGGCCGTCAGTGAAGCCGGCATCGCAATAGGACAGGTAGAAATTCCACATGCGGCGGAAGGGTTCGTCGAAATCGAGTTTCGAGATCGTGTCCCAGTTGGCATTGAAATCGCGCGCCCATTCGCGGCAGGTGCGGGCATAGTCCTGACCGAAATAGGTGACGCCGTCATGGCGCAGGCCCGCCGTGTGGAACTGTTCCTTCAGAGCGGTCTCGCTGGGCAGCATGCCGCCCGGAAATATGTGGCGCTGGATGAAGTCGACGCGCTTGCGGTAGCGCGGGAACAGTTCGTCATCGATGGTGATGATCTGGAGCGCGGCGCGGCCGCCCTGTTTCAGGCTTTCGAAGATTTTCGCGAAATAGCTCGGCCAGTAGGATTCCCCGACCGCTTCGAACATCTCGATTGAGGCGACGCCATCATATTGGCCCTGATGGTCGCGATAGTCTTCGAGGCGGATTTCTACACGTTCACTGAGGCCCTGTTTCTGCATCCGCTGCATGGCGAAATCACGCTGGGATGGCGAGATGGTCAGGCACGTGACTTTCGAGCCGCGTTGCTTGGCGGCATATTCGGCGAAGCCGCCCCAGCCGCAGCCGATTTCCAGGATTTCCGACGAGGGCCCGGCACTGATCCGGTCACAGATGTTCCGGTACTTGTTCTGTTGGCCCTGTTCGAGGCTCATGTTCGGGCTGTCGAAGATGGCCGAGGAATAGGTCATCGAAGGGTCCAGCCAGAGACTGTAGAAATCATTGCCCAGATCATAATGGGCCATGATGTTCTTCTTCGCGCCCTCCCGGGAATTGCGGTTGAAGATGTGGCGGACCATGTTGACCCAGCGCACCACTGCGCCGCCCACGGCAAGTTTGCCGATATTGTCGAAATTGGCAGAGAAGAAGCGCAGCACTTCGGTCAGGTCAGGCGTTGACCATTCGCCATCCATGTAAGCCTCGGCAAAGCCGACATCGCCGCCAGCCATGGCGCGTTTCACGAAATTATAATCGTGGACAATGATGGTGGCATGAGGGCCGGTATCGTCATGCCTGTATTCGAGCACGCGGTCGCCGGGCAAGACAAAGGACACGCTGCCCTTCTGGGTATTGAGCAGCGCGAAGGCGGCCAGACGAAAGCTTGTCGGAACGTCTTTCAGGTTCCGAATGGTCTGGGTGCTGGCTTTGATGACCTCGGTCATGCGGCATCCTTCCGCTTATCAGCATTACGTATTTGTTGGGATAACGCAATTGTTGTGCCGGTTTCCGGAGGGGCGGGCTTTGGGCGATAGGCGGCGCCGCGTATCCACACTTTGAGGGCCTGCCAGTGGATTCCGAGGGTCACGCCGAGCGTGGAGAGCGGATTGGTGACTGCGAGTTTCAGCAGGTTTGCGCTGGTGGCAGGCATCCGCCGGGCGGTGATGTTTGCCATATGAAGGCGCTTTTCATGTCTCAGGCTTTCCACGACCACTCCCAATTTGTCTTCCGGCGAACGCAGGGTGAAGCGGTAGGTTCCGGTGACGTCGAAGAAGGGGGATACGTGGAAAGACTTTGGCGCACTGTGCGCGTTGCGGCCCGAATTGACGGCGGCAACGTAACAATGGGTCTCGCCGAACGTGTTGTTCACTTCATAAATGATTCCCCGCAGGTCACCGTCCGGGCCGTAACCATACCAGAGCGAGAGGGGCGCAAATTTGTAGAACAGGTGGCGCGGGAAGGTGACGAGGCGGATGGCGCCGCCGTCAAGTGTAATGCCTGCCTTGGCAAGTTCGGATTCGGCCCAGGGACGTAGCGGCGCGCCTTTCTGCTTGGCGCCGTGGTCTTCGGTGCGGAAGGCGAACAGGCCGGGCGCGTTGACGCTGAACAGGGCTGAGCTGGCCGCGGCCTCGTCCAACCGGTCGATGTCGAGATCAATCAGGACGAGGTCATACGCAAAGCGTCGCTCGAATGGCTGGTAGCGCACATGGATAGTCTGGCCTTTCCAGAGGCTCAGTGCGGGCTGGGGATGCGCATTGGTCAAACAGACACCTCGGCAGCGACTTCCACAGGGCGAAGTTTGCGTGCTGGCTGTACAATGTCCACACCTTCGGACGTCCACGGCACGGATCCGCCAAGGGAAAGGGCGGCTGAGAGGCCGGATTTCAGGCCGTCCTCATGAAAGCCGCGGCCCATCCATGCGCCGGCGATCCAGAGACCGTTCTGACCCTGAATACGCTTCAGGCTGCGCACGGCTGCTTCGGCGGCGGCATCGAACTGCGGATGGTCGAAATCATATTCGAGAAAGGTCAGCTCGTCGCGAGGGGGCGTGTCGGGGTTCAGCGTGATGAAGAGTGGGCGCTCATCGGGCAGGCCCTGCAGCCGGTTCATCCAATAGGTGAGGCAGATGTCGCCGCTTTCCTGTTTCAGCACGTTCCAGCTGGCCCAGGCGGCCTTGCGCGATGGCATCAGCGCCGGGTCGCGGTGGAGATAGATACGGTTTGGCCGATAGCGAACCGAGCGGAGCAGGAAGGCCTGATCGTCGAATTGTTCCTCGGTCAGGCGCAGGGCCTGGTCGGAATGGGTGGCGAGAATGACATCATCGAATACCTCGCGACGGCCATCGGTCGTCACGACCGCGATATGGTCACCAAAGGGAAAAATGCGCTCGACGCCCGAGTTGAGGCGAACCCGGTCGCCGAGCGCGTCCGCAACAGTGCGGACATAGTTTTCACTGCCACCGGTGACGGTACGCCAATTCGGGCGTTCCTTGTGCATGAGGCGGTGATTGTCGAAGAACTGGAAGAAGCTCATGGCGGGGTAGTCGAGCATCTTGTCTTCGCAGGTGGACCAGATGGCGGCTCCCATGGGCAGAATATAGTTCGTGCGGAAATCTGTATCGAACTCATGGCGGTCGAGCCATGCGCCCAGAGTGGTATCCGTAATCGTGCCATCGGCGAGTTCGGCCCGCGCAATGTCGTTGAAGCGGAGGATCGTACGCCAGAAGCGATGGAATTTCGGGCTCAGGAGATTGCGACGCTGGGCAAAGATGCCTTTCAGTGTAGACGCCCACTCCCAGCCTTTCGGATCAGAGACCGCAAAGCTCATGTCGGACGCTTGTGTTTCGACACCAAGTGCATCGAAGAAGCCGATCAGGTTCGGATAGTTGAGTGCATTATAAACGATGAAGCCGAGATCGACCTTCGTTTCGTGGCCGTCATAGTCGAACGCATGCGTGCATGCGTGCCCCCCGGCCCGGCCTGATTGTTCGTAAAGTGTTACGTGTGCGGAATTGCGTAGCGCCCATGCAGCGCCGAGGCCGGATATTCCAGATCCAATAATGGCGATGCGTTTCATGCGGCGTCTCGCTTTTCTTTCAATGTATCATATGCGTCGAGTGCGCGCTGGCGAGCGCCGGAATGGTCGACTATGGGTTTCGGATAGGTCTTGCCGAGCTGGATGCCGGCCTTGTTCAGAATCTCTTCGCTGGCTTCCCACGGGGCGTGCAGGTACTTGTCTGGCAGGTCCTTCAGTTCCGGGCAGAAGCGCCGCACATAGGCGCCGGTCTCATCGAACTTGCTGCCCTGGCTGATCGGGTTGAAGACCCGGAAATAGGGCGCCGCATCGGCACCGGAGCCTGCAGTCCATTGCCAACTGGCGGCATTGTTGGCCGGGTCAGCATCGACCAGCGTGTCCCAGAACCATGCTTCGCCGTCCTGCCAGGGCAGGAGAAGGTGCTTGGTCAGGAAGGAGGCGACAATCATCCGTACCCGGTTGTGCATCCAGCCTGTCTGCCAGAGCTGGCGCATGCCGGCGTCAACCATCGGATAGCCGGTCTGGCCCTTGGTCCAGGCGTCAAAGGCATTCTTGTCTTTTCGCCACGGCATGAACTCGAATGAGTCATTATAGTTTTCGGAGGCGAGCGCCGGATTGTAAAACAGGAGTGTATGGGAAAATTCCCGCCAGCCAATTTCTGACAGGAAGGTGTGACCATCCTTTTCCGGGATCGTGCCGGCTTCCATACCAGCATGGACAGCGCGCCATATCTGCAGTGGTCCGATCTCGCCGAAACGGAGATGTGGGGAGAGACCGGACGTGGACATGTCGAGGTCCGGGCGGTTGCGATCTTCCTTGTAGCCATTGATTGGCCCATCAAGGAAATCGGTCAGGCGGGCAATCGCGCCGTCCTCGCCGGGGGTCCAGTCATCAAAGCCTGTAGACCAGTCGGGGTTCGACGGGTGGAGGCCCCAATCATCGAGGGATTCGCTTTCGGGCTTGGGGCCGCTCAGCTTCTTGTGGCGGCCATACGTGTCGCGCGCGACGAAGTTGTTGCGGGCCGCGCGCCAGTAAGGAGTGAACACCTTGTAGTAACCACCCGCATTGGTCTCGACCTGCCACGGCTCGTTCAGCAGCCGCGCATTGTAGCTGGAGACATCCAGGCCCCGCTGGGCCAGGTCTTCCTTGATTGCGGCATCCAGATCGCGTTCGGGCTGGTCATAGCGGCGATTCCAGAAAATGGTCTCTGCGCCGGTCTCTTCGATGACGGTGTCGAGCACATCGGCGGATTGCCCGGAGCGAAGGGTCAGCTGGGCGCCCGCCTGTTTGATATCAGCGGCAAGCGCGCGCAGGGATTTGTCCAGCCACCATTTCGAGGCGCCGCCGAGGGGCCGCAGGCCTTTGGTCTGCTCGTCCAGTATGTAGAGCAAGACGAGGGGCCTGCCGGACGAGACGGCGGCATGCAGGGCCGGATTGTCGGAAAGGCGCAGGTCTTCGCGGAACCAGACGATGGCAGGCGCAGATTGTGACACAAGACCTCCGGGCAGGGTTGAACAGTTTACAAAGCCTCTACGCGCGAGTTCGCGGAATGGATCATGCGGGGCTGAGCCTTGGTCTTCCGCGCCTGCAATTGGGGCGGTATACCCTTTCGATGTTCAAAAGAATCATACGCCCCAGCGGAGTGTAACCGAAATGTCAGGCACACATCTTCCGGGTCTCATCCACGCCGCTGCGGGCAAGCGTGTTGTCTGTGTTGGCGATGTCATGCTGGACCGGTTTATCTATGGCGGTGTCACCCGCATATCCCCCGAAGCGCCTGTGCCGATCATGCGGCGCACCCGCGAAGCGGCGATGCCGGGCGGTGCGGGCAATGTGGCACGAAACCTTGCTTCGCTCGGCTTGTCGGTCTCGCTTATCGGGGTTGTCGGGGATGATGGCGAAGGCCGGGAACTGGCCGCGCTGCTGGGAGACATTGAGGGCGTCGATGCCGATTTGATCGCCATGCGCGACCGGTCAACCACGCTGAAGACGCGCTTTGTCGCCGGGGGACAGCAATTGCTGCGCGTGGACGCGGAAGATACCAGCCCCATCGGGCCGAGCCCGGAAGCCGAGCTGATTGCCTCCATTGCCGACGAGGCGAATGAAGCAAGCGTGATCATCCTGTCCGATTATGCCAAGGGCGCGGTGACGGATGGCGTCATTGCAGCCGCGCTGGCGGCTGGAGACCAATATGGCATTCCGGTGATTGCCGATCCGAAAGGCCGCGATTTCACGCGCTATGGCGCGGTGGACTTGCTCAAGCCGAATGCCAGCGAGTTGGCCGCAGCCATGGGGCTGAGGGTGGAAACGGATCAGGATGTCGGTGAGGCCCTGACGGCTGCGCAGACCTTGCTGATGGCGAAATCCATTGTCGTGACGCGGGCCGCAAAGGGCATGTCCTATGCCATCGAGGGCGAGCCGGCCGTGCATCTGAGCGGGCAGGCGCGCGAAGTGTATGACGTGTCTGGCGCGGGCGATACAAGCATTGCGGCGCTGGCGCTGGGCCTGGCAGGCGGCGGCTCGGTGGCGGATGCGGTCAGCCTGGCGATCACGGCGTCCGGGATTGCCGTCGGCAAGGCTGGCACGGCTACGGTCTCTGCGGATGAGATGATCACGGCGTTGCAGATGGGGCTGCGCAATGGTGGCGTCAGCTATCTGACCCTCGACGCAGCCAGGGCACAGGTCGCTTCCTGGCGGGATTCCGGGCTGACCGTCGGCTTCACGAATGGCTGTTTCGACATCCTTCATCCGGGGCATTTGCGGGTTTTGGAAGAGGCCAAGTCGCGCTGTGGCCGTCTGGTGGTTGGCCTGAACTCGGATGCGTCCGTATCGCGCCTGAAAGGACCGACGCGACCGGTCAATGACGCTGACTCCCGCGCGCGGGTCCTGTCGGGCCTGATGGCCGTGGATGCGGTGGTTGTTTTCGAGGAAGACACACCCGGCGCGCTGATCGAGGCGTTGCAGCCGGACTTGCTGGTCAAGGGCGGGGATTATTCCATCGATACGATCGTTGGCGCTGACACAGTGCAGGCACGAGGCGGAACGGTTCATATCGTGCCGTTGGTGGATGGACAGTCGACCACGGCGGCGATTGCTCGGGCGCAGTCCAAGACAGAATGAGCCCGGCTGCGCAAACAGCCGCCCAATTGCTCAAACAATATGGCGAAGACGCAGAAGTGATTGCCACGCTGCGTGCAGCGGAAGTGGCCGCGCAGGGTGACGTCGAGGCATTGGCGCACTGGGACGCGGTGATCGCCTGCCTGACGGGTGAAGCTCCTGAAGGGCTGCCGAACTAGCGCGTCAGTTGGCGACGCCCTTTTTGAGCTCATAGCGCCCGCGTCCGGTTTCGTTGAACCATTCCTGGATGTCCGGATGGCTGAGCGGTGTGTCGGAATCGTCAATCACCAGGTTCTGTTCCGAGACATAGGCGACGTAATGTGTGCGCTCGTTCTCGGCGAACAAATGATAGAAGGGCTGGTCTTTTGAGGGACGCACTTCTTCAGGAATGGATTCATACCATTCATCGGTGTTGGCGAAGACGGGGTCGACATCGAAAATGATGCCGCGAAACGGGAAGTGGCGGTGGCGCACAACCTGGCCGATCTGGAACTTTGCGAGCAGGGGGGTGATGTCGTTATAGCGCTGGTCACGGTCGAGGGGTTTGTCGAGCAGCAGCGCGTCGTCGGCAACCTTACGGCGACCGATTCCCACGCTGCCTAGCAGCTTTCCCAAGAGCGATGCGCGTCTGGTCATTTCCCACTCCTGTGATACACCATGCATCAACTGAAAAACTTGGGCCACACTATGGCTGAAAAAAAATCAGCGGTACGGCGCGGAAAACGCGGCCGACCGCGCCCAGCCAGGGCCTCGGACCTCTATGCGGCCGTGGACCTTGGAACCAATAATTGCCGCCTTCTGGTGGCCACTCCACACGGAAAAACTTTCCGTGTGGTTGATTCGCACTCCCAAATTGCCCGTTTGGGTGAGGGATTGCACGAAACCGGTCGGCTGTCCGAAGCTTCGATAGAGCGCGCGATGGATGCGCTGAATGCGATCCGCGGGAAGCTCAAGACGCATGGAGTCGGCAAGGTTCGTTGCATCGCGACCGAGGCTTGCCGAAAGGCAGAGAATGGTCCGGATTTCATCCAGAGGGTGCACGACGAGACCGGCCTGACCTTCAAGATCATTGGCGCGAAGGAAGAAGCGCGCCTTGCCAGTATCGGGTGTCATGACCTGATTGGCGATGATGCGCCGTCGGTACTGGTGGTGGATATTGGCGGCGGGTCGACGGAATTGTCGTGGCTGAATGCCGAACTGGCGCGGGCCAATGGCCTGAACGGCCTGATCCAGCGTGCCCCTATCCAGAACTGGACCAGCCTGCCGCTGGGCGTCGTGACCCTCACCGAAGCCTTTGCTCATCTGCCGGACGCAGAAGCCTATCAGGCAATGCTGGATCATGCCGGAGAAGTTATTGAAGCCTGGCAAGGCACACAGGCGATCCGTTCTGCAATGGGTTTGAGAGGGGCGCACCTGATCGGTACGTCCGGCACAGTGACCTGCCTGGCGGGCGTACATCTGAAACTCGACCGCTATCGCCGTGACAAGGTGGACGGGACGTGGATGAGCCGGACCTCGGGCGAAAAAGTGCTGAACATGCTGCGCGAAGCCGGACCGGACGGGCGGGCGGCCCTGCCGACGATTGGTGAAGAGCGCGCAGGACTGATGCTGGCTGGCTGTGCTATTCTGGATGCGCTTTGGCGGGCCTATCCGGCGGGGCGTTTGCGGGTTGGCGACCGTGGCCTGAGGGAAGGCCTGCTGCTCAGCATGATGTATGGCCAGAAGCCCGCGCGGCGTCGTCGCAGAGGCGGGCGTAAACGGCGCGAAGGCGGCAACACGCCTCAAACCCATTCGGCAACGGAGGCCGGCAATGACGGATGATGGAAAGCGCCGCTGGAAAGGCCCCGGCAAGGAAAGCAAGAACACGTCCGGTCGCCAGATGACCGAGCGCAAGGTCACGGCGCATCGTGCGAAAAATGAAAGTTCCAAACGCTGGATCGAACGCCAGCTGCAGGATCCCTATGTGCGCAAGGCCAAGGAAGAGGGCTATCGGGCCCGCGCGGCCTACAAACTGCTTGAGATAAATGAAAAGCTGGACCTGCTGCGCAAGGGTCAGCGCGTTGTTGACCTGGGCTGTGCGCCCGGCGGGTGGATGCAGGTCGCGCTGAAGAAGGGCGCGCTGGAAGTGGCGGGCATTGACCTCTTGCCGGTGGAGCCGATTGAAGGCGCGCATATCATTGAAGGCGATGTGAATGAGCCGGAAGATGTTGCGGCCTTGCTGGAAGGGCTGAGTGGACCGGTTGACCTTGTCCTGTCCGACATGGCGGCGAACACGACCGGGCACAAGCAGACGGACCATTTGCGCACCGTCGCTTTGGTCGAGATGGCGGTCGCGTTCGCCATTGAACATCTCGCGCCGGGCGGCACATTCTGTTCGAAAGTGTTTCAGGGTGGCGCGACGAAGGATGTGCTGGACACGTTGAAGGCGCATTTCAAGACGGTGCGCCACATCAAACCGCCATCAAGCCGGGCCGGAAGTCCCGAAATTTTCGTGGTGGCAAAGGGATTCAAGGGTTAATTCAAGGGCGCTATCAGAGCCGCCAATCGATTGTATTCCGTACGCGGCGGTTGGGGCGGCTGGAGAGAACGGAATTCAGATAGGCGTCGTTTTCGGATTTTTTGGGCTTGGATTCATAGCCCAATTCGACCGACACTTCGTAATGGGTGACTTGTCCCTTGCTGATGAAGCCACGGGCGGTCGAGACTTCGAACCAGTCTGGTTCCCCAAAGAGATCGCGCGCTTGAACCAAGGCCCGATCAATCGCGTCGTCCACCGAAATCGGTGACAGGCCGACGATGCGGCGAAGAGGAGGGTGGGCGCTTGCCATAAGTTAATAGGTTGCTTCTGCGTTTTGTGGGTTCTCTTGCAAGTACTATGCAAGACCAGAGTAATTGTTCCGAAAAAACCTTGTATTGCTTTAGATTTGTGTCCGCTCCACTATCCGTCAGCGAGTCAGGGAGAAAGTTAATGGCCATCAAAGGTGGATGTTATTGCGGCGCGATTCGGTATGAGGCGGGAGGCGATGCGATCATGAAGGCAAGTTGCCATTGCCGGGAATGCCAATACTTCACGGGTGGGCAGGCCAATACGATCATGGCGATGCCAACTGCGGAGTTCCGTTACACGCTCGGCACGCCAAAAGGATATCGCCGGGGAGATCTGGAACGTGGAGCGCTACGCGAATTTTGCTCCGATTGCGGAACGCATATCGCAACGCGATCCCCCTCACTGCCGCAGGCGGTGATCCTGAAAGTCGGCACACTTGATGATCCATCCGTGTTCGGTGCGGCCCAAATGGCCATGCAGATTGCGGATGCGCAAAGCTTCCATCATGTTCCAGACAATATCGCCAGATTTGAAAGGTTTCCGGGCCAATGATCAGGATAATTTCCATCATACTCGCAGGTGCAGTAGTGTCGGGCTGTGCCTATCTGCAGGATGTCTATTCCAGCGACGGCGTGTATGGGTCCGGGGCGGACCCTTATGAAAAGATCCAGTTCGCGGGAGAAAAGGCCACAGGGGCCGAACGTGCCGCATGTGAATCCGCAGGCGGTCGCGTCGCGCGTGACGGCATGCGGGGGTGGGAACAGTGCATTCAGCCCTTCGAAGACGCCGGAAAGGCGTGTGCGGATAATGCCGATTGCATTGGCCAATGCCGTCTCAGCCTCGGCGACGACATGCCAGAAGCCGGCAAGCCTGTTACGGGCAAGTGCCAGGCGACTGACAGCCCCTTCGGATGCTATGCCACCGTCGAAAATGGACGCGCGACACCGGCGCTCTGCGTGGACTAGCTTACACCGGAAGAAGGTGCGCCTGCGCTTCGTCGAGGCCGCCGTCGAAATGCTGGATTGTATATATATTGGAAAGATCAATCGGGCCCGTAGGGTCGAACCGGCCCCAATTTTCCAGCGTGTAGCTGGAATGGGGCAACAGGGGCGACTGGCCGGTGGCCTTTCCAATCTGCCAGATCGGCACGGCAAGACGGGCGGGCAGGGATTGGAGATGGGCGCGGACGCGACCTGTTGGCAGAATGCGCGGCAAGGCCAGCGCGACATCGCGGACCGGATGAAGAAATTCCGGCAGGGTCACATTGGCTGGATCGAAAGATGACAGGAAACCTCGGTCGAAGCTGAGGCCATATTCTGCGAAAAGCTCGCACATTGCAGGGATTTTCAGGAGGGGACTTCACAAAGGCTCGCGACTCCCTTATTGGGCCAAAAAGGGAGCTCCCCACATGAAAATCCGGCAAGCCATTACCTTCGACGACGTGCTGCTCCAGCCCGGGGCCAGCGAGGTCATGCCCGCTGACGTCAACGTCTCCACCTTCCTGACCAAAGCCATTCCGCTGAACATTCCGCTGATCTCGGCGGCGATGGACACGGTGACCGAGGCACGCCTGGCGATTGCCATGGCGCAGTCCGGCGGTATCGGCGTGATCCACCGCAATCTCTCAATCGAACAGCAGGCCGGTGAAGTGGCCATGGTGAAGAAATATGAGAGCGGCGTGGTGATGAATCCCGTCACGATCTCGCCGAGTGCGAGCCTTGGTGATCTGGTCGAGTTGAAACAGCGGACGGGCTTTTCCGGCGTGCCGGTCGTGGACAAGAGCGGCAAGGTCGTCGGCATTATCACCAATCGTGATACGCGCTTTGCCGATGACGTCTCGGAATCGGTGGCAAACCTGATGACGAAAGAGGTCGTGACCGTGAAAATGGACACGCCGAACGAGGAAGCCCGGCGCCTGTTGCACAAGCACCGGATCGAGCGTCTGGTCATCGTGGATGACGATAATCGCTGTGTTGGCCTGCTGACCGTGAAGGACATGGACAAGGCGGCCGTGAACCCCAACGCCGCCAAGGACGCCGCCGGTCGCTTGCGCGTCGCGGCGGCCTCGACCGTGGGCGATGCCGGGTTCGAGCGCACCGAAGCTCTGATCGCGGCGGGCGTGGATTGTGTCATCATTGACACCGCGCATGGCCATTCGATCTCCGTCGCGCAGGCGGTTGAGCGGGCGAAGAAGATATCCAATTCCGTCCAGATCATTGCCGGGAACGTGGCGACCGCCGAGGCGACGAAAGCGCTGATCGATGCGGGCGCGGATGCGGTGAAGGTCGGCATCGGGCCGGGCTCGATCTGTACGACGCGGATTGTGGCCGGGGTTGGCGTGCCGCAATTGACGGCCATCGAGGCGTGCGCGAACGCTGCGCAGGCGAGCGGCGTGCCGGTGATTGCCGATGGCGGCATCAAATTCTCGGGCGACTTTGCCAAGGCGCTCGCCGCCGGGGCCTCGACCGCGATGATGGGCTCGATGTTCGCTGGCACCGAGGAAGCGCCCGGCGAAGTGTTCCTCTACCAGGGTCGTTCGTACAAGGCCTATCGCGGCATGGGCAGCCTCGGCGCAATGGCGCGCGGCTCGGCCGACCGCTATTTCCAGAAGGACGCCGCGCAGGAGAAGCTGGTGCCGGAAGGCATTGAAGGCCAGGTGCCGTTCAAGGGCCCGCTCGGTCCGATCATTCACCAGATGGTTGGCGGCCTGCGCGCGGCGATGGGCTATGTCGGCGCCAAGACGATCGACGAGCTGCACGAGAAGGCCGAATTCGTCCAGATCACCGGCGCGGGCCTGCAGGAAAGCCACGTCCACGACGTGCAGATGACGCGGGAAAGCCCGAATTATTCGCTGAGCCGTGGGTAGGCCGTTTGGGCGAGCTTGATGCGAGTCGGGCCTCGTCCTTCGACTTCGCTCAGGATGAGACCCTCATTGAACCAATGGGTCCCGCCACATAGCTTCCATCTGCGGTGAGCCTTCTCCGACCTCGAACAGTTTCATGCGTTCGAAGCCGTGACTCATATAGAAGCCGGAATTGGCGGGGTTCGAGTTTTCCAGATAGCAGGGCAGGCCCGCGCGGTCGGCAGCGTCCAGCATGGGGCGCAATATCGTCTTGCCGAGGCCTTTGCCACGCGCAGCCTTCCGTGTGCCGATTGTGAAGAGGTAGAGGTGGCGTTCGGTCGGATGATATTGCTGCATGATCTCGCCGGCCTTCAGCGCCCGTTTCACGGTCCCTTTTGATCCTTTGCTGAGAAGTGAAAGGACCAGCCGGAAGGTTTGGAATGATGTCAGCCCATGCCGCGTTTCGGACAAGGCCCACATCGTGGCGGCATCATCGCCAATCTGGTGGCAGATACCTTCTGGAAGATACATGTCTCGCGCCAGCTGTCGGAAGGTCGCCCGGATGGCGGCGTCGGTGCCGAATATCCAGCGATTGATGGGATCTTCGGAAAATGCTTCAGCCGTGATGTCGCCGATCTGTCGCCAGTCAGCCGGGCTTGCAGTCGTCACCTGCGGTGGCAGGTCCAGTTTGAGCATCAATTACCTCTCCAGCCACGCTATCCAGCCACTATTTACGGGACTTGGCCAGACCGCGCCCTAGCTTGAACTGTAATTGATACAGGGAGTCGGCGTGACGGACAGGATCGCAATCATCGGAGCAGGATTGGCCGGGCTCGCCGCCGGACGGGCATTGACGGAGACGGGTATGACACCGGTCATATTCGAGAAGAGCCGAGGACTGGGCGGTCGTCTGGCGACGCGTCGCACGGATTTCGGGCCGATTGACCATGGTGCACCTGGGGTTCCAGCCAGCGTGCCGGGCGGCGGTGAGGTTTGGCACAGCGCACCGGTCGAGATGCGCCAGACGGGGCTGCCCGGCATGAGCGCGCTCGCCCGAGCGATGTCTGGCGGACTGGATATTCGCAAATCAGTGGAAGTTCAGCCGCTGATCCGCGCGGAAAACACCTGGAGGCTGAGCGACCAGCAGGGCGTAGGTCTGGGTGTCTTTGACCGAGTGATCGTGACGGCTCCGCCCATACAGGCTGCAACGCTCACTGCGGCGGATGCCACGCTGTCAGCGCAGATCACCAAAGCAGACATGTCGCCGCTCTGGACGCTGTTGATAGCCTTTGCAGACCCGACCGGGCTGGAGCAGGAGGTTCTCACGCTGGGCGGCGCGCTTGCAAAAGCGATCCCCATGCTGGCGAAGCCGGGCCAGACGGGCCTAGAACGCTGGACAGTTCATGCGAGCCCGGATTGGAGCGCAGAGAATCTGGAACTGGAAAAGGATGACGCGGCGGCGCGGTTGCTGGAAGCCGTCCGGGAGCAGGTGGATTTGCCTGGCGAACCTGACTACCTGGCCGCCCATCGCTGGCGGTATGCACGCGGGCGCACGCCGCTCGGGATGCCTTTTGCCGCGAGTGCCGATGGACGGCTGATCGTCGGCGGAGATTGGGCGCTCGGACGGCTCGCGAGTGATGCGGTCGAGAGCGGCCGCGCCATGGCGGCGCATGTGATTAGGAACGCCGGTTAAGCTATTGCCGGTTTCCCTTGCCCATTTTGCGGGGTAACAGGGCGGTTTGCAGAGACTTGAGGGGCAATTCCCATGCGCAATGGCGGACGCATCGCAGCGGCAATAGACGTGCTGAACGACGTGCTGACCCGGCACCAGCCGGTGAAATCGGCTGCGCGGGACTGGGGCAAGCGCGCGCGTTATGCCGGATCGAAAGACCGGGCATGGGTCAGCGGCCTCGTGCTGGACGCGCTGCGCAAGCGCAATTCGATTGCGCATGCGATGGGCGATGACAGTCCGCGCGGCCTGATCCTCGGCGCGTTGGCACATGCCTGGGGCTGGAATATCAAGGAAATCGACTCGGCCATGGATGAAGACCATGCGCCCTCCAAGCTGACCCTGCAGGAGCGCGAGCGCCTCGTCATGGCCCCGGACCCGGTCGCGCCGCCGCATGTACAAGGCGACTATCCCGAATGGATGGCGCCCATGATGGCGCGTGTGTTCGGCGAGGAAGCCGCTGTCGAGGCACAGGCAATGGCCGTGCGCGCCGATGTGGACCTCCGCGTCAACACGCTGAAAGTGGATGCCGAGAAAGCGTCCCAGCCGCTGCGCAGCGCGAAAGCCGAAGCATCGCCGCTATTGCTCAACGCGTTCAATATTCCCGCCCGCGACCCGAGCGAGCGCGAAGCCTCTCTGGAGAGCATTCCGGCCTATTCCAAGGGCTGGGTCGAAGTGCAGGATGCGGGCAGCCAGATCGCGTCTGCAGCGGCGAATGCCCAGCCGGGCGAGCAAGTCATGGATTATTGCGCAGGGGGTGGCGGCAAGACGCTGGCCATGGCCGCGCAGATGCAGGGTAAAGGCCAGATATTTGCCTATGACATTGACGGGCGGCGTCTGTCGGCGCTGATCCCGCGCCTCAAACGTTCCGGCGCGCACAATGTGCAACTGGTGCATCCGAGCGAGCCGACTCAGCTGGAAGACCTATCCGATCAGATGGACCTTGTTTTCGTGGACGCGCCCTGCACGGGGACCGGCACATGGCGTCGGCGTCCGGACGCCAAGTGGCGGCTGAAAGAACGCCAGCTGGAAAAGCGCATGGGCGAGCAGGACGAGATCCTTGCGGCCGCGAGCGCCTATGTGAAGCCGGGCGGACGGCTGCTCTATGCGACTTGCTCTTTCCTGATGGAAGAAGACGAAGACCGCGTGGCGAAGTTCCTGGCGGCGCATTCCGAGTTTTCCGAGGAAGACGCGGCAGAGTCTGCCATTGCTTCCGGTCTGCTGACCGAAGAGGGCGCGGCGCTCGTGCGCAAATATCGCGGCCCCACCGGCAGCGTGCGCCTGACGCCGCGCCGGTCCGGCACGGATGGCTTCTTCTTTGCGGTCTTGCGGCGGGCCTAGGTCAGCTCTCGCTGAAACTGTCGATGGCCCCCAGCAGGGTGGCAACTTCGCGCCGTTCCTGTTCGCTCAGTTCGGGCCGCCAGACATCGAACAGGAGCACGATGCGGGTCTCGTCCGCTTCGTTCTTTGCTTCATGCTCGATCGTGTCGTCGAAGATGACCATGCGCCCTTCTTGCCAGTGATGCGTCTCACTGCCGACGCGTAGCCAGGCCGGGCCGGGCACGATCAGCGGCAGGTGGCAGATCAGGCGCGTGTTCACCATGCCATTGTGCGGCGGGATGTGCGCGCCGGGCTTCAGGACCGAAAACAGGACGGATGGGCACTTGCCGTCTGCGAAATCAAGCGGGACGCGTTCCAGCGCGGCCGTGGTGATCGGGCAACGGGCGCAGTTGGCTTCGATCTTCTGCCCGTCTTTCCAGAGATAGAAGGCGCTCCAGTCTGTATTGTCGAGCAGGTGATGGTCCTGTCCGCCAAGATGGCCTGCGCCGCGCTCGATATAGGGACGGAAGCTCGCCTGGTCCTCGGCGAGGACGGTGCGGAGTTCGGCCTGTATGTCAGGGGTTCTGTCTTCCATATCCTGCACCCAGTCGAACTGAGCCGTGTCGTAGAACTGGATCTGGGGCAGGCCGGGGAAATAATAGCGGCGCGGTTCCTGGAGATAGACGGGCTGGCGTCCAAGCAGGATATCGAGGGACTCGTTGAATCGGGCCGAGCGCTCGATAGGCGGGATCAGACCGTCCAGCCGGGCGGCATAGTCCGAGGCATAATCGGCGAGCCGGGTCTGGGCGCGCCGCAGGCCGGCCTGAACCGTAGCGGGAAGGTTCGGCATCTGGCCGGCGAGGGCGAGTGCGGCGCGATACCCGTCACTTGCGGCCTGGATATTGCCGCCCGAATGGCTGACATCGCCGAGCAGGAGCAGGCTGCCAAGATCGTTCGGGGATTGTGCCAGCACGGTGTGCAGCGTGTCGGCGGCCCCGTTCCAGTCCCCGGCACGAGCCCGGTCGAGGGCAGCCTGTTTCAACTGGCTGAGTGAAGTCGTGTCAGTCATGACCTGATCGTCGTCCAGTTTCGGTCGCAGCGTCAATAGTGACGCGGGAACCGCCCGTAGCCTGTGGACGAATCCCTCAAGCTCGGCTATCGGGCGCCATGACTGAGCAGAGACACGAACGCGCCCTCATCGTCGATTTCGGCAGCCAGGTGACGCAACTGATCGCACGACGCCTGCGCGAGAGCGGCGTCTATTGTGAAATCCATCCTTTCAACAAGGTCGATGCGGCGTTTCTCGGTGAGTATGATCCGCAGGCCGTGATCCTGTCGGGCGGGCCGTCCAGCGTGACATGGGACGACAGCCCGCGCGCCGATGATGCGATCTTCGATCTGGGCGTACCGGTGCTTGGGATCTGTTACGGCCAGCAGGTCATGATGCAGCAACTGGGCGGCAAGGTCGAAAGCGGCACGAGCCGTGAATTCGGCCGGGCTTTCATCGAGAAGGTCGTGGACGACCCGATCCTGTCAGACCTGTTCCATTCGGGTGACAGCGAACAAGTCTGGATGAGCCATGGCGACCATGTCGCCGATATGGCGCCGGGCTTTGGCGTGATCGCGAAATCACCGGGCGCGCCCTATGCCATCATTTCCGATCCCGAGCGTAAATTCTATGGAACGCAATTTCATCCGGAAGTCGTTCACACAGTGCATGGGCGTGAATTGCTGCGCAATTTCACGCATGGCGTCGCGGGCCTGAAGGGCGACTGGACAATGGCGGCCTACCGGGCCGAAGCCATCGAGAAGATCCGTGAGCAGGTCGGCAAGGGCCGGGTGATCTGTGGCCTGTCGGGCGGGGTGGATTCCTCGGTCGCCGCTGTGTTGATCCATGAAGCTATCGGCGACCAGCTGACCTGTGTGTATGTTGACCACGGATTAATGCGGCAGGGCGAGAGCGAACAGGTGGTCACCCTGTTCCGCGAGCATTACAACATTCCGCTGGTGCATGTGGACGCATCGGACCTGTTCCTCGGCAAGCTGGAAGGCGTCTCGGACCCCGAACGCAAGCGCAAGATCATTGGCGGCCTGTTCATCGACGTGTTCGACGAGGAAGCCAAGAAGATCGGTGGCGCGGATTTCCTCGCGCAGGGCACGCTCTATCCGGACGTGATCGAAAGCGTCTCGGCCATTGGCGGGCCGAGCGTGACGATCAAGAGCCACCACAATGTTGGCGGCCTTCCGGAACGCATGAACATGAAACTGGTCGAGCCGCTGCGTGAGTTGTTCAAGGATGAAGTGCGCGCGCTGGGCCGTGAGTTGGGCTTGCCGGAGAGCTTTATCGGGCGGCACCCATTCCCCGGACCGGGTCTCGCGATCCGCATTCCCGGCGAGATCACGCGCGAGAAGGCCGACACGCTGCGCAAGGCGGACGCGATCTATATCGACGAGATCCGCAAGGCGGGACTGTACGACGAAATCTGGCAGGCCTTCAGCGTTTTGCTGCCGGTCAACACGGTCGGCGTGATGGGGGACGAACGCACCTATGAGGCTGTGCTGGCCCTGCGCGCGGTGACCTCGACCGATGGTATGACGGCGGACTATTATCCGTACGAGCACGACTTCCTCGGCCGCGTCGCAACCCGCATCATCAATGAGGTAAAAGGCGTCAACCGCGTCGTCTATGACGTGACCAGCAAGCCGCCCGGCACGATCGAGTGGGAATGATTCCGCGTCTCTCGCGGACTATCGCGAACGATCAATAAATTCAACAAATACAATAGCTTGATACCGATTTTCGTTCGGTGTCTATCGCCTTCTATCGCGGGCCAACGGAACATTCTGACGGTATCGCCTGACGGTATACAAATTGCCTCTTCCTGCCTAAAGTCAAAATACCGTCAGCCCATTTTGGCGGCCTGACGGTATTTTTTCGGCATAACGCATTGAAAAATAAGTTTTTTGTTGTGGAAAATTGGCCATTTCGGCCTGACGGTAAAATTGGTGGGAAGGAGGCGCAACATGCTGACCGATATTGCAATCAAGTCTTTGAAATCAAAGGATAAACCCTACAAGGTCGCAGACCGGGACGGTCTCTATGTGTCCGTCGCGCCGACGGGCACCAAGACCTTCCGCTACGATTACCGTGTGAACGGGCGCCGGGAGACGCTGACCATCGGGCGTTATGGCAAGTACGGGATCACGCTGGCGGCTGCGCGCGAGAAGCTGATCGATGCGAAGAAGCTCGTGGATGAGGGTGTCTCACCCGCCAAGGAAAAGAAGCGGGCCAAGGCCAAAGCGAAATCCGAAGGGACGTTCGGGGAGCTTGCTCAGCGCTGGCTCGCTGAGAGCGAGATGTCGGACTCGACCCGCGACATGCGTCGTCACATTGTCGATCGTGACCTGATCCCGGCGCTGGGCAATTACACCTTGCGCGAAGTGACGAGCGAGGACGTCCGTCAGCTCTGCGACAAGATCAAGAAGCGGGGCGCGCCTTCAACGGCGCTGCACGCCCGCGAGTTCATCAAGCTCATCTACGCCTTCGCCAATTTGCACGGCATCCGTGTCGAGAATCCCGCCGAGGAGGTCGATCCCCGGTCGATCGCGCGTGTCCGGCCCCGCGACCGCTCGCTCACGCCGCTGGAGATCCGGGTCCTCTATCGCGTGCTCGAAGAGATCACCGCCAATCCGACGCTGAAGCTTGGCGTGAAATTCATCCTGCTGACAATGAAGCGCAAGACCGAGGTTGCCCATGCGACCTGGGACGAGGTCAGTTTCCAGGATGCGGTCTGGACCATCCCGAAGAAGCGGATGAAGACGGGCCTCGATCACAATGTCTATCTGTCAAACCAGGCGCTCGATATTCTGGTGGCGCTGAAAACCTGCGCAGGCGGATCGAAATACGTCTTCCCGTCGCGCTACGACACGTTCCGGCCGATATCGAATGCGACCTTCAACCGGATCACCGACAGCGCCCACAAGCTGGCCAGTGAGATGGAGCTGCCGCTGGAGCCGTTCACGGTTCATGACCTGCGGCGCACGGGCTCGACGCTGCTCAATGAACTCGGCTTCAACCGCGACTGGATCGAGAAGAGCCTCGCCCATGAGGACCGGCGCTCATCGCGCGGGGTCTACAACAAAGCGGAATATGCGGACCAGCGCCGCCACATGATGCAGGAATGGGCCGACATGATCGACGCCTGGGCTGCGGGCGAAAGCCGCAAACCGAACATTATCCCGGAGAGCATGGCGGTCTACGCTGCTGATCCGAGGGTGGGGTGAAAGTCGCTGCCTAAAGGTGAAAAGCTAAGCACAAATCCTGGGTACGATTAAGAAACGTCGCTATTGCTTTGACCTATTTTCATTCTCAAGTGACCTTGGATGTCGAAAACAAGAAACAATCACTACGTGCCCGAATGGTACCAGAAAGGCTTTTGGGAGCCTGGCGAAACGACGCTCGCCTATTTGAACTTGACGCCGGAAACGTTCAAACGACCTGACGGATCGTCGGGTCGCAAGCACGCCCTGCACCAAGCGCCGCCAGCCCGGGCGTTTGTTCAAAAGGATCTGTACTCGACTTTTTTCGGCGCGACCGTGGACGATGAAATTGAACGCAGACTTTTTGGCGATATCGACACAAAAGGCTCGCGTGCGGTTCGAGCGTTTGCCGTAGGTGATCCTGCGGAATGCCACCGAAATTTCGAAAACTTCTTTGAATATATCGACATCCAAAAGCTCCGCACGCCGAAAGGCTTGGGGTGGTTGAGGGCGCAATATCCGTCTCTGTCTCAGAACGAACTCATGATGGAGATGCAGGCCATACGGATGATGCATTGTACGATTTGGACCGAAGGGGTTCGGGAAATCGTTTCCGCAGAAGACGCCGAGGTCAAATTCATCGTTTCAGACCACCCGGTGACGGTTTACAATCCGGGCGCGCCGCCGGGATCTAAGTTCAGCGTTTTTCCGCTTGAACCTGGTATTGAGCTGAAAGGCACGCAGACGCTGTTTCCGCTCGATCGGAACCACTGCCTCATCCTGACGAACCTCGAATATGCACAAGATCACGCTGTCGATCCTCTATCGAAGCGGACATTTGCACGCCGTTTTCGAACGTCGATGGTTCGTACCGACGCGTTTATTCGGAGTCGGAAGCTCACGACCGAAGAGGTTCAGGCGGTCAATCAGGTGATCCGCAGCCGAGCGCATAAATATGTGGCGGCTGGCGATAAGGACTGGCTGCCGGAACCGGTGGGCGATCCGCGCGCCTGGAAAGGCCTTGGAGAGGTCTTACGGCCTCCAACCGACAAGCTGTTTGGGTTCGGCGGAGAAATGTATGTCAGCTATGAAAACGGGGATGTGCATTACCAGGACGCGTTCGGTCGGACGGAAAAAGAACGCGATTTTCTGAAGAAGTCCCCGATCAAGGAGATACTCAAACCAGGCGATCCATGCGGTTGCGGGTCGGATAGGGCTTATGGAAGCTGTTGTAAACCTAAGCCGGTTCATCTGCGGCCGGCTTGGGACGTCCTGAGCATTCGAGAACGCAACCTGGCGCTTTTTCGTGGTATCGAGAACATCTTGGAACTTCGCCCTGATCAGGATTGGACCGAGGTACGCAGATCCATCACGGACGATAAGATCAGCAAGATCTACTCCGTTTACGAGGCGCTCTGGCCCCTGGAAACGGACTTGCTGTCCTTGTTGCCAAAGCCTGACGGGTCCGCGCGGGCGGTTTATACGGGTATGCTGGACGCGAGGAAGATCAGTGAAACGGCGATTGGTGCCCCCCTTATTTTTGGCGAAGTTCTGATCCAACACCCGTTCGTCAACCCACGGACCGTCAAAGACGATTTCAACCCGGTCAAGAACCCGCAGGCGTATCGTCAGGAAGTGCTCAAGAGCGTTCTGCTCTTCATGCAATTGATGCCTTTGGTTGAGATTGGGCTCGTCAACCTCTTCCCCGATCCATGGGATTTCGACCACTACCTTCGCCGGCACACCATGCATCTTGCAGAGGAGCGCTGGCGCCTTCTCAAACCGTTGATAGCTGACGATGATAGCGGTTTTAAGGACCTCGCCTCGGAGGAGTTTAGCCGAACGCTATGCCAGCTTTCGGAAGACGGCCAGCGTGCCATGCTGAAGCGGTACTCGCCTGAGCTCGATGAGGGTCAAGTTGAAGACATGCTTCGGGGCTTTGAGGCGCTGAAAGAGAATGATCCGTTCGCTGTTCTCCAGGCGGGTGCTCATCTTGATGGTGTAGAGGGCGGGCAGTATTCAATGTTCAAGCTCGCCCCCAATTTCGAGATGACGATGTACGTGGCTCAAGCCACGGGCGCTGCGATCATCACCGATCATCCAATGCGCTGGAAGGAGCTTTTGTTTACCTTGCTGATGAGGGACGGCGATCCGGCTGATCGGCTGCCCGCTTTAACCAACACGATTGCACGGTCGCGCTTTTCAGTCGCCCAGCACTACGGAGAAGTTATTGAATGGTGGTGGAAGGATCGCCCGCAGCCCCATGTGCCGATCTTCCGTGACGCTTACCGATATCTGAGACGCGTCGACGCCAAAGGTGTGAAGCCAAATTTTGAACAGCGGCTCGCGGCGCAGTTCACACGGGCGCACGAGGCCTATGAGACTGCGATCCGGAAGGCCGATTTGATGCGTCGAGAAACGCGCATTCAATGCGCGTTTCCGAAAGGCGGGATCTATGACAGCACGATTTCGCGGCTATTGTTGATGTCGAGTTCCGAACACCATGTGCAAAGCGTGCCGATGGCTTTTTTCTTCGCCCCAACCCCGACCATCGGAACAACGCATTAGCCAGATTGTCTCTGCTTCCGGGATTCTTGAGCCTACTCACCGCATCCGATAATCAGGATGCGGCCCGCAGCCGTCTCGGCCCTTGCGCCGTTGTGCGTCGATCCATTCAAGCACTTCGGCGAGGGGCCAGACGACGCAACGGGGCGTCAGATAGAAGCGCTGTGGGAATTCGCCCTTCTGTTCCAGTTCGTAGATCGTCGTATCGGAGAGCGGCACGAGCTTGCGAAGCTCGGGCCTTCTGACGGTTCTGCGCCTGAAAATATCGGCGGGCGTGATCCGTTCGGGGTCGGTCGATGTGACAGGGGCGGGGACCTTTGGGGGCGGGTTCAGGTCCCGCGCGAAATTCTTAAGCCCCGTGCGCCCGCCCTCCTTTACGCGATGCAACATGACGCACTCCGATTATCCCGTCTTCGCCCGGTTCCACACCATGACGCCGGTGCCATCCTTCTCGTTCTCGAAGAAGGCCGCGCGCATGGGGCTGGCAAAGCTTGGGTCATCGAGCTTGACGGCGAGGTAGGGCGTTTCGCCATCCTTGCTTTCCTGACGCCAGGCCGCGCCGAGTTCGGCACCGCCGGCATAGAGCCGGAAGTCTGGCGCGCCGTCCGAGGCCTTGTCCGTATTGGGAACAAGCTGGGCTTTGACGTTGATGGTCATGGTTCGGATGGTGCCAGTATAGCTGCCATCCTTCAGGGTGAAGGTGCCGATCTGTGCCATGGGGTCAGTCTCCTTTGCTGGCGTTGGAATGAAGGGCGCGGCGCGCCCGTTTGAACCCGGCATCGGAGGCCAGGAAGCTTTCGATCATGGCCGGGATCAGCGCTTCGGGCTTTTCCTCTGCGCCATAGGTCTGGCGGTAGATTTCCGCATAATCGCTGAGCGCGCTGGCGAGCTCCGGATCAACCGAAAGGCTGAGGCGCACCGGCGTGCGGTCGGGTAATTGTCCGAGACGAAGGGTCATCGTTTGGCTCCTTGGGGATGGGGTCTGAGAATGAGATCGCGGGTGACCACCACGCGCACCGGCCAGCCGGGCCGCACGCGGATTGTCGGCTGAATGCCAAGATTGCGTTCGACGACGCGCTGACCGGCCTGGTTCATAGTGTCAGTGGTGCCGCGGCGGATGGCGCGTTCCAATTCGCCGTCACCGTCTGCACCGAGTTCCGCGCCGACGCCGAGAATGGTCGCCAATCCTGCGGCGATGAACACGCGGTCCCAGTGATGATCAGTGCGGTCAGACAGCCCGGCAAAGCCCTGCGCGTCCGCGCCGGGCGCGGATATGATAATGGACGAGCCGTCCGGGAAGATGATCCGGTCCCAGGTCACGAGCGCGCGGTCCTGACCGAACGAGACTTCGGACTGGTAGCGCCCGATCAGGCGCGAGCCCTGCGGGATGAGGAGGTATTGGCCGGCGACCGTGTCATAGACGGGCTGGGTCACCTGAGCGACGATGGTGCCGGGAAGATCGGAGTTGATGCCGGTCACAAGGCTTGCCGGTATCAGCGTGCCCGCCATGACCTGATAAGGCGAGGCCGGGTCTTCCACGCCGTGCGGATTGTAGATGTCGCTTTCCGCACCCTCGCTCGCAAAGGCGAGCTTGCGGGACTGGAGATTGGTATCGGCGGGCTGCCCGAAGGCGGACGGCGCGCCCTGCGGCAGAGCAGCGAGCGCCAGGAGTTCGGATCTGAGGTCGCCTGCAGGATCGCGCCACGCGGGGTCGGAGGCAGATACGGACTGACCTCCTGTTTCAGACTCAAGCCGGAAAAAGACCGGTGCGCGAGCCGCTTCATCGGCGAGCGCAGCCTCGCGCATGCGCCGGGCACGTTCGGCTTCGTCCGCCGGGTTGGGGCGAAAGTCGTCCTCGAAGCGGGTGACGTATTCGGGCTCGATGCCCAGCTCGCGTTCCGCGCGTAGCATCGTTGCCCCGAGATCGCCAGACAGCGGCGGGCCGAGAGGGGTGATGGGTTCGGATTCAGGCCTCAGATCGCTGTAGCTGGTCGGCAATGATGAAAGGCCTTCGGGCTTTCTTGTGTTCGTCGTGTTGTAGAGCTCGCGGCGGGCGTCCGGATCTACAGCGGTTGGGGGTTTGAGCGCGACACTCATGGCCGCAAACAGGCCAAGCACACCGAGGCCTGCGCCGACCATCAGCACCTTGCGATTGATCCGTGTGACGGGCTTCGGGCTGGAGCGGATCTTCAGCCGCTCGGCATGCTCGTCAAAGGGGATGGGTTCGGACATCTTCCTAGCCCCCGAAGATCGCGGCCAGCGGCGAGCGCCGCTCGTTCCGGGAGATGCGGACGACCGTCTGGTTCCGCTCGCCAAGCCGAAGCTCAGCGGCGCGGAACAGCTGGTCGACGACATAGTAATTGCCGCGCACCCGGTAGTTCACCAGTTCGGCGTCGCCATCAGAGCCAAGCACGAAGAGCGGCGGCATGTCTGTGGTGGCGATGTCGTCTGGCATCTGGATGAACACCTGACGGCCATCATCGAACACGCGCACCGGCTTCCAGGCCGGGCTATCGCCGGTCATGCGGTAGTTGAAGTTCAGGCCTTCCAGCGTCAGGCCGCGCTCAATGCTGCCAGCGTCTCGTGCGATGGCGCGCTCATTCCTTGCGGTGAGGCCTGCCAGTTCATCGGCAGGGTAACGCCAGGAGAGCGCGGCCATGTAGCCGCCATCCGTGCTTTCCAGTTCCAGATGATAGGTCCGCCGATCGGTGGCGATCATCAAGTTTGTGCGGATACCCGACGAGATGGGTTTAACCAGAACATGCGCGCGGGCGGTGTTGCCGGAGCCGGAGATCGTGTCGCCGACCACCCAGCGCACCGTGTCACCCGCTGAGACTGAAACGAGTTCCTCACCGGGCTGCAGCGCGATGTCGCTGACCTGGCCGGGGCTGGCATAGAGCCGGAAAAGCGCACCTTCGGTATATGGATAGACCTGGATTGCGTTCACATAGCCATCGACCGAGGGTTCGATCAGGGCGCTGCTGCGGCCTTGCTGGATCGCTTCGGCGGCAGAAACGGGTTGGGCGCTAACGGTGCGGGTATCGGTCCGGGTCACGCTGCCATCAGCATTTGCGGTGATACTCGCGCCGACGGGCATCATCTGGCCGGGCAGCGGCAGCGGTATAGCGGTTTCGACAATTTCCACCGGATAGTCAGTCTCATCTTCGACCGGCGTTGCAGCGACAAAGGCGCTGGCGTCGATGGGTTCGTGTTCGGTCGTGGCGCAGGCGGTGGTGAGCGCGAGGGCGGATGTGGCGAGTAGAATACGAAGCATGGGGATCATTCTCCTGTGACAAGGTCCTGACCCCAGTTCAGGGCATGGACATAAAGGCCGAGCGGATTGGCGCGGAGCGTCTCTGCGTCGGTGGGTGGTTGGGTGATGATTGTGAAATTGCCGGTGAACCTTTGGGCACGAACCAGCGCGCCATTCTCATAGGTCTTCTCGATCCAGCGGGCCTGGAAACTGTCATCGGAGACGCGCACGACGCTGACGACATCCACGGTGCGCGACTTGCGGCCAACATCGGCAAAGGGATCATTGGCGGAGGCGTATTCATTGAGCGTTATGGCCGCGCGGTCGGTCACGAAGTCATAGGCGCGCAGCCAGTTCTCGCGCACGACGACCGGATCGACACTGAGGCCCCGCACATGCTCGATGAAGTTGGCAAGGTGATGGGCGATCTGCGCATCGGTCGGTGTGTAACGCTCCGTTGCCGGCGCAATGGCTCTTGCAGCGCCCGTTTCATCGACTTCCACGACATAGGGCGTGACGGTGGACTGCATGCTCCGCCAAACCAGCGCGCCGGAGGTGACGAAGCAAAGCCCGAGACAGCCAAGCGCCATGAACCGCCAGTTCTTTGCCTGCACGCGGGCGGAACCAATCCGGTCGTCCCACACTTGACCCGCCTTCTGGTAGGGCGTCTCGGGAAACGGGCTTGGTCCATAGCTGGAGGAGGATCGCCTGAAAGCCATCGTCTAGTCGTCCTTGTCTCTGAGGGTGGGGTTTGCGCCCGAAGCGCCGCGATCACCGTCGCGCAGGGAGTGCGCGGCCATCTGGCCTGCCTGTCCCATGCGCTGGCTCGCCTGCATGCGCCGCGCCCAGCCGGGGCTTTGGCTTGATGATGATCCGGAGGCAGAGTTTTGCATGGACGCGGCCTCAGACCCGCCGGTGGCGCGCCAGGCGCCCTGACTGCCGCGTTGGTAGGCGTCTCTGAGGGCTTGAGCCGGGCGCGATGCTGTGCGACGCATAGCGTCGCCGCCTGCACGGGCGACACCGGCAAGGCCTGCGGCGACGCCCGCTGCGCCGGATGCGCCAGAGGCGACCGATCCCAGCGTATAAGAAGTGCGCGCCGCGCCGGCCATGCTGGCGCCGGCCTTGACGGCGGAGGACGCCCCGCCCGCGACGGCGCCGACGGCAGCGCGGCCGCCCATCCCGGCGACATAGGTTCCGGCTGTGACACCGGCGGCCGCGCCTGCGGCGGAACCCGCGCCGAGTTGCGGCGCACCGGTGATCAGGCCGGAGGCGATGCCGGGCGCAAAGATGCCCATCCAGAAGAAGACGATCGCGGCGAGCACCGTGCCCATGACTTGCGCGAGCGTCACATCATCGCCGGTACGGAACGCATCGGTCACGGATGAGAAGAGCGTCGAGCCGATGCCAATAATGACGGCAAGCACCATCAGCTTGATGCCCGAGGTGATGACATTGCCGAGGACGCGTTCAGCCAGGAACGTCGTCTTGTTCCAGAGCGCAAACGGCACGAGCACGAACCCGGCGAGCGTCGTCAGCTTGAACTCCAGGATCGTGATGAAGAGCTGCACGGCCAGCACGAAGAAGGCGACCATGATGATCGCCCAGGCGATGAACATCACCGCGATCATGATGAAGTTATGGAAGAAGGAGATTGGCCCCAGCATGTCGCTGATCTCTTCCAAGAGCGGCTGACCGGCGTCGAGACCGACACTGGCGATGAAGCCGGGGCGCAGGAGATCATCGGCGGTCATGGTCCCGCCGCCAGCGGTCACGCCAAGCTCCGCGAAACTGTCAAAGACGATCCCTGCGAGAAGAGAGAAATTGCCAATGATGAAGGCGAAGAAGCCGACATAGAGCACCTTCTTGAGGAGCCCGGCGATCACGTCCGTGTTCTGGGAGAGCGCCCAGAACAGGCCTGCCAGCGTAATGTCGATAGCGATGAGCGTGGTCGACAGGTATGCGACATCGCCCGCCAGCAGGCCGAACCCGCTGTCAATGTAGGCGATAAAGGTCGCGAGAAATGTGTCGATCACGTCCATGGGGCGCTACTCTGCGAGGAAGGCCCGGGTGCGGGCGCGGCCGCGTTCGGCCTCGGCCAGCTGGCGCGCGCGTTCCAGCGCCTCGGCGCGGTAATGGGCGGCCATCATGGCTTCCATCTGCATCAGCTGCTCAGTCTGCAGGGCCTCGATCTGGTTTCCCGCCTGCGCGACCTGGAGATTGCCGACGGCGGACTGGCTGTCGGCGATCAGCCGGCCGAGACTGTCACTGTCAGCCCGCGCTGTGGAGACGACCTGCGCCGTGACGGTCAGACTGTCCCGGTAAGCCGTGCGGGACTGACGCCAGCGGGCGCGGGCCTCTTCGACGAGGACGGCCTGGCGCGGCGGTTCACTGCCATAGTCTTCAGGGTACACCTCTTCATACTCGCGCTCGATTTCCTCGACGCGGTAGCCGATGCCTTCGGCCTCGCGCATCAGCTCCTCGATGCGGCGCATGCGGCGCAATATGTCGTCGACGATACTATCGGGCAGCGCCTCCAGATCGCGCGCCATGTTCTCCAGCATCTCGATTTCATGGGTGAGCTGCTGGATTTGCTGGTTCACTTCCTGAAGCGACCGGATCGCCTGGTAGATGTTCTGGATGTGATTGGCCGGGTCATAGACCGTCCATTGGGCGGCGGCTGGCGGGGCGATGAGGATGGAGAGCGGCGCGGCGCAAATGAGGGCGGAGGCAAGGAAGCGTTTCATCGGGGGCTCCTATTCGGCGGCGATGGCGTGGACTGATTGGATCGGATCGGCGGCTTCAGGCGCATGGCCGGGCCAGCGGGTGAGCAGCTCAGCCGCCCAGGGCAGGCCTTTCTCGATCAGCCAGCAGGCAGCAAAGCCGTCGCCTTCCGTCTCGGCCCAGATGCGGTCCATGCGGGCCTGATTTTCCGGCGAGGACGCCCCGCAAACCGAGAGGGCGATGGGTCCAAGTCCCAGATCAAAGACGCGCGCGCCGAGGGGTGACTGGTAATAATAGTCGCGCTTCGGCGTGGCTCTTGAGATCAGTTCGATCTGGCGGGTATTGAGTCCGAAGCGCTCATAGGTCTCTTTCGATTGCGGTTCCTGCGCGCGTTCATTCGGGAGGAAGATCCGTGTCGGACAGGACTCGACGAGTGCAGGCGCGATGCTTGAGTTCGCGATGTCGGCCAGGCTTTGTGTTGCGAACACGACAGACACGTTCTTCTTGCGCAGGGTTTTGAGCCATTCGCGAATGCGCGCCGCGAACATCGGATCATCGAGGAACAGCCAGGCTTCATCTAGGATGAGCAGCGTTGGTTTGCCGGTGAACCGGGCTTCAAGTCGGTGGAACAGGTAAGTGATGACGGGGGCGACCGCGCCTTTCGCGTGCATCAGCTCTTCCATCTCGAAACAGACTGTATCGGCGAGGGCGAGGCTCTCCTGATCGGCATCGAGAAGGCGGCCATGCGGGCCTTCCAGCGTGAACGGGTGGAGCGCCGATTTGAGCGTGTCGTCCTGCAGCATCAGGCTGAGGCCTGTCAGCGTGCGTTCGTTTTCAGGCGCTGAGCTGAGAGACTGGATCGCTTCCCAGAGCCGGGCTTTCAGGTCCGGCGTCATGCTGACGCCTTCATTTGTGCAGAGACCTGTCAGCCAGTCAGCGGCGAAACTCGCGCCATGTTCGGTGTCGATGTCCTTCAGGGGCTGGAGGCTTGGGGCGTTCGAACTGCCAAGGTCGATATGCGCGCCGCCCATGCAAAGCGTTGCAGCGCGCGCGGACCGGCCCTTGTCGAAGATGAAGACCTGGGCGTTTGTGTAGCGCTTCCATTGCAGGGCGAGCAGGGACAGGAGCACGGACTTGCCCGCGCCGGTGGGACCGACGACAAGCGTATGACCAACATCGCCAATGTGGAGATTTAGGCGGAACGGTGTTGTGCCGTCGGTCTGTGCCTGGATGAGCGCAGGGGCTTGTAGGTGTCGATTGGCGTCTTCGCCCGCCCAGACCGCAGACAGCGGCACCATATGGGCCAGGTTCAGCGTGTGCAGGATGGGCTGACGGACATTGGCATACGGATGACCGGGCAAGCTCCCGAGCCAGGCATCGACGGCGTTCAGGGTCTCGCGGATTGCGGTGAAGCCGCGGCCATTCACGATGCGCTCGGCCACGCGGATATGTTCGTCCACCACGCGCCGGTCGGGATCGGCGACAGTGATCGTTGTGGTCACATAGCCATAGGAGACAAGGTCGGAGCCGAGTTCCTGTAGCGCGGCGTCGGCATCACCCGCCTTATTGTCGGCGTCATTGTCTACGAGGGCCGCCTGTTCATTGAACAGGGTCTCGCGCAGGACCGCGCCGATCGATTTGCGTTTGGCGAACCAGTGGCGGCGCTTCTTTCCGAGCACTTTTTCAGCTTCGGCCTTGTCCATGGCGATGAAGCGCGTTGCCCAGCGATAGGCAAAACCCTGCCGGTTCAGCTCATCAAGGATGCCCGGCAGGGTCGAGGCCGGAAAACCGAGAATGGTCAGCGTGCGCAAATGCGCGTCACCGATCATCGGCTCCAGCCCGCCAGCGAAGGGCTCATCGGCGAGCACGGCGTCGAGGAAGACCGGCAGCTCAGGCGTCACAACAGGATGGCGCTTGATCGAGATGGTCGAGTGGAGATAGGTCAGCGTCTCATCGTCAGTTAGCTTACCAATCTCGGCGAGGCAGGTGGAAAGGAGATCGAAGACGCGGTCCGCGTGCTGCTGGAACGTCTCCAGCCGGTGCCGCCAGGTCGCGGCATCTTCGGTCTCAGCGCGCTGGATCAGCGCCTTCTCGGCGCGGCCCGTCGCATCGGCAGGCGGTAGCCAGAGGAGGTTTAGATAGTAGGCACTCTCGAACCGGGCGCCGCTTTCTTCGGCTTGCAGCGCGCGTTCCTGATCGATGAGCCAGGACAGCGCATCTGGAAACTCCGCCTCCGGATAGTCATGCACCTCGTGGCGCTGCGCCTCGAAGAAGAGCGCCCAGCCTGAGCCAAACCGGCGCAGGACATTGTTGACCCGGGCCATAACCGAGACGAGTTCTTCCTCGGTCGAACTTTCAAGGTCAGGGCCACGATATTTGAATGTCGTCTGGAAGCTGCCGTCCTTGTTGAGGACGACGCCCGGCGCAACGAGACAGGCCCATGGTAGATAGTCGGCGAGAAGCGTTGGTGTGTCGGCATATTCACGCAAGTTCAGCATGTCAGATGCTCCTTGTGGCGCGTCGAACGGCTCGCAACGGCCATGAAATCCGGATCAGACCGCGCCATGAACACGGCCGCTGAATGCCCGACGGTCCAGAGCACGAGGCCCGGTATCCAGAGCTGGAGCCCAAGGCCGACCGCGGCAGCGAGCGTCCCGATGGCGATGGCGGCCGTGCGCGGTGCGCCCGCCATCAGGATCGGCTCGGTCAGCGAGCGATGGAGGGGGATTTCATAGCCTTCCGCCACTAGACCAGCGCTCCGCCGCCAAAGCTGAAGAAAGTCAGGAAGAAGCTGGTGGCGGCGAAGGCGATCGAAAGACCGAACACAATCTGGATCAGCTTTCGCATCCCGCCGCTGGTCTCTCCGAAAGCCAAGGTCAGACCGGTCAGCGTAATGATGATCACCGCGACGATCCGCGCGACGGGCCCTTCAATAGATTGCAGGATCTGATCGAGCGGACCTTCCCAGGGCATGCCGGAGCCTGCTGCATGGGCGGGACCGGCGATCATCAGGCCGAGGCCGATACAGGCCGCGACCTGAACCGTTCGGTTTACGGTCTGAAGGTGGGTGTAGAGGGTCATAGTGTTTCTCCATGTTGGACGAGGGACAAAGAGCGGGAGACGAGCGGCTGGGTCTGGTAGCCCTCGCCGTCAAAGCCGGTGACGCGGAGTGCCTCTTCAACGCGGCGCTGGCCGCCCGCGCGGCTCATGAACACGACGACGTCAATCGCCTCTGCGATGAGGTCGAAGGGCGCGCGCGGTGTGGCTTCCAGTGTCAGCTGTTCAAGCCGCGCTAGCGCGCCGTGGGCGGAGTTCGCATGCAGCGTGGTGATCCCGCCGGGATGGCCGGTGTTCCAGGCTTTGAGCAGGTCGAGCGCTTCAGCCCCGCGCACTTCGCCGATAATGATCCGGTCGGGGCGCAGGCGCAGGGTCGAGCGGACAAGGTCCTGCAGGCTGGTGCTGCCGCGATGGGTTCTGAGCTGGACGACATTGGGTGCGGCGCAGCGCAGCTCCCGCGTGTCTTCAAGGATGACGATGCGGTCGTCATGTAGTGAGGGCTCTGCCAGCAAGGCATTGGTAAATGTCGTCTTGCCAGAGGACGTGCCGCCGGCGATCAGAATGTTCGCATGCGTTGCAATCGCGTCCTTGAGCGCTTGGGCCAGCGCAGGCGCCAGCGCGCCCTGGGTGACATAGTCGCCGAGTTCAAACGGTGTGGTCGCAGGCTTGCGGATGGAGAAACATGGCGCGGTTGAGACGGGTGGGAGAAGCCCTTCAAACCGCTCGCCGCTGCCGGGGAGTTCAGCAGAGATAATCGGGGAGGTGCGGTTTGCGGCTACTCCCACCCCAGAGGCCACGAGCCGGATGACGCGCTCGCGGTCGGAAGACGGGAGAGTGTGTTCAGAGATGATGAGGCCGATGCCAGCCTTCTCGATCCAGACCGATCCATCAGGATTGGCCATGATTTCGATCGTATCTGGCGCTTCCAGCGCTTCGCGCACCACAGAACAGAACGCGGTGCGCAGCATTGCGCTGCGACGGTCTTCTGTTTCGCTTTGGTGCGCGGGCTTGTCCATTTCATAAGGCTCCTGTCACTCACGTTTCCGAGTGACCAAAGCCTGACAGCCCATGCGATTTTCGGGGAGTGGGACTGCGGGCCATATCCAGCAACGCCCCGCGACCTGCTGCAGATGAATGCAAACGCGAACCTGTAACTATTGCTACAGGTTGCGACTGTAAAAATCCCTCATGAGGAGAGTTTGAATAGTGATCAGATGCTCAAATTATTCCCGTAAGATGCTGTTCATGCATTAAGTAATCTGCGCGTATGAATTCAGTCTTCAATTTCAGGTTGGCACTCATCTTGCTGAATTCCCCTGTGAAGGGAGCTGATGATGAAGACTTTTACCTTGAGTTCGGAAGGCGTCCTGGCGCGCTACGATTACCTTTCGCGCCTGTCGCCTGATCGCTGGGCGTGGGAATATGCAAGGCGCAATCCCGACCTCAGACGCGATGCAGAGGCGCGGTCGGACGACGATGTATCTGAAATGAAAGCGCCTTGCGCCGATATTCGTCTCTTGAAGCCCCGCAACCCGCAGCGCCTCGCTCACCGCTGGGGCCTTATGTTCATGCCCGATCCAGACCTTAATGGGTTTGAAGCCGATGCGGTCTGGAACAAGCATGTGTTTCCCGATCAGGTGGAAGTGAACTGCTCACCACGGGCGCCGGGCGAAAGCTGTGATATCTGGGACAGCACGGTTCCAATTTGCCAAATCACCCACATTACCGATTTGCAGGCCCGCGAATTTCTTCTGATCCGCGGCAAGGGCTGCGTCGTGCAGGTGCGCTGCACCGGCGTTTCGATTCTGGGGCTCGAACCTGTTCGGATGAAACTGACCATCTCTGATCTCAAAGCCTATGAGCGCAAACTGAAAGCGCAGAAAGCCGCACTTGCCCTGATCGAGGAAGGCAGCGTGCCCGAGGCGCCGCTCTGGACCAAAACCACGCAAATCCTGCGTGACGGTTTGGTCGCCCTCGATTGTCTTGAGCTTGGCATGTCACGGCGCGAAATCGCCATTGTTCTCAACGGCAAAGCGGCCGTCGATGCCGAGTGGAGCGATGAAACCGGCACCATGCGGGACGCCATCCGCTACATTATCAAAAAGGCGGAGGGGCTGCGGGATGGCGGCTATCTGGTTGAACTTCTCGGCGCACAGCTGGGGTTTAATCAGCGTGCCGCATGAGTGAAGTCTTCACTCATTGCGGGCAAGCTCTCTTAGAACGTCGCTCTTGCAGGTCTGATATGCCCGTCGCCTGAAGTCTCCGCCGCTCTTGAGTCTGGAAGCCGGTAGGATGAGTCCGCACTCGGCACGGACCGCTTCAGCTTCGATGACATCTAATGGTTGGAAAGCTTTTGGGGCCGACGCGCATCCCGCGAGCGAGGCGGCTAAGGTCCCCGTAATGAACAAGTTCCGCAAATTATTCATCGACATACGTAGACTACTTTTGTGAATGATTACTTTTCAGTTTTAGTCAGAAACACTGAGCCGCGCTGGCGGCACCAGGGCGTTTGATTGAATTCGGCACCAGATGACCTTCAGTTTCATCAATGCTCGCGATCCTGGAACGCAAGTAGTCGCAAAGCGTTGAACACGACGATCAAAGTTGAACCTTCGTGAATGAGGACAGCGGGCCCGATCCCGAGACCGAAAAGCGTCGCGGGAATAAGAAAGGCGACGATGCCGAGGCTCGCCCAAAGATTTTGCCGGATAATGCGACTGGTCGCCCGGCTCAATCCGACGGCAAATGGCAGCGTTTCAAGATCATCAGCCATGAGGGCAATGTCAGCGGTCTCAAGCGCAACGTCTGAGCCCGCCGCTCCCATGGCAATACCGACAGTCGCATTAGCCATGGCAGGCGCATCATTGACGCCGTCCCCAACCATAGCGACGCCGCGGCCTTGCTTGAGCGATTTGATCTTGGTGACTTTGTCATCGGGCATGAGATCGCCGAAGGCCTCGTCCAGCCCAACGTCTCGCGCGACAGCATCTGCCACATTCTGATTATCGCCCGAAATCATCATCATGCGGGTCACACCGATGTCGCGCAGCCGCGCTATGACGCTTTTCGCGGCCTCGCGCGGCGTGTCCATCAGACCGATTACGCCCAGATAGCGCTCACCATGGCGCACAATCATCGTTGTGCGGCCATCGGCCGACAGCGAATTGACGCGCTCTGCCAAGTCCTCGGGCACTGGCTTGCCGTCCACCTCATCAAACAAGGCCGATTTGCCGATATGCACAATCTGGCCATCATACATGGCGGAAACACCGCGACCGGTTATGCTTGTAAAATCGGTTGCGCTGTCGGGGATTGATCCGAGGCGCCTTTTCGCATCGCGCACCACGGCCTCGGCCAGCGGATGATCACTCAGCGTTTCAACAGCGGCGCTAACCCTGAGCAAAGTGTCTTCATCGACATCGCCGAAAGGCACAATATCCACTAGGCGCGGCTCGCCCTCCGTCAGTGTGCCTGTTTTGTCAAAGGCGATGGCGTCGAGCCGTCCGAGCGCCTCAAGCGGCGCGCCGCCCTTGATCAACACGCCGCCGCGCGCGGCGCGGGCCACGCCGGAGAGAATGGCGCTTGGGGTTGCAATGGCCAGCGCGCAGGGGCTTGCCGCCACCAATACAGCCATGGCTCGGTAGAAGCTTTCGGAAGCCGTCTCGTCCAAAACAAGGAAGGCCAGCGACGTAACAACCGCCAGAACAATGACGCACGGCACAAATATGCGCTCGAACTTTTTGGTAAAACTCTGGGTCGGTGACTGGCGTGTTTCAGCCTCGCTCACCATGGTGACAACGCGGGCCAGCGTCGTCTCGCCCGACAATTTGGTCACTTCTATATCAAGACTGCCGGACCCATTGATTGACCCCGCGAACACGCGGCTTTCGGCCTTCAGCGCGTCAGGATTAGCAGCTGCCTTTTCGCGGTCAGCCACGGGTCTTTTGTCTACGGGCGCGCTTTCGCCTGTAATGGGCGCCTGATTGACGGCGCTTTGTCCGCTGACCACAAATCCGTCGGCTGGCAAGCGCTCATTGGAACGCACCACAACGACATCGCCGACAACTAACTCGTCAATCGCAATGGTTTCTGTCGTCTCACCCCTACGGACAAGCGCCTCATCCGGAGTGAGATCCGACAAAGCCGAAATCGCATTGCGCGCCCGGGCCATGGCATAGTTTTCAAGGGCATGGCCAATGGCAAACAGGAAGAGAAGAAAAGCACCTTCCGCCCATTCGCCGAGAATGGCGGCGCCCGTAGCAGCCACCAGCATCAGAAAGTCGATCTGAAACTGGCCTTTGAGTATTTTACCCATGGCCTCACGCAGCACGAAATAACCGCCGAAAAAGTAAGCCGCGAGCAGGAAGCCAAATCCGATGGGGTCCGGTAGAAACCCAAGTTTGGGTCCGAGCCAGCCTGCCAGCAGGCAAAGTCCAGCTAGCCCGGCAAAGATGATTTCCGCGCGCGGGCCCACTATACGGCTAATGACATCGCCATGGTCATGACCATGACTGTCAGTGTCATGATCATGATTTGAGTGTTTCGGGGGTGACATAAGCGTCTCCAAAAAAGTGACGCCTTGGCGGATTACACCGCCAAGGCGGAGTGATTTATTCCGCTGGCACAGTTTCGGGGTTGTGCCGTGTTTCCAGTAGCGAATGATGCGAGTCAGGTTTTGGCGAGAACCACCGATGCAATGCCGGCATCACGAGCAGCGTCAGCAGAGTTGAAGAGACAAGCCCGCCTGTGACGACAGTTGCCAGAGGCCGCTGTACTTCGGCGCCGACGCCAGTCGCAAACAGCAAGGGCGCAAGTCCCAAAGCGGTTGTCATCGCCGTCATCAGAACGGGTCTGGCGCGCATCCCAGCCGCATCGATTGCGAGCGCATCCCGGTCCCGCCCGGCGCGGGCGAAATCATCCATGAAGCTCACCAGGACCATCCCGTTGCCAAGTGCGATACCAAACAACGCGATGAAACCAACCGTCGCGGGAACCGAGACAGGCAGGCCTGTAATCCAGAGTGCGAGCGCGCCTCCGGTTAACGCCAGGGGGATGTTCAGCAGTATGAGAATTGCCGATTTAAGCCGTCCGAATGTCAGTAGCAGGATCAGCAATACAATGCCGAGCGTGATTGGTATCACAACTGCGAACCGAGCATTGGCCTGTTGCTGCAATTCAAACTGACCGCCCCAGACAACGCGGTAGCCTGCAGGCAGGTCAAGATTGGCGTCCGTCAGAGCTTGCGCCTCCGTTACAAAAGACCCGATGTCACGGCCCCGCACATTGGATTGGACAGTGATAAAGCGCTCGCCATCCTCTCGCGTGATCTGGCGCGGACCAATCACGGTCTCGATAGTGGCCACGCTTTCCAGCGTGACACGTGCGCCGGTCGGCGATTCCAGCACCAAACGGCGGATGGCTTCGGCTGTATCGCGGCTCTCTTCATGAAACCGCACGACGATCGGGAATTGCCGAACGCCTTCAAACAGAGCGCCGGCTTCTGCGCCGCCGACCGAGGTCCGCAAGGCGTCAAGCGCGTCCTCAACATCGAGACCATACCGCCCGAGGGCCGCGCGATCGACACGCACCACGAGTTGTGGCGCCCCTGTAATCTGGTCAGCCTGAACTTCAGCTGCCCCATCGACCTGTTGCAAGATGGCCTGTAGCTCTTGTGACTTTTTCAACAGGACATCACTGTCCGGCCCGAAAATTTTCACGGCAAGTTCTGCGCGCGTCCCGGTCAAAAGCTCATCAACAGACATCGCGATAGGTTGACCGATATTGACGACAATACCGGGCACACCTTCGAGATTTTCCGATATCGCTGTGCGCAAGTTCTCCGGCGACAAGCCTTTGCGCCACTCCGACCTCGGATTGAGTTCAACAAAAGCTTCCGCACTATTGGTCGGGTCGGCGTGGGCCCCGACCTCACCGCGACCGATTCGGGTCACGATAGACTTGATTTCCGGAAAGGCCGTCAGAAGCCTTTTCTCAACGCGGGTGGTCGTTTCCGCCGCTTCTGTCAAAGAGATAGATGGTGCCATGGTCACGCGGAGTAGAACATCACCTTCTTCAAGCGAAGGAGTAAATTCAGACCCGAGGCGCGATCCGGCCAGTCCGCCCGCTACGAGGAGGATGGCGGCCAGAGCAATCGCCGCCAAACGCTGGCGAACGAAGAATCCGGCGGCTTGGCTGACCGTGCGGGCAATCCATCCCGGACGGTCCTCACGCGGCTTTTTGCTCCGACGCATGACCCCATTTGCGAGCGATGGCGCAATCAGCGCGGCGTAGAACAATGACCCCGTCATGGCGAGCGCCGCGGAGGCTGCCAGAGGCCGGAAGGTTTTACCTTCCACGCCTTGCAGCGAGAAAAGCGGCAGAAAGACGACGATCACCACCGCAACGGCCGCAATTAGCGGCGCTATGACTTCCGCAGCCGAGCGCGCCACAACATCTCTCTGATCGACAGACGGATCGCTTTCCCGGAATCCCCGGTCGACATTTTCTGCGATGACGATAGCCCCATCCACCATCATGCCAATGGCAATGGCCACGCCGCCCAGCGACATGAGGTTGGCACTGATGCCGAGCCATTGCATCGCGATGAAGGCAAAGCCCACGGAAAATGGAATAGAAAGGACAACAACCAGGCTTGGACGCCAGCCGCCCAGAAAGACGAAAACGACCAGTGCGACGAGTAGCGCGCCCTGCCACAGCGCCGTTGTCACCGTGGCGGCAGCTTTGTTGACCAGTGTTCCCTGATCATAATAGGGCACGGCGTTGACGCCTTCCGGCAGGTTTTTGTTGATTTCCTCAAAGCGTGTCTGAACGCGCGCAATCACATCGGACGTATTGGCGCCATAGAGTTTGAGCACCAGTCCCGCGACCACTTCACCTTCGCCATTGGCGGTGGCCAGGCCCTGGCGTACCCCGCCGCCGACAATGATTTCACCGAGGTCGCGTACCCGCACGGGGCGGCCATCATCGACATTGACGACAATTTCCGCAAGATCTTCAACCGATCGCGCCAGTCCGACGCCGCGGACCGTATATTGCTCGGCCCCGATTTCGAGAAATTGTGCGCCTTCGGTCTTGTTGCCGCGCTCAAGGGCGGTCATCACATCACCAATCTGGATGTCGTAAGCCAATAGCGCGTCCGGATCGAGCCTGACCTGATACTGCTTTTCATAACCGCCAAGTGACAGCACTTCGGTGACGCCGGGCACAGTCTGAAGCTGGTATTTGATGATCCAGTCCTGGATTTCGCGCATTTCTACAAGATCGCGCGCGCCGGTCTCATCTTCGAGACGGAAATAGAGAATAATCCCTAGACCTGTTGAAATCGGCCCCATTTGCGGGTCACCAAAGCCATCGGGGATATTGCCGCGCGCTTCGGCGAGGCGTTCACCAACAACCTGGCGCGCAAAATAGACATCCGTGCCGTCTTCAAAATAGATGTTAACGACGGACAGTCCAAAGTTTGAGACCGAGCGCATATGGTCTAGCTTTGGCAAGCCGGACATGGCGGTCTCGATTGGATAGGTCACGTAGCGCTCCACCTCTTCTGGGGCGAGGCCTTCGGTTTCTGTGAAGACCTGAACGAGTGAGGGTGTCACATCGGGAAAGGCGTCAACGGGTAGCGCCTTGAACGCGAATAATCCGCCAAGGGTCATGGCGAGCGCCGCGATGGCGGCGAGCAGCCGCCCTCCGGCGATACGGTGCATTAAATTTATCATATCAAATGTCCTAGTGGCCGTGGCCATCGCCAAAGGCGTCTTTTTCGAGTTGAGCTTTGAGGGTGAAGGCACCGTCTGTCACGACTGCCTCACCCGCCATTAGGCCGGAGCGGATTTCCACAAACCCGCCGGATTTGGTGCCTGTCATCACTGCGCGCGGTGCATAGCCGCCCTCGACAGGGACGAACACGGAAGGTCTGTCTTCAACCAATTGAATGGCTGCTTCCGGTACGCGCAAAACCTGCTCAGATGTGCCAACACTGAGATCGGCCGTGACATACTGACCAGGTCGCAGTGTGCCATCCGGGGTGTCAACGATCACGCGGGCCGTCGCGGTGCGTGACGTTTCGCTGATGACCGGCAAGACAAAGGCAATTGTGGACTGCGCAAGGATTTCACCGCTGTCGGTTTTTAGCGCGACAGGAGCGCCGACGCGAATGCGGGCGATGTCCTGTTTGTAAACGGCAATATCCGCCCAGACGACACTATCGTCGACAAGGGTGAACAGCGGATCAGCGCCGGCATCCCCGGCTGAGACCGTTTCGCCCAGCATGACCGTGCGGCGCACCACCGTTCCGGCAATCGGCGCTGTCAGATAGGCATTGGCATTATCGCCGTCAGCCGCCGTGGAAATGCGCTCCAGTGCGGCATGACTGACACCTGCGGCATGGAGCTCATTTTCAGCCGCGTCACTATCGGCTTTCGCAGCTTCAAATTCCGCCCGCGCGGCTTGCAAATCGGCTTCCGAGGTGATCTTGTCCGCAAACAGTTTTTCCTCGCGGGCCAGCGCCTGACTGGCCAGAGCTTTGCGCGTTTCCGCCGTGAGCCAAGCGGCTTTCAGACCTGCGAGTTCACGGCTCTTGATCAGCGCCAGCGTATCGCCGCGTGCCACGTGATCCCCTTCGCTCGCATAGAGTTTGCCAATTACGCCGCTGACCTTGGGCGAGACATTGGCAACACGATCAGCGTCAAAGCGGATTTCGGCCGGAAGGCTGAGAGATTGCGCAATCGCCCCCTCTGCAACAATTGCTGTTTCAATACCGGCCTCAGTGGCCGCGTCCTGGGTTAGTTTTACAACGTCGCCTTCGGATTCACTATGATCATCATGGCCGTCAGGCTCGCCGTCACTTTCCGCATGATCGTCATGCTCATCATCTTGATCGGTCTCGCCATGGTCATCGTGATCCGCTTTTTCTTCGGCATGATCATCGTGATCATCGTGATCAGCGGTCGCGGCGGAGGTTTCGCTAGCGACCCGATTTGTATCCGGGGTTGCATTGCCGCATCCCGCCAAAATCACGGCCAGAACCATCATGGTCGTTGGCAAAATATGTGTCTGTTTCATTGGAAGTCTCCATTAAACGGGGCGGCACCGATCAGGCTTTTGAGACGCATGAGGTCCGCATTAAGGGTACGCCGCGCGTCAATTACGCTGACGCCTGCCTCGATCAGCCCTTTACGGGTATCGAGCGTTGATGTGAGGTCAAACCGGCCTGCCGCGTAGCCTTCAACAGATGCGTCGTAGGCGGAACGGGCCGCAGGTAGCGCCTCCTGTTCGAGTAGCGTCAGCCGGGCCTCGGCGGCGCGCACCCGCGCGGCGGCGGCCTGTTGCTGCGACCGCAATCTGGCCTCAACGGCGACGGCGCTGATACGTTCGGCATCGGCGCGATAACCCGCTGCGCGAGCGGCGTCGCGGTTACGGTCAAAAAGCGGAATCGGCACGGTGACCCCGACCAGGAGCGCATTGTCGCCGGTCTCTTCAAATTGGCGAACGCCCGCACTAACCGTGACATCAGGAATACCGGCCGCGCGGGCGGCGTCCTGCTCAGCGTCGCGGGCTGTTGCTCCAGCTTTAGCCGCGGCGAGCGCCGGGTGCTCGTCAAGCCCGCGCGTCTTTGAGAGTATTTCACTTTCATCAGACAATATGGCGCGCGGGGGCGCAAAAACCGGCGTTGAGCTTCCCCAAAGCGCGGCGAGTTCATAGCGGCGTTGATCAATTTCAGCGTCTGCGGCAAGTGCGGCGGCTTTGAGTGCAGCCGCATCTGCCTCGGCGCGCGAGCGCTCCGGCGGGGCGGCCGCGCCGGCCTCAACACGTTTCGCAACGGTTTCAGCCAAAGACACGGCGAGATCCGCCGACTCCCGTGCCAGCGCTGCGAGTTCTGTCGCGGCGATCAGGTCATGATAGAGCAGCGCTGCTTCTAGCTCGGTCTCTCTTAATATGACGCGGCATTCAGCGTCGGCGAGCGCTGCCCGCGCCCGCGCGGCACGCTCGCGCTTGGCTCTTTTACCTCCAAGCTGGAATGTCTGCTCAATGGCGAGCGTGGTTTCGGTTTGGTCAAACCCGTTGAGCGGTCCGGTGCCTGAGAAGTTTTCAATTTCCAGTCCGATTGACGGATTAAGACGGCGCCCAGCCTGATCGGCTTCGGCTGCGCTGGCGCGCGTCTCCAGTGCGGCCCGGCGGACATCCGGGGACGCATGACGGATTTGCATGAGCGCCATAGTGAGGGTTAGCGGCGCATCGGGCACGATGGTCGGCGCGCTGCCTGTTGGCCCGTTGCACGGGGCCGCGACCGCTGTGCCTGCAAAGGCAGCCGCGATCAGGACGCAGAGTGCGCCCTGTTTGAATTTTGGCATGGGATATTCTTCCTTGTGATAACCTGAATCGACATCAAACCCACGCGCAAAAGGCGCGGATTCAGAGAGTCAGGTTAGGCACGCGGAGGACGATAAAGACCGTGAGGACCAGCGCGCGGAACGTGCTGGTCTGCGCCGGGGCGAAGCCCCGATGTAGCTGATAAAGCGTAAGAGAAGGTCAGGCTGTTCATACCCACCATATGCAAATGGCATGGCCCGCAGCTATGAGTATGATGTTTGTGGGCCGGACGCTGCTCACTATCATCATTTTCAGTGTCACCGATTTCGGCGGCATGATGCGCTTCAGCGTCTGCGGTCATACAGGCAATCTCTTCAGCGTCCACAGGATGAATATCGGCCGCCGTTGCACCCATACCAAGGGTCACGCTCAACATGAGCGCAAGCCAAAACCTGGCGGTGCATATGACGGTTACAATTTTCATTCGCTCAACGACTATCCAATTTCATTGTCAAAATCATTAAATCTATTCATTTATTTAGTGCGGCTCAGTGTCATGACCCGTCTTTATCGCAATCTCGCTGCATTTAATGCGTTCCCGAATATCGCCCTTGGCATTTCGGGTGACAAATCTATCAGCGTCCAATGTCATAATACTGAGTTCAACAGCGGGTTTTGATTGCCCGCTGGGATCGAGCGGAAAGTCATTATGCGTCATGGCCAGCACGTCGCCGTTGCGGTCCCAACTGCCAATCGCATGGACCGGCCCTTTGGCGCTGAGGAGGACAAGCACGACCCCATCCGATGAAAAATAAGTAATCGGAGCGGTTTCACAGGCGTCACCGTCGGTCCCGCTGGCCCAGGCCCCGAGCGGTTGTAGCGTCTCAGTGAGCGGATCGGCAAAGCTGGCGCAGCTTGCTACGAGCGCTGAGGCGGCCATTGCGAGGCCAACGCGAAGTGAATCGAATTTGATCATGTCGGTTTTATAGCCCCTACAGTGGCTGTAGGGGCAAGCGAATTCTTACATCGACAACTATTAAGCATGGGCCAGATTAATCAGCCGCTATTTTTGTTCAGCATTATCCGTCCGTCGTGGCTTCGTGAGTAACTCAGAGATCAACAGTAAGCCGACACCGCAGACAATCGCGCTATCGGCGAAGTTGAACGCGGGCCAGTGGTAGTTATTGATGTGAAAATCTAAAAAATCGGTCACCGCTCCATGTCGCACGCGATCGACTATGTTTCCGAGTGCTCCACCTGTAATCAGCCCGAGTGCGGTTGCGATCTGGCGATCAGCGGTGCGCCATAACCAATAGAATAAAACCGCGACGATCGATAGAGCGGCTAGAGTAAGGAGCCAGGGAGGCAGGCTGCCTAGAAGACCAAAGCTGATACCATTGTTCTTGAGCCGCACAATGTTGAAGAATGGAAGGACCGTCACACCGTTATCCAGGGCATCAATATTGAGGATAAGTGCTTTAGTGAGTTGATCTATCGCCAGAACGCCCAGACCAATGATGAATCCAATCTTCTGAATGGTCATATTGCGGCTCTGAGGTCGTTGCGTGCATCGCGAATTATTGCCCATGCAGAATGCAGGAATAGCCCGGCGATCCCGACTGCAACCACGAGATCGGGCCAACCGTGACCGAGCCAGGCGACCAAACCTGCTGCCACAATTACGGCCGCGTTCCCGATGGCGTCATTACGTGAAAACAACCAAACCGCGCGGACATTAGCGTCGCCTTTTCGGTGAGGGAGTAGCGGTAAGACGGCGATGACATTTATGACGAGCGCGATGAGCCCGAACATGCCCATCAGGGCAGCGTCAGGTATCGTTTGATTAAGAAGACGCCACACCGTATTCGCGAGTACGCCGAAGCCAAGCAAAGCTAGGAATACGCCTTGAATCATGGCTGAACGAGCGCGCCAGGCAAGACTCCAGCCGATTGCGAGCACGCCGAGGAATGTAATGAGACCATCACCGACAAAATCTAACGCATCAGCTTTTAACGCCTGTGAACCGGCGAAAAAACCCGCGATCATTTCCACAATTCCATAACCAACGTTCAGGAAAATTACGATCCAAAGGGCGCGTAAATACTCCGGATTCTTTTGGGTTTGTGAGGCGGCGGGGCCATCATCGCCTGGCGCAATTCTCTCGAAGCCGTAACCGGTTTTGGCGACGCCAAGTTCGATTTCTGGAAGTTGGGACTCTGAAACCCATAGCGTCATAATATGTGTCGCAGCCGAAACTTTGACGGCTTTTGGGGCGACACCAGCCGATTGAGCCGCCCGTTCGATTTCGGCAGCATCTCGCGCGCAATCCATTCCTGATACCCGGTAACGAAACGGGAGCGAAGTGTCGGAGCCTGCTGTTGGGGAGGTAGATGTTTTGCTCATGACAATGCTCTCAATTGAGAGACTACACGTATGCTTTGTCGTTGTTCCATTCAGTCTCGCCCATCCAAATTTATCGGGAGGTGCTTTCAATAATGGAAGAGAATTACCATCTACAGTCACTGTAGGGTCAAGCGGTTTGCTCAAAAGGTCGAAAGCCGCTCATGCGCATCTGCGATGCATTCGCTATGATCATTGAGCGTTGAAATGATCCGACACGTGTCAACCCGGCCGCCCTCGCAGCACGTAATCATCCGTTTGAGCTCCGCCTCAAGCGCTTCAAGCTGCGTCAGGCGTTTGCGCACATCTGCAAGCTGTTCACGGGCTATCGCGTCCACGGCCGTGCAATCCTGATCCGGCTGAGTTTGCAGATCAATCATTTCACGAACGGCCTCCATCGGAAAACCAAGATCACGGGCATGCCGTATGAACGACAAACGCTGCACGGCCTCATCGCCATATAGCCGTTGGCCGCTCGAACTTCGGTCCGGCTCGCCCATCAAATCAATCGATTCATAATAGCGTATGGTTGTCACTTTCACGCCCGCCGCTTTCGATAAACGACCAATGGTCATCTGCGTCATTCCGGGCTCCAAAGAAAAGTCTTGCCTCTATAGTCGCTGTAGACTGTAGGGTTTCTTCGAGAATCGTCAATGGGGAATAGGATTAGAAGATGTCGGGTTGCTGTGAGGACAAAACATTTGATGGGGTTTCGCCTGCTTATAAGCGGGCTCTGATGGCCGTCATCGCCATCAATGCGGTCATGTTCTTTGTTTGAAATGACGGCGGGGATAATGTCGGGCTCTCAGGCCCTCAAAGCCGACGCACTCGACTTCGCAGGCGATACGGCGACCTACGCGCTCAGCCTCTTCGTTATCGGGGCGAGCCTGAGGACGCGGGCGCTTGCATCGCTGATCAAAGGCGCCTCGCTCGCAGCGATCGCGATCGCCGTCCTCGGCATGACCGTGTTGAGGGTCATGAACGGCGCGCCGCCGGAAGCCGCAACCATGGGAGTGGTCGGCTTTCTGGCACTGTCCGCCAATGTCGCGAGCGTGCTGATACTGCTGCGCTGGCGCGACGGCGACAGCAATGTGCGTTCGGTCTGGCTCTGCTCGCGCAATGACGCCATCGGCAATGTCGGCGTGATCGTCGCTGGCGGGGTTGTCGCGCTGACCGGAACGGCCTGGCCGGACCTGCTTGTCGCCGCCCTTCTGGCGGGCCTGTTCCTGAAATCGGCGAGCGCCATCACGCTGCAGGCCCTGCGGGAACTGAACACAACCGGCGCGTCGCATGCGACTCCGGTCGAATCGTCCTCATGAGCCTGCGCATTCCACCTCTTGTTCAGGTCCTGATCTGCGGTGCGATCGGCTGGGGACTGTCCTCTGTCACGCCTTTTCTGGCGTTCGAAGGCGTGTGGCGTTCTGCGGCGGCGTTGCTTTTCATCGCTGCTGGCATGGCCATTCTGGCGCTCGCGCTCGGCGCATTCATCCGCGCCCGCACAACCGTCAATCCGCTCGCCCCTGAAGAGGCTGCCACGCTGGTCACCACAGGGCTTTACCGCATCAGCCGCAATCCGATGTATTTGGCCATGGCGGCCATTCTGACAGGCGGCGCGTTTCTGATGGGCAATTTGTCCGCTTTCGTAGCTCCAATTCTCTTTGTCTGGCTGATGACTGAGTTTCAGATCAAACCGGAAGAGCGCGCGCTGCAGGCGAGATTCGGTGAAGCGTTTGACGCCTACCGTATCCGCACGCGGCGCTGGATTTAGGAGGCGCGCCTGTGTTCAATACACCCCTATGGATGGAATGGCTGGCGTTCGGATTGTCAGTGTCCGGAGCGGCAGCGATCTTTTCGCTGTGTGCGGTATCGCTGTTCCGACGCGATTTTCAGTTTTTTCCGCCTCCGGAAAAACGGAGCTGGCAATACCGGACGTTCTGGGCCTTTTTTCGTTTGTTTCTATACCCGCTTGTTGCGCTCTCCATCCTCGTTTTTGAGCCGGCGGAGGATGCGGGGGCCATGGCCCGGCAAGGTGTCGGCGGCGTGCTGGCGGTCACGGGTATTGGCCTTGCCTTCTGGATCTCAATCCAGATGGGCTGGCGCAATGCCTTCGGCGAAGCGCGGGGGCTGGTGACAGATGGCTGGTTTCGTTTCAGCCGGAACCCGATCTATGTCGTGACCTGGCTTGGTCTGCTGGGCTGGGCGATCATCTTGAACGATTTGCGCGTAACGTTTCTGCTGTCTTTATGGGCAGCGATGTACTGGCTCGCTCCGAGGATAGAAGAGCCCTGGCTGGAACGCCAGTATGGGGATGAGTATTGCGCCTATAAGCAGCGAACGCGGCGTTTTTTCTAAGGGCGGTGTTCGGCTGTTCGACCAAGGAAAGGGCGCCCCGGCCTTCGCCGGCCGGGCTGGCGTGAACCAGGCCATCGCTGCGCGCCGTCCCGGCCCTTCGGGCTTTCATCCCTGGCGCAGTTTTTAAGCAGTGTTGTGAAGGATTCGGTCGGCGCTGGCGCGCCGGCATGTTTGCTTCTTTTTTCCCTCTCAGGCGGGGGCGGAGGCGCGCATGCCAGATGGCGGCGCTCCCGGAAGGGGGGCGGCGTCTTGAAGATCGTCTATGTGCCTGCGGCCTCCTACCTGACCCCTTCCGCTCACGCCTGACGCCATCTGGCCAGCGGCCTCTCACCGCCCCCGCCTTGCGGGAAAAAAGCGGGGGTCAGAGGAGGCAGAGATGGCGCAGCGCCGCAGACAACGAAACACGCGGAAAGACCTTTATTCAGAGGTCACGGATAACATCATCGCGGAACTGGAACAGGGGCGCGCGCCTTGGGTGCAGCCTTGGGGCGGGGTGGAGGGGGCTACTCCGCTTGGCTTGCCCGAGAATGGCGCGACGGGCAGGCGCTATTCCGGAATCAATATTCTGCTTTTATGGGGCGCGGCGATTGAGCAAAGCCGTTCCTGTCAGACATGGCTGACCTTCAAACAGGCGCTGTCACTTGGCGGGTGTGTTCGCAAAGGCGAGCGCGGCACGACGGTTGTTTATGCCGACCGCTTCACCCCGAAAGCCGAACGGGAACGTGTGCGCGAGACGGGCGAGTCGCCGGGCACGGTGCCGTTTCTCAAACGCTATACCGTGTTCAATGCAGACCAGTGCGACGGCCTGCCCGAAGACCTGACCGCCAACGCGCCCGACTTGCCGGAGCGCGAGATTATCCCCCGCGCCGAAGCGCTGATTACAGCGACGGGCGCGGATTTCAGGATTGGCGGCGACCGCGCCTATTATGTTCCGTCCAGGGATTTCATTCAGGTTCCGCCGCAGCCTGCTTTCTTTGACCAGATCAATTATTACCGCACCTGCTTTCATGAGCTTGGCCACTGGACCGGGCACCCGAAACGCCTCGCCCGCGACCTGAAAGGCGCATTCGGCACCAAAGATTACGCCCGCGAGGAACTGGTGGCGGAACTCGCCAGTGCGTTCATCTGCGCGGACCAGTCCATCGCCCCGACCGTGCGGCATACGGATTACATCGGTTCTTGGCTGGAAGTATTGCGCGAGGACAAGCGCGCCATTTTTCGCGCCGCGTCGCTCGCTTCCAAGGCGGCTGATTACATTCTCGCTTATGCCGCGCCGGACCCCTGCAGCGCTGCCGCAGCGATGGAAGCGGCGCCATGGTGAGGCAGATAAACAAAAGGTCCGGGGGACATTTTGTCTGCCGAACGAATCCGCCCTTTCGCATCAGCCGACTCGACGCGGCGCTTGCATCGCTTGACGCCGAAGACATTGGCGCATGGGCCGTGCTGGTCTGCGGCTGTTTCCACATTTTCGAGAGCGAGGGGGCGGCGCATCGCGCCTACCGCCTCTGGCTTGAAAACCGCCCTGTGCGCTGACGCACGGGGCATCCCACCAACTGCACATCATGAAGGAGGCAACGCCATGCAGTTAAAACATATCCCTATCACCGACATGAAAGTGTCCCGGCTCAATATGCGCCACGGGCGCAAAGCGCCCGACATTTCCGACATCTATCCGTCGATAAAGTCGCGCGGCGTCTTGCAGACCATGCTGGTCCGCAAGGAAGGTAGCAAGTATGGCGTTGTCGCCGGACGCCGCCGTTTCTTCGCCCTCAAACGCCTCGCCAAGGAGACAGGCAAGGCGCAGAAAGCGCCCTGTCTCGTTATGCAATCCGGCGATGACATTGCCGCGCTGGAAGCGACCCTTGTCGAGAACACCACCCACCTTCCAGCCGACGAGTTTCTGCAATATGACGTCTTCGCCCGGCTTGCTTCAAAAGGCGAGACCGTCACGGTGATTGCAGAGCGCTTCGGCGTCACCGAACTCATGGTGCGCCGGGTGCTGGCGCTGACGGCGCTCACCGATGATATCAAGGCGCTCTACAGGGCCGAAATCATCGACAAGCGGACGCTTTACGCCCTGACGCTCGCCACAAAAGAGCAGCAGGAAGACTGGCTGACCCTGTTGAACGCGGAAGACGAATACGCCCCGCGCGGCGAGCAGTTGAAAGACTGGCTCACAGGCGGCGGCCGCATCACCACCGACAAGGCGCTGTTCGATTTGGAAGCCTATGACGGGACCGTGCTGACCGACCTGTTCGGCGAGACTGCCATTTTCGGGGACGCTGACCTGTTCTGGACTTGCCAGAATGAGGCCATCGCCGACATGGCCGAACGCTACCGGAATGAGGGCTGGGCCGAAACCGTCGTGCTGGAACGGGGCGCGCACTTCCTGACATGGGAGCATGGCAAGCGCAGCCGGAAAGACGGCGGCAAGGTCTATATCGAGACCCGCCATGACGGCTCTGTCACGGCCCATGAAGGCTATCTGCCATCAAAGGACATCGAGAAAATCGAGCGTATCCTTGGCCGGGGCGGCGATGGCGAGAACGGCAAGCCCGCCCCAAAACCGGAAATGTCCGGTCCCTTGGCGGAATATGTCGCGCTGCACCGTCACGCCGCCGTCAGGGCGAGTCTGTGCGATGCGCCCGGCGTCGCGCTGCGCCTCGCCGTCGCCCATCTTGTCACCCGCTCGGATAACTGGCGGCTGGACGTTGAGCAGCAGCGCACACGGAAGGAAGCGACCGCGGAAAGCCTCGCGGCTTCGGCAGGGGAAGTGAAGTTCGCCGCGCACCGCGCCAAGGCCAAGGCGCTGATTGGGCAGGATGACCAAGACGGTTCGCTGGTGGCGGAGAATGCTTTTCCCGCCGACCCTTGCGAGACCTTCGCCCGGCTTCTGGCGCTCAGTGATGAAGAGGTGCTGCATGTTCTCGCCGTCGCAATGGGCGAAACCCTGCAGGCAGGTTCGCCCGCCGTCGAAGCCGCCGCACATGTGACGGACACGGATTTTGCCGCGCTGTGGTCGCCCGATGAGGCGTTCTTTTACTTGCTGCGCGACAAGCGCGTCATCAATGAAGTGGTCGCTGAAATCGCCTCGCCATCCACGGCCCGGTCTGTCCTGACCGATACCGGAAAGGCGCAGAAATCCGTCATCCGCAACCGCATCGCCGGGCATGGATGCGACCCCGACCCGGACTGGCGGCCCCGCTGGATGCGGCAGTCGCCATCCTCTTATCTTGACGGCGCGCCATGCCCGCCCGCCGAAGCGTGGGAGGCCGTCAGGGGTCTGTTCGAGGACAGCGAGGACAGGGCTTCGCTCGAAACCCCGGAAGCAAAGACAGCCATCGCCGCCTGACACGCCTCCCGTAAGCGGCATGGTTCGGGACCGTCCGGCAGTTTTGCCGGGCGGTCTTTTCCTGTTGGTGGCGCGGAAGCAAGCTCGCGAAACGACATGGGTGGTTTCCTTACCAACTGCCCTGTTTGTTCCTGACATATTGGCGTGCCTGCCAGTTGCAAACACCTCTGGCATTGCACGAAGGACGCCCCGAGCGGCCCCGTTTCCTTGCCTGACCTGGACGACCGCCTGCGGGCCATGAAACCGCCCATCGCCAGAAATTTCCTCTGCTGTTCGGTCTGAAGAAGACCGAACGCGCATTCACCGCGAATCAAATTTCCGCCACCGGGCGGTGCTCCGCTTTGCTGCGCCCGCTTCGCGGTTCAGACCTGCCGCCCGCCGTCCCTTTAGGTCAGCGTCAACGGAGCCATCGGGGCGCCCGCGACACGAAGCCAAAAGGAGATATGAAAATGGCTAACGCACTTGGATATGTCAGCGAAACAGACACAGGCTTTGAAGGCGCACTTGCCATGATGAGCCTCAACACGCCGATCCGCATCATCAAAAATGACGAAAAGACCGCCGACAAACAGCCCGATTTCAGGGTCTATGCCGGAGAGAAAGGCTCCGATATTGGCGGCGGCTGGGTCCGCACCGCGAAGTCTTCGGGCCGCGAATATGTCTCGCTCACCCTCGCAGACCCGATGATCGGCCCGCGCAAAATCTATGCGAACCTCGCCCCGGTCAAGGATAAGGATGGCCGCCACGTCATCCTCTGGAACCCGCAGGGCTAGACGCCGAAACACCAACCATAACGCCGCCCCGGAGGCTTTCTCCGGGGCGGTTTTTTTATGCTTTTTCCTTGGTTAAAACGTCGGGGGAAAATTCATGTGATCCATTTTCCCTCTGCAAAATCCCGCAATCTCCGCCAATCCTTTCGTCTCAAAAGTGATGAAAGGACACTGTGTACAATGACGAAAAACAGACGAAATGATCGCCGAAACGATGGCTGGCCGGAGCTTTTGAGTGTCGAGGAAGCGGCAGAATTTCTGAGGCTGAAACGCTCAACGCTTGACCATTATCGCTGCGAGGGACGCGGGCCGATTTACCGCAAACATGGCGCGCGGGTCTTCTATCCGAAACCCGATCTCATCCGCTGGTCAGAGCGCAATTCCTATGCGTCCACATCCGAACGCCTGCAGAAGCCGGAATGAAAAAGCGCACGCTTTGGATGACAGGATTTAGCGCCGGTCTTGTCTTTTTCGGTCTGGTTCTCGACCCCGCAGATCGCTTGATCTGGAACCGGACCGCGAGCGCACCGACAGGGCTTTACTGGCTGAGCGACGCGCCCTTCACCCCTGGCCGATGGGTCGTCGTCTCCAGCCAGAGCGTGCAAGCGAACTGGGCGCAGGAGCATGAATTTGTTGGCGAAGACTGGCCGTTATTGAAACAGATTGCCGGGGGTCCCGGCGATGAAATCTGCCGGACCGGACGCGACATTCTGATCAATGATGAAGTTGTGGCGGAAGCGCTGATTGTCGATTCCAGTGGCCGAAACCTGCCTGTGTGGGATGGCTGTGTCCGGCTTGAAAGCGATGAGCTTTTCCTGCTGACGCCGCATCCGGCGTCGCTTGATGGCCGGTATTTCGGTCCCGTAAAACAAACAGACCTGGATGGCGTCGCCATCCCCGTTTTCGTGGCCCGGGACAGACAGGGCGCAAGCGGATGCAAAGCGATACATGCGGATGCAAGGGAATCAGAAGCGAACCCGGTAGGGCAAGATTGAAGCTATGGCACCACATGGCGCCTAACCCCTTGTCTGCACATCTGTTTTTTGGCGCCCTTTGCACAGCATTGTGGTGCATGTGTTTCTGGAAACGCGTTGAAATTACTACGAATTCCATGGTGTGCGGATTGAGCGGCCTGCAATGAGCGAGGAAAGACCTTTCACGCCGCGACTCGGACGCATACGCGATCAAGGCGCGCCTGCAGGCAAGCGTCTATCACGACAGTTGAACAAGACCGGAGCGAGACTTTCTAAAGTCTCTCGGAAGTCTGCCTTTACCGGCGCACGTTATGGCACGGGTGGCGCGGCCCGAACCGGCGGTTCTCGCTACAGGCATTTGTCCCGCCAGCAAATGCGCCGCGTCATTGTCAAAGTGCATATCGCAAGAGCGCGCGGCGCAGGTCCGGGCCTCTTTCGCGCCCATGTCAGCTATCTGCAGCGCGACGGTGTCGATCGCGAGGGAGAAGGCGGCGTGCTTTATGACCGCGACCAGGAGGGGATCAGCCCCCGCGACTTTCTGGAACGCAGCGAGCATGACCGCCACCAGTTCCGGATCATCGTTTCGCCGGAGGATGGTGCGCGTATGGGTGACCTCAAACAGTCAACCCGCGAGCTCATGGGCAAAATGGAACGCGATGTCGGGCGACGTCTCGATTGGGTCGCCGTCGATCATCACAATACAGGTCATCCGCATACCCATATTGTTGTGCGGGGTCGCGACGCCCGGATGAAGGATGTCGTCATCGCGCGGGACTATCTCACAAAGGGCCTTCGCGAAGCTGCCGAAGAGCTTGCCACCCAAAGGCTCGGACCAAGACGTACTCTGGAGATTGCGGGTGCGCGCCAGAAGCAGGTGGATCAGGACCGCTGGACCGGGCTCGATCATGAGATCGAAACGAGATTGGAGAACGGCGTATTCGGTCCAGGTGGTGCAAGCTCAAGTAAAGAGCGGTTTGATCGGTCCTTGCGACTCGCGCGCATCAGGCACCTTGAATCCCTTGGACTTGCTGAACGGGACAGAACGCTCTCCTGGCGAATGAAACAGGACTGGCAAGAACAGCTGAAACGCCGGGCGCGGCGCGGTGATATCATCCGCACACTTGCCGCTGAATTCGGGGAGCGTGAGCCCGACATTCGATTTGTTCAGGACCGCGCAAAAGATGCCGCTCCCATTCGTGGGATCGTGAAGGCTTATGGCCCGGAGGATGAACTTCGCGATACGCGCTATCTGCTCGTTGAAGATTTTGATGGCGGTATCTGGCATGTACCCGCTGCAACGGTCGATGTTCACGCCCGACCGCCGCAAGGCGCTGTGGTGGAGCTCTCCGAAGCAAGAGCCATGGCGCGTGCCTCGGACAAGGCTATTGCCAAGGTCGCAGAGCAAACCGGCGGTATCTGGTCGGAAGACTTGCACGCCCGCCATGATCCTGGATCAAAACCGGCCTATCATCTCAGCTTGAAGCGGCGGCTCGAAGCCTTGCGACGGGCAGGAATTGGGGAGCGCCTTGCGACCGGCGAGTGGCACGTCGGCGAAGAGTTTCTGGAGCGCGCAGCGGCATATGAGGCGCGCGGATCCGGCGGCGTCAAAATGAGTGTCCTGTCCTGGCTTTCACCGGAGATGCAGATCGACCGCTTTGGCGCAACCTGGATCGACGACCTGTCAGAGGGTGCAGCAGCGCAGCAGCAAACCTTGAAGGACTTGAAAGCACGTCGGGAGATCTGGCTCCGCGAACAAGGCTATCTGGGTTCCAACCAACCAGAACTCATGGAAGAGCAGAGAAGCCAGCTGCGCGCTCTGGAACTGCAGCGCGAGCGGGACGCGATCGGGGCGGCCTCAGGCCGAACCCCTGTTCAGCTAGCGAAAGGCGACCGTTTTGACGGAAAACTCGAAGGTCATGTCGATCTTGCAGCAGGGCGTATGGCGATCATTGGCAACGCAAAGGAATTCGCACTGGTGCCATGGCGTGGCAGTATTGGTCGGCAAATGGGGCGCGAGATGACCATCAAGCGCACCGCGTCAGGTATTGGTTGGAGCGTGGATATAGGGCGTTCCAGAGGGCTGTCCCGCTAGACGGTTTGGATGGCTTTGCAGAGCGATGCAGGAAATGGCGCAGAATCCCGCTGGTCCAGGACCAGTCTCAGCAATCATCCTTGGGAGAAGACAAATTGCTTTTTCAAGGAGGCGCGCCGTGACCGGCACAAAGATACTCATTGGCCAGATCATGGTGGTATTCGCACTGATCATTGGCGCGGTCTGGCTGGCCACACAAATTACCGCTGACGCGCTTGGCCATCAGGCTGCGCTCGGCGCGCCTTGGTTCATTGCAGGCGAGACACCAATCTATAAACCCTGGCGGCTGTTCCAATGGTGGTACGCCTATGAAGCCTATGCGCCGGAAGTGTTCGCACGTGGCGGCCTGATCGCGGTCTCCGGTTCGGCGCTCGGATTTCTGGCCGCGATCATTGGTTCTGTCTTGCGCAGTCGCCACGAGCGCCATGTCACCACTTACGGCTCGGCGCGGTGGGCCAGCGCACCCGATTTGAAACGCGCCGGACTGTTTGCGGACAAGGGCGTGTTCCTGGGACGTTGGCAAAAGCGCTATCTGCGTCATGATGGCCCTGAACATGTCATGGCGTTTGCGCCAACACGCTCAGGCAAGGGCGTGGGGCTTGTGGTGCCGACCTTGCTGTCCTGGACCGGCAGCGCCGTCATCCACGACATCAAAGGCGAAAACTGGGAACTCACTTCTGGCTGGCGCTCAAGTTTTTCGCGCTGCATTCGGTTTGATCCGACCGACAGGCGCTCGCCGAAATACAATCCGCTTATAGCTGTGCGCTGCGGCGAGCGCGAAGTGCGCGATGTTCAGAACATTGCAGACATTCTGGTTGATCCAGAAGGCTCACTCGAGCGCCGTAATCATTGGGAGAAAACCGGACATGCCTTGCTGGTCGGCATTATCCTGCACGTGCTTTATGCCGAAGAAGACAAGACGCTCAGCGGCTGCGTGCGGTTCCTATCCGATCCGAAACGCTCCTTTGCCGTCACACTCCGTATCATGATGACGACGCCGCATCTGGGAGATAGAGGCGTTCACCCGATTGTCGCGCAAGCCGCACGCGAGCTTTTGAACAAGTCTGAAAATGAGCGCTCCGGGGTTCTGTCCACGGCCATGAGTTTCCTGTCGCTTTATCGTGACCCAGTCATCGCGGAAGTCACCAGCCGATCAGACTGGCGCATCGAGGACCTGGTTGAAGGGGAGAGCCCGCTTTCGCTCTATCTGGTCGTCCCGCCATCCGACCTGTCTCGGACGAAGCCGCTGATCCGGCTGATCCTTAACCAGATTGGACGCAGGCTGACGGAAGATTTGCCCGAAAAGAACCGCCGGAAACTGCTCTTCATGCTGGATGAGTTTCCTGCGCTCGGGCGGCTGGACTTCTTTGAAAGTGCACTCGCCTTCATGGCAGGCTATGGCATCCGCGCCTATCTGATCGCTCAATCCCTGAACCAGATCGAAAAGGCTTACGGGCCCAATAATTCGATCCTGGATAATTGTCATGTGCGCATTGCTTTCGCGACCAATGATGAACGCACCGCCAAGCGCGTCTCTGATGCGCTCGGAACAACAACGGAACTCCGCTCGCAGAAGAACTATACCGGTCACCGGCTTGCGCCCTGGCTCTCTCACTTGATGGTTTCACGCCAGGAAACTCAGCGCGCGCTTATAACGCCCGGCGAGGTCATGCAACTTTCTGCCAGTGATGAAATTATCATGGTGTCCGGAGCGCCGCCCGTGCTCGCCAGGAAGCTTTGTTATTTCAAAGACGCAAATTTTACGAAACGAGTCTTGTCGCCAGCGCCCGTCGAATGGGACGACGCCGCGTGTGACGCAGAGTGGACATCCATTGTTGCAGCGCCGCCCTTCAAGGAGCCGGAGGCTGAGGATAGGGAACATCCTGATAGTGTGTCGCTGAAACGGACTCGAGAACCTGAGCACACGAATGATGATCTGCCGGAAAAACGCACTGCCGAGCCAAGCGTTGATGCCGACATCGACGATGAGGTTGATCCGACCAGCGATCAAAACCTCGAAGCCGTAAGACGCGCCGTTGCTGCGGATCGCGGCGACCCTGACGTCCTTCCGGGGTTCTGAGTGGATGGGAAAGCCGCGCGTCAACATACGGATTTCGACAAAGCTCTATGCGCAACTGTGTGAGGCAGCTGACAAGCCAGGGGTGACAAAAACGGCGATCGTTGAAGACGCACTGAGAGCATGGTTCGATCCAGAAGCGCGTTCAGTGCTGGAAGAGCGTTTGCTCGCCCGCATGGACGCCTTCGATCAGCATCAGGCGGATATGGAAAAGGACCTAGCCTACACTTACGCCACGCTGTCGCACTTTGTGTACTATTGGCTTACGCGGACCGAACCTATTCCTGAGGGGGAGCGTGATATCGCGCATGCGCTGGGGCAGAGGCGATTGGAGTATTTCAATGAGCAGGTGAGCAGCAAAATGTCTGCCGCGCCTGAGCCGGCCGCCTAGACGGGAGAAATGGACCCATCATAATTCTCGGTTCAGAAGTCTTGATTCGGAAGTATGGATACATTTCACACGAGCAGGCGCTGGCTCGATGGTTTCGTTGCGGTGCGAGTTCCGTACATGCCCACCAACCGAGACAACAATATTACCGTATACAGAACACCAATGACCGCCTCGAACGCGGCGGCGGCTTGAGGGTAATGCCCTTGAGGGGTGATATCGCCATATCCGAGTGACCTAGCCCCCTGAACTGCAGCCATGTTTTAGTTATAGAACTAGGCTGTTCAGGGGGCTAGGTCATCTGGTCGGACGATCGCGGATGTCGGGCATGGAAGGATTTGAGCAGGATAAGGCCCTCTCGTATCGCGGAATGACGATCTGTTGGCGTGAACTGGTATGACTCTAACAGAGCCATCTTTCACCAGAGTTCATAATCTACTTTCGCGTCCTTGTGCATCATAGCGGGAACGGAAACACGGAGCACAAAAGGGCTCTTGGGAGGATATATATGAACCAGAAGTTTAGACTCAATTTGAGCGGCGCAGCAATTTTGCCGATCGCCATTGCCCTTGCCACGCCGGCCTATGGGCAAGTGGCAGATGTCCCTGCCGAAACAGAAGCGGAGCGGGAAGCAAGACTGACAACAGTGACTGTTACGGCACGTAAACGGGACGAGACGCTGATCAATGCGCCGGTGGCCGTGACCGCCGTTTCCGGAGCAGAGCTGGAAGCGCAAGGGGTCACGAACCTTGAGCAGATTTCCGCGCGCGTGCCGGGCCTGCAGGTCGGTCGGGGAGCGCAAACCTCGAACATCTTTATCCGAGGTGTCGGATCTGGTATCAACAAGGGATTCGAGCAATCGGTTGGCCTTTATGTGGATGGCGTTTATCAGCCGCGCAGCCGCCAATTCTCACAGTCCCAGTTCGACCTGCAGCAAGTCGAGGTTCTGCGTGGGCCCCAAGGCGTTCTATTCGGTAAGAACACGGTTGCTGGCGCGATCAAGCTTGAAACGGCCTCGCCAGAAGTCGGAGAGGAACTCAATGGTTGGGTCGGTGTCACCTGGGAACCAGAATTCAATACGCAAAGCTACTCGGGCGTCTTTTCCGCGGGCTTGGCGGATAATTTGGCAGGCCGGTTGGCAATTCGTTATACGACAACTGACGGATATGTTGAGAACCGTGTCTTTGATCGCGACGAAGCCGAGCGCGAAGACATGTTCGCCCGGGCGACGCTCGCCTGGCAACCAACGGAGAGTTTAAACGTTGAGACGAAACTGAGCTATCTTGAAATGGACGGGGTCGGTAAGGAGCTTACCATTAATGCGATTGATGATCGCCTGCCGACGCCTAGCACGATAGCGCTCTCACAAATGCTTCATCCAGACTTTGGAGTTTCTACTGGCGATACCGCTTATGTCAGCTTCAGCGGCAATCCCGCATTCCGTGTCGGCGATCCTCCAATCTCCGACACGGAGACAACCGAATCATTGAGCGGATCTGTGAAGGCAGAATGGGAGTTCGATAACTTTACCCTCACTTCGATTACTGGCTACTCCTCTTTCGATTTCGCTCAACATCACGATGTGGATTTTCTGCCTGTCAGCTTCATTCACAATCTTGATGAAGAAGAACTGGACATGTTTAGCCAGGAACTTCGCATTGCCACAGACTGGGATGGGCGCATAAATTTCTTGGGCGGGCTGTATTATGAAAACCAGGATGCTTATCTTGAAGCCACAACGGCGTTCAATGGCACATTTGGCGTTTTGCCAACATCGATTTTGCCCGGCGGTATTGTTAACGTTGCTCAACGCACTTTCTTCGATCAACAAGCCGAAACGATTGCGCTTTTTGGCGAGCTTGGCATTGACCTGACCGACAGCGTCACACTTGAACTAGGTTTGCGTTACTCCGAAGATGAGAAGAGCATCGATAAGAGTGTTGTTGTTGGAGCCGGCACACCCCGAGACTTCGTTGGCCTTGTCACACCCGCAGACACGATCGGGTCTGCCGATCTAACCGAATATCTAACCGCCGCCGCTACTGTTGGAGGTGCAGATGGATTGAACTCTGCAACGACTTTTGCCGCATTGCTCAACCGCTTTGCTGCTGACCTCAACGATACGCGAACAGAAGATCATTTTGATCCATCTGTAAAACTGCGCTGGCAGTATGCTGACAACGGGTCGGCCTATATTTCCTATTCCACTGGCTATAAATCTGGTGGTTACAATTTCAGTCCTGACACGGCGGAACCGGATGGGAGCCCGCGTCCGGGTCATGAATTTGATGATGAGAAAGTCACGGCTTGGGAAGCTGGTATCAAGCACCAGTTCATGGGTGACCGTGCTCGCATCGGGGCAGTCATTTTCCGAAGCGAGTTAGAAGACCTGCAGGTAACCTCGTGGAGTGGGACAAGCTTCGTGGTTGGGAACGCGGCTGAACTTCAAGTGCAGGGGCTGGAACTTGATGGCCAGTTCCTTCTCAGCGACGAAATCGAGATTGGCGGTGCGTTCGCCTATCTCGATCACGAATTCCAGTCCTTCCCAGGGGCAGGGTGTTCAGTCATCGAAACGGGCTTGGGCACATGCCCGGATTCTGCAGGTGTGGGTACCAAGGACCTTGCCGGCGAACGCGGGGCCTTTGCGCCCGAGTTCAGTGGTAACGTCTATCTCGCCTTCAATCGCAGTTTCGAGAATTTCGATCTGAATGCCCGGATTGGAGCCAACTTCAAGGACGAGATGTTCCTGGATGGCGACCTCGACCCGAACGCGTTTCAGGAAGGATATACGAAATTCGATGCTCATGTCGGGGTGGAGTTTGGCCGCTACGGATTCCGTGTATTCGGTCGCAACCTAACCGATGAAGCCACCTATACCGCCTCGGTCGACGCGCCACTCAGCCCGGGCGTGTATGTTGGCTGGATCGAAGAGCCGCGCGTGATTGGTGCCGAAGGCCGTATAAATTTCTGATCGTCTTGTAGCAGCCTCCTTTCCATCGAAGGGAGGCTGCTCCAGACTTGAGCAGTTGAAAGCTTACAATAACAGGTCAGGAGCTTGCGAACATGAAACTCGATGGAAAAGTCGCTGTGGTTACAGGTGGTGCCTCTGGACTAGGCGCTGCTGCGGCGCGCAGTTTTGTTGAGCAGGGCGCACGCGTCGCGCTCTTCGATCTGAGCGAAGTCGCAGGAAACGCGCTCTGTGGCGAACTTGGAAACAAGGTCTGCCAGTTCTTCAAGGTCGATGTGACCGATGATCAGTCAGTTGCTGAGGCAGTTGAGAAAACGAGAGATCAGTTCGGCGCAGTTCATATTGCCGTCAACGCGGCGGGCATTCCGGCCCCGACCAAAATTCTCGACAGGGAAGGCAACCCTTGCGAACTCTCCAAGTTCACAAAGGTGATAATGGTCAACCTGGTCGGCACGTTTAATGTCATGAGCAAATGCGTTGCCGAGATGGCAAAGAACACGCCAGATGATCAAGGCGAGCGCGGCGTTGTAATCAATGTGTCATCCGGTGCCGCCTATGAAGGGCAAGTCGGTCAGTCTGGCTATTCGGCGTCCAAAGCGGGTGTGATCGGCATGAACATGCCGGCGGCGAGGGAGCTCGGAGCCGTCGGCGTTCGGGTAAATGCGATCGCGCCGGGCTTGTTCCTTACACAGATGGTCAAAGGCCTGGGCGACAAAGTGGTTGCCTCATTGGTCGATACAATCGAGGCGCCACGCCGGGCTGGAGACCCGATGGAATTCGCGCACGCATGCCAGTTTATCGTCGAGAACGGTTACCTCAATGGCGAGACGATCCGGCTGGACGCGGCGACACGGCTGAGGGCGAGATAATGGGTGTTGAGAGCGGCATCACCGAGCTTGAGCGGGTTTTCGCCCTGCAGCGCAGCCTCACGCGTCAGCAGGTGTCGCGCAGTTATGAGGCGCGCATGGACCTGCTCGCCCGGCTCGGCAAGATGTTCGAGACGCATGAAGACGAACTGATCGACGCCGTCGCTGCCGATTTCGGTATGCGCAGCCGGTATGAAACCATACTGACGGACATCATGTTGGTCCTGTCGGACGTAAAATTCGCGCGGCGCCATTTGAAACAATGGATGAAGCCGCGCAGTGTCAAAACCGACACGTTTGGATTGCCGGGATCTTCGCGCCTAATTCCGCAACCCCTTGGGGTCGTCGGCATTCTCGGAACCTGGAACTATCCCTATGGCACAGTGTTCGCCGGTGCGGCGGGTGCGTTGGCGGCTGGCAACCGGATTATTGCCAAGCCGAGTGAAATTTCGGCTCATTCAGCTGAAATTTCGCAGAGTCTTGTTCGCAAGTATTTTTCAGAAGAAGAGATGGCAGTGGTAACCGGCGGCCCGGATGTCGCGCAGCAGATGACGTCTCTTCCATTCGATCATATTCTCTTCACCGGTTCGCCCAATACAGGTAAAAAAGTCGCCCAGTCGGCCGCAGCCAATTTGACACCAGTGACGCTTGAGCTTGGCGGCAAGTGCCCCATTATCATTGATAAAAGTGCTCATTTTCCAGAAGTCGCGCAGAGCCTTGTTTTCGGCAAGCTCCTCAACGCAGGACAAACGTGCATCGGTGTCGACTACGCATTCGTTCCAGAAGGGAGCGTAGAAGACTTTGTGTCAGCGCTCGCCAGGCAGGTGCACAAGTGTTTTGGCGAGATCGAAGCCAATCAGGACTATACAAGCATTATAAATCACCGGCAGTTTGACCGTTTGCGGGGACTGGTTGATGACGCCCGCGCAAAAGGTGCCGGAGTGACCAATCTCGCAGGCAGTGGTGATGGCATGTTCGAGGCTGCTCATCGAATAGCCCCGCTGGTTGTGACCAATGTTGCAAGCGATATGGGGCTGATGCAGGAAGAGATTTTCGGGCCGATTCTGCCGATCCTGACCTATCGTACGGAAGACGAAGTAATCGAGTACATCAATGCTGGCGAGCGGCCACTGGCACTTTACTATTTCGGTAAAGATAGTGCAGGTCGACGAAAAATCCTTGGCGAAACTCATGCTGGCGGCGTGACCCTGAACGGCACGGTGATGCACGTCTTCCAGCGCCGTCTTCCATTTGGCGGCATCGGGCAAAGCGGGATCGGATCCTATTTGGGGCCGGGAAGTTTCGAGCGGTTCAGTCATTTGAAGCCGGTGTTCTCACAATCGAAGATCAGTGTGCTTAGCCAATTGCTGCCTCCCTATTCTTCGAAGACGGGCCGGTTGCTGAATCTATTTAGAAAGCTGCTCTAAATCGATCCTGTACGCGGCAATCTTAGGGTGGTGTAGACAAAAGGGAGGACAGTCTCTGTGTTCGGAATTTTCTCAAAAAAGCGCAATGACCGTGAACTGGTGCCTGTTGACGTCGCTCCAAGTTCTGCTGCAGCATTGGTTTCGACAGAAGGCGGGCGACTAAATTACAGCCGTATCATGCAAGGGCTCGCGGAATCCTTCGGGGATCGTGAGGCGATTGTGAATCTTGAGCGTGGCCGCCGGCTGAGTTTTCGTGACTATCACATCATAACCAATCAGATTGCACATATTCTCAATGGAAACCTGAATCTCGGCGCGGGCGACCGATATGTCTGTATGCTGCAAAATGACAATCTCTCCCTGTTCCATTGGGGGTCAGCTGCAAAAGCTTATGCAACATGTTGTCATGCCAACTACCTCGACAGCCTGGAAACGCATCTCGGCCAGATCGACATCGTCAAGCCCAAAGTCGCGTTCATCGAGAATGACCTCCTGGCCTCCCATGCTGGCCCGCTTACCGAACGCGGCATTCAGATTGTTGTGATGGATGCTCTGGTCAAGCCATATTCAGGCGTGTTGGCCCTTCCCGATCTTTTGGCGAACGCGTCGACAGAGAACACAGATATTGAAATCGATGATCGAACGCACGTCGTGCTCATGCGCTTTACAGGAGGCACGACTGGTGACAGCAAGTGCGCGAAGTATTCAATCGACAACATTCTGGGGTGCCGCGATAGTTTCCTGACACTTCCAGACCCGGATTTCTTCGATGGCTGCCGCATGCTGCATATAGCTCCCATTAGCCATGGCAGCGGTATGATGCTTTTGCCGGTTCTGTTCAGCGGTGGTTGCACGGTCACAATGAACGCGCCCAGTCTGGAGAACTGGTGCCGCTATATCCAGCAAGAAAAGATTTCCCACGCCTTCATCGTACCGACTCTGGCGTACCGCCTTTTGGAAATGCCCGAAGCCCGAGAATATGACCTGTCCTCATTGCGCACGGTGTTGTATGGCGCGGCCCCCATGAGCCCGGCCAAGGCTAAGCTCCTGGTTGAGCGGTTCGGTTCAATATTCACACAAGTGTACGGCTCCACGGAACACCTGGCGGCAACCCTCTGCCTGAGCAAGAAAGATCATATCGTAGACTCCGAGACTGAAGGCCGACTCGCGTCCGCGGGTCGACGCTCAACCGGGATCGAACTGTCGGTTTGCGATGATGATGGCAATCCAGTTCCTGTAGGCGAACTCGGCGAGTTCTATTTGCGATCGCGCTCAACCTGTCTTGGCTATGAAGGCAATCCAGAGAAGACGAAGGAGGAATTCGTCAACGGATACTGGAAGTCAGGGGATATCGGATATACGGACGAAAACGGATATTGCTACCTGGTTGATCGGAAGAAGGACATGATCATCACGGGTGGTTTTAATGTCTATGCGACTGAAGTTGAGGCCGCAGTCAACTCCCATCCTGGCGTTTTGATGTCGGCGGTTGTCGGTGTTCCCCACGAAGAATGGGGCGAGGCTGTACATGCGGAAGTCATCCTTAATGACTCTGTTGAGGTGGCCGAATCTGACCTGATCGCCTATGTAAAAGAGCAGATCGGATCTTTCAAAACACCAAAATCCGTGTTGTTCGTGGAAGAACTGCCTCTGAGCGTCGTTGGTAAGGTGTTGCGAAAGGATGTACGTAAGAAATACTGGGGCGGCCAGGTCCGCAGTATTGGTTGAAGCGTGTACAATCCTGTTCAGAAATTGGACAAACCGTCATGAACCGATAAAGCTCGTCATCGAAGACGGTCGTACAGGACAATCGATATTTGAACAACACATCATCAGGTAAGGCGCAACCAGAATTGAGTGAGACGCGGTCAGTCATTGCATCCTGGCTCATACAGATTGTGGCCATATTGGACGAATTTGACTTTTCCATTGATGTGCCAGATCTACTCCGGCGTGCGGAAGTTGATCCTGATATTCTCCAGGACCCGAATGCCAGGGTGCGGTCTAGACGATTCAGTCGCTTCATTGAGCTCATCGTAGAGGCGACAGGTGATGAGACGATCGGGCTGAAGCTGGCCGAGCGAAATACGCCCGGCTCAATGCATGCGCTTGGGTATTCATTGTTCTCAAGCCGAACGCTGGAAACATTCTTCCACCGGTTTGATCGTTTTTTCAGGCTAATTTCTCATTCTGCTGAGACAAGGTCTGAAATCAGGAAGGGGTGCCTCATTCATTCCATTGAACTCAAGGAAGACGTGCCGCCGGTCCGCCAGGATGTTTTTTTGGCGACGGTGCTTCGCTTCGTCAGAATGGTTTACCGAGCGGACTATTCTCCTGTTTTGGTAAGAATGCGTCGTCCGAAACCTGGTAAGGTCGCGATGGATGAATTTGATGCCTTTTTCTGTTGTCCGATCGAATATGGTCACGACAGTCTAGAGCTGCATGTGGCCGAGAAGGACTATACGCGCGTGCTGCGCGGCGCGAATTCCGACATTGTTCGAAGGAATGACCAGATTGCGATGGAATACATTGCCCGGTTCGATGAACAACAAATTATTCCGCGGATCCGGGCGGCGATTGTCGAAATGCTACCGGATGGAGCTGTCTCCCTGGAGTCGGTTTCAAGAGAGCTAAATACAAGTAACCGAAGTCTTCAGCGCCAATTACAGGATGAGGGCACAACCTTCAACACCGTGCTCGACGATGTTCGCCAGCATCTCGCTATCGGCTATTTGCGGACAGGTCGTCGGTCCATCAAGGAGATATCGTATCTGTTGGGATACAAGGACCCCAGCAATTTCTCCCGTGCGTTTCGCCGGTTAACGGGGCAGTCCCCGCAGGAATTCCTCGAGAATGAGCGCCAGCTGGACGACAGCTGACATCGCTAGAGCTCTGCATTGCCTTGGGCGGCTCGACTGACGACGCTTTGGCGCACGGTGACATGCGTCTGATGTTCAATAAGTTTTCTGGCCCGATAAAGTGAAGCCTCATCTGGAACGGGCCAAGTTTTGGAGCGAACGCGGCCCAATGCTTGGAATTGGACAATTGTCGTTTGAAACCCTGAAATTTGAGGCGGAAGATTCGTGTGCACGAATTACCCTGACGCGTCCGGGCAGCATGAATGCACTGTCCGCTCTAATGGTGAATGAACTTGCGCAATGTGTGAAAGATGTTGCCGAGCGCGATGAGATTCGAGTGCTGACTATCACTGGGAGCGGGCGCGCCTTTTGCTGCGGTGCTGACCTGAAGGGCGTTTTGGGGGAAGTTCAGGCTGGTGACAATACCGGGTTTCTTGGCTTCCTTCGCGACATTCAGAACGTGTTTTTGGCTATTCGTGCTTTGCCGAAGCCGACAATTGCAGCGCTCAATGGATTGACTTTGGCCGGCGGACTGGAGCTAGCCATGACCTGCGATGTCGTGATGGCGGCGCGCAGTGCGCGGCTGGGCGACGCCCATTCCAATTTTGGTGTTCTGCCGGGCGGCGGGGGATCTCTCTTGCCGAGGTATGTTGGCGAAAAGAAAGCGAATTATCTCCTATTCTCCGGCGATCATTGGTCGGCGGAAGCGTTTCGTGAAGCCGGATTTGTAAGCCAAGTTGTTGAGGATGACGACTTGTCATCGGCTGCAGAGGCGCTTGCTGCAAAGCTGGCGGAGAAAAGCCCGCTTGTACTTCAGCGTATGAAGGAGATGGTTGCCGGAAGCGCACACTTGTCCGCGCGCGAAGCCATCGCGTTGGAAATGCGCCATCTCGAAGCGCATGCAAAATCCGCTGACTTCCTCGAAGGGCTTTCAGCCTTCAGTGAGAAACGAACACCGAAATATTCAGGCCAGTAGCGGCCATCTGTAGATGGGGAGAGAGTCTTGTCGGATAGTAAGATTTATATTGTAGGCGTCGGCATGACGCATTTCGGGCGGCATCTGGAAACAAGTATTTCTGAATTGCTGGACACCGCCATTTTGCGTGCGGCGGATGATGCAGGCTGCACCAAGGCCGCCGTGGAGGCAGTTTACCATTCCAGTGCGACCCAAGGTTTCTTGCAGGGACAAACCTTTGTTCCTGGCCAGGTTGCGCTCAGCAAGATCGGGCTGACAGGTATTCCCGCATTCAATATTGAAAACGCCTGTGCGTCCAGTTCATCCTCCTTTCACCTTGCTGTTCAGGCGCTTAAGGCTGGTATGCAGGACGTTGTCCTGGCGGCGGGTGTCGAGAAAATGAACGTGCCTGACAAGGCGAGGATGTTCGCTGTGTTCGATGGCGGTTGGGATGTTGAGACACCTGAGGAGAATGCCAAAAGGCTTCTCCAGTTGGGTGAAGGTGTTGCCGAACCGGAGGGATCGGAATCTGAACGCCCTTATAGCGTATTCATGAAAATCTACGCAGCGTTCGGCCGGAACCATATGAAGCGCTATGGCACGACTCAGCGCCAGATTGCTGCGATAGCCGCGAAAAATCATCAGCATTCAGAGCACAATGAGTATTCGCAATACCGTCAGCCTTACACGATTGATGAAATTCTTTCAGCACCTCCCATCACTTACCCTTTGACGCTGCCAATGTGCTCACCGATCTCGGATGGTGCTGCAGCGGTCATCCTTTGCAATGAGGAAGGCTTGAGGAAGATTGGTGCCACTACGTCACGAGCCGTCCAGGTTATGGCCAGCGCCGTTGCAAGTGGAAACCCCGCGCGCAGCGCCGATGCACCGGAACGCCATGTTGCGCGAATTGCCGCTGAGAGGGCGTATGAAATGGCCTGCCTTTCACCAGAAGACATGGACGTTGCCGAGGTGCACGATGCAACCGCGATTGGTGAGTTGATGCACGCCGAGAACTTGATGTTAGTTCCGATCGGTGAAGCAGGCCCGGCAGCGGAACGCGGGGACTTCACGATTGGCGGCTCAATCCCGATCAATCCGTCTGGCGGGCTGGAGTCCAAAGGCCACCCCATCGGCGCAACCGGGCTGGGGCAAATTCATGAGCTTGTCACCCAATTACGCGGCGAAGCTGGAAAGCGCCAGGTTGATGGTGCCCGACACGCTATCCACGAAAACAGCGGCGGCCTAATTGGCATTGAGGAGGGTGTTGCTGTGGTCAACATTTTCAAGAGGGCAAATGCATGATTGGGGGATTAGATATTTTCTTTGACAAGGCTGAGCTCGCCGCAATCGAAAGCCTGCGTCGCTATCTTGATGAGCAGCTGGAGCCGGAACTGGCTGCGCATGGGGAAGACTTCGTTCCAAAGGACAAAATGCAAAGCTGGACGCAAAAGCTGGCAGAATTTGGTCTCGTCAACGCCCCACAGCCGGAATCTGCCGGCGGGCTGGGGTTGTCCTGGAAGCTGCACGTTCAACTAATTGAAGAGCTTGCCTATAGTTCGGGAGACTTGGCGATAGCCGCACTTGTTAATGGCAGCGCAGCGTCGATGCTGGTCAAACTCGCGCCGGAGCACATCAAGACACGTTACCTGCCTAGATTGTTGGCGGGGGAACTTTTTGCGTCTGTCGGCATTTCCGAGCCGGATGTCGGTTCGGATGTCGCGGCGGCGAAAACCAGGGCTGTGCGAGATGGTGACCATTGGGTGATTTCTGGTGAGAAAACATGGATCACCAATGGTGAGTACTCAGATTTTTTCATCTGCACCTGCCGAACTGGCGAGAACGAACTGACCCATATCCTGCTCGATCGCAATGAGCATCCTTATGAAGTCCGCGGTATTCCAAAGATCGCGCTCAATCGACAATCAACATCACAGGTTTTTCTCGATGATGTGCGCGTTCCGGTCGAGAATACTATCGGTGAAATAGGCTCGGGTCTGAAGAACACGCTCACCCTGTTCGAACGCGCGCGAGTTCACGTCGGGTCGTGGGGCTATGGCATGGCGCGGCGCGCGCTTGATGAGTCAATAAAATATGCAATCGACCGTTCGCAGCATGGCAAACCAATTGCCGGCCACCAGCTCATTGCAGAAAAGTTAGCTGTAATGGCCACAGAGATCGATGCAGCGCGCCTGTTGTCTTTGCGCGCAGCGGGCATGATTGACGCCGGACAGCGCTGCGACAAGGAGTGCGCAATGGCAAAATGGTACGGTACCGAAATCGCTGTCAGTGCAACGCGCCAGGCAGTACAGATTCACGGCGGTAATGGCGTCACGAAGGAGTTCATTGTCGAGCGCCTCGCCCGCGAAGCGATGATCGCACCCATTCCGGATGGAACGACTGAGATCCAGAAACTCCTTATCGGGCGGAGCCTGACGGGCGTCTCGGCGTTCAGGTGACGTCCCGTGTCTAAAGGGCCTCTGCAGGGCATTCGGATTGTCGAAATCGAGGGCATTGGGCCGGCGCCCTTTTGTGGCATGCATCTGGCCGATCTGGGCGCGGATGTCGTTCTCATAGAGCGAAAGACCAAGGGCTCCGATCCGGGATCGACTTTGCCTGTCGGCATTCTGAAAAGAGGCAAGCGCTCGATCGCTCTGGACCTGAAAGACTCTGAAGACCGCGCGGTCGCGCTGGATCTGATTGCGACGGCGGACGCCCTGATCGAGGGCATGCGGCCGGGAGTGATGGAACGCCTGGGCCTTGGTCCGGAAGTTTGTCTGGGGCGGAACCCACAGCTTGTCTTTGGTCGCATGACGGGCTGGGGGCAGGCGGGACCGCTCGCCCAGGCGGCTGGACATGATATCAATTATGTATCCGTCAGTTCAGCTGCCTGGTTTGCAAGCCCAACTGGAACGCGATCACTGCCGCCACCAGGCTTGGTCGGGGACATTGGCGGCGGTGCGAACTATCTGACGATTGGCATTCTCGCGGGCATTCTAAAGGCCAGAGCCACCGGTGAGGGCGATGTGATTGATGCAGCGATTGTCGATGGGTCGGCGCATATGATGAACCTCATCTTCGATTTGCTGCCCAGCGGCATGATGCAAGCCGAGCGCGGGCGCGGCTTTCTGGATGATTCCCCTTGGTACAGTTCCTATCGCTGTGCAGACGGGCGTGACATCACGCTTGGCGCGCTAGAACCGAAATTTTACGCAGAACTTCTACAGCGCCTCGGTCTTACAGGCGATCCCGACTTCGAAGACCAGTATGATCGTGATAGCTGGTCGAAGCAGTCAGAGAAGTTTCGTGCTCTTTTCGCAACCGAACCATCTGCATACTGGCAAGACTTACTAGAGGGGACCGATGCATGCTTTGGCCTTGTGGAAAGTCCGATCAGTGCACCTTTGCACCCTCATAATCTGGCGCGCGGAATCTTTGAAAACAGCCAGGGTTATGTTCAGGCTGTTCCGGCCCCGCGTTTCCAATCGAACGTGCAGGCAATCCCCGGTCCAGCACCTGAGCATGGTCAGCACCAGCAAGAGCTGCTCAAGGAGTTGAAAACCCGCAACTAGATCCGTTGCAAGTAGGTGTCCCAGGCTTTGTCGCTGGCACAAAATGACGGAACATTGGCGTTGCGCGGGGCTTGAGAAACTTCGCCGTTCCAGTGCAATCTTGCTTGGTATGAGAAAAAATCCAGAACCTCATCCACTGGGGTGTCCGGGAGGACAAAATGAACGGCAAAAAAATGCCCGCTACAGCGCTGAAAGTCATTCTGACGGGCGCTACGATCGGTCTTCTGGCTGCCTGTGGAGGGGCGGTCGACTCTGGCGACGCTTCCACACAAGCCTCCCAGGGGATCAATGAGGAACGTTTGCTCAATGCCGCAGGCGAACCACATAACTGGCTTACTCATGGTGGCACGTTTTCAGAAACGCGGTTTAGCGCGCTTGACGCCATTAATCTGGAAACAATCGACCAGCTGGATCTTGCCTGGGCGGCACCGCTTGGCAGCTATCGTGGCGTAGAGGCAACCCCGATCATTGTTGATGGTGTCATGTACACTACGGGTTCGTGGAGCGAAGTGCTGGCGCTTAATGCTGCCACAGGAGAAATTCTTTGGCGCTACGATCCGGAGGTTCCCCGATCAAAGGGCGCACATGCTTGTTGCGATGTCGTCAATCGCGGCGTGGCTGTCTATAACGACAAGGTCATATTCGGGTCGCTGGATGGTCGTCTGATCGCTCTTGATTCAAAGTCAGGCGAACAGATCTGGGAGACCCGTACTGTACCGCTCGAAGAACCCTATACGATCACAGGGGCGCCTCGCATTGTGAAAGGCAAGGTCATCATCGGAAATGGCGGTGGTGAGTTCGGCGTTCGCGGATTTGTTGCAGCCTATGATGCTGAAACAGGTGAACAGGCCTGGAAGTTCTACACTGTGCCGGGAAATCCGGATAATGGATTCGAAAACGAAGCCATCGAGATGGCTGCTGAGACCTGGACAGGCGAATGGTGGAAGCTGGGCGGTGGCGGGACTGTCTGGGACAGCATGGCATTCGATCCTGAACTGGACCTCCTCTATATCGGCGTTGGAAACGGCTCGCCCTGGAATCAGAAAGTACGAAGCCCGGACGGCGGCGACAATCTGTTCCTGTCATCAATCGTCGCGTTACGTCCAGACACAGGAGAATATGTCTGGCACTATCAGACGACGCCGGGCGAAACTTGGGACTACACAGCTACGCAGAATATCATTCTAGCTGATCTTGAGATCGAGGGAGAGCTTCGTCAGGTGCTGATGCAAGCGCCGAAAAACGGCTTCTTTTATGTCATCGACCGAATAAGCGGCGAACTTATTTCCGCAGAGCCATTTGTTCCCATTAACTGGGCCACACATATCGATATGGAGACCGGGCGTCCTGTTGAAAACCCCGAGGCGCGCTATCTGTCTGGTGGACCTGCGCTCGTCAAACCCAGCCCATTTGGTGCCCACAACTGGCACCCCATGTCATTCAATCCGGAAACAGGGCTGGTATATATTCCCGCACAAGATGTTCCTTTCCTCTATTCCGATCAGATCGAGGGCGAGATTGCCCGCTTTGACCGAGACGCATTCAATATCGGTGTCAGCCTGACAGACGCATTACCGGAAACAGAAGAAGCACGTCGCACACTTCTGCGCCAACTTGTCCAAGCACATCTTGCTGCCTGGGATCCGGTAGCTCAGAAAGAAGTCTGGCGTGTTCAGCATGAGCGAATGTGGAATGGAGGTACGCTGACAACGTCTGGAGATCTGGTATTCCAAGGCACGACGAGCGGCGTTTTCAATGCTTACAACGCCAAAACAGGCGAAGAACTGTGGTCGTATCCGGTTGGTGTCGCAATGGTCGGTGGACCTGTGGCGTATGAGGTCAATGGCGAGCAGTATGTTGCTGTATCAGCTGGTTGGGGCAGTGGTGCCAATTTGCTCGCCGGCTTCTATGTCGGGCAGACAGGAGGCCCGGTTGAAGGCCATGTACTTGCCTTCAAACTTGGCGGAGAGGGCGAGCTAAACGTCGCCGCGCTTCCGCAGAAGGCAACGCCTGAGCCAGCGCGACAGCCGCATTCGGCTGAAGCGGTTGTACGGGGCACAGACCTCTACGGTCGATTCTGCGGTGTCTGCCATGGCGGCGCGGCCATTTCGTCCGGAACGCTCCCCGATCTGAGGCAGTCAGCGACTCTCGGGATAGACACTTTTGATGCTTTCCTCCTTCAAGGGGCCGGCGAAGCGATTGGCATGCCCAACTTCGCCGGCCGCCTAAGCCAACAGGAAGTCGATGATATTGAGGATTTCATCCTCTCTCGAGCCTGGATGGCGTTTCAAGACGAGCAACAGTCGACGTCTCAAGCTGAATAGTATTCTGACAATTCGCTAAACCAGTACAAATCTGTCACTCTGGGAGACAACAAATGAAACCTCATATCGCTGCTGCTGCAGTCGCAATCGTAGCCGTGCTTGGTGCATGCTCCACTATCCCAGTCTTTGATGCGTCGGGTCCGGAGTTTCCTCCAATGAACCCAAATCTGGTGGACAGCGAGCTTGCCACCACGCATTTTAATCCGGCTCAACAGGATTCCCTTCCGTTTGCTGGGCCGGTCGGTATTCACGAGATTGATGATGAGGGTATTCAAAGGGTCCCGGCAGGGTTGGTGAACCTCACGCTTATGCAATTACCAACTTATCCTTCAGGTGAGCAGGTGGCCATCTCCGCCAACAATAATCGTATCTCCAAAATCCTGATTAGCGATGGCAAGTTTCAACTGATCAATGCTCTGCCTGTGGAAGGTCAACCCTTCATGTCTGTCGAGGATGCTGAACGTATCGCCGTCGAAATGGATAGTACGGCCTCAGAAGCTGAACTGCTTGGCTATCTCAATCGGAACTATCCACGTTATGTTGAGCGGGTCGTCGCCAGAGCAGCAATCTATAATGTCGTCGACCGCAATGGTGACTTCTACACTGTCGTCAACAACGATGTCGTCGTTTATGGTGATGCCGAACCCGGCAATCCGCTGTCACCACTGGTGGAAAAGCGCCGCTTTCAGCTGCCGCGCGAATATTTCAATCCAACACTGGAAGACCCTGATGCTGTGTTCGGATTGAATCTGACTTATGATGGCATGCTGGCGCTGGTGACGATGGGCGGCGTTGTCGTCATCGTAGACCGAAATTTTGAACAGGCACCGATCATTCATGAGTTGGCTGACGATGAGCAGGTTACGAACTCGATCGCCATTGATGAGGGTGGTGGCATTTATGTTCTCTCAAATAGGAGGCTCCATAAACTGGTTTGGGACGGGGAAACACTTCACTCTAGAGGGTATGGCGCGTGGTCATCAGAATACGATTCCTTCACCGGCAAACTTGGCGGCGTGAGTCTCGGCAACGGATCAGGCTCTACGCCCTCACTTATGGGCTTCGGAGACGAGGAAGACAAACTTGTTGTCATCACGGACGGAGAGTTGATTATGAATGTCGTCGCCTTCTGGCGCGACGATATTCCAGAGGATTTCGTCCAGAAGCCAGGGACCAAATCGCGTCGAATTGCCGACCAGATTCAGGTTAGTTTCGGAAAGTCTGACCTTGAGCGCGCCCAGTCTGAGCAATCCGTTGCGGTATATGGCTACGGTGCCTTGGTGGTAAACAACACATTGCCATCGCCATTGCCAACAATGCTGGAGAATGTTGTCATGTCTGGTAGACTACGCAAAGGACCGACGGGTGCTGAAAAGTTTGAATGGGACGTTGAAGCTGACCGCTGGGTGCGTGCCTGGGCAAATCCCACTGTATCGAGCCCATCAACCGTCCCCATGATTTCTGGCGGCGCCCAACAGGTCTATGTCAATGGTTTCGTAGACGGAAAATGGGAGGTCACAGGTCTTGATTGGGAGACGGGTGAAGCCGTTACACGGCTTCGCCTTGGTGATAGCCACATTTACAATGGCGCTTACTCTGTCATTCACCTCCTGCCGGGCGGCGATATCGTTCTTGGAGGATTGCTGGGCATGATGCGGATATCGGTCGAGCGCTAGGTGTTGACTTTAGTATGATGTGTTGAGTTTCGGCGCTCTGTGCATTGTAGTTAGCGGTGAAATCTAGTTCTATAGATCAAGCTTGATTTGGCAGGGAGTACAATCCGCGTTAACTATGGCTATCGGTGCCGGTGAGCGGCGTCGAACTCAAGCGGTCTACAAAACTGTGGACCAAAATCAGACCGAGCTGAGGACCAAGAATCGATTACACTTCCCGTAAGTGATTGAAAAATATGGATAAAAAATATGGAATGTGGCACGTCACTCGTACCACACTTAACCATCTAACCCATTGATTTAGAAGCAGAAAAATTCTGCGCGATCGCGATGCTCCGGGTTTGGCGCGACATTCGGGGCTCGAACCTTGAACGCCGCGAATAGGCATCCCGCGTTTTCGTCGTTACCCTGTTTGGCGAACAAGCCTGACGATGAATTTGCGATGACGTTCCTGCTCCAGCCCGTGAAGAATGATGAGCCTTCTCTTGCGGGTGCGCCCATGATTGGCGCGGCTCAGAAGCTTCTGGCTTATTTGGCTGAGCATGATGCGATCGGCCTGACGAAGGGTAAGGCGTTTCAACGCAAGTTCGTGCACTGGGCGGCTGCCGAGTTAGTCTGGCCGGGCTGGGAAGAGGACAAGCTGTTCCTCGTCAACAAGGTGCTGAATGAGTACGATTTCCCGCCGCTCGAAGCCTTGCATTTCGTTCTGCTGAAACTCAAGCTGATCCGGCATTACAAGCCGACCTGTCGGCTCACCAAAGCGGGCAGGGAGATCGCTGACAAGCCCGGCGATCTCTTCAACCTGATGATGCCGTTCTGGCTGTTCGAAGTCGATCATACTGGTTCGTCCCGGATGGCAGAGCCGAGGCTTGGCAACTGGGATGTGTTTCTCGGTGTGCTGAACACCGAGGCGGTGCACGGCGTGACATGCGGCGCGCTTCGGGAAATCCTCTATGGTCCACCGGACGCCGCACAGCCCTATGACCGCTTGCCGGGAATGATCTGGTCACAGGTGCTTCAGCCGCTGTGCTGGATGGGGTTACTGGCCGAGACAATGTCAGACGATCGACAGCATTTCGCTGAACGCGTCTACACGACGACCGGTCTTTGGTCGGAGGCATTCTTGTTCCCGCTTGATGGTCAGGTCGGTTTGGTGACGCTGCATTGAAGTCATCACTTCGAGCAATCGGAGCCGCGCCCGTCGGGTGTGGCGCAATAGGTCACGAAGCGGGCGGCAAAAGTCTTTGGCCGGGCAGTTTCGGCGTGTCAGGCGATATTGTTGGGAGGAGCCTCGATGGAATTGATGTCTGCTTCCAGCGCTGCGATCGTTTCCAGAATGGCGTCGAATGGCTCGGGCGCATCGAACAGCATTTCAGCCATTTGCATGTAGTCAGATCGAAGTGCGGCCGCGAGTGCAGGCGCTGGAGCGAGTCTGAGCGTTGGCGGCCGGGCCGTCTCATAATTTGCCCATGCCGCCCGGAAGAAGACGGATTTGTGGAGGGCCACAGCTTCAAGAAGCGCCAGATCGCTCAGGGCCTGAGGCCTTGTTCTGGATCGGGCGAGTTGCGCGAGGTCGTAATAGTGACGCGACATTCTCTCACCGAGCGGCCTGGCCGCATCCCGGTGCGCAAGCATATGAAGGATAGTTGCCTTTTCCCAGAATGTCCGGGCAGCTGACAAGGTCTTCACCGATACGCCTGGCTCTGAGAACAGGTCCGGGAACTGTTCGTGCACAAAGGGAAAGATGTCCCGCTGTTCTGCCGGTAGGTGATCCGAGCGTGCGCCGAATTCGAGACGAACGGACGAACGCACATAGGGCAGGGCGGCTGTCGCGGGCAGGCTTTCCGGATAGGTGAAGATCAGCGTTTGCCGGTCATCATCTGAAGTTTCCAGAAGGACCGGTTCGCCAAGCGCTTCGCTCATCGCCTCTGACAGAGCGGCTTTGACCGAACCGCCGACTGCCTCAATGGCGCAGGCTTCAAGCTCGTCGAGCAACGCCTTTCGGGTCTGATTGCTTTTCGCGTTGGCCGGGTCGCGCTCACCGGTGAAGCCGAGATCGTGGCGGTCGAGGCTGAGATCAATGTCTTCGGAGAAGCGGCGGATCAGGCCATAGGCTTTCGAAAGAGACGTACCGCCTTTGAAGATCAGGCCGGGAACCCTGTCCCCGAGTGAGAATGCGCGCTTGATCGTCCAGCAGACCCAGAAGTCTTTCTCGATGATGGCAGGTTGCACGCCCATCCGCGCAGCCGTCTCCTGAAAGACCTCCGCGCGGATGGCTGCGGTTTCTCGCGCGAAACCGTCCACCGTCAGGCCGCCGCAATCTGCAGAACCACCGGGCGCATCCATCCTGGTGCCTGAAGGGCATCCTTGACGAGGGCGCGGCGCGTGTCGGCGTCAATCGTCCTGGAGAGGCGCGCTACGACGCTTGCATCCACCCCATCCTTCCCGAGATAGCGCAGCGCCTGGAACACTGCACCGGTCGGTTTGCCAGCGCCGACAAGGTTCTTGGCGGCGGCGTTGCGCATGATGATGGTCTGCGCCCCGATCTGCGTCGTGCGACTTGGTCCATCTGTCAGATAGACAGCCTTCGCCGGAACCTGTGTGGTCAGGCCGAGCATGTTCGCCGCGCGCGCCGGCGAGACCTGGACGACGCGTCCATCCTTTCGGGCGATGGCGACGGCGACAACATCAGGATCGGGAGACAGACGGCCCAGACGAGGGCTCGTCTTCGGGTAGTCATAAATGCCCCGGGCGAGTCGACGGATCACGCCCTGATCGGTCAGTCGCGACAGCGTCTGATCGACACAGGCGCGCGAGCCGAGATCAAGGAAATCCGCGGGGGTAAAGACAGCCCCGCGTCCCTTGCCGATGATGCGGCGTTTGATCTTGTCGATGGCCATAGCCTACTCCTTTGTGTCAGAAAATAGGGTAAGTATTTCTGACAGTCAAGGGGCTGAGTGGTGTGTGGTTCGCCACATGGCAATGCTGGCTTGGGGCGCGTGAAAGCTCAACGGTGAGAGGACCGCGATCCGGCGCGTGCGTCGATCTGGGGGCTGGTAGCGTTGAGGTATGTTTCAAACCCTCGGACAAGGCGCGCTTCTGTCCGATGAAATGTAATTTGCCGAGCTTTGTGTTGAGCGTCCCACTACTTCAGCTTAGACAAGCAATGCTGACGTCAGCGTGAACTGGTGTCCTGACCGGAATTCGGCTAGCGTCATGCCGTGCACCGGAATCGTGTCAACTGCACCGACGCGCCATGCGTGCATCATTCAATTTGCCTGCGGAACGATATTGCCGGAATCGACGACGGTAGTTTTCCACAGGTTTTTTGCAAGTTATTGATTAAAAACAATAATTTCAGCTCTTTCATCATCGAGTGGGAATAGTGACTTTGCCCTGGGTGACGGTTATTCTCGGCCTGTTGTCCTGAGAGTCCATTTCTCGCCGCTCTGTACACGCGGCCCAAACGCGGTAGAATCGCCCGTATGACTGATCTGACCGACACGCTGAAACAGCTCTCCGCGCTTGGGCAGGAGACCCGGCTGCTGACGTTCCGGGCGCTCATGGAGGCGGGGCCGGACGGTTTGCAGGCAGGCGCCATTGCCGAACATCTGGACGTCGCGCCTAACAAGCTGTCGGGACATCTCAACATATTGGTGAATTCCGGGCTGGTCAGCGTCACGCGTGACGGGCGCCGGATGATCTATACGGCCAGGATTGACGGCGTGAACCAGTTGCTCTCGGTGCTTGTCGACAATTGCTGTCACGGTCATCCAGAAGTGTGTGATCCGCTCGCCAGGAAATCGAAAATAAATTGTTAAATCAATATTCGACAGAATATTGAAATAAAGTCTGTATCACGCTAAGGTCTTTCCAGAGTCGCACGGGAGGATGATATGCGAACTGGACTGAGGACGTACGCTATAATCGCTTTGACCGGTATAGGACTGGCGGCCTGCGCGGGCGCGCCGGACTCGGTCCAGGCTCCGGCCGAAACTTCTGCCACAACCGGTGACCTGGAGCTGCGCGCAAGCGGCTCTGGAAACTGGGATATCGACTGTGTCGCGGTCACCGGACGGGGTGAGGCGGATGCCGGCGTGAAGGGGCGGGGCTCAACCAGCACGGACATGTTGTTTGTGCGCGATGTCTCAACCGCCGCCTGCACCTATCAGACCGGGGCCTCGCCGGTCACCTTGAAACTGATGGAGGAAGGCCTGACATGCCCGTTCGGCGCGTTTGAAAGCGGGATTTGCCAGACAATTCTTCCAGCTGAGACCAGCGGAACACTTCAATTCTCGGTCAAATAATGTTTTAGAACCGCAACGTGACTCGGGCGCGAAGCGGGAGAGAATATGCGACGAATTTTGTGGGCCTTCGCGCTGATGGCGCACATATGCTCTGTTGCCGAGGCGGAGGAGGCTTTTCGGCTCAAGGATGCCGTAGACACTCCGGCCTGGCTGACGCTCAAGGGAGAGACCCGCGTCCGCTATGAGACGCTGCAGGGGCAGTTTCGGGCCGGCGGTGAGGGCGGCGACCAATTGCTCCTGTTCCGCAGCCTATTGCTGGCTGAAGCAGACACCGGGCCGATCTCTTTCGGGGTCGAGATACAGGACAGCCGGACCTATCTGGCCGATGCCGGCACGCCGCTCTCCAGCAGCATCGCCAATCCGCTGGACCTTCTCCAGCTCTATGCCCGCATCGACGAGTTGCCGGGCGTCTTCGGAGAGGGGTCGTCCAGCAAGCTGACCCTTGGGCGGCAAACGGTCTCCATCGGCTCAAAACGCCAGATCGAGCGCGTTGATTTTGCCAATGTCATCAAGAGCTATACCGGCGCGCATTTCGTCTCCACGGCTGAGCGCGGGGACGAACTCCATCTGGTCTATGTCGTGCCGACCGCGCGCTATCCGGATGCGCGGCCTGCGCTGGATGACAATGAACTGTCAGGGGATGAGGAACAGTGGGAGCGGCGCATCTGGGGCGTGCATTATCGCCGCGCGGATATCTTGCCGGCTTTGGCGCCGGGCCTCTGGGGCGAAGTGTTCGCCTACGGACTGGAAGAGCGGGATTCCGGCGACTTCCCGACGCCTGACAGGTCCTATTTCGCGCCGGGCTTTCGTCTGTACCGGAAGCCCGTTTCCGGACAGTGGGACATTGACCTAGAAGGCGCCCTGAGACGCGGCAGCCGCTACGCCTCAAACGATCCAATGGACACGCAAAGCCTTCAGGTGGAAGCGTCCATGCTGTTTGCGGCGTTCGGGTATACGTTTGATATGCCGTGGCAGCCGCGCTTTGCGTTGGAATATTATCATGCCAGCGGCGACGAAGACCCGTTTGACCTCAATTACGACCAGCATGAGCGCCTGTTCGGGTCCCGGCGGACCGATCTCAACAATACCAGCATTCACGGGCCTCTGACTCCCGCCAATCTGAATGCGCCGGGCTTTCGGGTGGAAGTGAAACCGGGTGCCCGATGGGACGCCCGTTTCTACTATCATGCGGCGCATCTGGCGTCGAAGACTGACAGCTGGGTCATTGCCAAGCTGCGGGATCCGTCCGGCCAATCCGGCGATTTCATCGGACACACGCTGGACGGGCGGGCACGCTACTGGGTGCTGCCGGACAGTCTCCGCCTGGAACTCGGTGCCTCCGCCCTGATCTATGGCGAATTTGCCAAAGACGTACCGGGTGGTCCAGATGGGGACGGGACACTGTTCGGATACGCACAACTTACCTTTACCTTCTAGGGAGCCATCCTGGACAGATTTGAATGCTATCTCGTCGTCCGGGAAGCGCTCCCATCGGGTCAGCATGCATGTAAATGTCTTCGGTATGTTTTTATTCTAGGACTTCAAGCTCGCGGGATGTTTGCGTCTGGCGGGTACCGAGTGTGCAGAAGTTGGTCGCAATACATTCCTCGGTGTGGATTTGCGTCAATTTCGACGGCGGATCGACCCGGTTACGATTCAGGCGTTGGCGAATTCAAGCGATTGCGGGTCTCGAAACAGGAAATCGTCAGGATGCCATCCAATGGAAGGGGGCAGGCGCCTCCTTCCATTGGACTCCAGCAAGAGGATTGGTTGTTTTTGTTCAGCACTGTCTGGACTAGTAATTATCTTTGTTGTCCAGATCGTCGACCGATCCGTCCTTGTTCGTGTCGAGGGTCGAGAACATGCGCTTGCCGGAGGCGTGGAATTCGTCGAGCGAGAGATTTCCATCTTCGTCTGTGTCAAGCACGGTAAACCGGAAATCTGCCTGGTCGATTTGGCGTTTGCGCTGTGCCTCAAGTTGCTCGAGCAAGCGGGTTTCATACTCGGAAACATATTCTTCAGACTGGACATTTCCGTCTCCGTTGGCATCGCGTCTGAGATAGCCGTTCGCGCGCTCTGACATGAATTCGGCTTCGGTGACTTGCCCATCTCCATCGAGGTCATACTTTTGGAAGAAAGCATCCTTGCTATGTCCGTCAGCGGAACGACGTGGGGTTTCGGACTCAGTCGTGACTGCGGCCGCGCTTGCAGTCTCGGCTTCAGCCGACGCTTTGGTGTCATGGGTGGCACACGCGGCGAGAGGCGCGAGCGCCAGGGTCAACAAGACCGGGTAAATGGATTTCATGTTTGGGTTTCCGTTCTGGTGGAAGGGTTTTTACCGAGCGACTTCGAAAGTCAGGGAGGTTGTGTAGCTGCGTTCGTCAGTCTCTGCGCCTTCTGGCGCGTCCACCGCGTGACGGGTCATGAGGAGGTATTTGCCTGGCTTGTCGAAAGACAGGCTCACGGTTCCGGAGTCATCTGTCTCTACATGGCGTTCGTATTTCGGCGTTTCATAAGTTCCGCCCTGCCGTTTGATTTCCACAGATTGGCCAGCAAGCGGCTGGCCATCGAAGAGGAGCTTGAATTCAAATCCCTCTCCTAGATAAATCTCGTTTGGGTGGGTGACGGGCGTGATAAGCAAGCGGCCGATTGGCAAGTTGACCGCCTCCCACGTGGAAGCTCCTTTCGTTACATAGACGTCAGCAACCGTTTCGGTCTGACTGGTGATGACCTCGGTTGCATTTTGAGGAACTTCTGCATCGGGTCCGAAAACCGCCTGCCATTCACCATCAACAAGGGCCTTCTTGCTTTTTCGACCCAAGCGGACACCGGTGGTAAATCGATAGGTTCCCTCGGTGTCCAGATCACTTTCAAGAACAACCACCTGGCGCAACTGGGTTAGGGTCTTGAAGTCTTCCCGCGAGCCACCCGGAAGAATGACATGATAGTCCTCCGAAAGAACGGCGATCTCTGGCACGAAGGGGTCCTCACTAAAGGATGCCTGCACAGTGACGTGATCGCTTTCCGTCGTGACGAATGCATTGGGATACATAAAAGATGTATGAGCGTAAGCGGCTGCGCAAAGCGTGGTAGCCGACAAGATTCCGGCTGCGCCAAATTTCAGAATTGTCATAAAGACCCCTCAGTCATGTTATTGAGAATAATTATCACTTGCATGTACTGAGAATGCGATTTAGTTGCAAGTAGAGATTTTTGATTTTTGCGGCGGCCGTCGTGCTCAGTGCCTTTTAAGTGCAGACAGCGCGTCTGCACGCTCAATTCACGGAGATTTTGATGCGAAAGACCTTGTCAGGCATGGCTTTGACTTCCGTTCTGCTGGCCATGTTACCCGGTGTCGCGACGGCGGATACGTTCAACCGACATCATGATCATGTTCTCGGAACGTCCCTGGATATTGTTGTGAATGCCCCCTCAGAGATAGATGCCGACAAGGCAGAGGAGGCGATTCTCAAGGAGATCGAACGTTTGCGCGGCGTGTTCAGCACATATGACAACTCCAGCGAGATATCACGTCTAAATCGCTCCATCGACACGACAGTGTCTGACGATATGGTTCGTGTACTGGAGCGCTGTGAAGCCTATCGGATGCAAACGTCGAATGCGCTGAGCTGTCGTATTGGCAGCTTGATCGATACATGGGCCGTCGCCGAACGTGAGAACAAATTGCCAAACCGTCCCGCCATGCGAATAACTGCTGGAGAGATACGGCGCGCCAGTGTTGAAATTGATGCAGGGAAGGGAACCGTCAACCGACCGGATGAGGTGATTTTCGCTACCGATTCTTTGGCAAAGGGGTATATTCTGGACACGGCAGTCGAGGCGGCCATTGCCGCGTCCCCAAAGGTCTCAGGACTGTTGATAAACATTGGGGGTGACATACGGACCTGGGGCGCAGGCCCTCAAGACGAACAATGGGCCGTCGCGATCACCCGCGGCTCTGAGCTTGGAGAAGGCGGATCAGCGTTAGAAGGCCGTGTGCAGATAAATGAAGGGGCAGTCGCAACAAGCGGTTCGGGACCTCGTGATCGTTTGGTTGGGGGGCAGCCCTATAGCCATGTCATATCCCCCGCAGATGGCTGGCCAGTCTTTCACGCTCTCACGGCGACGGTCTATGCGTCAGATGCCATCACCGCAGACGCACTTGCAACGGCACTCCTGGTGATGGACCTCAAGAGAGGATTGAATCTCGTGGAGAGTCTGCCGGGCGTAGAAGCGGAGATCGTGACGGAGGATGAAAGACATCATCAGACTTCAGGTTGGGGTGGCTTGAAGCCTGAGGGGAAGGCGACCAGCGAGATAGAGGCAAGCTGGCCGACGGGCTATGAATTTTCCATTGAGTTCGAGATTCCCGATCAAGATATTGCAGACTATGAGCGCCCCTATGTGGCGGTATGGATTGCAGACAAAGACAGAAATTTGGTGCGGATTCTCATGCTTGCCGGTCAACAAGCGCGCTGGATGGAGGAGAACTATTACTGGCACCGACGATTTGGCCGAAGGGCCGGGAGCCTTGTCGATGCGATCTCAGGTCCAACCCGGCGCCCCGGACAATACAAACTTGTATGGGATGGCCGGACAGATGATGGCCACACAGTTGGTCCAGGCGAGTACATCTTGCATCTTGAAGCTGCTCGCGAACATGGCGAGCATCAGCATGAGAGCGTTACTTTCACCCTTTCTGCTGATGCGTTCAATCACGAGATTGAGCCTGGGAATGAGCTTGGACACGTTTCGGTTCGGTTTGGCTCGACGGACTGATTTTCAAGTTGTTCCCTCGGAATATCCTCAAGACCCCTCAATCTCGACAGTAAAGCTGTGGCTGATGCCAGTTGGCGGAGCGGGAAATGGCGATGCTTTCTTCACAAAGATCAAGGCCTGACGATCAAACCTGGATGAGCCAGAGCTTTGGGAGACTTCAATGTGTTTGATCGTACCACGAGGGGAAACCGTGAATCGAATATGAGCGGATCCGGGACCGGAAGCGCGCGGTCTACGCAGTTGGGACAAGTGTCTCATCACCTCTCCCGAATAGTTCGAATGCTCCGAATTTCCTGCTGCTGGGGACTTTGCGCTTGCAGCAGAGTCGCCGCCAGATTCCTTGGTAGCTGGACTATTCGCATTGACAGACGTTTTGGCTTTTCGGTGTGAGTTGTTGCCAGCTGGCTTGTACTCGGCGGGTTCTGTCTGGGGTGCCGCTGAGGTCGCAGAGGAAACTGCCGTGGTTGGCGCTGTCTGAGCTGCCGGTTTAATTTGACGGTCTACAACGGCCGGCTCGTCAGTGTTTTCTTCAGGCAAAAGCGGGTCAGCGTCTGCAACGAGAGTTTCGGATTTGGGCTCATCCGGAGCTGTCTTCTCGACTTTGGGGGCTGCCTCCGGTGATTGAGGTGACGGTGAGGAGCGGGTGGCGGGCGGCTGTTCTGATTGTGCTGGGCTTGGTTCAGGTTCGTCCGATGGCGGGGCTTCGTGCTGGAAAGCATTTGTCGACGAGGCCATTGTTCCAAACTGCACGCCGAAGCTGTTTCCTGCCACCAATGCCGGCGGAGCGTGAGGGACTGTATACGCCAACACACTCAAGTGGGCCGCTGCCGCTGCTGACAGCGCAATCGAGAATTTGACCACATTCGCTTTCGTCATCCTGTGGTGTCCTCCGTCACGACAATGATGTTGGTCCTACCGCTCGCTCGAAGCTCTTTCACCAGCTTGAGGAGTTGCACTGCTGGCAGTTCGCGATCGGGAAGAAGGCGTAGGGACGACGTATCTGCCGCCGGGCTGTCGAGAAGACTCTCCAGGCTGACCGGAGCGCCTCCCCGGCGTAGTTGACCGGTCTTGTCGATCGACACCGCGTCTGGAGGGACGCAGCATTCGAGATCTTGGGTCTGAACAAATCTTACAGATGGATCAGGTGGGGAGGCGAGCGTTCCTGCAATCATGAAGAAGATCAGGATCAGGAATACGATGTTGATCAGTGAGATCACGGGATCGCGGCGGGTTTGCAGTTTGCTACGCTTCATGTCGGCTCCACCACGAGCACCTCAATCCAGGGCGTGCGTTTCAGTTCAGCGAGGACGTCAATCAGTGTTTGCGTGGTAACATCGTCTGTTAACTTCACCGCCACTGTCGGTACGCTTTCATCATTTTCATGTATTTCGAGCTTGTAAGCGAGATGACTCAGCGGGACCGCCTTTCCGTCCAGCAGAAGGGTATCAGCTCCAATGGTTAGTATAAGGATGGGGTTGTCGGAGGTCTTACCGGCGGCTGCAGTGGTTGAGGCTATCTCGACCTCGGAAAACTTTGAGAAACTAGAAGCCAGCATAAAGAAAAGCAGCAGCAGAAAGATCACGTCGATAAGGGACGTGATCGACGCGCGACGGCGTGGGCGGGTGCGCTTAAGTGCCATATCCAGCAGCAACTATTTCTCTGGCTGACGTCGCGCGCGTTTCCGGTGTAACGAGGACTGTGAATGCATGCTCGGCGAAAGCGCGTTCGCGGTCAGTCTGAGCTTCAAACCAGGACAGCGCAATGGATGTAGGCATGGCGACGGAGAGGCCTGCGGCGGTGGTCAGCAGGGCGACCCAGATACCGCCAGCAAGGGCTGCCGGATCTACCTGTGATCCCGCAGATTGCAGGGCCTGGAACGCCTCAATCATCCCCAGCACCGTTCCGAGAAGCCCTAGCAGGGGGGCCAATTGAGCAATCGTATCAAGGACGCGAAAGCCACCTTCATAGGGTTGCAACGCGAGGTCGGCTTCGGCTTCAAGTCGGGCAACAAGGCCTTCTCGCCCGCGTAGCGGCAAAGCGGACAGAAGAATGTTCGCCAGCCAATGTTTCGATGCGCGGAGCTGATCCGATGCACCTTGCTCATCGCCAGCGTCCAGAGAGCGGATGGCCGATTTGAGCGGCTTCAGGCGTCCGATCTGATCCGACCGAAATTGCCAGTATTTGAAGCCTGTCAGGGCGAGCGTGAAAATGGATGCAAGCAGAAGGATGGTAAGGATGGGACCGCCGACATCATATAAGTTTTGAAACATCGTGAGCATGCGCGTTTCCAATCAGATTTCGCTTTGAAACTCAGTTCGCTGCGGGAATGTTTGGAGAATTGTTACGAGCACCATGCAGCTGTTGGCAGCCGCGCATGGTGCTAGCATCGGTGGGGTACTGTCTAAAAGGCTTTCGACACCGTGAACTTGATGTTCCGCCCAGCCGCCGGACGCGTAGAAAGGAGCGGCGTGTAATTATGATCGAACAGGTTTTCAAACCCGAAGCGGAAGGATGTGTCCTTCAGGACACCTTCCTGCGGAGTGATCGTTGCGCGCAAATTGACAGTGGCAAAGCCCGGGGTCGTCGTGCCATTGCGGTCTGCTTCATCTGCCAGCACGAACTCGCTGGACAGATCGGCCAATCTCGATAAGCGCTTGCCGAGCGTGAGGCGCAGCGTGTTGGCTGGAGCATTCGTCCAATCCGCGACGGTGCTGTCTGTGCGGGTCTGTTCTGCATCAACGATATTGGCGTTGAGGTCAGCATAGTAGCCGTCGCGGCGGGCGTACGATCCTTCAAGCTCCAGCCCCTGGATTTCGATCGAGTCCACACCTGAGTAAGACGTGTTATCTTCCTGATCCGTGTGATAATAATTGGCCTTCATGGAAAGCGTATCATCCTGTCCAAGGACACCGATAAGGTCGTAGGATGCGCCGAACTCATAAGTCTTCCCGATCTCTGGCTGGCTCATATAGACCTCGTTCTCGAGGTCATCGAGAATGGGGAGGCTTTCCGTGTAAGCATAGCTTCCGAAGAGGGCAACGCCATTGTCAAACTGATAACGGAGCGATGCCCCGCCCATGAGCGCGTCATTGTCATAGCTCGCAGCGCTGCCATCATCGAGGGTCCCCTCGACTTCTGAGCTTTCAAACCGAAGGGCTGGTGCGAATGTCCATCCATCCAGAAAGTCGATCTGGTCGACTACGAACAGGGCGATGCGATTGTCTTCACCGCCTGGGGCCGAATTTGCATCAAGACGTTCTTTCTGGATGAACTCGATGCCCGTGCGCAAATCATGCACCAGAGCGCCTGTTTCAATATAGGCTGTGTTCTTCACGGTGAACTTCGTTGTCTCGTAGCGATGGTCGGCATCGACCGTGGCGAAGCATCCGAACGGGCCACTGCCGACAATACATTCCTGATCAATTTCCTGATTGGCGTAGGAATACACCGCATCAAGGTTCACCAAATCATTCGTGATAGGATTGAAATTGTAGGCAAGCGATATCGTTTCGGACTTGGTGTCACGATCCACATTTCCAAATGCGCCGCCGGTCGTACCGAAGGAGTCGTATGGTTTGTCCCGTTCGGTTGTCTCAGAATTGGTATAGCTGGCGCGCATGCTGTGGTCCCCGACCGTATAGCGGGCCTTCAGCAGATAGGAGGGCAGTTCAAATTCGCTGTTCTCAATGACATTGTCATTACCATCTTCCTGATTGTGTTGCTCGCGCCAGGAATAGTTCGCAAGGAGCTCAAGGTTTTCCGTGGGTTGGACTGCGAGCGTGCTGGAGGAGTTGAATCCGTCCATATTGGTTGCGCCGCCGAGGGTTTGACGGAAGGCGAGCCCCGTTTCGCCGCCCGTGAGGTCTGACGCATCGATCGTCTCAAGGCGCACAACCCCACCGATAATACCAGATCCGTACTCAAAGCTTCCGACAGTCCCGCGGATCACTTCGACGCTCTTGTAGAGATACGGATCGGTATAAAGCTGGGTGCCAATACGATAGAGTTCTTCCGAGCCCACGCTCGCGCCATCGACCTGAATTGCTACTTTCTGGTCAGTTCCGTAAGTGCCGTTGGCGCCAAAGCCACGAATATTGATCCCGGATCCGATCGGGGTGGAGCCGTTTACGAGGGAGACGCCAGGAACGGAGTCAATCAATTCCGCAACAGTGCCAGCTTGGCGGTCTTCTATTTCTTCCTGATCGACGACCGTGACTGGTGTGGCGGTGTCGGTCTGGACTTCCCTTTTACTCTCGCCGAGCGTCAGCGTGCCGAGGAACTCCTCACTGTCAGTGTTCGCGTCTTCCTGAGCGGAGGCTGGTGCCTGAAGCATAATGATCGATACGATCGCTGTGGCCCCGAACAGGGCGGTTTTACGGTTTACGATGTGGTTCATGGACCCCTCCAGATAATGCGTTAATGCAACTCAGTCGCAATGTGGGGTCGGGATAGCGCGTGGTGATCTGTTTTGCAAATGAAAATTATTCGCAAAATGAGTCTTTTAGATCGTCACCTGCCAATTCGGGGTGTCGGCCTATCTGCCTGGAGGCAGATGTTCACTCATATGCCGGCCATCTGGCGGCAACCCTGCCAGTCAATGAGGGATTGGGGCTGACATGTTGCGAATTGGAGTGGAGGGGTAACTTTCGAATACGTTATGCAAGTGGGCTAGCGCTTGAGAGATTTCAGCACGTCGAATGGGCTGCTCGTGGTCTCTTTAGCTGCCGGCTCGGGAGTTTTCCGAGGTGGCGCCTTGGGCGCCGGTTTGGGACGCGTGCCCGCTTGCGAGTCGGCGGACGACTTCATGCTCAGGCTGATCCGCTTTTGGTCTATATCCACTTCCAGCACGCGAACGCGCACAATGTCGCCAGCTTTGACCACGTCGCGCGGTGACTCCACGAAGCGGTCTGCCAGTTGAGATATGTGAACGAGGCCGTCCTGATGAACGCCAATATCTACAAAGGCGCCAAAGGCGGTGACGTTTGTCACGACGCCTTCCAGATTCATGCCGGGATTGAGGTCGCCGATTTCGTTGACGCCTTCCTGGAAGCTCGCGGTCTGGAAGTCAGGTCTTGGATCGCGGCCTGGCTTTTCCAGTTCGGCGATAATGTCCCGGATTGTAGGAACGCCAAATGTCGCATCAGCGAAGTCAGCTGGGTTGAGTTGTGACAGGACTGCCTTGTTGCCGATCAGGGACTTCACTGATTGTTTCGTTGCCTTGGCGATGCGTTCGACAATTGGGTAGGACTCCGGGTGTACGGCGGATCCATCCAGCGGGTCTTTGCCTCCAACGATGCGCAGGAATCCAGCCGATTGCTCGAAACTCTTTGCGCCCATGCGCGGGACTTTCTTCAACTGTTTGCGTGTCAAGAACGGTCCATTCTCGTCGCGGAAAGCGACGATGTTGCTGGCCAGCGTCGTGTTAAGTCCGGAGACATGCGTGAGGAGGGGAGCGGAGGCTGTGTTGACGTCGACGCCAACCGCATTCACGCAGTCTTCCACAACCGCGTCGAGCGAGCGGGCGAGTGCAGCCTGATCGACATCATGCTGGTACTGGCCGACGCCAATCGCTTTCGGTTCGATTTTGACCAGTTCGGCCAGCGGGTCCTGAAGGCGCCGTGCAATGGAAATTGCCCCACGCAAGCTGACATCCAGATTCGGAAACTCGTCAGCAGCTAGCTGTGAGGCCGAATAGACGGAGGCGCCGGCTTCCGACACCATGATGCTGGCCGGTTTCAGCTCCGGTGCTGCCTTACCCAACTCAGCAACCAGAGCGTCCGTTTCCCGGCCGGCTGTGCCATTGCCAACGCCGACAAGATCCACGCCGTGCTTGGCGGCAAGTCGCGTTATGATGGTCAGTGCGCCCGCGCGATCATTGCGCGGCGCATGAGGATAAATGGTGGCGGTATCGAGCAATTTGCCAGTCGCATCGACTACGGCAATCTTGCACCCGGTTCGGATGCCGGGATCAATGCCCATGACCGTTTTCTTTCCGGCCGGCGCGGCGAGAAGCAAATCCTTGAGATTGTTGGAGAATACTTGGATCGCTTCTGCCTCGGCACGCTCCTTCAAACGGGCCAGCGAGTCAGAGGCACCGGATTTGGCAAGCTTGGTCGACCAAGCCTTTTCGGCGGTTTCCCGCATCCAGCGATCACCGATGCTACCCGAAGCGTTAATGCCAAATTCCTGGCAGATTCGAGCGATTGCCTGACGCGGCGTATCAGCCTTGCGTGTCTGGATTCCGACCCCGACTTTCAGTACGCCTTCTTTCTCTCCGCGCAACATTGCGAGAGCGCGGTGGGACGGCATTTTCTCGAGCGGTTCAGCGAAGTCCGCATAATCCCGAAATTTGTCAGCATGTTTGCCTTTGACCAGCCGTGAACTCAATTCACCCGCCTCCCAGACCTTTTCCCGGACGTGGCGGACGATGGATGGAGTTTCGACCATTCGTTCGATCAGAATGTCTCGGGCACCTTCGAGAGCTGCCGATACCGTTTCCACATCCTTGGTACTATCAACATAGGCAACAGCCAGTTTTTCAGGATCGCCTGCACATTTCAGGAGTGTTTCGGCCAAAGGCTCGAGCCCCTGTTCACGTGCAATTGTCGCCCGCGTTCGACGTCTCGGCTTGTATGGTCGGTACAGGTCTTCCAACTCAACCTTGGTTTCAGCATTCCAGATCGCACGCTCAAGCGGGCGCGTGAGTTTTTGCTGCTCACCAATGGACGACAGGATTGTTTCACGCCTTGCTTGTAGCTCTGTCAGATAGGTGTAGCGCTCTGCCAATTGCCGCAATTGAGTGTCGTCCAGGCCGCCCGTACGTTCCTTCCGATAGCGTGCGATGAAAGGTATGGTCGCGCCCTCTTCAATGAGCGCAATCGTCGCCGCAACCTGCGCTTCGCGGACGCTGAGATCGCGGGCAATTATTTGAGCGATGGAAAAGGAAGCGGCGGATTCAGACAGCTTGACTGCAGGCATGAACACTTGGGCCTTCGTAATTAAGACAGTTCCAGAAAAAGAGGTGGTAAGCCGAAGCGATACCGCTGCCTTGCATCTTGGAGATCAAGGTTAACCAAATGTTGCGAAGAGCGGAATGGGATGTCATTCGCGCCATCTTTCGCAGCGCTCAAGTCTTGCTCTACAATTTGCCAAACCCGGCCTTGTTCAGGCCGGGTTCGTATGGGGGGCAAGTTCCGCGACGATGGTCGCCATAAGTGCCGTAAATCTCAGGATATCCGGCTTGACGTCATATGAGGCCAGCCATCGCCGCGACAATTTCGGGATGGACAATGTCACCATGGGCTACATTGATGCCGGCATGCAGATGTGGATCGGTCTTCACGGCTTGTTCGGTGCCCAAATCGGCCAACGCCATCGCATAGGGCAGGGTGGCGTTTGACAGGGCGATTGTGGATGTTCGGGCAACTGCTGCTGGCATATTGGTAACGCAATAGTGGCAGACACCATCAACATTGTAGACGGGTTCGTCATGTGTGGTCGGACGGCTGGTTTCGAAACAGCCGCCTTGATCAATGGCGATATCCACAACCACTGATCCGGGCTTCATCATCGAGATTTGTTCGGCTGAAACGACCTTTGGCGCAGCCGACCCGGGAAGCAGGACAGCCCCGACCACCAAATCAGCGGTCAGAAGTGAAGCTTCGATCGCAGCCGATGTGGAGTAAAGACATCGGGCGCGACCCGCGAAGAATGCGTCCAGTTCCCGAAGACGATCAAGTGAGCGATCGAGGATGGTAACATTTGCTCCCAGCCCGACGGCCATTTCCGCCGCATTCCGTCCTGCGACGCCACCTCCGATGACGAGTACCTTGCCTGGAGCGACGCCGGTAACGCCACCCAATAGTGTTCCCGAGCCACCTTGAGCTATTTCAAGATACTTGGCGCCAGCCTGAACTGACAAGCGTCCGGCCACTTCACTCATTGGGGTAAGCAAAGGCAAGCGTCCAAACCGGTCGGTTACTGTTTCATAGGCAATGCAGGTAGCGCCCGACTTCAAAAGTCCGCGGGTCTGTTCAGGGTCTGGTGCCAGATGAAGATAGGTGAACAGCGTGTGTCGTGGTTGCAGGCGCGCGATCTCAATTGGTTGAGGTTCTTTCACCTTGATGATCATATCGGAAGAGTCGAACAATTCGTCCGCGTTCGTGGAAATTGTGCAGCCTGCCGATTCATACAGTTCGTCAGAAAACCCAACCATTTCGCCCGCGCCGGTTTCGACGAATACGGAGTGACCCGACCGTACGAGTTCCTGGGCGCCTTGTGGCGTCAGGCCCACGCGATATTCACGGTTCTTGAGTTCTTTTGGGGTGCCAATACGCAAGTCAACAATCCTTTGAAATGTGGGTCCGATATTTGAAGTAGGTTCTAGAAGTTCGCGACCAGATTTACGCGAAGTCGCTGTTGCCAGTCGTCGGTGGCGAACGGGAGGAGGATTTCATCCTTGAGCCGATACGCATACAGGCTCGTATTCATCTGGAGGTGCTCGCTGAGTGCGTAGGAGAACGAGTATGCGTGCTGAAGATAGTTGCTGGCATATGGTATGTTATCTTGCGCAAAGGCCGCGAATACCGAGTCGGCTTCTGCGACATGATAGCCATATCCGAAACTATAGGTTCCTGGCGCGCTCGCCTGTCCAAGCGATGCGGAGACTGAATAGCCTGTATCATAGTCGTCCGCACCGAGATTGCGAACATATTCAGCCTTGATTTCCAGTGGCCAGCGATCTCCAAAGCCGGAAAAGGACGCTTCCGTCATGATATTGAGAAGATCAAAATCGGACAGATAAGTGCCTGAACCATCAAGCAAGTTGGTGCGTGTATCACCGGAGTCTGCTGTGCCAACCGCCTCGATTTCATAGTCGTAATATCCGGCTGCAAATCCGAACTCCCACGCTTCGCTGGCTTTTTGATCGAGGGTGAGCTGAAATCCGGATGCTGTGCTGTCTTGGGCGGCGGTCGAACGCTCAATCGGGAAAAACAGCGCGCTACCCCCGATACGAGTCGAACCATTGTCGAGAGCCGCGTAGCGGGCTGCCAAGCCTTGCGGGTTCACATCGCCATCCCAGACGAGATCCGTGCGCCGGAATGGGTTCGCAAATTTTCCGCCCAGCACGGACAATTTGCCGAACGTCTTGATGCCGTAAACTTGGTCCAGGCTTACCTCAAGATCGTCATTGAAGTTGGAGAGCGAAACGTCGGCTGAATTTGGATCGTCAGGATCTCCAGTGACGAGCCTGGCACCAAGTTCGAGAGTAGGTGACGCGGCATATGTGGCCGCGATACGCCCACGCACGACGCCGCGCGCATCATCGCGTTCGTCGCCATCAGACGAGTTATGCTCATATCTGAGGCGCATATCGCCACTTATGTTGAGATTCCCAGTCGGGGCGGCAGGACGCGTATCTGCGACCGTGGCTTCTGCCACGTCAACGGGGGACGTGTCCCGGTCGCTTGTTGCAAGCTTGGCTGGCACATTTGTCGCGTCTTTCAGCATCCGCTCAAGGCGCGCCAGTCGTTCGTCCTGTAAGCGTAGTTTTTTCTGCAGCTCGGCGATGAGAGCTGCTGGATTATCCGTTGCGGCGTCCTGGGCCAGTGCGGCCATTGGCACCGTCGCAGAAGCGATAGCCATGATAGCGCTGGCTTTCAGGAGGTGAAATTTTGTCGAAACCGTATTCGGGTAGAACATCAGATTCCCCCCATCGCGATATACTTCACATTCAGATAGTCATCGAGGCCGTAGCGAGACCCCTCGCGCCCGATGCCGGATTCCTTGACGCCTCCGAAAGGTGTTGCCTCTCCTGAGATCGCAATATCGTTCAATCCAACCATGCCGACTTCCAATTGCTCAGCGACACGCCAGGCGCGCGAAAGCTTTCGGGTCCAGAAATATGCGGCGAGCCCATAAGGCGTATCATTGGCCAATGCGATGGCGTCTTCGTCGTTTTCGAAAACGAGAACCGGCGCAACTGGGCCAAAAATCTCAGTGTGTGCGATGTCCATATCCGTTGTGACATCGCACAGGATGGTAGGCGGCATGAAATTTCCGACGTCTGAGGAGTGACGAGACGTGGACACTGTCGCGCCCTTTTCGACAGCGTCTGCTATCAGAGCCTGAACCTTGTTCTTAGCGGCGGTGTTGATCATTGGACCCATGTCAGAAGATGGATCGAGTCCGTCCCCAACATTCATGGCCTCTGCCGCTGCCACGAATTTATCAAGGAATGCGTCCTTGATGGACGTGTGTAATAAAATGCGATTGGCGCAGATGCATGTTTGTCCAGCATTGCGAAACTTTGCGACCAGCGCGCCTGCAACGGCTGCATCGATGTCTGCATCATCGAACACGAGGAGGGGCGCGTTCCCACCCAGTTCGAGTGACATGCGTTTTACGCTGTCCGCGCTCTGTTGCATGAGCAGTTTCCCCACGCGCGTAGATCCGGTGAAGGAGATCTTGCGAACGAGTGGATGGCTGGTCAGTGTCTGGGCAACGTGCGCTGGATCTTTCGAAGTGATGACCTGGAAAACGCCGGCTGGGAAACCGGCATCCTCTGCCAGGCATTCCAGTGCCAGCGCTGACAAGGGCGTTTCATCGGATGGCTTCAGGATGATCACGCACCCGGCGGCCAGTGCAGGCGCAGCCTTGCGGGTTATCATGCCGCTCGGAAAGTTCCAGGGCGTAATGGCGCCGACAATTCCCACGGGCTGCTTGATGACGAGCTGTCGCCGGGAGGACGCGCTGGTCGGTATCACATCACCGTAAGCGCGTTTGGCCTCTTCAGCGAACCATTCAATATAGCTGGCATTAAACGTCACTTCCCGGCGGGCTTCTGCCAAAGGCTTGCCCTGTTCGAGTGTCAGTATTTCGCCAAGTTCTTTTTCTGATGCGAGAATAAGGTCATGCCACCGCCGCAGTATCGCTCCGCGTTCTCCCGCCGTCAGCCCGGCCCATGCAACCTGTGCATCATTTGCCAGCGCAATCGCTTTTTCCGTTTTCGGCGCGCCCAGATCCGGCACTTTTGCCACAATGGATCCGTCTGCGGGATTGGTCACGGTAAATGATTTCTCCACAGACGATGCGGCTATGCGCTCCTTCAACCGGTGCAGCAGAGCATTCGACGTCGCTACGGAGTCCGCAGTCGAGACTTGCATGACGGACATGTCATGCGACTCCCAAGCGGGCAGCCGTTTCCGAAAGGCCGGCAGACGCGATGTCGATCAGTTCGTCTATTTCCGCATGCGTGATAGTAAGCGGAGGGCAGATCACCATTGCCTGTCCGACGGCACGCATGATCAGGCCTTTATCGAGGCATATGTCACGACAGATATTCGCCGCATTGTCTTCAGCCGTGAAGTGTTCGCATGCTTCCCGTGACTTGATGAGCTGAAGACCGGCAATCAGGCCAGCTCCGCGTACTTCACCAATGATTGCATGTTCATTAAATAGCTGCTGGAGCCGTGCGTGCAGATAGGGGCCGACATCATTCTTTACGCGATCCACCAAGCCTTCGCGTTCGATAATGTTGATATTGGCATTCGCAACCGCGCAAGCGACGGGGTGCCCGGAATAGGTGTAGCCATGAGAGATGGGACCACCTTCATTGATGGTCTCAAATATCTCATCGCTGAAAGCCACCGCAGAAATCGGCAGATAGCCGGATGACATGCCTTTGGCCATCGGCATGATGTCAGGCTGGACACCATAGTGCTGGCATCCAAACCATTCCCCCAGACGTCCAAAACCACAGATGACCTCGTCTGATACCAGAAGGATATCATGCTTGCGGCAGATCTTCTGAATCTCGGGCCAGTAATTGGGAGGTGGGTCGATGACGCCACCAGCGCCCTGAATTGGTTCGCCGATGAATGCGGCGATATTGTCTGCTCCAACTTCGAGAATTTTTTCTTCCAGTGCATGTGCTGCCCGGAGACCGAACTCCTCGGGGCTCATATTCCCTCCGTGAGCGTACCAGTGGGGTTCCATGATGTGCTCGAAGCCAGGAAGCATGGATGATCCCATATCATGCATGTGCTTCATGCCGCCGAGGCTGGTCGCGGCAAGCGTGCTGCCATGATATCCGAGATGACGGCCAATGAACTTGTGTTTCTTTGGCTTGCCGCGGACGTGCCAATAATGGCGTGCCATGCGGATTACGGTGTCATTCGCCTCGGATCCGGAATTGGCGAAAAAGAAATGGTTGAGGTTCCCCGGTGCGATCTCTGACAGTTTTTGCGCAAGTTCGATCTGGCTAGGCGTCGAGCTTTGAAAGAACGAATTGTAGAATGGCAATTGCTCCATCTGCGCGGTCGCAACATCAACCAATTCTTGGCGACCATACCCGACATTCACACACCAAAGGCCAGCCATCCCATCTAGGATCTTGTTGTTGTCGCTGTCATAAACAAAACAGCCGTCTGCGCTCGTTATGACGCGCACGCCACGTTCTGCGAGTGTCTTTGGATCGCAGAACGGGTGTATGTGGTGAGAGGCGTCCATGGCCTGCCACTGGGCTGTATTCCGATGCGCGATCGCCATTGTGCGTCCCTTTCAATTGTTTGAACCCATGTTGGGCTCAGGCGGCGGAAGGGAGAAGATGACTAAACCGATTGGAGTGGTGCGGTTTCAGCACCGACGGTGCATGACCAATGCGATGTGACTATTTTGGCCAAAGACTGCGCATGTGCCGCGCGATTTCCTGATCCTGAACGTTGCTGTGAGTTTCGAGGGCGTCGACAACCCGCTTCTGATCCGCAAGCGGATGGGTCTGACTCAACTTTGTCACCGCATCGATATTTGAAATGGTGATCCGGAAGGAGCGGATACGGGGAACCAGGCTGTCGACTTTGCCATTGGGTGCGTGCTCCATACGCCACGCGGATTGGGACGCCGCTTCGCTCTGGGCAATCGTGGTCCGCATGATCTCCAGTTGAGCCTCGGCATCATCAATCGGATGAAGCGTCCCTCGTACTTGCGCAGCAATGTAGTTCCAGGTCGGAACGGTTGGCTGGTCCTTGTACCAGCTTGCCGAGATATACGCGTTCGGGCCATGAAAGGTCGCAAGCGCTTTTTGGCCGGCGGCCAGGGTGGTGGCGTGTGGATTGTTCCGTGCCATGTGCCCGACCAGCTCAGTGTGACCAGTTGATGTTGTCACCACGTACATGGGGACCGAGGTCGCATAGGGCAGGTCGCCGCAGCTGGTGATTATCTGGCCAAAGGGGTAGGCGGCTATGATCGAGAGCGGGTCAGACGCCCGATAAGGTTTCGGCACATACATGTGCCACGTCTCATTTGCATCGGTCATACTATATCCCTTGTATTTTCTGGGGTCAGTCTTCGCGTCGACAGACAGAAATGTGAGGCGCGAAATGTATAACAGCTGGTGCGGCAGGGGCACCAGAATACCTTTGCTTGGCACCTGAGTCTGCCGGTATCGAAATGTATGGTCACCACAAAGCGCGCGCCACCTCCTGTTTGTCGCTGCGCTAACCTAGGAGACTATTCGTGACAGCATTCTCTCAGCGCGAACCGCAGTTCGGTGACATCGTGACGGCTTATGCTGGCAAATTGATGCCAGATGTTCAGATGCATACGTTCAGCCATACACACGAGATTTTCCCCACTCGCACCATCAAGGCTGGTGACACGGTGTCTGCCTTGCCATATGCGGCGACGCCGCTGAGCGATATGCCTATTCAGGCGAATGGTAAATCCTACGATCTGTTCGACTACGTATCCCAGAACCGCCTCGTCGGACTGTTGGCGATCAAAGATGGGCATATCGTTCACGAATACTGTGATCAGGGCATCGGGCCGGATACGCGATGGATGTCGATGTCCATGGCCAAGTCAGTATCAACCACGCTGGTTGGTGCGGCGATCAAGGATGGCTTCATCGACAGCGTTGATGACCAACTCGTGAAGTACCTGCCTGAACTGTCCGGTAGTGGCTACGATGGGGTCTCCATCAAGCATTTGCTGCAGATGACGTCAGGTGTGAAGTGGGACGATACTCACACGGTGGCGGAGTCTGAGCGCCGCACCATGCTGGATCTCCAGGTTGGACAAAAACCGGGTGAAATCATGAAATTCATGGCCTCTTTGCCCCGCATTGCCGAGCCGGGAACGGTCTGGAACTATAGCACGGGCGAGACCCATGTTGTGGGTGCACTGGTCAAAGCCGCAACCGGGAAGTGGCTGTCTGACTATTGTTCCGAAACCATGTGGTCGCGTCTTGGCATGCAGGCGGACGCCGCATGGTGGCTGGAGTCGCCGGATGGGCTTGAGGTTGCCGGCAGTGGCATTTGCGCGAATTTGCATGATTATGCCCGATTGGGACTCTTCGCGTTGAATGGCGGGGTGATCGACGGGGAATCGGTCGTACCGGAAGGTTGGTTCACGGAAGCTACTGAGCCACGTATGGCGGGATCCGACCCATTGAACTACGGGTATATGTGGTGGCCCGTGCCTGACCGCGACGGTGATTTTAAGGAAGGCGCATTCAGCGCACGGGGAATCTTCGGGCAATATATCTATGTCAATCCCAGTCGTGGAATTGTGCTGACCGTTCTGAGTTGCCGGTCGAAGCCAAAATTCTCGGAAGCGATCCTGGATAATGATTTCTTCAATGCCGCTGTGGACGCGCTGAGCTAGCTGCCTGGCTTGAACTGAGGCGTGTCCTTGGCGATCGTGTTGGTCAGCCATTGACGGAATTTTCGCAAGCTTGGTTCGTTCCAACGATCGTGACGGGCGATCAAAACATAGTCGCCCCGCCTTGCTGGAAAAGCCGGATTATCCTTGCCGATCCAGACCAGGTCGCCTCTTGTAAGGTGCTTTTCGGCGAGCAAGGGGTTGGTCAGGGCAATGCCCCGTCCGTGGCGGGACGCATCGCTCGTCAAGTTGCCCTGCCACAGGCGAGGACCTTTGAGCCCATCGGCACAATCGACGCCAAGAGAGTTCAGCCAGATTTCCCAAGTTTCGGTTGTATTTTCATGAAGCAACTGATGATTGAGCAGGTCTTCAGGCTTGTGGATTTCAGGGGCGCTCTCAAGGTAGTCCGGGCTTGCTACCGGAATGATAGGAGATTGTGCGATCACCTGGCTTCTCAGGTGGGACGGAAGCTCATCAAGATCTTCGTAGGATGCCCAGTAGCGAATATCAGCAGTGGCCTCATGGGAGAGAAAGTCCGGAGCACTGACAGACGGCTTGAGCTCGATTTCCACACCTTGGTTTGCGCGCTCAAGCGATGCCAAACGGCGCGACAGCCATTGCTGTGCAAATCCGGGCGTACTCCATATCAGAAGCTGGTGATGGATCCCTTGATTGAGCAGGTCCAGTGTGGCGTGCGCCACCATATCAAGGGCTTGAGCAATTGAGCGATGATAGTCCTTGCCAGCTTCGGTCAGGATCAGGCCCGTCGGAACGCGTTCCACGAGGGTTATTCCGACCCATTCCTCAAGAGCCCGCAAATGTCGGCTTAGAACTGCATGGTCCCGGTCCAGCCATTTTGCCGCTTTTCGAACGCCGCCGAGCCGGGCGATGGCGTCGAATGCCCGCAATCCTTCAAATGGTGGAAGCGCTTTTCTGAGTGGGGGCTGTTGCCCGGTCTTGATCAGGTCGTCCTTACGGTCGGCCATTCTGGTTTCCCTATCATGGTGTGTTTGTCGCGGGATTGACCTTCCGGCGGGTTCGTAAGTCAAGCTTTGCGCTGATTCCAGTGGGACCATGTGTTCGTCGCGCCTGATTTCATAGCGTGTCACTTATTCACCACCGGGTGACGATTTCGTTGCGCCTTGCCCGCGACGACGGGCTAACCAAAGTTGCACGCCCAAAGCGATCATGAACAACAACCAGATGCCGGCGGCGGCATTTATGAGTCGCCCGAACAGTCCACCTATCTGTCCGGTGTGGAGTGGGTAAAGAGATTCAATTGCACGCTCTTCCGGAGCGCTGTTGGCAGCATCATGGTCCAGCAGAACCGTGCCGTCCAATCCGACGAATACGCGGGTTGCACCATAGAGGCGCGGCATTTCTCCGGGTGCCTTCAGGCGAAACTTGTACCAATGACGGTTTTCGGAGGGCAAATTGATCGCGACGAGAGAGGATCCGGGATACTCGCCGAGTGCAACATCCATCGCGGTGCCTAAGTCCACGATGTGCGTTGGAGCGGGCTTCTGACTTTCAGGGGTTTTCTGTTCCACGCTCAGCCCATTTGCCAGCAGATCAGACTGGGTGAGGGCAGTGCCCGCCAAGATGACGCAGAGCGCAGGAATTGCCCCCCAAAATCCCACGCGCCAATGCCAACCTGACAATGCCGCAGCTGCCGGGACGGAGGAGGCTTTTGTAAACGCTCTAAGGCGTTTGCGTTGAGACCATCCAGCCATCAGCCCAAGGCTGATATTTGAAATCAGAAGGAGACCGGAGATTGTGAGGAAGAGGTATCCCGTTGAGCCCAACATCAGCGATTTGTGAAATTGCGTCAGGGTTTCGAAGATAGCGCCGTCTGAAAACCGATTGGCGTCGGACCGATCACGGATGCGTGCACCGCTACCGTCAATTCGCACTGTGCGGCTTTCACCATCGCGGTCCAAATAGACATCATATTGACCGTCCCGACCACCGGATATCCAGATTGACGAGATTTCGTCGCCTTCCGATTGAAGCGTCTCGATCGTTTTGGCCAGGGCGGCAGTTTCGGTTTGAACGCTCTTCTGCCCGAGGAAGAAATCATCGATATCGGCTCGAAAGCTAATCGCCAGGCCGGATGCGGCCTGGAGTGCCCACAAAGCGAGGAAGCTGAGGCTGACATATTTGTGGATGGACCGGACTCTCGGAAAACGCATGAAACCTCCAGTACCAAAGAGCGAAAAATTGCCAGTCTCATGTATCGCAAAGAATTCGGAGCGCGCGACAGATGCGAAGTGCGCGACCAGTGGTGCGCTTGGCGCACCTCTTCATGCGTCGTAGGCCCCTTCGCCGATGCGGTCGCGACATGGTCAAGTCGAAGCTGCAGGAAAGCCTACCCGCCGGATCGGCGAACGCGCATTCTACGGGCTTGAGCGCTGCAACACAGAGGGGAGAAGGCATTCATGAGAGTGACGACTATAGCTGCCGGACTGTTGGGCCTGGCTTTGTCAACTGGATGTACATCCAACGCGCAGGAATGGGATATTACCCAAACTGGGCAGCCTTATCAGGAGGTCGAACTCTCCCTGACAGAAGGAACCTGGATAAGTGTTGCTGTCAGTCCGGTTGGCGACACGATCGTGTTCGACGTGTTGGGAGACATTTACTCAATGCCAGCAACGGGCGGTGCCGCTGAATTGGTGCATGGAGGGCCTGCCATTCAGCATTCGCCGGTATTCAGTCCGGATGGCGCACGCATTGCGTACATCAGTGATGTCGACGGGTCCGATAATATCTGGACGTCGGACCCAGACGGCAGCAACCCCGTTCAGGTCTCGTCCGAGAGCACGCTTGCATTGGTCGATCCATCCTGGAGTGCGGATGGCCGAACCATTGTTGCGGCCCGCATGTTCGATACGGCGAACCGGCTCCATTCCTCTGAATTGGTAACCTATCCTGCTAGTGGGGGTGATGCAGAACAGATCGTCCCGATGCCAGAGAATGGCGAAAACGTGCATGATGCCGTCTATTCACCTGATGGTCAGTTCCTGTACTTCGTCGAGAAAATGACCCCGCCGCATGCGTCCACTGTATATGTGGATGCCAACCACAAGAATTTTGCCATTCGTCGGAAAAGTCTTGAAACCGGCGAGATCAAAACTGTGGTGGGCGGTTTTGGTGGCGCCATGACTCCGTCCATGTCGCCTGACGGCAGTAAAATGGCCTTTGTCCGCCGGGTCAAAGATCAAACAATGCTGTTCACGTACGATTTTGCGACACGCGCCCAGATACCGGTGTTTGATGGATTGGACCGCGATGGGCAGGCTGATTTTCTGGGGCAGGGCACATATTACCCCCGATTTTCCTGGTTTCCCGACGGCAAGGCAATCGCGATATGGGCAGGCGGAAAAATCATGCGCGTCGATATGGACAGTGGGCGCGCGAATGAGATTCCATTCTCCCTGACGGCTAGGCATCGTTTGATCGAGCCGGCGCGATTCACACAAGACCTCGATCCGGATACGTTACGTGTAAAGGCGATTTCGCGACTGGCCCTTTCGCCGGACGAGCAGATGCTTGCGTTCAGCGCGCTCGGACGCATATGGCGACAGGATACTTCCAACAACACGCCGGAACACTTATCGACGACGGAAGCTTCGCAATCGGAGCCAGCCTTTTCACCCGATGGTCGAACCATCGCGTTCATCGAGTGGGATGACGTATTGGGCGGGACCCTGAAGGTGAAATCCGACAATGGAAAAGTGTCCACACTGTTCAAGTCTACCGGCATTGTGCGTGAACCTTCATTTTCGCCGGACGGATCGGTGATCATGTTCCAGATTGCATCGGGCGACGATTGTCTCGGCGGTCACTTGGCGGACCCTGGGATTTACTGGATTCCTGCCGAGGGAGGCGAAGCAACCCCATTGGGTGTCGTCGGTGGCAATCCGAGATTCTCTCCCGACGGAGAGCGTGTGTACTTCACGACAGAGGCTTATATCGACGAGACGCTCGTTACGACACTCGAAAGCGTGTCGATCAATGGGGATGACCATGAAGTGCACGTGCGAACAAAGGATTCAGACACGAGTGAGTTGAAGCTTAGCCCGGATCTGAACTGGATCGCTTATCGGCACTATCAAACGTATTACGTGGCATCCTTTGACCCCGCCGTAGAGGGTGGTGTGTTCGATGCTGATAGCGGCACGCGACTGACAGATGCGGGAGGGTATGAGCTGATCTGGGCTCGGGACTCAGAAAGCGTATTTTGGGCGTTTGGTCCTGATGTGTACCGAGCCTCGGTGTACGCGGATGGCGCCGATCCCACTCTGTTTGCGAGGTTGGATTTGCGTGTTCCTGCGGACCGCCCCATCGGCAAGACCGCTTTCGTAGGTGGTCGGATTATTACCCTGGATCAGGGCGGTATCATCGAACACGGCACACTTGTTGTGGATGGAAATCGGATCGTTGCGGTCGGACCTACCGCCGACGTCGGTATTCCCAACGATGCACATGTGATTGATGCGACCGGAAAAACCTTGATGCCCGGCCTTGTGGACATGCATGGACATCTGGATGGATGTTACTATGCGTCGGCAGGGCTGTTGCCGCAGCAGCAAGCATCTCGCTACGCAGCACTCTCCTTCGGAATTACCACGAACTACGATCCCTATACATCGGAGCTTCCGACCTACGGAGTTACCGAGATGACCCAGACTGGTGCGATGGTGGGCCCCCGCACCATTGCGGTCGGGAGTGTTATTTTCGGCCGCAAGCGTAAATATGACCCGGTCTATGTTCCGATCGAGACCTATGCAGATGCCGTAGCGGTGATGGACCGTAAGAACGCATTGGGGGGGACAATAATCAAAAGCTACCGACAGATCCAGCGCAAGCAACGACAAATGCTGGTAAAGGCAGGACGCGAAAAAGGCATCATGGTGGACGTTGAGGGAGAGAGCCACTTTTTCAATGGCGTTACGGCCATTCTGGACGGCAATCTGAACCTTCAACACAATGTCCCGGTCGAGACGCTCTATGATGATTTCATCCAGTTGATGGCGAAATCTGATGTGGCGCACACACCCACTCTGATCGTGCTCTTCGGGGAGTTGATGGGAGAAAACTATCTCTACAATTCGTCTCGGCTTTGGGAAGACCCGCGGGTGGATGCCTATGTTCAGACGACGACGAGTTCTTACAGCCCATTGGCAGTCCCGGTCGGGGCGCCACCTTATGTTCGCGGCATGACAAATATACAGGCAGCGGACGAGATTTGGGACTTGGGGTTCCGCGCGGCTGCGCGTTCCATGAAGGCGTTGAACGATGCCGGTGGCCGGGTGAATGCCGGATCGCATGGCCAAGTCTACGGGCTCGCCATGCATTGGGAACTTCAATTGCTTTCAGAGGGCGGGATGAGCAATCTTGATGTTCTCAAGGCTGCTACGATCAACGGCGCCACGACGTTGGGACTTGAGGAGCAAATCGGTTCAATCAAGGCCGGAAAGCTCGCCGACATTATCGTTCTTGATGAAAATCCGCTGACGGATATCCGGAATACCGAAACGGTCTCGCGAACAATGGTGAATGGTCGTCTCTATGATTCTGTGACCATGAACGAAATTGGAAATCATGATCGTCCACGGCGACCGTTCTACTGGGAAGTCAATGATGTGCCCAAACATATCAACTGGAAGCCCGCCTGGGGCGAGCACTGAGCGCTTTGTCACAGTTATCCAATGAAAGACCATTTTGATGAGTGATCTACCAAAAACCTCCGGAGCTTCGGATGTGGCGGACGTGAATGCCAAAGGCGCAGACGATGCGGTGTTCTTCGGTCACCCCAGGGGGCTGGCCTATATCGTGTTCACTGAGGCGTGGGAGCGGTTTTCCTTCTATGGCATGCAGGCATTGTTGATCCTGTATATGGCGACATACCTTTTCCTGCCGGAGAATTCCGGGAATGTTGCGGCATTCGAGCCCTTTCGGAGCTTGTTTGAGGCGGTCTTCGGGCCACTGAGCATACAAGCATTGGCATCCCAGGTATTTGGGGCTTATGTGGGCCTCGTCTATTTTGCACCTGTTCTTGGCGGGCTGATTGGAGACCGGCTTCTGGGCCGGACAAAGGCCGTTCTTGCCGGGGCCTTGTTCATGGCGGTTGGCCATTTCCTCATGGCGTTTGAGGCAAGTTTTCTCTTGGCATTGGCCGCCCTGATACTCGGATCGGGGCTCCTGAAGGGAAATCTCGCGGCTCAGGTTGGCGGTCTCTACAAGAAGTCTGACCAGAGAAGGGATTCCGGCTATTCCATCTATGTTTTCAGCATAAATGTCGGTGCCTTTATCGCACCCTTGATATGCGGTACGCTGGGCGAGGTGTATGGATGGCATTATGGTTTCGGCGCCGCCGGAATAGGCATGTTGATTGGCCTCGCTGTTTACCTGTCCGGCCGAAACTATCTGCCGTTGGATACGGTTGTGGAGAGTAAGGATCGTCCGAAGCTGGAAAAGGGCGACGGCGTTGTTATTCTGGCAATCCTTGTGATGCTGGGCCTCACTTCCTTGTATTGGACGGCGCAATCGCAAGTTTGGAACGCCTATCCATTATGGTTGAGATCAGATGTGGATCGTACCGTCTTCGGAATGGAGGTTCCGGTGACATGGTTCCAGTCTCTCGACTCGTTGGCGGTTCTCCTGCTTGCGCCTCTGGTGCTGTGGTATTGGCGCCACCAGTCTCGTCGGAATGCAGAGCCAGGAGATCTGATCAAGCTTGCCGTTGGCTGCGCTGTGTTCGCAATTGCGTTTGCACTGCTCGGGTTGGGAGGCGTGTTATCTGCCGGGGGTTCCGTCGCTTTGATCTGGCCCATTATCTTCCATTTTGTCTGCGCCGTCGGGTTTTTGTATGTTGGACCAATTGCGCTGGCGCTGACGTCTCGCGCTGCTCCGGATTCGGTGAACTCCATGATGGTGGGATCCTACTATCTGGCCATATTTGTCGGTGGACTGTTCAGCGGTTGGCTCGCCCGCTTTTATGAAGTGATGTCGGCCTCCGAATTTTGGCTGATGCATGCCGCGATCGTAGGGTCGGCGGCAGTACTCCTGGTTGTGTTGAGACCCGTCCTCAGTCGATTGATGCGTCTTGACAGGGATTTGTCCGCCAGTCCCAAGGCACCTTTCCAGCAGGAGGCACTCTAATGCTCGCTCGACTTCTTAAGACCGTTTCGTTTCCGGCTGTGCTTGCGGTGGTCGCCTGCGCGACGACTGGCCAGTTCAAGGATGACGAAACCACTGTCGTACAAATCTGTTCACAGAGGGATCCTGTCGATAGTTGCGATTATTTCGGATTGGTTGGGCTGCAGGAGGCCATTGATCAATCCACCTCAGATCGTCGAATTCTGATTAAGACCGGGACATACACGCCGACATCCTACCGGGATGTTCCGTTTCAGGATCTCCATGTACGCGGAGCGGTGGTCGTTCGGGATCGAAAGCTGAGCATTGAGGCGGAGCAAGGGGCAAGGCTCGTTGGCAGCGCAGGTTTTCCCTTGAGCGCGATCGTAATTGAGGAATCAACTGTTCAGATCTCAGGCCTGACCATTTCTGGATTCCACTATGCAGTCGCTGAAGATGATGTATATGATGGGCATGGTATTTTCACCATCAACAGTGATGTGAGCTTGGACGGGGTTGTAATCGAAGGCGTTGCCAAGATGGCGCTGACGGGTCGCGAAGCAGGTCGGATTGTTGCGCGCAATTTGACTATCAACAACTCCCATCTCGGCGTCTGGCTTGAGGAGACTGCAGCGATAGACCTGATAGACAGCGAAATTATCGCCAGCGAATCTGCAGCGGTTGCTGCTTATGGCGCGTCGTCTGCAAGAGTAGAAAACAGCTTGATCAAGGGTAATCAGGATGATGGCCTCTACACTGAGGACACGGCCAGGATCATAAGCCGCGAGACCACCTTGCAGGACAATTCACCCTTTGGTGCCCGTGCATCTGGCGAAAGCGTTATCCTGATCTGTGGCGGCGAAGTGTCCGGCAATGCTGAAGATTACGGAGAAGAAGACGCGGGTCGCGTATATCGCAATGAGGTTGATATGTGTTTGCCGGGCTGAGGCCTGCGAAAGACTCCTCTACACCCCTATTCGCCAGAATTGTGTGCCGGCAATCCGTCGGCACACATTTTTTTGTAACTTGGTCGCATTCCTTCATGCGCAATCAAAAAGGCCCGACCTCCATAGAAGATCGGGCCAGTTACGGGGTGGAGGTGAGATGATCGGGAGTCTACCAGAGTTTCCAGATCATCTCATTCCCATTGCCTCTAGAAATTATAAGCAGCGCTGACGCCGACAACACGGGGACGCGTGCGGTTTGCGTTGGCCCAGCCCTGGTAGGGGTCAATGGATTTGTTTTCGTCGGTGAGATTTGTGGCAAAAATCTCGAGATCGAAGTTGCCGACGACGACCCCTGCGCGTGCGTTTAGCAGGTTCAGGGCGTCTGAACTTTGCGGAAGCGCGGAGTCCACGAAGCTTGACCGGTCGATATAGGTGACTTTGTCCCTATGGTTGAAATCGACCCTGACGAATGCCGGATTGTCAGGCGTCAGGTCGAAGTCATAATTGACGCCCAGTGTATAGCTCAATTCCGGAGTGTAGTCGGTTGGATCACCAACCTGGTTCACCTGGTCGGTATCCGCTGTTTCCACGATCTCGCTGTCGAGATATGAGGCGTTGGCCGAAAGGGTGAGACCGGACATGGGTTGATATGCAAGGCCGGCCTCGATGCCTTTAACTTCCACCTTGCCGATATTGCTGGATTCTCCGAGGAACGCTCCATTCACCTCGGTCAATCGACGGCGAACCATATCCTTGTACTCGGTGAAGAAGGCCGCAACATCATACTGGAAGTTGCGAGTATTTCCTTTCGTGCCGATTTCATATGTAAGAATGTTTTCTGGCTCATACGGATCGAATGGCGCGGAGTTGAAGCCGCCGCTTCTGAATCCCGATCCTGCACTCGCATAGATCGTCGCGTCTTCATCATACTGGTAGGTCATGTAGGCACGTGGGTCCAACGACTGGAATGTATCTGCCAGTTCCGTGCCCGTGCCGGGCGCATATTCAATCAGGCTGGTCTGCTCATCGTGGAAATAGCGCATGCCGGCGCCGAGGGTCAGCTTTTCCGTTACATCGAATGAGCCGTCCGCAAACAGAGAGTATGATTCGGACGACGAAGCGGAATAGTAGAACAGATCGTCATACAGAACGCCGCCACCTTGATACAGGTCGCCGCCAGGTGCGTATGCGTATTCATAGTCCGCAGTCAGGGAGCGTTCGCCGTCGCTATAGTATGCGCCGACCGTCCAGGCGTAGTGGTCTGATGCATCCGAAAGCCGAACTTCCTGAGAAAACTGTTCAGCTTCTACAAAGCGATCATCATTCCCTTCAACAAATCCGTACGAGTAATTTCCTTCGCGCGCGATATAGGAGAACGGGTACTGGTGGTCATGGTCGATCTGCGTAGTTGAGGAGGTCAGTTCCGCAAAGCCGAAATCATAGGACAGTTCCAGATTGTAAATGTTGAAGTCGAATTTCTTCGGAATCATCACCTTGCTGCGGTCAGGGCCCACATCGACCGTACGATCAGCTTCTTCATACCCCATGCCGAGTTCAGTTTCTGCGCGCTGGATCTGGACCATCGCCTTGGCCGAAAAGTTTTCCGTAGGCACCCAGAGGATTTTACCGCGAGCGTTCAGGAGTTCGGTGCCATTGCCATCCTCAATGCCTGCCTCTGGTTGGTCGATCCAGCCACCGCCATTTTCGACCCCTACTGCCAGACGGACAGCGAGTTTGTCTTCGATGATCGGTGTGTTGATGATGAATTCGCCCTTTTGGCCGATCTCACCTTCAGAGACGGTGTAGAGTTCACCTTTGACCTTGCCTTCGACCTGATCGAGCACAGGATCGGCCGTGATGTAGCGAATGACACCCCCAGCGGCCCCTTGGCCGTAGAGTGTGCCTTGAGGCCCCTTGAGGACTTCCACACGTTCAAGATCGAGGGCCACAGGGCTGAGTTGGTCATAGCCGCTGAGTGAAAGAGGTGCCTCGTCCATGTACATGCCGACGAGGGCGCCAGATCCTGACTGGTTCGCCAGTCCACGGATGAATATTGTGTAGCTGCCCGGACCATCTTCCCGCATGGTCAGTCCAGGTACGCTAAAGGACAAGTCCTGCACGCTTGCTACGCCCAATTTTGCCAGTTCATCCCCAGAGATGGACTCGATGGCCATTGGAACGTCGATCAGACGTTGTTCACGTTTCTGGGCTGTTACCATAATGGCAGACTGCACCAGTTCTGCATCATCGGCCGGAGCGTCAGCTGTTTGAGCATGCGCGCTCGCCGCATGCATCAGCGCAATAATAGCGCTCCCCGATGTCCAAAGATATTTACGTTTCATGTGTTCTCCCGCTCGCTTTTGCTACATTGCCTTCGAGTAAGACGGACAAACAAAAATTTGTGCAGATGCTAAAAGTGAATTGCATGGTGCGGAATACGCACCTCTGGTGGCTTGGCTGGGACAGAGACCAGTTTTGAATGCTCGGAGGCGTTGCAAAACTGAGATCGCCTCAAACGGGTATTGCTTCGCCTGTCAGCGGGGTGTGACAACCGCCGTTCGAGCACCAACCTGGCCTTCCGAACGCAGTCGTTCAACTGTATCCGGAGAATAACCAAGCACAGTGGTCAACACGTTGAGCGTGTCTTGTCCAAGGGTCGGTGCAGCAGATCTATATGTTACGGGTGTGTGGCTGAGCCGGATTGGGCAAGCGATTCCGGGCACGGTTCCGAGGGTAGGGTGTGGCAAAGTGATGCTTGAGCCCCGCGCCCGAACTTGAGCGTTTTCAAACACATCAGACATCCTGTTGACAGGTCCTGCTGGAACTTTGCTGTTCTGTAGCAGGTTCATCCAGTGTTCGGTTGACCGCGTTCGCAACTTTTCAGTCAATAGGGAGGTCAGGGATATCCGGTTGGCCACGCGTGCACCATTGGTTGCGAATCGATGGTCGCGGAGCAATTCGGCACATCCAATTCGTTCGCAAAGGTCGATAAACTGAAGATCGTTTCCGACCGCCAGGACAATGTGTCCGTCGAGGGTACTGAACACGTCATAGGGTACAATACTTGGATGAGCATTACCCATCCGTTCCGGATTTTCTCCTGTTGAGAGAAACCCCTGTGACTGATTGGCCATTGCGGCGACGAGGCAATCAAGCAGCGAGATGTCGATAATCTGCCCCTGGCCAGTCCGCTCCCGATGCAGAAGTGCCGCCTGAATGGCATTGGCTGCATAAAGACCAGTCACGATATCGACCAATGCGACACCGACCTTCAGCGGTCCGCCTCCCGGCTCATCATCTGGAACGCCCGTGACGCTCATCAGACCGCCCATTGCCTGAATCAACAGGTCGTATCCTGGCTGGTCGGCATAGGGGCCCGTGTGGCCAAAGCCTGTTATGGAGCAATAGATAAGACGGGGGTTGATAAGTCTGAGAGAGGCGGCATCCAATCCGTACTTTTCCAACGTACCCGTCTTGAAGTTTTCGACGAGGACGTCGCTTGAAGCCGACAGCTCACGAATTACACTCTGGCCGGCCTCCGTCGAAATGTCGACACAGACCGATTTCTTGTTGCGATTGGCACTTAAAAAGTATGAGGCTTCACGGGTATCGCCATCCTCACCGAATTGAAAAGGCGGCCCCCAGCTTCGTGTGTCATCCCCACGGACTGGATGCTCGATCTTGATGATTTCAGCTCCCAGGTCTCCCAGGAGCTGGGTCGCCCATGGCCCGGCAAGAACTCTGCTCAGGTCCAGAACTCGCAAACCGTCAAGTGCGTACGCCATATCAATTGAACGCCGCAATTCCGGTTTGTGCCCGGCCAAGGATCAATGCATGAACGTCGTGGGTGCCCTCGTACGTGTTGACCGCTTCGAGGTTGCACATGTGGCGCATCACATGGAATTCGTCCGATACACCGTTGCCACCATGCATGTCGCGTGCTGCCCGCGCGATATCAAGGGCTTTTCCGGTACTGTTTCGTTTGATCAAGGAAATCATTTCGGGCGTGGCAGAGTTGGTTTCGAACAGTCGCCCGACCTTTAGGCATGCTTGGAGTCCTATCGAGATTTCCGTTTGCATCTCGGCCAGTTTCTTTTGAATGAGCTGGTTCGCCGCAAGTGGTCGCCCGAACTGGTTCCGATCCATTGTGTATGAGCGCGAAGACATCCAGCAGCTACGCGCGGCGCCAAGTGCTCCCCAAGCAATTCCGAACCGGGCCTTGTTGAGACATCCGAATGGACCAGACAAACCTTGTGCATTGGGGAGCAAATGGTCATGCGGCACGAACACGTCGTCCATGACGATTTCGCCCGTGATTGATGCGCGCAGGGCGAGCTTTCCCTGGATCTCCGGAGTGGAAAGGCCCTCCATACCACGCTCGAGCACAAAACCGCGGATCGTGCCATCCAGCTTCGCCCATACGACGAGCACGTCAGCAATAGGGCTGTTCGTGATCCACATCTTCGCACCGTTCAGGCGATACCCACCCTCTACAGCAACGGCGCGAGATGACATATTGCCAGGGTCGGAACCGTGGTCGGGTTCTGTGAGCCCAAAACACCCGACCAATTCGCCCGACACAAGCCCCGGCAACCAGCGCTGGCGTTGTTCTTCGGTCCCATAAGCGTGAATGGGATGTATCACCAAAGACGACTGTACGCTGAGAGCGGACCGATAGCCGGAGTCTACGGCCTCTACTTCGTGAGAAACCAATCCGTAGGCGACGTGACTTACTCCGGCTCCACCATACTCTTCAGGCAATGTCGGACCGAGCAGGCCCAGAGACCCCATGTCCCTCAGGATTTCTCGGTCGAATTGTGCGTTGCGATTGGCCTCGACAATACCCGGCAGGAGGCGCTTCTCAGCGAAGTCGTGCGCGGTTCGTTGCACCGAGCGTTCATCCTCGGTCAGATCGGAGGCGAGCGAAAGGGCGTCGGCCCAGTCAAAGGCAGAATACTTGGTCATCTGAATTCCTGATAGATAGAATGAAGTTGGGCCTACTCGTGTCTGACACGGTGTCCGATCTGTTGCCATCGCCCGGGGTTCACGATCACGGTGTCGCCGGTGAATTTGACGCTGAATGGGTAGCGGCCGCGGTCTACAGTGAAAACATCCTGCATTGCAGCTAGCAGTCTTCGTGGTCCGGCTTTGGTAATCTGAAACACGTCGCGCTCTCCGCTAGCCTCCGCCACCAGGTTTCCGTCTTCCAAACGTACTGTGAGCGATGCGAAATCGCTGAATTTGTATGTACCGACATATTCCCGGAGTGTCGAAGATGGAATGACCAGGTAGGGGTCAGCCTTGGGCTGAGTGACCTGTTGGGGTGGAACAGCAGCCAGAATGGCATCCCACATAAGTTCAGATGCGGCCACGCCGATTTCCATGCTGGGCAGGTTCACGCCCGGCCCAGCTTCAACTTCATTGGTTGAAACAGCGTACAGGACATCGCCATCGAATTCACTTGCAAAGGGTTGAATGCCACGCGCCATGGATGTGTGAACTTGAACAGCGAGGCGTTGAAGCTCTGCAGGGGACATCGTGCGATTGGTGACCACGACACTGATCGTCGTGTTCTTCCGCTCAAATTCCTGAGTGTCCTTATCGCCATTCCAATCCGGCTGCAGACTGGCAGGTGCGGCCCCCATGAGGTCGGAAGCTTTCAGGGTTTCGGGCCAGTTTGTCCCTTTATGGCAGGCGACGACATTGCCATCCCGGTCGGTAACTGCACCCAATGCGTTGACGACGGTGAAGACGGCAATCTTTACGTCGTCGATCTGCCGAAAAGCGCTGCCTTGTCCGGATCGTGCGTTGCACCCGAATATCCCGCCATTCATTGCCGAACGCCCTGCGCCAAACGCGCCGTTCGGAAACACCCCCGGCTTTGCAGCGCGCAAGGCAAGTTGCGCGAGGCGTTTGTCCGGATAGATTTCGTTTAAGCGGCGCCCTCCAAAATCATAAATGATTGATCCAACAACAAGGCCGACATTGTTCCAATGGCCGCCCCGATAGCCATCATCCAATAGTGCGGTGTTTACTGCCGTGGCGGCCTCCAAGCCGTACCAAGAACCACCGGACAGAACGATCGCATCCAGTTCAGGCTGCGTATAGCCAAGTTTGAGATACTCTGCATTCACAGTGCCCGGACCACCTCCGCGAGCATCCACGGCGGCGTTTACCTTCTTGCCAAATTTCAGAACGGTCAGGCCCGTCGGCCCATCTTCATACTGCCCAGTACCGATCTCCAGCATAGGCCAATCAAACTTCAGAGCACTCTCTCCCTCGAAGCCATCATTGATCAAGGCTGGAAGGGTACTTTGGCCGTCAGGTTCTGCGGAAGCGTTTAGCGCACTCGTGGCGCAGGCCGCCAAGGTGAGAACGGAGATTGCAGCACCAATCGCGCGCAGGCCACGGAAATTGTCTCTCTTGATGCGCATGGTGATCCTCGATTGCTGGCTTTGAAAATAGATTACTTACGCAACTGAATGGCGGACAGATGCGATTTGGGAAGAGTGTGGTGCGAAAACCGCACCTGCTAGCTCGCTTGGTCAACATCCTGTGCAACGCGAAATCCGACTGTGAAATAGCCTTGCGATTTTGGACCTGGTAGTCGGTAGCGCGGGGACAAGTAGTCGCCAGCATCACCATAAGAGCCGCCGCGTATTACGTGTTTTCCGGGCGTTGTGCATGTCGTGCGCGCAGAGCCATCCAGCGGCGCACCGTCATAGGTTTCCTGATGGCAGTCTGCTTGCCACTCCCACACATTGCCACGCATGTCGTGGATGCCGAACCGGTCTGCCGGGAAGCTGGCGACGGGCGCGGTTTCCATCCACTGATCGCGTCCTTCCACGACGCCGCCACAGCAATCGACCAGGCCAATATTGGCTTCGTCATGACCGACATGTCCATCATCACCTTCGATGCCGCCGGTTGAAGCCACGTATTCCCATTCGGCCTCCGAAGGCAGCCGAAAGGCCTCACCCGTCTTTTCGCTCAGCCACGCTGTGTAAGCTTGCGTGTCGTCCCAACTGACGCAGACCACGGGGTGATCGTCGTCTTGCGCAAATCCGGGGTGTTCCCAATTCCTATCAGGCGCAATGTGCCAGGACTGGTTATCTGTATAGATATTGCAGATGCCTTCCGACACGTAGCCGGTATCCTCAACGAATGATCGAAAGTCGCCAACGGTCACTTCGGTGACAGAGAAAGCAAACGGACTCTCAATGCTGACTTCATGACGTGGGCCGTCGATCTCTCCATACCCATAATCAACCGTTTCGCCCATGAAGAAGCTGGCTGCTTGAACTGTTGTCATGTCCGGTCTGACGCTTGTTTCGGTATTATTGGAGCATGCCATAAGTGCGAGACTTGCTACGATCAGCGCTGAATATTTCATGTCTAGTCTCCTGACCATGTCCATTTCCAGTCGATTCCGTTTGTGGGTTGAGTCTCCCAGTAGAATTCCTTCCGAGGACGGTCATAGTTGCCGATCTCATTCATTGTGTGCGCATCATAAAGGCGCCCATTGACCATCGTGTAGCGGACGCTGTTCGCATTGCGGATGTCGACGGTAGGATCCTTGTCCAGGATGATGATGTCGGCCAGTTTACCAGCTTTGATGGAGCCGAGCTGGTGATCAAGTCCATAGGTCTTCGCGCCGTTTAATGTTGCAGCACGCAATATATCCAGCGGGGCCATGCCGCTTTCAGCAAACAGCAACATTTCCCAATGCATGGCGATGCCCGATGCTTGCCCGTGCGAACCGACATTTACAGTAGCGCCAGCTTCGGCAAGTTTAGTGAGTGATCTGCCGACGGACCGGAAGCCGATATCATAGATTTCATCGGAAACGTGAATCGAATGCATGCAGCGCACGTGCAATGGGGCGCCACCTGGGCCTGCAATCGGATTATAGGCATTGTTCACATCCGGAATGAAAGTCCTGACCTTGTCCTCCTTCCAGGGGTCTTCATTCTCATAGATGAAATTCTCGCCAAACAACTCCCCGAAAGTCACGATCAAGGTTGGTGTCATCGACACATCAGAAGCGGCAATGAGCTTTTGAAGATCCTCGTAATAAGTGGCCACGGGGAGGTTGTGTTCGAGATTTGTGTGCCCGTCGATAATCATAGCAATATTGGTATAGAACTGACCGGCACCCTCCCCATCAACCATGTATCCGTATTCACGAGCGGCTTGAAGCAACCGCTGACGTTGCACCCGAGTTGATAGTTTGTAGCTTTTGAGGATCGATGGCCCAAGCGCGGTACGTCGTTGGAGGACATTGCGTGCATCCTCGATCGAAGCAAGCGGATGATAAACTCCGTCCGTACGACCTTCGAGGCCATGCACTACCTGGCCCGACTTCAACCAGCGCGGCCCTACGAGGTCACCCGTAAGCGTCATCTCACCACTCTCATATGACATGAGATCATTGGAGTAGGGGTCAAAATTCGTAGTAATGCCATAAGCAAGCGCTGCGAGCCGAGTAGGGTGCTGTTGCGGCATGGTGCCAGAGCGGAAACAGCATTCAATATGGCCGTGGGCATCAAACAGGCCCGGCATCAGTGTCTTGCCCTTGATGTCTATCCGGGTCGCGTTCCGGGGTATCTTGACCTTGCTACGCGGGCCAACGGCCGTAATGCGATTGCCTTCAACAATGACGGTGCCGTTCTCGATGACTTCGCCCTCAATCGGAATGATCTTGCCACCTACAAAGGCAATAATGCCTTCAGGTATGTCGGTCTGCATCTCCATTTGTATGGGTGTAGACTGGATCGCAGCTGACTGGGTGGCAGGCTCAACCGACAGGATTTCCGCTCCCATGGTCCAATAAAGTCTGGATGCGTCCGCAGACCAGCTCATCTCATATCCACCAGTCTCGCTGAGGAGACGGGCTGAGGAGTTGTCTTCCATCGACAGAACAATGGGCTCGTCGCGGATGTCGAACGGCATGACGTAGGGGCGATTGTGATACTTGAAGCCCAGCCAGGCCTGATCGGGGCTGAGGCTGAGATTGCGTATGTCCGCGGTCTCAGCGATGGCGTGCTCTTGGGGATTGCCGCCGTCCAGGTTGACGCTCATCAGAACGGAGGCTCGTCGGTCGTAGAAGGCGGGTTCGGCGAACAGGAACAAGCGGCTGTCATCGGCAGAGAAGCCGACCAAGCTGGAAGACGGTGAAAGGAACCTAGAAGTTCCTCCGGACGCATCTACGATATAGATGCCTGTTTCCGGACCGGCCGCATTGAACGACGGATCCGGCTCCATGATGCGATACGCGATCAAGTCTCCAGAGTTGGAAAACCGTGGTTCTCGGATCACGCCTCGACTTTCAACGATAGTCCTTTCCTCTCCCGTAGCCGCATTGCGGATGACCAACCGACTGCCGGTCTGATCCGTCCAATTCGTATAGACAATCTTCTGTCCGTCCGGAGACCAGGCAGGGTCGGATTCGGCTGCATCGGAGGTGGTGAGGCGCGCCGGTCTGGCTGGCGCGTCCATCTTGATTTTCCATAGCTTGCCGACCGCGCGGAACAGCATGGTCTGTCCGTTCGGCTGAGGTGCCAGCTGCCGCAGCGTGCGGATGGTGACTTGTTCAGGTGCAAGGTCCTGTTTCACGCGAATGGCTGGCTGAAGCTCGTGCCGCGAGGTCAGGCTGAAAGGAATTTCTTCCGCAGAGGCAGAGTGCGTATCAATGCGAACAATCTTTCCCTTTGCCCAGATCGCAATTGTTCGGTTGTCCGGAAACCAGTCGAAAGATGGATAGTAGTGTTCCTGTGGCAGGTAATCTCCGTGCAGGTCTCGCCCGAGTTCGTCATAGATTGGCTGTTCGTACCCGGTTTCCAGGTCTTTGACGAACAGCACGGTCTTTGCGCCCAGACGGCGAATGAAAGCCACTGAATTGCCATCGGGAGAGACTTGCGGAGTCGATGCACCACCGAAGCCGGAAATGGCACGACGCTTTTTCCCCGTCTCCAGATCCAGCTTGTTGATGGCGAAGTTCTTCAGGCCGGTATTCATGTAGACATAGTGATCACCGCCAATACGTTCCGTATAATAAAGATACCGGCCATCGGGCGAAAAACGTGGCTCCTGAACATCCTTGCCACTCTGCGGGGGAGAAACGATGATCTCATCGGACGTGCCATCGAGGTTGTAGAGGTGTATTTCAGAGTTTCGGACACGAAAGATGTCCGAATAGGTTTTCACTGCTGCAATGGATTTCCCGTCAGCGGCCCAAGCCGGACCAGCTATCATGGCGTGCGATTCCTGCGTGATCTGGCGGGCTTCACTGCCATCGACACGCGATACCCAGACATTGTCGGCACCACTTTCGTCGCTCAGATAAGTCAGAAACTGTCCATCTGCACTGAACTGCGGACTACGTTGCGCCACGGAACCTTGATGGATCGCGACGGCCTTACCTCCCGATGCTGGCATAACGTAAATATCGTTCAGGAGGTCGAACGAAATGAACTTCCCGTCTGGACTGACGTCCAGGCTCATCCATGTTCCTTCCGACAGGTCCAGATTGACGGTTTTAACGCCAGTATGACTGCTGAGGCTGTCTCCGGAGGCGGGGGCCGGGTGCGCCGCAGCGTAAGCAAGAACGAATAAAATCAGTAAGCGGATGTGCATTTTTGTCTCTCCTACTGACGTCAGGTTAGCATCTCCGTCAGTTCAGGGGTGATGCAATCTGTCGGTGACCTGGTGCTCATGATGCACCGATCCTAGCGCAATACGCAGTGCCTGTGCACTTTGGTTGCAGATACATTCCGTGCTTCACCTCAGGAGATTTTCATGAACCAAACAGTCAATACGGTGTGCGGCGTTGCCATGTTCGGCCTTGCCATCGGCACAACAGGGTGCACCAGCCTGCCGACGTCGGACGTGCACGCAACAGCCCCGCAAATCGAGGCAGAATTGATGGCAGTTGATCGCGCTTATGAAGCCTACAATCTCGCGCATGGCTATGAAGCAGCGTCTCTGAAGTTTGTGGATTTTGAAAAAGGTTTCATGATCGAAGCAGGTGAGGGGTTTCTGACAGGCCAGGCGGCTATCATGGCCGAGCGACAGTTGGACATGGTTCCGTCGCCCGTTCATTGGCAGCCTGAAGGCGCTATGGGTGCGGCGAGTGGTGATTTGGGAATCACTTGGGGAAGTTTCGTCGTCGATGGCGATCCCGATACGACGGGTGATTATGTAACCGTCTGGCGGAAAGTGAACGGCGAGTGGAAGATCGTAACTGATACGGCAGTCGACGATCCTGACCCAGCTGATTAACCGGGAAAGTCGGGCGCAACGCCAATTCATCCTGCTTTTCGTGAATGAACTTCATGACATGAGGCGTGGGGTGAGTTGATGTTGTGCCAATCAGCTTATAACTCATCATGTTGCGGCTAGCCTTGATTTGCTGGCCAGTCTTGCAGCATCGCTTCCATGGTTGGTTCGCCAATTTGGCGATTGTAAACGCCTGAATAAATACGCGTTATCCAAGTCCGCATCACGTCCTTGCTGATTGATGTGTCCATTCCGTTCGGATGGTACATCAGATCAAGTGCGGGCGGTGACTCGGAGTTTAGTTGAGGCATCTTGTAGGAAACCGATTCGAACGTAAGGCACCCGAGTCTCTCATAGTAGCGTTTCCGCCTGCGTTGCAGTCTGCGTTCCGCCTCTGGGCCACATTCGGCCTCGACTTCGATCAACAAGGTGCGACCATGCGATAATTCCAGAGCATGTTCGAACAGCGCTTGTCCGATGCCCTGTCCTCGGCACCCTTGTCGTGTCGCGAGATATTCGAGAAGCGAGAAGGTGTTCTGATCAGGGAGAAAGATTACCGAAAAGCCGACCACCTGCTTGCCTCGCCTAGCCGCGATCACTGCGTAGTCATTTCGCTCCAACAGTGTGGCAAGCTCGGCCCTGGTTTTGCGCTCAGCTGCGGGAAGGGCGCTTTCATAGATCCCGAAGACTGCATCGAAATCGTCCGGGGCTGCCAGGGCCCCAGATATACGTGAAAGCTGCATGTATCGCTCCTGACAGGTGCAAAATGGACGTTTTCGATGATGCGCACACGATAGTCTGGTACCATGGCACGGCAGTAATTTGTAATCGGCGTGCAAGCATGAAATCGCGTTCCCGCCCTGGTTCATTCAAATGGCACGTCATGCGAGCGAAGCACTGAAGCACTCCGGTTCGTTAATCGGGGCCGATCTGTGTCGAGGCGACGCCCGTCGCATGATCTACACTGCGGAGATTGAAAGTGTAAATCAGCTGCTCTCTGTACTCGTGGACGATTGTTGCCATGGTCACCTGACTGTTTGCTTGGCTTTGGCAAGCAAACAGTCAGCGCGTGACTGTCTTAATGTTCGATAAGGGGTGATAATTAGTGACGCCAATTTTTTGAATGCTGAGGTTGATGGCAGGTGTTGCAGGCCTTTGGCGATGCTGTCGGTTCCCGCCTGTGCAACCAATATGATTGGTATGGGTTGATTGTCTTTGAGGAGACAATTGATGACACGCAAGACTTTAGATCATCTGGGCTATCCGCGATCCACCGCCAAAGAAGCTGGCGAGATCCAGAAAGCTGCCGAGAGACGGCGCGAGCAGATGCTGCCCGGGAACGGCCCGTTCGAGCCAATACAGGAAGCGCCGGTGAGTCACTTCAAGGGTGAGGACGATTCAGTTGAATTGGGACCCGAACCGGAAATCGGTCCCGTCGTTACTGAAAATACATTGGTTGATGAAGAGTCCCGGGACTCGTGATGACGCATTAACCGCGCAACATTGTCTCCAGGTCCGCAATGGACCTGCTCCTTTTCCTGCGGGAACTTGCATTTTTGTCTAGCCGATTCAGGAAGGTTTCAGTCCACCAATAGACGTCGTGCAGAGAAATTTCATCCCACATGGCCTGATGGCGTTCAATTCGTTCGGTTAGGGGCATGGCGACGGCTTTGCGTATCGCGCCAGCAATAGAGGACGGATCGAAGGGGTTGACCGTCAGGGCGCCAATGCCCAGCTGCTCTGCCGCCCCCGCAGATTCCGAGAGTATCAGTACACCGGGATCACTGGAATCCTGCGCAGTCACGTATTCTTTCGCCACCAGATTCATTCCATCGATCAGTGGTGTGACGAGACCAATCGCAGCCCGTCGATAGAGGCCTGCCAGATAGTCGCGGGGCACAGCGCGATGGATGTACTGGATAGGCATGTATCCAAGCTCGGCAAACTCTCCATTGACCTCACCGGATAACTGCTCAAGCTGGCGCCGGATATCCTGGTAGGCTTCCACATTTTCGCGCGTCGGCGATGCGATTTGCAACAGTGTAAGGCGCTCACTTTCGGAATCCTGATCTTCCAGAAAGCGCTGAAATCCGCGGAACTTGTGAGGCAGTCCTTTTGAATAATCCAATCGGTCCACGCCGATCAGAAGTTTCTGGCCAGGGTCGATCCGGGGTGACGTCATTTCCTGCGTCTCGGCTGTCTGCCGGAACGTCTCTGCATCTATCCCAATTGGAAAGCTGGCCGCCCAGATATCCTGACCTTTGCAGCGGATTCTCCCGTCTGACAGCAACTGTCCGCCGAATGTGGCGCGGCAAACCTCGATCAGTGCAGAGACATCGCGTTGGGTTTGCAATCCCACAAGATCGTACGCAGCCAACCAATCCAGCAAGAATTCTTTGTGAGACATCGCGCGTACATTGTTCGAGGATGGGAATGGCGTGTGCAGAAAGAAACCGATCGGATTGTTGACGCCCAATTTGCGCAGTTCCGCAGCGAGAGGAATGAAGTGATAATCATGGATCCAGATCACATCGCCCTCCTGGATCAGGTTGACAGATGCTTCCGCCATCTTCCTGTTGACGCTGCTATAAGCTGCGAGTTGTCCTTCTTCGACATCCAGAAGGTCTGTGCGACCATGGAAAAGCGGCCACAGGACGGAGTTCGAATATCCCAGGTAATAGTCGTTGTATTCGCCTTCCGGCAGATGAAGCGCGTGCCGGTCAAAGCTGGCTCCTTCATATGACTGGAGCGTATGCTGGCCTGTTCCGCTTTTCCCGGGCGTGGCGCCAATCCACACTCCCCCTCGCTGCTCCATCGTTCTTCCCAAGGCAACGACCAGTCCCCCAGACGGCGATGATCCCAATGGCAATCGGTTCGAAAAAACTACGAGTCTGGACACAGCATCCTCATCTTCTGGTTGATCAACGGCATTCCGGCCACAATGATCAACCAACTCGCTAGAGCTGAAAAAGTTGCGCCAAAATGAAGCAAACTGGCAGCTGGTTATTGGCGCGAGGAATTGGAGGAAATCTGTATAGTGAGCGTTTTGGCGAGCGCTGTACTTGCTGAACTATGAGTGCGCAAACTCTAGTGTTCTGCGTCACCTCCCAACAGGATCGCGCCGATCAGACCGGCATCATCTCCCAAGGCCGGAGTGCAAATGAGGTCTTCGGCAATCGGGTAATCCATTCCGAGATAGCCGTTCATCTGACGAACGAATTCGACGTGTATGCGGCTCAGCAGGTGCGGCGCCAACATAAGCCCCCCGCCCAGAATGATTCGGTTCAGGCGGGCTGTCAGGAACAAGCTGCGGCACGCCTGAGCCAGGTAATCAGCCGTGACGTCCCAAACAGGATGATCTTGTGGAAGTTCACTAGGGTCCCCGGCCCGGGCGTGCACGGCCGTGGCGGAGGCAAGACCTTCCAGACAATCTTCATGATATGAGCAAACGCTATTGAAGCTTGAGTCCAAGGGATGACGGTTCACAGGTATGTGGCCAAACTCCGGATGGTGGGGGTGTGCCAAGAGCTGATTATTGGCAAAAACACCTGCGCCAATACCGGTGCCAATAGTGACATAGGCAGCGGAGTCCACATGCTTCGCTGCTCCGTATGCCATCTCTGCCCTTAGAGCGCCGTTCACATCCGTGTCCAAGCGAACAGGTACTCCCATAGCAGAGCCGAACGCGGTCTTGAGGTCGGTTAGGGACCAACCGGGCTTTGGTGTTTGTAAAATGGTGCCATAAGTTGAAGACCGCGGATCGATATCGATCGGCCCGAAGCTGGCGATTCCGAACGAAGACAGGCGGTCGGTTTCGAAAACGGGCCGAAAAAAATTGATGCAGCTGGAAATAGTTTCGTCTGGTGTCGAGACTTTGACGCGAAACTTCTGAACGATGTTACCTTTATCGTCCATGATGCCACATTTGAACGTGGTGCCGCCAGCATCGATTCCGCCGCGAAAGTTTCTGGTCGACATAACCCGTTCCCCGATCATTTCAGAACTTCGAATATTCATTTGCAATCGATTGTATTTTTGTTATCACAATCGCGGAGGAGACAACAAGATGACAAGAACACAAGTAGGGTCTGGCAAAAAGGGCGTCTCTGTAGCGCTCGTTTCCGCACTCACTTACGCGATGTTCTTTATGTTCGCCATGACGACCGATGCGGTCGGCGAGATCATCAAGATCGCGCGTGTGGACATGAATCTTTCCAATACTGAGGCGAGCGCGTTTCATTGGGCAACAATGATTGCGATTGCCATGAGCGGGATCGGTCTGGGCTTTCTCGCGGATCGCTTCGGACGCAAGAAGACGATCATAGGTGGTTTGGCAATGTATGGCGTCGCCAGCGCACTTTTCATGACAGGCCAGTCCTTTCAGCTCTACTTTACACTGCTCTTCATTTCTGGCCTCGCCATCGGTGTGTTCAAGACCTCCGCATTGGCGTTGGTTGGAGACCTCGCGAATTCCACGGATGATCACACGTCACGCATGAACGCCGTCGAGGGCTTCTTCGGCGTCGGGGCCATCATCGGCCCATTGCTGGTAGTGTGGCTGACGGGACAGGGCTTGTCCTGGACCTGGCTGTACATGATTGCCGCATGTTTGTGCGCGCTGATGATCATCGCTGCGCTGGTGACAGAGTATCCACCTATTACCGGTGAGAAGGAGACGCCAGCGTCGGTACGACACACGCTGTCACTTTTGGGTAATGCGCACGCGCTTGGTTTTTCCATGGCCATCGCCCTCTATGTCGCCTGCGAAGTCGCTATCTTTGTTTGGCTGCCAACCTTTCTCGAAGGGTTCACCGGAACCAACACCGCCATGATGTTTGCGGCATATGCGGTGATGATTTTCTTTGTATTGCGTGCTGTCGGACGGTTTCTTGGGGCTTGGATTCTCCGCATCGTTGACTGGAAGTTGGTAATGATGGCGTTCACCGCGATCATTTTTGGCTGTTTCCTCGCAAGTGCGCTGATCGGTAAATCTGCGGCGGTTTTCCTGCTGCCGCTATCGGGCCTGTTCATGTCGATGATCTATCCGACTCTGAACTCCAAGGGCATCAGCTGTTTTCCAAAGAGTGATCATGGCGCAGTCGCAGGACTGATCCTGTTTTTTACCGCCGCGTCGGCGGCTTTTGCGCCTCTGCTGATGGCGGTGGCCAGTGATATGTTTGGCGGAGGCGACATGCGGATTGGCTTCGTCCTCGCGACAGGCTTTGCAGGCTTATTGTTCGTGATGGGGCTTGTGAACTGGATTGCAAACCCTGCAGCGGCCGCTCTCAAGGCTGCAGACCAGTCGGAATATTCCTGAGGATAGTTTATGAGTCGCCGTACAGCGCCGATCCCTGATCCATGCGAGCTATCCTTTTCGGGAGACATTCGTCATCCAGATCTTTGGTTGTGGGACTCTTGGACGATTCAGTCGGGGGAAGGGCACTTGCATCTATACTGTCTGGCGCTCAGTCGGACGGACTTCGATGGATCAGCAATCCTGCCGCCGCAGCGCAACGACCATTCCTTTCATATTCGGCATTTCCGTTCAGCCGACAATGGTCTCTCGTGGCGCGATCAAGGTGTGGCGATCCAGCCCGGCGGCGCGTCCGATGGCGCAGATGCGTTCAACGTGTGGAGTGGTTCTGTCATCATGGGAAAAACGGGCCAAACCCTCTTCGGATATACCGGGGTCCGTAACATCTCCCCGGCGCGAACTTTCCTCCAGACTATTTGTGTAGGGGCAGGCCCAACACCGGATGCCATGACCACTGTGCCTGCTGCCGCGATCAGTTGTCCCCTGCGCGACTATGACCAGATCACCCGCCTGGGGTTTTATCTGGGGCCACTGGATAGACTGGGTGACCGGGCTGGAGAAGAGGGCGGTCCCATAATGGCTTGGCGCGATCCGTTCCTGGTGCGGGATCACAATGACGAACTCAATGCCTTCTGGTCTGCCAAGATCGGACCAACGAGGCCTGCCATAGCGCGCGCGCGACTCACGGAAGGGCCGGCTGGCGTCTCGATGACGGAGTTGCTGCCTCCGATCGAACTGCCCGACGCAGCCGAGTATACTCAGTCTGAAGTCCCGAAACTCTATCACGACAAAGCATCGGATCTCTGGCTACTCCTCGTATCAGCCTGTAATCGCCAATATGAAGGCCAGCCTGATAGCGAAGTTGAGTTTCAGCAAAGACTGTACACATCAGCATCATTGGATGGGCAATGGGAGTCAGCGTTGGTGTCTGGTAGCGTGCTGACAGGCCTTGATGGCATGTTCGGATGTAGTCTTGTGGACCATGATCTTGTGGCGGGTACGTTGAGCGTACTCGGTCCGTTCACTGAGCAAGCGGGCCCGGAGAAGCAGCTGAGTTTTCCGCCAGTGCGAAATGTTTCTCTGACTTCGGTGTCTGGTCCAGCAGCGTAGCCTAGCGCGATCCACCGCTTGATTCACGAACGATCAGCTGCGTGGGCGTCAACTCCGACTTGGCAGTCTCACCGGCCAGTTGAGCGAGTAGTTTTTCCACCATCAGTTCGCCGCCACGGGCTATGTTCTGGTCAATTGTCGTGAGTGACGGGGTTGCCATACCAGCTTGTGCAATATTGTCGTAACCGACTACAGCTACATCATCTGGCACAGAAATGCCGCGTGCGTTGAGCGCCAGCAAAGCGGACATTGCCAAAACATCAGAGGCGGCAAAGATGGCATCAAATTTCTTGCCCGAATCCAAAAATTGAAGAACTTCCTCGAACGCATTTTTCGCGCCGAATTCAATGTCCAGAGTCAACGTATCGTCCCAGCGTACGCCACGTTCGTCATGTGCCTTGAGAAATCCATTGTATCGCAGCTGGACCTCAGGAAGGCGACCCGGCCCCAGGAACAATATACGTTTTCGAGCAATCGAAAGAAGATGGTCACCCGCAAGTCGACCGCCTTCGACATTGTCACTTCCGACAAGTGTGTAGTTTAGGTGACCAGCGTTGCCACCCCAGACGACGACTTTGCGACCCAGGGGTCCTAGCTCTTCAAGCCGTTGCGACATGCCTGCCTGGCCGATCACGATCAGGCCATCGGCTTTACCCGTCTGCAGAAGGCGGCGTTCCGCGATCGTTTCGTCTTCACGTGGAATACTCACGATCAGGTCATAGCCATTTCTTGAGGCGGCCTGACTGACCGCTCCAACCATTTCCAGATAGAAGGGGTCTGAGATAGTCTGGCCAGATTCCGGTCGTAGCGGGATGACTATTCCGATTGCCTCGGACGATTGGCGCCTAAGATTTCGCGCGGAGGCATTGACTGCATAGCCGGTCTCGGCCGCGATATCGAGGATCAGACGCTTGGTCTTTTCCTTCACCAACGGACTATCGTTCAGAGCGCGCGAAACCGTCGAGACATCAACCTCGGCCAACTTGGCAAGCTCTGCCATAGTCATCTTTCGGTGCGACTTGCTCGCGTGCTCGCTCATGTCGCCTGAATTCCTCTCGTCATGACGTCTTGTTGTCTGCGGCCTGAATTGCCGATTAAACGGGCATATAAGGACCGATGTGTCCCGCACACAGGGCGAATTATCCATTATAAATCAAGCTGAGTCACAAAGGGAATAGCGAGACCTCGAAATTATGTGATCTTGCAGAAGTAACTGTGGGCGTTGCTAGCACTTCGTCCTGAAAAGATGGGAGCCTGCCAGTGTGAATGGCAGGCTCCGAAAAGGACTGGCTTTCTCAGCTACAATGCAGGAGGCAATCAGAAGCGGTATCTGAGAGTTGCAGTCGCGGAGGTGCCGTTGATCGAGCGGGCAACGATGACATCTGCAGCACCATCGCCATCGGTGTCGAACACTCGGCCGTTCTCGGCTTCTGTGAACAGGACTTCGTCGAACACGTTGTTCACGCCAACTGACAAGGTAGCCTGTTCGGTGATGTCCCAATCAGCGAAGAAATTTGTAATCGTTGCGCCGGGCATCACATAGACGTTGTCATCATCAACATATGTGTCCGTGGTGCCGGTAAAGTTCACTCCGATGCGCCCCAGACCGTCGATCGTGTAACTTGGTGTAAGGGACCAGATCCAATCTGCCTGACGGCGCGGCGTGTTTCCGATATTGGCAGGCGCGGTATCGCTATCGTCTATTTCGGCATCAGTGAAGGTCACCGATCCTGACAAGTCCAGGCCGCCATAACCATATTTGAATTCAGTTTCGATACCCTGCGAGACATAGGTATTGCCCAGCGCCGTCATGGTCGTGATTTCGTAATTATCCTCTTTTGTCTCTGCATTGAAATAGGTGACATAGAGGTCAAGCTGTCCCGGAATGGCGTCACTGGATTCTTGCCATTTCACACCTGCTTCGAATTGTTCCGTCTCATCGACATATGTCTCTTCACCACCAGGGACGAGTCCGCCACCTGCATTTAGCGAATTGAACAATTGCCGCTCGCCATTGAAGGCTGCACCGTCGCTGTAGCGTCCGAATACGGAGAGTGTATCTGAAACCAGATAGTTCGCGCCGAGAGTGAAGGAGGTGTGGTCTACCTCGAAGTTGGCGATGCCACCTTGGCCAGTATTGAGCGATACCATCATTTCCGGGGCGTCAATAATGCCGTCGCCATCTACATCAAATGCGCCGCCAGCGCCTTCGGTGCGTGTCCCGGTTTGCTCTATCGTGTCGAAGCGTACTGAACCGTCAATCGTCAGACCGTTATCAAGTGCCCAACTTCCTGCCACAAAAGGTGCGCGGGCCTGATATTCGAGGTCATAATTGCGGTTGGTGCCCGTCCAACCGAAAGCTTGGTTGTAGCCAAGAATTCCATTGTCGGTGAAGCCATTCACGTCGATCAAAGCCGCATTGGTGTCAGTTGATGTCAGGAACCGATTCCAGTGCCAATCCTGAACGAATTTCTGATTCATGAAGAAGTACCCGGCCGTCAGGTCCAATGAAGAGCTTTCAAAGGCCAGCGATTTGGAGGCGCGCAACTCGCTCGCAAAATTGCTCATATCGTCGAGGTCGGTGTTGAAGTAGGCAACTTCCGAAACGTAGGGGTTGCCCGTTGCGGCCGCCAGCGATGCGGAGGTCACCGGATTGCCCGCGCCGGGACCGTTGAAGAAGCTCCCTGACGCGCCGCCATAAGTGGATGCCAGAACAGTATCGGCATCGCCCACTAAGTGCGTGAAAGGAGCGTTGAAATAGCCTGAGATGTCTTGGTAACGGGCCTTGGCGTCCAGATTTATTCCTGCACCAATATCGAAGTTTGCCTCAACACCTAGAGACTTGATTTGTGTGCGGATGCCATCTGCAAGGTCGTAATTGTTGACGGTATTGTTGCCATCAACATCGCGTCCATTCCGAATGTAGGGGCTGTGCAGGCTGTCATTCGTCGCTGAGAAGCCAGCGATGCTGTCGGTGACTTCATCACCAGACAGACCAGCAGCTTGTGGCATGTATGTCGCGTCGGCTTTGTCCAGCCACTTCGAGTTCACGCGTATGAAGCCGTTCTCGAATTCCTTGGTGAGGCTGGCGCGAATTTGACCGCCACTGACCGCATCAAAGCCAAGATCACGATAGTCTCCACCTTGTTGCCAATGGCCTCCAACATGGAAGTAGACAGTGTCAGTCAGCGCGCCCCCATACTCGAATTCTGCCCGGTAATCATCATGATCAAGTCCGGTGCTGAGTGCGATCGAGCCACCTTCTGTGCTTCCAGTTTTGGAAATGAAGTTGATGATGCCGCCAGGGCCGTTTGTGGTCAGCGTGGAGGCCGTACCGCCCCGAACCGACTCAACGCGGTCAAGTGTACCGTCCACTTTGTAGAAGCCATCGGCAGGCGCGAAGTCGAAATCTCCGAACAACAGTATCGGCAGCCCGTCTTCCTGAAGGCTCACATACTTTGCCCCACCTGTGGATAGCGGCATTCCTCGGACCGCTATATTGGAGTTACCGCCGCCGGCGGAACTCTCGGCACGAATGCCGGGCAGGGCGCGAAAGATTTCTGCGGTGCTGCGCGGGGCAGTCTTCATCAGCTCGTCTTGATTAAGACTGCTGACAGATATGGAACTGTCGAGTCGGTTTTGACCGCCTGCCTTTACGATGCCGGTCACGATGATGGTTTGTTGTCGAGCCTCTGCCTCAGTTGCACTCAAAGTTTCTTGAGTGAACGCGGTGCCATTCGCCAGGGCAAATGCGCCAGCACTAAGCAAAAGTGTATTGCGAACAATCGACATGACTTTTTCCTCCCTATCACTGCTGGTGTGTGCACCAGTCGATTTCTAGACCGGCACGTCCCGGTTGGCTCTTCATAATATCAAAATACAATCGATTGCAATACATAAATACAATCGATTGCAATGGGTTCACCAAGGGAAGAGTGCGAATGAGACGATAGTTGAAGAGAAACGGCGCACTTCTTGCTCTTTTCAGTTTACAGCAGAATTTCGCATCGGTGCAATTGCCCATCCTTGGAAGTTAGTCATGACAACACGCAAACTCCTGGAGTCCAAACCAAAGATCATGGCACGACTTCCGTGGTCCGCGAAACATCGCGAACGCCTTGAAGATATCTTTGCGCCTGCTGAACTGGTTTTCGTCAAGCGAGAGGATCAAGTCGCCATCGACACAGCTCTCCAGACTTGCGAAGTCGCCCTGATTGATGGCGTGATGGATGATCGCTATCTTGCTGCGCCCAAGCTGAAATGGGTGCATTGCGACCAGTCTGGCCTCGATGGTTATGCACCACAGAGGCTGAGTGACAGCGATCTTGTTGTGACTTCTTCGAAGGGCCGGTCTGGTCCGGTGCTCGCCGAACACGCTGTCTTCTTCATGCTCTCGCTGGTGTACAGGGCATCGACCCTTGCGCGCGCCCAGCGGCGCCGCGTCTGGGGCATCCGGGATCAGGATAGCTTACGCGGGCTAAATGGCCGAAGCATATCCATCATAGGCTACGGGGCGACAGGAGAGTGCCTTGCCCGTCAATGCCAGAGCTTAGATATGAATATCAGGGCGTATCGGCGGAAAGATATTCCGGCCAAAGTCCCCGGCGTGCAAATGTATAGCGCTATGCGCGGGGATAGCTTGCTGGATGCCGTGCGGGATTCGGATTTCGTGGTGATGTGTGCGTCGCTCAATGACCACAGTTATCGAATGCTGGGGGCGCGTGAAATTGCTGCGATGACGCCGGGAAGCTATTTGATCAATGTTGCGCGTGCACAGCTTGTCGATGAGGGGGCAATGATCTCGGCATTGGAGTCCGGACACCTGGCAGGCGCGGGACTGGACGTAACAGACCCCTATGAGCCGCTTCCTCCGTGGCATCGGCTTTGGTCAGCGCCAAACATAATGATCACGCCGCATTTCACACCGCAAATGCCTGACCGAACTTCCCGCACGCTGGATATGGTCGAGGAAAACTACGCCCGGTACTTGAAGGGAGAAGACCTGCTTCACAGCTTCTCGAAAGAAGACGTGTTCTCGCTAACCCCTGAGTTGAAGCGGTTTCGCGGTCGCCACCGTCTGTTGTCAGCCTGGATCAGAATCGGGCGTTGGATTGGCTAATTGGGGTAGAGGCACAGATGGTGACTGATCCGGTTTGATAAGGCGCCGAGACGCCCAGGCAGAAACAGCCTCACAGACCAAAGCGGTTGCTGTTACGGTTATTCGCCATCCGGCCAGTCTTTGAAGTTTTTTGAACGGGAAAGCGTGACGCTTGTGATCGCGCAAAAAATTCTCTTGCCGCTCGAAGTCATGCGACAGCCCCCATTTATCGTAGAAATATCTCTCGGCGCGCATAACGCGCGCACGACTCCAGCGAACGCAAAAATAGGGTCGATCTTGCCAAGTCAGCTTTTTGCCGACTGCGTAGGCCACGAGCGACTCCGGTTCGTAAAAGATCTTCCAGCCTTTTTTGCGCGCCATCAGCGCCATGTCTATTTCATCGGTGAACCCAACAAGGTTCGGATCAAAAGGCCCTATTTCCCGGATCATTTCCGTGCGGGCCAGGACAACATGAAATTCGGTGCAACCTGTTTCCTGCCGAACGAGGTCGTTCTTGGTGGACAGATAAGGTTGGTGTTCGAAACCATGACGACGGTGGATGGTTTTGCCATTCTCACCCTCGTCAATATCGAGAATGCCGCCCGCATGATGAATGCTGAGGTCCGGCATTCTGGCCGCTGGTCCAACCAGAATAGTGGGGGTTACCAGTCCTGCGCCTGTTTCATCTGCACATTGGATCAGAGCGTCCAGCCACCCGGGCTGAAAAACAACATCATTGTCGATGAATGCTATGTACTCGGTGTTAATTAATGGCAGCGCGGTGTTGCGAGCGTCATTGGGCGTCAGGAACCCGTCCCGCCGGATGTAAGTGTGTCCCCGCGTTTCCACTTCAGTCTTCAGAACATGTGCGATGTCTCGCGGCGAACCACCGTCAATATAGACCATTTGGAATGGCGTATCGGTCATGTCAAAGCAGGAACTCAATGACATCTCAGCCTGTTCGAAACGCTCTCTCGGTGAAACGACAATCGTTACACGGGCAATTTGTGGGGGCGTGATTTCGTTGTTCATTTGTACGAATTTGCTTTCTTTTCGAGAAAAACGAAGTTCAAATACGTTGAGTCATGGGGAAGTGACTGGAAAAACAATAGCATCCCATGCGATTTTCATACCGAAATCTGGAAGAACATCAATTTCTTTGGCTCGAATATTGCGCTGTCCCTATTATCTTCCTCTTGCATGCCATTGAGTTCCAAGCATCCACATGACGTCTGTTGCCCCGCCATCCGTAACCGTAATCCTTCCGACCTTTAATCGGGCTCATCTGATTGCGGAAAGTATCGATAGTTTGTTGGCGCAGACTTGGCCCATTGAAGAAATCATTGTCGTTGACGACGGTTCTACCGACCACACGGATCGTGTGGTGGCAGCGTATGAGCGGCAAGTCAGGTATTTGAAGAAGGCGAATGGCGGGAAACTTTCAGCTCTGAACGTCGGACTCACCTGCGCAAGCGGCGACCTCATCTGGATCATGGATGATGACGATATCGCACCAGCGGATGCGCTAGAGAACCTGATCACACCATTTCTGGAGTGTTCGGACACAAACATCTCGTATGGTGCGTTGCAGAAATTCTCCGTGGACGCGAGCACCGGTCGGACCGAGTATGTAAAGACGTTCCCCTATCCGCCAGAAGATGGGCGATCATTCTTTCTACATGTGCTCGAGGATTGTTTCATCACCGGCCAGCCATGCTTGCTCGTAAGGAAATCTTGCTACGACGCTATCGGTCCGTTGCCTGAGCATATAACGGTGTCGGAGGATTATGCGGTGCTGATAGAACTCGCGCGCCGTTATGAAGCCCGTCGTGTCGACGCGGTGACTCTGTTCCAGCGGCAACATGAGGGCCCACGCGGCCCGAGCGATATCCGCTATGCCGCCGATACACGATATGCCCGTTGGTGTGCCGCGGACACTGGCTTAATGGAGCGAATATTGCCCACACTTTCGCTAGATGAACTGAGTGGTGGCCAGGGTGATCCATTCAGTGCCCGCCGGGCGCTGTTTCAGAAGGCGGTAATCGCGGCGCGCAAGAAGCTGTGGCCCAGTGCGATAGAGGCACTCCACGGAGCCGTGAAGGCCGACCGAGTTACTCCGCTCAATCCATTGGAAGGCCATATCCTGAGCGGCATGCTTGGATGCCGTTATGGTCTTGATGAACTGGTAGAGCATCCGGAATGGATGGACCGGGTCAGGGATGTCTTGGCTCCATTGGAAGACCGAAATGAAGCCTTGTCACGGATTGCGGGGTTGCTCACCTATCGAATTCGCATCCAACTTTCGGAACGTGATTTCAAGCGCGCCCGAGCGTATTGGGGGCTTTTTTGGCGCCTGACAGGTGTGCGATTGGGGGTCCGAACCGGAGTCTCTCGACTAGCCAGCGCAATCTGAAAAACGGCAGATCCTCGTACCGGTTATTTATGCGTGGAAACAACGCTGATCCGGCTTGTCTGTCCTAACGACACCCCGTCTAATTGCCTTGGAAGCATCTGCGGCTCGCCAATCGCAGCAAGACTAAATTTGGAGGATGCGCAACATGCCAGGCACCAACCTTCTGTCGGACATCAAGATTGCGGACATGACCACAGTCATTTTCGGTCCTTATTGCACGCAGACCTTGGCCGACATGGGCGCGGATGTCGTAAAGGTAGAGCCAAAGGGAGGGGATGATTTTCGCAATGTTGGCAAGCCTGCGAACAATCGTAGCATGGGACCATGCCATTTGACGATTAATCGAGGTAAGCGCTCCGTCGTCTGGGACTTGAAATCTGAACCCGGTAAGGCGGCCATAAGAAAGCTGATCCAGCAGAGCGATGTCTTCATCCACAATATTCGCCCAGATGCGGTTACGCGCCTCGGCCTGACGTTCGAAGAGGTCCGTGCAATCAAGCCCGACATTGTCTATGTCCATTGCCTGGGCTTCGGATCGGATGGTCCCTATGCAGGTCGCCCTGCCTATGATGACCTGATTCAGGGCCTGTCCGGCGCAACCACGCTCTTGCCAAAGGTCGACGGAAACGAGCGACCGCGCTTTATTCCCACCGCCTTCGCCGACAAGGTTTCCGGAATGCATGCAATGTATGCAACGCTTGCGGCACTTCACCATCGCGACCGCACGGGCGAGGCAGTTCATGTCGAAGTTCCCATGTTCGAATGCGTGACGCACTTCCTCTTGGAGGAGCATTTCTACGAGGCTGAGTTCGATCCACCGGTCGGACCATTCCTGTATCAGCGTCAGGTCGACCCTTCACGCCAGCCGCTCAAGACGTCGAATGGCTGGATCGTGATTGCACCTTATGTTGACGCGCGCTGGATCAAACTGTTCGACGTCATGGGTGCCCCGGAAGAATTGCAGGACGAACGCATCGCCGATCGCAAGGGGCGGTTTTTCAATCAGGACTACATGATGTCGCGCGTGCAGGAATATTTTGACAAGCAGACGACGGAGTATTGGATTGACGCGTTGGCGAAAGCAGATATTCCGGCGGCCCGTGTGAACGATTTCCCGGATCTGCAATCAGACCCGCATCTTGTGGCGACAGGCTTCTTTCAACGACGCGAGCACCCGACGGAAGGTCATTATTGGGAAACGCAGCCACCCGTCACTTTTCGAGGCACGCAGCAGCGAGAAATCGCTCCGGCGCCAAGAATTGGCGAACATACGGAGCTCGTATTGTCCGAGTTGGGATTGGGGATCGACTAGGTCCCGCCATCTACCGAGATCACGGATCCAGTGGAGAAACTGGCCGCGTCGCTCAATAGATAAAGGGCAGCCGATACGATTTCTTCGGGGCGTCCGGGGCGACGAAGGGCGTTATCCGCTGTTTGGCGGGCTTCGTCGGTCCATGCGTCCGCAATATCGGTCAGGAAGGGGCCTGCGCAGATACAGTTTACACGAACGTGCGGCGCATACTCCTTGGCCATGCCAATCGTCATCGCGTTGAGACCAGCCTTGGCCGCACTGTAAGGAACGACTTGGGCCAGTGGCTGGAGGGAGGCAATCGAAGAGATGTTGAGAATGCTGCCAGAGCCCTGCGTTTTCATCTTCTGGCCGATGATGCTGGCCAGACGATAGGGTCCTTTCAGGTTCAAGTTCAGCACACTGTCATACAGACTTTCGGGCATCTCATGGCTCGGCATACGCGGCCCCATGCCGGCATTGTTTATCAAAATGTCGACGCGCCCGAATTCGGCGTATGCCGCCTCGATCAGCTTATCAATCTCGTCCCATTTCCCGCAATGTGCACCTACGGCGAGAGCACGCTGACCCATTGCCCGAACCTCTTCAGCCACCGCTTCACAGGCATCCACCTTGCGGCTGGCTATAATGATATCTGCGCCGCGTGCAGCAAGCGCTTTTGCCATCTGGTATCCCAGTCCGCGACTGCCGCCGGTAATCAGGGCAACCTTGCCTTCGAAATTCAATAGTGGATCGTTCATGGCTATCCCTCCAGTATTTTTGGAGAGCTTAGTGCAGTTGCGCCTGCGCGCCAGCACTGTCCTCGGGGCAGGCGATCAGAGAAACGCCTTCAAGTCGCCCATGAATTGTTCGAACTTGTCATGGTGCAACCAATGACCGGCATCCTTGTAGAGTTTGACGGTCGCCGTGTTGAACTTCTCGATCCGGCCATCCTCTGCGGGGTTCGATGCCCAGCTTTTTTCTCCATAGAGCAGCAAGGTCGGACAAGTGATTTCTCCCCACAACTGCTCCACATCTTCCTGCGCCATATCGTAGGGCGGGAACGTGCGAAAATAGTTGTCGAATTTCCACGACCATGTGCCATCTTCATTCTGGCTGATCCCGTGCAGGGTCAGGTGTCGCGCCTGCTCGTCATTGAGATAGCTGTTTTCATCCTTCATGCGCGTGTATGCTTCTTCGAGGCTGCCATACTTTTTCGGCGTCCGCCCGGCCATGCCGCGCTTGGAATCGATCCATTCGCGCATGCGCTCGCCGATCGGGCGTCCAAACCGCTCTTTCAGCATTTTGGGGGAGGGGCCCAGACCCTCAATGGCCACCAATTTGCGTACATTGTCTGGATAGATCCCGGAATACCGCAACGCGATGTTGCCGCCGTAGGAGTGGGCAACAATCGTAACCGGTGCGAGTTTTTTCTGATGGATGAGTTGAGCAAAATCGTACAGGCAGGCCCTCGCAGAATACTCGCCATCGGCCGACCAAGCGCTATCACCATGCCCTCGCAAATCGGGGGCGATGACATGCCAATCCTTGCGAAGTTCCTGGGCAACCCAGTCCCAGCTACGGCAGTGGTCTCGTCCGCCATGCAAGAGAATCAAAGGCGGAGCGGTTTCATTGCCCCAATCCACATAGTGAAGACGAAGGCGTTGCGAAATATAGGTTTGCGAGGTTGGTCCATGTATCATCTGGCTATAGTTTCGGGCCTCGCCAAGCTTGTCCAGTCTCTCCGTAGCGGCATGCGCCTCTGGCGACGGCTAAACGAGTGAAACAGCTTTTTCGCCAAGCAAGGACAGATGTGGTGACAGCAATGCATGGGTGATACACAGGCAAAGCTCGAGAATATTTTTCGCCTAAAGGGAGAATGGTAAGAGCATATTAAAGCTTCCACCATATATTTTTTTGGCGTGATTATGGTCAGAATGGATGATCGGAATCTGGGGAGCGCACTGGGAGGGGCAGCGTGAAAGCGGTCGCTAAGCATCTAAGAGAACACGATGTCGCACGCATCAAGCGTGCCGCCAAACTTGGAGCGGCATTGCGCGAAGCCTATGCGGAAGTTCTCGCGGAGCCGTGCCCACAATCCATGTTGGATCTTTTGGATGAGCTGCGTGCTCAGGAATCAAAACAGACTAAGCGCAAGGACTGAAGACGCTTGGCTTCAGCCAAATTGTTGAGGGATATCTTCCTCGAAAATCAGCCTGTCTGCACGATCCAAACGCTGCTTGGCCAAGCACTTGACCGCTTCATAGCGCTTTTGGATATCGTCCGTCGCCAACATTTGTGTTGATGACTGTTCACTCGATTTTTGCAGCGACTTCAAGGTCCTGTTTAAGAGAGGTAGTCTCCAGACCATCACCATCCTCCTGCTTCAAGGTTGTTCGTTCGGAACCGAAATTCCACACAACTACACACCTTTTCCGCCTGAGGCTGGAACGTCTATCGCGTCGCCTTTCGCCAAATCGTGACGGAATAAGCCAAGACTACCCCGAAATCCGCCAAGAGGCGAGTTACTTTTCTATAATTCACTCCACGCGAGATAGAGCGGTCCCTATATGGGCTGCATCTTTTGCTATGGAGCCAAGAGGCCAGTACCCTAACGACGACCGGTCGGATTGTCCGGCGTGGCTTCATTGGTGCGTGGCAGCTGAACTGCGCCGATCGTACCGAAGATCTGCTCCCAGAAGCCAAGCTCTCGGCCGCGAGTTGGCGTTTCACGCGACGCATAATTCACGATCTGGCCAGCATCCTGATCATATTCGACGACTTCTTCTACTTTGTCGTCTTCACCAAAGCGTATGGCGACAACGCTGCGAGTTTTCACCTTCGGGTTCAGATACGCAATGCGCTCCTGAAGTTCGGACATGTAGATCCAGGTGTTCTCGTCAAAGATGCTGGTGGTGGAGGGCGACCCAAGTTGGGCCAACACGCTGGAGCGAGTATCTTCGCCTGGCTTCATTTCGCGCGGCTGAGCTTCGTCCGCCACATAGCCGTGATAATCGCGCGATGGCGTCAAGCAAGCTGTAAGGGGCAGAGCCAGTAGTGACAGTGCCAGTATCGCACATCGCGACATAGGACTACTCCTGTTAAATCGTTCTGAAAGACCTAGCTGTTGGTGGCAGGTCTTGGCAAGCGAAGGAGTGCAGGTGTGGTCGGGTTTCGCAATCTCTGGAGTGGGTGGGGGGGCACGGTCCAGGCCTCAGCCCACATGCTGTACACAGACCTCGCCGCCGCCGCGCTGCAGCCGGTATTGTACGAGCAAGGGGCGGCGCGGGACACATTCGAGGGCCGTGCTGCGATGATTACGGCAAACGCCACATTGGTCATACGGCGTTTGAAGCACATCGACTCGGCCCGCGCACGAAAGATCGCCGAACATGTGAATCGTCTGGCGCTGGATGGATTTGACGCAGCGTTCCGCGAATTGGGGGTCGGTGATTCGTCTATTTCTCGCAAAGTGCGAAAACTGGCGGAGCTGCACTATGGTCTCGGCAAGGCCTTGATGGAGGCCTTGAGCGTTCCTCATTCAGAGATCCATCAAACCGTGTCTGAATGTGCCAAACGAAACGGGATAAGCGAACCGGGCCGGGAACCCCTGCTTGCGGCCTTTTTGTTACACAACGCGACGTGCTTTGCCGCTGCAGCGGACGACGATGTGCTCGCCGGCAAATTGTCCTGGCAGCTGCCGGGTCAAGATTAGCCATCGTTCACATCCGCGGCGTTGCCAATGACAGAGGCGCGCCGTAAACACCGAAAAGTATCCCGAACGAACTGGTGGAGCACGGAAGCCCAATGGCCCAAGGCCTAATACTGGCAATTGACGCAATGGGGGGCGACCAGGCCCCCGATGTGACGGTCGCGGGCGCAGAGCTCTTTCTTGCGGCGCGTCCGGATGCCTCCGTGCGTCTGCATGGTGACGAAGCTCAGCTGAAGCCGCTCCTGTCCAAACCGTCGGAGCGTATCGAAATCGTTCACACCGATCTTCATGTGACCAGCGACATGAAACCCAGCCAGGCCCTTCGGCGCGGCAAGGGATCCTCGATGTGGAATGCTATTCATGACGTTAAAGATGGCCACGCGAGCGCTGCAGTTTCGGCGGGCAATACGGGTGCCTTGATGGCGATCTCCATGCTGGTCCTGCGCAAGATGGATGGCGTGCACCGTCCGGCAATGACCGCGGCGTGGCCGACTCTTCGGGGGCGGAGCGTCGTGTTGGATGTCGGCGCGAACCTTGAAGCAGACGCGGCACAACTCGTTACCTTCGCGATTATGGGCGAAGCTTATGCACGCGCCATTCTTGGCATCGAGAAGCCGACCATAGGTATCCTCAATATCGGCTCCGAGGAGATGAAGGGGCATGACGAGATCCGTGAGGCGCACGAATGGTTGCGCAATTCCGGGCTCGACCTTGCCTACCATGGCTTTATCGAAGGCGATGACATTTCATCGGGTACCGTCGACGTCATCGTGACTGATGGTTTTACCGGAAATGTCGCGCTCAAGGCTGGTGAAGGCGTTGCCCGAATGTTGGGAACACGCGTGCGTGAAGCGCTGACAAGCAGCGTCCTGTCCAAGGTCGGCGCATTGCTCGCCATGGGTGGTTTGAAAGGTCTGCGAGAGCAGATGAACCCAAGCAATGTAAATGGCGGTGTGCTATTGGGCTTGGGCGGCGTATCAGTCAAAAGTCATGGCGGCACAGACAGTCGAGGCTTTGCCAGGGCTTGCGAGTTGGCAGCAGATCTCGCGGCAAGTCACTTCAGGGATGAGGTTGCGGCCAATCTCGAGAAAATCAGAACGAAAGGTATGGCGGCCGAATAGGCCGTCCTATTGATAGGCAAGACATGGCGCGGCGCAGTTTTATTCGTGGAACCGGCAGCTATCTGCCAGAGAAGGTCCTGACAAATGAGGACCTGTCGAAAATGGTCGAGACGACCGACGACTGGATCGTGGAGCGCACCGGAATTCGACGTCGACATATTGCGGCTGACGGCGAAGTCACGTCCGACATCGCGGCCGCAGCGGCGAAACGTGCGCTAGAGGCTGCAGGCCTTCAAGCGAGCGATATAGACCTGATCGTGTTGGCCACCACCACGCCCGATCAGACATTCCCCGCGACTGCCACCGCTGTTCAGGCCAAGCTCGGCATGGATCATGGCGCAGCTTTTGACGTTCAGGCGGTCTGCTCAGGTTTCCTGTTCGCGCTCGCGACCGCCGATTCCATGCTTAAGCAGGGCCTGTTCAATTCCGCGCTCGTGATTGGAGCCGAAACCTTCACGCGGATTCTGGATTGGTCAGATCGGGGAACTTGCGTTCTTTTCGGCGACGGCGGCGGTGCGGTCGTGCTGCAAGCTGAGGAGTGGACTGGCGCTGATGATGCCGGGATAATCACACATCATATACGGACCGATGGTACGAAATCCGATCTGCTCTATGTAGATGGTGGTGTAAGCTCGACGGGAACGATCGGTCACGTGCGTATGGAAGGAAACAGGGTATTCCGCCATGCTGTCGCCAACATCTCCTCGGCGATCCAGGCCGTGCTGGATGAAACTGGTCTGAGCTCTGAGCAGATTGACTGGTTTGTTCCTCATCAAGCCAATAAGCGCATTCTCGACGCCGTGGCGAAACGGATGAAGATTGATGACGAAAAGGTCATCATCACGGTCGACCAGCACGCCAACACATCTGCAGCGTCCATTCCGCTCGCGCTGGATCATGCCGTTCGCACGGGCCGCGCTAAACCGGGCGACTTGATTCTTTCGGAAGCAATGGGCGGTGGATTTTCCTGGGGTGCGAGCCTTTTCCGCCTCTAGCCTGATCCTCAAAAATCAGCATTATCAAAGAACTGACGCAACGGTTTCGCTAGGGATCCGTTAACGAAACGCGTTTAACCATTAACCAGAGCGGGAGAATCCCATGAGCAATCAGACCGTCACCAGGGCAGAAGTCACGGATGCCATCGTCCGCGAAGTCGGTGTGACTCGCCAAGAGTCTTCGGACTTGTTGGACAGAACGCTGGAATTGATCGGGTCGGCTCTGGAAACTCAGGATGAGGTCAAGCTCTCTCGCTTCGGTAATTTTGTGGTGCGATCAAAAGCGCCACGGGAAGGCCGCAACCCGAAAACCGGGCAGGAAGCTGTCATCGCCGCGCGCCGCGTCGTCACCTTCCGCCCTTCACCAATGTTGAAATCATTGGTGGACCACAAATAGTCAGGAAGGATCCCTCATGTCGGCAAACCGAGCCCGCGTCACCAAATCAGCTCAGGCATTCCGTTCGATTGGCGAGGCTGCAGGCGAACTTGGGCTCGAGACACATGTGATCCGATATTGGGAAACCAAATTCACCAAGGATGTCCGTCCGATCAAGCGCGCCGATGGTCGCCGCATGTTCCGTCCGCAGGACCTGGATGCGCTTCGGGCCATCCAGACTCTCGTGCACGAAAAAGGAATGACGCTCAAAGGTGCCAAGGCATTGCTTGCCGAGCAGGGTGTCCCAGCGGTCCTCTCCGGAGCAGCAACGCTCGGCACGAGCCCGGCGCGCGAGCTTCAGAAAAGCGTGGCAGACGCGTTCCGGGCTGATGTGGCAGCTGAAGTATCAGGCGATCCCAGAGAACGCCTTCAGGATACATTGGTCGAACTGAAAGATCTGAAAGCCCGGCTCGACGCGGTTCGCCAGACTCGCGCAGCCTGAACCCACATAAGACATTGCGGAATATTGGCGGCTTGGGTACAAGCCGCCGGTGTCGGAGCGTGGCGCAGCCCGGTAGCGCACTCGCCTGGGGGGCGAGGGGTCGTAGGTTCGAATCCTATCGCTCCGACCATTCACCGCCCAATCCAATCCGGAGATTGAATTGGGCGTGAAGTGGCGGCATCCGGGCCGGACTATTCTTCTTTAAAATCCACACCATCAACTTTGCCCATGGCCGCAAGAGCGAAGGCATAATCGAGCGCGATATCCTTCAGGCCTTCGAAGCGACCGGATGCACCGCCATGGCCGCCTTCCATCTCGATGCGCAGAAAGTAAGGGCCAGCATCGGGCGCATCGTGGCGCAGGCGTGCAGCCCATTTTGTGGGCTCCCAATAGGTGACACGCGGGTCCGACAGGCCGCCAGTGATGAGCATGGGCGGATATGGCTTGTCGGCTACATTGTCATATGGGCTATAGGCCATGATCGTGTCGTAATCTTCGGCGGACGTAAGTGGGTTGCCCCATTCCGGCCATTCCGGCGGCGTCAGCGGCAGGCTTTCGTCAGACATGGTATTCACAACATCGACAAATGGTACGGCTGCGATAATGCCGCCAAACAGTTCCGGGTCCATGTTTGCGACCGCGCCCATGAGAAGTCCTCCGGCAGATCCGCCATAGGCAACGATGTTGCCTTCAGACGTGTAGTTTTGATCGACGAGATAATGTCCGGCCGCGATGAAATCCTTGAACGTGTTTGATTTCTTTTCGAGCTTGCCGTCGAGATACCATTGATACCCCTTGGACATGCTGCCGCGAGGATGCACAATCGCATAGATCACGCCGCGGTCGACAAGGCTGAGTCGGCTGGTGCGGAAATCAGCTGGGTAGGTGATTCCGTATGATCCATATCCATACAGCAACATGGGCGCCGAGCCATCAACGGGAGTTGATTTGTGGCGCAGTAGCGTGATCGGCACCTCCACTCCGTCCCATGACGGCGCCATCAATCGCTCGGCAATATAATCTTCTGGTTTGTGGCCCGATGGCACTTCCTGCGTCTTGCGAAGCGTGCGTTCGTGTGTGTTCAGATCATAGTCGAATACCTGGTCCGGAGTCGTTGGAGACGAATATTCAAATCGCAGGATTGGCGTCGCAAAATCATATCCGCTATCGAGGCCCAGCGAATATGCCGCTTCCTCGAAATTGATCCTGTGGCTGGAGCCGTCCTCACGCGCCCGAATAACGATCTGTGGCAGGCTGTTCTCGCGCTCCATGATGGCGAGAAAGTCCTTTTGGGGTTGTATTCCCAAGATCAAGGTGCCCGGACGGTGCGGAACTACTTCTTCCCATGCATCGCGACTGGTCGACTCCATCGGGGCACGCATCAATTTGAAGTCCACGGCGCCGTCGAGATTGGTATAGATGTAGAACTGACCGTCCCAGTGGACGACATTATACTCATTGTCGGTTTGGCGCGGCGCGATAATTCGGGGCGCCGGGTCTGCCTCGTCGGCGGGAAACCAGTAAACCTCCGATGTCGTGTGACTGGACGCTCCAATGAAAATAACTTCTTCGCTCGCACTCTTGTTGATGCTGAGAAAGACTCCCGGATCGCTTTCCTTGTAGATCAGAGTGTCTTCGCCAGTTTCGAGATCTCTCTGCCAAACTGAATCCGGTCTCGCGTTTTCGTCGCGATGGATCCAGTAAATCCGCTTGCCATCGGCGCTCCATTCAAACGGTCCATAGGCGTTTTCAATGCCAACGCCTTGATCTTCGCCAGTTTCGATATTCTTTAGACGAATTGTATAAAACTCACTGCCTTGCGTATCCGTCGCATAAGCGATCAGACTGTGGTCCGGTGAGGTATCAATACCGCCGAATGAGAAATAGTCTTCTTCCTTTCCAAGTGCGTCCCCGTCCAATAGGATGGTTTCTTCAGCATCGGGGTCAAAGGCCTTTTCGGCAGGTTTTCTGGCTATAATCGGATACTCGCCACCCTCACGGTAGCGGGTGTAGTATGCGTAAGGACCGTCAATCTCGGGAACCGAGCTGTCGTCTTCCTTGATGCGTCCTCGCATTTCCTTGAAAAGTTCATCGCGCAGAGCAGTGGTTGGAGTCTCAAGTGCTGCCTTTGTGAAAGCGTTTTCCGCTTCGAGATAGTCGCGGATATCCTGGCGCAAGACGCTTGGGTCGCGCATGACCTCTTGCCAGTTCTCATCCTTCATCCAGTGATAGGGATCGTTGCGGGTCCGCCCAACCTGCGTGATTTCATGATCAATACGCGGGGCAACTGGCGATGTGAGGGGCGCCGCCGCTTGCGCATTCGGCGATGAGGTGTCGGCCTGGGTCAGATCTGGGGAAGGTGTTTCAGTCATGGTGCATCCGGTCGTAAGCGCCATCGCGGCAGCGCTGATCATGAAAAGGGGAAGGAGGCGCATATCAAAGACTCCGAAGCTGTGAGCAAGCCTCGATAGGACCAGCTGCTTCTGATCGTGTCTAGGCCTGTTTGGTCGGTTTGAACTCAAGAACGACGCCGTTGATGCACCAACGTTCTCCGGTGGGCGGCGGCCCATCCTTGAAAACGTGTCCCTGATGCATGCCGCAGATTGCACAATGGCATTCAGTGCGCGGCAAGATCATCTTGAAGTCGGTCTTGGTCGCAACCACGCCTTCGCTTGCTGGCTGCCAGAAACTCGGCCATCCCGTTCCAGACTCGAATTTGTGCTCAGACGACCAGAGCGGCGTATCGCACCCCTTGCAGTAAAAGAGTCCCTCGCGGTGTTCGTCATTGTGATTGCCGGGCGTGAAGGCACGCTCGGTACCCTCTTTGATACCGACGCGATATTCCTCTTCAGTCAGTATTTCGCGCCATTCGCGGTCGGACCGCTGAATCCTGGTTTTTGTCATCATGAGCTCCATGAGAGTGTTCGCGTATCATATAGGCGGTTCGGAGCATCACACCATGATAGGTGATGTAATCTGGAGGGAAAGCGGCAAAGAAAAAGGGATCGCCGGAGAGCGATCCCTTGAATGGTTTGGGAATGGGCGTTGAAACTAGCCGTACAGAACCGTAATGGATTCTGCGACCAGCGCGGGGCGCTCCTGGCCTTCGATTTCCACCGTGGCCTCCATCTTCATCTGCTTGCCGCCAGCCTTCGGCTCAACCGACAGGCATTTCTGGCGCAGGCGCACCTTGGAGCCGACCGGTACCATATTCGTGAACCGGACCTTGTCGGAGCCGTAATTGATGCCGCGTGTCGTGCCGGAGACGCGCAGGACTTCAGAGCCCAGCATTGGCAGCAGCGACAGGGTCAGGAAGCCGTGCGCTATGGGGCTGCCGAGTTCCTTCGTGGCGCGTTCGACATCCACATGGATCCACTGATGATCGCCCGTGGCTTCGGCAAACATATTGACGCGATCCTGATCAATTGTGTGCCAATCGGACACGCCGACTTCCTGGCCAGCCAGGGATTCGAGATCGTCATATGCAACTGTGCGTGGGTCCGCCATGTTTTCCTCCAATTAGAAATTTTCCCTGTTTTGGCGTGCGATTGACGTCTCGGCAAGCTTGACCGAGCGGCAAGTGCAGATTGTAGCAGAGCAGGTACCGGCTGAGCTGCTCAGGATCGGAGGAAATAGGCGAGGCGTTCCACGAGCCGGTTGGTGTCTTTGTCATTCGTGAAGAGGTGCTGAGTGATGCGCAATCGGTCGCCTCGGCGAGACACAAAAATTCCTTCGGCCTTCAGGCGTGCCGTCAGGTCTTCGGGCGCAGAGTCCGGCAGTAAGGGGCAGAGATAGTGGGGGCCGCGCTCGGCCTCTGGAGGGCACAACACTCCAACTGAATTGAGCCTTTGCGACAGGTCGGCATTGCGGGTGCGAAGCGTGCGCTCCACGTTTTCGACGCCCCAATCCAGAATTGTGCGAACGGCGCTTTCGAAGGCTGGAAGTAGCGCGAAATTCGAACGCTCCCCCATGTCAAACCGTTCGGCCCCGGCTCCGAATTCGTCAGAATAGTCAATCAACCTCGCGAAATTGGAGGCGCCTTTCCGGGTGATCCAATTCTGCTCCAATGGACGGCCCGATCTATGCTTTGGGGCCGCATATAGGAAGCCGGTCGCATAGGGACCGAGCAGCCATTTGTAACCGGCGACTGCCACGAAGTCGGGTTGAACATTTTGCGTATTGAAATCCAGTGCACCGCAGCTTTGGGTCAGGTCCAGCACGAAGGCGGCCCCATAATCCCGGCATTTTTTGCCGACCGTCGCGACATCGACCAATGCACCGTCGGTCCAGCGAATATGAGCGCAAGCCACAAGTCCGGTATTGGGCCCGATTTCGTTGAGAAGACAGTCGGACAGAGTCGAACTGCCCGTGCGGGTGATGGTTTTCAGTTGGGCGCCGGTAGACTCCGCCAAGGCGCGCCACACGTAAACATTCGAGGGAAACTGGTCCTCCAGGACAAGAATTTCCTGACCTTCTGCCAAGCTTATGTTGGCGGCAGCCGTGGCTAGCGCGTAACTCACAGATGGGACAAAGGCGATGCCGTCGGTGTCAGCATGGATTAATTGGGCCAGTAGGGGACGGAGGCGCGCAGTATCCGCAAAGAAGTCTGTGTCCTGAATAGACCAAGGCCGCAGCTTACGGGCCAGTCCGGCTTTACCGGCTTCGACCGAGGCTGTCGTCATCGGTCCCATCGTTGCTGTGTTGAAATAGGCAACATCGTCCGGGATATCGAACAAATGGCGCTGGTTTGGAATGACGCTCATATTTCTTCCCTAGCGTGAAAGAAAAATGAGGGGAAGCGCCTCCATATTCTGCTCAGCCTAAACGATGCGACTTTCTTTCTTGCCCCAATAACGGTCACGGATCAGTCGCTTATACAGTTTTCCGGTCGGATGCCGGGGCAGCTCGAGGTCGAAATCCAGACTTTTCGGGCATTTGATCTTTGATAGCTCGCCTCGGCAGAATTCAAGCAGTTCCGCGGCAAGCTCATCAGATGGGACTATCCCCGGCATTGGCTGGACGATGGCCTTTACAGATTCTCCGAATTCTTCGTCGGGCACCCCTATGACTGCCACGTCGGCGACCTTGGGGTGAGTGATCAGGACATTCTCCGCTTCTTGCGGATAGATGTTCACGCCGCCCGATATGATCATGAAGGCCTTGCGGTCGGTCAGGTACAGGAAACCATCTTCGTCGACTTTGCCAACATCGCCGAGAGACGACCAGTCAGGGTGTTTGGGATTAAGTGCCGAGGCATTTTTCTCAGGATCATTATGATAATTTGGTGGGGTGGTGCCGCCGAAGTAAATCTGGCCTTCACTGCCAACCGGCACTTCATCCCCGTTTTCATCGCACACATGAAGTTCGCCGAAAATTGCGCGCCCGACTGTACCTTTGTGCTCGAGCCATTCGGCGCTTTTGGCCCATGTCATGCCGTTGCCTTCCGAACCTGCATAGTACTCGTCGATGATCGGTCCCCACCATTCGATCATCTGCTCTTTTACAGGGATTGGACACGGCGCGGCTGCGTGAATCACGAATTGCAGGCTTGCGACGTCATAGGATTTTCGGACGTCCTCCGGAAGTTTCAGAAGCTTCACGAACATGGTTGGGACCATCTGAACATGGGTCGTCTTGTGAGCCTGCACGCAATCGAGAAAGGCTTCTGGATCGAACTTTTCCATCACCACCAGCGTGGCGCCAAGGCGTGTGAACGTCATGCACCAGCGGAGCGGGGCAGCATGATAGAGTGGAGCTGGCGAAAGATAGACGCTGTCTGGTCCTGCAGCTGCCATTCCTCGTGTAATCTGAAGCAGGACATTGTCAGCATCGATAGGCATATCCCGCTCGAGTGGCGGACGAATGCCTTTCGGTCTTCCCGTTGTCCCGGAGGAATACAGCATGTCCGTACCGGCCATCTCGTCCGCGATGGGCGTCACTGGAAAGGCCGATTGATGCGTCTCCAACCGCTGGAAGCCTTCGATGTCACCATCAATGGACCAGAACTGATCAATGGCGACCAGTTGTTTCGCTTGTTTTGCAACGTCGCCTTTTCCGGCGCTGGCGATCAGGAGGGAGCTGCCGGAATCCTCGATAATGTATTTAACTTCGGGCGCCGTCAGGCGTGAAGACACGCACACAAAATACAGGCCTGAGCGTTGAGCGGCCCAGCAAATCTCGAAATAGCGTGCCGAATTCTCTGCGAAAAGCGCAATCGTATCACCGGGTTTCAGGCCGGCGTCGCGAAATGCGTGCGCTATCTGGTTCGACCGCTCATCCAGTTGTTTGAAGGTTACGGTTTCTCCGGAGGCAGCCATGATATAGGCGGCCTTGTCAGGATGGGTCTTCGCGTGGTGGCAGGGATGCATGTTTTCCTCCTGATATCGGCGGCGCTTCTGGTGAGCGCGCTCGACGGTCTGGAGGCGTTTCTAGCGGGACATTCGCATTCGTCCACGGGCAACGTCGCGTCAGCCGGGTTTATTCGGGAAAGCCTGGTGTTCCGCGTTTCTCGGGATTTTCCTGCAGATAGGCCTGTTTGAGTTCAGTCGAGCGATTGTGATTGCCTTCCGGGCACCAGCCGGGCTCGCTGACCAGGCGTCCGACCCAGCGATGAGGGCGAAATCCGTCGGATGCGCAATCCTTCAGGATCGCGAAGAATTCGTGAAATGCTATGACGAAAGGGTTATAATTGTTCAGAGGCTTCACAACACCGTAAATCGGCTTTTCGTTTTCCAACTCCGGTACGAAGGTTCCGAACATCTTGTCCCAGATGATGAACACTCCGGCAAAATTTGTGTCGAGATACCTGGCATTGGTCGCGTGGTGAACCCGGTGGTGACTGGGCGTATTGAACACTGCTTCAAACCAGCGTGGCATGCGGTTGATCGCTTCAGTATGAATCCAGAACTGGTAAAGCAGGTTCAGGCCACCCACGAAGAATATGACATAGGGATGAAAGCCGATGACGACCATGGGGAGGCCGATCCAGATAAGTCCGGTCAGTGGGCCAAACCAGGGCTGGCGTAGTGCGGTGGTCAAATTGTAGTGCGTCGAGGAATGGTGCGTCACATGCTCCATCCACCACCATCGGGCACGATGTGCGAAGCGGTGCTTCCAGTAATAGATGAAGTCATAAAGGACGAAGCCGATAACGGCTGACACGACCGTGAACGGGAGCGTGAAAATACGGAATGGCCAGGCGATCAGCATCATCCAGACGGCGAGTGTCCCAGTGAGTGTATTGATGACGACATTGCCCAGCCCCATTGTGAGGGAAGCGAGTGCATCCTTGGTGTCATATCTCCCTGCAGCACGTCCGGACTTTACCGCCCACCATTCCAGCGCGACCGATAAAATGAATATTGGCGCGGCGAAGGTCGTTACGGCGGGCAGGGGATTGAATTCCATCTTGTGGGGGTACCGTCCTACAAAGTATCAGTTGGGCTGCGCCTTGGATGGCGCTCTCGTGACGAGTTTGTGACCTCGCATGCTTCTAGACGAGTCAGTCGCTTTCACAAACGGGGTTGGATCAGTAGATGCTAACCTGCGGTTTGCCGTCGCGTTTGTAGACCGTGCCGTCCTTCATGACGAAATCCACGTCCTCTAATGCGGAGATATCCGCAAGCGGATCGGAGTCCACGGCGATAAAGTCAGCATGACAACCGACGTCGCCGCATCCGAGTTCTCCTGTTTTTCCCAGTGCTTCAGCCGAGAGGCTGGTCGCAGCCTGGATGGCCTGCATCGGCGTCATGCCGAGATTGACCATGCGGGAGAACTGATTGCCGTTGTCCCCGTGCGGATAGACGCCCGAATCTGAGCCGAACACGACCTTGACCCCGGCCTTGACCGCCGCAGTGAAGCTGTCTCTCTGAATTTTAGAGATCGCCCGTTCTTTCGCGAGAGATTCTTCCAGTACGCCGTTCTTCTCGCCTTCAGCCAGCGTGTATTCAGTGTTGTAGATGTCCATCGACAGATAGGTGCCGTTTTCCTTGGCGAGGCGGATTGTGTCTTCGTCAAGGATGCTGGCATGTTCGATAGTGTCGATGCCCGCGAGGATCGCGTTCTTGATACCGATCGTGCCATGTGCATGGGAGGCGACCTTCATGCCGCGCGCATGAGCCTCTTCGGCGATGGCCGTCAGCTCTTCCAGCGCCCCCTGTGCCGCGCCAAGACTGGTGCCTTTCGAAAACACGCCGCCCGTGGAGCAGGTCTTGATCAGGTCGACGCCGTATTTGATGTTCCGGCGAACTTTTTCCCGCATTTCCCAAGGGCCTGTGGCAACATTCTCGCCTGTGAGATCATACTCGGATGGCAAGAGATTGGTGTCCGAGCAATGTCCGCCCAAAATGCCAACCGGAGGCCCGGAGACGTACATGCGTGGGCCGGGGACATCGCCTTCATTGATTGCGTCCCGAAGCGCAACGTCGCTGTAGCTGGAAGCGCCGACATTCCGCACGGTGGTGAACCCTGCGAGCAAGGTCTTGCGAGCATTCTTGACGCCCGTAATAGCTTGGCGCTCATCTGAAAAGCTCAGCGAGAAATAGGCCGGATCTTCGGGATCCGAGGTTAGGTGGGTGTGCATGTCGATGAAGCCGGGCACCAATGTCGCATTCTTCAGATCAATAGATGTGGAACCTGACGGTTTGCGTAGCTTGTTCGCCGTCCCTCGCGCCGTGATGACCCCATCTTCAATCACGAAGACTGGCCGGTTCACAGTTTCCGCGGTCACTGGATCTACAAACTTGCCAGCCGTGAGATAAAGGGTCTCAGCTTCGGCAGGCAGCGAAAGCAGCGCGATGGATGCACCGGTTAGCAGGGCTGTCAGTTTCATCGTGAAGATCCTTTGAATGTGAGGACTGGGTTTATCGAGCCGCGCCTGCGGCAAGGTCAAGCGTTGGGCTGAATGCCGCTGGGTAAGTCTTGACGAATGCTGAGGCACAGGCAGCTTGGGCCCGGAAAATCATCACAAGGGAGGCCAGCCGTGGCGCAGCCAAAAGAATTTGAACAGATCACCCTCGATATCGAAGACGGTATCGCGACCCTTACGCTGAATCGCCCAGCCAAGATGAATGCCTTCACCGGCAAGATGATGTACGAAATGATTGAGGCGTTTGATATTACGGATGCCGACGACAATGTGCGTGTCGTCATCGTGACCGGCTCAGGTGATCGGGCGTTCTGCGCCGGGGCAGATCTGTCCGAAGGTGCCAAAACGTTCGACTATGACAAGCGTGCCGAAGGTGGCGAAGTTGGCCGGACCGACGATGTGGACATCCAGCGCGATGGTGGTGGCCGTGTGACACTGCGTATCTTCGACAGCTTGAAGCCTGTGATCGGCGCGATCAATGGCGCAGCCGTGGGTATTGGCGTGACGATGCAGCTGCCAATGGATATACGCATCGCATCAGACAATGCGCGATTTGGATTTGTGTTTAATCGGCGGGGTATCAATCCGGAAGCGGCCTCCAGCTGGTTCCTGCCGCGTCTGGTCGGCATCTCGCAGGCATTGGAATGGTGCTATTCCGGCCGCGTTTTCCCGGCACAAGAAGCAAAGGATGGCGGGCTCGTGCGGTCAGTCCATCCGCAATCTGAACTGATGGATGTGGCGCGCGCCATGGCGAGAGAGATCGCTGACAATACGGCCGCAGTATCAACCAGCCTGACTCGCCAGATGATGTGGCGCATGCTGGGCGCAAGCCATCCGATGGAGGCGCACATCGTGGATTCTGCGGCGATCTACTCCCGCGGCAAAACGCAAGACGCCAAGGAAGGCGTGATGAGCTTCCTGGAGAAGCGCAAGCCGGTCTATCCGGTTAAGGTCTCGGATGGCATGCCAAACTTTTATCCGTGGTGGGACGAGCCCGAGTTCAAATGGATTGGCGGCAAGGACTGATCCGGCAATGACCCCTGAATTGAGGATGATCGAAACGAACGGACTCCGCTTGCGCGTGGCGCTGGCGGGGGAAGGGCCGTTGGTCGTCCTCGTGCATGGGTTTCCTGAGAGCTGGTATTCTTGGCGACACCAGATCAAGGCATTGTCCGAGGCAGGTTACAGCGTGGCCGCGCCGGATGTGCGCGGTTATGGTGGGTCCGATCGGCCTCACGCGGTCGAAGCTTACGATATGGAAAGCCTGACCGCAGATATTGCCGGGCTTGCCGAGGCCTTGTCTCCGGCTGCGCCGGCGGTTGTGGTCGGGCACGATTGGGGCGCACCGATCGCTTGGAATACGGCGCGGCTCCATGCCGACCGGTTCCGGGCAGTCGCCGGGCTGTCGGTGCCCTATGTGCCGCCGGGCGATGTGGTTTTCATCGATGCGGCCCGCACCTTCTTCACAGAGCGTGGCCTGTTTTTCTATCAGGTCTATTTTCAGGATGAAGGTCCACCTGAGGCAGAGCTAGAAGCCGATCCCGCAGAAACGATCCGAAAGTTCTATTACGCGATTTCAGGTGACGCGCCCGAGGGGACCTGGCCGGTCGACAAGAAGCATGGTGACACGCTGCTTCACCGACTGCCGGAGCCGGACATGCCGCTGCCCTGGCTCAGTGATGAAGACGTTGCCTATTATGATGCCCAGTTCCGTCAATCCGGGTTTCGTGGCCCGCTGAACCGGTACCGCAACTGGCATCGCGATCATGCTTCCCTGAAGAGGCACCCTTCTTCCGCTGTGATCGCTCAACCTTCTCTCTACATCGGGGGCACCAAGGACCTGGTTCTGAAGATGTACCCCGGTGACATGGTCGCAGCGATGAAAAAGAGCCTTGGCGATCTGCGCGGCGCTGAACTGCTTGAGGGGTGCGGGCACTGGACTCAGCAGGAACGGCCTGAAGAGGTGAATCGCCTGCTGTTGGACTGGCTGGGCCAGCTTTAGTCGCTATTCGTCGAAATCGCTTCCATAGCCTTGCTGGTCGCGGGAGAGATCACCGAAGCGGGTGATGTTCGAGTCAAACGCCAGTTCTACGCGGCCAATCGGACCGTGACGTTGCTTGCCGATGATGACCTCGGCCTTGCCATAGACCTGGTCCATGCGCTCGCGCCATTGGCTCCATTTTTCGTTCGAGGAGGGATCGCTCGGATCGGCGCCGGGCTCGGTTCGCGACAGGTAGTATTCTTCGCGATAGACGAACATGACGACGTCAGCATCCTGCTCAATCGATCCGGATTCCCGCAAGTCAGACAATTGGGGGCGCTTGTCGTCGCGTTGTTCAACGGCACGTGAAAGCTGCGACAGCGCGATGATCGGTACGTTGAGGTCTTTCGCAAGCGCCTTCAGGGAAGTCGTGATTTGCGTAATCTCCTGGACCCGGTTCGCATTTGCGTTGCCGCTGGTGACTGTAATCAGCTGCAGATAGTCGATCACGATCATGTCGAGCCCGACAGAGCGCTGCAGGCGTCGGGCGCGAGCGGCCAGTTGGCTGATCGAGATACCGCCTGTATCGTCGATATAGAGCGGCAGGTTTTGAAGCTCTTCGGTCGCTTCACGCAGTCGTTCAAAGTCGCTCTTGTCGAGATCGCCCTGACGAATCCGATGGGTAGTGATGCCAGTCCGCTCGGCGATGATCCTTGTTGCGAGCTGTTCGTTCGACATTTCCAGCGAGAAGAAGCCGACAATTGCGCCGTCTACAGTTTTCTTCGAGCCGTCATCTTGCACTTCTGCGCGATAGGCCGCTGCGGCATTGTAGGCAATGTTGGTTGCAAGAGAGGTTTTCCCCATTGAGGGGCGCCCGGCAAGGATGATCAAATCAGATCGGTGCAGTCCGCCCAGCTTCTCATCGAGATCGCGCAGCACGGTCGGGATGCCGGCAATCTTGCCTTCGCGCTTGAACGCAGCTTCAGCGTTCTTGAGAGATTCTGTCAGGGCTTCGGAGAAGGTCGTGAAACCGCGACCCGACGAGCCGCGCTCTGCGAGGTCGAAGAGCTGCCGTTCAGCCAGTTCGATCTGGCGTTCGCCATTTTCTTCCGGAGTCGGGTTCAAGGCGCGACCCGTCAGTTCGCTGCCGATGCCGACCAGCGACCGTCGCATGGCAAGGTCGCGGATCATCCGTGCATAGTCGCCGACTTCCGGGCCAAAGGCAGCTGAGTCGAGCAATTGCTCCAAATACCGGGCGCCACCAATTTCAGTGAGTTTTTCAGCCTTTTCGAAATGCTCGCGCAGCGTGACGCCGTCTGCAATGCGGCCCTGCTGAATCATCGTTGCCGACACGTCGAACAACTCCTGATGCGCTGGCGCATAGAAATCTGAGGGCCGCAGGATATCTGCCACGCGCTGGTAGGCGTTGTTGTCGAACAGGATGGCACCCAGCACTGCGGCTTCCGCCGACAGATTGTGGGGCGGCGCGATTGTGGCGGCGGGGGCATCATCTAGAGGCATGCGATTCTTTTACCTTACCTGCGACGCGAATTCATCGCCTTGATGCGGATTGAGCTGCGCAATTCACCGTCACTTCACAAAAAAAGGGCCGCGGCTGTGGATAGCCGCGGCCCTCAATTCGAATTTGCAGAAGACTATTCTTCGTCTTCGCCGCCGGCTTCGGCGCGCTCAGCAGCAGCTTCGGCGAGTTCGCCAGCCTGCTCTTCAGCGAGTTCCTGGTTTGCAGCCTGGAGCGAAGCAACGATGTCCTCGCCTTTCTCCTGGCGTTCAGCCTCTTCAGCGGAGCGGGCGATGTTCGCCTGAACCGTGACGGTGACTTCTGCGTGCAGGCGAATTGCAACGTCGTACAGGCCGATGGCCTTGATCGGACGGTTCAGGCGTACACCCGAGCGTGGTACGGCGTGACCTGCTGCTTCAGCCGCATCAGCAACGTCGCGAGCAGTAACCGACCCATAAAGTTGCCCCGTATCCCCAGCCTGGCGAATGAGCGTGAAGACGGTGCCGTTCAGCTTTTCAGCTTCGGACTCGGCATTTGCGCGAGCTTCTGCGTTACGAGCTTCAATGGCTTCGCGCTCAGACTCGAAGCGAGCCCGGTTACGATCATTGGCGAGCAGGGCTTTGCCCTGAGGGATCAGGAAGTTCCGGGCGAACCCGTTCTTCACATTCACTTCTTCGCCGATTTTGCCGAGGCGTTCGATGCGTTCAAGAAGGATGACTTGCATGTTCGTGTCTCCTTACTTCACTTCGAATGGAAGCAGGGCCAGCATGCGGGCGCGTTTGATCGCCTGAGCAAGCTTGCGCTGGTTCTTGAGGTTTACGGCCGTGATGCGGCTGGGCACGATTTTCCCTTTTTCAGAGATATAGCGCTGCAGCAGTTTCACGTCCTTGTAATCGATTTCCTGTGCGTTCTGACCCGTGAACGGGTCGACCTTGCGGCGACGTCCGAACGGACGGCGAGCAGGAATGTTCGTGATGTTCAGTTTCTGAGCCATTTCGAGTGTCCTTCCCTAGTCGCGACGACGGTCTTTGCGAGAGAGAACCGGCGACGGCTCATCACTCAGGGCTTCAACGCGGATCGTCATGTAGCGCATGACGTCGTCGGAGATGCGAAGGCGGCGTTCAAGTTCCTGAACTGCGTCGGCGGGGCCGTCGATGTTCAGAAGCGAGTAGTGCCCCTTGCGTTGTTTCTTGATCGGATAGGCCAGGTTGCGAAGACCCCAGTATTCGGTCTTGCCAACAGATGCGCCTTTTTCCTTGAGAAAGCCGCTCAGTTCTTCGACAAAAGTCTCGACTTGAGCAGGCGAAATGTCAGGTCGTGTGATCACGACATGCTCATATAGTGCCATGTTTTCAGTCCCATAGTAGAGCCATGCGGCGCCAGACAGCGGGAAACTGCCGGGCGATGGCCCCTCTTCATCTGGCTCATTCCAAACTAACGAGGGCCGCATGCCTGCGAGTGAATGCGGGTGTAAAGCGCATTTGGGCCTGTTTTTCAAGCGCTTGCTTACATTCGCGGTCACCTTTAACCACGGGCGCAATTTGGAGAAACCAGACATGAAAAAATTCGCGCTGATCTTTCCTGGTCAAGGGAGCCAGGAAATCGGAATGGGCAAGTCGCTTGCGGAGGCCTTTCAGTCCGCACGCGATGTCTTTGCCGAGATTGATGAAGCCCTTGGACAGAATCTGTCTGGCCTCATGTGGGCCGGCGATATTGCCGAGTTGACCCTGACGGCAAATACTCAGCCTGCGCTCATGGCGCACAGTGTTGCCGCCGCCCGCGCTCTGGAAGCTGAGTTTGGCTTGTCGGCCAAGGACGCGGCCTATGTGGCGGGTCACTCCCTGGGCGAGTATTCTGCGCTTGCTGCTGCAGGCGCGCTTGGTGTGGCGGATACGGCGCGCCTCCTGCGCATTCGCGGCAATGCCATGCAGGCCGCCGTGCAGCCGGGAGAGGGTGCAATGGCAGCCTTGTTGGGAGCCGACATAAATCAGGCGGAAGCCGCCTGTGCAGCTGGACGCGAAACCGGCGGCGCCTGTGATATCGCGAACGACAATGCGCCGGGTCAGCTTGTCATATCTGGCCGCAAGGATGCGGTTGAAGCCGCCTGCGCGCAGGCGAAGGATAGCGGCGTCAAGAAAGCCATGCTTCTCAATGTTTCCGCACCGTTCCATTGCTCCCTGATGCAGCCAGCCGCTGATGCGATGGCCGAGGCGCTGGCCGAGGTGTCGATTGCGCAGCCGGTGAGTGAACTGGTCGCGAACGTGTCTGCAAGTGCTGTCACCGACCCGGAAACGATCCGGAAGAACCTCGTCGCACAGGTCACAGGCCGTGTGCGCTGGACCGAGAGTGTGCAATTCATGGTCGCTCAGGGAGTTGAAGCGACGGGCGAAGCAGGCAATGGCAAGGTGCTGACGGTGATGCAACGCCGAATCGACAAGTCACTCAACGGTTTTACGCTCGGGACTCCCGAGGATCTCGAAGCCTTTGCAGAAGCAATGAAGGGATAGACAAGATGTTTGATCTCACCGGCCGTACGGCCCTCGTGACGGGTGCTTCCGGCGGAATTGGCCGCGCCATCGCACAAGCCTTGTCCGAAGCGGGCGCCAAAGTGGCTCTCTCCGGGACACGTGAGAACGTGCTGGAAGAAGTTGCCGGCACACTGAAAGGCGAGAGCGCCATCGTGCCCTGCAACCTGTCTGACGCGGAATCAGTCGATGGCCTTGTGGGCCGGGCTGAGGAAGCAATCGGCCCGCTCGACATTCTCGTCGCCAATGCCGGTATCACGCGCGACAAGCTGCTGATGCAGATGAAGGATGAAGACTGGAACGATGTTCTGTCGGTCAATCTGGGCAGTTATTTCCGCCTCACCAAGAGCTGTGTGCGAGGCATGATGAAGCGCCGTCACGGCCGGATTATCGGAATTACATCCATTGTCGGTGTTACCGGAAATCCGGGCCAAGCCAATTATTGCGCCTCCAAGGCTGGCATGATCGGATTTACCAAATCATTGGCCCAGGAAGTCGCCAGCCGCGGTATTACCGCCAATACGATTGCGCCCGGATTCATCGAATCACCCATGACGGAAGTGTTGCCGGAAAAGCAGAAAGACACCCTTTTGGGACAGATTCCTGCAGGTCGTCTCGGCCAGGGTGCAGACATTGCCGCTGCAGCCATTTATCTTGCTTCAGACCAGGCTGCATATGTCACGGGACAGACAATCCACGTGAATGGCGGCATGGCAATGATCTGATTTCACTACAGCAAGCCCCACTCATAGGACTTGGCGCTCGTCCCCAGTGTATGCTAGGCGCAACACAATGGTTCGAATCTGGGCCAGTCCTCAGGCATTTTCAGAGAGGTACTCATGTCTGACGTTCTAGAACGCGTTAAAAAAATTGTTGTCGATAATCTCGACGTGGATGGTGACAAAGTTGTTGAGAGCGCAAGCTTCATCGACGACCTCGGCGCCGACTCTCTTGACCTCGTCGAGCTGGTCATGGCTTTCGAGGAAGAGTTCAACATTGAGATCCCGGATGATGTGCAGGAATCTATCCGCACAGTTGGTGATGCGGTAACGCACATCAAAGCCCACATCTAAGATTTCCAGGATTTCTATGTCAGATCGCCGCGTTGTTATTACCGGAATCGGGATTGTTTCACCCTTGGCCGCTGGCCGTGAGGCAACCTGGGAGCGCCTGCTTGAAGGCAAATCTGGGGCTGGACGTATTGATACGTTCGATCCCGAAGATATGCCGTGCAAGATTGCGTTTCAGGTTCCGTGGGTAACAGGCCGCGGCGGCGGCGAAGGAGATCCCCATGCGTTTGATCCGGCCAAATTCGTCTCCCCAAAAGAGATGCGTCGGATCGACGAATTCATTCTTTATGCGATCGCTGCAGCAGACGAAGCTGTAGAGGATGCCGGATGGAAGCCCGAGGATGACGAAGGTCAGGAGCGCACTGGCGTTCTCATCGGGTCCGGTATTGGTGGTCTTGAATCGATCTACAAGACTGCGATCACGCTTCATGAGAGCGGGCCGCGCAAGGTGAGCCCGTTCTTCATCCCTGCTGCTTTGATCAATCTGGCCTCTGGCCAGGTATCGATCCGGCACAAATTCAAAGGGCCTAACCATTCGGTGGTGACGGCCTGTGCTACCGGCGCTCACGCGATCGGTGACTCTGCCCGCCTCATCAAATATGGCGATGCGGATGTCATGGTTGCAGGCGGCGCCGAGGCTGTCATTGGCCGCATCGGTATCGCAGGGTTCTGCGCTGCCAAGGCTATGTCCACGAATTTCAATGATACGCCTGAAAAGGCCTCGCGCCCCTATGACAAGGATCGGGATGGCTTCGTCATGGGTGAAGGCGCCGCCATCGTCGTGCTCGAAGAGTACGAGCATGCAAAGGCACGCGGTGCGAAGATCTATGCGGAAGTCGCAGGCTACGGCCTGACGGGTGACGCCTATCACATCACGGCCCCTGCTGAAGGCGCGGAGGGTGGATACCGTGCCATGAAGATGGCGCTCAAGCATTCGGGCATGGACCTGTCAGAGATCGACTACGTCAACGCCCACGGCACATCGACCCCGAAGGGGGATGAAGGTGAAGCCGGTGCCGTAGAGCGGGCCTTCGGCGAGCATGCCAAGAACATGTCCATGTCGTCGACCAAGTCGGCCGTAGGACACTTGCTCGGCGCTGCCGGAGCCATCGAGAGTGCGTTTTGCGCACTCGCGATCCGCGACCAGGTGATGCCGCCGACCTTGAACCTCGACAATCCAAGCTTCGAGACTGTTCTGGACCTGATCCCGCACAAGGCCAAGAAGGGCCGGGTGCGTGCGGCCATGTCCAACAGCTTCGGCTTTGGCGGCACGAACGCATCGCTGGTTCTCAAGGAAGTTCAGTAAGCCTGTTTCTCCGGGCTGGGGTTGGCATGTAGGCTGGCACAGTCAGGATTCGCGAGGCGTTCATGAAATTCATCAAAGTCCTGCTTTCGGTGCTGGTGCTCCTGCTGTTTGTGGGTGGCGCAGCCCTTGGCGGCGGATGGCTCTGGTTCCAGAACGAAGTCTCGAAACCGGGCCCCTCCACAGAGCAGCACGTCTTCACGGTTGAGCCGGGCGAAACGTTGGCCCGCGTAGCCTTGCGGCTGGAGCAGGACGGTATCGTGCAGGACGACCGTCTGGTACGCCTGAAGGCACGGCTCGACGGCACTGAACTTGCCATCAAGACCGGCGAATTCATTCTCGAGCCGCGCGCGAGTGTGACAGACGTGATGGATGTCCTGATTGAGGGCAAATCGGTCCTCCACAAGATAACGCTGCCGGAAGGCCGGACCACGTCACAATTACTAAAAATCGTTGAAGCTGACCCGATCCTTACTGGCGAGATGCCGGAGACGGAAATCGGTGAAGGCACGCTGCTCCCGGACACATACCTCTTTCAGCGCGGCACCACCCGCGCAGAACTGGTCGAGCGAATGCGCAAGGCACAAGCCGACATGTTGGCAGACCTGTGGCCCAGGCGCGCTGAAGGTCTGCCCATTTCAACGCCGGAAGAGGCGGTAATCCTTGCCTCCGTTGTCGAGAAGGAAACCGGTATCGCCGGAGAGCGCCCACAGATTGCTGGCCTGTTCGTTACCCGTCTGAAGCGAGGTATGCGTTTAGAGAGCGATCCGACGATCATCTACGGGATCTCCAGGGGTGAGCCCCTGTACAATCGTCGTGGAGAGCGCCGAACGCTCTATCGATCCGAGATCGACCGGAAGACGGACTGGAATACGTATCAGATTGATGGTCTGCCAAAGACGCCGATCTGCAATCCGGGCCGGGAGGCAATTGCGGCCGTCCTGAACCCCGATGAGACAGGCCACATCTTTTTCGTGGCAGACGGCAAGGGCGGCCATTTGTTCGCGAAGACGCTGGCCGAACACAATCGCAATGTCGCGGCCTATCGCAAATATGAACGCGAAGAAATCCAGAGGGAGCGGGCAGGGAAATGAAAAACCTATCCGGCATGACCGGCTTTGCCCGCGTCACAGGGGAAGCGGAATGGGGCGCTTGGGCTTGGGAGGCCAAGAGCGTGAATGGGCGAGGACTGGATGTAAGGGTGAACACCCCTCCCGGGTTTGATGCGTTGGAACGTGTGATCAAAGCCGCGGCTTCGAAACGGTTCAATCGCGGATCCCTTCAGGTCTCGCTCAGGATTGAACTTAGCGAACAGGCGGAGGGCGCCACGATCGATCAGGCGTTGCTAGACACATTGCTGGCGGCGGCGGAACAAGCGCACGGCGTTGGCATTTCCAGCGAAGCCATCGCCACCCTGATGACCGTAAAAGGCGTTGTGGAAATCGGATCCACAAACATACGGGACGTTGCGGCGAATTCGGACGTGATGGCTGAACTTGAATCTGCTGCGGGCGCGGCGCTTGCGGAGTTGGACGAGGCACGTCAGGCTGAGGGGCGCGCGCTGCAAGCGATGTTGACAGACCTGGTCGACGAACTGGTATCGGCGACGGACACCGCTATTTCGCTCGCAGGAGATCAGCCTGCATTGCTCAAGGCACGGCTTACGAAGCAATTGGAAGAATTGGGGGCAGACCAGCAGGTGGACCCGGAACGGCTGGCAGCTGAGCTCGCGCTGACCGCTGCGAAGGCCGATGTCCGCGAGGAGCTGGACCGTTTGCTCGCACACTTCGACTCTGCGCGAAAACTGCTTTCCGGTGGCTCACCGGTGGGCCGGAAGCTTGATTTTCTCGCCCAGGAACTCAACCGTGAAGCCAATACGCTCTGCTCGAAATCTGTTAGCCTTGATTTGACGAATGCCGGACTCAGTCTCAAAGGAACCATAGACCAGTTCAAGGAGCAGGCAGCCAATGTCGAATAGTGGACATCCAAAGGATCATGGGCACCGCAGGGGGCTCATGCTGGTGCTGTCGAGCCCCTCAGGTGCAGGCAAGACAACGCTCGCGAAAAAATTGATCGAAGAGTTCGACGATGTGAATCTGTCCGTGTCGGCGACCACGCGTCCACCACGTCCCGGCGAAAACGACGGAAAAGACTATCACTTCCGGTCTGTCGACGAGTTTCATCACATGATCGAACGGCGGGAATTCCTGGAATGGGCGCACGTTTTCGACAAGTATTATGGGACGCCAAAGGCCGACACGGTCGCCAAGCTGGATGCGGGCGAGGATGTCTTGTTCGATGTGGACTGGCAGGGCGCAGATGCGCTGCACGACCAGATGCCAAACGATGTGGTTTCGGTATTCATTCTCCCGCCCAGCATCAACGCGCTGGAACAACGTCTCGCGGCCCGACCCGGCTCGACCCCGGAGATTGTTGCCCGCCGCATGGACGACGCCAAACGGGAGATCATGCATTGGCGCCGCTATGACTATGTGATTGTGAACGATGATCTGGAAGTGGCCTATCAAAGGCTACGACGCATATTGTTGACCGAGCGATTGAAACGGTTGCGTCAACTTGATCTTGAAGACCATGTGCGCACGCTTCTGGGAGAGGCGTGATGGAGCCGGAGGAGAAGCTTGGGAACGTAAAGGCTCGCCCAATTTGGTTGGTGGCGCTGATCCCGTTGCTCGGGATCGTCTGGGGCGCATGGTTTGTCGCCAAATACATCGCTTGAACAAATAAGCCCCGCAGCCAAGCTGCGGGGCTTTGTTCTGTAAGGCCTGAGATTATCAGGATTTCGACATGGCTTCCTGGAAGTTCTTGTCGACCGCTTCGATGAAGCCTTCAGTCGTCAGCCATTCCTGATCCGGACCGACGAGCAAGGCGAGGTCTTTTGTCATCTGGCCATTCTCGACCGTCTTGATGATGGTCTCTTCCAGCTTCTGGGCGAAGGCACGCACGTCTGGTGTGTCATCCATACGGCCGCGATGGTCGAGTCCGCGGGTCCAGGCAAAGATCGACGCAATCGAGTTGGTCGACGTGGCTTCGCCCTTCTGGTGGTTGCGGTAGTGACGCGTCACCGTGCCGTGTGCGGCTTCGGCTTCGACCGTGTTGCCATCCGGTGTCATCAGAACGGACGTCATGAGACCCAGCGAGCCGTAACCCTGGGCGACCGTGTCGGACTGGACATCGCCGTCATAGTTCTTACAGGCCCAGACATAGCCGCCGGACCATTTCATGGCCGCTGCGACCATGTCGTCGATCAGGCGATGTTCGTAGGTGCCGCCAAACTCGGCGAACTTGTCTGCGAATTCAGCGTCGAACACTTCCTGGAAAATGTCCTTGAAGCGGCCATCATAGGCTTTCAGGATCGTGTTCTTGGTCGACAGGTAGACCGGCCATTTGCGCTGCAGGCCGTAGTTCAGGCTGGCGCGCGCGAAGTCACGGATGGACTCGTCGAGATTGTACATGCCCATGGCGATACCGGAGGAAGGGAAGTCGAAGACTTCGAATTCCTTGGAATCGGATCCGTCGGATGCTTCCCATTTCATGGTCAGCTTGCCCTTGCCGGGAACGAGGAAGTCCGTGGCTTTGTATTGGTCACCAAAGGCGTGACGACCAACCACAACCGGCTTCGTCCAGCCTGGCACCAAACGTGGGACGTTGGAGATCACGATTGGCTCGCGGAAGACTACGCCGCCGAGAATGTTGCGGATCGTGCCATTTGGCGAACGCCACATCTTCTTCAGGCCAAACTCTTCAACGCGGGCTTCATCCGGTGTGATCGTGGCGCATTTGACAGCGACGCCGTATTGTTTGGTTGCATTGGCTGCGTCGATGGTGATCTGGTCGTCTGTCTCATCACGCTTCTGGACCGACAAGTCGTAATATTTGAGGTCGATGTCGAGATAAGGATGGATCAGCCGGTCCTTGATCATCTGCCAGATGATGCGGGTCATTTCGTCCCCGTCCATCTCGACGATTGGATTTTTGACCTTGATTTTCGCCATGTTTGTATTCCCTGCGGTTGCACTATTCTCGCAGGGCTATAGCAGAGCCCACAGCCGCGTCAAAACAGGGAAAACCATGTCAGATCAGCGCAACCCTGCAATTATCCTTCATAGCCCCCAATTGGGTGAGAATATTGGCGCTGCGGCGCGTGTGATGCGCAATTTCGGCCTGACCGACCTTCGTCTGGTTACGCCGCGGGATGGCTGGCCGAATCCTGCAGCAGATACAATGTCTGCCGGGGCGTTCGAGTCGGGTGTAGTAGCGCGCGTCTTCGAGACTTTGCCAGAGGCGCTGGAGGGCATCACCTGGCTCGCAGCAGCTACGGCGCGCCTACGCGGCATCGAAAAGCGCGTCGGGGATGCGGGCGCAGCTGCGGATACGGCGTTCGAGCGATTGGGGGGCGGTCAGTCGGCCATCATGTTCGGCGCTGAGAAATCGGGCCTGCCGAACGATGCCGTGGCTGTTGCAGACTTCCTGATGACCTATTCGGTCGATCCGGAGTTCAAGAGCCTCAACCTTGCTCAAGCCGTCTGTGTGTTCTGCGCAGAGTGGGGAAAGCGCCGCGAGCAATCGGATCTCGTGATCTCTCAGGACAAGGCGAAACTGGGCGAGCCAGCCCCGCGAGATGAGCTCTTCCGCATGTTCGAGCATTTCGAAGAGGAGTTGGAACGCGCCGGCTATTTCTTCCCTCCGGAAAAGACACCGCTCATGAAAGACAATTTGCGTGCAGCTCTGATCCGGGCTGACTGGACGCGGCAGGAAGTGCAGACTTTCCGAGGCGCGATCAAGGCGCTCGCGCTTGGCCGGGGCAAGGCGCGCGTCAATCGCGATGACTGAGCACTCGCCGAATGTTGCCATTATCGGCGCAGGACCCGCTGGCCTGATGGCAGCAGAAATCCTGTCAGACGCCGGGTATGCCGTTTCACTCTATGAAGCCATGCCCAGCCCGGCACGGAAATTCCTGATGGCTGGCAAGAGCGGCCTTAACATTACCAATATGCGCGAGGGGGAAGCATTTACCTCGCGGTTTCCAAGTGTGGCACCCATGCTGAAAACTGCCCTTGGCGAATTTGGGCCAGCAGCCATTGCGGAATGGATGCGGGCTCTCGGGGTCGAGGCGACAATTGGGCCAACGGGCCGGGTGTTCCCGGTACAAATGAAAGCATCGCCGCTCCTGAGGGCGTGGCTCGCACGACTGCAGTCGCACGGCGTCCAGCTACATACACGGCATCGATGGGCGGGATGGAGCGACGATTTTAACATGATCTTTGACACTCCAGAGGGGCCAATATCTGTACAATCAGACGCACAGATATTTGCTCTGGGTGGAGGAAGCTGGAAGCGGCTCGGCTCGGATGGGAGTTGGCCATCTGTGTTCGCCGAGAGGGGCATACACACAGAGCCTTTCCGCCCGTCCAATTGCGGCTTCATCTTCGACTGGTCAGACCGTGTCAGGACGGAATTTGTCGGAACGCCCGTGAAGAATGTTGCTGTTCGTTTCGGGGACCAGACCAGCCGGGAAGAATTCGTTGTGACCGACCGGGGCGTGGAAAGTGGTGCGATCTTCACGCTGTCACTCGCCGTACGCGACGGGCTGGAGAATAACGGGAAGGCGACTTTGGAGATTGATCTTGCGCCCGACCTCTCGGAGGAAGCTCTGGTCAGCCGTCTGAAACAAGACCGGGGAAAACAGTCGCTTTCAAACCATCTCCGCAAAGCAGCAAACCTGAAAGGCGTGAAGCGCGCATTGTTGCTCGAGTTTGGTGGGTCGGATGTCTCCAATGAGCCGGAACGTCTGGCCCGACTGATCAAATGTCTGCCGATCCCGCTTGCAAAGCCTTTCCCGCTGGATGAAGCGATCTCCACGGCGGGCGGCGTCTCTTTCGATGTGCTGGACGATCAATTCATGGTGAAGGAACAGCCTGGCATGTTCTGCGCGGGCGAGATGCTGGACTGGGACGCGCCCACAGGCGGTTATCTGCTGACGGCCTGCATGGCCACCGGACGCGCGGCCGGAATGGGCGCGGTCCGGTGGCTCAGATCACAGGTATAGTCGTTAGCGGCCCTTCCAGACGGGCGCACGTTTTTCGATGAACGCTTTCGGGCCTTCTTTGAAGTCTTCCGTCCCGACGATGCCGGCAAATGCCTTGCCGCTGTCTTTCCAGAGCTCGTCATCCGTCTTGCTGGTCGCATCCATCGCCACGGCGCGGCTGGCGGCGACAGCGAGCGGTGCGTTGGCGGTGATCCTTGCGGCAAGCGCTTCGGCTTCGCCCATCACTTCGGATTCTGGCACAACCTTGTTGACCATACCGAGTTCATAGGCCCGCTGTGACGGAAGTGGGTCACCTGTCAGGATGGCTTCAAGCGCGACTGCGCGCCCGACAGCGCGGGGCAAGCGGAACAGGCCGCCAGCTCCGGCGACGAGGGAGCGTTTTACTTCCGGAAGACCGAAATTCGTGTTGTCCGCGCAAATGATCATGTCACACGAAAGGGCGATCTCGGTGCCGCCTGCGAGGGCAGATCCTGTAATGGCCGCGATCAGTGGCTTGGTCCGTTCGCGACGTGCGATTCCTGCAAACCCGCCTTTCTTCGTGGACAGGCCAGCACCATTCCCTGCGGAGATCTCCTTGAGGTCTGCGCCGGCACAAAATGCCTTGCCGACGGCAGTGAGAATGCCGACCCAGACTTCCGGATCAGATTCCATTTGGTCGATCGCGGCTTCCATAGTGCTTGCCATTTCGGCGTTGATGGCGTTGCGTGCCTCGGGTCGGTTCATGGTGATGATCGCGACATTGCCTTGTTTCTTGTACTCGACGGGCATGAGTGTCCTCCTTTGACGAAAGCCAGCGCTAACAGGCTTTCCCCAACGTTCTGCAAGACAGACTTCGATTTCATATTGCCAGCCCTTGGGGAAGCCGTTCGAGAGTTGGCTTATGGATTTGACATTGAGCCCCGAATACGCCGCGTTTCGTGACCAGGTCGCAGAAACGCTGAAAGCCAACGCCCATCTTGCGCCGGGCCCTGACGACAAGGGCCTGAAGCATCCGAAACGTCTCGCCTGGCAGGAGTTCCTGATCCGGGAAGGCCTGACGGCGCGTACCATTCCCACCGAATACGGCGGGTATGGCGCTGAGCCCGATATCCTGAAATCCCGGATCATTGCCGAAGAGTTCGCGCGTTCCGGGGTGCCACGGCCGCTCGCCGGTCAGGGCATTTCGATGCTGGTGCCGACATTGCTTGAACTCGGAACACCGGAACAGAAAGAGGCGTACATTGAGCGGACGCTCAAGGGAGAGCTGATCTGGTGCCAAGGGTATTCGGAGCCGGGCGCGGGATCTGATCTTGCGGCGCTGCGCACGCGCGCAGTCGAGAATGGCGATGACTTCGTCATCAATGGTCAGAAGATCTGGACCTCCACGGCGCGCCAGGCCGACATGATGTTCTGTCTCGTCCGAACTGATCCGGATGCCAAGAAGCATCATGGCATCACCTATATCCTGTTCCCGATGGATACGCCCGGCATCGAAGTACGCCCACTTGTCGATATGACCGGTTCGGCAAACTTCAACGAGGTCTTCTTCACCGATGTACGAGTGCCGAAAAGCGGCGTCGTGTTCGAGGTGAATAAGGGCTGGCAAGTCGCCAACGCAACGCTCACTCACGAGCGGGGCATGCTGGGGGACCCGAATGCCACCAAGGCCCGGTTCATCGAACTGGTCGAGCTGATGAAGGTTGAAACCGTAAACGGGCAACGCCTGATCGACAATCCGGTGCTGCGTGATCGGCTCATGACGCTGCAGGCCGAAGTCTACGCCATGCAGGCCAATGGGCTGAGGATCACGACAAACAGGCTCAAGGGCGAGGCGGCGGGGCTGGCAGGCCTGGTCGTGAAGCTTCAGGGCTGCGAACTCAATCACCAGATTGCGGCCTTGGCCATCGATGCGCTGGGCGAACTTGGCATCCTCTATGAGGAGGGCGAGCATTTGAGGTCCGGCGGGGCCTGGCAGTGGCGCTACATGTATGATCTCGGACTGATCATCGGTGGCGGTACGGCTCAGATTCAGAAGAACATTATTGCGGAACGTGGGCTTGGCATGCCGCGCGAACCCCGGCTGGCGAGGAGTTAAATCAATGGAATTCGGACTCTCAGAAGACCAGGTGATGTTGCAGGAAACCGTTCGCCGCTTCGTCGCCGAAGAAGTGTCGCTCGATCTTGTTCGCCAGATTGCAGAGGGCGAAATCCAAGTCGCTGAAACGCTTGCCGAGAAACTGACCGCGCTCGGTCTTGATGGGCTACTTGTGCCGGAGAAAGATGGAGGGTCGGGGCTCGGTGTGCTCGACGCGGCCCTTGTCCAGGAGTGCTTCGGATACGGTATTGTTCCCGCACGTTTCTTATCGAACTCTGTCGCAGCCTATGCGTTGCGTGACTCTGGTTCCAGCATTCTGAACGACATTGCGAACAACGATGCGCGCTTCGGCATAGCCCTTAACGATTTTCTTTCGAGACGGGATGGTTCTGGCCTGTCGATTCGTGACGAGGCCGTCTCCGGGGCATCACTCATGGCCACGGACGTCGCGCGTTCGACTCACTTGCTTTTTCTGGCGAATGACACGGTCCGGATCGGTCAGGCCGGTTCTGCAGAACAGGTCAAGACGATCGACCGTACGCGTGAATTTTCAAAGGTCACAATTACCTCGTTCGAGAAGCAAATTACGGGAGCCGAAATCGAAAAGACGTTCGCCGTAGCTTGCATTCTTCTTGCCGCTGACACGCTCGGTGCCGCCCAATGCATGTTGGACAAGGCCGTTGCCTATGCGGGGGATCGCCAGCAGTTCGGTCGCGTGATTGGCTCTTTTCAGGCGGTGAAGCATCTTTGCGCTGAAATGGCGGCGAAACTTGAACCTGCACGCGCGTTGATATGGCACGCCGCTCATGCGTTGGACGTTGAGGATGATGAAGCGCTAGCGATGGCGTTTCTCGCCAAGGCGCATATGGCAGAAGTCGGAACCTTCATTGCCAAAACGTCTACGGAAGTACATGGCGGAATGGGCTTCACGGATCTCGTTGGCCTGCATTACTGGTACAAGCGAATTGGTGTAAACCACCAGATCATGGGGTCGCCAATGGCGCTCAGGGAACTGGCTGCCCAGCAGCAGGGGCTGGTCGCATAGGTCAGCACATACGCGTGACATCAACTTGGCGGAACCATTCGCTTTGGTCGGCTGAGAAAATGTGGTGGAGCCACTCCAGAAAGCAACCTCCATTTTTTAACTTTCTGACGCGTGGCGTATGGTAGAGCCAGATGTCTATCGCGGGAGATCGAGGCGCCGGACATACAACGAGATCGGGAAAACGATCAGCTATGTGGGTAGGTAACAAGGCTGGCGCTATTGCGGACTCGCAGAATGATACCATTGTTTCCAATGTGTTCATGCGGCGCATCATGTCGAGACCGGGGAAGCTGTTTCCAGATCTCTGAAGAAGTTCAACGTAGGGGCTATGGACAAGAGCTTTTCTCCTTGCCAGGTCGGTTAGTGACGATGGCATTGCGTGATCCATTTCCCATTCGGTCGATACGAAGCCGGCATAGTGCGATCTGCCAATACGACTGACCATCAGGTCAGACTCGGTTGGTCGCAGCCCCTGAATGGCGATGTCTCCCGCCAGGTCGTGAAGATCAGATGGTGAATCGCTGATTGTGAGATCGACGATCGTATCGGGATTGCTCAGTTGGAACTGCGCAAGACGAGGTGCAATCCAGTAAAGAGCTATCGCCTCACTGCAGACAAGCTGGATGTGCGTTCCTGAATCATTTGCTGCACTACAGACTTCGTTCTGAGCGGCTTCGATCGTGTCCGCGACAAGGTCGGCGTGTCGCAGTAGCGCGTCTCCCGCCTTCGTCAGGATTACCCCCGTGTGGTTCCGCCTGAATAGCTCTGTATGCAGCGTGGATTCGAGCTCGGTTATCCTGCGGCTGATCGTTGGCAATGAGACGCCAAGCAGGGATGCGGCAGCGCTCATACTGCAAGTCCGTGCCACCGCGCGGAAGATTCTCAACCGGTCCCAGTCAAACTGATCGAAAGAGCCTTGACTGCCTTGCGCGTGTGAAAGCCCCCGTTTCATTTTGTGCTGAAGTCACCCGCCCAAATTCATGTCATGAAAATTAACCATATAATGGAGAATATTCATGAATGCAACTCAGGCTAGAAATAGGGCAAGGGCGGATATTGAACCTGAGGTACTTGCTGCGCGGGCAAGAGATTTTGGGTTTCGGCTCGCAGACCGCGACGAACTCCAAGCCGCCATTTCCATGGCGGAATCGCTGATTGACGGAAAGCTAGCGTCAGTCGATGCGATTTCGGCGATGAACGTTCAAACCGGTATGACGGCATGGGTGACGGGAGATCCGGTTGACGGCATTTTCCTGACCATACCGCTATCTGCGGAAGGCGAAGCTGCCGTCAGGAATGGTTCTTATGTGCCTGCGGCGCCGTCGTCTGAGCATTTGGCAACGCAGGGCAAGGATATCGCGGCATTCTATGTCGGCGTCTATGCGGGCAGTTCGCGGGAAGCGCGAAAAAAAATCATGACGGCGTCCGCTGTTCTTCGTGTGGAAATGTTCGGTGTGTTTCCCGCCTATGCGCGAGGCGCCACGGAGGACGGACGGCGCTCCATGTTGAGCTTGGGGTTTCAAGAATTTGAAGGGGGGCTCCCAGATTTGTTTATCCAGCCGCCATTCCAGACGGTTTTGGACCAGACATCATGAGCCAGATCCAAAACAAGATCGGAGAGTCTGTGCTTCTCCGCCGCGTGCCGCCTGAAGCTTATCTCGAATACTCAACAGAAATTGTAAGAACTCTCGATGGTTTCCATCAGATCAGCGCCATTCGATCTGCCGTCTTTCTCAGCGAACAGGATTGTCCATATGAGGAAGAATTTGACGGCAACGACTTCTGCGCAACACATCTCCTTCTGAAGGCGAAAGGGCGTCCGGTCGGGACATTACGCATTCGCTGGTTCGCGGAGTTTGCGAAGCTGGAACGGATCGCCTTGCTGCCGTGTGAGCGCGGGCGCGTCGGATTGCGCGTACTCTTGGCAACCGGTTTCGAGATAGTTTCGCGTAAAGGGTATGAGAGGATGATTGGCCAAATTCAGTCGCGCCTCTGGCCGGTCTGGTCCCGAACCTTCAAATGTCGTTTGATTGAGGGTCGGCCGGCTTTCTGGTTCTCGGATTACGAGTATCGCGAGATCGAAATCCCAATTCCCAGCCATCCGTTAGCGCTGCGAATGCAAGAAGACCCTTACCGCATCATCCGTCCCGAGGGTGCATGGGACGAACCCGGCATTCTGGAAACCTCGGTCGCCAGATCGCAATCCGATGAACAAGCGGCATAAATGTGCGGAAAGTCTGGAATGGTGCCCGGGGGCGGAATCGAACCACCGACACGCGGATTTTCAATCCGCTGCTCTACCCCTGAGCTACCCGGGCGGGCCACTGGGGAAGCGCGGTATCTAACGAAGGGTTTTGAACTTGTCCATGCTGTTTTCAGTCATCCTCTGACATCTCTTGACCCGGCACCTCATCTGCCACATCCGCCGGTGCGCCTGGAATGGCATATCCTTCAGACAACCATTTGTTCAGGTCGACATCGGCGCAGCGTTTTGAACAGAAGGGCCGGTACTGCGCAGAGACAGGATTCTTGCGGCATTGGGAACATTTCGGTTGGACGGATTTGGGGGACACAGGTTTACTCATGCGGTCTGATATACTGAGGGCATCGGCTTCGTCGAGGCAAGATATGTGAAGCGTTGACCATACTTGTCTGACAGCTTGTCCAGAAGGGGCGCACCCGTCTTGTCCAGCCAGACCTTGGCCTGGCCTGGCAATTCAAGGGTCAGCTTGTGCATCGGATTTTGCTTGGCTGTGCGCTCCAATAGTCTCAACCCCGTCAGCGCAAGTGTCTCGTCGGTAGGGTTACCGCGAGAATCGAGCGTGCGTTCATGAAGCGGCGTTTCGCGCCAAGGCAGCGCGACTTCCATCAAGCCAAGTTTGGACGGTGCCAGGACGGTGGCGGTATGAAGACCAAACTCTGCCAGGCAGGACTTCATCGTATCCTGAACCTTCTTACGAGATCCGGTATTGAGGGGCGCGACACAATCAAGGATGACAAGACCGCCGAGGCTACGGAGGCCTACCTGTCGGGCCAGCTCTCGGGCAGCATCAAGATTGAGCTGAAGCGCGCGGCTCGCCGCGCTACCCTTGCTTTGCCGCCCGGCGCTATCAATATCGACCACTGTCAGAGCCCTGGTGCGCTCGATGCACAGACGCCCTCCCTTCGGGATGGTCACAACTGTCGACGAGGCTTCGTCAAACGCCGCTTGAATGCGGTCATCACCGATCTCCACATCGTGAATTGGTGCTTCGCGCCATGAGTTGTTGTCTGCTGCTGGGATGCGCGTGTCGGTCATCGACACGCGAGGCAGCTTGTCTTTTCGTGCCTCTGCCATGACCGTCACTTCTACAGACTGACCTTCTGTAAGTCCGTGGTCTGCTGGCAGGCGCAGGAACGCCTCAGCCTTACCGGCCGTCTCGACAAATGCGCCGCCTTGTTCGGGTTGTAGCGATCGGATCCGGGCAGGGGCCTGCGCGCCCAGGGTCAACCGTGCCTCGCTGTCGGACCAACGTGTGATCTTGAGTGCGACAGGACGGCCCGTATCGTCCAGCAAGACTTGGCGCGTTTCGCCAACACAGACTTCGCGCAGGATTCGGATCGGTTAATCCCCCGCAATCATGGCGATTAGGGCTGACGTAACCGCGTCGTCCGCCGCTGCGGTACCTTCGACTGCTGGCTTGAGACGTGATGCCATCGTCTTGCCTCGTTCCACACCCCATTGGTCAAACGGGTTGAGCTGCCACAAATGCCCGGCGAGATAGGTCCGATGCTCATACAGGGCCACCAGTGCGCCGAATGCCGCTGGCCCGAACGTATTGTGCACGAGGAAGGTGGATGCGCGACCACCCGCATGGACCTTCTGGCGTGCGACTTCGTCTGACAAATCAGGCTCTTCCTGTTTGACTTCATCGAAGCTCCGTCCATTCGCGAGCACTTCGGCCTGCGCCAAGGCATGAGCTGTCAGAGCGTTAATGCCTTCCGGATCCCGGCTGCGATCTGGAGCGAGGATGAATTCGCAAGGCACGTCTTGTGAGCCCTGGTGTAGCCATTGATGGTAGGAGTGCTGGCCAACCGATCCTTCGCCGCCCCAGAGCGCCGGAGCGGTTGCACCAGATACCATTGTGCCCGTCGGGCCAACGGTCTTGCCATTCGATTCCATTTCAAGCTGTTGCAGATAGGTCGGCAACATTCGCAACCGGTTCGCATATGCGAGCAGGACGCGCATCTTTTCGTTCCGAATTGTCGCGTTCCAATAGTCGAGCAGGGCCAGGCGCATGGCGGCATTCTCTTCGAGTGGAGCCGACCGGACATGCGCATCCATCTCGGCGGCGCCTTTCAGTATGCCCTCGAACGTGTCTGCGCCGAGATAGATCATGCAAGCCAGTGATGCTGCCGACCAGAGCGAGAAACGCCCACCCACTGACAGGGGCATATCAAACACATGTGCTTCTCGGCCATTCAGCCAAGCCTTGGCGCGATCCGGATTTGCTGTAACCAACGCGAGATGCTGTTGCGATTGATCGCCAACAGATTCTTCAAGCCATGTCCGCGCGCGGGCGAGATTGTAGAGTGTCTCCTCAGTACCAAAGGATTTGGAGACACCGATGACCAGCGTGCGCGTCGGGTCAAGCCCATGCATGGCGCGGTCCAGGTCAAAGGGGTCGACATTCGCGCAGAAGCGGAGATCGATATTGCCAGAGGCTTTGTCCTCAAACGCGTCGGCGATCAGGCGAGGACCGAAATCAGACCCGCCGATGCCGATGTGGAGAACGGCATTGAACGGTAGGCCAGTCGAACTCGTCACGCTGCCTGACACAACATCCCGCGCAAAGGAGAGGGCGGGCAGAACGCTTTGCCTGACTGTCTCGGCCTCGCCTGACAATTCGGACTGCGCGCGCAATGCCCAATGCAGGGCGGGACGACTCTCCGAAGGGTTCACGATATCACCAGCGAACAAGCTGTCTGCAGCCGATTGAAGGTCGGAGACACGCCCAAACTGAAGCAATCCTGCTTCTGCTTCGGCGTCCAGATAGTGTCGGGAAAGGTCAATGGACCAACCTGCGGCGCGCAGCGGAGCAGAAGATGCACGCGCATCTGCGAGCGCCTTCAGAGAAGTCTGGCTTACCCGGTCGGCATGAGGCTTGAGGTCGGTGGTCATGTCATTGTCCTAGCGTAAGTTCTGGCTGTTTCCGCTTATCCGGGGTTTCCGACCGGGGCAAGACTGGAAACTAGACCGCAGTGAACTGGCATTTGCGTGCTTGAAACCCACGCCGCACATGGCTATGAGGCGCGTTTAACAGGCTATTCGGCCTGGTGTTCATGCGTCCGGCGGGCCGGACACCTAATTTGAATAAAGGAGAGGCCCGATGGGCAAGGCAAAGTTTGAACGTAACAAGCCGCACGTTAACATCGGCACGATTGGCCATGTTGACCACGGCAAGACGACGCTGACGGCAGCGATCTCGATGACG